>Ga0164290_1000005_pt1:147500-1023976 | contig 1023976 bp, 919 predicted proteins | sample Micstemetagenome_FD_108782 | JGI IMG/M metagenome (GOLD analysis project Ga0164290, IMG submission 108782) | Contaminated culture microbial community from soil near Moab, Utah, USA - Microcoleus steenstrupii SON62 (Illumina Assembly) | ecosystem: Environmental > Terrestrial >...
ATGTCTCCCGCGCCCGCCCCGCAACCCGCTCACCGTGTCAAGGTGACCTTCACCGGCCACATTCCCGACGAGATCGACCCCGTCGCCGTCTGCATCGCGCAAACGGAATGCTTCGACGAACACGGAGCGATCCTACGCTCCGCGCAAGTCTTTACGCCGGAATCGGTTGGACCCGTCGTCCCGGGCGCGAAAGTCGAGTTCGTCTGGTCGAGCTACGGCCCCCGAAACCTCCTTAGCGGCTTTACGATCGAAACTTTTTCGCCGCCGTCGCAGGAAGGTCCCTTCGGCAACGACCGCAAGATCGAGCACGAGTTCGTCTTCGGCAAGGAGAACGTATCGCTGTTCACCACGCCTATCCACAACGCCTCCGGCTGGACGATCCGGGGGACGTTCCGCATCCTGCAGGGCGGCGGACTATTCCCCCGCCTCTTCGTTTTCCACGGGCCCACGATGACCGGCGGCGACACGGGGAACGGGGACGGCGGCGATTCGGGCGTTTAAGAATGTAGCTTAGATCATGCCCTTCCGCACGCTCGGCGCCTACGAGTTGCTGGAACCTTTAGGCGAGGGCGGCATGGGCGCCGTCTATCGCGCCCGCGACACACGGCTAGACCGCGCCGTCGCCGTCAAGCTGATCCGCGACGGCTCGGGCGATCACGCCCGGGCGCGCTTCCTCCGCGAGGCCAAAGCGGCGGCCGCGCTCAATCATCCCAACGTCGCCACGGTCTACGACGCGGGCTCCGAGAACGGGCTCGATTTCATCGCGATGGAGCTGGTCGAAGGCGGATCGCTGCTCGACGAAATCGGCCGGGCGCCCGTCGCCATCACGCGCGCCGTCGAGATCCTCCGCCAGATCGCCCTCGGACTCCGCGCGGCGCACCAAGCCGGAGTGATCCACCGCGATCTGAAGCCCGCCAACGTTCTGCTCACGGCGGCGGGCGAGGTCAAGATCGTCGATTTCGGACTGGCCCGCATCGAGGCTCCGGTCTCGGACGACACCGTCTCTCTCAGCCTCACTCACGCCGGGCGCGCCATTGGAACCCCGGCCTACATGGCGCCCGAACAGGCGGCCGGCGATCGCGCCGGCGCGCGGGCCGACATCTTTTCTTTCGGCGTCGTCGCCTACGAGCTGCTCACCGGCGTTCGCGCGTTCCCCGGAAACTCCTCGCTCACCGTTATCCAAAAAGTGCTTACCGGCAAGCCCGAACCGATCCTCCGGCGGCGGCCGGACTGCCCTTCGAACCTCGTCGCCCTAGTCGAGCGTTGCCTCGAAAAATCGCCCGGCGACCGACCCGCCTCCTTCGACGAAGTGCTGGCCGCGCTCGACACGCCCACGCCGCGACGGCCCGCGGTCCGCCGCTGGATCGCGGCCCTCGCCGCTCTCCTACTCGCCGCGACGCTCGCCGCCGTTTGGACCGTCCGCCAACGCCAGGCCGCCTCGATCGACTCCGCCGCCGCTCTGCTCGACCGGTACGACCGTCCCGGCAACGTGGACCGCGCCATCGAACTGCTCGCCAACGACTCGTCTCCGCTCGCCCGCGCGCGCCTTTCGCTCGCCTACTCGCAGAAGTTCCGCGACGACCCCGACCCGGTGTGGATCGAGCGCGCCGAATCCGAGGCCAACTCCGCGATTCGCGGCGAGCCGAATCTCGCCGCCGCTCATACCGCGCTGGGAACCGCGGCCTTCCGGGCGGGCCGCCTCGACGACGCCGAAAAGTCTCTCGCCCGCGCCCTCGATCTCAACCCGCGCGATTCGGCGGCTACGCGCCGTCTGGCACAGGTTCGCGAAGGGCAAAAGCGGCTCGCCGACGCGGAGACGCTGTTTCGTCGCGCCGTCGAAATCGCGCCCGCCGATTGGCAGACTCACCAAGCCCTGGCGTTCTTTCTCCAATCGCGCGGACGTTATGCCGAGGCGCGCGACAACTACCTCAAAGCTCTCGAACTCACTCCCGACAACTACGCGCTGCACCGCGATCTAGGCAGCACGTATTGGTATCTCGAACGCTACGACGACGCGGCGTCGAGCTTTCAGCGCGCCCTCGAATTGCGCCCTTCGGCCACCGTTTCGAATAATTTGGGGGTCGCGCTTTACTTCCGGGGCCGCTACGGGGAATCGGCGGCGGCGTTCGAAAAGGCCGTCGAACTTGGCGCGAACAACTACGTCCACTGGGGCAATCTGGGCGACGCGCAGCGTGAGGTCCCCGCGCTCAAGGCCCGCGCGAGTGAATCCTGGACGCGCGCCCGTCAACTCGCCGAGGAGCGCCTCTCCCGCGAACCGGGCGACGAAGCCGCGGCCGCCGGACTCGCCCTCTACCTGGCCCGCTTGGGCGATAAACGAGCCGCCCTCGACCGCGCCGCCACGCTCGAAAAGGAGCCCTCGCTCAAGCCGGGAACGCACTATCTGCTGACGCTCGCCGCCGAGGCCGCGGGCGACCGCCCTCGCGCCTTACGCCACTTGGAACTGGCTCTTCGCGCGGGCTACGGTACGACGGAAGCGCGCGCCAACCCGACGCTCGTCGCTCTGCGGTCCGACCCGGCCTACCATCGCTTGCTGGCCCACCTCGAAAAGCGCTAATCCACCCGCTTCGACTCGCCCCAGCCCATCCGCAGCGTCTCCACCTTCCCCGACGCGCCGCGCAGGAACACCGCCTTCTCGCCGACCGACAGCCCTCCGCTCGTCGCCTCGATGCGGAACGTCCCGTCGGCCAACGGTACCAATCTCGCCATGCCGCCTTTCGGATCGTCGCTCGACGGGTCGAACACCACCAGTTCCCCGTCGAGTTGCATGACCTCGCTCTCGCTGAAGTTGCCTCGATACCGACCCACGTAGGCCGACCATTCGGGCTTCCACTCCGGCTTCTTCTCCGCCGGTTTCGACGCCTTCACGACCGCCGGAATCAGGTCCGCGTAAAGGCGATTCACGAAGCCCACCGGGTTCGATTCGTCGCCGTTCGTCAGCACCACGACGCCCACGCGGTCGGCGGGCGAGAACGAAGTCTGCGTCTTGTAGCCCGCGAGGCTGCCGCCATGCCCGACGATCGTCCTCTCGCCCAGCTTCCGCACCGAGAATCCCAAGCCCCAGCCGGAAGTCCAATTCGGTTCGAGCCAATGCACGCGCTGCATATCGGCCAGCGTCGTTCCGCGCAGCGCTCCGCCTTCCGCCGCCTTGCCGCGCTTCATCATCGCGATCATGAACTTCGCCATGTCCATCGCGTTCGACGTCAGTCCCGCCGCCGCCGCGATCCCCCGGCAATCGGTGAACGGCGTCGCCGCGCGAGAGCCGTCGGGCATACGCCGCGCGTACCCGGTCGCGAGCTTCCGCTTGTCCTCGTCCGAGGGGACCATGCTCGACGCCGTCATACCCAGCGGTCGGAACAAATGCTGGTCGATGTATTGGACGTACGGCTCGCCGCTCGTCGCCTCCACCACTTCGCCCACGATCGACAACGCCAAGTTCGAATACTTCCACCGGACGGAGGGCGCATACGCCGCTTCCTGGATTTGCACGCGCTCCCGCAACTGTTCGCGCGTGGGGAAGTCGAAGCTCGACCAGTACGGCGAAGCCGATTCTCGCGGCAGCCCCGACGTGTGCGTGATCAAGTGCCGGATTGTGATCGGTTGTCCGTCCTCGAACTCGCCCTTCACGCGAAACCACGGCAAGTGTTTCGACACCGGGTCGTCGAGCGACAGCTTGCCCGCGTCGCGCAATTGCAAAATGGCCAACGCCGTGAACATCTTCGAATTCGACGCCATGCGAAACAACGTCTCGGGCGTCACGGGCGTTTTCTTCGCGAGATCCGCGTAGCCGAACCCCTGCGCCCAAACTACCTCGTCGCCCGCCACCACGGCGACGGCCAAACCGGGCAGTTGCCGGAACGCCAGTTGATTGCGGATCCAGCTATCCATCAAGCGGATCGCTCCCGCCACTTCGGGATTCGCGGCGAGTTTCGGTTGCGCGGTCGGCGGCGCGGCCAGCGAGACCAGTAGGAGGATTCCCTGGATCATCCGGGTAGTGTACTGTAACGGCATGCGACGTTCGCTGATCCTCGGATTTTGCTTATATGGAACGGTTCAAAGTCAACCCAGCGCCTCTTCGGACGAGTTTCTGCACTCGCTCTACGACCGGCTGCACGACTCGCCCACGCAGCGCAAATTTCGCGAACTCGCGCCACTGCCCGTCGGCGTCGTCTTTCTGCCTTGGGCCGGCATGACCGAAGCCGAAATGCGCGCCGAGTTCCGGACCATGAAGAAACTCGGCTTTCACAATTTGAAGCAAGCGATGGGCACGCCCGAGTGGCCGGAGGACAAGGTTCTCGCGATCGCGCTCGAAGAAGGCGTAATCCCCTTCTGGTACGGCGAAGGCGGATGGGAGCGCGTCACGCCCGAGCTGCTCGACAAGCTCGGCATTCCGCGGAACGCCTCAAAAGCGGAAATTCGCAAACACCCGAAGATGCTCGCGTACCAGAAAGAAGTCTTGCGGCGCGGCATCGGCGCCAAAAGCGGCCAAGCGCTGCTCGCGGGCGAGCGCTACCAACACACGCCCGATCCGTTTCTGCGAGATCACGACGTAACGCCCTTCGCCGCCTGGCTGCGCTCGATTTACAAGACTCCCGAAGCCGTGAGCCGCGCCTGGAACGCTTACGAAGTCGGCATCGATCCGCCGCCCTTCCAAAGCTGGAGCGATGTCGAAAAGTACCTCGCTATCTTGCCGCAGGACGAGCGCCGCAATCGCCAGTTCGGGCGCGAGTACGGCCGCACGCGCGACATCCTGCAATACAAGGCCGAGACGCACGCTCTCGACGTTCTCGCGCGATCCGAGGCTTCCGTGAAAGCCAATCCGCACGCGCCCACCCGCACCGGCGGCGAGATGGGATTGTTCCTGCCCTTCGCCTGGCGCGCGACGAAGATGGAAGACTTGGCGCAAACGCAACTCCACAACGGCAGCTTCTATCCGTCGATCCACTTCGCCTGGCATTACGGCGAAGTGCATTACGAAGTCGCGCGGCCGCTCTACATGCAGTCGAGCTTCGCGACGGACCTATTCAAAGGCGGCTGGACCGGCGGCTGGGAATCCACCGGCGGCCCGCAGCAATTGACCGGCGGCAAGGGCTGGGATTACCCCGAGCAATCGACGACGGCGGGCTTTACGGTGAACGCGGGAACCATGACGCAGCTCCTGCTGAGCTTCTTCGCGGGCGGGATGAAGGGCGCGGGATTGTGGACTTGGAACTTCCGCCGCGCCGGCTGGGAGGGCGGCGAGTTCGCCTTGACCAATCGGCAGGGCCGCCCCACCGAACGCGCGATTCGTGCGGGGCAGATCGCGCAAGCCGCCGAGCGCCATCGCGACGAGCTTTGGGCCGCTCACAAAGAACCTTACGTCGGCCTTCTCTTGAACTGGGATTCGGACGCCATCTGGGCGGCGGCGAGCGTGCGCGGGCGCGACCATTTCAAGCACTACGCCATGAACGCCCGCGTGGGAGCGTCGCGCGCGCTGATCGACGCGAATATTCCCTGGGAGCACGTCACGCCCGACGATCTGCGCGCCGGGCTCGCCGGACGCTACAAAGTGATTTGGCTCGCCGGGCAGATCGCGCTCAACGAAGACTTGCTGCGCATTCTGCTCGATTTCGCCGAGAAGGGCGGACGCGTGGTGCTCGACGCTCCGGGCGGATGGTACGACGAGCGCGGGCACGTGCTCTCCACCGCCGCCGGGACGACGTTCGAAAAGTTGTTCGGCGTCGAGTTGGCGGATTTTCAGTACTCGAACAACGTCCCGCGTAGCGTGGGCGGCGTGAAACTCGCGAGCTTCGTTACCGAACTGGCGCCTACGCGCGCCAAAGTGGTGGAGCGCTTCTCGACCGGCGAACCGGCGGTCACCGAGGCGGCCACCGGCAAAGGTACGGCGGTCGTGATGGGCTTCGCGGGCTCGATCGAGAATTTCAAACCCGGCCACGCCGTCAACGCGTTGTTGCCGCGCTTCGCGATGGGCGCCATCCGTTCGCCCTACGCCTGCGACGGCGCGATCGCCTATCGGCTCGCGGCCCCCGGAGCCGACCATTACTTCCTGATCAACGACGGCGACGCGCGCACGGCGAAACTCTCGTCCCCGCGCTGGAGCTACTCGAGCGCCATCGACGCGATGACGCAGAAGCCCGTCACGCTCGATTCGATCGCCCTCGAACCGCACTCCGGCCGTTGGCTTCGCGCTACGAAGCGGCCGTAACGACCAACTTGCCGTGCTTGACGCCCTTCGTCGCCAGCAGCCGGTCGGCGATCTGGCGCAACTCCCCCGACTTGCCGCGAAGCACCAACACTTCCAGGCAGTCGTGATGCGTCAGGTGCACGTGAACCGTCGAGACGATCGATTCGTGATGCTCGTGCTGCAACTCGGTGAGCTTTTCCGAAAGCAACCGCACGTGGTGGTCGTAGACCAGCGTTAACGACCCCACCACCTGCTTCGCCGGATCGGCGACTTCTTCGTTGATCAAGTCGTCGCGAATCAGGTCGCGGAACGCCTCGCTGCGGTTCCCGTAACCCTTGCGTCCGATATGTTTATCGAACTTCGCCAGTAAGTCTTCGTCGATCGCTACGCCGATTCGCGCTAAGTCCGCCATCGTCGGCATTACAGCACACCGGGAAAGACGGTTCCGCGAGACGTGAAGGATGGCGCCCCGCGGAACCGCGCCTCACGTTACCGGCGCCGCCACGCCAGCAACGCGCTCCCGGCGAACAGCACCAGCAGCGCGGAACCGGGTTCCGGCACCGCCGCCACCGAGATGTTGCCGAAAACCGGATCCGCCGCACCGCCCGTCACCGACAGCGAAAAAATCGCCTGGTCCGCGGTGAATCCGACGAAGCTCGTCCCCATCCCGCCCAGCCCGGCGAGATCGAACGTCTCCGTTCCGCCGGCGGTGACGATGCCGAGCTTCAAGTCCGTCGTGTCTCCGATCGCGGGAAACGCGCCCACGTCGAAGGCGAATCCGAACGTGCCCGCGCCGAACGTAAACGTGAGCGTCGAAGGGAATCCCAACTGCGCGCTCACCACGTGCGGGATCCCGAAGTCGTAGCCGAAAGCGTCGCGGTCGGCCACGACGAGTTGCGTGCCTGCGCCGGGGTCGATCGCGTTGCCGAGCGACCCGGTCAGACCCGAGACCACCACGGAGTCGCCGGTCATCGCCAGCGACCCCAAGGCGAACGGATCGACGACGCCCAGTCCCCGCGACGCCACCGCCGTTTGCCACATCGTCCGGTCGCCGAACGCCATCGTGCCCGCAAACGCCGGAACGAGAAATAGGGAAGCGAGAAGCAAGAGTCGATTCATCTCGTGTCTCCTCCCTACACCGACGCCGCGAAGTCGCGCAGTTTTTGCTTCTGGGTCGCGATGGCCGATTCCGCCGCGTTCGCGAGACCCACCGCCGCCGTCACGAAGCCGGCGTTACCGTCGAACAAACCCGATCCCGCCAGACCGGACGCCGCCGCCAACGGACCCGAATTTCCGTTCGAGCGCGGACGCACCACCGAGCACAACGGCAGCGTCGCGTCGAGGAACGCGCACGGCTCGGGGAAGATCGCCTCGCCCAAGTCGCGATTTTCGCGGATACCCGGGAAGCTCAATCCGTTCGCGCTAAACGCCGGCAGATTCTCGAGCGACTTGTGGAAGCCCACGAAGTGATACAGCTCCGTCGGTCCGATGCCCGCCACGATGGCGCGCGCCAGCGGACTGATCATCGCGTCGAGCAACCCGTTGTACAGGCTCGCGCCCCCCTGCTCGATGGCGGCGAAGTGAAACGCGGCGCAGTGCGCGGCGAGTTGCACGTCGTTCGCGCTCTGTCCGTTCGATAGCGGTACGGTGGGGCGTCCCGTAATGGTGACGAACTGCGCCGTCGCGCCGGGCGCGGGCGGCAGATCGGGATTCTGCGCCGAGCGGTAGCGGTTGAACCACGAGGTATCGACGTTCAGATTTTTCAGATTGGTAATGCGCGGCGTCTGCGCGATCCCCGTTACGTTCGGCGGCATCACCACCTTGAACGGATCCAGATTCACGATCAGCGTTTTGCCTTGACGCATGCCGATACGGCCGAGAACGGCGTTGATCAACAAGTGATGGCTGCGCTCGTCGTCGCGGCCGTCGTTGATGTAGCGGACCAGCGAACGATCGATGCGTCGCAGCGCCTGTTGATACGCCGGATTGCCTTCCGCCAGTTCGTCGTACTGTTGCCAGAGATCGTCCTCTAAAATTTCGGCCGCCGCCAGAAACTGCAGAATGGCGATGTCGCCGTCGGTGACCAGGTCGAGATCGTCGTTCGTAAGATTCGCCATCGCGCGATGGACGCCGACGGTCGAAACCGCCGCTCCCAAACCGAGCGCCGCGCCTCCGCGTAGAAAGCTCCGCCGATCCGTTGTCTTGAGTTGTGTCATGTAGTCCCTTTCTCGCCGGAGTGGACATTCGTCTTTTCCGGACTCGCTGGTCATTACGAAGGCGAGCGGCGGGTCGGATGCTACGAACGCAAAAATAGTGCTACCGTCGTTTTTCTTTTCGCACGAAATCGGATTTCGTATGCTTTACGTATCGATGGAATGACCTTTGTGAAAACTTTCTTGCCGCTCGTCTGCGCGCCTCTGCTGGCGCACGATCTGTACCTAATGCCGAGGCAGTTTCGGGCGATGCCGGGGCAAACCATTGCGGTGGCCTTTCACAACGGCGACGACTTCCCGGAGCCCGACCGTCCGCCCAAGCCGGAGAATATGCTCGACGCGGCGGTGCGGATTCGATCCGCTTCGCGGCCGTTTCGCAATCTACGCGTCGATGGAAAAGTTCTGCTGGCCGACGTTCCGCTAGCTTCGCCCGGAACGGCCCTTCTGAGCGTGCGCTCGCGTCCCAACTTGATCGAACTCGACGCGGCGAAGTTCGAAAGCTACCTGAAGCACGAAGGGCTCGATCATGTCGTCCGCTGGCGCGAAGAGCATAGGGAATCGGCGGCCGTCGGGCGCGAGCGATACAACAAGTACGTCAAGTCTCTCGTCACGGTTGAGCGCGGCGACGGCGGCTTCCGGACGCTCGCCGGATTTCCCATCGAAATCGTGCCGGAGTCCGACCCCACCTCGCTAAAGCCGGGCGATACTCTCTCCCTGCGCGTTTTCTTTCGCGGGCGGCCCGCCGCGGATTTGCGGATCGAGGCGGCGTGGTTGACCCCGGAAGGTAAAGCGCACCGCAAGATCGCCGGCCGCACGGACCGCGAAGGCAAGCTCGACGTCGCCATCGGATCTCGCGGAACCTGGAAGTTGCATACGGTGCTGATGGAACGGTGTCAAGAACCGTCCGTCGCCGACTGGGAAAGTTTCTGGACAAGTCTGACGTTCGAAATTCCGTGAGGCAAATTATGTTCACTCGACGAAAGTTCGCGATCGCGGCGGCGGGCGCGAGCGCACTGCAGGCGCACGACGATCAATCGGCGAACCCGGCGCTCGACCGTGTGGGGTTGATTCACGGCGGCACCGGTCCGTTCGCCGTCGCCGGATATCGGATGGGCGAAGCCGCCTTGCGCGAGTTGAAGCTCAACCGCGGCAGTTTCGACCTGGAGGTGATTCACTACGCGCCGCGCGAAGTGCAGTGGAGCTGCGTGGTCGACGGCTTGCAGGCGTCTACCGGCGCAAGCTTGGGCAAGCTCAATCTGTCGCTGGTCGAATCGTCGAAAGATAAGGTATTTAGCGTGATTCGCGATCGCAAAACGGGACGGGAAGTGAAACTCGAATTAACGCCCGAGTTCGTGAAGGCCAATCTCGATTTGCCGATGACGAAACTTGCCGCTGCGGGCGCCAAACTAACCGTCGCGCCCGAAAAGGAAATTTTCCGTACGATTCACTAACCCGGCCAAACAAAGCTTGACCGGGGACCGCAGAATGTTGCAGGGAAAAATGCGGTCCCCGGGAAGCCCGGTCGCTACTTTGGAAGCTAGCTAGCCGAGCAGGTGTTGGCGACGTGCTCCGCCTTGGTCACCGTCATGCGATCCGCCTTCTGAGGATCCGGTGCGACAGTCAGCGTCACTTTATGCGTGTCGTGCTTCGCCAAGTCCATACCGGCCCCGGCCACCACCGTCCAACGTTTCCCCGTGCCTTCTTCCGTGATCGTGAACTCGCCCTGGCCGGAACCTTTGGCCAGACATCCCGTCACGGTCGCTTCCTTGTCCTTGTGCTCTCCCGCCTGATTGGCGAAGGCACCGGTTACACTAAGGCCAAGGGCCAGTGCGAGCGCCCAAACCGTTTTTTGTAGTTTCATATGAGTCGGTCTCCTTGTCGGTTTTGATCTCTCGGAAGATCGCTTCTCTATGAAGCAACCCGTGCGCCAAATCGTATGTTGTTGATATCGTTTGATATTCGGCCCGATGTAGGCGGCACGTTTTACCGGTGCGGAGCCCGCGTCGGAAAGATTTTCCCGGAATTCGTGATAATCTCGATAGAGAATGGGTAGTACAGCGATGGATCCAATCGAAGCGACCTACGACCGTCAAGTCCGTGAAGACATCGAAGCTTTCCGGAAGCAGGCGGAGGAATATCTGGCGGGCCGCTTAAGCGACGACGATTTTCGCGGCGCGCGGCTCAGGCGCGGCGTCTACGGACAGCGCCAGCCGAACGTTCACATGATTCGGACTAAGGTTCCCGGCGGGCAGCTTCTCGCCCATCAGTTGGACAAAATGGCCGACATCGCGCACAAATACGCGGGTGCCAAGGGCCATCTCACCACCCGGCAGAATCTGCAATACCACTTCATTCCCCTGCCCCAAGTCGCCGATCTTTTGCACGATTTGGCCGACGCGACGCTCACCACGCGCGAGGCCTGCTACAACACCGTGCGCAACGTGACCGGCTCGCCTTTGGCGGGGTTGCTGCCCGAGGAAGTATTCGACGTTCGGCCTTACGCGCGCCAGGTGGCGTTCGCGTTCCTGCACAAGGAATTGACCGACAATCTCCCTCGCAAGTTCAAGATCGCCTTCATCGGTTGGGATGGCGACCAAATGGCGGGCGAAATTCACGATCTGGGATTCACCGCGAAGATCGTCGACGGCCGGCGCGGCTTCCGCGTTGTCGCGGGCGGCGGATTAGGCCCCCTGCCCAGCGAAGCGCGAGTTCTCGACGAGTTTCTTCCGGTGGAACGACTCGTGGCGCGCACCGAAGCCGTCATCCGCATCTTCAACCTGCACGGCAACCGCTCGAACCGTAACAAGGCACGCTTGAAGTTCGTGATCCGCGAGCGCGGTTGGGATTGGTTTGTCGAGAAAGTCGAGGAGCAGTACGCCGACATTCTCGCGAACGGCGGCGTTCCGGTTCCCGATGCCGTACCCGAAGGATTCGGCGGCTACGAGAGCGTGCCGCCCCCCATCGCGCCCGGCGAACTGAACGTGCTCGAAGCGCCTTCCGATTCGCAGTACGATCTGTGGCTGCGCAAGAACGTCCGCACGCAGCGGCAGGACGGTTACCGGATCGTCACCGTCAAGGTCGAGCAGGGGAATTTGACTTCGCAACAGATGCACGGCTTGGCGAATATCTCGCGGCAACTCGGCGACGGCAGTATCCGTCTCGGCATCGACCAAAACGTACACCTGCCGTTTGTCCCGGTCGGCAAACTGAAGCAAGTCTATTCGGCGCTGCTGGTCGAAGGTCTGGCCGACGCGGGCGCGGGCGATCTCGACGACATCGTCACCTGCCCCGGCGCGTATTCCTGCAATCTGGCGCTGACCAAGACGATGAATCTCGGCTGGGCGTTGGCGCGGACCGTCCGCGACTATCTGCGCGACAATCCCGACGAGGAGATCTCGAAGCTCGCCATCCGCGCCTCGGGCTGCCCGAACGCCTGCGGCCAGCACTGGATCGGCGATTTCGGATTCTATGGCAACGCGCGCAAAATCGGCGGCAAGGAAGTTCCGTACTACCTACTGTTGCTCGGCGGCGGTCTGGACGAGACGGGAATGATGCGCTTTGGCCTCGCCATCCAGTCGATTCCCGCGCGCTCCACGCCCGTCGCCTTGACCCGCGTGCTCGATCATTACCGCGCCCATCGCGTCGAAGGCGAGTCGTTCCGCCAGTACGTCCAGCGCCACAAAGTCGAAACGTTCCGCGCCCTCACGGCCGATCTCGCCAAACCCATCGAGCTCGAGCCCGAAATGTATAAAGATTGGGGCGACGAGGAGAATTTCTCGTTACAATTGGGCCGCGGTGAGTGCGCCAGCTAACGTTCGCGCTTACCCTGAGAAGGTGACCCGGCGAACTCTTCTCTCCCTGCCCTTGGCGGCCCCCTTGGCGAGCCATGCCCTGCCCGCCGCCGAAGCCGATTTCACTTTCGTCCACTTCACCGACACGCACATTCAGCCCGAACTCCGCGCCGAAGCCGGAGTGGAAAAAGCCTTCGCCGCGATCAACGCCGCCCAGCCCGCGTTCTGCCTCGCGGGCGGCGATCTCGTCTTCGACGTCGCCGAAACCGACGCGGCGAAAGCCAAGTCGCTGTTCGACATGTACACCCGCGCGGCGAAAAACCTCCGCGTACCCGTACATTCCGTCCCCGGCAATCACGATGTCGTCGGACTCTCGCGCAACGCCAAGGTTCCCTCCACCGACGCGCTCTACGGTAAGAAAATGTTCGAGGACCGGATCGGCCCCCGCTACTCCTCCTTCGACCACCAAGGTTGGCACTTCATCCAACTCGACTCCATCGGGACGAAGAACGGCGGCTACATCGGCCACATCGACCCCGCGCAGTTCGAATGGCTCAAATCCGATCTCGAAAAAACCGGCAAAACCCGTCCGATCGTGCTCACGACGCACATCGCACTCGTCACGTCGATGGTGCAATTTCTCGCGCCGCAAGGAAAGCCCACCGAAGGTTGGGTCGTCGCCAACACGTTCGACTTGCTAAAACTGCTCGCCGATTACAACGTCAAGGCGGTGTTGCAAGGACACACCCACGTGCGCGAAATCGTCGATTACAAGGGCTGCCAGTACATCACGTCCGGCGCCGTTTCCGGCAACTGGTGGAAAGGACTGCGCCTCGGCCATCCCGAGGGCTTCGGCTACCTACGCGCCAAAGGCGACAAGCTCACCTGGGAATATCGGACCTACGGCTGGCAAGCGCCGGTCTAAGGCGACGGACTGGTCCCGCCGCCCCTCGTTAGAAGTTGTACTTCAACGCTACCTGCATCTGGCGCATGTCGAGCCGGATGCCGCCGATCACGCCGTAAGTCGGCGAACGAAGCTGACCGCCGGGTTGCCCGAAATTCGGCGTGTTCGACAAGTTGAACGCCTCCCCGCGTAGCTCGATCACGTGAGTTTCCGCGAACCGGAACATCTTGTTCACCGACGCGTCGAGACTCGCGATCCCCGGCCCAATGATCGTATTCCGCCCGGCGGTGCCGTACCGGAATTGCGTGATCGCGGCCGGATTCTGCCCGACGCGATCGACATACGCCGCGGTGTTGAACCACTGCTGCACCGTACGCTGGTCCTTCGCTTTATTGCCATCGACGCCCGAGACCGCGTCCGGCTTGCAGTAGCCGCCGCCGTTTTGGATGTTGCCCGCTCCGCAGACGACGGTAAGGGGGAAGCCGCTCTGGAACGTCAGGATACCGCCCAACTGCCAGCCTCCCAGCAGAACGTTCGCGAAGCCCGAAAGCGGAATCGGACGGCCCTTACCGAATGGGATTTCGTAGAGGAACGACGCCGTAAACCGCTGCCGGAAATCGAAGGCCGAAAGACCCCGCTCCGCCGCCAGATTATAGTTATCCGACGGAGTCAGTTGATCGCCGTCCGTCGTCCGGACGCCCGATCCGTTATCGATCGACTTCGAGTACGCGTAAGACCCGAGCAGCGTAAACCCATTCGCGAACCGATGCTGCAACCGCGCCTGGAGCGAATGGTAGTTCGAATGCGACGGCGCGTTCATATTCTGGAAATTGCCGTTGAACTTGGGGAACGGCCGGTTGAGATTCTGATTCGCTCCCGCGCGCGGCTCCGCGTTGTTGTAGGTGGTGAGCCGCCGCAATTTCACGCCGCTCGAACCCATGTACGTGACTTCGAGCGACATATTGCGGGTCAACTCTCGCTGGATCGACGCCTGCCATTGATTCACGTAACTGGTACGCTCGCCGAACTGGTTGATCAGCAGAAACGTCGGAGCGCCCGCGCTCGAAAAAAGGCGGCTCCAGGACAGGTTCGGCGTCGTGTTGTTCGCCACTTCGTTCTGCCGGATCGTGAACGGGATATTGCGCACGATGTCGAACACCGCGTTGCCGATGTCGCGGACGTAATAAATGCCGCCCCCCGCGCGAAGCACGGTCTTCGAGTTCAACTGATAGGCGATCCCGGCGCGCGGACCGAAATCGTTCCAATCCTTCACTCCGGCGTTGCGTCCGAAACGCCCGTCGCGCACCAACTGCCACGTCGCCGGCGCGGGAAACTGCGGATTGCCGTCGTTCAAATTACCCGTCCCGGCGCGCACGAACACCGGCTCGCGCGAGTTATCCCAGGCGAAATCGACGTTCACGATCGCGTCGTGCTTGTCGTAGAACGGCTCCTCGAATTCCCACCGCAAGCCCCAATTGACGGTCAGTTTCGAAGTGACCTTCCAGGTGTCCTGTAAGTACAACCCGAACGAGCTTTGCCGGAAATTCGCGATTGGAGCGCCCACTTGGCCCTCCGTATTCGACATGATGCCGAGCAGCATGTCCGAAACCGAATCGCCCGTATACTGGCCGTTCCACGAGAAGCGCCCGCGCGGCACCACCGCGCCGATCTGGTTATAGCGCAGCCGCCGGAACTCGCCTCCGAACTTCAGACTGTGCTTGCCGACGTTCCAGGAGAAGTTGTCGGTGAACTGAAACGTCGTGTTGTGGTTGACGAACGGACAATCGTTGCATTCGCCGATCGCCGAATAATTCGCGATCTGGAATACCGGGATGCCCCAAAACAGGGGATCTTGCGACACGCCTTGCAGCCCCAACTCGCCGACGACGTTCCGTTGAAACGCCCGCTGCTGGATGTTGGCGCTGCGGAAGTAATTCATGCCGAACTTGAAATCGTTCACCTTGTTCGCCGCCAATACCGCCGTATGGCCTAAGACCCCCTGTTGGGCGAGAATTTCGACGTTATTGCCTTGGTTGAATCCGAGCGAAGGGATGTATTGCGGCTCCTCCGTCTGGCTGAACCGGAAAAAAAACGTCTGGTTCTGGATCGCGGTCAAGTCGCCCCGCGTCGTGAACTGATCGCCGTCGGATTTGCGTCCCTCGTTATTGACGTAGTTGTTTCCCGTGCCGAGCGCGCCCGTGCCCGTCTGGTTCGGCAACGGATAAAACTCGTCGAGCACCTTGCGCGACGTGGGATGGATGCGGCTGGCGGGGATGATATTGCCCGCGAACGGCATGCCCCCGCCGAACGGATCGACCAATTGCCGGGTGATTCTCGATAGATTGCCCGAGCGGAAATCCGCGGGCGGCAGCGTACCCGTTTGCGTCAGCGCCTTACGCTCCCGCAGGCCCTCGTAGTTGAACATGAAGAACAGTTTGTTGCGTCCGTCGTAGAGCTTCGGAATCCACACCGGGCCCGAGAACGTGCCGCCGAACTGGTTGCGCTTGAACGGCGGATTCGGATCGGTGGCGCGCGCGAAGTAGTTCTTCGCGTCCATCTTGATGTTCCGCAGAAATTCGAACGCCACGCCGTGAAACTGGTTCGCCCCGCTCTTGGTCGAGACGTTCACCTGGGCGATCGCGCGGCCGTATTCGGCCGAGAACAAACCGCTCTCCACCTTGAACTCCTGCAGCGCGTCGATCGACGGTAAGAACAGGTACGTATTGAAATTCGGGTCCGTGTTTTCCATCCCGTCGAGCGAGTAGTGGTTGTAATGCACGCGCTGCCCGGCCACGTTCAGCGCGAACTGATTGCGCGCGCCGCCCATGCGCTGCTGCCCCTGGCTCGACGCCGGGCCGTTGGTCGTCGCCCCCGGAATCAGCGACGCCAGTTGCAGATAGTTGCGCCCGTTCAGCGGCAGTTCCACGATGCGCTTGTTCTCGATTACCGTGCCCACCGACGTCGATTCCGTTTCGAGCACCGGCGCGCCGCCCGTCACCTCGACCACTTCGGCCACGTTGCCCACCTGCAGCGCGAAATCGATCTTCGCGATCTGGCCCACCTGCAGCTCGATGTCGTTGCGCACTTGCGCTCCGAAGCCCTTCATCTCGATCTTGATCGAGTACACGCCCGGGATTAGCGCCGGCGCGGAATACAACCCCTCGGAATTCGACTGAATCACGCGCGAGAATCCCGTGGCCGGGTTCGAAACCGTCACCGTCGCGCCGCCTACCACCGCGCTCGTCGCGTCCGTAACCGATCCGTTGATCTCGCCCGTGCCCGACTGGCCGAATAAGGCCGCGGAGAGAAACATGGCGGCGATAAAGCCGCGTAGCGTGAAAGACATAGCCACCCCTGGTGGGGAACGCTATCAGACTTGCCGAGCGCGAGTCAAATCTCCGTCCGGCCGGCCGTTAAGAATAGGGGCGATCCGGTTTGGACGCCTATGCTATCCTCCAGGGGGAATAACCGGAAATTTCGGGGATTTTCGCGTCTTTCCACATGCTCCGGCTCTTCAACGTTTACATTCCAACCAGCGTCGTCGCACTCCTGGTTTCGGAAATTTGCCTCCTCGGGACGTGCTACGTTCTGGCGGCGGCTTGGCAGCTCCAGGTCGATATCGAGGTTCTGCTGTCGGTGTACGACGGCTTGCCGCAGATCGCCTGCGCCGTTTTGAGCATTGCGCTCGGCATGTATTTCCAGGATCTCTATACCCAGTTCCGCGTGAAATCGCGCATTATGCTCGTGCAGCAGGTCTGTCTCGCGCTCGGCGTCGCCTTTCTTCTGCAAGCGTTGATGAGCTATCTGGTCCCTCAGTTGCTGCTGCCGCGCTGGGTGATGGTGGCGGGCAGCGGGATAGCGCTAGTGGCGGTTCCGGCGTGGCGCATTTTCTACGCCGGGCACGTCTTGCGGGCCATCGCCGCGCAGAAAATCCTGTTCGTCGGAACGTCTCCGGTCGTCCTGGAGATCGTCGAAGCGATGGCGGAGCAGCCCGAACTCGGCCTACGCTGCCTGGGCTATGTCGACGACGGCGAGCCGGACCGCGAGTTGCCCGGCGGCAAGATTCTCGGGCCGATCGCCGAGTTGCGCCGCGTCGTCGCCGAAACCCAGCCGGACCGCATCGTCGTCGGACTGACCGAGCGGCGTCAAAAACTACCCGCGCAGCAGTTGCTCGACTTGCGCTTCGGCGGCATCCGTATCGAGCAAGCCGCCCGCTTGTTCGAAACCACCTTCCTCCGCGTGCCCACCCGCGAGCTTCGCCCGTCCGATCTGGTGTTTTCCGAGATGCTCGGGCCGCGCCCGGCGAGCGTCCAGTTCCAAGCGCTCTACTCGATCGTCTTCGCCCTGATTTTGTTGGTCGTCCTGTCGCCGATCATCGTCGCCGTGGCTTTGTTGGTGAAGTTCACTTCGCCCGGGCCGATGCTCTACAAGCAGGTCCGAGTCGGCAAGGACGACAAGCCGTTTACCGTGATGAAATTCCGCTCCATGCGGACCGACGCCGAAGCGCGCACCGGCGCGGTCTGGGCGTCGAAGAACGACCCGCGCGTCACCCCGCTCGGCAAATGGCTGCGAAAGTTGCGCCTCGACGAGTTGCCGCAGTTGTTCTGCGTGCTCAAGGGCGACATGTCGATCGTCGGCCCGCGGCCGGAGCGGCCGGAGTTCACCAAGGTCCTCGAAGAGAAAATTCCGTTCTATCGCCAGCGCACTTGCGTTAAGCCGGGCCTCACCGGTTGGGCGCAGATCAACCACAAATACGGCGACACCATCGAGGACACGATCACCAAGCTCGAGTACGATCTCTACTACATCAAGAACCTGTCGTTTTCTCTCGACGTGTACGTGCTGCTCAGCACGGTGAAGATCGTGCTACTGGGCCGCGGGGCCCAGTAGCCCCAATCTAGAACAGCAACCGCAGCCCGAACCGCATCACGCGCCCGCCGCCGTCCATGAAGTTCGCGTTCAGGAAGCGACCGGAGAGCGTCGTCGCGACGTTCGACCCCAGCGCGGGCGTGCCCGGCGAAAACGCGCCCGACGCGGGAGTGCCGAGTTGCGGGTGGTTGAACAGGTTGAACGTCTCCACACGAAGCTCCGTACGGATCCGCTCCGTGATGTTCGTCATTTTCGAGAAGTTGACGTTCCAGTTGGCGATGCCCGGCCCGATCACCGTATTCCGCCCGAGCGTCCCCGTGCGGCAGCCGTTCGGATTAGCGGTGATGTTGCACGCCGGAAGTTGGATAAACATCGCGTCCGACGCCGCGATCGGCACGTTGCCGTTGTCGGGATCGATATAGCCGGTGGAACTCGTCGTCGAAAACACCGCGCGCGAATTCGGCCGGCCGTTCGGGTTAAAGTCCGGCCGGTCGTTCGCGCCGCCGAAACCGTCGGCGTCGAGTCCGTTAGACACGGTAAGGGGAACGCCCGTTTCGAACGTACCGATGCCGCTGATCTGCCATCCGCCTACGACGCGTCCCAGGAAGCCCCGCTGACTCTTCATCCACGGCAAATCGTAAACCCAAGAAAACGTGGCCCGGTGCGAGCGATGTAGCGACGAGAGCGCTTTCTCGAGCGGCAAACCGCCGAACACCGCCGGAATCGCCGATTGCTGCGGCGACGCGAAGGTTCCCCAAGCGAACACGTCCGCGCCGTTATCGAGGAACTTCGCCCACGTGTAGTTCGCGGCGAACGTCAGCCCGCTCGAAAAACGGCGCCGGGCGTCGGCTTGGAACGAGTGATACGTGGACGACCCGCCGTTGGTGCGCACCAGTCGCGAACCTTGCAGGTTGTCGAAGCGCCCTTGCGTCGCGTACGGAATCGTCCCCACGCCCGACGGCAGAATCCGGAAATTCGGCGGCGCGAGCGGATTTCCGTCTTCGTTAATGTACAGCCGCGTGCCCTTGCTCGCGACGTACGACACGTCGAGCAACACGTTGCCTTTCGTCGTCCGTTGGAACCCGCCCGACCACCGCTGGATGTACGGGTTGACGAGGTTTCCGATCATCAGCGTCTGTGCGTCGATCGGCAGAAGCGCGCGGGCCACCGTCGGGAAGCGGGTGGAGTTGTTCGCCGCGCCGCGCGGATTCGCGGTGCTCACCACCGAAGGCTCCGAAGTCGAAACCAAGTTCGGCGACGACGAGGCCGCGTTCGACGCGATGTTGTTGAAGAAGCTGTCGTACCCGATCTGGTAGCCCGCCCGGAACACGAACTTCTTGTCGCCCATCAGCCAGCCGCCGAGACCGGACTTAAACGACGGCGACCAGGCCAGACCGATCGTCGGCGCCCAGTTGTTCTTGTCCGCCGAAACGCGGTTCGGCTGCGAGAACGGTCCCGTGAACGTCCTGGGGTCGATATTGAACAAGCCGGTGAACGCGGGCGTCCGCAGCGAGTTCATCGGTAATCCGAAATACTCGTAGCGCACGCCGAGCGTCAGCGTCAGCGAGTCCGTGGCGCGCCACCGGTCTTGCGCGAAGTAGGCTTGCCGGAAGAGATTCGGATAATATTCGGGGCTGCCGAAATCGCGCGCCGCCGAGCCGCCCGATCCCGCGAAATCGTCGACGAAATTGGCGAGCGAGGTAAAGGGAGTGCTCGCCTGGTAGTTCAGCGTTCCGCGCACGTTAAACGGCGCCGCCTGCTTGGCGCGCTGATCGAGCAGGTCGAGGCCCACGCGGATCGAATGACGCCCACGCACCACCGAAACCGTGTCCTGGATGCCGTAGTTGTTCGCGATCCGGCCTTGGGGAATGTTGCTCGCGACGCCGACGGCGGTCAACCCGGCGATCGTGATCTGCGGCTGCGTCTGCGCCACCGCGCTCGTCGCGTCGTTGGGGAAAAACAGCTTGATGCGGTTGTAGGGCAGGCGCAGTTCGTTCGTCACGCTCGACGAAAAAATACGCGTGTAGGAGATCACGTAGTTTTGGTACCGGTTGGTCTGGCCGGTATCGAAGCCGATGAAGTTCACCGAGCCGCCCACCGGCGCCACCTGATCGTCGATCGCGATCCGCCCCATCAGCAGGTTGCGGTCGTTAAAGCGGTGGTCGAATTTCGCCACCGGCTGCGAGGACCGGAACGTCTGCGCGTAGCCGCGCACGAACGTGCCCACTTCCACCGCCGGGCGGCCGTCGCCCAAAGCGAGCGTACTCAACTGCGCCACCGCGTCGACGCCCTGCGTCGCGGCGAGATAGGTATCGACGTTCGAGTTACGGCCCTGCGGATAGAGATTGCGTAACGTCTGCTTGCCCGCCGCGCTCAAGGTGTTCAGCGTCGTCGAACTCACCGAGTTCTGCCGCCGCTCCTGGTAAGCGCCGAAGAAGAACGTCCGGTCCTTGACGATCGGTCCGCCTAACGTACCCGAGAACCACTGGTCCGTGCCGGGCAGCGGGCGTCCGCGCTGCACGACGTTCGCGTTGAGCGATTCCTGCCGGGTGATCGCGTTAAATCGCGTGGATTCGACCAGGTAGCCGAGGCTTCCCCGATAGTCGTTGGTGCCGGAACGGATGATCGTGTTCACCACCGCGCCGCCCGCGCGGCCGAACTCCGCGTCGAAGTTCGACGTCTGGATCGACACTTCCTGCACCGCGTCCGGATTCGTGATCTGGAACGCCTGCCCGGCGACGGAGATGTCGTTGTTCTCCGTGCCGTCGAGCAAAAAGTTGTTCGACCGCCCGCGCCCGCCGTTCACCGAGAACGTCGCCACTCCGGTACCGCCGCGGTTAGTCGAGACGCCCGGCAGCGTCAGTGCCAAAAGCGCCGGATTGCGGTTCGCGATCGGCAGTTGCGTCGATTGGATCGAGCTGATCGTGCTCTGCCGTACCGGCGCTTCGGCCTGCAATTGCACCGTTTCGGCGACGACGCTGATCGTCGAGGCTTGGCCCGATACTTCGAGCCGGGCGTCGAGCGTGATCACTTGCGCGGCGGCGACGGGAAACGCGCTGGTTTCGAAGGTCGCGAAACCGGCCTGTGCCACCTTAACCTTGTAGTTTCCTGGATTTACGGCGTCGAACCGGTAGCTGCCCGACGAATTACTTTGGGCGGTGCGAACGGTGTTCTGTTCGACGTTGGTTAGCTCGACCGTGGCCGCCGCGATGGCCGCGCCGGACGGATCGAGCACTAAACCGTTAACCGTACCCAGGCTCGTTTGAGCCTTGACGGCGGCGAAAGTGGCGCTAAACAGCGCGAAAAGGCGCACAAAATGCACGAAACACCCCCTGTATGGTACCTATTTCAGCACAAAATGGCGCCTTAACGGCCGGTTAGAACCGGATTTTTGCGTTCAACAGCATCGTCCGCACGCCCGGCGCGGTGGTGTTGGTCCCGAACGCCGGGGAGTTCATGAGCGACACCGGATTGCCGAAGTTGCGCTGATTCAGCGCGTTCGACATCTGCACCCGCAGGTCGATCTTGAACCGCTCGGTCAAGTCGAAGCGCTTCAACGCCGCGAAGTTGGTATTGCCGAACGACGGCCCGCGGAACGTGTTCCGCCCGAGGTTGCCGCCGCCCGCCATCGAGTTGGTGAGGATCGCGCCCGCCGCCGTGCGCGGGGTGTCGACGATGCCGGTCCCGTTCAAGGCGGTGGTAAAGCTGCGATAGTCGCCCGTCACCGGGTCGAGCGTAATCGTACCCGAGGGGTTGTAGTTGGGGCGCGCGGCCACCGAGGCGTTGCCCGCCGAATCGACGCCGGTGCGGATCGTGAACGGCTGGCCGCTTTGAAATTCGTGGAACCCGGAGAGTTCCCAGTTGCCGATCACGTTGCGCAGCACCCAGTTGCGCTGCTTGAAGTACTGGGTGGTGTAGGTCCAGTAACCGGCGGCGCGGTGCGGACGGTCGAATACGGAGCGCGCCCATTCGTTGCGGTAGTTCCGCCAATCCTGCGGGATTTGCGGCGACGAGTTGGTGATATCGGCCACGCCCAGCGATTCGTCGTTGTCGTTGAAATTCGCCGAGTAGGTATAGGTGGCGCCGAACGAAAGCCCGCTCGACAGGCGCTTGGTCAGTTGAAGGAAACCGGCGTTATAGAGCGCGTTCGCCGTCGATTCGATCAGCACCCGGTCGCCGGCGGTCGGCAGTTCGCGCCGCTGCTGCGTGGTGGGGATCGACGCCGGATTCAGCGTCTGCCGGACCGTAGCCGCTTGCGCTTCGGTTAGCACCGCCGGGTTGCCGCGTCCCTGCCGGATTTGGTGATAACTGCGGTTGCCCGTGTAACCGATTTCGAACAGAACCGTCTTCGTCAACTGCCGCTGCATGGTGAAGCTGTAGTAGTGAGTGGTCGGGTTCTGCATGTCCGTATTCGCGTTGACGAACTGATTCAACGGGTTGAACGGAGGCACGGTCGCCGAAATCGAGGGGAGCGTCGGGAAGACGTTGCTGACGTTGTTTTGCTGCGCGATCACGACGAGGGGATTGGTGGCGACGGTCAGGATGTTGAAGAACAACGTGTCGTAGCCGATGCCGAAGCCGCCGCGGAACACGGTCTTGCCGTCGCCGAACAGCTTGCCGGTAAAGCCCTGTCCGCCCGAGGGGCTCCAGGAGAAGCCGGCGCGCGGCGCCCAGTTATTCCAATCCGTGCGCGTTTCGAACGGAATGCGCGTCACCGCGCGGGCCGGATCGGTGGTTCCGAAGAACCCGAACGGAATGTTCGAAATCTCGTACCGCATGCCGAACGTCAACGTCACGTCCTTGGTGGCCTTGTAGTCGTCCTGGGCGAACATAAAGCTGTTGTACTGCCGGGCGTCGAAGCTCGCCACCGTAACGGCGCGGCGCAACTCGAACGCCGAGTTGTTCATATAGTCGGCGAGATTGTTGAACGTCCAGGAGCCTTTCGAATCGAAGGCCGAGTTGTTGAAGAGCGACGTGTAGCGGTAATCGAGGCCCAACTTGATCGAGTGCCGGCCCGAAATCACCGTAGTGACGTTCTGGAACTGACCGGTGTTCTGGTTGCGTCCCTGCGGGAAGTTGGAAGCGCCGCCGTAGGTGAAGAAGCCCGAAATGCCCACGGTGGGCGAAGTGGGGTCGTTCTCCGGGAAGTCCAGGGTGCGCTTGACGTAGGACGCGCGCATTTCGTTAATGACGTTCGGGGAAATGACCCGGGTCCAATTCCAGGCGTTGTTGTAGCCCGTAATCGCCTGCGAGGCCGCGAACCGGGTACCGAAGCCCAGATTCGAGGTGACATTCGGCTGGTCGCGCTTGTCGATTTGGATGCGGTAGCCGATCTGATCCTTGTCCGTCAGCTTATGGTCGACCCGTCCCTGCCAGTACCAGTAATTTTCGGGGTTGGCGAGCGGGAACCGGACGGTCCCTACGGGAATGGTGACGCCGTTAATCGCCACGGTCCGCGGGTTGTCGTAATTGCGGACGAGCGGATAATAGTCTTGCAGGAAGTTCAACCCGTTCAAGACGGCGTCGCGCGAGGCCTGCGACTGGCCGGTCCCTAGGGGGACGGTGCGCAGGAGGTTAAAGCCCACGTCCGTGGGAATAGTCACCGAGGCGGCGTTGCGCGCGTCGGGCGCCTGCCGGAAGCGGTTCGCTTCCAGCAAGCCGAAGAAGAACGTCCGGTCTTTCACGATCGGGCCGCCAATTCCCATACCCGCCTGATTGCGGTTGTAGCGCGGCGTTTCGTTGATGCCCACGCGCTTATTCGCGATCGAGACGGGCTCCATCCAGTTGGCCGAATAGTAGTCCCACACCTCGCCCGTGATCGAGTTGCCGCCACGGCGGGTGTTGGCCAAAATCTGGCCGCCCGACGAGCGTCCGTACTCGCTCGAATATGGGTTAATCTGCACCTGGAACTCGTCGATCGCCTCGGGAATCACGCGCGAATTGGCGATGGTGACGCTCGGGTCGTTGTTATCGACGCCGTCGAGCATGAAGTTGTTGTTGCGGGCGCGTTGGCCGTTGGCCGAAATGCCCGTGGAGCCCGGCGCGCGCGTCGCCGTCGGGGCGAGCAACGCCATCACGTTGACGTCGCGGGTCGCGCCGCCGATCGGCAGTTTGTCGATCGTTTCCTGCGTGATCCGGCCGCCGATGGTGGCGGAGCTCTTCGAAAGCTCGACCGCCGACGATTCCGCCGCGACTTCCACGATCGACGACGCGGTACCGACCTTCATCGGCTGGTTGATCGTCACTTCCTGATTCGCCAGGACGCGGACGTTTTCGACCCGAGCCGTTTCAAAGCCGTTGGTCGAGAACTCCAGAACGTAAAATCCCGGTTCGACGGCGACAAACCGGTAGAAACCGGTCTCGTTGGTCGTCGTGGTTTGGGAAATGTTCGTGGATTTGTCGGTGAGCTTTACCGCGACGCCGACCATGACCGCCGCCGTCGGGTCTTGCACGACACCGGACACAAAGCCGCGGGTCAACTGAGCCGAAGCTATGGAAACAAAAGAGATAACCAGCGCAAGTGTGCGCATCAAAGCCATACTACCCCCCAAATGCAAAGATTCTTGTCTGTTTAGACGAAAAGGACATTAATAAAGTTTCAATGATCCGGGCTGCTACAATCTGAATCTACGAACGCGGAAGCCCAAAAGCGCCCGATGACCATGCCCGATCTTCCCCAAACCCTGGGTGCCCTGCGACGCAGCCCCTACGGAGACGCCGCCCTGGCGGCCCCAACCGTTAAGGATGAACTGCGTAACAATCTGATTGCCAAACTTGGCCGCCGGGAAACGTTGTTTCCGGGCGTGGTCGGTTACGAAGAAACGGTCGTCCCGCAAATTGTAAACGCAATCTTATCGAAACATAATTTTATCCTATTGGGCCTACGCGGACAGGCCAAGACCCGCTTGATCCGCATGCTCACCACATTATTCGACGATTTCACCCCATATATCGGGGGTTCCGAGGTCCGGGATAACCCATTCGCCCCAATTTCCCGCTATGCCCGGGACCTGATCGCCGAAAAGGGCGACGACACTCCCATCGCCTGGCTTTCCGCCGATCAACGGTACGTCGAAAAGCTCGCCACCCCCGACGTCACCATCGCCGACATGATCGGCGATATCGACCCGATTAAGGCCGCCCGGCGCGGAGCGGATATCTCGGACGAACTGACGGTCCACTACGGTCTGCTGCCGCGCGCCAATCGCGGCATCTTCGCCATCAACGAGTTACCGGACCTCGCCGGGAAAATCCAGGTCGGCCTGTTCAATATCATGCAGGAAGGCGACGTGCAGATTAAGGGTTACCCGGTGCGTCTGCCTCTCGACGTTCTGCTGGTTTTCACCGCCAACCCCGAGGACTACACCGCCCGCGGCAAGATCGTCACCCCGCTCAAGGATCGAATCGGCAGCGAAATCCGCACGCATTACCCGCTTACCCTCGACCATGGACTGGCCATCACCGAACAGGAGGCGTGGACGCGCCGCCCGTCGCCGCTCAAGATCGAGATTCCCGACTTCGTTCGCGAGGCGGTGGAACAAATCGCGTTCGTCGCCCGCGAGGACAAGCGGATCGACAAGCGAAGCGGCGTCTCGCAGCGACTACCGATTTCGGTGATGGAAAACGTCGTGTCGAGCGCCGAGCGCCGGGCTTTGGCGGCGAACGAAAAAGACGCCGTGCCCCGCGCCGCCGACCTGTACGCGGCGCTGCCCGCGATCACGGGCAAGCTGGAACTCGAGTACGAGGGCGAACTAAAGGGCGGCGACACGGTGGCGCGCGAGATCGTGCGTCTCGCGATCGGCAAGGTTTACACGGCGCGCATGGAAGGCGCGAGCGTTCGTCAAATCGTGCAATGGTTCGAGCTAGGCGGCTCGATCAAGCTCTCCGACACCGCTTCTTCGCGCGACCTGCTCCGGCAACTCGACTCGATCCAAGGCTTGATGGAGCTCATCGAACGGCTGGGCGTCGGGGAAAACGAATCGGACGCGCTACGCGTGGCCGCCGCCGAGTTTCTGCTCGAAGGGCTGTACGCGCACCGGCGCATTTCGCGCAACGAGGAACTGGCTTTTGTCGCCGAAGAGCGTAAGCGCCCGCCGGTGGAGGCGTCGCCGGAGGACGATCCGGATTTCGACCCTCGCCGGTCCCGCAAGCAGCGCCGGAACTTTAATTAGGGCCATCCGAGAATTCGCCCCACGCCGCTCGACATTTCAGCGTGGCTGTAGCATGATGTAGTCGCTATGAGCCTCCGCATCAACGACACCGCCCCGGATTTCGCGGCGGAAACCACGCAAGGGCCGATCCGGTTCCACGAATGGATCGGCGACGGGTGGGCGATCCTGTTCTCGCACCCCAAGGATTTCACCCCGGTCTGCACCACGGAATTGGGGTATCTGGCCAAGCTTAAATCGGAGTTCGACAAGCGCAATTGCAAGATTATCGGCTTGAGCGTCGATCCCGTGGACAACCACGGCAAGTGGGCGGCGGACATCGCCGAGACGCAGGGCGCCGAAGTGACGTATCCCTTGATCGGCGATCCGAAGCTCGAAGTGGCGAAGCTCTACGACATGCTGCCCGCCGACGCGGGAACGACGTCCGACGGCCGCACGGCGGCCAACAACGCGACGGTGCGCACGGTGTTCGTCGTGGGGCCGGACAAGAAGATCAAGCTGATGTTGGTGTATCCGATGTCGACCGGCCGCAACTTCGACGAGGTGCTGCGCGTGCTCGATTCGATGCAACTCACGTCGAAGTATCAAGTGGCGACGCCGGTGAATTGGAAGCCGGGCGACGACGTGATTATCCCTCCGGCGGTGAGCGACGAAGAAGCGAAGGCCAAGTATCCGGACGGCTGGAAGACGCTGAAGTCTTATCTGCGTATCGTCCCGCAGCCGAAGTCCTAAGGCTTTAGGGGACGCCGTTACGGGACCCAGGCCATGCCGTCGGGTCCCTTGCCCGTTTCGAACTTGCCCGTGACGGCGAGCGTCTTCAAATCGAGAATGGCGACGTAGTGGTCGCCCGCGACGGCGATAAACGCGCGCTGGCCGTTGGGGTCCATGAGGATGCCTTCCGGCATCTTGCCGAGCGCCATTTTCTTGACGATCGACTTCGAGGCCACGTCGAGGATCACCAATTCCCCGCCCGCGAGATCGGAGACGAGCGCGTACTTGCCGTCGAGCGTGAACTTGATGCGATTCGAGCGCTTCGTGCCCAGCTCGATCGTCGCCTTCACCTTCCGCGTCTCGACGTCCAAAATCGACACCGCGCCGTCGCGCGAGTGTGCGGTCCAGAACTCGCGTCCGTCGGGCGTAATGTCGAGCCCTTCCGGTCCGCGACCGACGGGCACGACGGTCTGGTTCCAGGTGACGCCGTCCGGCGCGTAGGTAAACACGGACACGCTGTCCGAGCCGAGGTTCGTCGCGAAAATTTTCGAGCCGTCGCGGCTCAGCATCACCATGTGCGTGCCGTTCTGCCCGGTGCCGAGCAGCGTATCGACTTTGTTCGACGCCGGATCGTAGCGGCCGATCAGTTTCGCCGACTCCGCCGTGAACCAGACTTTTCCTTCCGCCGCCCAGATGCCGTGCGGGCGCTGCATCGGAGATACGTCCACGCGACGCAATTCTTTTTTCGCCGCGAGATCGATCACCGACAGCGAACTGCCCGGCGTACGCGCGCCGTAGTTGGTGACGAAGGCGAGCTTGCCGTCGGCGGAAACGTCCACCTCGTGCGGCCCTTCGCCGGTGGGTACTACGCCCAAGATTTTGCCGGACGCGGGATCGACGATGGCGAGCGTCGCGTCCTCCTTATTCAAGACGAGCAATTGCGCGGCGGCGAAAAGTAGGGCGAGAGTCGTCATCGCCTCAACTTTCTCACGACTTCGTTCGCACCGGAGAGCAGAGGTTCGCCGTGGCCGACGCAGAGAATCTCCGCGTCGCGCGCTTCGCCGAGTTTGCCGATCGACCGCTCGTTCTCGGCTTGGTCGAGCGTCAAGCCCGGCCAGCCCGCCGCGACTTCGGGCCACGTGGCGATAATGTCGCCCGCGATCAACGCCCGTTTCTCTTTCCAATAGAAAGACAGGCACCCGGGCGTGTGTCCGGGCGTGGTCACCACTTCGAGCGCGCCCAAACGGTCGCCGTCTTTCAAATGCTGATCCACCTCGCACGGCGTGTGCTTGCCCGCGCCGAGCGCGAGTCCGAGTTGCAGATGGTAGACGGCCAGCGGCTTGCGCGGCCAGATTCCGATGCCTTTCGCCTTGCGCCGGCCGGCGATAATTTCGGACTCCCATTCGTGCGAGTACACGCGCGCGCCGGTGGCTTTCCTGAGCGCCGCCACGCCGCCGATGTGCGACTTGTGGGCGTGCGTCAGGACGATGCGCTTGAGGTCGCCCGGTTGCTTGCCCATCGCCGCGATCTCGTCGAGCACCACCTTGCCGTCGTCGTCGTACAGCGTGTCGATCAACGTCAGACCGTCTTCCAAATCGAGCAAGAAGGCGCGCACGCGCCCGCCCTTATCCCCTCCCATGCTGTGTAGGCCGGGCGCGATCTTCATTGGTTTCCTCCCACCGGTTTCCACGGGGCGAACGGGTTCGGCGCGGAATCGACGACGCTCGCCAGCCTCGGGAAATGCCGCTTCAGAACGCTCGCGAAGCCGTTTTTGCGCACCCACTCGATGCCCTCCGCCGTGTAGATTTCGGGGCGATAGTCGTCGGTGAAGAAGCGATCGCTCTTCAAACGGCGCGAGGCCATCAAAACGAAAATGCGGAACGCCGTTTCGCTGAAGCCGAAACCCTCGGGCAGGGGTTCGGCGAAGAGGCCGACCATGAGGTCCACTTGTTCGATGTCGCCGCCGTAGACCTCTTTGATCTCCGCCGCCCAGCGCGGATTGTCGGTGAGTTCTTCGAACGTCGCGACCGGCTTCATATGCAGCAGTCGGCGGAATTGGTTGTAGCGGGGCACGCCGCGCTCGCGGTCGCGCAGAATGTCGATCGCCGCGAGATCGATGCGGGTGCCGTCGTCCTTTTCGAGCTTCCGCAACGCGTCGGGATAGTTGTGCAGGCGCACCGCGCCGGGATGCGCGACGCCGAACGAATAAAACAAATCCGCCAAATCCGTTTCGGCGAAAATCTTGCGCCCCGCCTTACCCGAAACTTCGGCGAGCGTGTATTCCTTGGTCGCCTCGCCCGTCGCGAGGGAACGGAACTGGTAGCGGTCCGGCAGCAAGGGGTGCATGCGATACACCGAAACGAACTCCTCGGTCAGCGAATACGGCGCGGAATGGTGATTGAAGTTCGAACCGACGATGCCGCCCAGCAGTTCGCTCTCGTTCAAAAATCCGAGCACGTCCTGCACGTCCTCGCCCGACGCGCCGCGCCAGTTGGTCCGCATGGCGAGTTGGATAGTGGGGTGCGGCATGATCGCGCAGGTCCACTCGACCGTGTGAATCTTGGCCATGAGCGCGCAGTTGATCAGTTGCGCGGTGCCGTAGAGTTGGTTGTCGGTCCAGGTGGGATGCTTCGCTTTGAGCAAATCGCAGATGGCGTTGTGCTCCGCGGTAAAGAGCGTGTGGAGCAACGTCAGCCCTACCCAACCGTTGTCGGTGAAGCCCGTGATTTCGAGGCCGGTGACGGGGTCGAGAAACAGACGGCCCGCTTCCAATCGCAGCTTGCCGTCGACGCCCGATTTGATCTTCGCCGCGGTCTCCGGGTTCGAGCCGTAGATTTGCGAACCGTCCCACCAATGGCTGTTGAGGTTGGCGTAGGCGGGCGGGCGCGTCGAGCCGGCGGGCGCGGGATCGGGCTCCGTGGCGGCGACGCGGATTGCGGGATCGGGCCACGAATCGCCGGGCGGGAGCGGAATCTCGTGCGTATGGGTGGTGGACGCTTTGTGGACGAACCAGTCGTGCACCATGAACTGGATCCACGCGGCGGCGAGCAGGTTGAGGATCGTGGCGGGCTGAAACTCCTCGCGCGCCATCAAGCGGTTCGAGACGACGCGCGGGTTGGGCTCCATGAGTCGCGCCGTATCGGGGAACGTTTGGTCGAGCGGGAAATTGCGGCCGAAGCGCCTTCCGCTCGCGCCCATCATCGGGCAGCCGGTGTCGTTATACGTGCCGTCGAAGGTGCGCCAGAGCTTCGCCTCGAGCGGCACGCCCTCCTTCTTGCCACGCTTTCGCATCGGCGGCTCTTCGGTGTCGAAGAGATTTTTCTTGCGCAACTCGTTGCGGATTTCGATCAGCTTCGGCACGGCGAGCAGGCGCGGCAATTTGTACCAGGGACGGTTCTTGCCGAGGAATCCGCCGATGCGCCCGAACAGGTCAGGCATGCGCGACGGTCCGAGTTCCCGTAAGTTTCACGCCCGCGATTATACGCCCCGGCTTGACGGAACGCGGAGACTTCCGCATACTAAGACCACTGAGGTAGATATCTGAGTATGCCCAAACCCGATTCGTTGCAAGGCTCGCTCGACCTGCTGGTGCTGAAGTTGTTGGCGCGGAGATCCAAACTGCACGGCTACGCCATCATGACCGCCATTCGCGAGATGTCGGACGAGGTGCTCGACGTCGAGGAGGGGTCGCTCTACCCGGCGCTGCATCGCATGGAGGAGGCGGGGTGGCTGAAGGCCGAATGGACGGTGCGCGAGAACGGGCGGCGGTCGCGCGTGTACGAGATCACGGCGGCGGGCCGCAAACAGTTGAGCGCGACGGAATCGCGCTGGCAGGCCGTGACGGCGGCCGTGAATCGCATTTTGAGGATGGCGTGATGTCGATGTGGAACCGGATTCGCAACGTCTTTCGACGCGAGGCGCTGGCGAACGAAATCGCGGAAGAACTGGCGGACCACGTCGCCGAGGGCGGGCGAATCGAGAGCAAGTTACGCGTCGCCGAAGAGAGCCGCGACATTCGGCTGGTGCCCTGGCTCGACGCGATCGCCGCGGACGTCGTCTTCGGCTGGCGGCAATTGAAGAAGAACCGCGCTGTCACCGCCGCCGCCGTGCTTTCGCTCGCGCTGGCCATCGGGTCGAGCACGTCGGCGTTCCGGCTGATCGACGCGCTGCTGCTGCGCCCGTTGCCGGTGGCGAATCCAGACCAACTCTACGTGATCGCCACCGAGTACACCGACAGCCGGACGAAAACGAAAGACTGGGACGACTACTCTAGCTACCCGATGTTTCGCGAAATGCGCGACGCGGTGAAAGACCAAGCCAAGGCGATGGTCTTCGGCGGGGCGAACCGGCAGGACATCGTCTACGGCGGCAACGGAGATATGGAGAAGGCTTGGAGGCAGTACGTCTCGGGCGACGTGTTCTCGACTCTCGGTCTGAAGCCCGCGCTGGGGCGGCTGCTAACACCCGAGGACGACCGCAAACCCGGCGCGCATCCCGTGGCGGTCCTTTCCTACGACAATTGGACTCGCCGCTTTGGCCGCGACCCCAAGGTCCTCGGAAAAACGTTCCGCGAAGGCGGTACGGAACTTTACGAGATCGTGGGCGTGGTCGAACCGGGGTTTACCGGGACCGAAACGGGATCGATGACCGACTACTACGTTCCCGCGATGCAAAACGCAAAGGCCATCGACCATGCGGGCTGGAGTTGGTTCCGGCCTTGGATCTCGGTGCCGGAAGAGTCGCGCGCGATCGTCAAGGAGAAACTCCGCGTGGCGATCGCCAACCACCGCCGGGAACGCATGAAAGACTGGCCCGAACACGTCCGGAAGGCGAATGCCGACTACGAGACACCGGTAGTGGAACTCTTGCCCGCGCACTCGGGCGCCTCTAACATGCAAAAGACGTACCGGCAGCCGCTGCTGATCCTTGGTGCGGTGGCTTTGCTGGTGCTGCTGATCGCCTGCGCCAACGTCGCCAACCTCATGACCGCGCAAGGGGCGGCGCGCGCCCGCGAGATGGCGCTCCGCGTCTCGATCGGCGCGGGACGCTGGCGGCTGATTCAACTGGTCCTGATCGAGAGCGTCATGATCGCCATCGCCGCGACGGCGCTCGGAGGTCTGTTCGCTTGGTGGTCCGCGCCGTTCGTCGTCGGCTTAACGAATGGGCCGGATTATCCCGTACGCCTAGCCCTTCCCGCCGATTGGCGCGTGATGACGTTCGCGTCGGGGCTAGCCCTGGTCGTCACCATGCTTTTTGGGCTCACCCCGGCGTGGAAGGCGTCGAGCGTCAAGCCGAACGCCGCACTCAAGGGCGGCGAAGACCCGCATTCGCGCCGCCGATTGATGAATGGATTGGTGGCCGCCCAAGTCGCGTTCTGCTTCCTCGTGCATTTCGGGGCGGGACTGTTCGTCGCGACGTTCGACCGGTTGTCGAACCAGCCCGTCGGGTTCGACCCCAACGGCATAGTTACGCTCGACATGGAAGTCAAAGGACGCGACGGGACGTGGGCCGAGTGGAACGAAGTGGTCGAAGCGGTGCGCACGCGGCCGGGTGTCGAGGCGGTAGCGGCGGCCGGTTGGCCCTTGCTGAGCGGTAATACCCGGAGCTCGGGTGCAAGGGTCAACGGCCAACCGCTTCAACCGGAGCCGTACTTTCTACCCATAGCGCCGGGGTGGTTCTCGACCATGCGCGTTCCGTTGGTCGAAGGGCGCGAGTTCCGCCCCGGCGAGCGCTTTCCGGATGTAGCGATCGTCAACGAGTCGTTTGTGGCGAAGACCTTCGGCTCCGGCAATCCGGTGGGCAAGTCGATCGAAGTCGAGGCGCGGCAAAACAAGACGGGCCGCGCCCTAATCGTCGGCGTCGCGCGCGACGCCCGGTATCGCAATATGCGCGAGGCGATCCAGCCCACGGTGTACATACCCTTCGAGGGCGATAAACCCGGCCAAAGTTGGGCCACGCTGATCGTCCGGACCCAGGCCCCGAGACCCGAGACGCTCGCCGCCGATCTGCGCGCGACGGTGAATCGTACCCGCTCCGATTTCCGCGTGTCGAACGTGACCACCCAACTCGAACACGTCCGCAAGCACACGATCCGGGAGCGGCTGCTCGCCATGCTCTCGTTGTTCTTCGCGGCGGTGGCTCTGATTCTCGCGGCCGTCGGCTTGTATGGCGTGCTCAACTACTCCGTCATCCAGCGGCGGCGCGAAATCGGGATTCGCATGGCGCTCGGCGCGCAGCCGGTGGACGTGATTCGCAAGGTGACGCAGGAAGTATTCGCGATGTTGATCCTCGGCGCGGGCTTGGGACTCGCGCTCGGCCTCGCTTCGGAGCGCTACGTCGAAACGCTGCTGTTCCAGGTGAAGGTCACCGACCTGCGCGTGCTGCTGACTCCGGCGCTGACGCTCGGCCTCGCCGCGATCTTCGCGGCGCTGCCGCCCACCATTCGCGCCGTGCGCATCGATCCTTCGGAAGCGCTACGCAGCGATAGCTAGACTCCCGCGGCAACGACATTCACCCCGGACCGGCGAGTGCCGGAGGCGGCCATCTCTTTCCGCAATTCCAATTGCCTAAGACGGGTTAGCTCCACCAGCGGCCGCCACACGGTACTCACCAAATCGTGTTTGATGAGCTGGTGCCAGAACCGGTTCGAGCGCTTGTACAAATACGACATCGCGAGATACGGCGGAACGGAACGCCAATCCTCGGGCCGCCGCCGCCAAATCGACGCGTGCGAGAACAGCCGCCGGTAAATCCATTCGTACCCCACTTCCAGTTCCTCCGGCGACATGTGGTTCGGGCGGAACACCGCGTGCGCCGTGTCGTACAAATCCCAGTTGCGATGCAGCAGGCGTCCTTCCGATTCCATCTGCCGGAAGAGCGGCGTCGCGGGGTAGGGCGTGAGGATGTGGAACGTCGCGCACTCCAGGCGGTTTTCTTCGACCCAGTCCGCCGTTCGCGCGAACACGTCTTTCCGGTCGTGATCGAAGCCGAGCACGAACGATCCGTTTACCTGAATTCCATGGTCGTGGAAGAGACGAACGCGGCGCGCGTAGTCGGCCGCCTTGGGTGTCTTCTTCCGCGCCTCCGTCAGGTTTTCGTCGGTGAGCGACTCGAAACCCACGAACACTCCGGTGCATCCCCCGAGAGCCATCTCGCGCACCAGCGCGGGATCGTCGGTAACGTCGATCGACACCGCGGCGCTCCAAATCTTCTCGAGCGGACGCAACACGCGGCACAACTCGCGAAGGTACTCCCGGTTCGATCCCAGATTGTTGTCGATGAAGACGGCGTAGGGCTGGCCGTCTTCGGCGAACTCCGCCGCCACTTGTTCGGGCCGCCGCATACGGTAGGGCATTCGCAGACCGTCGGTCGAGAGATAGCAAAACCCGCAGCGGTTATGACAGCCGCGCGTGGCGATCAGGCTGGTGGTGGTGAGAAAGCTCGCGCGCGGGAGAATCGACCGTCTTGGCGCGGGGTCGTCGCGATAGTCGTTCTCGTACGTCGCCGTGTACCGCGGCCGCAGGGCGCCCGCTTCGACCTCGGTCAGGATGCGCGGCCAAAGCTGCACGCCGTCGCCCAGCGCCAAGGCGTCGGCGTGCGGCGCGCACTCCTCGGGACAAGACAGCACGTGCAAGCCGCCCAGCACGACTTTGCTTCCGCGATCGCGGTACCAGCGCGCGACTTCGAACGCGCGGCGGGCAAACGTCAGGTGCACGGTGATCCCCACCAAACCGGGCATCGGATTGGCGGGCGGCCGCCCCTTCAACAGATTCTCGTCCCAATACTCGACGCGCCAGTGCGCGGGCGTGGTGGCGGCGAAGCTCGTCATCGCGAGCGACGGCGTTAGGACATGCTTGCCGAAACTCGCGTGCGGATCCTTGGGGTAGAAAGGATTGATCAGGAGCGCGTAGCGCGGGTCGAGCGGTCCGGCGGCGGCGGGATCGAGCGACGGCGCGACGCGCATCGCCTTCGGCAGCCAGAGTGGGCCGTTTGTCATGTCTACTTTGTATCACAAAGTAGACTGCGGTTTGAAACTACACCTTTAAGACTACACAACGACTTTGAGGTGGCGCGGTTCGGCGCCGACGACCGTAGAGAGGGGAATGTTGCGATCAAAGGTGACGAGGCAGCCGTCGTGGCGGACGGCGAGGCCGAGCAGGTAAACGTCGGTCGTGGTGCGGCTTGTAACGCCGCCGTCGAGCCGGAACAGCGACTCGTCGAGCAGAGAGACGTCGTCGGGCCAGAATTCGTGGCTTTCGATCGTCAGCCGCTCGCGAATCGCCTTCGCAACCTCCGAAATTCCGTATGGCCCATTTTCATAGCCCTTGCCCGAGACGATCCGCAGAACGCCGTTTTGAGTAAGAGGACAGGTGGCCCATCGGCGGGCACGCTCGCCCGCGAACCATCGATCCGCCGAGCGATTGTGTACGTGATACCGGTCGACCAGCGCGATCAGTACGTTGACGTCCAACAGCGACGTCAAATTCCCTCTTCCTCGCGAATCCGATCGATCATCTCGTTCGTCACCTCGCGAGCGCCCGGCCGCCGGGGCAGCAACCCAAACCCGTTGCGATGCTCGGGATCTTCATCGGCGATCGGCGTTATCGCCAGACGCGCCATGTCGGAAAGTTCTTTCCCGGCCGAGGTGTCGCGAATCCTCGCTCGGGCTTTCGCAATTTCCAGAAGATCGTCGTCGATGTCGAGCGTCGTCCGCATATCCGCATCATAACATCCGATGCTATGATGCGCAGATGCGCTACCTCATCGTTCTGTTCGCCATCTCGCTAGCGACCGCCGCTCGGCAACCGCTTACACCCGAGACCATTTTCGACTGGCGCAATCCCTCCGCGCCCGAAATCTCGCCCGACGGCAAGTGGGTGGTCTATACGGTCGAGACGGCGGACAAGATGAACGACACGTTCCACCGCAACCTTTGGGTGGTCGGCGCGGACGGCAAGGGGACGCGTCCGGTGAGTAGCGGCGCGCACCGGGACGGCGACGCGCAATGGTCGCCGGACGGCGCGCGGCTCGCCTATGTCTCGACCAAGTCCGGCAAGCCGCAAATTTACGTCCGCTGGATGGACACGGGAATCGAGGCGAAGATCACCGATCTCGAAACCGCGCCGTCGAGCCTCGCCTGGTCTCCCGACGGGCAATCGATCGCGTTCCAATGCCGCATTGCGGCGAAGGCCGCCTGGAGCGTCAAGCTTCCGTCGCCTCCCGCAGGCGCGAAGTGGGCCGAACCGGCGAGCGTGATCACGAAGCTCCAATGGCGAAGGGACGGCATCGGCGGCGCGGGGCAGGTTCCCAACGGGCACACGCACGTGTTCGTCGTTCCGGCGACCGGCGGGGCGCCGCGCCAGATCACGAGCGGCGATTACAGCCACGCGGGAACGATCGGCTGGTCGAAGGACGGATCGAGGATCGTCGTGTCGGGCGCGCGGACGGACGACGCCGACTTGCGGCTTTACGCGGGCGACCTCTGGTCGTTCGACGTCAAGACCGGCGCGGCGAAGCGACTCACCGACGCCGTGGGCCCGGAATCGCTCGCCGGAGTTTCGCCCGACGGCCGCCGGATCGCCTTTACCGGTTTCGAGGACAAAGGCCGCGCGAGCCACACCACGCATCTCTACGTGATGAACCTAGACGGCACGGGACGCCGTCAGATCGACAAGCTGGACCGCAACGTAATCGCGCCGGTTTGGAAGCCCGATTCCTCGGGACTGATCGCCTACGTCGAGGATCGCGGACAGGCGCAGGTGTACGAGTTTCCGCTCGACGCTCCGGCGAAGGCGCTCACGACCGGCTACGCGCGTTTCGGCACGGCCTACGCGTCGGGCGGCGCTCTGAGCGTGGCGAACAACGGCACGATCGCCGTCACCCGGTCTTCGCCCGCGGAGCCGAACGAAATCTACGCGCTCGCGGCGGGCAAACTCACCCGGCTGACGCATACGAACGATTCGCTGCTCGCCGACCGGGACATCGGCGCGGTGGAGGAGATCAACGTCCAGAGTTTCGACGGCAAGGGCGTCCAGGGTTGGGTCATCAAGCCGCCGGACTTCGACCCCAAAAAGAAGTATCCGCTGCTGCTCGACATCCACGGCGGTCCGCACGCGATGTACGGGGTGGAGTTCAATCACCAGATGCAGATTTTCGCGGGGCGCGGCTTCGTCGTGCTCTACACCAACCCGCGCGGATCCACTGGCTACGGCGAGGAATTCGGCGATATCATCCACGCCAAGTATCCCGGCGACGACTACAAGGATCTGATGGCCGCCGTCGATTTCGTCGTCGCCAAAGGCTATATCGACGACAAAAAGCTGTGCGTCACCGGCGGTTCGGGCGGCGGTATCCTCACCGCCTGGATCGTCACCCAAACCACGCGCTTCGCGGCGGCGGTGTCGCAATACCCGGTGACGAATTGGATTACGCAGTACGGCTCGTCCGACATCCCGCTAGTGACGCAGCGGTGGATGAAGGGCAATCCGTGGGACAACTTGAAGCAGTTCGTCGACCGCTCCCCCGTGTTCTTCGCCGACCGCGTCAAAACTCCCACGATGCTGATCACCGGCGAAGAGGATTGGCGCACGCCGATCGTCGAGAGCGAGGAGTTTTACACCGCGCTCAAGATCAACAAGGTCGAGACCGCGCTGGTCCGTGTGCCGAAGGAGCCGCACGGCGTGCGCGGAGCGTATCCTTCGCACCGCATCGCCAAGCAAGAGTACATCTTGGGCTGGCTCGAACGGTTCGTGAAGTAGGCCGCGCCTGAAGTAAACTGGTAGTCGAGCGGTGCCCTTAGCTCAGTTGGTAGAGCGCCGGATTGTGATTCCGGATGTCGCGGGTTCGAGCCCCGTAGGGCACCCCATCCTCACTTCAGTCCGGCCTTTTTCCACATCGCCTCGACTCGCGCCGTCACTTCGGGCGACATCGTAATCACGTCGGGCCACGGGCGCGCGAACCCTTCCGACGGCCATTTCTTCGTCGCGTCGATCCCCATCTTCGAGCCGTAGTTCGGCAGCCGCGACGCGTGGTCGAGCGAATCGATGGGCCCGTGCGCGAACTCGATGTCCCGCTCCGGGTCGATGTTGTTGAGCGCCTTCCACGCCACTTCGCTTACGTTGTGGACGTCCACGTCCTCGTCCATCACGACAATCACTTTGGTGAACATCGCTTGCCCCAATCCCCAGATCGCGTGCATCACCTTGCGGGCGTGGCCGGGGTAGGACTTGCGAATCTTGACGAGCATCAGGTTGTGGAAGATGCCTTCCGCCGGCAGACACATGTCGAGCACTTCGGGCAGTTGCATGCGCATCAACGGCAAGAAAATCCGCTCGATCGCTTGCCCCATGTAGAAGTCTTCCATCGGCGGCGGACCGACGATCGTCGTCGCGTAGATCGGATTCTTGCGGTGCGTGACGCACTCGACGTGGAACACCGGATAGTCGTCGGCGAGCGAATAAAAGCCCGTGTGATCGCCGAACGGTCCTTCGCGGCGCAACTCGCCGAGCGTGACGTAACCTTCGAGCACGATCTCGGCCTGCGCGGGAACTTCGATGTCCGACGTGACGCACTTCACCATCTCCACCGGCTTCGAGCGCAGAAACCCGGCGATCATCATCTCGTCGATATCCGGCGGCAGCGGCAGGATCGCCGAGTAGAGCGTCGCCGGTTCGCAGCCGATCGCTACCGCGACGGGCATCTTCGTCGCTTGACCCTCCGCCATCAGCCGCCGGTAGTGTTCCGCGCCCTGTTTGTGCGTCTGCCAGTGCATGCCCGTGGTGCGGGAATCGTAAACCTGCATCCGGTACATGCCGCAGTTGCGCTTGCCGGTGGCGGGGTTCTTCGAGAAGACCATGGGCAGCGTGATGTAGGGTCCGCCGTCGTCGGGCCAGCAGTGCAGCACGGGGAACTTCGATAGATCGACTTCCGCGCCCTTCAGCACGACTTCCTGGCATGGCCCGTCCTTGACGATTTTCGGAAAGAAGGAACCGACTTCGGCGAGCATCGGCAGCATTTTCAGCTTGTTCAAAATGCCCTCGGGCATTTTCATTTGCAGATAGTCGGCGATGCGCTGCGCGATGGAATCGTAGTCGTCCACCTCGAGCGCGAGTTGCATGCGACGCTTCGAGGCGAAGGCGTTGATCAACAGCGGAACGCCGGAGCCTTTCGGCTTCTCGAACAGCAACGCCGGGCCGCCCGACTTCACGCTGCGGTCGGCGAACGCGGAGATTTCAAGGTGCGGATCGACTTCGAAGGGGATACGCTTCAACTCGCCCGCCTTGTCGAGGGCGCGGACGAACTCGCGCAGATCGGTGTAGGCCATTACTGTTTCGGATTCTCGAACCCCTATTATCGAACTAGTGAATTCCCGAACCGCATTTGTCACGGGCGCGAGCCGCGGCATCGGTCGCGCGTGCGCCGAACGGTTGGCCGCCGCCGGATACAAAGTCGCGATCGGCGCGCGCAATCGCGAGTTGCTCGACCAAGTGGCGGCGGCGATCGGCGCGCTACCGGTGGCCGTCGATCTCGCGTCGCCCGATTCGATCAAGGAAGCGTTCGCAATGGCCGCGAAGGAACTCGGCCCGATCCACGTTCTGGTGAACAACGCGGGCATCACGCGCGACGGCCTTTCGATGCGCATGAAGCGCGAGGATTGGAGCGCCGTGCTCGATACGAATTTGTCCGGCGCGTTTTTCGCGTGCCAGCAAGTGATGCCCGGCATGATGAAAGAGCGCTGGGGCCGGATTATCAATATCGCGAGCGTGGTCGGGCAATCGGGCAACGCGGGTCAGGCGAACTATGTCGCGGCGAAAGCGGGATTGATCGGACTGACCAAATCGCTGGCGCAGGAACTCGCGTCGCGCAACATTACCGTCAACTGCGTCGCGCCCGGATTTATCGAAACCGACATGACCGGCGTGCTGTCCCAGGAAGTGAGGGACAAGTCGCTGGCGGCGATCCCGCTGAAGCGGTTCGGGCGCGCGGAGGAGATCGCGGCGGCCGTCGGATTCTTAGCCGGAGAAGAGGCAAGTTACATCACGGGAGCGGTCATCAATGTTAACGGCGGCCTTTATATGTAGCGCGGCGTTCTCGCTCGCGCAGGTTTCGGTCGGCGTGCGAGCGGGCGCGCCGCTCGGCGTCGACGGACTCAAACCCTATACGGCGGGACCCACCGTCGAGGTGGGCATTCCGATTCTTCCGATCCGAGTGGTGGCCGACGCTCTGTACAAGCGCCTCGATTCCGGCTCGGCGGTATGGGACGTGCCGATCATGGTGCGTCTGGAGGCGAAAAATCTTCTCGCTTCGCCCTTCGTCGGCGCGGGACCTTCGTTCCGCTGGTATCCGGGATTGACGCTCGATTCGCAGCGCGGGTTCGCGGTCGGCGCGGGCGTGCGGATTCGCGCGCTGTTCCTGAAGATCACGCCCGAAATCCGATACACCCGCTACGGCGATACGAACGTCCCGGGCGCGGGCGGCGGCGCGGCGGAATTTTTGCTGGGGCTGACCTTCTAACCGGCTCTGCGCCAGTACTCCTCGAACAAGCCCTGCATCGCCTCCCCGAAGCCGTCGTGATCGAAGACGATCGACGTCCACGCGGGCCGGGTGATCACCGGGTCGAGCAGCGCCGTCAATCCCTGCCGCCCGTCGAACAGCGCGAGCTTGAGCGGTAACGAGGCGATCTCCCGCACCTCGACGCCCGCCGCCGCGTATTCGCCAAGCCGCTGCCGATGCGCGGCGTCGACCGTCCCGGCCTCGATCAACAACCGGCAACGTACGCCCCGGGCGCGCGCCTGTTTGACCAGATGCTCGTCGAGCGGATCGACCGCGTATGGCGGTCGCGAGAATTCCAGATACTCGCGCTCGACGTCGGTGAGCATACGCCGGTACTGCGCCGCCGCCTGCATCGGATCGCCGACGATATGCAGATAGTCGAGCGTCCCCTTGCCGCCCTGCCCGTTCGAGTACGCCGCGCTCAGATCGGCGACCAGCGAATCGCCCGCGCGCAACTGCTCGGCGAGTTCCTGCTCGAGCTGCTTGCCGCGCCGGTTGAGATACGTGGGGATGGCGAGTTCCGGCTCGACGGCGGAGAAAAGCTTCGTCCGCTCCTGGATCACCCGCGCGAAGCCTTTCTCGACCAGACTGTCGAGCACTTCGTAAATTTTCTGCCGCGGCACCTGCGCCCGCGCGGCGAGCTCCAGCGCCTTGAAACGCGAATGCCCGACGAGCACCAAGTAACTGCGCGCCTCGTAGGCGTTTAGGCCGGCTTGCTGCAGGCGCCGCCAGAATCTTTCGAAATCGCTGTCGTTCAGTTCCCTCGTCACGGACGTTCGACGGATTCTATCATCCGCTCCGTTAAGGCATCGGCTCCAGCCGCCGCCGCTCCATCGCCTCGGCCTTCAGCCGCCGCACTTCGGCGAACTCGCGATCGGCTTCCGCCTTCCGCCCCAGCGCCTGATAGACGCGCGCGCGAAGGAGGCGCACCGATTCCTGTTTCGGCAGAAGCTTCGCCGCCACGTCCAGATGCGCGAGTGCCGCCGGGTATCGCTTCTCGCGAAAATCGATTCGCGCCAATTGATAGTGCGGATCGGCGTAGTTCGCCCGCAGCGCGAGCGCGCGATTCAGTTTCTCGCGCCCCTCCGCCGTTCGCCCCACGCGATCGTAGGCGACGCCGAGCTGGTACGTCGATTCCGCGTCGTGCGGCTGCTTGGCGAGCGCCGCCTCGAATTGCCCGATCGCCTCTTCGTCGCGATTCTCCCGGAGGTTCAGGCGCGCCAGCGCCGTCTGCGCGGGCGTCAGCGACGGGTCGGCGGCCAGCGCCCGTTCGAGCTTCCCGCGCGCCTCGCCGAAATTCTCGCGCCGCATGTCTACTAGCGCCTCCACCAGCAGCGCTTGCGCGGGTTGCGACTCGAGACCGGCGAGCAGTTCCACCGCCCGATTTTCGTCGCCCTCGCGCGCGTGCGCCGTCGCCAACAGAAACAGAGCCGCCGGATCCCGCGGCGCGCGATCGAGCGCGACGATCGCTCCGGTGGCGTCGCCCGACTCCAATCGGCACAGTCCCAGCAGTTGCCACGCTCGCGATTCCGTCGAATGCGCGCCCAGGAACTTCTCGAAGCTCCCCGCGCATCCCGCGTAATCGGCCGAGCGCAATTGCGCGACGCCCAAATTGAAGTACACCGGCGTCAGCTTCGGGTTCAGGCGCAGCGCCTTCCGGTACAGCGTCACCGCCTCGGGATACCGCTCGCGCCGCGCGAGCACGGCGGCTAGGTTGCTAGTCGCCTCCGCCGAAGCCGGAAACGTCTTCAGGTGCGCGCGAAACTCGCGCTCCGCCGCCGCCAAATCGCCGGCTTGAAACGCGGACTGGCCCCGGGCGAGAGCGTCGCCCGAGGCCAGCAGCAGAAACAGCGAGATCGGCGCCAACTAGAAGTATATTTTCGCCGCTAATTGGATAATGCGCGGATCGCGAGTGCCCGTCACCGCGCCGAATCCGAACCGTCCGCCGTTGCCGCCCAGCACCGTCGGCAGATTGATGATCTGGCCCGAGCGGTTGAACACCATCGAACGGTTGAAGTCGTTGAACTGCGGGTTGTTGAACGCGTTGAACATCTCCATCCGCAGTTGCAGGAACCGCGACTCCGCGCCCAGGCTAATGTTCTTGAAAATCGACGCGTCCACGTTGTAGAAGCCGGGGCGGCGCACCGGGAAATTGCCGTGCTCGTAACCCGTCCCTTGCTTCACGCCCGGCAACGCGAACACGTTCGTGTTGATGAACGAGAACTGGTCGAGCCCGCCCTTGTTCGGATTGCCGTTGATGAACATGCGCGGGCCGATATTCACCGAACCTGTGTAGCGCTCGTTCAGATTGCCCAATCCGTCGATCGAGAAGCTCAGGTTATCCGGCCGTCCGCTCTGCGCTTCCCAGATGCCCGAAATCTGCCAGCCGTTGAAAACCCCTCGGCCCACCGGATTGTCGAGGAAGTTGCCGCTGCGCGCGAGCTTCGGCACGTCGTACACCCAGTTGAAGACGAAGACGTGCGGGATATCGAAAGCCAGCGGCCCGTAGTTGGCCAGTTTCGGCGAGACCGGATGCACGAAGTCGCCGTCGCCCGAAACTAAACCGATCGTGCGCGACCACGTGTACGCCAAGCCGAAGGTCAAGCCTTGCGCCATGCGCCGGTTCGCGCTGATCTGCATCGAGTGATAGTGCGACGGCGCGCCGAAGCTCAGCACGTTCGTGTTCTCGTAGCCGGGGAACGGACGGTATAGATTTACCGGCTTCGTCGTCGAGCCGTCGAACAGCGGATTCGCGTTCACCGGATCCTGGTTCTGTGGCAGCCACGCGCTGCCGAAGGGCACCGAATTCACGTTGGTCCGGTAAATGTTGTGCGTGCTCTTGCTACCCACGTAGCCCACGTCGAGGACGATCTTGCCCGGCAGTTCCCGCTGAATCGACGCGTTCCAGTTGTACGTCGTCGGAATGTTGCCGTTAACGTCGAACCCGTTCACCGAAGCGGGCGCGAACACGCCCGCGCTCGCGGGTTGGATGTTCGAAAGGTTGCCGTAGAAGAACGTCGGCCGCGTCGTCGAGGGCGGATTGGGCAGCATGTCGAACACCGGGTTGCCCTGGAAACGGTCGAAGAACACGCCGCCGCCCATGCGAAGCACGGTCTTCGGCAGGAACTGATACGCGAGCCCGAAGCGCGGCGCGAGCTTGATGCCCGACCCGTTGATCAGCCCCGCCGGATAGCCGTTCTGGCCCGCGCGTCCCATGCCGTTGGCGTACAGCGGACCGACGAAGCCCTGACCGTTGTTGACGATCGTACCGATCAAGGCCGCCGGGCCGATCTCGCCCGTCACCGGGTTCCTAGATTGACGCACGCCGTTCACCGACACCGGCTGCCGCAGCACCGCCTGTTGCGCCGAGTTGTAGAGCGCCGGGTTGAACGACGACGTTTGCAGCGCTTTGTCGAACTGCGGCTGAATCCAGTAGAACCGCATCCCGAAATCGAGCGTCAGCTTCGAATTCACGCGCCAGGAATCTTGCGCGTACCATTCGACGTTCCAGTAGCGGTACTGCCCGTTCAGCGCCGCGTCCGACTGCGAGAGGCGCTGGAAGTTGCCGAGCAGCGCATTCTGCTAGGACAAGTTAACTCAAAAAAACTCTTGACAAGCTCGCGATTCGGCAATACTTTCTAGTGGGAGCAACAGTTATGCGTACTATTCGCTACACAATCCTAACCATACCTTTAATGGTTCTTTTTCTTTCCATGCGCGGCGATCGTGTTCTAGCTAGCTCAGACTGTGAGAACAATTGTGAACTTGCACATGAGTCCTGCACATTAGCCGCCGAACTTTACGAGTGGCCATGCAAAGCCTCCGTTGAAAACAGTTACTGGGACTGCATGAGTATTGCGAACCAGGAGTTCGACAACTGCATGCGAATCGTAACTACGACGGGCGGCATGGATCCGTCGTGGTGTATTTATGGCTACAACCTGATGACCGCTACGTGCGAGGCAAATCGAGCAGCACAGCTACAGGATTGCGAAAACCAAGTACAAGTTTTGAAGGCATTCTGCGACCTCGCTAAACAACTTTGCATAGCGAGCTGCGATTAACTACCGCGTTTAGCTTGTTGACCCCGTATCGACGTTGGTCACACCGTCGAGCAGCAGGTTGTTCTGGTTGCCGCGATTGCCGTTCGATTGAATGCCGCCCAGGCCGCCGGTAAACACGACGCCCGGCGTCACGCGCACAAGCGAGATGAAGTCGCGGCCGACGAGCGCCAGGTCCACTACCTGCTTTCCCGTCAGCACCGCCGCGCGCTCGGCGCCCGTGGTCTGCACCTGCACCGATTCCGATTCGACGGTGATCGTCTCCGACACCGAGCCGACCTCCATCGTCACCGGCACTTCGTAGCGGTCGCTCGCGTAAATCTTGACGTCGCGCTGTTCGAACTTCTTGAACCCGGCCGACTCCACCGAGACCACGTAGGTGCCCGGTTGCACCGACGCGAACGAAAACACGCCCTCGGCGTTAGTTTGCGTTTCGCGCTGGAAACCCTGCGTGGAACTCACCAGCAGCACCTTGGCCCCGGCGATCACGGCTTGTTGATTGTCGCGGACGACGCCCGCGATGCCCGGAAATCTGCTGCGCCCATGCGGCGCTAACGAGAACGCAGAAGGCGGCGAAAAGCCGCGAAGCCCGAACAAACATTGTCCCTACCCCCCAACGGTTACCCCAAAAGTCCGATCCGGCGGAAATCGGCTGGAGGAAACGCTATCGCAACTTTCGCCGAATGTAAAGGGCCGGTTCGTTTTGGGCCACCGTTTTGGGCCACCGTTTTGGGCAAATGATAGTCTCGGAGCCATGAAGCTCGACCGCATTCTTTTCCCCGTCGATTTTTCCGATCGCGGCGAAGGCGCGGGGCGCTACGTCGAAGCGCTGGCGCGGCGGTTCAACCCAACCGTCGCCCTGTTGCACGCGGTACCGCCGATTCCCTACGAGGGCGCGCCGCTCGAGGTGACCGGCGCGGCGCTCGCCGACATTACGCGCGACCGCAAGGAATGGGCCCGCGCCCGGCTCGAAAAATTCCTCGAAAACGAACTGCGCGGCTTCGACGTTCGCCGCGAAGTGCGCTACGGCGACCCGGCGGAGGAGATCGCCGAAGCCGCCCGCGAGTTCCGCCCCGACTTGATCGCGATGGCGACGCACGGCTACGGCGCGTTCCGCCGCCTGCTGCTCGGCTCCGTGGCGGCGAAAGTATTGCACGACGCGCCGTGCCCCGTGTTCACGGGCGTGCATCTCGAAACCGCGCCGCCGATGGAAAGCATCGAGTTCCGCACGATCGTCGCGGCGGTCGATTTCGAGGAGGGCAGCGCGGCGGTGACGCGGTGGGCGGCGGATTTCGCCAAAGCCAACGGCGCGAAACTGCGTCTCGCCCACGTCGCCCCGTCCCTCGAAGGCCACACCGGCGAGTACTTCGATCCCAACTGGCGCGGCTACTTTTCCGAACGCGCCGCGGAATCGCTGCGGCGGCTGCTCGCGGAAGCGGGCGCGCCGGAAGCGGAAACGACGGTCGAGTTCGGCGATCCGTCCGACCGGCTGGCGGAAATCGCCCGCGCGCGCTCGGCGGACCTGCTGGTAACCGGACGCGGCGATATCGCCGAAGGCGGCGTGCGGCGCCTGTTCGCCAACGCCTACTCGATCATCCGCATGGCGCCCTGCCCCGTCGTGAGCGTCTAGCGACTACATCTTCGCGCCGACGATATCGATCAACGGCAGTCCGGTGGCCTTGAGCTTCGCGGCCATCTCCGCCGTCGGCTTTTGTGCGATCACCAAGTGCTTGGCGTCTTTCGCCAGTTCCTCGATCGATCCGCAGAGGCACTCGGAGATGTGCGGGATCGCGTTCAACAGAAAGTTCTTGTTCGAGCCGTAAATCAAGTCGAGTTGGATGTGCGGGTCGAAGATCCGCAGCTTCCGCCCCTTGCCTAACAACTGCTCGATCAACTCGACCACCGGGCTTTCGCGCAGATCGTCGGTGTTCTCCTTGAACGCGAGGCCGAAGATCGCGATCGGCCCGGACGGCAGATCGAGAATCCGGTGCACCGCGCGCTGCAAGTGGCGCTGGTTCGAGGGCAACGTGTTTTCGAGCAGCGGAATCGTCAGATCCATGCGCTGCGCGCGGTACACGATGGCGCGCAAATCCTTCGGCAGGCACGACCCGCCGAACGCGAATCCGGGCTTCAAATACGCGGGCGAGACGTTCAGCTTCACGTCCTGGCACAGCGTGTGCATCACCTCGTGACCGTCGACGCCCAGCGCCTCCGACACCGCCGCGATTTCGTTCGCGAACGCCACCTTCACCGCGTGGAAGCAGTTGCAGGAGTACTTGATCATCTCCGCCGTCCGCAGGCTGACGATGCAAGCCTCGATCGGCAGACCCGCGTAGAGATCGGCGACAAACCGGCAGGCTTCCTTGTCGTCGCCGCCCACCACCAGCAGCGACGGCTTCATGAAGTCGTCGACCGCCACGCCTTCGCGCAGAAATTCCGGATTATCGACGACCACCGCGGGCGTCCCTTCGAGCGCCGGGCGCACGATCTCCTCGCACGTCCCGGGGAACACCGTGCTGCGCACGGCGACGATCAGCGGTTTCGGCGACTTGCGCCCGCGCGCTTTCAACTCCGCGCCGATCTCTTCGCTCACCCGCTTCAAATAGCCGAGCCCGATGTTGCCGTTGCGCTCCGACGGCGTCCCGACGCAAACCAGCACGACGTCGGCCTCGGAAAGTTGGCCTTCGAAGCTCGGCGCCGCCGAAATCAAGCCTTCCGCGCGGACCTTTTCGAGAATCGGCGCGAGCCCCGGTTCGTAAAACGGCGCTTCGCCCGCGTTGACGCTTTGAACCTTGTGCGCGTCGGGATCGACACCCACCACCTTATGGCCGAGCGAGGCGAGACACGCCGCCGAAACCGAGCCGACGTAGCCGAGTCCGGCGATCACGATATGGGCTTTGCCCGTGTTTTGAGACATATTTCCTTTCGCGGGCCGGTTACGCGGCCGGGCGCTCCGCTTCGAAATCGCGGAACCAGAGTTCGAGAAACAACAGCCGCCACAGCCAGTAATAGTTGTCGCGGCGGCCCCGTTGGTGCTCGTCGATCAGATAGCGGACGAATTCGGGTTGAACGATGCCCCGCCCCAGAAACTTATCGGACAGAACCAGATCGTTGAGCATGGGCTTCAACGCGCCGCGGAACCAATGCGCCAGCGGGACGCCGAACCCTTGCTTCTTGCGGTGGATCAATTCCGGCGGCAGGCGGTCGCCTAGGGCTTTCAAAAGAATCTGTTTGCCCTTGCCGTTTTTCATCTTCCAGGCGTGCGGCAAGCGCGCGGCGAACTCGGCCAGCTTGTGATCGAGCAGCGGGCATCGCACTTCGAGCGACGCGCCCATCGACGCCCGATCCACCTTCGTCAGCATGTCGCCGGTCAGTTTTGCCGTGGCCTCGAAATACAGCGCTTGTGTCAACGCGGAAGCGTTCCGGTCCGCCAGCAGACAGCCCGGGAAATGGCGCTCGATGTACGCCATCTCGAACGGCGGCAGCCACTTCGGCTGCAGCAATCGTTCGAGCAGCGACGACGGCGTGTACTGCTCGAAATACCGGTCGAGCGCCGTGGGCTGTCCGATCATGCGCAGATAATTCTTGCCGCGCGCCTCGTACGGCAGCATCCGCGCCACGCCGCCGAGCATTTGCCGCAACGGCCCCGGAATCGCGTCCGCCCAGCGCAATTTCTCGATTTCGAAGAACGTGTCGTAGCCCGCGAACAGTTCGTCGCCGCCGTCGCCCGTCAGGCAGACCTTCACCTTCTGGACGGCGTACTGCGACACGACGTAAGTCGGGATGGCGGAAGAGTCGCCGAACGGCTCGTCGTATAGCTCGACCAGGCGCGGGACGATGGCCGCGACATCCGGCTTCACCACCGCGGACTGGTGATCGGTACCGTACTTCCGGGCGATCATTTCTGCGTAGGGAAGCTCGTTAAACTCGGCCTCCTCGAACCCGATGGAGAAGGTCTTCACCGGCTCGGAGGTCTGGCGCGCCATCGAGGCGACGACCAGCGACGAGTCGATACCGCCCGACAGAAACGCGCCCAGCGGCACGTCCGACATCAGCCGAATTCGAACCGATTCGTCGAAAAGCTCGGCCAACTCGCGCGCGGCTTGGTCCTCGGTCAAATCGGGCGGCGGATTCTCGGCGGGCCGGGGCAGCGTCCAATAGCGGCCCTCGCGGAGCTTCGGCGTTTCGCCCGGCGCGCCGGGTTCGTACAGCATCCAGCCGCCGGGCGTGACTTTACGAATGTCTTTGAAAACGCTCTTCGGATCGGGGATGTAGGAGAACTGAAAGTACAGCCGCAACGCATCTTCGTCGATTTCGAGCGGTACGCCCGCCTCGCGCAGGCACTTTAGCTCGCTGCCGAAGTAGAAACCGCGGTCGAGGTTCGCGTAGTAGAGAGGCTTTTTCCCGAACCGGTCGCGCGCCGCGAACAGGCGCTGCTTACGTTCGTCCCAGATGGCGAACGCGAACATGCCCCGCAGCCGGGAGACGAAGTCGGGGCCTTCTTCCTCCCAGAGATGAACCAGCGTTTCCGTATCGGAACGCGTCTTCAGCCGGTGGCCCCGCGAGAGCAAGAAGTCCCGCAGTTCCTGGTAGTTATAGATCTCGCCGTTGAAGACGACCCAGACCGATTCGTCTTCGTTGGCGATCGGTTGATGACCGCCCGAAAGGTCGATAATCGACAGGCGCCGCATCCCGATGGCGCAACGCCCGGAGACGTGGAACCCCTCGTCGTCCGGCCCGCGATGCACGATCCGGCGGTTCATGCGCTGGACGAGGTCGAGCGACGCCGCGCCCTCCCGGCGAACATATCCGGCGATTCCGCACATGACGGACTAGTTCCCCGGCGCCCCAGGCGCACTGGTACCGTGTGTCGGAGAAGGCATCGGTAGTACTCATCGTACCAATCGACGAAAATCGGACCGGCGGATCGTGCGACGCTGGAAGTCGATTCGTATGGAAACGGCGGACATCCTCAAGGAGATCGCCCTCGGCGAAGATACGGGCCGCCAGTTCAAGGCCGACGTGACCCACGCCTCGGCGCTGCTTCCCGGCGCTTCCGCGGTCGATGTGAACCTCGATTGTTTCCGCGCGTTCTTTTCAAAGCGCTTCGGCGAGGATTTGGGCGAGGCCGGCCTTTCGCTCGACCAGGCGCTCTCCAACATGCGGCTGCTCGTCGGGGGCCGCCTCACGGTCACCGCCGCTTTGCTCTTCGCCAAGTCTCCCCAATCCTTGCTACCCGCGTTCCACGTCAAGGCGGTTTCCTACCCGGGTACCGATATCCACGCGTCGACCTACCTCGAAAGCGCGGACTTTACCGGGCGTTTACAAACGCAATTCGACGACGCCCTCGCTTTCGCGCTCCGGCACCTGCGGCGGGAACAAAACGGACGCGACGTAAACTCTCTCGGCGAGCTAGAAATTCCGAAGATCGTTTTCGAGGAATTGCTGGCTAACGCCCTGATTCATCGCGACTATTTCGTCTCGGCGCCCATCCGGCTGTTCGTGTTCGACGACCGCATCGAAATCGTCAGCCCGGGGCATCTGCCGAACGGGCTAACGGTCGCCAACATTCGCAGCGGTACGTCGAACATGCGAAATCCCATCCTGGCCTCGTACGCCACCGCGATTCTCCCGTATCGCGGCCTCGGAACGGGAATCCGGCGCGCCCTTCGCGAATACCCGAAGATCGACTTCGAGGACGCCCGGGAGCGGAACGAGTTCGTGGCGACGGTGCGACGACGGCTCGTTGTTCGCTAAACGGCGATTCGGTTCGTAATTCGGAGAAAATCCGCCGATCCTATACTTGAGCTATGTGCGGCATCGCCGGATTCGTGACTTTGGGGGGCCCGGCGCAGGACCGCGACGCGCTGCGCCGTATGACGGACGTCATCGCGCACCGGGGGCCGGACGACGCCGGGCATTATTTCGACGGTCCGGCGGCGCTCGGGCACCGGCGGTTGTCGATCGTCGATCTTTCGGGCGGCCACCAGCCCATGCCGAACGAGACGGAATCGCACTGGGTGGTCTACAACGGCGAGATTTTCAACCACGCCGCCGTCCGCCCCGAACTCGAACGCGCCGGGCACCGTTACCGCAACCACTCCGACACCGAAACGCTGCTGCACGCCTACGAGGAGTGGGGGCCGCAATCTCTGCAACGCTACCGGGGGATGTTCGCGTTCGCCATCTGGGACCGGGACCGGCAAACGCTGTTCGCGGCGCGCGACCGCCTGGGCATCAAGCCGTTCTATTACGTCTGGGACGGCCGCAAACTGGTGTTCGCCTCCGAAATCAAGGCGCTGTTCGAGTATCCGGGCGTCTCGCCCGAGTTCCGCGAGGAAGCGCTGGAAGAGTACTTGGCGTTCGGCTACCTGAGCGGCGAAGACACCATGTTCCGGGGCGTCAAGCGCCTAATGCCGGGGCATTGGATGCGGCTCGACACGCGCACCGGGAAACTCGAAATCGAGCGCTATTGGGACGTGCCCGTCGCGAAACCCGAAACCGGGAAATCGGACGCGGACTGGATCGCCGAGTGCCGGGCGCGGCTCGAAGAAACGGTCGAGATGCGGCTGATGGCGGACGTACCGCTCGGGTCGTTCCTGTCGGGCGGCGCGGATTCGAGCGCGATCACGGCGCTGATGCAGCGCACGATGGGCCGCGATCTGAACACGTTCTCCGTGGGCTACGCCGAGGAAAAGTACAGCGAATTGAGCTTCGCGGCGGAAGTGGCGCGGCATCTCGGCACCACGCACCGCGAAGTAAAGGTGAGCCGCGACGACTTTTTCGGCGTCCTGCCGCGCATGATCTGGCACGAGGACGAGCCGATCGTCTGGCCGTCGAGCGTCTCGCTGCATTTCGTCTCGAAGCTCGCCGCCCAGCACGTGAAAGTCGTGCTGACGGGCGAGGGCGCGGACGAAATGTTCGGCGGCTACGAGCGCTACGCCTGGACGCGCATGAATCTCGAATGGGGACAAGCGTGGGGCGCGATGCCGGGCTTCGTGCGCGGCGGCGTCCGGAACCTGATCGCCACCAGTCCCCTGCTCTCGGGCGATCTGCGACGTAAACTGGGGCACACGTTTCTCGGGCGCGACCGGAATGTCGAATCGCTGCATCTCGACAACTTTTACAGCGCCTTCGGAGCGGACGAGATCGCGCGGATGCACGCGGGGGCGGATCGCGCCTCGATTTACGCCGCCTACCGCCGGTATTGGGACGCGCGAGACGGATCGAGCCTTTTGTCCCGAATGCTCTACGCCGATCAGAAAACGTATCTCGCCGAACTGCTGATGAAGCAAGATCAGATGTCGATGTCGGTGTCGATCGAGAGCCGGGTGCCGTTTCTCGATCACACGTTCGTCGAGTTTTCGACGCGCGTGCCGGACAATCTGAAGATTCGCGGAAGGGTGCAGAAGTACATCGTCAAGGAAGCGGTGAAAGATTTGATTCCGAACGAGATTCTGTTCCGGCCGAAGATGGGATTCCCGACGCCGCTCAAGGCGTGGCTGGCCGCGCCCGAGGCTCGCGAGATCGTCGATCCGCTGACGAAGGCCGGATCGTTCCTCGCGAATTACATCGACCGGGGGGAAGTGGCCCGGCTCGTGGACGCGCATCGCGCGGGCCGCGAGGACGCGACGGACCGGCTGTGGCGTTTGCTGAACCTCGAAATTTGGGGCGATTTGTTCTTCACCGGCAAGCGGGCGGAACGGCTCGACGAATACGCGGCGGTCTAGGCATAGACGCGGCGCGAGATTTCCAATAACAACGACAGGACATTCATGAAACAGGTCATCCGGAGAGGACTGAAAGAGATCATTGTGGCCGAAGTGCCGGACCCGGTGGTGTCGTCGAACCACGTGGTGGTGCAGCCGCACGCGTCGCTGATTTCGAGCGGCACCGAGACGGCGTCGATCAAGTCGGACTTGGTCAAGGAAGTCGCCGACAATCCGTCGCACATCGAGAAGATCCTCAATGTGATGAAGCAGATGGGGCCGATCCGCACGCTGCGCGAGGTGCAGGCGAAGTTTAGCGACTACGCCGTGCTCGGTTATTCGGGCGCGGGCGTCGTGGTGGCCAAACACCCCTCGGTGACGGATTTGGCGTTAGGGGAGCCGGTGGCGTACGGCGGCGAGGGAACGGGTCACGGCGAAGCGCTGCTAGTGGGGCGCAATCTGGCGGCGCGCATTCCCGACGGCGTGGGTTACGACGAGGCGTCGTTCGCCACGCTGGGGGCGATCGCGATGAATTCGATTCGCGTGGCGTCGCCGGGGTTGGGCGATTCGGTGGCGGTGATCGGGCTGGGATTGGTAGGGCAATTGTGCGTGCAATTGGCGCGGGCGCAGGGCGCGGTGGTATGCGCGACGGATCTGCGCGCGGACCGCGTGGAACTCGCGAAAAAGCTGGGCGCGGAGTACGGCCTGCCGGGCGAAGGAACGCGCGAGGCGCTGCTTTCGGTCACCGGCGGGCGCGGCGCGGACATCGTGATTATCGCGGCGGCGGCGAAGTCGGCCGCTCCGTGCCAGTTGGCCATCGAGTTGTGCCGGGACCGGGGCAAGATCGTGGTGGTCGGCGCGGTCCAGATGGCGTTCGACTGGTATCAGGCCTACATGAAAGAAGCGCAGGTGCTGTTCTCGCGCGCCTACGGCCCGGGCAGCTACGACGCGCAGTACGAGAAGCACGGCATCGACTATCCGGTGAGCTACGTGCGGTGGACCGAGAACCGCAACATGGAGGAGTTTCTGCGGCTGATCGCGCGGAAACAGGTGGACGTGAAGTCGTTGATTACGCACCGCTACGCGCTGGGCGACGCTCCGGAAGCGTACCGCACGATCATGACGCCGGGCACGAATTCGCTCGCCGTGGTGCTCGATTACCCGGCGGCGCAGGCCGAAGCCGCGCCGTACGTTCCGAAACACAAGGTGGAAATCGCCTCGAAACCGGCGGACAAAAGCGTTTTGCAGGGCGCGCTGTTGGGCGCGGGAAATCTCGCGCGATGGGCGCATTTGCCGAATTTGAAGGCTTCGAAGCGGGGCACGTTGCGGGCGGTGTACTCGACCAGCGGCGCGCGGGGCATGAGCTACGGCAACCGCTTTGGGGCGGCGTATGCGGCGAGCGATCTCCAGCAGATTCTGGACGACAAAGACATCGATTTTGCCCTGATCGTCAGCCGGAACGCGGAGCACGCTCCGCAGACCGTCGCGGCGCTGAACGCGGGCAAGCACGTGTTCGTCGAAAAACCGATGGCCCTGTCGATCGAGGAGTGTAAGGAGATCGAAGAGGCCGTAAAACGTACCGGAAAGGCGCTTTCGGTGGGCTTTAACCGCCGTTTTTCGCCCTTTTACGTACCCATGAAGGACAAATTAGCGCGCCGAAGTAACCCGGTGACGATCAACGTGCGGATGAATTCGCCGGGGATCGCGGGGGCGTACTGGATGGCCGATCCGTCGATCGGCGGCGCGATTTTGGGCGAGGCGGTGCATTTCATCGACTTGATGTATTGGCTGCTCGATTCCGAGCCCGTCGCGGTCTACAGCCGCAGCCTGCCGGTGAAGGGCGCGGGAACCATCGGGGAGAACAACTTAGCGACGACGATCGATTTCGCCGACGGGTCGATTGCGACGTTCAACTACTCGACGATCGGGAGCGCGAGTTCGGGCGGCGAGCGGGTGGAGGTGTTTTCCGAGGGGCTGGGCCTGTTCTCGGAGGATTTCAAGAAACTAGCCGTGGCGGGATCGCGGCGCAGCGAGACTTCGTCCTACTTCGCGAAGAAGGGCTACGAGGATTTGCTCGAAGATTTCCTGGCCGCCGCGCAGGCGGGCCGGCAGCCGAGCGTGGGAGTGCGCGACGGGAGCCGCGCGACGATCGTGGCGCTGAAGATGCTCGAATCGGCGCGGCTGGGTCAGCCCATGTCCATCGATCTCGATTCTTTTTTGTCGTAAGAGCAAGGAGTTACAGGGCGACAGGCCGCAAGTAGACGAGTCCTCGCGTTTCCGCTAAGTCGGGAGCGCTGTGGATGAAACTACTCTTGAAACTGACTTGGTTGGCGGCGTTGGCCGCCCCGGCCGGCTGGACGCAAACGCAACTTCACTTACCGTCGCAAGCGCGCGCGATACCGGCGCGATTCATTAACGACCTGGCGGTGAGCGCCGCAGCGAACGTGGCGACGGTGGAAGGCGGGCGCATCCGTTTCGGCGAGCAGGCCTACACGCTGGCGACTTCGACGTTCACGTTCTCGGGCTCGGGCAGCGCCCGGATTTTCGTTACCTCGGGCGGCAATCTGTTTTGCCAAGGCACTACCGGTTTAAGCGCGATCGCCACCGGTTCCGGCACGTTCGTGACGGCGCCGACGGCGGCGTATCCGGCGGGATCGGTGCCGGTGGCCTCGCTGACCGTGACGAGCGGCGTGGCGACGGTGGACGCCGACGACCGGGTGTTTATCTCACAGAATCCGGTGATGGCGGGCATGGGGATTTTGGTGAGCCAAGCGGCGGGTTTGGCGAGCGTGGCCGTCGACAGCGCGGTAGTCCCCACGCTCGCCGGCGCGAATTCCTGGATCGGCGAAAACAACTTCGGCACGGCGACCCGGACGTTTCCCTCGCGCATGGTGACGGCCGATCCCCCGACCTGCACGATCGGCGAATCGATCTACAACACCACGACGAACGTTCGCAAAGACTGCACCTCGACCAACGTGTTCACCGCGCCGGCGGGCGGAGGCGGCGGCGGGGCGGGCGACGTTCTAGGCGCGGCGGGGCTGACCCGGATCGGCGCGATTCCCTTCGTCAGCGGGGCCGGAACGCTGGCCCAGGACTCGCAAACGCTTTCCAGCCGCGGAACGTTGCGGAACACTCGCGAACGTTTGGCGTCGATTCGCCGGAACAATCCTACGACCAGCGTGCTGAACGTCGCGTTTCTCGGCGATTCGACGGTGACGGCCGGGTACGTGGACGGCGTGGCCCGGGCGCTGTACGAATCGTACGGATTCGCGGGCGCGGGATTCGTGAGCGCGAACCAAGCGTGTACGCCGGTGGTGACCAACATCGGCGTGAGCATGACGATGGGAACCTGGACCGGCTCGAACGGGCAGACGATGGGGCAACTGAACGGCTGCCACGTGCAGAACGTCGACACGACGTCGTTGCTACAAGTGAGCGGCTCCTTCACCGAAGCGTCGATTCAGTTCCTGAATATGTCGGGCGGCGGAACGTTTCAGTATCGCGTCGACGGCGGAACTTACACCTCGCAATCGACGAACGCCGCCACCAGCGTGGGGATTATCAACGTGACCGGGCTTAGCTACGGCCAACACACCATCGATATTCAAGCGACTTCCGGTACCGTTCGGATCATTGGCTGGAACTTACGCCGGAACACGCACGGCGGCGTGCGGGTACATAAGATCGCCGTGGGAGGTTACTCGACGGCGACTTACTTGAGTTACACGGCGGCTAACTGGAACGCGGCACTGGCTAACTTGACTCCCGACGTCTGCGTGATCGGTTTAGGTTTAAACGATCTTGGGGCCAGCGTGCTTCCGGCCACCTATCGCACGAACATGGAGTCGCTGGCCGGCCGTTGCCTGACGGCGAATCCCTTGGCCGACGTGGTGTTCTTCGCGCAAAACGACGACGGCCGCACCGGCCTGCCGTTCACGATGACGCAGTACCGGGACCAGATATTCGCCTCGTCGGCGCTGAACGGCTATGGATTTTTCGACGTTCAACAAATTCTCGGGACTTACGCGCAGGCGAACGCCCGGGGCTTGATGAACGACGTGACTCATCCCGGCAATTCCGGTTATCAAATCGCCAACGACGCCACGTTCACTTACTTGACGGGCGGAATTCCGAATCGGGCGACCCGCACGCCGAGCTACAACGAATTCCAAAATACGATCAACGCGAGTCAAGGATGGGCCTTCTACGGAAGCGGCATTTCTCCGAACGTAAGTTCCACCGGCGCGACCGCGATCGGCGTGGGAGCGGGCGCGGTCTTGACGAACGGTACGGGATTCACCGGAGTGGGGAGAAACGCCGGCGCGGCGGCCGTTAGCGCGCAGGGGATTACCGCGGTGGGTCATGGCGCGGCGGACGTGGCCACCGGAAATTTCGTCACGGCGTTCGGAAACGACGCCTGCGGGGCGACCACCACCAACGCGCACATTACTTGTCTCGGATATCAGGCCGGGTTAGTTTCGACGGGCGCGGCGAATACTTTCGTCGGTTCGATGACGGGCAACGCGGTTACGAGCGGCCAGCGCGTCACCGCGATCGGCTTCCAAGCCGGGGCGCCGGGGACCAACAACCTCACCACCGATTCGTACATGACGATGTTGGGAGCCTCGACGGGCAAAGGATCGGCCACGGCTCGCAGCTACATGACGGTGGTCGGCGCGGAGGCCACGGGCGACTGCTCGAACTGCGTGGTTCTCGGGCGTGTCGGCGATCTGACGCAAGTGCCATCGGCCACGATCGTGATGGGGACGAACGCGACGGCCGCGCCGTTTTGGCGAACGGGTACCGGCAGTCCGGAAGGCGCGGTGGCGGGCGTCGTGGGATCGATCTACACGCGAACCGACGGCGGAGCGGGCTCGACGCTCTACGTGAAGGAGTCGGGGACCGGCGCGACGGGCTGGGTGGCCAAGTGATGCGGATCCCGATTTGCGTTTTGGCGTTCGCCGCGTCGGCTTGGGCGCAACCGATCATCCGGTCGGTGTGCGCTTCGGGATGCGACTTCAGTAACTTGCAGTCGGCCATCGACGCGTCGCAGCGAGGATGGGTCCTGGAGCTTAACGCGGGCGAAAACTACGATACGAACAATAGTTGGCGGCTCACGGCGAAGACGGGAACGGGTTGGATCACGATTCGTTCGAACCGGCTGCGCGATCTGCCGGCGGGTCGACGAGTTACCCCCGCCAACGCGGCGTTTATGCCGAAGTTACGAATTACGACCGGGGCCGGCGCGTTTCCGGTAATTCGAACGCTAGGCGCGAATGTCACCTACTGGCGGCTGGAAGGACTGGAAGTCACCCTTAGCGCGGTGAATCTGGGACATACGGGCGAGTTAATCCGGTTGGGAGACACCTCTACGGAAACGCGCCCGGACCAAGTATCCAGCCACTTCGATATCGACCGCTGTTACATCCACGGGATCCCTTTCGATCAAGGGCCGGGGCGGGCGATCGTGCATAACGCCGATCACGTGCGCATTCTCAACTCGCACATCGACGAGGTTAAGTTACTGGCTACGACGGCGGAATCGCAGGTGGTGGCGGGCTGGAGTTTCGCCGGACCGCTCGAAATCCGCAATAACTATATCGCCGGGGGCAGCATCGCGACGCTAACCGGCGGGTCCCGGCCCGCCACTCCGCTTTTGACACCGATGTTTCTCCGCTACCTTGGAAATCAAATGGCGAAGCAGGCGTCTCACTTGGTGGTTCGCTACGCCGCCAATCCCGCCGGTCCGGTGTTTCCGACGACGGGAACGTTGCCCTCGGGAGGTCCGGTGAATTCGCAGCCGTTTTGGCGGACCGACTTAGGGCTGATGTATATCTACAACGCCGGTACGACGACTTGGGTTCCGGTGGACGGAGTTCAACCGGGAGAAGTTTGCTTTAGCGGATCGTTCTGGCGCAACGAATCGGCGTCGCCGACTTACTGGGAATGTCAATCCGGGATGTGGATTTCCGTGGGTACGGACCGGACGGCGACCGGAATCGGCGGCGCGGCCTTTCAGGGCTGGGGATTTAAGAACCTCTGGGAGTTGAAACAAGGTATCGGCGTGCTGCTGGAGGGTAACTTCCTGCACACCTCTTACTATCCGACGTTTCTAAATCAATTCGGCGCGAGTATGTTACTCAATTACCTGCCCGGACAAAGCGGACTCACGACGACGATCCGCGACGTGGATATCCGGTTGAATCGCGTGCGCGACGTTCCGACGGGCGTGCAGATGGGCGGTTTGGCGACGGGGGGAACGCTTAGCTCGGCGACGAACGCCACGGCGGCGCGCTTTACCGCTTCGCTGGCGCACGGACTTAGCACCTCGCTGACCTATGTTTTGAATATCGAAGGCGCGACCGGATTATGGGCCGGGGCCAACGGGCGATGGGTGGCCACGCCGGTGAACGCGACGGACTTCACGATTCCATTCAACTCGACGGGGCTGGGCGCGCTGACGGGCAGCGTGCGGTTCGAGGACGAGGCGATCAAGTTCCTGCACCAACTGCCGTCGCGAATCCGAATCGAGCACAACTTATGGGACGGCCTGGGAACGATGCCGTCGCACACGAACGCCAACTGTTGCGCCACGTTTCCGAACGACAGCGGCGCGCTTTATAGCGTGACTCAGGGGCGCGCGTTGCTTTTGGCGTTCCCGGACGTCACGTTCAACCACAACACGATTATCCGCAGGCATTTGGGGCCGTCGTTCCACATGGGAACGATGATCATGCCGACGCAATTGCCGCTGCTCGGGTGGTACGACCGTGTGGTTCGGGGCTTTCAGGCGAACGATAACTTGCACGAGGGCGCGAACTTCAGCAATCAAGTGGTGCGCGCGACGGGCGGGCAAAGCGGATGCGACGGCAATCTGGATACCAACCTTCGTTCTCCGCTGCTGCGCCGCAACGTAATCGTGAATGCGTCGCAATGGGCGGACGGGGCGTCGGCTTCAACCTACGACGGCGTTTGTCCGGATTGGTCTTGGCCATGGAAAGCGAACGGCTCGGGCGTGCGGGCGGCGGTAACTTCCGCGACGGCGACGGGAGGATTTCTCACTTTGAATTTCGGCGCCGGCGGCCACGGTTTGCTGCAAAGCACGCGATTTCGGATCGTTTCGGCGAGCCCTTCGGGCATCGTGGGAACTTACGTCGTGCCGACGTTAAATCCGTCGGGAGTACTAACTCAGCAAACGAATAATCAGATGCGCGTGGCGACGACCGCCGCGGCCGGAAGTTACACGGCGGTCGAGATCGCGGCCGACGCGGGACTGACGAATTACGCCAGTCGGAATTACCGCATGGCGGCGGGAACCCTGTACAAGAATCAAGCGACGGACGGTTCCGATCCGGGAGCGGCGCTGGATATGGTGGATTGGGCGACGGAGGGCGCCGAAACGGGACTTCCGAATCCGTACCTGGACTTTCAGGTGCGCGGATTGCGGACGACGGATACGGGGGCGACGATCGAATTCACGGCGTATTCGACCAACGCGTGCACATGGCAAATTTCGACGAGCCGCGGATTCGGAAGTAGCGAAGGCGTCGTGAATCAAAGCCGGGCCGGGAGATCGGGAACGGCGGCGATCACGGGACTTACTCGGGGACAGACTTACTGGTACCGGGTAACCTGCAATTCGCGCTATCGAGAGGGCTGGTTTACGGCCGGGATGTAGCGAGCGGCGGCGCGGCGGCGCGGACGGCCAGCGCTCCGCCGCGTTTCCAAATATCGTCGATGAGTAAGTCGCGGATGCGACCGTTGAAATGGACGGGGTCGCGATAGTTATCGCGGACCCCGGTAATTTCGCTCGCGACATCGTAGTCGTAAGTGGGCGCCAACTTTTGCAGATCGGATTTGAAAGCGGCGTAAGCGGACTCGAGATTACGCGCGGCGACTAACGCCCGGACGTCGTCGTGGCCGGGAAAGACGACGAAGCGGAGGCGAATGCCTTTGGCCCGGCAGTGAGCGGCGATCTTCTCCAGTTCTTTGCGATAGCGGAGCGGTTCCGTATAACGTCCATACCATTCCGAGTACGTGGCGAGCACGGACTTCCAAAATGTGTCCCTATCTTCGGTGGGAGCGCCTAGGCGAGGATCGGCTCCCGTCCAGGCCGCGCGCGCGGCCAGATACGAAGCCTTAAGTACCGTTCGGTTGGTGAAATAGAGCGCCGGATTCTCGAACATCGCCTTCACGCTGTCGGTGCGGTAGGTGACGTTGTAGTCGCTGTATAAGTTGAAACCCAAACCGATATAGACGTTCTTCAACGGAACGAGCGAATCGGCGAGCCAGAACGTATCCACGATTTCGCGAAGGCTCGCCCCGCCGTAGGACAGGTTGCGGTAGCGTTCGCCCGCCGCTCGAGCGACTCGCTCCTCGTCGAGCGATTCCATTCGCGAATCGCCGAGCAGAATGTTCGGGGACGGGTCGCGGCGAAACTGCGAGAGCTTGCCGATGCATGGATTAAGCGCCCAGGCGGTGCTTTTCTTAGCACGCTCGGGAATGGCGCGCGAGATTCCGAAAAAATCGAAGGGATCGATCCACACGACGGCCGCCGCGAGGATCGCGAAGGGCAGTAGCAGTAAGAAGGCGTGTCGTATCAGACGAGGCATGGTTCAGAACTGGAAGTAGATGAACTCTTGCGCGGAGTTAAACGCTCCGAGAAACACGACCGCGGCGACGGCGGCGTAGTAGACGGCCCATCGAACGACCGCCGGTTGCCGAACGATCGTCTCGCCGACATGGCCGTTCTTCTGCGCGTACTCCACGCCCAAGAGAAACGCGATCGCCGCGATTCCGATGAGGAATTCGTTCTTGTCGAGCCCCATCAGGACGTAGTTGCGCACGAACGACAAGTTACGAAGATTCGCCGGAAGGTCGCCCAAACCGTCGCCTAAGTGGCGCAGAATGTAGAACGCTTGATCGACATGCGTCGCGCGGAAGAAAATCCACGAAACGCAAATCAGGGCGAAAGTAACTCCGGTTCTAACGAGACGGTAAGGCGAACGAAACCAGGCCGGAATTCGATCGAGTAAGCCGGAGCGTTGTTCGACGATTTGCTCGGCGACTAAGTAAATCCCATTCAGACCACCCCAAATTACGTAAGTCCAGTTAGCGCCGTGCCAGAGCCCGCTTACTAAAAACGTGATTAGTAAGTTCAAATATTGACGCGGCAGCGCGACTCGACTGCCACCCAGCGGAATATACAGATAATCCTTGAACCAAGTGGACAGGGAAATGTGCCAGCGCCGCCAGAATTCGCCGACCGAAGCGCTGAAGTACGGTTGGCGGAAGTTCTTCATCAAGTCGAAGCCCATCACTTGCGCCGCGCCGATGGCGATGTCGGAGTAACCGGAAAAATCGCAGTAGATTTGGAAGGCGAAGAAGAACGTGGCGATCAGGAGCGAGACTCCGGGGAACTGCGTGGGGTCCTGATAGACGACGTTGACGAAAGGCGCGAGGCGGTCGGCGACGACGACTTTCTTGAACAAACCCCAGCACATGAGACGGAGTCCGGCGTACAAGCGTTCGTAATCGAAGCGATGGTATTCGCGGAACTGATGTAACAGGTTTTGGGGACGCTCGATCGGCCCGGCGACTAACTGCGGATAGAACATCACGTACAGCGCGAAAAGGCCGAAGTGACGTTCGGGTTCCTGCTTTCTCCGGTAAACCTCGATGGTGTAACTCAGCGACTGAAAGGTATGGAACGAGAGTCCGATGGGCAATAGAATGTCGAGGGCGGGGATCGGATTGACAGTCCCGGCGGCGCCGAAAAGGCCGGTCAGGGTGTCGTTAAGGAAGTTGTAATACTTAAAAAACGCCAGGACTCCCACGTTTGCGGCGATACTAATTAGCAGATAGAGCTTGCGCCGCTTTCCCTCCGCGTCGCCGATCCAGATCCCCGCGTAGTAGTCGATCAAGATCGTGAAGGCGAGGATCAGAATGTAAACGGGCCGGAAGACCATGTAGAAATAGCAACTGGCCATCAGCAGCATGAACCAGCGCCAACGGTGGGGCAGCGTGAAGTAGAGAGTGGTAACGAGCGGGAAAAAGAGCAGGAAATGGAACGAATTGAAGAGCAAGGGGCACACTCATCCCATAAAGCCGGGGCTCGGTGCGGGAGCGCCTTTGTCAAGTGTATCTCAAGGCTCGACCGGGGCCAATGACGATCCTGCAACTGGGACCGATTCCCCCTCCGCACGGGGGCGTGCAGACCAACCTGATGGCGATCCGCGACTTGGTTCGGCGGCGCGGCGGACGGGCGCTAGCGGCGAACATTACGCGAAACCGCCAAGCGGATCACGACGGTTTGTATTTTCCGGAGTCTCCGGGCGCGCTGCTGAAGCTGCTGTACGGTTTGCCCTACGACATTCTGCATTTGCATGTGGGCGGGTTTCCGCCGCCCAAGGTTTGGGCGTTGGCTTTGGCGGCGACCTGCGTGCCGGGCAAGCGCACGGTGTTTTCTTTCCATTCGGGCGGTTACGCCAGCGCGGCGGAAGGCCGGTCGGCCAAGCGGTGGACGGCGCGCGGCGCGATTTTCCGCCGCTTCGACCGGATTGTGGTGGTGAACCGCGAGATGGTGGATTTGTTCCGGCGGTTCGGCGTGCGCGAGGATCGAATCCGGTTCATCTACCCGCAGGTGCTCTCGACACCGCCCGCGGGAATCGAGTTGCCGGAGCCGCTCAGGAGCTTTTTCGCGGCGCACGATCCGGTGCTGCTCTCGGTGGGGCTGCTGGAGCACGAGTACGACCTGCCGCTGCAGATCGAGGCGATGGAGCGTATTCGGCGCGAGTTTCCGAACGCGGGGTTGGCGATGATCGGTTCCGGTTCGCACGAGGCGGCGCTACGCGAGCGAATCGCCTCGAAGCCTTATCGCGAGCACTTACTGCTCGCCGGCGACGTTCCGCATCCGGCGACGCTGCGGGCGATCCAAAGCTGCCGCGCGCTGCTGCGCACGACGCTGTTCGACGGCGACGCGGTGTCGATCCGGGAGGCGCTGTTCCTGCGGACGCCCGTGATCGCGACGGATAACGGGATGCGGCCGGAGGGTCCGGTGTTGATTCCGGCCTCGAACCCGGACGCGCTGTGCGAAGCGGTGACGCGCGTGGTGCGGGCGCCGAATCCCGAACGCCGCACGGAGGGCCGCGACGAGTCGAACATCGAGAAGGTGGTCGATCTTTACGAGGAGTTGCTGCGCCGGTGAAGCTACGCGGACGCTCGCGCGCCGAGATCGCGTTCCGGTTGCGGCAGGAGGCGGCGAATCTCGCGCTGTACCTACGACCGCCGGTCTTGCGCGGCGAGCACGCGATGGCGGAGGGCGTACTTCCGCCGGTCGAGCCCGTTATCGAGAGACTGCGGGGAACGGCGTACGCGGCGTCGATCGTCGAATTGGTGGAGCGCATTCGCGCGCGCGAGTTTCCGCTGCTGGGGCTGACCGTCTCGATGCCCGAGAGGATCGCGTGGTCGCGCGACACGGTGCACGGGAAGGAATGGCGCGACTCGGACCGCTACTTCCGCGCGATTCCGTATCTCGATTTCGGTCGCGTGGGCGACCACAAGGTTATCTGGGAACTGAATCGCCACCAGCATTGGGCGACGCTCGCGCAGGCCTGGCGATTGACGGGGCGGCGCGAGTATCTGGACGAAATCGAGACGCAACTCGACGATTGGCTCGGCGCGAATCCGTTTCATCGCGGGATGCAGTGGACCAGCGCGCTCGAAGTGGCGTTCCGGGCGCTGTCTTGGATCTGGGTATGGCGGCTGGCGGCGCGGGATATGGACGGCGCGCGGCGTGCACGAATGCTGGAAGCGTTATGGCGGCACGGCTGGCATCTCGAATACAACCTGTCGCACTACTTTTCGCCGAACACGCACTTACTGGGCGAAGCGATCGCGCTGCACGCGATCGGGCGGCTGTTTCCCACGCTGCCGCGTGCCAAGCGTTGGCGCAAGATCGGGCGCGAGGTGGTGGCCGCGCAGATGTTCGCGCAGATGCGCGCGGACGGCAGCCATTTCGAGCAGTCGAGCTACTACCACGTGTACGCGGCCGATTTTTTCTTGCTGCACGCGCTGCTCGAAGACGTGGACGCGGACTATCGCGCGCGACTGCGGCGGGCGGCGGACTATCTGTGGACGCTCTGCGGACCGTCGGGGCGCATTCCGTTTTTGGGCGACGACGACGGCGGACGCTTGTTCCATCCCTACGGCGAACGGAAGGCGTTCGGCCGGGCGACGCTAGCCGCGTGCGCGGCGTATTTCGCGCGGACGCCGGACAACGCCGGGGAAGACGCGTGGGACGGTCCGAATCCGGGGGAGGATCGGGCGGAACTCGCGGCGTGGTGGCTGGGCGCGGAAGTTATGGACGCGGAGGACCGGCCGTGGCGAACGCCCGGAAGCGACGCCTGGTTCGAGGACGCGGGCGTGGGATCGATCGGCGGCGGCGATTTTCAGGCGCTGATCGACATTCGAGGGTTCGGAGCGTTCGGCGCGGGACACAGCCACGCCCACGCGCTCTCGGTGGTCGCGCGGCGGGGGAGCGTCGATCTGCTCGAAGATCCGGGGACGTACACCTACATCGCCGATCCGGCGGAGCGCGACCGGTTTCGCGGAACGGGCTTTCACAACACGATCCGCATCGACGGCATGGATCAGGCGGACCCGGCGGGACCGTTCCGTTGGCACAATAAGCCGGAGAGCCGACTCCTAGGACGCGGCGAGGGTTGGATCGAGGCCGAATGCCGGTATCGCGGCTTTACGCACCGGCGGCGGTTGGAGTGGGACGGAAGCGCGCTGCGGATTCTCGATACGGTGGACGGCCCGCCGGGAGAGCATATGGTCGAGCAGCGCTGGAACGCCGCCAATCCGGCGCGAATCGCTACGCCCGGCGGATGGGAGAGGGAATCGCGGGAAAGCTGGATTTCCGACGCTCACGCAGCGCGGCGGCCATCGACGGCGGTGGTGGCGCGATACCGGGGACCGCTGCCGGTGGCGGGGGAGGCGCGGCTGGCGATTTCGCCAGAATCTCCCGCTCGGTGACGCGGCGCAGCACCTCGGTCAGCGCGACCAGCAGCGGCATATAGAACATGTAGGCGTAGTTGCCGAAGAACGCGGCGAGCGCGAAGCAAAGCACGGCCATGATAATCGCGTCGCCCATGGCGGTGAGTTGCGGATTGTTCAGTTGGCGGCCGTGCTTCATGGCTTGCGCGCCGCGCCGCACAGTCCCGATTAGCAAGACCGTATAGACGATTCCGGCGGGGATCCCCACCTCGCTCGCCATCTGCGTGAACGTGTTGTGAGTGTCGTTCCAGAACGCGCCCTTGTTCGATTCGCCGCGGATGCGGGCGTGGTAGGACTGGAATCCCCCCGGCCCCACGCCCAAGAGCGGATGGGTGAGCGCCGTCTTGATACTGGCGATCAGGATTTCGAGGCGGGCTTCCGCCGAGCCTTCGGCGATCGCCATTTCGCGGCTGTTCGCGGGTTGATCGCTGCCCAGCATCGACGAAAAACGCTGCGTCACGGCGTCGGGCAGCAGCACCGGGACGAGCAGCAAACCCGCGATCACCATGGCGATCATCGACACGCGGATCAATCCCGAACCGCGAATGAAGACGTAGAGCACGAATCCGGTGAGGCTGATCAAGCCCGCGCGCGAGCCGGTGCGGAACACGTCGGCCACTAGGAGCGGAATCGAGGCTCCGCACAGCAACCCCCAGACGCTAAACAAGCCGTGAGCGCGGACGACGTAGATCAGGAACGGCAAGCCCATCAAAAGATGCGTCGCCAGATCGTTGGGGTTGCCGATGGTGGTGCCTTCGATTCCGAGACGCGCGGTGTCGTCGGGCGCGCCGTAGAGTTGCACTTCGAGAAGCGTCACCGGCACGGCCAACGCGAGGAACAGCAGCAACCGCCGAAACGATTGCATGCCGGTGATCGCCCCGGCGATAAAGAAGAACACCGCGACGGAGCGAAGCCAGGATTTATTGAAGATGTCGAGGCTGAGCCGGGGCCATTCGGAAAAGGGAATCGCGGCGACGATACACAGAGTCAAAATCGTCAAAAGGACGCCGGAACGGGTCCTCAAAGAAGCCAGCAGGCCGCCGCTTAAGGCGATCGCCAATCCGGTTGCGCCGCCCACGGCGAGCAAAATCAGCGGAACCGGAACGAACTCCATGGCGCGGCTGTAGGTGAGGAACAGGTAGATACAGCAGAAAAAGCCGGCGATGCGCGTGAGAACGTCCGACTCGGGATCGGCGACGGAGGGCGCCGGTGTGGCGAAGGGACGCGCCGTTTGCGGGAAACCGAAAGTAGGGCGAAGAGGCGCGGCCATGTCTATCGTTTCTCTTCGTCCGGAAGGACTAATCCGAGAATAACACCCGCCGCGGCGAAGCCCGGTTAGGCCGTTTTACCGACGCGGGTTTCCTTCCACAGGTCGGCCGGCGGGACCCAGAAAATGCGCACGGCGGCGGCGGCGGCGAGAATCAGCGTGACGAACGTGCGAAGGGGCGACGTCAGGCGCTTGAGGACCGAGCCTTCGGGCGTCGCGGGATCGAGCAGCGCGAGCCCATAACCCAACGCCTGCGCGACGAGCAGCGCTTCGCGCCAAGGCGACGGGAGAAAGAAACTCGAAATCGCCAGCGCGAGCAACATCCAGGGCAACAGCAGTCGTCCGAACTTCAGAGACACCCACGCGCCGAGCATCCGGTTGCGCGGGCCGAGCAATTCCGGCAGCAGCCACAACAACTGGTAAATCCCGGCCTGGGTGCGAACCTTGCGGCGGAACTCGCTTTTGAGTTCGGTGGGGAAATCGTACGCTTTGGCGCGCGGTTCCATTACCAGCCGGTACCCGTCGAGCAGGGCGCGCATCGGGAGATACACGTCGTCGAGGATGGTCGAGGACGGAACCGGACGGGCGAGCGAGCGGCGGATGGCGTAGATCGGTCCGGTGGCGCCGAGCATCGAATCGATCTTGCCCAGGTTGTCGCGGATCGCGGTTTCGTAGCGCCAGTAGAGGCCGATTTGCGCGGTTTCCGCGGAGACGCCGCGGCGAATTTCGAGTTCGCCGCTGACCACCCCCACTTGCGGATCCGCGAAGTTCTCGACGAGGCGGCGCAGGCAATCGGGCGCGAGCGCTTGGCGGACGTCGGTGAGCAGCAGCAGATCGCCGGTAGCCCGCTCGAAGGCGCGCGTCAGCGCCACGGCCTTTCCGCCGCGCGGCAATCGAAGAATCTCGACGCGCGGTCCCAGGAAAGGCTCGGCTTGCGCGTAGGTGTCGTCGGTCGAGCCGTCGTCGAGAAGAAGAATCTTCAAACGCTCCTCCGGCCAATCCTGCGCGAGGACGCTGCGAATTTTGTCGGCCACCCATGGTCCGCCGTTGCGCACGGGGACGATGGCGGTGACGTCGCATTCGAAGGGCGCTTTGCGCACCGGACGGCCGCGGCGGGCGCGAATCGCCAGCCACAACGGGTAGCCGATTAGCGTCCAGAAAATCGCGGCGAGCGCGAACCCGGCGACGGCGGCGGCGATCAAGCGCGGCTCCCGAGGAAACGCTCGTAGATTTCGGCCATGCGGCGCGCGGCGCGTTCGACGGGAAACTCCGTCCGCATGCGGCGTTCGCCCGCTTGCGCGACTTCTCGCCGCCAATCGGGATTTTCGAGCGCCCGTCGCAAAGCGCGCGCCAAGTCTTCGGGGCGGTCGCGCTCGAACAGCAGGCCGGTTTCGCCGTCCGAGACCAATTCCGGATTGCCGCCGACTCGCGAGGCAATCGCGAAACAGCCCATCGCCATCGCTTCCATCAACGAGTTCGAGAGCGCTTCCGAACGCGAGGGCAGCACGAAGATATCGATTCCGGCGAGCATCCGCGCCACCTCTTTCGTCTCGCCGGTGAAATCGACGCGGTCGGCGACACCGCGCTCGCGGGCCATTTGCGCGAGCGGCTCGCGCATCGGCCCGCCGCCGACGAACGCGAGCCGGGTTTTCGGAAACTCGGCGGCCACTTGAGCGAATCCTTCGAAGAGCGTTTCCAGGCCCTTCTCCGGGCGCAGCGCGCAGACGACCCCGATCACGGTGTCCGCCGGACCAAACTCGACGGGCCGCTTGCGCAACGGCGCGAGGGCGGTTAAGTCGAGCCCGTTGTAGCAGAGATGGATTCGTTCGGGAGCGACGCCTTCGTCCTCGATCAGGTGCCGCCGAATAAAGTCGCAATTGACCACCGTTCCGGCCACGAGGCGGTCCGAGAGGCGGAGCAGGTGGCGGTAAATCCCCGTCGAGAGCTCGCGATGCGCGCGTTGGCTCGAGAGAATCGTGGCCCCGCGCGCCAGGCGGGCGAACGGCAGCCCGATCGAGTTCATCGGCACGTCGAAGCTATGCACCAATTCGATTTTCTCCCGCTCGATGTAGCTCTTGAGCGCCCAACCGTGGCGTAGCGTATCCGGGGCCGCCAGCGTGCGGATGGGATACACCGAAATCGGGATGCCCGCCGCGCGCAGATCGTCGGCGCGAATGCCGCTATCGATCATGACGCCGACGCGGACGTCGAAGCGGCGGCGGTCGAGATGGAGCGCCATCAGCGTCAACTGGCGTTCGCTACCGCCCTGAGTGAGCATGCGCGATAACAGCAGCAGGCGTTTTCGGGTACCGGATTCGGGCATGAGGGACGTCTCAAAAGAACGCATCGGCGGAATCGTCCGCGTTCTTGGCCGCCGCCGCTTATTGTACCGGGTGGGGTAAGCGGGGATAAGCGAGCGGGGTATAGTTGGAGGAGTTCATCCGGACTTCCGCGCCGGTTCGAGATGCGACAGATGCGTTTCAACATCGATTGGAACGCGCCGAAAAGGGGATTGGCATGACTTTTCGCAAAATTGCGCCTTGGGCGTTTTTTGGGGGAGCGTTGGTTACGGCGGCGGGTTGCGCTTCGGCGCAAAGCGCGGCGGAACCGATCGTCGTCCCGGCGGGCGGCAACCTGCAGAGAGCGCTCGATCAGGTCCAGCCGGGAGGCACGGTGATCCTGACCGCCGGCGCTACCTTCAAGGGCAACTTCATCCTGCGCAAGAAGGCGGGCGAAGGCACCATCGTGATCTCGACCGGCGCCCCACTCCCCGGCGACGCCGAGCGTATCGATCCGTCGCGCCACGGCGAGCTTCTGGCGCGCGTTGTCACTCCGAACGCCGAGGCCGCGCTGCGCACCGAGAACGGCGCCCATAGCTACACCATCCGAGGCATCGAGTTTACGGCGGACCCGAAGGTATACGTGTTCGACATGATCAAGCTCGGCCCGCTGCAACCGAACAACGACGAGGAACTGGGCTACAACTTCGAACTCGATCACGTCTACGTCCACGGCAGCGAGGATATGGGCGGTAAGCGGGGCATCATGATGCACTCGTCTTCGGTGGTAATCAAGAACTCGCACATCAGCGGATTCTTCGCGCGCGGGCAGGAAACGGCGGCGATCGGCTGCTGGAGCGGCCGCGGACCGTATTACATCTGGAATAACTTTCTCGAAGCGTCGGGCATCCACATCCTGTTCGGCGGGCAAGCGCCACGCATCCAAGGGCTGACTCCCGAGAATATCGAGGTCCTGGGGAACTATTTCTCCCGACCGGCGGCGTGGCGCGGCGTGATGGCGGTCAAGAATTTCTTCGAGATCAAACACGGACGTAACGCCGTCGTCCGCTATAACGTGTTCGAGCGCAACTGGCCCAGCGCCCAGGACGGCTTCGGAATCCTGTTTACGGTCAGAACCTGCGAGGGCGGCAACTATCCCTGGGCGGTGGTCGAGAACGTCGACTTCAGTTACAACATCGTTCGCGACTCCGAAGGCGGCGGCGTGAACATTCTGGGTCAGGATTATTTCCGCTCCCCCTGCGCGGCCAACGGCGCCGGTACGGTCACCACCAACGGGAAGGAAGTTCTCGGCACCGGGACCAAGTTCACCGAGGAACTTAAGGCGACCGACCGGTTGCAAATCGGTACCGCTTTCCGCATCGTCGCGGAAGTGATCGACGATCAGCGGCTGACGTTGACGCAGGCTTTTCCCGAAGACGCGCTGGAAGCGGTGGCTTTTAAGCATTACGCCGCCCTTCTGGGACAGGCGTCGAATATCGCCGTGCGGAACAATCTTTTCGAGGGCATTCACGACTCGAAGGGCGTGGGCGGGCGGCTGTTCCAAGTGACGCAGGGTCCGAAAAACGTGACCATCGAGCACAATACCGGATTCGCGGGCAACACGCTCCTCTCGGCGGACGGCGCGCCCAGCGCGGGCCTGGTGTTTCGTCACAACGTCGTGACGCACGGGCGTTTCGGAATCTTAGGCTCGGGCGTGGGAACGGGCATGGGGACCATCGCCCGGTACTTTCCCGACGGAGTGTTCGAGGGGAACGTGATCCATGGAACCCCCGCCAATTTGGCGCGCCTCTACCCGCAAGGAAACTTTCTCCCCGTCACGACCGACGATGTGGGCTTCGTCGATCTGGCGGCGAAGAACTATCAGCTCTCGTCGTCCTCGCCCTTTCACGGAAAAGCGGGCGAGGGCCGCGATCCCGGCGCCGACATCGTATCGCTCACGAAAATCTTCGATCTCGTAACTCGCGGAATCAGCGTACAAAACCTCGCCCCCCCTCTCCCATAGGCCGTTCCATTAACGATTCCGGCATTGCGGAAACACTTGTTAACGTGTTAAGGTTCTGAATCCAGGATACGGGGATTCCTAAGGCTACTTAGGAAATCGGACGATAACAACTCCGTAACGGGAATTCTGCTCAAACCATAGACCGTACCGCCCTCCGGTCGAGCAGGCCGTGTTGCGCCCCGAGGGGAAGGGCTCAACCTTTCGCTCGCGGCGTCGCGCGTTTCTACATGGATTCAAAACCTTTGGAGACTATCCATGCCGAAGTGTCAGAAGGCGGGCCGGGTAGCGCTCGTCTCCATTCCGCGGGGCTTGCCCCGCTTTGGTGGGCATCTTCTTCGCCCATCGTTTTCCGTCGTGGCGCTGGTTGTCGCGTCCACGGCTCTCGGGCTTTCGCCTTGCGCGACGGCCGCTAACTTCAACGTTCCCGCGGGCGGTAATCTTCAAGCCGCACTAGACGCGGCGCAACCCGGCGATCAGGTCATCCTGACTTCGGGCGTCACTTACCAGGGAAACTTCGTTTTGCGCAAGAAGGCGAGTTCCAGTTCGCGCGTCACGATCACGTCCACGCTCGCGGGCTATTTGCCGATCGATACGCGGCGGATTTCTCCGAGCGTCCACGCGCCGTATTTAGCGCGCATCGTCACTCCGAACGCCAATCCGGCTCTGTGGACCGAAGACGGCGCGAGCAATTACAACATTCGCGGCATCGAGTTCACCACCGCTCCGGGGACGAATCCGTACGTTTACGACCTGGTGCGGCTCGGCCCGGTGAACGCCACCTCCACCGATCAGCTCGGCGGAAACTTTACGGTGTCGCACAGCTGGTTCCACGGCGACGAGACCGTGGGCGGAAAGCAAGGCATCCTGATGCACGCGGCGAACGTGGTGGTGAAGAACTCCGTCATAGAAGGGTTCTTCTCGAGCGGGCAGGAAACGCACGGGATCATGTGTTTCGCCGGTCCCGGCCCGTACAACATCACCAACAACTACCTCGAGGCTTCGGGCATGCCGATTCTGTTCGGCGGCGCGGCGCCGAAGATCGTGGGCCTGACCCCCACCAACGTCACGATCCAAAGCAACCACATGGCGCGCCCGACGGCTTGGAAGGGACTGTACGCCGTGAAGAACCTGTTCGAGATCAAGCACGGGAAAAACTTCACGGTGAAGCACAACCTGCTCGAAAACAACTGGTCGGCGGCGCAGGACGGCTACGGCGTCCTGTTCACCGTGCGGACCTGCGAAAGCGGCGACTATTCCTGGGCGGTGATCGATAACATCGATTTCCGCGAGAATGTGGTGCGCAACACGCCGCAGGGCGTGAACATTCTGGGCCAGGATTACCACCGGGCTCCGTGCGCCAAAGCGGGGACGGGCACCGTTTCGGCGTCGGGGACTTCGGTGTTCGGATCGGGAACGAAATTCCTGACCGAGTTGAAGCCGACCGACAAGATCGTCGCGGCGGGCGTCACGTTGACGGTCGCCTCGATCGTCAGCAACGCGATGCTCACCGTCACCGCCTCGGCGCCCACGACGCTGGCCACGCCGACGGGATTCACCTACTACGCGGCGTCGGCGGGACAGCTTTCCAACGTCAAGATCGCGTGGAACTCGATCGAAGGCGTCACCGGAAACGCCTTCCAAATCCAAGCCGGCTCGAAGAACGTCAACGTCACGAACAACACGGTGGTTTCGAATCCCATTCAGAACGCGATGCTGATCGGCAGCGGCGCGCCGAGCACGGGGCTTTATTTCCAGAACAACGTGCTGACCCACGGGCGGTACGGAGTCACCGGAACGGGCACCGCGATCGGCAACGGCACGCTGACCGCGTACTTTCCGGGAAGTTTTTTCCGCAAGAACGTCATCGTGGGGGCGGGTACTTACCAGCAGTTCTATCCCACCGATAACTTCTTCCCGGCAACCCTCGCCGACGCCGGTTTCATCGACGCGGCGGGCGGCAATTACGGACTCTCGTCCGCTTCGCCCTACTGGGGCAAGGGCGAGTACGGCGAAACGCCGGGGGTCAAGCAAAGCGTGCTCGACCAGGTACGAACGCTGGTCCCCGACGGACGATCGACGATCTTCTTCCTGAAGTAGCGTTTCGCCGGGCCGTCTAGATCCAGCCGCGCCACCGGTAGGCGGCGATCTTGGCGGTCTCTTCGACAAGGGAGAAAAAGGCCGTCCAGCGTCCGTTCACGCGTTGGGCGGCCTTGATCGCGTCCGGAAAGGGGCGGGGACGCACGGTGAGCCCCGCCTTTTCGAACGCCCGGCGCGCGCGATACATGTGGTAGTCGCTGGTCAGCAGCACGGGCTCGCCCATCGCCTCGCGAGCCATCGCCGCCAACGCCAGCGCGCTCTCGCGAGTGGACGCCGAACGCGGCTCGATTTCGATCGCGGCGGGGGGCACTCCTCGGGCGATCAGATTATCCGCCATGTTCGGCGCGGCGCGGCCCGAAACGACGATCTTCGCGAAGCCGCCCCCCCGCCAAGCGAGCCACGCGTATTGGGTGCGCAGATACGAACTGTAAGACAGCAGCCGGGGATCGTCCTCGTCGCCCGCCGCCAGCGCGATCAGCGTTTCGCCGCGAGGATCGGCCCAATCGCCCGCGTAGGCGCGCGCCCACCATTCCGTGAGCGGCGTGGCCGGCACGAAGATCGAGAACGCGCCCGCCGCCGCCAGCAGGCGCCATGCGATTTTCATGAGTCTCTATGCTATCGTTCGGGTAGCTTGAGCGCGCCCGCCGGTCTTTTCGCCCTCATCCGCTCCGATTTGGTCGCCAAAGCCGAGTGGCTGTACGAAGACAGCTCGATGAAAAGCGTGCTGAAAGCGCTTTCCACCGACGGCACTCCGTCGATGATCGTGTATCGGCTGATGCAAGCGTCGCGACGCGCCGGATTGGGTCCGCTCGCGATGATCTTCAACAAGATCAACGTCATTCTAGGCTGCATCATCGGGCGCGGCGCGGAGTTCGGTCCGGGCTTCGTTCTGATTCACAGCCACGGCGTGGTGATCAACGGCTCCGTGCGCGGCGGGACGGGCGTGAAGCTGGAACACCAGGTGACCATCGGCGCGGAGCGTTACCAATCCCCGGTGCTCGGCGATAACGTCTTCGTCGGCGCGGGCGCGAAGATCGTGGGCGCGGTCGTCATCGGATCGAACGTCCGCATCGGCGCGAACGCGGTGGTGATTCGCGACGTGCCCGACGACGCGACCGCCGTGGGCGTTCCCGCGCGCAACATCATGCCGAAGGCGGACGGTAACGGCGATCCCGAGACGGAACCGCGGGTCTAGATGTAGGGAGTCTAGTTGTAGGACGGCGAGTTTTCGAGAATCCGCTCGAACGAGCGCGACACTTGCTCCCACGAGAAATTGTCGGAGACCATCGTCCAAGCGGCCTCGGCCACGCGAGCGCGCGCGTCCCGATCCTCCAGCAACTCGATACACCGCTCCGCGAAGTCCCGGGGCGTGTCGGCGATGCGAATGTCGTCCGGCGGATGGATGTCGAGCCCCTCCGCGCCGATCGCCGTCGAAACGATCGGCACGCGCGCGGCCATCGATTCGTAAATCTTGAGCCGGGTACCGCCGCCGATGCGCAGGGGAACGATGGAAATCGCCGCGTCCCACAAATAAGGCCGGACGTCGGGGACCGTCCCGGTGACCTTGATCCTTGGATCGCGCTCCGCCATCGCGAGGATCGACGCGGGCGGCGTGCGGCCGACGATACACACCGAAGCTTCGGGGCGGCGCTCCCGGACGATCGGCAGGACTTCCTGGACGAACCACTGCATGCCGTCGACGTTCGGCAACCAGTCCATCGAACCGACGAAGGCCATGTCCATCGAGGGGGGCTTGGTTTCTTTCGGCGTGAAGTACTCGACATCGACGCCGGTCGGGATGGCGGTGACGCGCGTCGCGCCCATTTGCCGGAACTGTTCGGCGTCCGGCTCGGACACGGCGACGACGTGGCCCGCCAAGCGGCAAATTTCGGTTTCGAAACGCCGCATCCGGTCCGCCTGCAAACCGAAATAGAAACGGGCGAGCGGATTCGAGGCGTGCTCGGCGTAACGCTCCCGCACCTGCGTTTCCACGTTGTGCTGGAAGAGCACGGCGCGATCCATGCGCGGGAAGTATCCGGCGGGCGTCAGGAAATCGCACACGGCGCGATCGAAGCGCTCTTTCTTGTGAAGCTCTTCGAGAAACCGCCCCAGCGCGGGCACCGTGAACCGGGTGATGCCGATCGGCTTCGGATCGACGACGCTCGTCAGGACTTGCCAAGCGAACCCGATCGAGCGCTTGTTGGGAAACTCGTGTTGGAACGGGTAGGCGCGCGACGAGTATTCGGGCGCGCGTCGCGGACCTTCGGGCTCCGCCGGATTCTCGATGGCCGCGTAATGAATTTCGTGCCGCCGGTGCAAGCATCGCATCATTTCGAGCGTGCGGATTTGCCCCCCTTTCGTCGTGGGGTGCATGAAGTTGGTGTTGACCCAGAGAATCTTCACGAGGTGGGACGCTCCCGTTGCGCCCACTGCTGCGCGAGCGGCATCGCGAGCGGGGAGGCGAGTTGCAAGGCGAGCGTCAGTAGTCCCAGCTTCGGCGAACGCAAGTAGCGGTTGGCGGCCTTTAAGGGCTCGACGGCGCTTCGCCCCTCGCCCGCGAGAATCCGGTTCTGGCCTTCGTAGAGATCGCGGTACGCCTGGTGTTTGGCGATCTGCGCGTCGACGGCGGCGGTGTCCATACCGGGCAGCGCGCGCAGCTTGCGGAACACGCGGACCACGTAGTCCTGGCACATGGTGTAGCTGGCGGAGTTGGCCGTCGCGTGCAGGCGGCGGCGCACCAGCGGCTCGTCGAGGAAGTCCATTTTCTTACCCGCCCAGGCCAGCCGGACGTAAAGGTCGAAATCCTCGGCGCGAATCGACTCTTCGTCGAACCCGCCGATCTCGTCGACGGCCGCTTTGCGCACCAGAACGGCGGAAGTCAGGGGCTGAAACTTACATTCGAGAATGTCGCGGAATTCGACCGGACGGCGCGGCGGATGCAGCGCCATGATCCGCTTTCCGGTCAACGCCGGAGGGCCGAACAGCGTCATGTCGGTCCAGTAGACGTCGAGCGCGGGATCGGCGCGCAACGCTTGCATCGTCCGTTCGAGAAAATCCGGCAGCCAAATGTCGTCGCCGTCGAGCAGGGCCAGATACTCGCCGCGCGCGTGCCGGATGGCCACGTTGCGCGCGACGCTCGCCCCGCCGTTTTTCGCGAGCGAGACGTAGAGCATACGCGAGCGCCAAGGGGCGATGGCGGCTTCGAGTTCCGGGGTGTCGGGCGACCCGTCGTTGACGATAATCAACTCGAAATTCTCGAACGTCTGCGCGAAGACCGCTTCTAACGTTTCGGCGATGTATTGCGCCGTACGGTACGCGGGCATGACGATGGTGACTTCGGGGCGCTGGGAAGGGTCGCGGCGGTCGTCGCTCTGGTATTGGGTCATTTCGCTTTTTTTGTCGTTTACGCGCCGATCCGGAATCCGGCGAGTTGCTCCGAAAAGTAGAAAAATGGGAAATCCGGTTCCACGACGATCCGCTTCAACAGCAGCGGATGCGCCGGGGGACGGTTAAAGCCGCGTTCCACGGTGGTGGCGGCGCGAAAGCCCGCGTTCGACACCTGCCGCAGGACGCGCTCGTCGAAGTCGCCGTTGGGGTAGCAAAAATGCGGAATGTCCCGGTCGAGTTCCGTCTCGATTCGGGAACGGCAACGCACCACCTCTTCGGCGATTTCCGCCTCGGGCAGCGCGGTGAGGATGGGATGCGTGTGCGTATGTCCGCCGAAGTCGACGCCCGCGGCGGCCATTTCGCGAACCTCGTCCCACCGCAGCGGTTCGTTGACGGCGGGCGGACGCTCCGGCATGTCCACGCCCAGCGCGGCGTCGATTTCGTTGGCCAGACGACGGCGCTCCGTATCGGATTCGTGAGTGGCGGCGTCGCAAAGCTCGTGCGCGGCGGCGCGGCGTTCCGCGGGCGTATCGGTCAGTGGCCGGACGAAGCGGCGGCCGGATCGAAATTCCCAATCGAGCGTCGGAAGTTTCGTGTGCAGCGCGGCGTATTGCACGCGGTCCCACCACATCCAGCACTCGCCGTCGAGAAATCCGGTGGTGAGAAAGACGGTCATGGGGATGCCGTACTTGCGGGCCGCGGGCCAGCCCGACACGTAGAAATCGCGATAGCCGTCGTCGACGGTCGCCACCACGGCGTGCGGCGGCAGCTCGCGGCCGTCGGCGAAGGTGCGCACGGCGTCGGCCAGCGAGACCGGGTAATAACGCTCGCGCATCAGGCGGCACTGCTCCTCCCAATCGGGCGCCAGATCGCGCTCGTGCCGCGAGAACCGGTGATAGCAGAGAATGCGCAGGGCGCCGGAGTGCCGGTAGCGGTACCACGACAGTCCTCCCGCGTGGTGCAGGCCCCAACGCACCGCGCCCTTCACCAGACGCTTCACGCGGATTTCTCCACGGCGAGCAGATACTGAGACGCCGCCGTGCGCAGGCCGGGCACGGAACTCAGCGGCTCGAGCGCGCGCGCCACGCCGTCGAACAGCGCGGGCGAAAGCCGGTCGAGCGGATAGATCAGGAACGCGGTGTAGGCGTCCTCCTTGGACGCGAGACCGTGCGCGCGAGCGAGTTCGCGCAGCCGCGGCGGGTCGCAGAGGTTGCGGAATTGCGCCGGAGCCGCGGCGGCGTCCCGTCCCGCGAGTTTTTTCGCGAGACGAAGAACCGGCTGCGCCAGCCGGATTCCCGTTTCGTAGGCGCTCGCCCGCGAAGGCAGCGAGATCAGCGCCCGCCCGCCGGGACGAAGCACGCGGCGGATTTCGCCGAGCGACGGCTCGTAGCTCGGCACGTATTCGAAGACGCCGAGACAGACCACGGCGTCGAAGCTTTCGGGCGCGAAGGGGAGCCTCTCGATGTCGGCCTGGCAGAACGACGCTCCGGGGTCCGCCGCGAACCGCCGCCGCGCCGGAGCGAGCATCTCGGCGATCAAGTCGATGCCGACCAACTCGAACCCCATGGCCCGCAACGGCGGAATTTCTCCGCCCGCCGCGCACCCGATCGCGAGCAATCGCCCGCGCACGCCGGTCAGCAGGCGTTGGACGATCGCGATCTGCGTGCGAAAGAAAAACTGCGCTTCGCGTTCCGACTCGTAGATCCCGCGTTCGGCGCGAAACGTCTCCGCCGCTTCGCGCTTCCAAACCGCTTCGACGCCCGGCGGCGGACTAGACGCCATCGAAGTCTCCCATAACCAGGTGCGCCGGAGCGACGGATTGGGCGAATAAATCCGGACGCGCCAGCGGCTTGACCGCCAGATGCAACGCCACCGGTTCGGGCGTGGGGCAGAGATCGCGCAAACGGCGGTCGGCGGCGGTTTGCGGAGCGGTGCGCAGCGTCCAGGTGTAAACGCGGCGGGCGCCGGAACGCCGCAAGTCGCGCAGGGCGGCGAACGCCAAAGCGGTGGCGGCCTCGGTGTCGTCCGGACCGCACGAGACGTCCACCAGATACCCGATCGACTCGCGCTCCGAGTAAAGCGATACGGCGTACCCGCGTCCTTCGGCGGCCCAGATCCGGTAGGGCGCGGTGGACTCGGCGTAGCGCCAATTGAGGTAGTCCACGCCGCGGTCGATCGCCAGTCCGTAAGTCAGCGGACCGAAAACGGCGCTCCCGTTCGAGTCGAACCGCGTTACGCGGACCGCGGACAGGCGCGACCCGGACAGTTGAACCCGTTCGGCGATCCGGTCGAGAAAGGTCAAGGGCAGACGGGTCTTGCGGGCGAGCGCCGCGCCCCAAACCAAGTGACTGCGCTCGTCGATCTGCCGCCATTCGTCGAACCCGAGCGACGCGAGAATCGGAAACGACGAGTCGTTGGGGCGCGAGTAGACGAACGCCGCCCCCGCCGCCGCCGCGCGCTCGACGGCCAGGACGACGAGTTTCTTGAACAGTCCGCGCCGCCGGAAATCGTTGGCCGTGAGGAAGTCGCCAAGCTCGTAGGCCAACACGCTTTCGCCGCGCACGCGGAACCGCTTGGGAATGGCCGCCGCGCTGGAGACGACTCTTTTGCCGGCGAACGCCGCCGCCACCAGCGCTTCGCCGAACGGATTGTCGAGATACTTCCAGCGGTAGAAGTCCTCCACCGCGCGCCCGGGGAACCGGTCGGCGAACGCGGGCCCGCCCAACTCGGGCAGAAACCGCGCGACGGCGTCGAACTCTTCCCGAAGCGCGGGCCGGCACTCGACCGCGGGAGCTTCGGTGGGGGCGATGGCGCTCATGGCCTTAGGCCGCGGCCTTTAGCTTCTCCATAAAGCAATAGGCGATCATGTGGCACGCCACCAGGTGGGCGTCCTCGATGCGGCCCATATGCGGCACGGCCACCTGGATATTCACTTCGGCGAGCGGCCCGAGTTTGCCGCCGTCGCGGCCCGTCATCGCGATCGTCTTGAGCCCCGCCTCCCGCGCGTACTCCATGGCCTTGACGACGTTCGGCGAGTTGCCCGATCCGCTAATCGCCATAAAGACGTCGCCCGGTTTCGCGTAGTTTTTTAACTGCTCGACGAACACGACATCGTAATCGACGTCGTTCGAATAGGCGGTGATGGTGGCGAGATTGTCGGTGAGCGCCATCAGCCGGAAGCGCTTGCCGTAGCCATAGCTCGCGCCCTTGATCATGTCGCACATGAAGTGCGAAGCCGTCGAGGCGCTGCCGCCGTTGCCGCAGACGAAAATCTGCCGGTCGCCGCTCCGCGCCGAGTCCATCCACTCGATCGCCGTCGAAACGGTCCCCAGGTCCACCCCTTCGATCGCCTGGATCGTCCGCCGCCGGTAATCTTCCAAAAATTCCTTCATCGTTCCCCTCGAACTAAATCGTTTCCACTAACCCCAAATGCCCCCGTACCTCGACGGCGGCCCCCACGCGCTCGTCGCGGACGACCGTTTCCCAGGCTTGCCGCATGTCCGCCGAAAAGTCGATATCGTCGAAGGCGATCCACGCCCCCCCCCCGCGGCATCGCCGCAGGACCTCCTCGAATTGCGGCAGTACCCACTCGCTAGTGTGGATGCCGTCGATGAACGCGATGTCGATCTTGCGATCCCCGAGCGCGGCGTCCACTTTGCTTTCGAACGCCCCGGCGATCGATTGAAACCGCCGCCCGATCCGCGCCAGATTCTCGACGGCGATCTTTCGCCAGATTTCGTTCACCTCGAAGGTGAGCAGTTCCCCGTGACCGTTCGCCTCGATCCCCGTAAGCCAGTACATGCCCGAAACTCCGAAGGCCGTGCCGAATTCCACGACCACCTCGGGCCGCTTCGCCCGCACCAGCCAACGGTAGAGGCGGCCGATATCGGCGGCGCTCCGGACGGCGTCGGGATTCCGGACCTCGCCCCGTTTGCCGTAGCTCGGGTCGAGCGGAAACTCGCCCCGTTTGGCCGTCGCTTCCGCCAGTTCCTCGATTTTCGCGATTTCCGGAAACGGCTGGGCGACATACGGCCCTTCGCCCAAGGTTCGCCGTAGCGGTCCATCGACCGTCTTGCGCCACTTCAATTCCAGTTTCGCGTCTTGCGACGCCGCGCGCTTGCGCCTGGCGGAATCCCGAATCTCGCGCACCATGCGCATCGCCGCGTTCATGCTAGCCTCGCGATTCTTTCCGGAATACCAGTTCGTTACAGCCCATCGTCCCGCCCTGAGTCTTAAGCTTGGTCAGAACGTAGCCGCGCTTTTGGTAGAACTCGAAGAGTTCCTCGGGTTTGGCGACTTCAAAGGGATACCCGCCCACCCAATCGACCAAGTCGGTCCAGACCGACATTCCCCGCAACCCCTTGTAATCGCGAAAGACTTTGCCCGGATCGAGCCGCAGCACGGTGTCTTTCACGATCGGCCGCCAATAGAGCATGACGAAGCACGGCCACGTCACCAGGAAACGGAGCGGGGCGGGCAAACGGTTGTAAATCTTCTTGACGGTCGTCCAGCGGCGGCTGGGCGTGCCCTGATCGTTGTAGATCGCGATGAATAGCTGTCCACCCGGCTTGCACATCGGATCGACGTTGGCGAGCGCGGGCCACATGGAGCCGGTGTGATGCAAGACGCCCCAGGAATAGACGATGTCGAACTGCCCTAAGCTATTGAGATATTGGGGATCTAGCGCGGACCCCTGCTCCACCTTCCAATCCGCGTCGTCCGGGAAGTAACGGCGGCGCAACTCGCGCGTACAGGCTACCGAATTCGTATCGTAATCGAGCGAGTGGACTTTCGCGCCCAACCGCCGCGCGGCCAAACTGAACAATCCGCTGCCGCTGCCGACGTCGACGAACGTCAGCCCCGCCAAATCCGGCCGGTCGAGCATCTCCTTCAGCGACGCTTCGGCGAGGCGGATGCGCTCGTCGTCCAACAGTTCGAGAAACCGCGCCCAGTTCTTGCCGAACTCGAACCGTTCGCCGCGCGCGACTTCGCCGGCGTGTTCGGCCGCTACCTGATTCATCGGTCCGGGGATCTCCGTTTCATCTAAATGCAGTCTCCCATTCCTCTTCGTCTCATTTTACAAGCGCACGGTTTTGATATCGTGAGAGTTCGAGCGAATTCTCGCGCTCCTCCGGCCGATACGTTCCCGGAAGCCTTCCCATGTTCATCTCGAAAACTCCCTTTCGCGTCAGTTTTGCGGGCGGCGGATCCGATATGCGGGTGTTTTACGCGAACCGGCCCGGCGCCGTGGTTTCCACCGCCATCGACAAATACATGTACGTCACGGTGAACCGCCGTTTCGAGAAGACGATTCGGGTGTCCTACACGAAAACGGAGATCGTCGAAAAACTGGAGGACCTGCAGCACGAGATTATCCGGGCCGGTCTCGAACGCGTCGGCATCGATTCGCGGATCGAGGTAACGACCGTCGCCGACATTCCGGCGGGTACGGGCATGGGAAGTTCGTCGAGCCTGACCGTGGGACTTCTGAAGGCGCTCTACGCCTACACGGGTAAGCACCGGTCGGCCGAGGAACTGGGGCGAGAGGCTTCGCAAATCGAGATCGAAGCGCTGAACAAATCGATCGGCAAGCAGGATCAGTACGCGGCGGCCTACGGCGGGCTGAACTTCATCCGCTTCCACGCCGACGAAACCGTGATGGTGGACCCCATCGTCTGCCGCCCCGAGATCAAGCGCGAACTGCAGGATCGCATCGTGATCCTGTTTACCGGCTTGCGCGGAGAGAACGAGCAGTTGCTGAACCGCCAGAAGAAGCAGGTGGCGTCGAGCGAGGCGACGCAGAGAACGCTGGCCGCGATGGTGGAGCGCGCCGAACAGATGAAGGCGACACTCGAGGCGAACGACCTGGATTCGTTCGGGGAGATTCTGCACTCCGCGTGGGAGTTGAAGAAACAGGTGACGGCGGGAATTTCGACCGGCGAAATCGATACGTACTACGACGCGTGTCGAGCGGCGGGCGCGATCGGCGGCAAGCTACTCGGCGCCGGAGGCAGCGGATTCCTGCTGATGTACTGCCGCAACGGCGCGCAGGATGCGGTGCGCGCGGTGGGCGACCGGTTCGGGCTGCGCAATTTCGACGTCCGGTTCGACGGACAGGGCAGCCGGATTATCTACGTCGGCGAGTCGGCGGCGAACTGATGGCGGAGTTCGCGCGTCCGCCGCAAGCGGTGTTCCTCGACCGCGACGGGGTCGTCAATCGCGAAGTGGATCTGCTGTACGACCCCGCGCAGTTGTCGCTGGTCCCCGGCTCGGCGGCGGCGATCCGGCGGCTGAACGACGCGGGGATCCCGGCCATCGTGGTCACCAATCAGCCAGTGGTGGCGCGCGGATTGTGCACGGAAGACGATATCCGGCGCATTCACGAAAAGATGCAGCGGATGCTCGACGAGGAGGCGGGCGCGTCGGTAGACGCTTACTACTTCTGCCCCTACCACGAGAACGCGGACCTACCGCAATACCGGCAAGACAGCTTCGACCGCAAGCCGCATCCGGGGATGATCCTGCAAGCGGCGCGCGACCATCGCCTCGACACCCCGCGAACGGCGCTGGTGGGCGACCGGACGGTGGATCTCGCGGCCGCGCGGCGGGCGGGCTGCGGCTGCGCGATTCTGGTCGAGACGGGCTTCGCGGGGCGCGACGGGAAGAGCGCCGTCGCGCCGGACTTGACCGTGCCGGATTTGGCCGCCGCGGTCGATTGGCTGTTGGGGAACGGGAAATGATCGATACCGCCGTATTGCTGAGCGCGGGATTGGGGACCAGGCTCGGCGCGCGCACCGCGAACAAACCCAAGGTGATGGTGGACATCCTGGGCAAGCCGCTGCTGGGCTATCACTTCGATTGGCTGCGGCGGCACGGCGTGAAACGCGCTCTGATCAATCTGCATTATCTGCCGGACGTTATTCGCGATTACGCGGGCGACGGGAGCGCGTTCGGCTTGGACATCCGTTATTCGCTCGAAGATTCGTTGCAGGGCACGGCGGGCGCGCTCAACGGCTTTCGCGATCTGGTGACCGGAACGACGCTGGTGCATTACGGCGACGTCTACAGCGAAATGGACCTCGGGAGGCTCGCGGCGTTTCACCGCGAGAAGAGCGCGCTGGCGACGCTGGTCGTCCATGAGACGCACCGCCCGCACGATTCCGACGTCGTGCGGCTGGGCGAGGGCGGGCGCGTCCTAAGCGTGCATCACAAACCGGGATCGTACGAGTTCGGCAACATCGGCAACGCGGCGAGCATGCTGATCGAGCCGGGCGTTCTGCGTTACCTTCCCGAAGAGCGGCGCGCCTGGGATTGGATTCAGGACGTGATTCCGAAGGCGCTGGCGGCGGGCGAACCGGTGTACGGCTACGACACCGACGAACTCACGATGGACATGGGAACGCCGGAGCGTCTGGAGAAACTCGAGTCGCTGCTCTCGGCTCGGCGGCCGGCATGAATCGCGAGCGCCGCTTCCTGCTGAGTTTTTTCGGCGCGAAGAATCTGGGCGACGACCTGATGTTGCTCTGCCTCGAACGCTGGCTGAAGCGCTTCCAGGTTCGCGTCACGCTGCTGACCGAGGAGCCGGAGCGGACGGCGGCGCTCTATCCGCAATACGGAACCGTGCGCAACGTTCCGCTGCTCGGCGAATGGGCTTGGTACGACACGTGGTTTCGGGGCAAGGGCCCGGCTCTGCTCGCCGCCATGCGCGAATACGATGGCCTGGTGACCGGCGGCGGCGACTTTATCCGCGACGATTTCAGTCGCGCCGCGTTTCTATTCTCGATCGAGAAGCTGCTGATTAGCCGGTTGCTGGGGCGACCGGCCTATCTCATGAACACGGGGCTTGGCGAAATGCGGACCGGCCTCGGACGCGCGTTGACGCCGCGTGCGCTGCGCAGCTGCCGCCAGATCGTCGTGCGCGATCGGCGATCGCTCGCGATTTGCGAACGCGCCGGAGTCGCGGCGCACTACGCGCCGGACATCGTGTACTCGCTGCCGAAGCTGTTTCCCGACGAATGCCGCGCGGGCCGCGAGCGGGCGGCGGTCGAAGGCCCGTACGTACTGGTTTGTCTGCGCGCGAACGCGAACGTCTACGGGCAGTACGCGGCGACTCCCGCGCGAATTCGAAATCTGGCGGCGGCGCTCGACCGATTGGCCGCCGGCGGGCGAACGCTCGCGTTTTTTCCGCTGCAAGCGCACGACGCCGAAGACGACGACCGCATCCACGCCGAGGTCCGCGCACTGCTCGATCCCACCACCAAGACCGCGACAATCCCCTGGACGTCGAACGTCGCGGAAGTGGCGAACCTGTTCGCGCGCGCCGATCTGGTAGTCGCCATGCGCCTGCACGCCGCGATTTTAGCCGCCGCTTTCGAACGTCCGTGCGCCATCCTGCCTTACGACCACAAGTTGCGCGAGTTCGCGGCGCAACGCGAAAATCCGTATCTCGTCGAAGCGGCGGCGCTCGACCGCGCGGAGGACGCAGCGGCGATTCTCGAACGGGCGCTCGCGAATCCGGCCACCGTCCCGGCGCAGTCGCCGCCCGCCGATTGGACGACCCTGGAATTGAAGCCATGACCGCCGAAACGCGGCCGCGCAGCCTCGCCAGCCAAGCGTTCTGGATCTTGATGGCGAAGACGCTGGGGTTCGTCTTCAGCTTCGCGTTGCCGCTTTTGGTCGTTCGGCTGCTCGACCCGCGCGCATTCAGCGTCTACAAGCAGCCGTTCTTGATCGTGACCACGGCTCAATCGATCTTGCCGCTGGCATTCGCGATGAGCACGTTCTACTTTCTGCCCCGAATGCCGGACGCGAAGGCGCGCGTGGTACGCAATACGATCTACTTCCACGGCGGCGTCGGGCTGTTCGCGTTCGCGCTGCTCTCGCTGTTCCCCGGCATCGGCGTTTGGCTGGTGGGTACGCCGGAGATCGCGGCGTACTCCCCGATTATCGGGGCGGTCACCGCCCTTTGGATCGCCTCGAATTTTCTCGAAACGGTGGCCACCGCCGACGGCGACGTCCGCTACTCGACGATGTTCATCGCGGGCGCGCAGTTTTTCAAGAGCGCGTTCATGGTGGCGGCGGCGCTGATCTGGAAGACGCCCGAGGCGCTGCTTTACGCGGCGATGGCGCAAGGCGCGTTGCAGTTCGCCGTGCTCGGCTGGTACGCGCAACGCCGGTTCCCCGGCATGTGGGGAACGCCCGATCTCGCTTTGCTCCGAACGCAAATCGCCTACGCCCTGCCGTTGGGGCTCGCGGGCGTCGTCTATACGATGCAGACCGATCTGCACAACTTTTTCGTGTCGAAACGGTTTTCGCCGGAAACGTTCGCGATCTACGCGGTGGGCTGCTTCCAACTGCCGCTGTTGAATCTCTTGCGCGAGTCGCTGACCGGCGTGCTGATCTCGCGGATCAGCGCGCTCGAGCATCAAGGCCAACACCGCGAAGTGATGCGCGTGCTGCTGCTGGCGACGTCGCGGATTTCGGCGTTCTACCTGCCCGTCTACGCCTTCCTGATCGTCCACGGACGCGAGTTCCTGATCGCGCTCTACACCAAGCAGTACGAAGCGAGTTGGCCGATATTCCAGGTGTTTCTGACCACGATCCCGATCTCGATCGTGGTGAACGATCCGGCGCTGCGCGCCTACGAGCGGAGCCGCAATTTTCTCTTGAAGCTGCGCGTCGTGCTGCTGATCGTCTTGGTCGTCGCGCTGCATTACTGTCTGGACGCGTTCGGACTGATGGGCGCCGTGGGCGTGATCGTGGGCGTCATGATCGTCGAGCGCGTCGCGGTCACGATGAAGGTCTTCAAGGTAGTGGGCTTCCAACGCTCGGACTGGCGCGCACTGGCTCCGGTGGCGCGCGCGGCGTTGGCGTCGCTCGTCGCGGCGCTGGTCTCGAAGGCGGTGGCTCCGTCGAGCGGCCCGGCGTGGGCGACGGTTGCCGTGGCGGCGGTCGCGTTCGGGGCCGTGTACGCGGCGCTCGCTTGGAAGCTCGATATCGTCCCGTCGGAGTATCGCGAAAAAGCGTTGACGATGGTCCGCCGTCTAGCGCCAGCGCGCTAACTCGGCCTCGGCGGCAATATACCCAAAGGCCGCCCACTGCTTGCCCGCCACCACTTTCTCGAACACCTCTCGCGCCTTCGCGCGGTCGCCGTTGTACAGATACCAATTGCCGACGCCGTAGCCTTGCGTCGCGATCTTCAGATCGTCCGCGCCCGCCGGGTCCAGCACCGATTCCGGCGTCCGCAAGCCTTTGTACATCAGCAAGCGCACGTGGTACGAATCGTTCTCGACGATCTCCATCGTTTCGCGGATCGGCTCCAGCGTTTGGGCCGCGGCCTTCTTGTCCCCCAGCCTGCGATACGTCATGTAGAGCCAATCGGACGTCGCCACCAGCGAATCGTCGTTCGACCGGGAGACCTTCAGACATTCGAGATACGCGTCGCGCGCTTTCTTGAAATCGCCCTTCAGATAGTGGGCGAGCCCCAGGTGATACCAAACGTTGAAATGCAGCGTCGAAAGAGGCCGGTTGAGTTTGTTCGGCTGGCCGTCGGGTTCGATTTCGTCGGGTCTTCCGGCGATCAACTTCGACGCCCGCGTCAGATCGGCGACGGCCTTATCGAACTGCCGCGTCGAAATGTAGCGGTGCCCGCGATGTCGGTAGAGACGCGGATTTTCGGGCTCGATCTCGATCCCCTTCGAGAACATGGCGATCGCCTCTTGAAACCGGCTTAGATACCCGAGCCTCCGGCCCACCCACACGATCGCGTCGGTGTCGCGCGGGTTCTTTTCGTAACGCGCCTTGGCGGCTTCGAGATTCCCGGTCAGCCGGGCGAGCGCCTCGCCCGTGGGCGGCGTCGCGAAGAGCGGCTTGCCCAACAGGGATGTCGCTTCGGGAGTTTGCGCGAACGCGCTCGCCGCCGCGCACCAAATCGCAATCTGTCTCATTCGGTCTACGATACTGAGAAACGTGACCCTCCGCATCCTTGTCGCGTCTCTCGCGGCGCTCGCCGCCGCGGCGCAAGACCGCCCGCGTCCCAAAATCGGATTGGTTCTCGAAGGCGGGGCGGCGCTGGGTCTCGCGCACGTCGGCGTGCTCGAGTATCTCGAGGAGAATCGCGTCCCCGTAGACTACATCGGCGGAACCAGCATGGGCGGATTGGTGGCGGGCATGTACGCCATGGGAAAATCTCCCGCCGAAATCCGTACGCTGCTCCGTGAAATCGATTGGGACGAGGCGTTGCGTGGAGAGCTTTCTTATCGCGACTTGATTTTCCGCCGCAAAGAGGACCGTCGCCAGTTTCCGACGACCATCGAATTCGGTCTACGCGACGGATTCTCGCTGCCCAGCGGCTTGAACGCGGGCCAACAAATCGGATTCATTCTCGACCGCGCCGCGTTACCGTACGCGCGGATCGAGAACTTCGACGAGCTGCCGATCCCCTTCCGGTGCGTCGCCACCGAGCTCACCCAAGGCCGCGCCGAGGTGTTCAAGGACGGTCCGCTGCACCTCGCCTTGCGCTCGACGATGTCGATCCCGGCCGTGTTCACGCCGGTGAAGATCGGAGGCAAAGTCTATGCCGACGGCGGACTGTTGAATAACCTGCCGGTGGACGTGGTGAAGGAGATGGGCGCGGACATCACCATCGCCGTGCATTTGCAAACGGCGGGTTACGCCCCCAAGGATCTGAATTCCCCGTTCGGCACGCTGGGGCGTTCGATTAGCGTCGTGATCGCGGTAAACGAATTGCGAGGGCGCGAGAAGGCCGACATTCTGATCGTGGTGCCCGTGGAGAAATACGCGGGCACGGACTACAAAAGAGGCGACGAAATCGCCGACGACGGCAAGAAGGCGGCGGCCGAGAAGGCGAAAATTCTCTCGACACTGTCGGTTCCGCCCGCGGAGTTCCAACGCCATCGAGCGCGCATCGCCTCTCGTACGATTCGCGAGATCCCGGTTCCCGAGTTCGTCGCGGCGTCCGGGACGACGCCGGAACTGAACCGGCGGATCGAGAACGACCTACGCGGTAACCTCAACCGTCCTATCGATCCCGCTCGGATCGAGCGCGATATCACGCAAATCACGGGTATCGGGCGTTTCGGAAGGCTGGACTATACGATCGGGCAGCGCGACGGCAAGACCGGCTTGTTCGTCCGCGCCGAGGAGAAGCCGTACTCTCCGCCGCTATTGATCCCAGGGATCGCCGTCGACGGCACGGACCCCGAACAAATTCAGTTCGGACTCGGCATGCGCCTGCTCAATCTCGATTTCGGAGGCTACCGGCGGGAGTTGCGTACCGACGTTTTGTTCGGCTCGACCTACGCCGTGCAGAGCGAATACTTCCGCCCGTTCACGGCCGCGAGCAAGTGGTTTATCGCACCGCGCGGCTTCGCGAGCGATTCTCCGATCGATTTCTACTTGCGCGGCGACCGCCTGGCGCAATACCGCATCCGTTCCGTCGGCGGCGGCATCGACTTGGGCTACAGCCTGAACCGCTCTACCGAGTTGCGCGCGGGCTACTCGGCGACGCGACTGCGCTTGGCGCGAAGGATCGGCGATCCCTTGCTGCCGTCGCTTTCGGGTACTAACTCGATCTCCTCGTTCCGGATCGTGATGGACAAGCTCGACAGCCCGCAGATTCCGCGCCATGGACAGTTTCTGGTTTCGCGATTCGAGATTTGGAACAAGGGGTTGGGTTCGCGCGGCGTGTTTCCCGCCGCCGAAACGAACTACACGATCGTGCGCCGAGTGAGCGAACCGGGATCGATCTTTTTTAACGCGCAAGGCGGAACGGTGTTCGGATCGGGCAACGTCGGACTGCCGCCGTTCGCCCTCGGCGGCGTCAATCGTCTGAGCGCTTACGGCGAGAACGAGTTTCTCGCGAGCCAGTATTTTCTAGGCCGGCTCGGCTACCTGCATAAAGTGTTCGATCTGCCGCCGTTTCTCGGGCGCGGCGTCTATGGGATCGCGCAGTACGAACTCGGCAAGGCCTACGGCCAACAGAGCACGCGCCTACCGAACAACGGAGCGGCGGGAATCGCGATGGAGACGCTGATCGGACCCATCGTGATCGGCGGCGCGGTAGGCGATAGCGGTCACGCGAAATGGTTCTTTCAGGTGGGCCGAATTTTCTGACGGAACGACGAGGGTTTCCGCCGGCTAGCCGGCGACCTCCGGCAACCGCAGATAGTCCCTCGCGTTCGAGTAGCAAATCGCCGCCACCATCGGCCCGGCGAGCGATTCCGGAACCTCGCCGTTTTCGACGTCCCGGCCCAGCCAGTTGCACAAAGTACGCCGGAAGTACTCGTGGCGGGGGAACGAGAGAAAGCTGCGCGAGTCGGTGAGCATCCCCACAAAGCGGGCGAGCAGCCCGCAGTTGGCAAGCGCGCTCATCTGCATCTCCATGCCCTCTTTTTGATCGAGGAACCACCAGCCGCTACCGAACTGCACTTTGCCCGGAATACCGCCGCTCTGGAAGTTGCCGATCGCCGTCGCGAACGCGTAGTTATCCACCGGGTTGTTGTTGTAGACGATTGTGCGGGGCAGCGCGTCGTCGCGGTCCAGCCGGTCGAGATAACCGCAAAGTGCGTCGGCCTGCCGGTAATCGCCCATCGAATCGAACCCGGTGTCCGGACCGAGCGTCGAGAACGCGCGCGAATTGTTGTTGCGCCGCGCGCCGAGATGCAGTTGTTTGGTCCAGCCCGCCGCCGCGTCCCAGCGGCCGAACTCGAGCATCAGTTCTAACTCCACGCCCTCGGTGGGGCAGGCCGTCAATCCGTGGTCCGACAGCCGCCCGCCCATGTCGTGAAAGTCCGCGTGCCGCCGTTTCAGCGTGTCGGCGTGCGAAGCCGGGTCGGGCATTCGAAACACTTTGTCGGGCCGGAACGTCGGAAACACCTTCGCCGGGCACGCCGAGGCCGCGATCTCGCGGTGCCAATTCAAGTCCTCGAACGGGTCGTCCGTCGTGCACACCGCGCGCACTCCGAACTTCTTCAGAATGTCCCACACGCGCAGGTGCGGCAGTTGTTCGTTCGCGCGCTCCCAAATGCGCGGCGCGGTCGATTCGTCGAGTAGCTCGTCGATCCCGAAGTAACGCTTCAGTTCGAGGTGCGTCCAGTGATATAGCGGATTTCGCGCCGTGTAGGGAACCGTCCGGGCGAAGGCGAGAAACTTCTCGTAGGGCGACGCGCCGCCCGTGCAGTACCGCTCCTCGACACCGTTCGCCCGCATCGCGCGCCACTTGTAATGGTCGCCTTCGAGCCAAATTTCGAACAGATTCTCGAACCGGCGGTTTTGCGCGATATCCTTCGGCGGCAGGTGCGAATGGTAGTCGAGAATCGGCTGCGGCGCGGCGAAGTCGTGGTACAGTCGGCGCGCGACGGCGCTCGTTAAGAGAAAATCGTCGTGAATGAAGGACATGTGCCCGGAAGCGGGATCAATGACAATGCTCGCAACGGCCCAGCTTGTGGTTCCGCCAGTGCGCGTAGGCGATCGTCAATCCGCCAACAGACATTAGAACAGGCTCCGCCCACACCAGCGGTACGAACGAGGCCTTCGCCGCCAGGATCGCGGCGACGCCCGCCAGGAAGAGCAGAACGATCTCGCGCCGGTGGTGTTCCTCGAAGTAGCTGTGGAACAGCCGCACGGACCCGATGGTGAAGGAAAGGAGAATGATGCCCCATTCCAGGCGCGCGTCGCCCAACCAGCCCATTCCAGCCAGCGTAAGAATCAGCGGCAGCGACGCGCAATGCACGGCGCACGCGGCCGACACCCACATTCCGATGCGATCTAAACGCGCGGACACGATCTTTATGATACACGACTATCAGTTTCAGACGCTACGATGAAATCATGAGTTGGCGGACTTCGATCCTGCTGATGGCGCTGGTGGCCGGGCTCGCGCTGCTGGTGAACCGCGAGTCCCCGATCGGTCAAGGGGTAGGCGGGACCTTGCCCGCCACCGGCGCCGCGCGCGAGGGCGTCGTCACGGTCGAATGGCCGACGCTGCGCGGGCTCGACCATCACACCGGCAAGCGGTCGGAAGAAGTGATGGCGCTCGACGGCAAGACGGTCCGCGTGCCCGGCTACATCGTGCCCCTCGACGACGACGCGAACCAACTCACCGAGTTTCTGCTGGTCCCCTACATGGGCGCGTGCATCCACACCCCGCCGCCGCCCGCCAACCAGATGGTCTACGTGAAGACGCTGCGTGGCGAGCGCGCGAGTTTCGCCCTGATGGACGCGGTGTGGGTGGAGGGGACGATCTTCGTCGGTCGCCGGTCCAGCCCCTACGGTCCGACGTTTTACTCGATGACCGCGCGCCGCGTCGACGCCTACCGGTAGGTTTCCTCGGCCTTCACCGCGGAGGCGTCGAGCTTAAACGCCACCTTGCCGAAGGGCGAATCGGTTTGCGCGATCTCCAGGATGCCGGACACCGCCACGGGCCGGTTCCACTCGACTTTCGCCGAGCCGGAGGTCACCTGCACGTGCACGATCTGGTTGGCGGGCGGCGGCGGCACGTGAACGCACATACCGGCTTCGGGCACGAGAAGGAATTCTTCCACCGTGCCGTACTCGTCGGCGAACGGCACCATATAGCCCGTGAGTTCGACCGCCGCGCCGTCCAGACGCCTCAGGTCGGCGGTGGTTTCGCCGGTGCGCGCGTTCAATCCGCGTAACGCGCGCCACTCGATCTTGCGGTGGATCGAGTTGTCGTTGGGGGGCGCGGCGGCGGAGAACCCGGGCTCCCCGGCGGGCCGCGTGGCCTCTACCGGGCGCGCCGGTTCCGGCTCCGCTTCGACCAGTTTGTATTTGGGACGGCAGGCGGCCAGCGCCATCAGCGCCGCCGCGACGAACCCGCGCATGACTTATAGTCTTACGCTTAATCCGTCGGAAAGCGCGTTCCGATACGCCTTACGCGCCGGCACGAAGCCGATCAGCAACCCGGCGAGCACCACCGCGCCGAGAAACAGCCAGCCCGCCGGCGTCGGCGGGTTGATGGGCAGGTAGAGTCCGAACGTCCGCTCGACGAGGCCCTGCGTGGCGAAGGAAAGGCCGTAGAGAATGGCGGCGCCCAGCAAGGATCCCGCGAGCGCCAACAGTCCGGACTCGAGGACCAGGAGCGAGACGATCTTGCCCGGGCCCGCGCCGATCGCGCGAAGAATCGCCATTTCGCGCCGCCGTTCGTTCAGCGACGTGTAGAGCGAGACGAGCATGCCGAGCAATCCGACGATCAGAACGAACAGGCTGACGACGCGGAGCGCGTCCTCGGCGTAACCGATCGAACGCCACAATTCGGCGAGAGCCACGCCGGGAATGATCGCCTGCAACGGTTCGTCCGCGTACGTCGAGATTTCGCGCTGCAATCGCAGCGTGTCGATCCGCGATTTCGTCCGCAAGAGAAACGACGTGATCTGTTTGATCTCGAGCGTTTCCTTCTTGATCTTCGCCGCCGGAATTTCCTCGCCCAGCATCGGCGGCCCGCCGTCCTGCCAATCGACGTGGATCGCCTCCATACCGTAGAGCGAGATGTAGACGCTGCGGTCGACGGGCGTGGCCGTGCGCTTCAAAACTCCGACCACCGTGAAAGGCTTGTCGTCGTGTTGCTGGATGGCCGTCGAGGAAACGCCATGCGCGATGACCACGCGGTCTCCGATCTTGTACTTCAGCGTCGCGGCGACGTCGGAGCCGAGCACAACGTCGAACACTCCGTCCGGCGCGCGGCCCGCCTCGAACTCGATCTTGCGGTCGCGGCGAAAGCGGTAGCGCTCGTAGAAATCGTTCGTCGTACCGACCACTCGAAAGCCGCGATGGCTGTCGCCCAGCGAGTACGGAATCGTCCAGGCGACGGCCGGGTGGTCCGCGAAGTGACGGTAGCTGGCATAGCTCACGTTGTTGGTCGCTGCGCCCATGCGGAATACCGCGTACAGCAACAATTGCAACGACCCGCCGCGCGCGCCGACGATCAAATCGACGCCCGAAATCGTGCCCGAAAAGCTTTCGCGCGCGCCCACGCGCACGTTCTCGACCCCCAAAAGCAAGGCCACGGAAAGCGCGATCGAGAGGATCGTCAACCAGGTGGTGAGCTTGCGATTCTTGAGCGACTGCCAAGCGAGCGAAAGGACGAGCGTCATGCCGCCGCCTCCACGCGCGAGGCGCGATTCACTTCGTCGAGCGCGACCGCGCGGTCGAACATAGGCTGCAACGTGCGGTCGTGGCTGACGAAGATTAGCGTCGATCCCGCCGCCCGCGTCGCCTCGAACAAGAGTTGGATGAACCGTTCCCGGTGGTCGTGGTCGAGCGAGGAAGTCGGCTCGTCGGCGATCACCAGTTCCGGAGTGCCGATCAGACTGCGCGCCGCCGCCACGCGCTGCTGCTGGCCGACGCTAAGCTCGGTGACGCGCTCCGCGAGGAGACCGGCGATCCCCAAACGTTCCGCCACTTCCCGCGCGGCCGCCCCCATCGACTTACCGCCGAGCCGCGCCCGCCGCTCCGCCGACAATCGGCACGGCAGCGTAATGTTCTCCTCGACGTTGAGGTAAGGGATCAAGTTGAAGAGCTGGAAAATGTAACCGACATGGCTGCCGCGGAAACCGTCGCGCTGCGCCGGAGACATCGCCATCAGGTCTCGCCCCAGGACGCTCACGCCGCCGGACGTCGCGCGCAACACGCCGGCGAGAATGCCGAGCAGTGTGGTCTTGCCGCTGCCCGACGGCCCGAAGACGAACACGCGCTCTCCCGAGGCGATCGAGAGCGCGGGAATGTCGAGAATCGTTTTCCCGGGGCGGTAGTGGAACGTCAGATTCGAGAGATCGACGGACGCGGGCATTGCGCTACTTGGACAGCGTAACGAAACCCTTGTCGTTCTTGATCTCCGCGCCGGTGGAGCCGGTGGCGCCCACGACCTGTACCTTGACCGTCGTGATCGAGGGATAAGCCCTCGTCATCGCGAACGTCGCCTTGGTGCCGCCCAGCGGCTTGGCGCAAGAGACGGAGAAGTCGGCGTCGACGTGCGCGTGATCCTCTTCCTCCTGCTCGATCTCGACGGTCTTGGGCGAGATTTTGCAGCCCGCCGCGGCGTCGAGCAAAACGATCTGCGAGATCTTCGCCTTTAGACCCGCGAGCGCGTCCGCCTGCTTCTTCTTATCGGCGGCGGTGGTGGCCACATGCTCGAACCCCACCACGCCCATCGCGGGAACGTGAAGCTCGATATCGCCCTTCGTCCCGTCGACGGCGATGTTGATTTCGGCCGTGTCGTGCGAGTGCGCGCCGTGGCTATGGCCCTTGCCGTGGCCGTGTTCTTTTTTGCCGTGCGAATGTTTCTTGTCGTCCGCGAAGATCGCGAAGCAGAAGTAGAGGGCGAGCGTCAGGACACGCATACTTGAGAACAGCGTATCAGAATTACGCGTCAGTCTTTGTAAGGCTCGATCAAGTTCGACGAGAGCTTGAAGCTGACGTCGCCATAAGGGCTGCGCACATTCTGGACTTCGAGCTTCCCGTGCACCCACACCGGGTCCCAGAAGCTAATCTTGGTCTTTTTGCCGCCTTCCATCTTGACGTAGACGATCTGGTTGGGCGGAGGCGGAGGCGTATGGATGCAAGCTCCGACGTAGGGTACCAAAAGAAACTCCGTGGCGAACTCTTCCTCGTCTTCGAGCGGCACCATAAAGCCCGGCACTTTCACTTTCTTGCCGTCGACTTTCTGGAGGGGTTCCGCCTTTTCGCCCGTGCGGTAGTTGAGCCCGCGCAAGGTACGCCAATCGACTTTCGTCGAATCGTCGCCCGCCGCCAGAGCCATTGGCAGGAAGGTCTTGTGGGACAAATCCCGACGCGGATAGCTCATCACGATCAGCGATACGCAAAGTACCGCGATGGTCGAGAAAATCGTCCGCCAGCCTGGAAAGTAGCCCTTCACTTCCGTTCCTTAGATTAACTTATCGCGAACCGGGATTCATTTCGGCGGATCGGCGGCCGGGTCTTCGCCCGAATGCTTGCTCAAGATCGTCCACGGGTCCTTGGTCCGCTTTCGGAACTCGTGAACGCGCGTTCGGAGGTCGGTCAATAGAGCCTTGTGCTCCGGCTTGCCGGCCAAATTGACCACCTCGTGCGGATCGGTCTGGAGATCGTACAGTTCCTCTTCGGGGCGGTTCAAATACGCGCCGACGGACCGCTGCCCGATCTTCGCGTTGCGACCCTCGGGAATTAGGCTCTGCCACATTTTCGAGCCCCACAAATCGCTGGCGTGCGGATATTCGAGCCCATGCGCCAGATTGCGAATGTAGCGGTGCCGCCGCGTGCGAATCGCTCGCATCGGGTAATACATCGTCACTTCGTGGAACGTGTGGGAGTGAAACACTTGATCCCACCCCACCGGATTCTCCTGTTCGAGAATCGGAAGCACGCTGCGGCCGTGTAGCGGGTACTGCGGCGGCTTCGCTCCCGCCCAGTCGAGAAACGTGGGGACCAGATCCACCCAACTGACCATGGCGTTGTTCACCACCCCGCGCTTCGATTGTCCCGGATGCCGGACGATCATCGGCAAATGCGTCGAGGACTCGTAGCAGTTGGTCTTCGCGTTCGGAAACGGGATGCCGTTGTCGCTGATGAACACGACCAGCGTGTTGTCGAGTTGGCCGGAAGTCTTGAGCAGGTCGAGAAACATTCCGACGCCCTGGTCGAGCCGGTTGACCGACTCGTAGTACTCGGCGATTTCGCCGCGCGTGGCCGTGTTATCGGGCAGAAAGCTCGGTACCGGAACCTTCGCCGGGTCGAATCGATTGCGCACGATGCCCGGATAATCGCGATTGGCGAAGCCGACGGCGTCGCGGTGCGGGTCGGTGAAGCCGACGTGCAGGTACCAGGGCGACGATCCGGCGGCGGAGATGAAATCTTTCGCGATGGCGGCCATCGGCGCGCCGTTGCGCCCCAACCCGCCCTGTTTGTCCAGATCCCACTGGAAGTGCGGATTGTTGACATGCAACTTGCCGATGACACCCGTCTTGTAGCCCGCTTGCTTGAGCAGCCACGGTGTCGGGCGAATGTTGTCCATCGTGCCGAAGTGATGGACGGCGTGCCCGAGCCCGTACTGCCCGTTGGCGTGATTGTGCAGGCCGGTCAGCATCACGCTGCGGCTGGGGCTGCAACTGGCGGTGGTGCAGTAGGCGTTAGCGAATCGAACGCCTTCGTTCGCCAAACGGTCGAGATTCGGGGTCTTGGCGTGGGGATCGCCGTAGGCACCCGTGTGCAGACCGAGATCGTCGGCGATCAGGAACAGGATATTCTTGGGCCGTTGCTGGGCGAAGCCGGTTCCCAAGAAAGGTCCGGCGGCGAGCGATTGGAGCGCGGTGCGTCGGGTGAGCATCACGCTCGAATGTATCGTAATCGCCCGCCGCGAAGGGGATCGCGCTAGGCCGGTTTCTTCTCTTCCTTCTTTTTCTCTTTCTTTTCTTTCTTCTCCGACTTCTTCTCGTCGGCGGCGAAAGCGACGGTGGCGGCGCCGAACATCAGCGACGTACCGAGCAGGATCGTCATGAGCTTCTTCATGTGGTCTCCCTAATCAAGTAAACGTGTGCCCGGAGGGGGCCGTTCCACATTTACTGTTGCGAAGCGAAATGAATACGGGCTTAAGCGGGAGTTAAATTTCGTTCACCGCGCGGCTACATCCGCTCGATCTTCTTCCGCACCGCTTTCGCCTCCTTCGCCTCGGGCGCTAGCTCCAGAAACTTGGCGTAGGCGGCTTTCGCCCCCTTGCGGTCGCCGAACTTTTCGAGCGCCTCGCCCCAGCGCAAAAACGCCTCCCCGAACGACGGATTCCACTTGGTCGCTTCCTCGTAGCGGCGGGCGGCGGCCTTGTAGCTGCCCTTTTTGAGGTAGTACGCCCCCACCTTCATTTCGCTCTCCGCCTGCAGCGGATTGAAGGTGTACTCCTTAGGAGCCTTGAGCGCTTCGTCCTCTTCCGGGGGTTCCTGCTCGGGAGGTTTCGTCCGCTGCGCCGCCAGCGCGAATGGCACGGCGAGCAGCCACCTGCGTGTCACACTCGAATTATAAGTCCCGATTCCCGAGAGCGGCTGCGCGAGAAGGCCGGGCAACTGCCCACCGGTCCGGGCGTGTACCTTTACAAGGACCCCGGCGGGGCCGTGATCTACGTCGGCAAGGCGAAAAGCTTGCGCGCTCGCGTGCGCAGCTACTTCAACGACGACAAACTCGGCGACACCAAGACATCGACCCTGGTCTCCACCGCCGCCGACATCGACTACATCCTCGTCGATAACGAAAAAGAGGCGTTGGCGCTCGAAAACAACCTCATCAAGCAGTGGAAACCGCGCTTCAACATCCTGCTGCGCGACGACAAAACGTACCCCTACATCAAGCTCACCGCCGAACGGTATCCGCGCGTCTATGTCACCCGGCGGTTGCGGAAGGACGGGTCCACGTACTTCGGTCCTTACTTTCCGGGGAACCTCGCGCACCGGCTGGTGCATTTCATCCACCGCCACTTTAAGGTTCCGTCCTGCAAGGTGGATCTCGACCGCCCGCACAAAAATCCGTGTCTCCAATTTCACATCCACCGCTGCCTGGGACCGTGCGTCGCCGGACTGACGACCGAGGAAATCTACGCGCGCCACGTGAAGGACGTGCGGGCGTTCCTCGACGGCCGCCATCGCGACCTGCTGCGCGACCTTCGCGCGCGGATGGCGGACGCGGCGGGCGAAGAGCGCTACGAGGAAGCGGCCAATCTCCGCGATCTCATCTCGACCGTCGAGGAGATGGAAGAGCGCCAGAAGATGGCCTCTACCGAGAACGACGACATCGACATCCTGTCGTTTTACGCGGAGCCGCCGCTGGGCGCGGTGAACCTGTTTCACTTGCGGCGCGGGCGCATCGTCGACCGTCGCGAGTTCTTCTGGGAAGACCTGCCGGCGGAGGACTTTAACGCGGGCGAGTTGTTCTCTTCCCTGCTGCTCCAGCTTTATCTCGACCAAAACTACGTCCCGGCGGCGATCCATGTGCCGGTCGAATTCGAGGATCGCGACACGATGGAGGAACTGCTCTCGGAGAAACGAGGACGCCGCGTCGAAATTCACACCCCTAAGCGCGGCGAGAAGCGGCACATGCTAGATCTCGCTTCGACCAACGCGCAACATAGCTTCAATCAGCGCTTCCGCGTACTGTCGCCCTCGTCGGCGCAAATCTCCGAAGCGGTGGCGGAAACCCTAAATCTCGCCGAACCGCCGAAGCGCATCGAGTGCTTCGATATCTCGCATATCCAAGGGACGGACAAAGTGGCAAGTATGGTGGTGTGGGAGAACGGCCGGATGAAGAAAGCCGACTACCGCAAGTTCATCGTCAAGACCGTCGTGGGGAACGACGATTTCGCGTCCATGCGCGAAGTGGTGACGCGACGCTACGCGCGTTTGAAGGAAGAGAACGCTCCGTTCCCCGGCCTGATCCTGATCGACGGCGGGCTGGGTCAACTACACGCCGCCGCCGGGGCTCTCGAAGCGATCAGCGTGATCAATCAGCCGCTCGCCTCGATCGCGAAGCGCGAGGAAATCATTTACGTGTATGGGCAAGAGGACGATCCGGTGAAGCTCGACCGCTATTCGCCCGTGCTGCATCTCATTCAGCAGGTGCGCGACGAAGCGCACCGGTTCGCCGTCACCTTCCACCGCAACCGGCGCAATACTTCGCGGCTCACTTCGGAGTTGAAGCAAATCCCCGGCATCGGCGACAAGACGATCAGGAAGCTGCTGACCGAGTTCGGCTCGCTCGAGCGGGTGCGACAGGCGGGCTTCGAGGCGGTTTCGGCGGTGGTGGGTCCGTCGGTGGCGAAAAAGGTGTTAAGTCCCGGCGGCGAGCCGGTCGGCCAGAACGTCGGGTAAGTGCGCGGCGCGGATTTTCGCTTGCGCCCCCGCGACGTCGTAGGCGACGCGGCGATAGGTCAGTTCCTCCGAACCGGAATCGTAAAGGATGTAGGCGGCGCGCGGATCGCCGTCGCGCGGCTGACCCACGGCGCCTGGATTCACCAGATAGTGAACGTCGTTCTCGAATCCCAACGTCTGTTCTTTCGCGTTCGAAGGGGTTTTCGGAATTCGCAGCACGCCGTTCCGGATCAGCAGAAATCCGCCCTGGACGTGGGTGTGACCGAAGAACGTGAGCTTTGCGGTAAGACGTTCGCGGATGAGAGCCACTTCGCCGGGGGCGGTCAAGTAATCGTCTTCGTCGGAGGGCGATCCGTGCAAAACGTGGAAACCGTTCACCGCTTGCGGACCCTTGGGCATGTCGCGCAGATATTCGCCGTTTTCCCGCGTGAGATTGTCGATCGTCCAGACCGCCGAACTGCGGGCGATGGGGTTGAACCACTCGAGATTTTCGAGCCCCGCGCACGCTTTGTCGTGATTTCCCCGCACCCCGGCGAGCGCGTTCGAGCGCGCCCAATCGACCACCGGATTGGGGTCCGCGCAATAGCCGACGAGGTCGCCGCAACAGATGACCCGATCGTAAGCGCCGGCCGCGTCCTCGATCACCGCTTCGAGGGCGTGCCAATTGGCGTGGATATCGCTGACGATTAGGTAGCGCACAAGCGAATCAAGGCCACCTCCGGCGGCGCTCCGAAACGAACCGGCACTCCGATAGTGCCCACTCCCGTAGTCACGTAGATCGATTTCCCTTCTTCTTCGTACCGTCCTTGCGTATAAGGGGTCGCCAACCGGCTCACGTTGATATGCCGATCGAAAATTTCGAAGTTCACCTGACCGCCGTGCGTGTGACCGGCCAGCGTCAAGTCGAAGCCTTGCCGCCGCGCCACCGGAAACACGTCCGGATTATGCGACAGCAACACGTTCAGCGCGCCCGACCGGAGCAGACGGTCCGCGCCTTGTAAGTAAGGATTCAGTACCGTTTGGTAGTCGACGCCCGTCAGACGCAGCAGCCCTTGGCCAAACTTCAAATCCCAAAATCCGTGGCGAAGAAACTCGATGCCGAGCCGCTTGCCTTCCTTAGTGCAATAACTTAACGCTCCGGCGTAATGCTCGTGATTTCCATGGCATCCGAAGATACCGGTGTCGGAGCGTAATCGCGCCACCTGCCGCAGCGCTTGGTTCAGCGGGTCGCTCGCCTGGGAGATCAAGTCGCCCGTCGATACGGCGATATGCGCCTTGGTTTCGTTCGCCATATCGATCACCCTCGCGAACTCGGACTCCGAAAGAAACGGCCCCAAATGGACGTCCGATATTTGAACGATACGAAGACCGTTCAAATCCGGATGCAGGTCGGCGATCGGCATATTCACTTCGGTGACGCGGTATTGGCTGCGTCCGATCGCGATTCCAAATCCGGCCACCGCCGCCGGAGCGAGAGTAGCGGCGCGCGCCACCGTTCGCAGAAAGCGCCTCCGTCCGTTCCGAGGCTCGCTCTCCGGGCTTGTCCGCAGTAACAGCGAGGACAGGACGGCCATGCCCAAGACGGTAAACGCCCAACTCAGGCTACTGGCGCGAAAAAAGGCGAGCATGGAGGACGTCCGCCCAAACCATACCATTTCGGTCGCGAGTAATAAACCGGCCGAAAGAAAGGCCGCACCGGCGGCAAAAAGAACCCTCGGTGTTCGACGCTTGGCGAAATCGAGTCCGAATAAACGTTCGAATACGCCGGTCTGAAAAGACAGCGCCAGCGCGATTACCAGTACGTCCAGAATGTACCGGACACCGAGTAGCATCGTTCTTATTCTATCGATGGATTCGAGGACGCGGATTAGGCCTCGCCGCGGATCGGCTCCATACGGCCCATAAAGTAAGTGGCGCACGCGAGTCCGGCGAGATGGAAGGCGCCCATCGCGAGAAATACCGGAACATAGCCGAAATTCGACACCACATAACCGGGAATTAAGGCCGAAAATAACACGCCCCCAAAACCGCCCGCGCACCCGCCGATTCCGGTGACCGAAGCGACCGCACTCTTCGGGAAGACGTCGGACGTGGTGGTGAACAGATTCGCCGACCAGCCCTGGTGCGCGGCGGTGGCGAGGCTGATGAGTCCGATGGCGACGATCGGGTTCGAGGCCAGCACGCTGGTGGCGGCGACCGGCATCATCGCCGCGAAGATCGCCATCCCGGTCCATCGCGCGCGCCCGGGCGTCATTCCCCGGCGAATGAACCAACCCGAAAGCCAGCCGCCGCCGACGCTCCCGATATCGGCCATCAGATAGATTACGGGCAGCGCCCAGCCGATCTCCTTGAGGTTCATCTTGCGAACGTCGAAGAAGTACGGCGGCAGCCAGTAGAGGTAAAACCACCAGACGGGATCGGAGAAGAACTTGGCGAGCGCGAATCCCCAGGTTTGCCGGAACCGGAGCGCCTGCGTCCAGGTGAGTTTCGGTTCGCGCGATTCCTCTTCGCTCACCGGCGGACGCGGCGCGGCCAGCCAGAACGCCAGCCAGACGAAGCCCGCTCCGGCGGTGATGAGAAAGCAAGTTCGCCAGCCGGTCTGCAGAACCATCCAGGCGAACAGCGGCGGCCCGATCATCGAGGCGACGTTCGTCCCGGCGTTGAAGATTCCGGTGGCGAGAGCGCGGTCTTTTTTGGGGAACCATTCGGCGACGGACTTAATCGCGGCGGGAAAATTCCCCGCTTCGCCCAATCCGAGCAGCGCTCGCCAGAAGCTGAGTTGCCAGGCCCCGCGCGCCAAGATGTGCCCCGCCGCCGCGAGCGACCACCAGGCGATCGACACCGCGTAGCCCGTCCGCGTGCCGAACCGGTCGATAAACTTGCCCATGAACAGGAATCCCAGCGTGTAGAACATCTGGAACGCCCCGTTGATGTAGCCGTAGTCCATGTCGTTCAAATTCATCTCTTCGCGGATCACGGGAATCAGCGTCGAGAACACGATCCGGTCCAGGTAATTGATGGTGGTGGCGAAGAACAGCATCGTGAGGATCCACCAGCGCGCGGGCATCTGGCGATTATAGAACTGTGATCTCGAAAGCTTTGATTTTGGCGGCCGGACGGGGGACGCGGATGGGATCGCTTACGGACGATCTGCCGAAACCCATGCTGCCTCTAAATGGCCGCCCGATCCTCGACCATCTAATCGAGCGCATGAGCGCGGCGGGCTTGCGGAAGTTCGGCGTCGTCGTCGGTTATCGCGCGGAAGTGGTCGAGGCGCACTTCGCGGCCCGGCCGGAGATCGCGTTCTTCCGGCAGGAAACGATCGACGGAACGGCGCGCGCGGCGCTCCTCGGGCGCGAGTGGGTGGGCCGCGAGCCGTTTCTCTTTACCTTCGGCGACATTCTGACCGAATCGCGCGACTACCGCTCGATGATCGAGCTGCTCGACACCGGCTACGACGCGGTGGCCGCCGTGCGCGACGTTCCCGACCCATGGGCCGGAGCGGCGGTGTACGAGTCGAATGGCGTGATTACACGCATTGTCGAAAAGCCACCGAAAGGAACCTCTACGACGCGCTGGGGCAGCGCGGGGGTGTACTGCTTCCGCGCGGACGTCTTCGACGAGTTGGCGCGCGTCGAACGGTCGCCGCGCGGCGAGTACGAGTTGACGAGCGCCGTCGAGGCGCTGGTCGCCAAGGGCCGCGTCGCCATTCATCCGCTCACCGGCGTATGGCGCGATATCGGCCGTCCCGAGGATTGGGAAGCGGCGCAAAGCGAAGTGTAAGACGAAACGCTAGAACGCCGCGTTGAGCGCGATCGAATACGAACGCGGCGCGCCGGGGAAGATGGCCAAGAGGTTCGATCCGGCGATATAGTAGCGCTCGTTGAACAGATTCTTGACGTTGAACTGCAGCCGGGTCTTTTCGAATAACCCATAGCTCAACTGGGCGTCGAACGTGGTGTAGCCGGGGACGCGGTAGGCGTTCTGGACGTTGCCGAACACGCTGCCCGTGTAGAAGACGCCCCAGCCGGCGCCGAGGCGGCGCAGCGGTCCGGAAAAGCCGTGAGTGCTCCAGATACTGCCGCTGTGGCGCGGCGCGGCGGCGAATTGATTGCCGACGGGAATCGTGTTGTCTTCGAGGATCGAAGTACCGAGATAGGTATAGGCGCCGATCACGCGCCAGTTGGAGCGGATCGCGCCTTGCGCCTCGAACTCGACGCCTTGGCTCTGCTGCAGGCCGGTTTGGATCGAGAAACCGGGGTTGACGGGATCGGCGGTGAGCACGTTGCTCCGCCGCAGCCGGAACCAGGCGAGCGTCGTCGTCAGCTTGTCTCCGAACCAGCGATTCTTGACGCCGAACTCGGTTTGGCGGCCAAGCGAGGGTTGGAAACGCGCGTTGCGGAAGTCGAATCCGCTTACCGCCTCGAACGACTGGCTGAAACTTCCGTAAAGCGAAATCCAGGATTGCGGACGGTAGACGACGCCCAGGCGCGGGCTCAGGTCGCGATCTTTGGTTTTCGCTTCGAAATCCTCGACGCCGTTGTAGCGCACGCCGAGCAAAAATTGCAGGCCGTTCTTGAAGGCGACTTGGTCCTGTACGTAGTACCCGATCTGCTTGTTCTTCGAATCGAAATTGCGGCCGTAGAGAAAGCTGGCCGGGCGGCCGTAAACGGGCGCGAAGACGTTGATGGGCGACGCGGTCGAGAGGCTGTTCCGGGTTCCGTTTGGGCGCTGCAGCAGCGAGTCCGCGCCGAGGGCCAGCGTGTGACGAACGGGGCCGGTCGAGAAGTTGCCGAGAAGATCCCCTTGCACGAAGTAGTTGCGATAGTGCTGCAGAAACGCGTTGGTGCGCCGGTTGAACGTCTGTTGATCGGGGGCCATCGACACGCCCGCGATCTGCTTCACGTCGCGGTGCATGTAGTTGAGGTTGTAAACGCCGCGCACGCGCCAATTGGCGTTGAGTTCGTGGTCGAGATCGGCCGAAAAGAAGCGCTTGTGCGAGCGGAAGTCCGCGTTCGGCTCGCCCAGAAAGCGATTCAGCGGTAGCCGCTCCACGGTCCCGAACGTGCGCCCGTCGACGGCGGCCAATCCGGAGTCGATCAGGCTGAAAAAGCGGTCGTATTCGGCTTCGAGCCGCAACGACGTGGTGGCCCTGGGCCGCCAGAGAAGCGATGGATTAAACAGCGCTTGGTCGTTGTTGACGAAGTCGCGAAACGAATCGGCGTGGCGGCCGTAGAAGTTCGCGCGATAGAACAGGCCCTTCGACTTCCACAGCGGGCCGGTGACGTCGGCGATGCCGTCGGTGGAGTTGAAGCTGGCGCGGCGGAACAGGAACTCCGCGTGGTGATCCTCGCGCGGGCGCTTGGTGACCAGGTTGATCGCGCCGCCCGGCGTAATCTGCCCGAACATGATCGAGGCCGGTCCCTTGAGCACCTCCACCTGTTCGAGCGAGGCGGCGTTCAAATTCGAAAGCATGGTGAATCGCGCACCGTTGCGATAGTACGTGTTGACCTGACTTTGCCCGAAGCCGCGCAGGTTCAACACGTCGTATGTGCCGAAGTACGTGCCCGTTTGGCGGACGCCGCCCACGTTACGCAACGCCTCGGAAACGTTCACGACCGCCTGATCCGCGATCACCGCGCGGTTCACCACCGAAACCGTCTGCGGCAGATTCATCAGCGAAATTCCCATGCGCGTGGCCGTATTGTCGGTCTCGACGGCGTAGTTGTCGATTCGGTCCGTGACGGTAACGGCTTGGTTGACCTGGCTGGGCTTAAGGACGATGGCGAGAGTGCGGACCGCGCCGGGAGAAAGATCGAGAGCGGTCTCGAAATCCGCGAAACCGGGCGCGGAGGCGCGCAATGTCAATTTGCCGGCTTCGGGGAGCGCGATTTTGAACTCTCCGTTGTCCGCGACGGTGCCGGTGAACACGGTACGGCTCCGACCGAGCACGGTCAGGCGGGCCTGCGGCACCGGGAGTCCGGTCGAGTCCTTTACCGAGCCTTCCAGGGCCGCGCCGGATTGTCCGACGACGGGCGCTAAGTGACACAAGATCGCGATAAACCAGAACAAGATCGATTTCATTGAGATATTCACCTAATTTATGTGCAAACGATTTGCAGTAACTCAGGCAGCATAACATACTGGACTAATTTGGTCGCAACGCATCGGCGGATTTGATTCCACGCACCCGCGCAAACCGGGATGGAAGGACGGAGAGGAGGAGTAACATCGAAGTATGGCGACCGCAACGCTCATGACCGCCGAGGAGGTCGACGCCCTCGTTGCGAATGGCGCGGACCTGGAGCTAATCCACGGCGAGGCGATCGAAATCGTGAGCGCGAACTACGAGCACAACAACTTATTGGCGGCGATCATCGAGGAGACTAGGCCTCAACTTCGTCGGACCGCTTGGGGCGACTGCATTCCCGAGACGGACTTCGTCTTCGGCGATCACCGGATGCGGCCCGATATCGCCTTGATTCGCGCCGAAAATGCCGCGAAGGCGGACCGGCGTCGCGTCCCGGTTCGGGTGGTTCCGGATGTCGTCGTGGAGATCGCCTCCCCTTCGGAGACGGCGCCGAACCTCGAGGCGAAAGTGGCGGCGTATCTCGAAAGCGGCGTTTCCGAAGCCTGGACTTTCTTTATCGGAACCCGGCGCGTCTACGTCCATTCGAGCGACGGCGTTAGGCGGTTGGGACCGGGCGGGAAACTCACTTCGCCCGTCATCCCAGATCTGGAACTCGATCTCGACTCGCTATTCGCGAACCTCTAACTTCCGGGGATTTCCCAACGTTCGCCCAACTCGAACGTCTTGAACCTCTGCGACGGGCGATGGAACAGCATGTGGTCGACGAACGCCCCGGTCGCCGGAGCGGGGATCAACCACGGCACTTGCAGGCGTTCCGCCAAGTCCGCCGCTTCCGCCTCGCCGAACGTGTCCTCGCCGATCGAGACGATGGCCGCGTTGAGGCTGTACGGACGCAACCGGTCCGCGAGTTCGGGATACGGCACGCCGCAGCCGGAATGCCACACCGTCGTCGCGCCGAAGCGGGCCATAAACCCGATGCGCGGGTAGCCGCCGATGGGGTGGTAATCGAGTTGCGACGCGCCGCCCTCGTCAAGGCGCGCGGCGGGCACGCCATACACGCGACCGTATTCGCCGTTCTTGAAGTACTCGACGCGCAGGGCGGCGTCGGTGGTGGTCATACGCGAGTAATCGATCCCCATCGCGCGCGCGGCTTCGGCGACGCTCTTCGGAAGGACGAGTTTCGCCTTCGGGCAACGGGCTAGCGTGGCGGGAACGCTCGCGTGAATCGCCTGCGGGCCGCCGGCAACCAGCATATCCGCGTCGTCGAGTTCCATCGACGGCTCGAAGTAGAACGAGATGCCGCGATAACGAATACCAAACGTGCGCCCGCCGCGCCAAACGAGTTCGACGCTCAAGCGGCGGCCCTTTGCAAACGGTCGCGCACGCCCGCCCACTCCGGAGTATCGGGCGGTAGTTCCACGGCGATCCAGTCGAGGTTCATTTGGTCGAGCTTATGCAGGGTAGCGTAAAGTTCGGCGGCGGCGGCGGCGGGGCTTTCGGGCAGGCGGAAAACGTGTCCCTTTCCGGACGACGGCACGGCGCCGACGATCAAGCGGGTGCGCGGCGCGTAATGTCGCGGGTGCATGCCGGGCGAGGGGTGCGCTCCATTCGCGGACGCTTCGTAGCGATCGAAACCTCGGATCACTAGCGCGCCGGGGCGCAGAACCAGTGGACGCTCACCCGCGAGCGAAACCACCGTCGATTCGATCCCCACGCGCGACGGTCCGCCGTCGAGCACGGAGTCGGCCAGCGAGGCGTCGAGATGCGCGGCGGCGGTGGGCGACAGTTGGGTGAAGCGATTCGCGCTCGGCGCGGCGATCGGCACCCCGGCGGCGCGGATGAGCGCGAGCGCCACCGGATGATCGGGCACGCGCACGCCCACGGTCGGCAATCCGGCGGTGACGAGATCGGGAACGTGCGCGGCCTTCGGCAGCACCAACGTTAGCGGACCGGGCCAATGCGCGGCGGCGAGCGCTTCGGCGAGCGGCGGCCATTCGGCCACCAGGGTTCGCGCCATCGCCGTATCGGCGGCGTGGACGATCAGCGGACTGGTTTTCGGCCGGCCCTTCGCCGCGAAGACGCGCTCCACCGCGCGCTCGTCGAGAGCGTTCGCCCCCAAACCGTACACGGTCTCCGTGGGAAACGCGACTAACCCGCCCGCGCGGATCACCCGGGCCGCCTCCTCGACGCTATTCGTCGTCATCGTCCTTGCCGCCGGCACCCGCGGTGCGCCCCGTCTTCTTGAAGACGAGAAACGCGTGGATCAGCGCTTCGAGATCGCCGTCGAGCACGCGGTCAACATCGCCCACGGCCAGCTTCGTCCGATGGTCCTTAATCATTCGATAGGGCTGGAGGACGTAGCTGCGAATCTGGCTCCCGAAGTTGATTTCGAGCTTCGAATCCTCGACCTTCCGCTGCTCGACCCGCTTTTTTTCGAGTTCGAACTCATAAAGCTTCGCCTTGAGCTGCTTCATCGCGCTCGCCCGGTTTTTGTGCTGGCTGCGCTCGTTCTGGCATTGAACGACAATGCCGGTCGGCAGGTGCGTCATGCGGACGGCGGACTCCGTGCGGTTGACGTGCTGCCCGCCCGCGCCCGACGCCCGGAACACGTCGGTTTTGACGTCGTCGGGCTTGATTTCGATGGCGATGTCGTCGTCGACTTGCGGGTAGACGAAGACGCTCGCGAACGACGTTTGCCGCCGCGCGTTCGCGTCGAAAGGCGAGATGCGCACGAGGCGATGCACGCCGACCTCGCTTTGCAAAAGTCCGTAGGCGTATTCGCCGTTGACCTCGAACGTCGCCGACTTGATGCCCGCGCCGTCGCCTTCGGTCCGATCCGTAACGTCGGTTCCGAAGCCCATGCGCTCCGCCCAGCGGAGATAGAGACGAAGCAGCATCTCGGCCCAGTCCTGCGATTCCGTACCGCCCGCGCCGGGATGAATGGTGACGATGGCGCTGCGACGGTCGTTTTCGCCCGAGAGCAGCATGCGAGTCTCGAGCTTTTCGAGCGTCTGTCGGTAAGCGGCCAAATTATGCCGAATGTCGCCGTTCACGCTTTCGCCTTCGCGGGCGAGTTCGAAGAGCGTGTCGAGTTCGTCGGTCATGCTCGAGACCGAGCGGTCCTCGGCGATCGACTCTTCGAGTCGCTTGCGGTCCTGCATAATCTTCTGGCTCTTCTCGGGGCTCGACCAGAAGTCCGGCTCGGCGATCAGTTTTTCGAGTTCTTGGAGTTCGATATTCTTGGCGGGCGCGTCAAAGATAGCTCCGCACAGACTCGGCTTGCTGGCGGAGCGGGGCGTAGTCGCGCTCGAGTTCTTCGAGGGTCACGAGTTTAGGGTAGCAATGCTACGCTCGGGAGGCGAAACGAAGGAGGACACCAAATGAACTTCGCAAAACCTCAAGCCGAACACGAGTGGCTGCAAAAGCTCGTCGGCGAATGGACTTACGAGAGTCCCACAGAGGGAGAGAACTGCTCCGGGACGCAGACCGTTCGCTCGATCGGCGGACTGTGGATTATCGGCGAGGGCAAGGGCAAAATACCCGACGGCTCGCCCGCGACGATGATCCTGACCGTCGGCTACGATCCCGCGAAAGGCCGTTATTGCGGGACGTGGATCGGGTCCATGATGGCGAATCTCTGGGTCTACGACGGTGAATTGGATTCCAACGACAAAGTACTGTCGCTTTACTCGGAAGGCCCCGCTTTCGAAGGCGAAGGCACGGCGAAGTACAAGGACGTGATTACCTGGATCGACGACGACCGCTACACGTTCTCCGGGCACATGCAAGGGCCGGACGCGGATATTCTGTATGAATGGCCGCCCTTCCATACGTCACAGCCCCCGGCAATATTGAGAAGGCCCTTAAGGGCATTCAGTCGGCGTCAACGCCCGAAAGAGTTAGCCAGGACTTTGTCAAAACGATTCTGAAGATTCCTGGTGGGTCAGGCGACCAAGTGACGTCGTTCTTGAAGAAGATCGGCTTTGCGAACCCGGACGGATCGCCATCCGAGATATACAAACGGTTCCGAAATCCCGCTACGGCAAGTGCGGCTGTTGAGGAAGCACTAAAGATCGGCTACAAGCCCCTGTACAACCGGAACGAGTATATGCATAAATTGCCCGATTCCGAACTCAAAGGACTTTTGATCGAGGAGACGGGCCACGAAGCAGATTCAAGCGCACTTTCGTGCCAATTGGGATGTATCCGTGCGCTTAAGAAATTTGTAGCGGAATCCAGCATCAAGGAACTGGCAACCACGAAGATTCCAACTGGTGCGGAGAGCAAAAACACCGAAGGACAGAAACAACAATCGCAGGATCGCACGATCGGGTTGAACCTTGCTTACACCATCAACTTAAATCTGCCGGCAACCCCTGATATCGCCGTCTTTAATGCGATTTTCAAGAGCTTGAAGGAGAATTTACTGCGGAGTAGCGATGAATAGAGTTGACGACTTCATACGCTCTTTCGGGATGTCGGGATTCATTATTCAGGAGGAGATGACGGCGATTGAGGAACGCTTCGGTATCAGTGTTCAGGAGAGCGTCGCTCGTTCGCCAATGAATGATGCGAAGTATTATTCGCAGTTTGAGTTGACGGTGCGTCACGAGGCCACGGAAATGGCCAGACACTACCAGTTGTTTTATTGCCTTGAGAAGTCAATTCGAAAGCTGATTTCCGAAACGCTTCACGAAAGCGACGGCGCTAACTGGTGGGAGAGCGGCAAGGTTCCCGAGAAGACGGTTGAAGAGGTCAAGAATCGCATTGATCGGGAAATCGACAGCGGCGTGACGAGACGCTCCGATGCGCCTATCGACTATACGACTTTCGGTGAGTTAACGAGTATTATCGTCGGTAACTGGCAACTTTTCGAAACGATCTTTACAAGTCGAAGGGCAGTGGAGAAGGTACTTGGTGGACTGAACGTTCTTCGCGGACCCATTGCGCATTGCTGTCCCTTAACGGAGGACGAGGTGCTGCGCCTTGACCTTGCCGTTAAGGACTGGTTTCGAATGATGGGCTAGCCGATACCTTCTACAATCTCAGCACAAAGCCCTGTTTACCGAGATTGCGGGCCTTGGTGCGGCCGAAGATAGTCTCCGCGCCCGCCGCCTCGTGAATGTGACCGCAGAAGAACCATTCGGGCTGGGTCCGCTCGATATGTTTAGCGATGGCTTGGCTGCCGAAATGCTTCCCCGGTCCGGCCTCGTCGAGCGGAGTATTGTGCGGCGGGCAGTGGCAAACCAAGATTTCGCAGCCACTTAACGGCTGCAAACGGCTCGCGAGCTCTTCCTCGGTGTATTCGCCGGGCGTATCGAACGGCGTGGTGTTCGAATAGCCCAGAAATCCGAACCGCCGCCCGCCGATTTCGACCAGTTGGCCATGGGGCGCAAAGAAGCCGTAGGCCGCGCAAAAATCGGCGATATTGGCCTCCGATTCGTGGTTTCCGGGGATCACAAACATCTTTCCGGCGCGCTTTCGCATGATTTCGCCCGCCTTGTCGAGCCCGCGCGCGAAGTTCACCAAATCCCCGACAGCGACGTAGAAATCCGCCTCGGTATCCATAAGTGATTGCAGAGCTTGGAGATCGGAGTGGATGTCGGAGAAAAGGAGTACGGATGGCATAGATTCACTATTGACGACTTATGCTGCTTCGTTCAATAGTAGAACCGGCTATTGAACTTTTTGTCGTAATCAAACAAGCATGAACCGCATCGGCCGCTATATACAAACCCGTTTCCCGCTTTCCGGCGGTTTCGAAGACGTGCGAGCCTATGTTCCGCCGCCACTGCCTCCCAATCCACAAATTCAAGTTTCGCATTTTGTCCACCTCTTGGAGGAGGCGCGAGCGGGTTTGGGAAAACTGGACGGCTTGGCTGCATTTCTGCCCAATCCCGACCTGTTTCTTTACTTCTACGTTCGCAAAGAGGCGGTGGTGTCGTCGCAGATCGAGGGAACGCAGTCGACGCTATCCGATCTGTTAGTTTACGAAAACACCCCATCGGGTACATCGGCGTTCGGCGACGTTCAGGAAGTATCGAACTATGTCGCGGCGCTGACCTACGGGCAAGCGCGTTTAGCGGAGCTGCCGCTTTCGCTCCGTCTAATCCGCGAGATCCACGAGCGGCTGATGGCCGGAACGCGAGGAAGCGACAAGCAGCCGGGCGAGTTCCGGACAAGTCAAAACTGGATCGGCGGGACGCGGCCCGGCAATGCGGTGTTCGTCCCACCACCACCGAACGAACTAATGGGTTGTCTCGACGCGTTCGAGAAGTTTCTGCACGCCGACGATACCGGACTGCCCGTGCTCATCCGCACGGCGATGGCGCACGTGCAGTTCGAGACGATCCACCCGTTCCTCGATGGCAATGGCCGCGTGGGACGACTACTGATTACATTCATGCTGCTGGCGTCCGGCTTGATCGAACGCCCCTTGCTGTATTTGAGTCTCTATCTGAAAGAGAATCGGGACCGGTACTACTCGTTGCTGCAACGCGTGCGGTTGGAAGGCGATTGGGAAGCGTGGATCGAGTTCTTTCTGATCGGCGTGGCGCAAACGGCGAACCAATCCGTGACCACCGCAAAGCGGTTGCTCGCGTTGTTCGAGCGGGATCGAGCGCGTCTGAACGGGAAAACGGTGTTGGCGCATCACGCCCTCTGCCAAAAGCCGGCGACGTCGATAAGCACGATGGCCCAGATGCTCGGGGTCTCGTTCCCAACCGCGCGAAAGTCGATCCAGTCGATGGAGGCGTTAGGGATTGTGCGGGAACTGACCGGCAAGCAACGCGACCGCTGGTTCGCTTACGGCGAGTATCTCGACATCATGAGCGAGGGCACGGAGCCGCTACCTCGCTAAGTGGCGCGATAATCTGGGCGTATGCGCCGCGTCGTTCCGTTCGCTTCCGCTTTGCTGTTGGCGGGCTGTTCCGGCATGTATTACGCCGCGATGGAAAAGGTCGGCAAGGAGAAGCGCGACATTCTCGCCAGCCGCATCGCCGAGGGAAAGAAAGATCAGGAGAAGGCGAGGGAGCAGTTCAAGACCACGCTCGAGGCGTTCCAGGCGCTCACCGGCTTCGACGGCGGCGATCTCGAAAAGACCTACAAGAAGCTGAACAACAAGTTCGAGAACGCGGAGGCGCGCGCGAAAGACGTGCGCGAGCAAATCGCGTCTATCGAGAAAGTGTCGCAAGACCTGTTCAAGGAGTGGGGCGCGGAGATCGGGACGATGTCGAACGGACAGATGCAGCTCGAAAGCCGGAACATGCTGCGCGACACGCAACGGCGGCAGGCCGCGCTGATGGACAAGATGCGCGACAGCGAGCGGCGCATGCAGCCCGTGCTGAAAATCTTCCGCGACCAGGTGCTGTTCCTCAAGCACAACCTCAACGCCCGCGCGATCCGTTCGCTGAAGAATACGGCCGTACAGCTCGACACGCAGGTGACGAGCCTGGTGAAGGACATCGACGTGTCGATCGCCGAGGCGGACGCGTTTATCGCGAGCCTTTCGAAGAAGCAGCCGGGCGAATAAGCTCTCGCGCGAGACACCCCGTCACGTTCGCGACCGCGAAACTAATGCCATGAAAGTTTTGGTCCGGCGGGCGCCCGGGAATCGGGCGAGGCCAGCCGCAAGCGCGATACGGCGGCTCGTAACGGTCGCGCGGAACGGTGTCGTCGAGCTCGACCGCAATTACGCCTTCGAGCGAGCCGGGCAACGCTCCGGCGGCGGAGACGATGCGGATGCCGCGCTCGGCGGCCTTTCCGACACGGGACGCGAAGACGTCGCGGTGCGCTTCGTTGGTCGTACCGAGGCTCAGGTTAACGAGAGACACCGGCTGGTCGAGCGCCCAGTCGAGGGCGGCGAGCAGCACCTCAATTTTCGTCGCAAGCGCGCGGTGAAACACCTTCGCGACATACAACTCGATATCCGGAGTTTTCTCGCAAATCGCCCCCGCGACCGCCGTACCGTGACCGAGATAGTCGAGGTAAGCGTCCAAAGGTTCGCCCGGCACGAAGCAGCGCCCGGCGGCGAATCCGATCACGTGCGGATGCCCCGGATGGATGCCGCTGTCGAGAATCGCGACGCCGACTTTCATGGTGGATCGAGCGCCACAACGCGATCCGCCGCGTTGGCGAACGCCGCGTCGTGCGTAATCAGAAGCGCGGTGGGAAACGCCGTTCGCAGCGAACGCATTACCGTATCGCGCGCCGGGCCGTCGAGCGCGGTGGTCGGTTCGTCGAGAATCGCGACAACCGGACGGCGCAATAGAAGACGCGCGATAGCGATGCGCTGACGCTCCCCGGCGGAGAGCGCGGAGCCACGGTCGCCGGTCGCGCGGTCGAGGGGAAGATCGAGAGCGGCGCGCCGAGCGGCGTCGGCGATCTCGGCGACCGTCGCTTCCGGGCGGGCGTACGCAATGTTTTCGGCGACCGTTCCGCCGAATACGATGGCCGGTTGTTCGAGCACGGCGACGGCGTCGCGGACGGCGGCGAGCGGAAGGTCTCGTAAGTCGATTCCGCCGAGGGTCACGCGCCCCGACCGTGGATCGTACAGGCGCGCGGCGAGTTCCGCGACGGTCGACTTCCCCGCGCCGCTCGCGCCGACAAGAGCCACCCATTCGCCCGGTTCGACACGGAAGCTCACGTTGCGAAGCGTATCTTCGAACGTCACGCCGTCGAACGCGAGCGCGCCGGGCACGAGCGGCGCGATGGCCCGGTCCAGCACCGACGCGGGGATATCGAGCACGTCTTGCACGCGGCGCAAAGAAACGGCGCCCGTGACGAGATTCCCGTAGATCGACATTAGATTCTGGACCGGCGCAAGCAGTCGCGCGTGGAACGCGAGATACGCGATCAGCGCACCGACGGTGAGCTCTCCGTCGAGCACCCGCCGTCCGCCTACGAGAAACACGGCGGCGGTAGACAGCGTGACGGCGGTGGCGGGAATCGCGCCTGCGACGAAGCCCGTCAACTGCATTCTGAGAAGCGCGTCGACGAAGCGCAAGTTCTCCGCGCGGAAGCGGTTCGCTTCGCGATCCTGCGCGTTCGCCAGCATGGCGAGCTTCAGCCCGGTTAGCGATTCGATCAGGAAGCTGCCGATGCCCGCGCTGCGCTCGCGCAGGGTCTTGACGTGGGTCGCCATTCGATTCTGGGTGCGGCGGACCAACCAGAGCGTGAGCGGCAGAACGGCTACGCTCACCAGGGTAAGCGTGGGGCTGAGCCCGATCATCAGCGCCGCCGCCCCGACCAGGAACACCAGATTCGAGAGCAGCGAAAGGATTGTATCCGCCGTCACGCGCTGCACCTCCGCCACGTCGTTGTTCAGGCGCGAAACAAAATCGCCCATTGGCGTTTGGGCGTGACGGCGCGGCGAGAGCGTCTGCAAATGACGGTACACGTCGAGCCGCATGGCGAACAGCGCCGCCGCCGACACTCGCACGTAGGCGTAGCTCGACGCGATATTCAGCGCGAATCCGAGTACGGTGACCGCCGCCATCGCGCCCACCGATCGCCAAAGAACTTCCGCTCGCCCGGCGAGCAATCCGTCGTCGATCAGGCGCTTGTTGATCAGCGGTAGCGCGAGACCGGTGGCGGTGGAGACGAGGCTGCCCGCGACGATCGCCGCGAGCGTCCAACGATAGGGCGCGAGGTAGGGCAGCACGCGCCGGTATTCGGCGAGCACCTTAGGCGCTCTCGCGATCGACTTGGTAGTAACACATGTAACCGGCGTGGCAATGTTCGGGTTCGCCGCGCAGCGAAATCGCGCGATCGATAACGACGGGCTTGGGGACGCCGTGGCGTACCCGATGAACGATGTCGGCGGCCATCTTGACGCTCGCCAGCTTCTTGAACGGCGACGCCTCGCGTCCGACGATCTTGAGCGAATCGACGCCGATACGGGCGAGGTCCGGCACGGCGCAAAGCGCGCAAGGTCCGTACGGCAGACCCTTCGACGTCGAGCCGCAGCCGTTGCCGTTGAGGTACCAAACCCACTCGCGGTAGTCTTCGAGATTGCGGCGCAGCCACGCTTGGCGGCGCGACGAGAAGTAGCCGCCCGCCCATTCGAACTCGGTCTTCATGTCCGACAGGCTGGTGCAAAACGCGCCGACGGAGTGATGGTGCGTGGTCGCGCAAAACCCTTCCTCGAACGCGCAGCCGTCGTTCAAAAGAAAGACCTCGATCTCGCACGCGTCCCCCACCCCGCGCTTCACGGTTTCGATCTCGGCGAGCGTCAGCGAGCGCGGAAGGATCACGCGCGAAACGCCGAAGTCGAGCAAGAACCGCACCGCCTCGACGTTGAGCGAGGCGGCCACCGAACTGACGTGCGTCGCCGCGGCCAGCTTCGATTCGCTTAAGCGCACGATCAGGTTGATGTCGGTGACAATGAACGCGTCCACTCCGCACTCGCCCGAAAGCCGCTCCGCCAGATCGAGCACCAGCGCGGTCTGCTCGGCGGTGTAATACGGCGCGTTGAAGGTCACGAACACGGGGAGCGACCGCGCGTGCGCCGCGTCCATCAGCGCCCGCATATCGTCTAGCGTCTCGACCGACGACCCGCGCGTCGAGCGGCGATTGAGCCAGACCGCGCCTTGATAACGCTCCATCCACTCGCGCGGGACGTAGCCGCAATACAGTTCCTCCGCGCCCGCTTGCGCGAGCATTTCGAGTTCGTCGAGTTCGCGGATGGGCGCGAGAATCTTCATGCCGTCTCTCCGGCGGACTCGAGCATAGGCACGCGCGGCTGGAGATTCAAGCGCCGAATACGCCCCGCGCGCGCGGCGTCGAGTAAGGATTCGATCAACGGCGGCGGATGCGTGAAGAAGTAGGTATTGCCCTTGAGCCAGAAGCGCTGGTCGCGATTCTCGAACGGCGAGTTAGTGTAAACGTGCTCGACGAGGAACGTCTGGCATTCATGGCGACACGATGCGGCGGGCTGGAATTTCTCCGCCTTCGCGTAACCGAGGCCGGCCGCTTGGCAAACGCGCGCCGTGGCGACGAAGCCGAACGGCAGATACGCGGCGAGCGCCAACGTCGATTCGAGGGCGTTGCCTTGCGGCAGACCGTCGATTTCGGCGAGCGCGACGCTCATGCGCGCGAGCATAGCGGTGTACGCGGCGTTATCGAGGTTCGAGCCTTGCAGTACGCGGAGCGTGGCATTGCCCGCGGGACTCGCCGGGGCGTCGCCGTAGATCCCCATCACTCGAGGATCGCGCAAGCTTTTCGTCATCAGCCGTCCCTGCACCGGGACGAGCGCGGGGAACTCGCGTCGCAGCACGTTAAGAACGCCCCAATCGTTGAACACGACCTCGTCGCCGGCGCGCAGTTCGCCGAAGAGCGTCTTCAGCTTCGCCAAGCCTCGATCGCCCACGTACGGCGTCAGCAAAGTGAACGGCTTCCCGCACGCCTCGCGAATCCGTCGAATCGAACGCGGAATCAGGTGCTCGCAAAACTCGGTTCCGGCGGCGATACGCGAGACCGACAACGCGGAAAAGCACGAGGCGATCGAATCGAGGTACGGCCGCAACTTTTCGCTTCGCTCCCAAGCGAACGCCTCCGCGACGGTCGCATGGCATTCGGCGGCGTCGCGAACGTGGAGCGACACCTCCATCGGCTTAGGGCAATACGGCGACGAGCGAGGTCGTCATGTCGGCGGCGACGTCGACGGCTTTCGTCGGCTGCAAAGTCGTCGTGTCGAACATCTCGATCGTGTTCCCCGCGCCGTAGATCACGATGTTCTTGCCGTCGGTGGTAAGCCCCATGCTGAAGCGCGTGCGGCCCGGGAATTGGGCGCGCTTGACAACCTTGTGCGTCGAAAGATCGATCACCACCAGTTCGCAATGCCGGTCGCCGTGCTCGCCCGAGATGGTGGCCGTGTAGCCGAACTTACGGTCGGGCGAAATGCGCATGCCGGTCATGCCGGGAACGGCGGGTCCGACCGGCGTGAAGTCGATCTTGCGCGTGTTGAGGTTCACCTTCGCCACTCCCCAGACGCGCTTATGCACGATGGGGTCCGTGGTGTTGAAGACGGCGGTCATCGTGCCGGGCGCGTCGAACGGATCGTCGGCGGGCGAGAGAAAAATCGATTCCATGCCCGGAAACTGTGGGCGTGACAACTCGATGGTCTCGACCAGCTTAAAGTCCGAGGTATTGAGGATGTAAATGTTGTCGCGGAACATCCACAGCGTTTGCCCGTCGGGCGAGATTTCGATTTGTCCGCGACCGCCGAACGAAGCCGCCTTTTCCGGAATCTCGCCGGTGCGGACGATCTTCTTCTCCACCAGATCGACGACCATGAACTTCGCTTTTTCGATCTCGAAACGATCGATTTTTTTCTCCGCGACGGTCGCCGACAAGTACATGTAGCGGTCCGTCGGATCGAGCGCGCCGCCGCCGAACCGCACTTTGCGGTTGGCGGTGCCCAGCGTGAACGAATCGATCACCTTGCGCGTGGCGAGATCGATCATCTCGATCCCCGAGTCCTTCGTTGTGACGGCGACCAGCTTCTTCTTATCGTGCGTATGCCAGATCGCGCGCGCGACGTCGGTTTGCAGCTTAATCCGGTCGATCACCGCGACCTTTTGCTCGTCGATCACCAATAGGTCGCGCGGCCAGGCGCCCACATAGAGCGTGGCCGGGTCGGCGGCGAGCAGAAACAACCAGTGAGCCGTCATTTATGGAAACACCAGATCGATATTGCGCCAGTCTTTTGTAGCGCTCGCGCATTTCGACGCCCAATCGGGATAGTTGTTGTAGTGGTCCGGCACCTGCGCGGGCCAGAAGCACGTCACGTAGCAATCGTAGAGATCGCGCTCGGCCGGTTGACAAAGACCCGCCGTGCCGCCCGCCGAGTCCACCTCCCAACCGGGCGAAAATACGATCGAGCAACCCACCGGATAATGCGGACGCGCCTGCTGCGGGCCGCCCTGTTGCAATCCGTAAATATCGCCGTGCGCGGCGGCGACATACTCCTCGATGCGCCGCGCTTTCTTGTTGACCGCCCGCAAGTGCTTCATCGATTCGCTCCTACTGGAGAGGCTTTCGCTTCTCGAACTGATCCAGAAACCTAGGATTATGGACGGCGATGTCGCCGTAAATATGCAAACAAAGATCGGTCCACCCGCGAATCCAATCGCAGAAATGGAGGTTCGGATGGCCGGTGTCGCCGTAGCGCACGAACGCTTCGTGATGGCAGCCGCCCGCGCACAACGGACGCGCGAAACAGGAATGGCAGGCGTACTTCGCGCCGATATGCCCGCGGTCGAGAAACTCGGATTGCTTCGCGCGGTCGATTCCGCCGTCGAGGACGTTGCCCAGGGCATGCGCGTCGGAATCGACGAACCGATGGCACGGCGCGATATCCCCCGAAGGTCCGACCCCGACCAGACCGAGCCCCGCGCCGCACGGGTGCGACTTGTTGATGCCCGCATGCAGTTCCGCCAGCGTGTCTGAAACGTTCGAAAATCCGTGCATCACACCGGCGAGCGCGGAATCGCGATACTCCTGGGCGAGCTCCGCGAACTGGTCGAAGATCGAGTCCATCTTGCGGGTCTCGATCGTGTAGAGCTGTTTCGCCGACGCGGTGACCGGCGCGAAGCCCACTTCGGCGAAACCCATCTCGTCGCGCAGATGGCGGAAGATGCTCTTGACGCTGGCCACCTGCTGCGTCAGCGTGACGCGCGCGGCGATGGGGCGCGTGCGGTGCTTGGCGATCAAATTCTTCACCTTCGGCGCCATCACGTCGTAGCTGCCCTTGCCGTTCGAATACACGCGAAGCGCGTCGTGCATCTCCTTCGGACCATCGATCGACACCGTAACGCCGATCGAATTCTCGACCAGAAAATCGATGATCTCGGGCGAGAGCAGCGTGCCGTTCGTCGTCAGCGAGTAGTCGATGTACTGGCCGCGCTCCCGCGCGCGACCGTTGGCGTATTCCACCACCCACTTCAGCAGCGGAAAATTCATCAGCGTTTCGCCGCCGAAGAACGTGATGTGCACCGCGCGCCGGCCTTGCGCCGATTCGAACAGATGATCGACCGACGCGCGCGCCACTTCCTCGGACATGAACTTCGGCTTGCCCTCGGGCGTCGCGACTTTGTCCTCGCCGAATTCGTAGCAATACTGGCAGGACAAATTGCACTGGTTGGTGAGATTCATCACCAGCGATTGCAGGGGGAAATCGCGGACGGGATCCTGCGGCGGGTCGGCGGGCGCGCCTTCCGGACGCAGGGCGCGAGCCTCGATCAATTCGAGAATCGCCTCTTCGGCGTCGAGCGCGGAGTGGCCTTTGGCGACGAGGGCGGCGCGTAGGTCGCCGGGGCCGAAGTCGCCGGATTTCGCGATATCGAGCGCGTCGCGCCCCGCCGGACTCACGGCGAAAATTCCGCCGCTCGGGACGAGATAGAGAAAATCGACGTCCGACGCGCGGAACGGGCGAAATTCCCCGAGGGCGACCGGCGCTTCGGTAGCGATCATTATTGCGCCACCTCCGGCTGGTCCCAACGCATATACTGCGGGATGGTCACTACGAAGTACGTGCGCGAGGTAACGGCCTGCGTCGCGCCCGCCGGAGTATAGCTCGCCACCACCCAAACTTCGCCGAAATTATTCGACCCGAACTTGCGTTTCTCGTTCGGCCCTTCGATCGACGGCGTAAACAGGCCTTCCGCGGAGAGCGATCCCACGTACTCCTTATCGTCGTCGCCGTAGCGCGAGAAGAACTCCTCCATCGACCATTGCGCCGCTACCGGCCCCAGCGCAACGTCGTCCGCCGTGTCGGGCTTACCGTCGATCCCGTTCGACCAAGCGATCGCCTCGAATTGGAAGTAGCCTTTCGGGTGCGTGGTTCCGCCCAAGCGAGAGATGGCGCTACCCGGAGTTTTGATGTAGTCGATCTTTTGGTACACGGCGACCGCGTTGGGTAGCGTCAGGCGTCTCACCGAAACGTCCCGCCGACCGGGGATCGCTTTCGCGTCGACCTTCACCCGCACCGTTACCATCGCGGCCGATTGCGCAACGACCTGCGTCACCGCGACGCCCTTGCCGAAATCGACTTCCTCCGGCTTCAGCCCGCCAGGCAGACGGTCGCCGTAAATCCTCACTGTCGCCTCGCCCGGCGCGAGCGAATGCATATCCGTCGTCAGCAGCGTCGGACCGTCGCCCGCGCGTTTCAGCGTCGCGTCGTAGCCGAACTCGTTGTAGCCGCCCCAGAACCAGCGGCCCTCGGCGGACTGCTGATCGCGCGAGAACGCCATCACCTCGCGTTCCTGCCGGTCGCCCGATTTCGAGCTTCCCCGCCACGCGTAACCGGTGTAAACGACGCCTCGGCCCGACCTCGTTATTTTCTCGCCGGTCTTGAGCGACGTAAGCGTGGTCGTGGTTGTGTAGTCGTCGCCCGAACCCGAGACGTTCATCTCGCCCACGAACTTCCCCTTGCCCGGCAAATACGCCGAAACCAGCCACCGCCCGGCCAGCTTGGGGTCGCGGCGCGTCGCTTGCCAATCGGCCCATTCGGGCGTCTGCAGCGGATTCGATTTCGAAAATTCCTCGATCGCGATCTCGAACGGCTCTCTCGGATCGGCGGGTGGAGCGGGCGGCGCGGGAGCCGCCGTTCGCGCGCCTCGACCGGCCGGCGCGGGAGGCGTCTGCGGGCGAAACGGCCGGCGGAACGAAGTGAACTCGACCACCGGAAAATAGCCGCGATGCATGCTCGCCAGCAGCGTCCATTCTTCCTTCGACCGGCGCCAGGAGTTCGGCTGCGCGAGCGGATGGCAAGCCGCGCACGAATCGCGCAACTGATCGCTGGGCGGCGTCTCGGTTTCGATTTGCCGCTTCTCCCAATACCAAGCGACCGGCTTCGCTTCCTCGGGCGCCAGTCCGTGAGACTCGCTCAGCGACTTCACGATGTCGCGCGCCTCGGCCGGGGTTAGCGTCAATCCGTTCAGCCGGACCATGCGCTTGATAATCTGCTGCCACCCTTCGGGCGTCGTTCGCTCCCAGGAAATGCGGGTGAGATTCCCCTTGTCGTCCGCCCTGTGGCAGCCGGAACATTTGGCCTTGACGAGTTCCGAAGCGACCGGAATGCCGGGCTCGGACGGCTCCTTCGCCGCCTCCGGTTTCGGTGCGGCGGGCGGGGTTTGCGCGGCGAGCGCGGCGGCGAAGAGCAACACAAGCGATCGGGTCATAGGGCGCCGGGAATCGAAAAACCGCCGGTAACGCGAGTGTAGAGCCACCTTGACCGGGGCGTCAACATCCTTTACTCTTAGGAAATCTCGCTAGCGTTCCCCCGAGGTAACGCGTGGAGAGGCCGCCGAGCTTCGCGGCCCGACACCGTTTGTCGTCTACAACGACTCAATCTTCTGGGGGGTTCCGATGTTCTTCAACCTGCCGCGCGCGGCGAAGTGTTTCTTCCTATCCGCGTTTTGCGCATTCGTTTCTTTCGGTCAAGCCACGACTTCGCTCCGCGGAATCGTCGCCGATCAGCAAGGAGCGGCGATCCCGGGCGCAAAAATGACCCTGACGCAGACCGCCGTGGGCCTCACGCGTTCCGGTCTTTCCGACGAGCAGGGAGTCTACGTTTTTTCGCAGTTGCCGCCCGGCCCGTACACGCTTAAGGCGGAGCGGCCCGGTTTCGCGACGCTCGTCAAACAGGGCATAGTGCTGCAAGTCAACACGCCCGCCACGCAGAATCTGACGCTCGAAATCGGCAACGTTTCCGAGACGATCAGCGTAGAGGCGTCGGCGGCGCAAGTCAACACTTCGGACGCGACGGTCGGCAACGCGTTCGGCGAAACGCAGGTGCGCCAGTTGCCGCTGCTGACTCGCAACGTGGTCGAACTGCTGAGCCTGCAAACGGGCGTCGTCGCCACCGAAAACGCGGGCAATCAACCCAGCGGCGCGATCGGCGGACAAGTGCTCGGCGCGCGGCGCGACCAGAATAACGTGACGCTCGACGGCGCCGACGTGAACGACAACCAATCGCCCGATGCGTTCGGCAGCGTGCTGCCCGTGCCGCTCGATTCCGTCCAGGAGTTCCGCGTCACCGTCGGCGGCCAGGGCGCGAATCAGGGCCGCAGTTCCGGCGGTCAGGTCTCGCTGGTCACCAAGGGCGGTACGAACGCGTTCCACGGTTCGCTCTACGAGTTCCACCGCAACACGATCACTTCGGCCAACGGATGGTTTTCGAACCGCGCGGGAGTGAATCGCGAGGCGCTGGTCCGCAATCAGTTCGGCGGATCGTTCGGCGGACCGATCAAAAAAGATCGACTGTTTTTCTTCTTTAACTACGAGCAGCGCATCGACGCGAGCGGCGCGGCGCAAGTGCGCACGGTGCCCACGGAATCGTTAAAGCAAGGCATTTTGCGTTTCCGCCAGAACAACGGCCAGGTCGGACAGATGACGCCCGCCGAAGTCCGGCAGATCGATCCGCTCGGCCGCGGCGTCGAGCCCGCGATGCTCGAATACCTGCGGCAATTCCCCGCCGGTAACGACCTCAATCTCGGCGCGGACAGCGGCATCAACTTCATGGGTTTGCGCTTCAACGCGCCGTTCCGCCTCGATAACAAGGCGTATGTCGCCAAAGTCGACTACAAACTCGACAACGCCGGCAACCATACGTTTTCCTGGCGCGGCACGCTCGCCGACAATTCCACCGACAATCCCACCGGCCTCGCGCAGTTTCCCGGACAAGCGCCCGCGTCGAAGATCTTGAACAACAGCCGCGGTTTCGCCGCCGTCTACTCGGGCGTGCTGAAGCCGAATCTGGTCAACGTGGTCAACGTCGGCTTGACGCGCCAAGGCATCGAGCAATCCGGCGCCACCGGAAACTCACTGGCCTTCGCGCAAAACTCGGGCCTCGCGACGCTCCAAAACTTTACGCGCGGCTTCGGGCGCATCGTTCCCGTCTGGAATATTTCCGACGACCTCACCTTCATCAAGGGCAAGCACACCCTCACCGCCGGCATCAATTTCCGGCTGATTCAGAACGACCGTTTCTCTTTCGCGTCTTCGTTCGTCGCTTTCGGCTCGGGCCGCGGCACCATGCAGGGTCTCGGATCCGATATCAGCGGTGCGATCAACAACTTCATCCGCCAACGGGCCGGATCGACGACGCTCGGCCTATCGCAGCCGAATCCGACCATCGAGGCGACGGCCACGCTGCTCGGCATGCTCACCAATCGCGGCCTGACGTACAACTTCGGACGCGACGGCTCGGCGATCCCGATCGGCCAGCCCCTCGCCCGGTCGTTCGGCCTCAACGAATACGAGTTCTACGTCGCCGATTCGTGGCGGCTGCTCCCGACCTTCACCCTAACGCTCGGCATCCGGTACGGCAACTACCAGCCGCCGTTCGAGCGTAACGGCGTCCAGGTCAACACCACCTACGATCTCGACAAGTATTTCGGCCAGCGCGCGTTCCTGATGGAACAAGGCACCCCCAGCAACCAAATGCCGAACGCGCGGTTGAGCTACGGACTCTCGGGGCCGGTGAACGGGCAGCAGTCCTGGTACAAGCGCGACAACAACAACTGGGCGCCGCGCGCCTCGATCGCCTGGGCGCCGACGAACACCGAAGGCTTCTTCTCGAAGCTCTTCGGCAAAGGCTCCGTGGTTCGCGCGGGCGGCGCGATGATCTACGACCGGTTCGGGTCGGACATGGTGATTAACGTCGATTCGCTCGGCTCCGTCGGACTCTCGACGCCCAACCCGTTCCCGGCGTCTTACAACATGCAAACCGCGCCGCGCTACAACGGCGCCACTCCGGCGCTGCCCACCGCGCCTTCGGCGACGTTCCCGTTCACGCCCCCGGACGTGACAGCGGTGGCGGGGACGTTCTTCGGCATCTTCCCCAGCCTCAAAACTCCCTATTCGTTCCTGTTCAACATGAACTACACCAAGGAACTGCCGATGGGCATGACCATGGAGGTCGGCTACGCGGGCCGGCTGGGCCGCAAGCTGCTGTTGCAGGGCGACATCTACACGCCGCTCAACCTGAAGGATCCGAAGTCGGGTCAGGACTGGATCGGCATGTCGCAAGGCTTGCGCCGGTTGTTCGACGGCGGGCTGACTCCGGAGGCGGTGGAGGCCAATCCCGGCCGCATCTCGAACGTGCCGTACGTCGAGAATATTTGGCCGACGCTGCGCAACTTCTACTTCCCCGGCAGCGCGACGGCGAATTATTTCTACCATGTCTACGCCGAGAATCAGGCCAGCGACATGGACGGCCTGCATTTGCTCGACCGCGTCCGCGGGTACGCCGCGCCCGCCGGGCAGTGCGCCAGCGTCTACGGCTGCCACTCGTTCTTCGCCCTGCAAGGCTCGGCGAATCCTACCTGGATGAACGCCGGACGGTCGAACTACCACGCGATGACCGTCTCCATGCGGCGCGCGCTCCAAAAGGGCTTCGGTTACGACTTCAACTACACCTGGAGCCACTCGATCGATAACGGCTCGGCGGCGGAATCGGGTGCGGGCCAGTTTGGCGGCACTCTGCAAAGCGTGTTCTTCCCGCAAGCCAACCGCGGCTCCTCGGATTTCGACATCCGGCACAACATCAACGCCAACGCGGTCGTCGATCTGCCGTTCGGCAAAGGCAAAAAATTCCTTTCCGGAATTCCCACCGCCGCCGATCTGCTGATTGGCGGATGGCAGACGACGGCGATCGTGCGCTACCGCAGCGGCTTGCCGTTCAACATCGGCGGCACCGGCGTGTGGAACACCAATTACTGGTTAGGCGGACGCGCCATCCCCAACGGGCAAGCGTTCGACAACTCGATCGGCTACAACAACCGCAACAATCCGTCGTTGTTCACCACCACGGCGGCGACAGACGCGTTTGTCGATCAGTATCCCGGTTCGGTAGGTTCGCGCGCCGTCGTGCGCGGCGACAATCTCATCAACTGGGATTTCGCCGTCGCCAAGTTCGTCCCGCTGCCTTGGGGACCGACGGACAACCGGCACCGCATCCAAATTCGCGCCGAGGCGTTCAACGCGTTCAACAACGTGTCGTTCACGACGCCGAGTTTGGCGCTCTCGGCCGGCGCGACGTTCGGCGAGTTCTCGGCGACCTCCGTCGCGTCGCGCGTCATGCAGTTCGCGCTTCGCTACGAGTTCTAGCGAGGCGATCTAACACGAAGGGCGCGGGGATCTCTCCTCGCGCCCTTTTCTTTTTGGTCGCGACGGCCCTACCAGGGCATCTCGCGCTTGGTGAACTTACGACCCTTATTCGCCGCTTCCTCGCCGCCCGAGCCGATCATCACGCCTTCCTTGATCATCTCCTCGACGTCGTTGGGCCGTACGGTATTGAGAAACGCCTTGTTATGTTTCTTGCAAGCCGCCAGCACGGTGGCGCGCGCGTCGCGCATCTGCGGATGCAGGGTTTCGTTCGCGCCGTGGCCGTCCGGCAGCCGCAACGAGAGACCCATGTCGCCGGGGCCCCATTCGGCGAAGGCGACCCCCGGAACGCCGATTACCTTTTCCGCGTTCGCGAGCGCGTACTTATCCTCGACCTTGAGACCTAGCAGAAACTCGCCGTCGGGATTGAGCGGCCACGGGTCCGCCTTCTTCATATACTCCTGCGGCGTAATGCCCCAAATGCGCGACGCGTAGCCTTGGCTACCATTGCCGAGCATACCTTCCGGAATTCCGTCCACCGGCTTCGAGTTGACGTAGCGGCAAGCGGCGACGAACATGCGGATCGCTTGCGGGTCGCGCGCGTGGCACAACAGAATTCCGTGGATGCCCGAGAGCAGCGCCTGCTGCGCCACCCAGAAATTCGCGTTCATGTGCGCTTCGTTGACGCCCAGAACGGGCAGCGTCGCGATCACCGCCGGCGTGCGGTGGCCGCTCTTCGTCGGACCGCCGTCCACCAAGCCCTGCATAAACCGCCGCAGCGCCGTAAAGTCGAGCGAGCCGTGCTCCATCTCGTAGGTGATGTAGTCGGCCCACGTCTGCGACATCTTCTTGCCTTCGTCGTAGCCCGCGCCGCCTGGGACGGAGGTGTAGTAGATCGGCTGCTTGGCGGCCAGCAATTCCGCGGCTTTATTGATCCGCTTGGGCGTCGCCGCCATCGCCGGAACCGCCGCGGCCATCGCGGACGCCGCCATCATGTCTCGTCGTGTCATAGGTCACCTATCCCAGAAAGTTCACCGGATTGCCTTCCGCGATCCGCAGCGGCCGCCCGATGTTCGAAACGTATTCCTTCTCGTAGTGGACACCGAACTTCTTGAACAGCGTCGCCATGAAATCCGGCACTTCCACCGGACGGTCCTTCACGTACATCCCGTCCGCGTCCGACGATCCTATCACCTGTCCGGCGGGAACGCCCCCGCCCGCGATGGCCAGCGAAAAACAGTTGGGCCAATGGTCGCGCCCGTTGTTGACGTTGATTTCGGCGGTGCGTCCGAACTCTCCCGTCAGCAACACGATCGTGGTCGAGAGCATCCCTCGCTGTTCGAGATCGTCGAGCAGCGCGGAAAACGCGTTGTCGAGTTCCGGCATGAACTCGTTGGCGTACGACGGAAAAATGTTGCCGTGGTGGTCCCAGGCGTTCTCGCCCTTGCCCACGCTGACGAAGCGGACTCCCGCTTCCACCAGCCGCCGCGCGAGCAAACATCCCTGTCCCATCGACGTTCGCCCGTAGTCGTTACGCAGCTTCTCCGGCTCCTCGGCGATGTGGAACGCCTTTTTCGCGCGCGGCGACTTCATCAAGTCGAACGCCGCCGAGTAGTAGCTGTCGAGCGAATCGAAAGTGTCCGTCGTGTCCCAGGGCTTGATCTTCGCGTCGACCAGATTAAGCAAGCTATGTCGCCCTTCCATGCGCGCCCAATCGACCCCCATCGGCAGATCCATGTCGCGCACGGCGTACTTGGCGGCGTTCGCCTCGCCCGCCGAAAACGGACCGTACTTCGGCCCCAGAAATCCCGCCCGCGCCCCGTTCCCGCGCGGCTGCGGCACGATCACGTAAGGCGGCATTTCGTTGCGCGCGCCCAACTCCTTATGCAGCACCGACCCCATGGCGGGCGCGAGTAGCGTCGGCAGCGCGTTGTGCCCGGTGAGCATCAGCGTCTGCGCCGCCCCGTGCGCCGACTGTTTGTGCGTCATCGAACGAACCAGCGTCACCTTGTGCATGCGCTGGGCCGTGCGCGGCAAATGCTCGGACACGCGCAGTCCGGGGATCGACGACGGAATCTCCTTGAACGCGGTCCGCAGCTTGCGGTCCGCCTCCATCTTCATGTCGAACGTGTCGAGATGCGACAGTCCGCCCGCGAGCCAGAGATGAACGATCGACAGATCTTTGCCCGCCGGGCTCGGTCCCGCCGCGCGCAAAATATCGGACCACGCGAAGGAGCCGAACGCCCCGATCGAACCCACTCGTAAGAATCCTCGCCGGTCGAACATCGTTGCGCTCCTAGTGCTGGTACATGAATTCTTTGGAATTGAGGATCGCCCAGAGCAAGTCCTGATAGGCGGCCTTGCGGTCTCCGGCGGCGATTCTCGACTTCACCGCCGCGCGCTCTTCTTCGCGAGGTGCGCGAACGAGCGACGAGAGATACACCCGATCGATCAGCGCGTCGTCGTCCAGTTCCCAGGGCAGCTTCGCGGCTTCGATCTTTTTCTGGATCGTCGCCCCCGAAATCAAGTGCATGGTCTGCGCCATATCGGGCTGCGCGTCGCGCTCGCAAATGATGTCGCGCCCCAGCCGGCCGAACGAACTCAGCATGTAGCTCGATCCGCTCGCGAGTTGCATCGCGCGCGTCCCGGGCGGATGGCCTCCGTACTTTTCCTCGACGCCCGTCACTTGCGTCATCGCGTCGAGCATCGCCTCCGCCATCAATCGCCGCATGCCGAAATGCGAGTAGTTGCGCGAATCGGTTCGGTTCGATTCGTTCGGCTCGGCGGACAGTTGATACGTGCGCGAATTCAGGATTGTCCGCATCGAGTGGCGCAGGTCGTACTTGTGTTTCACGAGATCCGCCGCGAGCGCGTCGAGCAACTGCGGATGGCTCGGCGGATTGGTGACGCGAAAGTCGTCCACTTCCTCGACGAAGCCGCGTCCGAGAAAATGCTTCCAAACGCGGTTCACGACGGTCTTCGCGAAATACGGATTTTCTGGCGCGACCATCCAATCGATTAGCGCCTCTCGAATGTCCACATCTTGCGCGTCTTTCACGATCGGCCCGTCGAGGAACTTCGCGTCCACCTTCTTCTTCGTCTTGGGATGCTCGACGGAACCCTCTTCCATGTACTGGTGCGCGTTCTCGTCGTTCTCGTACACTTCCTTGATTCCGACGCGCGCGAAGAACGCCGCGAAGCCGTAGAAGTCGTCCTGCGTCCACTTCTCCCAGGGATGGTTGTGGCACTTGGCGCATTCGAGGCGAGTCCCTAGAAATAGCTGGCTGACGTTCGTCGCGTGATCGGGCGCGTTCGAATCGAAACTGACGTTGTAGAAACTCGTGGGCGAATGCGGCACGCCGTCCATCGACGACACGCTAAAGCTGTGCGAGCCCTGGCTGAGCAAAACCTCGCGCACCAACCGGTCGTACGGCTTGTTCTTGAGAAACGCGTCTTTCAGATAGTCGTAGACGATGCGCGCGCCCTTGGCCCCGGCCTCGCGCGTTCCGGCGCGGAACAACTCGGTAAACTTCATCGCCCACAACTCGGCGAACTCGCGGCGTTCGAGCAGTCGGTCGATCAGCGCCGCACGGTTCGGACTGGCGAGAAACGAGCGGGACTCTTCGGGCGTAGGGAGCAGTCCGATCGTGTCGAGATACACGCGCCGAAGAAACTGCTCGTCGCTCGCCGGCTCCGAGGGGCGAATATTCAGCCGCCGCAGCTTCGCGAACACGTGATCGTCGATGTAGTTATTGCGGGCCACCGCCGGATAGTCGGGCGTCGCCGCGGATTCCGCGATCAGCACGCGCGCCGCCACCGCCTGCCCCATCGTGCGGACCATCACCGCGCTCTCGCCCGGTTGCAGCGCCTTGACGAGACCCTTCGCGTCCACCTGGATCGTGTCGGGATCGTTCGCCACGTACTGCACCAGCTTCGTGAGATCGCGCGTCGAGCCGTCGGAGTACTTGGCCGTAGCCTTCAATTGAACCGTCTTGCCGACGCCCACCAGCAGTTGTTCCTCGGGCGTCACCGTCAGCTTCGTCAGACGAACGACGCTCGGCGGATCGTACTGCGCGCCCTGGGAAATCCAGGAGACGAGCGTCCGGTACTGCAACGAGTCCGGCGGAAAGCGCAAGCCGCCACCGTGCGGCGTTTGCGTGGTCGCCTTTTGGAGCAGCAAACTTTTCGCCGGATTCGATTTGTCGATCCGCGATTGCACCGCGTCGAAATCGAGCTTCGGATCGTTGCCGAATAACGATAGCTTGAACCCGCGCTGCCCGCGAATCGAGCCGTGGCAGTTCGCGCCCGCGCAGCCCGACATCGTGAAGATCGGACTCACGTCGTTCACGAAGCTTACGGTCGGGTCGGCGGCGAGCGCCAGCAAAACCAACGTCGTCATTTCCCGATCCTCACGCGCACCGGGTGCGATTTGCCGAGCACTTGTTCTCCCACTCGCGCCACCAAAACGAACTCGCCCACCGCTTTATCGCGAGCCGAAAGCTTCACGTCGGCGCGGGTGACCCCCGGTGCCACTTCGAGCGGCTCCATCGCCAACCCCTCGCCCACGGCTTCCAGACTCAGCTCGATCGGCCGTTTCGCTTCGTCGAGCCTCTCGTCAAGCCTTGTCACGATCGCCGTAAATTCCGCACGATTCTTGTTCAGCGTCAAGCTCTGCGGTACCTGCAACACTACCCCCGGCGCGTCGGCGACCGTGGCGCGCAATTCTTCCTCTTCCGCGTCGCCGATATGCCGAATCCGCGATTTGAAATACCGCGCTTTCGCCGAACGTTCCACTGTCTTGCCGTCCTGCATCCCGCGCCCGCGGATCCGGACATGCGCCAGATTCGCCGGAGCGTCGCCCGCCACTTCGAAAATCATTTCGACGTTCGTGCCGTCGAGATAGTGCGTTTCCCCGCACGTACCGGTATACGGCGTGTTCTTCGGTTCGGCGGTTACGCGCTTCGCGGTGACGCCCGGCGGCAGATTCTCGGCCCACACTTCCACCGGCTGATCCCAGCCCTCCAGCCGCCGTACTCGAACGAGCAACGAATTCGCCCGCCCGCGATACAGCGTCTCGTCCGTGCCGATCGTCCGCAGCGAAAAGTCCGGTTCGGCGTCCTTGATCGTCAGCCGATACAAGAATTTCGGATCGCCCCGGAACGCCGCGTCGCGAATGGCGGCGATATACCGCCCCGGCTTGTCGATCCTCACGACCAAGTGCGGGTCCATATTCGCCGGTTCTTTGCCCGTGTTCGTCGTCGGCTCGTCCTGATACGCGATCCGCTTGCCCGATTCGTCGTACACCAACACCAGCGGATCGATCAGATAGTCGAGTTGCATCCCCTGCACGTCGAGCACGATCGTCTTCGGCTCGTCCACGCGAAAGATGAAATGATCGACGGCTTTCGGTTTGTCGATCACGCCGTTCGCGACCACCGGCAAGGTCACCGGCTTCGGATCGCGGCGGCTGCGCGCGGACCCGTCGGCGACCGTCACCTCGCGATACGGCGACACGACAAACGGTACCGGCAGCATCGCGCCGCCCACATGCAGCTTGTACTCGCGCAGACCCGCCGATTCCGGGACTTTCATCCGCACCCGCGCCTCGCCGAAACTCTTCGACAGAATCTCGCCCTTCGCCAACCCGTCGCCCAGCGTCACCGAATCCACGCCTTCGAGATTCACGCCCCGCAGCGCGAACTCGACTGTCGCTCCGCGCGTCGCGCCGCCGGGCATGGCCATGTCGGCGTGCGGCATCCGGCCCGCCACCAGACGATAATCCGCGACATCCGACCCCGCCTCGCCCGACCCGTACACGCGCAAGAAGTACGTGCCGCCCGCCCCGAACTTGTACCGCAAGTGCGGATCCTTGAATCCGTAGTAGTCGTCCGAGTACGCGATCTCCTCGCCCGCTTCGTTCAAGAGGCTCAGGACCGAATCGGTGTTCGCGCCGATCCTCGTGCCCTTGACGTCGAACACGATCGTCTCGCCCGCCTTCGCCTCGAACCGGAAATAATCGTAATCGGCCGCCTTCAGATTGCCGTTCACCAACGCGGGAAACGAGAGCGCTTCCGCCTTGGCGCGACTGTCGTTCGGCTCTTTCTCGAACCGTTCGGGATACGTGCCGACGTCGAAGTACCCGAGCGCCGAGCCATGCGCGCAGACCAACCGAAAATCGTGGCGACCGGGTTCGGCGTCCGCCGTCATGCGAATCGCGAGCGTCGCCGAGTATGCGTCCGAGTTCACCACCGCGCCCGTAATCTTCGGACTGCGAAACACGACACTCTTCGCGTCCTGCAGATTTCGCCCTTTGATCGCCACCCGAACTTCGGTTCCGCGTTCGCCGCCGCGCGGGAAAATGCCCTGCACCTGCGGCCAAATCGGCGGAATTTTCGTATCCGCGCACGCGACCGCGCACACGATTAGCGGCAGTGCCCAGCGGCGCATGGCCGCATCATATCGCGATCAGTACCTTCATCGCGGGCCCGCCGGACGTGAGGTCGTCGAACACTTCTTGAATGCGATCGATCGGCTCCACCGCCGTAATCAATGGCGCGAGCGGCAATTCCCCGCCCGCCGCCAGCGCGATCGCGCGGTCGAAATCCGCCGGTCCGTACAACCTCACGCCGATCAAGCTCAATTCGCGCGCGAAAAACCGGTACAGGTTCACCGGCGGCTTCATCGCGTAAACCGACACCAACACGATGCGGCCCTTGGGGCGCAGCACCTCGGTCATCAGCTCCGCGCCGGGCGCGGTCCCCGACACCTCGAACGCCAGATCCGCGCCCTCGCCCCCCGTCCAGTCCAAAACATAATTCTGGACGTCCGTTTCGCGAGGGTCGATCACGGTTAGCCCCAACCGGCGCATCAGCGCGACTCGGAACGCGTTCACCTCCACCACCACCACGTCCGCGCCGTCGTGCTTGGCGACCAGCGCGCACAGCACGCCGATCGGCCCGCCGCCGATCACCAGCGCCTTCTCGCCTCGCTCGATCTTCGCGAGCGCTACGTCGTGACAGGCCACCGCCAGCGGCTCGATCAATGCTCCGAAATCGAGCGGCATCGCCTCCGGGAGCCGGAAAAGATTGGCCGCCGGCACGGTCCACGAGCTTTGCATGCCCCCGGAGCGTCCACGCCCAGCACGCGCAGCTTCGGGCACACGTGCGAATTGCCGGACCGGCACGTCCGGCACACGCCGCACGACACCACCGGAAGCACCGTCACCCGATCGCCCGCTTTCCATCCGGCGACACCCTCGCCGATCTCGTCGATCACTCCCGACGTCTCGTGCCCGATGATCTGCGGCGGCTTCGTGCGAGCGTCGAGATCGCCGAGAAAGATGTGCAGATCCGTGCCACAAATTCCGCAATGCGATACACGTAACCGCACCTCGCCCGCCCCCGGACTTTGCGGCGTCGAAATCCCCACGCTCAACGCGCGGGCTCGTTCGTAGATGGCTGCTTTCATTCGCAGCCTCATTGTATGCGGCGCGAGTATCGTCGACCTCGCGCGAGTATCATCAACCTATGGAGTGGCAGGAACGAATCGCCGCTAACCCGGAGGTGCTGCTTGGCAAACCGGTGATTCGCGGCACTCGACTGTCGGTCGAGCTCATCGTGTCCCTCTTGGGCAACGGCTGGAGCTTCGATCAGATTCTTTCGAGCTACCCCGGACTGTCCGAAGAGGACATCCGCGCTTGCCTGCTTTACGCCGCCGACGTGCTCCAGGAGGAGCGAGTCTTTCCGGTCGCCACCGGATGAGTATAGTCGCCGACGAGAATGTACCGTCCGCCGTCGTTCGCCGGTTGCGGGAACTGGGCCACGAAGTGACTTGGATCAAGACGGCCTTTCCCGGTATGCCCGACGTCGAGATCTTCCGGCTCTGCGAAGATAGTGGGAGCGTATTGGTCACCCTCGACAAGGATTTTGGCGAAATCGCTTGTGTCCGCCTCGCCTCCCAGCGAACGGGCGTCATTCTGTTACGCTTCGGACAGCCCCCGGAGACGATCGCGAGCGCTCTGGCGCTGGCCCTAACCAATCACGAAGAGTTTCTCGGTTGGTTCACCGTCGTTTCGGAAACGCGGATTCGGCGCCGTCCCATGCGGCGCGCCTAGCGCTAATTGTTTGACGTCGCGCGCTTATACGGCTCGCGCAGATACTTCGCCGCCTCTTCCTGCGCGCCCTGCGTATTGTCCTTGGTGCGCAGTGCCAGGTTGTACTCGTTCACCGCGCGCTCTCGTTGACCCGTCACGTCGAAAATCTTGCCCAAGTGAATGCGCGACCAGACTTCCGTCCACTTCGGTTCCAGATCGCCGTTCAGCGCTTCGCGAAACGCGTTCGCCGCGCTCTGAAAATTATTCTGCAGGAAAAAGATCTCCGCGATCCGATAATGAGCCAGCGACGAATTCCGCGCCACGTCCAACGCCTTCTGATACTCCTTCAGCGCTTCCGGAAAATCGCTCACTTCGGCGAACTGCTCGCCGCGCCGGATCGCCACCGCCACCCGCACTTGCGGACTCCACCGCAACACCTTCCCGTCGGGGTCGAGCGCGAGCTTCGTCGGTTTACCGAACGTCTCCACCGCGAACTCGCTCGACGTGCCCGCCACCTCCACCATCTTGGTTTCGGGATTGCCCTCGGTTTCGATCTTCAACTCGGCCGGCATGCGGAACGTATCCAAATCCTGCGCCACCTTGCCCACGACGCGGAACCCCTTCGCCGTCCGGAACACCGTGTAGTCCAGCTTGAACTCCGGCGCGCCCGAAGACTCGATCCATTGCAGGAAGAAGTAGCCCAAGTCCTGCCCCACCTGCGCCTCGAAGACCTTGCGCAGGCTCTCCGTATTCGCGGACTTATTCGCGTACTGTTGGGCGAATCCCTTCAGCGCCGCGAAAAACTTCTCGTCCCCCGCCACCAGCCGCAGCATGTTGAACACCGCCGCGCCTTTGCCGCCGGTAATCGCCCAAAATTCCGGCGAATAATCTTCGAGCCGCGCCGACTGCATCACCGGAGGCTCGGTGAGCGTCAGCGCTTCCGTATAGGCGTCGCGAATTTCGGCGTCGTAAACCCCGGCCCCGCCCGTCTCGTTCAGATACAGCAGTTCCGAATAGCGGGCCAAGCCGTTCGAAATCCAGATGTGATTGCGCGTCGTGGGCGACACCGAAACACCCCACCACTGCCGCGCCAGTTGGTTGGCGAGCCCGCGCGAATTCACCTGCTGCCCGATCGTTCCCGGCGACAGGAAAATCGTCCCCGGCCCCGAGTATCCCGCCGGCGCGCCTTTCTCCGTCTCGATCAGCGTCAGCGCCGTGGACGGCGGCGGTCCGTACAGTCCCGCGTAGTAAGAAAGAATCTTACCCACCTCGTCGCCGTACGCCTTCGCCATCGCGGCGTTCTCGCGGAAGTAGATCGTCGAGTTCGCGCCCTGCGCCTGCACCCGCACCGGCTCGCCGCGCACGATCGCCAAACTGCCGCCGAGTCCGGGTTGCGAATACTTCACTTCCCACGTCACGCCGGTCGCCGTCTCCGAACTGGTTTCGAGCCCGCCGCCCGTCACCTTGAATCCGGCCGGAACGCTCACCAGAAACGTCGACGTGTACCGGTCCGCCGTATAGTCGCTCACCGGGAACCAGCGCGCCGGGTAAAGAAGGTAGGCGAAATCGTTGCGGATCGCCGCGAAGCGAATCCCGAACACCGGAGATTCCTCTTGCCCCGAAAGGCGGCCGTCGTAACTGATTACCACCGTCGCCGGTTGTCCCTTGGGGAGCGGCTCCGCGAAGTTTACCGCCAGCGTGGACTCTTCCCCGCGCGTGGCCGAAAGCGCCTGTCCCGCGCCGTCGGTGACGCCCGACACCTTAAGCGCTTCGTTCAGTTCGAACGTCGCCGTGCGCGTCCCGGCGTCCGGCGCGAGGAAGCGGATCGTGGCTCGCGCCGTCAGGCTCTGGGTGTTCATATTCACCAGCGCCTCGACTTTCATGTCCTCGACGTCGATCCTCGCGCGCCGCGAAGTTTGGCCGAACGCGAGTCCAACCGTGGCCGCCGCCAACGCCAACGCTTTACCGAATTGCATGTCGATTTCGTTCGATCGTTTCCGCGGCGTGGGCCGCCGCCCGCTCCAGGGGGTCGCCCTCGGAAGCCAGCGCCCGGGCCACTTCGCCCAACTCCCGCCGCATTTCCGCGCGGGCGTTCGCGTCTCCCAGCAGCCGGTTCGCCTCGGCGGCCAACCGCTCGCCGGTCGCCTCGTCCTGGATCAGTTCGGCGACGATTCGCCGCCCCGCCACCAGATTCGCCATCGAGTAGAAGGGCACGCTCACCATCCGCCGCCCCAACCACCACGTTAGCGCAGACACCCGATAGAACGTAGCCATCGGCGCGCCCAATAGCGCGGCTTCCACGGTCACCGTTCCGCTCGCCGCCAGCGCCGCGTCGCAGTACGCCATCGCGTCCCAACTCTCGCCCGAAGCGATCCGCACCCCCGGCAGCGCCTCCCGAATAAACCCGTCGTCGAGACCCAACGGCGTCGCCAAAACGAACTGAGCGTCGATCCGCGGCAGGGTATCCCGCAACAACGGCAAGTGTCGCGCGATCTCGCCGGTCCGGCTGCCGGGCAACAGCGCCACCAGCGGCCGATCGTGCTTCAAACCGTTCCGCGCGAAAAACTCCGCGCGCGTTCCGCGCGGGGCGATCAGACGGGTTAACGGGTGCCCGATGTAGTGCGCCGCCACTCCATACGACCGAAAAAATTCCTCCTCGAAAGGAAAGATGCACAATAGCCGATCTACGTTTCTTCTGAGAGCGTTAACGCGATTTTTTCGCCACGCCCAAGCTTGCGGAGCCACCAGGTACACCACTGGGATCGCCCGGTCCTTTAGCGCTCGGGCGACGCGCAGGTGAAAGCCCGAGCTATCGGTGAGAATCGCGAGCGCCGGCCGCTCCCGTTCGGCGGCGGCGATCAGTTTGCGGTACTCGCCGTGGATCGCGGGCAAGTGCTTCACCACTTCGACCAGGCCCACGACCGCGAGCTTTCGCTGATCGATTTCCGCCCGCACGCCCTCGGCCAGCATGCGCGGGCCGGGGCATCCGAAGAACTCCGCCCGCGGGTAGCGGCGTCGCAAAGCTCTCGTGACGCCTGCGGCGTACAGGTCCCCAGACGCCTCGCCCGCCGACACGAGAACCTTCACCTCGCCTATTGTCGCCGGTCCGCTACGATAGTAGGGCACGATGTCTTCCCCTCCGAACGCGGCCGTTCTGGCCGCGAACGCGATTCCCGTTTCCGAATTTCTCGATAGCGTCGCGAGCGAAACGGTTCCGCTCAACAGCGCGTTCTCGTACTTCTTCTTTTCCGCGACGCCCACCGAGGAGGAAACCAAGGAGTTTCTCGACGAACCCGTCGCCGCGCTGCCGCCGCGGGTTCTAGCGCTGCTGCCGCCGATGCGATTGGTGTTCGTCCCGTTTCTCGAACGTCAACCGGTACGCCACAACGGACGGCGCGGATCGGGAGCGGCGATCTCGCTCTCGCGTCCCGCCTCGGCCCCGGCGCTCACTTACGCCACGCATTCCGCCGCCGAAGCCGAGACGTTTCTTTTCGCCTTCGAGGATCGCGACGCCGGCGAGTACCACTACCGGTTTTTCCAGTTCGTCGCCGGGCTCGCGGCGGACCGTTGGCCGGAAGAGATCGAAAAGACCTACATGGACTTGATCCGGCAGGAGCTGCGCAACAACGTCCACGGCGAGGCCGACGAGTTGAGTTGGGAGAAGAAAATCGCGCTGCTCGAAAAGCGCCCCGTGGGCGCCAAGAGCGCTCCGCACGCCTCGAATAAAGGGTTGCGCGACTACGCCCGGCAGTCGTTCGTCGACACGCTGACGCTTTACTTGCACGGCATTTGCTGCGACCTCGACGTGGACACCGGCCCGCGTCAACTGGCCACTCGCCACATGCGCAAGCGGCTCGAGTTACTCGCCGACGCGTTCCCCCCACCGTCGGGCTACGCGGTGTTCCCGGAAGAGTTGAAGAAGTAGGGCGCTCGCTAGTATATACGAATTCGGTATATACTAGCGAGGTGAAGGCCCTGGATGGGTTCGACTGGGACGAGCACAACGTTGGACACATCGCCGAGCATGGGATCGATCCGTTCGAGGTGGAAAGCGCGACGAACCGGCCGCACGTCGTTTTCCCGTCCGCGGCGAAGGGCGACGAGCCGCGATGGAAGCTTTTCGGGCGGACGAGCGAGGGCCGCTATCTCGTGGTCGTTTACACGATTCGCGCCCATCGATTCCGCGCCGTAACCGCCTATCCGATGAACCGAATGGAGAGGAAACGTTATGCCTCGCAAATCGACGTCTGAGTCGCAAGAATCCCGGTGGCAAGCGAGTGCCGCAGGCCGAAAAGCCACGCAAACCGAGTTCGAGCGGGCGTTGCGAAGCGGCTCCCTATCGCGGTCCGGGGGGGCGGGCATTCCGGCCACCGGAGCGGAAGTCTTGAACGCCCTTATGGAGAAAGCCAAAGCGAGAGCCACCCAGGCCATCTCGATCCGAGTTCCCGTGGCGGACCTGGAGCGCGCCCGGAAGATCGCCGCCCGCAAGGGCATCGGGTATCAAACGGTGCTGAAGCAAGCGATCCGCGCGGGTCTACGGTAGGCGCCCCTTACGGCGTCGCGGGCTTCGCCTCCGCCGGTTTGGGTGGCGCGACCTGCTGTTGCTCCGCCGGGCGGGGGCGGAATCGCTGCCGGACCACCGGCTTCGCGCTCGCCAACTCCACCATCGCCGCCATCGCCGCTTCCGCCTGCGCGGCGTCGGGTTCCAGCCAATGGTGCTTGCCGTCCGCCGACGGCTTCAGCGTGAGCTTGCCGTCGGCGCCGAGTTCGAACCTCCCCGCCGGCGAAACGTCGAAATACTTCTTCTCCGCCCGCACGCCGTGCAGCGCCGCCAGCGCGCCCGCCGCTGGAGCGTCCTTATTGCCCGCCGCGCGAAACGCGTCCACTACGGGGTGGTTCGGGCTCCAGGAGAACGCCGTCGAGATCGCCGACGCCGGAAACTTGTACACCTCGCCCATCGATTCCGGCACGACGAAAATCGCGCCCGGCCATTCGGCGAACAATGTCTTCGCGGAAGCCGGATGCGCGGCGAGCCCGCGTTCCACCGCCACCAAGTACCGGGCCTTGCGCGCGATCAAGTCCTTCACGCCGGGTAACGCCAGCGCCGCCGCGACCGTTACCGCCGGACCGGCCAGCACCAGCGCCGCGTTCTGGTCGTGCTGCGCCGTGAACGCGTTTCGCACCACCGCCGCTGGATCGGCGGTATCGACCAAGCCTTGAATTCCGTGGTTGTAGACCGGCGCACCGTCCGCGCCCTTTCGGGCGAGCGGTTCGAGCAGCATCGGCGTTTCCATCTTGCGGATCCCCGACGTCGCCATGCCCACCGGCAGCGTGCGGCCCGCCGCCGCGAATTGCGCGCTCACCGCGCCCGCGTAGAAACGCCCCATCACTTCGCAAAACGCCGCCGAAGCTAACGTGGGATTGGTGGTCGAGACGGCCACCACCCGGCACTCGTTCTTGCCGTCGAGGCCGTACAACGCCGCGAGCGCGAGCGCGTCGTCGATCGACTCGCCCATGTCGCAGTCGAAGACGACGCCTAACGGCGGTTTCGCGTTGCCGAACTGCATGGAAGCCTTACGCCAGGTCGAGGCCTTCTACGCGGCCCGTCGAATCGCCGAAATGCTCCGCGTGCACGCCCATGCGGTCCATCATCGTCAGGAACAGGTTCGACATCGGCGTCTCCTTGCGGTAGACGATCCGCCGGCCGGTCTTGAAGTGGTTGCCGCCCTTGCCCGCGATCAGCGTCGGCAGATCCTCGTGCGTGTGCCGGTTGCCGTCGGAAAGTCCGGCGCCGTAGACGATCATCGAGTTGTCGAGCACGTTCGAATCGCCTTCCTTCGCCGCCTTCAACTTGTCGAGCCACTTCGAGAACTGCTCCACGTGATACGTGTTGATCTGCGCGACCTTCTCCATCATCGCGGGGTCGTTGCGATGGTGCGTCAGCGGGTGATGCCCGTCCGGGATACCGATTTCGCGGTACGCGCGGGAGGTTCCCTCGCGCGTCACCAGGAACGTCAGCACGCGCGTCTGATCGGCTTGAAACGCCACGGTGATCATGTCGGTCATCAGGCGGAAGTGCTCGGCGAAATCGGCCGGAACGCCGTAAGGCTTCGCCATGCCGGGGTCGATTCGCGAATTGTCCTTCTCGGCCTTCGCGATCTGCGCCTCGATCTCGCGGATCGAGGTTAGATACTCGTCGAGCTTGCGCCGGTCCGTCGGCCCCAGGTTGGCCTGCAGCTTGTGCGTGTCTTCGGTGACGAAATCGAGAATACTGCGCCGGAACTTGCCCTCGCGCTCGCGCGCCTCCGGGCTCAAGACGACGCCCTTGCCGAACAAGCGCTCGAACAGCGCCCGCGGATCGAGAATCGGGGGGAGGGGCTGCGTTTCGCTGCGCCAAGCCAAGTTATTGGTGTACGCGCAGGAGTAACCGGAATCGCAATCGCCCGCTTGCCGCGCGTCTTCGAGACCGACTTCGAGCGAGGCGAACCGGGTTTGCCCGCCCACCTGCTGCGCCACGATCTGATCGCACGACACGCCCACCTTGATGTCGCTCACCGACTTGCGCGGCTGTACGCCCGTCAGATACGCGCCGCAACACCGTCCATGGTCGCCCGCGCCGTCGAGCAGGGCTCGGCCGTTGTTGTGCGTCAGGTTACTCAGAACCGCGATGCGATCCTTGTGCCGTTCAAGCGGGGCGAGAATGCGCGGCAGTTTCCCGAGCGGGCCTTCGGCCTCGGGCGTCCAGTTCCGCATGTCGATGCCGTTCGGCACGTAGACGAACGCCATGCGCACCGGCGCTTTACCGGGAATCCGGCTCGAGGCGAGCGCCGGAGCCATGGCATCCAGGGCGGGCAGGGCGATGGCCGCGCCCGCGCCACGCAGAAAAATCCGTCGCGGAAGAGCTTTTCGGGTAATCATCGAACCGCTAACTCCTTCTGTTTCTCTTTCCCTTGGCTAACTTCGCCCCGCCGCGACTGGAACGGCAAACTGCGCGCCGTCTCGAGCACCAGCGTCTCGAACCGGTAGCCGGTGGCGGCTAGCTTGCGCTGAATCTCGTCCACCGTTCTCCGATCATATCGTTCCAGACCGCGCCCCAGGGCGTAGGTTAAGATTTTCTCCGTTAGACAACGCGCGAACTCGGGCAGTTCGGCGTTCAACAATTCGTTCATCTCGGCGGGCGTCGCGAAGGACTTGCCGTTGGGCAGCGTTCCGCCGACGTCGATCGGAAACTTGCCGTCCGCCGTCCGCCACCGGCCGATCGCGTCGTAATTCTCGAGCCCGAATCCCAGCACGTCCATCCGCGCGTGGCACGACGCGCACGTCGGATTCGAACGATGTTTTTCGAGTTGTTGCCGCATCGATCCCGCGTTGCCCACCGACTCTTCGTCGAGCGCCGGGACGTCCGGCGGCGGAGCGGGTGGCGGAGCGCCTAAGATATTCTGCAATATATACTTACCGCGAATGACGGGTGACGTGCGCGTGGGATAACTGGTCACCGTGAGTACGCTCGCGTGGGTCAGGATGCCGCCGCGCTGGCCGTTTTGAAGCTCCACGCGGCGGAATTCGGGGCCCGAAACGCCCTCGATTCCGTAAAATTTGGCCAGTTTTTCATTCAAAAACGTGTAATTTGCGCTCAAAAAGTGCGCCATTGGGCGGTTTTCGCGCAATAAAGACTCGAAAAACAGCCTCGTTTCGGTCTTCATCGCCTCCCGCAGCTCCGGTCCCCACTCCGGAAACTTCTGCGGATCGGGCTTCACGCTATCGAGGTTGCGGACTTCGAGCCACTGCCCGGCGAAGTTGGTCGCGAACGCCGCCGCGCGCGGGTCGGCGAGCATCCGCTTGACCTGTAAGTCTAGCGATTGCCGCAACTTTCGCGTCTCGGCGAGCTTCAGCAGTTCCTGGTCGGGCATCGAACTCCAGAGAAAGTAGCTGAGCCGCGAGGCGAGTTCGATGTCCGAAATGGGATGCACTTTCGCGGGGTCGTTCGGGTCCGGGTCGCGCTCGACGCGGAACAGAAAATGCGGCGAGACGAGCATCGCCCGGATCGCCAACTGGATGCCTTGATCGACGCTAAGTCCTTCCGTTTTAGCGAGATCGACGAACCGGACCAGTTTTGCCACTTCGGTCGCGGTCACCGGGCGGCGGTACGCCTTGCGGGCCAGCGTCGCGACAATCCGGTTGACGCACGCCGCACCGGTAGCCGGGTCGCAGGTAACGATACGCGAGCGCAACGGGTGGCCGTCCTTCGGCGCGTGCGGCCCTAAGAACCGGATCATGCTGAGAAATTTGTTCTTTTTGTCGTGGTAAATATCTTTGCCGGTGAGCGTCTTGACGAACTCGTCGCCGATAAACCCCGCGCGGTAGGTATGCTCGCCTTCGGTGAGCCGGATCCGGAATTCGGCTTCGGAGTAGGGATTGAAGTACACCAGACCTGAGGGTTTCGTCTCGACGGGCATCGAGTGCACCAGCTTGCCGTCCACCCAGAACCCCAGGGTCACCGGCTTTGCGTCGGGCGCGCGCTCGCCCGTCATGCCGATAATCACCTGGTATTCGCCGTCCCATTCCAAGCGCCCCACGGTCTCGACGGTCGAAGGATCGACCCGGCGCAAGTTCTTGTCTTTCAATTCGAAAGACACTTCCATCGGCTTCGGGAGCGGGTCCGCGCCGATGGCCCGCGCGGCGATGCGCTCGGCGGCGTTCAGGTACTTTTCCATCAGCACCGGCGAGACGGTGAGCACGTCGCCGATGTTGTCGAACCCGTGGCCGGAATCGTCGCTCGGGAAGTCCTTGTCGGCCTGGAATTCGACGCCGAGCAGGTCGCGAATCGTGTTCTGGTACTCGGCGCGGTTGAGGCGGCGCGCGGTGACGCGGCCCGGATCGGGCTTCAAGGCGCGGTCGGCGCGCTCGAACTCGCCGCGCACATAGCTCATGAGCGCTTCGGCCTGCGTAGGATCGGGGCGCGGAACACCGGGCGGCGGCATCTCGCCTGTCCGAATTTTGAGGACGATCCGCTCCCAACCTTCGCGGTACTCATGGATCGAGGCGGCGGTGGAAAACGCCTTTAGATTCAATCCGCCGGAAGCCATGCGCTCGTTATGGCACGGCGCGCAACTCTTGGCGAGCACCGGTTGCACGGCTTGCTCGAACTTACCGGTTTCCGCCGCCACGAGGGCCGTCGCGGCACCGACGAAGGCGACAGACACACGAATCCCCATGCAAATATAGATGCGCATTACGCACCCGAGATGTTACCGCGAGACTACTGAATTGGGGTAGTGGCCGTGCCCGCCGGTTCGAGGCGGATTTCGCCGAACATGCTTTCGTACTGGGCGACGTTCTGCTGGAGAAGGTTCGCCAGCGCCTTGGCCTGCTGCGGACTCACGTAGACGCCCTGGAACACGTTGAGCGTCACCGCGTCGGGCGAGGTTTGCGTGGCCGTGCCGAACATCAGGAACAAATCCCATAAGCTGGGCCGGATTTGAACGCTGTTACAGTACGACTCGCGATAGTCCGGCGCGTTGACGGTGGTGACTTTGGGTTGCATGATCGGCGTTCCCATGATTTCGCGAGCGCCCGCCGTTGTCAAACTTCGGCGATTGGGACCTTGACATCGCGCGTGGGCCGCCTTACGCTCGCCGACAGGATAGCTTTATGGCGATCTTCCTTCGCGTCTTTCTCTCGGCGCTTGCATTAAGCGGAATTCTCCACGCGCAAATCTCTCCTTACACGTTGCATCTCAAGGAACTAATCCGAAGCGGAACGGACGGATCCGTACGGGTTGCCGCGAACGTGGTGATCGCCCAGCGTTCGGACGGAGCGCGCTGCGAACTTTACATCAAGTTGCCCGGCGAAAAGCACGAGCACCGGCTGCGTATCCTCCAACTCGCCGATATGCGACAGATTCGCGCCTGGGACGGTCTCGGACTCAAGGCGACGAGCAAAGAAGTCCGGCCTAGCGACGCGGCGATGCTCAAGAGCATGCGCGCGGACCCGAATTCCGAGTGCGCGACGACCTTTGGCGGACGCCCGGCGCGCCCGGCCGCTTACCGGAAGTCCGGCAGACGATCGATCGAGGGGATCGACGCGATCCGGTTCGTCGATGGAAACGGCGGAGAAAACTGGTACGCCCCGAAACTGGGATGCGAGCAGGTTTACATGAAGCGGGCCTTCCCGGCGGAATCGTCCGAGACTATCGCGACTAGTTATTCGCTTGGCGAGCCCGATCCCAGCCTGTTCGACGTAGCCGGATTGCGGGAGACGACGATTCTCGAAGCCGAGGAGACAAACTTGCGCCGCCTGGGAGTCAGCGAGGCGGTAATCGATAAGCAACTGGCGGGACTGCGGGCGCGGGCAAAACAACCGTAGGAAAAAGATGGCGGGGACGACGGGGCTCGAACCCGCGACCTCCGACGTGACAGGCCGGCGCTCTAACCAACTGAGCTACGTCCCCGCGCCAACCTGCTTAGGATAGCACGCCGTTTTGCGGGCGAAGCCACCGGGCGAGCGTCCGTTCGAGGTCCGCTTGCCGGATGGGCTTCGGCAGGTAATCGTCCATCCCGGCGGCGAGGCAGCGCTCGCGGTCGCCCGACATGGCGTTGGCCGTCAGGGCGATCACCGGAGTGCGCGCGCCGCCCAGGGCCGATTCGAGATTGCGCAACTGCCGCGCCGTTTCCCAGCCGTCCAGCACCGGCATATGGCAATCGAGAAACACCGCGTCGTAGGAATTTTCTCGGAACCGATCGACCGCCTGCCCGCCGTCGATCGCCAAGTCCACGCTCGCCCCGGCCCGTTCGAGCATGGTGAGCGCTACCCGTTGGTTGATGGCGTTGTCCTCGGCGAGGAGGACGCGCGGGGTCCAGCCGGGGGCGAAGGCCCGAACGGGTTCGGCGTCGACGGCCAAGTCGGCGAGCGAGGCGGCGGGGAGCGGCAATTCGAACCAGAAAATCGACCCTTCGCCGAGAACGCTCGAAAATTCGATCGAGCCTCCCATTCGTTCGCAGAGGCGCTTCGAAATCGCGAGACCGAGTCCGGTGCCGCCAAACCGGCGCGTCGAAGAAGAGTCGGCCTGAGTGAACTCCTCGAAAAGCCGCCCCTGATTGGCCGCCTCGATCCCCACCCCCGTATCGGCGACGGCGATGCGGAAGCCGGACGCACCCGGCTCCACCTCGATACGTACCCATCCTTTGCGCGTGAACTTGACGGCGTTGGCGGCAAGGTTCAGCAGAATTTGCCGTACGCGCGTGGGATCGCCGCGAAACGCCTGGGGTAGTTCGGGAGCGTAGCGGACTTCGAGATCGATGCCTTTTTCGACCGCGCGCGGCAATAGCAGTTGCGCCACCTGATCGGCCACTTTGCGCAAGTCGAAGACAACCGATTCGATCTCCATTTTCCCGGCCTCGATCTTCGAGAAGTCGAGAATGTCGTCGATGATGGTCAACAGGGAGTCGGCGGAGGATTTGATCGAGTCCGCGTACTGGCGCTGGGCGGCGTCGAGCGGCGTCCGGGTCAACAAGTCGGTCATGCCCACCACGCCGTTCATCGGCGTGCGGATTTCGTGGCTCATCATGGCGAGGAATTCGCTTTTCGCCCGCGCCGCCGCTTCGGCCCGTTGGCGCGCGCCCTCGATCTCTTCGAGGTACACCCGCCGCCGCCGGTGCGCCGCCGCCGCGAACAGCGCCAACCCGATCGCGAGCAAACCGACGGGTACGAAGAAGGCCTGCCGCAGGTAAAGCGGGGGCGCGATCTCGAACACCGCTTTCGTCCCCGGTTCGCGGAAATCGCCGAACATGCCCCGGCTCTGGATCTCGACCGTGTGCCGCCCGGCGGAGAGCTTGGTGAACGTCGCCTCGCGCCGCAGGCTCCAGGGGGACCATGGGCCGCCGTCGAGCCGGTGGCGATTCAGCAGTTCCCGCGGGGGCGTACGCGCCCAGTATTCGCGGGGCATCCACTGGACGGTGGCGGAGTCGTCCCGCACGCGCGGGGGTTGCAGGTCGGTTTGGGGCATCGGATCGCGGGCGCGGTCGAGGTCGAGGATCGCGGTGCCTTGGCCGAGCGTGCCCGCGTAGAGCCGGTGCCCGTGGATTAAGAGCGGCCATAGCTTCCGGTCGGCGACCGGTCCGTAACGCTGCAAGCCCGTCCAGGCGTCGCGGTAGTACAAGGCCAAACCGGTGGCGCTCGACACCCACAAACGCCCGTCCGCGCCCGAGGCGAAACTCCATACTTCCTCGACCGGGGCGCCGTCTTCGGCCCGGAACGTCTTCACCGAACCGGAGGGGTCGATATAGCCGAACCCGAGCTTCTGACAGGTGAACCAGACCCGCACATCCGGCGCGAGGTGGAGCGCGAACACCCGGGCGCTAGGCAATCCTTGGGGTTCGGACCAGACGCGCGACCGGCCGTTATGCCAGCGCACCGCTCCGCCCGCCGTCGCCAGCCAATAGGCGCCGTCCGGGGCTTCGAGGAAGGAATAGACCCGGTTCGACGGTAGTCCGCCACCCGGCCAGCGCGCCAAGCGGCCTTCGTCGAGCACGTAAGCGCCGGACTCGTCCAACCCCGCGTGCAGAAACCAAAGACGGCCGCGCCGGTCCCGGTCGATGCGATGCACCGGCGAGCCGGGCAGCCCGTCCGGAGCGCCGAATCGCCGCCACGTCCGGCCGTCCCAGCGAAGCGCGCCGCCGAACGCCGACCCGCTCGACACCCAAACGTGGCCGTCGCGATCCTCGGCGAGGCCGGTGAGCGTTTCGAGACGCACGCCCGCCGCCGACCGGATCCACTCTTGCGCGCGCCCCGGCCGGTCGACGACCAAGCCTTCCGAAGTCGCCGTCCAGAAGGAACCGTCGCGCGCGGCGAGAAAGGCGTGCACCGTGTTGCGGTTGTCGCCCCTAGGGAAGCGCCGGTGCGACCAGAGTTCGCTGGTGCCCTGGAAAAGCTGGACGCCCGCCGCTCCGCCGACCCAGAGGTTCAGCCGGCGATCCACCATCAGCGCGTTCGCCGCGCGCAGATTGCCACCCGAGGATTCCACCTCCGCCCACCGCCCTCCCCAACGGAGTTTCACCACGCCGGAATCGAACACCGCCAGCGCGTTGCCTCCGGGCGTGATCGCGGCGGCGCGAATCGTGTCGGTACCGTGGACGGGGTTGCGGCGCGGCTCGCCGCCCGCCTTCCATTCCCAAACGCCCCGCAATTCGAGCGGCCCTCGCAACGACATCAGCCCGCCGGTCTCGTTTTCGGCGAGGAACGATAGGGCCAGTGGGCCCCGCAGCGGTAGCGCGTGCCAAGTCCCGTCGCGCCAATGGAACAATCCCGAGAGGAGGTTCAGCCAAGGACGCCCGTGGGCGCCTTCGAACAGCCCCCCATGCTCGAAGATGGACGGCGAATCGGACGACGCGTCCGGGGTCAAGCGTCCCCGGTCGTAGATCAGGCGATGCGTTCCGGCGTCGATCAGCAAACGGTTCCCGGGCAGGGTGGCGGCGCCGCGTACCGCTAATTCCGGTGGGGTGAGCCGTTCGAACCCTCCGCCGGGAACCGCCCGGTAGATCGAATTGCCTTGCAGCACCGCGAGGCGGCCGCCGAGTTCCCAGATTCCGCGTACCGGACGTTCGTCGAGGCCCTCCGAGCCGTCGATCTTGCGGAACCGGAAGCCGTCGAACCGGGCGAGGCCCCGGCGCGTCCCCACCCAAATCTCGCCGCCGGAGTCCTCGAAAAAATGCGAGACCTGCGCCGCGCCCAGACCCGCGAACTGCCCGTAGCTCACCCAACGCCATTCGTCTTTGAGACGCGACAAAACCTCTTGCGCGGAGGCGGCGAGTTCCGTCGAGGCGGCCAGCGGTAAGGCGGCGGCGAACAGGGCCGCCCCGCGAAAATACGAATGCATTCCTGTAGACGTTATCGGCGTTTCGCCGCCGTTCGCTAGCTCCCCGCGATCGCTTCGTTCGCCGAAGGTTGAAACGTTCGCCGAAGCTTGAAACAATGTGGCCGATGATCGACCGGCGCGAAATGATCGGGGCCCTGGCGGCTCAGGCCGCGCGGCGCACCCGCCCGAATCTTCTCTTCTTGATCGCGGACGACCACGCGGGGTACGCGATGGGCTGCGCGGGCAACCCTCTGGCCGAGACGCCGAATTTCGACCGGCTGGCGAGCGAAGGCACGCGATTCGCGAGTCACTTCTGCAACTCGCCGGTCTGTACGCCGTCGCGGCAAGGATTGCTGACCGGGCTTTTGCCACACGCGGCGGGGGTCACGAGATTGACGACGCCGTTGGCCGAATCGAGAGTCACGCTGGCGAAGCAGTTGAAGAAGGCGGGCTACGCTACGGGCGTGTTCGGCAAGATGCATTTCAACCAGCCGGGACGCTCGGGGCTCCACGGGTTCGATACGTGCATGACGGAGGGCGAGATTACGCGCGGCTGGCAACGCGACGTGAAGCCGCGCGCGCTGCCCGAAGGCGTCGAGACCAAGCCGCAATGGCGGCCGTTCCGCGACCACGCCCGCGTCTGGCTGAACGCGGGGAAGCTGCCGTATCCGCGCGTCGACGGCGAGATGCGGTCGGATTATTGCGTCGCCCAGGCTACGCAATGGATGGAGGCGAACGCCGCGAAACCGTTCGCGCTCTGGGTGAGCTTGCAGGAGCCGCACTCGCCGTTCGACTTTCCGGCGGAGTATCGCACGCGGATGGACCCCGCGAAGTTCGCCGTGCCGCGCGTGGGTCCCGAAGACGCGTGGCAGATTCCGAACATCTTTCGCGACCTGACGGACGAGGAGAAGCGCGGGATCAACGCGGCGTATTACACGTCCGCGCGGTTTCTCGACCGCAACATGGGGCGCGTGCTGACGAAGCTGCGGGATTTGAAGCTCGACGAGAACACGCTGGTGGTGTATCTGGCCGATCACGGCTATTGTTTGGGGCATCACGGACGGTTCGAGAAGCACTGCGGGTACGACCCGGCGATGACGGTGCCGCTGATGATGCGCTGGCCGGGCAAGATCAAGCGCGAGACGATTACTCGATTGACGGAGCACGTCGATGTGGCGCCAACGCTGACGGAGCTGCTCGAAATCGATCCGCTGCCGGAGACGCAAGGACGATCTCTGTTTACGGGCGAGGCGCGGACTTCGGTGTTCTGCGAGTATCTGGAGAACGAAGAGGCGTTCGTGCGGACGGATCGCTGGAAGTACATCTTCTGTTCGGGCAAACGCAAGCGGGAGGACGGCTACCAGACGGACAATCCGACGCCGGGCCGCTACCAGCGGCTGTACGATCTGCGCAACGATCCCGGCGAGTTCACGGACGTGGCGGCGAAGCAGCCGCAGATCGTGACGCAGATGCAGTCGCTGCTGGTCGACCGGTTCCGCGCGACGCACCCGGAGGCGGAGAAAGAGCCGGGATTGGGCGGGAAGGACGCGGCGCTCGAGTTTTACGTCCGCCCGAGGGACATACAGTCGCCGGCGGCGGTCGCGCGGCCGTAGGCGGGTAGTCGGGCACTCAACCGGCATTCGGATGCCAGCGAGATTAGCTAAGTACGCAGACAACAACTCGTACCCTCCCGCGTTATCTGAGTTCCGCCGCACATACCGATCATCGTAATAACCGTCCTCGTGCAGGGAGGCTTGTAAGGGCACTCGTGCATTTCCGTGCATTGAGTTTGGTATGCGCAACTACGCGATTGAAGAGACTGTGCGGGAAGGTTGTACGCAGAACCCAGTGGCGGCGTCACATCATCGCAGTAAGAACCGTCGCATTCGGGACACATCCAAACCCATGTACTACACGTCTGCGATTGAAGATGGTTTCCTTCGGGCGACAGCAGGACAATCCATGTTAAAGCAGCTAAAACGTTGCGAATCATTTTCCCTCCGCCAATCAATACATCGCCAAACATCTCGCCTCCCGGTCAACGACTACTAGTTGTCCATCGAACGCAGCGAGAGTCTGAATCATCACACCCTTTGGATTCGACGCATCCCGTCGCTCCGGGAGAAACGGGAGTTCCGCTTGGATCAGTCGCTGAAACGAACCCGTCTGAACGTCGAACATGGCGACATGAGCGAATCCGACGGGCGTCTCCGAAAGGGAAACGCGTATGGCCCCTTGCGAGTAAGCCGCCCAAATAACTCTTGTAATGCCGAGCCTCTCCGACGGTTCGGGCGGAGAAAGCCCTAGCAGTTGAAAGGCTCGAGCGGTGTTAAGTCGCACGGAACGCAGCGCCTGGCCGGAGGAATTGTAAAGGGTTAGGCTTTCACTAATGGAACCTAACGTGACATACGTGCCATCTCCGAGGCCAAACGAAAAAAGGCGCTGAACGACACCCGCATTGAGATCATAGACGCTTTCATTGGAAGCGGCTTTAGTTGCCTTTAGACTTGCTCCGTGAACGCTGCGTAGTCCGGACGAGGTTTGCAGCAGCTCTGGCTCGTTCGAAAGCAGGCTGGCATTGGGTTCCTTGAGCTTGTGGACGATAGGCGGAGAATTGGGCCGCTCCCGGATGTCGACGATCATTTCCAGCGCGTTCGGCTGGGGCCGCCGTCTCAAATAAACGCGCTGGCGCGCGTCTAGTGCGACTTGATCGTAGGCTTCCGTTAAATGCTCCGCCGTCTCGCTCAACGCGTCTCCCTCGACCACGACGCTCCCTTGGGACTTGCCGGCAAGCAACACCACCCACTTGCGACCGCGTTGCGCAACGCCAACCGGCTTGTACGCGGTGGGCTCGGCGATGCCCATCGATCTGAGCGAATCGCCCAACCGAACTACACGAATTGGACGGAGGACCTCCCCAAAGACCGGAGCGCCGCACGTCGCCGCCATAAAGAGCAGAGCCGTCGTTCTCATGGCCGACCCCTCATCGCACTTGCCGATGGCAGCAACGAGTTATCGACGCGAAGAATTACATCCCACGCCCAACGTCCACCAGCGCCGTCCCTATGTTTCACTCGGCTTCGATAGCGGTATAGATTCCCGAATCGATCCCGGATGCGCGAGTCGGCATAGTTTAAGTCGACCGCTTCGACGCCCAACTCTTGCATAGGGTGCAACTCGGATTTCTGCGAAACGCCGTCATGATTTGTATCCTGCCAGAGCAACAGAGAGCGAAAGACAAGGTCCTCGCGGTCGATTCGACCGTCGCCATTACCTCCATGCATGGGTTTATCGAATTCGGCCAACGCAAGAAACCCATTGCGTTTCGACCCAGCGGGGGGAGCGGACTGCGGCGTTGCGTTTCCAAACAACTCGATCCCATTGTCGATCACGCCGTTTCGATTGCGATCCAGAGCTAACCAAGCGTTGCTCGATCCAGATCGAGTCCAGGAAACGCGATCTATCTGGCCGTCGTCGCCGATGTCGAAGAAAACTCCTTCGGAGGCATTCGTTAGGTTTACGCCGGTCCCGTCCACATCGATGACGATGGGGGTGGGATCGCAGCAACATCCGTTAAGCGCGGTCTGGCCCGAAGAAGGACACCCATTTCCGAGGCCAGTGAAAAGGCAACAGTCGCGGGCATAGCCGCCAGCCTCGCAAGTAGCACTGGCGTCGCACGGTAACGGACAGGTTCCGCCGATATTGCAATTGGCGCAGCTCAACTGAGCTCTTACGGGAGGGGAGCAAACGAGGACAGAGACCAAGATGGTCAACAGTCGAGAAATGCGCGAACGGACATTGCGAATCACCTAAACCTCCTTCAGCCTGGGGCGGTCTCAAGAAAGTCGGCTTTAGAATAAGCTGTCTCGCAAAAAAAAACAAGCGGAAAAGAGCTACATTACGGTGAAATTCACTTGCCCTATGCGATTAATCGCTCGGATGCGCGCCACTACTACTTCTTCTGCCGCCGCGGGTCCATCGCCGTTCCGGCGTTGTAGCGGGCGGGCATTTTGGTCCACTCGTCGCGAGTCATGCCGTTCAGATCCCACTGCGGGACGCCGTCTTTGAGCGTGATTTCGGCGATCAGGCGCTGCGGGCCCGTCAGCTTGCCGCCCGCGATGTCGGTGAACCCGAAGTTGCCCTTTTCGAGCCGCAGTACGGCGACGTCGGCCACCGCCCCCACGCTCAAGTGACCGAGATCCTCGCGCTTGATCTGCCGCGCCGGAGCCCAGGTGGATTTCGCGATCGTGTCGTCGAGCGAGAGCCCCATGTTGAGGAACTTCGACATCACGTTGGTCATGTCCTTCATGCCGCCGATCATGCTCGACTGGTGGAGGTCGGTCGAGATGGAATCGGGCACGAAGCCTTGTTTCATCGCGGGCACGGCCTGCCAAAACAGAAAGCTGCCCGCGCCGTGGCCGACGTCGAACAGCACGCCGCGCTTGCGCGCCTGCCACAGGTAATCGCGAACTTTATCCTGCTTGTCGAGCATCGGCACCGCGCCGAGGTACATGTGCGTGTACATGTCGCCGGGGCGCAGCCGGTCGAGGACGAGTTCCTCGTGCGGGCGCTCGATGCGGAACACGCCGAAATCGACCATCACGGGAATGTTCGCCGCTTTCGCCGCCGCTAACGCGCGTTCGACGGCGATCCACTCTGGACCGGCGTAATGCGCGGTCTTGACGCCAACGACGACGCCCGGGTGCTTCTTCGCCATCGCGGCGAGTTGCTCCGCGTCCATTTCCGTAGTCTCTTGCTCGATCGCGCCGCACATGCCGGTGCCGACGATGTTGAGCAGCGCCAGCACGCGGGTCTTGGCGCGGTCGATCACGCGCTCCTTGAATTCGGGAAAGCTCTTCCAGCCGGAGGTGCCCGCGTCGACGACGGTGGTGACGCCGCTGCGGAAGGTGTGATCGTCCGGGAATACGGAAAGTTGGCCGCAGTAAGCGCTGGGTTTCGAAGCGGTCGAGTAGACGTGGACGTGCAGATCGACGAGGCCGGGAGTGACGTAGAGTCCGGCGACGTCGACCGAGCGCTTGGCCTTGGCCGCGTCGATCGAGGGTGCGACTTCGGCGATCTTTCCGCCCGCGATCGCCACGTCGCGCTTCGCGCTCAGCTTATTCTTGGCGTCGATGACGTGACCGTTTTTGAGCAGCAGGTCGTAGGGAGGGGCTTGGGCGAGGAGGATCGCGACGGCGGCGAAAGTCATGCCGTCATTTTAGTGCTACGCGTTGGCCCTAGGCGTTAGTGCTAGGCGGGGCGTCAGGCGCGGACGAAGCGGCCGTCGGATTGCAGCGTGTACTTCCGTCCGCGCCAGACGATGTCGCGTCCGAACCAGCCCGCCACCCAGAAACCGAAGCTCAGGATGTCCTGCGCGAGCAGGGCGACGGTCATCTTGGCGTCCACCGCGCGGGCCACGGAAATCGCGGCCGCGAGCCACAGCGCCATCACGGCCGCCGAGGCGACGGGCGCGAAGGGAGCGACGATCAGCGCCACCGCGGTCGGCATGGCGAAGAACTGGCCGAGATACGCCCAGCCGCGCGAGGCGCGCGTCGAACGCATCCAACGCAAGCGATGCGCGAAGTTGGTGGCGCGATCTTGACTGCCGATGCGGTGCTCGACCACCGTGCGCGCGAGGCCGACTTTGAAGCCCTCGGCGGCGGCGCGCTGCCCGATCACGTAATCCTCGGCCAGATACTCGCTCAGTTTTTGCCAACCGCCGATCTTGTCGATCACGCCCTTGCGGACGTGCATGGTGGGTCCGACGGCGAACTTCACGCCGCCCTCGACCAAGCGCGCGACGAGCATTCCGGCCAGAAACTCCGTGTTCATGCCGATGGCTTCGAGACTCGACCAGGCCGACGGTCCGCCAACCGCGCGGTACGGGTAGGTGGCGACGTCGAACTGCGGGTCGATTTGTTCGACGAAACGCGACGGCAGCCAAATATCGGAATCGCCGATGACGATCAGGTCGTAGCGCGCGAGAATCCAAGCCTGCGCGAGCTTCCAGACTTTCGGGTTCGCCCACTGCGGCGCGCCGGTGACGATGAGTTGCGCGTCCACGTGGGGAAACTCGGCCATCAGCTTTTCGGCGACGGCGTAGGCCGGGTCGTTGCGGTCCTCGACGGCCAGTACGATTTGGAATTGCCCTCGTTGGCCGAACACGGATCGCAGGTTGTCTTCGAGACCCGCGTCCACGCCGCGCAGCGGCTTTACAAACGTCACCGGTTCGGTATTGCGCTTTTGTTCCTGGGCGAGGAAGTTGCGCAAGGCAACCACCACGAGGATGCAGTACACCGCGGAACCGAGGGCGAGGAGGATCACTCGATTGGCGTTTTCGCGTCGATCACCTGTCGGATCGCCGCGACCGTCTCCTGTAACTGTTTCGCGCCCAGATCGCCCGCGCGCCGCTGCCGCAGCGACACCGTCCCTTGCTCGGCCTCGCGGTCGCCCACGACGAGCATGTACGGCACCTTTTGCAGCTGCGCTTCGCGAATCTTAAGATTGACTTTCTCGGACCGCGCGTCCACTTCGGCGCGGATTCCCGCCGCCGCCAGCGTCTCGCGAACCGTTTCCGCGTAAGGCGTGTGACGATCGGTAATCGGTAGCACCACGGCTTGGACCGGCGACAGCCATACGGGCAGCGCGCCCGCGTAGTGCTCGAGCAGGATGCCGAAGAAGCGCTCGACGGAGCCGAACAGCGCGCGGTGCACCATCACCGGCTGGTGCTTGTGACCGTCCTCCCCGATGTAGGAAATGTCGAACCGGCGGGGCAGATTGAAATCGAACTGGACGGTCGAAAGCTGCCACTTGCGCCCGATCGCGTCCACGAGCTTGACGTCGATCTTCGGCCCGTAGAACGCCGCTTCGTCGGGCATGGTTTTCACTTCGAGACCGACGCGCGCCACCGCCTTGGCGAGCGCGTCTTCGGCCATCGCCCATTGTTCCGGCGTGCCGTCGTACTTGCCGCTCACGCCGCCGTCCCACGTCGAAAGTTCCGCTTCGTATTGTTCGAAACCGAACGTGCGCAGGGTGTGTACGGCGAAGTCCAGGCAGGAGACCACTTCGTCGATCAACTGATCGGGACGGCAGAAGATGTGGGCGTCGTCCTGGCAAAAGGCGCGCACGCGCAGCAGCCCGTGCAGGACGCCCGATTTCTCGTAACGGTGCACCGTCCCCAACTCGCCCAGGCGGACGGGCAGATCGCGATAGCTGCGCTGCTGGTGCGCGTAGATCAGTACGTGGCCGGGGCAATTCATCGGTTTGGCGCGGTACACCGCGTCGTCGAGTTCCATTTCGTCGAACATATTTTCGGCGTAATGTTCCTCGTGGCCCGACACCTCGAAAAGCTTCTTGCGCATAATATGCGGCGTGGACACCAACGAATAGCCGCGCTTGAGATACTCGGCGCGCATCCAGTCCTCTAGCTCTTTTCGGATGAGTCCGCCCTTTTCATGCCAGAAAATGAGACCCGGCCCCGCCAATTCCTGAATCGAGATGTATCCCAACTCCGCCCCGACCTTGCGATGGTCCCGCTTCTTGGCCTCTTCCAGGCGGTCGAGGTGCGCCTGCAGGTCCTTATCGTTGAACCAGGCGGTACCGTAAATCCTTTGTAATTGCTTATTGGCGGCGTTCGACTTCCAGTAAACGCCCGCGATCGCCATGAGCTTGAACGAGCGGAGCTTCTTCGAGGTCGGAACGTGCGGGCCCCGGCAAAAGTCGATAAACGCCGGCCCTAGGGTGTACTCGGTAAACGTCGCCCCGGCCTTTTCCTCGATTAGTTCGACCTTCATCGGCTCGTCCATCGAGCGGTACTTCGCGAGCCCGGCCTCCTTGTCGATCACCAAGCGCTCGAACTTCAAATCCCGTGCCGCCAGTTCGGCCATCTTCTTTTCGAGTTTTTCGAGATCCTCGGGCGTGAACGGGTCCGCTCGGTCGAAGTCGTAATAGAAACCGTTCTCGATGGGGGGGCCGATGCCGAGCTTGGTTTCGGGATAAAGCTCCAGCACGGCGGCGGCGAGCAGGTGCGCGGTCGAATGGCGATAGACTTCGAGTGAGCTCGGGTCCTTCGTGGTCAGGATTTGGACGGAAGCGTCGCCCTCGAGCGGGCGGGTCAGGTCCCAGAGTTCGCCGTCGACTTTGGCGACGATCGCGTCTTCGGCGAGGCGCTTCGAAATGGACTGGGCGACATCGAGCGGGGCCGTACCGGCGGGATAGGCTTTTGCGGAGCCGTCGGGCAAAGTGACGTGTATGTCGGGCATTGGGGAGTATCTACCATGACATCACAACGATCCCCGGTACGGCGGCGAAATGACCGTCGCGGGTGACGAGAGTTTCCTTGCGCTCCCTAACTATGGCCGCGATCCACAAGTCGTTCGAGGGGATTGGGCGGCCGATGCGTTTCAATTCGTAGCGGATCGCGCTGTAGTGCCGCGCGGTTTCCTTAGACACCTCGAAGACGTGAATCGTGTCGAGGATGCCCTCCAGCCAATCTTCGTATTTCGCCCGGCGCGTCGATCCAACCACGCCGAATTGATACTCACCCAAGGTGATCGCGGTGATGGATGGAAGTTCGTAGCGTGTCAGCCGGTCTATTTGGGGATCGCCCTCCGCCAAGGCGGAGAAGGCGTTGGTGTCGAGAATCACTTCCACTCTTCCGGGTTGATGCGCCCGAATTCTTCGTCGATCACCTTCATGATGCGAGCGTTCTCCTCCTTGAGATGCGCCAAAGCCCCGAAGTACTTTCTCCACGCCGGAGCGGGATCGTTCTCGCGCGACAAATGCGAACGAAGCGCGACGCGGACCAACTCGTCGAGGGGCACGCCGCGATCTGCGGCGACGTACGTGGCTTGACGCGCCAACTCGTCGGGAATCTCGATGGTGGTCTTCACGAGCCCATCGTCCCATAAAGACGGCTTTATGGCAGCCGAGTCGTCTGATGCGCGATCATCTGCCAGCCGGCCGGTTTCTTCGTCCAAACATGGATGACCCGGAAGCTGGACTGCTGCCGCGCGCCCTTCGAGGTGGTGTCCATTTTTAGACCGGAAGTCAGCACCGCCGTGCCGCCGTAAACCTGAACTTTCGGGTCCAGATGTGTCACCGAATGGTATTGCTGCGCCCCGGATTTCAAGTTGTCGATGTACTGCCGCTTGGTATCCACGACGCCGGTCGAGTGCGTGTAGACCAGATCGTCGGCCAGCAGCTTTTCGAGCGCGGCGGTATCGGTCTTGGTAACGGCGTCGGCCCAGGCCTTGTCGGCGGCGAGGATGTCGGCGGCGTTCTTGTCCTGCGCGCCGAGGAGGGGGGCGAGGAATACAACCGCCGCGATTTTGGTTAGTGTCTTCATGACGACCGACAGTCTATCGCGCGGCGCGGCCTTCTCGAACGGGATTGCTATAGTGGGGAGTTCTATGGCAGAACCGGCCCCTTTCGACGAGGCGGCGCTGGTCGCCCGGGCCCGATCGGGCGACGATTCGGCCTTCGGGGATCTCGTCAACCACTACGAAAGGCGAATCTTCCGCCTCGCGAAAAACATCACTCAAAACGACGAGGATGCCGAAGACGTGCTCCAGGAAAGCTTTATGAAGGCCTACGGTCACCTGGATACGTTCCAAGGCAGTTCGAAGTTCTACACGTGGCTGGTGCGGATCGCGGTGAACGAAGCGCTGATGAAGCTGCGGAAGCGCAAAACGGATAAAACCGTGTCGCTCGACGAGCAGCTCGACACGGGCGAGGACACGCTGGTCCGCGAGATCGCCGTTTGGGACGACAATCCCGAGCAGCGCTACTCGCAGGACGAAATCCGCGGAATTCTGGATAAGGCCGTGGCGTCGCTGGAGCCGATCTATTCCTCGGTGTTCCAGTTGCGCGACGTCGAGGAGCTTTCGACGGAGGAAACCGCCGAAGCGCTCAACATTTCCGTGCCCGCCGTGAAGAGCCGTCTGCTGCGCGCGCGCCTGCAGTTGCGCGAAAAACTCACTCGATTCTTCCAACGAAAAGGGGACGACGTCTTTGCTTACCTGTAAGGACTTTCTTCGCCAGGTGAGCGAGTTCCTGGACGGAACCTGCGACCAGGCGGTAAAGCGGGATCTCGAAAAACACGTCAACGAGTGCCCGAATTGCTGGGTGGTTTTCGACACCACGAAGAAGACGCTGAAGGTCTTCAAGGGCATGGAGCCCAAGGAACTGCCGTCGGGCATTCGGGACCGGCTGATGGCGGCGCTGACGAAAAAAATGGCCGCCAAGAAGTGCGAGCCTACGCCCGAGCGGTCCGAAGCGGTAAACGGCTAGCGTTCGTCAAGAGAACAGGCTCATTTGCCCAGGCTCGACGTTCGAGGTAGGCCGTTCCGTCCCGGTTTTTAGCGGCTCGACGAGAATTTCCGCCGTCGCGCTAGACGTAGCCGCGCGGACCGGCGGAACGTCCTCGAGTCTCGTCAGCGTTCTCGTAATCCCGAGCTTCTTCGCGTCTTTCGTCCAACCCCGCGCGCTTTTCCCCTGTCCGTAGCTCAACGACAGCCGCTCTTCCGCGCGAGTCATGCCGACGTAGAGTAACCGGCTGGCCTCTTCCTTCTCGCGCGGCAGCCGGGCCGCGCGATGCGCCTCGGCGAAGCTGTCGCGGGCTTCGTCCTCGTTGCCTTTCGAATCGGTGATCCGCCATTTCGCGCCCAACCCGGTGGCCGCCGAGTAGACCAGGCTCGCCGATTCGTTCGACGGCGTGGCGTCGAGCGCCGCGAGAAACACGACCGGAAACTCGAGCCCTTTGGCGGAGTGGATCGTCATCAACTCGACCGCGTCCGGCGATTCCGCCGCCGGAGCGTTCGGCTCGTCGCCCGCCTCGCGCAGCCGGTCGAAATGCGCGACGATGTCGGCGATCGCACGCGGCCGTTCCGCCCATAGCTCGCGGATGAGCCGTAGAAACTTGCGCACGTTCGCGCGGCCCGCCAGGTCGAGCCCGCCATCGTAGTCGCAGGCGTCCATCGCGCGCGCCAGGAGCCGGTCCGGCGAGACGTCGTGGCGCAAGCGTCGATGTTCGTCGAGTTCCGGGAGCGATACCGTCTCCGCCAGATTGCGCTTGGGATCGCGCGCCGCCAAAATTTCGGCGTCGCTCCAACCGAACAACGGCGAGCGCAAGACGCCGAACAGCGCGATCTCGTCGCGGGGATTGGCGAGGACGCGCAGGTAGTTCGACAGATCGGCGATCTCTTGGCGTTCGAAAAACGTCTTGCCGCCCGTGACGAGGTACGGGATGCCCGCGTCGAGAAACGCCCGTTCGAAATCGGGGAAGCGCCCGCCGGTGCGGAGCAGTACGGCGCAGTCGGAGTAACGGCGGCCTCGGGCGATCAGGCGCACGATTTCGCCCGCCACCCAACGCGCTTCGACGGTAGAGCGCAGAACGGCGTCGGGATTTTCGATCGCGGTTAGCTCGACCACCGGACCGTCGTCGCCCCCCGCGCCGGGCGTCGCGGCGAACTCGCGCGCGGCCTTCAATCCCGGACGCTCGATCCCCGGCATACCGGAACATACCCGTTCGGCGGCGTCGAGAACGGGGGCGCGGCTGCGAAAATTTTCGCGCAAGTAATCGATCTCGCCGCCCGCGCGCTCGACGCTCTCGCGGTAGGCGCGAAAGGCGTCCGGCGTCGCGTGGCGAAAGCCGTAGATCGCCTGGTTGATGTCGCCCACGGCGAAAAACCGTCCGGGGCGGCGCAGGCGCGCGATCAACCGCCATTGCACGGGATTCGTATCCTGCAACTCGTCCATCAAGATGTGGTCGAAACGGCCCGCCACTTCTTCGCGCAGGCGCTCGTCGCGGTCGAGAAGCGCGGCTGTCCGTTCTTCGAGATCGTCGAAATCGACTTTCGCTCGCTCGCGTTTGGTCCGGCGATACCGTCGCGCCGCTTCTCGCAACACGGCGTCGAGCGTTTCGCGTTCGGCCTCGAATCGACGGCCGACGGCGTCGGTGGCGGGCGGAGCGACCGGCGACGGAAATCCGTCGCCGGCGAGTCGAATCGCTTCGTAGGCCGCCGCGAGATCGCCCACCGGATCGGCCGTGCTCCAGGCGTGGAATAGCGCGCGCAGCCGCGCCGGATCTCGGGCGAGCGTGTCGTCGAGAGTCGCGCCGATCGCCTCTCGCAGCGCGAGTTGAGCGAGGCGTTCGTCGAGAATCGCGAAGTTCGGCGATAACCCCGCCACTTCGGCGTTGCGCTTCAGGACGCCCAAGCACAGACCGTGAATGGTCGATACCGAGGCGTTCTCCGCCTCCGGGCCGAGTTCCGCGGCTAGCCGCGAGCGAATCTCGGCGGCGGCCTTTTCGGTGAACGTAATCGCGGCGATGCGCGGCGGATCGACGCCGCGTTCGCGCGCCAGCCACACGAAGCGGGCCACCAGCACGCGCGTCTTGCCGCTGCCCGGCCCGGCCACCACGCACACGTCCTGGCCTTCGCGCTCGACGGCGCGCCGCTGCGCTTCGGTGAGTCTCACGCGCCCGCCCCCAAGGGCCGCGCCGCCGCGACGGCTTCTCGAATTCGGCAAGCGTCCCGGAAATCGCACCAGCGGCAGATACCCGGATCGCTGGGATCGAGGGCGATTCGTCCGGCGCGGATCGACTCTACCGCCTCCACCGCGCGGCGTTCCGCCTCTTCCATCAAAGTTCGCGGATCGGGCGCTTCGACGACTTTGGTTTCGCCGCGCAGAGCGACGTACGCGAAACCGGCCGGACGGTGGCCGCTCGCCGCGAGTGCGTGCAGGTAGAGCCCGCCTTGTACCGTCTCGGCGGCGTCCATGCGATCCTTGACGGCGCTCGCGGCGGAATACTTGTAATCGATCGCATAGACGTCGCCCGAAGAACTGCGGTCGAACCGATCGATCTGCCCCCGAACGATCAGGTCCGGGCGGAGGGCGAACTCGAAGGACCATTCCGCCTCTACCGCCCAGCCTTCGCGCCGGGGAACCTGCGAAAGGTAACGGCGCAGATTCCGCTCCAAGGCGAGACGGTGCCATTCGACGCGATGGTCCACCGTGACGTTGTTCTTGCGGCAGATTTCGCGGAACAGGCGGTCGAAGAGAATTTCGAACGGCGCGGCGGCGCCTCGGGTCCACTCGTGCAGAAATTTATGCGCGAGCGTGCCGTGATCGAGAACGCCGAAGCGCTCTTCGGGGGGCTTGGGCGGGGGCTGCAAACGGAGAGTCCGCTGGCCGAAGAACTGGAACGGGCACTTCAGAAACGTTTCGAGCTCGGTCGGGGCCCAACGGCGATCGGAGAGCGGCGGCGGCGCGGGAAGGTTCGTAGCGCGAACGGCCGTCCGGCGCGCGCCCGGCGCGGGACGATAGACGATAGGAGGTTCGATCGGCGCTCCGCAAGCGAAGACCCTCGGGCGTTGGGGTGAGCCGGCCGTCAGCAGCACCGACTCTCCGGCGGGCGATGTTCGACGAGTCCGCGCGGCGGCGATGGCCGGGCGAGCGTCGTCCCAGAACTCGGCGAGCGTCCGCTCGGGTCGCGGCAAGCGCGCCGCCAGACGATCGAGGCAGGTGCGGAGTTCGCCGCCCGCATCCAGACCGCCGATCGCTTCCGCCCAGACGCCGGGGGCGCGGTGCGCCATCCGCCAGCTTTCCATCGAGGCCAGCGGTTCCCCGAGCGATCCGAGTTCGTCGAGCCCGTGGCCCGGTATCGCCGCCAGCAGGTCGAATTCAAGCCGGTCGTTTTCGGGGCTCGTCTCGCTGAATCGGACAACGTCGAGCAGACGGCGTTTATCCCAACCCGACAGCAGCGCTTCGACGACGGCGACCGCGTAACGCACCGAAGCGCGCTCCTCCAGCCGGTCGTCGAAATCCTCTTCGAGCGGAATGCCGTACCGCTCGAAAGTGGCGGAGACGAGGGCGCGATACGGGTATTCGCCGGGAACCGTCACGGCGACGCTCGATAGGCGTTCGCCCGAACGGAAAAGTTCGACGATCCGGGCGGCGAGCGAGTGGACTTCGAGATCGGGAGAAGAGGCCGGGCCGAGGACGATCAAAAGCCCAGTCTAGCGGGCCGGACGCGCCTGCAACTCGGCGAGACTCTTTTCGAACTTGCGGCGCTGGTTCTCGTCGAGAATTTTGAGAATTTGCTCTTTGCCGTGCAGGCGCACGTCGTCCATCTGCATTTGCAGATCGGACATGTACTTCATGAAATCGTCGAGCACGATTTCGACCTTCTCTACCTGATGCGGCGTCAGTTCCAGGTCGCGCTGGAAGCGGGTGAGCAACTCCGCCTTGTTTCCGGTACGCAGCAACGTAGAGGCTTTAATCGCCGACTGGCGAGCGACGAACTTCATCGCGAGCGCACCCGCCGCCGCTCCGCAGAGAAAAACCACGAGAAGCGTCGAGAGCACTCGCGGGTTCGACCAGGAGATACGCGAGGTCACCGGCTTACTGTTCCATCGCCGTCAGCGTGACGAAGACGCGTCCGCGATCCTCGACCTCTTCGCCCACCAGATGTACATCCGGGCGCTCGTCCACCAGGATCTCGGCGGGGGCTTCCCGCGCGATCTCGACTTCGTCGCCCGAACCGGTGGAGAACACGGCCACGGCCATCAGCAACAACAACGCGGCGGAGGCGTACAGCAACCGCGCGCCGAAAGGCTGCAAGAAGATCGACCAGAAACCGGATTGCGACTCGTTCTCGACGCGCGTCATCACGCGCGCGTACAGACCGGGAGCCGGAGCCAATTCGGCGGGTAGCGAAAACGCGCTCCGGATGGTCCGGGACTGCTCCGCCATTTGCGCCACCATTTCGCGCTCGACGGGGCCGCCCAACGCCTCCTCAAACGCGGCCCGCTCGGCGGGCGTCAAGTTCCCCGAGAGGTAATCTTCCAAATCGTTCTGGATTCGCGCGTTCATAACCGAAATTCCATCGTCTAGGCCGTAGTCGGCGTTCCCGGACGCCGCATCAACCGCTGAGCGGCCTTCAGCAGCTTCTGGCGCGCCCGAAATAGTTTCACCTTGATCGTATTCTCGTTCATTCCCGTCATTTGCGCCAACTCTTCGACGGAATGGCCTTCCACTTCCTTCAATAGGATCAGATTTCGATCCTCGGCACTCACTTTGGCGAGCAATTTCGTCAGCAATTCGCGTTGCGCTAACTGCGAATCCACGGCCGGACCCCGATCCGCGCCCGCCTCGGAGTTGTCCATTCGCTGCGCGTCCTCTTCCGAGAAGTCGCTTTCGTAGACCAGCTTGCGGACCTTCTTTTTCCGCAGATAGTCGTAGCACTCGTTGACGGTGATCTTGTAGATCCAGGTGAGCAGGCTCGACCGGGCGTCGAAATTGCCGATCGAGAAATAGACCTTCGTAAACACCTGCTGCGAAATGTCTTCCGCGTCGTTCTGGTTACGGAGAATTCCGTAGATGATCGAAAAGACCTTGTTCTGATAGCGCTCCATCAGTTCCCGGAACGCGGAATCGTCCTTGGCCTGAACGCGCTCCACGAGGCGCGCTTCGTCTGTCTGCCGGTGTTCCAAGGTCCTGTGTCCGCGGGACGAGGCCGAAGCCCCTGCGTGGGCGGGAAATCCGAACCCGGGAATCGCCGCCGCTCCGTAAACGCCGCTCATACATCATAGCGGACGCGGCTTATGTTCTTTGGGTTTCAGCCTACGCGGCTATCTCGCTTGGGTTTCGGCTGGGTAAAGATTCTCGCGAGCGCGCATCCCGGATGTGGTCGAGTGAATCCATTACAATGGGATAAGGAGAACCGCGAGTGATTCAACTGACCGAGAAAGCCGTATCGAAAGTCCAGGAGATTCTGGACACCCAGGAGCCGAAACCGACCGGATTACGGATCGCCGTCGTGGGCGGCGGCTGCTCCGGCTTTAGCTACAGCATGGCGTTCGAGAACGCCCCGGGCATGCTCGACAAGACGTACGACTTCGGCCCGCTGAAGGTGTATGTGGACCAGGCCAGCCTGTTGTATCTCGACGGCGCCGAGGTGGACTACGTCGAAACCTTCGAGGGATCGGGCTTCAAGTTCAACAATCCGCAAGTCAAGTCGACGTGCGGTTGCGGAAGTTCGTTTAGCGTCTAAGCGGCGCCGGGAGAAGAGGATTTCGAAAAGGCCCCGGGAAACCGGGGCTTTTCTTTTGCCCGGGGTTGCGGCGGGCCGTGAGGGTAAAAAACAAAACGCCCGGCTTTCGCCGGGCGTTTCGCCGCTAGTAGCACTTCTCGTTCTAAGTTTAGGCCGCCCGCCGACGAGCCATCGCACCCACCGCGAGCAGCCCAAAGCCCACCAGCGCCATCGCGCCGGGCTCGGGGATGATCAGGTCGGGGGTGAACACCGAACCGGAGTACGAGGTCGTGTTCACCACGCCGCCCGTCTTCAGCGTCGACAACGAAACCGCCGGAACGAATTGGGCGGAGAGCGTCACCGCCGCGTTGCCGAACGACAGCATTTCGAGCAAGCCCGCGTTGGTACCGGTGTAGGCGACGTTGCTCAGATTGATCGCGGGCGCGGTGTTGATACCGACAATCGAACCCTTCTGGAAAATGTCGACGAAAACGAGGTCCGCCGTCAGCGTATCCGTGCCATCGAAGATCGAGAAGACTCCCTTACCGGTAACGGGGGCCGCGCCGGCCGCGACCGCGCCGATGGTGAAGGTGCCGGTAATGTTGCCCGAGAAACCGATCATGGTCGGCTCGTCCGAGTTGGTCACTTCGAAATCCCACCCGCCGATGCCGGGCGAAAAGCTAAACGTGCCCGTCGTGCCATCGAAAACGATCTCGGCGTTGGTGACGCTCGCGATGTCAAAGAGAAGCGGCGAAGCGAAGCTGGTCGAAGCCGCCAGAGCGAGAAGCGCAAGAAGTTTTTTCATTTTGTGTTGTTCCTCCAGGAATTTTGGTGCTACCTAGCTCTAGTAGGCTATCACCCGATCCCCCGTAGTGTCAACGCCTGAGAGGCGTTTTCCGGTGGAAATGGGGAGCAAATAGGGGCCCGAATATTCCTACCGGTACTGGTACGATTTCAAATTGGTTTCAGGAAATGCTCTCCAAAAAAGCAAGAGGCGCAAACCCGAAGGTCTGCGCCCTTTGTAAGCTACCGGAGATTTGAGCCGAACTACGCGCGCCGACGAAGCATGCCGAGGGCGAGCAGACCGCCGCCAATGAGGGCGAAGGCACCCGGCTCGGGAATGTTCGAGACCACTGTGCCGGAGTAGCTGGTGGAGCTGACCAACGCGCCAGCCGTCAGCGTCTTGAGCGAGCGCGGCGGGATAAACTGAGCGGAGACCGTAGCAACCGCGCTGCCGAGGGTCGTCAGCTCGATCAAGCCTTTGTTCATACCGGTATACGAAATCGCGTACAGGTTGATCGCGCTGCTGTCGTTCATGCCGACCGTCGTACCCTTGCTAAAGATCGAAACCATATCGATCGAGGCGGTGAGGATATCCCCCATGCCGTCGTCGATCGTGAAGATACCGGTCCCGCTGACGGGGGCCGTCTGGGTGACGCCACCGGCAATCGCGCCGATCGTGAAGGTTCCGTGAATCGTGCCGAACAAGCCGACCAGCGTCGGTTCGTCGGACAACGTGATTTCGAAATCGTACGCTCCGGAATTCGGGAAGCTAAACGTGTCCGTCGCTCCGTCGAACACGACCGAAGCGCCTACGACGCTCGAGAAGTTGAAGAGTAGAGGCGTGGCGGAAGCGGTTGCGACCGAGAACGCCAGAAGGGCTAGTAGTTTTTTCATGTTGGTTCTCCTCCGGGCCTAGCTGTCTTGCCCAGCTTTGCCAAGTTACCATTCGATCCCAACTCCTGTCAACACCTTAATGATGTTTTAAGAGCCGCACAGGTACTGGGAATGGGGGCATCGAAGATCATTGGGTACCAGTACTCTCAGAAAACTCGTTTAGGAATTGTTTTCCCCACCGCCCAAAGCCACACTTGGGGGAGAATAGTCGCCAGACGAGCATGTTCCCCGCACTCAACCCCACGATCGTCACCGGACGGGCCGATTGGCCGGAAATCGCCAGGCTGGCTTCGAAAGCGGGGTTCCCCGCCGTCGATCTTAACGCCGCCAAAGCCCAAGCGGCCGGATTGGCCGCCACCCGCGACGAACTGGCGGCGCTCCGGATCAAGCCCGCCGTCGTCTCGTTTCCGGTCGAGTTCCGCCGCGACGACGCGACATTCGAAGCGACACTCGGACAACTCGAGCCGGCCGCGCAATTGGGAGTCGCGCTCGGCTGTCCGCGCATGGCCACTTATATCGTCCCTTCGGCCGAACTCCCCTATCGCGAGCAGCGCGCGCTGTTTTTGAAACGGCTGCGGCGCGTCGCCGATATCCTCGCCCGTTCTCACGTGCGGCTGGGGCTCGAATTCGTCAGTCCGGTTCATTTGCGCAAACGCCTACCCTATCCGTTCATTTACGACCTGACCGGGATGCTGGACTTCGCCATGGATTGCGGCCCGAACGTAGGCCTGCTGCTCGATTCCTGGCACTGGCACCACGCGGGCAATACCGTGAAAGACATCCTGAACACGCCCGGCGAGCGACTGGTCCACATCCACATTAACGACGCGGCGGCGCAAGCTCCCGAAGACGTGCGCGACAACGAGCGCTTAATGCCCGGCGAAGGCAAGATCGATTTGACGGGCTTTCTGCAGGCGATCCACAAGACCGGCTATCGCGACGCCGTGAGCGTCGAGGTATTCGGGCGCGGGTTGAAGGACATGCCGGTAGAGGCGGCGGTACAACTGGCGTTCGATTCGACGGCGGCCGTCATGCGCAAGGCACAAGTTTGGGGATGACGAACGTTTGGAAATGAAACTCGAAGGCCTTCTCACCGAACGGCGCAATCCGTCCTCCGAGGGGATCGACGCACTGCCTACCCTCGAAATGCTGCGGGTCGTCAACGACGAGGACCGGCGCGTGGCCGAGTCCGTAACGCCGGAACTCGAACGCATCGCCATGGCCGTGGACGCCATCGCCGAGCGCCTGCGCCGCGGCGGGCGGCTGTTCTACATCGGCGCGGGGACTTCGGGGCGGCTGGGCGTGCTCGACGCGAGCGAGTGTCCGCCGACGTTTAACGTTCCGCCCGGAACCGTCACTGGAATCATGGCCGGGGGCATGGACGCGCTGTGGAAAGCCACCGAAGCGAGCGAGGACGACGCCGAAGCCGGGGCGCGCGACCTGGACGCTCACGGATTCGGCGGGGGCGACGTGTTGGTGGGAATCGCCGCCAGCGGCCGCACGCCCTACGTGTTGGGCGCGATCCGGCGCGCGCGCGAATTGGGCGCGGCCACCGTCGGCATTAGTTGTACGCCCGGGTCCGATCTGTCGCGCGACGTGGCGATCCCTATCGCTCCTCTGCCTGGACCGGAAGTCGTCGCCGGATCGACGCGCTTGAAAGCGGGCACGGCCACCAAGTTGGTGCTGAACATGCTTTCGACCGGCGCGATGATCAAGCTCGGTCATGTCTATTCGAACTGGATGGTGAACGTCCAGCCAACCAACGAAAAACTGCTCCACCGGGCGCGGCGTATTGTGACGGAAGCGGCGGAGGTTCCGCCGGAACGCGCGGCCGAGTTGCTGGAAGAGGCGAGCGGTTCGGTGAAGACGGCGATCGTGATGGGGAAACTCGGCGTCGATCGCACGGAGGCGGAACGCCGTCTCGCCCAAGCGCAAGGCCGGGTGCGCGAAGCTCTTAAGTAGACCTAGTCTTAAGTAAACCCATATGGACCGATTCCGCATCCAGGGCGGGCGCGCGCTCGCCGGGGAGATCGCCGTCAGCGGCGCGAAGAACGCCGCGCTTCCCGTGTTGGCCGCCTGCCTGTTGACCGACGAACCGGTCGTCCTTTCCGGCATTCCGCGCGTGCGCGACATCGGCACGATGCTGTCGCTGTTGAAGCACAACGGCGCGGCGGTCGTCGAGGAAGGCGAGGCGCTGCGGATCACCACTCCGGAGATCGTGTCGCCCGAAGCGCCATACGAAGTGGTGAAGACGATGCGCGCGTCGAGCCTGGTCCTCGGACCGCTCGCCGCGCGTTGCGGTCGCGCGCGAGTGTCGATGCCCGGCGGTTGCGCCATCGGCGCGCGTCCCATCAATTTGCACCTCGCGGGGCTAGAGCGCCTGGGCGCGGTGATCCAGCAAGAGTACGGCTACGTGGAAGCGCAAGCGCCGGGCGGGCTGCGCGGCGCGACGGTCCACTTCGACCGCATCACCGTCACCGGCACCGAGGACTTGATCATGGCCGCCGTGCTGGCCCAAGGGGAAACGGTTCTCGAAAACGCCGCGCGCGAGCCGGAAGTGGTGGACCTGTGCGCGCTGCTCGTCAAGATGGGCGCGAAGATCGAGGGAGCGGGTACGTCGACCATCCGCATCCAAGGCGTCGCGAAACTGGGCGGCGCGTCGCACACGATTATCCCGGACCGGATCGAGGCGGGAACGTTCCTGATCGCGGGCGCGATCACGCGCGGCAACCTCTTGGTGACGGGATGCGTTCCGGAGCATCTCACGGCGCTGATCGTCAAGATGCAACAGGCGGGCGTCGAGGTGACCGAGGAATCGCCGGGCGCGTTGCGCGTGCGCACGGGAGGCGCGGTCCGCTCCGTCGATATGACCACCGAGGAGCATCCGGGGTTCGCCACCGATCTGCAAGCGCAATTCATGGCGCTGATGACGCAAGGTTCGGGCATCAGTTTCGTCACCGAAACGATTTTCGAGAACCGCTTCATGCACGTGCCGGAATTGGGGCGCATGGGCGCGAACATTCGCGCGGAGGGGCGGCAGGCGATCGTCGCCGGTCCGACGCCGCTGATGGGCGCTCCGGTGATGGCGAGCGACCTGCGCGCGAGCGCGTCGCTGGTGCTGGCCGGGCTCGCCGCGCGCGGGGAGACGGTGATCGACCGCGTCTATCACATCGATCGCGGCTATGAAACGATCGAGAAGAAGCTCGCCAGCGCGGGCGCGCAGATCGTGAGAGAGGGGTAGGCCATGAAACACAATCCGGGATTTTTGGCTCTGGTGAACGACGCGAAATCGCGCGTCGGGGAGATCGATATCGAGGCGTACAAGAGAATGGCCGCCGCGAACGAACCGCACCTGCTGATCGACGTACGCGAGGAGAGCGAGTGGGCCGCCGGGCGCGCCGCGGGCGCGATGCATCTTTCGAAAGGCACCATCGAGCGCGATATCGAAACGAAGGTCCCGGACAAGAGCGTGAAGCTGGTGCTGTACTGCGGCGGCGGATTCCGCAGCGCGCTCGTCGCCGACAATCTCAAGAAGATGGGCTACACGGACGCGATTTCGCTCGACGGCGGCTGGCGCGCGATTTCCGAAAGCGGACTGCCTACCACAAGAGGATGAGTCCGACGGCGCGGTAGACCACGTAGACGATCGCCGCGAACTCGCCGAGTTGGAAGACCTTCTCGAAGCGCTCGTTCATGAACTCGAAGCGGAGCATGAGCGCGCAAAAGACGCCGGCGGAAATCCATCCCGGCTGGAAACCGCCCGAGAACGCGCGCGTGTGCGCGAACAGTCCCGCCCAGAAGAGCAAGGGGAGGTTCGACGACGAGCCGCGCGAGTATCGAATCCAGGCGACCAACGCCGCGGCGGCGAGCACTCCGAAGTTGATCGCGTTGAACGGCGTGAGCGGAATGCCGAAGAACACGCCTCTACTCTACCCGAGCGGGAAGCGTTTCTAAAAAGACCAAAGCAGACTAACGTATGCGGTATGAGCGCGATAGCCGTCCGCCACGGGGCCACCGTATTTGTAGAACTGATAGCCCGCGTTCCAGCGGATATCGCGCCTGACGGGAATCGAAACCCGAAACATCGGTGCCTGAAACACGAACGGCAGCGACTGGAAATCCTGAAAGTAGGACAACACGTTCGGGCGCGACGGTCCGCCCGCGTCTCTCACGTAACTATGCGCGGCGTAGAGATCGACGCGCTTGCGGATGGTGGCGCGCACGCCGCCGAAAAACGTGTGGACGTTCGACACGTACCAGGAACGTTCGTTTTCGCTCTGAATGCCCTGGTAGAAAAACGCGATTCCGGTAAGCGTGTCGAGGTGCTGCTTCGAGTAGTTGGCGTCGAAGGTCAGCCAATCGCGCGCCTGCCACGAGCCGTCGGCCGAATACGACCGCGCCCGCGCGCTGTGCGCGAAGAGGCTGGTCGAGTTGAAGTTGTAGTTCGACTTCGCTTGCGCGCCCAGCGACAAACCGCGCCGCTTGTACTGTACGCGCGACGACAGGCCGTGATAGTTCTTCTCGCTGGTGGGATAAAATGGCGCGTCCGCGCGGCCAAGTTCGCCGTCGACGTGAATCGAAAATCCGGCGAAGGGGCGCAGGCGAAACCCCAGCGCGCCCGCGTTGAGGCGGTTGGTTTGCTCGGTGAACAGTTCGTCCTGGATCGAACGAATGCGGCGCTCGGAGAAGTGGTAGCCGCCGTGAACGCTGGCGCGCGATCCGAGCTGCAACTGCGCGTCGGTCGAGTTCGAGATTAGGCGAATCCCGAGAAACTCGAAGCTCGTGAAATTGATTCCGGCCAGCGAGTTATTGAACTCGGCGAAGCGCGACTCGCCTTCGATCCGCGTCTGCGTGAAGCTCGTGTGGTTGGTGACGGTGAGACCCTCGGTGGGGAATACGCTGACGGTCGCGTTGGCGGCGAGTACCGGACGCCGCGCGTCGCCGGTGACGATCGTCTGCCGGTTGCGGCCGTTGCCGAACCGATCGGTCCCGAGCGCGGTTTCGTCGAACACGAAATTGCGCCGCCCCGCCACCCACGTCAACCGCGCGTTCACGGTGATCTTCTTCGCGCGCTCGGTGAACAGATTCGCGCGCCAGCCGGGCGACGATCCGTGGTTCGGCTGCGCGCGCGACAACCGGGTCAACGTCGTCGCGTCGGTGGGGTCCTCCCCCGCCGTGAGCGTGTCCGCGAAGTCGCGCGTGTCGTCCTTGAAAAATTCCCAATTGCGCACGGCGATCAGCTTGAGGCCCGCGAACTTCGCTTCGCCCCCCAGGCGATATTCGTTCTGCTCCCGCCGCACGTCGGCGAGCACGGTGGCGATATCGCCGCGATGCTGGTCGAACAGGTTGTAGGTCGTCAATCCCGGCCCCGATTGCGAGTTGCGCGAGTATCCGCCGAAAATCTGAAAATTACGCCCCGGGGCGAGCGTCAGCGTGTGATCCTGCAATCGCCGCGTCGTGTCGAGACGATGACGCCCGTCGGCGATCGCGAGCGCCGGATTGAAGTACGCGCTCTCGCGCCACACGAGGTCGTAGCGATAGATCGAGTTCTTCTCGACCGAGAAACTCGCGAACTGGTAGGGATCGTTGCCCAGCCCGATGGTCGAAAGCGACAGCCGGTCGAAGAGTTTGCCGTCGCCGTTGCGCGACTGCATGTCGAGCTTCGACGACAACAGTCGCAGGCCGTTGCGATAGTTGACGTCGCTGCGGTACTTGTCGCGATCGCCGTCGACGCCCATCGCGCGCACGCCCAACTCGAACGACTGCCGGATGTTGTAGCCGAGCCAATCCTCGCCGCGCGCCGCGCCCACCGCCTCGGGCGTCGGAGCGACGGGCTGTTGCGCCAGCAACGCCGCGAGCGCGAGCGCCGTCATCGCAGAAACCTCGCGTCCGCGTTCGATCCGTGGATCCGCACGTGGCACGCCGTGCAGTTCTGGTAGCGCGGGTTGGTCATCGAGTGCGACGGCGATTGAATGGGCACGCCGACGCTCGGATCGCGGCCGAAGCCGGGCGCGCCGTTATGGCATTCCAGGCACAGCGTGAACACGGCGGGGCGCTTCAACAATCGCGCGTTCGCCGATCCGTGCGGCGTGTGGCACGATTCGCAACCGTCGACGCGCGTGGCGGCGTGCTCGAACGCGAACGGCCCGCGCTGCGCGACGTGGCATTTCAAGCAGGCCTCTTCGTTGATCAACGCCTGATCCACCATCTTCGGCCGGGCGGCCATCCGCCATGTCGGCGCGGATACGCCGTGCGGATTGTGGCAGTCCGTACACTGCATAAACCCTTCGTTCACGCGATGCTTGAACGGCATCGAGAATTGCGCGCGCACGTGCTGGTGGCAGCCGTAGCAAAGTTCGGGCTGCCCGGCGGCGAGCGAAGCCCGGCCCGCGTGTACGGCGGCGGTCGGCGACGAGGCCGCGGAAATCGAGGAACTCAATCGCGCGAGTTGGCTCTGCTCCAGCCGCTGCCGCGCCAGATTATGAATCGAGTGACAGCTCGAACATCCCACTTCGCCCGTCGTGTGCGGCGAACGCCGGATGTTCGAGCGCGGAAACTGTTGCGAATGGCAGGCGAGGCACTGGTCGACGGTCTTCGCGGCGGTGAGTTGCGAGAACGCGACGATGTTCGTCTTGCCGCCCTTGGCGTCGACGTGCGTTTTGCCCGGACCGTGACAGCTTTCGCAGCCGCGCCGCGAGAGATCGGCGCTCGTCACGTCCTCTTTGCCGCCGAGAATCTTCTTCGCGTGGGCGTTGCGGAAAAAAGTGGCGGTTACGTCGGGATGGCAGGCGCGACAACGGTCGCTACCGACGTAGGTGTCGTCCGCCGCGAAAAGACACGCCGAGACTAAAACCGCCCCTAAAGCTACCCGCACGTGCCCCTATTGTATTCGGGACGTGTGTCAAAAGGAATACGAGAGTCCGGCGAGAATTAGAAAGTCGTGCAGCCAGCCGCCGGGCGTCGATCCGTTCGAGGGAGCGATCAGTTTCCCCGGAAACGGCGTCATCTGATCGCGCGCTTCGATGCGGAACAACGTTTTGCGCCCCACGCGGTACTTCACGCCCGCGCCCGCCGACAGCATCGGTTTCCACTCGCTGGTCTGCGTGAGATAGGCGAACTGATTCAGCGGCTGGACGATCTGCTCCGCGCCGGTGCCCTGAAACAGCTTCATGCCGCCGCCCAGCATCACGTAGGGGCGGACATTCGCCTCCACGCCGCCGAAGTGAATCATCGCGTCGTACTCGACCGCGTGGCTTTGCGCACCGAACCGGACGTTCTGCCCGCCGGAGGAGAGCTTCAATTGGCTCATCTGCCACGTGTAGCGGACTTCGCCGCCGATGCGCCGGTACATATCCTGGCCGATATGCGCCGTGATCGCCGCCGCCGGAGCGAGACCCGCGCTCGCCGACGCGCCGCCCGCCGAGTTCAAGGTTTGCGACGTGTAGAAACCCGCGCCCGCGCCGATCCCCATTTCCCAGCGCTGGGCCAAAGCGGCGGAGGCGAAAAACAAAAAGAGGGACAAATGTTTCATTCGATTACCCTGACCGAGAAAGAGGTTCCGCCCCCGCCTTGCCGGATTTCGAGCGGGACGTTCATCCCCACCGGCGACGAGCGCGAGACGATGGCGTTGATCTGGTAGACGCCCGCCGTACCCGGCGCGAGTCCGGCGAACGCCAGCGGAAGCTCGACTCCACCCAACGTCACCGTGGGCGGAAACTCGACCACCGAGAGCGGGTCGGCGGGCGCGGGCTGTCCCGCTTCCACCGCCGGGGACGTGCGGCCCATACCGGTGAGATAAACGACGATCGAGTCGCCGCGTTTAAGCGGATTCGAACCCGTCGCCAGACCGCTATTGCGTGCGTTATAGATCGCGGGTGTCGGTTCGGGCAGGCCGTCGATATTGAGCCGGAACACTCCCGGAGCGGCGGGCGCGACGGTGAGGTTGAAGTTATCGCCGACGCCGCCCGGCGTCCGCAGCACCATCGTGACGTTGCCTTCCATGTTGAACGGAAGCTGCGCGTTGATCTGCGTGGGCGAAACGAAAATCATCGGCGTAGGCGCGCCGTTCACCGTCAGGCAGCTTTCGCCGAGCGCGGTGGGCAACGGCATTTCGTTGGTGGCGAGATTGATCGGGCTCAGGTTCGAACCGAGCAGCGAAACCAGCGCTCCCGGCGCGGCGCCCGACCGTCCGTCCGCCGAGTTCACCACTCGGTCGATGCGCGGCGGCGCGGTGGCGGCGTCGTAATCCCAGGGCAGCACCGTGAAGCCGGAGACGGTGAGCGCGACGATCGCCCTACGGCTCGCGAGAATCGCCGTCGAGCGGCTGAAGACGTTGCCCGACGCCTCGCTGCCTTCGAGAGGCGCTTCCGAAATGCGCGTGGGCCGGATCGCCGATCCGGTCGCCGGATCGATGCGCTCCATCACACCCGGCGCGGTGAGACGCAGCGCGTCGGTACCGGAGAAGGCGAACCCCGCCGAGGCCGCCGAACCGCTAAACCGCCGCGTGGCGACGAGCGACGAGTTCAGCCACGCGTTGCCGACAACGAACTGATCGAAGCTCGACGCGGCGTAAGCGCCCGCGAGTTTCTCCGAGTCGCGGCGCGAGATGGTGAACGAGTCGGTGGACGCGTTATAGAGCAGCAGATTGCCGTCCGCCTGCGCCGCGAGAATCGAACTTCCGTTCGCGCCGGCGACGAGCGCCGTGTTGTCGTCGATCGAGTTCTCCCACGGCCCGAGCGTCGCGAACTCGCTCGCGGTCCGCAGCGGAAGGTCCACGCGGTCGATCTTGTGCTTCGGTCCCGCCACGCGCGTCGCGGCCAAAATCGCGCGGCCCGAGGCGGCGATCGAGCGCGGGTAATGCCCGCCGGGGAAAATAATCGGGTCCAGCTTTTCGAGCGTGTCGAGATCGAAGACGCTGGCCGCCTGCGCGTTGTCGTGGCCGACGATCATGTACTTGCGATCCATGGTGATCGCCATCTGCCAAGGCGTTTGCTGCGTGCGGAGTTCGGCGATCTTCTGGTACGTCGAGCCGTCGAACACCAACACCTTGTTCTTGTCCTGGCGAAGAATATAGAAGCGGTCGCGCGCCGGATCGGCGAGCAAATCGGTGAGTTTCCCCGGAACGTTCACCACCGTGCCGCGCTGGTCGGGGTCCTTCAGATTGATCACGAGGCGCACGGGATCGGGAATACGCACGCTATCCGGCGCGGCGATCGTCACCGTCGCCGTAATCGTTCCGCTCTGCGACGGCACCGCGTTCGGATCGACGGTGACCCGCACGGTGGCCGGAGTAACGCCCGCGGCGATCGAGAACCGCACTCCCGGCGTGGTGGTCGAAAGCGAAAACGACGTCGCGCGCCCGCTCAAATCCGCGATGCGCAGTTCGCCCGATTGCACTTTCCGGTCGCAAGAGTTCGACCGGAACACCACGTCCTCTTCGAGAGCGGTCACGCGGCGCTCTTCGGACAAACGGCCCACGGGTAGAAACATCACGCCCGAATCGGAAACCGAGTACATCGTTTGCCCGTCGGCGCTTATCGTCGAGCGTCCCGCAAGATTCTCGGGCAACTCGATCTTTTCGATGAGTTCGAGATTGTCGCCCGCCACCACGCTCAGGACCGGCGGCGGCAGCGCCGTAAGCTTGATTTCCTTGCCTTCGGGCACCTGCGAATAAATAAGGTTCTTCCGCCAATCGAAGGCGTGGCTGCCCACGCTCAGCAATCCGGCGGGATTGATGTACTGCGCGATGTTATTACCCGCCCGGTTGCGCAAAGTCCAGCCGGTAGCGAGCAGTGTACCGTCGAAGTTCACGCTGACGGCGCGCGGACCCATCGTCGGATCGGATGTGTAACCCAGCGCTTGCATGCGACGCGGCAGCACTTCGTAGCGAAAACGATAAGAATCGGTCAGACAGTAAATCCAGCGTCCGTCTCCCGAAACTCCCATCGCGGCGGCGACGAGATTCGCGGGATACGATTCGCCGATCGGCTTCGGCAGCACGTTCGCCACGAGGTTCTCGATCGTCCCTAGCAATTGCAGAACGCCCGTCACCGGGTCGAACAGCAGAAACTCTTTCGAGGTGATGATCAGCGCCTGGCCGTCGATCCCGAACTGCACGCCCAGCGGCGGATTCGCCATGACGAACGTCTGGCGGCCGTTAGTCGAGAGATCGATCAGCGTCAGCGCGTTCCGCGAAGGGAGCGGCGCTTCGAAATTGCCGAAGTGCGTAATCACCAGCCAGCGCCCGTCCGGCGATAGCGAAAGCGAGCCCGGCTGCGGCGAGACGTTATACGAGGTTTGGAGCGAAGCCGAGGCGAGCGAGACGACGTCGATCCGGTTGGCGGTGAAGTTGGCGGCGTAAAGAACGCCGCGTGCCTCGTCGAGCGCGATGTCGGACACTTGCCCGCCCAAAGGCACGACCCGGCCGAACGGCGCGGCGGCCGCGGGCGCCGCCATCGCCAAAGCCCATAGAATCCAACCTCGCCACGACATCCCGAGTTACTCCCGCTCCATATTTTTCAAGCGAGTGGTCTTCAAGCTCGTTATTCGTCGGCGTTCTTTTTGCGGCGCAGCACGATCAGGCCCAACAGCACCACCGCGATCGCGGCGCACACAATGCGAATCATCGAAACGTCCATGTCGAGTCTCCTTAAGCGAGCCGGGCTTTCGGGACGCCCGCTCACAGGCCTTATCGGACGAAGCGGCCCCGGAGCTTAGCCGTTTTACATGTTGTTCATCATGGGCAACAGATCCCGAATGATCCGCACGATCACCGGACCCACCGTCACGACGAATAGCGAGGGGAGAATACAGAAAAAGATCGGAAACACGAGCTTCACGCCGAGCTTCGCCGCTTTCTCTTCCGCCACCTGCCGCGCCTGGACGCGCATGTATTCGGAATGTCCGCGCAGGCTTTGGGCGATGCCGGTGCCGAAGCGGTCGGCCTGAATCAGTACCGCGACGAGCTTTTTGAGATCGTCCACCGCCGAGCGGTCGGCCAAATTGCGCAGCGCTTCCATGCGGCGCTTGCCCGCCTTGAGTTCGAGATTCACCATCATGAACTCCTCGGCGATGTCGGGATAGGCGTGCTGCAACTCGTTCGCCACCTGCATGATCGCTTGGTCGAGACCGAGACCCGATTCGACGCTCACCACCATCAGGTCGAGCGCGTTCGCTAGCCCGCGCTGAATGTTTTTCTGACGGCGTCCGCTGAGGATCTTCACGTACTCGTTGGGGCCGAAAAACCCGGCGGCGAACGCCGCGCCGATAGCGAGGACCTTATTCTCGATCGACGCTTCGGTGCTCGAAACCGCGAACGCCATCGCCGCCGGAGCCGCGATTCCGCACAGCAGCTTCGCGCCGTAGAGAATTTTGAGCGCGTCCGGATGCCGGATGCCCGCGCGCATCATCCGCTTGCGCATGATGGACGCGTTGGCGGGCGAAGCGGGCAGCACCGAGCCCATTCTGCTCAAAAGATCGTGCAGGACGAGACTGGGGTGCTTGGGTTTTTCGATCGCCGCTTCCATCGCCGCGCCGGTCACGCGATCGAGCGCTTGATTCGGCTCCACCCAGAGCTTCTTGCCGACGAGCGCGCCCACGCCCGCGATCAGAACGAACAGAACGACCGTCAGTCCGAGCGTCACGTCACACCTCGATTTTCACGATCTGATTGATGATGATGTACCCCAGGATTTGCAGGCCCACCGCCGCGCCCGCCATCAGGTTTCCCGTTTCGTCTTCGAAAAAGAACTTGATGTACTCGGGATTCACCCAGAACATCAGTCCGCCCACGACGCACGGAATCAAGCTCAGGGCCGTGCCCGTCATCCGGCCGTGCGCGGAAATCGCCTTGATCTTGCCCCGCAGTTTGAACCGTTCGCGGATCACGTAAGCCAGCTTGTCCAGAATCTCGGCGAGATTGCCGCCCGTGCGCTTCTGAAGTAACACCGCGGAGATGAAAAATTGCAGGTCGAGCGAAGGAATCCGCGTGCCGAGTTTCTGCAGCGCCGCGTCAAGCGGCAGCCCTAAATTGTGCTCGTCGAAGGCGCGCTTGAATTCGCCGCCCAGCGGTTCCTCGAACTCTTTGTGGACCATTTCGAGCGAAGCCGAAAATCCGTGGCCCGCGCGCATCGAACGCGCGACGAATTCGAGCGATTCGGGAAACTGCTCCTCGAATTTGCCCAGCCGTTTGCCGCGCAGTCGCATCACGTGCATCACCGGAAGCGCCGCGACCGCCGCGCCCAGCGCTACGTTGATCAGGATGCGATTTCCCGGAATCGCCTGCCAGCCGATCGTGAATCCCACCAGGAACAAACCGAGAGACGCATGGGCCAGTCGCGCCGGTTTCCACTTCAAGCCCGCCTGTTCGAGCATTTGCTCGAGCTTCTCGACCAGCCGGTAGCGCTCGAGGATCCGCAGGACGATGCGCCCGGTTTCGCGATCCTCGGCGGCGATCAGCGCTTGCCCGCCTTTCGCCTTCCCTTTCTTCTTGCCGGATTTTCCGCCGGGGTCGGCGAGGCGGGTCTTGATTTGCTGGGCGTCGGCGGAGCGAAAATACTTCGTCGCCGCCCACCAACCGACCAGCGCCAGCGCCCACACGCCGATGGCGATGAAAACGTAGGTGATCACGGTCCGGCGCTCCTAAACTTCGAGCGTCTCGTCGAAAATCGACGCCGGCAGCTCGATGCCCGCCGCCTGTAGCTTCTCGTAGAACTTGGGGCGGATGCCGGTGGCCGCGAAGCGCCCCAACACCTTACCGTTTTCGTCGAGCCCGCGCTTTTCGAACACGAACAAGTCCTGAAGGGTCACGATCTCGCCTTCCATGCCGGTGACCTCGGTGACCGACATCACGCGGCGCGAACCGTCGGTCAGGCGCGCGGCTTGCACGAACAGGTGTACGGCGCTCGCGATCTGCTGCCGGATCGCCGTCGGTTTCATATTCGAGTTGGCGAGCGACACCATCACTTCGAGACGCGACACTCCGTCGCGCGGCGTGTTGGCGTGGATGGTCGTCAAGCTGCCGTCGTGGCCGGTGTTCATGGCCTGCAACATGTCGAGCGCTTCCTCGCCGCGGACTTCGCCGACCACGATGCGGTCGGGCCGCATACGCAAACTGTTCACCAGCAGTTCGCGCTGGCGGATCGCGCCGTGGCCTTCGAGGTTTGCCGGACGCGTTTCGAGGCGCGCCACGTGCGGCTGCTTCAACTGCAATTCCGCCGCGTCCTCGATCGTCACGATGCGCTCGCGCGGCGCGATGAATCCCGAAAGCGCGTTGAGCAGCGTCGTCTTACCGGCGCCCGTTCCGCCCAAGATGATGATGTTCAGGTGCGCCTTCACCGCCGATTCGAGAATCGACTTCATCCCCGCGGTGAGCGCCTTTTTCTCGACCAGATCCTCGAGCGTCAGTTTGTCTTTCGAAAATTTGCGAATCGACAACAGCGGCCCGTCCACCGCCAGCGGCGGAATCACCGCGTTGACGCGCGATCCGTCGAGCAGCCGCGCGTCGACCATCGGGTTCGATTCGTCGATGCGGCGACCCACCTGGCTGACGATCTTGTCGATGATCCGCAACAGGTGCGGCGTATCGCGGAACTGGATGGGCGTCATTTCGAGCAAGCCCTTGCGCTCGACGTAGACCTGTTTCGCGGTGTTGACCAAAATGTCCGAGACCGTGGGATCTTTCAGCAGCGTTTCGAGCGGCCCGAGCCCGAACACCTCGTCGAGAACTTCGTCGGCGAGCTGCTGCTTCTCCGCCGCGCTCAACAACGTCGGCTCCGCGTCGAGCAGCGCCATCAACGCCTGCCGCACTTCGCCGCGCACGCGCTGGTTGTCGATCGACGCCAGCGCCTCGAGATTGATCTTGTCGAGCAGCTTGCGGTGCAGCGTGAACTTCAGTTCCTGGTGCTCCGGCCGCGCCCCGGTCTTCAGCGGCATCGGCGGGGGCATCGCGCCGGGTACGGCCCCTGGAATGGGAATTTGCAGATTCATGATTCCTCCGGTTTCGATCGTTCGTTACGCGGCGGGCGCCAACTGACGCTCCGCCGTCTCGGTGGCGATCGCTTGCAAACGATTCGCCAGCGTTTGGATGGCTTTTCCGAAATCGTTGTCTTTCGCGCCCGGCGATTCCCTCGGCACGAACGCCTCCACCGGCCCCGAGAGAACTTTCACCAAGTCGGCCGTCGAGAGTCCGTCGCGCTTCGCCCCGCCGTTCACCACCACCCGCGTCGCCGAGCGCGAAATGCCCGAGCTCGCCAGCAAAGCCAGCGCCCGCCGCGCGTGATGCAAGCCGACCAGATCGATCGAGGTCACCAAAAAGTAGGCGTCGGACTCCGCGATGGCCAGCAAACTCAGCCGGTCGAAAATCGCCGGTAAATCGACGATCACCCAATCGAAGCTTTGCCGCGCGGCCTCGAACGCCTCGCTCAGACGCATCAGGTTCGGACACTCGCCGGGAGCGCGGATCGGCGCGGGCAGCAACTCGACGCTCGCCGATCCCTCGATTCTGAGCGTCCGCCGTTGCCAACTCGGCCCCGCCTCGCCGTTCATCACCGCGGCTAGCGAAAGGTTGTCGAGCGACTCGAGCGGCGCCCCCGCGGCTTCGGCCAGCGTACCTCCCTCGAGATCGCCGTCGATCAGAAGAATGCGCCCCGCCCCGCGCCGTTCGAGTTCGAGAGCCGCTTCCCAAGCCAGACGCGACGCGCCCGAGCCGGGTTTGGCGCTCGCGAAACAAGCCAGCTTCCCGCGCGTCCGCTCCTCGCGCTCCACCGGTTTTCGCAGACGCCGCACGCGGTTGGCCGCTTCGTGCTGAATGGCCGCGTCGAACGGCGGAAATAGAAACTCGCAAGCCCCGCGCCGTAGGCTGCGCAGGATCACGTCGGGATCGTGGTCCGTATGCAACCCGATCACCGGAGTGTTGGGACGCGCGCGCAGGATCGTGTCGATCAGCGCCCCCGCCCGCTCGGGATCGCTCGCCAGGTCGAGCAGAACGACGTGCGGTTCGAGTTGTCGCAATCTCATTTCGATCGCCTGATCCTCGGGATAACTCTTGAGATCGGCGAGCACCTGAAACGCCCGCACGGCGGGCACGCTGCGGAGGAACTCGTCCGCCAAACCCCGCGCCGGGCAAATCAACAGCGCTTCGAGATCGAAATCGGCCACCGCTACCGGCTCCCTCCCGGCACGGCCGTCAGTCCGCTCTCGCGGCGCGGTTTCTCGGGCTTCGAAATCGGAATCGGAATCGGCGTCGGAGCCGGGACCGGCGCCGAAACCGGAGCCGCGGCGGCGACGATCGGTTTCGCACGCACGGCATTTTGCTTCGAAGCTTTCTTCTCTTTCGGCTTCGGCGGATCGACCGCGATCTTCGCCGGAGTCGCGGGCGGCAGCGTTTCTTTCGGCAGCACCGGCAGCGGCAACGGCGCGCCCGGCTCCAGCGGATTCGCGATCTCGGGCGTCACCAGCACCACCAGTTCCGTCTTCGCGCGGCTTTCGTTGCGGCTCTTGAAAATCGCGCCCAGCACCGGAATCGCGGAGAGCCCCGGAATCCGCGACAAGTTCTCCGTCACCCGATCGTCGATCAATCCGCCGATCACGAAGCTCTGCCCCTCGGCGAGTTCGATGTTCGTCTCCACCCGCCTCGTCGCCAGCGCGGGAATCGTGAATCCGGAAATCGAAACCGCGTTCGCCATGTCGAGCGTGTTGACCTCGGGCTTGACGTACAGCTTGATCGTGCCGTGCTCGGTCAGCGTGGGGTTAAACGTCAGACGCACGCCGAATTCGCGAAACGTGATCGTGATCGCGCCGGCGTTCGCGCCGCCCTGCACCACCGGCACCGGAAATTCTCCGCCCACCAGAAAACTCGCTTCCTTGCCCGCCGTCGTCACCAGATTCGGTTCGGCGAGAATCTGCAGCAGACCCTGGTTTTGCAAGGCGCGCACGAAGGTCATCAGATTCAAGTCCGGCCGGAAGGCGAAGATATTCAGCGCGTCGGAAATGGTCACCTTGGTCTTGCCGTCCTCGATCGCGACCGACGGCGGCGAGAATTGCCCCGTCGTCACGCGCCCGATGGTGTTGCCCGCGCCGGTGGGCACCAGATTTACGGCGAACGATTGCCCGGCGTTGCGGTTCAGTTCGGCGAACTTCACCCGCAACAGGATTTGCTTCGCCACCGGAGGCGCGGCGATCTGCAAATTGTTTACTACCGTTTTCGCGAGCGGCGTCGCCAGCGCCGTCGCGCGGTCGGCGACCTCTTTCGACGACGCCCGCCCGATCAGCGTCACTTCGTCGCGCGCCGCGCGAATCTCGATGGCCTCGCCGGGAAAGGTCTCTTTCATCAGCGTGCGGATCGGCTCGACGTTGTGGTCTACCGTCACGTTGTATAGCGTGCGCCGTCCGTCGCGCGCCCACACCACCACGGTGGCCGTGCCGTGCGATTTCCCGTGCAGCAGAAACTCCTGCACCGTCGCCCCGACGGCGTCCACCACCAAGGGATCGCTGGTCGAAATCTGCCGGATCGGCGACGGATAGTCGATCAGCAAGCTGCGTCCCACTGTCATCCGCAAGTCGGCGACCGTCAGATCGCTCTTGTTCGCCGGAAGGGTGGGCGCGGCGGTATCGGCGGCCGTCGTGGCCGCGGCGAGAAGAAGCGCCATCATGGCTCGTGCTCCGTTTCGGGCTTGGAAGAATCGGGCGGCGGAGTGTCTCCGGTCGCCGCGGCGCGCGCCGGGGCCACCGTCTCTTTCGTTCTCTTATCGCCGCGCAGCATGACGATTTCGTCGGGCGGCGGGGCCGGGATGAGCTTCGGGACGAACGGCGCGGGCGAAGTCGAGGGCGCCGGCGCGGTTCTCGCGCGCGGGCGCGGCTTCGGTTCCTCTTCGGGCTCTTCTCCCGTGACGCGCGACTCGACTCCGATCTCGCGCATCTGGCGGGCGTTCAGCCCGTAGAGCTTCCCGGAGTTGCTGCCCGGCGTCGCGGCGGTCGAATCGTCCTTCGAGTTCCGCAGCACCAGTTGAATTCGACCCTCGTTCGTTGCGAGCGTCAAAATCTCCGCCTGCTCCGGCGTCACTTCGAGCGTCACCGATTGATAGCTGATCGCCTGTCCGCGCGCGTCGGGCATCAGCGCCGGACCGGAACTCAGCACCTTGATGTTCTGCAGCACCGTCGCGGTCATCGGCACTTGCCCCCTAGGCGGACGCCCCGTCACCAGCACGTCCACGCGCAGTCCGGGCTGCACGAAACCCGCGACGCCCACCACGTCCGTGACTCGCACGGCCATCGCGCGCATGCCCATCTGCACCATCGAGACCAGTCCCCAACCCGCCCCTTTCGGGGCCAGGCGTCCCTCGACCAGCGGCTCTTCGAGCAGGACGTTCGAGATCACCGCCCGGTCGACGACCTCCTCCACTTTCGAGAAGCCTCCCTTGGGGAAGGCGCTCGCGGCCGTCTTGACGATCTTGACGTCGTCGGCCTTCAAAATCGCGCCGACGGTCAGCGGCTTGGTGGCGATCACCAAATCCTTCGAATCCTGCGAGCCCCCGGCTTTCCCCGAGCCGCCCGTCGCGCGCGAGAGCTGGAAGAACAAGCCGGACACGACCAGCGCGAACAACAGGCTGACTCCGAGAACGGTGAGAAAGCGTCGATCCATGGCGTTAACTCGCGATCGCGATGTACGCTCCTAAGGCGATGGGCGGGGCGTAGGGAATGGACGCCTTGCGGCCGGTGCGGCGAAGTAGAAGAACGGCCAGGGCGAGAAGCGCTCCCAAAATCGCGGTCCACCAAGCGGCGGTCCACAAGCGCGACGGCCCCAAGATCGCGCCCAGCCCGGACATCAGCTTTATGTCGCCGCCGCCCATGCCGCCCAGCAGGTAGAAGACGAGAAAGACGGCGAACCCGCACGCCGCGCCGCCCAGCGAAGTCGCCAAGCCGCTCCAGCCGGAACGCGCCACGTGAATGGCGAGCCCGGCCGCTAAGGCGCATACCGGAATCCAGTTCGAGATCGTGCGGCGGACTAAGTCTTCCGCCGTAGCCGCGAGGCCGGCCAGTGCGATAGCGCCGATTTCCCAGGTGAGCATGCTTGGGAGAGACTCCTTCTCACCTTGTTCTTCGGCACGGCGGGCCCCTTTCGTTAGCTCGTCTTCGAGAGTTCGTCTACGCGAGCGCCCGTTCGATCGTCGCGCCCGCCGCCAGAACGAGCGAGTCTTCGTGCGGACGCCCCAGCAGTTGCAAGCCGATCGGTAGGCCGCCCGCGGTCTTTCCGCCGGGCAGGGCGAGCGCCGGAATCCCCGTCACGTTAATCGGCCGCGCCAGGCGCGTCACCGCCATACGCAAGTCGTACTCTTGGCCGCCCAGCGTCATCTTGTCTTCGCCCAGTTTCGGCGCGGGCACGGGCGTCGCGGGCGTCAGCAGCGCGTCGCACGAATCGAAGACGCGCAGGAACCGCCGCGTAGCCGATACCCGCTCCCGCTGCGCGCGCAGATACTTGCCGGGGTCTTGCGCTCGTCCGGCGTCGTAGCGGGACACGATGTCGGCCCCGATGTCCGCGCGGCGGTCGAGCCCGCCGTCGCTTCCGAGAATGTCCGAAGCGGAATCCGCTCCCTCGGCGAGAATGATGGCGAACGCGATGTCGTGCAATTCCTGGATCCCGTCGACGCGTACCCGAACGATTTCGAATCCGCTCGCCTTCGCCGCCCGGTCGACGGCCGCCGTCACCTCGGGCGTCGCGTGGTCGAAGAAAAAGTTCTCCGGCACGCCGATCTTAAGTCCGGCGGGCGCGGCGGAACGGAACGAGAGCCCCGTCGTCGCCTCCATCGAGAGCGCCACGTCCTCCACCGTCGCCGCCATCGGCCCCATGTGGTCCAGCGATTCGGAGACCGCGCGGCAGCCCTCGGTCGAAATCAGGCCGAACGTCGGCTTCAGTCCCGCCACGCCGCAAAACGAACACGGGATGCGGATCGATCCGCCGGTATCCGTGCCGGTCGCCATCAGCGCCATCCCCGTCGCCACGGCCACGCCCGAGCCGCCCGACGATCCGCCGGGAATCCGCGAAGGGTCGAACGGATTGCGCACCGCGCCGAAGTGCGGATTGTTCGACGTGATGCCGTAGGCGAGTTCGTGCAGGCCGAGCTTGCCGAGCGACACCGCGCCCGCCGCCTTCAAACGGGCCACCAGCGCCGCGTCGCGCTTGGGAACGTGGTTCGCGAAAATTTTCGACCCGTAGGTGGTGCGCACGCCCGCCGTGTCGAACAAATCCTTGTGCGCGATCGGAATGCCGTGCAGCGGTCCGCGGTCGCGGCCTTGGGCTAGCTCCGCGTCGGCCGCGCGGGCGGCTTCGAGAGCCTCGTCGGCGGTGATCGTCAGAAACGCGTTCAACTCCGGATTGCGGCGGTCGATCTCGCGCAGGCATCCCTCGACGAGTTGGACGGAGGAAACTTGGCGTTGGCGCAGCGCGACGCGCGCTTGGGCGATAGTCATTAGCTCCAATATTGCCACTGGCCGTAGACGATCGTGTACAGGCTCAGCAGCAAATTGGTGACGCCGTGCGCGACGATCAGGTCGCCCAGCGACTTCGTGCGGACCATCCACCAGTTGTAGACGACGCCCGCGAGCAAACCCACTTCCCAATACGACCCGTGTTCGAGCGCGAATAGCGCCGCCACGCCCCAAAACGCCCCGGCCGCGTAGGTCCCCAGCGGAATCGATTCGAACTCCGGTTTGATCAGCCAGCGCATCAGCCAGCCGCGCCAAAACAATTCCTCGATAATGGCGACCAGTACGGTGGCCTTGATCGTGCGCGAGATCAGCACCAGCCAGTCGGAACGCCATTCCGGCGCGACGGTCGAACCCGGTTGCCCGACGAGCGAATTCGAGAACAGCCAATGCTCGCGCCAGCCGGGAACCAGAACGTCGGGCGCGATCCACAGCGCGAACACCGCCGCGCCGATGGCGATCGAGCCAAGCAAGTTCACGATCTTGAAGGAAATGATGCGCCGCGACGCCCACCACAGAAACGCGGCGAGCACGACGACTTGCAGCGGATATTCGAGCGGTCCGATTTTCCCGCGCAACGGCAGAAAGACCAGGAGCAGCACCATCGGCGCTACCCAGGGGAAATGCGGAGAGTTCATAAAGAGGTCCCGGAAGGCCGGGACGTTATCCGCATTTCGCGATCAGTTCGCGAATCTTCGCCTCTTCCGGCTTGCCCGGGTTCTTCGAGAGCGCCGTTTGCAGAATCTGTTTGGCCTTCGGCTTATCGCCCTTTTGGAAGTAAGCCATCGCCAGGTGGTAGTGGAACGTCGAGCGGTCCGGGTTGGTCCGCACCAGATCGGTGAAGATGCCGATCGCCGAGTCGGCGAGATTCTTCTTGATGTAGATCCAGCCCAGCGTGTCGGCCACTTCGGGATTATTCGGCAGCTTCTGCTTCGCCTTCTGCACCATCGTCAGCGCTTGGTCGAGATTGGTTCCCTGCTCCGCCATGATGTACGCCAGATTGTTGAGCGCCATCGCGTTGTCGGGCTCCACTTGCAGCACCTTCTCGTAATGCGGCTTGGACTTGTCCATCTCGCCCACCGTTTCGAGCAGCATGGCGAGCGTCAGCGTCGGCACCGGATTGTTCGCGGGCGCGAGCGCCTGCGCCTTCTCGACGATGGCGATCGCCGCTCGCGCGTCGCCCTTCAACCGGTAGGCCTCGCCCAGCCGGATCATTAAATTGACTTCCTTCGGATTCTTGTCGATCAGCTTTTTGTACTCGTCGATCGCCATATCGAAGTTCTTCGCGCGATAGGCCGTATTGGCGAGGGCGAGCCGCAAGTCCTGGCGCTCCGGCGACTTCTTGATCTCCGCGTTCAGCATCTCCATCGCCTTCGGGAAATCTTTCTGCGAAACCAGCGATTCCACGGTGCCCAGCAAGCCGCGCGGATCGTTCGGCGTCGTCTGGTAGAGCTTGCGGAAAGCCGTCTCGGCGTCCTTCAGCTTGCCTTCGCCGTAGTTCACCATACCCAACTGGAACTGCGCGTCGGCCAATTGCGGATTGGTGTCGAGCAGCGCGTTCAACTCCTGCCGCGCCTCGACGTACTGCTTCAAGCCGATCAGCGAACTCGACCGCAGCAACTTGCCCGCGACGTTGTTCGGGTCGTACTGCAGAATCTCGTTCGCCGTCGCCTGCGCGTTCGGAAAATCGCCCTTGGTGACGTAAATCTGCGCCAGCGCTAGGCGCGGCGGCACGTAATCCGCGCGTAGCTTGATCGCCTCGAGCAGTTGCACGCGCGCCTGATCCAGTTCGCCCTTGGCGAGCAACGCGCGCGCGAGATTGAAGCGCAACACCGGATTCTCGGGGCTGCGGCTGACCACCGACTGTAAATCGTTAATCGCCTGTTGAATCTGCTCGCGCGAGCCGGATCGCAGGGCAAGCGCGCCGCGGATCGCGAGCGCGTCGTCGTCCTTCGGATTCGCCTTCAGCAACTCCGCCACCAGCGCGTTCGCTTCTGTCACCTTGCCTTGCGCCACCAGCACTTCCACTTCGCGCTTCCGGTAGAGCGGCTTATCCGAGTCCTTCGCCGATTGCAGCCCGGTGCGGTATTGTTCCATCGCCTTGTCGAGTTGGCGGATGCGGAAGAAGAAATCGCCCACCAGCAGACGACCGGTCGGGAAGTCTTTCGAGTTCGAGGTGATGCGCTCGATCTGCTGCTGCATCGCCGCCGGATTCTTGGTGGCGATGTAGTGGCCGGCGAGTTGCAAGATGAAAACCGGATTGCGCGGATTGTTCGACGACTTCAGCTTCATCACCTCTTCGGCTTCCGGAATCCGGTTGCCCCGGGCGTAGAGGGCGTACAGCAGGTCGTACAGCGGCGCGTAGCCTTTTTCGCGCTCGATTCCCGCGCGCGCGATTTTCTCGGCGTCCGCGGTTTCGCCCTTCGCCACCAGCGTCTGGCACAACACCAGCAACAGATCGGGCTGATTGGGCTTCGCGTCGTTCGCCGCGCGGAAATCGGCCACCGCGCCGTCCAGATCCTTCTTCGCCAGATTGACGTAGCCCCGCAACCGCAGCCCGTCGTAGGACTTCGGATTGCGGGTCAGAATCTTCTTGGCGTTCTCCTCTACCTCTTTCAGGAACTCGGCGGGGTGCTTCGGATTCGTCGTGTAGGCGGCCAGAAATAACTCGGCCAGCTTAGCGGGGGCGTCCTGGTTGTCGGGTTCGAGTTCCACGGCGCGCTGCAGGGCGCGCAACGCGTCCACCGGCCGGCCCAGGCGCAGTTCCGACAGTCCCAGCCGGTAGTACGCTTCGCCGAAGCGCATGTCCTGTTGCAAGGCGCGCCGGTACATGATCGACGCTTCCTTGAACTTCGAGTTGTTGTAGTACCGGTTGCCGCTTTCGAGATACTTTTGCCGCTGGACTTTCGGGTCGCGGTTGCAAGCGCCCGCGAACAGGGCTAAAGCCGCGAGAAGGATGAGCTGGGGATAACGCATGGCGGTAAAAACCTTCGATCTTTCCTATTCAAGATAACCACAAGCGTCAGACAGCGGCAATCGCGCTTTCGCCGGGCCAAGTACCAGTACGTGGCTAATCGACCGAAACCGTGGGAACTACAGGGCCGGACTTTTGACTATCGACCCCCGCGACCCGCACCGTCAGCGGCAAATCTCCGCGCAGCCTGTACCAAGGTACGTAAATATTCACCTGGTAGATGCCCGGCATCCCCGGAATCGCCCCCGCCCAGCGCACGTCCATCTGCGCTTCCCGAATCGTCGGGTCGCCGATATACACCTGGACGAGCCGGCGGATGTCGTCCACGTCGGCGTCGAGCGGGATGTTGTCGAACTGCGTTCCGAACCCGGTCCCGTAGATCGTCACGTACCGGTCGCGAGTCGTCGGGTTCTCGCGCGTCACCTGTCGACCGGATTGGCTATCGTACACCTGCGGGAAAATCCCGGGGGCGGTCCGGGCGACGCGGATCGTTTGCGCCGTCGAGGAAACGCGCCGGTCTACCGCCCGGACGAGCACCGTACCCGTCAAACCGGCCGTCGGAACGGTCAAATTGGGTGCAATTTGTGCGTTAATTTGCCCGTTTGAGGTCGAAATAAGGGCCATTGGGACGTTATTTAGCGTCACACACATGCCCCCGAGCAGGGTTGGATAGGGCGCCGACCCCGCCACCGCGTCCGAACCGAGGTTGCGGCCGAAGATCGAAATGAAGCTCCCGGGGGCGAACGAAGGCACGTAGCTCGACAACGAAACGATCCCCCCGTTATTGGGCGTCGGGCGGTCGGTAATGATCGGCGTGTCCAGTGGAATCACGCTTAATCCACTGATCGTTAAGGAGTAAGCCGTCGACCCCGACGCGTCGATGGCCAGCGTCCGGGACTCGACCAGGGCGCGCCCGTTGATCGCCGGAACCGTGGCCGGGCTTTCAAGCGCCCCCGCCCGCCGCAGCATCTGGTTCGTCTGCGTATCCACGATTTCGACCGACGGCAGCGCGATCGGGGCCGTCGCGTTGGCTCGCAGCGGTTGGTTTAGGCGGGCGTAAGTGGTTGCTCCAATGGCAGTTATACTCGCCACGGGATTCACGGTCGCGGCGATCGTCGAGACGGGCGCGAGCGCCGAATTCAGCAGGATGCCGTTTACCACGTAGTAGGCCCCACGCGGACCCGCTGTCACTCCGCCGAGGTAGCCGGTCGCCGTCGCCGCCGTAAACACTTGACGCGATTGGATAAACCGGTCGGCCAACGCGTCGTAAAGGTAGGCGAACCCGTTCCCCGCGACGACAATGGCGTACTCCCCGTTGGGCGTCGAAGCCATCGCCCGCGGAGCCGGGAGCGTCGTCGCCGCGCCGAAAATTTCCGCCTCGAACCGCCGGGGGACCAAGTCCTCGCCCACCACGCGCCATAGCGTGCCATTACTCATCATGACCAGCGGCCCGCTTTGCGTGGACACGACGATGGAGGGCGCGACAAGAGCGACGCCCGCGTTCAGAGGGATGGGCGGATACCGGACCCGGCCCACCACGCGGCGGGTGTCGAGATCGACGATCGAAATTCCCTCGGATCCCGAGTTGGCGACGTAAAGCCTGGAACCGTCGAGAGATAGCGCCATCGACCGGGGCAACTGTCCCGCCGGAATCGCGGCGAGCATGGCGCGCGAGCGGATGTCGTAAGTTTCGATGCGGTTGAGCCCGGAATTGGCGATGTAAACCCGCTGGCGCGAGGCGTCGTAGATCAGATCGGTCAGCCCCTCGGCGGCGGAGATTCCTACGGGGATGGGAACAACATCGCCCCGGGCGTCGGTGTCGCGATTGTTCTGAAATACGCGGACCTGCGGCGGAAAATTGACCGCGCCGTTCGCCGTTATCGCATAGTCGTGGAACGGGTTAACGGTTCCCTGAGCGTTGCGGTTGGCGGCGTTGAACGTGTATTCGAAATCGATACCCCCGGCGACCGGTTGCGGACGAAACCCCGGCGCGGTGGCTGCGCCGGCGGGGGTGGCGAGGGTCGCCGTCGTGGCGCCAAGATTGCCCCGCCCTTCGTTGCGGACCGCCACCCGGCCAACGCGCATACCGGCGAACGCCCCGCACTGGTCGTTGGCGAGCAGCACGGCGGTCCGGTCGACTTGCGCGAGCGGTTGCTGCGACAGCGTCCCGATAGGGACGATCATGAAACCAGACTCCGAAATCCCATAAAGGCCCGTACCGTCGGGACTTAGCACCAGTTTACCGGTGAGGCTGCGGGGCAACTGGATCCCCATGCGGATCAACAGGTTGTCGGGATCGGACAGCATGAGTTGGGCGAGCGACGCGCCACTCGCGATGTTAAACGCCGAATAGATGGTGCCGCCGTCGGGGGAAAAGACGCTGCCGCCTTGCGTGGTGGCGAGGTTGAAGTTGGTGTTGGCGGCGATGAAATACGGCGAGTTAGCGATGTTTTGCTGAGCCAGGATTTCGAGCGTCGAGGAATCGAATAACGTCAATCCCGCCATAAATTTACGACCGTCGTTCGAAATCGAGAGGACGTTCGAGATACTACCGATATTGCGGCTGCGCAGCACGGTAGCCGAGGCAACCTCGTAAACGAACACGGTCCGCGAACCGTTGGCCAGGACGTTTGCGCCGACGATGGTGGAGCCGTCGCCCGAAGCGGCGAGAAAGCTGCGATTGCTGCGCGCCGCGCCGGTGACCGGAGGCAAGCTGGGAGGCGCGGGAGCGGGCGGCGTTATGGAGATCGACGAAAGCTGGCGGTTCGCCTCCGCCGAAGGATCGAAGAGCAGCAACACGCTGAGGGCGTTGTTGGTCCCCGCGCCGATGGTCGAGATGAGCACGCGTCCGTCGCCACCCACGGCGACGCCCTCGGGGCGCGCGGGCAGGTTGACGGTCCGCACGACGCCCAGGGTTTCGAGGTCGATCACGTTCATCGCGGAGGCGTTGTGGGCGACGACGTAAAGCAGCGATCCGTCGCGCGACATCGCCCCGGCGAGCGGAAGGGCGCCGGTGGGAATCGTCGAAAGGATGCGCCGCTGGGCGATGGAGTAGACGGTGACGCGGTCCGACAAGCTGATGAGGTACAGGCGATTACGCGGGGCGTCGAGGACGATATCGGCGACGCCGCCGGGCACTTCGATTTCCGTTCCGAACGTGGCGGCGCGCGCTAAATCGCACAAAACAAAGACAGCCAACGCGAGGCCCCAACGCAACGCCATGCTCGGATCAGTATAACCCCTGAAATCGGGGGAGTTGCTAGCGAAGAGCGGCCGTTAAATCGCCCGCCGTTCGCAAGATCTGGAGCCTGAGCTTCTCGACCTGATATTGCGCGTCCAAGAACGCGAGCCACTTTTCGTTTTCAAGAAATCGCGCTTCGTCCACCTGCCGCGAGAGGGCGCGGCCTTCGCCGAACCGGGCCAGGATCACCGCCAGTTCCTCGCGCGCGGCTTCGAGATCGAGTTGGGCGACCTCGCGCGCCGATTCCGCGTTGCGCAAGTCGCGATGCGTGCGCCGGGCGTCGAGCGCGATTCGTTGCCGGGCGGTGTTCATTTCGAGCCGCAAGCGCGCCGACTCGTCTTCCGCCTGTTGGGCGCGCGCCGACGCCGCCGAACCGGCGAGAATCGGCAACTGGAACGACACGCCCAATTGGCCGTTGTGGCGTTGAAACTTGCGGAAGAAGTCGTCGTAATTGTTGAAGCGGGCGAAGAGCCCGTATTGGGCGACGAGCTCGATTTTGGGAAGGCGCGCGGCCTGGTTGGCCTTGATGTCGAGCCCGGCGGCGAGCATCTTCGACTGCAACGTCTTCAATTCTTTCGAGTTTTCGAGCGCCGAGGCCGCGAGTTCCTCCTCGGTGGCCGGAAGCCGGGGAAGAGCGCGTTCTTCCATCGCGGGGCGCGCGCGGTCGCCGGGCGGGAATCCAAGGAGCAGGGCGAGCGATTCTTCCTCGATGGCGGCCGCCGCTTCGAGCACGCCGGCGCGATGCTTCGCTTGGGCGAGGCGCGCCGCCATCTTCTTGTTTTCGAGCTCCAGTTCCTGGCCTTCGCGCACGCGGATGCGCGTGATTTCGGCGGCCTTTTCGAGACTCTCGGCCTGACGGGCGGCGATCTCGGAACCGCGGCGCAGACGCTCCGTTTCAAGGTGCGCGGTGGCGGCTTTGAGGACGGCGTCGTCGCGCTTGGCTTCGACGGAGATTTCCGCTCCGCGTGCCTGCTCGCGGACTTTGGCGACGTCGTAGGAACGCTGGCGGTTGAAGAGCGTCTGGATGGCGTCGGCGCGAACGACGCTGGGGGCGGACCCTTCGATGGAGAGCGGGAAGCCGTTGGTGTAGGCGAGTCCGCTGCCGACGATCAGCTTGGGGAAGAAGGGGTCGCGCGCCTCGCGGATGGCCTGCCGCGCCTTACGCTCGTCGAAGCGGGCGGCGACGAGATCGGGGTTCTGCTTGGCGGCGAGTTCGACCGATTGGCGGAGGGTGAGGGTGTGGATTTCCGCGGCGAGGAACAGTAGGGTAATCACGCTCTCAGCCTAGCGGAGACCGCTCGGATATCGAGACAACCATTCAACGATAGGCTTCACGCCGGTTGCGAACGCGGAGCACCGTTAGGGTCGCGCCGTCGCTGAGAAAACGGACGCGCCAGTCGCCGACGCGAAGGCGGAACTCGGGCGGGTCGATGCCTTGCAGACGCTTGACATCGCCCACGCCGGTCCCGGGAGGCGCTCAACGGATCGCTTAACGCGGCGGGCGATTTCCTTGTCGAGAGCGGCCATATCGGTTATGGCCGCCTCCATCCATTCGATTCCCATCAATCCAGGCCGAGGCGGCGCATGGCCTCGGCGTGGGGAATGCCCTTACCGCCGTTCGACTGAAGCCAAGCCTTAGCTTCGGCGACGGCGGCTTTCTCGTCGTCGGACTCCGGCTCGTCGTCCAGCGGCGCGTTGCGTAGCGCGGTCGTCACGGGATCGACGATCGTTTCCAGAAATCGAACCAGGCCAGAGATCTGCGTTTCAGGCATGCGGTCGATCAATTGGTGGGCGTTTTGACGGATGTCGCTCATCGGAGGTTCCTCGGCTCTCGCCTCTCGATCCTAGTATCGAACAAAGTATCGAACAGGCCGCACAATAGAGCCATGCGCCGATTTTTTCCGTTGGCGGTCCTGCTCGCGCCGATGGCGCTGGGCGAGGAGAATCGCCTCTACCGTTTCCTGATCGAGCAGAACAAGGCGCAACTGGTCGCTTTGACGGAGGGGCGGCTGCTACCGATGGACTTGACGGCGAAGTTGGCGCGGGTGCTCGGCGAGGTGGACGCGGCGAACCGGAAGTCCGGCAAGTTTTCGACGAACTATCTCGATCTCGAAGAACAACTCGTCGCGAGAATCGGCCCCGAGGCGTCGAACGTCCACCTGGGCCGCAGTCGCAACGATCTGGGGGCGACGTCCGAGAGGATGATTCTGCGCGAGGAGACGCTCGCGATTCTCGACCGGCTGAGCGAGGCGCGCGCGGCGCTGCTCGGGCTTGCGGAGAAGAACGTGGGCACCGTCATCCCCGGCTTTACGCACTCGGTGCAGGCGCAGCCGACGACGCTCGCGCATTACTTGACGGCGTACGTTTCGGCGCTCGAGCGCGACGAGGCGCGGTTGCGGGAAGCCTACGCGCGGCTCGACCGTTGCCCGCTAGGCGCGGCGGCGTTCACGACGTCGGGATTCGCGCTCGACCGGCGGCGGCTGGCGGAATTGATGGGGTTCTCCGGCCTACTCGAAAACAGTTACGACGCGATCATGGTCTCGACCGCCGACAGCAAAGCCGAACTCGCCTCCGCGCTCGCGCTGTCGGCGATGAACGTGGGGCGCTTCGCGCAGCAGTTCGTCATCCAGTACAGCGATTCGAGGCCGGGGCTGAATCTGGCGGACGAGACCGTCGGCCATTCGAGCATCATGCCGCAGAAACGCAATCCGCGGCAGGCGGAACGCATCCGCATTTTGGCGAGTTCCGTGGCGGGCGACGCGCACACGGTGCTGTTGACGGCGCACAACACGCCGGGCGGCGAGATCGCCGACATTCGCGTGCATCTCGTCGAGCGGACGGAGACGGTGACGCGCGCCGCGGCGGAAATGCTCGCGACGCTGGCGCAGTTCGCGAACGCGATTCGCGTGGACGCGAAGCGGACGCTGCAACTGGTGGACGCGGATTATTCGGTGATGACCGAGTTCGCGGACACGCTGCTGCGCGAGGCGCGAGTGCCGTTCCGGGTGGGGCACAAGGTGGCTTCGGACTTGGCGGCGTACGGGCGGGCCAACGGGAAGCGGCCTATCGATCTGACGTTCGAGGAAGTCGCGGAGGTGTACCGGAAGTCGGCGGGCGCGGAGATTCCGCTGAAACCGCAACAGGTGCGCGACGCGCTGAGCGCCGAACGGTTCGTCGAGTCGCGGCGCGGGATCGGCGGTCCACAACCGGCGGAGATGGAGCGGATGATCGAGGGGCACCGGGCGCGGATCGCGAATCTGCGGGCTTGGCTGGACGGGGAGCGGGCGCGGCTGCGGGCGGCGGACGAAGCTCGGGAGGCGGCGTTCGCGCGGCTTACAATGGCGGCATCGCAATGAAAAATTTCTTACTGCCGGTTGTCTTGGCGGGAGCGGCGTTCGCGCAAGCCCCCGCGCCCACGCAAGGCGTTCCGTTTCTGCGGTTGGTTTGGGGCCGGATCGCCGACATTAACGGCGAACTGGGGTCGGTGGAGTGCGCCGAGTTTTCGCCGGACGGGCGATTCGTGGCGACGGCGACCAAATACTCGAACGACATGTCCGTATGGCGCGTCGCCGACGGGGCGCTGGTGTGGAGCGTGAAGGCCGAACAAGAAGTGGAGCGCGTAGCGTTTTCGCCCGACGGCAAGACGCTGGCGGCCGGCGGCGAGGACGACTTGCTGCGGCTATTCGACGCGTCGAACGGCAAGCTGCTGAAGGCGATTCCGCACACGTCGGGAATCGACAGCCTGCGCTGGTCGGCGGACGGGAGCATGCTCGCGACGGGCGAGGAGGACGGGATCGTGCGCTTGTGGCGGATGCCGGAAGCCGCGCCGATGGGGCAAGGCAAGATCGTGGGCGCGATCAACGAACTCGACTTCACGAGCGACGGAAAGCTACTGCTCGTAGTCGGCGACAAGACGGGCGCGCGGATTTTCGAGACGAACGGAATGAAGGTGGCGAAGACGCTGCACCGCAACGGGGTCGCGCCGACGATCGCGGGGCGGTTTTCGCCGGACGGGCGGCTGGCGGCGGCGGCGGGTCACGACGGGCACGTGCTGGTGTGGAACTTGGCGAGCGGAGAACTGGTGCGCGCGCTGAATTTCACGGGACGCAAGGTGGAGACGTTGACGTTTCATCCGGACGGCGGGCACCTGCTCTACGCCGGGCACGATCCGCATATCCGCGCGATCCGGGTGTCGGATTGGACGCTGGTCCACGAATCGCAGCCGGTGGATAACGCGGAGTACGTAGCGTTTTCGAAGAACGGTAGCTTTCTCGCGTCGGCGCATCAGGACGGCGTCGTGCGGCTGTGGGTGTGGATGCGCGGCGACGCGGAGTTGAACAAGCGTTTGCACAACGCGCTGATGAAGAAGCAGGACGCGGAGGACGCGGCGAAGAAGCGGTAGTTACTCGTAGCGCAGCGCTTCGGTGGGCGAGAGTTGCGCGGCGCGGCGGGCAGGGAGCCAACCGAAAATCAGGCCGACGAAGAACGAGACGGCGAACGCCACCGCGACGCTCCAGGGCGAGATGCGGATATCGAGCGCTCCGTCGAGCGCGATGCGCGCGCCGACGGGCACCGCGAGGCCGAGCAGGATCCCGACCATGCCGCCCGCGATCGAGATCAACACCGCTTCGGTGAGGAACTGCGCCGTCACCGCTCGCTTCGAAGCGCCGATCGCCATGCGCAGTCCGATTTCGCGCGTGCGCTCGGTGACCGTCACCAGCATGATGTTCATGATTCCGATGCCGGAGATGATCAACGCGATAGCGCTGACGAGGATCAGGACGACGGTGAGAATCAGGCCGATGTTCTCGGCGGCGTCGAGAATCGAGCCGAGGTTATCGACGAAGTAGCGCGCGCCGGGGCGATGGCGGCTTTCAATCAGCGCGCGGATCGCCTGCGTGAGCGGTTCGACGTCCTCGGCGCGCTTGGCTTGCACGTAGAACGGGTCGATGCGCTCGGTACGGACGAAGTAGCGCACGACGGTGATGGGGATCAGGATGGTGCGCTCGGATAGCTCGGAGAGGCCGAAGCTTTCGGTTTTCTCGCGGAAGGTGCCGATGACGGTGAATTCGAGCGACTGAATCTTGATCGTCCGGCCGATGGCCTCGTCTTGACCGCCGAAGAGGCGCGTCGCCATCTTTTCGGTGAGCATGGCGACTTTCTGCCGCAACGCCACTTCGTCGCGATCCATGAAGCGCCCGGCGAGGACGACGAGATTGCGGACCTTCGGATAGTCTTCGTCGGAGCCGATCACCTGCACGTCCTCTTCGCGCCCACCAATCAACATACGGTCGCCGGTATTGACGACGCCCGTGGCGGCGACGATCCGGTCGCCCAACTGTTCGCGGATCGCCTCGATATCGGCGATCTTGACGAAATCCGCGTCGGCGGTGTCGGCCTCGCGCGTGCCCGCGTCGTAATAACCCCAGACGACGTTAGAGCCGAGGCCGCGAATCTGCTCGAGGATGTAGTCGGTGGAAGTGAGCGAGATGGTGACGACGAGGATGACGCTGGCGTTGCCGATCACGAGCCCGAGCGCGGTGAGGAACGTGCGGACCCGGTTGGCGCGCAGGGCGGCGAGGCTGGACCGCAGAATTTCGCGCAGGCCCAAGTTACGCTCCGCCGGCTTGCTTCAAGAGCCGGCGCGCTTCCTCGCGCGACGGATGGTCGGGGGTGAGCGGACTTTCGAGATACCGCTTGAGCAACGCGCGCGCGGTTTCGAGATTGCGCTTGCCTTCGACGTAGACGGCGGCGCGTTCGAATAGCAGTTGCGGAGCGGCGGGATCGACCTTCGCCGCGCGCTCGAACGTCGCCTCGCTTTCTTCGACTTTGCCTTGGCGGGCGAGAAACTTCGCGAGATCGATCTGGCGGCCGATCTGAGACGGAGCGAGTTCGGCGGCGCGGCGCAACCGCTCTTCGGCGGTCTTCCGGTCCTTGCTTTTTTCGGCCAGACGCGCCTCGGCGAAATAGCGCTCGGCGGGGTCGAGGTCGCCGATTTTCGCGAGAAGCGCGCGGGCCTTCGATTCGCCGCCGCCCAGAAATCCGGGGGCGGCGAGGTAAAACTCGAACAGATCGTTCAGAGCTTCCTTATTGCGGGCGTCGAGCTCGACCGACCTTTCAAACGCCGAGCGCGATTTCGAGGCGAGGCCCGGCGCGGAGAATACGGAGCCGGTTTCGGCTTGCCGACCGTAGGCGCGGCCCAGCCACATCCAGGCCTCGGAGCTTTTGGGCGTTAACGCCGTGGCGCGCTCGAACGCTTCGGTCGACTTTTTGAACGAGGCTTTCATGAAGTGGATTTGGCCGAGCAGTTGCCAATCGGCGGCGGTCTTTTCGGGAATCGCCGTAACCAGCGCCAGCGCTTTGTCGTATTCGGTGCGGAGATAGAATTCGCGCGCCGAGGGCGACGCGGCGGCCGCAGCAGCCACGAGGAGGGCGAAGAAATTGCGAATCGAGAGCCCCGTACGCATCCGATTTTCATTGTATGGGACGCAATCGGCGGCCCCCAAGGATGCGGGAAAATAGTAACCTAAAGACGAAAGAGCGATTGAGGGAGGCTTTTCACATGATCCGGCGAATCGGTTTGTTGACGGCTACGTTGCTGTTGGGCGCGCTGGGCGCCTGGGGGCAAACGGCGTCGCTTGAAGGCGAAGTGAAGGGCGAAGACGGCAAGCCTTACCAGGGTAAAGACAAGAAGGCCGATTATGTCCTTTTGGAGCGCACCGACATCAAAGGCCGGTACCAAACCCACGTGGATAAGAAGGGCCGCTGGTTCCACGCGGGCCTGCCGCTGGGTCAGTACAACATCACGCTGTTCCTCGAAGGCAAGGAAGTAGACAAGGTAGGCAACGTGCGCACGCGACTCGGCGATCCGCTGCCGATCAACTTCGACTTGCAGCAGATGGCTTCGCGCCGTCAGGCGATGCAAGCGGCCGCGCAGACCGGGCAATTAACCGAGGAAATGAAGCGCGACATGTCGCCGGAGCAGAAGGCCGCGCTCGACAAGCAAATGAAGGAACGCACGGCGGCCATGGCGAAGAACAAGGCGCTGAACGACGCGTTCAACGGCGGTATGGAAGCGCTGAAAACGCAGCAGTGGCCGGTGGCGGTGGAACAGTTCGTGAAGGCCTCGGAAATGGATCCGAAGCAGCACGTGATCTGGGCGCAACTCGCCGATTCGTACGTCGGGCTCGCGAAATCGCAGACTTCGCCCGCGGAGAAGGACGGGACCGAGGCCAAAGCGCAGGATAGCTTCACCAAGGCGATCGAACTAAAGCCCGACGAAGCGGCTTACTACAACAATCTGGCGTTGTCGCAAGCGCGCACGAAGAAATTCAAGGAAGCCGAGGAGAGCCTGGGCAAGGCGGCGGCGCTCGATCCGGCCGGCGCGGGCAAGTACTACTACAACCTGGGCGCGATCCTGGTGAATACGGGTCAGAACGAACCGGCGGGCAGCGCGTTCAAAAAGGCGATCGAACTGGATCCAAACTACGCCGACGCGCACTACCAATACGGCATTTTCCTCACCGGCCAGGCGAAAGTGAACGCCGACGGATCGATGACGTTCCCCCCCGGCACCAAGGAATCGTTCGAGAAGTATCTGGCGCTCAAGCCGGACGGCAACCAAGCGGAGTCGGCGAAGGGCATGCTGACGACGATGGGGGGCAAGGTGGAAACGACGTTCCAAAATCCGTCCGCCCCGCAACAGAAAAAAGGAGCGACCAAGAAGAAGCAATAGCCGCTTCTTGATCGTCGATCGACCCATTGGTTCGCGCGGTCCTGGTCCTACTGGCGAGCATCTTTCTTATCAGTTTGGTAAGGATGTTCGCGGGGATTGTCGCTCGCGCTTTTTCGAACTACACTTCAAGCCCGGACGAACCCAAGGCGACTCGCGCCGGTGCCAACGAAATGCGAAAGTGCGTTCGGTGCGGAACCTACGCGCCGGTCTCCTCGGCGCCGAAAGTACGGGGCGAGGATTTCTACTGCTCGGTCGCGTGCGTCGAAGGTAAGAGCGCATGACGCTGGGCGAGATCGCGACGCGGCTCGGCTGCGAAGTCTCGGGCGACGAGACCGTCGAAATTCGCGGCGTCGCGCCGATGGAGCGGGCGGGTCCGGGGGAATTGACCTTTCTTTCGAACCCAAAGTACGCGTCGAAATCGAAAGACACGAAGGCGAGCGCGATCCTGACTCGCGAACCGATTCCCCACCTCGCGTCGCTGATTTCGACGAATCCGTATCTCGATTTCGCCCGCGCGCTCGCGCTGTTTTACCGGCCGCCGCGATTGCCCGCCGGCATCCACCCGTCGGCCTGGATCGCGCCCTCGGCGAAGATCGGCGAGAACGCGGCGATCGGCGCTTTCGTCTCGATCGACGGCAACGTCACCGTCGGCCGCAACGCGCAAATTCACCCGCACACCGCGATCTACGAGGGGGTAGAGATCGGCGACGATTTCCTGTGCCACTCGAACGTGTCGATTCGCGAGTTCTGCCGGATCGGCCACCGGGTGACGCTGCAGAACAACGTCGTGATCGGCGGCGACGGGTTCGGATTCGCGAAAGATTCCCAAGGGCGTCACCAAAAGATCGTCCAGTCGGGGATCGTCGCGATCGAGGACGATGTCGAGATTCAATCGCTGACCTCCGTCGACCGCGCCACGATGGGCGAAACGCGCATCCGGCGAGGCGCGCGCATCGATTCGCTGGTGCAGATCGGGCACGCCTGCGAAGTGGGCGAGGACAACATTCTCTGCGGGCAGGTGGGCCTCGCCGGTTCGACGATTCTGGGCAAGAATGTTTTGCTCGCCGGGCAGGTGGGCGTCGCGGGGCACGTGAAGATCAACGACAACGCGGTGGTCTACGCGCAATCGGGCATAGGCCACGAGGTTCCCGCCGGGGCGGTGGTTTCGGGCTCGCCGGCCTTCGACGCTCGGGATTGGCTGCGCGCGGTAACGGCGTTTCAGAAGCTGGGAGAGCTTGTCCGCCGGGTGCGACAATTGGAGCGGCTTTCGCCTTCCGCCGATGAATAACGACGAGACCGAACCGGTTCCCGAAGCGCCCATGCCGCGCCGTTTGCCCCTCGCCTACCGGGACGAGCGGTTTATGGAAAGCTCGGAAGCGCGCAGCGTGCGCATCCTCTCCGAGTATCTTTATCCGCTCGGCCGCTTCCGCCGGGAGAAACTGCACGACACGGTGGTGTTTTTCGGATCGGCGCGAATTTGTTCCGGGACCTGCCTGGCCGACGGATCGCGGCATCCGCTGGCCCGCTATTACGACGAAGCGCGCGAGCTGGCGCGGCTAACGACGTTGTGGTCCGACGGGTTAACGCACACCAAGCGACGCTTCGTCGTCACCACGGGCGGCGGTCCGGGGATTATGGAAGCGGCCAATCGCGGCGCGCGCGACGCGGACGGCAAGACGATGGGGCTGAATATCGCTCTGCCCTTCGAGCAGGACCCGAACCCGTATCTATCGCCCGAGCTCACCTTCGAGTTCCACTACTTCTTCATGCGCAAGTTCTGGTTCGCCTATTTGGCGAAAGCGCTGGTAGTGTTTCCCGGCGGCTTCGGCACGTTCGACGAGTTGTTCGAATTGCTGACTCTCGCGCAAACGCATAAGCTCGACAAGCAGATCGTGATCGTACTGTACGGAACGAGTTTCTGGAAGGAAGCGCTGAATCTCGAAGCGTTGGCGCGGCAGGGCTTGATCTCGCCGGAGGACCTGCGGCTGTTTCGCTACGCCGACAGTCCGCCCGAAGCGTTCGAAATTCTTCGCGAAGGGCTGACAAGGCTTTACCTGCAGCCGGACGTCGCGGCCCCGGCGCCGGAGACTCCGACCCCGGATATCGCGCGGTCCCGCGTGTAGCCTTCGATGAGGTTGTGGAGCGACATTCTGGCTCTTTGGAAGCGGCTGGGCCGCGTGGGACAGGTGTTCGTCGCCGCGCTGGCGTTGCGCTTCGCGGGCGCCGGATTGGGCGCGCCGGAGATTGCGCTCGACATCGCGGACTTCCTCCTGCTCGTCGCGGGCGCGTGGCTGGCGATTCGCGCCGCCCGAATGACGATCCGCGGATCGATCTGGCGGCTGCGCAACCGGCTGATCGTCGCGTACCTGTTCGTGGCGCTGGTGCCGATCGTGCTGATCGCCGCGCTGGCGTTGGTGGCGGTGTGGGCGCTATCGGGACAGGTCGCCGTGTATTTGGTCACCAGCGAATTCAACCGGCGCGTGGCGACGCTGCGGCGCGGCGGAGAGTCGATTCTGCGGGAGACGCCGGCGCGGCGCGCGGAACGCGTGCGGCAACTGGGGTCGTTCCTATCGACGAACTATCCCGGTCTCGAGATCGCGCTCGAGGACGGGCGGCGGCTGTCGTTTCCCGAGGATTCGACGACGCCGTTACCCGACGCGGGGTTCGGCGACGCTTCGGGGCTGGTGTCGCGAAACGGCGAGGTTTTCGCGTGGGCGCACTTCTCCGGAGAACGCGGACGGCTGGCGATCTTCGCGCCGGTAACGACCGAGTTTCTCTCCGCGCTGGTGCCGCAATTGGGATCGGTAAGCGTCATCACTTTCCCTCGCGAAGGGCAGGCGAAGCGCATCACGCGGCCCAAGCGCGCGGCGATGCAGGTGAACGGGCAGGCGTTAAACGTTCCTCCGGCGCAGCTTTCGCCCGCGCTCAACGCGCTCGATCTCGAAGTCATCTGGGCGTCGCCGACGACGCTCTCCGATTGGAACGCGCCGGGCACTCAGACCAACGCCCTGTTCAGCGTGCGCAGCCGCATCTCGAGCGTCGGCCGCGTTCTCCTGTCCCAAAAGGCGGATTGGGACAACAGTTGGGCGCTGATCCTGATCTACGCGTTCGGCGCGCTGTTTTTGGCGATCGAACTGGTGGCGCTGGCCATCGGCATGTCGCTCAGCCGGACGATCACCAACGCCGTCCACAACCTTTACGAAGGCACCGAGCGCGTGATGGAAGGCGATTTTTCGCACCGCATTCGCGTAAAGGGTCGCGATCAGTTGGCGCAGTTGAGTTCGAGCTTCAACCGCATGACCGAACGCGTGGAGCAACTGCTGGCCGTCGCGAAAGAAAAAGAGCGCATGGAGGCCGAACTTTCCATCGCGCGCGAAATCCAGAAGCAGCTTTACCCCCGCAGCGTGCCCGAGTCGAATCAATTGCGGCTCACCGCGTTCTATAAACCCGCGCGTATGGTTTCGGGCGACTATTACGACTACCGGCGCCTGTCGGACACCCATCTGGCGCTCGCCATCGGCGACGTGGCGGGCAAGGGCATTTCGGCGGCGCTGCTGATGGCGACCATCCAATCGGGGTTCCGCGGCCTGTTGCAACAATGCGTCGACGCGGCGGACTTTTCGCCGTCGAAGGTCGTCGCGCAATTGAATCAGCAGTTGCACGCCAACACGCCACCCGAAAAGTTCGCGACGTTCGTACTCGGTATCTTCGACGAAGAGACGGGTGTCTTGCGCTCCACTAACGCGGGCCACTTGCAGCCGATTCTGGTGCGGCGCGGCGCGGTACACCGCCTCGAAGTGGACGGCATGGTGATCGGCGCGTTTCCGTTCGCGAAGTACGGGGAATCGACCGAAACGCTCCAACCGGGCGACCTGCTGGTCTACTTCACCGACGGCATTTCCGAGCCGGAGAACGAGTACGGAGAGATGTTCGGGGAGGACCGGCTGGCGGACCTCGTGCTGAAAAACGCGCACCGGGCGGACGCCGAACTGATCGACACGATCGTCGAGGCGGTGAACAAGTGGACCGGTTCCGGCGAGTTGCAGGACGATATGACGCTGCTCGTCGCGCGGCGAGCGTAGAACGATGGACTTGCTGCGGCGGCGGTTGAAGATTCTCACCGCGATGGTGGCGGGAGTACTGTCGGTCGGCGCGGCGGGTTTCGTAGTGGTGGCCGGGTATCCGCTTCTCGACGCGATCTACATGTCGGTGATGACGGTGACGACGATCGGCTACGGCGAAGTACGCCCCTTGAGCCAAGCGGGCCGGATCTTCAATACGTTTTTTATGCTCGCGGGTTCCGGGACGCTGTTTTTCGCCATCGGCTTGATGACGTCGACGATCTTCGAATTGCAACTCGACGAGGTATTCCGGAAACGGCGGACAAGGAAAATGATCGAACAATTGGACCGGCACGTGATCGTATGCGGCTTCGGCCGCGTGGGGCGCGGCGCGGCGCGAGAGTTGCAGAAGGCGGGCGTGCCGTTTCTCGTCGTGGATTCGAACGACCACCGCTCGGAATGGGCGATGCGCGAGGGAATGCTGGCCGTGCAGGCCGACGCGACGCGCGACGAGACGTTGCGGAGCGCGGGGGTTTCGCGGGCGCGAGGTTTGGTGTGCGCGCTCGCCTCGGATTCCGAGAATTTGTTCCTCACCTTGTCGGCGAAGCAACTGAACCCGGCGATGCTGGTTTCGACGCGCGTCAACGAAGAGGAGAGCGAGGAGAAGATGCGGCGCGCGGGAGCCGACATGGTGTTCGCGCCGTACTATTCGACCGGCGCGCGCTTGGCGCAGTTCGTGCTGAAGCCGCACGTGCGGCAATTTCTCGATTTCACGACGCGCGGCTCGGCGATGAACGTCATGATCGAGCAAGTGCTAGTGGGCGAGTCGAGCGAGTTCGTGTCGAGGTCTCTCCAAGAGTTGAAGCAACTGCGGCGAGAATTGGGCGTGAGCGTGCTCGCCATTCGCCGCACGAGCGGCGAAATGGTGGTGAATCCCGCGCCCGAGGAGCCAATCTCGGCCGGCGATCATCTGATCGTGATGGGCGAACCGGAATCGCTGCGAAAGCTCGAACGAATGTTGGCGGAGGCGAAGGCGTGATCGTCCTGACGAACGAAGAAGCGCAAGCGCTCGACCGGCGCACCATCGAGGCGGGCACGCCGGCGGAGACGCTGATCGAGCGCGCGGCGGCCCGCGTGGTCGAGTATCTCGAAGCGCGCTTCCACTTGGCGCAGGAGCGCGTGGCGGTGGTATCGGGCAAAGGCAATAACGGCGCGGACGGACGCGCGGTGGAGCGTCTACTGCGAGCGCGCGGGGTGACGCTCGTCGAGGAAGCGCCGACGCTGATCGTGGACGCAGTGCTCGGCGTCGGGTTGCGCGGCGCGGCGCGCGGCGAGGCGCTCGACCGGATTCGATGGATCGAGGCGCAGGACGCCGAAGTGGTCGCCATCGACGTGCCCAGCGGTTTGGGTACGGGCGGCGAGCACGTGAGCGCGACGGCCACGGTAACGTTCAACGTTCTAAAGCCGGTGCACGTTCTGCCGCCGTGGTGCGACGCCTGCGGCGAGGTCGCGGTCACCGACATCGGATTGCTCCCCGCCGAATCGAAGCTCAAGCAGATCGACCCGCCGAAGTTCGCTCCGCGCTCGCGCGCCGCGCATAAGGGCGATTTCGGGCACGTACTGGCGGTGGCCGGATCGCCGGGGAAAACGGGCGCGGCGGCGATGTGCGGAATCGCGGCGCTCCGCGCGGGCGCGGGGTTAGTCACGGTGACCGCTCCGGTTTCGTCGAGTTATCCCGAGTTGATGACCTGCGCGTTGGACGATCCGCCTCCGCTCGAAGGGAAAACCGTCGTCGCGATCGGTCCCGGGCTGGGCGTGCGGCCGGAACTCGTTCGCCCGCTGTACGCCGAGTGTCCGTTGCCGATGGTGATCGATGCGGACGCGATTACGGCTCTCGCCGGTTGGGCATTACCCGCACCGCCCGCGCCGCGCATCTTGACGCCGCATCCCGGCGAGTTCCGGCGGCTCGCTTCGCTCGACGATCGTGTGGACGACGCCCGAAAGTTCGCCGAAACAAATCGAGTAATTCTTGTTTTGAAGGGACAGCGAACGGTAGTCGCGCACCCCGACGGTCGCGTGGCCATCAATCCCACGGGAACGCCCGCGATGGCGAAGGCGGGATCGGGCGACATCCTGACGGGCATGATCGCCGGCATGCTGGCGCAGGATCCCCGCGATTTAAGCGTCGAACAAGCCGTCTGGCTGCACGGGCGCGCGGGCGAGCTTGGCGCGGTGCGCTGGACGGAGCGTTGTTTGCTCGCCACCGATCTGCTCGATTTTCTGCCACATGCGATTCGAAGCGCGCACTGAAGAAGAGATGGTCGCCGGCGGCCGGGCACTGGCCCGAACGCTACCCTCGCGCGCGGTCGCGATTCTCACGGGCGATCTCGGCGCGGGTAAAACGACGCTGGTCAAAGGGATCGCCGCCGAACGCGCGGGAGTCTCGCTGGACGAGGTGTCGAGCCCGACGTTCACGCTGATTCACGAGTACGGCTCGCCGGTACGCGTGTATCACATCGACTTGTATCGGCTGGAATCGGATCGTGAAGTTCTCGGGCTGGGTCTCGACGAGATCTTCGACCGCGACGCGCTCGTCCTGATCGAGTGGGGCGAGCGCTTCTCGCACTTGCTTCCGCCCGCTTGGCGCATCGAGATTAGTGCGATTGACGAAAAAAGTCGAAGAATCGTTTTGCATGGGGACAGCCTTGCTCCACAGTAAATGGATTTACCGCCGCCAAGGCAAAAAAAGATGTCTGCCCTTTCGCCCATCGCGCCGCGCAACCGTCCGTCGCTCTTTGAAGACTGGTGAACACCCTTTGTTTGTCTACCGACTCGAAACTCCCATTGGGCAAAGTGTCGCCGCGAAAATCCCTCCCAAAGAAACTGGCTAAGCTATTCCGGTCGGCAACGAGCCAAGTCTCCATGACCTGTACCATCAGATAGACTTGGGTTGAGTTGGCGGGCAGAGGTTTAATCCAGCCGTCGCGCTGTAGCAAGTGTTCCCACGGATCGTCTCCATTGGCCGGACTCTCGCTGTCGACCAACAAGATCGCAAGGTTTTCGTGCTCACGTTCGACCGCAGTCTTAAATCGATCGAACGTCTGGGTCCGCCCCCCGCATGCGACTATTCTGGGCATCCGACCGATGCATCCTGCTTTCTCCAACAGCTTGCGAAATCCCGCACGGCATGCATCGTCAAGTTCTCCATCTCCCCCGCCCTCAACATAGAGTTTCACCATCGGTTTCCGCCAATTTCCCCCGATGTCCAGAGACGCCCGAGACTATAGTCTTCGAGCCAATGCTTAAGGGCTTTTCTGGAGAGTCGTTCCATTCTTGTACCCTCGTCATCCCGTTCACAAACGATAATCGACTCCGGTTCGTCGGTGAAAGCGTCAACGATCGTCGGTGAATGCGTGGTGACGATCAATTGCGTTTTTTGGCTAGCTTCTTTGATGAGCCGCGCAACCGGTCGCAGCAGATCCGGGTGCAGCCCGACTTCAGGCTCCTCGATGAGAATCAGTGGCGGTGGCTTGTCGTGAAGCAAGATGGCGAGCAGACATAGGTAACGGATGGTCCCATCGGAAACTCGAGTAATCGGAATCTGCTCGAACATCCCCTCGTCGAAGTACAACAAGCTGCTACCGCCGATTAGTCTCAACTGGAAATCTACAACTCGCGAATTCACGTCCTTAAGCGCATCCAAGATTCGGTTTCGGTTCGCGGGACGAAGACGAAGCTCGTTCAGCACAGCGCCTAGGTTGACGCCGGATTCAAGTAGAAAGTTCGCGGGAAGGCCCGCATTTTGAGGTTCCTTGAGGCCTCCAGGCTCGTGGATCCTCGCGCCACGAAAAACTTGAATCGCACGGTAGCGATCCGCCAGTTCACTAAGTACCTCGGCATGCTTTCCCGATGGGCGCTGGACCGCCGACTGTATCGCGGGCATCGTCTCACCGCCGCCATCTCCGAAAAGGATCTGCTCTTTATCCCCCTTCGCCACGGCGACGATCTCGTGAAAAAAACTTGCAAGCACGCCGTGCCCGCCGAGCGAGAAGCTATGACGCAGTCTTGTCCCATTTTTTCGTCGGTGGTGAATCTCGAGAGTGGCAAAGTATCCGAGCTCTGGACGGGAAACGGGAGGTCGCTTCCACACCCATTCCGAAGACCCGCCTCCCGCCGCGATGAAGTGCGCTAAGTCGTCCGGTAAGGCCCTAAGCAAACGAAAAGCCTCAATAAAGTTCGACTTTCCCGACGCATTTGGTCCGATTAGGATGTTGAGGTTGGTGAGAGGGACGAGATTGCGCCGAGCGCCGAATGTTAAGAAGCAGTGGGCGAAAAAGCTGTCGATGAAAACGCTCAATGCGACTCCTCTTTGCCTTGATACATCTCCGCGACGAGTTCTTTGTACTTCTCCAGCACCTTTCCGCGGCGCACCTTCATCGTCGGCGTGAGTTCGCCCGACTGCACCGTGAAATCCGCGTCGAGCAGCTTGAACCTGCGAATTTGTTCGAACTGCGCCAAATGAGCGTTGGCCTTCTTAACCGCGCTCTTCACGTGATCCTCCGGCGCGCCTTCGAGATTTTTCTTAGTCTCGTCGCGAAGCGTGAACAACGCCGTGACGTAAGGCAAACGGTCGCCGACGAGCACCACTTGGCTGATGAACGGATCGCCCTTGAACAGAGTCTCGACACGCGCGGGATAGATTTTCTTGCCGTTCGAGGAAACCAGCAATTCCTTCTTGCGGCCCGTGATGTAGGTGTAGCCGTCCTTGTCCATTTCCGCGATATCGCCCGTGTAGAGCCATCCGTCGCGCAGCACTTGCGCCGTGGCCGCCGGATCGTTGAAGTAACCGCTAAAGAGCGTCGGACTCTTGATCGCGAGTTCGCCGTCTTCTTCGAGCTTGCACTCGATCTTCGCCGACAGCGCCTTGCCGATGGACCCCGGAATGGGGCGGCTTAGCGGATTCAGGTGTGTCACACCGCCCTCGGTGAGCCCATAGCCCTCGATCAGCGGCATGCCGATCGATTCGTAGAACAGCGCGAGGTCGCGGCCCAGCGGCGCGGCACCCGAGATGGGGAACTTCAGCCGTCCGCCCAGTCTCGCCCGCACTTTCGAAAAAATCGCCCGGTCGGCGAGCGCCAGCGGCGCGGAGATCCACGCGGGAACGCCCTTGCCCGCGCGTCGCAACTCGCCCGCCTTCGCTCCCAATCCCACCGCGCCGTAAAACATCTTTTGCGACAACCCGCCACGCTTCTTGATTTCGGCGCACACGCTGACGTAGATGCGTTCCCACACGCGCGGCGGCGCGAGCAGCATGGTGGGCTTGATCTGCTGCATCTCCTGCGGCAGCCGCATCAGGCTCTCCGAGAACCAGACGGGCATGCCGTAAATCGGGGGCAGAAGTTCGACGACGACGCGCTGCGCGATGTGCGCCGACGGCAGAAAGGCGATGGTACAGTCCTTGTCCGAAAGTGGCAGAACGTTCGGCCCCATTTCCAAATTGCGGACTACGGCCTCTTGTGTGACGAGCCCCATTTTGGGCTCGCCCGTCGCGCCGCTGGTGAGATAGAGAATGCCCGGCGCGGCGGGATCGATCTCGGCGGCGATCGAATCGAAGTAGCGGCGGTCGTCGTGAAGCGCCTCGCGGCCCATCTTGCGCAGCTCGTCGAGCGACAGCGTGCGCGACTCCTCGCCCGAGAGCAGGATCCACGTCACGTCGAGCGGTTGATCGCGCATGCCTTCGAACAGCATCCGCTTCGTCTTCGGATCCTCGACGAACAGCACCCGCGCGCCCGAAGCTCGCAGATTGCGCAAATTTTCGGCGAGCGGGTTCGCCGTGTAGAGCGCGGCGGCCACCGATCCGTTCGCCATGATGCCCTGGTCGGCGAGATAGAACTCGGCGCGCGTTTCGGAGTAAAGCGCGACGATGTCGCCCGCGTTCACGCCGAGTTTGCGCAGCCCGCAAGCGATTTCCACCGCCGCTTGCCGGTACTCGATCCACGTCCAAGTGTTGTACTGCGTGGGCTTGGTGCCGGGGATCGGCTGGTGCAGCGCGATCGCCTTGCCGTACCTCGCCGCCGCCCGATCGAGAACGCTGAACACGGTGGTGTAAGACATCACCGCAAGTTTACTCGAGGCTCCCGCTACGATGAGTTTGGTGACCTACCAGGACGAATTGAGCGCCGCGCGCGCGGTGGCGCGGGAAGCCGGAAGGCTGGCGCGGGAGTATCAAGCGCGGGGGGTGTCGCCCGAATCGAAGAGCGACGATTCGCCGGTAACGATCGCCGATAAGGAGAGCGAAAAGCTCATCGTCTCGATGTTGTCGCGCCTTTTTCCGGACGACGGCGTGCTGGGCGAAGAAGGCGCGTCGGGGGCGGGATCGAGCGGTCGCCGATGGATTATCGACCCCATCGACGGCACGCGCGATTTCGTGCGCGGCAATCCGTTGTGGTGCAATCTGATCGGGCTCGAAGATCGTGGCGAAGTCGTTGCGGGCGTCGCGCACTTCCCGGCTCTCGATCGAACTTATTGGGCGGCGAAGGGCGGCGGAGCGTTCCGCGACGGCGAGCGCATCTCCCCGTCGGCGAAAACGAGTTTGGGGGAAAGCGTTTTATTGATCAACGGCTGCGCGAACATCCAAGGCTCGGCTCTCGGCGAACGGTTGGGCGGCGACCTGGCGGCGCACTTCGCGAAGTTTTGGGCCGTTCGCTCGCTGGGCGGCAGTTTGGACTCCTGCATGGTGGCGAGCGGCGAAGCCGAGGTATGGCTAGAGCCGAAAGTCGCGGCGTGGGACCTCGCGCCGCACAAACTCATCCTCGAAGAGGCGGGCGCGCGATTCCTGAATCTCGACGGCGGATCGTCGATCTACGGCGGCAACGCGGTAGGCTGCGCTCCCGGCGTCGAGCGCGCCGTGAGAGATTGGTTGAAGATCGGCCCATGAGACTCGTCTTTTTGCTCGCCGCCGGCGGTCTGTACGCGCAAACGTTCGACGAAGCGCTAAACGCCTACCTCGCCAAAAACGGCGTCGCCGCCGCGCCGGTGGACGACCGAGTTTTCGTCCGGCGCGCCTACCTCGACTTCTGGGGATTCGTTCCGTCGCCCGAACAACAGCGAGAGTTCGCGGGCGACAAAAGCCCCGACAAGCGCGCGCGGTTAGTGCGGCAGCTATTGGCGCATCGCGAGAATTTCAGCGAGCACTGGCTGACTTGGTGGAACGATCTGCTGCGCAACGAAGACCGCTTCGGCACCTATGGCGGCGACCGTAAGACGATCAGCCCGTGGTTGAAACAGGCGCTCGAATCGAACCTGCCATTCGATCGGATGCTGCTTAAGCTGCTCGACCCTCGCGAGAAGGACGACCCCGACGGGTTCCTCGCCGGAGTGAATTGGCGCGGCGAAGCGAATTCCAGTCAAATGCCCTGGATTCAGGCCGCGCAGAATACCGCGCAGGTTTTCGTCGGCATCAATCTCAAGTGCAATTCCTGCCACGACAGTTTCATCAGCAAGTGGAAATTGAAGGACGCCTATTCGCTCGCCGCGTTCTTTTCGCCCGAACCGAAAATCGAAATCGAGCGTTGCGATGCGAAGACCGGCCAATTCGCGACGGCGCACTATCTGTTTCCCGATCTCGACCGCCCGACCGGGGACTCGCTCGCGGAGCGCAGAGCGGCGGCGGCGGCGATCTTCACCGATCCGCGCAACACACGTGTCGCGCGCACGATGGCCCATCGCGTGTGGGCTCGACTGTTAGGCCGCGGTTTTGTCGAACCGATCGACGAAATGGACCGCAAGCCTTGGTCGCCCGAGATTCTCGACCGTCTCGCCGCGGATTTCGCGGCGCACAACTACGATTTCGACTGGCTGATTTCGACGATCGCGACCTCGCGCGCTTATCAACTGCCGAGCGTCGATAAACCGGACGCGGTGTTTCGCGGTCCGCTGGTGCGGAGGATGACCGCCGAGCAGTTCGCCGATTCGCTCGCGGCGGTTACCGGCGAGTGGCCCGTCTACACGCCACCCAACGCTCGCGAGGCCCGCTACGTGCGGGAAGCGCGGCTGTCTTCCACGCCGCTAACCCGCGCGCTCGGCAGGCCGTTTCGCGATCAGGTCGTTACCGAACGCTCCACCGAGGCCACGATGCTGCAAGGCTTGGAACTCGTCAACGGCCCCGATCTCTACGCTCGCCTTTATCGTGGCGCGCAAGGGATGACCGGCGCCAAGCCACCGGCGCCCAGGAATCTGTTCGATTCGCTGGTGATGCGCGGCAACACCGAAGCGGTCTCGTTCGACATCGACGTTCGAGGCCTGGAGCGGGTGTATCTGGTCGTCGCCGATTCCGGTTCGTACTCGCCGAGCGACATTCGCACCGTCTGGACCGTCGAGGGCGCCGAGACGCTCCGTCCGCGAGTCGGCGAAGTGAGGCCGCTGCCGCTGCGCGGCGTCTCGCGATTCCGAGGCATGGTGCAGGTCGATCCCGATTCGAACCGCAGCGATTTTTCGCCCGCCATCCGATTCTTCGTGTTCGCCGAAAACCCGAACCTCGACCGGCTGGTACCCGTCTCGCCGCAACGCCCCGTCACCGCCGAAGAACGCGTCCTACCCAGAGAACAATTGGCGCAAAGAATATTTCTGCACGCGCTGGGCCGCGAAGCGTCGCCCGCCGAGCGCGCCTTGATCGGCAAAGGCTCCGTCGAAGAGACGGCCGATCTGTTGTGGGCCATCGTTGCGACTCCGGAGTTTCAACTAATCCGATGATGAACCGCCGCTTGTTCCTCGAAACGCTCGCCGCCGCGACGCCCGCGCTGCGCGCTGCCGACACTAAACCCACGCCCACCGCCGACACGTTGATCGTGTTGTGGATGGCGGGCGGGATGGCGCAGACGGAAACGTTCGACCCCAAACGCTATACGCCTTACGAACCGGGCACTCCATCGAGCCGAGTCCTAAGCACGTTCCGCCCGATCCCGACCGCCGTCGACGGCGTCCAGATTTCCGAAGGCCTCGAAAACATCGCGCGCGTGATGGATCGCGGCACGCTCATCCGCGGCTATCAGGCGGGCGATCTCGGATTCATCCTACATTCGCGGCATCAGTATCACTGGCACACCGGTTACGCACCGCCGCAGACCGTCGCGATGCCGCACATCGGTTCGGCGATCTCGCGCACGCTGGGCCCGCGCAATCCCGAGATGCCCGCGTTTATCGACATCGGGCAGGATCTCGAAATCGGCGCGGAAAGCCAAGCCGTCAAAGCGTTCCACACCGCCGGATTTTTGGGCGCCGAGCACGGTCCGTTCTTGATCGTCAACCCCGCCGACGCGACGGCGAGCGTTCGCCCGCTCAAGGACCTCGGCGACCGGCGCTTTCAAAGCCGCCGCGAGATGTGGCGGCAGTTAACGAAGAATTCGCCGCTGGGACAGGCGGGCGGGGATCATCGCGAGTCGATCGTGCGGTCTATGGAGAACGCGCACCGTCTGCTCGATTCTCCGGCGGCGAAGGCGTTCGATTTGTCGCTCGAACCCCGCGCGAGCTACGACCGCTACAACACCGGCCGGTTCGGGCAGGGCTGTCTGCTGGCGCGGCGGCTCACCGAAGCGGGCGCGCGATTCGTCGAAGTCACCACCGAGTACATTCCCTTTCGCCACTGGGACACGCACGAAAACGGGCACGAGCGCGTGGTCGAGATGAAGCGGCAGATCGACGCGCCTGTCGCGCAACTCGTGCTCGATCTCGAAGAGCGCGGCTTGCTGAATCGCACGCTGATCGTGCTGGCGAGCGAGTTCGGGCGCGACATGGTCACCGAGGGCAAGCCCGGCAAGGAAGTGAAGGATCAGGTGAAGGTGCCGGACATCATGACCGACCCCAAGCACTACGGCATGCATCGCCACTTCACCGAGGCGGGTGGCGTGCTGCTATTCGGCGGCGGCGCGAAACGCGGACTGCTCTACGGCAAGACCGCCGACGAGCGTCCGTGCAAGACCGTCGAGAATCCGGTGAACATCGAAGACCTGCACGCGACGATCTATCGCGCGATGGGCATCGCGCCCACCACGGCGTACATCCACGAACGGCGGCCCATCTACGTCACGCGCGACGGCAAGGGCAAGCCTATCGACGCGCTATTCGGGTAAATAGCCGCGCGCGAGTTCGCGAAACTCGGAGAGTTCCTCTTCGCCCGCGCCGAGCGTTTGCGCCACCGCCGGAGCCTCCGCCATCGCGCGCTTCGCGTCGAGAAACAGCGTTCGCCTCCGCCGCGCGAGCGGATCGTCGATGCGGCGGACCATCCAGCGCTCGAACTCCGCGCGCTCCTCGATGGCGAGCGCCGCGGTAACGCAATCGCGCTCCGGCAGCCCCGCGATCATCGCCGCTTGATTCACGCAATCCTCGGCCATGCGCCGGTAGGTGGTCCACTTGCCGCCGCCGACGGTGAGCAGTCCGCTGGGATCGATGTGGATGGAATGATCGCGCGACAACGCCGCCGTCGAGCCCGCGCCCGCGCCGACCAGAGGGCGAATGCCGCCCCACGCGCTCAGGATGTCCGCGCGCGTCGGTGCGTGGTCTAGATACTGCGCGGCGGTTTCGAGCAGAAACGCGATTTCGTCTTCGCGAGCGCGAGGCTCGGGCACGGCGGCGTCCACCGGCGTGTCCGTCGTTCCCACCAGCGTGTGCCCCAGCCACGGGATCGCGAACATCACTCGACCGTCGCGCGTGTGCGGCACCATGATCGCCGAGTCGCCCGGCAAAAAGCTTCGGTCGAACACGAGGTGAATTCCTTGACTTGGCGACATACGCGTCGTCGCCCGCGGATCGGCGAGTCGCCGCACCTCGTCGCCGAACGGTCCGGCGGCGTTGACGATCGCGCGGGCGCCGCATCGAATTTCCTCGCCCGTTTCCACGTCGCGCGCGACGATGGCCTCGCTCTCGATCGCCGTCGCCTCCATGTAGTTCAGAGCCGCGGCCCCGCGCTCCACGGCCGCCATCAGGATATGGATCAGCAGTCGCGCGTCGTCGAACTGTCCGTCGAAATACACGACGCCGCCGCGCAGGCCGTCGGTTTCGAGAGTCGGCAACCGCTCGATCGTCTCCTCGCGCGACAACAGTCGCGACGCGCCGAAACCGTAGCGCCCGGCGAGCAAATCGTAGAGCTTCAATCCCAACCCGTAGAACGGCGCTTCCCACCAGTCGTAGTGCGGAACGACGAACGCAAGCTCGCTCACGAACGCGGGCGCGTTGCGGCGCAGCAATCCCCGCTCCTTCAGCGCTTCCATGACGAGCGAGACGTTGCCTTGTTCGAGATAACGCACGCCGCCGTGGATCAGTTTCGTCGAGCGGCTCGATGTCCCGCAGCCGAAGTCGCCGCGCTCGACGAGCAAAACTTCGTAACCGCGCGAAACCGCGTCGAGAGCGATACCCGCGCCGGTAGCCCCGCCGCCGATAATCGCGAGGTCCCAGGGCTCGCGGCGCGCCCGCACGCGGTCCAGCGTCTCCTCGCGCGAGGCTAGCGCTCCCACGATTTCGAACGCTCCACGGCGTCGTGCCAACGCTCGCGAGACACCGGCGCGTCGGGGAGAAATCGGCGGTCGATTCGCCACTGCGCCGCCAGCGCGTCGCGCGACGGCCAGAATCCCACGGCCAGTCCGGCAAGATACGCCGCGCCCAGGGCCGTCGTCTCCGTCATCTTCGGACGCACGACGGGAACTTGCAGTACGTCGGCCTGGAACTGCAAGAGCGCGTCGTTCCGCGCCGCTCCTCCATCCACACGCAATTCGGTGAGCGGCGGTCCGCCGTCGGCGCGCATGGCGTCGAGCAGGTCCGCCACCTGGAACGCGATCGATTCCACCGCCGCGCGCGCGATGTGCCCCGCCGTCGTGCCACGCGTAATGCCGACGATGGCCCCACGCGCATTCGGGTCCCAGTGCGGCGCGCCCAGCCCGGCGAAAGCGGGTACCAGATACACGCCGCCCGAATCGACGACCGACCCGGCCAGCGTCTCGACCTGGGCCGACTCGCGAATCAAGCCCAACCCGTCGCGCAGCCACTGCACCACCGCACCGCCGATGAATACGCTCCCTTCGAGAGCGTATTCCATCGCACCGCCGATTTTCCAGGCGACCGTCGTCAGTAAGCGGTTCGACGACGCGACCGGCGTCGCGCCCGTATTTTCGAGCATGAAACATCCGGTGCCGTACGTGTTTTTCGTCAGCCCCGGAGACCAGCACGCCTGTCCGAACAGCGCCGCCTGCTGATCGCCCGCGATGCCCGCGATGGGAACGCCTTCGAGTCCCGGCGCGGCCGCCTCGCCATAGATCTCGCTCGACGAGCGCACTTCGGGCAGAACCTCGCGTGGTACGCCGAACATGGCGAGCAACTCTTCGTCCCACTCGCCGCGATGGATATCGAAGAGCATCGTGCGCGAGGCGTTCGAAACGTCCGTCGCGTGCATGCGCCCGCCGGTGAGTTTGTACAGCAGCCAGCTATCGACCGTCCCGAACGCGAGCCCCGTCCGCGCGTGCCGCTCGAGAATCCAGCGCAGTTTCGAGGCCGAAAAATAAGGGTCCGGAATGAGTCCGGTCTTCGCCGTAATCGCCCCCGCGTGCGCCGGGTCCATCGTGCCCGCCGTGCGCCGGTCCTGCCACACGATGGCGTTCGACACCGGTTCGCCCGTCGCGCGATCCCAGACCACGGTGGTTTCGCGTTGGTTGGTGACGCCGATGGCCGCGATGTCGCGTGCGGTGAGATTCGCTTGCGCCAGCGCCTCGACGGCGACGCCCAATTGCGTGGACCAAATCTCGTTCGGATCGTGCTCCACCCATCCGGGTTGCGGATAAATCTGCCGAAACTCGCGCTGCGCCATAGCCCGCACGCGGCCGTCGCGATCGATCAGCAACGCGCGAGAACTGGTAGTGCCCTGATCGAGCGCGAGGATCATGCGCGCACGATGCGAAAGATGTAGCCAGACGTCTCCGTCTCGACGAACTTCGGATTCGGATGCGCCATGCCCGCGTCGCAGTAATGAAGCTGCCCCTTCCAGATGTCGAGGCCGTGCGGGTCGGGGTCGGTTCCCTTAACGAGTTGAATCTCGTCGAGCACCTTGCCGTCTTTGCGCGACAGTTTCTGAATCAGATAGTCGGTCGAGAACACGCACCAAATGGCGTCGCCGTCGATGGCGAGCCCGTGCGCGCGTCCATAGGTCACGGGAACTTGGTGCAACACCTTAAATGTCTTCGCGTCCACCTGCGCCAGCGCCTTCCACTTAAAGCACGTCATCCACAACGTGCCCTTGTCCCATACGACGCCGTGCACGCCGCCGCCGTCGGGAATGGGATAGCGCGCAACGGTCTTGCCGGTCATGGGATCGCACTGGATAATCTCGCCCATCGGCTTGTCGGTGGGCCGCTCGGGACGGAAGAGTGACTTGCCGTTCGCGCCCATCCACAAATAGCCGCCACCGAACGCCATACCGCTGGTGTTGTGCGACTCCGTGTCGAATTGCCGTAGAATCTTGCCGTCTTTCCAATCGAGAAGGTACGCCTTGTCCGAACCCTGTTCGGCGATCCACAGCCCCTCGGGAGTCGCCTCCATCGCGTTCGGATGGCCCTCCGGTGTCTTGAATAGCTTCTCGATCTTGTACGGCTTGCCTGCGGCCTTGAGCGATGCCGCCGCGAGCGTCGCGGCGAACGTTCTTCGATTCAACATTAGAAACTTCCTCCTCGAATGCGAACCAGACTCCGGTCGATGGCGGCGAGATTCGGGGTTCCGGCGAGCCCCATATCGAGCGCGAGTTCGGTGCGCATCAACTCGATTACTCGTTCGACGCCGCGCTGTCCAAAAGACGCGAGACCGTACAGGTAAGGCCGTGCGACGCACACCGCCGTCGCCCCCAGCGCCAGCGCCTTCAACACGTCCGTGCCTCGCCGCAGCCCGCCGTCGATCAGTACCGGAAGGCGCCCGCGCGACTGCGCCACGCACTCCGGCAGCGCTTCGATCGTGCCGCCCACGTGGTCGAGCTGGCGCGCGCCGTGATTGGACACGACGATGCCCTTGGCCCCGGCTTTGATGCAACGCTCCGTGTCTTCCGCGGTGAGAATACCCTTGACGACCACCGGCAGCTTGGTAAGCGAGCAAAGCTCGGCGAGATTCTCCCAGGTCGGCGTGGCCGAACGGCGCGTCGGGTAAATCGCCACCTGTTCCGGGTTCACCGCTTGGGGCAACTTGCCTTGCGCGTCGCGCGGCGGTATTCCGACTTCGCACCAGTTGCGCTCGAATCGATTGCGAATGTTCCGGTCGCGATGCGACACGTACACGATGTCGATCGTCAGGCAGATCCCCGTGCAGCCTTCGTCCTCCAGCGGCTTTACGAAATCCTTAATGAGCTGCGTGCTCTCGATCGCGCCGCCGGTGTTGAGTTGCCACCACTGCGGGCGCTCGCCGACCGGCATTTTGTGGACGCCGCCGTTGGTAATGTGCAGCGTCTTCGTCGCCTTCGCCGCGCGCGCCACCACCATCTCGCCGTCGCGGTGGAAACAGTTCTTGCCGCCCGCCGGGTCGAACAGAATCGGAAATTCGAGCTTCTGTCCGAACAACGTCAGCGACGTATCGATCTCGTGTACGTCCACCAGCGCCTTCGGCCTGATCACGATTTTGTTGAAGCCCTCGACGTTGTCCCGCAGCGACGCCTCGTCTTCGGAACCCTCTTCGAGATAGTCCCAAGCGATGGGGTCGAGCTTCGCTTTCGCCTTCTCGGCGAAATCCATCACGCGGACGCATTCGTAGAGCGGGTCGTCGTAGTAACCCTTCGGCAAGCGCGGACGGCGAGTCGAGTCTTGCGATCGTACTAGAGGCGAGGCGGCGAAAAAACCCGCAAGCGAACGGAGGGCGCGACGTCGATCCACGGCACTCGAAATCCTATCACCGGGAGGCGGCGAACCGAAGAACGGCGTCGCGTTGGGCAAGTTCGTACCGCGCCTCGATCAACGCTCGCGGGTCGCCGCTTTGCCGGGCGACGGCGAACTTGGCGGCGGCCGAGTTCCGTTCGAGGAGCGCCATCGCCAGATTGGCGGCGACGCGACGCTCGGCTTCTTCCAGTCCCGATCGCGCGGCGGCGGCCTGCGCGGACGCCTCTTTGGCCGTCGCCCGGGATGCGGACGAGAAGGGGATCGGAACGTTGGCCACCACGCCCGCCGCCAAATATTGGTTGCCCGGAAAACGCGCCGCGTGACTCGGCACGACGCCCGCCTGGATCAGCGCCGTAGCCGACGGCAACAGCGCCCTGCGTTCGGCGGCGGCGATACTTTCGGCGGCCGCTAGCGCATGCCTTCGCGCCGCGATCTCCGGATGACTCCGCAGCGCCTCCGCTCGCCAAGCCTCCAAGTCCGGCGACGGTCCGGCTTCGGGAAGACCGGCGGTCTCGAACGGCTCTTCGAAATTCTCGCCCATGGCGGCGGCCAGTTCGATCGACGCGATCGCGATCTCGTTCCGCTCCAGAAGACTTTGCAACGCGCTTCGCGGCCCGGGCAAGTCCGCCAAGGCCTGCGCCCGCCAAAGCCGCTGATACGCCTGCCGCGCCGCCAATCGAACGCGATCTTCGGTCGTTCGCGCATGGCGCGCTTCTTCCGCCGCGCGCTCCCGCCCCGCCGCGTTCACCCTCGACGCACGGCCGAAATCGAGAATCGGCTGCGAGATCGTGACGCCCAAGCCAACCTTGCTGATGATCAGAGGGTTGGTGAGCGTTCCCGTACCCGACCCGAGGCGAGTGTTGTCGGGCGCGTAGTTCGTCGTCAGCGTTCCCGCTAGCGACGGGAGATAGGCGCCGCCGCGGACCGCCCCGCCATGCGCCGCAGCCTCGGCCATTTGGCGCGCGCCCCGGATCGACGGATGGCCGCGCAAAGCGCGTTCTTCGACCTGCGTCATCGTCAACGTTTCCGCGGCCAGCAAGAGCGGGAGCAAACTCGACATCCTCCTAGAATAAGGGTGATGGACCGACAGTTCACGATCGCCGGGCGCACCTTCCGCTCGCGCCTGATGATCGGTACCGGCAAGTACCGGAGCTTCGAGGAGATGCGGCGCTGCCACGAAGCGAGCGGCGCCGAGATCGTCACCGTGGCCGTGCGCCGCGTCAATCTCGACGATAAGTCGCGTGAATCGATGCTCGATTACATCGACCGCTCGAAGTTCTTCCTGCTTCCCAACACCGCCGCTTGCTACACCGCCGAGGAGGCGATCCGCACGGCGCGACTGGCGCGCGAGGCGCTCGATTCCAATTGGGTCAAGCTCGAAGTGATCGGCGATAAAGACACGCTCTTCCCCGACAACGCGGGACTGGTCGAGGCCACCGCGACGCTCGCGAAAGAGGGCTTCGTCGTGCTGCCCTACACCACCGACGACCTGATCAACGCCCGGCGCTTGATCGACGCGGGCGCGGCGGCGGTGATGCCCTTGGGCGCTCCGATCGGCAGCGGCCTTGGCATTCAGAACTTGACCAACTTACGCATCCTGCGCGAGATGGTGACGAACGTTCCCCTAATCGTCGACGCAGGCGTCGGAACGGCGTCCGACGCGGCCATCGCGATGGAGTTGGGCTACGACGGCGTGCTGCTCAACACCGCCGTCGCCGAAGCGGAGGACTCCGTCGCCATGGCGCGCGCCATGGGCTTGGCCGTGGAAGCGGGCCGCCTGGCGCACACGTCGGGCCGCATGCCGAAGCGCCTCTACGCCTCCGCGTCGAGCCCCATGACCGGCGTCGTTCGCTAGCGCTAGATGCGGTGAAAGCTGCGCAGAATGTCGCGCATCGAGTAGCGCAGCGCGATCGGGCGCCCGTGCGGGCAACTGGTGGGGAACTCGGTTTTCGCGAGTTCCGCCAGCAGCCATTCCATCTTTTTCATGTCGAGCGGCGTGTTGATCTTGATCGCCGCCCGGCACGCCACCGACGCCGCCACGCCGCGCCGCAAATCCTCCACCGTCGCGCGTCGCAGTTCGTTCTCGGCGATTTCGAGAATCTCGGAAACGACTCGTTCGGCCTGGTCCGCCTGCAATCCGGCGGGCACCGCCTTGACGGCGAGCGTCCGCCGCCCGAACGGTTCCGCCTCGAAACCCACCGCCGCCAGTTCTCCCGCGATACGCGCGAACTCGATCTCCTGCCCGACGGTCAACGGCAGGATCATCGGCATCAATAACTGTTGCCGTTCGGCGCGCCCGTGCTTGCGCAACACTTGCTCGAACAGGATGCGCTCGTGCGCCACGTGCTGATCGACGATCCACAATCCGTCGCGCCCCGCCGCCACGATGAAGCTCTGGTGGAGCTGGCCGATCGGGCGAAGATCGCGCAGCGCGTCGAGCGTCGCCGCCTCCTCTTGCCACGCGCCTTGAGGTACGGCGCCGTGCGTATCGGGAATCGGCAACCGCGCGGGAGCGGGAGCGGCGGGAATCGGACTCACCGTCACCGTCGGCGCTAGCTCTTCGCGCTCCTCGACGCCGGGAACGACCGGACGCGGCGCGTCGAGTTCCGCGAGCCTCGGCTGCGGCGGCTGCGACGGCTCGAGCGTCTGGATGGCTTGCGAAAACTCCGACATCGGCAGATCCGCCGCCGGTTGCGCCACCGTCAGCCAGGGCGCGGGCGTGGGCGACGGCGGCAGAGGAATTTGCGACACGGGCCGCGAGTCCATCAGGACTTTCCGAATCGTGTCGCGCACGAAGTCGTGCACGACGGAGCCGCGCTGAAATCGTACCTCGGTCTTCGACGGGTGTACGTTCACGTCCACCTCTTCCGGCGCGCATTCGAGAAACAGCAGCGCGAACGGATAGCACGCGGGCGGCATCAAGTTGAAGTAAGCCGCTTGCAGCGCGTGCATCAGCACCTTGTCGCGGATCAGCCGCCCGTTGACGAACAGGTAAATCGAATTGCGGTTCGACTTCTGCACTTGCGGTTGCGAGACGAATCCCGAAAGCGTAAATCCGTCGTGAAGCGTGGCGGGCAGCGTCACGAGATCGGCCAGCGTTTCGCTCCCGAACACTTGAAAGACGCGATCGCGAGCGGTAGCCGCCGGCGTTACCAGCAGCAGTCTCCCGCCGTTGTGATTCAACTCGAACGCCTTCCCCGGATGGGCGAGCGAGTAATGCGTCACCAGCGAGGCGATGTGCGCGAGTTCCGTCTGCTCCGTGCGCAGAAACTTGCGCCGCGCGGGCACGTTGTAGAACAGATCGCGAACCGCGATCGTCGTGCCCGGCGGACGGGCGTACTCGTCGCACCGGATCATCTTGCCGCCCGCGATTTCGATATGCGTCCCCGCGGTTTCCTCCGCCGAACGGGTTTCGAGATCGAGCCGCGACACCGACGCGATCGACGGCAGCGCCTCGCCCCGGAACCCTAGCGTGGAAATCGCGAACAGATCGCTCACTTCTCGCAGCTTCGACGTCGCGTGGCGTTCGAAGGCCAGCAAGGCGTCGTCGCGTAGCATCCCGCCGCCGTTATCGACGACGCGGATCAGCCGCCGCCCGCCGTGTTCGACGTCCACGCGCAAATCGTCGGCGCCCGCGTCGAGCGAATTTTCGAGCAGTTCCTTGACGACGGAGGCCGGGCGTTCGACCACCTCGCCCGCGGCGATTTTGTTCGCGATCGCATCCGGCAGGATGCGGATTCGGCCCATCCCGTTAGGGTAGCGTCGCTTACTTAGCGACGATGCCTCGGTCCTGCAGCAGCGTGCCGGTGCGTTGCAGCAAGTTGAGCAGGTTGCGCCGGTACTGCACCGAGTTATTGACCAGATCGGATTGCGCTTGCGTCAGCCGGTTCTGTTGATCGAGCAAAAAGAAGAGCGTCGAAACGCCCAGATCGTACTTCTTCTGCTCCGCCTCCACCGACTTCTGCGCGAGATCGGCCGAGATCTTAGCGAGGTCCACCGAAGCCCGCGAGTTCTCCACTTGGCTGATCGCGTTCAACACCTCGAGGCGCGTATTCTGTTCCCCTTGGCGCAAGCGGAGCGCGTCGAGCCGCTTCTGCACCGTCGCGTCGGCGTAGTTGGCGGCGGCGGCGCGATCCTTCAGCGGCAAGCGCAGTTGAATACCGAAGCCGTAGACCGGAAAGCCAAAACCCCACATCTGCGACCACGCGTCGCCGAATCCGCCGGGGACCAGCACCCGGCTGGAGAGCGGAAGACCGTCGGAACCCGTCGCCGTCACGTTCCGCACCTGCGGACCGCCGCGGCCCTGCGACGTGTAGTTACCGAGCAGCGACAGGTCCGGTTTCAGCGCGTTCGCTTGCAGCTTGATGTTGTAGTCGTCGACGTTCAAATTGGTCTGGATCGTCTTCAGATCGGGACGCATCCGCAGCGCCTCGGACACCAGCCCCTCGCGATCGATGGGCTTGGTGTCGGTGGGCGGCAGCACGGGTTCGGAAAGCTGCAACGGCAGCTTCCGCAAGTCCGGATCGAGATCGAGTCCGACTTGCCGCCGCAGCGCGTCCTCGGTTTGCTGCAGGCGGTAGCGGGCCTGCGTCACCGTGATTTCCGCGCGCGCGTACTGCGCTTGCGGTTGATAGATTTCGAGCGCCGAGATCGCGCCCAATTCCAACTCCCGTTGCGCGCGCTTCAAAGAAGCGTCGGCGAGCGAAAGCGCCTGCTCCTGCACGCGTAGATTCTCGCGCGCGCCGATCACGTCCCAATAGGCGTTTTCGGCCAGCAATACCAGGCGCTGCACTTGATCCTCGAACCCGAACTCCGAGCTCTGCAATCGCGCCCGCGCGATCAGCACCGGGAGCTTGGTGATGTACATCCCGCGTCCGCGCAACAACGGCTGCGTGAAATTCAGATCGACGTTCGAGTTGTACGCCGGGTTGAAGTTCTGGAACGAGTTGTTGTTCGACAGTTTATTGAACCGGTAGCCGAAGTTGAGTTGCGTGCCGCTGGCGAGCGTCTGCGTGTAGTTCAGGTTCGCGGGCTGGTTCAACTGGCTCAACGTCGCCGCGCCGGCGAGGGCGTCGGTGGTCGGCGTAATCTGGCGGGTGGCGTTGAAGCGCGCCGCGATCACCGGATCGAAGACCGCGAACGCGCGCGTAATCGCGTTGCGCTGCGGTTCCACCAACACCTTCTGAATCTGAATATCGGTGTTGTTGGCGACCACCAATTCCAGATACGACCGCAGCGACAGCTCGATCTTGCCGTCCACCACGTGATCGGCTAGCTTTACCGGCCCCGCCAGTTCCACCCGCGGAGCGTCCGGCTTGAAGACGTACTTGAAGTACTCCTTGGTACCGAAAAGCGGGAACTGCGGGCCGATCTTTTCGGCCTCCTTCGCGGCCGGCATCGGCGGCGCCGTGCCTTGCTGTCCTTGGTCCGCCGCGAACGCGGCGAACGCCAAAAGCGGAGCGATAGGGAAAAGGTTCTTCATTCTATTCGTAACGAATCGCTTCAATAGGATCGAGTTTCGCGGCCTGCACCGCGGGATAAATGCCGAACACCACGCCGATGCCGACCGAGACGCCGAACGCGACGACGATCGACGACGTGGTGACGACCGTGGACCACCCGGCGGCCGAGGCGATCAGCTTCGACAGCGAGAATCCGAAGACGATCCCGATCAATCCGCCGAGAATCGAAATCAGTACCGCCTCGGTCAGAAACTGCCGGATAATGTCCGCCTGCCGCGCGCCGATCGCGCGCCGGATGCCGATTTCGCGCGTCCGTTCCAGCACCGTCGCGAGCATGATATTCATGATCCCGATGCCGCCGACCAGCAGCGAAATACCCGCGATACAAAGCATGACGACGTTGAAGATGAACTGCGTGCGCTTCTTCTGCTCCAGCAGTCCGGCGGGCACGGTGACGTTAAAGTCGCCCGCGTCCTTATGCGTCGAGGCGAGAATCGCCGTAATCACCGACGCCGTTTCGATCGAGTCCGCACCCGGTTTCACTTTCAGGTAAATACCGTCGATCTCGTCTTTCAGATAGCTATTGTTGTCCTCGAATCGGCGCATGACGGTATTCAGCGGCGCGATCACCATGTTGTTCCGATTGGTGACCTCGACGCCTTCCACTTCCGTATCCGCCGTCGCCTGCTGCGCCAGCACCCCGATCACCTGCAGCCACGAATCGTTGACCTTGACGAACTTGCCCACCGCCGAGCCTTCGTAGCCCACCAGATTCACCTTCGCCGATTCGCCCAGCACGCAAACCGGGGCGGAGGTCGCGTTATCGTGTTCGTCGAACCAGCGGCCGTCCACCATCTTGAGCGAGTTAATGGCGAGATATTCGGGCTCGACGCCGATCAATAGCGGCGGCTCCGACGCCGTCTTCGGCAGCACCTTCAGCGGCTTGAAACGCTTCCGCGGCGTCGCCGCCTCGATCCCCTGGACGTTCTCGGTAATCGCGCGATAGTCGCGAAACGTCAGGCCGGGCGAGATCAGCCGCCGCGCCTGCAACTCGTTGCGGTCCACCGCCTCCTTCGCCTCGATGATGATGTTGTTGACCCCCAAGAGGTCGATGTAACTCATCATTTCTTTCTGCGCGCCCGCCGTGATCGACAGCATGGCTACCACGGCGCCCACGCCGAAGATCATGCCGAGCATGGTCAAAAGGCTGCGCAGCTTGTGGACTAGGAGGCTCGAAAGCCCCATGTACAATTCGGGTAACAGACCGGAAAGGTTCATTGTGACCGCTCTCTTTTTAGGACTTGGGCATCGGCATTCCGGCCCCGCCGCCGGACTTCGCCTCGCCCTTCTTCTTCTCGCCGGGTCTCGCCGTGGGATCGGCCAGCGCGACGGTATCGCCCGCTTTCAGGCCCGAAGTCACCACTAACGCCGACTCGCTCCGCTTGCCGAGCTTGATCTCGCGCGGCTCGAATTTGTCGCCGTTCTTGACGTAAACCACCAGCTTCCCTTCGCGCTCGAACAGCGCCTGGGTCGGAATGTTGATCGCGTCCGGAACCCTCTCGACGATAATCTCGACGTCGGCCAGCAGCCCGGGCCGCAGCAGCGCTTCCATCTGCGAGTCTTCCTCGGGAGGCGGCGGCAGCTTCGCGTTCTCCATATCCTTGGCGCTAAATCCGCCGATCCCCGTGCCGCCCGCGAACGGCATCGCCATCCCGCCGGGACCGCCCGCGCCGCCGCGCCCGCCTTGCCCGCGCTCCGGCAATTTGATTCCTTGCTTCTCTAAATCCGTGCGGAGCTTCGCCATCATGGAAGCGCGCTCCTCGGGCGTTAACTCCTGCATGCTCTTGCCGCCGAGCGCCTTCTGCATCGCGTCGCGGACTTTCTTCTGCTGATCCTCGGGAAGACCGGCCGTCATCGCGCCCACCATGCCGCCGCCCGCGCCGCCCTGGCGCATCCGCTGAGCGCCTTCGCCGCCCGCGCCGCCTTGCCCGCCACCCGGTTGTCCGCCGCCCTGCATGACGACCATCTGACCCCCGCCCGCGCCCATCCCGCCTCCGCCGCCGCCCGGCATCCCACCGCCCGCCATGGCGAACATCCCGCCGCCCGCCGACACCGGCGGCTTTTTGCGATTCGCCTCCGCCGTCGCCAACACCCGCGCGATCTGCTCCGGCTTCGCCCCCAGCGTGGTCAGCAACTGCTTCATGTCGATCGAAAAGATCACGTCGAACTTCTTCTGCACTTCGCCCGAAAACGCGTTCGCGCTCGCCGTGCCGCTCATCGACTTGATCTTGCCCGTAAAGTCCGCGTCCGCGATCGCGTCTAGGCGAATCTTCACTTCCTGACCCTCGCGCAGATTGGCGCGGTCTAGTTCGCCAACCTTCGCCAGCACTTCCATTTCCGACAAATCGAGGACATCGGCCACCGGCGTTCCCGGCTGCACCTGGTCGCCCTCGCGAATGTCGGGCAACTGCATGCCGAACATCATCACGCTCGACCGGTTCTGCTTGATCGCCACCAGCCCGGACATCGGCGCCAGCAGCTTCACCTGATTCAGCCGCGCCTTTTCGCGCGCCATTTCGAGCGTCGCCTTATTACGCTTCTCGCGCAGTACGGCCAGTTCCGCTTGCGCCTGCTCCCGACGGCTCTTGATATCGCTTTCTAGCTGCGACAACCGCCGCTTCGTTTCGTCGAGCGTCAGTTGATTCTTTTTCGCGTCGATCGCCGAGATCAGTTCGTTCTTCTTGACTTCGAGTTCCGCCCGCCGCACCGCGTACCGCGCCCGCAGCAACTCCACTTGATCCTGGTTCTCGCGGATCGCGAGATCGGCCTGGGCTTTCTTCAACTGCTCGTCCACCTGATCGATTTCGAGTTGCTTCTCCTCGACGCGCGACAGCACCTCGGCGTCGTCGAACTCGACGATCAGATCCTTCTCGCGCGAGAACGCGCCCAACGCCGCGAGCTTAGTGACCTGCACCGTGCCGAACAAATTCGGGGCCGTCAGCGTCACGCTGCGCACGGCGCGCAACTCGCCGCGCGCGTAGCTGCGCACCACGACGTCGCTTTGCCGAACTTTGGCGGTGGCGATCAGCCGCTCCCGCTGCGCCGTCATCGACTGCAGCGCCGTGTAGGCGGCGTACCCTCCGGCGGCCAACGCCGCGAACAAGACGATTCGGATAATCCAGGCTTTCATCGGTCGGCGTACTCCGCTACAGTTTCTTCGCCCGCTTCAGGGCTTCGGCCGGATTCTCGAGCGCGATCACGTCGCCCTCCTTCAGCCCGCTCTTCACCACCAGATCGGTGTCGTTGCGCTTGCCGACCTCGATCGGCCGGGTCACGAACTCCGAACCACGCTGCACCCACACCGACGGCTTGCCTTTATTCAGGAAGCTCGCTCGCGCCGGAATCAGCAGCGACGCCGTCTCGCTCTCGATCAGAATTTCCGCCGTCGCGCTCATGCCCGGCCGCAGACGCGGATCCACTTTCTTGAGCGTCCCGCGCGCCGGAAACGTCTTGTCGGTCATGCCCATTCCGCGCCACACCACGGCCGCGATCGGCGAAATCCAATCGAGCGTCGCCTCGAGCTCCTGATCCGGAATCGCGTCCACGCGGATGCGGATCGGCATCCCCAGCCGCAGCTTGCCGCGCTCTACCTCTTCGAGCTTCAAATCGATCCGCATTTCGCTTAGGTCGGGGATTTCGGCGATCGCCGCGCCCGTCCACGCTCGGTCGCCTTCCTTAAACGGCGGCGGCGACTGGCCCCACGACCCTTGCGTGCGGAAGTTCGGCAGCACGTTCACGATGCCGTCGTTCGGAGCCCGCAGCACCATCTTCGACAGGTAGCCCTTCGACCGTTCCATGTCGCGGACCACCTTGTCCTTTTGCTGCTCCAGACGTTCGAGGTCGGCCTCCTGCGAGGTCTTGTGCGACTTCACCGTCGTCTTCACCTGCGAGAGTTCTCCCTCGCTGATGCCCACGTCGATCCGGCTCTTCGCGCCCTCGATCTCGCTCACCACTTCGGCTTTCGAGGCGTCGAGCTTCGCGCGCTCCAGATTGAACTGCGCCGTCATCAGGTTCATGCCGTCCATCTCGTTCGTGATGCGATGGCTGGCCTTGGTCTGTACGATCTGGCTGTCGGCGGTCCGGACGCTCGTGTTTTTTTCGAGATACGTCTGCTCCTGCTGCGCCGCGTCGAATTCGACGATGATGTCGCCCTTCTTCACCGGCTTGCCCGCTTCGGCGAGCTTGGTGATGCGCGGATCGGGCACCTGCGGCGCGGTGATGATCTCCGAACGCGTCGAGCGGATTTCGCCCCGCGTCCGCACCGAGATCACGAACTCGCCTTTCCGCACTTTGGTGACGGGCACCTCGACCGGCGCCGACGCCGTGGCGTAGTTGTAGGCCGCGTAGCCGCCGCCCGCGCAAGCCAGCAGCACGATCGCGCGCACCGCCCACCGCTTGCGGTTCGAGTCCGCCGTCTGTCCCAACCGTTGCTTCGGCTTCAAATCCTTCGACATCGTTTAGCTCCCGGCCGGGCGCTCGGCGGCGGGCCGTTCGAGCGCCACCACTTCCCCCGGCTTCAGTCCGGCGCGCACGCCGTAAGTTACGTAGGTCGTCAAACCCAGCTCCACTTCGCGCTTCCGCCACGCGCCGTTTTCCGTCTCGCGCACGAACACGTAAGGCTTCGCGTCCTCGCCGTCGCGGAACACCGCCCCCGCCGGTACCGAAGCGGCCACCGTCGCATCGCTCTCGATCTCGACGTCGGCGCTCACCGAAAGATCGGGAATCACCCGCGGATCGACGCCGTCGAGCTTCAGGCGTACCGGAATCTCCTTCACGAAACTCGCCCGGAAGCCGCCCGTCTTCGTCACCGCCGCCACCGCCACGACGTGCGCCGGAAGCTTCAACCCCGGATAGGCGTCGAACTCGACCGTAGCCTTCGCGCCGATGCGGAGCCTTTCCGCGTCCACCTGATTGAGCGTCGCGTTGATGACCATCGAACTCGTATCGACGATCTGCATGAAGAACTGGCCCGGATACAACTGGTCGCCCTGTTGAATCTGCGAAAACTCGCTGCCCCGCATCGTGTTCTGCATGACCGTCATGCCCTCGATCGAGGCCTTGGACAGCATCCGGTCCGCGTTCTGCTCGGCGCGCCGCAATTCGAGCTCCGACGCCTTCAAATCCAGTTCCGCGTTGCGAATCTGCGCCTTTTCCGAAATTTCGACGAATTTCACTTCGGCGAGCAATTGCTTGTACTGCGCTTCCGTTTCCTCGAGCGCCAGCTTCAGCTTCTCGGACTCGATCGTGCCCAACACCGGCGTCGTGCGGATGTCGAGCTTCGCCTTATCGAGCGCCGATTTCGCCGAAGCGATCGTCTGCCGGTGCGCCTCGCGATAGACCTCCAAGTCCGCCTTTAGCTTTTTGACGTTCGCTTGCTGTTGCGCCACCGAGGACCGGTAGTCCTCCAGGCGTTGCAACATAAATTGGCGGTCGAATTCCGCGACGACTTCGCCTTTCTTGACGCGCGAGCCGGGTTTTACCAACTCCTGCAGCACCAGCATAAATTCGCTCGAACCTCCGCCGCCTCCGCCGCCGCCCATGCCCTGTCCCAAAGAGCTTCCGGTCGAACCCAAGCCGTCGGAACCGAGCGACGTCGACGACGACCCGCCGCTCGACCGCGATCCACTCGAAGCGCTCCGCGAGGACGAGGACGAAATTCGCGAGGTGGCCGACTTTAGCGCCGACCCGCTACTGCGCGACGCCGAACTCATGCCCGTCGCCGCCGCTCCGCCTCCCGAAACGGCGCTCGCCGAAGACGACACCGTCGCCGCGTCCGATCCGCCGCCCCCACCGCCCGACGATCCGCCCGACCCGCCGGAATCGCTACGTCCACCACCGCCCGACGACGATCGCGAACCGGAAGATCCCGAAAACCCGCCGCCCGACGAACCGCTCATCGACGCCTGCACCGAACCGCCGCCGTCCCGGCCTCGGCCGCTGCGCCCGCCGCGCAACTGCGGCGTCACCAGCGAAACGAACCTTTCGGCCGCCGTAACGCCGGTCAATCGCAGCGCCTTTACGACGGGTCCGCCGGTCGCCGTGGCGGTACGCACCGGAACGCTCGCCGCGCTCTCGCTGGCCTCGTTCGCGGCCCGCCAACGCATATAGCCCCAGGCGCCTAACCCTAAGACGATTAACGACAAAACGGCCGTCCACGGAAAGCCCCGGCGAGGCTTCTCGGGCACGGGCGCGAGCGCCGGTTTCGGCGCGGCGGGAGCCGGTTTGGGGGCGGTTTGCAATCCGGATACTGGTGAATTCATCGGATCAACTCCGAACGGGCGAAGATTGGGCACAGGGTCCGCGCAACTCGGCGCGAGCTTTCGGCCATCCGGCCATTCTACTAGGTCATGACGACACGCGGGCGGGAAAGGTTAGCGGTGGAGGGGAAAGCGGTGGCCGGATGCGGCGGCGGGCCGTCCCGCCGGAAGGCTGCCCGTAAACCCGCGCGAAATCATCGCTTGGTGCACCCGTTCCGCCCGCTCCCAACTCCGCACGAACAATAATCCGATACTGCTAGCTAACGTACGGATTCGTCCCAGCCGCAAGCTTTCCCCGCCTCGGCTGGCCCGCGCCCGGTTCATCGCCGCCCATTCGTCGAGCAGCAGGTCGAAATACCGGAACATCAGGTTCGAAATCAGCACCACCGCCCGCGGCGCGCGCAGCGTTTCGAGCGCCCACAAAATTTGCGGAATCCCCGAAGTCGCGATCAAGACCGAAAGGAACACGACGGCGGCGAACGCTTTCAGGATCATCGCCACCGCCGCCTCCGCCGCGCCGGGTTCGAGCGACAGGCCCGCGGCCGAGCTTTCGACGCCGGCCAGCAGTCGAAACGCTCCCATGGTCAGGATGAACGGCGCGGCGACGCTCCCCCGCAGGTAGTAATAGGAAAACGGCGCCCGGCTCGCTATCGCCAACGAAACCGCCGCGACCAGCGCCGCCACCGGCCACCATCCCGGAGGCGCCGCGCCCGAGGTCGCCGCGAGCGTAACGATCCCCGCCAGCCGCACGCGAGGATCGAGCCGATGCAACCACGTTTCGCCCGGATAGTAGCTGTCGATGCGGAGGCTCACGCGGACCTTCGCTTCCAGCCGTACAGAAACCCCGTAATTCCCACGATCAGCGCCAACCCGGTAACAGCCTTCTGCCAAAGCGGCTGCCCGCCCCCCGCCTCCACCGCACCCGCGCCCGCCGCGACTTTCAACTCCTGCCGGTGGCCGATCTCGTCGTCGACGACGATCTTCCAGTCGCCCGCCGCGTTCGGCACGAAAGCGAACCGCCCGCTCGCGTCGCTGCGCCCGCTTTGATGCTCTTTCCCCTGGGGATTGTAGACGGTGACCGCCGCGAACGTGCAGGCCTCCGTCCCCGCGTACGCCGCCGTCACGATCACGGCCGCGCCCTCGGTTTTCGCGGCGACCGTTAAGTCGTGCGCCGAAACCGCCGCCGTCAGCGCCAGCGCCGCCGCGAGCCTCATGCCGCTTCGAGAACCGCCGGTTTCACCTTTCGCACGTAAGACAGGATCGCGACTGTCAGCAGTCCTTCGATCGCCGCCACCCCTAAATACAGCGAAGCGACGAAATAGAATCCCCGCCCGTAGCCCGCCGCCTGAAACTCGGCGGCCATGGCCAGCGCGGGCACGAAGATTCCCAAGAACCCGGCGGCGAACGCTCGAACCGAGTCGGGCAGCCCGCCCATGCGCCACACCGCCGCGCCCAGCAGCGCTCCGCCGCCCATATTCAAAGCGTTCAATCCCAGCGCGAGCAGTCCACCGTGCTGGAACAACAGCGCCTGAAACAGCAGCGTGCAGTAGATCACCGGAAACGCCCGCCAACCGAGCAGCGCTCCGGCCAATCCGAATAGCCCCAGGTGCACCGACGTGCCGCCCATCGGGAAATGGATCAGCGAGACGACAAACGTCGTCGCCGCCAACATTCCCATGCGGACCACTTCCTCCGCCTCGACCTTCCGCCCGAGCAGCACCGTTCCGGCCAGCGACACGGCGTGACCCGCCGCGCACCACGCTACCGGAACGATGCCGTCGGCGATATGCATGTTCTACCAGTAAAGCGCCAGCGTGGCGCTCCAATTCTCCGTATCGTAACTGGCGCCCTTCGGGGCGGGCGTCTTGTGATCCGCGAGCAGCAGCAGCGGCCCCTTCGTCCCCGCCGCCAGCTTGAATAGGAACTTGCCGTCCGGGCCGGTCTTGCCCTCCTCCGTGTGCTCTTTTCCGGGCCAAGCCGCGCCGATCGTCGCGCCCTCGACCGGCTTCCCTTCCGCCAGTACGGTAATCAGGAAACCCTCGGCGGTCTTTTCGGGCACGATCTCAAAGGGCAGACCGAGCGCTTTCTCCCTGCCCAAGGCCTTACCCGCCGTGGCGGCGTACGAAAGACCGGTGCGATGCGGCCGGTAGGAAAGCGTCGCATCCGGATGTTGGCCCCGTCCGCCCGGCTTGAAGCCTTTCGGCGTCTTCGAAATCACGCCTCGCTCCTGCGTGAAGACGATCTTGTAGACGCCCGCTTCCTTGACCGGGAAGGTCCCCCTGAGGAACTTCTCCGACGGCGTCACCGCGACATCGACCTTAGCGCCCACGGGCCCCACCGCCCACACCTTCAAGCCGTCCAGCGGAATCGGCCCGTCCGAATCGGGGAAATAGTCCGTGTTCCCGATTTGAATCTGCGCCACCTCCCCTACCTTCAGCGGAGCCATCACCGGCCCTACCCAGACGAAGTGTCCCATCAGCAGGCTCGCCGCGCCCAGCACGGCCGCCATTCCCAGTACGCGTGTTGTGAGATTCATATTGAGAATCCTTTCTCATGAGATTAGAACACGAGTTTCGCCCCGAACGTGAACTGCCGTCCCGGGTCGGCGTTCGAGACTCCGCCCAGCGGCGCGAGAAACGTCGCGTTGGGCGTCGCCCCGTTGCCATACACTCGGTTGAACGCGTGGAAATTCTGGTTATTGAATACGTTGAAGACGTCGGCGCGTAGATCGACGCGCAGCTTCTCCGTCAGCCGCACCGCTTTCGCGAGCGATAAGTCGAAACTCCGCTGCGGGCGGCCCACGAACGCGTTGCGCCCGAACCCGGCGGGACGGTCCACCACCGTCGTGTCGCCGTTGTTATCGACGCCCGTCAGCGAATTCACCGGCAGCCCCGAGGCCAGCACCGCGAACGCCGACGCCGTAACCCCTTTCCACAGCACGGCCGAGCCGTTGGCCACGAACCGGTGCCGCTGCGCGAAATCGCTCAGCGCGCGCTCCCCGCGCACGACGTCCGACCATTCGTTGGGATTCGCGCCCAGATGATCGTCGGTGACCGTATTGATGGCGCTCGACCAGACGTAATGGAAATTCGCCCCGAAGCGCCGCGCGAACTGCCGCGACACCCGCACGTCGAGCGCGTTGTAGTACGCCACGCCGCCGTTCTCCGTTTGCCGCAAATCGCGGATCGCAACCCCTTGAAAAGAAGACATTGGGCGGGTCGCGTCAGCCTGCGCCACGGTCCGCGTCTGCCCCGGCGCGGTCCGGACGAACGGCGCGGGCGCGTTGCGGTTGTACTGGATAAATTGCTTCACCCCGAACGACCGAATCCCGCTTAGCGACAGCACCCAGCCGTCGAACAATTTGTGCTCGATCCCGAGCGTGAACTGCGACGTGTAGGGGTTCCGCAGCGTGTCGCCCCGGATGGCGAGATTGCGCGGCGCGAGCGTCAGTCCGGTCGGCGGCGCGGCAGGCGCGAAACTGTCGGGAAACACGGGGAAGAGCGGGCTCGACGCGGCGATAGTGAACGTCTGGAACGGCGCGTTCACGCCATTTTGCAGGAAGCGCTGCGTCAATCCATGGAAGAACGGCTGGTCGTAGTAGACGCCGCCGCCCGCCCGCACGATCGTCTTGCCGTCGCCGCGTAAATCCCAGGCGAGGCCGAACCGCGGCCCGAAGTTGTTGTAGTCGTCCAAAATCGACTGGTAATCGTACCGCAACCCGTAGTCCAACGTTAGCCTCGGCAAGGCGCGCCAGGTGTCCTGGATGAACCCACCCCACTGTGTCTGTCCGTAGCTAAGCTGATTGATTCCAAAGCGTTGCGTGAATTGCGCGGGCGCCGCCCCGGCGAACGTATAGGTACCGAACTGATCGTAGGAGAAGTCGCGGACCTTGCGTCGGATGAAGTCGCCACCCATCTTGATCGTGTGCGAGCCTTTTTGCCACGACAGTTGATCGGCTAACTGATAGATTTCCGAGCGGATCATCGTGAAGCTGGCCGCGCCCTCGGTGGACACGCCCGGCCTGACGACGATCGTTTGCGGCGACAGCGGGACGGTATTCGAAGGCACGGCGTTGGTATACCCGGCGCGGAACTCGTTGGCGAATTTACCGAAAACCGACGTCTGCGTCATCTGGCTGCCGATCGATTGCCCGATCGACTTATTCGCCGCGTTCGCCTGCAACAGCCCGCCGACGCGGTCGTTGGCGTTGGTGTTGGTTTCGTACTGGCCGTTGAGACGCAAGGCGATCGAGTGCTTATCCGAAAAGCGATGGTCGAGCCGCGCGAGCGCCAGCACGTCGCGGTATTCGCCCGTGAACACGTCCGGCGCCGGAGACGAGATAAACGACCCGCGGTTCTGGCGAAGTTGTTCGTAATTTAGGAAGAAGTAGTCCCGCTCTTTGCGGACCGGGCCGCCGAGCGACGCGCCCCACTGCGTTAACTCGTTGGGAACGCGGCGGTTGGCCAGCGGCGGCCGGGCTTGAATGCCGCTCGGGCGGCCGTAGAACAACGTCTCGCCGTGGTAGTCGTCCGTGCCGCCGCGCGTCGTCGTAATGATCAAGCCGGTGGAGGTCGATCCGTGTTCCGCGTTGAATTGATTGGTCAAAACGCGAAATTCCTGGACGGCCGACATCGACAGCCGCTGCAAGGGAGCGTTGTTGAAGAGCGTGTCGTAGTTGGTGTTGCCGTCGAGCCGGTATTGCGTGTCGCGGAAGATTTGCCCGTTGATCGACAAGCGCGTGGCGGCGAACCCGTCGCCACCGAGACCCGAAGTATTGCGCACGTGGGCGTCGAGTAAGGCAAATCGATTCAACAACCTACCGTTCGTCGGGAGTTGCGAAAGCTGCGCCACGGAGACGGTGGTCGAAATTTCGGTGGATTCCGTCGGCGCGGATTCCGTCACCGTGACGCTTTCCGAGGCCTGGCGAATCACGATGGGCACCGTCAACGTTTCGCCGCTGACGATATTCAGTCCCGCGCGGACGTTGCCCGCGACGATCAAGCGGTAGTCGTTCGACGGAACCAACCGCAGGAACAGAAACGAGCCGTCCGGCTCCGTTTTCGTCGTCTGTTTGCCCACCGACGGGCTTTCGAGAACGGCATCGGCCATCACGGGCCGTCCGGAATCGTCCAAAACGGTACCTTTTAGCGCACCGTTAAGCGCGTTTTGAGCGCATAATTCGACCGAAATGGCCGTCAAAACGAGCAGAAATCGCATATCCGCCTCCCCCAACGTATCACGACTACGCAGAGAGTGATACGGAAAGGCTTAGCTTTCGGATTGCGGAGCTTCGACAATTTGGCCGTCGCGCATGTGGACGGTGCGGTCGGCGACGGCGGCGGCTTCGGGGTTGTGGGTAATCATGAGGATGGTCTGGCCGATTTTTTGGTTCAGACGGCGGAGGAGATTCAGAACGACGGCGGAGTTCTCGGTGTCGAGATTGCCGGTGGGTTCGTCGGCGAGCAAGATGGCGGGGTGGTTGACGATGGCGCGGGCGATGGCGACGCGCTGCTGCTCGCCGCCCGAGAGAGCGCGAGGCTTGTGATCGAGGCGCTTCGAAATCCCCAAAATCTCCACCGCTTCCTCGAACCACGGCTCGGTGGCGGGCGGGCGGCCGCCGTTGGCGAGCACCCGCGCGATTTCGATGTTGTCGCGCGCGGTCAGCGTCGGCAGCAAGTTGTATTTCTGGAACACGAAGCCGACCTGCCGCTTGCGCAGTTCGGTGCGGCCGGTGTCGGAGAGGCCGCGCAAGTCTTGCCCGTCGATGGAAATCGTCCCGGCGGTGGGCGCGCTTAAGCCGCCGAGGATATTGAACAACGTCGATTTGCCGGAACCTGAGGGGCCGACGACGGCGAGGAACTGGCCGCGCGGGACGTCGAGATCGACGCCGCGAAGGGCGTGCACGTCGATTTCTCCGACGCGGTACGTTTTGCGGAGATCGCGCGCCTGGATGATCGGGTCCGCGTTAGTCATAGGCCAGGGCCTCGATGGCGTCCTGCTTCGCCGCTTTCCAGGCCGGGTACAGCGTGCCGAGGCCCGCGCTGACCACCGCCACCAGCGTCGTGAGCGGCCACCATTCCGGCACGACTTTCTGCTGCAACGAGGCGGGCACGATGGCCTCGATCAGGAATCGCGTCACGAAGCTCAGGCCGATGCCGATGATCGAACCGGCGACGGCAAGCACCGCCGTTTCCCGCAACAGCACGCTCAACACCCAGGCGGGCGACGCGCCGATGGCTTTCAGAATGCCGATCTCGCGCGTCCGTTCGAGGACGGCCGTGTACATGGCGAGAAAGACGACCAGAAATCCGATGACCACCGAGAGGCCGACGATGACGCTGATGAACGCCTTCAATCCCGGAATGTTGTCGATCGAAATGAGCGACGCCAGTTGCTCGGTGGTGTAAATCTGGTAGCCCGCAAGTTCCGGAATACCGGTGCGGAGATGGTTGGCCATCTCGTCCACTTTCGCGGGGTCGGCGAGCTTTAGATAAATCTGGCTAAGCTTGCCGCGACTGCCGGTGAGTTCCTGCAGCGTCGTAATCGGCACGAAAATGCGCGACAGCTTGCCGGGTTCGACGACGCCCGATACGGTCCAATCGCGGTTAAGCAACTCCACTTTGTCGCCGACTTTGAGCTTGCGCTGGCGGGCGTAATACTCGTCGATCAGCACGTCGTCGGGCTTCGAGAATCCGCCGCCCGATAGGTAGCGCAAGCCGCCGCTCATGCGCGCGAACTCGTCGAGGTCGAGGCCGGTGATCGATTCGGGAATGACGATCGGCTGGACGACCGTGCCCGTGACTTGGGCGACGCCGGGGAGGCGCTCGAAGAATTTGCGCAACCCTTCGGGCATGGGCGCGCCGCTCAAACTCAGCACAGAACTCGACGGCGGGCGGACGATGATGTCCGCGCCGACGCCGCGGGTACGGCGGGCGGATTCTTCGAGCATGCCGTAGCTCAGGCCGACGAGCGTCAGCACCATCGTGACCGCGATGCCGATGGCGAGCATGCCAAGCAGGGTGCGAACGGGGCGGTGTTTGAGATTTTCGAAGACCAGTTTGTTGATCATGCGGGACTTGCGAGCGGCAGTTTCATTGTAGCGGGCGTTTGCGGCGTAGCAGCCAAACGAAGAGCGGCCCGCCGAGCAGCGCGGTGACGACGCCGACGGGAATTTCGGACGGCGCGAAGGCGGAGCGCGCGACGGTGTCGCAAGCGATCAGGAACGCCGCGCCGAGAAACGCCGAGGCGGGCAACAGGACGCGATGATCGGCGCCGAGCAGCAAGCGCAGCGCGTGCGGCACGATGAGGCCGACGAAGCCGATGGGTCCGGTAAAGGCGGCGACGGCCCCGGCGAGCAGCGACCCGGCGAGATAGCCGAACAGCGTGACGCGCGCGGCGTCAACCCCGCGAGCGGCGGCCCACTCCTCGCCCCCGGTCATCAGGTTCCAAGCGCGCGACCGGGAAAACGCGAGGGCGGTTACCGGCAGAATCGCGACGGCTAACCAGGCGATGGTCGAGTAGCTCTCCGCCTCGATGCCGCCCATGAGCCAGCGGGTGATGACGATCGAGCGGCCGTAGGGCGCGACGGCTTGGAGAAAGAGGATGAGCGCGAGGGCGACGCTGTTGACCGTGACGCCCGCGAGCAACAGGGTGAAGGGCGACACGCGCCGGTTGTCGCTCGCCACGCCGAGCACGATCAGGAGCGTAAGCGCCGCACCGCCGAACGCGAACAGCCAGGGCGCGGGCCATCCGAAGGCGAGCGCCGCGACCGCGCCGAGGGACGCTCCGCTGGATATGCCGAGCGTGAACGGAGTCGCCAGCGCGTCGCGCAAGAGCGACTGGAACAGCACTCCGGCGACGGACAGCGCGAGACCGGCGAGCGCGGCCATGAGCACGCGCGGCAATCGAGCGAGGAAGAGAATTTCGCGGTCGGGCGAAAGTCCGGCGAACGCGCGGTCGAAGGAAATCGGCGTCGAGCCCACCAGCGGCGCGAGAACCAGGGCGAGCGCGAGCGCGCCGAACGAAAACGCGGCTACGCGAGCGGCGCGCCCCATACCATCTCCGGCGCGACTTCGAAAACGCGCGCGATCCATTCCGGCGAGAGCGCCTGGCGCGGCGGACCGTCGGCGACGATTTCGCCGCAGCACAACACGACGACGCGCGAGGCGTAGCGGACGGCGAGCGAAAGATCGTGGGTGACCGCGACGACGATCGCGCCCGAGCGGGCGAGCGAACGCAGTAACTCGAAGATCGCGACCTGGTGTTTGAGATCGAGAAACGTGGTGGGTTCGTCGACCAATAGCGCGCGGGGTTGCTGGGCGAGGGCGGCGGCGAGGACGACGCGCTGGCGTTCGCCGCCCGACAACGAGCGGAAGTCGCGATCGCGAAATCGCAGCGTGTCGGTTTGGCGCAAGGCGTTTTCGGCGGCGGCGCGATCTTCGGGCGATTCGAACAATCCGCGGGCGTGCGCGGTGCGGCCCATCATCGCCACTTCGAAGGCGGTGAACGGGAAGTCGAGTTTCACTTGTTGCGGCACGAACGAGACAAGGCGGGCGTAGTCCTTGCGCGTCCAATGGTGGAACGGCCGGCCATCGAGCGCGACACTCCCGGCGTTCGGTTTTTTTAATCCGGCGAGCACGCCGAGCAGCGTGGATTTACCCGCGCCGTTGGGACCGACGACGACGGTGAGATCGGCTTCTCGAAACTCGACGGTGGCTTTTCGCAAAACCTCCGCCGCGCCGTAGCGGACGGTGGCTTCGGCGGCGGCGAGGGTCAACGGGCGGGCTCCGGGTGAAAAAGGCGCGAGAAGGCGCGCGCGGCTTGGGCGACGCGCGGACCGGCGACGAAGTAGTAATCGGCGGGAGTCGCGAAAACACGGCCGGTCTTGACGGCGGCGAGCGACGGCGCGACGCTCCAGAGGGCGGCGACGGCCCGGGTTTTTTCGGGGGTGACGCTCGCCGTATCGGCCATGTCGCCGATGTCGAGGATCACCTCCGGGTTGCGCGCGAGCACTTCTTCGAGCGGCACTTTCGCGTAGGATTGGTCGAGGTCGGCGAAGGCGTTCGTCCCGCCCGCGATTTCGATTAGCTCGTGCAGAAAGCTTTGGCGGCCGACGACGAATAGGCCTTCGAGACGGCCCGGCGTGCGCCCGATCACGAAGAGAAATTTCGGCTTGGCTTTTCCGGCGGCGGCTTTCCGGACGGCGGCGAGTTCGGCGTCGATCGACGCGACCAGCTTCGCGCCGCGCTCGGGAACTTGGGCGGTGGCGGCGACGATGCGGATCGATTCCGCGATCCCGGCGAGACTCTCGCCCGCGAGTTCGACGACTTTGAGTCCCATGCCTTCGAGCTTTTCTTTGAAGCGCACGGGGTTCTTGACGACGAAGACGACATCGGGGCGGGCGGCGAGGATGGCCTCGAAGTTGGGTTCGTAGTAAGTGCCGATCTTGGGTCTCGTCTGCGCTTCGGCGGGGTAGCGGCAAAACGTGGTGACGCCGACGACGCGGTCTCCTAAGCCGAGGGCGAAGAGGATTTCGGTGATCGAGGGGGCGGTGGAGACGATGCGCTTAGGTTGCGCGTTGGAAGCGAACGCTAACGCAAGAAGGAGTCCAAGGAATTTCACAAATAAAGTTCCTCGAAGCGTCTTGTGTTGGCGTACTCGGCGAACCAGCGCGCGAGCTTGGGGTATGGATTCTCGCGGGGCTTCGCTTCGACGCCGAACAGTTCGCGTAGCACGACGGGATCTTCGAGCGCGCCGTGCAGGTACGTGCCGAAGACGCGGCCCGCGCGCACGCCCTCGGGTTCGCCGTCGATGGTGGCGAAGGGTTCGGCGTTGGACGGCCGCGCGGTGACGCCCATGTGGATGCGATAGGCGGGGAAGCGATGGCCGGAGGGCGATTCGGCGGTAACGGCGACGGTGGTCTTCTCGTCCGCGAAGTCCGTCTCGACGTCGAGCAGGCCGAGGCCGTCCAGCGCGCCGACGCGGCGGCCGAGCATTTGGTAGCCGCCGCAGACGCCGACAATCTTCGCGCCGCGCGCGTGTTGGTCGAGCACCCAACGATCGAGCTCCTGTACGCGCATCCAGGCGAGATCGGCTTCGGTGGCCTTGGTGCCGGGCAGGATCACGGCGTCGAAACGGCGGTCGAGAGGCCGGTCGACGATGGCGGCGTTTTTGAGGAGGCGAAAGTCGGTGAGATTCGAGACGCGCGGGAAGGCGACGACGGCGATGTCGCCGTTACGCCCGGACCGGTCGTCGAAGGCGACACCGTCCTCCTCGTCGAGCTCGATGTCGCGGGCGTAGGGAAAGACGCCCAAACAATCGAGGCCGGTTCTGTTTTTCAGGAACCGCACGCCGTCGTCGAACAGGCTCATGTCGCCGCGAAACCGGTTGACGGCGAACGAGCGCAGCAGCGCGCGCTCTTCGGCGGGGAGCAAGGCGCAGGTACCGACGATGGAAGCGAAGACTCCGCCGCGGTCGATATCGGCGACGAGCATGGCGGGAGCGCCGACGCGCGTGGCGAGTCCGAAGTTCACCAGATCGGTGGCGCGGAGGTTCATCTCGGTCACGCTGCCCGCGCCTTCGATCACGATGGCTTCGTACTTGGCGGCGAGGCGCTGGTAGGCGTCGAGCACTTGGCCGAGGAGGTAATCGAAATGATGGTAATACTCGCGCGCGGCGAGCGTGCGCCACACGCGGCCGTTGACGACGACTTGCGACCGCGAGTCGGCGTCGGGCTTGAGGAGGACGGGGTTGAAGTCGGGGGAAGGTTCGAGTCCGCAGGCTTCGGCTTGCGCGGCTTGGGCGCGCCCGATCTCGCCGCCGCCGGGCAAAGGGCACGAGTTGTTGGACATGTTCTGCGCCTTGAAGGGCGCGACGCGGACGCCGCGCTCGCGGAGCCAAGCGCAGACGGCCGCGGTCATCCAACTCTTGCCGACGTGGGAGGCGGTACCGCCGATGAAGATCGCTTTCGCCAACGCTCCTTCAGGATAGACGCCCCCGCAGCCCGCATTCCGATAGAATTTCGGCATGCAACGACGGACTTTCGCTGCGGCGACGGCGCTTTCCGCGTCCCGCGTGATGGGCGCGAACGAGACGGTGCGCGTGGGCTTGATCGGCTGCGGCGGGCGCGGTCGGCATGTCGCGAACCTGATGCGCATGGCTCCGAACGTGCAGTTTGTCGCGGTGGCCGACGTGTGGGACGACAACGCGGCGAAGGCGCGCGAGTGGGCGGGCGTGGACGCGAAGTCGTTCCGGGATTTCCGGAAGCTGCTCGAGTCGAAGGACGTCGACGCGGTGATGGTGGCGACGCCCGATCATTGGCACCACGCGGCGACGATTCTCGCGTGTCAAGCGGGCAAGGACGTGTATGTCGAGAAGCCCGTGTCGCTCACGATTCGCGAAGGGCGCGACATGGTGAACGCCGCGCGCAAGCACGACCGGATCGTGTGCGCGGGGACGCAGCACCGGTCGGCGAAACATTTTCCGAAGATCGCGGAAATGATCCGGCGCGGCGAGATCGGCGAGGTGAAGTTCGTGCGCGTGTGGAATTACACGAACGTCACTCCGAACGGGATCGGGCGCAAGCCGAATCAGGATCCGCCCGCCGGGCTCGACTGGGACATGTATTGCGGCCCGTCGCCAAAGGTGCCGTTTAATCCGAATCGGTTTTTAGGGACGTACCGGCAGTTCTTCGACTATTCGGGCGGCTACATTACCGATTACGGCAACCACCGCATCGACACGATGCAGCAGATTATGGGCGTCACCGCGCCGCATACGATTTCGGCTTCGGGCGGGCGTTACTTAATCAAGGACGACGGCGACGTGCCGGATTTTCTCACCGTCACTTATGAGTACGACAACTTCGTGATGACTTACGAAGGCTCGAATTTGAATGCGTTCGGCATGGGTGCGGCGAAGGTCGGGCCGAAGTACTACAACGGCCGTGGCGAGTACGATCAACCGAACGGGATCGCGTTCTACGGCACCGACGGCACGATTTTCGCGGAGCGGATCAGTTGGGCGATTTATCCCGAGGCTTCGACGCCGCGGCGCGAAGCGAAGCCGGTGAAGGTGTTTTACGAGAACGTTCCGGAGCCGACGAAGGATCACGCGGCGCATTTCGTCGATTGCGTGCGGTCGCGCAAGACGCCGAGCGCGGATATCGAGATCGGGCATCGCGGGACGAGTACTTGTCTGCTGGGCAACATCGCGATGAAGACCGGCAAGAAGCTGAAGTGGGACGCGAAGAAGGAATCGTTCTTGAACGCGATGGACGCGAACGCGCTGCTGCACCGAGCCGCGCGCAAGCCGTGGGATTTGGTGTAACGGCAGGCCGGACCGTCAACGCACCGGCGAGTAAGGGGCGGTGCGCCAGAGGCTCATCGACATGACGCTGGAAATCTGACCGTTGGCGTCGATCGACTCCTTGCGCACGCGATGCCATTCGGGATCGGACTGGAAGTTCGACCAAGCTTTCTCGCGTTCGGCGAGTCCGGAGAACGGGATGAAGTACGTCAGGTTGGGCATGTTCGGACCGGCCATCGTTTCCAGATAGACCATCGGATCGACGCCCGCCTTGTGGAACAGCGGAATCTCGGGACCGGCGAAGCGTTCGTGCAGCGCGCGCAACTGCCGCCAGGTGGGCGAGTGGTAGACGCGCATTTCGACGACGCGCGCGGGAGCGTGGGGCGCGGCTTCGACGAGATCGGGCGAGTAGGCGGTGGGCGCGAGCAGGGTTTCCGAGTAACGCTCGTAGGGCGCTTCGTCTCCGGCTTCCCAAGCGTTCCACAGCTCCATGAACTTCGCCAGTTCGCCCCCCGCGAGGCCGAGCTTCTGCCAGTCGGCGACCGAATCCATGGCGATCAGCACGGCGACTTGCGGCATGTGCGCGGCGACGACCGCTTCGAGCACCATCGTCTTGCGCCGGGTCGCCGTCATGGCGGGTACGAAGGCCTCGCGGAGAAAGGCGTGGAGGCGATCCAGTTGGCTCCCTTGTTTCAGGTGGAAGTTGCGCAGGACGTAGAAGCGGGCGCTCGATTGATTCGGCATTCTTTAACAGGCTACGCTGACGGCATGGCCCCGGTCGTGGCGTTGTTGGTCGTTGTGTCGGAATTTCGCGCTCCCGCGGGAACGGAACCCGCGTCGCGGCGTCCGGGAGCGATTTCGATCTTGCCCGGCGGGCGCATGATCGAGCCGCTGGGGCGTCACTTCACGACGGGGCCGGGACCGTTCGGGCTGGCGGTGAGTCCCGACGCGAAGCGCATCGTGACGTCCGATGGCGGGCCGAACCGGTTTTCGCTGACTGCGGTGGAGTACGACGGAAGCGCGTGGCGCACGCGCACTATTGCGGCTAAGGGGCGCGACGAGCCGGCGGAAGAGGACGACGACGACGATTTCCGAAGTGTGTTTCAAGGTTTGGCGTTCGAGAACGAGCGCGACGTGTATGCGAGCGAGGGGAACTCGGGACGCGTGCGGCTGATCGACGCGGGGTCGGGGCACACGCGATGGACGATCGATCTGAATCAGGGCGGCTATAAAGATTCCTACACGGGCGACCTGGCGCTGGACCGCGGGCGTGGGCTGCTGTACGTCCTCGATCAGGCGAACTTTCGGATGGCGGTGGTCGATACGAAGAGGCGTCGCGCGATCGCGAACGTCCGCGTGGGGCGGCTGCCGTTCGCCATCGCGCTGTCGCCGGACGGACGGCGGGCGTACGTGGCGAACACGGGGATGTTCGAGTACAAGGCGGTGCCCGACGCGGATCGCAAGAACGCGCGAGAGACGGGGCTGCCGTTTCCGGCGTTCGGATTTCCGAGTCCCGAGGCGGCGGCGGGCGCGGAGCGGGAGAACGCGCGCGGGCAAAAGGTGCAAGTGCCGGGCTTGGGCGATCCGAACGCGCTCGAATCGAACTCGCTGGCGGTGGTGAACTTGAACGTTCCGGCGCGAGCGTTCGTCGAGAAGCACATTCCGGTGGGGATCCCGCTGGGGCCGATGAGCGTGGGCGGTAGCGGACCGTCGGGCGTGCTGGCGACGGAATCGACGATTTACGTTTCAAACGGAAACCAGGATTCCGTTTCGGCGATCGACGCGAAGACGCTGGAGCGGGAGCCGGATATTCCGCTGCGCATTCCGGGCCTCGATCGCTATCGAGGACTGCTACCGATGGGGTTGGCGATCGACCCGGGGCGCGGCTGGTTGCTGGTAGCGGAAGCGGGCGTCAACGCCGTGGGCGTGATCGATTTCGTGTCGCGGCGGCTGATCGGGCATCTGCCGGCGGGGTGGTTTCCGACGCGGGTGGCGGTGCGGGACGGGACGCTGTATACGGCGAACGCGAAAGGGTTCGGCACGGGTCCGAACGCCACAAGGTTCGCCGCGATCGAGAGGAGTTTCCAAGCGGACTTGCGGCGCGGGGCGCTAACCGTCGCGCCGCTGCCGCGCGCGAACGAACTGTCGAAACACACGCAGCGGGTGTTCGACCTGAACGGATTCCTCGCGCGCAAGAGCGATCCCCTACCGCTACCGAAAGAGGCGACGCACGTTGTCATTGTCGTGAAGGAGAACCGCACGTTCGACGAAGTGTTCGGCGATATCGATCAGGTGTCGAACGGCGCGGTGCGCGGCGCGCCGGAACTCGCGCGGTGGGGGCGGCGCGGGCAGATCAAGAACGTTCCGGGAGAACTGCTACAGCGGATCAAATCGAAGTACATCGACGTGACGCCGAACCATCACGCGCTGGCCGACCGGTACGCGTTCAGCGACAACTTTTACGCCGACAGCGAGGTTTCAGTGGACGGTCATCATTGGCTTGCCGGCAGCTATCCGAACGCCTGGACCGAGAGCACGTTGATGGCGGCCTACGGCGGTCAGAAAGATTTTCGCCTGCCGACCACCGCGCCGGGACGCTTGATTTTCGCGGGCAGCAACTCGTCGGTGCATCCCGAGGAGTTGCTCGAAGCGGGGACGCTGTGGCATCACCTGGAGCGGCACGGGATTTCGTTCCGCAATTTCGGCGAGGGGTTCGAACTGGCGGGCGCGGACGAAGGTACGGGGCTAAAGCCCACGGGCGCGCGGTATCTCACTAACGTTCCGATGCCCGACGTGTTGTACCGTAACACGTCGCGCACGTATCCGAACTACAACACGAATATCCCCGATCAATTTCGCGCGGACCGGTTCATCCAAGAGATGAAGGACGTACCGGCGCTGCCGCGGCTGATCTTTATCCACCTGCCGAACGATCATGCGGCCAAGCCGCGCCCGGCGGACGGCTATCCGTTCGAGGCGAGCTATGTGGCGGATAACGACGTCGCGCTGGGGCGGATCGTCGAGTTTCTTTCGCACCGGCCCGAGTGGCGGAACATGACGGTGTTTATCACCGAGGACGACGCGCAGGGCGGCGTGGATCATATCGATTCGCATCGCACGGTGATGCTGCTGGCGGGTCCGTACGTGAAGCGCAATTACGTATCGCGCGCGAATTCGAGCTTTCCGGGAATGCTGAAGACGGTGTTCCGGCTACTGGGAATTCCGCCGCTGAATCTGTTCGACGCCACGGCGACGGATTTGGCGGACTGCTTCACGGACCTGCCGGACATCGAGCCTTACGCGCCGCTCCCGGTGTCGAAAGAGATTTTCGACCCGGCGGAGGCGAAAGAGCCGATGGACCCCGCGCCTCCCGGTCCGCGCATGGATTCGCCCGGCGTGTTGCGCGAACAGCACAAGAAAAAGAACTAGGCGGTCCGCATTCCCGCGCGGCCGGATTCGACGACAAACGTTTGCCGCGTGGAGATGGGCGCGCCGGGTCGCGAGATGTAGGGAACGACGCGGTACTCGGTTCGCCATTGTTTTTTGTCGAGCGTGCACTTCACTTAGCCGCGCTGGCCGTTGAAGAATTTGAGGTGCGGGTTTTCGGCGGAAGCGAGATAGCCGCCCCACTTGTCCATGTTCTCGCCGACGCTTTGGTTGGGCGGCGCTCCGGAGACGGTGACGCGCTTGGCGAAGGGAAGCTGCTGGACGAGGACGTTCCAGATCGACCAGGATCTATCCAGCGAATCGAGCGAAGGGCGGCGGCGGAACTGCTGACGGTCGCGCTCGGCGTGCCCGGCGAGACGCGCGCGTTGCCCGCCGAAGTCTGGATCGACAGCGAGACCCTCTCGATCGGCGATTTCGCCGCCACCTTCGCGGCGGGCGACGGCCGAGTGCATCGGGGCATTCTCGCGTTCGAAAAGTACGTCTCCACCGACGCGTGCCGCAACTTCAATTGGGTGATCCACCCCGAGGGATTCTGCGCGCCCGAGCTTTACGAACTCGCGCGCGTGGAGGCGTGGACGATCAAGCCGGCGAAGCCGAAACCGGCGCTTGGCGTGCGACAATCGCGATAATGCATACGCGCAGGGTTGCGTGTTTTCTTCTGGGGTTATGGATTGGCGGATCGATGTTCATGGGCGCGGTGGCGGTTTTCAGCTTCCGTTCCGTCGACCGTCTGCTCGACGAGCCGATCAGTTATTCGAGTTCCGCGCAGGCCCGCGAGATGATCGCGCGCTTGGGCGGAACGGCGGACGCCGGGATGTTCCTGCGTCACCATTCGGCGGAGCTAAACCGCACCCTCTTCGACGGCTGGGGATGGATCCAGTTGATTTTGGGCTTCGTGCTGCTTCTCGTGCTGATCTTCGGCTCCGGCGGCAGTAAGCCGTCGATGGCCTTAGCCGCGTTGATGCTGATCCTCACCGCCGCCGCGCATTTCTTCGTCATGCCGCCCATCGTCGGGCTGGGCCGGGAAGTGGATTTCGTACCGCGCGACGCCGCCAGCCCGATTCGCGCGCAGTTATCGGCGTGGCACACCACCTTCTCGACGCTCGAAGCGATCAAGCTAGCGCTGGGCTGCGGGCTCGCCTTTATCCTAGCGATGTCGTCGCACCGACGACGGACGAACGGGGATATCGACGGCTAGCCGCTGACTTCGCGGGCGCGCAAAACGTCCTCGATCATCGAGAACAATTCGTCGCGAGTGATTTCGATCTTCTGACTGCGGTGGTGCCCGTTGCGATCTTCGGCTACCGCCGGGTGGCCGGGCTCCATGCGCGACTGCGAGCGCACGCCGTAGCGCTCCCGCGATTCGAAGAGCTTTTCCACTTCGCGGCGAGGCAGCGGTTTCGGCCCTCCGAGCAGTTCGGCCACCAGCGAGATGCGCGCGAAGTGCTCCATCGTCTCCATCTTGAAAAACGCGTCCCACACGTCCGCGCCGTAACAAACCGCGCCGTGATTCTCCATCAGCAGCGCGTCGTACTTCGGGATTAACGGCATCATGCCGGCGGTGAGCGCCTTGGTACCCGGCAATCCATAGTCGGCCAGCGGTACGGAACCTAAGCCGATCACCACTTCCGGCAGCAGCGCGAGATTCAGCGGGCGACCGGCGGCGGCGAATCCCGTCGAAACCGGCGGATGCGCGTGCACCACGCTGCGAATGTCGGGGCGCAAACTGTAGATCGTCAGGTGCATGGCGATCTCGCTCGTCCGTTCGCGATGCCCCTCGACTTTATTGCCCGCCATGTCCACGACGATCATGTCCTCGGGGGCCATCATGCCCTTCGAAGTCTTCGTCGGCGTGCAAAGAATGCGGTCCTCGTCCAGACGAATCGAGATGTTCCCGTCGTTGGCCGCCACCCAACCTTTTTGGTAGACCAAACGGCCGATTTCCACGATGTCGCGGCGGAGTTCGTCGATGGTTTTGGGGACCGTCAGCGGCATTCGCCCTGATTGTAGCAGTTAGATAACGCCCGTCGAGGCCGCTAAAATAGAGTGTTGGAAGCCTCCCGAACCTGTCCGAACTGCCGGGCGCTGATCAGCCGCGCGGATCGCGTTTGCCCCTATTGCGAGTTTCAACTGGAAGCTCCTCGCGCCGCCGGACCGGTTCGCGAATGGAGACGAGGCGACGAACCGATCGCCGGCTTGATTCCGCCGCAACAGTTCTGCACGTCGCTGCTTTTGTTCGTCAACGTGGCGCTGTTTATCGCCTCGAGCCTCACCGAAGTCGGCCGCAATCTGGTGGAGGCGGGCGCGATGCACGGTCCTTCGGTCTTTATCGGAAAACAATATTGGCGGCTGCTCACCGCCGGATTCTTCCACGGCGGCGTCATGCACATCCTGATGAACAGTTGGGGACTCTTCAGCCTTGGCGCGCAAGTGGAATCGCTTTACGGCGCGCGCAAGTTCGTAGTGTTCTACTTCGTCTCGACGGTAACCGGATTCTTCGCCAGCGGACTCTTGATCAAGGGCGCCTCCGTCGGCGCTTCGGCGGGATTATTCGGACTGCTGGGCGTGATGCTCGGATTCGCGACGATCGATCGGACCGCGCTCGGCGGATATCTGCGCGCGCAATACGGACAGTACGTCCTATTCGCGATCGTGACCAGCTTCATCCCCGGCATCGATTGGGCGGCGCACTTCGGCGGGTTCGCGGGCGGCTTCGCGTGCGCTTATGCGGCGGGCAGTCCGCTCCGGACGGACAACAACGTTTTGTGGCGGGCGCTCGCCGGAATCTGCCTCGCGCTGACCGTTGCGGCGTTCGCGCTGATGATCCGCTACTTCGTCTGGCTGAACTAGAGAACGAACAGCCGCAAAAAGAAACGCATCACCGGGCCAACCACTCGCCACACCACGCCCGAGAGCAGAAAAATCGCTATCGGCAGCATCAGTCCGAAGCGCGTGCGCAAATCGAGAAACGCCGCGGCGTGCCGCTCCGGCACCACCAGCAGAAGAGCCGAATAGCCGTCTAGCGGCGGGACCGGCAAGAGATTAAACGTGCCCAGCAAAATGTTCTCGAAGAAGAATACGCTGAGCAGCGCGGCCAGCCCTTCGAGGGCCGCGTTCGGCCCGGTGGCGAGTTGGAAAACGTTCGAGTCCGGCCCCGTCGTAAACACTCCCGCGACCAAACCGAGCTTCAGCGATCCGGCGGCGACGATCGCGATGGCGAAATTCGCGGCGGGCCCGGCGAGCGCCATCAGCGCCGCGCGCTTCGGATACCGCACCGCCCACATCGGGTTATAGGGCGCGCTGCCGAACCCCAGCATGTTCAGGCTCCCCGTCGAGACGCTCGCCATCGCGGAAATCAGTGGCAGCACCAACAGCCCGAAAGGTTCCTGCCGCACGTGCGGAACCGGGTTCAGCGTCATCTGCCCGTTGTGATACGCCGTCGGATCGCCGCCCAACTTCGCCGCCCAGGCGTGCGCGGACTCGTGGCAAACCGTCGAGAAGACGAACGCCACGCAGAAGAATAGCATCGTCCCGGCGATGTCCATGGCGGGTGGCTTGTCTCCCTTGGGGATTACCGATTCACGAATCCGCGTCCGGTTTCCCGGCCCTCGCGGAAGACCGCGTACTGCGCGGCGCTCGGCGTCTGGCTTACCAGCCGCGCGGTCTCGAGCGGCGCGTTACCCGCCGTCACCGACACCATTAGCGTTGGATCGGCCGGATGTACGGCGGCGAACATCAGCCCGTCGTACTCCGAACCGTACGTCTTGCCCGCGACGGTGAACGCGTTGCCCTTGTAGTCGAGACCCAGCCGCTCCGCCCAAGCGGCGAGCGCCGAGTTGGTCTCCGGCCGTCCGATGAAGATCACGTTGCGCTTCGCGAGTTCGGAGTCCTCGGCCTCGAAATCGGCCACTAGCGGAATGCGCTGCTCGCGGAACCCGAGAAAGCGCCGCTGCAGTTCCTCCGCCGCGTAGCGGTTCGCGCCCGCCTCCGCCACGGTGCCGTACACGATGATCGCGTTGTCCGCGCGCGTCGGCAGTTGGTTCAAATGCACGGAGGGCGCGCCCGCGGTGGGCGCAACGAGCTTCGCGTTCATCGACTTCTCGAAGTCCGCCGTCGAAATCCGTTTCGTTTTGTTCGCCGCGTGGAACTCCTTCACCGACCGGAAGAACTTCTCGTCGCCCAACTCCCGGCGCATCGCGTCGAGCGCTAGCGCCCCGCGCGCGGCCCGCCGCACGCCCTCCGAACGCGACATCGCGAGATCGGCGCGCAGTACGTCGAGTTCCCGGTCGAGATCTTTCGACGACAATGCCGCGTGGTACGCCGCCAAGCCTGCCGTTAGCCACCCGTCCGAATCGGACGCGGGCAGCACCCAACCCGCCCACACCTTCGCCGCGTAGCTGGCGGGCTTTCTGATGTCCGGCTTCTCCGGCTTCGCTTCGAGACGCGCCTTTTCGACGCGGGCGAGAACCTCGCGGAACGCCTCCGGCGGCTGCGCGGAGATCAATCGGTAGCCGCCGTCGTAGATGCCGTTATTGCCCGCGTAGATCGATTTGTGCCGCCCCGGCTCCCACTCGCGTTCGTTCGGCTTGCCGAAATCGGCCCACACCATTAGGCGTTTCGCCATTTCGGAATTGAGCACCTTGGCGTCCATAGTCGAAGCGGCGACCAGCGGCGCGGTGCGAAACGCGAGGAACCCGAAGCTCTCGTCGATCTTGCCTTTATTCGCTTCGTACAACTCGAGCCACTTCTCGTCGCGGATCGCGGGCGTATAGGGCACGTGCGCCGGAGCCTTATCGGGATCGGCGAACAGTTCCAGCCGCACGTCGAGGTCCTTCGCGTTGTTGTTGCCCCAGTAGAATCCTTCCGTTCCTCGGAACCATTCGTTCCTCGAACTGCGCCACAACCTGGTCTTGTACGTGCCGAGTTCGAACATCGCGACTTCGTCGGTCTTCGCGTCGCCGATCAGCCACTCGTTTGTATACAGGCCGTTGTTCTTGGTCGAGAAGTGCTTCACCACGTCGTCGATCGACTCCGAGTATTGGATCGCTCGGCGCGCGCGGTACGCCACCGAAGTCCCTTCGCCGTTAAACGGCGTCTGCGCGATCGTCGTCTCGGTGATCACGATGCCCGCGTCGTTCTGATACCAATCGGTACCGCTCTGCACGCCGCCGGGGTACGCCTGCATCAGCATGCGGCGGCCCTGTTTGGGCTCGATGTCGAGCATGACGTTCGTCTGTTCGGCGAGCGTCAGCGGCCACCACGTCACATGGCCGATCACCATCTTGCCGTCGCGTGTCGCCTTGCCCGTGGCGGCGAACGCGGAGCAGCGGTCCGTTACCGGAAGGTCGCGCTCCGGGTTGTAGTAACCGGGCAGCTTGAACGACAGCCCTTCGAGACCCGTCGGCGCGACGTTGGTGGCGGGCGCGAGCAGATCGAGTTCGGTGATTACGTTCACCGCGACGATATCGTCGAGATCCACGGCTCGCCCGTCGTACTTCGCTCCCGCCGCTTTCGCTCCTTCGGCGATGCCGCGCATCTCGGTGAGAATCTCTTGGTCGAAACCGCGTTGGAAAATCGCGCGCGCCATCGTGCGGGCGTTCTCCCAACTCTTCATCCGGCCACGCGAATCGTACATCGCCGCCGAGCGGTCGATATACCCGGGAATTTCTTTCGCCAGCAGGTAGCCGTGCTGGAAGCCGCGCTCGTAAGGCTCGCCCTCGATGTGCAGATAAATCCAGCCGCCCGACGGATAGCGATACGCCGGACCGAACGTCCGCACGGTCGCTTCGACTGGCGTTCCCGGCGAACCCGCCACTTCGTCGATCGAGACGGAATCGAACCAGGCGCGGCCCGAAAACGCCCCGCCGTACCCCGCGCTCAATCGAATGCGATCGTCGGCGCGCGTCGCGGTGAAGCGCAGCGAAAGCCGCGTCCAGTCCCGCGAGCCGCCTAGCGATCGCGAACGCACGTTCCACGGCATCGACGCCATGTTGAGGTTCGCGCCGGTAACCACGGCGGACCGGTCGAGATCGCGCACGCGCAGCGCGTCCGTCTTCACCCACGCGCTTACTTCGTAGGTCTTGCCGACGACGAGCTTCACCGGTTGCGAATAGGCTTCCGTGGCGCGCTCGCCGTCCGGGTCGAGCCGTACCGAAGCCCCGCCTTGCCGCGATACCGCGCGGTCGGCGGCGATCCGTCCTGACCGCACTTCCCACTGATTTCCGGTAAGCAGGTTCGCCGCGCACAGCGGCAGAATCAGGAGCGCAAACGCCAAAGTTCGCATAGGCTCATGGTAACTTCCCTTGTGGCGGCACGATCCATTCATGGCAGCGAACCATGGCGTTCGCGAACGAGTTCGTTTTCTTTCCGAGAATTAGTCCGTGCGCAGGCTCATCTGGCGTGGGATCCCTTATGACTGGATGAGGGAACCGACGGACCTCATGAACGGAAACCGCTACGAGGCAGTCATTTGGATACTTGCTCAGGGCGTCCTGAAACTTTCGCCCTCCGGCAAGCATCACCGAGGCGATGCTAACGGATAACTCTGTGTTTTTGAACGCCGCAGAAGATGGGCGTCCTTCCTCCCGAATAACCCAGTTTGGCGGTATTCGACGCAAAAGCCGGTCTTCGTTTGAAATGGACGCGTCGTCTTGAATGTCCAAGGACGGACCAGTGCCCACCCCCACTAGAACCTGCCAACCCAAGCCTGTATTTCGTCAATAGATTCCTCGAATAATCCTTCCGCCTCCTGGCCCGTTGCAGGATCCCAGAAGTAGTAACTCGGCTCCTCGCCGGACGCGACCACAATCTCGAGAGTCATCCCATTCCGATGCCACTCGGCCTGCAAACCGCCATCGGCTAGCGGCATGACGGCTGGCGGCGTGGCACCAACAGGCATAGCGATCTGCAAGCAATTCAATAAAGCGGTGGCGAGTGCTGGACTGGTCGGCCGAGCGCTGTATCCGTCCCAACCCATAGGCGCTCCCCAACGGTCTTCTAGCGACTCAAATACGGCCATTGCCCAGTCAGGTAAATCCGCGCCTTGAAAGTGAAATTTGATCGGCCTGCCCGCACGCGGTTCGATCACAACGGAAACGGGTTTCGCACGCCTGAAACAAGTCTCTTCAGCCCGCGCAAACTCCGCAGCGGACCGAACTTGATCGAATGAGGTATAGGTTCTCGGCGAAAACGCGGCGGTTTCAACGCAACTAGCAAGGGCCGACATTCAACGTGTCCTCTTCCAAATTGAGTGCATCGCGGATGACGTCAATCGAGTAAAGTACCTCACGATCGTTTCTCGCCCCAATGCGAAAAACTCCGTTCCACTTCCGATCATTCCTCGAGCGGTCAACGTCATGACATACATCGCTTGACCATCGCTCTCTCTAAATGCGGGCACAGTCTCGACGGTTAATCGACCGACAGGGTCTCCTTGAACCCGAATCGGAATCCGAATTGCGAAACGACCGTCTTCAATCTCCTCGGGAACGCCCCCTAGAAATGAAAAGACATCTCCAGCGTGGCGCAAATCGCTCCAACCTTCTCCGACTACAATGTGATTGACGTAAGTAACTTCGCATTGGTTAACCTTTATCGGCCCCAGTGCCTCGGCGGCGGCGAAGTCCTGAAAGCCTCGAAAATCCCGCTCAAAACCAGGCCTTATGGATTTTTCATAACGAGGGTACTTATCGGCGGGTCCAGTTTTGCGCCAATTCTTAATAAATCGATCCGCTTGGAGTTGGATCATCTCGGAACCGGTGGCGTCGACGAACCATACCCTTTCAGGGCCACCGGCCTCGCGAGCCTCGAAGTGCAAAGTTCGGCGCTTTGGCCGATCGCCGAACCGCTCGAACGCTGGCGCCAGGGCAAGCTTCTCCTCGGTCTTGGGAAACCGATCTCTAACGCTCTGCCAGAAAAGGCCGAAATGCACGGACTGAAATTCGGTCAACGGTGAAAACTGAGCGGATAGAACTGTTTCGACGACTGGTGGAAGCTCAAACTCGGGAAGAAGATGAAGTTGATCCATCATCGTTTGCAATTGAATTTACCGAAGAATTTAACAGCCTCCACGTGACGTCTTCGCTTCACCACCTTAGACTACCAAAGCAGCTTCAGCGCCAACTGCAACTGCCGGTTGAACGTATTCGTCGAGGTCACCACGCCGAACTGCGCCGTGCCGAACGCCGTGCCGGGCGACGAGTACTCGGCGCGATTCAGCGCGTTAAACGCCTCGGCGCGGAACTGCAACTTCACCGACTCCGCGATCGTCGTCGTCTTAAAGAACGAAATGTCGAAGTTGTTCTTGCCCGCGCTGCGTACGTCGGGCAAGCGCGCCGTGCGCACCAGCTCGATCGCCTGCCGCTGCCGGAACGCCGAAGTGTTGAACCAGCGCTGTACCGTCTCTTCGCCGGAGGGCAGCTTAGAGCTGACGCCCGTCGACTCCGCGCCGGTGATGGTGAGCGGAACTCCGCTTTGCGCGACGTACAGCACGTTCAGTTGCATGCCCTCTACCAGTCGCCGCGTGAACCCGTTGCCGCCCGACAGGAATTTCTTGCCGGGCCCGAACGGTAATTCGTAAGCGCTCGACAACACGAACCGCTGCGGGATATCGAACTCGCTCAACTCCCTCGTGAGTTCGGTGTCCTGCTGGTTCAGGAAGCGCGTACGCTCCAATTGCTTGGTGAACGAGTACGCGGCGGTCATCGAGAACCCGCTCGCGAACCGGCGAATCGCCTTGATTTGCAGCGCGTCGTAGCGGCTCGACCCGAGCGGCGTCGCCTGCGACTCGATCGACGTAAAGTGCGGATAGGGCCGCAGCAGTTGCCCGCGCGTCACGGTGCGCGCCGCCAACGGTCCGGAGGCGATGACGCCGAAGAACGGATTCGTCACCGCGTCGTTCAGCGGATTACGCCCCGTCGCGAAAAACGTCTGCTCGGCGGAGGCGCGGAATTGTTCGGGAATCGCCGCGATCTGTTGGTTCACCGGCAGGTCCCGCACTTGCGATCCGGCGTAGCTCAAATCGAGCAGGGTGTTCCACGGCAACTGGCGCTGGACGCCGAACGAATATTGATGCGCGAACGGCTGGCGGCGGTCCGTACTGGTAAATCCAATGCCCTGCCCGATCTGCGTCAGCAAGCCGAGCGACGCGCCCGCCGGAGCGAGCAATCCCTGCGGAAACGGATTCGCGAGCGAATTCGCGGGAGTGTTGCCCCCGTCGTTCGATGCGACGTACGCCGTCGAGACGCTGAAGCCGTTGCGCGCCTCGCCCGTCTGCGTGCTCGCTCCGTAGAAGATGCCGTAGCCGCCGCGCAGCACGGTCTTCGAGTTCAACTGGAACGCCGCGCCGAGACGCGGCGCGATGTTGTTGCGGTCGATATCGGACAATGCGCGCGGCACGCCGCCCACGCCCGCGAACAGCAGTCCGCCGGTGACGTTGAAGTTGGCGGGCGCGAGTTCGGGAATCGGATTCGCGGCGTAGGCCGTACGCGCGGCGGCGGCGATCGGGCTCGCGGTGACGGTGTCGTAACCGCGGTTCATGCGGTCGTACCGCTCGACGTACGCGCCTTCCCATTCGTAGCGGAGGCCCAAATTCAGAGTCAACTTACTCGACACGCGCCAATCGTCGTGCAGGAAGAAGCCGTAGTAGTTCGTGCGATCCGCCGTCGCCGCGTTGTTCGCCGTCGAACCGCTCGCGGGCAGTCCCAACAGGAACGACGCCATGCTGTGGCCGAGATTCACGCCCGCCACTTGCGGATTCGGCCCGCGCGAAAACGCTTGATCGAACCCAAACGTCCCCGCGGCGTTCGCGCCCACGCTGCCGACGTTCGAGTTCAGAATGCGATAGTCCGCGCCCATCTTGATCGTGTGCCGCGAAATCGCCTTCGAGACGCTCGCCCGAAACGTATGAACGTCTTCCGCGCCTCGGCTTAACTTGTTCGCGGTGCTCAATCCGGCGATGCCGTTGCCGAACGTGAACGACGGAATCGCCTGCACCGGAAGCTGACCCGTGAAGCTCGCTGGGAAACCCAGCCCCGTCATATCGAAACCCAGATTGTCCGATTGCTGGAATGTCGTGAACCGCGCCAAGCCATAGCGGAAGTTGATTACCGTCGAAGGATTGAGCGTGAACGTATCGTCGAAAGCGACGCCCGGAGCCTTACGCCGGTCGATATCGCCCGATACCGCGTTCTTAAACGTCCCCTGCCGGTCCACGCCGAACTCGCGCCACGAATAACGGAAGAACACCGCGTGCCGGTCGCTAAACCGGTGATCGAACTTCATCACGTACCCGTTGTCGAACACCGGATCCTTGAACGACAGTTGGAAGTTATTCGCGTTGGTGACGGTGTCGCCCGCCGCGTTGGCGCCCGGCCAAAATTCCGCCACCCGCCGCGCGATCGGACTGACCAGAGACGCCGGGATCGCGTTATTCGGAAACGGATCGCGCACGAACGCCGTGCCGGAGGCACGCGTCGAATACGGGTTATATACGGTTACCGGCAGCACGTTCGCGCCGGACCGCACGCGCGTCGCGCCGAAATCGCCCGCTCGTTCGAGCGCCGTCGGCACGGTCGCGACGTTCGCCCGCGGCACGCCCTCGCGCGAGCCTTCGTAATTGAAAAACCAGAACGTCTTGTTGCGACCGTCGTACACCTTCGGCAGCCGCACCGGACCGCCCGCCGAGCCACCGAATAAGTTGTAGCCGAATTGGGGAATCGTCGCCGCGAACGGATCGCGCGCGTTCCACACCGAGTTGCGCGTGAAGTTGAACAGAGTCCCGTGAAATTGATTCGTCCCGCTGCGGATGGCGGCGTTGAACACGCCGCCCGTGAACCGCCCGTACTCCGCGTCGTAGCTATTCGTCTGGACCTTGAACTCGCTCGTCGCGTCCACGCTCGGCACGTACTGCACCTGACCGTCGGTGCCCGCGTTCGGCACGCCGTCGAGCAGCGATTCGTTCGACCGGAACTGCCCGCCGTTAAACGTAAAGCTCGAAAATCCGCCGTTGCCGGTGGTGCGCAAGAGCGACGTACCGTTGGCCTGCCCGCGCGCCGTGAAATTCACGCCCGGCTCGAGTCCCGCCAGCGCGAACGCGTTGCGCCCGTTCAGCGGCAGATCGACCAACGTGCGGCCCGTGATGACGCCGCCCCGGCTGGCGGTAGCCGTTTCGAGTAGCGGCGCTTCGCCCGTCACGCTCACGCTCGATTGCACGTCGCCCGGCTCGAGTTGGACGTCGATTTGTGGACGCGCCTGGACCTCGATCACCAGCCCCTCGCGCACGAACTTCTTGAAGCCCGCTAGCTCCACCGTCAGCGTATAGCGTCCCGGCGGCAGATTCGGCAGATTGTAATCGCCCGAATCGGTCGACTGCGCGACGGTAACCGCGCCGGTTTCGAGGTTGGTGGCGGTAACGCGCGCGGTGGCGACCGAAGCTCCACTCGCATCCGCGATGCGGCCCACGATCGAGCCGCGAAAATCCTGAGCGAGGGCGCTCGCGAGCAAACCACTCGCGAGCAAACCAAGGAAGCAACCGAGATAACGACCCATAACGGCTATGATTTCATAGCCGCAAACAAGTCGTCAAACTACGCGATGATGTCGTGCAGCACGTGACCGTCGACGTCCGTCAGTCGGAAATCGCGCCCGCTAAACCGATACGTCAGCTTCGTGTGGTCGATCCCCAACAAGTGCAGGATCGTCGCGTGAACGTCGTGGACGTGCGTCGGCTTTTCGGCGGCCTTGAATCCGAAATCGTCCGTCGTGCCGCGAATCGTTCCGCCCTTCACCGCGCCTCCCGCCAGCCACATCGTGAACCCGTGCGGATTATGGTCGCGACCTTTTTTCACCGCGCCGCCGCCTCCGCCCACCTCGCGGACCGGCGTGCGTCCGAATTCCGATCCGCACACGACCAGCGTGTCTTTCCACAGCCCGCGCTGCTTCAGATCTTTGATCACCGCCGCGAACGGTTGATCCGACGCTTTGGCGTTCGTCTTGTGCGCCATGATGTCGCCGTGCGCGTCCCACGGGTCGCCCGACGAGTAATACACCTGCACCATCCGCACGCCCTTCTCGACGAGCCTTACCGCTTGCAGACACCCGCGCGCCGTCGTCCCCTCTCCGTAGAGATCGAGCGTCGCCTGCGATTCCTTCCGCACGTCGAACACTTCCGGAGCCTCGGTCTGCATCCGGTAAGCCGTTTCCATCGACTTCAGCACCGCTTCCACCTGCGCGTCCTCGCCGGTGCGCGCCTTATTCATCGCCTCGATCTTTTGGAGTAAGTCGAGCTCCCGCCGCTGTTCGACCAATTCGAACTTCGGATTGTTGACGTAGCTGACGAGCTTCTTCGGGTCGAACGCCCTCTCCACCTTCACCGGTTTCGGCTTCGGCTTCCCGTCCTTATCCTTTTCTTCCTTCGCCTCCTCCATCGGCGCGTCCATGCCCATGCCCTCTTGACCGGGCGGCGTCTGGATGCGGCTCGAAATGAAGGTGCCCTGATTGATGGCGGGCAAAAATCCGTTGCTCCACAGCGGCGAGCCTACCGTGGTCGGCATCGTGGGGCACAGCACGACGAACCCCGGCAGATTCCGATTTTCCGTCCCCAGCCCGTACGTCAGCCACGCACCCAGCGACGGCCGTCCCGCCTGGTTCGCGCCCGTGTTCATCATCAGGCACGCGGGTTCGTGATTCGGAATCTCCGTGTACACCGAACGCAGCCAGCAGACATCGTCCGCCACCTCGCCGAGCTTCGGCCACAGTTCGCTCAGGTCCATGCCGCATTGCCCGTACTTCTTGAACGCGAACGGCGACTTCATGAGTTCGCCCGTTCGCCGCTCCGTCTTGATCGACCCGCCGGGCATCGGCTGTCCGTCGTACTTATCGAGCATCGGCTTCGGATCGAAACTGTCGATCGCCGAGCAGCCGCCGTTCATGAACAGGAAGATGACGCGCTTGACCTTCGCCGGATGGTCGAGCTTATGCGCCCCCGCGACGCCGCCGTCGGGCGTTAGCACCGCCCCCGCGCGAGCCATCGATTCCCCGAGCATTCCCGCGAACGCCATCATGCCGAACCCGTTGCCCATACGGCGCAGAGCTTCCCGGCGAGTAGTTGGATTAGGCGACTTATGCGGCATTCGTTCCTCTAGTTGACAAACAGAAACTCGCTCGAACTCAGCAGGATTTTCGCGTACCGGCCCCAGGCCGTCGCCTCGTATTTCACTTCCGGGACCGGCGGCCCGCCTCCTCGACGTCCCCCCATCCCCATCATCATTCCTTGACCCATCGGCATCGCGCCCGCGCCCGCCGCCCCAGCCTCCGGAGGCATCGCTTCGCCCGGCGGCATCGGCGCTTCGGGCATTTCGGCTTTCGCCACCGCTCCCGGCGCTGCGCCCGGTCCGCCAAGCCCCGGTCCGCCAAGCCCAGGACCGCCCTTCGGCATTCCGCTCAACTCCGCCGGAGGCGCGGCCCCGTCGGGACGCCGCCGCATCCCCGGACCCTTCTCTTTCTCCTCGGCTTCTTTCTTCTTGCGTTCCTCGTACTCGCGCAGCGGTTCCGCCTTCAGGTACTCGACGCCGAGCGCGATTTCCTGCTCCGTCGCGTCCCGTCCGTAGACGTACTTGTACGCCTTGCGAATCCGCTCCCGATTATTCGCCTCGCCCGCCACGCGCTTCGCGAGTTCTTCCGCCTGAAGCTGCATAAAGTCGCTGTTCATCAGGAACAGCCGCTGCGCCGGAACGGTCGTCACGAACCGCTTCTCCGCGCTCATGTGCGGACTCGGAAAATCGAACAGCATCAGATACTCGTCCGGTTTGTAGCGGCTCACTTTGCCGTACACCGTGCGCCGCTTCACGCCCGGCGTCAAATCCTGCGACGGTCCGCCGAGCGCCGTGTCCAGATTCCCCGAAACGTGCAGCACGGAATCGCGCAACTGCTCCGCGTCGAGCCGCTTGCGGTCCGCGCGCCAATACCAGCGATTGGCCGAGTCCTTCGCGAACGCCGCCGCGTCGTTGTCCGTCGATAGCTGATACACCGAACTCAGCATGATTTCGCGGTGCAGCTTCTTGAACGACATCCCGTTTTTTTGAAAATTCGACGCCAGATACTCGAGCAGATCCGGGTTCGTCGGCCGCTCGCCCGTCATGCCGAAATTGCTCGGCGTATCGACGATCCCCGAGCCGAAGTGCCCTTTCCAAACGCGATTCGCGATCACCCGCATCGAGACCGGCTGCTTCAGCACCGCTTCGGCGAGTTCCAGGCGCCCGCTGCCCTTCGAAAACTTCTCCGGCTCGCCCGGCGAAAGCACCGTCAGGAAGTGACGCGCCACCGGATCGCCCACCGGATTCATCGCGTCGCCCCGGAAGGCCAGTTGGAGATCCACCGGCTTCTCCGCGTCCTTCACCCCGTGTACGAACGGGTAGCGCGTTTCGAGCTTCTTCTTCAAATCGTCGATCCCCGCCTGGATCGACTTGATCTTCGCCTGCGCCTCGTGCCCCGATCGAGATTCCAGCGCCCAGCCTCGGAACATCAGCACGCCCGGCGTCGGCATCCGGAAGTTGCCCATGGCGAGCATCGCGTTCGGATCGTCGGCGTCCGGCAATTCTCTCTGGAAAATCTCCGTCCAGAAGTTGCTTTGCTCTTCCGGCAGGTTTTTCAGTTGCAGCCACGACCCCGGATTGAAATCCTTGAACGACGTAAAGTTGCTCGGCTTATCCGTGCGCTTCTTCGGCTTCGTGCCTTCGAGATCCTTGGCGAAGATCACCTTGTTCTCTTGATCGATCTCGTTCTTTTCGAGCATCGCCTCGACGATCTCTTCCTGAAACTTATCCGCGAGTTTCTTCGCTTCCGGCATCGCGCTCGTGGGCTTCTTGATCATGGCCTGCCAAGCTTCCTTGTTCTTGTACTTCTTGGTGGGCTTGGCCATGTACTGCACCCAACGGTCGAGTAACTCGTAGTCGAGCTTGCGGGACTCCACCACCTCGCCGATCTTCTTTTTCTGCGGGCCGGAAATCTCCCAAACGCCCTGCAAGTAATTCGAAGCCTGGAACGCCAGCGCGCGCGATAGATCGTTCGATAGGCTCTGGTTCAATTCGCCGAGAATTTTCTGCTCGCGCTCCATATCCTCTTCGAGCTTCAGATACTCCTCGACGACCTTCTTCGGAGCGTTCGGGTACTCCTCGTAGATCGTGTTGTAGAAGACGCCCGCCAGCGAGTAGTAATCGGATTGCGGAATCGGATCGTACTTGTGATCGTGACAACGGGAGCACGCCACCGTCAGTCCCATCAGCCCGCGCGTTACCACGTCTACCCGGTCGTGCCGCTCGTCCGCGCGCGTGATTTCGAACCCGCCGTTGTCGTAGTACCACGGCCCCAGCCCCAAAAATCCCGTCGCGGGCAGCGTCTTAACGCGCTTCTTCTCGTCCATCAAGTCGCCCGCCAACTGCGCCTTGACGAACTCGTCGAACGGGAGATCGTCGTTTACCGCGTTGATCACCCAATCGCGATAGGCGAACGCGTTCGGATACGGCCGGTAGCCGCGCGGAAACGGGTTCAAGCTGCGATAGTCGTCCTCGCCGTAGCGCGCCACGTCCAGCCAATGCCGCCCCCAACGCTCGCCATACTGCGGCGACGCGAGCAGCCGGTCGACCACCTTCGCGAACGCTTCGGCCGACAAGTCTTTCTCGAACGCCTCGATCTCCTCGAACGTCGGCGGCAGCCCCGTCAGGTCGAGCGACGCCCGCCGGATCAGGTCGCGCTTCGAGGCGAACTTCACCGGCTTCAGTCCTTCTTTTTCGAGCTTCGCGAGCACGAACCGGTCGATCGCCGTGCGCCCCCACTTCGCGTCCTTCACGACGGGTGGAGCCGGATCGCGCAGCGGCTGGAACGACCAGAACTTTCGCATTTCGGGCAGAATCACGAACTTGCCGTCCGCGCCCTTCGCCGTCGCCACGGCGGCGGTCTTCGGCCACACCGCGCCCGCCTTCACCCAAGCGGCTAGGCTCGAAATCTCGTCGTCCTTGAGCTTGCCGCCCATCGGCATGTTCATCGACTTCTCGCCCAAATGCTTGACGGCCTGGATCAGCGTGCTTTTTTCGGGATCGCCCACGATCACCGCCGCCCCGCGCTTGCCGCCTTTCAGGATCGCCTCGCCGCTGTCCAGTCGCAGTCCGCCCATGGCCGTGTTCGTATGACAGCCAAAGCAGTTATTCGCGAGAATCGGTCGAATTTTGGATTCGAAGAATTCGGGAGACGCGGCGGGATCCGTCTGCGCGCGAAGCGCGAACGCCGCCGAAAAAGCCGCTACAACTCGTAGGGTGCCAGACATCGAATTCCTCTTCTGAATCTGTCAGGCGGCGGGGCCCGGCGTCGCTACACGGACAGTTTAAAGTTTACTACTCGGCCAAGGTAGCCGCAATTCTCTTCGGATCGAGCTTCCAAACCGTTCCCTTGCCGCCGTCTTTCGCCCAGTTGGCCAGCCACACCGCGCCGGGCCCGGCTTGAATCGCGCCGCCGCCCTCGCCGTAGAACTGCTGCACTACTTTATCGGTGGCGGGCGCGATCCGCGTGATCGGAAATCCCGGCGCCGTCACCCAAACCGACCCTTCGCCGAACGCGATATTCCCCGCCGCGTCCGGAATGCCCAACTCGATGGTGGCCGTCGATTTATCCGTCTTCGGATCGATCCGCGTCACCTTACCTTCCGCTTGGCAAAGCACCCAAATCGAGCCTTCGCCGAACGCCGCCGACACCGGCCGCGACGGAGTTTCGATGCGCTTGGTCACTAGGTTCGTCTTCGGGTCGATCCGCAAAATCTTGCTCTCCTTCGGGCACGTCACCCAAAGCGACTGCTCGGCGAACAGAATGCTCGAACAGGCCTCGGACAAGCGCATTTCGGCGACGATCGCGTTCGTCTCCGGGTCGATCCTCGCGAGCGTCGTTTTCGCGTCGGCCAGCACCCACACGCTATCGGAACTGGCGGCCACCGCCGGGAGCGCCACCGGCGCGCCCGTCTCGATCTTCGCCGTCACCTTCCCCGATTTCGTCTCGATCCTCGACACCGCGCCCCCGCCGCAACTGGGGCTCCAAACGCTTTCGAACGCCACCGCCACGCCGCCGCAGGGCTTGTCGAATCCCTTCCACGCTTCTTCTTCCTTACTCGTTCTTGGATTGACGCGCGCGATCGTCCCCAGGGCCTCGTTCGGAATCAAAACGCGCTCGCCGAACGCGAACCAGCCGGGCTTCCCGCCCACCGCGAACTCCGCCTCGGCCTTCAGGCTGTCGAACGGAATCCGCACGCCGGGTGTCTTCACTCCGTTTTTGGGGAGGACCGGGCCCGGCGCGGGCTTCTTTTGCGAGTAGGCGGCCGCCGCAAGCAGCGTCGCCGCCAGGAGTCTAAAGCGCATCTCTAAAATTCATACCGCAGTACGAATTGCATCACCCGCGCGTCCGCCGCGCCCGTGATCTGCCCGAACGTCGTCGGATTCGCGAGCGTCAGCGACGAAGGGTTGTTCCAGTTCACCGTGTTGAACGCGTTGAACGCCTCCGCCCGGAACTGCACGCTGTGCCCTTCGAACGGCAGCGTAAACCGCTTGCCGAGCGCCAAGTCGAAGTTCAAAGACCGCGGTCCGCGGACGAGGTTCCGCGCGCCCACCGTCCCCGGATACTGCCCGAAAAACGCCTTCGACGAGTCCACCGTCTTCGCGAAAATCCCCGGCTGCCCGATGTCGCTGAAGCCGACGCTCGTCTCCGGCAGCGCCGCGCCCGGCCGCAGAATCGCGAGCGACGAGTTCAGGTAGTTGGTCGGATAAATACCGCCCGTCGAAATCGTCAGCGGCAACCCGGACCGGAACCGCGTCAACATCGATACCTGCCATCCGCCGACGATCTGGTTCGCCCAACCCGGAATGTTGTTGAGCATCGCCTTCCCCTTTCCGAACGGCAGTTCCGTCACCGTGTTCGCCGTAATGTTGTGCCGGATGTCGAAATCGGAAATCGATCGCGACGCGTTCGGGTTGAACGTATCCTGAATCGTCGAGGCCGTCGATCCCGTCCCGCCCGTCTCCGTGCCCGAGGCGATATCCATCGACTTCGAGAACGTGTAGTTGAAATCGAAGCCCCAACCGTTCGTGACCGGTCGCCTTAGCACCAACTCGCCGCCGTGGAACGCCGGATTCGACGCGTTCACCCACGTCAGCATGCCCGCGTTTTGCTTCGCGAAAAACGTGTTGCACCCGAACACGCTCAGGCACTGCCCGTTCGCTTGCCGCACGCGGTCGAAATCGTGCAGCGCGTCGAGGTCGCTGCCCGCGTAGGTGCCGTACACCGAGTAGAAGTAGTTCGCCGTCGCGCTCGCCCCCGCCGTTCGCGTGCCCACGGCGCTTCCGGCCGCCGCCGGAAACATGTTTTCGAAGTACGCGATCTTCGGCAGAATATTCGGGTTAGCCCGCACCGCCGCCGGCGTGATCCCGCTCTCGAACAAATCGCGCAACTGCCCCGACGCTTGCGTCCACGTCGTCCCGGACTTCGCGTCCTTCAACTGCGTCAGCGGCTGAAAGTAATCCTGCCGCAGCAGCCCCTTGCGCGACAGCCGCCCGATGTAGCCCAACTCGATCGTCATCTTACCCGGCAACGGCCGCGCGTAATTGAAATTCAGGATCATCGAGTACGGCGCCACCAGGCTCGGATTCACCGCCGAATAGCTGCCGAACCCGCCCGCGATCGTCGGCGGCGTAAACGGAAAACCGCCTTGCGGCGCGGCCGGCAGTGCGGGCAATCCGCCGCCCGTGTACCGGAACGAATCCGTGAAATCGGTGTTCGACGGCTGCGTCACCGAAGTCGCGAGACCCGGCGAGCCCGAAGCCGCGAACGCCGTCGCCATCGAACTGCCGTACCGGTCGTACATCATCGCCGCCCCCGCGCGCAGCACGCTGCCCTTGCCGAACATCCGGCCCCAGAAGTTGTCGCTCTCCGGCGCCCACGCCAAAGCGAGACGTGGCGCGAAGTTATTGTTGTCGCGCCGGTAGAAATCCGCCCCGCCGCGCGTCGGTCCCGAAAGCGCGAACGTCAGCGCCGAGTTCGGCATCGCGTTGCCCGCGATCCCCGCCTGCGACGCCGCGATCCGCTCCGCGAAGTACACGTCCACGCCGGTCGTCGGCGCCACCTGCACCCCGTTCTTTTCGTACGGCACCTGATACACGCCGTAGCGCAGCCCGGCCGTGACCGTCAGATCGCGCCGCATCTTCCACGTGTCCTGCACGTAGAACTCGTACTCTTCGTTGCCGAACGACCGGATCACCGGCTGTCCGAAGGGCGTCGCCGTCCCGTCGGTGTTGTATTGGTACGTCCCCGAGTAGTTGTTGAGAATCCCGAACATCGTGCCGAACGCGTTGGTCGCCAGCACGCCTTCGCTCAACGTCAGATTGGCGACGCCCGTCCGCGCGCGCAGATAATTCTGCACCGCGCCGTTAATGTCCGCGCCCAGACCTTTCAGCGTGTTGCGGCTGTAGCTGTAGCTCGGGTAATTGTTGTCTTGAATGCGATCGTTCACCACCAGCCGGAAATTTACGCCGAACTGCACCGTGTGCTTGCCCTTGGTCCAGGTGGTGTCGTTCGTAAAATTGTGCGTCGGCTGGATGCGGATAATCGCCCGCGGAAACGCGGTCAGATTCGAAGGCGTGAACGTTACCGCCGCGCCCGCCACGCCCGACTGCTGCAATCCCAGCCGCGTCAGGCCGTAATTGAACACGTTTACGACGTTCGGCGACAGCACCGCCTGGTAGCGCGCCGAAAGGCCGCGCGGATTTTCGAGAATCTTCGACGCCGAATCCTGCCCCGGAAACTGCGCCAGGTTGTCCGTGTTGTCGCGCGCGTTATCGGTCAGCGTGCCGCGCAGGCTCACCGTATGCGTCGCCGATTCGTTCAAATTGAAGTCGAGCTTGCCGACGTAAGCCCGGTCGTCGCGCCGCAACGGCGCGTTGAAGCGGAACGTCGCGAAGTTCAACCCGCGGTCGCCGCCCGTCAAGAGATCGTTCGGGAGCGGGTAGAGCTTCATCTGGTCGAGCATGAACGGGCTGGCGCCGATGCCCAGCGGATCGACCGACCGGATTTCGGCGGGCGTCAGCGTCTGGATGCCCGCGCTGGTGCGCAGTTGCACGATGCCGTTACGGTAGCTTTCCGTCGGCACGGTACGCGTTTGCGCCGACGCCGAACGGTCCTTGCGGTCCTCCCAATTCAGGAAGAAAAACGCCCGGTTCTTCCGGATCGGGCCACCGATCGACGCCCCGTACTGGTTTCGGATCAGGTTCTCGCGCGCGAGACCCGCGCGGTTCGAAAACCAGTTGTTCGCCGCCGTTTTCACGTTGCGGTGAAACTCGTACAGCGAACCGTGGAAAGCGTTCGACCCGCTCTTCGTTACCACCGAAACCTGCCCGCCCGCCGACCGGCCCTGGTCCGCGCCCTGCCCCGCGATGGTCGTGCGAAACTCTTGCACCGAATCGAGCGGAATCGGCAATACCGCGTTGAACCCGTTGGCCCCTTGCGAATCGTTCACGTCTACGCCGTCGAGCGTCACGTTGTTCTGGTCCGCCTTCGCGCCCAGTACCTGGCCGGTCGAAGTAACCCCGGGTTGCAGCGCGAGCAATTCGACGATGTTGCGCGTCTGCAGCGGCAATTGGCGCACCTGCAACTCGGTAAATGGATTCCCCACCGTCGCGTTTTGCGTGTTGATCGAGATCGCCTCTTCGGTGACGTTCACCGTTTCGGTCACCTGACCGACTTCGAGCTGGATGTTCAGCGTCGCCGGCGTGTTCACTTGGAGCCGAATTTGCCCGTTATAGGTACGAAAACCGGGCTTTTGTGCCTCAATTCGGTACATTCCGGGCGGTATTTGCGCGAAAAAGTACGTCCCTTCGGCGTTCGCGAGCGTCCGCCGCGCGGCCGAAGTCTCGGTATTCGTGAGACTTACGATCGCCTCGCCAATGGCTGCGTTCTGGCCGTCGGTCACCGACCCGGTCAACGACGTGTTCTGCGCGGCCACGGGCAAAAGCGCGGCCAAAGACAATAAGCCTATTCTTTTCAATGCGGAAATCCCCCTGAAGAAGCTGCGCGTATCGACAGGTACGCGAGGGTCTCGAACGGTGAGGGGGTACGCGGCGGGGCGTAAGCCGACAATAAAAGAATTCGATTAACGAAGTCAAATCGAAAACCGCTATACTGCCCATAACCCCGTCGTCACCCGCCCCGTCGCGCGCGAGCCAAACCCATGAAAACACTAACGTTGATCGCCGCTTTTTCGCTTCTCGCCCCGGTACTTCCGGCCCAGGACCCGCCCGCCGCACCCGCCGTCGCCCCGGCCAAACGCCCGCGCCGCCCGCCGCCGCCCGGCGTCAAGGAAGTCCAGAAATCGATGGAACTGATTACGCCCGACGCGGTGTTCCCCGTGCCCGGCGTCCCCGACTGGACCATCGCCACGCCCGACGCCGTCTGGGTGTCGAACAAGCCGAAAAACTCGATTTCGAAGCTCGACGCGACGACCAACACGGTGACCGCGACGGTGACCGTCGGAGAAAAGCCTTGCAGTGGAATCGCTTACGGGTTTGGGAGCCTCTGGGCGCCCAACTGCGGCGATAACACCGTCTCGCGCGTGGACGCGAAGGAAGCCAAGGTGATCGCGACCATCCCCGTCGGCCCGGCGAACTCCGAAGGCGGCATCGACTGCTCCCCGGAAGCCTGTTGGCTCGCGACGGCGGGCGATAAGGTGGTCCGCATCGACCCGAAAACCAACACCGTCGTCGCGGAAGTGCCTGTCGCCGAAGGATCTTACACGGTGGACTACGGCGAGGGCGCGATCTGGGTGACGAGCACCAAAACCAGCGTCGTCACGCGCATCGACCCCAAGACGAACGCGGTCACCGATACGATTCCCGTCGGTCCCAACCCGCGCTTCCAGACGGTCGGCGAGGGCTTCGTCTGGACCCTCAACCAAGGCGACGGCACGGTGTCGAAGATCGACCCGAAAACGCGCAAAGTCGTCGCGACGATCCAGTGCGGCACGCCCGGCGGCGGCGGCGAAATCTCGGCGGCGGGCGGCGCGGTGTGGCTCACGATTTTCCAAATTCCAATCACGCGCATCGACGCGAAGACCGACCAAGTGACGCACCAATACGCGGGCGCGGGTGGCGACGCGATTCTCCACGCGCACGGCTCGGTTTGGCTCTCGAACTTGCGCGAACAGAACATCTGGCGGATCGATCCCAAGAAGATTACCGGGCAGTAGCCGAACGCGGTAAACTGGGCCGCGCGTGACGCCCGAAGAAGAAATTCAAGCGCTCCGCGCGCGGGTAGACGAACTCGACCGGCGCGTCGCCCAACTGGAAGGGCGTCGCGTCGCCGTCCCAAAACCGGCATCACCGCCGCCCCCACCTCCACGGGTGGAGGTTTCGCCGGTGATCGAGCCGCCGAGTCCCTTCGCTAGTCAACCGGAGCCCGAACCCGCGTCGCTCGAAACGCGCGTCGGGCTGACTTGGCTCAACCGACTCGCCGTGGTCACCTGCATCTTCGCTGCGGCGTTCTTCTTCAAGTACGCGTCCGATAACGAATGGATCGGCCCGAGCGCACGCATCCTGCTCGGCGTGGGTGCGGGGCTCGGTTCGATTTTCGCCGCCGGGCGCTTCCACCGGCGCGGCGAGCGCACCTACGCCCAAGGCCTGCTCGGATTGGGCGTCGCGCTGCTGTTCGCCTCGTTTTACGCCGCCTACGGTTTCTACCAACTGATTCCGCTCGGGGCGGCGTTCGCCCTGATGGCGGGGGCGGCGCTGCTGGGTGGAGCGCTCGCGGTCCGGTACGATTCCGAGGCCGTCGCCGCGCTCTCGCTGACCGGCGGCGTCGTCACTCCGCTGGTGCTCGCGGGTGGCGAGTTCCGGGCGCTATTCTTCTTTTCCTACGTTCTTCTGCTCGGCGGGGGCGCTTGGTGGACGGCGCGGCGGCAAGGCTGGCGGCTGGTCGAGTGGATGGCGCTCGGCGGGAGCGCCTGGCTCGGCTACCTGAGCTTCGACGGAGTGTCGAACACGCGCGCCGAAACTTACCTTGCCGTCTTCGCCGCGCTCGCGTACGCGCTGCACACCCGCACGTCGAGCGACGGGATCCGCTACGCCGCGCAAATCGCGTTTTCGCTAGTTCTCGCGGGCGCGGCGCCGAAGTCGACGTTCACCCTGGTCGTCTTGGCGGCGATGGTTTGGGAAGGATTATCGCCCTACCGCGCGCAACCGGCGCGTTGGAGCGGGCTAGTGACGCTGCTGGGCGCGTTCGTCGTTCTGGGAACCTGGCACGCGAGTCATGGGCAGGACTCGGCGTTGGTGAGACTCGTCCCCGAATTCGGTTTCTTCGCGTTGTTTTTGCTGGGCGCGGTGCGGATGCCGAAACTGGGGCGGCCGGAAGGCGCGCTCGACGTGCTTCTGCTCGCCGGGCCAATGTTTTTCGGGGCGATTTATCTGAGCCTTACCCCCGATTTCAAGGCGTGGCACGGAGCGGCGGCGCTGGCGGTGGCGGCGTTGTACACCGGCGCGGGGTACGCGGCGAGGACGGACGTTCGCGCGTCCGCGCTCGCTTTCGGCATGGCGCTCGCGTTCCTGACGCTCGCCGTACCGCTACAATTTTCGGCGTTCCGCATTACGATGGCGTGGGCGGTCCAGGGCGCGGCGCTGGCCTGGCTTGCCGCACGGGGACAATCGAAGTGGCGAGCCTACGGGTCGCTCGCCGTACTGACGCTGGCGGCGGCGCATCTCTTGAGCGACCCCGGTTCCGGCGCGACTCGGATCGCGACGTTCGCCGTACTCGCCGTCGCGCTGTGGCTGGCCGCGTACTGGCTTCGGGCGTACCAGGCGCTTGTCGCGCTGGGGCCGTATGTCGCGGGGCACGCGATCGCGCTTTACGGAATCGCGCTCGAACTGATCGACGCCACCGCGAAGGCCGAAAATCCGTCGAGCGCCGCGAGTCTCGCGATTTCGATCCTCGGCGCGGTGTACGGCGCGGGTCTCGTGGCGGCGGGCGTCGCCACGCGGACACGCGTCAACCGGTTGCTGGGGCTGGGCCTGATCGGCGTCGTCATCGCCAAACTCTACCTCTCGGATATCTGGAGCCTGGGCCTGATTCACCGCGTGGTGGCGTTCGGCGCGTTGGGCGCGCTGCTGCTGGCGACGTCGTTCCTTTACTCGCGCTTCCGGGCGAAGATCGAGGCGCTGCTCGAAGAGGAGCGTCCTTGATCCACCTGTGGCCTGCAACCGCGCACTAGGGCATCATCACTCTGGTATTGGCGACATCCTGATTGGTGGCGCTGGGCGACACGAAAGCATCGGTTCTGAAAATCAGCGTGTTGTTTCGAAAGACGTTCGCCAGCGATAGCTCCGATAGAGCCACCGCGGTCCCGAAACCGGAAATCAGGTTGCTTTCGACCACATCGCCGCGAGGACCGGCGGCATCGCCGGACGGCGCCGGGTTGTAGCAAATCCCTAGCAGACCGTTGGTGCCCGCAGTGATCGTGTTGTGCGCGATGCGATTTCCGCGGCTCATTCCGCCGCGCACGAAGATTCCCAGACCCACGTTAAAGACGGCGTTGTTCTCGACGACGACGTTCGAGGACTGCAGGATCAGGATCCCCACCTCCGGAGGCGGCGTTAAGCCTTGCGCGCGAATGCGAAGGTTGCGCACCACGACATTGGAACTGGACTCCACCGCGACGCCGGTGCCGAAATCGGAGATCGATCCGCCGAAGACCTCGACGCCGCGCGCGCCGCGGATCGTTATCCCGGTGCCCGTTCGTCCGCCGACGCCGTTTACGGAGTAGCCGTTCATGTCCAGCGTAACGTCGTTCGCTAGGATCGTCACCGAGGTCACGTCGCGAATCATTTGATAGGTGCCCGGGGCGGTGATGGGGTTTGCGTTGAATACGAAACGCGGTTGAGTTTGCGCGGATAGCGTGCACGCGCACGCCGCGATCAGGAAAAAACTACGCATCGGAATACTTCCTCCTTGAGACATCGTTCCGCTGGGAGAGTCGGCGACGTTCGGAGATTCCCCCTCGTCAAGCGGGGATTTCGCGCTATCGCGCCAGCGGGGTGAGTTGGGAGAGATCGGCGGGCGCGCCGGGCGTGAGATCGACGGCGAGCGTCGATTCGACGTTCTTACAAACGGAGTCCGAACAGGCTTGGCCTTTCACGGTGATCTCCGCCTTGCCGTTCGCGGCTTTCACCGGCGCGGCCAGGAGCGCGGGTTTCGAGAATCCGTAGCTGTACCACTGGATGTCGGGTTTCGAAAAATCCTCGGGCGCGGTTTGGAGCCACTCGCCCGCGAGCGTCGCGCCGGTCACCGAGACGGTCGTCGGCTTTTCGGCGCCGAGCGACATGCGCCCTTTCAGCGCCGCCGCCTGCCGTTGTTTGTTGTCCATCGAGAAGGTGTGCCAACCGGGCTCGGGCGTGATTTCGACGACCAGATGCGTACCGGTGTAGCGGGCGCGGTAGGTGAGGCACAGGGTCTCGTCGTGACGCACTTCGGCGGGCGCGGACCAGTCCCCCGCAAGCAGCAGAAGAAGAGCGGCGGTCATTTGCGGAAACTGAGCCTCGACGTTTTCAATTCCATTTGCATGGGTTGATTGTCGCGGAGGAGCGAAAGTTTCACCGAATCGCCCGCCTTGACGTAGAGACGGATGTAGAGTTCGGGCGTGTTCGCGGATTCGTCGCGCGAAACGCCGTCGACCGCCGTGACGATGTCGCCGATCTTTAACTCGTGCAGTTTCATCGTTTGCGCCATGCCGCTGACGTACTTCACCTGCCCCGCGAAGCCGTCCACGGGGAGATTGCGGGCCTTCTTTTCGTCGGCGGTGAGCGGCCGGGATTCAAAGTACGTGCGTGGATCGACGGTGAGTTGCTTGTAGCGGATATCGGAAAACCACCAGAGTTTGGGGAGCGCGAGGGTGAGTTTCTTGCGTTCCGCGCCGCGAAGGACCTCGATCTCGACCTTCTCGGTGTCGCGGGGCAGTTTGTCGTAGTGGTACTGCAGATCGCCGAACGTCCAGACGGGGGTCGAATTAAGCGCCGCGAGGGTGTCCCCGGCGCGCATTCCGGCGTCGGCCGCCGCGCCTTGAGCCTCTTTGACGACTAGGCCCTTGGGGACATCGAGATAGATGCCCGCCGCGCGAATATCCGCCGGGCGGAACATGTCGCGGCGCTTATCGAGCGTCCCGTCGAGTTCCTTGTGCTGGAGATCGAAATCGCCGATGAGGTGGCACTCGACGCAATTGTTGCGGGCGAAGGTGCGCTCGACGAGCAGGGGAATTTCCTTGGCGAAGCGCGGCTTCGGGCGGGCGGTTTTCGCGAGTTTGCCGGCGCGGTAGTCTTCGTGCAGTTCGAGACCTTTCGAGAGCGCCAGTTCCAGGCTTTCGAGGCTGAGGTAGGTGTCCTGCGAAGTGTCGCGCCCGCCGTAGCGCAGGTAGATTTGCTCGTCGGCGTTGAGAATAAAGAAGTACAGCGTGTTGTAGCGGTCGTAGTCGAAGAGCCCGATATCGACGCGATCCATGCGCGGCACGCGCACGCACACGTAGCGTTGCATGAGTTTCCCACGCGGCGAATCGGGCGGCGACAGCACAACCTGTGCGTCGAAAACGCGGCCGGCGATTCAAGCCTCGCAGCGGAACTCGAGGAAGATGGGCTTGCCGGTGCGCTTGGCCTCGGCGAGGGCTTCCTGGTAGTTGTCGGTCCACTTGATGCCGCCGGTCCCGGGCTCCTGCGCGAGGAGCGACACGACCAGCGGTAAAGCGGCGAACATGGGCATGACTCGATTGTAACGAAGCGCCGCCTAGCGACAAACGCCGTACAGAATGTGGTGCAGCAGTTGCACCGGGTGCATGACTGGAAATGGAAGCCGAACGCCGTCGTCGCCGGGATGCAAGTGCGATCGAGGCTCCCTTAGCGGATCGCTATGCTTCCTGGTGTTCAAATCGAAGCGTAAAAACCGTCGCTTCCGCTGCACATGAAATCGATAGGCGACCAGTTCGTCGTTCGCTGTCACCGTAATGCCGAACGACAAGCGCCAACCCGATTGAAGGCGGAAGTGCGAATCGGTAGGACCCTCGTCAATGGTAGGGCCGAGCCTTAAGACCGATTTAGACTGCTCATCCCTTAGCAACCTGTGGACGTTGTTCATTTGGCGAGCGTTTGGATAGCGGCTGAGTACGCCATGGACTTCGGCCCGCAGAACGCGAAACGAACCGATCCGGATTTCCCGCAAGTCCCGCCCAAACCGCTCTTCCATCTGGAGAGCCAGGGCCGCGGCGTCAAGGCTCATCGGACAAGGTCGCCCCGCCCCAGAAAAATCAACCATTCAGCAAACTCGGGGTATGGGGGAAGTTCTTTTCGTTCGGCCCGCCGGACGACTTCCTCGCTCGATAGTCCGAATCGTCGCTCCAAAGCTTGCAAGCTCTCCGTAATCTCTTGAGCGTTCATTTTTACACCGGAGGCGGTAGCCATGTAAAAACTGCCACCGAAGAAACTTCTGAGATTGGGAGCGAGTGCGGGTAGAAGACTCAGACTTGAAATATCGAGAACCCAGACGAGCGCACCACTGCGCATCAAACCACTACGATTCACGTCTAGCGCGATCCAACCGCGCTCGGAGAGTTTGTCCGTCCCGGTTAACACGACCATATCGTCTTCGGGACTCAGTAAGTGATCTCGAAGTTCGGCGATTCGATCTTCGCGAACCTCAACGGATCGAACGCCGGAGCCCAGGGCAGCTTGGAGATCGAGTACCAGATCGGCGACGGCGGCGCGATCCGGCGCATTCGAAAAAACGCACCCGATCCAGACGTTGGTACCTCGGAGTGCGATAACCTCCGCGACGTCGAAAGCGTGCCGCTCCTCGGGCTCGGGCATAACTACGGGAGAAGCGGTTCTAGCGCTGGATGCACTCGAAAATCGGTTGCCGAATACTCGACGATTCGCCTGGTAGCGAGCAATTCGAAGCCGAAGTCGGTGGAGGGGTTGAACTCTTGCGGCTTCTTGAGGATTTGGATTTGGACCTTGCTCAGTCCTCGGAGGTAGCTCTGGCCTAGCTGGTTGATGGCAACCTTCACATGCCGTAATGCGATCGTTTCGCCGCCATCGAGATAGGCTTCCTCACCGGCATCGCGGGCGAGCGAAACAAGATCGCGCAAAATACCGCCGGAAGCTTTGGCCAAGGCCGACCGATTCGCCTGAGAGATCACGTCCGACCCGCCTCGATGCCGCAAGACTTCCTTCGCATCCTCGACCCGCACCGCCGGGATGTGGTGGACCCGGTCGAAATGATCGGCAACCGACTTTCCCGCGCCATAAAGCACGGCGATCGGCGCGGAGGCGACAACCGATACTCCTAACTGTTTCAACGCTCGAAAATCTTGCTCGACAACCGCCCAGAAGCGCTCCGGTACCAAACGGTCGAGGCCATCAAAAAAGATCACAATGTCTCGACCATCGGCCTTGGCTTGATCGATTTTCTTGCCGAGTGGGCCGAGGATATCGGCTAGATCCCGCTCTATGGATGGAAAGGGCTGTAACTTACCAGGAACTGTCTGCTCGATTTCGCCGAGTGGGACGTTGCGAAACATCCAGTTGGGGTCGCGCTTTTTGAGCGAGACAAGCTTCCATTCAAATTTCCCGTACGCAAACTGACGAATCAGGACATCAAAATCGTCGTCTACCTCAGTAGAGGCGGCGAGGTGCAGGCCGAAACTCGCAACCAAGGCCCCGGAGTTCAATTGGGCTAAATCGGTCTCGCGCGTGATGTCGATGTAGAACGAACGAGTTTTGCCTTGCTCTTCCAGCCACTTTCGGGCGAGAAGCAACTGAGTGGTTTTGCCCGAGCCAACACCGCCGACGACGAGTTGCTGGCTTGTGGGCTCTAGATCCGCGCGCACGGCGATCCTTTGGTGCACGGATCGATGTAGGTCGCGAATCACCAAACCGCGATCAATCGAAGCCTCGGGGGGTTCGGTGGGATTCAGATTCCGAATGTACCCCCGAAAGCGTTCGCGGCGCTCTACGCTCGATAGGGGTTCGGTTTCCGTAACCATGCCGCTTTAGAAAGTATAGCGGCGTTCCGGGCCCCTACATGTGCGCTTCGACGCCGCCGTTGGTGGGTTGGATTTGCACGCGCGGCGCCATAAAGCCGGACATTTGCTCCTCGGAGCGGAGCAAGTCGGCGAGCGTCATGCCGCTGAGGGCCCGCTCGATGGCCGTTTGGATCGAGCCCCAGACGCTGCGCAGGGAGCAATCGGCGTCGTGCAGGCAAGTGTTCGCCATCCCCGAATGCCGTTCGCAGAACTTGGGGCCGAACAGGCGGCCTCCCAGGCTCTCCAAAACGGTCGATATGGCGATTTGGGACGCGGGACGAGCCAACGTATAGCCGCCCGCCTGGCCGCGGACGCTTTTCACGAATCCGCTGAGGCGCAGGAGGCGCATCAGCTTCGCGACATTGGGGACGGAGAGCCCTTCGGCCCGGCTAATCTCGGGTATACTAAGACTCGTCGCGTCGCCCCGGGTGGCCATTTGGAGCAGGCAACGGAGCCCGTATTCCTCCTGTGCGCTCAGTTTCATGGCCAGATTGTATCCAATACAGATTCGAAAATGAAGATGTATTGAAAAGTGAACCGAATTTTTCTTCCCCGCTAAACACCCATGGGATACCAGATTACCGCTCTGAAAGAATTTGTCGTCCGGCCCGCGCTGCCTCCGGCCCTAAGCCGTTTGCCGGAACTGGCCTACAACCTGCATTGGAGCTGGGAGCATAGCCTTCGTTCGCTGTTCCGGCGACTCGACCCGGCTTTATGGCGCGAAAGCCATAACCCGGTACTGATGCTGAACCAGCTCAGCCAGGCCGTGCTCGACAAAGCGGCCGCCGATCCGCGCTATATGGCCGCCTACCGCAAGGCTTGCGACCTGACGGACGCCTACCAGAGCAAGTCGGAGCCGAGCCCGTTCGGCGAACTGATCGCCTATTTTTCGATGGAATACGGCATCGCCGATTGCATGCCGATCTATTCGGGCGGCTTGGGCGTGCTGTCGGGCGATCATCTGAAGGCCGCGAGCGACGCCGCGATTCCGCTGGTCGCCTGCGGGTTGCTTTACCAGAAGGGCTATTTGCAGCAGTCGCTCAACCCGGACGGCTGGCAGATCGAGCGGACGCCGGTCAACGACTTCTTCAACTTGCCGGTGCAGCCGGTGCATACCGCGGCGGGCGAGGAATTGAAGGTCTCGGTGAAGCTTCCCACGGGTCCGCTGTGGCTGAAGGTTTGGATGGCGCAAGTGGGGCGCATCACGCTCTACCTGCTCGATTCGAATATCCCGGACAACGAGAATCCCGAGCATCGCGCGATCACGGAGCAGCTTTACGGCGGCGACGCCCATACGCGCATCCGGCAGGAGATCGCGCTGGGCATCGGCGGCGTGCGCACGCTGAAGGCGCTGGGGCTGGCGCCGACGGTGTTCCATATGAACGAGGGGCACTCGGCGTTTTTGGCGCTCGAGCGGGTGCGCGATCTGATGACGGGCGCCGGGCTGTCGTTCGACGAGGCGTTCGAGGCGACGCGCGTCAACAACGTCTTCACCACGCACACGTCGGTGCCGGCGGGCATCGATCTGTTCGACCCGGGCACGCTGTGGGAGTACTTCCGCGACTACTGCGCCGAAGCGGGGATCACGGTGCAGCAGTTCTTTTCGCTGGGGCGGCGGCACCCGAACGATTCCTCGGAGCGTTTCTCGATGGCGATCACGGCGATGAAAATTTCGTCGTACCGGAACGCCGTCAGCCGCCTGCACGCCGAGGTGTCGCAGGACATGTGGCGCGATCTGTGGCCCGATCTGCCGGTTTGGGAAGTGCCGATCACCTCGGTGACCAACGGCGTCCACTTGCCGACGTTTTTGAACGGCGATCTCGCGCAGCTTTACACGCAATACTTGCAGCCCGACTGGCAGGAACGTTACCCCGAACCGCGCATCTGGGATCAGATCGCCGAGATTCCCGACGACGAGCTCTGGCAGGCGCACCGCCGCCGCAAGCGCCAACTGGCGACGTTTCTGCGGGAGCGGCTGGTCGAGGCGGCTTATAAGCGCAAGGCGTCGGCGGCCGAGATCAAGCGCCTCGAAACGATCTTCGACCCGGACGTTTTCACGATCGGATTCGCGCGGCGGTTCGCCACGTACAAGCGGGCGACGTTGTTGTTCCGCGACGCCGACCGGCTGAAGAAGCTGGTGACCAATTCCAAGCGGCCGGTGCAGATCCTGATCGGCGGCAAGGCGCACCCGAAGGATACCCCCGGCAAGACGTTCATCCGCGACATCGTGCAACTGACGCGCGATCCCGATCTCGCGCCGCATCTGGTCTTCGTCGAGGACTACTCGATCCAGGTAGCGAAGGAGATGGTGCAGGGCGTCGACGTATGGCTCAACACGCCGCGGCGCGGCGAAGAGGCTTGCGGCACGAGCGGCATGAAGGCCGCCATCAACGGCGTCTTGAATCTATCGATCTTGGACGGCTGGTTCGACGAAGCGTACGAGACTTCGGGCGGCTGGGCGATCGGGCAGCGGGTGCCTTACGAGGAAGATCAGGACGCGATGCACGCCTCCGATATCTACTCGCTGCTCGAGAACGAGATTCTGCCCATGTATTACTCGGGCACGGCCGACCACGCTCCGAAGGAATGGGTGGGGCGGATGAAGCAGTGCCTGCGCTCGATCAGTCCGCAGTTCAACGCGCAGCGGATGGTGGAGGAGTACATGCAGACGCTCTATCGTCCGGCGCACGACGCCTGGCGCGCGATGGGCGCGAGCGATTACGCGGCGGCGCGGGAACGCGCGGGCTGGCTGAGGCACGTGGAGCGATCCTGGGACCGGGTGCGGATCGTCGAATCGGGCCGCGAGATCGAGGACACGATCGTCAGCGGACAGCCGGTGGCGATGAAGTCCGTGGTGGAGCTAAACGGCCTGAAGCCGGACGACGTGCGGGTCGAGGCGGTGGTGGGCCGCGTGGGTCCGACGGGCCATCTCGAAGACACGGAAGTCATCCAATTGATGCCCGCCGGACAGAATCATTCGGGCACGGTGTTCGCGCGCGAGTTCGTGCCGCACCAGACCGGGCGGCTCGGATTTACCGTGCGGTTATCGCCAAATCACTTCGAGGATCCGTTGACCCGGCCGTGCAACGCGCCGATGAAGTGGAGTTAATTCGCAACCGAGACGGCAATTTTTCGCTTGGTTTGGGAGTAAATCCATGGTACATAGAGGGTAGGCGAAAGCGGGACGAAAAGTAACCTCGTTCGAACAACATCTCGCTACGCTGCGGCGTTTCCTCGCAGCCCACGAGGGCACATCGGGGTAGCCGGATTTCCCCAAAACCGACCAGCCTTTTCGAGGCCGTTTTGTAATCACGCTTTCAGGCTCCCGCCTCTCGACCCGCAAGGAGACACTCCCCTCTATGGACGACGACCGCAAGTACCGGCACCGCGGCTACCAGGATTCGAACGGTAGCGACCGGCGCGGCTCCGACCGCCCCCGCCCCAGCGGTCCCCGCCCGCCGATCGACGTGACCGGTCCGCGATTGCCGCGTTTAGTGGAAGCGGTGGCGGCTTCCCGGTGTTACAGTTGCGGGACGGCGCTGCCCCACGGCATCGATTTCAAGGGCAATTGCCCCAAATGCAACGCGGCGCTCCACTGCTGCAAACAGTGCGTACATTTCGATACTTCGACTCGATTCCAGTGCCGGAAGCCGGTACCGGTGCGGATCGCCGTGAAGGACGCGAACAACGAGTGCGAGATGTTTATGGCTCGGGTGACGGTGGCCCGCGACGCCGCGCCTCCCGGCTTGGGCGCGACGTCGGCGAATATCGCCATTCCGCGTACCGCTTCCGACGCGCGCGCGGCGTTCGATAGCCTGTTCAAGAAGTGATCGTCGCCGAGCTTTGCTCTACGCGGGCTTTCCGGGTTCGCGATATGGGTCCCCCGCCGCCGCCCGGTCCGGGCGAGGTTCAGGTGGCCGTCAAGCATGTCGGGATCTGTGGATCGGACCTGCATTACTTCGTCGAAGGCGGAGTCGGTCCCGCGAAGTGCGTGTATCCGATGGTGCTGGGGCACGAGCCAACCGGCACGATCGCGGCGCTGGGGGCGGGCGTTTCCGGCTGGTCGATAGGCGACGCGGTGGCGTGCGAACCGGCGATTTATTGCTATCACTGCGAGTTCTGCCTCTCCGGGCGGCATAACGTCTGCGCGAACATCCGGTTTATGTCGACGCCCGCCGAGCCGGGCTATTTTCGCGAGTTGGCGAACCTTCCCGCCGTCAACGCCGCCCGACCGCCCGTCGGCGTAAGTTTGGCGGAGGCCACGCTGTTCGAGCCGCTGGCGATCGTGCTGCACTCGATGGCGTTCGCCGCGCCGTCGATCGGCGATACGGCATTGGTGTGGGGCGCGGGACCCATCGGATTGCTGACCGTCGCGGTGTTGAAACTCCAGGGAGTTTCTCGCATCTGGTGCGTGGAACCGCTAGCTCATCGGCGCGATATGGCGCGGGCAATGGGGGCGACGACGGCGCTCGCGCCCGAGGACGGAACCGTGGCGGCGATTCGCGCGGAAACGGGCGGGCGAGGAGTCGATATCGCCATCGATTGCGCGACGCCCGACCCGGCTCTAGGCTGCGAAACGATCAACGAGTGCATTCGCGCCGCGCGCAACGCCGGGCGAGTGGTGATCACCGGAATTCCCGGGGTGTTGAGCTATCCCCTGGATATTCATGCGCTTCGCGTGAAAGAACTTTACTTCTACACGGTGAGGCGGTCGAACCACGAATCGCACGCGGCGATCGATCTGCTGTCCGCCTATCCGAAGCTGCTAGGCCCGCTGGTGACGCACAGCGCGCCGCCGGATCGGCTGAACGCGACGTTCGAGATGCTGGTGGCGGGCGAGCAAGCGGCGGGCAAGGCCGTACTTTCTTTCTAAAGCGTTCCGGATGCTCTTCTGAATCGCCGGAATTCCGCCGATATCCCCGGAAATGGGGTTTTCTCGCGCGGTTCCACTCGGCGTTCTGGTCTTGGCCTCGTGCGCGAGGCGCGAGCCTGCGGCCTCTAAGGTCGATCCGGCGGCGGAAAAGCCCGCCGCGAAGCGCCCGGTATATCGAAACTCGGTACTGAGAGGCGGAGTCCGGTCGGCGGAAGAGTTGGAACGCCGGTTGGCCGCCGACCCGGTGGCGGCGAAGCATTACCAAGGCGTGCGGGCGGCGAAACTGAACCCGGCGGTCCTTGAAAAGCCGAAAACGGCGTACGTTTCCTATCGGGTCGGCGACCGGATCTACTGGACCGCAAAGCCGGTTACCCTTCCGGTGGGCGAAGCCGTGCTGACGGACGGCGCGGAAACGGTGCGGGCGCGGTGCGGGAACCGACTGTCGGACGAGCCGGAGTCTCCGGTGGCGGAGATGGATGCGGGTTCGCTCGACGAGATCGTCGAGTGGGACGAGGATTCGACGCCGCCCGAACCGGGAGAGACGGCCTCCCGCGCCGCGCGGCAACTGGACGAACTCGCGAAGGCGCAATTCGATCCGTTCGGCGGGGACGGAGCCTCTACTTCGCCGGGTCCGGCGGGGAACGCTCCGGCATCCGATCTTTGGGCGAGGCGGGGATTCGGCGGCGGGGGAGCGCCGGGAATGGGGCTACCGTCTCTGGGGAGCGGCGGTGGCGCGGGCGAACCGGGGAAGCCCGCCGAACCGAAGCCGGGGATCGTCTTTCCTCCTTCGGCGGAGGGCGATCCAACGAAAGACCCCGCGCCGGGCGGCGTGCTCGACCCGGGGCCGCCGCCGCCGCCGACTCCCGAGCCCCCGGGACAACCTCCTGGGCCACCGCCGACTCCTCCGCCGGGAGACGCGCCGCCACCGCCCGGCGGAACGCCGCCGCCACAAGGAACTCCGCCGGGAACGCCTCCGCCCGGGGGAGGCAACACGCCCACGAGCACGCCGCCCGGCCCGCATCCGCCGCGACCGCCGCAGAAAGACGAGCCAGGGCCCCCAGCGCCGCGTCCAAGTCCGCCGACGCCGCCGTTCCCCGGACCGCCGCCGGGGGTCGAGCCGCCGCCGATCCTCACGCCCGAGCCGGGAACGATGTTCCTGATCGGAGGCGCGCTGGTAGCTTTGGGCGCGCGGCGAGCGAAGCGGGGCTAAAGGATCCGGAGCGCACAGGGGAGACGCCACGAGCGTCTCCTCCGTTGTGCGCGGTGTGGCTAGAAAGTCGCCCGGACGCCCATCGTAATGATGCGCGCCCCCGTTTGCGGTCCGGTGGGACGCCCGAAGTTGGCGTTGCCGACGACGCCATTTACGCCGCCGAAATTCTGGCGGTTAAACGCGTTAAAGGCGTCCGCGCGGTAGCTGACGTCGATCGAGCGATTCTCGCTAATCGGGAAGCGCATCGTCTTCGAGAGAGAGATATTCTCCTCGAACACGTTGGGCTGCCGGAAATCGTCGTAATAAAGCGCGGCGTTCCCAAGCTGGAACTGACCGGGTATGGCGAACGCCGAGGCGTTAAACCACCGCACGTTGGGGTTGTTGGGATCGAGCTCGCCCGCACCGACGCCCGTGCGAATGGATCCGCCGCCGACATTCGCCTTCTTGAGGCGCGAGAAGATCACGCCGTTGCCCAGCGTGTTCGGCGCGGTTAACTGGATCAGATCGCCCGAGCGGTACTGCATGGTAACGCTCAAATTCCAGTCGCCGAAAGCCAGATTCGCGAACCAGTTGTCGGTGTTCATGAACTTCTTGCCCTTGCCGAACGGCAGCTTGTAGCTGGACAAGAGATTGAACACGTGCGGACGGTCGAAGGGCAGGAAACTCTTCATGTCGTTGACGTTATACATGTCCTGCGGCCAGACCTGAGTTTGGCTGAAAATCTGCCGGAAATGGGCGAGGGCGAGCGACTTGGACCAAGTGTAGGCGCCCAGCATCTGCAAGTCGCCGAAGCGCCGTTCGACCTTCGCCTGCAAGGAGTCGTACCAGGTGCGGCCCACGCCCGCGTTGCGCTCGATCACGCCGAAGTACTGTGGGTATGGCCGAAGCGCTTGCGCGAGCGGTTGGCTGTTGGGGAACGACTCGTAGGGCTTGGTGAAGCCCGCCGCGGCCACGGCCGGGCTGTCGATGCGTTGCGAGAGAAGGCTGCCCAGCGCCAGACGGTCGGTCGGAAGCTGGTTCAGGTCGAGAGTGGAAGCCAGGCGCGTACCGCGGTTGCCGACATAGGCGACGTCGATCAAGTACTTTCCGATTTCGTGCTGGATATTGAAGCTCCAGTTGTGAACGCGCGGGGCCTTGCCGAAGTTGGGGGAGAAGTAATCCACGTCGCCCGCGAGAACGTTCAGGCCGGCATTGAGAATCGGGGGAGGCTGGAATCCGGCGGGCGCGGGGATACCGCCTTCCCAATTGAGCGAGGCGTTAACACCGTCGGACGGAATCACGATCGGGTTGGCGAAACCGGTGCGGCAGCCGCAGCCGCCATTGCCGAGCGTTTGGTAGAAAATGCCGTACCCGGCGCGGATGACGGTCTTGTCGAACAGCCGGTAGGCGAAGCTCAAGCGCGGACCGACGTTCGACCAATCGCGCGGATAGGGTCGTAACTGCCCCGTGCGGCCAGCCCCACTGCCGTAAAACTCCAGAGCGCCCGCCCGGTTGTTCGCGGCCGGATTCGGACGGGTGAGGTTGACGCCCGAATAGTTGCCGTCTTTGTCGTGCCAGTTAATCGGCGCGTCGTAGCGGAATCCGAGGCTAACCGTCAAGCGCGGAGTGACTTTCCAGTTGTCCTGCACGTAGCCCGCCGCGTAGTAATAGCGAATGTTGCCGACCAGTACGGGAAGCGCCACGCGCTCGGCGCGATCCGGCGCGCCCAGCAAGAAACTCGCGAACGCGTGCCCGGTGGTAGCGAGCGCGGTCGGCAGGGCGGTTTGCGCGCGAGCGAACGAATAAGTTCCGTTGGTCCCGGCTAAATCCACCGGGGCGGAAGTGGTCTGAAGATTCCGGAACTCCCATCCGGCCTTAATCTCGTGCTTGCCCTTAACCCAAGTGATTCCCTGCGAGGTGTGCCAGGTGATGTTGATCTGGCTGCCGTTGCCGACTTTGCCGTCCTGCACGCCCCAATTCCAGAGCGCGTCGGGACCGCCGCCCGGGCCTCCCGCCAAACAGTTGGGCCAGCAAATCCGGGGCGTGGCGTCCGAGTCCCCGGTAATTCCCGGGAAGCCGAAGCGCGAAGCTCCGCCCTTCTGATTGGGGTTGTCCCAGACTTGACGGGTCCGCGAGTAGCCGAAGGTGGTGTGAACTAGCAGGGTCGGCTTTAGCACGAGGTCGTGATTGACGCGCCAATTATCCGGGCGCTGAAACTGCTGAAGACCCTGGCCTAACGCTCCGGCGAATACCTGGTTATCGCCGGTCAGTTGATTTTCCTTGGTGACCAAAAACGCCAACCGGTTGTTGGCCGAGAAGGCGTGGTCGAACTTCAGATTCCAGATGGTGCGGTCCACCACCTGGGTGTTGACGTAGTCGTAGTTATTCGTGATGGTGGGACGGGTCGCATCGGGAATCGCGGCTACCATTCCGCGGGAGATGGCGCTGAAGCGGCTCTGAGGAATGACGTTACCGGCAAAGGGAAGTCGCGTCGTCCCGGACGTGGTAGCGGGGTCGTACACGATTTGCGCCGCGGGAAGCTGGCTGAAATTGCCCTGCTTCATCAGGACGGTCGGGATCGTGGACACGGGCGTGCCGGTGATCGACACGGGACGCTTGTCTTTAGAGTAGGTGACGTACCAGAACGTGCGATTGCGTCCGTCGTAGACCTTCGGGATAAACACCGGGCCGCCGCCCGCGCCGCCCTGTTCGTTAAACCGCTCTTTGAGGCGCGGCAAGCCGGCGGTGTTGCGCGCCCACGCGTTGGCGTTCCAAATGTCGCGGCGCAAAAAGAGAAATCCGGTGGCGTGAAAGTCGTTGGTGCCCGACTTGGTGACGAAGATTTGTACCCCGCCGCCGAAGCGGCCGTATTCGGCGTCGTAAGTGCCCGTTAGGAGCTTGAATTCGCCGAACATTTCCGCCGACGGAAAGTTAAACACCGCTCCGCCGGACTCGGGAATAATCAGCGACGCGCCGTCGATCTGCACCTCGGAGGCGCGCCCGCCGGAGCCGGCGATCGACAACTCGGCGCCCGAGTTCACGCCGGGCATGAAGCGGACGAACGCTTGCGGGTTGCGGATGCCGCCGGTGAAGAGCGGCAGATTGTTCAGCAGTTCCGGGGAAATGTTGTTGCCGCGCTGGGCGGAAGTGGTTTCGAGCAGCGGCAGTTCGCCGGTGACTTCGACGGTCTGCTGGACATCGCCCACTTCGAGACGGATGTCCAACTCTTGCCGGGTAGCGACGCGAATTTCGACCCCCGCGCGTTGGGCTTTCTTGAATCCCATTTTTTCGACGGCCAGCGTATACGCGCCGGTGGGCATCGTCGCGAACACGTACAGTCCGCCTTCCGAAGAGACGGTTTTCAGCTCCACTCCGGTGGCGTCGTTACGGACGGCAACGGAGGCGCCGGGCACGCTGGCGCCGTTCGAATCGAGGACCGTTCCGCTTAAAGAGCCCGTCGCGACCTGGGCGAACGCGGAGCCGATCGCCATAAGACCCAACAACACGGTTGAAGCGAGATGTTTCATAACTGCGCGCGAGTATATAACAGAAGCCATGAACCCGACGCTCGCCCTGATGCTTCTGGCGCAGCCCGCTTCGCCAGTGCCGCAACCCGCTTCGCCGATTTACGACGAGGCGAAAATTCCCCCGTACACGTTGCCTTCGGTGTTCGCCTCGGTGCAGCGCCCTTCGGAGTGGCGCGCGCGGCGCGAGGAGATTTTGCGCGTGTTCGAACGCGAGATGTACGGGCGTTGGCATCCGGCGCCCAAGGGAACGACGTTCGAAGTGTTGTCGTCCGCGCCCGACCGCAGGAACGTCGCGATCTTTTTCACGGGCAAGAAAGACGGGCCGCGCATGAACCTGGCGATTTATCTGCCCGAAGGCAAGGGTCCGCACCCGGTGCTGCTGGGCATGAACTTCCGCGGCAACGACAACCCGGAGCAGGCGTCGCGCTGGCCGATCGCGAAGATTACGGCGCGGGGCTACGCGGTGGCGACCGCACACTACTTCGACCTCGATCCCGACATGGACGACGGATTCCAAAACGGCGTGCATCCGCTGTTCGAGAACGGCGCTCGGGACGATTCGTCGTGGGCGGCGGTGGCGGCGTGGGCGTGGGGCTACTCGCGCGCGATGGATTACATCGAGACGGACAAGACGCTGGACGCGAAGCGGGTCGCCATTCACGGGCATTCGCGGATCGGCAAGGCGGCGATGTGGGCGGGCGCGCGCGACGAGCGGTTCGCCATCGTGATCTCGAACAACTCGGGCGCGGGCGGCGCGGCGTTGTCGAAGCGGATTTTCGGGGAGACGGTGGGCGACTTGAACCGGCGGTTTCCGCACTGGTTCGCGAAGGCGTTCCGGAAGTATTCGGATAATGAAAGTTCACTCGAATTCGATCAGCATTGGCTGGTGGCGGCGATCGCCCCGCGGCCGGTCTACATTTGCTCGGCGGAGGAGGACCGGTGGGCGGACCCGCGCGGCGAGTTTCTATCGGCGGTCCACGCCGATCCGGTGTACAAGCTGCTGGGCCTGCCCGGACTGCCGTCGCACGACATGCCGCCGGTGCACAGTCCGCTGATGGGGACAATCGGGTATCACCTTCGCGCGGGCAAGCACGATGTCACGGAGTACGACTGGCAACGCTGGATGGACTTCGCGGATATGCACTGGCGGCGGAAGTAGCCGAGTCGCGCTCTTTCTCGCGGCTTTGTTCGCCGCGCAAGTAGTCGCTCATGCGCCATTGGTTTCTCTGCCCTTCTTTTGGGACGAGGCGGGCTACTACGTTCCGGCGGCGCACGAGTTTTTCACGCGCGGGGCACCGGTTCCGAGCGGCGTTCCATCGAGCGGGCACCCGCCGCTGCTGTCGATCTACGTTTCCGCGCTTTGGTGGATTTTCGGCGAAGGGATCGAGAGCGTTCGAGTCGGGATGCTGGCCGTTTCGGTCGTGGGATTGTGGTCCGTTTTCCGTTTGGGGCGGGTCTTGGGCTCGCCGAAGCTGGGCCTAGCGGCGGCGGTCTGCACGGCCTGCTATCCGTGCTACTTCACGCAAAGCACCATGGCGCTCGCGGACCTTCCGAGCGCGGCGTTCACGATTCTCGGACTCTCGGATTACTTCGAAGGGAAGAAGCGAGCGGGTGTTTGGTTTTGCGTCGCGGCGGCGTTCAAGGAGACCGCGATTCTAGTTCCGCTTGGGTTGCTGATCGCGGACTTCGCGGATTCCGGCCGGCGGCGGTCGCACCTCTTCTACACGGCCCCGCCGGTTGCGCTACTCGCGGTTTGGTATGCGTTCCATTGGGGGCAGACCGGCGCGATTTTCGGGAACCCGGAGTTCGCTCGATACAACTTGGCGCAGAACATGGCGCTCTCGCGGATCGCCGCCGCTCTTCCGATGCGGATTTGGCAGGCTTTCGGACACTTGGGCATGGCGTTGCTCACGGCGAGCGCGGTCGTCGCGATCCTGCGCGGCGGGCGGAGCGCGCTCCCGCGCCCGGTCGCGATTCGGCTAGCGGTATTGGTGGGCGTGCATCTGGCGGCCTTCAGCGTGCTGGGCGGAGCTTTGCTGACGCGCTACCTGTTGCCGGTCGTTCCTTTGATCGTGCTGGCGTGCCTCTCTTGCGTGAAGCGCACTGGGTTGGTGGCGGGTGTGGCGGCGGCGTGGTTCCTCGTGAACCTCACCGCACAACTGCCCTACCATCATCCGGCCGAAGAGAATCTGGCCTATCGCGATTTCGTACTAGCGCACTGGGACGCGGCGCGGTTTCTCGAACGCGAGCATCCGAACGCGCGGATCGCCACCGGGTGGCCGGCGGACTTTCACTTGTCGATGCCGGTTCTGGGGTATGTGCGGCGGCCCTTGGCGGTGGTACCGATGGATCGCCCCGACGCCGACTTCGCGCTGGTTTTCAATCGGGATTACGCTCCGCCCGAATCTTGGATGCGGCCCGGACGAATTCTTCGAAAGCTGGCGTGGTGGCGAAGTTCGAGCGAATGGTTCGGCGCTTCCGCCACCGCCACGCCCGAGTTGGAGCGAAAGGTTTATCGGGAGTGGCGGCGAGGGTCGTTTCACGTTCGGCTGGTGCGGCGGCGTTGAGTCTTCAGGCAAGTCCCGCCGCCACGCGAGCCGTGTTGGCGTGGATGGCGACCGTATCTTCGAGCTTGCGGGCGTAGCCGCCGGCGAGAGTAATGGCCACCGCCGCGCCGTGCGAGCGGGCGGTCGAGACGACGATGCGGTCGCGCTCGGCGAGGCCCTCCATCGTCAAGCGAAGGCCGCCGAGCTGGTCGTCGAAGTACGGGTCGGCGCCCGCGACGTACATCACGAGATCGGGGCGGAAGACCGGGATCGTCCATTCGCAGACTTCGCGCAGCCGCTTCAGATACTCGTCGTCGCCCGCGCCGTCTTCGAGATTCACGTCGATGTTCGAGGGCGGCTTGATCGAGGGATAGTTGGCGTATTGATGCAGCGAAATCGTGAAGACGTTCGGATCGTTCGCGAAGATCGCGGCGGTGCCGTTGCCGTGGTGGACGTCGCCATCGATCACCATGGTTCGGCGGACTTTGCCCTCTCGTTCCAGCACGCGGATCGCGACCGCTACGTCGTGGATCGCGCAAAAGCCCTCGCCGTAATCGGGGAACGCGTGGTGGAATCCGCCGCCGCAGTTGAAGGCGACGCCTTCCTCGATCGCCAATCGGGCGGCGAGGATCGTGCCGCCCGTCATCGTCCAAAACGCGCGCGCCATCGCGGGCGACCACGGCGCTTCGAGCGTCGTCGATTGTTCGACCGTTAGGCCGCGCTCCATCGAGTCGATCCAGGCCGGGGCGTGGACGGTCAGCAATTGTTCGCGCGTAGCGGGTTGCGGCTCGGCGACGGGCAAGTCGAGCGCGTCCCGCACGAGTTGAAACTTGCGCGACGGAAAGACGTGCGGACCGAATTCGAGGTCGTAGTGGGGGTGATGAACCGCTCGCATAGAATAATCCGAGTATGCGTAAAAAAGTTACGGTTGTCGGCGCCGGGAATGTCGGCGCGAATTGCGCGTTGCGCGTGGCGGAGAAGGAACTGGCGGACGTCGTGTTGGTCGACGTCGTCGAGGGCGTGCCGCAGGGCAAGGGGCTCGATCTGGCGCAGTCCGGCCCGGTGCAGGGCTACGACGTCTCGATCGCGGGTACCAACGATTACGCTCCGACGAAGAATTCCGACATCGTCATCATCACCGCGGGCTTGGCGCGCAAGCCGGGCATGAGCCGCGACGACCTTTTGGTCGCGAATTACGAAGTGGTGCGCGGGGCGACGGAGCGCATCGTCGAGCATTCGCCCGAGGCGATCCTGATCCTGGTCACGAATCCGCTGGACGCGATGTGCTGGACGGCGTGGCGCGCGTCGAGCTTTCCGAAGCAGCGCGTGATCGGCATGGCGGGCGTGCTGGACACGGCGCGGTATCGCACGTTTCTCGCCGAGGCGCTGGGCGTGTCGGTGCGCGACGTGCAGGCGATGGTGCTGGGCGGGCACGGCGACACGATGGTGCCTCTGGTACGGCTCACCAGTGTCTCGGGCATTCCGCTGACGGAACTGCTGCCGCAAGAGAAGATCGACGCGATCGTCACGCGCACCCGTAACGGCGGCGCGGAGATCGTGAAGCACTTGAAGACGGGTAGCGCGTATTACGCTCCGTCGGCGGCGGCGGTGGAGATGGCGGAGTCGATTCTGAAAGATCAGAAGCGCGTGCTACCGTGCGCCGCCTTGCTCGAAGGCGAGTACGGCATTCGCGATCTGTTCGTCGGCGTGCCCTGCAAGCTGGGCGCGGGCGGAATCGAGCAAGTGTACGAGATCAAGCTCACCGCGGACGAACAGTCCGAACTCAATAAGAGCGCTACGTCGGTGCAGGAACTGATCGACGTTCTGAAACAGAAGATGGGTTAAGCGAGCAGTTCGCGGATGGTCTGCGCGCCCACTTGGCTAAGTTGTTTTTCGCGGCCCGCGTGAAAGAAGCGTAGTTTCGCGTCGTCGAGCCCCATCAGGTGCAGAACGGTCGAGTGAAAGTCGCGGATGGGGCGGACGGTTTCTACCGCCGCCCCGCCGATCTCGTCCGTCGCGCCGACGATCGCGCCCGCCTTGACGCCCGCGCCCGCCATCCACACGGCCATCGCGTTGGCGTTGTGATCTCGCCCCCACGCCGCGCTGCCGCGCCGGATGCCGTTGTCGGGGCTGCGCCCGAACTCGCCCGCCCAGACGACGAGCGTTTCGTCCAGCAGACCGGTGCGCTTCAGATCCTTGAGCAGCGCCGAGATCGGCCGGTCGATGGCGGCGAGCCGCGCGCCGTGCGCCTTCTCGATGTAGTCGTGCGAATCCCAACCCATAGCGATCACTTGCACGAAGCGCACGCCTTGCTGGACAAGACGCCGCGCGAGCAGGCAGCGCCGACCCAACGCGTCTTCGTCGCGGTTCTTGCTCCCAACGCCATAGAGCGCAAGCGTCGCGGGAGTTTCTTTCGATAGATCGACGACCGACGGCATTTCGGTCTGCATACGAAAGGCGAGTTCGTAGCTTTCGATGCGCGCGTCGAGTTCCGCGTGATCGGGCCGCCGCTCGCGATGCGCGCGGTTCATCTCGCGCAGGAAATCGAGATTCGCGCGCCGACGTTCCGGCGAGACGCCCGGGGGCGGGGCCATGTCGAGCACGGGCGCGCCCTCCGGCCGCAACGGCGTGCCTTGAAAGTTCGCCGGCAGATAGCCGTTCGACCAATTCGCCGCGCCGCCCTGCGGGTACGCGACGTCGGGCAGGACGACGAACGCGGGAAGATTCCGATTCTCCGTGCCCAGTCCGTAGGTCGTCCACGCACCGACGGCGGGATCGCCGCCGAATTGATTGCCGGTATTCAGGTGATAGAGCGCCGTGGGATGGTTGACGCTCTCGGCCTTTAGGCCGCGGTAGAAGCAAACGTCGTCGACCACGTCGGCGAAATTCGGCAAAAGCGAATTTATCTCAATCCCCATTTTTCCGGCGCGCCGGAACTCGAAGGGGCTTCGGACGTAATAGCGCTCGCCCGTATTCATGTTGGCTTCGAACTTCGTGCGCTCCTTTTGGAAGCGCGTCATGTGCAGTTCGGCGAGCTTGGGCTTGGGGTCGAACGTATCGATGTGGCTCGGGCCGCCTTCCATTAAGAGGAAGATGCAGTGCTTCGCCTTCGCGGCGTGGTGCGGGCCTTTCGCCGTTTCCGCGGCGAGCAGCGAAGACAGCGCCACCGACCCGAGGCCCATGCCGGAGTGGAACAACAACTCGCGCCGCGACGGGCGGGCGAAGAGCACCGGACGACGACTAGTAGACATAGACGAACTCATTCGAATTGATCAAGGCGAGCGTGAAATCGGCGAGTGCGCGCACTTCGGGCGAAACATCCGACGCGTGGAGGTTCGGCTCGTAGGGCGCGGGATCTTCCTGTTGCACGAACTCGAAGACTTCGCCGGTAAGTTCGCTGGTGATCTTGTGGACCAGCGGCTTGCGTTCGGGTTTCGCGGGCGGCGGCGAGGCGCGGTGCAGGGCGGTCATGCGGACGACGTGGGCGCGCGCGGCGGCAAGCTCGTTCGCGCCGGGGTCGCGCCCGAAGGCGAGTTGGTAGCCGCGGCGGAGGCGCGAGTCGAGATCGGGGCGCTCGGCTTGCAATCGCGCGGCGAAGGCGAGCGCCATGTCGTGCGAGAACGCGCTATTGAAGAGCGCGAACGCTTGCGTGGGAACGGTGGACGATTCGCGGCGCTCGCAGGAAAGATCGAGGCTGGGGCCGTTGAAGACTTCGATCGAAGGGTCGAGCAGGCTGCGTTGTTGAAACGTGTAAATCGTGCGCCGATTGCGCTCGCGCTTTTTGGCCGAAGGATGATACGGGGGCGCGAGCGAGCCCATCAGGTGGCGCGGCTGCCGCGCGACGTCCTCGTTGATCTGCGGGAACACTCCGGGGCCGCCCGAGTCGAGGCTCAGTTCGCCCGAGACGAATAGAATCGAGTCGCGCAGCGCTTCCGCTTCGATCCGTCGCGGCGGAAAGTAAGCGAGCAAAGCGTTCTCGGGATCCTTCTCGCGGACCTTGGCGATCTCCGGATGCGAGCTCGCGCGGCGGTAGGTTTCCGACAGCAAGATGGCGCGGTGCAGCGCTTTAACGCTCCAGCCGCTCGCGATCAGCGCGTTCGCCAAGTGATCGAGCAGTTCGGGATGCGACGGCTTCGCGCCCATCTTGCCGAAGTTGCTCGTATCGGCCGCGATGCCCCGTCCGAAGTGGTACTGCCAAACGCGATTCGCCATCACGCGCGCGGTGAGCGGATTCTTCGAATCGGCGATCCATTTGGCGAGCGCGGCACGCCGCCCCTCGACCGTCGCGGGAACTTCCGGCTCCGGGTAGCCGCCATGCGCGGCAAGCGCGGAGAGCAGCCCCGGCGTCACCGGCTCGGCGGGCGACTGGATGTTACCGCCGGGCAGAATACGTACCGCCATCGCTTTGTATTCGGCGCGCTTCGGGTACTTGAGCGAATCGCCGCCGTCGGCGGCGCCGTCCAGCGGTCCGCTCGATACGGCGAACGCCTTCGGCGCAAACCGGTCGAGCGACGCTTTGTGCAGTTGCGCGTGCTTTTGGAAGAGTTTGAACTCTTCCGATACGTCGGCGTTGGGAATCGCGGCGCGAAGCTCCTTCATTTTGGCTTCGGTGCGCGCGTGGATGTCGCGCAAGCGCGCGGAGCCCTCGGTCATGCCGGCGGTGTTTTCCGAAGGCAAGAACGCGACGGCCGGGCGCGCGAACTCGGTGGAGGCGAAGACCGCCTGCAGGCGGTAGTAGTCGCGCGTGGGGATGGGGTCGAACTTGTGATCGTGGCAGCGCGCGCAGCCGACGGTCAATCCCAGAAAGGTCGAGGCGGTCGAGTGCGTCACGTCGTCGAGGAACAGTTGCCGCGTGACGGCTTCCACCGACATCGCGGTGTGCTCCCAGGGGCCAGCGCGCAGAAAGCCGGTGGCGATTCGCGCTTCGGGATCGCCGGGGAACAACTCGTCGCCGGCGATCTGCTCGAGTACGAATCGGTCGTAGGGCTTGTCGGAGTTGAAGGCGCGGACGACGTAATCGCGATACCGCCACGCGTTGGGCCGCTCGAAGTCGTTCGAGTAGCCGCTCGAATCGGCGTAGCGCACCACATCGAGCCAGTGCCGCGCCCAACGTTCGCCGTAGCGGGGCGAAGCGAGCAGACGGTCGACCAGTTTCTCCCAGGCGTTCGGCGAGCGGTCGTCGAGAAACGCCTGTGTCTCCTCGGGCGTGGGCGGCAGTCCGATGAGATCGAACGTCACGCGGCGGATGAGCGTTCGGCGGTCGGCGAGCGGCGTGGGCGCAACGCCCCGCTCGGCGAGCTTCGCCGCGATAAACGAATCGACGGTCCGGGTCTTGTCGAACGCGCGCAACGGGCGGAAGGCCCACAGATCTTCCGGCTTATAGGTCCAGGCGCGGGCCTCCGTTTTCTCCGCCCACACCGCGCCCGCGTCGATCCACTTACGAAAATCGGCGACGATTTCCGGAGCGAGCTTCTTCGACGCGCCGCCGGGCGGCATTTGCAGGTTGTTTCGTCCTTCGAGGACGTGGATCAGAAGACTGCCTTCGGCGTTACCGGGAACGATGGCGGGGCCGCGCGTTCCGCCCGCGAGCGCATCGACGCGCGTCCGCAGATCCAGCTTCGCCAGCGCTTGTTGCGCGCCGTGGCAACCTTGGCAATCGCGTTCGATGACGGGCAGGAGTTTGTCGCGGAAGAGCGTGTCGTCGGCCGCGAGCGTTAGGAGTAGCGCCAGCATGTTTCGCTCGCCCACATTATTTCACCGCGCGATCCGGGGTTGCCGTCGTTTACGGTTCTTGCTTAGCATGAACGGAATGGCCGTTAAGGCAGCCTACCGCTTCCGTACCGCGAGGTGTTTGTGCACGCTCGCCATCGGTTTTCTATCGCCGTCCGGAGTTCTCCGGGTACTCTCTCAGCCTGCACCGCCGAAGCCGTACTCCGCTTCCCTTCGAATGGAAAGCTGGGACGATCGCGGCCAACCGACACAAGCTCTCGCGGCGACCGTTCATCTCGCCGTTCGCGCGGACGGCTCGACGTCGAAGGAGACCTATTGGGACCGGTCGCCCGGCAAAGGCGCCATTCAAGAGATCGTGGACACCGCCGCGCTCAAAGTGCATACCGTCGACCATGCGATTCGCGCGTACACCACGGCGTCGATTTCGCGGGAGAGCGCGGCGCGGCGGTAAGGAAATCCGTCGAGTTGCGAACAGATTTACGGAAAGTGCTCTCCCGGCGAGGCGATGTTGGGCTACGAAACCAAGATCGCGGAGATTACGCCGCGAGGCCCCGGCGCGGTCGTAATGAAGGTGTGGGTGGCGCCGGCGCTGAGTTGGGCAAGGCTGAAAGAAGAGCACTATCGCGCGGGGTCCCTATCTAGCCGCCAGACGGTCACTAGCGTTCGGGAAGGACCTCCGAATCCGGCGTTATTCGAGGTTCCGGCGCAGTACCAGCGGTTGGACGCGGCGGAACTCATGGCCGAAACGGCGAAGGATCGGAAGCCCTAGCGGCCAGGCTTATCGGGCGGCTTTCGAGATTTGCACCAGTTCGCGCTCGGGGATCGCCGCGGGTTCGAGCGTTTGCTCGCCCCGCCAGAAATCGATGAGCGAAGTCTGGTGGACGCAACTCACGGTGCAAGCGGGCGCGCAGCCCTTTTTGGTGTAGTACTCGCGCCGCACGTCTTCGAACGAGTACTCTTCGACGGGCTTCGCCGGATAACCGCGCTGCTGGCTGCAGTAGTGGACCAAGCCGTCCTCGCAGACGTAGAGATATCGGGCGCCCGCGCGGCATTTCCAGTCCTGCGTGCGACCGTCGGCGATGGCGTCCTGAAAGCCGTTGAATACGGCGTAGCTGCGCTTCGACATCCGGCGGATCGTGTGGAACACCTCGCGCGACTCGGGGTCGAGCGGCCTCAGTTGACCGGTGCCGTCGTGGATGATGCCCACGGTCGAGCCGAGTCCCAATTCCTGCGCGCGACGCGCGATGACGAGGGCGTCCTGCGGATTGCGCGTGCCCGCGCCGATCACCGAGTTGATGTTGACGTGGAACAGCGCGTCTTCGGCGAGCCATTGCAACCGGAGGTCGAGCGTCTTGAGGCTCTTTTTCGACACGTCGTCGGGCGTTACGTTGTCGATCGAGATTTGCAAATGATCGAGACCGGCGTCGTTTAGGGCGGCGATCTTCGCGCGGCTGAGTAGAAAGCCGTTGGTGATCATCCCGGCGATGGCTCCGTTCCGCCGGATGCGAGCGACGATGGCCTCGATTTGCGGGTGCATCAGAGGCTCGCCGCCCGAGATCGTGATTAACGTGGTTCCCAATCGCCCCAGCGCGTCGATGCGCGAGAACATTTTCTCGACCGGCACCGGCGGGGAGAAGTCGTCGTACTCGTTGCAATAGCCGCAATCGAGGTTACAGCGCCGCATCGGAATGATGTGCGCCTGCACCACGTGGCGCGGCGAAGCGAGGCCTTTGCCGATGAGCGCTAGTTCACGCCACAGTCTTTGGCGGCCGGCGCGCTTTTTTTGGGCGAGAGTCGGCACAAACTCTCATTATATCGGGGTCCGCGCTAAGGTTTCACCGGCGCGGGCGTGGGAGGCGGGTCTTTCACCTCGTCGCCGAACGTGATCTTCGTGTCGCTCTTGAACTGCTTGTAGTCCTCGTACTTGATCGTCTGCTTGATCGGCACCGCGCCGTTCTCGAACACCAGCACGTCGTTGGCGGCGGTGTAGGTGGGAAACCAGAACTTGCCGTCGATCTGCTCGCGGTACGTCTCGAACTTCGGGAACTGCTGGTCGGAATTCTTCTTGAGAACGCCGCGGGCGCGCCCGTACGTTTTGACGATCTGCAAGTCCTTGTCGTCCACCCAAATCTGCCCCGCGAAGTAACGCTGTCCCGGCTCCATCTTTTTGGGCTTGACGGCGAAAACGAAGCACGGAATTTCGTCGAGCGTCTCGCGTCCCAAATAGCGGACGTGGTAGTTGCCGATGTCTCTGGTGGTGAGCACGAACGGCTGGACGCTGCGCATGTCCTGTTCGTCCTCCGGCGTCAGGATGATGCGCTGCAGCGTGGGAACGGGCGAGCGCACCACCTTCTCCTGCCGCTTGCCGTCCATCGAAAATACGACGTCGGAGACCATCTCCCAGCGCCCCTGAGGGCGGCCCGAATTATCGAGTTCCTGAATACGCGCGGTCTGCCGGTAGGTGTAGTTTTCTCTCGCGCGCGAAAATTCCGCTTCCTTCGAAGCGAATTTCGCGATGATGTTCTCGATTTCCGAAGGCGAGGGATCGCCCGCGGCGAGCGCCAGCAAGATGAACGGTACGGTCATTTCAGTAACTCCTTTGCGATCGCGACGCGTTGCATATTCGACGTCCCTTCATAGATACGTCCGATCTTGGCGTCGCGATACAACTTCTCGACCGGATAGTCCTTCGTAAAGCCGACGCCGCCGAAAACCTCGATGGCGCGGGAAGCGCACTTTTCGGCGATGTCGGACGCGAAGTATTTCGCCATCGCGGCCTGCGCGACAAAGTCGTGCCCGCCGTCGCGCAAGCGCGCCGCGTTGTACACCAGCAAGCGCGCCGCCTCGATCTCGACCGCCATTTGCGCGAGTTCGAACTGCACTCCTTGATGGTCGCCGATCCGCGCGCCGAACGCCTTGCGCTGTTTCGCGTATTGAACGGCGTGCCCCAGCGCGCCCGCCGCCAAGCCCACCATCTGCCCACCGATCGCGATCCGGCCCTCGTTCAAGGTCTCGATGGCGATCTTGTAGCCCTTGCCTACCGGACCCATGACGTTCGCCCGCGGCACGAAGCAATCGTCGAGGATCAACTCGCACGTGGAAGAAGCGCGAATGCCCAGCTTGTCTTCTTTCTTGCCCACCGCGAATCCGGGAAAGCCGCGCTCGACGAGAAAGCAGGTAATGCCCCTATAGCCCGCCGCCGGATCGACCGTAACGAACACCAGAAACAGCCCCGCTTCGTGGGCGTTGGTGATCCAAAGCTTGCGACCGGAAATCGCGTAACCGCCGTCGCGCTCCGCCGCGCGCGTGGTGAGAGCGAACGCGTCGGAACCCGCGCCCGCCTCGCTCAACGCGTACGAAGCGAGCGTGTCCGAAGCGAGCTTCGGCAAGTAGCGCCGCTTCTGATCCTCCGAACCCCAGCGCAGAATCGCGTTGTTGACCAGCGTGTTCTGCACGTCGACGATCACCGCCGCGGCGGGATCGACTTTCGCCAACTCTTCGACGGCCAGCACGCTTTGGAAAAACGTGCCGCCCTGCCCGCCGTACTCTTCCGGGATGTCGATGCCGAACAGGCCGAGCGCGAACATCTCGTCGAACAAGTCGCGGCGGAACGACGACGCTTCGTCCATCTCTCGCACGTGGGGCGCGATTCGCTCTCGGGCGAAGCGGGCGACGGTGGATTGGAAGAGGCGCTCTTCTTCGGAGAGAACCGTCAAGGGCGCGGACATCGCTACATTCAGTGTATGACCGCCGTGGAAGAAGTCATGAATCGGCTGGGACGCGCCGCCGCCCAGGCCTACTACGGCGAGCCCGTCACGCAGCTCGATCACGCGCTGCAAACGGCGCAACTCGCCCGCGACGCAAACGCCGACAACGAGACGGTGATCGCCGCGCTACTGCACGACATCGGTCACCTGCTCGACGACGGCCGTCTGCACGAACAACTGGGCGTCGTCGATCACGACACGCATGGCGCGGCCTGGCTCGCCGTTCGCGGATTTTCGCCGCGCGTCGTCGAACTCGTCCAAGGCCATGTCGAGGCGAAGCGCTACCTGGTGGCGACGAACCCCGAGTATCGCGCGCGATTGTCGGCGGCGAGCGTCCAGACGCTCGAATTGCAGGGCGGCGCGATGAGCGCCGACGAGGCCCGCGAGTTCGCCGCCGATCCGCTACTCAAGGAAAAGTTGCGATTACGCAGTTGGGACGAGCAAGCGAAGGTTCCCGGAGCGTCCGCCGCGCCGCTCGAAAGCTACCGCGAGTTACTGGTCCGGCATCTCGCCTTAGAAGACGGGGCGTCCCGTCCAGCAGGCGTGCGGCGCGACGCCGAGTAGTTTCGCGACCGTCGGCGCGGTGTCGAGCGAGTAGACCGGGCGTTTCAGTTCGCCCGCGGCGATCCCCGGCCCGGCGGCGATCCAGGGCACTTCGAGTTCGGCCATCGACAAACCGCCGTGCTTCGTGCCGACTCCGCCGTGATCGGAAACGATTACGACCACCGCGCCGTCTCCGATCGCGTCCACGAGATTGCCGATTAGCGCATCTGCCTCGGCCACCGCCGCGAAGTATTCCGGCGTGTGCCAGCCATAGCGATGCCCGGCGTGATCGACGTCGTCGAGGTGGACGAACAGCAAATCGGGCCGCTCTTTTTTCCATTGCTCGACGGCGGCCTTCATCGCGAGGGGCGATTTCAGGATGTGCTCCAGGCGTTGCGGCGCGCGTTCCTCGACCAGTCGCCCGAAGCCTTCCCAGTCGTGCAGCACGGCGATTTTCGCTTGCGGGCGAGCGGCGCGCAGCACTCCGAAAATCGTGGGGAACACGTGCGAGTCGCCGGGGCAGACGCTCGCGATCGCGAACTTGTCGGGCTGCCAGTCGTTCGAGTCGACGCCGTGCGACTCCGGCCCCGCGCCCATGACGATCGACGCCCAGTTGGGGCTCGATACGGTGGGCATCACGCCGCGAGCTTTCAGAGTCCAGGCGCCGCGCTTCATCAACTCGCGAAGACGCGGCGTTTTTCCTTCGGCGACCGCGCGCGTCGAGAGCCCGTCGACGCCGACGATCGCGACTTTCGTTTGTGAATGCGCCTGTAACCCGCCGAGAATCGCCAGCAAGCTAACATCGAGAATCTTTATGCAGGCCCGCATATTCGCCGTCACTTGGCTATCGTACGCGGGCTTCTACTTCTGCCGCAAAAACTTTTCGGTGATTATGCCGTTACTTTCGCGCGACGAAGGATTCACCGCGGACGGCTTGGCCACGGCGCTGTTTCTCTACAGCCTCGGCTACATCGCGGGTCAGTTTTCGAGCGGCATGCTGGCGGACCGGTTCGGCGCGCGCCGCGTCGTCGCGTTGGGCATGGCGGTGTCGGCGAGCGTTAACGCGGCGATGGGGTTCGCCGATTCCGCCGCCGCGATCACGTCGCTGTGGGCGGTGAACGGGTACGCGCAAGCTTGCGGTTGGCCGGGGCTGCTGAAGATGGTGTCGGCCTGGTTCGGCGAACGATCGCGCGGCGTGACGATGGGCTGGTGGTCGACGAACTTCGTCGCCGGGGGATTTCTGGCGACGGTCTTCGCGACGTGGGCGGCTACCGGTCCTTTGATGGCGACGTGGGGTTGGCGGCGCGGCGCGTGGTGGCCGGCGGCAGTGCTCGGGACGTTGGCCGCGATCTTCTGGATCTTCGCGCGCGACCGCCAAACTCCGAACGAGGAGCGGCCGTCCGCGTTCGCCGGACTAAGCGAAGTAGCTCGCAGCCGCCCGGTACGCACCATCGCCGCGATGTACTTCGCCGTTAAACTGGCGCGGTACGTGTTCCTCTTCTGGTTGCCGCTTTACATGACCGAGAAGCTTGGCTACGGCCCGGACGAAGCCGGTTACACGTCGTCGGTTTTCGAATTGGCGGGCGCGCTGGGCGTTCCTCTGGCCGGATATCTCTCGGACCGCGCCACCGGCGGACGGCGCTTCCCGGTGGGCGCGGCGATGATGTTCGCGCTCGCGCTGCTTTGCCTGCTGCATCCGGCGCTGGCGGCGACGGGACGCTGGGGCAACATCGTGGGAATCGCGCTGATCGGCATGGCGACGTTCGGCGCCGACACCCTGATGGCGGGCGCCGGCGTCCAGGACGTGGTGCGGCGCGAAGTGACGGCGACCGCGGGCGGCTTCACCAACGCCGTGGGATCGCTGGGGCAATTGCTTTCCCCGTTCGTCGCCTCGCGGATTTCGCAGCTCTACGGATGGGACGCGGTGTTTTACTTACTGGTAGGCGTGGCGGCCGTGGGCGGAGCGTTCCTCGCCACGCAATGGAATTTCCGGAGGCCGGAATGGAAGCTTGCGACGTCGCCATCGTAGGCGGCGGAATCCTAGGACTGGCGCACGCCTACGCGGCGGCGAAACGCGGAAAAAGCGTCGTTCTCTTCGAGCGGCACGCGCGCGCGCAAGGGGCGAGCGTCCGGAATTTCGGCATGATCTGGCCCATCGGGTTGCACGAAGAGATTCTGCAAACGGGTCTGCGCAGCGCGGAGCTTTGGCGCGAAGTCTTGGACGACGCGCGCCTACCCTACGCCGCTACCGGTTCGCTGCACTTGATTTATCGCGACGACGAAGAGGCGGTGGTGCGAGAGTTCGTCGATCTCGCCCCGTCGCGCGGCTATCGCTGCCGATGGATGGATCGCGAGGAGACGCTGGCGAAGTCGCCCGCCGCCGTGCTGGACGGCCTGCGTGGGGCGCTGTGGAGCGAGTCGGAAATCACGGTGGATCCCCGGCTGGTAGTCGGCGAGTTGCCCGGCTACTTATCGGAGAAGTTCGACGTCACTTGCCATTTCTCGGAACCCGTACTCGGCGTCGGCGGCGGGATCGTCGAAACCGCGCAACGCAAGTTGCGCGCGGCGCAAGTAATCGTTTCGAGCGGCATCGATTTCGAAACTTTGTATCCGCGCGAGTTCGCGCAAGAGCCGCTCAAAAAGTGCAAGCTGCAAATGATGCGGACCGCGCCGCAGCCCGACGGCTGGAAGTTAGGGCCGGCGCTCGCCGCGGGGCTGACGCTGCGGTTCTATCCGGCCTTCCGGATTTGCTCGACGCTCGGAGCGCTGGAGCGGCGCATCGAGGAAGAAACGCCCGAATACAATCGCTGGGGCATCCACGTGATGGTGTCCGAAACCGCGCTGAACGAAATGACTCTCGGCGATTCGCACGAGTACGACCTAGCGCTCGAAGCGTTCGACAAGCCGGAGATCGACGAACTGGTGCTCGACTACCTGCGCCGGTTCGCGCGCTTTCCGAACCCGGCGATCGCGCAGCGCTGGCATGGCGTCTACGCGAACCATTCCTCGAAGCGCACGCTCGAAATCGAGCCGGAACCGGGAGTACGTATCGCGATGGTGACCGGCGGCAAGGGTATGACGCTTTCGTTCGGCTACGCGGAATCGCTCGCGCGGGAGATCTACGCATGATCCGCGCCATCCTACTCGACTGGGCGGGTACCACCGTGGATTACGGGAGTCGAGCGCCGGTGGCCGTGCTGCTCGAACTATTCGCCGCGCACGGCTTCGCGCTTAACGAGGACGAGGCGCGCGCCCCGATGGGTTTGCCGAAGCGCGATCACATCGCGGCGATTCTCGACATGCGGCGCGTGCGCGACCACTATGGCGGCCCCGGACTCGACGAACTGTACGCCGAGTTTCTTCCGCGCCAACTCGACGTGCTGTCGCGCCACGCGGATTTGATTCCGGGAGTCGTGGAGACGGTCCGCGCGTGGCAGTCGGCCGGTATCAAGATCGGCACTTCGACCGGCTACACTCGTCCGATGCTCGATCTGTTGATCGCGCGCGCGGCGGAACAAGGCTATCGCCCGGACTCGAACTTTTGCCCGGACGACGCGGGCGGCGGCAGACCCGCGCCCTGGATGGCGTTCGCCAATATGCGCGCGCTTGAAATTTACCCGCCGTCCGATTGGGCGAAGATCGGCGATACGCCCTCCGACATCGAGGAAGGCCGCAACGCGGGCATGTGGACGATCGGCGTTGTGGACACCGGCAACGAAGCGGGCGACGCCTCCCGCCTGCTCGCCGCCGGAGCGCATTTCGTTTGCGCCTCCGTGCCCCAGGCCGCGGCGTTGGTCGCCCAGATCGGCGCGTAATCCGAACGAAACATCCATGCGATAGCCTGAGCCCATGCTTGGAAAGTCTCTCCCGCTCTTGTTGTGTTCGCTCGCCGCTTTCGCTCAGTACGACACGGCCACCGTGTTGGGAACGATAACCGACGCTTCGGGTTCGGCGGTTTCCGGCGCGAGAGTGACGCTGGAGAACACCCGCACGGGAGTGAGGCAGTCGGGGGAAACGGACGGCTCCGGAAACTACCTTTTCCTCAATCTTCGTATCGGCGCGTTCAAAGTGACGGCGGAAGCGCGCGGATTCAAAGTCGCGGCGTCGGAGGAGTTCACCGTCACGGTCAACGCCCGGCAACGCGTCAACTTAACGCTCGAAGTCGGCGAAGTGACGCAGACCGTCGAGGTGACCGGCGCGGCGGCGGCGCTAGAGACGGACTCGAGCGATCGCGGACAGGTGATCAACCGTCAGGCGATCGTCAACTTACCGTTGAACGGCCGCGCCTACGCCGACTTAGCGTTGCTCTCGCCCGGTGTGCGGAAGTCGAACATCGCTTCCAGCCGCGACGCTTCCTTCAACGTGAACGGTCTGCGAAGTTCGCACAATAACTTCCTGATCGACGGCGTCGATAACAACGCCTACGGCACTTCGAACCAAGGCTTCTCGAACCAAGTCGTACAACTGAACCCCGACGCGGTCGAGGAATTCAAGGTTCAAACCAATAACTTCTCCGCCGAGTTCGGGCGCGCGGGCGGCGCGGTGATCAACGCCTCCATTCGCAGCGGCACCAACCAGTACCACGGCGCCGTTTGGGAGTTTCTGCGTAACACCAACTTGAACGCCATCGGCTTCTTCCGGCCCGTCACGGGCAAGCCGACGCTGGTCCAGAACCAATTTGGCGGTGCGATCGGGGGCCCCATCAAGAAGGACAAGATGTTCTTCTTCGCCGATTACGAGGGCTTGCGGCGCTCCGAGAAGACGCTGCAATTCGCCAGCATCCCGACTGTCGATCAGCGGCAGGGCGCGCTCGGCGTTCCGGTACGCAACCCGATCACGGGAGACGTTTACACCGACGGCCGCATTCCGCAAAGCGCGACGACGGCCTTCGCGCGACGCGTACTAAACGACTTGCCGACGCCGGTGCGCGCGGGAATTTCGAACAACTGGGAACTTCTCACGCCGATCCCCAGCGTCGACAACAAGGGCGATATCCGTTACGACCACTACCTTTCCGACAAGCTGAACGCCTTTGCCCGCTACAGCCATCGCTTACTCAACCGGACCGAAAATCACGTGATTCCCGGACCTTCCGGCGGCGACGCCAACGGCAACGTGCGGGTACTCAACCAACAGATCGCCACCGGCTTCAACTACAACCTGTCGTCGACCTCGCTGATCGACTTCCGCATTTCCGTCGGCCTTACGGAAGGCGGCAAGACGGCGCTCGGCGCGGAACGTCCCTACATGAGCCAGGAGTACGGCATACCCGGATTGCCCGAGTCGCCGACCATCGGCGGCGGCTTGACGCGCCAGGCGCTCGGCGGCTTCACCGCGTTCGGACGGCAAAGCTCGAATCCGCAGTTCCAGAATCCGTTCGTCGTCAATCCCAAAACCAACTACTCGAAAATTCTCGGCCGTCACTCGCTGAAAGCGGGCTACGAGTATCAGTCGATTAACACCGCGATCTTCGACTTCAATCCGCAGTACGGCAACGACTCCTACAGCGGGCAGTTCTCGCGACCCACGGGCGCGGCGGCGAACAATCTCTACAACGTCGCGGACTTCCTGTTCGGCGCGCGTTCCAACTACGAACTGAATAACGAGATCGTGCTCGACTACCGGCAGCGGATGCACTTTCTGTATCTGCAGGACGACTGGAAGGTGAACTCCGCGCTAACGCTCAACCTCGGCGTGCGCTACGAATACGCCACGCCGCAATGGGAAGCGCAGAACCGTCTGTCGAACTTCGACCCCGCGACGCGCACGATTATCCGCGCCAAAGACGGAGGCGTCTACGATCGCGCGCTCGTGCAGCCGGACCGCAATAACTGGGGCCCGCGCATCGGTCTGGCGTATCAAGCGACTTCGCGTATGGTGGTCCGGTCCGGCTACGGCGTCAGCTACGTTCACTTCAACCGTTTGGGCGGCGAAAATCTGCTGGGCTACAACGGACCGCAGATCGTCAATCTGGGTATCAACCAAACTCCGTCGCTGCCGCTCTGCACCGGCGATAACTACCGCAACTGCTTCCGCTTGACACAGCAGGGTTATCCGCGCGGGCTGGTCGATCCGGCCAACTTCTCCACCGCCACCACGCGCACCAACTACACTCCGGCGGACTTTCGCACCAGCTACATCCAAAGCTGGCACCTTACCGTGCAGCGCGAAATCGCGCGGAACTTGGTGTTCGATATCGCCTACGTCGGCAACCGCGGCAACAGTTTGATGATTTTGGGCGACGCTAACCAAGGCCGCCCGAATTTGCCTGGGCAGAATCTCTCGGTGGACGCGCGGCGGCCCATCCAAGGATTTAGCTTCATCCAGATTTCCTACGGCGGCGGTTTTTCGACGTACCACGCGTTGCAGGCGAAGCTCGAAAAACGCTACGCGAACGGGATCTACTTGCTGAACAGCTTTACGTTCTCGAAAGCGATCGACAACGCGGGCGGACATCTCGAAACCGCGAACGGCGACAACTCCCGCGCGAACTATCTCGACCTGCGCAACGAAAAAGGCGTCGGCAGCTACAACCAGCCGCTGAACAACACGACGACGTTCGTATGGGAAGTCCCTTACGGCCGCGGACGCAAATGGGGATCGAGCGCCAACTGGCTGGCGCAGGGCGTCCTCGGCGGATGGCGCGTCACCGGCATCAACACCGCCACCAGCGGCGTGCCGATCAATCTCACGTACGGCCCGCCCACGGCGTTCCAAGTTGGCAGTTCGCTGACGTATCGCCCCAACTATCTGGGCGGCGATCTCTATTCGACGGACCGAAGCGTGACGAACTACTTCAACCGCGCCGCCGTGGCCGCTCCCAACATCCAAACGCCCGACGATCCGTCGCGGCCGTTCGGCAACCTGGGTCGCAACGTAGCGCGCAGCGAGGCCATCTTCAACTTCGACGCGGGCGTCCACAAGGACTTCCCACTGCCCTGGGAGTCTACGCGCATCGAGTTTCGCGGCGAGTTCTTCAACCTATTCAACACCACGAATCTCGCGGCGGCGGTGGGCAACGTTACGGCCAACAACTACGGCACGATCACCGGCGTTCTCCCCACCGCTCCGGCGCGGCAGATCCAGTTCGCGCTCAAGCTGGTGTTCTAGGACGGTTGCCGGTCGGGCGGGATCCACTCCCGCCTCGCCTGCCGGTCGTTCACGATATCGAACGAGTAATACCGCTCGTGGAGCTTACGGTCCTCTCCGAATCTCTCGACCGCCATCCGGACCGCCTCCTCGCGAGTGCCGGGAGAGCGTTCCGCCAGATAGTCGCGGATCGCCCGGACCCAAAGATGCGTCAGCGTCTCGTGGTAGCCGCCGGTATCGGTGTTCTTGCCGCCGACGGCTTCGTTGTAACTCGAGATCCCTTCGCGCATGAAATCGAGCGTCTCTTCGAAGGTACGGTCGAAGGCGACATAGGCGCACATCGAGACGTGCGCGGCGTGCGTCCACTTTTCTTTCGGCAACCGGTGCGTCCGCCACTCCTCGAAGAAGCGGCCGATGTCCGTCACGTCCGCATCCGGGCCATCAGATACAAACCCGCCAACGCGAAGATCGCGTCCGGGGCCCACGCGGCCAGCGCGGGCGGCAATTGATTCAAGTAACCGATCTGCTCGAACAACTTACTCACGGACCAGTACGCGATCGCGATGCCCAAGCTCACGCCGACGCCCGCCATCGCGCCCCGGCTGCCCGTGAGGAACGCGAAAGGGATCGAGAGTAACGCCATGATGACGCCGAAAAGAGGCGCGGCGAACTTACTTTGTCGTTGCACTTGCAGCTTGACGGTATCGAGCCCGCTCTGGCTTAACTCGCCGATGTAACGGTCGAGTTCCATGAAATTCATCTGCTGCGATAACTTCACTTCGCGGCGGAAGTAACCCGGCGGCTCGGTGAGTTCGGAGAACGTGGCGGTTTGATACGCGAAGTCGCGATACTCGGTGACTTTGATGCCTTCGAGCGTCCGCATTTGCCCGTTCTGAAACACCCAGGTGTTCAACGTCGGCTCCCAGCGGGCGCGCTCCGCCGTGATCAGTCGCCGCAGGTGGAAGGACTCGGGATCGAGTTCGTAAACGCTGACGCCCACCATCACCGGATCGGCGGGGTCGAAATATTTGTAGTAGTAGATTCGCGAACCTTGGCCGAAAACCCATCGCCGGTCCGGACGCAGATAGGTTTGCACCGCGCGCCCCTTGATCTCGTTGCGAATCGCGTCTTGTTTTTTGTTCGCGTCGGGAATGTAGTAGTGATCGAACGCGAACAGCATTCCCGAGAACGCCGCGGCCGCGAGAAGAACGGGAGCGGACAAACGGTAGAGACTCACGCCGCAAGCCTTGAACGCGGTCACTTCGTTGTTCTTGGTCAGGACGCCGAAGGTCACCAGCACGGCCACCAGCACCGCGATCGGCGCGGAATCGTAAATCAGCTTCGGCGCCAGGTGAAACAAGTACAGAAAGACCCGGGGGAGAGGAATCCGGTTCTGAACGATTTCCGGCAGTAACTCGAAAAACGTAAACACCTCGACCATCGACACGAAACTGGCCAGCAATAGCGCGAAGTAAAAAACGAAAGAATTCAGGATGTAGGTGTCCACCACCTGAGGGACGACGAAGAACCGCCGCGCCGGGCCCGCCGAAGGCCGCTCGGGCAGGGCGCGAACGCGCCGGAACAGGTTCTCCGCCCACTTGCGCACGGCGTGGACGGGATCGAAATCGCCCGGGCGTTCGAGGCGCGTCAAAAAGAAGACGCCCGCCGCGGCGAACAAGGCGTTCGGCAGCCACCGCGCGAGGACGATGGGAAACTCGCCTTGGCGCGCCAGCCCGATCAGCGGAATTTGTCCCGAGTAATAGATCAGCACCAGCGCCAGCGTCAGGACGAACGCCGAAGAGCGGCCCGCTTTCCTCGACGACACGCCCAGCGGAATCCCGGCCAGCGCCAGCACCAGGCAGCCGACGGGGAGCGCGAACCGTTGGTGCAACTCCATTTTGGCGTCGATCGAGTCGCGATCCGCCAACCTTCCCGTCAAGCGGTAGAGCGGCACGGTGTCCTGCTCCACGTAGCGGCTGGCGCGCACCTCGGCCGGTTTCTGCGCTTCGAGAACTTGTTCGCCGCTGGGGAAAGCGCTCGAAAAATCTTCGTCGGGCTTCTTCCCGGTCTCGTGCGTGTAGCCGTTACGCATCGAAAGCTGGATGCGGCTCCGGGCCGGATCGGGCAGTGCGATCGCCTCCTGCGCGATCGTCACCGGCGGAGCTTCGCCCGCCTCGCGCGCGCCGGTGGACCGCTCGGAAGCGGGCCGCAAATCCGCGATGAAGATCTTGCGCCATCGCGTCACCGGTCCGGCGACGACGTCGCCCACGTAGAGGATGGTGTTGGGGAACGATTCCTCGAAGACGCGCGGCTGAATTTCGGCGGTGAGCTGCGAAGCCACCAGCGAGTTCGACACCCGCAACGTTTCCCGGATCGACCACGGGGTGAGCCAGAGACTGGCGGCTCCCGCGATCAAGGCCGCTAGCGACGCGAACAGCAGCACCGGCTTTAAAACGACGCGCGCCGGAACGCCCGCCGCCCGCAGCGCGGTGATTTCGTTATCGCCCGACATCCTCGAAAGCGCGAGCAGAATACCCACCAACACGCCCGCCGGAACTGTAAACGGCAACGTGGCCGGAATCGCGAGCGCTAGCAGCCGGATCACCGTTTCGGGCGGAGCGGTGCTGCGTACTAGCAGCGAGAAGACGCCTCGGTCGCCACCCAGCCGCTGCAGAAAAAAAACGAAGGTGAACAGCGCGATCCCGAGCGCGGAAGCGAGGGCGACTTCGCGAAAAACCGCTCGACCGATCAGGCGCATGCTCGTCTAGAGCGTCGACGGCGGAGGCGGAGCCACCGGAGGGCGCGGCTGATCTTCGTTCGCCAGGTCGAGTTCCACGTCCTCGAGCAGAATCGACGGCGCGAAAACCGTCGCCAGATAGCCGTAACCGCCCGCGCCCATCAGCGAAAACGGCGCGGCGTTGCCGAGAAAGCCGAACCCGAACTCTTCGTCGGATGCCGCCGCGATCTCGCGCAGGGAACGCAGGTTAAATCCGCGAAACCGCAGGCCGCGCACTAACTCCTCGCGCCCGTCCGGATAGACGCGATAAGCCAGCAGCGGCATGCTGGTTCCGCGATCCGGGCCGGACACCAGACGGCGCAGTTCGGCTACCGAAGCCGACGAGGGGAAATCCATCTTCTTGATCGCCAGCGCGTAGGGCTTGCCGCGATCCGTCGTCAGTTTCGTTAAGCGCGCCCGCATTTCCTTCGATGGCACGGGTTCGGAACATTTCACGAACAGATTCGAAATCGCCGCCGTTTTGCCGCCGAACGCGCCGGGCAGGCGGGCGCGGCCGGTACTGGTTAACGCGTCGCGCGCGGGCTGGCGCGTGGTCAGCAGAGCTTTCAGAACCCCCTTTTCGACTAGGGACACCGGCGTCGGGGCGACGCCTTCGATATCGACCGGGTAGTAGCCGAGCAAGGGCTTGCCACGATAGTCGCGCTGCGTGGGGTCGTCGACGATATCGAACGAGGCGGGCAGAATCCGGGATCCGATCTTGCCTTCGAGCGGACTCGGCTGCACGGGCACGGGCCGCCCCGGCTCGCCCACCGGACGCCGGATCGCGGGCAGCGCCGCGCTGAAGAACTCGGCGAATAACTGCGCGGCGGCGGCGCCCTCGAACAATACCGGTCCGGTGTAATTCTCGCCCAGCGGCGCGGCGGCCAGCGCTTTGACGTTCGCGGCCACTTGCGCCACCGCGCGGCGCAGATCGAGTTCCGGGGGAAATTGCGCCGGCTCCAGCGCCTCGACGACGTCGTGATCGCGCACCCGCATGCCGTCGGCGCACTGCCCCGTGGCTCGCGTGCGGATGTACGCCACCGGATCGGGATAAACCGCCACCGTCGCCTCGGAATTCGAGTAAAAGGACGTGGCGTGCGACAGGTTGCACTCGACGCTCGACTCGATCACCTCGGGCGTTTCCGCGTAGATCGCCGAAAGCGCCACGGTCCGGTTACGCCACAGGGTTTGATCGAAGCGCGGGGCCCGGTGCTCGACGACGGTCCGCAATTGCGGCGCGGCCGAGAAATCGGGGAGTTTTTCCGCTTGCGTGACGCTGCGCAGCGCGGCGCGCTTGCGCCCGATCGCCTCTACCGCCGTCTTGAACGCGCGGTCGGTGGCGAGCCAAAACGCCCGGCGCAGCGAGTCGTAGTTGTCGTCGAGCGGGAACTGGTCGGGATCGAATCGCGAACCCGGATAGTAGTCCGACAAAACGTAGTTGGTGTTATCGAACTCCGGCCCGCCGACGCGCACGCCAATGCGCGGGATGCGCGCGCGCCCGCTCCGCTCGGTGATCAAGCCGCCCAGCGACGCGAGTACGGAATAGCTGATCGTGTCGTCGAGCGCGTACTCGACGAAGTACAGCGGGTCTTTCGCGGCTAGCCGCAGTTGCCGGGAGCGGTTCAACTCGTCGGCCATCGCCCGCAAGATCGGGTGCGCGGCGAGCGGCATCGGCGCCATCGGTTTCGCGGCCGTCGGAGGCGGTTGCTGCGCCTTGGCCGAAGCGGCCAATAAGGCCAGAAGGTCGCGGCGCTTCACCGGTCCGTACCCTTCGTCTCCGGCCGGGTAGCCTCCGGTCGTTCGAGGAACGGCGGCCGGTCCTGCGAACGCTCTTTCTTCTGAATCTCGATTTCGGACACGAGGATTGCGGGCGAAACCGCCGACACCGGAACCGTTCCCGATTCCGCGCCGCAGTATCCATTGAACACTTCCGGCTTGTCGCCGGTGGCCATGATTTTGGCGAAGCTCGAAAGCGGCGTGCCGACGATATCCGCCCCGCGCACCAGTTCGTCGGGCCGACCGTCCGTCCAGACGCGGTAGACGATCAGCGGGATGACGGTAAACGCCTGCAACCCGCGCCGCCCGGTGGTCGTAAAGCCTCCCGTAACTTGCTCGAAATAGAGACCATACGGCTTATTCTGACGGCGCGCCTCGGCGATCAGCGCTTCGCGCAATTGCGGAGCCGTCGTTTGCTTCGACGACTCGACGATCAGATTCGACTGCCGGGACACCACCTCCGCACCCGGCTGCTTCCGCCCGTGCCCGTTCGAGTTCGGGAAGCCCTCGATCGGCGACCGCGACAGCAGAAACGTTTTCAGCACGCCGTTATCCACCAGTTTAACGCTCGAAGCGCGCACGCCCTCGTCGTCGAAACCGTACCAACCGAATAAATCCTGACCCGCCATCTGTTTGCGAGTGGCGTCGAAGGTCACGGAGAGGAAATCGGGCAAGATACCCGTACCGACGCTTTTCGCGAACGTCTGCCCTTCGGTTTCGTCTTTTTGCCGATGCCCTTCGATGCGGTGCCCGAAAATCTCGTGGAAGAAGACGCCCGCCGAGCGCCCGGAGAGGATCGCCGGGCCGACGTACGGCTCGACGACCGGCGCTCGCAGTAATCCGGCCAGGTTCGCCGACACTTTCTCGATCGCCTGAGCGACGGTCTTGTCGTCGGGCAACTTGCCGGGCTCGGAGGCTTCGAAACTCTCGTTCGCCGCCACGTCCATGCCGTCCGGGGCCTTCCCCTGAGCGCTAACGGTGACTCGCGCAAACGTCCGCCCATGCTCCAGCCGCGCGCCTTCGGTGGAGACGAAACGCTTCACCTCGCGCTGCGCCGCGATCGTCACCCGGGACGCGAGCACGCCGGGTTTCCCGTTGAACATCGCCGACCACGCGCGGGCTTTCGCCTCCCAGGCGGTTCGGTCGACCTTCAGCGGCGGCACCGGTTCGACCGCTTTTTGCGGGGCTTCCGCCGAGAAATCGGCGACCACCGCCGCTTCCTTGACGATCACCTCGCGCTGCGAGTTCATCGCGATCATCCGCTGCAACGCGGTGCGATAGACACGGTCCGTTTCGAGCCACGCCCGCCGACGCAGCGCCGCCAAGCTGCCTTCCACGGGGACCCCGACGGCGTTCGCAAACCGGGGCCGTTCGCCCCGAATAACGCGATAGTTGTCGAGTTTCGGCGATCCGATGCGCACCGACACGTCGAGAAACCGCGCTCGGCTGCCGCCCGATTGTTCCAGCGCTCCGTAGGACGCGGCGACCGCTTCGCCTTCGGTATCCGTGAGCGCGTAGGAAATAAAGTAGGGCGGAGGTTCGCCCTTGGCCTTCAGCGCGTCGAAGTTGCGCTTCAGTTCCTCTTCGAGCACCTCGAGCGGTCCGGCCGGCTTGCCTTGAGCCGCTAACCGCGCTTCGAGGACAATCCCCAAAAGGACGAGCGGCAAAAGGCGGGCCACGGCTTCAGGATAGCAGCCGTTTACGAACCCGCTCCGCCGACCGATACGGAAAGCGGCGCGCGGCTCTTTAACCCGGCGAGCGCGAGGCCGTATCGGCCCCGAACGCCGGTTTTTTCGAAGATGTGCTTCAAGTGGATCTTGACCGTACCCGGACGGATCCCCAGTTCCAGCGCGATATCGCGGTTCTTCATCCCGATTTCGACCAGTTCCATCACCTGCCGTTCGCGAGGCGTGAGTCCGTTGCGGCCTACGCGCTCCATCTGGATGCCGCGAAACACCGTATCTTCGAGCCAAGTCTGACCCACGGCCACCGTCTTGAGACACGCGAGCAGCGTTTCCGGGGTCGCCGTCTTGCGTAAGACGCCGCGCACACCCGCCTGGACGAGGCGCAGCGCTTCGATTTCTGTAATCGCCCCGCCCCAGACCACCGTGGAGGTCCGGCCCGCCGATTCGGCCAGCCAGATCGGAAGCTGATCGAGCCCCGCCGTCTTATCTACAAGCGCCAGAGCCGGGTACGCCCGCGCCGATTGTTCGCGAAGCGAGGAAAGACTGGTCGTGGCGGCCAGCACTTCGAAGTCCGGCGACGCCCCGATTACGGCGCGAAGCCCTTCGAGCGTCAGGGGTTGCGAGTCGCAGACGACGACGCCTAGCCGCGGCTGCTCCAAATAATCATGCATCGGTCTTTACTGGTAGTCGCCGCGCGACGGCGTAATTCTCACGAAAGACGCGGTTTTCGCCGATCTGACCCTTTAGCCCTCCTCCATGAGCGCCCTCCCGTCCACCCGAAGTTGGAAGATTTTGATCCTCGGCCCGTCGGCGAAGCTGGCGGGCGGGGCGAGGACTTTGCTGGCGCAGGAAATGCCGGCGGCTCAGGTATTTGAGGTGCGATCTTACCCGGAAACAAGCGCCCTCCCGCAGCTTTTCGGCGCGCAGCCGCTCTCGATTTGTCTGCTCGACGCCGCCACTTCGCGCGAGACCGCGATCGCCTTAATGAAGGAGATTCAACGGCTTGCGCCGCGCGTCGCGATCGTGGCTATGCTCGAGGAAAACGACCCGAATAGCGTCCTCGGCTGCCTGCGCGGAGGCGCCTCGGAGTTTCTGATCCACCCGTTCGCCGCCGCGCAGCTCGAGGAAGCCGCTCTCAAGTTAATGCAGGCGTTCCCCGAACTGGCCGCGTCCACCGGTCAAGCGCGGGTCGTGGCCGTCCTCCCCGCGAAAGGCGGTTGCGGAGCGTCCACTCTCGCCTGGAACCTCGCCCAACAGAAGAAGCGCTTCAACGCCAAGCGCGTTCTGCTCGCCGATCTCGATCCGCTCTGCGGCACGCTGGCTTTCCTGATGAAGGCCAAACCCGCCTATACCTTTATGGACGCCTTGCAGCGCGCGCATCAACTCGACGCCGACGTCTGGCGCGGATTGGTGCAAACCGCCGACGGCCTCGACGTGCTGCACGCGCCCGATTCCCCGATCGAAGGCATTTACGAGCCGCCCGATCCGGCGGCCATGATCGAGTTCGCCCGCAGTCTTTACGACCTCGCCGTGCTCGATTGCGGGTCGGCCTACGGTCCCTGGAATACTCGTCTGGCGCAACTCGCCGACGACGTCGTGCTGGTAGCGTCGAGCGACCCGGCGGCGGTCCGGTCGGCGAAACGCGCGCTCGATTCGCTCTCCGCGCGGCACGTTCCTCTTTCCCGGATCAAACTCGTGGCGAATCGCGAGCCGAAGGGCGCGGACCCGCAAAAGCTGGCGGAGGCGGTGGGCCTTCCCTTGGCGCAAGCGATTCCCGCCGATCCCGACACCCTACACGCCGCGCTGATCGAGGGCAAACCCGCCGCTACGGGAACTCCTTTCGCGAAAGGGATCGCGCAGTTGGCGGCGACGCTCGCCGGAGCTTCGGCGGCGGACAAACCCGCCGAGAAATCCCCCGCGAAGGCGGCGGGCCTCGCGAATCTATTCGGATTATTGCGCCGCGCCTAAGGCGCTACTCGCCCTTCTTAATATTGATGTACCCGCGACAATTGGACGCTCCGCAGCCGCAGCGGACTTTCTCGACGTTCCAGGCGAACCGGTAGTCGATCAGCAACTCCTCGCCCCGCCGGATCGCGCGCTTCGACATATACAAAATGTGGCCGCGAAGAATCACCGCGTGCACGTTGGGGTCGCAGGAGTGATTGATGTACTCGGCCCCGCTGCCGCCCACCGCTCCGTCGATCGACCAGTAGTTATCGAGCGTGAACAGATAGACGTGCTCCCGGGAATCGGCGCGCCGTTTGGTTTCGCGGCGGCTAATGCGCTCGCCCGTGTATTCGATCACTTTGCGGCGCGCGGGGATGGGCTCCGCCGCGAAGATCCCCCAGCGGTGGATACGCGAGGGACCGATGCGCAACTTAAATTGGCAGGCTTGGGGATCGAGGCGCGGGGGATTCAATCGGAGGGCTAAAACTCGTCTTCGATTTTCTTCTTGTTGCCTTTGCGGCGCACGACGATGATCGCCACGCAGAGAATGCACAGCAGCCCGGCGACGATCTGAACGGTCTCGTTAGTCACGGAAAGTTACGCTCCTCGGAGTACCTAAGGGTACAAAAACGCCGGGCGGCGGGCAAGCGCGATTCGCAAGTCCTAAAGTTTTAGTTGACAAACGACGCGAACTCCTAAATACTTAGGACATGCCGAAAGACGGAGCGGCGCTCACGCCGCTGGAACTCGAAATCATGCAGCGCCTGTGGGAACTGGGCCCCTCGGGCGTGGAGGCGGTTCGCGAAAAGGCGAAGGACGGCGCGCTGGCCTACACCACGGTCCAAACCATGCTGAACGTGCTGCACCGCAAGGGGAAGGTGACGCGAAAACTCGAAGGCCGAGCCTACGTCTACGCGCCCGCACTCAAAAAGACCGAGGCCATGGCCGGAGCGGTGCGCGACTTGATCGACCGCATGTTCGGCGGCTCCGCGGAGAGCCTCGTCATGGGGCTGATCGAATCGAAGCAACTCACGCCCGCCAAGTTGCGCAAGCTGCAAGAGAAGTTGGAGAAGGAACATGGCCGCTAACGGAATGAATGCGCTTGTGGCCATCGCCCTGGTCGCGGCGGTCGTCGGGGCGGTCGACTTCGCGTTACGGCGCGCGGGGGCGGAACGTAGGGCGGCGGCATTCGCCTTCGCGCTTCTGCTCGCGGCCGCCGTTCCCTGGGCGGTCTGGTGGCGGCCCGTCGAACCCGAATCCGCATTGGTGATCGTGGCGCAAGCGTCGGGTGCATCCCCCGCCCCGGCGTATCGATTCGATTGGTGGTCGGCGAGCCTCTGGGCGCTAGCCGCGCTGGCGGCGCTTCGCCTCGCCTGGATCGCGACGGGACTCTGGCGTCTCCATCGTCTGCGCCGCGCCGCGCGAGCCGCTCCCGAACCGGGAGTCTGGATCGCGCCGGTGGGCACTCCCGTGACGTTCGGATGGCGCGCTCCGATGATCGTCGCGCCCGCGCCGCTGTGGGCGAGCGCGAGTTCCTCGACCAAGGCGGCGATCCTCGCGCACGAACGCGCGCATGTCGCCCGGCGGGATTTCGCCTGGAACTTGGCGATCGAACTGGCGACCGTCCCCGTATGGTGGCACCCGGGGGTGGTTTGGATGAAGCGGCGGCTCGCGGTGCTCCGCGAGTTCGCCTGCGACGAATGGGCCGCCGCCGCGGAGCCCGGTTATGCGAAGGCGCTGCTCGACGCGGCGTCGGAGTTGGCCGGAATCCGCCGCCCGGCCGTGGCTCTTGGTTTGTTCGATTCCGATTCTTTGGAGGCTCGTATGTTGAACCTGATTCGTCCCGTTCCCGTCCTCTCGCGCCGCTGGGCGCAAGGACTCACCGTATTCGCGCTAACCGCCCTCGCCCTGACGGCGGTCGTTTCGGCGCGCTTTCCCGTGTTCGCGGCGGAGCGCAAGGTCTACAAGGCGGGCGAGGACGACGTCCAAGCGCCGCGCGTTTTGAACAAGGTAACGCCGATCTATCCGAAGTCCGCCAAAGACGCTCGCGCGCAGGGTACCGTGGTGCTGAGTTTGGTGGTCACCGAAGAAGGGCTGGCCGACGACGTTTCGGTGGTCGTTCCCGTCGAAGACTCGCTCGACCAAGCCGCCATAGACGCGCTGCGCCAGTGGACCTTCGCGCCCGCCACGCGTCACGGAAAGCCGGTGGCGGCGAGCGCCACGTTCGAAATGCGCTTTACGCTCGCGCCTTAGTAACGGTCGCGGCCGCCGCCTCCGCCCCGGGGGCCGCGGTCGCGAAACCCTCCGCCGCCGGGCGTCGTCGGGCGCGCCTCGTTCACCACCAAAGCCCTTCCCAGCAACTGGCGGCCATTGCAAGCGGTTACCACTTGATTGGCCGCCGCGTCGTCCTTGATCTCCGCGAATCCGAATCCCCGCGACTTCCCCGAGAACTTATCGCGCATGACCTCGATCGAATCCGCCGTCGCTCCGGCTTGCTGGAACATCGCCTGGATATCGTCTTCCGTCGCGCCAAAAGGAAGATTCCCGATAAATAGCCGCATTTTCGCGCTCTCCTTAACTCATTTCCGAACTGAAGACCGGCAAACCGAACCCGAGTAAAGGGGGCGCGCCACTCCAGACCGTCGGCTGATTCTGTCATTTTTCAGTGTGGCTGTCTAGGGGTAAGTCGATCAAAACAAACGGAAGATAAACGATATTTAATTCAGGCGGGGCACCACGACCGCAGTTCCAACCTTGAGAGCGTCTAGCTCTACTCGTAACGCAGCGCTTCGATGGGGTCGATCTTGGCGGCCTTCATCGCCGGGTAGATGCCAAACAACACGCCCACCGCGACGGACACTCCGAAAGCGATCAACACCGACGGCGTCGTGACGATCGTCTTCCATTCGGCCGTCGTGGCGATCACCCAGGAGATGAAAAAGCCCAAACCGATGCCGAGTAGCCCGCCGCCGGTCGAAATCAAGACGCTTTCCGCGAGAAACTGCCGCACGATATCGCGCCGCCGAGCGCCGGTGGCCCGCCGAATGCCGATTTCGCGCGTGCGTTCCATCACGGTCGCGAGCACGATATTCATGATCCCGATACCGCCGACCAACAAAGAAATCGCGGCGATGGCGACCATCACGTACGTGAAAATGGTCTGCGTGCGCTTCTGTTGTTCGAGCAGCGCGGCGGGAATGGTGACGTCGAAATCCGCCGTATTGTTGTGCGTCGAATTCAAGACCGCCGTCACCACTTTGGCCGTCTCGACGCTATCGGCGCCCGCTTTCAGCCGTAAGTCCACGCCGTCGAGTTCGTCCTTCAAATAACTCGACATATCCCAGAACCGATACCGGAACGTGTTGAAGGGAATGTAGACCACGTTATTGCGGTCTTCCATCTTTCCGTCGGAACTGCGGGCGGTGGCGGGTAGCGTTTCGGCCAGCACGCCCACCACTTCGAGCCAATTGTCGTTCAGCTTGACGAACTTGCCCACCGCCTTGTCGTAGCCGAGCAGATTCGTTTTCGCCCCCTGCCCCAGCACGCACACCGCGCGGCTGGCCGCTTCGTCGCCGTCCGTGAAGAACCGCCCCTCGACCAATCGCAAGTTATGAATCGTGGCGTAACTAACTTTGACGCCGATCAACTCGGGACTCTCGCGCGCCGGTTTGGGCAGCACGCGCGCGGGGCGCAACGTCCGGCGCGGCGACAACGTTTCGAGCCCTTCGATATTGGCCTGCAGAATACGCACGTCGCGCTCGGTAAGTCCGGGCGACGCGCGGCGGCGCTGCTGGAGTTCCTCTTCGCTCGACACCGGGCGCGACGAGATCAGCACGTTGCGCACGCCCAGTTGTTCGATAAAGCGCAGCGACTCCTCGCGCGCGCCCGCGCCGATGGCGAGCATTCCGATCACGGAGCCGACGCCGAACACGATGCCGAGCGCCGTCAGCAGGGTCCGCGTCTTCTGCGCGCGCAGATTGTCGAAAGCGAGAAGCAGTTCGGTGGTCATCGGTGGCCGATTTACTTCGGGGAGATGGCCTGCATCGCGCCCCCGCCCGCCGCTTTCTTCCGCGCGGCCTGTTCGGGATTGGCGAGCGCGATCAACTGCCCTTCCTTCAAGCCTTCGATCACCACTTGGCTTTCGCTGCGGCGGATCATCTTTACGTCGGACGGTTTGTAGCCGGAAGCGGTGCGGAGAAAGACGTACTTCCGCCCCTCGGTCTCGAACAACGCCTGCGACGGCACCCAGTGAACGCCCTTCATCGTTCCGGTGACGATGCGAAGTTGCGCGGTCATGCCCGGACGAAGATCGGGCGGCGGTTCGGCGACGGCGACGCGGCAATCGAAATGACGGTCCCAGGGCGGGCCGGTGGTGCCGCCGATGGTCTTGATCTTGCCCGTAAGTTTGCGCCCGTGCAGCGCGATGATCGACAGCTCGGCCGGTTGTCCTTCGGCGATGTGGCCCCGGTCGAGTTCGCCGATCCGCGCGGTGGCTTCCCAACTGGCGAGATCGGGAATTTGGGCGACCGCCTTGCCCGGACGGGCGATATCGCCGATCTGGTAGGGCGGCAGATACATGCCCCAGCGGATCATCCCTTCGTCGTTCTGTTGCAGGGCGACGTAGCCGGGCGCGTTCGCGCGCAACGTCATGGAGGCGATGTTCTTGCGCGCGGTGTCGGCTTTCATGGCGGCCTTGGCCTTGGCGGCCTCCTGGATCGCGATGCCGGAACGCGCGGTTTCGAGGCGATTGGCGAGATCTTTCTCGATCTTCCCGAGTTTGTCCTTCGCCGCTTCGAGGGACATATCGTTTTGACGGGCGACCAGCCTCGGCAGCACTTCGTTGCGGCGCACCTCCGCTTCGGCGAGCTTCACGTCGCCCTGGGCTTTGAGCAGTTCGTAGCGGCTCTCCTCGGCCTTCGCCTCGGCTTCGGCCTGCGCCTGCACGATTTGCTGTTCGGCTTCGGCGAGATCGGCCTCGGCTTCGCGCAACCGAAAATCCTGTTCGGTGGTGTCGAACCTCACGATGTCGTCGCCCTTTTGGATCAGTTCGCCGTTCTGCCGCAAAAAGGTAATCGCCACCGATTGCCCGCCCGTCATCGGGACGGTGAGCATCTGGTTGTTCCCGCCCTGCAAGTCGCCTTTCGCCATCACCGCGAACTCGACGTCCCCGCGCTTGACGGCCGCCGTCGGCACGTCGGGCGCCGAAGCTTCCGCCTTTTTGCTCGCGTACGGCGCGAGCTTCCAAGCGCCAAAGCCGGCGGCCCCGAGCAGGGCGAGCGCGATCAGGCCGCGAATCACGAGCGCTTCCTTTCGGGCTCCACCAGCGCGACCTGCGCCCCCTCGGCGAGACCCTTCACCGCCGCCTCGTCGGGATTGCGCGCGATCACTTCCACTTCCACCGGCGTGTAGGTTCCCGATTTCGCGACGTACACGACGGGTTTGCCGTTGAGCGTGAACACCGCCTTCGCCGGAACGCCGATCGCGTCCGGAATGCGCCGCATCACCACGTCCATGCGGCCGTTCATGCCCGGACGCAGACGATCGTCCGGCTTCTTGATTCGGGCGAAGCCGCGAAACGTGCGCGTGGGCGGCCATTCCCAGCCCATTTCCGTCAGTGGCGACAGTTGCGCCAGCGCCGCCGGAAACGCCGCCTCGGGCAGCGCGTCGATCCGCACGTTCACTTCCTGATCGACCGCCATCTGCCCGCGGTCGATCTCCTCGATCTTGCCTTCCATTTCGAGCGAGGCGAGGTCCGGAATCTCGCCCAGCACGCTGCCCGGCCACACCTGATCGCCCACCTTGAACGGTTTCGCGTTCATCCAGCCCTGCGAGAAATTCTGGAGATACATCACCATGCCGTCGATCGGCGCCTTCACTTCCATGCGCTTCAGGCGGGATTGGCTCAACTCCATATCGTCGCGAGCCTTATCGCGCTGCCGGGCGAGCGAGGCGACTTTCGCCGCGTTCGAGGCGCCGTTGAAATTCAGCTTTGCGCGCTCGACGGAAAGTTTCTGTTGCGCGAGCCCCATGTCGACTTCCGCCTCTTCGCCCTGAAGTTTCGATACCAGTTCCGCCTTCGAAACCTCGATTTTGGCCCGTTCGAGCAGATGCGTGGCGTCGTTCAGGTTCAGCCGATCCTGCTCGGATTGCAGCCGCCCTTCCGCTTCCGCCTGCTTCAACGCGGCTTCCGCCTGGCGCAGCGCGGCGGTGCGTTCGTCGAGCTGCTGCTGCGCGCTCGACGGATCGAACTTCACGACGACGTCGCCGGTCTTGACGCTCGACCCGGCGGGCGCCATCCATACGATCCGCAGATCCGGCACGTTCAGCGGAGCGCCGATTTGCACCGACCGGCGAGCCTTCAGTTCGCCCCGGCAGCGCACCGTCACCAGGAACTCGCCTTTGCGCGCGGGCTGCGTGGGCAGCGTTTGCGCCGCTTCGACGGACTTGAAGTACCAGACGCCGTACCCCGCCCCGCCGAGCAAAGCGAGAATAACCAGCGGACGGACGATCGACAAAATCTTCACGGCGCTACCACCACCGCGGCGGACAGATCGGGCAGCAGGCGTGGGTCGGAACCGATCAGCTTGAACCGCGCGCGGAAGTTCTTCACCGGACTCCCCAGGGCCGTCGTCGCCACCGGGCTCGCCGATTCGAACACCGCGTCGAACGCGACGCCGGGATAGGCGTCCAGTTGCACCCGCGCCTTCGCGCCCCCCGTCAAACGAGCGTTATCCGGTTCGCCCACCTGCGCGTCGACGATCATCTCCGAGGGGTCGAAAATCTTGAGCAGCGGCTGGCCCGGCCAGAGCAAATCGCCTTCGAGCGGATGGCCCATCGACCCGCCTTTCCAGATGTTTTCGAGCGCCACCATGCCGCCCAGCGGCGAGCGAACGATCAGCTTTTCGGTATTCGCCTTCGACCGGTCGAGCGCGACTTTCTGACGCTCCTGCTGCAATTCGAGAATGCGCACCGCCGCCGCTTCGGCGCGCGACCGGGCGGCGTGCGACTTCTTTAGACTGTCGACGCGGGCCCGCGCGCTTTCGGCCTTTACTTCGTTCTTGTACTTCTCGACGTCGGCCAGCACCGGGCCTTTCTTTAATTGAATCAACGCTTTGGCGAGATCGGCCTCAGCCTGCTTCAGGTCCGTCACGCGCTTTTCCGCCTCGCTCTGATTCTGCGCGATCTTCTGTTTCACTTGGTGGCCCAGGTCGTCGTACTTCGCTTGGACTTCCAGCGTTTCGTCGAGTTGACGGGTATTATCGAACTCGGCGAGTACGTCGCCTTCCTTCACTCGCGCGCCGTTCGCCACCAGCGTGACCAGGGTCAGGCGATTGCCCATCCCTCCTCCACCGCCGCCCTGCGAAATCTGCGCGATTTGGGGCGTTTGGATGGCAAAAACGCGCACCGCGCGTACCAAACCGGTGATTTTGCCGCCGCTTTGGGACATGGATGGGACGGCGACGGACGTCGCCACCGGCGCGGCGGGGGTCGCGTCGGCGCTGACGATACGGGGCTTTTGTTGGCAGGCCGTCAAGAAGGCCGCCGCCAGCAACACGATTCTCATAGGCAAGGGCGTGCGCAGAGTTAGACGCGGGAAGTCGGAATTTTGTTAAGGAAATCTTTACGATTCTCTGGGGCGGAGCGCGTTATTTCGTCAGCAAGTCGGAAATAAACTGGAACGCCCGCGGGTCCTTCGACCGCCCCAGCAGCCGCATGGCGCGTTTCCGAATCTGCGGATTCTTGTCCTCCTTCGCAAATCGGATTACGGTCGGGATCGCCTGAGGTTCCGCGCTTTGCGACAAAGCGTCGAGCGCGGTCTCGCGAATCTTTTCGTTTTCGTTATCCCGCGCCAGCGCCGCCAGCATCGCCAGACTCTGCGCCGGATCGACGCCGGTCAACCAATGCATGGTGAGCCCGCCCGCGTCGAGCGGGCAATCGACCGTGAAAGTACGGATTCTCGCCACCTTGCCCGCTTCGGCCCGCAACAGAACCGTCATATGCGACGGACCTTCGAGCAGCACCGGCCCGCCGGGCGCCGCCGCCCCGCCGTAGCGATTGCCTTCCAGCCCGCACCCCATCCCCCCGCCGCTCCAGGAATTGTCGCTCCAACAGCAGGAGTGCCCGTCGCCCTTCACTCTCGGAACCGCGTAGCCGATCCAAACCGCGCCGCCTTGCGCGATCAGCGCCTTACGAACCGCCGTTTCTAGACCGCCCGCCGCGCTCGCCGGAACGACGTTCGCGTTCGAGATCGGCGGCTGCTGCGCCAACGCCGTCGCGCCCAGCAGCCACATCGCATGGATTCGCATGGCGTGCCCCTTATTTATTCAGCAACTCGGCGAGAAAATCCGTCGCTTCCTTGCTGCGCATACGCGACAAGCGCTCGACGGCCGCGCGCCGCAGTTCGGGATTCGTTTCCTTGCGGGCGATCTCGACGATGCGTTTCGCGCCGGAGTCCTGGTCGCCCAGCGCGCGCAGCACCCGTTTCTTGGTTTCGGTATCCGCGTCGGATTGATAAATCCCCACCAGCGCGTCGCCCGCCGCGGCCGAATTGACGTTGCCCAAATGCTCGATCGCGCGCCGCCGCAGCTCGGGATCCTGCTCCACCTTCGCGACCTCGATCAGCTTCTGCGAATTCCCGCTCGCCGCCATCGCCCCCAAAAGCTGCCGCCGAACCTCGGTCGACGATTCCGAGCCGTACAGGTCCGCCAGTTGCGTCGTCGCGCCCATCGCGCCCAAGTGCCTCGCCGCCACCTGCCGCATTTCGGGATTCGCGTCGCTTTTCGCGACGGCGAACAGCCGGTCGCGCTGCCCGGAGCGCATGTACCCGTTCAGCACCTCGCGCTTGATCGCCGGATCGTTCGACGCCGCGTAGACCTTATTCATCAAAGGCATCCAATCGCGCCCTTCGTAGGAGCCCAGGTGACGGATCGCCTTGAGTTGCAAGTCCGGGTTCGAGCCGCCTTCCGCCACCTTCGTCACGATGTCGCGCGCCTTGGGCTGCGGACTCTGCGCCAGCACGAACAACGCCCGCTCCCGCAGCTTGGGCGAAGACTGCGAAGTCAGCAGCTTTTCGAGCAGCGGAATCGCCCGCTCGGAATCGCTCTGCATTAGCGCGTTGATCGCCAGCAGCTTGATCTCGTCGTCCTCGGCGCTCTCGGGCGCCAGCGGCTTGCCGGCCGCCTGCGCGATTTCCACCCGCATAATCTTCGCGTCGTTCAGCCACCGGCTCTGCGGATGCGCCTTCGCGAGTTCGTCGAGCGCGGCCGTGGCTTCCTTACCCCGACCGAGTTTCGCCAGCGCGTAGGCTTTCCAATAGAGCGCCCCGTCGGCGCGCCCCTTGCCCACCGCCGCCGACTCGCCGAAGTGCATCGACGCTTCGTCCCACTGCCGCTTGTCGAGCGCCCGCATGCCGCGTTCGTACTCGCGATCCGCCTGCTCCATGGCGCGATCCTTGATTTGCCAGGCGACGCCGAAGTCCATTTTCGCGGCGTAAACGTGCTCGCGCGCGATCTCCTCGGCGCGTTCGGCGATCTCCCGAACTCGCTCCACCGATATTTCTTTGGTGCGCTCCGCGAGCTCGCGCGCGCGCTCCTTAATCTCCTCGGTATCGACGTACACGCCCGGCTTCGGACGCGATTCCGGGCGCGGCGAGGGCGACGGTTTCGGCGATTGCGCCAGCGCGACTCCGGCGATTCCCAGCAGGACGAAAATTTTCATGGTTAGCCTTTCCTCGGAGAATTCATTTGACGCAGGCGCTCGCTCAACACGCGCACCTTAAACAACAGTTCCTGGTCTTCCACTCGCGCGCGCAAGCGGCTCATATCGTCGTTCGACAACCGGTCGGGAGAACGCGCCACGTCGAGCAGCACGCGCTCCAGATCGTCGAGTACGCCCGCCAGCGCCTCTTGCCCCTGTCGCTCCGCCGTCGCGCGGTACAAGCGATTGGCGGCGAGCAACTCCTCGGCGCGCGGGCGCGAGGGCGCGAGTCCGCCGGTCGAGTCGAGATGACTTACTTCGAGCAGCACGCGCTCGGACGATTCGAGATGATCGCTCAACGCGGCCGCCAGAATGCGCTCCCGCACCGCTTCGGGCGAGCGCGCGATTTCGGGTTCCGGACGCGTCGCCCGCCCCGCGAAAAACACGGCGAGCAACACGCAAGCCGCCGCCGTCGCCCACGCGAAAACTTTCGGCGAACTCCACCGCCGCCACCAAGGCAACCGCGCCCCGATAGCCGCGTTCCGCCGCACCAACCCGCGCCACACCTCCTCGCCGTAATCGGCGGCGCGAGGCGGAGCGGGCCACGCCTCGATCGACTTCATCTCCACTTGCAACGCCGTAAACGCCGACCGGCACTCCCGGCAAACGGCCAAGTGCAGATCGACCTCCGCCGCGTCTTCCTCTCCGTAGTAGTGCCAGATCAGTTGTTCTTCGCTCAAATGGCGATCGCCCGTTAGCGGCATACCGGCGCCTCCTCCGCTCCCAACGCCCGACGCATTTTCTGCACGGCGCGGAACACGGCGTGCTTGGCCGCGTTCGCGCTGATGTCGAGCGTCTCGCGAATCTCCTCGATCGTGCGGCCCTCGAAGTGCCGCAAGGTGAACGCCGCGCGCTCCTGGGGCGTCAAGTCGTCGAGCGCGGCCCGGATACGCTCCGACTGCCGGGCCCCCACCGCGAGACGCTCGGGTCCCGGATCGGACGACGGCAGACGATCGGCGAGCGGCGTCGAGTTCGCGTCCGGAGCCGACAAGCTTTCCGCCGTGCGCCGGCGCCGCGCCCGCAGCGTGTCGAGCGCGTGATTCGTGGCGATCCGGTAGAGCCAAGTCGAGAAAACCGCCCGGTCGTCGAACGTCCGGAGGTAGCGGAAGGCGCGTAAAAAAGTTTCCTGCACGATATCCTCGGCGTCCTCCTCGCGCCCGGTCAGCCGGTAGGCGAGGCGGAAGACTTTGGAGGAGTGGCGCTCGACGAGGACACGAAAGGTATCGCCGTCCCCGGCCAGGGTTTGGGCGACCAGGGCCGCGTCGCTCGCCTCCATCCGCCCTTTAGACTGCCATCCGGTCCGCCGGTTAGCGAAACGAGAGAGAATCGAGGCTCGGCGGCGCGGCGCCGCCGGAGAGGTCCCTCTATGCGCGCTATCGGGTTGTTTCCTCTTTTGTTCGTCGCCGCCTTGGGATCCGAACTGGCCGACGCACTGGAGGAGGAAGCCCTCGCAGGCTGAGAGAACCGATACGTTTACTTGTCCCCCAGAAGCCTATCGAGAAGGGCATCCACGCCGCGCTTACCTTGATTCTCGATACCGTCGCCCCGTAGGCCCCTGGTAGGGAACCAGCGCCAAGTCCGTTCCCGCGAAATCGTCGCCGGTGCAAAGCAGCGCTTCGCCCGTCGTGTCCGCGAGCGCGTAGGTCGCGCAATCGCCGAAATTAAGCTTGGCGCGATGGTTCCCCCGTCCGTACCGGAGAAACGCGTCCTGGGCGGCGGCCAGTTGCCGTTCGTCGAAAGGAATTTTGACGATCCGGAGATCGTCGAGAAAAGAGGCGATTCCGCCTCGCGGATCGACTTTTCTGCGCCCTGACAGGACCAGCGTGACCTCAAGAACGGAAAACGTCGAAATTAGCCGTCGTTCGCTTCGTTCGATCGCTTGCCACAGCCGCGCTGCGAGGGGTTCGCGCATCAGTATGGCGACGATCGCCGACGAGTCAATCGTCAAACCCGCCCCAATCGTTATAGCCGATCAATTCGTCGTCCGTAGACGTAGTGTCCAGCTTGGGGAAGGAGGCAAAGTAATCCTGCCACTTTTTCACGATGGCCGACTCGCGGGCGATCCGCTCTTCGAGTGTCTCGTTTGCGTTGATCGCCGGAGTGGGCATAGTCCAATTTTATCGCGGCGTAATCAGCCCGCCAAGCTTATCCGCCTCCCCGCCCGCTTCGCGCGGGTAGCGCGTCGAATACGCTTCGAGGTACTTCAAACCCGCGCCGGTGTTGTAGATCACGATGCGTTCCTCCGATTTCAGGAATCCGTTCGCGAGCAGTTTGCGCAGCGCCGCCACGCACGCCGCGCCTTCCGGGGCGGCGAACATTCCGTCGAGCGCCGCCAGTTCCAAACCCGCGTCGAGCGACTCTCCATCGCTCACCGCGATCGCCGTCCCACCGGACTCGCGCACGGCGCGCAAGATCAGAAAATCGCCCAGCGGCTTCGGCACGCGCAGCCCGCTCGACACCGTCGTCGCGTTTTGCCAGAACTCGCTGCGCTCCGCGCCTTGTTCGAACGCGCGCACCACCGGCTGACAGCCCTCCGCCTGTACGGCGATCATCTTCGGGCGCTTCGGGCCAAGCCAGCCGAGCGTCTCCATCTCCGCGAACGCCTTCCACATCCCGATCAAGCCCACGCCGCCGCCGGTGGGGTAAAAAATCGCGTCCGGCAGCGACCATTGGAATTGCTCGGCGATCTCGTACCCCATCGTCTTCTTGCCCTCGATCCGGTAGGGCTCCTTAAGCGTCGAGACGTCGAACCAGCCTTCGCGATCCTTGCGTTCGGCCACGATCTTGGCGCAATCGGAAATCAGCCCGTCCACCAGCGTCACGCGCGCGCCGAACGCTTTGCATTCGATGTAGTTCGCTTGTGGCACGTCCGACGGCATGAAGATGTGCGCTTCCATTCCGGCGGCGGCGGCGTAGGCGGCGAGCGCGCTCGCGGCGTTACCCGCCGAAGGGATCGCGACTTTCTTTACTCCCAATTCCTTCGCCATCGAAATCGCGCACGACAGTCCGCGAGCCTTGAACGATCCCGTCGGGTTGACGCCGTCGTCCTTGATCCACAGGTCCGCGCAGCCGAGCTTTTCGGCGAGCCGTCCCGAACGGACCATCGGGGTCAGCCCCTCGCCCAAGCTAACGATCGACGCGGGATTGCGCACCGGCAGTACCGGCGCGTAGCGCCACATCGACGTGGGACCGCTCGGAATCCAGTCGCGATTCCAGTTGCGCCGCGCGGCTTCGAGATCGTACCGGACCAACAACGGCCAGCCGCCCGAGGATAGGTTTTGAAGGGTTCCCGCCGGGTAGCGTTCGCCCGTCATGGAGCACTCCAAGTGCGTGATCGTCGTCATGAAAACGCCTATCATAGCGAGACATGACGAGCCTTCTTCTGATTGCTCTGCTCGCGCAGAACGACGCGGGTTACTCGGCCAAGATCAAGGAGTACACCACCGACCCCCGCTTTCTCACCGAACTGGTCGACCACGTTCCCGCCTCCGCGAAGGTTCCGACACCCGAAAAAGTTCTCGGGTTCGTTCCCGGCGCGCCGGGCAAGCTGGCGAAGGTCGCGCAAATGCACGCCTACTATCGCGAACTCGAAAAGGCGTCGCCACGCGTGAAGACCTGGGGCATCGGCACGAGCGAGGAAGGCCGCGAGACGATGCTCGTCGCCGTTTCGAGCGAGAAGAATCTCGCCCGCTTGAACCGCTTGAAGGAGATTACCGGCAGGCTCGCCGATCCCCGGAAAACCGCCGAGGCCGAAGCGCGCAAGCTGATCGCCGAAGGGCTGCCGATTTATTGGCTAACCGGCTCCATTCACTCGCCCGAAATGGGCTCGCCGACGATGCTCCTCGAACTCGCCTACCGGCTCGCGGTCGAAGACACGCCGTTCGTTCAAACCATCCGCGACAACCTAGTGGTGCTCATCACTCCGGCCGTCGAAGTCGATGGCTGGGATCGCCAAGTGGACCTGATCAACTGGCGTCACGAGAATCCCAATCGCCAGTCGCCGAGCCTGCTCTGGTGGGGCAAATACGTCGCGCACGACAACAATCGCGACGGCATGGCGCTGTCGCTCAAGCTGTCGCAAATCGTCGTCAAGACGTTTCTCGATTGGAAGCCGCAAGTGCTGCACGACCTGCACGAATCCGTGCCCTACCTCTACGTCTCCACCGGCATGGGGCCCTACAACGCCTGGGTCGATCCCATCGTGATTAACGAGTGGTCGAAGCTCGCCTATCACGAAGTGGAGGAGATGACCAAGCGCAGCGTGCCGGGCGTGTGGACGCACGGCTTCTACGACGGCTGGGCGCTCAACTACATGTTCTGGACGGCGAACACGCATAACTCGATCGGCCGGTTCTACGAGACGTTCGGCAACGGCGGACCCGACACGCGCGAACGGACCTTGAGTCCCGCGCAGACCTCGCGGCAATGGTTCCGCCCCAATCCGCCGCTCGAAAAGGTGCAATGGTCCTACCGGAACAACATCAATTTGCAGCAGTCCGGGACTTTGCTCGCGCTCAACTACACCGCGCGCAACGGTAAGGAGTTTCTCGAGAATTTCTATCTCAAGAGCAAGCGTTCGGTGGAAAAGGCGACCAAGGACGGCCCGGCGGCGTGGGTGATTCCGGCGAACGTTCCCCGCCCTGCCGAAGCGGCGGCGCTGGTGAACCTATTCGCCAAGCACGGCATCGAGACCCACTTACTCGACGGCGACTCGGGCGCGTTTCCCAAAGGCAGCTACGTCGTTCGCATGGATCAACCCTACTCGCGCCTCGCGGACATGATGCTCGACCGGCAATATTACGCGCCGAACGACACTCGCCCCTACGACGACACCGGCTGGAGTTTCGGTCCGCTGCGCAACGTCGAAACCGTGCGCGTAACGGACGCCGCGATCTTGAAGGCGCCCATGACGATCCTCGCCTCCACGGCGCGCGCGCCGGGCGGTGTGACTGGCGGCGGCAACGTCTACGTCGTGAATCACAACGCCGACAACGTTCTCGCGACCTTCCGTTATCGGTTGAAGGAGGTTCCGATGGCGGCGGCGGAATCGGCGTTCGAGGTGGGCGGGAGGAAGTTCAACGCGGGGTCCTTCCTCATCGAGGGCGGCCGCGACGTGCGCGACAAACTCGACGCGGCGGGCCGCGATCTAGGCGTCCCCATCGTCGCGCTGGACGCGAAGCCCGGCGTCGCTACGCACAAACTTACCGCCGCGCGCGTGGCGCTGGTCCATAACTGGATCAATACGCAAACCGAGGGCTGGTTCCGCGTCGCGCTCGACCACCAGAGCGTTCCCTACGACTACATTTCGACACATACCTTGCGCGACACGCCGGACCTGAAGAGCAAATGGGACGTGATTATCTTCGGACCCGCGCCGGGCACTCCCCAGCGGATCGTCAACGGGCTTCCGAAGAACGGGCCGGACCCGGTGCCGTGGAAGGCGTCGGCCCTGACGCCGACCTTTGGCCAGTCGCCGGACCAGACCGACGACATCCGCGGAGGCATGGGACTCGAAGGATTAATGAACGTCCAGAAGTTCGTCGAGGGCGGCGGAGTGTTCGCTTGGATCGCCGGAAACGCCTCGATCCCGATCGATTTCGGTCTTTTGGAGGGCGTTTCGGTACAAATAACGCGCGATTTGAGCGCAAAAGGGAGCGTTTTGAGCGCCAATTTCGCCGATCGGGGCAGTCCGCTGAGCTATGGATACGAGAAAAAGCTGGCCGTCTACTTCAGCAACGCTCCCGTCTTCCAACTGACTGATTCCGCGGCGATTACGCCACCAACGTCCCGTCCCAGCGGCCGCCTTTCGGACGACCCGCCCCGCCCCGCGCCCGACCAGTCGGCGGAAATGCGCGAATTTTTGCGCCCCTACCAACTCCCCGCCGATCTCCGTCCCAGGGTCGTGCTAAGTTTCGGAGAAGAAAAGGACTTACTCGTCTCCGGCATGCTCTCCGGCGGTCGCGAACTCGCGAAAAAACCCGCGCTGATCGACGTGCCGAAGGGCAAAGGGCACTATTTGCTGTTCGCCAACAATCCCATGTGGCGGCACGAGACGCAAGGGAGTTTCTTCCTTCTTTTCAACGCGATGCTGAACGCCGAACATCTCCACGCGGGCCGCGTGGGCGGCGGCGTGATCAAGACGGAGGAGTAAATCGCAAAATATCCTTGACGGAACCGCGCCCGAAAGCTATACTTCAATTGGCTGCTCGATAATTTTCTTATATAGACATTGCAGCCTCTAAAGGAGCAAGTATGACGATTGACAACGTCGAGCGGAATCTTGAATCCGTTCTTCCTTCTCTAGCGGGTCAGCTTAAGGACCTCGCTATTCGGAATGTATTGGCGCCAAAAGGGTTTCGCGCCGTTGTGCAATTGCAGACCGACGGTCGCAAAAAGCGGAAAGACGCCGACGCGTCCAACTGGAATCCCGCCGACGGCGAGATTTTGATTTACTTCGAGGCCGATTCCACGGCTTCCGCGCCCGATCCACGAACGGAGTTGGTTCGCGCCTTGGCGGAGGCGGAGTCTTCGCCCACCCATCATTTCGTGGCGCTTAAGTGGTTTCGCGACGACTATCTGACCCGAAAAGGCCCCGTGTGGGCGGATGTTCAAGTCCGAACTTCCACCTTGAACGAAGCCATCGCTGCCGGGTTGATCGAAACCGCGAAGATCCACAACCCCAAGCAGCCCGAGTATCCGACCACGACGTTGAAGCTCGTCCGCTCCCACCCGGAGGTGAAGGCGGTTCTCGGAGCGGAGCCTCCCAGCCGGTTTCCGAAGCCGTACAAGCTTTCCGGCGAGCTTTTCTCGGAAACTCTCCTGCGCGACCGAGGCGAGTATTGATCCATTTTTTCGACTCCAGCGCCCTGGGAAAGTTAGCTTTCGACGAGCCGGGCACCGCGCGCCTAAGGCGATTGTTCGAGCCTTTGGACACGCCCGCGAAAGCGGCATCGCAGCTGAGTCTCTTGGAGTTCCGATCCACGTTGAGGAGACGCCAACGGGCGGGAGAAATCCCGCCCGCCGACGCCGAAGAGCTGCTGTCTTTCTTTCAAGGCGAACTGGAACGAGTCTCTCTGCAGCCGGTAAACCAAGTGGTTCTCGATTTGGCGTGCCAGGTCATGGACCGCCGGCCCCTTCGATCCCTGGACGCCATTCAGCTCGCTTCCTGCTTGACGGTGCAAGGAAACGCGGGGAGTAAGCCGGTCGTATTCGTATGCTCCGACCGGCGGCTGCTAGAGGCCGCCGAAAGCGAGGGCGTCGAAACGTTCGACCCGGTCGAGTAAACGCCCCCGGCGGCGGCCGCGTCATACTTACTCGAAAGCCGATGCTCGAACTGTGCTTGATCGCCGCGGAGATCGCCGTGTTGTCGAACGGCTTTACGCTGCGCGTCGAGCGGCATGAGGTTCGGGGCGAACTTATCGTTTTGTTTACCGCCACCGGCGAAACGGCGATGCCTCGATCGGCCGTCGTGGAGATCGAAGCTCTGCCCGTACAAGCGGCGGAGGCGGCGCCTCCCGAACCGGAGCCGGAACCCGCGGCGAAAACGCCTCGCGATTTGGTGCGGGCGGCGGCGGTGCGGTATGGGTTGCCCGCGCCGTTCGTCGAATCCGTGGCGCGGGCGGAATCGGCGTTCGATCCCAGGGCGATTTCGCACAAAGGCGCGATCGGGTTGATGCAACTGATGCCCTCGACCGCCAAGGCGCTCGGTGCGGACCCGTACGACGCCACGCAAAACGCCGAAGCCGGGGCGAAGCTACTGCGCGAACTGCTGCTGAAGTACCAAGGCGACGTGCGGTTGGCGCTCGCCGCTTACAACGCGGGCGAGGGCGCGGTGGCGAAGTACCGGGGCGTCCCGCCGTATCGGGAAACCGAAGGCTACATCGAACGCGTGCTGCGGCACTACCGGAACAGCAGCGGCGAGAACTCCGCCAAGTAGCGCCGCCACACCATCCACGTGTGCGCGCCGGGCGTTTCCTTCGTCGTGGCCGAGATTTCTTTCTCCTTCAGCCAGCCGACGAACTTGCGATGCGCGTCGATCAGGCGATCCTCGGTACCACAGGCTACCCACAGCAGTCGCAATTGCGCGGCGGATTTCGCGTCGAGCTTGGGATACGCCGCGGCGTAATCGCTCGAAGCTCCGCCCGCGCTGAAGGAGCCGACCCAGGCGAAGCGGTCGATAGCGTTCAACCCGACGAACAACGATTCCGCGCCGCCCATCGACAATCCGGCGATGGCGCGCGATTCGCGGTCCGTGCGGGCGCGGTAGCTTTTCTCGACCGCCGGAATCACCTCGGCGAATAGCGCGTCGCGGTACCGGTCGTAATTGCGCTTCACCAAAGCCGGATCGCGGAACGCGCCGACGCCCTGCCGGGTGACGATTTCGGGCGCGCCATAGCCGAGCGTCATGACGACGATCATCGGTTTCGCTTTGTTCTGGGCGATCAGGTTGTCGAAAATCACGTGCGCCTTGCCGACCGTCGTCCAGCCGCTGGCGTCGTCCGAGAATCCGTGCAGCAGGTACAACACGGGATAGCGCGCCGAGGCGGTGGGGTCGTAGCCGGGCGGCGTGTAGACGTAGAAGTCACGGTCGTCGCCCACCACGCCCGAGCGGTAGAAGTGCCGGTGCAGCGCGCCGCGCGGCGTGTCGGCCACGGTCCAGGGATCGGGCACCGGGCCGCGCACTTCGACCATGTTCGACAGGTTCAGCAGGTTGGTCTTCATGACGGGGTTCAGGGGATCGACCAGAGACACGCCGTCGGCGACGAACGAATAGCCGTAGATGTCGGGCGTCAAGGGGTCCGTGGTGACGGACCACACGCCGTCCTCGCCCGCCTGCATGGCGAGCCTTGGGGTGCCCTCGCGCGCGACGAAAACCTCCTTGGCGTTCGGCGCGCGGAAGCGGAACGTCACGCGGCCGTCCGGGTGGACCTCCGGCGAGACTACCGGTTTCGGCGGCGCGGGCTGCGCCCAAGCGGCGGCCGCGAGCGCGACCGAACAAATTCGCCGTGTCATGCCCGGAATCATGTCACAATTTGTGCCATGCGGAATCCGATCACCCGACGGGCGCTGATGGCGTCCACATTCCTGCCGGTCGCGGGCCGTTACCGCGTCTGGGCGCACCCCGTAGCGCTAACGCTGGCCACGCGGACCCTGGGCCGCACGGGTCGCGAAGTAACGACGTTCGGCCTCGCGGGCGGCAACAAGGTGATGTGGGATTTACCGGGGGACGAAGGCGTGCGGATCGTCGTCGAGGCGGTGCGCGCGGGCGTCACGTATCTCGAAACGGCCAACAACTATCAACTCAGCCAACTGAATTACGGCAAGGCGTTCCGCGCGTTGAACCTGATTCCAGGTCAGCCGGGCTACGACGCGAACCTGCGCGCGCGTTTGTTTCTGGCGACGAAAACCTCCCTGCGCACGGCGATCGTTCGCGGCGACGCTCAGCCGGTGGGGCGCGGATCGAGCGGGATGAAGCTCGCCGTGGACGAGTTGCTGCGGGCGCTGTCGCAATTCTTCGGCGACGGCCAAGGCGCGATTCCCGACGGCGCGTACATCGACCTAATGCAGATCCACACGCTGGTGAACGACTCCGACGTGGACGCGGCGTTCGAGGGCGCGGAGAATCCCGCCGACAAATCGCTGCCGCGGATCGGCGTCGTGGCGGCGCTGCGCGACTATCGCGACGGCACCAACTTCACGGGTCTGAATCCCAAGGAGAAGAAGTACATCCGGCACATCGGCATTACCGGGCACTCGAACCCCTACGTCCACATGTACGCGATGCGCAAGGACGCGAACAACGATCTCGAAACGCTGCTGGTGGCGCTGAATCCGAACGACAAACATTTCGCGTGTCATCAGCACAACAGCGCTCTCGTCGCGCAGGCGAAGAACATGGGCGTCATCGGCATGAAGGTGTTCGCCGACGGCGTGTTCTACGGCCTAGAAAAGAAGTACGCGTCGCAACCGGGGCAGAGCGTCGCGACCGTAGGACAACCCGGCAAGGTGGATTACCGCGACTTTCTGCGCTACACGCTTTCCGTGCCGGGAGTTTCGACGCTGATTACCGGCCTGGGGTCGGTGGATCAACTGCAAGCGAACCTCGCCGCTTGCCAGATGGGGAACGTGGACGCCGCGAAGATGCGGGCGATCGAGGACGAGACCGCCGCGAAGCACGCGACCGATACGAATTTCTTCCAACTCGCCTCCCGCGGCTTGAAGGCGCCGGAGACGGTGACCGTCGACCGCCGCAATTCCGGCGAAGGGCGCGTACGCTGGACGACGGCCTACGCCGGGGCGGCGCCGATCGTGCGGTATGAAATCTGGCGCGACGGACAGAAGGCCATCACGCTACCGTTCGAGCCGCAGACGACCGAGGCGCCGTTCGAGTACAACGACGGCCAGGCCGCGCCGTTCGGCACGCCGAGCAAATATTTTCTTCGCACGGTGGACCGCTCCGGCGCGCACGTGGATTCCGCGACGTTCACTCTCGCATGAGAGTCGCGGCGGTTGTCGCGTTCGCTTTGTCGATGGCGGGCTGCGCGCGTCAGCCCGTGGTGAAGGTGGGGGCGAAGGGCGGCACGGAGCAGGCGATCTTGTGCGAGATCGTGGCGCAGCTCATCGAGCGGAAAGGCGTGGCGCGAGCGGAGAGGCACATCGGCTACGAACCGGCGGTAGCCGCGCACCAAGCGCTGCAGGCGGGCGATATCGACCTTTATCCCGAATACACCGGGGTAGCGTTGACGACGATCTTGCGCATCGAACCGATCGCCGAAGCGACCATTGTGTTGGAGCGCGTGCGCCAGGAGTACCGCTCGCGCATGTCCGCCGAATGGCTAAATCCGCTGGGCTTCAACAGTTCGTTCGTCGTGGTGCTGCGCGGCGAGGACGCGAGGGCGCGCCGGTTGGCCGCGCTAAGCGACGCCGCCGCCGAACCCAACTCCTGGACGTTGGGAATCACGACGCAATTCCGGAATCGCGACGATGGCTTCGCCTCGCTGATGAAGAACTACCGCTTGCCATTAAAAGCCGCGCCGAGGGCGATGAGTCCCCCAGCGCTTTTCCAGGCCTTCGAGACGAAATCGCTAGACATGCTGGCGGTGAACCGCACGGAAGGGCCGCTGCTGGGCAAGGATTGGACGATCCTCGCCGACGACCGCAACGCGATGTCGCCTTACGAAGCGGCGATCGTGGCGCGTCAAGATACGCTGGCCGCCGTTCCGAAACTGCGCGAAACGCTGGCGGCGTTGAGCGGCCGGATCGACAACCCGGCGATGCAACGGATGAACCACGAAGTGGACCGCAAGGGCCGCACCCCGGCGGACGTCGCGGCGGAATGGCTGAAATCGTCGGGCCTGCTTTAGTGGCCGGATTTCGCGGGCGCGGCTTTGGCCGGTTCCGCCTTGGCGTGCGCGTCTTTGCCGTGGGAATCCTTGGCGTGCGCGTCTTTGCCGTGGGCGTCTTTCGACGCTTCTTCGACCGGCGTCTCTTCCCGCTTGTTTTTGTATTGCACGATCACGGATACGCGACGGTTGGAGGCGTGTTCCGGGGCGTCTTTCTTGAACAGATACTGCGCGGCGAACCCACGAACCTGCATCACTTGGTCGGGGCGGACCCCGGAGGCCTGCATCACCTTGCGCGCGGCGTTGGCACGGTCCGCCGAAAGCTCCCAATTGCTGTACCCTTCGCCGGAGAAGGGTTTCGAATCGGTGTGGCCTTCGATCAGCAGCGAGTTCTCGAGACCGCCTAGCTCTTTGGCAATGCGGGAGAGCAGTTCCCTCCCTTGCGGGCTGGGCGCGGCGCTGCCCGATGTGAAGAACATGCCGTTCTCCGTTTCCAGCAGTTCGATGCGCAAACCTTCGCCGGTGACGGTGAACTTGACTTGGTCCTTCATTTCCTTGAACTGGGGCATCTCCTCCATCGCTTTTTCGAGCTTGCCCTTGAGGTTGTCCACGTCCTTCGCCGTGATCGAGAGTCCTTCGCCCGCGCCCGCCGCGCCGGTTCCGATCTGCCCTTTGAATCCGACGGGATCGTTGAAGTAACCGGCCACCGCCTCGCGCACTTTCGTGCCGGCATTGAGCAGCCACATCACCATGAAGAACGCCATCATCGCGGTGACGAAGTCGGCGTAGGCCACTTTCCACGCGCCGCCGTGATGGCCGCCGTGGTTGACCTTCTTCTTGATGACGATAATCGGCTGGACTTCGGTTTGATCGGCCATCGTTATTGGCCTCCCGCTTGATCGGCCATCGCCTTACTTGTCTCCCCCGCCGCCGCCGCGGCATACGGATTCCATTTCCTTGAACGTCGGGCGGTCGTGACCGGGAATGGTGCGTCGCGCGAACTCCACCGCGAGAATCGGCGCCGCGCCTTTAATAAACGCCATCAGACCGGCGCGCAGAAATTTGAAGAACTCGCTTTCGGCGTCGTTGATCTTGCCGAGATTCGCGGCCAGCGGGCCCACGATGCCGTAAGAGGCGAGGATGCCGATGAACGTTCCGACCAGCGCCGCCGCCACGTGATGGCCGATCTCTTCCGCGGGTCCGCCCAGCGCACCCATAGTGACGACGATGCCGAGCACGGCCGCGACGATACCCAGTCCCGGCAGCGCGTCCGAGATGGTGGCGAGCGCGCTCACCGGCAAATTGCCTTCGTGGTGATGAAGCTCGATTTCCGCTTCCATCGTCTGATCGAGTTCGAAGTGATTGACGCCGCCCGAAATCGCGGTGCGCAGCGAGTCGCAGACAAAGTGCAGCGCGTGGTGATTTTTTACCAGCAACGGATACTTGGAAAACAAAGCGCTCTTGGCGGGTTCGTCGACGTCGGCTTCGAGCTTGGCGAGACCGTTCTTGCGCGCGAAGCTGAAAATGTCGTTCAACATTTTGAGAGCTTCGAGGTAGGTCTTCTTGTTGTACGGGCTGCCTTTCAATACCCCCAGCACGCTCTTGAACACGCCGATGACGATGTGCAGCGGATTCGCGATCAACAGCGTGCCCAAGGCCGCGCCGAAGATCACCACGAATTCGTTGGGCTGCCACAGCACGGGCAGTTGGCCGTGGGCCATCAGGAAGCCGCCGATGACGGCGCCGAGCACGACGACGATTCCGATAATCGCAAACATAGACAAAGCGCTTATCGGAGCGGCGCGGCCGGATTTGAACCGGAGATTGGAATCGCTTTACTGAATCGTAGACGCGCCTTCGGTCCCAAGCGTCATATCGGCGACGTTCCTATTGATGTGGCGGTCGAGGTCGATGACGTACGTCTCGGGCGCGCCGATCAGTACTGGCGAATGCGTGGCACAGATAATGCGGAACTTTTTTTTGTCCGCCAACTCGAACAACATTTTCAAAATGCGTTGCTGGTTCGACTGCGACAGCGCCATCTCCGGCTCGTCGAGCAGCAGGATCGTGCCGTCGGGCAGGGACGGAAAGTTCTCGCGGAACATGGCGAGCATCACTTGCCCGTGGCTGGCCATTTGGAGAAACTCCATCATTTGCGGGTTGTCCCCGAAGACGTCGAGTTGCGTTCGCGGATTGTGTTGTTCGGCGTCGAACAGGAACACCTTACGCGGCGTCTCTTCCTTGGGCCGGCCCTCCCAGCGATAGATGTAGCCGTCGATCTCCGCGCCTTCGAGCGCGTGGTAAATCGAATGCAACAACGTGGACTTGCCGGAGCCGTTTTCGCCCTTGAGCATGACGACGGGATGCGACAGATCGACGATCATCGGCATGTGAAAGTTGAGGGTCGAGAAGACGGGGTGCGCGAGTATTTTTAGAAACACGGGTGAGATCTCCTAGGCCGCGAGTCCTTCGCGCCGTAACAAAGCCATCGGGTCCGGGTCGCGGCCCATAAAGTCGCGAAACTGCTCTTCGGGATCGACGGAATCGCCACGCGACAGAATTTTATCGACGTAATCGCGGCCCGTGGCCGGGTTGAAAACGCCCTCGCGCGCGAAGCGGGTGAACGCGTCGGCGTCGAGAACTTCGGCCCACTTATAGCTGTAGTAACCGGCGCCGTAGCCACCGCCGAACAGATGATCGAACGAGGCGAGCATGGCGTGCTCCCGGGGGAGCGGCGCGACGGAAAAGCGATCGAGGATCGCGCGCCCGTACGCTACGGCGTCGCCGTCGCGCGCGGGATCGTACTCGCGATGGAGTTTCAAATCGAGAATGCCGAAGCTCAGTTGGCGCATCTGCAGGATGGCCGCCTGAAAATTTTTCGCGCGCCGCATCTTCTCGAACAGCTCTTGCGGAATTCTTTCGCCGGTTTGCCAGTGCGCGGCGAACCGGTCGAGCGCCTCGCGCTCCCAACACCAGTTCTCCATGATCTGGCTGGGCAACTCGACGAAATCCCACGGCACGTGCGTTCCGGCCAGGCTGCGCACCTCAACCTTCGACAGCAACTGGTGCAGCAGGTGGCCGAATTCGTGGAAGATCGTCTCGACGTCGCGATGGGTGAGCAGCGCCGGGCGATCGTCGAGCGGCGGCGTGAGATTGCCGCCGATAAATCCGACGTGCGGGTCGAAATTGGCGGCGGAAGGGCCGCCCGCGACCAGGCAGTCCATCCACGCGCCGGGGCGCTTGTTGTCGCGCGGATACCAATCGGTGTAAAAGCGCCCGCAGACCGTTCCGTCGGGCTCGACGGCTTCGAAGCACTTGACCGCCGGGTCCCAGACGGGAACGCCGGTCAACTCGCGAAACTCGACGCCGAACAACTCGCCGAAGATCGAAAACATTCCTTCGACGACGCGTTCGAGCGGAAAGTACGGCCGCAACGCCTCTTCGTCGAAGTCGTAGCGCTCGCGGCGCATTTTCTCCGACCAATAGGCGACGTCCCACGGTTCGAGCTTCGCGCCCGCGTAGTCCTCGAGTTCCTTCTTCTCTTCAATAAAGCGAGCCTCGGTCTTCGCTTGCAGGTCTTCGAGAAACGCGAGCGCCTTCGCGCCGGACTTCGCCATTCGATCTTCGATCGCCATGTCGGCGAAGTCGGGATAGCCGAGAATTCGCGCCTTCTCGCGACGCAGGGCGAGCATGCGCGGAACGATGGAGCGGTTGTCGCGCTCGGGCTCGGTGGCGCGCGTCGAACTAGCGCGATACATCGCTTCGCGCAACTCGCGGTCGTCGAGATAGGTCAGCACCGCCTGATAGCTGGGCGCTTGCAGCGTGAATCGCCATCCCGGCTTGCCTTTCGATTCGGCGGACATTTTCGCGGCGGCGACGGCCGACTCGGGCAAACCGGCGAGCTTCGCTAGATCCTCGACAAACCACTCGCGCGCGGCGGTGGAATCGAGTACGTGATCGGAATACTCCTTGCCGAGCTTCGCCGACTCGACGTCGATTTCTTGCAAGCGCCTCTTCTTGTCGTCGGGCAAATCCGCGCCACTGCGCTTGAAGTCGCGCACGGTCTTCTTCCAGTAGCGCTCGGCGACGCCGGGCGGGGCCGAGGGCACGTCGCGCACGGCGGCCCAGAGTTCGGAATTCAGCCAGATCGACGAAACGAATTCGGCGAAGAGCGGCTGAACGTCGCCGTAAGCTTCGCGCAGCTCGGGCGTGGTCGCGACGTTTTCGAGGTGACCGGCGAGGGACATCGCCCGGCCCAAACGTTCGCCCGAACGGTCGAACGCGGCGATCACGCTCTCGTAAGTGCGAGGCTGGGCGGCGGCGATGGCGGCGATTTCCGCGCGCGCCTCGGCGAGCGTTTCGTCGATCGCGGGGCGGACATGCTCCGCGCGAATCTGGTCGAACGCGGGCGCGAGGCCCGGATGGAGGAGTGGATTCATTTCAGGATTTCTTCGACGGCCCCGAGCGCGGTTTCGCAATCGGCGCGCGTCACGTCGAGGTGCGTCACGAAGCGTACGCGCGAGCCTCCGGCACCGCCCGCCAGTACGCCGCGATCTTTCAATTTCGCGTTGAACTCGGAGACCGGCAGGCGCGAACCGAGATCGAAAATCGCGATGTTCGTTTCGACGCGGCCGCAATCGTAGCCCAGACGCGCCAAACCCGCGGCGAGAAACTTCGCGTTGTCGTGATCCTCGCCGAGGCGCGCGGGCATCTCTTCGAGGGCGATCAATCCCGCCGCCGCGAGCACGCCGACTTGCCGCATCCCGCCGCCCAATTGCTTGCGGAATCGCCGTCCGCGCTCGATCTCGTCGCTTCGCCCGACGAGCATCGATCCGATGGGCGCGGCGAGACCTTTCGACAGGCAGAACATCGCCGTATCGGCTTCGCGCGCGATGCGGCTTACCGGAACGCCGGACGCGGCGGAGGCGTTGAAGATGCGCGCGCCGTCGATGTGGACTTTGATCCCCATCTCGCGCGCATGCCCGCAGACGTCGTCGATCACTTCGACCGGATACACAGTGCCGCCCGCCATGTTGTGCGTGTCTTCGATCTCGATGCACGTGGTAGGCGCGTTGTAAGGCGAGATGCGGCGCAGGTACGGCTTTAAAGCGTCCCAGGTGAGAACGCCGTCGGGCGTCGGCACCGTGCGCACCAGGCAACCGGCGAACCAGGCGGTCATCGAAAGTTCCCAGTCGATCAAGTGGCCGCGGGCGTCGCAGATCACTTCCTGTCCGTGGTCGGTGTGGAGCTTGATCGCGATCATGTTGCCCATGCAACCGGTGGGCACGAAGAGTCCGGCCTCTTTGCCGAAGATCTCGGCGGCGCGACGCTCCAGACGATTCACCGTTTCGTCCTCGCCATAGACGTCGTCGCCGACCACGGCGGCGGCCATCGCGGCGCGCATCTTGGGCGTGGGCTTGGTGACGGTGTCGCTGCGCAGGTCGATCATGAGGCCAGTAGCTCCGCGAAGACTTCGTTCGATAGCAGGACTCCGCGCGGCGTGAGTTTGACGCGGCCGTCGCGGCGGGCGAGCAATCCGGACTCCTCGGCGCGGGTCGGCGGCACGACGCTCGCTTCGAGCCCTTCGTCGAGCCGCAGTCCGAGAAACAGCTTCTCGTCGTCGTCGGCGGCGTAGCGCTCGGTCACCGGATCGGCGAGCGCCAGATAGTCCGCCACCGAATCCGTATTCGCCCAGCGCGTCGCGCCGTCGAAGGAATGCGCGTCCGCGCCGAAGCCGAGATACGGCTCGCGCTTCCAGTATTTCAAATTGTGACGCGATTCCTCGCCCGGCCGCGCGAAATTCGAGATTTCGTAACGCGAGAGGCCCGCCGCCGCCAGCGTGTCGACGGCCGTCTCGTACATCTCCGCGATCGCCTCGTCCGACGGCACGCGCGCCGCGCCGTAGCGCACTCCGCCAAGCGTCAACTCGCGGCCGAGGCGCGAATCCTCGTCCACTTCGAGCATGTAAATCGACGCGTGACCGGCGTCGAGATCGAGCAGCGCCTCCAGCGACTCCCGCCAGCTTTCGAGCGTTTGCCCCGCGAGACCGGCGATCAGGTCGAGATTGACTTTCTCGATGCCCGCCTCGCGCAGCATGGCTACGTCGCTCGCCACGATCTCGCGCGTGTGCTTACGACCCGTGGCTCGAATCTCGGCTTCGACGAAGCTCTGCACGCCGAGGCTGGCGCGATCGACGCCCGCCGCGCGCCACGCCCGCGCCTTTTCGAGAGTTACCGTACCAGGAGCGATTTCGAGCGTCGCCTCGCGCCACGGACGTCCGGGAATCTCGCGCATCACGCCCGCAAACGAGTCCAAGTCCATTAGGCTGGGCGTGCCGCCGCCCCAGTACACCGTTTCCGGCGTCCAATTCCATGGCGTTTTCGCGATTTCTTCGGCCAGCTTCGCGGCGTAGCGCGGCTCCATTTCGCGAGGAAAGACACCGGAAGCGAAATTGCAATAAGTACACTTCTGCGCGCAGAACGGGTAGGAAAGATAAACGCCCGGCACGATTCGTTTACAACTCCACCGCTTCGCCGAGATGCTCGGAAAGGCGCGCGGCGATCAACTCGCCCAGCGTTTCGCCCGTGGCGGGCAGTTCGAAGGCGTTTTTCGCCGGGTTCCAGTCCAGCTTGAAGCTCTTCGAATGAGCCGAAACCCAGATTTGGCGGACCGGCGCGTTGGGGCTGACGACGAACTTCGCGGGCGGGTCGTCGAGTTCGACCGTCAGCGCGCCCGAGTTCATATCGACTTCGAAATTATGGGCGTCCGCCGCCTCTCCCAGCGCCCGGTTTAGCGATTCGATGGCCTCGTCCGAGCGCGCGCGAAACTCCCGTTCGTCGAGCATACAAATCCCAAGCTAGCAGAGATTGCCGAAACTTCGGGCCGCGCGGCTCATCTGCTACTCTTGGACTCCGCGCCCATGGAACCGGCCTGTATCCGCTTGACCGAACTTCCCGGCACCTCGAAATTATTTTCCGATTTCGTGTACCGTCCGGACCGGGTGCGCGAGTTTTTCCCGCGGATTTCGGCGGAAAGCTCGGTTTCCTTCCCTTCCGAACGGCGGCGAGCGATCGTCGAGGCGCTGGGCGAAACCAATCCCGGGTCGAGACTGCTCGACGAACTCGGCCGCGAGGGAACCGTGGCCGTCGTCACCGGACAGCAGGCCGGCCTCTACGGCGGCCCTTGCTACACGATTTACAAGGCGCTGACCGCCGTCCATCTGGCGCGGCAAATGTCGGCCGCGGGACGCCCCGCCGTCCCGATTTTTTGGGTCGCCACCGAAGATCACGATTTCGCCGAAATCGATCACGCCTGGACCTTTGGCGAGGACGGCGCGCCGCGCAAGCTTGCGGCGACGGGCGATCATCAGTCGCAGCAGCCCGTAGGTCCGGTACGAATCGCGACGCTCGACGACGCCGAGAGCGAGTTGGCTCGCCGCCACTACCGGCCCGGCGCGACGTTCGGCGAAGCGTTCATCGGCTTGATCCGCGAGATTTTGGGCGAGTACGAGGCGCTCTTTCTCGATCCGCTGCGCCCTTCGATTCGAACGATCGCCGCGCCGTTTCTCGACGAGGCGGCGCGACGCTCCCCGCGCCTGCACGAGCGATTGCCGGAGCGCAACGCGGCGCTGGTCGCGGCAGGCTACCACGCCCAAGTGCTTTTCGAAGGTAAGGACGCGTCGTTGTTCTTCGGTCTCGAAAACGGCAAGCGGCGACCGCTCAAGGCCGGAGAGTTAAGTGCGTGGACGCCGCGCGCGGAAAGTCTTTCGCCCAACGCGCTGCTTCGTCCGGTGATGCAGGACTATCTGCTGCCGACGGCGGCGATGATCGGCGGCCCCGCGGAAATCGCGTATCTGGCGCAATCGGCGGTACTGTACGAGGAGTTGCTGGGCCGGCAGCCTCAACCGGTTCCACGCGCGGGATTCACGCTGCTCGACGGGCGCGCGGCGAAGCTAATGGAGCGCTTCGGGCTGCGCTTGCCCGACATCGCCGTACCCGAAAGCGAATTGCGAGAAAAGATCGCGGCGCGGCTCGCCCCGGTCGAGTTGCAACGCTCGTTCGCGGAGGCGCGGGCGGAACTCGATCGTTCGCTCGACCGCGTTTCGAAAACGCTCGGCGAATTCGATCCGACGCTTGCGGGATCGTTCGCCGCCGGCCGCCGCAAGATCGCGTATCAATTGGCGAAGGCCGAGTCCAAGGCCGCCCGCGAACTGCTGCGCCGGGACGAACGCGCGCGCGCCGGCGCGGAGTATCTGGCGCACTCGATCTTCCCCCACCGCCATTTGCAGGAGCGCCTGTATTCGATCCTGCCCTTCCTCGACCGACACCCCGGGCTGGTCCAGCGCGTCTACGAGAGCATCCACATCGACTGCCCGGACCACCATCTGCTTCCGTTGTAGCCGCAGATGGATCGCGTTCTCGAAAAGGTCTTAAGCGGCGATTCGGACGCCAACGTGCGCTTCGACGATCTTTGCGGACTTCTCGAACGTCTGGGCTTCGAAAAGCGCGTTCGAGGAAGCCACCATCTCTTTCGCAAATCGGGGGTATCGGCGATGATCAACTTGCAGCGGGATGGCTCGAAAGCGAAGCCCTATCAAGTGCGGCAAGTTCGGTCTGTTATCGTTGGTGCGAGGTTAGGCGACCGGTGAACAAATACGCAGTCACCATCGTTTGGAGCGCCGCCGATCAAGCGTTTATCGCGCGAGTGCCGGAACTTCCCGGATGCGCCGCGCATGGGCTGACGCGACGCGAGGCGCTCGATAACGCTCAGCAGGCGATCGAGTTGTGGTTGGAGACGGCGCGCGAGTTTGGCGACTCGATCCCGGAACCGGCCACGTCGCTCACGCTCGCTTAAGCTGAACGAATGAAAGAAAACCATTGTTTGAACGCCCTCCGCGCGGGCGAGGTGCAATACGGCTGCGGGTACGGGCAGCTTCGTCAGCAAGAGGCGATTAACGCTCTCGCCAAGGCCGGATTCAACTGGGCGTTTATCGACATGGAGCACGGCGGGTTCGACTACGAAACCGTGCAGGACTTGTGCCGCATGGGCCGCCTCTCGGGACTGTCGCCCGTGGTGCGCGTGGCGGATTTGCAGTACTCGCTCGTCGCCCGCGCGCTCGATTGCGGGGCCGAAGGCATCATGCTGCCGCGCGTCGAAGATCCCAAGGCGCTCGAAAAAGCGATCTCCTGGGCGAAGTTTCCCCCGCAAGGCATTCGCGGTTACGGCTTGACGCCCACCAATCTCGACTACGAACCGGCCACGATGCCCGCCGTCATCGACCATGTCAACCGGAACACGATGGTGGTCTTTCAAATCGAAACCGTGGCCGCGCTCGAACGCCGCGACGAACTGACGAGCGTGCCCGGTATCGACGTGCTAATGGTGGGCCCGGCCGATCTCTCGATCTCGCTCGGCTGCCCCGGGGACTTCATGAACCCCAAGCAGATCGACGCGATGGAAAAAATTCGCGATACCTGCCGGAAATACAACGTCGTTCCCGGCACGCAGACGCGCACGACGCAACTCGCGAGTTTCTGGAAAAAGAACGGCATGCTCTTCCTCGGCTGCTCGAACGAAACGTCGATGCTATTCGACCGGGCGAGCGAAATCATTAAGGAACTTCGCGCCGCCCCGGCATCCAACTAACTTGGATCGGCCGATCGTCGAATTCGACCGCGTGTCGAAAGAATATGCCTCGGACGGCGCGCGCGTCGGCGCTTTGCGCGACGTGAACTTATCCGTTCCCGCCGGACGCTTCGTCGCGCTGATGGGCAAAAGCGGTTGCGGAAAATCGACGCTGCTCAATTTGGCGGGAGCGATGGACTTTCCCACTTCGGGCCGAGTGACTCTCGACGGGCGAACGACAAGCGACCTCGACGACGCCGCGCTAACGGCCCTTCGACGCGAGAAAGTCGGGTTCGTCTTTCAATCTTTCCAACTGCTGCCGCACTTGACGGCGGTCGAAAACGTGGAGTTGCCGCTGCTGCTGGGCGGTCGAGACAGCGCGCGAGAGCGGGCCGCCGAGGCGCTTGCGTGGGTGGAACTCGACGGCTACGAATCGCGACCGCCGCACCAGCTTTCGGGCGGGCAGATGCAGCGCGTGGCGATCGCGCGAGCGCTGGTGCATTTGCCGAAACTGCTGCTAGCCGACGAACCCACCGGCAATCTCGACACGACCACCGGCGACATGGTCTTACGGCTGCTGCGCCGCGCCGCCGACGAACGCGGAGCGACCGTCCTCATGGCGACGCATTCGCTCGAATCGACGGCCGTCTGCGACGAAATCGTGCGCTTGCGCGACGGACGAGTCGAGGCGTAACGTGCTCCGCCTGTTTCTCCGGTTGTTTGCGCGCCCCTTGCGCCGGGAACCCGGACGGACCTCGCTCACCGCTCTCGCCGTCGCGTTAGGCGTCGCGGTCGTACTGGCCATCGATCTCGCGGGCGAAGCCGCGGCGGGGTCGTTCCGGTCGTCCGTCGAGACGCTCGCCGGAAACGCCGATCTCGAAATCGCCGCGCCCGGCGGAGTGCCGCCTCGCGTCCTCGGCGCGCTCGCCGCGTTGCCGTATCCGTTGCGCTTCGAAGCGCGCCTGGAGGATTACGCCACCGTCGTTGGGAGCGGCGAAGCGGTCCCTTTGCTCGGCCTCGACTGGATCGCGGGCGCGCTGGAATTGAAAGAGGCTTCCACCGCGCGGGCGCCGGAAGGCGACGCGGTGTGGCTGAGCTCCGCGTTCGGACTCGCGCCGGGAGAGAGGATCGATCTTCAAATTCAAGACCGCACCGCCGCCTACAAGGTCGCCGGAGTGTTCGAGCAAAAATCGCGCGCGGTGGCGATGGATCTCGCGCTCGCCGACGAGGCGCTGCGCCGCGGGGGCAAACTGGATCGCATCCTAGTTTGGGTTCCCTCCGGCGAGTCGGTGGACGAATGGACCGCGCGATTGAAGCCGATCGCGCCCCAGGCGACCGTCGCTCCGCAGGGCGCGCGCACGCGCGAGAACCGGCGCATGCTCGAAGCGTTCCGCTGGAATCTGCGGGTGCTGAGCTACATCGCGCTGGTCGTCGGCGCGTTCTTGATCTACAACACGATTTCCGTAAGCGTCGTGCGGCGGCGCGCCGAAATCGGCGTCTTGCGCGCCCTGGGAGCGTCGCGCGGCATGGTGCTCGCGGCGTTTCTCGCCGAGGCGGCGCTCTTCGGGGCGATCGGCGGCGCGGTGGGCCTGATGCTCGGACGCGCGATGGCCGAAGGCGCGGTGGGATTGCTCGGGGCCACCGTCGAGTCGCTTTACGTTTCGAGCAAGCCCACGTCGATCGAATTGACCCCGCTATCGGCCGCGATCGCCTTCGCGATCGGCGTGGGCGTGGCGGTCGCCTCCGCGTTGGCCCCGGCGCTCGAAGCGTCGCGCGTCGCGCCCACCGAGGCGATGGCTCGGGGCCGCGTCGATTATCTTTCGCGCGTCCACAGCGCGCGCGATCTGGCGCTGGCTTTCGCGCTCGCCGTCGCCGCGACGTTCGCCTCGCAAGCGCCGCCCGTCGCGGGAAAGCCGGTGGGCGGCTACGCGGCCGCGCTGCTGGCCATCGCCGCCGGAGCGTTCGCGGTGCCCGCGCTGGTGCGCGCCGTCGACCGTGTCGCCTCCGCCGCGCTCGCGCGAATCGGCGGCGTGGAAGCGATGCTAGCCATGCGAAGCTTGAGCGCTTCCTTGCGGCGCACCTCCGTACTCGTCGGCGCGCTTTCTACGGCCATCGCGATGATGGTTAGCGTCGGCATCATGGTGGGCAGCTTCCGCTCGACGGTGCTTGTCTGGATGGACAACCAGCTCGAAGCCGACCTTTACTTGCGTCCGGCGGGCGCGGCTTCGGCGGACCGTTTCCCGACGCTCGATCCGTCGCTCGCCGACAAGCTCGCCGCGCTGCCGACGGTCGAGACGGTCGATCGCTTTCGCGCCTACCCGATTAGCTATCGCGGCCTGCCCGCCACGTTCGCGGGCGCGGAAATGAAGGGTCGCGCGAAGTTCGTTTCGGGGAGCGCCGACGGCCTCGACGAGTGCGATTGCGCCGTCGTGAGCGAGCCGTTCGCCAACAAGCACGGCGTGCGCGTGGGCGATACGCTGACGCTCGACATCGCGCCATTGCGCGTCGTCGGCGTCTACTACGACTACGCGTCGGAACGCGGCTACGTCGTCGTCCACCGCGAGACGCTACTGAAATATCTGCCCGATCCCGCGCCCTCGAACCTCGCCGTCTACCTCAAGCCCGGCGCGAATCTCGACGACGCGAAGCGCGCGGTGGAGCGAGCCGCGCGCGGGCTAAACGTCGCCGTATTCTCGAACCGCGCGCTGCGCGAAGAGGCGATCGCGATCTTCGACCGCACGTTCGCCATCACCTACGCGCTCGAAGCCGTCGCCGTGGCGGTCGCCGTCATGGGGATCGCCGGAGCGCTGCTCGCGCTGGCGATCGACCGTCGCCGCGAACTCGGTTTACTGCGCTTTCTGGGCGCGGCGCGCGGGCAGATTCGCAAAATCGTTCTTTGCGAGGCGGGGCTGCTCGGCTTGCTGGCGAACGTCGCGGGCGCTTCGCTCGGCGCGGCGCTTTCGCTCATCCTGGTATTCGTGATCAACAAACAGAGCTTCGGCTGGACCATCCAGTTCCACCGGCCCGTGGGGGTGCTGCTCGGCGCGCTCACGCTGGTGTACGTCGCCACTCTGCTGGCCGGGCTCTATCCGGCGCGCGTCGCGACGTCGCTTAATCCCATCGAGGTGGTGCACGAGGAATGACCCGGCGCGATCTGTTGGCCACCGCGCCTTTCGTTTGGCGCAAAGCGCTGCCCGGCTACCGCTACGAATTTCCGCGCGACCACTTCGAGCATCCCGAGTTTCAAACCGAGTGGTGGTACTACACGGGCAACGTGCGCACGGCGGCGGGCCGTCCGTTCGGGTTCGAACTGACGTTCTTCCGGCAAGGCGCCGATCGCGGCGAGGCGCGATCGATCTGGCACGCCCCCGATATCTACTTGGCGCACTTGGCGCTCTCCGATCTCGAAGGCCGACGCTTTTTCCATCGCGAACGGCTGAACCGTCCCGGCCCGGGCGTCGCGGGCGCGAGCTTCGAACGCCGCCGGATTTGGAACGGCAACTGGCAAGTGGACTGGTCCGGCGCGTCGCCGAGGCTGACCGCCGTCGCCGACGAGTTTTCCTTGCGGCTCGACCTTCGATCGCGAAAGCCGCCGGTGATTCACGGACGCGACGGCGTCAGTCGAAAATCTCCGGGCGAGGGCCGCGCGTCGCACTACGTCTCTCTCACGCGCCTCGACGCGAACGGCGAGATCGCACTAGGCGGAGAAAGGCTCGGCGTGTCCGGCACAAGTTGGATGGACCACGAATTTTTCTCGAATCAGCTTTCGAACGAACATACCGGCTGGGACTGGTTCTCGATCCAACTCGACGACGGCGCGGACTTGATGCTTTACCGGCTACGCAAAAAAGACGGCTCGATCGAACCGCTTTCGCACGGCACGTACGTAGATCCGCAAGGGCGCGCGCGCGAACTGCGTCTGTCCGAATTCGAACTCGCGCCCACCGGACGCAAGCACGGCCGCTATCCGATCTCCTGGAGAATCGCCGTGCCGTCGCTCGGCGTCGATCTGCGCGCCGAAACTCCACTGGCGAATCAGGAACTCAAGTCGCGCAATCCGGCCACCCCGTCGTATTGGGAAGGCGCGATGCGATTTAGCGGCAAGCCGTCGAACGGCGTCGGCTACCTCGAAATGACCGGCTACGACAAGGCGGTCGCGTTTTGATCTGGTGAGCGGAGTCGCGCGGCGCCGCTCTGCGATCGTCGGCTTCGTCGCGAGCCGCTAAACGTGCAGCATCTCGGCCGGGCCGATCAGCAGCAGCAAGTTCCCCGCTTCGGTCCACGAAACGGGGAACGTGCGATTCGCCTCCGTCGCGAAAAATTCGCCCGCCCTCACCGTCGTACCCTCCCAGCGGTAGTCGCCTTCCAACACGTAGCATTGCTCGGCGTGCGGGTGCGAGTGCGCCGGAATACGCGAGCCCGGCTCCATGCGGATCAGGCGCGTGATCGACCGATTCTCCTTGTCCTTGAACAGCGTGCGCGTCGTGACGCCTTCGTAGGGAGTCGGCTTCCACGCGCCGTCGTCGCGGCGGACGACCCCGGCGATCGCGTCCGATCCGGTGCGCGCCAGCACGCGCGCCCGCAACCGGGTCGGCGGAACGGCCTCCGCCACGCTCAAAGCCAGCGCGAGCGCGGCGGCCTCGTCCCAGTCGTCGTTCTTATCCCAGTCCATCGTCGCTACCTCGCCTGCGCCAACACGTGCCGCAATCGCCGCAATCCCGAGCGAATCCGGCTCTTCACCGTTCCCAAAGGCTGGCTCAGCCGCTCCGCGATCTCCGCGTGCGTCAGCCCCTCGAAGTACGCCAATTCGATGCACGTCCACTGGTCCGGCGTTAAGTCCTTTACCGCTTCGCGAACCGCGGCGCGCAGTTCGTTGACGTGCGCCAGATCTTCCTGCGTTCCGCCGGGGCCGGGAATCTCGTCGAGACGTTCGGCGCCCGCGGGATGCGCGACGGGGCGCCCTTGGTGCTTTCTTAACAGGTCGATCGCCAAATTGCGAGTAATCGAGAGCAGCAAGCCCAAATAACCCGTACCGCCGGGATACCGGTTCGCCGCCCGCCACACGCGATGATAGGCGTCCACGGTCACCTCTTCGGCGTCGCGCGGATCGCGCAAGATCCGCAACGCCAGGCTGTAAACCATCGTGGATGTCGCGTCGTACAGGCTTTCGAGCGCCGACGGGTCTCCGCGACCGATTCGATCCCACAAATCGCGCAGGTCCGGGGTACCGTTCGCCACGCAGCTTCCTCCAAAAACGGATAACGGACGAGGCGGCCTTTTGGATGACTCGAAGGCCGCTAATGATCGTACTTGAGTTCGCCCGCCTCGACGGCCACGGGCAGGATGTTTTGCTTCGTCGGCAGCGGACACGTGGTGAACGGGTTGAAAGCGCAGGGAGGGTTGTACGCCTTATTGAAATCGAGCTCGACTTTCGCGCCCGACGCGGGAATGGGGGCGTAGAGAAAACGCGCCGCTCCATACGTCTGCTTGTTGGCCGTCTTGTCCCGAAAGACAAAAAACAATTGCTTACCCGATTTCAGGGCTTCGAGCGCCAATTTTTCGCCGTTTAGCGCGAATTCGGCGAGCCCGATCGCCTCGTGATCCTCCACCACGCCGTCCAGCACCGTGGGGATGCGCCGGGCGATCGGCTTCGCGTACGGCTTGTAGGAAGCCTCTACCCGATACTTGGGATCGACCGCGAACCACTTGCGGTGCGTGAACTCGCGCCGCAGCTTCGAGTTCTTGTCGCGCAGCCGGACGCCATACCGGTCGCCGCGCTTGATCACGGTCATCGACACGTCGCCGAGCCGCACGATATCGGCCGGACCGTTCGAATCGTCCTGGAGCAGCGTCGCGTTCAACACCGGCTGATCGCCCACCGTCAGGACGACGCCGTTCATCGGAATCACCTGCACGCGCTCGCCGTCGAACCGGAAGATTCCGGCGAGATCCGGCGCGCCCGCGGGCAGCACCAGTTTCGACGTCGCCCCGGACCCGAAGCGCGTATCGCCCGGCTCCAGCCAAACCAGTCCCGCCACCGTCAGCCAGCCGTCTTCGGCCTTCAGACGCGTTTCGAGATCGGCGCGCCACTTCTCGATTTCCTCGACGTAACCGGCGGAAAGCGTCATCGCGAACAGGGGCGCGGCCAGGGGGAGTAAAGCGAGCCTCACGCCGCTACAATAGCAATTGTGCCCCGGTTTTTGCTGGCCCCGGTCTGCGCGATCGCCTCGATGGCGGCGCAGGATTTTTCCGATCTGAAGGTCGAAAAAGTGTCCGGCAACCACACCTTCACCGAAGGACCGGTGTGGTCGCGCGAGGGGTTTCTCCTATTCAGCGACGTTCCGCAAAACAAGATTCATCGCATCGACTCGAAAGGCGCCACCCTCTTCCGCGAGAATTCGAACGGCGCGAACGGCAACACCTACGATTCCCAGGGACGCCTGCTGACGTGCGAGAGCCGCACGCGCCGCGTGGTGCGTCAGGAAAAGAACGGCAAAATCTCCGTCCTGGCGGAAAGCTACGAGGGCAAGAAGCTGAACGCGCCGAACGACATCGTCGTGCGCAAGGACGGGCATATTTTTTTCACCGATCCGGCGTTCGGCGGCCAAGCCGACTCGCGCGAACTCGATTTTTTCGGCGTCTACCATATCTCTCCGCGCGGCGAGATCGATTTGATCGCGAAACCCGCCGGACGCCCCAACGGCATCGCGCTCTCGCCGAATGGACGCCTTCTCTACGTCGCCAATTCCGACGACCGTAACGTGCGCGCCTACGATCTCGACGGCAAGGGCGCGGCGACGAACGAGCGCGTGCTGGTCGACAAAATCGACGGCGTGCCCGACGGCATGAAAGTCGACGAGAAAGGCAATCTCTACGTCACGGCGCGCGCGGTGTTCGTTTACTCGCCGAAGGGCGCGTTGCTTCACACCATCGAGGTTCCCGAGACTCCGGCCAACGTCTCGTTCGGCGACGGCGATTACATGGGCCTCTACATCACCGCGCGCACGTCGGTTTATCGCGTGAGGCTGCGCGTCAAGGGCTCGGCGCAATACCCGCTCGATCCTCCGCCCGCCTCGGGTTCGTCGAACCCATGACGGACGACCGCGCTTATCCGCCCCGCCCCATTCTCGGCGTCGGGGCGCTGCTGTTCGATTCCGGGCGAGTCTTGCTGGTCGAGCGCGGCAAAGAGCCGCTGAAAGGCTACTGGTCCTTGCCCGGCGGCGCGGTGGAAACCGGAGAGTCTTTGCGGGACGCGATCCGGCGCGAGGTGCTCGAAGAGACCGGACTCGAAGTGGAGCCCGGCGGCGTCGCCGAAATCTTCGAGCGCATCACGCCCGACGCCGAGGGCCGGGCGCACTATCACTACGTACTGATCGACTACTGGTGCGAAATCCTCGCCGGAGAGCCGCGCGCGGCGAGCGACGCCGCCAAGGTGCGCTGGGTGCCGGTGGACCGCCTCGGCGAATACAAGCTGACCTCCGGCACGCAGCCGGTGATCGAGAGAGCGTTTCGTGGACACGTGGTCCTCTAGCCTCGTCGAACTCGACCAAGTGTTCGCGATCCTGCGGCGCTTCGTCGTGGGACCGCTGGGGCGCGCCGAGTTGGAGCGCGTCGCGCCCTCGACCGGCCGGGCCGCGATCGAGGAGAATCTCGCGGAGACCGCCGAGGCCATGCGCTTTCTGCGCGAGGAGCGACTGCGCTTCGGCGATCTGCCGGACGTGAGCGAAGCGCTTGCCCGGCTTCGCATCGCGGGCGCGGCGCTCGAAGCGGAAGAACTCTACGCGCTCGGAGTCGTGATCGGACGCTCGTCCGAAGTGCGCTCGCGCTGCCTCGCGGCGGGAGGGCGCCTGATGGCGAGGGTCTTGCCGCTCGCCGACCTTCGTCCGCTCGCGCGCGCCATCGAGGCCACCATCCTGCCCGACGGTTCGCTTCCCGACGACGCCAGTCCCACGCTGGCGCGCCTACGCCGCGAACGCCTGCGCCAACAGCGCACGATCCAGGAAACGCTCAACCGGTTCGTCGCCGCCCATCGCGACGACGGCCTGCTGCAAGAGAACTACGTCACGCTTCGGAACGACCGGTACGTCGTCCCCGTCGCCGCGGGCAAGCGGCGCGACGCCCCGGGCGTGATCCACGGCGCGTCTTCCACCGGCCAAACTCTCTACGTCGAGCCGCTCGAAACCATCGAGATGAACAACGCGTTGGTCCGCGCCGGCGAAGACGAGGCTCGCGAAATCCACCGCATTCTGCGCGAACTCACCGAGCGTCTGCGCGCGGCGGGCGACGCGATCCCCACCGCCGTGCGCGTGCTCGGCGAACTCGAATTGATCTTCGGCAAGGCGGACTACGCCCTCAAGTTCGATTGCGCGATTCCGGAGTTCGGAGACTCGCTCGCCCTGCGGAACGCCCGTCACCCGCTGCTCGCCGATCTGCTGCCGCGCGTGGTTCCCGTGACGGTGGAACTCGACCGCGCGCGGCGCGTGCTGCTGATCACCGGTCCGAACACCGGCGGCAAGACCGTCGCGATGAAGACCGTCGGGCTGTGTGTCTTAATGGCGCAGTGCGCGATTCCGATTCCTTGCGAAGCCGCGCGCCTTCCGATTTTCGAGAGCGTGCTGGCCGACATCGGCGACAACCAATCGGTAACCGAATCGCTGTCGAGTTTCTCGGCGCACGCCAAACGGCTGGGCGAAATTCTCGAACACGCGACGCCGGACACGCTCGTCCTGCTCGACGAATTGGGCCGCGCGACGGACCCCGAAGAAGGCGGAGCGTTAGGCGTCGCCGTAGTCGACCGACTGCGCCGCGCGGGCGCGTGGGTGCTCGCCTCCACCCATCTCAAGGCGCTCAAGGTCTACGGCGCGACGGTAGAAGGCGTGATTAACGCTTCGATGGGCTTCGACGAGGACGAGCTGAAGCCGACGTTCCAGCTACGAGTCGGCGCGCCCGGACGGTCGATGGGTTTGGCGATCGCCGAGCGCCTCGGCCTGCCCGCGCCCGTCGTCGAGCGCGCGCGGGAGTCGCTATCCACCGCCGACCGCGATCTCGGGCGGTTGATGGAGAACCTGGAGCGCCAACTCGAAGCCGCGTCGGCGCGGGAGCGCGAAGCGGCGGCGGCGCGCTCGAAGCTCGAAGCCGAGCACGCGGCGAGGACGCGCGAACTGGAGCGCAAGTCCGAAGCCTTGATCGCCGAGTTCGAAACCCGCACGCAAGCGGCGATCGAAGAGGTACGCGCGGCGGCCGCGTCGCGAAAGGGCGAGGATCGAGCGCGCGTTGCGGCCAACCGGTCCCAGCGCGAGGTCCGGCAGATGGTGGCCGCGACGCTCGACCGTCCGGGAGCGGCCGCTCCGCCCGAATCTCGCGTCGCCGAAGGATCTCGCGTCCGCCTGCGCGGCATTCGCGAAATCGCGCGCGTGCGCCGCGTCGACGGCGACGCCCTCGAAGCGGAGGTCGGGTTTATGCGGATCAAGGTGCCGTTGGCCGACGTCACGGAAGTGCTGCCGCCGGGCGACGTTGCGGTGAAACTTCCCAAGAACGTTTCGTTCGCCGCCGGACCAAGTTGGACCGTCTCCGAACGCGAGCTAAATCTGATCGGCAAGCGCGCCGACGAAGCCTCCGAGGAAGTGGAGCGGTTCCTCGACCGCGCCGCGCTCGCCAGCGTCGATCAAGTCCGCATCGTCCACGGTCACGGCATGGGTGTGCTCAAGCGCACCGTCGCCGAAACGCTCAAAGCCAATCCGCACGTCGAACGGTTCGAGCCCCAACACGGCGCGACCGTCGCGTATCTGCGCGCCTGAAAGCTACAGCGCCTTCAGCGCCGCTTCCACTTCCGCCGCGTGCCCGGCGGGCTTCACCTTCTCGAAAATCTTCGCGATCTTGCCGTCCTTGCCGATCACGAACGTCGTCCGCGCCACGCCCATGTACTTCTTCCCGTACATGCTCTTCTCGGCCCACACGCCGTACGCTTCGGCCACCGCGTGCTCCTCGTCGGCCAAGATCGTAAACGGCAGTTCGTACTTCGCCTTGAATTTCGTTTGCGCCTTCACCGGGTCGGGCGACACGCCGAGAATGACCGCGTCCGCCTTCTTGAATCGCGGAAAGCTATCCCGGAACTCGCACGCTTCCGTCGTGCAGCCCGGCGTGTCCGACTTCGGATAGAAATACAGCACCACGTTTTGCCCTTTGAGCGACGACAGCTTCAACGGCTCGCCCGTGTCCGTCGCGAGCGTAAAGTCGGGAGCTTTCGAGCCTTCCTTCAATTCGGCCATCGCCTACTCCACCGTCACTTTCTCGCCCTTGCCGTCGGGCCGCGAGAGCGAATCGATCTGCTTGTCGATCATCGCGCGCACGCCCTTCAGAAACTCGATCCGCGCGCCCTTGAAGTGCTCCATCGCGGCGGCGCCGGGGCCGAGATTCGCCAGCAGGCGCGACACCTCCGGACCCACTCCCGCGCACACGCAACCCTGCTTGGTATCGCTCACGCGACCTCCTTCATCTCCACGGTCAAGACTTTATTGTCCAACTTCGCGCGCGCCGGCGAAAGCGCCGCCATGCTCGTCGGCAACCCGATGTGCCGCCGGAGCGATCCGATCTCGACCACCAACTCGTCGCCCTTTTTGAACAATCCCACTTCGCCTTTCGCGGCGAACGGTAGCTGAATCCGCACCAGATATTGCCCGTTTGCGTCCTTCTCGAACGTGTAGGGCCGCTCGGTCCGCAACGGTTTCGCCGGATCCTCGTCGTTGGGATACGCGGCTTTTGCGAGAAGCTCCAGGCGCTCGACGCCCAGTACCTCGCGCGAAAACAGCGGCACGCGCGTCACCGGAACCGGCGAGAAGTACCGGTCCATTTCCGCGAGAATCGCTTGCTGCGACGCGCGCCATTCGGCGAAGAACGGATCGTTCACGTCGTCCGGCAGCACGCGATTGGCGACGATCGTATCCACCGTCAGCCCATGCAGCGAAAAGTACACGAACGCCCGCTGCGTCTCCCGCAGCACCATCTGCTCCGCGTTGGTCACCAGCCGCGCGCTCGTGAGTTCCGGATTCTCGATCACCTCGTCGATCCCTTCGAGTTTCCGGAACAAATCGAGCACGTTGCCGAAATAGCTGTCGGGAGGAAGCTCCACCGGGGAGATGCGATTGGCGATCGGCCGCACCGCCTTCATCACGCTGCGCTGCATCGGAAACACGTGTTTCATGTACCAATCGAGCGTCGCGGGCATCGAGATGAACCGGATCGACTCCGCCGTCGGCGCGCAATCCAGCACGATCGCGTCGTAGCGCGCTTCCTTGCGGTATTGGTTGACGTACATCATCGCCGACAACTCTTCCATGCCGGGCAGGATCGCCAACTCCTCCGCTTCGACGCCGCCGATCCCAGACGTGCGCAGCACGCTGGTGACGTAGGTGGTGATTTCGCGCCAATGCCGCTTGATCTCGCGCTGAATGTTAACTTCGTGGATGTCGAGCCGGGCGTTGATGCGGTAGGGTTCCGACGTCCGTCCGTGGAACAAGTCGCCCCCGCCCTCCCCGCCGCCCTCGACGTTAAACGAGTCGCCCAGCGAGTGCGCCGGATCCACCGACATCACCAGCGTCCGGTAGCCGTGCTTGGCGAGTTGCAGCCCCGTCGCCGCCGCCAGCGACGTCTTTCCGACGCCGCCCTTGCCCGAATAAAGAAGTATGCGCATGAGTCTCCGGAGAGCGCACAGGCCCGCGAAGCGGGTCCGTTGTGCGCGGTCTCGTTATACGATGCCGAGATCGCGCGCCCGGTCCAGATCCTTCGGATGGTCGATGTCGAACCACAATCGCCCCACTTCGGTGGACATCCCGAGCGCCTGGCACGCCCGCACGGTTTCGAGCAGTTCCTTGCCGCTCGACCAGTGGACGCCCTCGAACATCAACGGGTGCACGCGCCGGCAGGCGATCGCGTAAAATCCGCCGTCCTCCGTCGGGCCTAGCGCCACGTCGGCGAACGACTCGAGCAGATGATGCAGGTGTCCCGAAGGAATCCGCGGAGCGTCGCTGCCCACCAGAACGGCGTGGCCGTGCGTCCGCAGCGCGCCATCGAGGGCGGCGAACATCTTCGCGCCCAGCGAACCGGCCACCTGCGTCCGCCTCGGACCGGCGAACGACGGCCATGCGTCCGTCGGTTTGTCCGTATGCAGTTCCAACTCGCCGTGCGGTGCGAGGCGCTCCAGGGCGTCCGCGACCAGGCGTTTGTGAAATTCCATCGCCCCCTCGGGTCCCAAGGCGGGAATCAGACGGGTCTTCACCTTGCCGGGTTCGGGAGCGCGGGCGAAAAGAAGGATGGCGGGCGGCATGCGTTGTACAATTTAGGGTATGAACGTTCGCGGTCTTATCTCCGCTTGCCTTGGTATCGGATCGTTTGCCCTGGTTTTGAGTCTCGCCGCCCCGGATGCCGCGGCGCAGAAGGCGGGCGACGCCGAAAAGGGTAAGGAAGTCTTCGAACAGTGCGGCGTCTGCCACAACGCCGATAGCGAAGAAAAGAAGATGGGCCCCGGTTTGAAAGGCCTGTTCAAGAAGGCCAAAATGATGAACGGCAAGAAACCGACCGAAGAGAACGTTCGCGCTATCGTCAACGCCGGAGGCAACGGCATGCCCGGCTACGCCGATCTTTTAAGCGACGAAGAGCGCGACAATCTCATCGCATATTTGAAGACGCTCTAGCGTCGAGTAGTTTCCCGAACGCGTCCCTATCGTCTAGCCCGGCCTAGGACACCGCCCTTTCACGGCGATAACGCGGGTTCGAATCCCGCTGGGGACGCCAACTTCCACCATCCCGCGCGACGCGCTAGCGTAAACTCCAGTCATGGACCCGACCGACCTGAACAATCTTCCCATCACAGTTGGTCGGGAAGATGACGGTCGCTGGTGGGCGGATATCGAGTCCATGCCCGGGGTTATGGCCTACGGCGGTACTCGCGATGCGGCCATATCGGCGGTGCGGGCGCTAGCGCTGCGCGTGGCGGCGGATTGCCTGGAGCACGGCGAAGAGATTCCGGTTCCGTTCTCCCGTTTAATGCCCGTCGCGTGAGCCAGTGGCGATCGGTTAAGGCAAAACGGTTGTTGGCCGCCCTTCTGCGGATCGGATGGCGGATCGAATGGCAAAAGGGTTCTCACCGGCGGCTGTCCCGCGAAGGTTGGGGCAAATACACCTTCGCGTTCCATGATAGCGACGAGATTGGCCCGGCATTACTCTCGCAGATCGCCAAGAAGACCGGTCTTCACCCCCACGATTTGTGAGGCTTTAGCTCTCGATAGACTAGGCTTCACGGCATAGACGTCGCCATTCCCAAAACCCTCGAAGCGCTGGTTCGCCGGAAAATCGATGAAGACCTCTACCGTACCGAGGCGGAAGTTGTCGCGGACGACCTGCGCTCGATGCAAGCTCGCGACGCAATCGGTCGTGCCCGCGTCAAGCCGCCGCCTCGACCCCGATCTTAAGGCGCATACCCAGCGCGCGAAACGCTTGGTCGATCTCGTCCAGACGCGAGGCTCGCCGAATATCGAAGAGGCCTTCGGTCCGCGGGACGGTCCATCCCAATCGGCGGGCCAGTTCGGCGGTTCCTACGCCAGTTTCTCGCATCGCTCCGTACAGTGCCAGTTTGGTCTCCGCCAGAGCCGGCGGGGCAACCCAGCGAACTCCCCGCGCCTTCGTCTTATGCGGCGTCGGCAGATCTTCGCCCCGGTCGACGAAAACCGAGAGTGTGGTAGCGAGACAATCGGAAGCCATTCGCTCCGCCTCTTCCATCGAATCGGCTTGCGTGCCGCCGGGCAAGTCGACAAAAGTAACAACGATGACACCGGACTTAGGATCGCGCTCGAATAAGGCGGGATATCTCATCGGTTCACATTCATCGCTTCAAGCCCAAGTCACGCTTTATCTTCTCAATCAAACCGGTACCGATTTCTTTCGAGGCATGCCTCGGGATCACGGTGAACCGCGAACCCAGAAAAACTTTCGTATGATTCGTGCCCTCTTCGAACCGCGCGCCTAAGCTCCTTAGCCATCGCCGCAGCTCGGATGCCGTCAAGATTCGATCATACGCCGTCGGCGAACGCCCCGCTTAGCCTTCTATTCCGGCTTCGCCGCCGGTACCGGCTCCCCCTTCTTCCTCAGCGTAGGAGCCTTCCGCGCCGGCTTCTTCTCCGCCTCCGCCGCGGCCGCCTCCGCTTTCTTCTCCGCCTCGGACTTCGCCACCGCCTTCCCCTCGCCCTCCACCGGCTTCAGCAACTCCTCGCGCTCCTTGCGCAACCGGTCGGCCGCCTGCGCCGCTTCCGCCCGCCGAGTGTCCGCGTCCTGCAGCGCGGCCTCCAACGAATCCTCCGTCGTCTCGATCGCCTGCGCCAGCGAAAATTCGTAGCGCGCGGCGTCGGGCGATTTCCTCTCCTCCACGCGCTTCAGCGCCGCCAGCATATCCTTCTCTTCCTTGATCACCGCGAGCATCCCCTCGTCGATCGCCACTCGCCGCCGCAGCGCGTCGTCCGTGACGATGTCGATCGCTTCGACGATCTTCGTGTACTCGTCCAGATACTCGTGGATCAGCGCGCTATTGCCCGCTTTCGGCTTCTTCAGCGCCTGCTCGATCAAATCGATTCGCTGTTTGGCGAAGTGCGCGTAGACGCGCAGACGATCGTTCGGATTTTGTGCCAGCCGGATTTGGTCCGCTTCGTCGGCGGTCAAAAAATCTTTCTGGGCCAGCAGTCCCAAGGCCAACACGAGAGCGTGCATTAACGCCTCCCTAGCACCATGGATAGCAGTTCTTCCTGCACCGCGCGCACCCGCTTCTCCACCGCCTCCACCGCCGGGCGGTCGTCGAGCGGCGCGTCCTGCCGCAGCGTATCGAGCCGTCGCAATAAATCCCGCGCGCGCACTTCCGCCTTCTTGAAATCGCCCGTCTTGCGCCGTCCGCTTTTGAACGCCTCGACCGCGAACTCCGCGCCCGCCGCCACTTCGTCCACCGCCGCCCGGAACGCCGCCTCCTCGTCCGTCCGTTTGCGAGCCTCGGCCAATCGCTCGAACGCGTAGTCGAGCGCGAGAAATCCGCGCTTGATCGAATCCGGCTCGGCCTTCACCGCCGCCATGTCGATCGCGCCCAGCAGCAACCACGCGATCATCGCCGCTTTGCCTCGTTCTCGAGAATCCGCGCGCGCTGCCGAGCCTTGAATTCCTCGTCCGGATACTTGCCGCCCGCCGCCGCCAGAAACGCGCGATACGCTTCGAGCGCGGGCTTCGCCTGATTGTTCTTGTCGAAGATCATCGCCCGGAAAAACAAATGCCCCGGCGTCTCCGCGCCGATGGCCTTCAGCCTTTCCAGCGCCCCTAGCGCCCGGTTCCAGTCGTCCAGCAGGATCAGCATGCCCGCGATTTCGTTCAGCGCCGGAACGTCGTCGGGTTTCGCCTTCAGCGCCGCCGCGAACTGCGCCGCCGCCGCTTGAAACTCGCGCTTGTCGCGCCGCAGGCGGCCGTAGGTCATCCGCAGGTCGTAATCGTCCGGAGCCGATTTTAGGGCCTCTACGACGATCTCCTCCACTCGATCGAAGCGCTTCAGCTTCAGGTATGTGTTCGCCAGCCGCGTTAGCACCGGCAATTCGCGCGGCGCCTTCTCGTAGAGCGCCGCCGCTTCCTCCCACTTGTCCGAGTCCTCGTAAACCTGCGCGAGTTCGAGCCCCGCGTCGGCCGCCAAAAACAACGGCGCCGCCTCGTCGAGCTTTCCCTGCGCCGCCAACACCCGAGCCAAACCGAGCTTCGCCGCCGCCAGCCCCGAATCGAGTTCGAGCGTCTTGCGATACCGCTCCTCGGCTTGCGGCCATTGCTTCAACTCGCGCCAGCAGTCGGCCAAATGAAATTGCCCGCGAACGTCGTTCGGCCGTTGATCGACCGCCGCGCGCAGCTGCTCGATCGCTTGCGGGTAACGCCTGTAGCGGTAGTGCAGCAGCCCCAGATTCACCTGCGCCTCGAACAAGCCGGGTTTCAGCTCTAGCGTCTTCTCGAAACCCTTCGCCGCCTCGTCGTCCTTGTTCAGAAACGTCCGCGCCAACGCCAAATAAAAGTGCGCCGAGTAATCTTGCGCGTCCGCCGCCACCGCCTTCTCGAACTCGCGTTCCGCCGCCGCGAACTCGCCCTTATCGAGCGCGGCGATCCCCACCTCGATCGGTCCCGATTGCGCGAGCCATAGCGCCAGAAGAAGGGTCACTACCCCGATCTTAGCGCCCGCCCGGTGTGCGACTCCTCCACCTTCGCAATCTCCGCCGGAGTTCCCACGGCCACAATCTGGCCGCCCGCCGCACCGCCCTCCGGCCCCAGATCGATCACCCAGTCCGCCGCGCGGATCACGTCCAGGTTGTGCTCGATCAACAGCACGCTCGCCCCTTGGTCGATCAGCCGGTGAAAGGCGTCCAGCAATTTCGCGATGTCGTCGAAGTGCAGACCCGTCGTCGGCTCGTCGAAGATGAACAGCGTGCCTTTCGCCGAAGTCTGGCCGGTGTTGGCGATGTACGCCCCCAACTTCACGCGCTGCGCCTCCCCGCCCGAGAGCGTCGTCGCCGATTGCCCCAGCCGCAGATAGCCCAGCCCGATCTCCGCGAGCACGCGCAACCGCCCCGCGAGTTTGGGCGTATCGGCGAAAAACTCCACCGCGTCGTCGATGGTCATGCCCAGCACGTCGTGAATCGAGCGGTCTTTGTACTGGATTTCGAGCAGGCTCGACTTGTAGCGCGTCCCCCGGCAGTCCTCGCAAATCAACTCGACGTCGGCCAGAAACTGCATCTCGACGGTCACCGTCCCGTCGCCTTGGCACGTCTCGCACCGGCCGCCCGGAATGTTGAACGAGAAATGCCCGGCCGTGTAGCCCCGCCGTTTCGCTTCCGGCGTCGAAGCGAACAACTCGCGAATCTGGTCGAACGCCTTGATGTAGGTCACCGGATTCGAGCGCGGCGTGCGCCCGATCGGCGACTGATCCACCAGCACGCAATCGCCCACCAACTCCGCGCGCTCCACCGAACGGCAGGTCACCTTCTCGCCCATTTCCGGATCGCCCGCCGGAGCGCGATCCGGCTTCAGTTGCCGCAACCGCTGATCGAGCGTCTTGTGGATCACCTCGTGCACTAGCGACGATTTCCCCGACCCCGACACGCCCGTCACCGCCACCAGCGCGTCCAGCGGAATGGCGACGTCGATGCCCTTGATGTTGTGGACCCGCGCGCCGCGAAACGTCACCGTGCGCTTCTTGTCGATCTTGCGCCGCGCCCGCTTGGGGGCCGCCGACAACTCGCCCGACAGGTAGCGCGACGTCAGCGTACCGTTCATCTTCGCGAACGATCCCGCGTACACCACCTCGCCGCCGCGCTCGCCCGCCGCCGGGCCGAGATCGACGATCCAATCGGCCGCCCGCATCACCTCGGGGTCGTGCTCGACGACGATGATCGTGTTGCCCAGATCGCGCAGCTCGTGCAGGATGCCGATCAGCCGCCCGGTATCGCGCTGGTGCAGCCCGATCGACGGTTCGTCCAGCACGTACGTCGCGCCTACCAATCGCGACCCTAGGCACGTGGCGAGTTGAATGCGCTGCGCTTCCCCGCCCGAGAGCGTCGAAGCCAACCGGTCGAGCGTCAGGTAGTCGAGCCCGACGTCGTTCAGGAATTTCAACCGCTGCCGGATTTCGAGCGCGATCCGATCGGCGATTTTTTGGTGTTCCGGCGCGAGCGTCAGGCCGTCGAAAAACTTCGCCGCCTCGCCGATATTCATCGCCGCCGCCTCGGAAATCGTCCGCTCCGCCACGCGCACGTTGCGCGCCGCGTCCCGCAACCGCGAGCCGCCGCAATCCGGGCATTGCGCGTAGCCGCGGTAGCGCGACAGAAACACGCGCACGTGCACTTTGTACTTCTTTTCTTCGATCTCGGCGAAGAAGGCAAACACCGCGTCGCGCACCGCCTTTTTCTCGGCGGCGGTCAGTTCGGCGAAGGGAACTTTCCAGCGGCGCTTATCCGCCAGCGGCCCCGGTTTCGATTTCTTGAAATCGTCGAAGAACCACGAATAGTTGGGCTTCGTCCACGGATCGATCGCGCCTTCGTCGAGCGACCGCGTCGGGTCCGGCACGATCAAATCCATGTCGTAGTCCACCGTGTTGCCGAATCCCTGGCAGCGCGGGCAGGCCCCGAACGGATTGTTGAAGCTGAAAAGCTGCGGCTCCGGATCGACGAACTTCGCGCCGCACACTTTGCAGGCGAACGTTTCGTCGAACCGCAGGCGCCTCGGTTCCGCCGCGCCCGCTTGCTCGAAAATCGCCTCGCCGCCCTCGCGATAGCAAATCTCCACCGCGTCCACCAGCCGCTGCCGCGCGTCGTCCGTCAAGGCCAGGCGGTCCACCATCGCGAAGACCGGCTTCTTAAAGTCGATTTCGAGAATCGATTCCGGCGTCGAAAATTCGAACGTGCGCCCTTCCTGGTAGAGGCGGTTGAATCCCTTGGCGCGCAGCTCGAACAGGCGGTCGCGCAGCGCTTGCGCCGCCGCCCCGGCCGTCTTCACCGGAAACAACGCGTACCATCGCGATCCTGACTCCTCTTCGAACATGCGCGCCGCCACGTGATCCACCGTGTCGCGCCGCACTTCGCCGTGGCCGTTGGGGCAGTAGGTGACGCCCGTACGCGCCCACAGGAGGCGCATGAAATCGTAAATCTCGGTCGAGGTGGCGACCGTCGAGCGCGGGTTGCGCGTCGTGTTCCGCTGCCGGATCGCGATCGGCGGAGCGATCCCCTCGATCTCGTCGATATCCGGCTTCTCCATGCGCTCCAGAAACTGGCGCGCGTAGGAGGAAAGGCTTTCGACGTACCGCCGCTGGCCTTCCGCGTAGATCGTGTCGAACACCAGCGACGACTTGCCTGACCCCGACACCCCCGTCACCACCGTCAGCCGGTTGTGCGGAATCTCGACGGAAACGTTTTTGAGGTTATGGACCCGCGCGCCTCGAATGCTGAGTGCGGGGGCCCCGTTTGGGGAAGGCAAGCGGTTACTCTTCAGTTTACCGTGACCGGTTTCGCCCGACGCTTAATCCACTGGTACCTCCGCCATCGTCGCGCGCTGCCGTGGCGCGAAACGCCCGATCCGTGGCGCATTCTGGTCAGCGAAGTGATGCTGCAGCAAACCCGCGTGGCTGCGGTGATCCCTTACTACGAGCGATTTCTCGCGCGCTTTCCCGACGCCGCTTCGTTGGCCGGAGCGCAAGAATCGGACCTGCTCGCGCTTTGGAGTGGGCTCGGTTACTACTCGCGCGCGCGGAACTTGCGGCGGGCGGCGCAGGCCATCGTCGAGGCGGGCGGCTTTCCCGAAACGTACCAAGGCATTCGCGCGCTGCCCGGCGTGGGCGACTACACGGCGGCGGCGGTCGGGTCGATCGCTTTCGGATTACCCTACGTGGTCGTCGATGGCAACGTCTTGCGGGTCGCGGCGCGATTCTGGAACGACGCGGGCGATATCGGATCGGCGGCCACCCGCTCGCGGCTGCGCGAAAAAGCGCAGGCGGAGCTTCCCGAAAACCGCGCGGGCGATTACAACCAAGCGCTGATGGAACTCGGCGCGACGGTCTGCCTGCCCCGAAATCCGCAGTGCCTACTCTGCCCCATCGCGGCGGATTGCGAGGCTCGGCGCGCCGGAACGGAGCGCAAACTGCCCCTAAAAGCGCCCAAAACGCCCGTTTTAAGGGTCAAAAAGTGCGTTTTTGTAGTCGAAAAAAAAGCGAAAGTGCTCATGACGCAGCGGAAAGGCTTCTGGGAACTCCCCGACGAGTCCGAACTTCCCCAAGCCCGCCGCCTGGAAGAAATCGGGGTGATTCGGCATTCCATCATGCGGACCTCGTATACAATCATGGTCATTCGGGCCCGCCTCGCTCGGGCGCCAAAGGGATTTCATTGGATTGAAAGAAACGCGCTGGACGGTCTGCCCGTCGGTACCATCGCTCGGAAGTGTCTGAGATTAGGGGAGTTTAAGGGGGATTTGTGAAAAAGAAAGTCTTTGTTATCTTTGCGCTTGCGGCTTTGCCGCTGGTGCTGTGGGCGTTTTCCGGCGGCCCGGACCCGGGTAACGCGGGCGTTCCCGGAGAGGCGACCTGCGCCCGCACGGGCTGTCACACCGGTACCGTCAATAGCGGCACGGGGCGGGTGACCATCGCGCTCGCGGGCGGGGCCACCACGTACACGCCCGGCGTTCCCGTAGTCGTCACGGTGACGGTAACCGATACCAATCCGGCGTCGGGATTCCAGCTAACCGCAAGACTCGCAAGCAGTTCCACGACGCAGGGCGGCACGCTCGCGCCGGTCGATTCCTCGACCTTCAAGTGGTGCGCCTCGGCCAATCTGGTCCAGCAGACGTCCTCGACCCCGACTTGCGCGGCGGACCGGCCGCTTGAGTATGTGCAGCAGTCGGGCTCCCGGCCCATAGGGACCGGGTTTCAGGTGACATGGACGCCCCCGGCGAGCGCCACCGAAGACATCATCCTCTACGCCGCCGGTAACGCCGTAAACAACAACGGTTCCTCGTCCGGCGACCGCGTCTACACGACGATGTTGCGGGTCCCGCGCGGGGCCTCGCCGACGCGCCCGACCATCCGCACGACCGACGGAATCCTTTCCGCGACTTCGTTTTACGCGGGCGGTTCGAAAGCCGCCGCGCCCGGGTCGTGGGTCGAAATCTACGGTACCGGTCTCGCGAGCGCCCAGCGCCAGTGGGCGGGGAGCGACTTCAACGGCAACGTCGCGCCCACCAATCTCGGGGGCGTCAGCGTGTCGGTGGGCGGGCAACCGGCGGCGGTGTTCTTCACCAATCCGGCATCGGGCTCGCAGCCGTCGCAGGTGAACGCGCAAATCCCGAACGTCGCGAACGACGGTCCGGTGGCGGTGACGGTAACGAATTCGAGCGGCACCAGCGACAACTACCAGCTTACGTTGCAGCGGCGGTTGTGCGCGATGCTCGCGCCGTCGTCGTTTAACGTGGGCGGGCGGCAATTCGTGGTCGCGCAGCACCCGGACGGGACGTTCGTCGGGCCGCCCGGCTTCCTGAGCGGCGTGACGACGCGCGCCGCGGTTCCCGGCAACCCGATCGTGATTTTCGCGATCGGTTGCGGCGCCACCAACCCGCCGGTAAACCCCGGACTGATCGTCACCACCGACGCGCGGCTGCCCAACCCGGTGGTTCGTTTCGGCTCCACCGACGTTCGCGTCGATTTCGCCGGACTGTCGCAACAATCCGTGGGACTGTATCAGTTCAACCTGACGGTGCCGAACGTGGCGGCGGGCGAGTACGAAATCGCGGGCTCGATCGACGGCGTAGCGCTGCCCACCGGGCTGTTCATCAATCTGCGGCAGTAGCGGCCGAGAGAAAACGGGTGGGGTTGCGGCACTAATTGTCGTGACCCCGCTCGCGCTTTTGGCGCTGCTGTGCCAGACCCCCGCCTACACGGCGGCGGGTGTGGTGAACGCGGCGTCGAACGCCGCCGGGCCCTTATCGCCCAACACCATCGCCACCCTGTATGGAACCGGGTTGGCCTTCGCCACGCGCGCCATCACGGGCGACGACATTCGCGGCAACGTTCTGCCGACGACGCTCCCGAATACCGGGGTTCGTATTTTCATCGCCGGACTCGCGACGCATCTGTACTATGTCTCGCCGACGCAGATCAATTTTCTGACGCCCTCGAACCTGACGCCCGGCACTTACGATCTGGAATTGATTCTCGACGCGCGGCGCGGTCCGGCGGTGAAGGTAACGCTGGCCGGGGAATCGCCGGAATTGTTCGTGGGCGCTCCCGGGTTCGTCGCGGCGACGTTTCCCGACGGCGGCGCGATTACGGCGGAGCGCCCCGCGCGCCCCGGCGACGTCGTCGTGATGTATGGCACGGGCTTCGGGCGTACCAATCCCGATCTACCGGCCGGGCAATTGGCGGCGGGCGCGGCGAGCGTGATCCGCACGGCCGATTTCCGATGTTCGCTCGCGGGCAAACTCGCCGGTACGCCGTTGTATGTCGGCTTAACGGGAGGCTTCGCGGGGTTGTATCAGATCAATCTGAAGATTCCCGAAGGCACGCCCGGCGATCCCGAAGTCAGGATCGGATTCGGCGAGCCTTCGAGCGTCGCGTTAAAGCTGCACGTTAAGCCGTAAGCGCGACGCGCGCGCGAGCGAGATCTTGGCGCATGGCGGCCATCACTTGATCGCGCGTCCAGGTGATCTTGCGGTCGCCGTGCCCCGCTCCGCCCAGGTCGTACTCCATGTGAAGTTGCACCGGACCGTCGAACGGCGAGGCGTTTAGCATCTTGCCGAACTCGGCGAAGTTCACCATTCCTTCGCCGAGCGGCACCCAGACGGGACGCCACTCGCCCTTGGCGTTCTTCTTCCAGAGAAAGTCCTTGAGGGCGACGCCGCCGATGTTGGCGACGCTCGCGTGGAACGAATGAATCCAGCCGCCGAAGCCGCCTTCGACGGTGGCGTGGCCAAGGTCGTAGTTAACGGCGAGAAACTTCGGGTTGTGGTCGCGCAGCGAAATTAGGATGTCCCAGACGGACGCACCGTGCTGCGCGATGCCCGAATGCACGTGATAGATCCCGCAGACACCGTGTTTTTCGTTCAGCGCGGCGAGCGCGCCTCCACGGCGGCGGCCTTGGTCGATCTGCGCGGGGACCGGCTTCGCGAGATCGTATTTCCAGCCGCCCCAACGATAGTGCTTGACTCCGCTTTTCGCGGCGGCGCGAAGGATGGGCGCGGTATCGGGATGGTCCGCGTCCACGATCGCCGTGGTGATCATGCCGAGTTCGACGCCCGCCTTGCGGATGGTGTCGGCGGCCATGGGCAGTTCGGTTTCGACGCCTTCGGGTTCGACGTGGCCGCCCTTGCGCACGGTGAGGTCGATCGATTCGAAGCCGCACTCCTTCGCGAAAGCGGCGGCGTCGGCGATGGAGAGCCATTGCAGGTGTTTCGAGAAGATCGAGATCGGGCGGGGTTTTGCGGCGGCGGCGAGAGGCAGCGCGGCGAGGGCCGAAAATTCGCGGCGAGTCATGCCGTGAGTGTACCTTCGGTGACAACGGCGAGTACAGGCCCGGCGATTCCGAGCTTCCGCAAGCCGGCGACGCCACCGGCGCCCGAGGGAGCGGCGGAGATTCCGTAGGCGGCCAGATACTCGACCGCGCGCGCCGCGTCGGCGTCTTCGATCTCGACGAACTCGCGCACGCCTTCGAGCAGGCCCGTGGAAACGTCCTCGACGGTCAAGCAATCGAGCGTGCGGTTGTTCTTCGCCGGGCGAGCGACGATCACGCGCGCCCGGCCGCGATAGGCTCGCCAACCGGCTTCGGCGAAGTTGCCCGCGCCCATGTGCAGGACCACCGTTTCGACGGGCTCGGGCAGTTGTTCGTCGCATTCGGCGAAGAGCGTCGAGTAGCCGTCGATCACCCAGCCGGGAATGGTCTCGTAGCCGGGGCGCACGAGATCTTGCACGAGTTGCCAGCCGTGCGCTTGGGCGTCGCGTTCCGCCCGGCGGGCCGCTTCGTCGTAGCCGCCGTCGATGAATTCGACCGTCGCGCCTTCGCCCGCGATGCGCGCGACTCGGATGGGATTCGCGCCCGCCGGAATGTAAACGCGACAGACGAGGCCGAGTTTGCGGGCGGCGTGCGCGACGGCGCGTCCGTGATTGCCGGAAGTCGCGGTGACGATCGTCGAGCCCGGCGGTAGATTCAGGTTGTGCAAGGCCCACGACGCTCCGAGAATCTTGTAGGCGTTGAGGCCGAAGCGCGCGGATTCGTCCTTCACGTAGACGCGTCCGGGCAATGTATGCAGCGGCGTGGCATCGCCCCAGGCGCGGTGGAAATCGCGAACTTCCTTACGAGCCATAGTCATGCGCGGTACGGACGAAAATGTCTTTGAGGGCGTGGACGGAATCGAGGCTCACCCATTCGACGGCGGCGTGCGCGCCCGCGCCATGCGGGCCGATGACGACCGTCTCGATCCCCGCCGCGCTCAGCAAGGCCGCATCCATCCAGGGCGTGTCGCCGCAAAGTTCGCCGCCGCCCGCGCGTCGCGCGGCTTCGACGATTGGCGCGTCTTCGTGAGTTTTGAACGGATCGCGCGCGAGCACGATTTTCGCGGTGTCGGGTTCTAGCGCTTGTATCTCGGCGAGCGCTTGTTCCGCCGTTTCGCCAGGGATGGTGCGGCGCTCAATTTGCAGCACGCACTTGTCCGAGTAGGTGGACCAGCCGGTACCGCCGTGGATGGTCGAGGCATGCAGCGACGGTGGGCCGACCCACCTATGCGGCGAGCGCGCGCGCAGCTCCCGTTCCAGTTGGTCGAGCTTTTGCAGGAAGCGGCCCATCTTCAGATTGGCGTCCACGCCCTGGTCGAATCGCGAGCCGTGGGCGGCGCGGCCGTGGGTTTCCACCTCGATCCAGACGAAGCCCTTGTGCGCGACGCAAGTCTTGAGAGAAGTGGGCTCGGCGCAAATCGCGGCGTCGGTACGAATGTGGCGCAGGACTTCTTGTGTGCCTTTACTCGCAACCTCTTCGTCGGCGACGGCGGTGAGAACGACATCGCCCTTCGGTCGGTTCGCCGCGAGTTCCTTTAGGGCGAACATCGCCGCGACGAGACTCGCCTTCATGTCGTACGCGCCGCGACCGTAGAGCAGGCCGTTCTCGATCTTGCGTTCGACGTCCGCGTATCCGGCTACGGTATCGAGGTGGCCGTTGAACATGAGGCTGCGCCCGCCCCCCGTGCCTTTGAGCGTCGCGATCACGCTGGGACGATCGCCACCGACAACCGCCACTTCGCTACCGATGCCGCGCATCGCTTCGGCAACGAACTCGGCGGCTTCGCGCTCCCCCGGCGCTCCGGGAACGAGATCGGGATTCTCGGAGTTAATCGCGACCAACTGCGCAAGCGTGCGCTCAATAGATTGGAGCATAGGGAACGCCCTCCCGCTCGATGCGCAGCAGCCGGTTGTACTTGGCGAGACGCTCCGACTGATTGACGCTGCCGACCTTGATTTGCCCCGCTCCGGTGGCGACGGCGAGATCGGACATGGTCGTGTCCTCCGTTTCGCCGGAGCGCGCGGAGACCACCGTGCGCAGACCGTTGGCCCTCGCGAGCGCGATTACTTCGAGCGTCTCGGTGACGGTGCCGATCTGGTTCATCTTGACGAGCACGGCGTTGGCCGCCTTCTCGTCGATACCGCGCTCCACGCGCGCGAGGTTGGTGGTGAACAGGTCGTCGCCGATCAATTGGACCTTCGAACCAAGGCGCGCGGTAAGCAGTTTCCAGCCGTCCCAGTCGTCTTCGGCGAGGCCGTCTTCGATGGAGACGATGGGGTACTTGACGCACCAACGTTCGAGCAGATCGACCATTTCGGACGCCGTGTATTCGCGGTTGTCGCGCGTCAGACGGTAACGGCCCGAGTCGTGAAAGTGCGTGGCGGCCACGTCGAGCGCGATCAGGATTTTGTCGCCGCCCGCCGCTTCCATGGCAAGATCGAGCGCCGCTTCGTTCGACGGCAACGCGGGCGAGAAACCGCCTTCGTCGGCCTTGAGCGAGGAGAGTCCGCGAGCCTCGATCAGACGCTTGGCGCGGATGTAGACGGCGACCACGCGCTCAATGGCTTCGGCGAAGCTATCGCAATCGGCGGGGATTATCAGGAAGTCCTGTAGGTCGAGATTGCGGCCCGCGTGCAGGCCGCCCGAGATCAAGTTGACCATCGGCACGGGGATCGAAGCCGGGCCGCTCGCCATCGACCTCCAGAGGGGCACACGCTTTTCCGCCGCGAGGGCGTGGGCCATGGCCATCGAGACCGCGAGCGTCGCGTTCGCGCCGAGATGTTTCACCTCTCGCAAATGCGCGTCGAGTTCGTCTTGCGCGGCGAGCCCGACCACGGCGGGCGCGATGACTTCCTCGACGTTACGAACGGCCTTGCGCACGCCGAGTCCGCCGTATCGCGACGGGTCGCCGTCGCGCAACTCGAGCGCTTCATGCTTGCCGGTGGAAGCGCCCGAAGGAGAGATGGCGGAGCCCGCCACGCCGGAGGCGAGCGTTACTTCCGCCTCGACGGTGGGACGGCCGCGCGAATCGAGGACTTCGACGGCGCGCACGCGCAGAATCGCGCTCATAATCGGGCGAATACCTCGTCGAGAGATTTCAAGTTTTCGGTGAGGATGGTCCGCGCGAGGGCTCGCGCCGCGTCTTTCTCGCTTTCTTCGGTGATGTAGTCTTCCTTCGACTTGCCGTCGATGCGGGCGAGCGTGAGGCAGCCGAGTTCGGCCACCACGTCGCTTTCGATCGCGCGGTCGCCGTAAGCGAGCCAGAATCGGCGAACGGCTTCGAGATACGCGGCGCGGCGCTCGGGAAACTTGATCGCTTTGAGCAGCAAGTGCGTCAGGCAGAACGCCACGTCGAACGCCGGGTCGCCCCAATGCGCGACCTCGAAATCGAGCATCATGACGCGGTCGGGAAACACGAACAGATTTTTCGGAGAGTAGTCGCCGTGCACCAGCGTGGTGCGCTTGGCGAGCATGCGGCCCACCTCCGCGTGGATGAACGGCGCGAGATCGGGATGCGCGCGCATCGTCGTCCAGTGATAAGGATCGACGCGGCCCTGGATAAAGACTTCGTGCGAAGCGAAGCGCGTGGCCGTCAACGGATGCGAGGCGCACAGGCGGTGCATGCGGCCGATCAGATCGCCCGCCATCTCCGCCGCGCGCGAATCGGTATCGCCGTCGAGCAGCAGGGGCTTCCACAAGCGGCCTTCGGCGGGCACGGCGGTCATGGCGAAGACGAAGTTGTCGTCGTCGGAAAACACGACGCGGGGCACGCTGCCGGGCAGCACCGCGCCGAGCATCTCCATGCAGTCGCGCTCGATGCGGATGCGGTCGCGCATGAACAACCACTCGTCGGCGACGCGCAGTTTTCCGAGCGACTGCTTGACGACGATCGACTCTCGACCGAGGTCGACGCGCAGAACGACGTTCGAGATTCCGCCGCCCAATTCGACGACGCGCGTGGGCGCGAAGCCGCGCTCCCGCAGGTACGCGGAGGCGTTCTCCACCGTTAATTCATGGACGGCGGCCATGAGACTCTATTGTGCATTGGACATCGAGCGACTGCTTGCGGAATCGCCCGAACGCGCCGCCGTTTTCGCGATTTTCGCGCGCGAGGGCGAGCCGTACGTCGCGCGGACGAGCAATTTGCGGCGGCGGCTGACGCGTCTGTTGGGCGAGAACGCGCGTCTGTTCTCGTTGCGCGCCGTGGCCGAACGGGTGGAGTACGCCGTCACGGCGTCGCGCCTGGAGGCGGCGATCGTCTACTACGAATGGATGCGGCGGTACGGAAAAACCGTGCGCCTGCGGTATCCGAGTTACGTGCGTTTGCTGTGGGGCAACGCGTTTCCGCGGACGCAGGTGTCGAATCGTTTGACCGGCGGCGAGTCGAGGTATTTCGGACCCTTCCACACACGCGCGGCGGCGGAATTGTTTGAAACGCAAACGCTCGATTTGTTTCAGGTGCGGCGGTGCGTCGAGGATCTCGCGCCCGCGCCGGAGCATCCCGGCTGCATCTACGGCGAGATGAACTTGTGCGCGCGGCCTTGCCAGGAGGCGGTGAGCGCGGACGAATACGGGCACGAGTTCGCGCGGCTTTCGCAATTTCTGGCGACCGGCGGCGCGTCCCTGTTGACCCCGGCGACGGCGGCGCGGGACCGGGCGAGCGCGGAACTCGAGTTCGAGGAAGCGGCGCGCTTACAGCAGCGGATCGCGAAGATCGAGCAGGTTCTGAAACTGCGCGACGCACTGGCGCGCGACGTCGAAGAGCTTTCGGGCACCGCCGTGCTTCCGTCGGTTTCCCCGGGCCATGTCCGTCTGCAACCGATGGCGGCGGGCTGGTGGCAAGCGGCTATCGAGTTTCCGCTCTCGGGAGAGGGTGTCTCGATGGATACGCGTCTTCGCGAGGCTCTGGCAGCCGCGCCCACACGTGGGACGACGGAAGAACGGAACGATCACGTAGCGCTGCTGGCGCATTGGTTCCACTCGACAAGCCGCGACGGCGAATGGTTTGCACTCCCATTGCCATTCCGAAAACTGGTGCGCGCGATCAACCTTGTTTCGCGGTCGCCAGCCAACTCTTTAAGTCCGCCTGCAATCCCTTGAAAATTTCGGGAAACTCCTGCGCGCGCGTGCGACGCTCTTGCGGGTCTTCCTTGACGTTGTAGAGCCACTGGTTGGCACCGATTTGCAGCAGCTTCCAATCGCCGCGCATGGCCGCGTGCATGTTCCAGCCTTCGACGGTGAACTCCCAGAACACGGTGCGGTCCGGCGCTTTCGACTTGCCGCGCCAGACGTCGAGCATGTTGGCGCCGTCGACGCTCCAGACGGAATCCGGCGCGACGCCCGCGGCGGCGCACATCGTCGGCATCACGTCGGTCATGTGGACGACTTCGCTCGACCGCTTGCCCGAAGGCACTTGGCCGAGCCAGCGGACGAAGCTCGGCATACGAATGCCGCCCTCTTCGAGACTGCGTTTTTGGCCTCGGAACGGCTTGTTCGAGTCGTGGAACGCGGGCGCGCCGTAAGTGCGCTCCTCGAAGGTCGCGCCGTTGTCGGAGCTGAACGCGATCAGCGTGTCGCGACCGAGGCCCGCGTCGTCGATCGATTTCACGATGCGGCCGATGGCGGCGTCGAGACGCTCGATCATCGCGGGGTAGTGCGCGTTGACGGGCTTCGCGGGATCTTTTTCGGGGAACTTGCCGCGGTACTTTTTCAGATTCTCTTCGGGCGATTCGACCCAGAAGTGCGGCTCGATGAAGGGCACGTAGAGGAAGAACGGGTTGGATTTGTTTTGGCCGACGAAGCGCGTGGCTTCGTTCGCGAGCAGGTCGCAGCTAAAGCCCGATGCGCCTTCTTTCGCGCGTCCGCGCCACATATGTTTCGGAAAATGTTCCCACGCGTGGAGCGCGTCGAGATAGCCGTAGGTCTCGTCGAAGCCCTGTTCGAGCGGATGCGTGAACGTCTCGCCGCGCTCGTTGGGTTGCGCGAGTTTGCCCTGGTGCCACTTGCCGAAGAGCGCGGTCTTGTAGCCCGAGGGCTTCACGGCTTCGGCGAGCGTGACTTCGGTTTTCGGAATGTCGGTGGAGTTATTGCGAACCGTGTTGTGGATGCCGTAGCGCCCGGTGAGCAGCGCGGCGCGCGAGGGAGCGCAGAGCGGATAGGCGGTGTACCAACGGTCGAAGATCGTGCCCTGGGCGGCGATGCGGTCGAGGTTTGGGGTCGACCATTCCTTGCGGCCGTTGAAGCTCACGTCGTTGTAGCCCATGTCGTCGGCGTAGAGGATCACCAGATTGGGCTTGCGGGCTTGGGCGAAAATCGGTCCGGCGAGCGGAGCGGCGGCGGCCGCGGCGAGGAACGAGCGTCGGTCGAGCATGCGCTAGCGATTATATTGAGGCGCGGAGCCGCGCACCATCGCCCAAGCTTCGTCGCAGACGCGCAGTTCGGTTTCGGAGAGCGGGCCGTCTTCGAGAGCGCGCAAGTTGGCTTCGAGCTGCTCGACGCGCGACGCGCCGAGAATCGTCGAATCGGCGGTAGTATGATGCGCGAGCCAGTTGAGCGCGAGGCTCACCAACGGACGTTGCGCGGATTTTAGATATTCGACCGCGCGGAGGGTCGCGTCGTGCCAGTAGCGATCGAGGTACATGCGGTTGCCGTCGAAGCGGCCGCCGGGCTCGGGCGACGCGCCATGCTTGCCGGTGAGCAGACCTCCCGCGAGCGGATTGTAGACGACGGTTGCGATGCCGTAGCGCTTGCACATCGGCAGATACTCGGCTTCGATGCCGCGCGCGAGCACGTTGTACATCGGCTGCGTGACGCGAATGGGCGCGAAACCACGGCGTTCGGCGATCGAGTGCATCTCGACCATCTGCCAAGCGGCGTAATTGGACGCGGCGACGGCGCGAACTTTCCCCGCGCGCACGAGCGAGTGCATCGCGTCGAGCGACTCTTCGATCTCGACGGCGGGGTCGGGCATGTGCAGGTAGTAGAGATCGACGTAATCCGTGCGGAGGCGGCGGAGCGAGTCGTCGATTTGCTTGGCGATGGCGGCGCGAGAGAGGCCGCTATCGAGCGGACCGTCGCCCATTTTGCCGCGAACTTTGGTGGCGAGCGTGATGCGATCGCGCTTGCCCCGCGAGTTCACCCAACGGCCGACAATTTCCTCGCTCACGCCCGCGTTGTAGACATTCGCGGTGTCGAGGAAGGTCAAGCCGCGATCGAGCCAAAGGTCGAGCATGCGGTGCGAATCGACTTCGGACACCTGGCTTCCGAAGGTCATAGTGCCGAGACAGAGCTTTTCGAAAGTGGGTTTCGTCATGCGGGTTGCTGCATGGTCATGCAGTGGAGCGCGCCGAGTCCGAGCACGAGATCGCGGCAGGCGACGCCGACGACTTCGCGATCGGGGAAGACTTTCGCCAGCGCGTTGAGCGCGGCGCGGTCGGCGGGGTCGTTGAACGTGGGGACGAGCACGAGTCCATTGGCGATGTAGAAGTTCGCGTAGCTGGCGGGGAGAAGCTGGTCGTCGAAATAAACCGGCGCGGGTTGGGGGAGCTTGACGACTTTGAGTCCGGCGCGCTTAAGGCGGGCGGGCGCGTCGGCGATGTCGAGGGTCACGACGGTGTCGGGCGAAACGAAGCGAGCGAGGTCGTCGATATGGCCGTGCGTGTCGTCGCCTTCGATGCCGCGCTCGAGCCAGATCGTTTGCCGCGTGCCGAAGTATTGCCGGAATAGATCTTCGTACTTCGCGCGCGTGTAGCCGGGATTACGCACTTGGGTCTCGGAGAGCAGCCACTCTTCGGTGGTCAGCAGCAGGCCATCGCCGTTCGAATCGATACCACCGCCTTCGAGGACGACACCGGTCGAAACGCGCGCCATCGATTGCGTTTTGGCGATGTAGGCGGCGACGAAATCGTCGTCTCCGAAATTCGAGTACTTGGCCCAGGCGTTGAATCGCCAGTCGAGCGCGACGGTATCCGCGCCCCGCTTGACGCCCTGCTTGACGAAGACGGGAGCGGTATCTCGCAGCCAGCTACGGTCGGTGGGCGCGTGGAAGAATTCGACCCAATCGAGATCGGCGCCGGATTGTTCGAACACGCGGCGCGCGGTCTTTTCGTCTTTGTCGTCGCGTACCAGCACGCGGACCACTTCGACGCGCGACAAATGCCGAACAACCTCACCGTACACCCACGCGATGGGAGCGAATTTCCCGGGCCAATCGGACTTCTCGTGCGGCCAAGCGATCCAGGTTGCTTCGTGCAACTCCCACTCGGCGGGCAGGCGGTATTGCGGTTTCACGCGAGCCACCGGTTGGCGATGCCCGAGTAGGCGTCGATGCGGCGGTCGCGGAAAAACGGCCAATTACGGCGAACCTCTTCTTGCAGCGCGGGATCGATTTCGGCGATCAGGATTTCCTCGTTCGCCTCGGACGCTTGCGCGATCACGCGGCCGAACGGATCGGCGACGAAGGAGTTGCCCCAGAATTCGAGTCCGCTGTCGGGCGTGCCCTCGAAGCCGACGCGGTTGACGGCGGCGACGTAGATTCCGTTCGCGATGGCGTGACCGCGTTGGATGGTGCGCCAAGCGTCGAGTTGCGCGTCGCCGTACTGCGCCTTCTCGTGCGGATGCCAGCCGATCGCCGTGGGGTAGAAGAGAACGTTGGCGCCTTGGAGCGCCGTGAGGCGCGCGCCTTCGGGATACCACTGGTCCCAGCAAACCAGCACGCCGATCCGGCCGGCGGCGGTGTCGAAGTTGAGGAATCCGGTGTCGCCGGGCGTGAAATAAAACTTCTCGTAGTAGAGCGGATCGTCGGGGATGTGCATCTTGCGGTAGATACCTTGCAGCGAGCCGTCGGAGCGGAGAATCGCCGCCGTGTTGTGATACAGCCCCGCCGCACGGCGTTCGAAGAGCGAGGCGACTACAGCGACTCCGCACTCCTTCGCGACGGCGCCGATGGCTTCGGTAGACGGTCCGGGGATCGGTTCGGCGAGATCGAACAACGCGGCGTCTTCGGAGCGGCAGAAGTACTGCGAGCGGAAGAGCTCCTGCAAGCACACGATATTCGCGCCGCGATAGGCGGCGTCGCGCACTCGGGCGGCGGCTTTGGCGAGGTTCGCGTCCGGGTCCGTGGAGCAGGACATCTGCACCAAGCCGATCTTGAAGGGTTTGTGGGATGCCATGCGAGTTCTTATTTTCGCCTTAGGCGACGCGATAGCGGGCGATGGCGTCTTCGTCGAGATCGATCCCGAGGCCGGGCGCGTCGGGGATCGCGAGCACGCCGTCTTTGGCGCGCAGTTTTTGCTTCGTGATCGCTTCGCGCAGATTCGTCTCTTCTTCGGCGACGAATTCGCAGATGAGCGCGTTGGGAATCGCGGCGAGCCAGTGCAGCGCGGCGGCGACGTTGATGTAAGTCGTGAAGCCGTGGTTGGCGACGGGCAGTCCGCGATCCCAGGCGAGCGCGGCGATCTTCATCGCTTCGGTGAAGCCGCCGCAACGGGTGAGATCGACTTGCACGACGTCGATCTTGCCGCGATCCATCAATTCGACGAACGTGGCGCGGTTCGATTCCTCTTCGCCGGCGGCGATGCGGAGCGGGCTAGCGGCGGAGAGCTTCGCGTAGCCTTCGTAGTCGTCCGGACGGAGCGGCTCCTCGAACCAGAACGGCTTGTACTCCTCGAAAGCGCGGGCGCGCTGAATCGCGGTTTTGGCGTCGTAGACCAAGCCGGCGTCGATCATGAGGTCGCAGTCGTCGCCCAGGCCGCGCCGCGCTTCGCGTACAAGCGCGATGTCGGTGGCTTCGTCGCGGCCCATGGGGTCCCATCCGAACTTGACCGCGGTAAAGCCCTGATCGCGATAACGCCCCGCCAACTCACGCGTGGCGTCGGGCGTCGGCCCCCAAAGAGAGCTTGCGTAGCAGCGGATTTGTTTGCGGAAACCGCCGCCCAACAGCTTCCAGACGGGCATCCCGAGCGCCTTGCCCTTGATATCCCACAGCGCCATGTCGAGGCCGGACATCGCATGAATGGCCACCCCGCGCCGCCCGCCGTAGATATTCGCGCGGTACATCTTGTGCCAAAGGTATTCGGTTTCGAACGGATCCTGGCCGATCAGGACGTTCGCGAGTCCGGTGGCCGTCGTGTGCGAGAACGGACCGTCGACGATGCCTTTCGCGCCCATCGGGTTCGAATCGATCTCGCCGACGCCGACAATGCCGGCGTCCGTATACACGCGCACCAGGAGGGCGTCCTGGCCGCTGTCGCATTGTTCTTTGACGACATCCTGGCGCAGATAGATCGTCTCGACTTGGGTGATCTTCATCACAGCTACTGTAGCGAGTAGAATGCCAGTCATGACTCGGCGCGATCAGTTGGCGTTGCTCGGCGCGGGCGCGGCTTTGGCCGCCCGCCCTTTTCAAGCGGAGGCGGCTCCGGCGGGATGGTCGGCCCCCGAGTGGGAAGCGCCGCTCTTCGACTTCCCCAAGCAAGTCTCTTCGCCGGTGAAGATCGCGAGCGTCGAACTGCTAGCGCGCGGTAAGGCGCACTTTGTGCGGGCGCGTTCGACCGACGGCGTCGAGGGCGTCGTGCGAACGAAGGAGATCGACGATTTCATCCCGATCCTGCTGAACCGCGTCGCGCCGTTTTTCGTGGGTAAGGACGCCCGCGATCTGGAACGGCTGATGGACGACGTGTACATCAAGCACTACAAGATTTCGGGACAGGCGTTCTGGTCGCCCGCGGCGTCGGTGGAGCAAGCGATTCTCGACCTGCTGGGCCGCACGGCGAAGAAGCCCGTCGCGCAACTGATGGGCGGGATGAAGCGCACCGAGATTCCGGTTTATCTTTCGGGATCAGGCCGGGAACTCGACGCCGACGGCGAAGTGGACGTCTACATTCGCGGCATGGCGGCGACGGGCGCGCGGGCCTTCAAATTGAAGATCGGCGGTCGGATGTCGCGCAACGCGGACGCGATGCCGGGCCGGACGGAGCGCATGTTGACCGAAGCGCGCAAGCGCGCGGGCGACTCGGCGGTACTGTACGCCGACGCGAACGGCTCGTACGACTACGCGGAAAGCGTGCGCGTCGGGCGGTTGATGCAAGAGCTGAAGTACGGCTTCTTCGAAGAGCCGAGCCCCTGGGAGGAACTGTCGCTCACCAAGCGGGTGGCGGACGCGCTCGAAATGCCGGTGGCGGGCGGCGAGTGCGATCAATCGTTGTGGCGCTTCCACTGGATGATCGAGAATCGCGCGGTGGATATCGTGCAGCCCGATTTGAACTATTGCGGGGGCATGATTCGCGCCGCGCGCATCGCGCGAATGGCGGCGAAAGTCGGTATGAAGATCGTGCCGCACAACACGCAAACCGACGCGGCGGCGTGCAAGATTATGCAGTTCGCGGCCGCGATTCCGAATATCGGCGCCCTGATGGAGTTCCCGTGGCGCGCCGAACCGAAACCCGTGTCGTGGTACTCGCCGAATTTCGTCGTGAAAGACGGCAAAGTGAAGGTGCCGCAAACGCCGGGATTGGGAGTAGAGTTCGACCCCGAGTATCTGAAATCGGCAACGGTCGTTAAGGCGTAAATTAAAGGTATGTCCGCACTGGCCGTCGAGACTCCGCAACTCGTCACCGGCATGCGCATGACGCCGGAAGAGTTTCTGGCGGCATGGGACCGACTGCCGGACGTGAAGCACGCCGAACTGATCGATGGAGTGGTCTACGTGTCATCGCCCGTTTCCAAAGACCATAACGAACCACACCGCCTAGTGGTTTTACTCTTCGCCAATTACGAGATGAACAACCCGGACTGTCATTTCGGCTTCGAGGCGACTTGGACGATGCAAGGCAGCATTCCGCAGCCCGACGTTTTTCTAAGGCGGCGTCCGGCGCACGGCGGACAGTCGCGAAACGGGCTGAAATTCTACGATGGCGCGCCCGAACTCGCCGTGGAGGTTTGCGTAACCTCGACGTCGCACGATTTCGGACCGAAGCTCGCGCTGTACCGTCGCGCGGGTGTGCGCGAGTACGTGACGATCGAAACCTTGCAAGGCAAAATCCGGTGGCGGACGCTCGAAGGCGGAGTTTACGTCGATCTGGAACCGGACGCCGACGGCGTTTACCGTTCGCGCGAGTTTCCCGGATTGTGGTTCGATTCGGCGGCGTTTTGGGCGGACGACATGAAGGGCCTGATCGCGACGCTCGAACGCGGGTTGGCCTCGCGGCCCGAGTAGCGGGAACGGGCGGCGCTAGCCCCAGCCTTGCCACACGTAGGCGCCGAATCGCCGGAAAACCTCGAACCCGAACCGGTCGTAGAGGCGCATCGCCGCCTCGTTCGACGCCGTTACCGTGAGTGTCGCCTCCGCACAACCGTTGTCCCGTAGAGCCGTTAGCGAGCGCTCCAGCAACCGGCTGGCGACGCCCAAGCGTTGCGCGGAGGGGGCGACGCAAATCTGCGTGATATGCCCGACTCGCGAAGCCACCGTGCTGGCGAGCGAGACGCCGAGTAAGCCCCCCGTGGCCCGGTCGATAGCGGCTAACGATCCGCGTCCGAAAAAGTCGCCGCATCCGGGATATTGCAGAAGGTTCGAGAGAAAGCGCCTCGCGCCGGGCGCTCCGCGGTACTGATCGTTGATGCGGCTATCGACGTGATCGCGGTAACAGGAGGCGATCAACACCGCCGCTTCCTCGTGACGCGCCTCGGTCCACGGCACGATGGCGAGTTCGGCGGGCAAGGGGCCGAGGCCCGGAGCGCGGTCGAGCGGCACGCGCAAGAATAGACGGTCGTAACAGGTTAGATTCGCGCGCATGGACAGAGTCGAAGGGGAATTCCGCAACAGCATCAGTTGCGTTTCGATTCGCCGGACATTCGCCATGCCTCGCAGCGCGAGTAGCATCGCGTCGATCAACTGGCGTTCGCCGGCCGCCGCCGCGGGCCCCGGAGAGACGAACAAATCGCCGATCAGCGCCTTGCGATCTTCGAGGACGTAGTAGCCGTACCCCAACGCACGCCGTCCGGCGAACAGCGCCAGTCCGTCGAGGGACTGCGTTTCCATATGCCGGCGGATCATGTGCGCCGTCGGCTCGAAATCCCAGTGCAGCTCTTCGCGCCAAGCGCGGGATTCGTCGTCGAGGAGATCGCGCAAACGCTCCGGCCGCAGGTCGCGCAGCCCGATAATCTCGGCGGGCGGCGGAAAGTGGGCGAGAGCGGCCATACGATCCGTCCGCTACCGGCCCGCCTTCAGGAAATGTTTGATCGCGCGCGCCGCTTGCCGCGTCCGCTGATGATTCTCGATCAGCGCGAATCGTACGTGTTTGTCGCCGGACGGTCCGAAGCCGATGCCGGGCGCGACGCCGACGAGCGCGCGTTCGAGCAGCAGTTTCGCGAAATCGAGCGAGCCCATGGACGAAAACGGCTCGGGAATGGGGGCCCAGAGAAACATCGACCCGCGCGGTTTTTCGACCGGCCAACCGGCTTTACCGAGACCGTCGACCAGCACGTCGCGCCGCTTCCGGTAAAGCTCGCAAATCTTTTTCGTTTCCTCCTCGCATTCGCGCAACCCGATGATCGCGGCGATTTGCAACGGCTGGAAAATCCCGTAGTCGAGATAACTCTTAATGCGCGCCAGAGCGGCGATCATCTTCGCGTTGCCCAGGCAAAAGCCCACGCGCCAGCCCGCCATGTTGTAGCTCTTCGTCATCGAGAAAATCTCGACGGCGTGCTCTTTCGCTCCCTCGACTTCGAGAATGCTCGGCGCGCGATAGCCGTCGAAGGACAGGTCGGCGTAGGCGAAATCGTGCAGCACCATCGTGCCGTGCATTTGCGCCAGGCGGATAATCTCGCGGAAGAACTCGATATCCACGCATTGCGTGGTGGGGTTGTGCGGAAAGTTCACCAGGATCATCTTGGGCTTGCGCGGCGACGAGGCGAACAGATCTTTTAAGCGGTTGAGGAACTCGGCGGGCGTCGGCATCGGCAGCAGGCACGCGTGACCTTCGGCCATGATGACGCCGTACTGGTGAATCGGGTAGGCGGGATCGGGTGTGGCCACCGCGTCGCCCGGCCCTAACACCGCGAACATCAAATGCGCCAACGCGTCCTTGGCGCCAATGGTGGCGATCACTTCCTTGTCGGGATCGAGGCGGACGCCGTAGTTACGCTCGTAGCGTTTGGCGATCTCGATCCGCAGATTCGGCAAACCTTTCGATACGGAGTAGCGGTGATTTCGCGGATTGCGGATGGCCTCGACGGCCTTTTGCACGATCGGTTTCGGCGTGGGACCGTCGGGGTTACCCATGCCGAAATCGACGACGTCCCGTCCCGCCGCGCGCAAGCGCGCCTTCATCTCGTTGGTGACGGCGAAGACGTACGGGGGCAATTTGGCGATGCGGTAATAGTCGGGCGAGGATGCGGCGGACATGAATTTATATTGTAGTGAGCGTGATTTCGAGCCTTGGAAACGCGTTGCTCTACACTCTCGCGGCGTTGGGGATCTTCGCGGCCGCGGTAGCCGCGCTGCGACGCTCGCGCTCCGAAGACTTACCGCAAGCGGTGGTGACCGCAGCGGCGATTCTGGGCGCGGCGTGGATTATCGCGGCGACGATGCACTGAGGCCTTGGACGAGAAAACCCGCCAAGTCCGCGATCAGAATGTTGCCCGCATTACCCGGCGAGTAGTCGATTTTGGGCATTCCGTCGACGGTGATCGCGATGGCGACGCGTCCGCCCTTCGAATACACAATGCCCACGTCGGATCGTAGGGCGTCGAGCGAACCCGATTTCGACGCGACGGGAAACTCCGCGTCGAGACGGCGGCCGATGCCATCCTTGTATTGTTGCCGCTTGAGCGTCGCGACGATTTCGCGCGACACCGCCTCGCTCACGATCGCGCCGCGCTCCAGCCGCGCGAGCAACTCCACCATCTCCGCGCAGGACGAGCGCCCGATGCCGAAGCGGCGATTCTCCGGATCGAGGCCCGCTTTGCTGTGGCCGCTGGGGTTGGGCTTGAGGCTCTTTCCGTCGCCCAGGATCTTGCGCATCGCGCGCGTGACGGGGAAGCCCCACCGGTCGAGACATTCGTTCACGTAGTCCGCGGAAATGCGGTCCAGGATCAGGTTGGTGGCGGTGTTGTCGCTAACGACGATCATGACGTGGCACAGATCGCGAATCGTCAAACGAGTCCCGTCGGCGAACTCGCGAATCACGCCGGAGCCCGCTACTTTATCTTCGGCGGCGATCGGGATCTTCTCGTCGAACTTCAGCCGCCCGGCGCGTTCCGCCTCGTAGACGGCGCACAGGATCGGGAGCTTGACGGTGGACGCCGTGCGCACCGGCTCGGCGGCGGCGCGCGCATAGGAGGCTCCGGTATCGAGATGGCGGGCGGCGATCCAAACTTGGGCGCCGGGATGGCGTTCGGTAAATACGGCGATGGCGGGTTCGATCCGGTCCAACATGAACCTAATTATGCGAGATTGAAACTTGTTTCCAATCGCCGAGTATTGGTGGGCTTATCTCGCCTTCACCGCCTTCGTCGCCGTGCTTTTGGCGCTCGACTTGGGCGTATTCAATCGAACGCCGCGCGCGATCTCGATACCCGACGCCGCGAAGGCCACGATCGGATGGTTCCTGCTGGCGCTCGCCTTCAACTACGTTTTCTACCTCTGGGCGGCTACGCGGCTGCCCATGGCGCAAGCGCACGAAGCCGCGCTGCAGTTCGCGGCGGGCTACCTGGTGGAACGCGCCCTGAGCTTCGACAACATCTTCATCTTCGTCGTCGTCTTCAACTACTTCTCGATTCCCCCGGTCTATCAGCATCGCGTCCTGTTCTACGGAATCGTGGGGGCGTTCGCGTTCCGGGCGATCTTCGTCGCCCTCGGCGCGGTCCTGATGCGCTACCACGCGGTGGTGATGTTCTTCGGGGTTCTGTTGTTGTACACCGGCGCGAAGATGGCGCTGGGCATGGGCAACGAGAAAATCGAGCCGGAGCGCAATCCGGTGATTCGCTTGCTTCGGCGCTGGATGCCGGTCACGGCGGAAATCGACGGCGAGCGATTCTTCAAGCGCATCGGCGGAGTCCGCCACGCCACGCCGCTGTTTATCGCGCTGGTGTTTTTGGAACTCACCGATATCGTGTTCGCCATCGACAGCGTGCCCGCGATTTTCGCCCTCACCGACGAACCCTTGATCGTCTTTTCGTCGAACATCCTGGCGATTCTCGGCTTGCGAGCGATGTACTTCTTGCTGGCGGGCGCGATGGATAAATTCCATCTACTGAAATACGGCTTGGCGCTGGTCTTGATTTTCGTGGGACTCAAGATGGTCTGGTTCAACGGCGTATACGCGCCGCACGTGCCGATCGGTTGGTCGCTGGGGATTATCGGATCGACGTTGGCCATCTTCGTGGCGCTCTCGCTGGCGATGCCCGATCGCGGCACAATGAAGGCGGAAGGCCCGGAGTAGAATTTCTTGAAATCGCCGATGATTCGCAACACCCGCCAGCGGACGGTCATCCGTAAAGTGTTCGAGGACACCAATCGCCCGCTGGGCGCGCCCGAAGTCCTGGAGGCGGCGAAGCCTCTGCTGGCCGGACTGGGCATCGCCACCGTGTATCGCACGATCAAGGCTTTGCTCGAAGAAGGCTGGCTGACGCCGGTCGAACTGCCGGGCGAGCCGCCCCGCTACGAATTGTCGGGCAAGGATCATCACCACCACTTCCACTGCCGCGACTGCGGCAAAGTCTACGAGCTCGAAGGTTGCGTCGACAATCTGAAAAAGATGACTCCGCCCGGCTTTCGCCTGTTGGGCCACGACGTGATCCTTTTCGGACTCTGCCTCGCCTGCACGCGCGCCGCGCGAGCTTAGGCGCCACCCCTTGCCGCCCCGGTAAGGACGTGATACAGTTCCGCCCAAAGGAGTTTCACCATATATGAAACGGTTCATGGGTCTAGGTCTGACGTTCGCCTCCTGGAGCTTCGCGCAGGTTAACGTCGGCTCGATTTCGGGCACGGTCGTCGATTCCTCGGGCGCGGCGGTGGCCGGAGCGGCGGTTCAACTCGGCCTCCGCTGGGAGTACGAAGCGCCGATGACCGAGCGGTTCGACCGTCTGGCGATCGTCGATCACAACGCCGACAACGGATATCGCGCGCGTTCGGGCTACAACTTCGCCACCGACGTGATCGGAGCGGGACAGTTGCCCGCCGGTTCGCCGGTCCCCAACTTGAGCGGTCCGTTCACCGGTGGCGTCGGATTGGTGGGAACTCAACAGTTTCCCGGCCGCGGAAACACGAACTCCGTTTTCTCGAACTTCGGTCCGCGCCTGGGTCTCGCCTACAAGCTCACCGACAAGCTAGTGCTGCGCACGGGCGCGGGCATTCTCTACTCGGGATATACGGGCAACGCTTCGGGTTCCGATTCGCTGTCGATCCAGCGCTTCTTCCGGACGCGCGGCGACGCGCTGATCACTCCGGATAACGGACGCACCGTCGCCGCCACCCTGTCGAACCCGTTTCCGAACGACGCGGGCCTGCAACGGGCGACCAACGATCCGGCGGAGATCGTCCGGCGCTATCAAGGTAGCGGACTCTTCGCCTATCAATACGACCAGCGGCCCTCCTACGAGATCAGCTACAACTTCGGGTTGCAGCAACAAGTGGGCAAGTGGGTGTTCGAGGCGACGTTCATCGGCAACCGCGGCGTTCACCTGTACGTCGGCGGCAATCCTTGGGTCAATCCGCTCGATCAGCGCTACTTGACGCTCGGCGCGGATATGGAGCGCGTCGTCGCCAATCCTTTCGCCAACGCGGGCAACGCGGAGAATGGCACCATCCTCACGCGGCCGACGATCGCCTACAAATACCTGCTTCGCCCCCAGCCTCACTTGGTGGGCGACAATCGCATGCTGCAACGCTCCACGGGAAACTCGATTTACACGGCCGGATACTTTCGCGCCGAGCGCCGCTATGCGAGTGGGTTGAGCCTTCTAGTCTCTTATACGGTTTCGAAGCTACTCGAAGATACGGCGGCGAAAACCGGCAGCCAGTACGCGTTACCGCAAGACGGCAAGACGTTCTCCGACATTCGCGGACTGAGTATCCAGGACATCCCGCAAAAACTCGTCGTGACGTATCTCTACGACATCCCCATCGGCAAAGGCCGCAAATGGTTCGGCGCGCCGTCCGGGGTAGAGCAAAAAGTCGCCGAGAAGGTGGTGGGCGGATGGGCGGTTAGCGGCTTCACTACCATTCAATCGGGATACCCGCTGCAAATTATCCAGAACGACAACTATACGGGCGGACAGGGTTGGGGCAAGCTGCGCCCGACGCTTACCGGCGATTACTTCGCGGGCGCGTCGAGCGTGCGGGACGCGGTGGGCTTTCCGGCGGAGGCCAAGGGCCGCTACATCAATCGCAACGCCTTCGCGATTACGAACCGGTATGGCATCGGCACTCTTCCGCACGTGCTGCCCAACATGCGGCAGCCGAGGTTCAACGTCACCGATCTCGCCGTGATGAAGGATTTTCGCTTTACCGAGCGCAGCTTTCTCCAAATTCGGCTGGAGGCGCAGAACGCGTTCAACCACCCCGTGTTCACGCTCGGAACGAACGAGCAAAACATCCAGAACGCGAACTTCGGCACGTTCAACGCGACGCTCAGCCAGCCGCGTAACATGCAGTTCGGCGCGCGGTTCGTGTTCTAATCGGGCGCTATAATTCGCTTATGGGCGCTACGACTCTTGTCGATCCGGCGGTAATCGCGCAACTCGACGCCGAGGAGCGCGATTTCGAGGTGATCGACGGGGAGATCCACGAACTCATGAGCGCGGCCGCGAAACACAACCGACTTGGCTCCAACCTGATCGTTTCCTTGAACGAGCCGCTGCGTTCGCTCGATTGGGGACAAATCGTCTACGAGACCGACTTCCTGTTCGCCGACGATCAGCGGCTGCGGCCCGATATCGCCTTGCTGTCGCACGCGACGTGGAACGCCTCCGACCCGAGCCGCGTACCGATGCGAGCGATTCCCGAAATCGCGGTCGAGATCGTCTCGCCCTCCGACAACGCCAGCCGCCTTCGCCGGAAGATCGCCATTTACCGAGGGTCGGGCGTCCGCGAAGTTTGGGTGCTTTATCCAGATATCCCTTCAATAACCGTCTATTCGAGCGCCGGTGTTCGCGACCTAGGCCCGCAAGACCGAATCGAGACGCCGCTCCTGCCCGGTTGGTCGCTCGCTCTCGGCGAGTTACTCGCGAACGCTTAGCTCTCCCGGTACTCGCCGAACACGCGCCGCAAGCGGTCGGCGATTTCGCCCACCGTCGCCATCGCCGCGACGCATTCGACGATTTTCGGCATTAGATTGTCCGACCCGCGCGCGGCTTGTTCGAGCGCGTTCAGGCGATCGTCGCACCGGGCGGCGGCGCGCGAGGCTCGCACGTCCCGCAAGCGTTCGACCTGCCGCCGTTCGAGTTCGGGATCGACGCGGAAGGTCGGAATCGGCGCCGCTTCCTCTTGCCGGAAGCGATTGACGCCGACGACGACGATTTCGCCGCTCTCGATTCCGCGCTGATACGCGTAGGCGGACTCCTGGATGCGCCCTTGAATAAACCCGCGCTCGATGGCCGCGAGCGCGCCGCCCATCCCGTCGATCCGGGCGATCGTCTCCCGGGCCTCTTCCTCGATCCGGTCCGTCAGTTCCTCCACGGCGTACGCCCCTCCCAGCGGATCCGGCGTGGCGGTCACGCCGGTTTCGTAGGCCAGAATCTGCTGCGTCCGCAGGGCGATCCGCGCGGACTCCTCCGTCGGCAACCCCAGCGCCTCGTCCCGCGAGTTGGTGTGCAGCGATTGCGTCCCGCCCAGCGCCGCCGCCATCGCTTGGAGCGCCACGCGCACCACGTTGAGATCCGGCTGCTGCGCGGCGAGCGTCGCGCCCGAGGTTTGCGTGTGGAACCGCAGCATCCACGATTTCGGATCGCGCGCGCCGAACCGCTCCCGCATGAGGCGCGCGTAGAGCCGCCGCGCGGCGCGGAACTTAGCGATCTCTTCGAGAAAGTTATTGTGCGCGGCGAAAAAGAAACTCAGCCGCGGCGCGAACCGGTCGATCTCCAGCCCCGCCGCCAACGCCGCCTCCACATAGGCGATCGCGTTGGCCATCGTGAACGCCACCTCCTCCGCCGCCGTCGATCCCGCTTCCCGAATGTGGTAGCCGGAGATCGAAATGGTGTTCCACTCGGGCATTTCCGCGCCCGCCCAAGCGAACAGATCGGTGACGATCCGCATCGCCGGACGCGGCGGGTAAATCTGGGTGCCGCGGGCGATGTACTCCTTCAGAATGTCGTTTTGGATCGTCCCCGAAAGCTTTGTCGGATCCGCGCCTCGCTCCACGGCGACTTGCCGGTAGAGCGCCAACAGAATCGCCGCCGTCGAGTTGATGGTCATCGACGTGGACACCTCGTCCAATCGAATGCCGTCGAACAGCGCGCGCATGTCGGCCAAAGACGCGATCGCGACGCCGACTTTGCCTACTTCGCCCGCCGCGAGCGGATGATCCGAATCGAGGCCGATCTGCGTGGGCAAATCGAAGGCGACGCTAAGACCCGCCGTGCCTTGCGAGATCAGATACCGGTAACGCCGGTTCGATTCTTCGGCGGTACCGAACCCCGCGTACTGGCGCATCGTCCAGAGACGCTTGCGGTACATCCCGGCGTAAATGCCGCGAGTGTAGGGGTACTCGCCGGGAGGGGGGAGAGGCTCTTTCACGAACGGTCGATCTTGCGCGCGCGGCGGAAGGATGCGACGCCGCACCACGCCATGACGAACGCGAACAGACCGCCCAGGAACATCCGGCCTTGTCCGTCGCTCGAATCCGCGGCCGTCTGCCAGGCGCGGAACACCGAGCCGCCCGCGATAATCGCAAACACTAGAAAAACAAAGCCGATCATCTCGTTCCAGAGCACCCGCAACGGGCGGATAACTCCGGGAACGACCGTTTTGACGAACTTACCGGCGGCGTCGAGCATGGGCTACGGAAACGGCGATTCACCGCCGATACCTTTACTGTACGCCGAAGCCCTGGCGATGCAACCCGCAGGGCTTACGGGACATCTCTACCGGTAGAAGTTGTGCCTCGAATCCGGCGGCTTTTCGACCGCCGGTGTTATATTTGGGGTGGCGTCCGGAAAAGAGGAACCGGTTGGACGAACGACTGAAAGAGCTCATGCAGGAGTTGGGCAACGCGATTAACGAATCGCTTTCGGATTCGGATCGGATCGCTTCCGCCATCGGGGATATTAAACGCGCGGGCTACGACGTGTTTCTGGTTCTCGAAGCCACCATAGGCTTCAACAAACGCGACGAAGCGGACGACGACGACGACGAAACGTCGATCGAGGAGACTCCCGCGCCCAGCGGCTTCCGTTCGACCGGCCGCTTCAAGTGGACCAATCAAGACCACAAGTTCTTGAAGGCGCTGAAGATCGCCACCGAAGAAGATCCCCGGTAACCCGCTACAGCCGCTCGTAAAGAGAGAGCGTCTCGCGAGCCGCTCTCTCCCACGACATCTCCGCCGCGCGCGTTCTACCTTCTTTGGCGTATCGTTCCCGCAAATCGGGCGAGTCCGTGAGCGCCAGAAGACCTTCGGCGATCGATTCTACGTCGGCGGGATCGACGAGTATCGCCGCGTCCCCCGCCACTTCCGCCATCGCCCCGTAGTTCGAAGTCAGCACCGGCAGCCCGGCGGCCATCGCTTCGACGACCGGAATTCCAAAGCCCTCGCCCAGCGACGGGAAAGCCAGCACCGCGCTTCGCGAGTAGAGTTCCGCGAGCCGCGCGTCGCTCGCGTAGCCGAGTAGGTCGATGTCCGCGCGCCGCGGGCTGCGCTCGATGCGGTCGAGAACCGCCTCCGATCCGTAACCCCGTCCGCCCGCGATCTTCCACCGCCACCCGGCGGGCGTGCGCTCAACCGCTTCGCACAGGCGCACCAGATTCTTACGTTCCTGGATCGCCCCGACGGTGAGGATCCACGGCTCTCGCGCGGAGACGAGGGCGGAGCTTCTGGAAAGACGAACGCCGTGATAGACGACGCGGATTCGCGAGCGCGGCACGCCGAGAAGCTCTTCCACTTGACCGGCGGTAAACGAGGACACGGCGACGATCGCGTCGGCGCGCTCCGCCGCCTCCCGCGAGAATCGCGCGAACCGCTCGCGGAACTCGGGTGTCGAGTATTCGCCGGTCATCACGAAGAGGTCGTGGAACGTCGCGACGAACTTTCCGCGCTTGGCCCGCGGCAGACGCTGATTCAAGCCGTGGAAGATCTCGGTGCGGGGCGCGACGGATTCGAGCAGCAAGCGCGCGCCGCCGCGAGCGAGCCCTCGAAGGAAACGGTGCGGGCGGTAGTAACGCCGGAATTCGGCTTCCGGCGCGAGTCTCTCGATGGCACGCGTCAGTTCTCGGCTGTACACCGAGACTCCGGTCGGCTCGCGATCGAGCGAGTAGGTCGCGTCGAAGCCAACCGTCCGGCGGAAACTCAAACCGCGACTTTATACTCGCGGAGCTTCCGGTAGAGCGTAGTTCGCCCGATGCCGAGGAGGTTCGCCGCCATCAGGCGATCGCCCTTGGTGTATTCGAGCGCGCGCAGGATTTCGCGCCGTTCCAGTTCGGCGAGCGGAACGATGGGCGACGGATCGAGAGTCGTCGCGTAGCCCGGCGGAATGGGAACCGCGTTAGAGTTCGATACCGCCGAATGCAGATTCGAGAGCGTCTGCCAGTGGCGGTCCGACGCCGGAACCGCGGCACCCGTCGCGCCAACGGCCGCCGCGGCGGCGTGCGCCTCGGACCTCGCCGCTTGGCTCAACAAGTAGTTCTGCATCGTCGACGGCAAGTCCGCCGAATGCAGCACCGGCCCCGAGTTCACCGTCACCATATGCTTGACGCAGTTCTCGAGTTCGCGCACGTTGCCCGGCCACGGATACGCGTTCAGCAACGCCATCGTGTCCGCCGACATCTCGTGCCCTTTGCCGTAGCGGGCGAGGAAGTGCTCCACCAGCGCCGGCAGATCCTCGATCCGCTCTCGCAGCGCGGGCAAGCGAAGCGTGACGACGTTCAATCGGTAGTACAAATCTCGACGGAACGAGCCCTTTTCGACTTCGCGTTGCAAGTCGCGGTTGGTGGCCGCGATCACGCGAAAATCGGAGCGCCGATTGCTCAACGCGCCTACCGGTCGGAACTCTTTCTCCTGCAGAACGCGCAGTAGCTTCGATTGCAAATCGAGCGGGAGTTCGCCGATTTCGTCGAAGAAGGCGGTGCCGCCGTTGGCCAACTCGATCAACCCCGTCTTTTGGCCGGTGGCGCCGGTGAACGCTCCTTTCGCGTGTCCGAACAGTTCGCTTTCCATTAGGGAGCCGACCATCGACGAGCAGTCGATGGTGACGAACGGGCCGCGAGGATCGACTTCGTGCAACGCACGCGCGATCATCTCTTTTCCGGTTCCGGTTTCGCCTAGCAGCAAAACCGGCCAACGGTATCGGCCCAACCGTTCCACTTGGCGGAGAACGATTTGCATTCGGCTACCTCGGCCCACCACGGCGCCTTGAGGCATAACCTCCTGAGGCTATCACGAGAACGGGCGAAAATGTTTCGGAGCCGCGAGACGGTTCAGGGCGTCTTCACCACTCGGATGCGAACCGGCGCGGTGCCGGGGCGGACGAGATCGATCTTTTCCGCCGCCGCGCGGGAAAGATCGATGATGCGCCCTTCGACGAAAGGGCCGCGGTCGGTGATGCGGACCTCCACCTTGCGCGAGTTCCGCTTGTTGCGCACCTCCACCCACACGCCGAACGGCAGCGTCTTGTGCGCGGCGGTCATTTTGTTCATGTCGTACGTCTCGCCGTTGGCCGCTTGGCGTCCATGATACGGATGGCCGTACCAACTCGCGATACCGTCCTCGGTCCAACCTTTCGGGACGCTCTTCAACGGTGGTGGAAGAGAGGCGCGCGCCGGTTTTCTTCCGCATCCCATCGCGAACGACGCCAGGACGACGGCGACGAAAACGGCGTAATTCCGCATACAACAATTTTAGTGCGAAATGTTTTATTCGAATCGAGGCGCCGCGCGAGCCCGTCGAGCATTTTTTTCTTGACTTTAGATCCGAAAGACTTTATATCTGGATCACACTGCGGTCTTACGGGATCGCAAATTTTAGATGTTAGGGAGAATCGATCAATGAAGAACGCGACCAAGAAGGCTGCCAAGAAGGCTCCTGCGAAAAAGGCGCCCGCCAAGAAGAAGAAGTAAGAACCGCAGCCTCAATCTCAACCACAACGCGGCCCCGGGCAACCGGGGCCGCTCGATTTTTACGCGCTCGTTTTTTTTCGTAGGGCGAGAGCGCGAAACTCGCCGCCCATCGCGAAGAGCAATGTTTTCAGGCCTCCGGCGTCGATCTCCGCGGCTTGCGATACGGCGTCTTCGCCCGCCTCCATCAGCAAAGCGCGCATCGATCCGCGGAACTCGACGGCGAATCCGCTTCGTTCGGCCTCGCGTTCGAGCGCGTCGAAGTTTACGTGCGCGGTAATGTCGCGCTCGCCCGGCGAGTCGAGCGCGTCCTCTTCCGCGCGGTGCCGGCGATAGCTCATCAACGACCCGCGCGGAAAGCGACCGGCGTACTCGCGCTCGTCGTAGCCGTAGTCGAAGATCAGCGCGAAGCCTTCGCGCAACGCTCGCGCGAACTCGCCCAGCGTTGGCGCGAGGCGCGCGCACTCTTCCCGGTTGGGCTCGATCGTCCAAACGAACCGCGCGCCGCTCCAATCGACCAGAGCCTCGCGCTCGCCGCGAAACGCGCGACATGGCAGGGCGTCGAACAACTCGTTGGCGACGATAGCGCCGTCGACGACTTGCGGCGCGCGGACGCCAATCTCCACCGCGCGATAGTCCCAACCGTCGAACGCCGATCGCAGATCGCCGCGCCCCGCGCCCCAGTCGACCGCCGTCCGATGCGGCATGCGGCGTTCGAGCCACGCGCGCACCAACATTCCGAAGGCGGGAAACTGCGTCGCGGTGAAGAAGTCGCCGCCGCGCCCGAACGGATCGCGCCTCGAGCGGTAGTAACCGAACTCGGGATGATAGAGCGCCCGTTCCATGAAGCGCTCGAAAGAGATAGGACCATCGCGCTCGATCTCGCCGCGCAACAACCGCGTGAGTTCGCCCGCCACGCGCTAGTCGAGCCGGGCGGCGAAGTCGCGAGCGATCATGTCGGCGTCTTTCTCGATCAGCCCCACGACTCCGGCGAGATACGGACCCTTTTGAAAGGCGAACACCGGCGTAAGGCCGTCGAGACCGTAGTAGCCGCCGAAATGAGGAACGAATTTGAAGCTCGCGAAGGTGGACTTCAAGTCGAAGAGCAACAACGCCGCCGCTTCGCCGCTCGCGGTTTTCACGAGGAAGAGCCGCCACGCGACCGCGCCGTCTTTGTAATCGGCCACGTTGCCCGGCGGCAAGAGGTCTTTCCCTAACGTGTGTTCGGGATCGATGCGTACGGCGACGCGATTCTTCGCCGGGAAGCGCCGCGTCTCGTCTAACGGGGCCGGATACTTTTTCGCGGGTTTCGGCGCTTCGACGACGGGAGTTTCCTTCGATGCGTTAGAGCATCCGGCCAGAAGCGCGGCGACGACGAGCGGAGCGAGTCTAAACACGGTAGTAGTCGGGCCGCCAGTTCACGATCGATTGCTTAATGTCTTTCGGCGCCATCTTCGCGGCGATCGTCTTCTCGACGAGCGCGGGCAACTCGGCGTCGGAGGCGAATCGCAAAGCGATCAACTGCCCTTCGTTCAATTCGCCGATCCGCGGTCGCAGATGATCGGGCAGCAGTTGCGTAAGCCGCAACCGTTCTTCGAGCCGGATCGTCCGGTCCTGCACCTTGAGCGAGTAAAGCCGCATTTTGAACACCCCGAGAAATAGCACGAAGCCGACGCCCGCGCGCCACCAGGCGTAGCCCGTCCCCTCGTTCACCGCCGCCGCCGTCGCGCCGATAAACAGCACCAGCGTCAGCGGCGCCAACACGAAGTGGAACACGGGGTCGTACTTGCCGTGATTCGCGAACGTCTGCGGTTTGCGTTCCATCTATTTCTCCAGAATGAAGCTGCCGAGCACCAGTGAGTCTATCCCAGACGAGTAGAAGCTCCGTACGGCGTCGCGCGGCGTGCACACCAGTGGATCGCCGAACAGGTTGAACGACGTGTTGTAGAGCACGGGGAGCCCCGTCTCGCGTCCGAACTCGACCAGCAGGCGATGGAACAACGGATTCGCCTCCCGCTCCACCGCATGCACGCGAATCAGGCCGGAACCGAGCAACGCCGTTTCGAACGTCCGGCGATGTTCGGCGCGCACCGTTCCCACGGTCGAAAGGAAGCGGGCGTTCGGCCCCACCTCGAAAAACTCGGCGGCGCGTTCGGCGGGAACGGCGGCGGCGAACTTGCGGAAATTCTCGCGCCGCTTGATGTAGACGTTCAGGTTCTCGCTCGAGTAGGGATTGAGCGGCGAGGCGAGAATGCTGCGATGGCCCAGCGCGCGCGGGCCGAACTCCATCGGACCCTGCATCCACGCGACGATCTTGTTGTCGGCCAGCAGCCTCAGCGCCGCCGCCAGCAACTCGTCGGTCGTTAACAGATAGCGGAACCGCAGCTTGCAATTCTCGATCACCCGCTTGATGTCCTCGGCTGTGTAGCTGGGCCCCAAAGCGAGCGTCGAGAGCGGATCGCAAGCGCCGCCGCTCGCCGCGTGCGCCAAGTACGCCGCGCCGATCGCCGTTCCGGCGTTGCCCGACGCGGGCTGTACGAACACGTTTTTCCACCGGCCGCTCGTTTCGAAAGCGCGAACCAGCAGGGCGTTGAAGAACAGCCCTCCCGCGAGGCAGAGATGGTCGCCGTCGCCCGCCATCGCCATCGCGAGTTCGGCGACGGCCTGTTGCAAGCTCGCCGCGACATCCGCCGGGCCGTTACCCGCTACCGCTTGCGCGAACCGCTCGCCGAAACGTCCGGGCGACTGCCGGTCGTCGGAATCGTAGCCGCGATCGACGGTGCCCCACGGCTCGCCGAGAATCTCGCGGAACAGCGGCGCGAGTTTCGGCTGCCCCGCCGCCGACATCCACTGCACTTTATGCTCGTCTTCGCGCGCCTCGAAACCGAGAAACCGCGCGACGCGGCTGTACAACTCGGCCGCCGAATCGGGCGCTTGCTGTTCCTTATCCAGCGTCAAACTCGATCCCGCCGCCGTCCAGCGGGTGGCGGTCGTCAAATCGCCGCCGGAATCCATCACGAGCACCGTGGCTTCGGAAAATCCCGCCGCGAAAAACGCCGACGCCGCATGCGCCGCGTGGTGGCTGAACAGGCGGACGCGCGCGTTGGGCAGTTCGGCGCGCAGAGCGGCGATGCGTTCGGCGGCGATGGGCCGCGCGATCGCGATGGTGGCGACCTCTTCCGGCGCGGCTTTCGCGAGCGCGAGGCAGGTTGTCAACGCTCCGCGCGCACCCACTTTTTTCTCCTCCACCGCCGCCACCAGACGCCCGTCGCGCAGAACCGCCCAAGCCGGATCGTGCGGCGCGCCTCCCCACCCGACGATTAAGCTCATACGGCGGCCAGCCTCGCGATCGCTCGCTCTCGTCCGATCGCCATGAACAGCGCGAAGGCGCTAGGGCCCACCGCTTGCCCCGTCAGCGCGGCGCGCGAGGCGTTGATCAACACGCCGGCCTTCACGCCCCGCTCGTCGCAAAGCGCCCGCAAAGCCGCTTCCACGCTTTCCTCGCCGAATTCCGGCGTTTCCGAAAGCCGTTTCGCCAGTTCGCGGCACAATTCGCGCGCGCCCGGCGCGTCGAGCCTCGCCCGTGCGTCGGGATGCATCGGAAAATCGTCCGCGAAGTACGCGCGGCCTTTTTCCGGGAAGTCGCGCAACGTCAGGAAGCGCGAGCGGATCAAATCGACGGTCGCGGCGAACCAAGCTTGGTCGAACAACGCTTCGTCGCTTGGCGCCGGAAGGCCCGCGCACTCGAGTTCCGCGCGCACCAGAGGAGTCAACTCCGCCACGGGCATCGTGCGCAGATGCTGTGAGTTCAGCCACATCGCTTTCGGATCGATGGGATCGGCTTCCGAAAAGTTCACCGTCGCGTTGGCGCGATTGATGCCTTCGAAGCTAAACGCGGCGACGAGTTCCGCACGGGACATCTGTTCGCGGTTGTCCTTTGGATTCCACCCGAGAAGGCACAGAAAGTTGATGTAGGCGTGCGGAAGAAAGCCCGCGTCGCGGTACGTCGTGACGCTCACCACCGGACCGTGCTTGCGCTTCGAGAGCTTCGCGCCGTCCGGAGCCACCAGCAAGGGCAGGTGCGCCACGTTCGGTACCGCCGCCCCCAGCGCCTCGAAAAGCAGCACGTGCTTGAACGTGTTCGACAGATGGTCTTGCCCGCGCACGATGTCGGTAATTCGCAAGTCCGCGTCGTCGGCGCAGGAGGCCAAGTGATAGGTCGGCATGCCGTTCGAACGGAGCAGCGCGAAATCTTCGACATCGTCCGCGTCCTTCTCCTGCGCCCCGTAGACGCGGTCGGCGAACCGAACTTTCGCGCCTTCGCCGCGCGGGACGCGAAATCGCAGCACGAACGGCTCGCCCGCGTCGGCGCGCGCCCGGCTCTCTTGCGGCGACAACTCGCGCGCGCCCGGATTGAACAGCCACGGTCCGCCACCGGAAGCGGCGTCGTCTCCCCCGTGGTGCGCGGGCGTGAAGTCTCGATAGGCGAGTCCCTTTTCGAAAATCTTCCACGCCGCCGCGCGATGCAAGTCGAGCCGCTCGGATTGCCTATAGAACTCGTCCCATTCGAGCCCCAGCCAGGCGAGCCCTTCGAAGATCGACCGCTCGGAGGCGTCGGTATTGCGCTCCACATCCGTGTCGTCCAGACGAAGGATCATCGTGCCGCCGGTCTTGCGGGCGTAGAGCCAGTTGAAGATAAACGTTCTCGCCGAACCGATATGCAGATAGCCGGTGGGCGAAGGGGCGAAGCGGACTCGAACCATGTTGGGAAAACTCAGGATATCAGCCGGGCGTGAAGTTCCTTGAATTGCGCGACGCTCAACTGTTCCGCGCGCAAACCCGCTTCGGGCAGCGCTTCGATCGCCGGAAACTCGCCGCGCAAATTGTTACGCAGCGTTTTGCGCTTCCACCGGAACGCCGAGGAGACGAATCGCAGGAACGTAGGATCGCGCTGGGCGGTTGGGGTTAGGCGCACCACGGCGGATTCCACTTTGGGCGGTGGCGAGAAGGCCGACGCGGGCACGCGAAACAGCTTTTCCACCGACGCTTGCGACTGGGTCGCCACGCTCAAATAGCCGTAGTCGCGCGTGTGGGGCGAGGCGGCGAGGCGGTCCGCCACTTCCTCTTGCACGAGAAACACCGCGCGCGAGAATCCCGAAGCGAGCGTCTTCTCGACGATCGGCGACGTGATGTAGTACGGCAGATTACCCACGATCGCCGCCGGGCCCCATTGCGCGAGATCGATATCGAGAACGTTCCCCTCGACCAGTTCGACGCCGGGGAATCTCTCGCGCAAGCCCGTCGCCAGAGCGGCGTCGATCTCAACCGCAATCAACCGCTCGCAGCGCTCAACGAGATACGTCGTGAGGGCGCCTCGACCGGGGCCGATCTCGACGACCAGCGATTCGCGATCCGGACAAGCCGCCTCCGCGATGCGGCGCAGCGCCGATTCGCTCTTGAGGAAATGCTGCCCGAGCCGCCGGCCCACTTACTTGCGCGCGTCCCGCCGAGGCTTAGCCCCGGACATCGATGTGGCCGCGCCGAAAGCTGACGCGAATGCGGCCGCTCACCGGCTGTCCGAACGCCGTCGCGGGCTTGAATTCGCTGAACAGCATCAAGTTCACCATCGCGCGCCGCATCGCCGGGTCTTTCGCGCCGACGCCGCCGACGATGCGGTAATCGAGCAAGCGGCCCTCGTTGCCCACCAGAAGATCGACGATCAAATCGTCGTCCGAGAATTCGATGGGCACCATACTCTTGAACGCCGCTTCGGTGTAGAAGACCGTCGGAACGTCGGCGTCGATCATTCGCCCGCGCAGAGGATACGACGATACGAACAAGCTGAAGAACACGGCGGCGGTGGTAACTCCGCCCGCGAAAGGCAGCGCCAACGGCTTCAGCAAGTTGTCGAACCAGAGACTGGCGTCCTCGACCGCGTGCCGCGCCGCCGCCGCCCAACTGCGCCAACGCAACCGCCGGGCCCGCTCTCGCGAGGCCGTCACGCGGAGGGCGACGGTTGTCCGTTCCGGCACTCGCCGCGATCGGAGACTTCGTAACGAGTCGCGAATCGCGCGAGTTTCGGGGTACTCGCCGTGACCGTTGGTCATACCCGCTCTCCTTCCGCGATCCAGCGCGAAGCCGGTTCCGCCCGTTCGAGCGCGCGCCGCAGCGCCTCGCGCCCGCGCAAGATTCTCGATTTCACCGTCCCCAGGTTCGTCTCCAACACTTCGGCGATTTCGTCGTAACTCAGCTCGTCGATATCGCGCAGAATCACCGCCGCGCGATACACCGGGTTGATCTTCGCCAGCGCTTTTTCCAGACACTCCTGCGTTTCGCGGTCGCACACCAACTCGTACGCCGAGCGCGAACGATCCACCGCGAACTCTATCGCTCCGGGAATCTCGTCCGCGCTTTCCAAACCGATTTCGCGCCGCCGGTGCCGCGAAAAGAACCGCCGGTGGTTATGCGCTTCGTTCACCGCGATCCGGTAAATCCAGGTCTTCAAGCTCGACTGCCGCCGGAACGATCCGATCTTGCGAAACACCTTCAGAAAGACCTCTTGCAGCACGTCCGACGCGTCGTCCGGATCGTCCAGCAGCCGGGCGATCAAGTTGTACACCGGATGCTGAAACCGTTGGATGAGAGTCTCGTAGGCGTCTTCCTCGCCCGCGCGCAACGCCGCCACTAAGCGGTCGTCGACCGTCTCATAAACGGCGCCGTCTCCAAGAGAGGCTATCGGAATTCCGGGCACATAGTCGGCCACTGGATCACCTGTCCCGATTCTAACGTGACAACCCGTATAAGTAGACACCGGCTCGGGCCGCCGGGTTCCCGATACACTTGACGTTTCGCCCATGCGTACCTTTTCGATTCTCCTAATCGGCGTCGCGCTCGCCGCGCAACCGCGACCGGGCTCCAAGTCCGTCGCTTGGCCGGCCTTCGGCGGCGGCTCCGACAATATTCACTACTCGCCGCTGAAGCAGATTAACGCCAAGAATGTCGACCGGCTGAAAGTCGCCTGGACCTTCGAATCCGGCGACGAGTACCGCGGCTCGAACCTCCAGTGCAACCCGATCATGGTCGACGGAACGCTCTACCTGACCACGGCGCGCCTTCAGGTGGCCGCCCTCGATCCCGCGACGGGCAAGCGCCTTTGGGTTTTCGACGGGCTGAAGGGCGAGCGCCCCGGCCATCGCAATCGCGGCCTCACTTACTGGACCGACGGCAAGCGGTCGCGGATTCTTTTCGCGCTTCAGCACGAGTTACTCTCGCTCGACGCCAAAACCGGCGAACTCGACTTGGCCTTTGGGGAGCGAGGCCGGGTCGATCTGCGGAAGGCGTTCGACCGTCCCGCCGAACTCACCACGATCAGCGTCCCCACGCCTGGCGCGATCTACGGCGATCTCATCATCCTCGGCAGTTCCGTTCCCGAAACGCTGCCTTCCACGCCCGGCGACATTCGCGCGTACAACGTGCGGACCGGCCAGCTTGTCTGGACCTTCCACACCGTACCCCGTCCCGGCGAGTTCGGCTACGAAACCTGGCCGAAGGACGCCTGGAAGCATACGGGCGGCGCCAACGCCTGGGCGGGACTGACGGTCGATACCAAGCGCGGTCTGGTCTACGTCCCCACCGGCTCCGCCGCTTTCGATTTTTACGGCGCCGACCGACACGGCGACAACCTCTTCGCCAACACGATTCTCTGCCTCGACGCCAAGACCGGCCAACGCAAGTGGCACTTCCAGACCATCCGGCACGACGTCTGGGATCTGGATTTTCCCGCCGCGCCGCTGCTGGTTACCGTTCGCCACAAGGGGAAACCGGTGGACGCCGTCGCGCAGGCGGGCAAGGACGGCTACTTGTACGTTCTGAATCGCGAGACGGGCGAGAGTCTTTTCCCGATCGAGGAGCGGGCGATCCCATCCTCGCCCGTCGACGGCGAGTTGCTGGCGAAGTCGCAGCCCATCCCGCGGAAGCCCGCTCCGTTCGTCCGGCAGGAGTTCACCGAAGAGACGGTGACGAACCGCACTCCCGAGGCTCGCCGAGCCGTTCTCGACCAATTGAAAAATCTCGATCACGGTCCGCGCTTTACCCCGCCCAGTCTTAAGGGCACGGTGATTTTCCCAGGCTTCGGCGGCGGCGCGGAATGGGGAGGCGGCGCTTACGATCCCGAAACGCATCTCTACTACGTCAACGCGAACGAAATGGCTTGGATTCTGCGCTTGGTGCCGCCCGGAGCCACTCGCACGACGGACCGCACGCGCGGCATCTATCGCAGCCGCTGCGCCGGGTGCCATCGCGCCGACATGAAGGGCGCACCTCCCGAGTACCCGGCGGTCGACAACTTGGCGGAGCGGATGACGGCCGAGCAACTCGAGACGATTATTCGTAACGGCAGCGGACGTATGCCGGGATTTTCTTCGCTAGGCGATCCCGCCATCAAAGCCCTGACGAACTACTTACTGAAAAAGGAAGATACCGAGGTTCGCGTCGCCTCGGGACCCAGACCGCCGGTGCAACTGAAGTACGCGAGCGACGGGTATAACCAATTCTTCGACCACGAAGGTTACCCCGCCAATTCTCCTCCGTGGGGAACCTTGTCGGCGATCAATTTGGATACCGGCGACTACGCTTGGAAAATTCCTTTCGGGGAGCATCCCGAGTTAGCCGAAAAAGGGATTAAGGATACCGGAAGTTGGAATCACGGCGGGGGCGTCGTCACCGCCGGAGGGCTGTTCTTTATCGGCGCGAGTCATCTCGACCGTAAGTTCCGCGCCTACGACAAGCTAACCGGTAAATTGCTTTGGGAAACCCTGCTGCCTAGCTCCGGAGTGGCCACTCCGGCCACTTATATGGTGAACGGCAAGCAATATATCGTGATCGCGGCGGGCGGCGGCCGCGGAACTCCGTCGAAGGGTACTTACGTCGCCTTTGCGCTTCCGTAGCGGACGCTAGAAGCTTCGCCCGCGCATCGCGACTAAGTCGTCCACGGCGAGCGTTTCTTTCGCCACGAAGCCTTCGCCGTACTTACAACCGATCAAGTTGCCGTAGTAACGGGCCACCGCCGCCAAGCGGTCGACGATTTCCTCGCGGCGAGGAAACAAGTCCGCGCCTTCCGCCCCACCGCCGTACTGCGACTCGTAAGCCAGCAGCGCTTCCATGCGCCGGTCGAACTGGCGGGTGATATCGACGACGAAGCTCGGCGCAACGGTCCCGTACTGCGAGGCGTACACGATACGCCGGGGGCGATGCGCGGCCAGCGAGTCGTCCAGTTTCGCGAGCCCCGCGAGAAAGCACGCCTCGTAGCAAAGCGGCGAGGCGTTGTAGTGATCCGGATGCCGCCCTTCCCAATAGGGCGCGATCACGACGCGAGGCCGCAAACGCCGGATTTCGCCCGCCAGCGTCATGCGCGCCGGTAACGAGTTTTCGATGCGCGCGTCGGGCAGCGCCAGATTGCCGCGCCAGGAAAGCAGCAAATGCTTCGCCGCGACGTCCGCTTCCGCCAACCGGATTTCGGGCGTTCCGCGGGTCCCCATTTCGCCCGCCGTCAAGTCGAGAGCGCCCGTGCGATAGCCCTTCTCGGCGAGCCCGATCAACGTACCGCCGCACGTCTGCTCGATATCGTCGGGGTGCGCCGCGATCGCCAAAACGTCCACCGCCGGCAGCTCTTCCGAGTAAATCGTGGGGAGCCGCATCACCAGGCTAAATCCCGGCGGCGCGAGTATCTCTCCGCCGGCTTCATCAGCAAGATCAAAAGCATCCCCGCCAAGAATCCCCCGATGTGGGCGAAGTAAGCCACGCCCCCTTTGCCTAAGTGAGCTTCGCCGACCGAACCGGCCCCGCTGAATAACTGGAGTAACAACCAATACCCCAAGATCGCCACCGCCGGAATGTCGAGGACGAAGATCAGGCCCAGAAAGAACAACGTTTTTACGCGCGCGTGAGGAAATTTCACCAAATAAGCGCCCATCACACCGGCGATCGCGCCGCTGGCGCCGATGTTCGGGACGAGAGCCGACTTACCGGTCGACACGGCCGCCTGCGCGAGGGCCGCGAGGACGCCGCACAGTAGATAGAAAACGATAAACTTCGCACGCCCGAGAATATCTTCGATATTGTCGCCGAAGATCCAGAGAAACCAGACGTTCATGATTAAGTGCGCCCAGCCTCCATGCAGAAACATGGAGGTCAGAATGTCGATCCAACTAAAGCGGCCGGGAATGAATCCGTAAGTCTCGATAAAGTGGTTCGCCGAGTAAGGATCCATCGACACCTGAAATAGGAACACCGCGACGTTGATCGCGATCAGCGCCAAGGTAAGGATCGGCGTCGAGGAACTGCGGGTCGAATCGCGCAAAGGGATCATACGCGGTACCGCTCGTAATCCCGATGCGACCGGCGTTCGGCCCTCGCCGCCAACTCCCAGGCCTCCGCCGCCGAAGCCAAACGGCCCCGCGCGCCGAGAGCCGTGCAGTTCAGCGCCGCGAGCGCGTTCGAAAACTCCAGCGTCCGCCCAATCTCCCATCTCTGGAGCACGCCATAACAGAACCCTCCGTGGAAGACGTCGCCCGCCCCCGTGGTATCGACGCAATTCACGACAAACGCGGGCGAGTAACGAAACTCTCCGTCCACCAACGCCAACGCTCCCTGCGCGCCCAGCGTCATCGCCGCCACCCTCATTCCGAACTCCTTCTGGATCGTCGCCAGCGCCTGGAAGGGGTCGGCCTCGTTCGTCCAACGGGCCGGAAACTCGCTCGATGTCACCAGATAATCCACGTTGGGCAGCACTCGCTCAAACCCATGGTAGATGGTGTCGACATCCACGGTCACCGGAACGCCTAACCCTCGCGCGATTTCCGCCGCTCGCGCCACCGCCGCCGTATCGTGACCGTCGATATGCAGCAGCCGCGTACGGGCGATAAACGCCGGATCGATCTCCTCGGGCGCGAGCCGCAGGCATTCGGCGCGCTGCCACAGCACGGTCCGCTCGCCCGTGGCCTCGTCGATCAGGATGTAGGCCGTCTGGTTCGGACAGCCGCGCCGCACCCGAACGCCCGAGATGTCGATGCCCGACTCGGCGAGGCTTTCCATCTGGACCCGCCCGCGCAAGTCGTCGCCGACCGTGCCGACATATGCCGTCCGCAAACCGAGTTTGGCGCAGGCGGCCATCGCGCTCGCCACCTGTCCACCGGGGCTCAGGATCTCTTCGCGGAACGCTTCCTTGCCCGAGTAGGCGGGAAACTTGGGAAGAAGGATGAGGGTGTCGGTAGCGTTCAGGCCAATGCCTAAAACGTCGAAATCGGGCACTACGAAGAGCTTACTTCTTCTTCGGCGCTTCGTACACGTAGATGGCGTGCGCGCGCTTGTTAGCGTCCGACTTATCGACCAGGACCGGCTTCCATCCCCGGATTTCGAAGTCGTGCGAAACGACCCGCGCGCCCGGCTTTAGCGAAGCCTCGAGTTTGGGACGCAGAATGTCGTTCGAATCGCGCATTAAGTACACCGTTACGACATCGGCGTTGGCGATATCGACGTCGAGCAGGTTGCCGTGAATGACGGAACACTTGGCTTCGAGCCCTTCCTGCTTGATCCGCTCTTGACTTAGCTTCACCAGCCGCTCGGAAAGCTCGACGCCGATCGCTTTGGCTTGATACTTTTGCGCGGCGGCGATCAGTACCCGGCCGTCGCCCGACCCTAAGTCGTACAGGACTTCGCCCGGTTTCAAATTGGCGAGTTCGAGCATCCGCTCCACTACGGCGATCGGCGAGCCGACGAACGGAGCCAAATAGGTGGGAGTTTTCTGGGACTGCGCCGATAGCGCCAAAGTCCCCATCACAAGCATCGACCCGAGCCGGTTAACCGGTGACATCTTATTGAGCCCCTTGAAGTTGAGCCTGACGAGTGTGGCGGGTCTTGGCCACGCGCTCGATCATTTCAGTGACAGCGTACCACAGGTCCCGCGGACGGCTGATCGTGTACTCGACGCCCTTGAAGTGCTTCACCGCGTGGCTGATCGAATCGCGCCACGGCACTTGTTGCGGGAACAAGTTGTAATTCATGTAAAACAGCGGATACCTCACGTCGCCCACTTCTTTCAGCGCTTCCTGCGAAACATTTTCGTCGAGCATCGCTTTCGGACCCGCGAAAATTAAAGCGTCCGGCGTGCCTTCGCACTTCAATTCGGCGCGCAGCAGCTCGGCCAGAAACTCCGTCTCGCTGTTCTTCTTAGCCAGTTTCCCGAGATCGACCGTGCCCAGCTTCAAATTCGACAGAGCCTTCCCGATCGCCGGAAAGTCGATCTTGTTTGCGTTTTCCTGACGGAAGAGCACCCTTTGTTCCTGCATGTTAAAAGCGACCAGCGTGAATTTGCCGATCCGGGGATCGCGGGAAATGGTTCGCAGAATGGAAACTAACGCCCCCACGTCCACCGGCTGCAGCGCCGCCGAGCGAGCCCGTTGCGGCGCGAAATTCACTAGCATCTTGACGTTGAGCGGCTCGTCCGGGTTGCGTTCAACCGGAGGTTCTTCGCGGAACTGCTCGAACTCCGGCGCGCCGATCGCGTTGGGAGGCAGCGCCACGGCCACCTGTTTATCCTTTACGGGCAGCGCGGCTTCCACGTCCCAATACGACGAGCACACCCGCTCCGCACGATCGCGCACCAACCAATCGATGTGGTACTTCCCTTCGCCGAGTTCGAAACTGCCCTGCAGGAACGCTTCGCCGCGAGAGTCTTCCTCGATCGTCGGCACCTTGACGCGTTGGATGAAGTACAGCGGATCGTCGGGCTTCGCCTGGGGGGTCACTCGGAACAGGATGGTCAGCAGATTTTCCTGACCGGCCAGTTCGCGCAAGGGAACCATTACATCGAACCCCGCGTGGAACTTGAGATCGAAACCGAGCACCGGTTTTTCGTGGGTTACCGTGCAGGGCAAATCCTTACGCGGCTCCCCGGCCTCGAGCACCGCGCGGTCGTTCGAAAACAGACGAACCGCGCCTCCCGCCCCCGACCCGCCCATCAGGCTTTGCGCCTCGACCGTGCCCGCAAAACCCGCGAGCGCCGCCAGCGCCATCGCCGCCCTTGCCCCAATCGCTCGATCCGGTTCTTTCATCTCGCGCCCGTTTCGTGAACCTATGCTATCCGACCATGCTCCAGATGCAACGGGGTCTGGTTCTAGGACTGTCTTTCGACCGTCCCGAAGAAAACTTTACAAGGCCATGAGGCTCAAGATTACCCGCCTTTGCGCCCGCTCCGCAACAGATTTGTGCGTCCGATCGAAAAGTCGTTTCATCGTGACCGTTTTGCTAGACTCAGGCTTTCGCATTCATGAAACTCGTTACCTTTACGCACGCCCAATCCGCCCCCCAAGTAGGGATCCTCGACGGCGATTCCATCGTTCCGCTACCCGGATTCCCCAGCATGATCGATGCCATCTCGGCGGGACTGCCCGCCATCGCCGCGTCGCGACAGGGTTCGCCGGTGCCGCTGGCCGAATCCCGGTTACTCGCGCCGATCCCGCGCCCCCCGAAGGTCGTCTGTATAGGCTTGAATTACCGCGATCACGCCATCGAGTCGGGCATGGCGATCCCCACGATTCCCGTGGTCTTCGCCAAGTTTTCGAATTCGGTGGTCGGCCCCGGCGACGACGTGATTCTGCCCAAGAACTCCGAGAAGCCGGATTATGAAGCGGAATTCGCCTTCATCGTCGGCAAGCCCGGCCGGAACATTCCTAGGGAAAAGGCGATGGAGCATGTATTCGGCTATACCATCGTCAACGACGTTTCGGCGCGAGACTTTCAACTCGCCACCAGTCAATGGATCATGGGCAAGACTTGCGATACGTTCTGCCCCATGGGGCCCTACATCGCCACGGCGGATGAAATCCAGGACCCGCACAATCTGCGGATCGGCCTGCGCATCGATGGGGAGACCGTCCAGGACTCCTCGACCAAGGAATTGATTTTCGGCATTCCGGAATTGGTCGCGCACCTGTCGAGTTCGTTTACGCTCGAACCGGGCGACGTGATCTCGACCGGTACGCCCCCCGGCGTCGGTCTCGGCCGCAAGCCGCCGCGCTGGCTCAAGCCCGGCGAAACGATGACCGTCTTCATCGACGGTTTGGGCGAATTGACCAACCGCTGCGTCGCACAGGCGTAGATTGAGACAACCATGCTATCCTCCCGTTGGGATTGAGCCTCCCATTTGATCGCTATGATGTCGACAATCAATATTCACGGCTACCGCGGGTTCGAGAAGTTTGAGATCTCGGGTCTGGGACGCATTAATTTGCTTGTTGGCGCCAATAACAGCGGCAAGACCTCTGCACTGGAAGCGATCTACTTTCTTGCCTCTCGTGGCGAGCCTTCGTCACTACTTCAGTCGCTAACGCAGCGCGGTGAACGAGTCACTACGCGCCGGGAAGAGTCAGGATTTCGACCAAATGTTGAGTTCGATGTTAGTCATCTCTTTTTTGGGCACGAATCGCGAGTTGGGGCCAAGTTTCAGATTCAGTCCAAGAATGACGGTTCCTCTCGCTCGATTAATGTTTCTATAGAAGAATTGGCGGATAAAGATCTGGCCGAAGTACCGCCGGATCCCCGCCTTCCTCCATCTAGACTGGCGTTGCGAATAAAGGGTGAGCCACATCCGTCAGTTACAACGCTACGCTTATCTCGCTTGGACGCAATCAACTTAGATTCGATTGAATCTCCGCGGCGGATCAGACGACGGACCACAGACGAATCAGGGCAAACACAATTCATCTCGCCGGAGTCTTTAAGCGCGGGCGATTTGGCTGCCATGTGGGACTCAGTAGTGTTAACGGATAACGAGAATCTAGTCCTGCGCGCGCTGCAGTTCCTCGACCCGTCGATCGAGAGGGTCGCCGCCCAAGTTGGGTCGACCTATACATCTGCGCGGGGGGGCTTCATCGTAAAGCAAAAGGGCCCAGGCAAGCCAATTCCGATCGGAAGCCTGGGCGGAGGAATGTGGCGAATGCTGGCGTTGGCCATAACGATTACACAATGCAGAGGCGGCGTGCTGCTTGTCGATGAAATTGATACTGGGCTACATTACTCCGTACTTGGTAACATGTGGCGCTTGATTTCGGATGCGGCGGTTCAGTTCGAGGTACAGGTTTTCGCTACAACCCATAGCTCCGATTGCATCAAGAGTTTTGCTTCGGTATGCATCGAACAAGACCTATTCGCTTCTCGACCCATTACCCTACAACGTATCGAGTTCGGAAAGAGCATAGCGACTCGCTATAGCCCAGAAGAAATTCGAATAGCGGCCGACTCAAACATCGAAGTTCGATAATTGACGTGCACCCTAAACAGCTAATTGTAGAGGGCAAGACTGACCTCCACTGTGTTATTGGGCTGATGAGTGGTCATATAGATTGGCCGTCCGACAAAGCAGCCGCCCCCGTCATGATTCGAGATCAGTCAGGCGTCGAGAAAATCTTAAGTAAGGACTTCCTCACTACTATCCTCAAGCAGGCTGGATTGCGAACTCTAGGCATAATGCTGGACGCAGATACCAATCCAGCAGTCCGCTATACTGCGCTTAGGGATCTGCTAACGGACACCTTTCCCCGGCTACCTGATTCTCCGGATAGCGCTGGCGTGATACTGGACTCAGGCAATCTGCGCCTTGGAGTTTGGATCATGCCCGACAATACTTCAAGTGGAAGTCTGGAAAATTTTCTTCAGAAGCTAGTCCCAGAAACACCACTTTGGAAATATGCAATCAAGGCAACGTCTAGCGCAAAGGAGAGCGGTGCAAGTTACTCATTGACGGACTTATCGAAGGCGCAACTATACACATGGCTGGCGTGGCAAGATCCTCCCGCACAAACACCTGGTGTCGCGCTTAGACGGAGACGACTCAATCCAGCGGCAAATGCGGCGAGTGCTTTTGTAACCTGGTTCAGAAAACTTTACGAAATATAGCCCTCCTTCGCGTCCCGATAAGATCGGTCTTTGATTACTTCTTCTACTCTTAGCAACAAAGCCAAAGGCGAATTTATCGAAGGTCTGGGCGAATTGACGAATCGCTGCGTGGCGCAGGGCTAAGCGATTACACCTCGAACCGGTAGCCCACACCGCGCACGGTAAGCAGGTGGCGCGGCCGCGCCGGATCGTCTTCGAGCAATCGACGCAGCCGGACCACGAAATTATCGATCACGCGAGTGTCGGTATCCTCGTGCACGCCCCAGACTTCTTCAAGCAGTGCCTTGCGCGAAACCGTGCGACCGGCGCGGTCGACCAAATAGCGCAGCAAGTCCGCCTCCAGACGCGTTAGCGGCGTGCGGCGTTCGCCGTCGCGCACTTCCAGGTTGTCGAAGTCGATCGTCCGGCCGTCGAACTCGAACAGATTGCGCGGCCCCGGAGTCATCCATTCGCGCCGCCGCAGCAGCCCGCGCACCCGCGCCAGCAGAATCGCCAGATCGAACGGCTTGGGCAGATAGTCGTCCGCCCCCGCCTCGAAACCTTTCAGCACGTCCTCGGCCCGGCCGCGCGCCGTCAGCATCAGCACCGGAACGAAATTCGCCGCCGCGCGCAACTGCGAAACCACTTCGAAGCCGTCGATGCCCGGCAGCATAATGTCGAGAATCGCCAGATCGAAAGGCGATTCGCCCACCCGGCGCAAGCCCTCTTCCCCGGACTCGGCGACTTCTACGTCGTGACCCTCGGCTTCGAGATTGAACTTCAGGCCGTCGGCCAGATGCCGCTCGTCCTCGACCACCAGTACGCGCGCCACTTACGAGGACTCCGCCGCAGGCAGTTCCAAGGTGAACGTGCTGCCGTGACCCGCTCCGGCGCTCTCGGCGTACACCCGGCCGCCGTGCCGCCGCGCGATCGAGTTCACGATAAACAACCCCAAACCCGTGCCTTTCACCCGCTGACTGATCGCGCCCGGAATGCGATAGAAGCGCTTAAAGACGTTCTTGAGCTCGGGTTGCGGAATCCCCACCCCCTCGTCGCTCACCCTCACCGCGACCTTCGCGCCCGCCTCCGCCGCCACCACGCTCGCCCGCACTCGCACGTTGCCCGCCGAGTATTTCACCGCGTTGTCGAGTAGATTCGACACCGCCGCTTTCAACTCGTCGGCGTCGCCCTCCACCACCGCGCGCGCCGCCGCCGTCAGCCCGATCGCCTCTTCCGGCAAATGATGCCGCGTGCGCGCGATCCCGATACACTCGGCCACCAACTCGCTTACGTCGATCCGCGACTTGTGCGCCAGCCGCTTCGCCGAACCCGTTCGCCCCGCTTGCAACACTTGCTCGATCGTCCCCAGCAGGCGGTTCGAATCGGCCAGCATAATCGCGTAGAACTCCTGCCGTTTGGCCGGATCGAGTTCCCGGGACCGCAGCGTTTCGAGATATAGCCGGATCGAAGCCACCGGTGTCTTCAATTCGTGCGTGACGGAGTTGATAAAGGCGTCGTGCTGCTCGTTCCGCTTGATTTCGCGAATCAGGAAGATCGTATTCAGCGCCACGCCCGCGATGAGGATGGCGAACAGCGAAATTCCCAGCGCCAGCATCAGGCCGGTACGCCAGTTGATCACGACCCAACCGATGTTGAGCCCGACGGCGAGCGCGATCAGCGCGATCCCCAGGATCGTCACGAAAATCAGCGATCGGCGGCGTCCGCTTGGTCCCACAACTCCAGATTATTACGCTATCTCTGTTAGACTCATGCGAATGCGCCGTTGGATCCGCCCGATCACCGGCTTGCTGGTGGCCTATAGCGCCCACGCCTCGGACCCGCTGTGTCCGTCCTATCCGGCCGCCACGCGCGTCGAAGCGGACCGGACCGTCGCTCGAGAACGAGCTTTCGCCTATTATTCGGCCTCGCATCGGCGCGCCGGTCCTGTGGCGAGTTCCGCGGATAACGTCAATTTCGTCGACGACCACATTTTCTCTAAGCTGGCGACCGATAGCGTCGAACCCGCTCCGTTGTCGTCCGACGCGGAGTTCCTGCGTCGCGCGACGCTCGACTTAACCGGGCGCGTTCCCACTCCGGCGGACGTTCGCGCGTTTCTCGCCGACGAGAGCGCGGGCAAACGCGCGGCGAAAATCGACGCCCTGATCGCCTCCGAGGCTTTCACCGATTACTGGACGCTCTACTTCGCGCGCCGCTTTCAGGTTACGAGCGAGTACTACACCTACATCGGGATTCCCGGCCGCACCCAGTTCCACCGCTACTTGCGAAACGCCATCGCCGAAAATCGGCCGCTCGACCGGTTGGCGCGCGAACTTCTCACGGGTGTGGGAGATACGCACGCGAACGGCGCGGGTAACTGGACCATGCGCGCCATCCAGTTCAACGATCCGATCCAGGACACTTGGGACGAACTCACCAACCGGACGACTTCGCAGTTTCTGGGCGTTCAGTCGCAGTGCATTTCCTGCCATGACGGGCGGCGGCATCTCGAACAAATCAACGTCTGGCTGACCGCGAAGCGCCGGGAGGATTTCTGGCGGCAGTCGGCTTTCTTTTCGCGGCTGAACATTCTCGAAGTGCCGGTGGACGCCTACTCGACGCAGTTCAAGGGCGTGCTAACCGACCGGTCGTCGGGGGGCTACAACGGCGTGCTCGCCAATCCGCTCAGCCCGGGGCCGCGTCCGGCGCGCAGCGGCGGCACGTACAACGCACAGTATCTGTTTAGCGGCGAGATTCCGCGCGTCGGCGCATGGCGAATGGAACTCGCGCGAATCGTGACGTCGGATCGCCAGTTCGCTCGCGCCCAAGTCAATTACCTCTGGGCGCATTTCTTCCGGTCGGGCATCGTCGATCCGCCCGACGGCTGGGATCTCGCCCGTCTCGACCCGGCGAAACTTCTCGAAGGCGCGACGCTCCAGCCTACGCACCCCGCTCTGCTCGAAGAACTCGCCGACCGCTTCATCGCGTCCGGCTACGACTTACGCGTCATGGTCCGGCTGCTCGCCGTTTCCCGCGCCTACCAACTCTCTAGCCGTCGCCCGGGCCCGTGGCGGCCCGAATTCGAAAGCTATTTCGCAAAGCACAAACCGCGCCGTCTCACCGCCGACGAGTTGTACGACGCGCTCGCGATTTCGACGCGCACCGAAGTGCCGATGTACGTCGACGGCCTCGACAAGCCGGTCCTCTACGCGCACCAGTTGCCCGACCCGAGCGAGCCGCGGCGCGACGGCGGCATCCACCAGATCCTGCGGATTTTCGGGCGCGGCGACTGGGTGTTTCAACCGGCGCAGCCCCGTTCCAGCGCGCTACAGGTGCTCTACTTCATGAACGAGCCGCTGGTGAACTTCCGCACGTTCGGCAACCGCGCGTTTTCGCCGTCGTCGCTGCTCGCCCAACTGCTCGCCTCGGACAAGACCGACGAGGCGATGGTCGAGGAGATTTCGCTCGCGACGCTAGGCCGCAAACCCACGGAAGCGGAATCGCAGGCCGCGCTCAAGGTCAAGCGATTCCCGCGACAGGATTGGCTGTCCGACGTGCTGTGGGCCTTCCTCAATAAAGCCGATTTCTGGTTCAACCATTAACCCGCCATGCGATACCGCTCTCCGCTTCTCTCGCCCACGCGCCGCCAATGGTTCGCGTCGATGCTCGGCTGCGCGGCGCTCGACCGCATGGCCCCGCGCGCCCTCGCGCAAAGCGCGCCGCGTTCCACCGCCGACGTCTGCGTCTTTATCAACCTGAACGGCGCGCCGAGCCACGTCGATACGTTCGATTTCAAGGAGGGCTCGTGGACGCCGCGCGACTTCGACCCGCAACCCGGCGCGGGCGGCATCGTTCTGTCGCGCCGTTTATTTCCGAACCTGCTCCGTCAATCGAACCGGTTGTGCGTCCTGCGTTCGGTCGAAAGCTACGAGGCGGCGCACGAGCGCGGGCAGTTCTACATCCAAACCGGTCACTCCTCGAACCCCGCGTTCAATTCCGAAGTGCCGCACATCGGGGCGGTGATCGCGCATGAGAGAAAGGCGAACGGCAATTTTCCGCCGTTTCTCGCGCTGAACGGACCGGCGGGGGAGGGCGCGAAGTTTCTGGGCGGCCAACTCGACCCGCTCGAAACGCCGCTGCAGGAAACCGGCTTCGCTTGGCTCGAACATAACTTCTTCGGATCGGAGAGCGAACGCCGTTTTAACGAAAAGTTCGCGCTTCTCGGCGAACTCGAAAAGGAAGTGAGCGAGGCGGTTTACGACACCGTCGTCGCCGATCATCTCGCGTTCTACTCCACCGCCAAGCGCATGATGTACGACCCGGCGATCTCGCGGGTTTTCGAGCTTCCGCGAGACGACCGCGACCGCTACGGAAACACGACGTTCGGCCGTTCGTGCCTCGTCGCCCGCAACGCCGTCCGCGCGGGGAACGGCGCGCGCTTTATCTCGATCGCCCTGCCCGGTTGGGACACGCATTTCCAGATGTGGGACCGGGGCTATCCGAACAACCTCTACCAACTGGGCGGCGACCTCGACCGCGGGCTCGGCTCGCTGATCGAGGATCTCGCCGGGAGCGGTCATCTCGACCGCACGCTGATCGTCGCCATGGGCGAGTTCGGACGCTCTCCCGGAGCGCTAAACTCCCGCGGCGGGCGCGATCATCACAAGCGCTCGATGTTCTGCCTGATGGCGGGCGGCGGGACGGTGGGCGGACGCGCGCTCGGCGAAACGGATCGGATCGGCGACCGCATCGCGAAGTTCGGTTGGGAGCGTAACCGCGCGTTTTTTCCCGAAGACGTCGCGGCGACGATCTACTCCGCGATGGGCGTCGATTACACGCGTGCGCTTACCGACACGCCGTCGGGACGCCAGTTCGAATACGTGCCCGGCTCGAAGCGCGGCATCTACATCCCGATCGACGGAGTGTTCGCGTGAACCGCTTCGCCCTCCTCGCGCTCGCCGCGCCTCTCTTCGCGCCGCTGGCCGCGCAGACGTTCGATATCGGCGCGCCGAAATCGTCGATCGTGCTCGGCGAGGAGATGCAATTGACCGTCGTCGTCCGCGATCCGGACGGATCGATCCGGCAAGTCTCCGATATCGCCTGGGAGTCTTTCGACGAAAGGGTGTTGACGATCGACGCGTCCGGCAAGGCCGTCTCGAAAGGCTTCGGCCTTGCGCGGATTAAGGTGCGCGCGCCGTCGATCCGCGACCTGTTCGGCGAAATCGATCTGGCGGTGGTGCCCAGCCGCTTGTCGATCGAGCCCGCGCGGGCCGAGATGTTCTCGGGCGAACGCCTATCGTTCACCGCGACGGCGTACGACGCGGCCGACCAACCCGCGCCCGCGACGTTCGAATGGCAGGCCGATGGCGCGCGAGGACTGGCAAGCCAAATCGTATCCGTGGACGCCAACGGCATCGCGACGGCCACCGCGACCGGCGTCGTCACCGTTCGCGCGAAACTGATTTATCCGCGACGCGAGGGCCAGCCCGCCCAACTCGAAGCGGCGGCTTCGCTGGTCGTTCGCTTAAAGCCTTCGTACACGATCGAGCGCCGCCTCGGCGCCGATCTCGACCGTCAATCGTTCGCCTTACGTCCCGCGCCGGGATTTTTTTCGGCCAACGACGCGGGCGCGCAGATCTTCACCGGATCGCTTGACGCGGTGGCCTCGGCGGCGATGGAACTCTCCGGCGGAGCTTTACGCGCGCTGGCCGCCAGCGGCACGGCGGCGCCCTTCCCCGGCGGCGTAATTCCCGGATTTCAATCCGCGTCGATCAACGACCGCGGGCGGTCGATCGTCGCCGTGCCCTCGGGCGCGGGCCGCAAGGACGGTGGCGTTCTCGAGTGCGAGCGCGGCGAATGCCGCTACGTTCTGCTCGATGGCGTGGCGTTCGATCAAGTCGGAAACGATTTCAGCTACCAGACCGTCACGCCGTATTCGCTCAACAACAATGGCGAGTTTCTGTTTCGCGCGCTCTTTACGCTCGACGACGGGGTGTATCGCGACGGGTTGTTTCTCCGGAGTCCGAACGGCGGAGTCGAACGCGTGTGGGATAGCCGCCAACCTCTGCCGAATCTCGACAGCCGCCGCGTGGATTTCACGCTCGATTTTCCGCCGCGCGCGGGTTGGATCGCCGGAGCGGGTTTCGGGCTCGACGATCGGGGCAACGCCACGTTCCTCGGCATGGCGCACGACCTTCCCGGGCGGCGTGGGCTCTACCGCATCCCGCGCGGCGGTCAACCGCAACTTCTGGCCGACCTCGCGACGCCGCTTATCGGGAGCGCTCGCCCCACCTCGATCACCAATCTGGTAATCCTGCGCAACGGCGACCTTGCCCTGCAGATCGCGGCGGGCGGGACGCCTTACGTCTCTCACTGGCGCGACGGACGCTTCGAGCACCGGCAACTGCGCGCCGACCCCGACATTCGCGTGCTGGCGGCGAACGCCCAAGGCGCGATCCTGTTCTACGGCTCGGGATCGTCCACGGCCCCGGCGCAAAAGGGCCTGCATCGTTGGAGCGTGGGACAGGCGCGATCCGAGTTGGTTCTGGGAATCGGCGCGATCGTCGAAGGACTCGGCAATATCGCCGAAATCGACCAGGCGCAAATCTCGGCGACAGGCGAAGTCCACGCGGTGGTCAAGACGGCGACGACGCCGTTCGCGGTGGTGCGAATCGCCGGGAGTGCGGTTACCGTCGCGGTACGCGCGGGTGCGTCGATCGCGCAACCCGCTTCGCTGCATCTGCGGAGCCTGCTTACCGGGCGGCGCTCGCAATTCGTTTCGCTCACGCTCGGCGAACCGGCGAGCTTGTTTAGCCTCGCCGCCGCCGGCGCGCCCACGCCGCGGATTTCGCTCGGCGACGCGCTGCCCGACCGCTCCGTGTTTCTCGGCGCGACCGAGGCCGTAGAAACGGGAACGAACGTTCTCACCTTCGCAAGCGACGGCGTATTCCGCCTGACCGGTCAGTCGGCCTCGGTGGTCGCTCCGTTCCGCGACCGCGACGGGACGATCGATCTGCTACAGCCGAAGCTTTGGGCGGCGAACGAAGCGGGCGCGGCGGTGGTCGAGTACAACACCAGCGTCGGCCATCGCCGCCTGTATCTGGTGGCCGGACTCACGAACCGCACGTTCATCGCGCGCAGCGACGAAACGCAGAATTGGGAGCAGGTCGCCCTCGACGAATCGAATCGCGTGATGCTGCTCGCGACGCGCGGCGGGGTGCGCGGCTACCATCTGTGGATCAACGGCTCCTGGACCACTCGGCTCGTTATCGGCCGCGACCGTTTCGCCGACGAGCCCGTCGTCGAAGCCTGGGGCTTGAAGGCGGCGGGCAGTCGATTCTACTCGCGCGCCGTGCTGACCGCTGGGTACTACCACGCGGCGATCGTCGAATTCGACGGCGCTTGGGCCGTGCGCGTTAAGTCGGGCGACGCCTTGCCTACCGGTTCGCCGCTCGGTTTCCTTCTCGACTTCGACGTGAACTCGACCGGCTCGGTCGTCGTACACGCGAGCCAGGACGGCAACAGCGTGCCCGCGCTTTTCGTCGAGGATCGGGGCGCGATCAAGGTGGTGCAAGTCGCCTCCGACCCGGTGACCGGCTCGGATTACCTGCAACGGTTCGACGGCCTGAACATTCGCGACGACGGCACGGTGCATTTCACGGCGTTCGACTCCGCCGACCGTCCCGCGCTCTACACCGCCCGCCCGCGGTAGCTACTGCGCGATCTGGCGTCCGGTGTGGCGGCCCACCATCTTCCAGCCGCCTTCGTTCACCCAGGTCTGCATCATGTGCAGGTGGATCGCGTTCGGGCTGCCGGGATTGTTGGTGGCCATCGCGCTCACGATCGCCGTCCGGCCGTGGACGCTCACCGTCCAGCCGGGATTGAACACGAAATTGGGCTTCGTCTTGACGATCGCCGCGATGCACTCCGCCTTGTTCTCCGGCTTGCCGTTCGAATGGACGTACAGCAACCCGTCGTGGAGCAGCGATTTGAGCGTCGCCTCGTCGCCCGCCTTGGCGGCGGAGTTGAATTTCTCGACCATCCCGCGTACGGTCGCCGCGTCGTCGGCGAGCGCCAGCGCCGCCGTCAGAAAGAGAGTGGAAAGGAGTTTCACGCGCCGGATTGTATCACCCCGATTGCGATACTGGCGATATGGTCGCCTCTCCCGCGGAAAAGTCGTCCGAACTGGTCCGCTCCTGGAAAGAGCGTTACGTCCGCGCGGGTTGGTGGCATAGCTTCGAGTTTCCCGACGGAACGCGGATCGACGGCGCTTGCGCTCTCGACGGCCTGAAGGATCGCATTGGGCGGTTTCCCATCCCACAAGATTTGCGCGGCAAGCGGGCGCTCGATATCGGCACGTGGGACGGGTGGTTCGCTTTCGAACTCGAACGCCGGGGCGCCGAAGTGGTCGCCGCCGATACCTGGGACAACCCCAACTTTCGCGAAGCCCACGCGCGCTTGAACTCGCGCGTCGAGTACCTCCAGGCCGACGTCTTCGAGCTTTCCCCGGACCGGCACGGCCGTTTCGACATCGTGCTGTTCATGGGCGTGCTCTATCACCTGAAGCACCCGCTGCTGGCTCTCGAACGAGTGTGCGCGCTTTCTACCGATTTCGTCGCCGTCGATTCGTACATTCTGCGCGACGAACTCCTCGAGGGCACGCGCTGGGCGGACCGCCCGATGATGGAGTTCTACGAAACCGACGAGTTCGGCGGGCAAACCGACAACTGGTGCGCTCCGAATCTCGCCTGTTTGACGGCGATGTGCCGCACGGCCGGGTTCGCGCGCGTCGAGCTGCGATCGGTGATCGACTTTAGCGCTTGCCTCGCCTGCTACCGCCGCTGGGAGCCGCCTTCGGAAAACACGCCCGCGCCGCGCCTGACCGCCGCCTACCACGACGCGAACTTCGGGATCAATTTCCGGTCGTCCCGCGACGAATGCGCGACGATTTTCTTCGACCATCCGGCGGAAACGCTATCGGTGGACGACGTTCGGCCGTCGGTGGCGGATTTCGGCGCTCGCCCGCTGCACGTGGCAAAGACCGAGAATGGCTGGCAGACGAATTTCAAGGTTCCACCCGGGCTCGCGCCGGGTTGGCACGATGTGGCGGTGCGCGTCGGCGACGGACCTCCCGGTTCGGGGCGACGGATCGCCATCGATCTTCCGGCGGTCGCGGGCGAAGAATTTGCGATCACGGGCCTAGCGGATGGAACGGATTGGACGCCCAATCGCCTCGATGCGTCGAAAGGCGAAATTCTATCGTGCTGGATCGGCGGACTGCCGGAAAACGCCGACCGGAACAACTTGCGGATTCAGGCGGCGGGCCGCAGGCTCGAAATCGTACACATGGATCCGCACTCGGCGTCGCCGCGTCAGGTGAACGTCCGACTGCCGGGAGGACTCTCGCGCGGCCCCGCGACGCTCGTCGTCGAATTGGACGGGCGTCGAACGGAATCGCCGTTCGAAATCGCCTAAGCGGCCTTATCGAGCGCCAGCCGCTCGTCCACCTTGGCGACCTTCACGTTCTTCACGAAGCCCAACTTCTCGAGCGCCCAGATCGAAATCCAGGTGATATCGAGTTCGTACCACGCGAGGCCATGCCGCGCCGAGTTCTGGTGCGCGTGGTGATTGTTGTGCCAGCCTTCGCCGAACGTCGCCAGCGCCACCCACCAGTTGTTGCGGGAATCGTCGCGCGTCTGGAACCGGCGGCTGCCCCACAGGTGCGTCGCCGAGTTTACCGCCCACGTCGCGTGCCAGCCGAGCGTCACCCGGACGAACACCATCCAGAACGCGAGCGCCATCCCGTCCACCCAACCCCACATCGCCGCGCCGACCACCCAAGCGAGCAAGCCCGAGACGGTCAGCGGAACCCAATGCCAGTCGTTCAACCACACGTAGAAGCGCTTACGGGCGAGATCCGGCGCGTATTTCGAGGTCACCTGCGTGTTGTTGTGCATCGCGTCGCCCACCGTCATCCAGACGATGTGCGCCCACCAGCGGCCGTCGCGCGGAGTGTGGGGGTCGCCTTCCTTATCCGAAAATTGGTGGTGCAGCCGGTGCAGGCCCACCCAGGAAATCGGACCGCCCTGGAGCGTCATCGAGCCGCAGATCGCGAACAGATACTCCATCCACTTCGGCGCTTGGTACGACCGGTGCGTATGCAGCCGGTGGTAACCCATCCCGATCCCCCAGCCGATACATACCCAATAGAGGATGGCCGCCGGGATCGCGAACCTCCACTCCGGGAAGAGCGCTACCGTAATCAATGCCAAAATATGAAAGACCGTAAAGGCGACGATGGTCGTCCAGTTCAGCTTCTGTTTGTCTTTGTCTAAGGGTGCGGCGATCGCTAGCTCGGCCATGAATCCTCTCATCAGCCAAACTAGCAAGTGGGCGAGCGGGGGCGTGTAAGAGTTGTGTAATTTCGCCCAACCGCCGCTATCCGAATGACAACAGGGGACATACGCTATCATCGGGGCTTCCGTTCGGCGGCCCTTCCGGACGACCACGACGTGTTGGTGTATTTGCCGCCCGGATACTGGGATTCCCCCCATTATCGCTATCCCGTCCTGTATCTTCAGGACGGGCAGAACGTGTTCGATGGCGAAACGGCCTTCGTCCGCGGGCAGGAATGGCAGGTGGACGATTCCGCCGAAGCGATGATCCGCCAGGGCGACCTGAAGCCGCTGATTATCGTCGCCATTCACAACGCCGGGGTGAATCGGATCGACGAATACACTCCGACGCGCGATCCGCGCACCCGCCGCGGCGGCAAGGCGTACCTGTACGGGCGGATGCTGGTGAACGATCTTAAGCCGTTCATCGATAAGGAGTACCGTACGCTGCGCGACCGGCGGCACACGGGTCTGGGCGGATCGTCGCTCGGCGCGTTAGTTTCGCTTTACCTGGGACTGAAACACCCCACCGTGTTCGGCAAGCTGGCCGTGATGTCGCCGTCGGTATGGTGGGATAACCGGGCGATATTAAGGATGGTGGACGGCTTCGACGGGCACGACCGGCCTTCCGTTTGGCTCGACGTAGGCACCGAGGAAGGCGCCGCGCCCCGCCGGACCACTCGCGACGCGCGCGCGCTGCGGGACCGGATGATCGAGAAAGGCTGGGCGCTAGGCCGCGATCTCGAGTATTTCGAGGCGGTGGGCGGCGATCACTCCGAGCGAAGTTGGGCCCGCCGCGTTCCCATGATGCTGAAGTTTCTATTTTCCGGGAAAACTAGGACTTAGCCTCGATCAGGCTCTTGAGACGCTCCAAGTCCTCGAGCTGCTTTTTCGTCGCCTCCCGCGTGATCAGCGGTTCGAGTAGTTTGGCGAACCAGCTCTCGTACTCGTACTCGCCCGTTTGTTCGAGCTTCGTGCGCCCGCCGGCTTCGGTCCAGCGAAACTCGCTCCAGCCGTGGAACGCGCCGTCGACCTTCACCTTCGTGTAGAGACGCCCCGGCTCCTCGCGCATGTCGTAGGCGACGATTTCCATACGGGCGTTGTTGTTGTTGCGGTCCTCGACCACCCAGATTTCGCGGTCGCCTTCGCGCCGTACTTCGAGCAGCCAGCCCACCCAGGCCTTGAGCTTTTCGGGCTCGGTGAGCCATGGCCGCACGTCCCCCGCCGGTTTCGCGATCTCGACGGCCGAATGCAGCTTCTTATCGCTTCGGGCTCCCATCGCGAGCAGCACCAGCACCGCTCCGCCGATCAGCGACAAAAGGCCGACGGCCCCTCGAATTAACCATTTCACGGTTGTCTCTCCTTTTTGAGAATCGCGAGCGAAAACGCGGCGGAAGCCGCCACGGCGGCGGCGAGGTACGGCCAGGGCATCTCCGGGCCGGTCTTCAGCGGAACCTGCGACTGGATGTAGCGGACCAGCGATTCCATCGCCGCCAGCGGAACCCAGGCGACGGTCATGGCCAGCGCGGCGCGGCCCAAGCGAGGGCGGACGAGATGCGGAATCGACCGCGCGATCTCCCACGCTCCGGCGCGCGACTCCTCGAAATCGCCCACCAAATTTTCGGCGAGACGCGTAGGCGCGACTAGTTCGACGAGGCGGAGCGCGATCGCTCTCATGGCAGCGCAAGCCCTTCTTTCATCCGGGCCAGGACGCGCTGGCTCGCTTCGAGCGCCCGGATTCCGTCGGCGGTGGGGCGGAAATATCGCTTGGCCCGCCCGCCCCGTTCCGCCGTCGATTCGCCGATCCGCGAGCCGACCAACCCTTTCGATTCCATCCGGTCGAGCGTCGTGTAGATCGCGCCCAGCGACACGCGCCGTCCCGCGCGCTCGGCGATTTCGTCCGCCACGGCGACACCATAGGCCTCGTCGCCGAGCCGCAGCAGGGCGAGAAGTACGATCTGCTCGAATTCGCCTAACGCCGCCGGACCGCTCATTTCTTCTACATCGTAGAAGAATACCCGGGCTTGGTCAAGCGGAAAGTTAGAACAAAATTTTCAGCGCCAATTGCATGATCCGCGCGGGAGCCGTGCCCGAAATCTGACCCGCTACCGGATTGCCGATGGCGGCGTTCGGGTTGCCGAAGTTCGCGCGATTGAAGGCGTTGAACATTTCCCAACGGAAGCTGGCGCGCCAGCGCTCGGTAATCCGGAAGTTGCGATGCACGCCGAGATCGACGTTAAAGTTACCCGGCGCGACCAGGACGCCGCGGCCCGAGTTGCCGAAGTTGAACTGCGCGGGTGCGGCGAAGGCCGCGAGGTCGAACCAGCGGTCGATGGAGCGTTCGCTTCCCGGTAGATTGCCGTCGCGCAGGCGGTTAGGACGGTCGCCGCCGCCGCCCGCCGAATTCGACACGGCCGCCGCGAGCGTCGCGGTGAAATGCTCGCCGGTGGACATGCTCCAGATGCCATTGACGTTCCAAGGGCCAACGATGTGCGAGAGCCATCCTCGGTTCGCGAAGCGGCGTCCCGCGCCGAACGGCAGTTCGTATACGTGATTGATCACCGCGACGTGCCGCCGGTCTTCCGGTTGCGAGCCCCATTCGCAGGCGTAGCAGCGGGCGTCCTGCGGCGGACCGTTCCCCCCGCCGTTAATGTTGCCGCCGTTCGCGAGAAAGTGCGACCACGTGTAGGCGAGCGATACGGTCAACCCCGCCGTGTAGCGCTGCTCGACGCGCGTTTGCAGGGCGTGATATTTCGCGCCCGCGTAATTGGTGCGGTAGGTCAGGTTGGTCACGTTCGGATTGCGCGAGAAAAAAGGCCGCCGGGGGCCCTGCGCTCCGGGCCCCGGAACGGACTGGTTGATGTTGACGTTCGAGATTAGGCCGATGGTCCGGGTACCGACGTAGGTGACGTCGAAAAGCAGGTTCTTGACGATTTCGCGCTGCACGCCCAGCGACCACTGCATCACCTTGGTCGACTTCAAACCGTAGTCCCAAACGTTGGGATTGCCCGAGCTGAGCTGCGCGATGTTGTTCGCATCCGGCGCGACGGGGATCGGCAAACCTTCGGACAAGCGGCGCGGCGGCGCGGCGTTTTGGTCCGTCGCGAATACTTGCGAGAAGAAGAACGGCAGGTTCTTGTAAAGCTGTCCTCCGCCTTGGCCCGCTTCGACGAACGACATGCCGAAACCCGAGCGCAGCACCGTTTTGCGATCCTCGGTGAGCATGTAGGTCAAGCCGAGGCGGGGCGCGAAATTGTTCCGGTCGATATTGCGCAAGCGGCGGCTCGCGCCGTTGCTTCCGGCGATTTCGAGCAGCGCGGTGTCCAGATTGAAGTTCGACCAGCGGTCGTAAACCTCGAAGGGCGGCGCGAGGATCTCGTAGCGCACGCCGTAGTTCAGCGTCAGCCGGTTCGACGCGCGCCAAGTATCTTCGGCGAACGTGGCGAAGTTCCAGTTGCGCATCCCAAACGTACCGACGAGCACGTTGCGCGTCGCGTCGCTGTGCGCGCCGAGCGCGAAATCGGCGAGGGCGGTGGCCGCTCCGGTCGAGCCGACCTGCCGCGTGAACTGCCCGTTGAACGAGAACTGCCCGCGGGTCGGGAACGCCGAAAACCCGTTAAACCGGTGACGGATGAACGACCCGCCGAACTTGAACGTGTGCGCGCCGCGCGTCATCGTCAGCACGTCCTCGAACTGAAACGAGATCGTCTGGCTGTTCTCCGGGAACGTCGAGTTGTCGCCGATCACCTGGTAGCCCGTCACCGTCATCGCGGGCAATCCGCCCGACTTGTCGTTGATGTTGACGCCCGGGATGCCGATCTGCGTCGCGGTATCGAATTCGTTGCCTAGCGGATTGATGAATTGATTCCAGCGAATCGCACCGATGCGCACTTCGTTCACCGTACTCGAACCGATCACTTTGGTGTAGTTGGTAGTGATCGACCAGTTCTTGAGCGGCACCGTAGTCGCGGTTTGGTTACCGTCGGCCGAAAGGAACTGCCCCAGAGGCAGGCCGGCATTCGCGGGCGCGGGTAGCAAGCCGACGTTGCGCTGGTCCGTGGTGTCGTAGCTGTACTTAACGAACACGCGGTCGCTTTGTCCGAGATTCTGGTCGATGCGCACGTCGAACTGATTCGTCTTCTGCGAGTTCGTCGGATTGAACACGAAATTGCGGGTTGTGCCCGGAAGCGTCGGCGTGGGCAGCAGCGCCGCCACGCGCACCGCCGCCGGATCGAGCCGGTTGGCGGGAATGCGATTGCCGGCGAACGGCATCCGCTGTCCGTTCACCACGGTGTAGGGGTCGAAGACGTTCGCGCCCAGCGCGCCGAAGTCGCCCGTCCGCAGCATCGTTTGCTGCGCCGCTGTGGGGATGGTCGATACGATGCTCGCGGGTTGGCGCACCTGAATGCCTTGGTAGTCGGCGAAAAAGAACGTGCGGTCCTTGCGGATCGGTCCGCCGAAGGTCGCGCCGAATTCGTTGCGTCGGAACGCGGGCCGCGCTACGCCCGCTCGATTGTTGAAGAACGTATTCGCGTCGAGCACGTTATTGCGAAAGAACTCGTAGGCGCTGCCGTGGAAGGAATTCGTCCCGGACTTGGTCTGCACGACGGTCACCGCGCCCGCCGCCGCGCCGTACTCCGCCGAGTAGTTCGACGTCATCATGCGCATTTCCTGAATCGAGTCGATGGTGGGCACCATGATGAGCGTCGAGAGCCACAGGTTGCGGTTCGCCATGCCGTCGATCAGGTACGTGTTGTTCTGCGCGCTCGAACCGTTGACGCTAATGTTGACGTCGCCCCGCATGGCGTAGGGCGAGTTGGTGAGGTTGCCGCTCGATCCGGTATAGGCGCCGGGGCTGAGCCGTAGCAGTTGCGTGAACGTGCGCCCGTTGAGCGGCATTTCGACGATGCGTTGGTTATCGACCAGCGAACTGACGGTGGCCGTTTGCGCTTGCAGCAGCGGAGCTTCGGCGGTAACTTCGACGGACTCCTGCACGTTGCCGATCGTGAGTTGCAGATCGACGGTTAGCGTATCGGCGGCGGTGAGTTGTACGCCGTTCCGCACCAGTTTCCGGAATCCGGGCTGCGCCACTTGAATCGAGTAACTACCCGTCGGCACCGAGGAGGCGACGTATTGGCCGGACTCGTTGGTTGTCACGGTGCGAACGAAGCCCGTCGCCTCGTTGGCTAACCGGACCTCGGCGGCGGCCACCACCGCTCCCGCCTGATCGGTGACCGTGCCGACGATGGTTCCGCTTTGCGATTGCGCGTAGATCGTCGAGACGGCCCAAAGCGCCAGAATTGAACGTTTCATCCCGATCCTCATTGGCCGGGAGTTTATCATGCGCGCGTAACGTTAAGCTTTTTTCGCGTATTCCCGCACGATGTAATCGCACGTCCGAACGGTGAGCGCCATCATCGTCAAGGTCGGATTCTGGCAGCCGATCGAGACCCAGGCCGCGCCGTCGGTGCAGAACAGATTTTCGACGTCCCAGCTCTGGCACCACTTGTTCAGGACGCTCGATTTCGCGTCGGCGCCCATGCGCGCGGTACCCACCTCGTGGATGCAGAATCCCGGCACGGACCAGCGGCCGTCGGTGGCGGTGCGCACGTCCTTCGCGCCCGCCGCTTCGAGCATTTCGCCCGCCTGCGCGACGCCGTCGCGCCACATCTTTTTCTCGTTGTCGCCCCACTCCATATTCACCTTCAACACGGGAACGCCCCAGGCGTCGGTGCGCGTCTTGTCGATTTCGACGCGATTCTCCGGGCGAGCCAGGCATTCGCCCCATAGCCCGATCGAGATGCCGTAAACGCCCTCGCGGACCGCTTCTTTATACTCCGCGCCGAATCCCTTCGCGCCGAAATTAAACCCCGGTTGCGAACCGCCCTGGTAGCCGTAGCCGCGGATGAACCCGTTGGTCATCTTCTCCTTGACGTTGCGGAAGCGCGGAATGTAGATGCCGTTCGGACGGCGTGGCGGTCCCGCCCAAGGCTTCGCCTCCACCATCGGCATGACGCCGTTCGCCCCGCCCTGGTAGATGTGATCCATCAAATAACGGCCGAGGGCATCCGAGGAGTTCGCCACGTTCGAGTTCAGCATCAGGCGCGTCGATTCGAGCGTCGAGGCGCACAAGATCACCACCTTCGCCTTCGCTTCGCGCGGCGCGCGCGTCAGACGGTCGAAGTACTCGATACCCGCCGCCTTGCCGTCTTTCATCGCGATCTTCGCGGCGACGGCGTCGGTGATTAGCGTCAGCCGCCCGGTCGCTTGCGCGTCCTTAATCGTCGTGAACGGGCTCGAAAAATACGAATACGTGATGCAGCCTCGCTCGCACGGTCCGCAGTAGTGGCAAGCCTTGCGGCCATTGTGATCGCGGGTCAGGATCGCCGCCCGCCCGATAGTCACCGTGCGTCCGTACTTGGCTTTCACCTTGTCGCGCAGAATTTCCTCGCCGCACGTCATTTCCATGGGCGGCATGAAGATCGAATCGGGCAACTGCGGCAGGTTCTCGGCGCGCCCGCTGATGCCGACGTACTTCTCGACTTCTTCGTAGTACGGCACCATCTCGGCGTAGCTTACCGGCCAATCGACGTCGTAGCCGTCGTGGGAGGCGGCCTTGAAATCGAGATCGGACATGCGGTAGCTTTGCCGCCCCCAACTCAGGCTGCGCCCGCCGAGCGCGCGCTGGCGGATCCACCAAAACGGTTTCTCTTGCGTGTAAGGATTCTCGATATCGCTGACGAACCACTTCGCGTTGTGCTCCGTGCAGGCGTAGCACTTCGACTGGATTTCGCGATCTTTGGCGAGTTTCGGCGACATGCCGAGGTAGGGCAACTGCCAAGGCTGCGTGTGCTCGCTGAAGTCTTTCTCCGTCGTCTTCGCGCCCGCTTCGAGCAGCGCCACGCGCATCCCGGCTTCGGTGAGTTTCTTCGCGGCCCACCCTCCGGTGGCCCCGGAGCCCACGACGATCGCGTCAAACGGTTCGGAAGGTACGGAAACCTGCAACATGCTCTCGCTATGCTATCGCGGCGTTGTCCCGATATACTGGCGGCACGATGACGACCCGCCGCCGATTGCTGGCTTGGGCCGCCGCTTCGCCGCTGGCGGCCGCCGATATTCCCGACGCGCTCGACGGCCCGATCAACGTCCACGAGTTCGAGGAACTGGCGAAGAAGAAGCTGCACAAGCTAGCGTTCGACTTTATCGCCGGGGGCGTCGAGGACGAGAAGACGCTGCGAGCGAATCGGGAAGCGTTCGAGCGGGCGTTTCTGGTACCGCGCGTGATGACGGACGTCTCGCAAGTCGATACTTCGCTGACGCTGTTCGGGCAAGCGCTTCATTCGCCGATCCTCATCGCGCCGACGGGCGGCAAGAATCTCGTGATCAAGGACGCCGACGAGTTGGTCGCGAAGGCGGCGGTGGCGACGAAAACGATCTTCATCTCGGGCGGCGGGGCGGAGCGGCTGCTCGAAAACGGCGAACCGCTGGTCTGGTGGACCAACGGCACCGGGTTCCGCAACAAAGCCGCCGCGCAGAGCTTCGTTAAGCGCATCGAAGATCGCGGCTGCAAGGGTGTGACAATCACGGTCGACAACCAATACCAGTCGAACCGCGACCGCAATAATCGCAATCGCTTCGACTACGGCTATATGTCCACCGGCGTGCCGACCGCGAACGACCCACCGCGCCCACCCCGCAATCCGGCCAAGCCCGCCATGTGGCAGCCCCACGTGCCGGGCATGACCTGGGAGCAGATCGAGTGGGTAAAGAGCGCGTCGAAAATGCCCGTCGTTTTGAAAGGCGTTGTCGCGCCCGAAGACGCGGCGGCGGCGGTCCAAAACGGCGCGGACGGAATCGTCGTGTCGAACCACGGCGGGCGACAGCTCGACGGCGTGATCGCGACGCTCGACGCGCTGCCCGAAGTCGCGCAAGCGGTGAACGGGCGCGTGCCGGTGCTGATGGACGGCGGAATCCGGCGCGGCTCGGATATCGTGAAGGCGCTGGCTCTGGGAGCGAAAGCCGTGTTGGTAGGTCGCGCGCCGCTGTGGGGCCTGGGCGCGTTCGGGCAGCCGGGCGTCGAACGCGTACTCGAAATGCTTACCGCCGAGTTCAAGTTGTCGCTCGCGCTGGCCGGGTGCAAGAACTTGAACGAACTCAATCCGCGCCTAGTGCGGCGCTTGTACAAGGTGGGCTGACGTGTCGCCGATGGCCAAAGCGGGCGCGTACATGGGGCTGGTGTTCGTGATCCCCGCCGCCATGTGGGCGCTGTGGTGGGTAGGCGACTGGGCGGACCAAAAGTACGGCACAAACTATTGGGCGACCACCGGGATGATGGTGGGGTTCGCCGCCGGGCTCTATGAAGTGATGCGACAAGCCAAGCGGATCGAGAAAAAGTAAGTGCTCAAGCGGGTCGCGATCGCGCAGGCGGGCTTGGTTTTACTCGGCCTGCTCGCGTTCTATTTTCTGGGAGGACGCTCGCGCCTGATCGGATTCGCCGCCGGAGCGCTGGTGGCTTCGGCCAGCCTCTGGGTGCTCACGAGGTTGACCGCCGCGATCACCGGCCAAAAACCGAATCCGCTTTCGTTTCTTCTAATTGCGACGCGTCTCGCCATCGCCGGGTGGCTGCTTTATGCTATTCTACAGAAGTACGAGGTGGATCGTAGCGCGCTCGCTTTCGGGGTCGCGACTCCGGTCTTGTCGATCGTCCTGATCGCTCTCTACGACGCACTCCATGCAAGCCGCGCACGCTCATCACCATGAATCCTGGTTCACGGCGCTATTGAACCAGACGTTGGCCGGTCCGGCCAACGCCCTTTTGAACGCGGTGGGCAAACCCGCCCACGATCCCTCTCACCCTTGGGCCGATTGGATGGCCACGCAGATTTTCGTCGCTCTGGTCATCATGGCGCTAGCCGCTGTGGTCCGCGCCGGTTTATCGATGGACAAGCCCGGCGGTTTGCAGCATGTCTTCGAGGGCTTCTACGGCTTTATCAAACAGCAAGCCCACGACGTAATCGGCCACCACGACGGCAAGAAGCACATCGTCTATACGGGCACGGTTTTTCTGTTCATCGTCATGATGAATCTGATCGGAATCGTACCGGCGTTCGAATCGCCGACCATGTTCCCGATGGTGCCGCTCGGGTGCGCGCTCGCGACGTTTCTGTACTACAACACGTGGGGATTTTCGACCAACGGGCTCGGCTATCTGAAGCATTTCGCCGGTCCGATTTGGTGGCTCTCCTGGTTCATGTTCCCGCTCGAAATCATCAGCCATTTGATCCGTCCGATGTCGCTCACCATTCGTCTTTACGCCAATATGCTGGCGGGCGAGCAAGTAACCATCGGATTTCTCGCGCTCGTTCCTTTACTCGTCCCGGTAGTGTTCATGGGACTGCATACTTTCGTCAGCTTGTTGCAGGCATTCATATTCATGGTGCTGACCATGGCCTATGTGGGCGAGGCGGTCGCTCACGAAGAAGCGCACTAATTCCACGCGATCCCCGGGCGTCCCAACGCACCGCAGGAGCCACCTCTGGAGTCGGTGAATCCTAACTTGAAGGAGTTCCAAAGAATGAAGTTCAAATCCGTACTGTTGCTCGCGATGCTGATGCTGATCGCGGCTCCGATGTTCGCGCAGGAAGCGGCGGGCGCTCAGCCCTCCGGCTCCGGCTTGCTGGTTCCGGCGTTCGCGATGGCGATCGCCTCCGGTCTTTGCGCTCTGGGTCAGGGCAAGGCCATCGCCGCCGCCGCCGAAGGCGTCGCGCGCAACCCCGGCGCGGCGGGCGCCATCCGCATTCTGCTGCTGCTGGGTCTCGCGTTTATCGAGTCGCTGGCGCTGTTTACCTTCGTCAAGGTCGGCTAGTTCGTTCATGCTCGCCAAGGGGGTGTGGGTTCCGCTCACGACCCCCTTTACTTTTTCGGGCGACATTTACAGGGCGAAAGTCGCTCATAACGTCTCCCGCCTGTCCCTCACCAAAGTCGCCGGATTTCTGATTGGCGCCTCGACCGGCGAAGGTTCGCTGCTCTCTCCCACCGAGTTACTCGACTTGTTCGACTTAGTCCAAACGGACCGTCCGAAAGTCGCTGCGATAAGCCACCCAGGCGTTAAAGTCGCGGTCGATCTAGCGGTCGAGTTCGTTGCGCGCGGCGCGTCGACGATCCACATCGAATCGCCCTGGCCCGCGAATTCCGAAGAGGATAAGCTGTACAGTGGCTGTATCGCGGATCGAGTGCCCGTGGTCGAAATAGAAGCTCCGCCGCTTGCGAACGCCCTACCTTACGCGTATCTCACCGTATTCGACGCCGAGCGCACTCGCGAACCGGAAGCCGCCGCCGACTGGCGATCGCGCCTCGCTCCGGCGGAAGCGGCGGTCGCCAAGTACGGCGTCGCGGGATTGAAGTACGCGATGGAATTGACGGGTTACTACGGCGGGCCGCCCCGGCTGCCTCGCATTCCGTTGCTTCGCCCCGCGCAGGTCGAGATCGAGGAAGCGCTCGCCGGTTTGCGGAGCTAGATCGCCACTCCGAGTCCCGGTCCCGTCAAGCTTCCCGTTCTCATCGAGCCGTCGGTAACCCGAAGAATTCCGGGAAACTTATCCTCCCAAGGCTTGTTCGCCGCCGGAACGTACTGGCGAGCGTTCGCTTCGATCCCCGCGACGCCCGGCACGTGCGCGGCGAGCGACACCGAGTGAATCAGCGACGCGCCGGGGCAAGTCAGATCCTGCACGCAAAGAAACATCTTGTACTTCCGCGCCGCCGCCGCCATGAGGACCGCCTGCGTTTGCCCTTTGCACGCCTTTAGAGCCACGCCCGTGTAACCCATTTCGCGCGCGAGCAGAAGCGATTCCAGATCGACCAGCGATTCGTCGATCACCACGGGACGCAACTTCGCCGCCTCGTGCATCACGTTGGCCCGGTCCGCCTTCAAATCGCGACGCGTCGGCTGCTCGACGTACTGCACCTTGGCGAACAAACCCGGAGCCTTCTCCTTTACCTGCCTGAGAAAATCGAGAAAGTAGGCGACGCTCGGGCAATTCTCGTTGAAATCGAGACAGTACGTCTTGTCGCCCGCGACCTTGTCGATGCGCAGTACCCGCTCGACGTCCGCCGCCAAGTTTCCGCCGTTGAGCTTGATTTTCAGATGCGTCAGTCCGTTGAACCGGATCCACTCGCCGAGCGTCTCGGGTAGACCGTCGTTGAGCCGCGCCTTAACGTCGCCCGGCTCGATCGCGTCCGAGGCGCCCACCGAGTGGAACATCGCGAGTTTGGCGCGCGGTTTCGCGAGTAAGTACCGGTCCAACCGCTCGCCTTTGAAATCCGGGCCTAAGTACGCGCCTAAGTCGCGACGCAAACAATCCGGGCCGTAGCATTGCCACACGCTGCGTCCGAGTAACTTGCCGTACGCGTCGTGCACCGCCGCGTCGAACGGACTCGCGGTCACCAGCATCGCGAGCTTCGGCATTTGCGGGGCGGCTTTCGAGTACTCCGGCTCGATCGCGACGCCGATGTCGATCGGATGCCCATACTCGGGGTAACCGCCGAGTATCTTCTCGATCCGCCCGGCGAGCGTTTTCATCTCCCCCAGCGTCGTGTCGTAAGGCTTGCCCGGATACGCCCAAATGTTGCCCATCGACATCGATCCGAAGCCCTTTTGCCGGCGTCCGTCGCGCGTCTTGACGGTGACTTCGGCGTTGAGCAGCGTTACGCGATCCACCGTCTTGCCGCCGAACTGATAGGGGGCGCGATACAAAAAATCCTCGTACCACGTCCGCACGGAATCGATGGCGATCTCCGTTTGCGGCGCGGCGGCGGCGATCAGGAAAGTCCGGCGCGTCATTCCGCCGCCAGTTTACCCCGGTCGTTCAACCGGATCAGCAGAAACAGTCCGGCGAACAGCGCGGCGGCGAAGGCGAGCAAGTGCCAAGTATGCGCCTTCAACCATCCTCCGGCGTCGGGCCCGAGTTGTTGCCCTAGCCAAGCCAAGGCGAAGTATCGCGGAATCCGCGCCGCCGCCACCACACCCAGAAACTTCGCGCGAGACACCCCGAAAACAGCCGTACAGAATACCGGAATCTTCATCGGCAGCGGAATGACCAATAACGCCGGAACGAACACGGTGACCAATCCGTACCTTCGAAACCAACGCTTCAACCGCAACCCATTGCCCGACCGCGTATGCGTTGCTAGATACGCTTCGCCGCCTTTCCGCGCGAGCGAAAACAGGATCCAGTTTCCGGCGAGCGAACCCGCGACCGCCGCCGCCGCCGCCCACCATGCCTTGTCGGGCCGCAGCACCGAAACCAGCAGCAGCGCCGCGTCCACGCCGCCCGGCAGCGGAACGCCCGCCGAATCGAGCGTCGCGAGCAACAGCACGCCCAGCGGCCCCCAAGCGACGAGCGCGGCGGCGAGATCCTTCAAGCGAGCAGGTCCTTCAAGCCCGCCTCGTCGACCACCGGAATACCCAGCGTCCGGGCCTTTTCGAGTTTCGAGCCCGCCTCTTCGCCCGCCACCACATAGTGAGTCTTCTTGCTCACCGACCCCGCTACTTTACCGCCCGCGCCCTCGATGAGTTCTTTCGCTTCGTCGCGAGTGAGACCGGACAAGGTACCGGTCAGCACGAACGTTTTTCCGAGTAACTTCCCGCCTGGAGTTACTCGTTCGGCTTTGGGAAATTCCAAGCGGTCGAGTAAGTGCGCATTGCGTTCGACGAACGCCCGAATCGACGCGGCGACGCGTGGCCCGATCTCTTCCGCGGTCATCAATGCGTCCTCGTCCGCCGCTCGAATCGCGTCCATCGATCCGAACGTCCGCGCGAGAATCTGCGCCGTCCGCTCGCCCACCATCGGAATCCCGAGCCCGGTGATCCAGCGCCACAAAGGCCGCGTGCGGGCCGCTTGAATCGCCTCGTAGACGTTGGCCGCCGACTTTTCGGCCATCCGCTCTAACTCCGCCAACTGTGCGGCGGACAAGTCGAAGATATCGGCGACGCTCTTGACGAATCCGCGTTCGACTAACTGCTCCACCAGCGCCTCGCCCATACCGTCGATATCCATCGCGACGCGCGACGCGAAAAACCGGATCGATCCCTTCAGCCGCGCCGGACAGTCGAGATTCTCGCAGCGAGTCGCCACTTCGCCCTCCGCGCGCCGCACGGGCGAGCCGCACACCGGACACGCCACGGGCAACTTCCACTCGCGGGACCCCGCCTCGACCACCCGAACCACCTTCGGAATCACGTCGCCCGAGCGCTCGATCTCGACCCTCGCGCCGATCGTCAAGCCGAGCCGCGCGATCTCGTCCTCGTTATGCAGCGTCGCGCGCGCCACCGTTACTCCGCCCACCGCCACGGGCGCGAGCGCGGCCACCGGCGTCAATACTCCCGTACGCCCCACTTGCACCAGAATGTCTTCGAGCGTCGTTACCGCGCGCCGCGCCGGATACTTGAACGCGATCGCCCATCGCGGCGCCTTCGCCGTCCATCCCAAGCGCCTTTGCTGAGCCACCGAATCGACTTTCGCGACGACCCCATCGATTTCGTAAGGTAAGCGGTCGCGCCGCGCGTCCCATTCGGCGATAAATTCGAGTAACTCGGCGACGCCCGCGCACTTCCGGCGCGCGGAGTTCACCTTAAATCCGCGACTTACTAACTCGTCGAGAGACTCCCAGTGGCTCGGCAATTCGAAATCGCCGTCTTTCAGCAGAAAATACGCGTAGAAATCGAGTTGCCGCGCCGCCGTAATCGATGGGTCGAGCACTCGCAGCGATCCCGCCGCCGAGTTCCTCGGATTCGCGTATCGCGGGAGCGCCGCTTCCTCCCGCTCGGCGTTCAACTTCCCGAAAGCGGCGTTCGGCATCACGACTTCGCCGCGAACCTCGAAATCACTCACACCCGCGCGCAAAGGCAGAGACCGGATGGTCCGTGCGTTCTCCGTCACGTCCTCCCCGACGCTCCCGTCGCCGCGCGTGATCGCCCGATCGAGAACGCCGTCCCGGTAATGCGCCGCCATCGACAGCCCGTCGAGCTTCAACTCCGCCACGTACTCGAACGGCTCGCCGCCGAGAAGCTCGCGCACGCGCCGGTCGAAATCTCGCAGCTCGCCCTCGTTCAACGCGTTGTCGAGCGACAGCATCGCCGTCGAATGCGGCACCTTAACGAACCCTTCGCGCGGCGCGCCGCCCACGCGTTGGGTTGGCGAATCGGGCGTTCGCAGGTCGGGATTCTCCCGCTCGATCGCCTGCAACTCGCGCAGCAGCGCGTCGTATTCGGCGTCGGTAATCTCGGGTTGGTCGAGGACGTAGTAGAGCCGTTCGTGCCGTCGGATTTCGTCGCGCAGTTCGACCGCGCGTTCTTGAGGATGGGGCACGGTATAAAGGGTGATTGTATCGGACCGCCCTCATCTACAACCCCTACGCCGGACGCCTGCGGCGCGATCCGTGGCTACTCGAAGCCGTCGTCAATCGGTTGGGGGAAGACGTGCGCGCGATGCCCACCACCGGCCCCGGCATGGCCGCCGATCTGGCGCGAGAAGCCATCGAGCACGGCGCGGAACGGATTGTCGCCTTCGGCGGCGACGGCACGATTCACGAGGTGGCCAACGGCATGATCGGCAGCTCGGTTCCCCTCGGCATTCTCCCCGGCGGCACCGCGAACGTCCTGAGCGTCGAGTTGGGACTCGGCACGCGCGTGCGCCGCTCCGCCAGCCGTTTGGCGAAGCTTGAACCGCGCCGCATCGCCGTTTCGCGCTACACCAATGGCGCGGAAAGCCCAAAGCATTTCTTGTTGATGGCGGGCGTGGGGCTCGACGCGCAAATCGTGCACACGCTCAACCCTACGATCAAGCGCCACCTAGGCAAGGCCGCCTACTGGATCGGCGGATTTTCGAGCGTCTTCCGCCGTCTGCCCGAGTTCGAGGTCGCGGCCGACGGCCAACGCTGGCGCGCGTCGTTCGCGCTCGCCTCCCGCGTGCGCAACTACGGCGGCGATCTCGAAATCGCGCCCACCATCCGTTTGTACGAGCCGGAGTTCGAACTAGTGCTGTTCGAGGGCGAATGGGCGTTCCGCTATCTCCGTTATTTCGCTGGTGTCCTGACCAAGCGCCTGCGCGGCGTCCCCGGCGTGACCATACGGCGCGTCACCCGCGTCGAATTTTCCGGTGGCGCGCCCGCGCAAATCGACGGCGAGGCGGTGGGGCATACGCCCGCGCGCGCCGAAATCGTCCCTGATGCGTTAGCGCTTCTAATGCCCGACACTTACCGTTGATGGACTTTCTTCCGTTTCCGGATCCTTGGGTCGGCGCGATCGTCTTCGTGTGCGTGGCCGCGCCGCTGTTGTCGCGGCTGGTCGGCTCGGAAATCGGCGCGCCCCGCCGCCGGTCGTCCGCCGCTTGGGTCGTGGCCGTCGGTTTGATCGCGATGTGGTGCGGCGTCCGCTACCTTTGCCACGCGCGCGCGGTGGCGACGATCGAAGCGCGCGTCTACGAAGGCCGCTCGCCCCGGCGTGTCGCCGCGATTCCCGATGCCTGGAACCCCTTGGCCTTTCGCGGACTGGTGGAAACGCCGGCCTTAATCCGCGAAGTGCCGGTGGAGTTGTGGGCGGCCTTCGATCCCGAGGCGGGCGACACCTACTACCCGCCCGAAGAGCGCCTCGCCGTCGAAAAGTTCGAGCGAACGCCCGAGTTCGCCCTCGCCCGCGAGATGCGATGGCCGGTGACGCAGGTAGTTCCCGTGGAGAGCGCGTGGGAGGTCACGCGGCGCGACTTGCGCACGGGGCGCGAGGTGCGGGCGCTGGTGGCGCGGTGAGCGTCTAGCCGAGATAGTCGAACAAGCTGGTGCGCGGCGTGATGGATTTCGCCTGAAGCGCCGCGTCTTGCGCGAACTGCGCGCGTTCGAGTTCGACGATAGCCGCGGTATAGTCGGCGTCGGCGATCCGCGAGATCTCCGATTCGAGACGCACCCGGGCTTGCGAGGCGAAGTCGATCGCTCCGGCCACGCGATTCTGCGCGCCGCCGTACCAGGCCAGCATGTCGTTCATGTGCGTCCCGGCCGTCGTCAAGTCGGAGAGCGCCGCCGCGATCCCCGCCTCGTCGTTGGCCAGCAGCGCTTCGTGAAAATCGACGGCCACGGCGAAGGCGTTAGCGCCCGGAGCGGCGCTCGAAAAGATCGTGTCCCCCGCCAGCGCGACGGGAAACGTGTCGCCCGCGGGGTGCAGCGCGCGCCGCGTGGCGGCCGAGCCCGCGTACGCGCTTACGGCGAGCGGCGGACCGTCGTCGAACGTATACGGCTGGGTGGTGTCGGCGTCGCCCGCGAACAGATAGCGCCCGCCCACGAAGCCGTTCGCCTGCACGGTCAGTTGCTGGATCAGGTTCGCCGCCTCGGTCGCGGCTTGGGCGCGCGATTCGGCGGTCTGCGTGCCGTTTACCGTTTGCGCGGCGAGCGTTCTTAAGCGCTCGACGATTTTCACCGAGTTCGCGAGCGACTGCTCGGCGGCGTCCGTTTCGGACTTGACGCGCCCCAGACTCGACTCGATCCCCTTCACCCGTTCGAGTTCCGCGCGCGCGGTGAGTAGGTTCGACACCTCGTCGGGCGCGTCGGACGGCCTGGCGATCCGCAGGCCGCTCGAGATTTGCGTCTGCGCTTTCGCCATGCGTTGCGAAATCGATTCGAGCGCGATCAAAAATCGCCGGTCGTTGACGGGCAGCGTCGAGTTCATGCGATTACCTTCCCAAGTTGATCAAGGTCTCGGTGAGTTCGTTCGCGATCTGAAATAACTGCGCCGCCGCCTGGTACGACCGCTGGTACTGCACCATCAGCGCCGCTTCCTCGTCGAGCGACACGCCCGAGAGTTCCTCGCGATAGCTCTGCGCTTGCGTCAATAGCGATTGCGCCGACGCTTCGCCAAGCGTCGCGGATTCGAGATCCCGCCCGATCGTCGCGGCCAGATCGGCGTAGGCGCTCGACAAGGTGCGGCCTCCCACGACGTTTGCGGTGGCGAGGTTAGCCAGCGCGATCGCGTTGCCGTTGCCGCCCGGCGCTCCTACCTCGGCCGCCGCCAGTTGCTGGGTGGTAAAGCCCGGCGTGACCGCGAGAGTCTGCGCCGCGGCCCCCGGCGTGTAGCTAAACAGGTTTACCGTCGGCGCAAGGCCGTTCGCGTCGAGGCCTAGGCTCAATTGACCGTTCACGGCGTCCGCCGTCGATTGCGCCAACGCGTTCAACTGCGTCCGGTAGCCCGCCAGCGTCGTATTGCGAAACCCGATAATCGCGCCGACCTGCCCGGACGTCAGATATTGCGTGATGGCGTCCCCGTTGGCCGACCGCACCTGAGCCGATCCGCCCGACGTGTCGGCCTGGACGGGATAGGCGTTTACGCCGATGACGAACAGCGATTGACCCCCGAGAAACACGCTGATCGTCCCGTCGTCCGCCTCTACCGCCGTATAGTTCACGTACTGCGACAGCTCCTCGAGCGTCTGGTGCAGCGCCGCGTCCGTGCCGGTATCGACTTGGCCGGAGAAACTACCACGCCGCGAAGCGTTCAAATCCGCGATTCGCGCGCCGAGCTGGTTTACTCGCGCGACCGCGTTGTGCAACTGGCGATCCGCGTCCACCTCGGCGTCGGCGAAGCCTTGCGCGGTCCGGTTGAACTCCGCCGCGAGGTCTCCCGCGCGATCGAGGACCACCTGCCGCGCCGAACCGTCGTTCGGCGAAACCGAAAGCTGCGAGAACGCCTGGAACAGACGGTCGAGCGCGCCGGGAATCCCGTCGCCCGCCGCGACGGTCGCCAGCGATTCGACGGCGGTAAGGTCCTGGCGGCGTTGCGTCTGAAATCCGAGTTTGTCCGCTTGCCGCCAGACGTTGGCTTCGGCGCGAAAGTCGCGGGTCGAAATCGAGGGTCCCCATTCGACGCCGCCGAGAATCCCCCGGTCCGGCTCGAATCTCTTGGCGACAAATGAGGCCCGCTGTTTGGCGAAGCCGGGCGTCGAGGCGTTCGAGACGTTGTTCTGAGACGTGGTGAGCGCTCGCTCGTAGACGCGGAGCGTTTCGGCGGCGTTGGTTAGAGAGGAGAAAATGCTGCCCATACGGATCTAACCCCGTACGTCCAGGTGCATCCCCGAAACGGGAGGCGCCGTATCCAACCCGACGAGAGCGGTGCCTTGGGAGATCACCGGACCGAGTCTTCGCAGTTCGTCGCGCAGGGCGGAAAGCCCATCGGAGGTTGGGTTTTCGAGAAGCTCTCCCGCCAGTAGCTCCAGCTCGCGGACCGCCCGCTCCACCCCGCCTAACGGCTGACGTTCCAGCAGGCGGCGAATGTCGGAGGCGGATTCCGCAAGCGTTTTCAAGGGTTTATCCGCGCAGGGCGTCGTCGACGATGGCCGAGGCGACTTTCGCCGAATCGACCCGGTAGTTGCCGCTCAGGTATAGTTCGCGCAGTTCGGCGACGCGTTGCTCACGAACCGTCGAATCGCCTTGCAACTCGTTCAGAAGATTGCCCAGATCCGAAATCTGGACGCCGTCTCCGGCACGCTCGTTTTCGCGCTCGACGGGCCGCGCCGCACGGCCTCCGGCGGTCTCGGTAGGACCCGCCGACGGGGTGGAAATCCGGTTGAGGTTGGAATCGTTAATCTGCATATTGGAAGGGTCTCGCCCTCACCTTGCCGTATCGACCCGACTTCACCGAAAGTTTAGGGAAAATTCAGGACCTTCGCCCTGCGGATCGCCGTATAGTTGGTCAAGGGATTCTATGCGAGCTATCGCCTTTTCTGCTCTCAACATCGGTATTTTCGCCGCCGGACTTCAGGCGGCAAACCCGGAAAAAGTGACATTCCACAAAGACGTCGCCCCCGTGCTGCAGCGCAACTGCCAGAGTTGCCATCGGCCGGGCGAGGCCGCGCCGATGTCGTTGCTGACGTATCGGGAAGCGCGCCCGTGGGCGAAGGCGATCAAGCAGGCCGTCGCGTCGAAGAAGATGCCGCCCTGGTTCGCCGAAGCCGGGTTCGGCCAGAAGTTTCATAACGATCCGACGATGACCGCCGCCGAGATCGCCAGTCTCGCCGCTTGGGCGGACCAAGGCGCGCCCGAAGGCAATCCGAAAGACTCGCCCGCACCGCTGGCGTTCGCCGATGGGTGGCGGATTGGCAAGCCGGATCGGGTGTTTGAGATGCCCCAAGCGTTCTCCGTGCCCGCGTCGGGCACGGTCGCCTATCAGTATGTTGTTCTTCCTACGGGGTTTACCGAAGATAAGTGGGTGACTGCGGCGGAAGCGCGCCCCGGCAACCGAGCGATCAACCATCACATCATCGCCTTCGTCCGCGAGCCGGGTTCGAAGTGGTTGGCAGGCGCGGAACCGGGCAAGATTTTCACCCCAGACCAACTGCCGAGGCAGCCCGGGCAGCGCCAAGCGCCGCAAGGCCTGTTCGGCGCGGAATTTCTAATTGGCTACGCTCCCGGAGCGATGGCGGAAGTGATGCAACCCGGCCAGGCGAAGCTGATCCCCGCCGGTTCCGACATAATTCTTCAGTTACATTACACGGCTAACGGAACGGCGGGCGAAGATAAGTCGAAAATAGGCCTAGTTTTCGCCAAAGAGCCGCCCAAGGAGCGGGTGATGACGCTCGCGGCGTTCAACCCTCGGTTCGCCATTCCGCCGGGCGCGGACAACCACCAAGTGGAGGCGTCGATGACGCTCCAGGGCGACGCCAAGCTGCTGTCGCTGATTCCGCACATGCATAATCGCGGTAAGGCGTTCGAGATGCGACTCGCCCAGCCCGACGGCGCGAAAACGGATCTTTTGCGGATGCGGTGGGACTTTAACTGGCAGTTGAGCTACGTTCTGCCGGAACCGATCGCCTTGACGCGCGGATCGAAGATCGAGGCTACGGCTTGGTTCGATAACTCGGCCAACAACCCCTACAATCCCGACCCGAAGAAAGAAGTCCGGTGGGGCGACCAAAGCTGGGAAGAGATGATGATCGGTTTCTTTTCCGTCTCCTTCGACGCGAAGAAAGATCCGATGGAGTTGATGCGCGCACCCAAGCGCCCGGAAGCGTCGAGCGGAGCGATCGAGTAACTACTCGGGCAGAAAATCCGGGTCGAGCGCCTGCTCGACGGTGAACGGCGGAATTTTGGGGATCGCGGTTTCCGGAACGCCGATGGCGAGCGCGGCTTGCACTCGCGCGTTCGAATAGGCCTTTACGAAGGCCTGTCGAGGCTGCGATCGCAGACTCGGCGAATCGTCGATCAGGCCATTGATTTCCTGGCGCTGCTCGGTTATGGTCAGTAGCCAACTCGCGCCGCGCCTCTCGGGTTGGTATCTCCACTTCAACAAGTGCTGGATCAACACCGTCAACCGGCTCGAAATTTCGCGTTTATCCGATCGCGCCAAAGCTTCGATCTCCTCCGCTACGCTTTCCCTGTCGATCTCTTCCCAGCGTCCGGCGCGGATCGCTTCGGCGGTCCGCTCGGACCAGGCGGCGAAATCGGTCTCGTAGAGTTCGGCGTTTTCGACCGTTGGCGCTTTGGCGACCATACCCAGAAGTGTAGCGCCGTTAATCCCGCCGGGGGCTGTTCGGCGAACGAAACTCAAGTTACACTCGTCCTTGGAGGTGTTCGATGCTGTTGACCCTTGCCCTATTCGCGGCGAGCGCGCCGACCTTCCATAAAGACGTACTCCCCGTCTTGCAGCGCAACTGCCAAGGTTGCCACCGCCCCGGCGAAGCCGCTCCGATGGCGCTGCTCACCTACGAACAGACTCGACCGTGGGCTAAGGCGATCAAGCAGGCCGTCGCGCAAAAGCGCATGCCCCCGTGGCTCGCCGAGCCCGGTATCGGCAAGTTTCACAACGACCGGACCATGCCCGCCGCGGACATCGCCACCTTAACCGCCTGGGCCGACGCGGGCGGGCCCGCCGGCGATCCGAAAGACGCGCCTCCCGCGAAGCCGTTCGTCGAGGGTTGGGCGATCGGAAAGCCCGATCTCGAAATCGAGATGCCCACCGCCGTCGAGGTGCCCGCGTCGGGGACGATCGAGTACACCTATGTGATTGTCCCTACGGGATTTACCGAAGATCGGTGGATCGCGGCGGCGGAAGCGCGGCCCGGAAACCGCGCGGTAACGCACCATATCATCGCTTTTTTGCGTCCCCCAGGGTCGAAATGGTTCGCAAATCGCGAAAAAGGGGTACCTTTTGTACCCAAAAAGGGCGAAAACCAGGGCGAAGCGGCGTCCGAACTCCTCATTGGCTACGCGCCGGGTATCCAGCCTAGTTCGTTTACGCGCGATCAGGCGAAACTCGTGCGCGCCGGTACGGACCTCGTCCTTCAGCTTCACTACACCTCGAACGGGAAGGCGGCGAGCGACCGGTCGCGCATCGGACTGGTTTTCTCGAAGGAGCCGCCCGCCGAGCGCGTGATGACGCTCGCCGCGCTTACGTCCAAATTCGTCATTCCGCCGCAGGCCGACAACCATCGCGTCGATTCGCAGATCACGTTGAACGCGGACACGCAGTTGGTGTCGCTGATGCCGCACATGCACCTGCGCGGCAAGGCGTTCGAGTATCGCGCCGTCTACCCGTCGGGCGAATCGGAGACGCTGCTGCGCGTGCCGAAATACGATTTCAACTGGCAGCTCTACTACGTGCTGGCCGAACCTAAGTTGCTCCCCAAAGGCACGCGGATCGAGTGCACCGCGCACTTCGACAACTCGGCCAACAACCCCTATAATCCCGACCCCAAGGCGGAAGTCCGCTGGGGAGACCAGAGCTGGGAAGAGATGATGATCGGCTGGTTCGACGTCGCGTTTCCGCGAACGCTCGACCCGGCGAAGATCTTGCGAGCGGAGAAAAAGAGCGAATGAGCGAACTATTGTTGCTGGCGGCGCTGGCCGCCGATACCCCGACGTTCTACAAGGACGTCGAGCCGATCGTGATGAACCGTTGCCAAGGCTGCCACCGCGAGGGCGAAATCGGCCCCATGGCGTTTATGAGCTACAAGGACGTACGGCCGTGGGCGAAGGCGATCAAGCAGTCGGTCGCGTCGAAGAGGATGCCGCCGTGGTTCGCCGATTCCGCGCACGGCAAGTTTTCGAACGACCGGTCGATGTCGAAGACCGAGATCGAGACGATGACCGCGTGGGTGGACGCGGGCGCTCCCGAAGGCGATTTGAAAGACCGCCGCGCTCCGCGAACGTTTACCGAAGGTTGGAACATCCCCACGCCCGACCTGGTGGTCGGCATGGAGAAGGCCTTTCCGGTCCCGGCGGACGCGAAAATCGATTACCAGTACATCGTGATTCCCACCGGTCTCACCGAAGATAAGTGGGTCAACATGGTGGAAGCGCGGCCCTCGGACCGCAGCGTCGTCCATCACCTCGTGGTCTTCATCCGCGATCCGAAATCGAAGTGGTTGCGCGACGTTCCGCCCTACACGCCGCACGTGCCGCAAGGCAATACGCGCGCCAACGTGGGCGGGTTCGGCAACGAAATTCTGCACATCTATACCCCCGGAAACCTGCCCGACATCTGGAAGCCGAACCAAGCCAAGATGCTCCCGGCGGGCGCGGACTTGGTGTTCCAGATGCACTACACCTCGACCAAGAAATCGACGGAAGACAGAACCAAGATCGGCTTGGTTTTCTCGAAGGAGCCGCCCACGGAGCGGATTCTCACCCAAGCGGCGGGCAACGAAGGCTTCGCCATTCCGCCGGGCGTGGATAACTACGAAGTGAAGGGCGCGTCGCGCGTGCCGAACGACGCCACGCTGCTCAGTTTCTTCCCGCATATGCACCTGCGCGGCAAGGCGTTCGAGATGAACCTTGTCGACGGCGAGAAGACCGAAAAGCTGCTCAAGGTCAACCGCTACGATTTCAACTGGCAGTTGACCTACAAGGTCGAGCAGCCCATCGTTCTAAAGCCGGGGATGAAACTCGAGGCCGTCGGCTATTTCGACAACTCGCCGAACAATCCCTACAACCCCGACCCCAAGGCCACCGTCAAGTGGGGCGAGCAAAGCTGGGAAGAGATGATGTACGGATTTTTCGACGTCTCGATCGACGCCCGGCACACCCCCGCTAGTTGGATGAAGCGCCAGCCGCTACCCGAAAAAGCCGCCGGTGCGGGCAACTAGACTCGGCGCGGCGCTCTTGCTGTGCGCTCCTTCGTGGGCGCACATTACGATTTCGACCAAGCTGACTTGGTCGAAGGAGATTTCACGTATCGTCTACGCCCGGTGCCTCGCCTGCCATAACGCGGGCGCGCCGGTGGACCTTTCCACCTACGAACTCGCGCGGCCCTGGGCGAAGGCGATGCAGGAAGAAGTTCTCACCCGGCGTATGCCCCCTTGGGGCGCCGTGAAGGGCTTTGGCGAATTCTCGCCGGACCACGGACTGTCGCAGGAAGAAGTCACGCTCATCGCCGAATGGGTGGAAGGCGGCGCGCCGGAAGGCGACCCGAACCTGCTGCCCGAGAAGCCTCGCAAATTCGATCCGGTACCCGCGCCCCGCGGGGTTCCAAGGAACGCTCCGCTGCAGCTATCGGAGGCGCGAACAATCTCCGCTCTACGCGCAAGCGCGGCCACGCGGGTTACAGCCGAGCTTCCCGACGGGACGGTGGAACCGCTGCTTTGGGTGATCGCCCCGCCGAAGAAGCCGCAAACCTATTTCTTGAGGCAACCTCTCCGGCTGCCCGCCGGAACGCGAATCGCGGCCACCGCACCGGTCGCCGTGTATCTGCGATGATTTCCCGCCGTCAACTGCTGCTCGCGCCGTTCGCCGCCGAGGAGGGCACGACGCTCGTCCACGAGCATGTCCTGGTCGATTTCGTCGGCGCGGACAAAATCGCGCCGGGGCGCTACGACCGCGACGAGGTCTTCGCCGCCGCCAAACCGAAACTCGACGAGGTACGCGCGCTTGGCTGTCGCCGGATGCTCGAATGTACGCCGAATTTCCTCGGCCGCGACCCGCTGTTGCTGCGCCGTCTCTCCGACGCGACGGGCGTCGATCTCTGGACCAACACCGGCCTCTACGCCGCCGGAGACTACAAGTTTCTGCCCGCGTTCGCCCGTATCGAGACAGCCGAACAACTCGCTCGCCGCTGGATTCTCGAAGGCGAGCGGGGAATCGACGGGATCAAGCCAAGGTTCATCAAGATCGGCGTCAACCGCGGTCCGCTCGGCGAATTGGACCGCAAAGTCGTTCGCGCGGCGGCGCTCTGCTCGAAGGAAACCGGACTGACCATTGCCGCGCACACGGGCGACGGTTCGGCGGCGCTCGAAGAACTCGACATCATCGCCTCCATCGTTCCGGCGAGCCGCTTCGTGTGGGTTCACGCGCAGAACGAGCTAGACCACGAGACCCACGCGAAAGTGGGGCGAGTGGGCGCGTGGGTGGAGTTCGACGGCGTCAATCCCAAGTCGGCCAACTGGCACGAGCAGTGCGTCCGCGCCATGGCATCTCGCGATTTGCTCGGCCGAACGCTCATTTCCCAGGACTCCGGCTGGTGGCACGTGGGCGAGCCCGGCGGTGGAAATTATCGCGGTTATAGCTTCATTTACACCGAATTTCTGCCGCGTTTGGATCGGATGTGGCAACCCCGTTTAATGGTGGAGAATCCGCGCGCGGCGTTCGGCGATTAAGGACGGATAATCCGAGCATCCGCAAGGGTTTAGTGGTTCCAGTACCCTTTTGCGTTGTACTAGCCCCCGCTAAGTGTTAAGCTCTGGAACGGAGCGGAATCGCTCGGTTTTTCAAGGAGGAAGTGTGAAACTTTTCGCAGGTATTCTTGGCGCGGCGATGGCCTTTGCGCAAGGTCCCCAGGAGCGCTCGCTGCTGTTCGGGTCGTCGGGCGGAAACGTCGGAGATCGCTCGCGGATTTTCTGCTGCAGCGGCACCCTCGGCGGGTTGCTCCAGGGCACGAACGGGAAGCAATATATCCTGACCAATAACCATGTCGGCGCGCGCTCCGGACAGGGCCTCCCCGGCGAAGTCATCAGCCAGCCCGGCTTGATCGACAACGGCTGCAACGCCGGAACCACCGTGGCGAATCTCAGTTTCGCGCCGTCGCTCACCACCAGCAATGTCGACGCCGCGGCGGCGGAACTGGTGCCCGGCACGATGTCCGCGACGGGCGAACAGCATGTCATCGGGACGACCAGCAGCACCGTGGCGCCCCCGGCGATCGGCCAAGCGGTCCAAAAGCACGGCCGGACGACCTTTTACACGACGGGAACGGTGACGTCGATCGACACGAGCGTAAACGTCGCGTTTCCGAACCGCTGCGCCGCGATCAGCCGCCGCACGGTCTATCCGTTCGTCAATCAGGTCGTGATCGGGCAGGCCGCCTTTAGCGCGGGCGGCGACTCCGGCTCGATGATCTTTACGAACGACGCGAACAAACAGCCCGTGGGCCTGCTTTTCGCCGGTTCCGACACCCAGACCATCGCCAACCCGGCGGGCGAAGTGCTCACCCAGCTTTCGGCGGGCCTCGGCACGACGGTTTCCTTCGTCGGAGCGCCCACCCCGCTCTCCGCCGTCGCCGGTCCCTCGGCTTCCGAGATCGCCCGCGTGCGCCGCGTGAAGCAGGCGCGGGAGCGGGAACTGTTCCGCAATGAAGGCGTGTTCGGCGTCGGCATCGGGCAGGCGGACGACCGCGCTTCGGAAGCCGTGCTCGTGATCTACACGGACCGGGACCGGACCGTGAACCTGCCGGACCGCATCGACGGCGTCCGCGTGAAGCGCGTCCCCACGGGCGAATTCACGTCCTACGCCGGCTGCTGCGACTCCTGCAAACAATAGAAAACTCCGTCTCGTTCGATCCTTCCACCGGGCGGCGGCCCACGTTCTCTCCGCCGCCCGACTCCTTCGGGCTTCGTGTGCGCCCAAGCCTTGCCATTTTGAGAGACGATAAAAAATTGACACCCACCAGCAATTCCACCGACCATCTCCGGACCCTCGAGGCCGAGAGCATCCACATTATGCGCGAGGTGGTGGCGGAATTCGCCAAGCCCGTCATGCTGTACTCGATCGGCAAGGACTCGTCCGTGATGGTTCGGTTGGCGCAAAAGGCCTTCCATCCCGGGAAACTGCCGTTCCCGCTGCTGCACATCGACACCACCTACAAGTTCGCCGAAATGATCGAGTTCCGCGACCGTTTCGTCAAAGAGATTGGCGCCGAACTCATCGTCTCCACCAACCACAAGGCCATCGCGGACGGCGCGAATCCGTTCCGGCTGGGGACTTCGAAATGCTGCGCGCTGCTCAAAACGCAGGCGCTGCTCGACGGACTGCGCGAGGGCGGGTTCGACGCGGCGTTCGGCGGCGCGCGCCGCGACGAGGAGAAGTCGCGCGCCAAAGAGCGCATCTACTCGTTTCGCGATTCGCACGGACAGTGGGACCCCAAAAACCAGCGCCCCGAACTTTGGAATCTCTACAACGCCCGCATCGATAAGGGCGAGACGATTCGCGTCTTCCCGCTCTCGAACTGGACGGAAATGGATGTTTGGCGCTATATCGAGGTCGAAAACATCCCCATCGTGCCGCTCTACTATGCCAAGGAACGCGAGTTCGCCGAGCGCGATGGGCAGTTGATTCCGCTCGAACATAACATGCAATTGCGGCCGAACGAATCGACCGTCAAGGTGACGAGCCGGATGCGCTCGCTGGGCTGCACGTATTGCACCGGCGCGATCCGATCGGAAGCCGACACGATGCCCAAGATCATCGAGGAGATGGTGGCGTTCCGGCGCTCCGAACGCGAAAACCGGATTATCGATCACGATCAAGAAGGCTCGATGGAAATCAAGAAGCGCGAGGGCTACTTCTAGTGCCGTCGGCTCATCTTTTGCGATTTTTTACGGCGGGCAGCGTGGACGACGGCAAATCGACGCTGATCGGCCGGCTGCTGTACGAGGCCAAGGGCGTTTACGAAGACCAGATGACGGCGGTCCGTAAGTCGGGATTGAACCGCTCGTCGGGCGACTTCGATTTCTCGCTGCTCACCGACGGACTGCGCGCCGAACGCGAGCAAGGCATCACCATCGACGTCGCCTACCGCTACTTCGCCACGGCGCGCCGCAAGTTCATCATCGCCGACACCCCGGGCCACGAGCAGTACACCCGCAACATGGCCACCGGCGCTTCGACCGCCGAACTGGCCATCATTCTGATCGACGCCCGCAAGGGCGTGTTGCCGCAGTCGCGCCGCCACGCGTTTATCTCCTCGCTGCTCGGCATCCGGCACGCGGTGGTCGCCGTCAACAAGATGGATTTAGTCGACTTCCGGGAGGAGATTTTCCGGTCGATCGAGGCGGAGTTCGCGGCGTTCGCCCGCGAGACCAATTTGCGCGACATCGCCTACTATCCCATCAGCGCGCTCGACGGCGACAACATCGTCGAGAAGAGCCCGCGCACGCCCTGGTTTACGGGCGCGCCGCTGCTCGAATATCTCGAGACGGTGGAGATCGCCGGACAGGATTCGGGCGAACTTCGCTTTCCGGTGCAGTACGTGATCCGCCCGACGCTCGATTTCCGGGGCTATGCGGGGCAAGTGGCGTCCGGCGCGATCAAGCCCGGCGACGCGGTGATGGCGATGCCTTCCGGTCGTATCGCCAAGGTTTCCGCGCTGCCGAGTTTCGACGGCGATCTCGCCGAGGCGCGGCCCTCGCAATCGGTAACGGTAGTGCTCGATCAGGAAATCGATTTGAGCCGCGGCGACATGCTCGTCGATCCGCGACGCCGCCCCGAAGTCGCGCGCCGCTTGCGGGCCATGATGGTCTGGATGCATCCGGCGGCGGGCGAAATCGGCAAAACGTACCTGCTGAAGCACACCACGCAACTGGTGCAGGCCGAGGTCCGATCGATCGACTACAAAATCAACGTCGATACCATGGGGCACACGCCGGCCGAGCGGCTGGAGTTGAACGAAATCGCCTCGGTGACGGTCGAGACCAAGCGTCCCCTGTTCTGCGATCCCTACCTCGAAAACCGGACCACCGGCGCGTTTATTCTGATCGAGCCGATTTCGAACGCGACCGTCGCCGCCGGAATGATTACCGAAACCCTGCCCGAGGGCGGGGGGCTCGCGGCGCTGGGCGAAACGACGGCCAACGGCGTTCCCGAAGCCGCGGTTCGCGTTACGCCGGGGGAGCGTCTGTCGCGTATCGGCCACTTCCCCGCTACGCTTTGGTTGAGCGGGCGGCCGGAGCTCGCCTATCGCATCGAGCGCGCGTTGTTCGATCTCGGCTGTCAGGTGGCCGTGTTGCCGGAGTCCGAGAACGCCGGACACTTCCAGGCGGAGGCGCGCACGCTGAAGCGCGCGGGCATCATCGCCATCTGCTCGCTCGATAAGGAAAACGAAGCGGAGCGCAAGGCCGTCATGGACACGGCGGGCGGCAGTTTCATCGAACTCGACCACGCGGGGCTTTCGGCGAACGACGATCTCGCCGCGATGCGCGTCGTGGAGTTACTCGAAGCGCACGGAGTTCTGCGGCGCGGCTAACGCCGTGACGGGCCGCGGCCGTCCGGCTCCCAGCCAGCGGTTCAGAAATGTCGGGCGCACCAACGCGTGGTAGATCGCGAGCGAAACGCCCAACGCGCCGGTCGAAATCAGCGCGTACTTAATCGGCCAAGGCGCCGGCCGGTCGTAGACCGCCGTCTGTAGAAACACCACCACCGGTAGATGGACCAGGTAGACGGTGTAGGACGCCGCCACCAGGTACCGGACGGGCGGGGAGATTTCCCGGACGCGGGCGCGGAAGAGCGCCGTTAGCGCGAAAATCCAGCGCCACCCGAGAAACGCGTAACTCAGTGAGAATAGACCGCGCCGCCAATTTTGGAGCAGTTCGGGCGTTTGCTCCTGCGCGCCCAACCGCGAGTGCGCGACGTACAGCAGCGAGGTGAAGATCGCGATCGCGACGATCCGCGCCGGACGGTGCGCCGTCAACCGGTCGAACGCTTCCGGATCGCCCGCCAGCGTCCAGCCCACCGAAAAGTAGCAGCCATAGGCGAACCACGTCGGCCAATGCGGAGGAATCAGCGCGCGTTCGTCGGGACGCAGGCCGTTCCAGCCGGGCGAGAAGAAGAGTACCGCCGCCACCGGGATCGCGATCATGAGCGGACCACCGGGCTTAGAGGCGCGATCCGCCAGCCACGCTCCGAACGCTTTCGCGCCGGGCAGCCGCACCACCGCCAGCGCGATCAAGCTCAAGAGCGCGAGATCCCACAAGAACCACAGATGCCCCAGCGTGAATCGCTCGGCGATCATGCCCCGCAGGTACATGCCGACCACGAGCTTGCCGACCGGGAGCGACGCGAACTGCTCCGGCAGCCGCTCGGGAGCCGAGCGCTTCATCGCCCACACCCAGCCCGCGAGCAGAAACGGGAAGATCACGATCCAGCCCGCCACTAACGGGACGACGACTCGCCGGAAGCGCGCCACAAGATACGCGCGCTCGCCCTTCGCCACGAAAGTCCGCGCCCCGAACCAGCCCGCCAGAAAGAAGAACAGAGGCATGCGGAACAAGTGAATCCAGAAGACCAGTGCGTCGAGGGCGCGGCTCGCGTGGATATCCGCGATCGCCCAGTCGTGCACGCCGGGCGTGAAGCTCAGCGCCGCGTGCAGCAGGACGCCCAGCAAAAGCGCCGCCGCGCGCAGGGCGTCCAAATAGGCGATCCGTTCGAGTACACTTGATTGGCTATGCGGATTCATCGCTCCCTAGTTCTCATCGGCCTCGCGGCCCTGTTCTCTTCCATCGCGGCGGCGCAGTGTACCCAGAGTATCTGCCAGGACGGCGTGCAGGCGTCGGGAGCGAAGTACCGCATCTGCATGCCCGAGGCTTCTTGCTATCGCGGGCAACTCGCCGTTTATGCGCACGGCTACCAGAATCCGCAGGAGCCGGTGGGCATCCCCGAGGATCAAGTCACGCTGCCCGACGGCACGTCGCTTCCGGGACTGATCAACCAGCTTGGGTTCGGCTTCGTCATGTCGAGCTACTCGAAGACCGGCCTCGCGGTGAAGGAAGGCATCGCCGACACGGCGGACGCGGTCCAGATTTTCAAGACGCAGATCGGCAATCCTTCGCGCGTGTACGTCGTCGGCGTGTCCGAAGGCGGTCTGATTACGGCGAAATCGGTGGAGAGCAACCCGGCGCTCTACAACGGCGGTGTGGCGGCGTGCGGACCGGTGGGCGACTTCCCCTTCCAGATCGGCTATTTCGGCGACTGGCGTCCGCTGTTCGATTTCTTCTTCCCCGGCTTGCTGCCCGGAAACCCGGTGGCGATTCCGCAAGAAGTGATCGATAACTTCGAGACGGTCTACCGGCCCGCCATCGAGGCGGCGATCCTCGCCAATCCAACGATCGCGCAACAGATTCTGGCGGCGGGCAACGCTCCGGGGACGACGCCCGCGGAGATTTTGAACACGCACGTGACGCTCGCCCGGTACAACGTGCTCGCCACCAACGACGCCGTGCAAGTTTTGAACGGGCAGCCGTACACCAACGCGGGAAAGTTCTATACGGGCTCCGGCATTCCCCTCGCGCTCAATCTGGGCGTCCAGCGGTTCACCGCCGATCCGTCGGCCACCGCCGAAATGCAGGCCAACTATCAAACCACCGGCGTCCTGACGCGACCGCTGGTGACGCTGCACACCACCGCCGACGAACAAGTTCCCTATCGCCACGAGCAACTGTACCGCCAGAAGATCACGGCCTCCGGTTCCTCCGCGCTGCACGTCAACATTCCGGCGAACCGCTACGGGCACTGCAATTTCACCACCGGCGAGGCGCTGGCGAGCTTCCTGATCCTGGTGCTGAAGGCCTCGGGGCAAGACCTGTCGAACGACGCCGAAAGGCTGTTGCGCACGGAGCGCGACCGGGTCGAGTTCCGCCGGATTTTCCGCGAGAACCGGGATTGGGCGTTCGCCGGGCGGCGCTAACAAACGCCTAACCTAATCCGCGCCGGCGAATACCGCCAGATCCGCCACCCGCGGCAAGTCCTCGGCCGCCGGCCGCAGATGCCCGCGCGAGATCAGATAGTCGATTACCCGGGCGGCGTTCTGCTCTTTCGATCCGTCCGTGGTTTCCAGGCGCACTTCCGGCGAGAGAGGCTCTTCGTACGGATCGTCGACCCCCGTAAAGCCCCGCAGTTCGCCCGAGCGCGCCTTGGCGTAATACCCCTTGACGTCGCGGCGCTCGCACTCTTGCTGCGGAGTGTCGATGAAAATCTCGATAAAGTTGCCGTCGCCCACCAGTTCGCGGACCCGGGCGCGCGTGGCGCGATAGGGACTGACCGCCGCGCAAATCACCACGCCGTGATGGCGCACGATCTCCGAGGCGACGTAGCCGATGCGTAGGATATTCGTATCGCGATCCTCGCGAGAGAATCCCAATCCGCGCGACAGATGCGTGCGCACGACGTCGCCGTCGAGCAGCGTCACGCGACGGCCGCGTTCCTGTAGCATCACCGAAACGATCTCGGCGATCGTGCTCTTCCCCGCCGAAGGCAGCCCGGTAAACCAGAGGCAGAAACCTTGATCGACCGAGGCCGGATAGGCGCGCCGCAGCACGTCGGCCACTTCCGGACGGGCGAACCACGTCGGCGGACGCTCGCCGCGGCTTAGGTAGCGCAGCCGCATTTCCGGCCCGGAAAGCGGGAAAATTTTTCTCGCGCCGTTAACCCGGTGCTTTTCGACGTAGCGGTTCTCTTCGGGCAAAAACACCATGTCGGCGGCCGGTACCAACTCGACGCCGACTTCCGGCCAGTATTTCGCGGCGGGAGGCGGATCGAGAGCGGGCGGCGCGTGGTGGCCGTTGCCGTTCTTGACGGCGCGCGGCGCCTCGACGTGCACGATCATGTGCGAAGCGCCGAAATTCCGGCGCACGATCGCGTGCCACAGCGTTTCCCGAACGCTCGCCGGGCGCCACGCCAGGGGAACGAGATTTAGAAGGGCGCGCTGGGAGTCGAGGTATCCCTCGGCGACGGCGCGGTAGGTGCGGATGCGCGCGAAGTGATCGACGTCGCAGGAAGCGTTCAGCCCCACCACCGGGTCGAGGAGAACGGACGCATCCAAGCGGTCGGCCGCCGTGGAGATCAGTTCTTCGTGCCCCCGGTGCAGCGGATGACGGGTTTCAAACGCCAGTACGCGGGACCGGCCGAGAGCGGCAAGGCGCGCCCGGGTTTCGGCGGGCGTGCGCCGGATCGCCGTAAAATCTAGCAATCGCTGGGGTTCGACGCCATGCGGTTTCCCCGCGAGGGCGAATCGTCCCCAGCTTTTCATTTCCGCCACCAGCGGATGGGAGTCCGAGGCCGTCCCGCAGATCGCCTCCGCCTCGGCGTCGAGATCGACCTCGTAAATCTCGTCGATCTCCATCCAGGCGAGCAAATTATTCTTCGGGCTGCGGAGCGCGATCCGCTTCCCTTCGGTCAAACCGTCGAGCTTCGAGACGTTGAGCGTCAGCGGCATCGGGAACAGCGTCCCGCCCGCCAGGCGCATGGAGCGGAGAACGCTCGAGTAGTCGCGAGAGCCGAGAAACGAATCGAGCGGCGAAAACGCCCCGTTGAGCAGCAGATCGAGGTCGCACACCTGCCGCTGGGTGAGTTGAACGGACGGATACTCGCTCGCCATCCGCACGAGTTCCGGAACGTGTTCGGGCGACGCCACCGCTTCGGCCAAACGTCCGCCGTAGGGTGCGATTAAAGTACAATCGGGTTCGTTCATTGCCTGGGTCCCCTTAGAAAAGCTTGATCCCGGTCGCGAACAAGAGCATGCTCAGGCCGATCTTGAGGCCGCGCGCGGGGACGCGAGACGCCAAATAACTGCCTAAAAGCACGCCGGGCAGCGAACCTAACAGCAGGTGCGGGATTAAAGACCAATCCACATTTCCCGCCTGCGTGTGCAGGGCCGCCGTGGCGGTAACGAGAAGAGCCGCATGAAAGACGTCCGTACCCACCACTTCCGCCGGACGTAAAGGATTTAGCATCAATAAGAAGGGAACCATCAACGATCCGCTGCCGACCGACGTTAGCCCCACCGACAATCCGACGAACGCGCCCCAGCCGATGGTGGCCGCCTTTTCGTTGCGACGCAGCCATTCCGGACAACCCTGCGGCATCAGGTCAAAAGCTCGGGCCAACACGGCGGCCGCGACCAAAACCAGTACGACACCCAAGACGTGACGCAGACCTTCGTCCACGTTTCGCCCCGAGGCTGTCATATGGCGAATAATTAATACTCCCGTTATGCCGCCGGGGATGCTACCGATGGCGAGACGCAGCGCCAGACGCACGTCCACGGTGCCCTGCTTCCAATGCATCGCCGCCCCCACAATCTTGGTTACGGAACCGTAAACCAGATCGGTACCTACAGCCAGTACAGGACGTACACCGACGACCAAAATGAGAAAAGGGGTGATGAGAGCCGCTCCGCCCATACTAGTGAGGCCCACCAGCATGCCCGCGAGAAAGCTCATAAGAACGAGACCGAAACCGTCGGCAATCAACAAAGTCCCCCAGGGCTCCTAAAGAACCTAGCGGGCACACGCCGCGTGGGACACGACAAGCGCCCGAAGCAAAAAAGTGCGAAACGGTAGCGGGCCTGCGACTCGGCCTGCCGTACCGATCACGTCCAATCCCATCGTGCTGTGTGGGATTTTCCCTGCCTTGCGTCGTCTGGCGGCAAGGCGAAGTTGACGATCCAGTTAAACTTGCGCCACCTTGGGTGGCTGCCGGACTTGGTCGAGAATAGCCGACTTCCCGCCGTCGGTCAAGCGCTAAGCGTACTCCGAATGGTGTGGCCTAGTACCCTCTGGTACGTAATACATTGAGCCAGCGTGGACTTCCGCGCGAAACACCCGCAAGATAGAAATCACGGCGGAGTATCGAAAGGAATTTTGATTGGCCAACCCGCCCGAAGTTCGGTTACACTAATCGCTCATGCCTTCGCAGAGGAAGCCCGGCAATAATTTCGTTTTGGTTATCTTCGATAGCTGCCGCTTCGACGCGCTGATGTCCGCCAAGGTCCCCGTTATCAGGCGTTTAGGCGATATCGAGAAGCGCTGGTCGTACGCCTCGTGGACCGCGCCCTCCCATTACAACTTGCTAATGGGTCTGCTTCCTCACGCCAGTCCGCAGAATGTATACGCTTCGGAATATTACAAGAAGGATTTCCTGAAATTCGCGGATCGATTAGGACAAGAAAAGCTCGAGTTTAAGTCGCTGATCCCGAAGATGAACCTCCCTTCATATTTGAAGGACTCGTTAGGGTACAAAACGCACGCCATGGTTTCGCTGCCGGTGCTGAATCCGAAGACGCTGATCAATCACGGCTTCGATTCGTACAAGCTGATGCCCAAGCACAACGACATGATGGCGATGGTGAACGAGATGAAGTTCTCCGAGGAGCAGCCGTCGTTCTATCTGCTCAATGTCGGCGAAACGCATTACCCCTACGCCTTGCCGGACGAGCCGCCGAACCTGTGGCCGCGTATTAGCGGCGTACACGGCGTATTCAAGCGGCTGGACGAGGACATGTCGGCCGACGAATCGGGCGAGGGCGAAGGGAAGTTTTTCGACGAGAAGAAGCTCGCCGAATTGCAGCGCCGCCAAGTCGAGGCGGTAGAATATCTCGACCGAGTGGTCGAAGCTTTGTTCGATAAAGTTCCGGCGGACACGTGGATCACCATCACGGCGGACCACGGCGAGCTTTTCGGAGAAGGCGGCTATTTCGGCCACGGGCCGATCATGCACGAGAAGGTGTTCGAAGTTCCGTTTATCGAAGGGAAGCTGCGCTAGGGCCCGGTCGAGCCGATAAGCGCATTCCAGTTACGGTTGGCCGCCGGGGCCGCGACAGCCCGCACCACCCGAGAGTTTCAGCCCGGAACGGGCGCGGTCGTTGGAGGAGAAAACGATGAAAAATCCGGATCCCCGCCCGGGGGCCGCCTTTGAAATCCTGGCGCTCAGCCCGCCCGGCCATCCTAACGCCGCGCTGGCCGGAGCCGCGCACGCCGCCGGATTTCTGGGCGGCGTTTCGTTCGAATATCTCGCCGCGGGCGAGTGCCTCCCGATTCTCGACCGTATGGCCGCCTCCGGCGCGCCCTACGTGGTCGCCGTTACCGAATTCGACGAAGCCTGGGAGAAAGCTCTCGCCGGGCGTCCCGGGTTGCACACCATGGTCGTCACGGGCGGCGACGCTTCCTCCGTGGAACGCGCGAAGCGTACCGGCGCCCGCGTGCTCGCCACCGCCGTGAACGCCGAAGAGGCCGTCGCCGCGCAAAAAGCCGGAGCGGCGGGCATTGTCGTCAAGGGCAACGAAGCGGGCGGGCGCGTCGGCGAAGAGACCACGTTCATCCTGCTGCAACGGATTCTGCCGCTCGTCGACGTTCCGCTCTACGCGCACGGCGGCGTCGGCGTCCACACCGGCGCGGCGTGCCTCGCGGCGGGCGCCGCGGGCGCGATCCTCGATTGGCAACTCGCGCTGCTCGACGAATCGAATTTACCCGAGGCCGTGAAGAGCAAGATCGGGCGCATGGACGGCAGCGAGACCGCCGTGCTCGGTCAGGATTCTCCGGCGCGCTATCGCGCTTACTCGCGGCCCGGCGAGACGGCGTTCTTCGACTTGCGGAAGTTCGAGGAAACCGAAGGCCTGCACGCGGGATCGTCCCCCGAAATCGTCGCCGCCTGGACGACTCGCGTTCGCGAACGCGTCGCCGCGAAGGAGCTAATCCTCGCCGGTCAGGACGCCTGTTTCGCACCTTACTTCGCCGACCGATTTCGGAGCGTAGGCGCCGCCTGCCGCACCGTCGCCAAGGAAGCCAATCGCCAACTGCGCGCCGCCGCTCGCCACAACGCGCTGCGCGAGGGCGGACCGCTCGCCCAGTCGCACGGGCTGCGCTATCCGATCCTGCAAGGCCCCATGACGCGCGTCAGCGACCGCGCCGATTTCGCGCTCGCCGTGGCCGAGGGCGGCGGCTTGCCGTTTCTCGCGCTCGCGCTAATGCGCGGCGGCCCGGTGGGCAAGCTGCTCGCGGAGACGCAACAGAAGCTGGGCTCGCGTCCCTGGGGCGTGGGTATTCTCGGATTCGTTCCCAAGGAACTGCGCGACGAGCAACTGACGGAGGTCCGCAAGATCAAGCCGCCCTTCGCCGTCATCGCGGGCGGACGCCCCGACATGGCGAAGGAGTTCGAGCGCGACGGCACCGCCACTTATCTGCACGTGCCTTCGCCCGAACTGCTCCGCAATTTCCTCGATCAAGGCGCGCGCCGCATCATTTTCGAGGGCCGCGAGTGCGGCGGACACGTCGGACCGAGGTCGAGCTTCGTGCTGTGGGACCAGATGGTGCGCGTGATTCTCGATCACCTCCGCGGACCCAACGCGTCGAAACCCGCCGAATATAGCTTCGCCTTCGCGGGCGGAATCCACGACGCGCGTTCGGCGGCGATGGCGGCGGCGATCGTCGCCCCGTTAAGCGAGCGCGGCGTGCCGGTGGCGGCTCTGCTCGGCACGGCGTACCTGTTCACCGAAGAGGCGGTGTCGGGCGGCGCGATCACGTCCGGATTTCAGCGCGAGGCGATCGCCTGCGAGCAAACGATTCTCGTCGAATCGGGTGTCGGTCACGCGACCCGTTGCGCCGCGACGCCGTTCGGCGATCTGTTCAACAACGAGAAGCGCCGCCTGATGCGCGAAGGCGCTCCGAAAGAGGAAATCCGCGAGAAGCTCGAAGGCCTGAATCTCGGCCGCTTGCGCATCGCTTCGAAAGGCGTCGACCGGCGCAACGGCCCCGACGGTCGCGCCGAGTACGTCGCCATCGACGACGAAACGCAGCGCCGCGAGGGCATGTACATGATCGGCCAGGTGGCCGCCCTGCGTCGCGAAGTAGTCACCGTCGCCCAACTGCACGCCGAGGTGGCGCGCGCCGGAGAACTGCTGGCCGAACGCGCCGCGCCGTTCCTTTCGGAAACGCGTTCCGGGGACGTCGCCATCGTCGGATTCTCGGGCGTCTTTCCGCAGGCGGACGATTACCGGACCTACTGGCAGAACATCCTGCACCGCCGCAGCGCGATCGGCCTCGTGCCCAAGGGCCGCTGGGACACCGACGTCTACTTCGATTCCGACCGCCGCGCGCGCGACAAGGTCTACTCGAAGTGGGGCGGCTTTATCGGCGACTTTACGTTCGAACCGCTGAAGTTCGGCATGCCGCCCGCGTCGCTGCCCTCGATCGAGCCGATGCAACTCGTCACGCTCGAAATGGTGCGTCGCGCCCTCGCCGATTCGGGCTACGACACGCGCGTCTACGACAAGGAACAGACGGCCTGCATCGTGGGCACCGGCGGCGGCGTGGCCGAACTCGGCCAAGCCTACGGATTCCGCAGCATGCTGCCGCACTTCCTCGACCGCGCGGGCGGAACGCTGGCCGATTCGAAGGCGCTGATCGAATTGGTCGGCGACGAGCTGCCCGAGTGGACCGAGGATTCCTTCGCCGGTCTGCTGCTGAACGTCGTTTCGGGTCGCGTCGCGAATCGCTTCGATTTCGGCGGGACGAACTACATCGTCGACGCCGCCTGCGCCACGGCGCTCGCCGGATTGCGCAACGGCGTCGCGGAACTCGAAAGCGGGTCGAGCGAAGTAGTCGTCGCCGCCGCCGTCGATCTCATGCAGACCGCCTTCGGCTACCTCTGCTTCTCGAAGACCCACGCGCTTTCGCCCACCGGCGTGCCGCGCACCTTCGACGCCAACGCCGACGGCATCGTCATCAGCGAAGGCTTGGCCGTGGCCGTGCTGAAGCGTCTCGAAGACGCGGAGGCGGACGGCGACAAGATTTTCGCGGTCATCAAGGCGGTCGGCGCGTCGAGCGACGGCAAGGACAAAGGCCTCACCGCGCCGCGCCCCATCGGGCAGATGCGCGCGCTCGAACGCGCGTACAAGAAGGCCGGATTCGACCCCGCCACCGTCGGCTTGATCGAGGCGCACGGCACCGGAACCGTCGTCGGCGATCGCACGGAAGCGGAATCGCTCACCACGTACTTCGGCCAAACCGGCGCGCCCAACCAGACCATCGCGCTCGGTTCGGTCAAGAGCATGATCGGCCACACGAAGTGCACGGCCGGTTTCGCGGGCTTGATCAAGGCCGCGCTCGCGCTCCAAACGAAAACTCTGCCGCCGACGATCAACGTCACGCAGCCGAACCCGAAGGTGAAGTTCGAGGAGAGCCCGCTCTACATCAACACCGAAACGCGGCCCTGGCTGTCGCGGATCGACGGCGCTCCCCGTCGCGCGGGCGTGAGCGCGTTCGGCTTCGGCGGCACGAATTTCCACACCGTGCTCGAGGAATACGTCGCCCCGGACGGGATTCTCGACGAACCCGCCCCGCTGGCCGAATGGCCCGCCGAACTATTTCTATTCCGCGCCGCCGACGCGACCTCGCTCGGCGCGGCGCTCGACGCGATCGCGAAGGAACTCGCCGCCGGGTCCGCCCCCGCGCTCGCCGAACTCGCCGCCGCCGTTTACTGGAAGCACGGCCGCAACGCCGGACCGTTGCGGCTGGCGCTTGTCGCCGCGTCGCTGGGCGAACTCGCCGAGAAACTCTCGGCCGCCAAACCCGTCGTCGCGGCGGGCGCGGCGCATCGCGATCCTAAGGGCGTCTATTTCGCTCCTTCGCCGATAGCCAACGCGAAAGTCGCGTTCTTGTTTCCCGGCCAAGGCTCGCAAACGCCGGGCATGCTGGGCGACGTCGCCGTCGCGTTTCCCGCCGCGCGCCGCGCCTTCGAGGCGGCGGACCGCGCCCTCGACACGCAACTCAGCAAGCCGCTCAGCCACTACATCTTCCCGCCGCCGGCGTTTCGCGACGAAGACCGCACCGCCAACGAAGCGGCGCTCAAAGCCACCAACGTCGCGCAACCGGCGCTCGGCGCGGCCGACATGGCGATGTTCCGCGTACTGTCGCAATTCGGCGTCGTCCCCGATATGGCCGCCGGGCACAGCTACGGCGAATTCGCGGCGCTCTGCGCGGCCGGTTCGATGACCGTCGAAGAACTGATCCGCGTTAGCGAATTGCGCGGGCGAGTCATTATCGAAAGCGCGAAAGGCGAGCTCGGCACGATGGCCGCCGTCGACGCCGACGAAGCGAAGACCGCCGCCTTAATCGACGGCCTCGCCGGAGTCTGGATCGCGAACCTCAACTCGCCGCGCCAAACCGTGATTTCCGGTACCGAAGCGGGCGTCGCCGCCGCGCTCGACAAGCTCAAGGCCGCAGGCGTCGCGGGCAAGCGCATCCCCGTCGCCTGCGCGTTCCACTCGGAATTGGTCGCCGGGGCGAAAGCGCCGCTCGCCGCCGGGCTCGCCGAAGTCAACCTCGCCGCGCCGCGTTTCCCCGTCTACTCGAACACCACCGTCCAGCCGCACCGCGCCGACCCGGCGGCGATCCGCGCGACGCTGGTCGAGCATCTGGTCAAACCCGTGCGTTTCGCCGACGAGATCGCCGCCATGTACGAAGCGGGCGCGCGCGTTTTCGTCGAATGCGGACCGGGCCGCGTCCTCACCGGGCTCGCCGCGCGCACGTTGGGCGACCGCGAACACGCCGTCGTGCAGTTCGACGCCGGAAGCCGGCACGGTCTCGTCTCCTTCGCCCACGCGATGGCGCAACTGGCCGTCGCCGGAGTCGAGTTCCACGGCTGGCAACTCTTCGAAGGACGCGCGGAGAAGAATCTGCCGCTCGAAAAACTGCTCGCCGAATCGAAGCCCGCGCCGCCGCCCGCCGCCTCCTGGGTGGTGCATAACGGCAAGGCGTACCCGGCGGCCGAGTATATGAAGCTGACCGGTCCTTTCGAAAACCCGGGCCGCGTCGAGCCCGAATTGAAACTTCTGCGGGGGAATGCGCATGGAACCGCGCCGGTTCCCGCTCCCGCGCCCGTTTCTGCGACCATTTCCGCGACCGAGGCCGCCGCGCCGCCGTCGCCCACGCCAACCGTTTCCGTTCGTAGCGAGGTGAAAATGCGCAACGATTCCACACCCCAGCGCGTGCCCGCCGTGGCCGCGCCCACTCCACCGGTCGAGGAAGCGCCCGCGCTCGAGGGTACCGTCCTCGAGCAGGCGATCCAAGGACACCACCGTTTGATGAGCCGGTTCCTCGACACGCATCGCGCCGTGATGATGGGCCTGCTGCAACCGGGCTCGGTGCAGGCGGCGATGGCCGCGCCCGCGCGATTGTCCGCTCCGTCGCCCGCTCCCAGGGCCGTAGCCGCTCCCGCGCCGGCACCCGTACCCGCGCCCGTTCCCGTAGCGGTCGCCCCCGCGCCCGTCGCGCCTCCTCCCGCTCCAGCGCCCGCTCCCGTAGCCGTAGCCGCTCCCGCGCCGGTAGCCCCCGCGCCGGTTCCCGTGGCGGTAGCCGTGGTGGCCGCGCCCGCCGGGCGTCCGTCGAAAGACGAGATCACCGTTAAGCTCGTCGCGCTGGTTAGCCAGCGGACCGGGTACCCGCCCGAAATGCTTGGCCTCGATCTCGATCTCGAAGGCGATCTCGGCGTCGATTCGATCAAGCGCGTCGAAATCTTCGGCTCTTTGCAAAACGAAGCGATTCTGCCCGCCTCCGCCGTCGAGGGCGAAATCGAAACGCTCTCGAAGCTCAAAACGCTGCGCGCCATCATCGACTGGGTGGACGCCAAGGCCGCCGAACTCGCGGGCGGAAGCGCCGCGCCGGTCGCCTCGGGCGTGACTTCGAGCAACGGAACCGCGCCGCCGAAACCCGAACCTCCGGGCGCGACGCGCATGCTGGTCGAAGTCGGCGGAACCGCCGCCGCGGAGGACTCTCCCAGCCCTTTTCCGCAGGCCGTACTCATCTCGGATGATGGGTACGGCGTAGCACGGACCTTTGCCGAAAAACTCTCTTCGCGCGGCATCCGCAACTGGGTGATCGCGCGCCCCGACGAATTGGAATCGGCCCGGGCGTCGCTCGGGCCAGTCTCGCACCTAGTTCACTTGGCCGCGCTCGCGCCCCCCGGCGAGCCCGGCGACTTCCTCTCGCGCGTCGGCCACGAAATCAAGTGGCCCTACCTGCTGACCCGCGCGCTGTCGGCCGAAATCCGTAAGGCGGGCGGCGGCGTGCTTGCCGCTACGCGCCTTGGCGGAGCGTTCGGGTTCGGCGAAACCTCGCCCGCGTTCTCGCCCGCCTCGGGCGGCGTCGTCGGTTTCGTCAAGGCGATCTCGCGCGAGTGGACCGAATGCGCCGCGCGCGCCGTCGATTTCGAGGCGAGCGCCACGGCGGACTTGGTCGCCGAAAAACTCTTCTCCGAACTTTGCTGCCGCGACGGCCTGATCGAAGCCGGTTACCGCGCGGGCGAGCGCCTGACGCTGCGCTCCATCCCCGCGCCCCTCTCGCCGATCCCCGATGCCATCCGCCTCGACCGCGATTCCGTCGTTCTCGTCACCGGCGGCGCGCGCGGCATCACCGCCGAAATCTCGCTCGAACTCGCGGCCGCCTGGGGATCGAAATTCATCCTCCTGGGCCGCTCTCCGCTGCCTCCCGAACGCGAACCCGCCGACATCGCCGGACTCGACGACAAGGCGCTAAAGGGCGCGATCATGGACCGCATGACCACCATCGGGCAGCGGCCTACGCCCGCGCTGGTGGACGGCGAAGTAAAACGCATCAAGCGCGACCGCGAAATTCTCGCGAACCTCGCCGCGCTCAAAGCGTCGAGTTCGGCGGTCGAGTATCACCCCGTGGACGTGTGCGACTCCGCCGCCTTCACCGCGCTGATCGAAAAAATCTACGCGACCCACGGGCGCATCGACGGCGTGCTGCACGGCGCGGGCGTCATCGAGGACAAGCTGATCGAGGACAAGACGCCCGAGTCGTTCGACCGCGTGCTCGCTCCCAAACTCGCCGGGGCGCAGTCGCTCGCGCGCGCGCTGCGGCCGGAGAGTCTGAAGTTCCTCGCGTTCTTCTCGTCCGTCTCGGGGCGTTACGGCAATCGCGGCCAGTGCGATTATTCCGCCGCCAACGAAGTTTTGAACAAGCTCTCCGCGCGCCTCAACGCGCAGTGGCCGGGCCGCGTCGTCTCCTTCGATTGGGGACCGTGGCGCACCGAGGGCGGCATGGTGTCGGCGCAACTCGCCGAGCGTTTCGCCAAGGCGGGCGTCGAAATGATCTCCGTCCCCGCCGGACGCCGCGCGTTTCTCGACGAGCTGCGCTACGGCGCGAAGAAGGATTACGAAGTGGTTTTCGGCGGCCCGCTCAACGTGTCGCCGAAGCCCGCGCCGAAAGCTCCGGCCACCGCCACCGCCACCGTCTCCGTTCCCGCCATCCTGCAACCGGCAACCGCCGTCCAAACGCCCGAAGGCGTCGAGCTTCTCCTCGAAACCTCCACCGCGACGCACCGCTACCTGCTCGATCACCGGATCGACGGGCGCGGCGTGCTACCCATGGCTATGGCGCTCGAACTCTTCGCCCAAACCGCGAGCGCCTACTTTCCCGGCAAGCTCTCGGCGATCCACGAGCACAGCGTCCTCAAGGGCGTCCAGTATCCCGAGGGCGGCGGCGCCGTGGCGCTGCGCCTCGCCGCCAAACGCTCCGGCTCGACCGTCTCTTGCGAACTGCGCTCCGCCGACGCGAAAACTCTGCACTACCGCGCCACCGCCGCGTTCGGCGAACCCGCGCCCGAAATCCCGCGGCTCGATCTCCGCAACCCGCGCCCCGCGCCGCTCTCCGCGCGCGAGGCTTACGAAACGTGGCTCTTCCACGGCCCGCTGTTCGAAGGCGTCGCCTCCGTCGAGTCGACCGGCGACAACGGCATTACCGGCACTCTGCAATCCTCGAAACCCGCCGCGCTCTTCTCCGATCGCCGCGCGGGCGAATGGATCGCCGACCCGGTGGTCGTCGATAGCGCGCTCCAGTTGCTGATCGTCTGGAGCCGCACCTACCTCGACCAGATGGTGCTGCCCTCGCGTCTCGGCGCGCTGCACATTCTCGGCCCGCTCTCCGTCCCCGGCCCCATCCGCTGCGAGGCGTCCATCGACCACCGGCCCGGCGTGCCCACCCTGCGCTGCCAACTCGCGTTCTTCGACGCTTCCGGCAAACCGCTCGCCTACATGCAGGACATGGAGATTACGGCCAGCCGCGCGCTCAATCGTCTCGAGAAGGCGAGCTTCGCCCTGGAGAGAAGTTGACCGTGTCCGCCCCGGGTGCATCCACGAAGTACTGCGGCCACGCCCTGCGCGGCGACGTCGCGATTATCGGCGTCGCCTGCACGTATCCGGGCGCGCGCGACGCGGAACGGTTCTGGCAAAACGTCGCGAATAAAGTCTCGGCGATTACCGAAGTGGACCCGCGCCGCTGGGACCCGGCGATCTTTTTCGATCCCAATCCCAACGCGGAAAATCGCCTCTATTCGAAGCTCGGCGGCTTTGTCGGCACGTCGTTTTCGTTTAACCCGGTCAAGCTCGGCATCCCGCCGAGTTCGATCGAGGGCGCGGAACCCGATCATTTCTTCGTCCTCCGCTCCGTCTACGAAGCGCTCGACGACGCGGGCTATTTGACGCGTCCCTTCAACCGCGAACGCACTAGCTTCGTGCTCGGCCGCGGCGCCTACATGGGTCCCGGCGCGTCCTGGTTGACGATGCGCACGGTGATGTCCGGCTACGCCGAACGGCTCGTCCGCCGCCTCCGCCCCGACCTGAACGAAGACGAACTCGCGCGCCTCCAAAAAACCGTCGAAGCCGAAATCCCCATCCTCACCGCCGAGAACGCGGGCGGACTGATCCCCAACATCGTCTCCGGCCGCGTGGCCAACCGGCTCGACTTCATGGGCCGCAATTACACGATCGACGCGGCGTGCGCCTCCTCGCTGCTCGCCGTCGAGGAATCCGTGCAGAGCCTGCTGCTCGGGCGCGACGATATGGCGATCGCGGGCGGCGTCCATCTTTCGATGTACGTGCCGTTTCTCGCCGTCTTCGACGCCATGCGGGCGATGTCGCTCGGCGGCACGATCCGGCCCTTCGACGAACACGCCGACGGCACCATGTCGAGCGAAGGCGTCGGCATCCTGATCCTCAAACGCCTCGCCGACGCCGAGCGCGACGGCGACCGCATCTACGCCGTCGTCAAAGGCACCGGTTCGGCGAGCGACGGCAAGGCCAAGGGCATTCTTTCCCCGCGCGTCGAAGGCGAGGAACTCGCCGTGCGCCGAGGACTCGAAATGTCGGGCGTCGATCCCGCCACCGTCGCTCTGATCGAAGGTCACGGCACCGGTACCGCCGTCGGCGACGGCATGGAGATCGAAACTCTCGCGCGCGTGTTCGGACCCGCGCCCGGCGGGCGCAAGAACGCCGCGCTCGGCAGCGTCAAATCGAACATCGGCCACGCCATGCCCGCCGCCGGAGCCGCCGGACTCATCAAGACCGTCCTGGCGCTTCACCACCGCGTGCTGCCCGCGACGATCAACGCGACCAAGCCGCGCGAGTCGCTCTCGACCGCCGACAGCCGCTTCTATCTCAACTCGGAAACGCGCCCCTGGATCCACGGCGGAGACGCGCCGCGCCGCGCGGGCGTCAACGCGTTCGGCTTCGGCGGCATCAACGCGCACGTCGTGCTCGAAGAGTACCGAGGTCACGACGAACTCGCGCAACGTACGATGCTCCGCGATTGGGAGCAGGAAGTTTTCGTGTTCGAGGGCCGGACGCGCGAAGACCTGCTCGCCCGGTTGGCCGCGATCCGCGCCTACTCGATCGCCGTCGAAGGCGTCGCCCCGCGCGACCTCGCCTACACGCTCAATACCTCTTTACGCCCCGCGGGCGAAGCGTTGCGCGCGGCCATCGTCGCCTCCGATTTCGAAGACCTCGCCCAGAAAATCGACCGCGTCTCGAAGCGCCTCGAAGACCCCCACTGCGCGCAAATTCGCGAACGTCAGGGTCTCTATTTCTTCTCGAGCCCCGAAATCGCCGGTGGCAAAACCGCCTTCCTCTTCCCCGGCGAAGGCTCGCAATATCTCAACATGCTGGCGGATCTCGCGATCCACTTCCCGGTCGTCCGCCAGTCGTTCGATCTCGCCGACCGCGCCGCCGCGCGCGAAGTGCCGCCCAGCGCCATCCTGTTCCCGCCGCCCACCTTCACCGAGGAAGCGGAGGCCGCCGCCGAAGCGCAACTCTACTCGATCGAACGCGCCACCGAAACCGTACTCACCGCCGGCGGCGCGATCTATCGCTTACTCGAACAACTCAAGCTCAAGCCCGACGTGCTCGCCGGGCACAGCGCGGGCGAGTGGATCGCCATGGCCGTCTCCGGCATGGTCGGCGTCGACCGGTTCATCGGCAGCATGAACCGCTTGGCCGAAATGTACGACCGCGTTAGCCGCAACATGAACGTGCCGAGCAAGGCCATGCTCGCCGTCGGCGCGGGCGCGGAAAAAGCCCGCGAAATGGCCGCCCAACTGGGGATCGAAGCCCGCATCGCCAACGACAACTGCCCGCACCAGGTCGTGATCGTCGTCGAGCCGGACGAAGCGCCGCGCCTCGTCGAGCACATGCTCAAGGGCGGCGTTTTCGTCGAAAAACTGCCTTACGACCGCGGCTACCACACGCCCGCGTTCGATTACCTCTCGGCCCCGTTGCGCGAGTTCTTCGGCTCCCTGAATCTCGAAGCGCCGCGCGTGCCCGTGCTCTCCTGCACCACCGCCGAGTATTTCCCCACCGAGACGCCCGCGATTCTCGACGTCGTCGCCGAAACGTTCGCGCGCCCGCTGATCTTCCAGCAAACGATCGAGCGCATGTACTCGGACGGCGTGCGCGTGTTCGTCGAGGCCGGACCGCGCGGCAACCTCACCGCCTTCGTCGACGACATCCTGCGCGGACGGCCGCACCTGGCCATCCCCGTCGATCAATACCGCCGTCCCGGATTGCTCTCGCTACAGCACGCCGTCGCGATGCTCGCCGCCTCGCACCGGCCGATGGATTTGACGCCGCTCTACGACCGTCGCGGCGCGCGCAAGCTGACGCTCGACCCCAAGACGGATTCCGTGTTGCCCGAAGAAAAGCAGCCCGGCGCGATGCGAATTCCCGTGTATCACCGCCTCCTCGGAATCCCGGAAGCGTCCGAAATTCCCCCGCTCGCTCGCGATATCGCCGCCGCTCCCGCTCCCCCACCGCGTCCCGCGCCGCAACCGGAACCCGTGGCCGTCGCCGCCGCGCCGATTCGCGAGTTCGCCCCCATCGTGCACGAAGCCGAGTTCGTCGAAGCACTGCCAGCACCCACCCCCATAGCGCCCACTCCGGTCGCCGCCACCGCCGTCGCCGAACACTTCGCGCTCATGGAAGAGTTCCTCGACACCCAGGCGGGCGTGATGTCGATGCTCGCGGGGCAGCCCGTTCCCTTCGCGCCGCCCCGGTTCGATTACGCCTACGACGAAGATCCGCCCGAATTCGATTGGGAAGCCGAACTCGTGCTCCCTTCGGATCCCGCGCCGGAACCCGCGCCCGCGCCGCAATTCCCCATGCTTTCCACCGCCGAGGTCCTCGAAGAAGTCCCCGGCCAATTCGTGCGCCTCTCGATTACGCTCGATCTCGCCGAACACAAGTACCTGCTCGACCACGTCCTCTACCACCGCAAGTCCGAGTACGGCAACGATCTCAACCGCCTCGCCAACATGCCGATGACCGGCACGGTGGAACTGTTCTCGGAAGCGGCCACGCGCCACTTCGGCGGCGTCGTCACCCAAGTCCTCAACGCGCGCACGCCGCGCCCGGTCTACGCCGAGGAGAACATGCCGCCCAACCGCGTGACCGTCGAACTGCGCCGTCTCGACGCCTCGAAAATCGATTGCGCCATCCGCGCTACCCACGCCGATCACACCGCCATCGCGGAGGGCGACCTGCTCGCCAGCGGAGTCGTCGTCCTCGGCGACGCCCTTCCCCCCGCGCCCGAGCCCCTCCACCTCGAACTCCCCGGCGCGCGCCCCGGACGCACCGGCCCCGAACTCTACGCCCACCACACGATGTTCCACGGACCGCGCTTCCAGAACATCGTCGACGTTCCGCAAATGTCGCTCGACGGGATGATCGGGCGCCTCCAAGTTCTCCCGAACACGGACTGCCTCGGCTCCACCGCTTCTCCCCAATATCTGATCGACCCGCACGTCTTCGACGCCGCCGGGCAACTCGTCGGCTATTGGCCCATCGACCTCGTCGGCCCCATCACCCTGCTGCCCATCCGCATCGGCGAAACCCAACGCTTCGCCGAATCGCCCGCGCCCGGCACCGTCGTCGAAGTCCGCATCAAGATTCTCGAACTCACGCACTGGCACTTGCTGGTCGACTACGACGTCGTACTCCCCGGCAACCGCCTCTGGCTCCGCGTCAAGGGCTGGGAAGACTGGCGCTTCCACTGGACGCCCGTCATGTACGACTTCTACCGCTTCCCCTGGGAGTACACGAGCGGTCGCACCCTCGAATTCCCCGCGCTCGAGCGCGCCGGAGCGGTCTGCCAGATCCTCGACCCCATCGCCGAGCTGACCAAGCCCGGCGTGTCCGAAATGGTCTGGATGCGCGGTACGCTCTCGCCGCGCGAGGTGGCCGAACTCGACGCTCTGCCCACCGAATCCCGCACCGCCTATCTGCTCGAATCCGCGATGGCCAAGGACGCCGTTCGCGTCGCGATGAAGCGCCGCACCGGCCGCATGTACTGCCCGCCCGACGTCGAGATTCTGCCGCGCGGCGGCGCTCTCCAAGTCTCCGGACCTTGGGACTCGGCTACCGAAACTCCGTTCGCCGCCGCGGCCTCGTCGTCCACCGGCTACACCGCCGGAATCGCCGCGCCGTCGCCCGCCGCCTGCGCCGTCGAGCGCTTTCTCCCGAAAGCCGCTCCGTCGCCCGAAATCTTCCTCCCCGAAGAGCGCGAATGGATCGAGCGTCTGCCCGATCCCGCCGAGTGGACCGTCCGCGCCGTCGCCGCCAAGCGCGCCGTCGCCAAATGGATGCGGCCCGCCCACACCGACCCGGCCTACTGGCCGTCGATGGCGATTCTGCGCATCGCCGCCGATTCGGGAGAACTCGTCCTCGCCGACCCCGGCATGGCCGTCAACGCCGAGGACACCGTGACCGTTTACACCCACCGCGACGGCGATTGGATCGTCGCCGTCGCCATGAAATGAGGAACGCCGAAGAAATGACTTTATTGACCCGGGACCAAGTGAGAACGCAGGTCGTCGACCTGCTCAAGAGCGCGCGCGAGGACTTCGATTCGTCGATCCAAATCACCGACCAGACCGGCCTCTTCCACGACTTGGGCTTCGAATCGATCGACGCCATCGGCCTCAGCTCGACGCTCGAAGGCACGTTCGATCAGACGCTACCCTTCCCCGAATTCATGAACCGCGCCAAGCGCGAGCAATGGAAAGACATCACGCTCGGCAACCTGCTCGACTTTCTGATGGCCAACCTCAGCCAGTCCGCCGAACGGGTCGCGGCATGAGCAACTGCCTGATTTTCGGCCTCGACGGCGCTACCTTTACCGTCCTCGACGGCTTGATGGAATCGGGCGTCATGCCCACGCTCAAGCGCTTCGCCGAAGAGGGCGCGAGCGGCAAGCTGATGTCCGTCAAGCCGCCCCTAACGCCCCCGGCCTGGACCACGCTCGTCACCGGACGCACGCCCGGCCATCACGGCGTCTGCGGATTTTTCCAGTACAACTCGCCCGAATCGAGTTCCATCCAGATCGTCGGCTCGCGCCAAGTCCGCGCCGAAACGATGTGGGCGATGGTCAATCGCCAGGGCAAACGCTCCGGCTGCCTGAACTTCGTCGCGCATAATCCCGCGCCTAAAATCGACGGATGGGCGCTGCCCGGCTGGGTATCGTGGCGCTGGATGAAGTCGCTCAGCCACCCGGCGGGCGTCGTCGAAAAGCTCGCCTCGGACATCCCCGGTTTCGACGTCAAAATCCTCGCCATGGATTACGAGGAGGAGCGAAAGGCCATCGTCGGCTCCGGCATCGACGATCACGAGGCCTGGATCCAACTCCACATTTCGCGCGAAAGGCAGTGGTTCGCGACGCTTAAGCAACTCCAAACCACGCAGCCGGTCGATCTCGCCGGCATCGTCTTCGACGGCGTCGATAAACTCCAGCACCTGCTCTGGGGTTACCTCGACCCGCGCATCGCCCCGGCCAACCCCACGCCCGAGTTCCAGCGTACCCGCGCCGCCGCGCTCGAATACTTCCGCACCATCGATTCGCTGCTCGCCGAAGCGCTCGAACTGTTCCCCGATTGGACCGTGCTCATCTGCTCCGACCACGGCTTCACCCATAGTTGGGAAATCCTGTTCATCAACATGTGGCTCGAACAAGCCGGTTACCTAACCTGGGCCGCGGGAACCGAGAAAACCTCGAATCCCGCCGAAATGGAACCCAGCCTCTATCACCTCAACGCCTTCGACATGGATCGCACCTCCGCCTACGCGCTCACCACCTCGAGCAATGGCATCTACATCAACGTCCGGGGCAAGAAGGGCGATTTCGGCATCGATCCGGCGGATTATCAACGCTTTCGCGACGAACTCGCCTCGCGCATTCTGAACGAGATTCGCGACCCCGCCACCGGCGAGCCCATCGTCACGGGCATCGCTACCCGCGAGGAAGCCTTCCACGGACCGGCGATGGACCTCGCCCCCGACCTGACGCTCCAATTGCGCGATTTCGGGTTTTTCTCCGTCCGCCGCTCGAACGGCGTGCTCACCGGACGTCCCCAACCCTTCGGCACGCACCATCCCGAGGGGATTCTGTTCGCCCGCGGGCCGGGTATTCGCGCCGGGGCGCGCCTCGAACCCACCCGGCTGCTCGACATCGCCCCCACCGCGCTCTTCGCTATGGGGCTCGACATTCCCGCCGATCTCGAAGGCCGCGTGATCGAAGAGCTATACGAACCCGCCTACCTCGCCGAGCACGCCGCCAAACGCGGCGCGACAACCGCCGCCGTTTCCGCCGATACGACGACCGAAGTGCCCGACGAAGACGCCGACATTCTCGCCAAAATGCAGGCCTTGGGGTATCTCGAATAGCCATGCCGAAGCTTTCCGCCAACGGAATCGAGTTCCACTACGTCCAGCGCGGCGAAGGGCCGAATATCGTTCTGATTCATGGAGTTACGTCTTCGCTCGCCATGTGGTACAACGGCGTGCTCCCGGCGCTGACGCCCACGCATCGCGTCACCGCCTTCGATCTGCGCGGCCACGGCCTAACGACCCTCACCGAAAACGGCTACTCTTCCGCCGCGATGGCCCAGGACCTGATCGCCGTCCTCGAAGGGCTCGAAATCGAGAACACAATCGTCGTCGGCCACAGCTTCGGCGGCGTCATCGGCCTACACGCCGCACTGGAACGGCCGGACCGCATCAAGGGCGTGGTGATGCTCGACAGCGGACTCGCCTGTCTGCGCTACCTCCGCATCATCGAGGATTGGGCGGGTTGGGAAAAACGCCCCGAAGTGTTGAAAGAACGTGGGTTAACCCTTGAACGCTTCCTCGAGCTCGACAGCAAGCAAGACGTCACCGACATCCTGCTGCACGGGGCCGCCGCGCCTCGCATGGGCGGCTTCCGTAAAGGCCAAGTCGGCCTCACCCCGCGTCTCGAAAAGTTGCTCAAGGAAACCAAAATCGGCTTCGAGTTCCGCGACGTCGCCGGGCTCACCGAAGACCGTCTACGCGAGATTCGTACACCCGTACTCGCTTTGTACGGCGAAACTTCGCCTTACGCCAAGATGGCTCGGCGTCTCGACGAATTGATTCCGCTGGCTTTTCACCAGGTCATCGCCGGCGCGGGGCATTTTTACGCCGTTCACCGGCCCGAACTGATGCTGCCTTCCGTGATCGCATTTGCCGCCGATCCAGGGGGTTACGTAGAAAAGGCGCGACTCGCCGCGTCTCCGGCCGTTCCCACCGCCTAAGTACTAGGACCGAAAGGCCGCAAGGAGGGCTTTTCGGTCTTTTTCCTTAGTTTCATTACTGGTAGAGTTATCAGTGAGCCGACTGTCCCAAGTGGAGGAGAATCCCGGGGGCTCACCAAACAGGAAACACTATGACTCTAAACTCCCTCGCTCGGCGGGTCTGGTATTTTGCCGGCCTTTCCGCCCTCACACTCGCTAGCGCGCTGGCGCAGGATCCGATCCCGCCGCCCAGAACGCCCGGCAACTTGGTCACCGCGCAAAACACCACCAACGGCGTCGTCCGCGCCAAAGCTTCCGCCGACGAGTGCTATACGAGTCTCGGCAACAACACGCTCTACGACTTCATCAACCAGGCCACCCCGGCGACGCCGTGCGACCCCGGCCAGAAGCCGAAAATCAACCAATCCTACGTTTGGGGTATCGTGCCGGACGGCAATTTCATCTTCTTCGGGACCACCTCGAACGGCCAGTGCATCACGCAAGGTGGCGTCGTGCCCGACCCGACCCAACTGACGCCTTACGAAACCAGCTCTTGGGCTTGCGAGTTCGGCGAAAGCCCGTACTCGCCCTCGCCGCTCCCCGCCCAGATCGGCGACTTTCGCCCCGCGCGGTTCTACGTGTACGACCGGGTCTCGAAGAAGATTCGCGACATCACGCCGAAGTTGGCCGTCAGCCCCACCAACCCCCTGGGTCTCGACCCGCTGTGGCTGCAATTGCGCGGCGCGCGCGCTTCGATGATTTACTCGAACTCCGGCCGTAAGGTCGTCGTCGTCGCCGGTCCGGCGCTCGCCGCCGACGGGCGTATCAACTGGTTCGCGTTCGACATCACCACGCTGCTGCCCACTACCGACATTAGCCTGCCGGCGTTGCCCACCGGCGTCCGCTGGATCGCGAAGTTCCAGCAGACCGGCATCGACAACATCCGCCGCTGGCAAAACGTAGGCGGCATCCAGTACGCGGGCGTCGGCAAGTCGCTCGACGCGGGCGGCGGCGTCATCCGGTTCGCGGGGAATTACGCCGCCGTCCCGGCCCCCACGCCCACCGTGCCGATCCCGGTTTGCCCGGCCTGCTTCGCCAACCAGTTAGTCGCCAATTTCGACGGCGAAGGCGCGTACCTCAGCACACAAGGCGGCCGCCTCTACGCCACCACGTGGCCCAAGCCGGGTGAAGCCGGACTCTTCATGAGCCCGGTGATTCCGCCGACGGGCTTGACCGCCGCCGAGGCGAACCTCTGGACTAAAGTCTGGAAGGTCTCCGACTACGAGCCGGAAACGTCCATCGTGCCCTCCTACGCGGGCGGCGCGACGTACTCCTACGGCGGCTGGGTGTATTGGGGCACGATGAACGTCCCGCTCGCCTCGCTCGGCACCTTTATCCAGACCTACGGCCCGCCCGCCAATCAGGCCGCAGGGCAGGAACTGCTGACCAAGGGCTGGCGCTCCGCGCTGGTGTTCCGCGGCAAGGATTTCGACACCGCGACCCCGACCGTCGAACTGCTCTACGGCGATCAACTGGTGTGGAAGTACACCGGTCCGACCGGACCCTGGGTGCAGGTACCCAACGTCAAGGGCTACCTTCCGAAGTTTGGCAAGTCCGGTTTCGGAAATCCCTACACCAACTACATCTGGAGCATGACCGAGTGGAACGGCAAGCTCTACGTCGGCACGATGGATTGGAGCTTCATGGCCGCCGGGATCGGCCAGGTTCTGGGCACGCCGCTACCGACGCCCGGCATCAATTTTGGCGGCGATCTCTGGGTGTTCAACAACGCGCTCACCAAGGCGGTTCTCGAAACCGATCAGGGCTACGGCAACCCCGCCAACTACGGGTTCCGCAATCTGATCCCGATTTCGAGCACGCAAATGTTCGTCGCCATGGCCAACGCTATGAACCTGCTGCCCGCCGGTGGCTGGGAATTGATCGAGGTCTCGCCCCGGTCGACGGGCGTTGGACGATAAACCAAACCCGGGGGAAGAGCTTCCAGTTACTCTCTGGACGCTCGACCCCCAAATCCTCTCCGAAGGCCGGTTTCTCGAAACCGGCCTTTCTCTTTTAGATTCAACCGAAACCGCCCGTTATCAACGCCTGCTTCTGTCGGAGGCGCGCACTCTGTTCGCCGCCGCCCACATTCTTACCCGCCTCGTCCTCTCGGAACGGTACCCGGCGGTATCTCCCCGCGATTGGCGCTTCGACGCGAATCCGCACGGCAAGCCATTCATTCCGAAAGGCTTGCTCCCCGATCCGCCGGAGTTCAATCTCGCGCATACTCCGGGGCTGGCGATCCTGGTGATCGCGCCCGTGCCGCTCGGCGTGGACGCCGAGAACGTCCGCCGCCAAGTGCGTTCGATGGACTCCCTCGCCCGGTCCTTCTTCTCGACCCTCGAAGCCGCCGAACTGGCCGCTCTCTCCGAACCCGCGCGAACCCAAAGATTCTTCGAGATTTGGACGCTCAAGGAGGCCTACTTGAAGGCGGGCGGCATCGGTATAGCGGAAGGGTTAAATCACTTTCATTTCCGGGTGCGGGACGAATCGGCGACAATCGTGTTTGTAGACGGTAGGCCCGCCGGCGATTGGTGGTTCCGTTCTCTGCGCCTCGCCCCCGATTGGCGGGCGGCCGTCGCCGTTCGCGCGGAAGGGCGACCTGTCTCGTTATCCCGTTCGGACTCGACTCCGTTTGTTCGCCAACGTCTTTTGGAACTCTGATTGCTAAATCGTTAGGCGTGAAAGGAATTCCGATCATGAGGATCGCTGTAGCCGGTGGCTTATTGTTGGCGGGATTGTTCGCCCTGGCGAACAGCGGGCAGTCGCAGACCCTCCGGGAGCGGCTCCGCCAGCGGCGCGAAGCCCGCAAGGGCGACACCGTGCCACAAACGGCGGAAGCGCACGGCACGGCGAACTGTTCGAGCGGCCCGAACGTCGGCTATCGCATCGTGTCCTTCGGATCGGGCAAGCGGGCGGCGGTTTGGTACCCCTCGCTGGCCGCCGAAAAGTCCCTCGCTTACGCCAACGGTCTATCGTCCGGGGTGGCCGAGAACGCCCCGGTCGCCGACTGCGGTTCCTACCCGTTGGTCGTTTTTTCCCATGGGTTTGGGGGCTGTGGCACGCAGTCGGTATTTGTTACCGAAGCGCTCGCGCGGCACGGCTATATCGTCGCCGCGCCGGATCATAAAGACGCCGGTTGCAAAGTGGACGAGCCGAAGGGCCGCTTTAAGCTGCAACGCGCGGAAACGCCCTTCCGTCAACCCGAAAAGTGGTCCGATAAGAGCTACCCGGACCGGCGGGACGACATGCGCGCGTTACTCGACCAACTACCCAAAATGATGGAGTTCTCGGGGCGAATCGACACGTCGCGAATCGCCGGTATGGGGCATTCTTTGGGCGGCTACACGATGATGGGGATGGCGGGCGGCTGGGATTCCTGGAAGGATTCGCGGTTGAAGGCGCTCGTGCTGTTTTCGCCCTACGCCGCGCCGTTTCTGGAACAAAACAAGCTTTCGAAAATTAGCGTTCCCGTAATGTACCAGGGCGGACAGCGCGATTTCGGTATCACCCCCGGATTGCGCAAGCCGGGCGGCGTCTACGATAAGTCCAACGCCCCCAAGTACTTCCTGGAACTGAAACAACAAGGGCATCTCGACTGGACCGTCAAGGCCTGCCAGGGCGACGGCACCGTCGACAAATGTTTGGATGAAGCGCGAGCGAAAACCGTCACCGATACCGCTATCGCGTTCTTCGACCGCTACCTCAAGGGCTCGGGCGCCTCCTCCCGGCCCACGGCTTCCACGTCCGGCGACTTGCGCGCGGCGGCCGACCCCTCGGTCGTGGCCGATTTCCGCGCGCAGGCGAACTAACAGGAGACATTTCCCCATGCGTACGTTACTCGCGATCCTCGTCCTTTCACCCGTCGCTTCTTTCGCCCAAAGCGCCTGCCCGGCGCAGCACCCCGTCGGTTACCGCCTGGTTCAATCGGGCGCGCTGAAGATGGCGGTTTGGTATCCCTCGTCGGGCGTCGAGGCGCCGATCAACTACCCGGCGCGCAACCCGATTACGGGTTCGGTGATCCAGAACGGCCCGGTGTCCACCTGCGCGCGGTTTCCGCTGGTCGTGTTTTCGCACGGATACGGCGGCTGCGGCACGCAATCGGTGTTTTTCACGGAACACACGGCGCGGCAGGGCTACGTCGTCGTGTCGATGGACCATAAGGACGCCAACTGCTCGATCGACGGGTCGAATCCCGGCAACGGCACGGTGACGCTCGAACCGTTCCGCAATCCCGAAACCTGGACCGACCAGACGTTTGTCGACCGGCGCGACGACATGCGGACCGCGCTCGACTACATGCTGAACGCGAGCGACTTCCGAACGGCGATCGATCCGGCGCGGATCGCCGGCGCGGGCCACTCGCTCGGCGGGTACACGATTTTCGGCCTCTTGGGCGGCTGGCCGTCTTGGAAGGACGACCGCGTGAAGGCGGGGCTACTTTTCTCGCCCTACGTCGAGCCGTATCGCATTCAAAACGCGATTCCCCGCGTCACCGCCCCGGCGATGTACCAGGGCGGGACGCTCGATATCGGGATTACGCCGGGTCTCGAAGCCTCGGGCGGCGTTTACGAACGCGGTAACGCGCCCAAGTTCCTGCCCGTGCTGTCGCGCTCCGGGCATCTGGCCTGGACCAACTCGTCCTGCTCGAACGTCGTCACCTGCAACGCGAGCGACGAAACCGTGCGGGCGATCAACGGCTACGGGCTCGCCTTCCTCGACCTCTATCTTAAAGGAAACGAAGGCGTTACCGCTCTATGGAACCGCCTCCCCGGCGTCAACTCCTACCGCCGCAACGTACCGTTCGGGTCCGTCTCTTCGGCGAGTTTCGAATCGACCTCGCTGCCGCCGGACGCCATCGGCTCCGGCTTCACCACGGGCGCGGGCTTGGCTTCGACGACCGTTTCGACCGAAGGTAACTCGCTGCCCGAAACGCTCGGCGGGCTGAGTGTGGTCGTCACGGACTCGGGCGGCAACGCCCGGCGCGCGCCCATCTACTTCGTGTCGCCGAAGCAGATCAACTACATCATGCCGCGCGGCGCGGCGGCGGGCATGGCACGCGTCGAAGTGCGGAATTCGGAAGATACGATCGCCTCGGGTACGGCGATGGTAGAGCCGTTCTGGCCGACTTTCTATTCGGCGGCTCGCGACGGTAAGGGCGCTCCGGCGGCGGAGATTTTGACGATCAAGGCCGACGGCGGCCGGACCTCGACGCTGGCCTACGACGCGTCGCTGCGACCGGTCCCGATCGACGTTCGCGCGGGCGAGGTCTACTTGATCCTCTACGGAACGGGTTTCCGCGCCGCCCGAGCTTCGGACGCCACCGCGCGCATCGGTTCGGCGACGGTACCGGTGCTGGCGCTCGCCGCCTCGCCGCAGTTCGCCGGGCTAGACCAGATCGCCCTCGGTCCGCTTCCCGCGTCGCTCGCCGGAGCGGGGTCGCAGGAGCTCCGCGTCACCGTCGGCGCGCGCACGTCGAACGCCGTGACGATCCTTCTGCAATAATCGTCTACTTGACGATCGAAACCTACCTGGAGCGCCTGAACGCGCGGGACATCGAGGGCTGCCTCGCGATGTTTTCGGACGACGCCACGGTGTCGTTCCGCGACAAGCAAGCCAAGGGCTCGGACGCCATCCGGCAATGGCACGAGGAGCGGTTCTCGAACCACCTCGAAGTCCGCCTGGACGGAGCCGCCGAGACCGAGGGCGATGCGATTTCCGCGCCGGTGCGTCTGAAATCGGACCGCATGGAAGGGCGGCGGTTGGCCGAACTTCCGGCGACGGTGCGGATTCAAACGAAGGACGGATTGATCTCCGTCATGAAAATCGAAGCGCGCATCGGTATGGCGTTAAAGGGTTTGTTCGGATTCGGGTCGTGATCGACCTGCATACGCACACCGATCAATCGGACGGCACGGACAGTCCGGCGGAACTGGTCGATTTGGCGCGCGGGCGGAATCTCGAAGCGCTGGCGATTACGGATCACGATACGCTCGCCGGGTACGATCTGGCGGCTCCCGCCGCCGCCGCGTGCGGCCTCGATCTCGTTTGTGGCGTTGAGGTTAGCACGCGCCTCGGCGCTCCCCCGCCGCCCGGCGCGCGGCGGTCGTCGATTCACCTGTTGGCTTACTTCCCGGTCGCCGCTCCGTCGCGCGAGTTCCGCGACTGGCTGCTCAAATGGCAGCGCGCCCGACGCGAGCGGAATCTACGGCTGATCGCCCGGCTGAACGCGCTCGGCGTCGAAATCGCGCTCGAAGAAGTGGAGGCGATCGGAAAATACATGACCGGACGGCCTCATTTTGCGCGCATTTTGGTACAAAAAGGGCACGCTGGATCGATTCAAGACGCCTTTAACCGCTACTTAGCGGACGGCGCTCAGGCTTCGGTGGAGCGCGACGAGCCGGAATTGTTCGAAGCGATCGCGGCGGTCCGCGAAATGGGCGGGATTCCAAGCTTGGCGCACCCGATGCGGCTGCCCGAAGCCGCTAGCCCGTCGGCGCTCGAAGAACTGGTTCGGCGAGCTCGCGGACACGGCCTAGGTGGGATCGAGGTCTACTACACGGACCATACCGCCGCACATACGGAGTTATTGGCGGGGATCGCGAGTAAGCTGGGGTTGGTGGCGACGGGCGGGTCCGACTATCACGGCGAGAACAAGCCGGGAATCTTCCTAGGAAGCGGACGCGGCCCGCTGAAGATCGAGAAGCGCGTTCTCGACCGCCTGCGGGCCGCAGCCGTAAACAGTTGAACTAGAGCCGATTAGGCGCGACGGCGGCGGTACGCCACCAGCGCGGCGAGTCCGGCCCCGGCGAGGACGAACGCGCTCGGCTCGGGAATCGCGCCGACGGGAACGGCGGAGACGCGGACGTTGTCGAGCGCCGCGCCCCAGTCTCCCCCGCCCTTGGTGAGCGACTGGAAGGCCAACGTGGTGGTTGTGGCGGTGGCGACGAACTTGAATTCTTTCGTCACCCAGCCCATGCTGGCCAGGCTGTTCCCCGTGACGTCGAAGGTGTAGATCGACGAAGCGCCCGCCGCCGACACTTCGACTTCCTTGATCGTCGGAGCGCCAGCGGGATTGCCCGCCAAATCGAAAAGTACCGAATACATCGTTCCGATCATGGTGTCGAACGTCTGCTTGATCCCGCCCGGACCGGGCGTACCGTCAAGATCGATTCCCTTGACGCCGTCCGAATTCACCCATAAAGTTCCCACCAGATCGGTGGTCCCCATCCCAAACGTTTCCCAACCGGTGACCGACGTGTCGCCGGAGGCGAGGATAATGAAGCTCGCGCCGGGATCGGGTCCGACTTCGAAGCTGCCATTGGTAAAAGGTCCGGCGACAAGACCGCCCACCGACACTACGAGTACCGCGATTAGTTTCTTCACGTTTTTCTCCTTATTTTCGCTAACGAAAGTGGTTTAGTTACGAACGGCGGCGGCGATACGCCACCATGGCGGCGAGCCCCGCGGCCAGCATCGCATAGGTTTGCGGCTCCGGCAGCGCGCGAGCGTAGACAATGATGTTCATGTCCGCGCCCTTATCCCACAATCCGGCTACGCCCACATCGCGGCGGAACCCGGAAGCGTCGGGGGTGGCGAAGTCGTGAATCCAAATGCCGTTGTAGGCGAGCAGTTGGGGAACGCCGCTAAGCGCTCGATTCGAGACGTGGTTGAACCAGAAGCCGTAATAGCTAGCGGGGTCCGGGTTGGCGCCGACGCCCCAAGGCGCGAAATCGAGGGCCTTGCCGCCGGGAACGTTCCAGAACAGGTTGGTGAACGTGTGCTCCCAGATCGGATAGTAGACGCCGGGGGTGCCGACGCCTTCGTAATCTTCGCCGTTCTTATATTGGACCTGACGGTGCGTGATGTCCGGGTTGCTGTTCTTGACGAGGTTGCCGGAATCGAACGTATCGTCGGGGCTACCGGTGGAGAGTACTTCCATGGTTTCGCCGCGAACCCGGCCGTAGAGCGTCACGTCGGAGAATTCCTGCCCGAGCGCCTCGCCGAGCACGGAGGCCACCGACCAAACCCGAATCTCGACGATCTGCCAAAGGGGATTGAAGCCCGGCAGACCGAACACGTCGCCGTTGTAGCGGGCGGTGGGGTCGGATTCGGTAAACGAGTTATTGCTGCGGTCCGCGCCGGCGGCTTCGTTCAGATTCTCCGTAGGAAGAGGCCGAATCAGAAACGGAATGATCGGCGCGGCAAAAGCGCCGAGCGAAAAGAAAGCGCCGAAGACCAGCAAACGGGCGGTTAGAGTCACAATTCCTCCACAAAATCCAATCACTGTTACCACAACATCCGAGCGCCTGTTTCCCGGCGCTTCAAAAGGCAAAGAACGTTCCGTCGGGATTAGCGGCCCTACGGCGAACTCCCTGCTAAGAAACAAGATTATGCTGTTAGCGGGCAATCCACAAGCCCTAGAGCGTCTTGCGAGGTACTAGGACTCTCGTTGGTCGGCCCAGAACATGGGGAAAATTAGGCGAAAGCGGCGCGGACTTTGGCAAGAAACGCGTCCACGACCAGCTTCGGATCGCCCGAACCGAGCGCTTCGATGGGGGTAAATCCGCGGTATCCGGTCCGGTCGATGATTTTTCGCAGGCGCGGAAGATCGATTTCGGTCTTCTTCGTGCCGTACCAGACGTGTTCCTTGATCTGCCAATTGCTCGCGAAGGGAAGGAGCTTTTCGATTTCCTCGTAAGGGTCGCCCTGGCGGAGGCTGCCGACGTCGAGAATGACCTGGAACCACTCGGAATCGACCGCCTTGACGACGCGGATGGTTTCGGCGGCGGTCTTGAGGAAATCGTGGTGGTGTTGGAGGCCGACAAGGACACCGCGTGCCTTGCCGTAGTCGGCGCATTCGCGGAAGGCGGGGATCATCCATTTGAGCGACTCGTCGAACGTGCGTCCGGCGGCGACTTCCTTGCCGGCGAACACGCGCACCATGGACCCGCCGAGCTTGTGGGCGACGTCGATCCAGTTCTTGACCATCTGGACATCGCGCCGGACATTGGCCTCGTCGGCGACGGCGAAATCGTTGCGGACGCCAGTACCGGCGATGGTGACGCCGTTGGTGTAGGCGCGACGCTTGAGGTTGTAGAGAAACTCGTCGGGTGGAACGGCGGGGTAGCCGGGGAAATAGTAGCCGGTGAGATCGACGCCGTCGATCGCGCGCTCCGCGCAATAGTTGAGCACGTCGTCGAGCGTCATTTTGCCCGCCATGAGCGGCGCGTTGAACGAATAGGCGTTTAACCCGACGCGGAGCCGGGTGCCGGGAACGCGGCGGACCTCGCCTCCGCCCGCAAACGCCGGGGCGGCGGCCAATCCCGAAAAAAGCAAGGAACGGCGGGTCATGCGAGGATCTCCTTCACGACGCGGGCGGGATTGACGCCCACCAGCGACTCGTCGCGGCCTTCGTAGAGGTACGTGTTCTTCTTGAAATCGAGCCCCACCAGATGCTGGATGGTGGCGTGGATATCGCTGTGGGTGAGGCGGTAGTCCTTAATCGCGGCGTAGCCCAGTTCGTCGGTATCGCCGTAGTCGGCGGCGGGATTGACGCCCGCGCCCGCCATCCACATGCTGAAGCCGTAAGGATTGTGATCGCGGCCGGGCTGCGCCGTGGCCGCCTCGATGGTGGGCAGGCGGCCGAACTCGCCCGACCAGACGACGAGCGTATCTTCGAGCATGCCGCGCGATTTCAGGTCGACCAAAAGGGCGGTCATGCCGCGGTCGATCGAGGCGCAGAGGCCGGGGAGCGAACCGCGGATGTTCGAGTGCGTGTCCCAACCCGCGCCGCCGCCGGTGCCGCTGATCAGAGTAACGAACCGCACGCCGCTTTCGGCGAGACGCCGCGCGAGCAGACAGTTGCGGGAGAACGGTCCGGCGATCTTGTCGTCGAGGCCGTAGAGCTTCTTCGTTGCCTCGGATTCCTTCGAGATGTCGGCCGCGTCCATGGCGGCGAGTTGCATGCGGGCGGCGAGTTCGTAATTGGCGATGCGCGACTCGAGATCCTGGTCGAGCGGATACTCGCGCTTCTGGCGGCGGTTGAGCGCTCCGGCGATCCGCACGAGTTGCGATTGCTCGTCGGCGGACATGTCGGCGGGGCGCGCGATGTCGTACATGGGCGCTTCGGAACTCGAACTCATCTTGGTGCCGGAGAAAATCGGCGGCAGCCAAGCGGAGGAGTAAGCGCGGGTTTGGATGGTGGCGCCGCCGGTTTCGAGCGCGATGAACGCGGGAAGGTTTTGGTTCTCGGTGCCGAGGCCGTAAGAGATCCAGGAACCGAGGCTCGGGAAACCGGTGAAGCCGCGACCGGTGGCGAAGGTGAACTGCGCGGTGGAATGATCGATGCGGTCCGTGGTCATGGAGCGCACGAACGCCACGTCGTCGGCGACGGTCAGGAAGTTCGGCAGCAGTTCCGAAACGGGGCGTCCGCTTTTCGCGGCGCGCGAGAACTTCCAGGGACTGGCGAGCACCTGCTGGGAGCCGTTCAACGCGCGACCCTTGATTTCAAAGGGCGCGGGCTTGCCGTCGTACTTCATCAAAGCGGGCTTGGGATCGAACATGTCGATGGTGCTCGGTCCGCCGCTGATGTAGATGAAGATGACGCGCTTGGCTTTGGGAGCGTGGTGCGGCTTCTTCGGCAGCAGATTGTAGAAGCCGGGGGAAGCGTGCTCCGCCGCGCGGGCGTTCTCGCCGAGCAGCGCGCCGAGCGCGATGGCTCCTAATCCGCCCGCCGTTTCCCGAAGCGCCTCGCGGCGCGTTCTTGGTCTGGCCATATCGAAATTCCTCCCGCCGTCAGAAACTGTACAGGAAATCGTTCGCCGCGAGCAGGCCCTGCAGGAACAGGCGCAGGCCCGCCTTCGGATCGGCGGCTTTCCCGATCGTCTCTCCAGCCAGCGCTTTCTCCTCTTCGTGCGCCGGACGCGCGTACGCCGCGAGAAACGCGTCGTCGAGCGCGGCTTCGAGGTTGCCTTGGTGACGCTCCAGCAACTGGCCCGCGAACGCCGCCGACGCGCGGCGCGCGAACGCGCTATTGAGCAGCGCCAACGATTGCGTGGGCAGCGCGGAACGGAACCGCTGCGCCTGCGAATCGGAAGTCATGTCCGGGCAATCGAACGCGCGAAGGAAGCCGTGCGGGCGCGTGCGGGCGTACGACAGATAGAGGCTGCGGCGGTTGGGGTTGCCGGTCTTCTCGTCCTCGACGCGCTGCCCGTCGGACGCCTTGGCGAGCGGCTGCTGCGGGCCGTACATTTCGGGGCTCAGCAATCCCGACACGGCGAGCATCGAATCGCGGATCGTTTCCGCCTCGAGACGCAGCGGCGCTTTGCGCCACAGCAGCTTATTCGAAGGATCGGCGGCCATTTTCGCGGGATCTTCGGCGGAGGATTGCCGGAAGGCGGCGGAAAGCGTCATTTCGCGGATCAGCCACTTCATGTCCCAGCCGCGCTCGACGAATTCGACCGCGAGCCAATCGAGCAGTTCGGGATGCGTGGGCAGCGAACCTTGCGTGCCGAAGTCCTCGACAGAGCGCACGAGCCCTTCGCCGAACGTGTACTGCCAGACGCGATTGACGAAGACGCGCGCCATGAGCGGATGATCGCCCGAGGCGAGCCATTTGGCGAACGTCAGGCGTCGGCCCGTGTGATTCCACTCGGGGTGCTTTGCGGGATCGGGGAAGGCGAACGGTTTCGCGGGATCGTCGAGCACCGCCGGAATTCCGGGCTCCACCGCGGCGCCGGGCGCGAGGTAGTTGCCGCGCATCAGGATGTAGGTGGGCGAGGGCGTCTTCGAAACGTCCCACACGCCCATGATGTAGTTCGGGTCGATGGTGGACTTGCGGCGGCGGCGCAGGTTTTTCACCTCGTCCTTGAGCGCCACCAGTTCGGGGAAGCGCGTTTCGAGATCCCCGTCGGTAATGCCGTAGGTGGGCGCTTGCGGATCGACCGCGAGATCGGGATTATCCGCCAGTTCGTTGCGGACGACGAGCCGCTCGGCTTCGCCCATCGACTTGCCGGCGTGCAGTTCGCGGCGGTAGCGGTCGTAGATGGCGGCGAGCAGTTGGGACTTGCGGCGGTACTCGGTGGAGTCCTTGCTCGTCACCTCCTTGATCCAGGTTTCGCGCCGGTCGGCGGGCATATCAAGGATCATGCGCGACGGCCACGGCCCGTAGGCGAGGTTCGAGACCAGCCAGTTTTCGGGGTCGAACGCCGCCTGATACACCGCCGTCAGCTTGAAGTAGTCGCGCTGCAGGATGGGGTCGAATTTGTGATCGTGGCAGCGGGCGCATTGGACGGTGAGGCCGAGCACCGCTTTCAGACTCGTCTCGACGGCCTTCTGCTGCGCGTCGAAATACTTGTCCACCTGATAGATGGTCTGGTTGTCGGTGATGTCGGCGGTCATGCGCAGGAAGCCGGTGGCGACGAGCGCCTCGCGCTGATCGTCGCGCGGCGGGAGCTTGGCGTCGTAGTTGACGAGCTGATCGCCCGCGAGTTGCTCGATCAGGAAACGGTCGTAAGGCTTGTTGGCGTTGAACGCGCGGACGACGTAATCGCGGTACTTCCAGGCGACCAGACGCTCGACGTCGCTCGCGTCGCCGATCGAATCCGAGTAGCCCGCGACGTCGAGCCAGTGGCGCCCCCAATGCTCGCCAAAGCGGGGCGAGGCGAGGAGGCGGTCCACCAGATTCTCAAAGGCTTGGGGAGACCGATCGGCAGCAAACGCGGCGGCTTCGGCGGGCGTGGGCGGCAGTCCGGTGAGGTGCAGATAGACGCGGCGGGCGAGCGTGCGGCGCTCCGCTTCGGGCGCGAGAGTCCAGTTACGCTCGGCGAGCTTGGCTTCGAGGAAGGCGTCGATGGGGCCGCGCGCGTGGGGAGAGGATTCCGGCACGGCGGATTTCGCCGGCTTGCGGAACGCCCACCAGTTTCGCGCCTCGGGCGTGATCTTCGCCGCTTCGCGTTCGAGTTGCGCGGCTTCCATCGCGGGAAAACGACCGTGCTCGATGTAGGCGCGGACGAGTTGCTTTTCGGCGTCGGGCATTTTCGAGCCCAGGGGCATCTGGCCGCTTTCGATCATGCGGTAGAGCAGGCTGCGCTCGGGTTTGCCGGGAGCGATGGCGGGACCGCTCGCGCCGCCGTTCATGAGTCCGGCGAAGGAACTCAAGTCGAGCTTCGCCATCTTTTGATCCGCGCCGTGACACTTGGTGCAGTTGCGTTCGAAGACGGGAAGGATTTCGCTGCTGAAGAGAGGGGCGCGTTGGGCGCTAAGCGGCAGGGCGAGCGCGAGAAGCGGACAGAAACGTCTCATAGCGCGGTGCTCTTATTCTTCAGAAACTTTAACCCGAGCGCAAGGGGCTCGGGAGTTACGCTGGAGTTGTGAAGTTTTCCGTGGTTCTTTATCGCGACGAGGATGGCATGGTCATTGCGGAGTGTCCCGCGATTCCCGGTTGCGTTAGTCAGGGCCGGACCGAAGCCGAAGCCGAGGCAAACATTTCCGACGCCATCCGCGAATGCCTCGCGGCGCGCGCGGATCTTGGGTTGCCGGCGATTTCGGCGATGCGCGAAATCGAAGTCGCGGTCTGATGCCAGCGGTACCGGTCCTCCGCCCGAGAGTCGTAGTAACCGCTTTCGAGAATTTGGGTTGGACGGTAGTTCGTCAGCGCGGAAGCCACATTATTTTGACGCGTCCGGGATCGGTCGTCACCCTCTGCGTTCCCAACCATGACACGGTTGCGCGCGGGACATTGCGCGCCTTGATCGCGAAGGCGGGGGTTTCGGTGGAGGAGTTTGTCGCAGCCGCGAACCGGTAACGAGCGGTGCGGGCCTCCAATTTGGCTCGCGGTCACTTAGAGAATCGCGCCGTCGAAAACAAGCTCACCATGAGAGTGTGGTTGGACTCGAAGATGCGTCCGTTTCGCTGCTGAAGGAGCTGGTTCATGTAGCCCGCCTCCAGACGCGCGAAGCGTCCCCACGATTTGCCGAGAGCCAGATACGCCCGATTCTGGTCGAAGACGTTCGCGCCCACGTTGCGGCCGAAGTTCACCATCACTTCGTTGTAGGCGGCGAGGTACCAGTCCGGCCGGTTATCCTTCTGCGTCAGGGTTATGTCGCCGCGAACGAGATACCGGAACCGATTCTCGTACCGCCACGAAGTGCGCTCGGCGGAGCCGCCCGGGGCGACGGTCATCACACCGAGATACCGCTGCTCCAGGCGATAGCGGTGCTGCAGGGCGAGCCTCGCGGCGGGGCGATGGCGTAAGATCGCCTGCTGCCAAATCCGGTGCTCGGGAAACGTCGCGGCCGTCGGATATTCGCCGTAAGGATGGGTGCGGATGAATCCATATCCCGCCGTGAGCATGACGTTCGGGTTCACATAGAAGTTCACGCCGGGCCGTAGCAGCAATTGCTGCCATCGATCGACGGGGCCGTGGCGTCGCCATTGGCCTTCCAGATGCAATCCGACTTTCCGGCTCACGGCGTGGTCGCCGAAGTAATTGAACCAAGCGTTCGCTTGCGAGGCGACGATTCGGTCGGGATTCTGCGCCCGAATCCCGCCGATCGTCATGCAAAGAATCGATAGCCGCAGTAGGGTTCGCAAATGAGGCCGCATCGAAGAAGTCTACCGTTGGGTAAGCTTGTCGCAGAATGACACGCTTGGCTACGACCCTCCTGACCGCCTCCGTCGCCCTCGCGCAAGACTGGAGGCATCACGGCGGCGACGCGGGGTCGATGAAGTATTCGCCGTTGAAGCGGATTAACCGGTCGAACGTGGCGAACCTGAAGGTGGCCTGGACGTACCAGACGGGCGACGTGAGCGACGGTAAGGGCGATTCGCCGATCCGTAGCGCGTTCGAGACGACGCCGCTGGCGGTGGGCGGCACGCTGTATTTCACGACGCCGTTCGGGCGGCTGATCGCGCTCGACGGGGCGACGGGCAAGGAAAAGTGGACGTTCGACCCGAAGCTCGACCGGACGCAGCCGCAGGGGCTGTGGATCAATCGCGGCGCGGCGTATTGGACCGACGGCAAGCGGGCGCGGTTGTTTTACGGGACGCTCGACGGGCGGCTGTTCGCGGTGGACGCGGAAACCGGCCGGGCGGTGGATAGCTTCGGCGCGGCCGGTCACGTCGATCTTCGTCAAGGCTACGCGGACCGGTGGCCGGGCAAGAAGCTGGGGCTTTCCTCGCCGCCCGCGATCTACAAGAACGTGGTGATCTGCGGATCGATCGTGCCCGACGGGGATCCGCGAGGGCCGAGCGGCGACGTGCGCGGTCTCGACGCGATTACCGGCAAAGAACTTTGGCGCTTCCACACGGTGCCGCGCGAGGGCGAGTTCGGATACGACACCTGGGCCGCGGGCTCGACGGCGGATCGCGGCGGGACGAACGTCTGGTCGATGCTCAGCGTCGATTCGGAGCGAGGTCTCGTGTTTCTGCCGCTGACCTCGCCCGCGCACGATTACTACGGCGGCGACCGGCACGGCGCGAATCTGTTCGGCGATTCGGTGGTGGCGCTCGACGCGGCGACGGGCAAGCGCGTGTGGCACTTCCAGACGGTCCACCACAACATTTGGGATTACGATTTGCCGTCGGCCCCGGTGCTGGTGACGGCGCGGCACGAAGGGCGGACGATTCCGGCGGTGGCGCAGATTACGAAAACCGGGTTCGTCTTTCTGCTGGACCGCGCGACGGGGAAACCCCTGTTCCCCGTCGAGGAGCGTCCGGTGCCGCCGAGCGAAGTGCCGGGCGAGAAAGCTTGGCCGACGCAGCCGTATCCGGTGAAGCCGCCGCCGTTCGCGCGGCAATCGATGAAAGCGGAGGATCTCGCCGATATCGAACCGGAGCACACGAAGGCTTGCGCGGAAGTGGTGAAGGACGCGGTGTTCGCGCCACTTTTCACGCCGATCGGCTTGAAGACCACGATTCTGTTTCCCGGTACGAACGGCGGAGCGAATTGGGGCGGCGGGTCGTTCGACCCGGAAACGCGCACGCTATACGTGAACTCGATGGACGTGGGCATGACCTTCCGGCTGACGAAGAGGCCCGACGGTTCGGCGGTCCCCTATCGGACGCAGGGCGCGCGCACACCGAATTCGCGCTTCTGGGATTCGCGCCAATGGCCATGCCAGAAGCCGCCGTGGGGGCATCTGACGGCGATCGATCTCGACAAGGGAGAATTCCGCTGGCGAGCGACTCTTGGCGTGGTGGACGAGTTGCTTGCCAAAGGCCTGCCGCCGACGGGTACGTCGAATCTCGGCGGATCGGTGACGACCGCCGGAGGGCTGCTCTTCATCGGCGCGACCAACGACAGCCGCTTTCGCGCGTTCGATAAAGACACGGGCAAGGAGTTGTGGACGGTGAAACTGCCCGCCAGCGCGCACGCGAATCCGATGACGTATTCGGCGAACGGCAAGCAGTATGTCGCCATCGCGGCGGGCGGCGGCAACAAATACAACTCGACGTTTTCGGATACGCTCGTCGTCTTCGCGCTGCCGGAGGCCGGCCGCTAGAACTTGACGTTCGGCGTTTCGCGCTTGGCCGGATCGACTTTGAAGTAGGCGTCGTTGCGCGCGAATCCGAAAAGTCCCGCGACCACGTTCGCCGGGAACAGTTCGATCGACGTGTTGTACTTCTGCACGATTTCGTTGTACTTGCGACGTTCGACGGCGATGCGGTTTTCGGTTCCCGCGAGTTCGTCCTGCAGGCGCAGGAAGTTCTCGTTCGATTTGAGTTGCGGGTAGTTTTCGACCACGACCAGCAGGCGCGAGAGCGCGCTGTCGAGCTGCGAGTTGGCGGCGATCTTCTCCGCCGGAGTGCGCGCGCCCGCCAATTGGGCGCGGGCGTTGGCGATGTTGGTGAACACTTCTTTTTCCTGCGCGGCGAAACCCTTCACCGTTTCGACCAGGTTGGGGATCAGGTCGGCGCGCCGCTGCAACGCGACATCCACTTGGCTCCAGGCGCCGTTGATCGCCTCGCGCTGCGGCACCAGATCGTTCCGCACACCCATCAACCAGCCGCCGATGGCGACCGCCGCCAGTACGACGACGCCCAACACAACGAGAACCGCTTTCATTTTCGTCTCCTTCGTTCTTACTTGTTAGGATCGCCCAAGCCGGTCCACCCGCGCGATCGCCGTTTCGATCGACGCCATATAGCGGCCGAGCAGTTCCACCGCGCGCAAATCGCGCGCCTTGATCTTTTCCTCGCGCAAATCGAGCAGTTGGACGAACGGCGTAGCGTCCATCGCGAACCGCTCCCGCGCCGCTTCCACCGATTCGCGCTTCGTCGCCGGACGCGGCGCCCCGTCGAGCGCCATCGCGTGCCGCAGCACCACGCAGAACGTCGAAACCGAATCGGACATCAGCCGCAACAGCATCGCGTCGTCGTGCATCATGCCCGCCGCCTTCTGGCGCAGGCGCAGCAGCTTGGCGCGCAACTCGTGCTCCACTTGCGCGCGATAGTAACGGTCGTCGATCGAGACGTCGTGGACCAGATCGCGGCCGTAAAGCAGCTTCGAACGCTCCTGGATGTCGTGAAACTCCATGGGGAAGCAGTCCGCCGACCGCGCGGCCTCCTCGACGCTCATCAGCAGCGGCGCGGGATTGTCCTTCGCGCGCCACCACTCGAAAATCGGCTCGCTCGCTTCGAGTTCGCGCGGCGTCACACGCGTCAGAATGCAGAGCACGTTGAGGTCGCTGAAGCGGTCTTGGATATCGCCCACCGCGGCCGATCCGTACAACACCACGGATTCGAGCGATGCGCCGTGCGCTTTCTTGAGGCGCTCCACCAACTCGTCGAGAAGTTTTTTGACGTCCATCGCCGTTACCAGTCTCCGCTCGCGCCACCGCCGCCCGAATCGCCGCCGCCGAACCCGCCGAATCCGCCTCCCGAATCATAGCCTCCGAAGCCGCCGGAACCGCGCCCGCCGCGTCCGCCGTTCAGGATCGAGCCGAGAATCATGCCGGTGAGGACGTCCGCTCCGCGCATGCCGGGAACGCCGCGCGGCCGCATGCCGCGCCGCGAGCCGCCGATGACGCTAAACAGCAAGATCGCCATGGCGAGCCCTAGGAAGGGCCACGGACCGCCGTCTTTACGCTTGCCCGTGCGCTTGACGGGCGGGGCGTCCGCAAGCGATACGCCTTTCTCTTTCGCGATCCGCTCGCCGATCGTCACGATGGCCGTGCCGATGGCGGTGGAATAGTCGCGGGCGCGGAGCGCGGGGCGCATCTCGCGCAGCACGCCGCCGGCGAATCCGTCCGGCATCGCGCCTTCGAGGCCGTAGCCGACTTCGAGGCGGCTGCGACGATCGCGCACGGCGAGCAGGAACAGCGCGCCTTCGTCGGCGCCCTTTTTCCCGACGCCCCACTGACGGTAGAGCAGGTTGGCCACGTCCTCCACCGGTTCCCCGTCGAGCGTATCGATCAAGGCCACCGCGATTTGCGCGCCGGTGGCCTTCTCGACGCGCTCGCAATAGGCGTTCATCCGCGCGACGCTCGACGCGTCGAGAACCTTGGCGAAATCGTTGACGTAGCCCGTGGGCTTCAGCGCGGACCAATCCGCCGCGCCGACCGAAATCGCAACGCACAACGCCGGGAGCAAGGCGCGCATGATCGGCCTTAGCAGACGAGATGTTCCCGGTCGAGTTCGGGACCCTCGGGCGAGCCGAGCACGGTGAGCGCGATCTCGTCGGCGCGGAACGAGGCGGCGGCGATCGCCTGCACTTGGTCCGCCGTGACTTGTTCGATCGACTCGATCAACTCGTCGAGCGAGAAGTAGCGGCTGAAGTAAATCTCCTGGCGCGCGAGGTTGGCCATACGGCTCGACGTGGATTCGAGGCTCAGCATGAGCGAACCCTTGAGGTGATCCTTGGCGCGGCGCAGCTCTTCCGCCGGCACCGGTTCGTTTTTCAACCGGCGGAATTCGTCGAGCACGCTCGCGACCAGCTTCGACGCGTTCTCTTTCGACGTACCCGCGTAGACCGCCAAACAGCCGGTGTCGCGGAAGAGGTTCAACTCGCTGAACACCGCGTAGGCCAAGCCCTGCCGCTCGCGGATGTTCTGGAACAGTCGCGAACTCATGCCGCCGCCGAGCAGGGTGTTGAGCACGTAGGAGGCGTAGCGGCGGTCGTCCGCCACCGGGCACGCCGGCGCGCCGAGGCACAGATGAACCTGTTGCAGCCGCTTGCGCTTATAGGTGATCGCCGCGTTCGGCGCGGGATTGCCGCCCGGACCGACGGGTTTCCCCGCGGTTAAGCCGCCGAAGCGCGACTCCGCCAGCCGGAACAAATCCCCGTGATCCAGATGCCCGGCGGCGGTGATGAACACGTTCGCCGGTTGATACACCCGCCGGTGATAATCGACCAGCATCGAGCGGTCGAACGAACGAATCGTGCGCGGCGTTCCGATAATCGGCTTGCCCAGTGGGTGCCCTTTCCAGAAGCGGCTAATGAACGTCTCGTGCACCACGTATTCCGGGTTGTCGGACTCCATCTTGAGTTCTTCGAGAATGACGCCCTTCTCCTTCTCGATGTCCTCTTCGCGAAAGACGGGGTTCAGGACGAGATCGGCGAGCACGTCGAAGGCGACGGGCAGATGTTCGTCGAGAACCTTGGTGTTGTAGCTGACCAGTTCTTTGGCGGTGAACGCGTCGAGGTGTCCGCCGATCGAATCGACTTCGCGCGCGATCTGCTCGGCCGAGCGCGACGTGGTGCCCTTGAAGAGCATATGTTCGAGGAAATGCGAGATGCCGTTTTCGGCGCGCTGCTCGCTGCGGGAGCCGGAACTGATCCAGAGGCCCACCGACACGCTGCGGACGTGCGGCATATGCTCGCTGACGACGCGGATGCCGTTGGGCAGCAACGCGGTTTCGATCTGGCGATTCTCCATCGCGGACGAGGGCATGGGGACGCTTTTAGTGTATCCCCGCCGGGCCGTCATGCCGCGTCGCGCGTTTTCAAAACGAACTGTTTTCCGAGGGTGCGTAGCGCGCTCTCGGTAGTTCACGGGCCATGTCGACCACTTCGGCTTCCATATTTCCCTGCGTGACACCCCACCCAAAAATCGGGAAAGGTCACGACGAAGCCGCCAGCCGGTTCCGGCTCGAAAATCGCGGGATACTCCATACTTGAGTCTCTTTCTTCAATCCTTAGGATCGCCCGTAACTTCCCCGTCTTCACTTCCATGCCCTCCTCGAAACGCACGCCGTACTTCTTCAAACGGCGTTTAATTCCGCGACGGTCGTGCCCGAGAGATAGCCTACGGCCGCCCGGGCGAGGGCGCGAGCGCTTGGGCGATCGACAATTCGTACAGTGCGTAGGCGCGATAGTAGTCGGCTAGCGCCGTCACTTCGCGCACCTGCGCGTCGACCGTCGCGATCTCGCGCAAGTTCAAAGTGAACAGATTGGTGTCGCCCAACTGATAGCGCTCGCGCTCGGCGTTCTCGACTTCCTTGGTCGCGCGCACCTCGTCGCCCAGTACGGCGACGCGCTCGTAGGCGGCGCGCACGGCGGAGACGGCGTCGCGCACTTCCGCCGCGATCTGATCGCGCTGGAATCGCGTGCGCTGGTCGAGTTGTTGCAAGCGGGCGTCGGCCGCGTCCTCGCGTCCGCGCGCGGTGCGGCGTTGCACCGGCAGTTCGAAATTCAAGGTCCAGCGCAGCTCGTCCGGACCGCGGATCGTGCGCCGGTCGCCCAACTGCCGCGCGTAGCTGAACAGGAAGTCGAGTCCCGGATACTGCTGATTGATCGCCAGCCGCCGGTCGATATCGATCTGGTCGCGCTGGGCGAGCAGCCGCGAAACCTCGGGCCGCCGGTCGAGCGCGAGGGCGATGTCGTCGCGCAACTTCTTATCGTCGATCTGCGCGGGCGCGGGAAACGCGGGCGGCAAGCGGTCGTCGCCCACCAGCACCGGATCGCCCGCCGCGTCGCGGTAGAACAGCGAAAGTTCGATGGCCGCCTGCTCCAGCGCGCGCCGCGCGGAGACCAGCGCCGAACGCCGCTGCAGGATCACGCGAGCGTTGTCGGTGACGTCGATCGCGGGCGACGCCCCGGCCTGCACCGCGTCGCGCAGGTAGTTCTCGCGCTCGACGGCGATGTCGAGAATCGCTTGCGCCACCTTGTAAACCAGCCCGGCGGCGGTCCAGTCCCAATAACGGCGCGTGGCCGCTTGAGCGATCACGATGCGCTGCTGGTCGATCGAGAGGTCGGCCAAGCGGCGGCCGAGGCGCGCCTTGGCGAGATCGGCGCGACGCGGATCGATGGCGCGGTCGCGGGCGAGAGGAACGCGCACTCCGGCGCGGTATTCGCCCCCGGTTCCGGTGACGTCCTTGCCGTCGTAGTCGGCGAACGTTCCGCGCGCGACGCGATAACCCGAGAAGTAACTGACGCCGCCGGGCGCCAGCGCCTGTTCCACGGAAACGCCGGCTTGCCGGTCGTTATACACCGGCCCGAGTTCGTCCACTTGTCCGAAACCTCTCAACATCAGATCGAACCGGCCCAGCGACGAGAGAACGTCCGCCTCGGCCAACGGCCTTTCGGCCAGCGCGGCGAGCAACGGCGGATAGTTGCGGTTGACCGACCGGAGAACCTCCTCGAGCGTCAGCGGGTCCGCCGCGAGAGCGAGCAGCGCGAGCGCGGTCATTTCTTCTTGCTACCCGCCGCGTCCGCCGGCGGATTCACCGTCGGCGGGAATCCGTTGAACTGCCGCCACAGCTCGAAGCCCAACGACACCTGATTCAAGAGCACCCAGCCGTTGGCGCGCGCGCCTTGCCGCAAGTAACGCCCGTCGGGCCAGGGTTCGTCCTTCGGGTCCGGCTGCACGAGAATCCGGAACTTGCCTTGCCCGTTGTCGGTGGAATCGACCAGCGTCACGCGTCCGCCGAACGTGCCCACCGCCACCGAAGGCCAGCCCGAGAACTGGATCGCCGGCCAGCCCTCGAACTGCAACCGCACCGGGTCGCCCGCGTGGATCAGCGGAATGTCGTTGCCGTCCATCAAGAGTTCCACCACTAGCGAGGCCGACTCCGGCACGAACAGCGCCACCGGGTCGCCGGACTTCAAGAATTCGCCGCCGGGCTGCGCCAGCAGCCGCAAGATCACGCCGTCGCGTGGGGCCACCACCTGCTGGCGCGTTTGACGCGAGACGCGCACTTCGGTGCGCTGTAATTCCGCGTTCGCGTTGGCGGCTTCCGCCCGAGCCGTGGCGAGACTCGCGCGGGCGTCGTCCAGGCGGCTGCGGAAGTCGCTCTCGGTGCGGAGCAGTTCCGAATCGCGCGCCAGTTTCTCGTTCAACGCGCTGCCCAGCGCGGCTTTCGCCCGGTCCACCTCGGCCTGCGCGCGAGCCAAGTCCTGCTGCGCGAGTTCGACGCTGCGCACGGCGACCAATCCTTTTTGGAGCAGCGCCCTTTGGCGGTCGATATTCTGTTGCGCGGCGGTGAGCGAGGCTTCGGCGGCTTTGATGACTTGCTCCGCGGCTTTCACGTTTTCGATCGCCGCCGACAGGCGGTTCTGCCCTACCTGCAGTTCGTTTCGGCGGAACATGTCGATCTGCTCCACCCTCGATTCGAGCGATGTGGCGCGGCTTTTCGCCTGTTCGAGCCGCAGCACGACGGCGTCGCGTTCTTCCTGCAGGCGGCGCAAGATTTCGGGATCGTTGTCGGCGATCTCGGCGATCAGTTCGCCCGCCTTGACGCGCGAGCCTTCGATGACGCTCCACTTGACGATGCGGCCCTCGACCGGCGCTCCGATCGTTTGTTGCCGTTCCACCGGCGTCAGGGCGATCACCCGTCCCGTGCCCGCCACGTTTTGCACCCACGGCGCGAAAACCAACACCAGCGCGGCGACGACGAGAAACGCCATCAGGATGGCGGAGAGAATGCGCGCCGGCTTCGTCGAGCCCGCCAGCCGGATTCCGGGCAATAAAGATTCTTCGGCCAATACGGTCATGCCACTACCTCCTCGACGGCCGCGCCCTTCTTCAAGTTCAGCACTCGCGAGCAGCGCGAGGCGAGTTCGGGGTGACGCGTGGCGACGATCAACGTCCACGGCGCGCGGTGGTCGAACAACGTGACCAGCAGGCGCTCGCGCTCCGGCGTGTCCTCGATCGCGTCCACCGCTTCGTCTACCACCAGCAGCCGCGGCTTCTGCGCCACCGCCCGCGCGAACATCAAACGGCGAGCCTGGCCTTGCGAAAGCGGCAGGCCGCCGGTCGACAGAGGCGAGTCCAGACCGTCCGGCAGGTCGCGAATCTGGTCCAGCAGACCCACCCGTTCGAGAGCGTCGCGCGCCTCGGCTACGGTGATCGATTCGTTGCCCAAGCGAATATTTTCGAGCACGGTTCCTTGAAAGATTTCGACGTGCCGCACCAGCGCCACTTGTTTGCGAAGTTCGGAGATCGCCACCTCGCGGTAGTCGAGTCCGTCGATTTCGATCGTGCCGCCGGTGGGGGTGCGGAAGCGGTATAGCAGGTCGATCAGCGTGCTCTTCCCTTCGCCGATCCCCGAATAAAGCACCACTTGAGACCCCGCTGGAATTTCCGCGTCGAGCCCGTCGATGACGTTCCGTTTCCCGTCGTAGGAGAACGTCACTTTCCGCAGCCGCAGCGACGCCGGACCGATGTCGGGCAGCCGGACGCCTTTGTCCGATTCGAGCGGCAAATCCGTCAGATAGCCGAGCTTGTCCACAGCCGCCAGCAAATCGTAGAACGTTTCGAGTTGCTTGCCGAACTTGGCGAATCCCCCCACCACCACCGCGACGATCAACTCCGCCGCCACCAACTGGCCGAGCGTCAACTGCCGCTGAATCACCAGCCACCCGCCTCCGGCCAGCAAAACCGCGCTCGCCAGCGCTTCGAGGGCCAGCGAACTGGCGATCTGGCGGAACAGAATGCGAAAGTGCTTACGGCGCTCGATCAAGTAGTCCTCGACCAACGCGTTGGCACGGCGCATCGCCAGTTGCACCCCGGCGGGGGACTTGAACGCCGCCGGATGCCGCGCCAGTTCCTCGAGCCAAGCCGCCATCGAGAACTTGGCTTTCGATTCCTCGATCGCCGTGTTCACCGCCCCCCGGCCCAGCGGGAAGATAATCACCAGAATCAACGAGAAAATCACCACGCCGAACGCGAGCAATAACGGGTGATAGACGGCTAGCAGCACCAGGCCGGTGATCGTCTGGATGAGGATGGCGAGGCCGTCGATGAGCAGGATCGAGCCGCCCTTCTGCACCGTCACGACTTCGAAAAAGCGGTTGACCAGTTCCGGCCCGTGCCCTTCGTCGAACGCCTCGATGCGAACGCGGAGCAGCCGCTGCACGGCGTCCGAGCTAATGCGGACGAAAATCCGGCGCTGAATAATCTCGACCACCCAGGTGCGGATGGCTCGCAACAGCGAAGAAAATCCCAGGGCCAGCAACACGATGCTCGCCAGAACGACCAATGGTTGCAATAACGTCCCGAAAGCGATGGTGTTCACCATCGATTGGGTGGCGATCGGGACGACCAGGGTCAGCAGGCCGATCGCGAGGGAATAGGCGAGGAGGACCCAGAGGTCGCGGCGCTCGGTTTCGAGCCAGGTTCCCAGACGTTGGATCGGGGATGCGTGCTTGGCCATAGTTCGGATTAACTCAGCTACATGTTAGCATATGCCGACATGAAAAGGTTTGCTTTTATGCACCTGTTTGTGGAATAGTGAAGACAGCATGCCGGTTCGAGTGGTAGCCACCCGCGAGATGGCGGCGTTTTTGGGTGCGATCGCCCATCCTCACCGTATCCGCATTATCGAAGAATTGCGCCACCGGGAGTTGGACGTCAACACTCTGCAAGGGTTGCTCGAAGTCAGCCATTCCCGAGTTTCGCAACATTTGTCGGTACTGCGCTGGCACCATGTCGTGGTGGAGCGCCGCGAGGGCCGGCACGTGTTCTACCGGCTGGTGAACCCGCGTCTAGCGGGGTGGCTGGTGGACGGGCTGTCGTTTGTGGCGGAGCAAGCCGGAGCCCGCGAAGACGTCCGGCAGGCGGTCGAGAAGACGCGGGAAATCTGGGGGGAGTAGCGGCGCTAAGCCGTCGCGCTAGTGAGCGAGTTCGAGGAAATCGAACGCGGGCGTCCGGCCCGCCTCAACTGCCAACTTGTATCCCAGAGCCTTATCCCGGTACCCCGGGAATTTCGCCGCGGCGCGGGCGAAGAATTGAATGGCCGGTTGCGTCTGACCGCGTTCGAGAAACAGCTTCACCAGGGTAAGGCGCGGGCCGAGGTTTGCTTTCCAGAAATCGGCCTGGACATTTTCGAGCGACTCGGCTAAGCTGCGCTCCGCGCCCCTCACGTCGCCCATGGCCAGTTGCGCCGCGCCTTTGAGGGTCAGCGCGCGATGCGCGAAGTCCGCTAAACCGCCGATGTGGGCCTCGTTCAATTGGCGAATGGTCCCCTCCGCCGATTGCATCGCCTCGAGATAAGCGCCCGCTTCGTAAGCGCGGATGGCAAGCTTATACGACTCGGCGAACCCGGACCCAGGCATGGCGGTATTCCGCCGGGCGTCGCCAAGCCGTCCTTGCGCACCCGCGTCACGGCTCATCAATACGAGCCCTTTCTGAGCGAGGCGCAACTCACGATAGGCAGTTCGCCAGTCTTTCGCGTCGAATGCCTGCCTGGATCGCATTGCGGCGGCGGCGGTGGCCGTTTTGTCAGGGGTCGCAAAGAGCGTATCTTTCGCGTCGGCCAGCGTTAACGGGGGATTCGTCTTCGCCTCGATGGCGCGGAGCGATTTCCCTACCAGCGCGTCCGCTTCCGCAAGGCGCCCCGCCTCGATGGCTTTCGCCAACCGGTCGAGATCCGAGGATGTTTGCGCGGAACCGGCGGCGCAGACTAAGAAGAATGACAAGCTTATTCGTCGCATGAGTTTCGCCTTTCAAAAGGGGGTGTCGATAGGAGACCGATTCGGCAGTAACCGGCTATTTCTGGAAAAATCGAAAAGCCCAAATTTGCGTTTGGCCTTCGGGTTGGCGGCACGGAGGAGGGATACAAAAAGTCGCAAGTGGCGTTGCACACGGTCCGCATCTCAGCGACCTGCTCGTAAAATGGCTGATACAAAGAGTTACATGCGCTCGTACCGGCCGCCGCAGCGCTAACGCAAGCATCGTAGTCCGTCCAATAATACGATTGGCAAATCCAAACAAAGTCGCCGTCCCATATTAGAAGGGCTAGGCAAGTGTAGTATTGTGACATCGCGCCGCTTAGGCATGTCGAAAGCTGGTAAATTACTTGGCCGTGGCAGAGGGAGCGGCTCGAATCAAGAGCATAAATCGCTGCATTATACTCTCTCGTACAGCCTTCTTTACATTCCGAGCGCGTTTGGGCGGAGACTAGGTCGGAGGCAAAAGCGGACGACAATAAGAGGACTGCTATTCGCATGGGCTAAGTGTAGATGTTTAGCGGGAAATGGCAATCGATTTTCGCGACGATTTACAAAAATTAGGATTACTCTTCCATCGCTCGGTACACCTCGCCCTTCGCCAATCCGAATTCCCGGGCGGTCGCCTTGATCGCGTCCATCTTGGACCGGCCTTCGGCGATCCGGCGAGCGACGGCGGCGCGCAGCGCTTCCGGGTCGGGAGCGTCCGCCAAACGTTCGGCGCGCCCGATCAGCAACACAAACTCGCCCTGAACCGCAGGCCGCGCGGCGAGCGTCGCGCGAATCTCCTCCGCCGTCCCCCGCAGAATTTCCTCGTGCAGCTTGGTCAACTCGCGCGCGACCGCCACCGGACGCCCCGGTAAAGCCGCCGCGAGATCGGCCAGCGTCTCCAGAATGCGGTGTGGCGCCTCGAAGTAAATCACCGTCCGAGCCTCGTCCGCGCGAGATTCGAGTTCCGCCCGCCGCGCGCCCGCTTTGGGTGGTAGAAAGCCGCAAAACGCGAACTCGTCCGTCGGCAATCCCGACGCCGCCAACGCCGCCAGCACGGCCGACGCTCCGGGAATCGGGACCACCGGCACACCGGCGGCGATCGCCTCTCGGACGACGCGATAGCCCGGATCGGATATCAGTGGCGTACCGGCGTCGCTTACCAGGGCGACGGTGAGCCCCTCCATCATGCGGCGGGCGAGTTCGGGAGCGCGGTCCCGTTCGTTATGCTCGTGCAGCGGTTCGAGCGGTTTCGCGAGGCCGTAGCGGTCGAGCAGCTTGCGCGTTTGGCGCGTGTCTTCGCAAGCGATAACGTCCGCTTCGCCCAGGACGCGCACCGCGCGGTAGCTGATATCCTCAAGGTTCCCGATGGGCGTCGCGACTACGTAAAGCGTTCCCGGCAATCTCCCCCCCGTAATCTCCCAAAGGATAATGCAGCCCCCCACTCACTACCATTGGCAGCCGCCGGGCGCCGCCGTCGCGGTGCGGCTTTCCTACGAGGTTGTGGACCGGCTATTACAGGACGTGATGCGGGGATTCGGGGCGGTGCCGAAGCGGGGCGCGGAAGTGGGCGGGGTGCTGCTGGGGTCGATGGAAGGCTCGACCATCGTCGTCGACGGGTTCGAAACCGTGCCTTGCAATCACCGGTTCGGACCGTCGTGGCAGTTCGGCGACGACGAGAAAGACCGCCTTCCAACCGCGCTCGCGCGAACGCGGGAGTTGCGGCCCATCGGTATTTTTCGGAGCCACACGGACGGCGAATTCACTCCCCGGTCCGAGGATCGAACCGCGATGGCCGACGGCTTTTCCGCGTCGACGGCGGCGCTCTTGTTGATCCAACCGTTTGCGACGAAGGTGAGCCAGGCGGGATTTTTCTTGTGGCGCGAGGGCAGGCTCGACGAGAGGACGCCGCTCGAATTTCCATTCGCGCGCAAGCCGCTGGGCGGGGGCAAGAGGCGCTCGGCGAGCGACGAGCCGGTCGAAGAGCCAAGCGTCGGGGGACCGCAAAGGGAAGCCTCGCGCGCCCCCGAAGCCGGGAGACCGGCCGCCTCGCCGAACCGCGCCCAATGGGCGGCCGCGCTGGCGCTGGCGATCGCGCTCGGGTGGGCCGGGGGATTCTTCACGGCGCGCCGCGTCGATCCGCCGCCCGCGCCCGCCCACTTCGCGTTAAACCTCGCCACCACTCCGCGGGAGAACGAGATCGCCGTCGAATGGGACCCGCGCGCGCCGGCCATCCGCACGGCGATTCGCGGAGCGCTGCGCGTGCGCCAAGCGGGACAGTTGATCAAGACCGTACCGCTCGATCTCGATCAATTGCGTTCCGGCAAGGCGATTTATCTTTCGGCGGCGGGACCGGTCGATTTCGAACTCGAAGTGGAGCAGATCGCCGGAACCGCGCTGCGCGCCACGGCGGGATTTACGCCGCCCGCCGTTCCGCTGGAACCATAACGGCCTCGCCGCGCTCGACGTCGAGCGTCGCTCCGTAGTCGGGGTCGATACGGTCGTCGGCGACCAATCCCGCGAGAGGTTGCAGCAGCAGGCGGTTCAGGGTGCGCTTCAATTCCCGCGCGCCGAACTCGACGCTGGTCCCGCGTTCGAGCAGCAAGCGTCTGGCCCGCGCGGTGACCGTGACGCGAAACGCGCGCGCGCCCAACCGGCGTTCGATGTGCCGCTCGATCGCCGCGAGTTCGAGATCGAGCACCTTCTCGAACGACTGCCGGTCGAGCGGCCGATACGTCACCGTGCCGTCGATGCGATTCAAGAACTCGGGCGAAAACTTGCGGCGCACGGCGCGCAGCCCGATGGCTTCGAGGCGCGAGGACGACGGACCCGACGAGACGCCTTCCGCCATCAGGCCCTCGAATCCGAACCCCGGTCGCAGGGCCTTGGCCATGTTCGCCGCGCCGAGGTTCGAGGTCAAGAAAATCAGCGTGCGCTCGAAGTTCACGGTCGTGTTGTCGCCCAATCGAAGCTGCGCCTTATCGAGCACGCCAAGCAGCAGGCGCGCCATCGAAGCGGCGGCTTTTTCGATTTCGTCGAACAGCACGATGGACAGTCCGCTGCGCGCGCTCGCCACCGAGGCGATTTTCTGTTGCGTCAGCAAAGGCGGCGTTTCGCGGTGCCCTAAATAACCGGGTGGCGCTCCGATGAGCTTCGCCACCTCGTGCTCCATCTGAAACTCGCCGCAGTCGATCTTGAGCAGGCTCTTCTCGCTGCCGTGCAGGGCTTCCGCGAGCGTTTCCACCGTGCGCGTCTTCCCGGTCCCGGTCGGACCCAGCAGCAGAAACACCCCCGCCGGACGGCCGTCCATCGAGAGCCCGGCGTCGAAGAGGCGGACAAACGGAAGAATGGTGCGAATGGCCGAAGGCTGCCCCACCAGTTTCGACTCCCAGATCGCCTCCCAGCCTACGGGCGGCTGAGCCGCCGTCTCCTCTCCGCCGCGGCGGACCTTGGACGGCATGTTCGTAATTCGCAATCGGCCCCTCCGGCCCAACTATACGGGCCACGGAGCGGTGGCGGGCGTAGACGGAGCGCGGAAGACGGAATCGTCCGCCGGACAATGGCAGTCCTTTGAGTCGATTAACGGTGGGTCCGGCGAGCCCGAAAGATTTCTCGCCGACCTGTGACTTGCCCGGGAAGGGCTATTTGTGGCGGTACGTGATGCGGCCTTTGGTGAGATCGTAGGGGGACATTTCGAGGGTCACGCGGTCGCCCGCCAGCACGCGAATGCGGTTGCGGCGAAGCTTGCCCGCCAAGTGCGCCAGCACCGTGCGCTCTTGGTCGAGCTGGACGCTGAAGAGGCCGCTGGGGAATTTCTCCACGACGGTCCCCGTTACTTCGATCGAATCTTCTTTGCTCATCTTCCTCCCGGAATCGTTGTGCGTTACTTCTCACTTAGAGTAGCGCGGGGGCGCGCCGCGAAGAGTCCGGCGCTCGGACGGGCGGTTGCGTTACACTCGGGGCGCACGTGAGCGATTTCGAGTCCGCCATCAAGGGCAAAGCGGTGCTGGTAACCGGGGCGGGACGGGGCATCGGCAAACGGCTCGCGATCGGTTTCGCCGCCGCGGGCGCGGGCGTGGCGATGGTAGCTCGCAGCCGCGCGGAACTCGATTTGGCGCACCTCGAAATCGAACATTCGGGCGGAACCTCGATCCGGTTGGCGGGCGACGTCCGGGATCGCGAGTTTCTCGCCGAAGCCGCCAATCGGGCCAGCGTCCATTTTCACCGGCCGGTCGACGTGCTGATTTGCGCGGCGGGCGTGCAAGGTCCCATCGGCGGCATGCTCGAAGCCGACGCGCGGGCGTGGTGGGAAACGGTGGAGATCAACTTCGGCGGCGTGGTCAATGCGTGTCGCGCCGTGCTGGGGGGCATGCAGGCCGGGCAGTCGGGCAAAATTATCGCCCTGACCGGTGGAGGCGTGGCCAGCGCCCGGCCTTACTTTACGGCCTACGCGGCGGCCAAAACGGCGGTGGCGCGTTACATCGAAAGTCTCGCCCTCGAATTGACCGGCAGCAATATCCAGGCGAATTGCATGTCTCCCGGCGGCACCTACACGGCCATGACCGACGAGATTCTCCGCGCGGGCGAGCGCGCCGGGCAAATGGATTTCGACCGCGCGCGTCAAGTTCGCCTGACGGGTGGCGTTCCCCCGGAACGGCAATTGGCGCTGGCCATGTTTCTGGCCTCGCCGCGCTCGAATCACATCAGCGGGCGGCTGCTGCACGTCAACGACGACTGGGAGCGGATCGCGCAATCGAATCTTTCCGCCGACGCCTACACCCTGCGGCGTTTCCAGAAATAAAGGCGGTATGATGGCCGCGATGAAACTCGCGCGCCGATTCGCCGTCGTTTTGCTGGCTTTCGCGGTCTCCGCCTCCGCCCAGCCGAAAAAGAAAAAACTGCTGTGTATCGGCGCGGTGAAAGGCTTCCAGCACGACGCCACCTCGCACGGCTTGGCGACCTTGTGGAAGCTGGGGCAGGAATCCGGTTTGTGGGACACCTACATCCGCACCGACACGCAACTTCTGACCAAGAAAAAGCTAACCGGGAACGCGAAGAATCTCGACTACTTCGACGCCGTCGTGTTCTACACCACCGGCGAGCTCGACATGGACGACGAACAAAAGGCCGACTTCATGAAGTTCATCAAGGAAGACGGCAAAGGCTTCGTCGGGGTCCATTCGGCGATCGACACGTTCTACAAGTGGCCCGAGTTCGGCGAAATGGTGGGCGGCTACTTCGACCTGCACCCCTGGAATCAGTTCCAGGCGCCCATCGTGATCGAAGACCCCGATTTTCCGGCCATGCGGCATTTTCCCAAGACCTTCGTCGTGATGGACGAGATTTATCAGGTGAAGAATTACTCGCGCGACAAGGTGCGGGTGCTGGCGCGGCTCGACGAATCGAAGATCGACTTGGCTAACAAGAACGTCCGCCGCGCGGACAAGGATTTCGCCGTCGCGTGGTCGAAGATGTACGGCAACGGGCGCGTGTTCTACTCGACGTTCGGGCATCGCGAAGACGCCTGGGACCGTCCGGACGTCCAGAAAATGTACCTCGAAGCGATTAAGTGGGCGATGAAGTTGACGGAGGGGGAAACGGCGCCGCGCTCGCGTCCTTGATTCCGACGGCCGGATGCGGTATGTCTAGGCATATGCGCACCACGGTCAGGTTGAACGAATCGCTTCTAACGGCGGCGAAGGAAGAGGCTCGCCGCCGCGGAACGACGCTCACGGCGCTGATCGAGGATGGATTGCGGTTGGCGTTATGTCCCCCGCCGCCTCCCGCTAAGCGGATCACGCTTCCGGTTTCGAAAGAAGGGGGAGGAGCGTTTCCCGGGATCGACCTCGACCGGACGTCGGCACTTGAAGACGACTTACGGTATTTCCAATGATTCTGGCCGACGTGAACGTTCTGCTCTACGCCTTTCGGAGAGACGCGGCTCGGCATGTGGAGTGCGCTCAGTGGCTAGACGGCTTGGTAAACGGCCGTGAAGTTTTCGGAATGAGTCCGCAGGCGTTGGCGGCCGTGGTCCGAATTTCGACGAATCCCAAGATTTACCCAGCCCCCTCGTCGACGGCGGACGCGGTCGCTTACTGCGACGCGATTTTGCGGTCGCCCAACTGCCGGACGATTCTGCCCGGCGCGCGGCATTGGCGCATTTTCGCCGACTTATGCGCGGCGGTCGGAGCGAAAGGCGATTTGGTCACCGACGCGTGGTTCGCGGCGCTCGCCATCGAACATGGGTGCGAGTGGATCACCACCGACCGCGATTTCGCCGTATTTCCCGGTTTGCGTTGGCGCGCACCGGAAGTCTAGTTTCCCGCGGCGCGTAGGGCGAGCACCGCGTTCAACCCCCCGAACGCGAAGCTATTCGAGATCGCGTACACGACGCTCGCCGCCCGGGCTTCGTTGGCGACGATGTCGCCGGGGCAATCGGGATCTTGCGTCGTGAAGTTGGCGGTGGGCGGCAAAATTCCATGCCGCAAGGCGAGCAGCGCCGCCGCCGCCTCGATCGCGCCCGCCGCGCCGAGCGTGTGGCCGTGCATCGATTTCGTCGAGGAGATCGCCGGGCCGCGCCCGCCGAACAGGCGCTCGATGGCCTGGCACTCCACCGGATCGTTGGCTTGCGTGCCGGTGCCGTGGGCGTTGATGTAGCCGATCGATTCCGGCGGCAGTCCGGCGTCGGCGAGCGCGGCGCGCATCGCCCGTTCCGCGCCGTCGCCCGAAGGCTGCGTGATGTGGTGCGCGTCGGAGGACATACCGAATCCCACGACTTCGCCGAAGATCTCCGCGCCGCGGGCGCGAGCCTCCTCGAACGGTTCGAGCACGAGCATCGCCGCCCCTTCGCCCAGAATCATCCCCGGGCGTCCGGCGCAAAACGGACGGCAAGTTTCGGGAGAAACGACGCGCATCGCCTCCCACGCCCGCAAAATGCCGACCGAGAAGGTCGCGTCCGCGCCGCCGCATACCGCCGCGTCCACGAGCCCCGCGCGCACCATCCAGAACGCTTGCCCGATCGCGTGATTCGAGGACGAACAGGCGCTCGCGACGGTGTACGCCGGACCGGCCAACCCCCACTTCATCGAGATCAAGCTCGCCGGCGCGTTCTCCATGATCTTGGGAATCGTCAGCGGATGGAACCGGGTGCGGCGCTCGGCGTAAAGTTCGCGATAGCTCGCGTCCTCGAAATGATTGCCGCCGAGACAGGACCCGGTGACGACGGCCGTGCGGTCGCGCGGGAGCTTCGCGCCCGCGAGCGCTTCCTCCGCGGCGCGCCCCGCCATCAGCGCGAAACGGTCGTAAAGCGTACGCTCCCGCTCGTCGCCCCACTCGAAATCGGGGACCTCGGCGCCGTTTTGGAACTTTAGTCCGGAGAGGTCGATTTGGCGGATAGGGGCGATGCCGGAGCGTCCCGCGCGAAGCGATTCCCAAAACGCGCCGACGCCCGTACCGATGGCGCTCACGACGCCCATGCCGGTAATCGCTACCCGACGGTTCACGCGGGCTTGGCCGCAGTCTTCGCGGCGATGAGCGCCCGCACGCCTTCCACCACGTCGGCGATCCCGCGAATCTTCTTAGCCTCGTCGTCCGGAATCGCGATGTCGAACTCCTGTTCGAGGGCGAACAGAATCTGGATGCCGTCGAGGGAATCGATCTCCAGAGATTCGAACGTGGAATCCGCGGCGAACGCGTCGATAGGTTTGTGCGTGGTCTTCGCGACGATCGCGATCACGCGGGCGGTGAGGTCTTCGGGCATCGGAGGTCGGTGACGGTGACAAAACGGTAGCCCCGCGCGAGCAGTTCCGGGACGATCCGCCGAACGGCTTCAATCGTCTCACGAATATCGGGTTGTGGGTTAACGTCGCGACCGTCGTGCAGACAAACGACGCCGCCGGGGCGCAGACGGGTCAACACGCGGTTCGCGATTTCCGGCGCGCGCAGCTTCCAGTCGTCTCCCATCACCGTCCATCGCTCGTGCGTGAGATCGTATTCCCGCATCGCGGCGCCCATGCCGAAACCGGGCACGCCGTACGGCGCGCGGAACCGCCGCGGGACGACGCCCGCGCCGGAGACGATCGCCTCTTGCGCCCGCGCGATCTCGTCGCGAACGCGGCGCGGCGTGCAACGCCACAACCAGGGGTGAGTTTCCGTGTGATTGCCGATCTCGTGCCCGCGCGCGGCGGTTTCCCGCGCCACCTCCGGACGCGCCCGCACGTACATTCCGCACTGGAAAAAAGTCGCGGTCACGCCGTACGCGCCCAGGAGATCGAGTAGCTCGACGGTGGCCGGATGGGGGCCGTCGTCGAAGGTCAATGCGGCTATTGGTCCTTCGCGCCCGCCCATTGGATACTGTGATCGCTCGAAACCGCCCATTCGCCGGGTGGCGAAATCAACTGGAATTTCGACCACGGGCCGGGAATCCAGGGATACTTTTCGATCACTCGTTCGTTCACCGCGATCCCTAAGCCGGGCGCGCGGGGGACGATCAATTCTCCGCGTTCGATCGGCAGCGGCTCGGCGAGAATTTCGTTAGCCAAGTCGAACTCGTACATGACGGGGACGCCCGGCTTGCGGTAGATCGGGTATTCGAGCCACTCGACCACCGAATCCGGCCAGCACACGCCGATGTGCGCGGCGGCCAACACCTCAAGATCCGTACCCCAACTGTGGAAGGCGAACGTCAACCCGCGCTTGGCGATCTCGGCGAATAGGCGGCGACCGGTGGAGTATCCGCCCTGACAAATCAGGTCGGCCTGCACGTAATCGACGCAATCGTTTTCGATCAGATCGAAGAAGCGCTCGTCGGACGGCTCGTGCTCGCCGGAAGCGATGGGCACACTCGAGGAGGCCTTCAGGCGCGTGTAGGATTCGTGATCGTCCGGCGGCAGCGGTTCTTCCAGCCAAACGATGTCGTACTTGGCCAGATCCCGGGCCATGCGCTTGCACACCTCGGGACCATAGCTGCGGTCGCCCATACGCCACCACGTGTGGGCGTCCACCATCAGGCCGAAATCGGGGCCGGTGGCCTGGCGCATCAGTTCGACGGTGCGCAAATCGTCGTCGGGGCCAAGCCCAGGACGCATTTTGTACGCCGAATAGCCGAGCGACTTTACGGCCGCCGCTTCCTTCGCGTAATCCTCGGGAGACATATACATCCCGGCGGATCCATACAGCTTGATTCGCTCGCGAACGCGGCCGCCCAGCAGCTCCGAAATGGGGGCTTGGCGCTCCTGGCCCACGAGATCGTAGAGCGCGATCTCGACCATCGAGTACACTTTCCGAGCTTCCGGATCGTCCCGGTAAGCCTGGAAAAACTTGACGCGCAGCGCGTCGGGGTCGCCCAGGGCGTGCCCTTCGAGGAACGGCGCGACTTTCTCGACGATGTTACGGTGCGCCTTTTCGCTGCCCTGCCCGGGAGCCCAGCCGATCTTGCCGCCGGTGGTGCGCACTCGGACGAGCATCGCGTCGCGCTTGAGGATCGTGCGCGTGCCTCCGAAATACGTCAAGGTGACCGGTTGGGGCAGCGGGAACGAGAGAAGGAAGGAGTCTACCTTCGCGACTTGCATAGAGGTTTCAGTGTAGCGGCAAAAAGAGCCGGGCGTTGGTCAGACGCCCGGCTTTAGGAGCACCCAGAGGCCACTCGGAGGTTATGGCCTATGGTTGTGGAGGAGCTTTAAAAATCGTTAAGCCAAGAGCCCTCCGTGGCCCAGGCAGGCGATTTCCCAACCGGATACGCGATAGCGCGCTAGCAACGGCGGAAGAATCAGATCGACGACGTTCGTTTTGGCGGATCGGAAACACCCGGGTGCCGACACGATCGGAATATCGTCAGAATACCCTAAAAGCAATAGGTTACCCGGCTCAACCGGAGCGAGAAAGCGCTCAATGTGGCAGCCCAACCGGGAAAACGCCCGACCTACGACATCGTCCGGACCCGCCGGAGCGGTGGTCGATGCCACTAGTATAACAGTCGGTTTACCGCGAAGCAAATGTTGTAAGCCGCGCGTCACCGAATTTTCGTCTTCCTGTACCGCGAGGGCACATGCGGCGACGACGCCAAAACGTTCCAAACGTTGACGCATGACGCTTTCAAATAGTTGTCTGGCGCGATCCGCATTTAAAGGATCGGAGTATAGCACCGCGACGGACGGTTTGCGAATGGGCCGGGCCTGCAACAGTGGGCCGCGCTCCTGGATCATCGAAACCAGCGTCTCCACTTGAGCTTGCGGCACGGCGAACGGCGCGCTTTTCACGGTGGCGACGCGTCCGCCCGCCGGAACGAAACTGAAATTTTGCGGCGTGGCGATCGCCATGCTGGCCGTGCAGTTGATCTGCTTCAGGAGTTCGTCGTCCACCAGCACGCTCGAATTCTCCGTGGCGACGAGATTCGCCCGTCCGCCCGCCGCCAGGCGCATCTCCAGGCTCCCGCAGCCCAGCGCCGCCCCAACTTGGCTCACCGCCTCGTCCTCGCCCACTTCGCCGTCCTCGAGTTCCGTGACCCAGACTTCGTTCATGCCTTCGACTTCGAGCAGCCGCACGTCCTCTTCGCGAAGTACATGCCCCTTGGCGAGCAGTTTCTTCCCGCCCGGCCGGAATATCGTGCAGCACAGAATGCGGCCCATCGACAGCTTCACATCGACGGTTTGCGCCTTCATTTTTTCTCCCCGCGACCCAGTTTTTCGGCCTTCCCAGCGCCGCTTCCATTTGAATAGCGCCGGAAAAGAAAACCGATTATACCTTCAATAAGGGCGTTTTTCGGCGGGGTTCTCTCAGACTCCGCGCGGCTTTTTTGAGGGCATCGCCCCGGACCGAGTAAGGCCGCAACCCTTTCAGTTTTTACGGGGAATTGCGGGGATTGGACCGACGATGGGTAGTACGGAGAAGGAGGTCGTTCTAGGCAAAGACTCGTAGAGACTATCCCCGCCCGCGCGGGTGATCGAGGCGATTTCCGGAGAATCGGCGATCCATTTTCGGACGGCGATCTCGTCGCACGCCTTGAATTTCGGGCAACGCAGACAATCCTTCCAAGCTTTGAGCGGCAATTCCGCGCGGTCGAGCTCGCGGTAACCGAGCTTCGCGAAAAACTCCGCGACGTAGGTGAACGCGAACAGCGACCGGAGGCCGAACTCGCGGGCCTCGGCTTCGAGCGCCTCGACGATCGCCCGGCCGACACCCCGTCGCTCGCGGCTGGGCTCGACGGCCAGCGAGCGCACCTCGCCCGAATCGGCGGTATAGATGTGCAGCGCGCCGCAGCCGGCGAAACGGCCCTGGTCGACGGCCACCGTGAAGTCGCGAACGCTTTCCGCCAGTTCGAACTCCGTGCGCGGCAGCATAACGCCCCGCCGAGCGTAGCCGCCGATCAACTCGGCGAGCGCGGGGACGTCGGCTAGGCGCGCTTTGCGGATCTCGGGACCCAGCGAAGTTCTAGGCATGGATCGCCGTCCCTACGGGCAGGCCGGAGAGCGCCGCGGCGGCGGCTCGTTCGCGACCTCCCGGGGCGATCGTCACCCGGCCGACGCCCTTCGCGATCGCGTCCGTAGCGGCAGTCAGCTTCGCTTGCATGCCGCCCGTGGCGACTCGATCTTCGATCAATCGCGCGCAATCGCCGGTGGACAGGCGGGAGGCGGCGACGCCCGAAGCGTCCCGCACGCCGTCCACGTCGGTGAGGAAGACCAGCGCTTCCGCGCGAAACGCCGCCGCGCAGGCGACCGCCATTTGGTCGGCGTTGACGTTGTAAACCTCGCCCTCTCGCCCGCCCGCGACACAGGCGACGACCGGCAGAAACCCACCTTGCGTGAGATGGTCCAGCACGGTGGCGTCGGCGGCGGCGATGCGCCCCACGGCGCCGAGGCGGGCGTCCATCGGTTCGGCGACAGCTAGCCGCGCGTCGATTCCCGACAGTCCCACCGCGCGCGCCCCCGCCGCCACCAGCGCCGCTACCAGTTCGTGATTCACGGACCCGGCGAAAACCTTCAAAAGCGCGTCCACCACTTCGGGCGTCGTGACGCGCAGACCGTCGACGAACTGGCTTTCGACGCCGCGCTCGGCGAGGAATCGCGTCATCTGCTTGCCGCCGCCGTGGACCACGACGATTTGGTGCGCCTCGGCGAGTTCCGCCAACTCGCGCGAAAGCCTGGCGCGCGAATCGGGGTCGTCGAGGAGCGTTCCGCCGAGCTTAATCAGCGCCCGCACTAGAACGGCCCGTCCGTTTCCGCGCAACCCAGGATCAAGTTCAAGTTCTGCAGCGCCTGCCCCGCCGCGCCCTTGACTAAGTTGTCGATTACGCTTACCACCACAGCTCGACCCGTGCGTGGCTCGAACTCGACGCCGAGATCGCAATAGTTGGTGCGCTGTGCGCTGCGAATGTCGGGGACGTACCCGGGGTCGAAAAGGCGCACAAAAGGCTCGCCCGCATAGCGCTTTTCGTAAATCTCGACAAGCGCGGCGGCGGAATCGACATTCTTCGCGCGGAAGTAAATCGTTTCGAGAATGCCGCGGTCGATCGGCAGCAGATGCGCCGTGAAGCTGAACTCGCGCTCTTCGAGCCGCGAGTGCATCAGCACTTCGGGAACGTGGCGATGATCGAGGATCGAGTACGCGGAGAAGTTTTCCGTCGTTTCGCAAAAGCTGGTCTTGAGCGACGCTTTGCGGCCCGCGCCGCTCACTCCCGACTTCGCGTCGCAGACCACGCCCGCCGCGCGATCGATCGCGCCCGCCTCGATCAGCGGCGCGAGGGCCAGATTGGCGGCGGTGGGGTAACAACCGGGGTTGGCGACCAGGCGCGCGCCGCGAATCCGGTCGCGATAAAACTCCGGCAGACCGTAGACCGCTTCGGCGAGAAGCTCGGGCGCGGTGTGCTCTTCGGGGTACCAGCGGCGAAACGTTTCGACGGTGGCGAGGCGAAACGCTCCACTTAGATCGACCACCTTGATTCCGGCGGCGAGGAACGTCTTCGCCAGGTCCATCGAAACTTCGGGCGGCGTGGCCAGCGCCACCGCTTCGACACCCTCGTTTCTCGCGGCTTCGACGGTGCAGGGGATGCGCGGCGGCCCGACGGTTCCGCGGGGTGCGGGCGCGCCGGGCACGTCGGCGCGATGCTCGAGCAAAACGGGATCGAGCGACGGATGGAATCCGAGCAGATGGACCAGTTCGGCTCCGCTATACCCTCGAAACCCGACGACCCCGACGCGGCGGCTCATGTTTAATTATTCACTCTCCGTGAATAATTATACTATTCGGCGAGACGGGCGCGAGGTTGGACTCACGCGCGCTGCTCGTCCACCGAGCGGTCGGCGAGTTCTCCCAACAGCGGCAGCCGCACCGCGACGCCGCGCGAGGTCTGGTACAGCATGTAAATCCAGAGGGCGAAGGCCGCCGCCTTGATCGGCCCCACCAGCGCCCGACCGCGCGGCAGGACGCTTTCGGCGACGGAATCGAGCACTAGCCACGCCACCGCCAAATAGAGCCCCTGGAAGGCGTGGAATCGAACGTCGCGCATGGTCCGAAACCGCTCCGCCGCCAGCACGAACAGCGCCGCGATCCAGCCGATCCAAGGGACGTAACAAAGGGTGGCGGCGTTGCGCGGGGAGACGTTCTCGAAGGGCCCGACCGTCGGCCGGGGCGGAGGAGGCGGAACCGAACCGGTCGCCGGTTGCGCCGCGCCGCAGTTCTGGCAAAAGCGCGCGGTGGCGGCGACCGACGATCCGCAACTGGGGCAGTAGGGCACGTTCACCCGATCATACGACGCGGTTTCGCCCGAAGTTCCCTGTGATAGCATCCGCCCCATGCGGGTCCTGCTTTTGTTGGCCGCCGTGGCCACCTTACACGCGGCGAAGACCGTCGAGATTTACTTCATCGACGTGGAGGGCGGGCAATCGACGCTGATCGTCTCGCCGTCGGGCCAGTCGCTGCTGGTCGACGCCGGCTGGCCGGGATTCAACGGGCGCGACGGCGACCGGATCCTCCAGACCGCGAAGAAGGCCGGCGTCAAACGAATCGATTATTTTCTCGCGACGCACTACCACACGGACCACATCGGCGGCATCGAGCAGCTCGCCGATCGCCTGCCCATCGGCACGATCGTCACACACGGGCCGAACACCGAAACCGGCAAGAACGCCGAGGCGATGAACAAAGCCTACGAGTACGCCTTGAAAACTTCGGGCGCGAAGACGCTGGTCGTAAAGCCGGGCGACAAGATTCCGATCAAGGGCGTGGATGTGCATGTCGTGGCGGCGCGGGGAGATCAAGTCGCGGCGGCGCTGGCGGGCGCCGGACAAGCGAACCCTCATTGCGCGGGCGCGACCGAAAAGAATAACGACCCCACGGAGAACGCCCGCTCCATCGGCTTCATCCTCACTCACGGTAAGTTCCGATTCGTCGATCTGGCCGACCTGACGCATAACAAAGAACTGAAGCTGGCGTGTCCGAACAATCTGCTGGGCGAAGTGGATCTGTATCTCACCAATCATCACGGGCTCGATACGTCGAACGCCATGCCGCTGGTACACGGCCTGAAGCCGCGCGTGGCGGTGATGAACAACGGCGCGCGCAAGGGCGGATCGCCCGCGGCGATCGCCACCGTGCGGTCTTCGCCCGGACTCGAAGACTTGTGGATGGTGCACTACTCGATCGCGGCGGGCAAGGAGGGCAATGTGCCCGATTCCTACATCGCGAATCTCGACGAGAACGACGAGGGCTTTGGCATCAAGGTGGAAGCCGAAACGTCGGGCGCGATGACGGTCGTCAACCAGCGCAATAAATTCACCAAAACCTACGCCGCCCGGCGATAGACGCGCGCCGCCGTAGACTGAAATTTGCTGCTCACCTCGTCGGCGTTCTTTATCTTTCTCGCCGCGCTCTTCCTTCTCTATTGGCCGGTGGCGCGCTACCGACTGGCGGGCGTCGCGCTGCTGTTCGCCGCCAGTTGTTTTTTCCTCGCGAAGTGGGATGTGCGGTATCTGGCGATTCTGCCCGCGGCGGCGCTGACCGACTATGGGATCGGGCTCGCGTTAGGGCGTTGGCGCTCGATTTGGCTGGTTTCGCTCTCGGTGGCGATGAACGTGGCGCTGATCGCCACCTCGCTGCCCATCAGTCTGTCGTTCTACGCGTTCCAGGCTATGTCGTACACGATCGACGTCTATCGCAACGACGCGAAACCGGTGCGAAGCGTGCTGAGTTATCTGACGTCGGCGACGTTCTTCCCGACCCTGCTCGCGGGACCGATTACGCGGCCCGCGTCACTCGCCCCACAACTCGACAAGTTCAAGCCGCTCGCGCCGGAGGATGGCGGACGAGCGCTGTTTTTGATGGCGCTTGGGATGGCGAAGAAGCTGCTCATCGCCGATTATCTCGGCGAGAACCTAGTCAACCGCGTGTTCGACGCGCCGAAGCTCTACAGCGGCTTCGAGGCGCTCGTGGCGGTGTATGGGTACGCCTTCCAGCTCTATTACGACTTCTCGGGTTACACCGATGTCGCGATCGGCGCGGCACTGTTGCTGGGATTGAAGCTGCCGCCGAATTTCAACGCGCCGTACGCGGCGGCCAATCTCGCCGACTTCTGGCGGCGCTGGCACATGACGCTGTCCAACTGGCTGCGCGACTACGTGTACTTCTCGTTTCCGGGGTTGCGATCGACGGCGTATATGCAGTACGCGGCGCTAATCGCGACCATGCTGATCGGCGGCGTGTGGCACGGCGCGACCTGGAATTTCGCGATCTGGGGAGCGCTACACGGCGTGGGATTGGCGGTCGTGCGGGCTTGGCCGCGCGAGGCGAAATCGAGCGGCGCGAAACTCGCGGCGTCGCTCGCGACGTTTCACTTCGTTTGCTTCGGCTGGATTTTCTTCCGCGCGACGAGCGTGGAGAACGCGCTCGCCGTGATCGGGCAAATCGGATCGCTCACGTTTTCGACGGCGAACGTGACCTTGCCGGTGTCGGTGGTGCTGGCGGTGGGGGCTCTGGCGCATTTTGTTCCCAAGCTATGGTTCGAGACGGCGCGGGATCGGTTCGTCGCCACGCCGTTCTACGTGCAAGCGGCGGCGCTGATGCTGCTGGTGATCGGCCTCCAGTACATCGCTTCGACGGGCGCGGCCCCGTTTATCTACACGAGGTTCTGACTTGCCGACGAAGACCCTGCTGACCCTCGCCTGCTTCGCGCTCTTCCTGAAAATTCCGGATTGGCTGCCCGCGTTTCGCGATTACAAGACGCTCGACTGGTCGGGCATTCCGGCGGTGTTCGATTTCGCGCCGAAGAAATCTGTGGCGCAAGAACAGGCGATTCTCCGACCCGAAGCGGAGCGCGTGGCGGCGCTGTCGGCGGGTTCGATTCTCGGCCCGTTGGACCGTTTCTACGAGGCGCTCGCCGAACTGGAGACCAAGGGCGGGCGCGTGGTGCGGGTCCTGCATTACGGAGATTCGCCCACGACGGCCGACATGATTACCGCCGACGTGCGCGCGCTGCTGCAGAAGCGTTTCGGCGACGCCGGGCACGGCTATCACCTTATCGCCAAACCGTGGGCCTGGTACGAGCATCGCGGGGTGCGCGTATCGGCCGACGGATGGCGGATTACGCCCGCCACGCAAGGCTCCGAACGCGACGGACAGTACGGGCTGGGCGGCGTAAGTTTTCGGGGCGGCGCGGGCGCTTGGACGAAGTTCCGGCTTTCGGAAGCGCACCGGATGGCCGAAGTGGACCAACCCGACGGCGGAGCGCTGAAGGCCGCGGCCATCGACGAACGCACCTGGGAAGTTCGCGCGAGCGGCGAGGCTCGCGCGTTCGGGGTGTCGTTTCTGACGGGCGAACCCGGCATCGTCTACCACTCGTTAGGTTTGAACGGGGCGTCGATCACGGTGATGTCGAAGTCGTTCCAGTTCGACCGTTGGGCGGCCGCGGTTCGCCGGGCGCGGCCGGATCTGGTGGTGATCAATTACGGCACTAACGAGAGCGTGTACGCCCAGTTCGTCGACACGGCGTTCGAGAAGGAGTTGCGCGAGGCGGTGCGGCGGGTGCAAGCGGCGGCGCCCGAAGCGTCGATATTGCTGATGAGCCCCATGGATCGCGGCCAACGAAACGCGGAAGGCTTGATCGTCACGGTGCCCGCGTTGCATCGATTGGTGACGATCGAGCAGCGCGTCGCCGCCGATTTGGGCGTCGGTTTTTTTTCGACGTTCGACGCCATGGGCGGTCCGGGAACCATGGGCCGCTGGTACCAGGCGGAGCCTCGGCTGGTCGGCGCGGACTTCATCCACCCCTCGCCCGGCGGCGCGAAGATCGTCGGTCACTTGCTATACAAGGCGATGATGGGCGGCTATCAGCGGCACAAGACCAAACGGCTCACCGAAAAATTTGCGGCAAAATGAAATTGGTGCGATCCGCCCCGTTGGTGCTGGCGTTTGCGGCGTTGTCGTTCGCCGCGCCCGTCAAGAAGAAAATTCCGGCGCGTAAACCGACCGCCGCGCAATTGGCCGCCCAAGCGAAAGCTCGCGCGGCGCAAGCGCAGGCGCGCGCCCGGGCTGTCGAAACGGTTCACCGAATCGAAGAAAGTGAACCCGCGCAGATCGAAAACGCCGCCGCGCTGATTCCTTTCTTCGAGCGTCTGTATCGCGCCGAACGCGAAGGCGGCGAACCGGTCCGCATCGTACATTACGGCGACTCGCACACCGCTTCCGACGAATGGACCGGCCGCCTACGCGCGCTTTTCCAATCGCGGTTCGGCGACGGCGGCGCGGGATTTTCGCTCGCGGGCTATCCCTTCCGCGGCCACCGCCGCTACGGATTGCGCGGATCGATGACGCGCGGCTGGACGGTGCACGGACTGCTCGACCGGGCGGGCGACTCGATCTACGGCTTGGGCAACGCGGCGATCTCGACGGCGCGGCGGGGGGAGATCGCGTCGCTCGATCTGACCGGCACCGCGGGCGTTCAGCGTGTCGAGCTGTTTTTCTATCGCCAACCGGGCGGCGGCTGGGTGCAGGTGCTCGAAGAAGGGCGTCCCGTCGAAGCGTTCTCGACGGACGGTCCGGCGGGCCCCGGCTATTTCGCGTTCGAGACCACCGCGCCGCATCTCGAAGTGGAGACGCTCGACGACGATCCGGTGCGGTTGTTCGGATGGGCTCTCGACAACGCGCGCGGCGTCACCTACGAATCGCTGGGCGTGAACGGCGCGCAGATTTCGCTGCTCGATTTCGGCCACGACGGTTTGTGGTCCGAACAGTTGGCGCGGCGCGATCCGGCGCTAGTGGTGCTGGCGTACGGTACCAACGAGGCGTCGAATCCGAACTGGACGGAATCCAGTTACTACGAAGCGCTGGCCGCGCGCATCGCCCGCATCCGGGCCGCCGCGCCCGCCGCAAGCGTTCTCATCGTCGGGCCGCCGGACCGCCAGTATCGCGTTCGCGGTCGGGGCTGGCGGACATTTCCGCGCATGAACGAAATCGTCGCCGCGCAACGCCGCGCCGCCCGCGACTTTCGTTGCGCGTTTTGGGATTTGCGCGAACGTATGGGCGGCGAAGGCGCGATCGCGCGCTGGGTGCTGGCCGGTTACGCGCAACGCGACTACGTCCATTTCACCGCGCCGGGCTACCAATTGATCGGCGAGGTAGCCTATCGCGATATCCTGACCGAGTACGACCGCTTTCGCCGGGTCCGCGAGCGCGTCTTCGAAGGCTCTTCCCATGGATCGACAGGCGACCATCGTTAAATTGATCGACCAAGTTTCGAAGAAGAAGCTATCCGTCGAGCCGGGCGACAGCCTGTTCGATAGCGGCCTGCTCGATTCCTTCGCGTTGCCGGACCTGGTGGCCGCCATCGAAAAGGAGTTTTCGATCCGTATTCCCGATTCCGACCTCAACCCGCGCAAGTTCGATTCGATCGAGCGCATCGAGGCGTACTTGGACAGCCGGGGCTAATGGCGTTTCTACGCGAGTTCGGCTCCTGGCTGCCGTCGCGCATCGTGACCAACTCCGAGATCGGCGAGAGGGTGGAGGCGGGCGACGACTGGATCCGGAACGTCTCCGGCATTGAGGAGCGTCGATTCGCCGCGCCGGAGGAAACCGTCGCCGTGATGGCCGCGCGCGCGGGCGACGATTGTCTGTCGCGCAGCGGAGTGGCGGCGGCCGATGTCGGGATGGTGATCGTCTCGAGCGGTTCGGCGGAGCGCCAGTTCCCGGGCCCCGCGAGCGCCGCCGCGCGCGAACTGGGGTGCGTCAACGCCGTGGCGATCGATCTGCCGATGGCGTCGGCCGGCGCGCTGTTCGGACTGTCGCTGGCCAGCCGCCTCGCCGAAAAGTTCGGCCACGTGCTGGTGGTAGGCGCCGAGAAGATGTCTTCGATCGCCGAGCGCGAGCCGATGGAACGGGGGGTGGCGATCCTGTTCGGAGACGGCGCGGGCGCGTGCCTGGTTTCGGCGGACGGCGGACGCGCGCGCGTGATCGAGTCGTGCCTGGCCAGCGACGGAGCGTACGCCGACGATCTGAAGCTCGACTTCGAGAAGCCGCTCCAAATGAACGGGCGGAGCGTGATCATGCAGGCGTCGCGAAAGGTTCCGGCGGCGATTCAATCGGTGCTCGATCGCGCGGGGGTGCTGGCCGAGGCGGTGCAGGTCTACCTGATGCATCAGGCGAATCAGAACCTGATCGACCGAGTGGCGCAGGCGATCGGCGTCGGCCCGGAGCGGTTCTACTCGAACATCCGGCGCTACGGCAACACGTCGTCGGCGTCGATGCTGATCGCGGCGGCCGAATGGTCGCGCGAATGCGGTTTCCGGGCGGGCGAACCGGTGGTGTTCGCGGCGTTCGGCGCCGGTTTCCACTGGGGCGCTCTGCTGGCCGAGGGTGTGTAGAGGGCAGGCTAGCCGAGGGTGTGTAGAGGGCAGGCTAGCCGAGGGTGTGTAGGGTAGGCTACAGGTATGGCGGTCATCGAGACGACAGTCGCCGAAGATTTAGCCGCTTCGCGAGAAGCGCTCGACAAATACTATCTGGCCTTGATCGAGGAACTTCAGAACTCGCAAGACGCGGCGCGTTGCGAGGCGATCAAGGAAGAGTTGGCGCGTCTTACCTTCGGTAGCTAAGTGCCCAAGATCCAGTGGGACGACCTTCCCAAGGCCGTCCGCCTCCACTTGTTCGACCGGGCACAGGAGAGAAGTATTTCAGGTACCGATCTCCTCGGGTTGATGCATTGGCGTATGACCGCTCCCGACGCCCCCGAAGGTCCTTGGTTCAAGGACTTCGGCTCCTTCAAAATCTGTGGCGAGGGAAAATTTCCGAAAACGTTCCTCCTAAAGGGACAAGCGGCCAAAGGAAAAGAAATCTAATGCCCACGTTGATCGACAAACCCGCCCGCATTCCGGTTCCCGGCGACAAGCTCATCGACGAGTACGTTGGCGGAGTGAACACCGGCGAGCGCGCGATTTCGATCGCGCACATGCGGTCGCCCGCCGGGTGGAGCGAACCCGGACAGCGGCCCGAGTTCACCGAGTACACCCTGGTGCTCGGCGGCGTGATGCGGGTCGAACACGAAGGCGGCGAGATCGAAGTCCACGCCGGGCAAGCCATTGTCACCCATCCCGGCGAGTGGATCCGCTACTCGACGCCGGAACCGTGCGAGTACGTCGCCATTTGCCTGCCCGCGTTTCGCCCGGACACTGTACACCGCGACGCCGGTTGAGCTATATTCTTAGATTCATGCTTGCGAACGCCCGGCGGAATCGGCATCATCACCACCACACGATGGGTGCGCCGCGGGCTCGCTTCTAGAAACTTCTCGAAAAGTTTGAGGAAAGGAAGCCCGCCGGGGAACTGGCGGGCTTTTCGTTTATCGATGCAACTGGACTTCACGAAACTCGACGGCCTCGTCGCCGCCGTCATCCAGGACGACCACACGGACCGCGTCCTTATGGTCGGCTTCATGAATGAAGAGGCGTGGCGGCGGACGGTGGACACTCGCGTCGTGACCTTCTATTCGCGCTCGCGCAACAAACTTTGGGTGAAGGGCGAATCGTCTGGGCACAAACTGCTGGTGCGCGAGATTCGAACGGACTGCGACACGGACGCGGTGGTGATTCGCGTCGATGCGCTCGGCCCGGGCGTTTGCCACGAGGGCTACGAAAGCTGCTTCTTCCGCGCCCTGGGGCCGTCGCGCGAATGGGAATCGGTGGACCAACGCGCCTACGATCCGAAGATCGTCTACGGAGGAGCGAAGTGAAGCTGAAGCTGGGGATTCCGAAAGGCAGTCTCGAAACGGCCACGGTGGATCTGTTCCGGCGAGCGGGATTCAACATCACCACCTCTACGCGCTCGTACTTCCCGGCGATCGACGACCCGGAAATCGAGTGCATGCTGATTCGCGCGCAAGAGATGGCCCGCTACGTCGAGGACGGAGTGCTCGACGCCGGACTCACCGGCTACGACTGGATCATGGAGAGCGGCGCGCAGGTCGAAACGGTGTCCGATCTCGTCTATTCGAAACAGAGTTTTAAGAAGGTGCGTTGGGTTCTGGCGGTGCCGGAGTCCTCGCCGGTGCAATCCGTGAAGGATCTCGAAGGCAAGATTGTCGCCACCGAACTCGTCGGCTTCACGCAACGTTATCTCGAGCGCCATGGCGTGACGGCGAAGGTGGAGTTTTCTTGGGGCGCAACCGAAGTGAAGCCGCCCGATCTCGCCGACGCGATCGTCGAGGTTACCGAAACCGGGTCGAGTCTGCGCGCGAACAAGCTGCGGATCGTCGAGACCCTGATGGAGTCGAACACGCAGTTCGTCGCCAACAAGAAAGCGTGGGAAGACGGCTGGAAGAGGCGCAAAATCGAGGACATCAAGATGCTGCTCGAAGGCGCGATCGCCGCTTTGGGCAAAGTGGGTCTGATGATGAACGTGCAGCGGTTCGATTTGCAGAAAGTGCTCGCGGTCCTACCGTCGCTCAAGAACCCCACCGTGTCGCCGCTCGCCGACGGGGATTGGGTGGCGCTAAACACGATTCTCGACGAGACCATGGTGCGCCAAATCATCCCGCGCTTGAAGGAAGCGGGCGCGCAAGGCATCGTCGAGTATCCGCTGAACAAGATCGTGATGTAGCCATGCCACAACCCGTAATTCGAATTCTCGAAGCCGCGCGAGCGGGGAGTTTGCTGAAGCGGCGCGCCGCCCGCATGGACGAAGCGGAGAAGGCCGTCCGTCCGATTCTCGACGACGTACGCAAGCGCGGCGACAAGGCGGTGATCGAGTACGCGAAGAAGTTCGACGGATTCGACGGAAAGTCGCTGCGCGTCGCGCCCTCGATGGAAGGCGTGACGAAGGACTTTCGCGACGCCGTTCGCGTGGCGTCGAAAAACATCCGCGCGTTCGCGAAATTGCAGTTGCCGCGCGCCGCTTCGACCACGCTCGCGCCGGGATTGAAGGTGGGGCAGATCGTGCGACCGATTCCGGCGATGGCGGCGTACATCCCGGCGGGGCGCTATCCGCTGCCCTCGACGGTGTTGATGACCGTGATCCCGGCGCAGGTGGCGCAGGTGCCGGAGATCTGCGTCACAACGCCGCGCCCGGTACCGGAAATTCTGGCGGCGGCGGCGATGCTCGGCGTCGAAAACGTATTCGCCATCGGTGGCGCGCACGCGATCGCGGCGTTCGCTTTCGGAACGCGCACGGTGCCGAAGGTCGATCGCATCGTGGGTCCGGGCAACATTTATGTAGCGGCGGCGAAAAAGCTGCTGGCGGGCGAAGTAGGAATCGATTTCATCGCGGGACCGACGGAGATTTTGATCGTCGCGGCGGAAGGCAATCCCAAATGGATCGCCGCCGACATGCTCGCGCAAGCCGAGCACGATACCGACGCCTCCGCGATTTTGCTGACCACTTCGAAAGCTCTCGCGACGGCGGTGGAAGCCGAACTCGATTGGCAACTCGAGTACCTGCCCACCGCGCCGACCGCGCGAGCGTCGCTGAAGAGGAACGGCGCGATTCTGATCGTCGAATCTCTCGCGCAAGCGGTGGAGTTGTCGAACCGCTTCGCGCCGGAGCACCTCTCGCTCCACCACCCGGAACTGTTGCCGGATATCGTCAACGCGGGCGGCGTTTTTCTCGGACCGTTCAGTCCCGAAGCGGCGGGCGACTACGCGGCGGGCCCGAGCCATGTTTTGCCCACCGGCGGCGCGGCGCGATTGCGCGGCGGACTGTCGAGCGCCGATTTCGTCAAGACCATCGCCACGCAGTCGCTAACTCCTCGTGCGCTCGACAAACTGACGTTCCCCATCGCGACGCTCGCGCGGGCGGAAGGTCTCGAAGCGCACGCTCGCTCCGTGGAAGTAAGGCGCGAGGACGATGATTAGACCCCGCGCCGCCGTCGAGCGTATGGCGCCTTACAAACCTCCGGCCGAGGGCCGCGAGGGAAAACTGCGCCTCGACTTCAACGAGAACACCGTAGGCGCTTCCCCCCGCGTCGTCGAAGCGATCGCGCGCGCGCTCACCGCCGAGAGTCTGACGCTCTATCCCGAGTACTCGACCGCGCGTCCGAAACTCGCGAGATATTTCGGGGTCGACGAATCCGAGATGGTACTCACGAACGGTACCGACGAGGCGATCCAGCTATTCGTCAACACTTTCGTCGAAGCGGGACAGGCGGTGTACGTGCCCGAACCCTCGTATGCGATGTACCGGTTCTACAGCGAGGTGATGGGCGCGCGCGTAACGCCCGAGCTGACCCACGAAACGCGCGCGGCGGCGATCGCCAATCCGAACAATCCGACGGGCGGATGGATGGAGACGGCGGACGTGCTCGCGCTCTTGGAACGTTTTCCCGATACTTTGTTTTTGATCGACGAGGCGTATTTCGAGTTCTCCGGCCTCACCGTCCTCGACCGGATTCGCGACTATCCGAACCTGTTCGTCAGCCGAACGTTCTCGAAAGTGCATGGCATGGCGGCGCTACGTGTAGGTTGCTTATTCTCGAATCGAGAAAATGTCGCATGGATGCGCAAGGCGCAGTCGCCGTATAGCGTCAACGCGCTAGCGGTAGTCGCGGCGGGCGCGGCGGTAAACGACGCGGACTACGCCCGGCGGTTCGCGGCGGAAGCGATCGAGGCGCGCGGCGCGATCGAGCGCGGGCTCGCCGAACTCGGCATACGCACTTGGCCGTCGCGCGCGAACTTCGTGCTGTTCGACGCCGGCGCACGCGCCATTGAGATTCGCGACAAACTGCGGGACGCCGGAGTGCTGGTGCGCGACCGCAGCTACGAAATCCCCGGCGGGGTTCGCGTCACGGCGGGAACGCTCGCCCAGGCGGAACGTTTTCTCGAGGAGTTGCGCAAGGTATGGTGCTCCCAGTGGTAAAGGTATGGTGCCCCCAGTGGTAATTGTGTTCGACATGGATGGCGTGCTGGTGGACGTGAAGGCGTCCTACCGCGATTGCATTATCGCGACGGTGGAGCGTTTCACCGGGCAACGCACGACCCACGAGGAAATTCAGTCGTATAAGAATCGCGGCGGCTTCAACAACGATTGGCTACTTTCGCAAACGATATGCGCCGATCGCGGCGTGGCGGTCGAATATTCGGAAGTCGTCCGCGTCTTCAACGAGTTGTTTTTCGGCACGTACATGCGGCGCGAGAAGTGGTTGCCGAAGGACGGCCTGCTCGACCGGTTATCGGCGCAGGGTCCGCTCTACATCTTCACGGGGCGCTTGAACGAAGAGGCGCAAATCACGCTGCGCCGGTTCGACGCGGTGCGATACTTTTCCGGCGTCTACGGCGACGACGACGTGGAGCGATCCAAGCCCGACCCCGACGGGTTACTCAAAATTCGAGCGAAACATCCGAGCGAGGAAACGATTTATCTGGGCGACACCGTGGACGACCGGCGAGCGGCCGAGGCGGCGGGCGTACGGTTTCTCGGCGTCGGGCCGCACTCCGGCGCGGCGGAGGCGATCGAGGACATCAATGAGATCGGCATCGGCTAAGCGAACGGCGACCATCGAGCGCGTCACGAAAGAGACGCAAATCCGCGGCTCGCTCGCCATCGACGGCAAGGGCCGCTACGACGTCTCGACGGGTATTCGCTTCTTCGACCACATGCTGGAACTGTTCGCCAAGCACGGCGCGTTCGACTTGACGCTCCACGCAAAAGGCGATCTCGATGTCGATCAACACCACACCGTCGAAGACGTGGGCATCGTACTCGGACAGTTGTTCGCCCAAGCGCTCGGCGACCGCAAAGGCATCAATCGCGCCGGATACTTCGTGTTGCCGATGGACGAGACGCTCGCCGTCGTCGCGGTGGATTTAGGCGGACGACCCGCGCTGGTGTACGACGATAAGGTTCGCACCCGGCTGGTGGGCGACTACGCGACGGAGCTTTCGCCCGATTTCTTCGACGGCTTTACCGTTCACGCGGGCGCGAACCTGCACGCAAGGATTCTCTACGGCCGCTCCAATCATCACAAGATCGAGGCGATTTTCAAATGTTTCGCGCGCGCGATGCGCTACGCCTGCTCCACGGACGCGCGCCTGAAGGATCAATTGCCTTCGACGAAAGGCTTGCTCGAAAAGACGAAATGATCTCGATTCTCGATTACGGCGCGGGCAATCTGCGGAGCGTGCAAAATACGCTCGCCGAAATCGGCGCGCCGTTCAAACTGATCGACAACGCGGCGGGGGTGCGCGCGGCGGACCGTCTGATTTTGCCGGGCGTGGGGCACTTCGGCCAGATGATGCGCGCGCTCGACGCGATGAAAGTGCGGGAACCGCTGATCGAGAGAATTCGCGGCGGCGTTCCGTTTCTGGGAATCTGTCTGGGCTTGCAGGCGCTGTTCGCCGACAGCGAAGAGGCGCCGGGCGAGCGCGGACTCGGTATCTTCGAGGGCACGATCCGCCGGTTCGCGCCCGGATTGCGCGTGCCGCATATGGGCTGGAACACGCTGGCGGTGAGGGGCGAATCGAAGCTCGCGCGCGACGGCGACTTCATGTACTTCGCCAACAGCTACTACGCACCGGTGACGCCCGAGACCAGCGCGATTTGCGACTACGGCGTACCGTTTTCCGCCGTCATCGAAAGCGATAACGTTTACGCGGTGCAATTTCACCCCGAAAAATCGGGCCCGGCGGGCTTGCGGCTGGTGAGGAGCTTCGTCGAGGGATGCTGACCAAGCGCATTATTCCCTGCCTCGACGTCACGCAGGGTCGCGTCGTGAAGGGCGTCAACTTCGTCAATCTGCGCGACGCGGGGGATCCGGTGGAACTCGCCGACCGCTATAACCGGCAGGGCGCCGACGAGGTGGTGTTTCTCGACATCACCGCGTCGAGCGACGAACGCAACACGATGGTGGACGTCGTCTTCCGCACGGCGCGACGCGTCTTTATCCCGTTGACCGTAGGCGGAGGAATTCGCGGCGTCGTGGACGCGCGTAAGGTCCTCGTCGCGGGCGCGGACAAGGTCAGCGTTAACACCGCGGCGGTGAAGCGGCCGGAACTGATCGGGGAGTTGTCGAACGAGTTCGGGGCGCAGGCGGTGGTGCTGGCGATCGACGCGCGAAAGCGGCCTTCGGCGAACGGCGCGGGCGGCTGGAACGTCTACGTCAAGGGCGGTCGCGAGGATACGGGCATCGACGCCGTCGAGTGGGCCGCGCGCGGAGAAGCACTCGGCGCGGGCGAAATCCTGTTGACTTCGATGGACACGGACGGCGTGCAGCGGGGCTTCGACTGCGAGTTGACGCGTGCCGTTTCCCGCGCCACCCGAATTCCGGTGATCGCCTCGGGCGGCGGCGGCAAGCCCGAGGACTTCGAGCGCGTCCTGACCGACGGCGAAGCGGACGCCGCGCTGGCCGCGTCGATCTTCCATTTCGGCACTTACACCGTCGCGGATTTGAAGGAGCATCTCGCTTCGAGAAGCATTGCGGTTCGACGATGAGACTCGCAACGCGAGGCGATCGGCAATGATCGTTCCCTGCATCGACCTTATGGGCGGCGAAGTCGTCCAACTCGTCCAAGGCCGCGAGCGAGCGCTTACCGGCGGCACGCCGCAAGAGATGCTCGACCGCTTCGCCGGCTTTGGCGCGATCCAGGTCATCGATCTCGACGCGGCCATCGGCTCCGGCTCGAACGATGCGCTCGTCGAGTTTCTCGCGGCTCGCGCTCGCTGCCGCGTCGGCGGCGGAGTGCGCACGCCGGAGCGCTTCTTCAAGCTTCTCGATCAAGGCGCGGATCGCGTCGTCGTCGGCACGGCGGCGTTCGCGGGGAACGGCGTGAACTCCACGTTCCTCGCACGACTCGATCCCGCGCGGACCGTCGTGGCGCTCGATTCTAAAGGCGGCCGCATCGTCGTCAAAGGTTGGCGCGAGTCGCTCGACCTCCGCGCTACCGAAGTGATCGCGCAACTGGAACCCTACTGCGCGGGTTTTCTGTGCACCTACGTCGACAAAGAGGGCATGCTTCAGGGCACCGATCTCGATTGGTTCGCCGAACTACGCGCCGCCACGCGTCACGAGATCACGGCGGCGGGTGGAATCACGACGCTCGACGATATCCGGGCGCTGGCCAGACTTGATATTCACGCGGCGCTGGGCATGGCCATCTACACCGGGCGGCTCGACCTCGACGAACTGCGAAAACTCAATCTGCCTTGATAGACTGACCGGCAATGCACCGCCGCCGTTTTCTCGAGTGGCTCGCCGCCAGCCCTCTTCTCGCCCAGGATTCGGACCCCATCGCGAAGCCCGAAGACGCGATCAACGTACTCGAATTCGAGGCCGCCGCGAGAAAGGCGCTGCCACCCGCGCATTTCGCTTACATGGCGACGGGCGTCGACGCCGACGTCACTCTGCGGGCCAATCGCGAAGGCTTTTCGAAGATCGGGCTGCGCCCGCGCCGTTTGGTGGATGTGCGCGATCTCGACACTCGCGTAACGCTCTTCGGGTCGCAGCTCGATCATCCGATCGTGCTCGCACCGGTCGGAAATCAAGGAGCGTTTCAGCCGAAAGGCGAACTGCTAGCCGCACGCGCGGCCGGGGCGAAGAAAACGCAAATTATCCTTTCGACGATGACCACGTCGCGAATCGAAGACGTCGCCGCCGCGGCGGACCGCCCCATCTGGTATCAGCTCTACGCCACCAACCGCTGGGAGGTAACGCAACACTTGTTAAGGCGCGCCGAGAACTCCGGCTGCCCGGTCGTCGCGCTAACCGTGGACACGAATTCCGGCCGCCGCACCGACACGCTCGAAATTTCGAAACGCTTCGACAAGCGGCCCTGCGCCAGTTGCCATCCGCCGGGACAATTCTTCCGCCGCAAGGCGATGTTCGAGGGCATCGACGCCACCGGTTTGTCGACCGGCAATCCCGGCATGGATTGGAAGTTCGTCGAGAAAGTGCGCGGCGCGACGAAGATGAAGTTGATCGTTAAAGGCTTGGAAGTCGGCGAGGACGCTCGTCTCGCCTGCGAAACGGGTGTCGATGGAATCCTCGTTTCGAACCACGGCGCGCGCGCCACCGAAACGGGACGTGGGACCATCGAGTGCCTGCCCGAAGTCGTGGAAGCCGTGCGAGGACGCGTGCCCGTACTGATCGACGGCGGGTTCCGGCGCGGCACCGATGTATTCAAAGCGTTGGCCCTCGGCGCGAGCGCGGTCTGCGTGGGCCGCCCTTACATCTGGGGACTCGCCGCTTTCGGCCAAGCGGGCGTCGAGCGCGTGATCGATCTCTTGCGCGCCGAATTCGAGCTTGTGATGCGGCAATGCGGCACGCGGACGCTCGCGGGCATCACGCGAGAATACGTCAAACCGTAGCGCAAGCGTAATTACCTCGAACGCACGGTTGCGATTTGTCGGGTCACGGTCCGTCTCGCCTTTAGTCGCCCTTCGGTTTTCGCAAGCGATACACTGCCGATATAGTGGCGAAGCGGCGATCGCCGGAACGCCACGTTCTAAGAAACCGACTCATGACCCGCCGCACCCTGCTTGCCGCCGCCGTGGGAGCCGCCTTGCGCGCCGCCCCCGTAACCCGCCATCGCCTCAGCGTCCTGTCCGACGAGATCGGCACCCTCGACGAGGCGATCGTGTTCGCCAGACAGTACAAGCTGAAGTGGCTCGAAGTGCGCGCTTACCGGCCGTTCCAACCCGCGCAAATCACCGAAATGAAGAAGAAGCTCGACGACGCGGGCCTCGGCGTCTCGTTCTACAATTCGGCGCTGCTCAAGTTCACGATGCCCGGGACCGTCGCCGTCGCCAAGGAAGACTTCTACGAGAAGCTGTACGCGAAGGAAGGGCTGACGCCCGAGAAACTCTACGCCGAGCGCGAGGATACGCTGAAGCGCACCCTCGACGCGGCGCTCGCCCTCAACGTCCGGAAGATTCGCGGGTTCGCTTTTTGGCGAACGGCGGAACCGGCGAAGATGCTGCCGCGCCTCGTCGAGGCGTATCAAAATATGGTCGCCGTGGCCAAGAAATCGGGCGTCGCGATTTGCGTCGAGAACGAGTTTTCGACCAATGCCGGCACCAGCGCGGAGACGACGGCGCTGGTCGAAAAAGTGCCGGGGTTGATGCTGAATTGGGATCCGCAGAACTCGGTGAGCCTGGGCGAGACCGACGTGTATCCGCGCGGCTACGCGCAACTTCCCAAATCGCGCATCGCGAACGTCCAAATCAAGGCGGAAGGTCTGCTCGGGCCAGGTTGGGGCGGCGACGCGGTTCCCAAGCCGGTGGATTGGCCGGGGATTTTCCAAGCGCTCGAAGGGGTGGGGTACCGCGGCGTCTACGGACTCGAAACGCACACGCTGAAGCCCGCCGCGATCAACGTTTCGGCGTCGCACCGGTCGATGCAAAAGATGCTCGAACTTGCGGGCGAAATGTGACCGGCGCGCTCCGGTTCGAGTGCCAGCGCGGCTGCACCAAGTGTTGCGAAGTTTCGGGCTACGTGTATTTCACAGAAGACGATCTGCGGAACGCGGCGCGATTTCTCGGAATGTCGGCGAAGTCGTTCGAGAAAAAGTACGTCTACCGCACGCGTCACTTGCTACGTATGCGCAAGCCCAGGGGCGAGCGGCAGTGTCATTTTCTCGACAAAGGCGGCTGCGGGATTCATCCCGTAAAGCCCACCCAATGCCGACTGTTTCCGTTCTGGCCGGAACTAGTGGAGGATCGCGCGGAGTGGCGTAAGACGGCGCGCTATTGCCCCGGAATCGGGAAAGGCGAGCTGATTCAGATCGGCGCGGCCCTCGAAACGGCGAGCGAGATGAAGTCCGCCTACCCCGCGCAGCATTAACCGCTAAAGAACGTCGCCCGACGCGCCGATAACCGCCCATGAGCCGGAATCGGCTCGCGAATCCATGCTGAATCCACTCGCCGGAAAACTTTTGCACTACATGGACTTGCTGAGCGCACGGCAGAAGCTGGTGGCGTCGAACATCGCCAACGTCGATACTCCGGGCTACAAAACGCGCGACGTCGATTTTCAGTTCGAGTACCTGTCGGCGATCGAAGGGATGGGGCCGAACGCGATCGAGGCGCCCGATCTCGCCACGAAGAACGACGGCAACAACGTAAGTATGGATCGAGAGACGCGGCTGCTGGCCGAGACGGCGCTGCGTTTCAACGTCGCCCAGACGCTATTGAAAGGTCAAGTGAAAGCGGTCCGCGCGGCGATCAAGGAAGGGCGCGGCGCATGAGCCTGTTTCATCTGATGTCCGTGTCCGCCTCGGGCATGGGCGCGCAGCGCAAGCGCGCGGAACTGCTGGTGGAGAATCTGGCGAACGCCGAAACCACCCGCACGGCCGAAGGCGGCCCGTACCGTCGCAAGGACGCGATTTTCGAAAGTCGGGAGCAATCCTCGCCGTTCTCGGCGGTGTTTCAAACGGCGGTGGACGGCCAGATACAGGGCGTCTCGGTGACGGACGTGACGATCGACCAGCGCGAGCCGGAACGCCGCTACGTACCCGGCCACCCCGACGCCGACGAGAACGGCTATGTCGCTTTCCCCCGCCTGAATCCCTCGGACGAAATGGTGGACCTGATGAGCGCCACGCGCGGCTATCAGGCCAACGTAGCGGCCATGCAGGCCGTGAAAGACATGATTCTGCGCTCTATCGACCTGATGAAGTGATGAGCCCCATCTCGCCCATCCGCCACGTCTCGAACGCCCTCCAGTCGCCCGCGCTGGCCGCGCGTCCCGCCGCCTCGGGCGGAGACTTCGGTCGGGTTCTCGAAGCGTCCATCCGGTCGGTCGAGAGCGCCGGCGCTTCCGCCGCCCAATCGGCGGAGCGGTTCCTGAGCGGCGAAGGCGAAGAGTTGCATCAGGTGGCGCTCGCCATGCAGAAAGCGGAACTGGCGTTCGATCTCTTCCTCGAAGTACGAAACAAAGTGGTTTCGGCTTACCAGGAAGTGATGCGGATGCAGTTATAGCGTATGGGATCGCCGCGGCAGCTCTACGACGCGCTCTCGGTGCGTCAACGGATCGTCATCGGCGCGGCCGCCCTCCTGGCCGCGGCCGCGATTTACGGCTTCGTCCATTGGAGCCACGAGAGTAGCTTCGTCGAGCTTTTCAAGAACGTTCCGCCCGAGGAAGCCGGACAGATCACGGCAAGGCTCAAGGAACGCGGCGTCGAACACCGGCTAGGGAAAGACGGCACCCAGATTCTCGTCCCGGCGGCCAAACGCGACGAGATGCGTATCGAACTCGCGGGCGAAGGATTGCCGAAAACCGGACGGATCGGATTCGAGCTGTTCGACAAAGTGAATCTGGGCACCACGGATTTCGCCGAACAAGTCAACTACCATCGCGCCGTCGAAGGCGAACTCGCGCGCAGCGTGATGGCGTTGAAGGAGGTGGAATCGGCGCGCGTCCACATCACGTTCGCCAAGGATTCGATTTTCGCCGAAGCCCGCCGCCCGGCCAAGGCGAGCGTGATGGTGAAGCTAAAGAACGGGGGCAAACTCGCCCCGGCCAGCGTCCACGCCATCATGCATCTCGCCGCCAGCGCGGTCGAAGGCCTGCAACCCGAAATGGTGAGCGTGATCGACCTCGACGGCCGTTATCTTCTGAATCGGCCGAAGAAGCCTTCGCCGAGCGACGGAAGCGAACCCGACGACGCGCAGATCGAGTTCCGGCAGAAAGTCGAGCGGGACATTCTGGCCAAGGTCAACGCTTCGCTCGAACCTTTGGTAGGCGCGGACCGCTACCGGACCAGCGCCTCGGTCGAGGTCGATTTTTCGAGCGGCGAACAGAGCGAGGAAACGTTCGACCCCACCAAGTCCGTGATGGCGGCCCAACAGCGCACCGAAGACGTCAGCGGCGGGGCGGCGGCGGCGGGTGTCCCGGGAACGGCGTCCAGCTTGCCAAGGCCCACTTCGCGGCCCGGCGAAAGCGGCCGCAACGTGGCGCGGCGCACGGAAAACATCACCTACCAGTCGACGCGGACGGTGCGGCACATGAAACTGCCGCAGGGCTCGATCCGCCGCATCTCGCTTTCCGTGCTGGTCGACCATAGCCTGCGGTGGGAGGGCGTGGGCCCCAAAGCGAAGCGGATTCTCGAACCGCCACCGCCCGAGCGGCTCAAGAAAATTCAGGACATCGTTTCCGCCGCCATCGGTCTGCAAACGCAGCGCGGCGATCAACTGATCGTCGAATCGCTTCCGTTCGAGTCGACGCTCAATGTCCCTCCTCCGGAAGCGCCGACCGCGCCGGTATCCACCGCGCCGGGCGCGAGCAATGTCGCTTGGCCCGCTTGGCTGCCCACTCCGCTCCGCGACTTGAGAATCCTAGGCGGCATCGCCGCGGGCGTCCTGCTGCTGCTCGCGATCGGGGCGTTTCTGTTCTTGCGCAAACGGCGGGGGAAAGCGAAGGCGTCCGCGACGGCCCCCGGTCAGATCGCCGGAAAAGTCAAGGGCGCCGCCGCCGTCGCTGGGGCGCCGGCCGTCGAAGCGGGCGCGATCCATAAATCGATCGAAGAGCAGTTGGCCGACCGCCGCCGCCAGATCGAAGCCGACGCTCTCGCCGCCCTTAAGTTGCCCGAGCCGGTCACCAAGAAAGGCGAAGTCTTCCTTCGCGCCATCACGGAGGAAGCGAAAAAAGATCCCGCCGCCATCGCGCATATCCTGCGCAGTTGGCTCGAAGAAGACGGCTTCGCCCGGTAGACGCATATGATCGCCAATACCGAACAACAACGCGACACGATGCTGGGGGCCCGAAAGGCCGCGGTTTTGCTGATCACGCTCGGCCAGCAACTCGCCGCCGACGTCCTCAAAAACTTGGACGAAGAGGAAATCCACCGGATCGGCCAGGAACTGGCGCGCGCCTCGTCGATCAGCGCGGAGCAGGCCGAAGGCGTTCTCGACGAGTTCTACAACATGCAACTCGCGCGGGACTACGTCCTTAAGGGCGGCGTCGATTACGCGCGCAAGGTGCTGATGCAGGCCTTCGGCCCCGACCAAGGCAAACGCATCATGGATCGCATGCTCAAGCAGTTGGGCGGCGAAAACCTGAGCTTCGATACGCTGCAGAAGGCCGATCCGCAGCAGCTCGCCAAGTTCATTCACAACGAGCATCCGCAGACCATCGCGCTAATCCTTTCGCACCTCAATCCGCAACAGGCCGCCGGACTGCTATTCTGGCTGCCCCCCGCGCTTCGCCAGGACGTTTCGCTGCGTATGGCGAATCTCGATCAGATTTCGCCCGAGGTGATCGGCAAGATCGCCAACATTATCGGGATGCGGCTCAAGGAAATCGGCGAGGTGAACCGCGAATCGACGGGTGGCGTCAAGGCCGTGGCGGAGATGTTCAACCGCCTCGATTCGACGACGACGAAGGATCTGCTCGATTCGCTCGAAGGCGAGGATTCGAAATTGGTGGAGCAAATCCGCCACCTGATGTTCGTGTTCGAAGATCTGTTGCTCCTCGACCCCAACGGCATCAAGGAAGTGTTGAGCCGGGTGGACCGCAAAGTGTTAACCATCGCCCTGAAAGGTACGTCGGAGAAGTTGAAGGAGCATTTCCTGCAGGCGATGTCGCAGCGCGGGGCCGATATGTTGAAGGAAGACATGGACGCGATGGGCCCGGTGAAGATCAAGGAAGTCGAAGGGTCGCAGCAGCAGATCATCTCGATCGTCCGCCAACTCGAAAACGAGGGCGTTTTGAGCCTGAAGGGGGCGGTGGGCGAGCAGTATGTCGTCTAAGATTTTGCGCGAGGCCGCCGGGGTGCAACCCCTCGATTGGCAACGGTTGGGGTTCGCGCCGCCGGCCGCCGCCCACCCGACGGAAGCCTCGCCTTCGGCGGAACTTGCCGAGCGGATCGCATGGATGGAGCGAGAGGCCGCCGCTCGCGCGGAAGCCGCTCGCCGTCAAGGTCACGCCGAGGGGCTCGCCGAAGCGGAGCGCGTCGCCCAAACCCGCGTGCAACCGATGCTCGAACGTTTGGCCCGGACGGTCGAGGATCTCGCCATGACCAAGCGGCACTTACGGACCGACGCCGAGAAGGAAATGGTGCGACTCTCGGTCGAGATCGCGCGCCGGATTCTGCATCGCGAATTGACGGTGGATCCCGAGGCGCTACTGGGACTGGTCCGCTCCGCGCTCGACCGGATGGATTCGCGCGAATTGTACAAAGTGCGCGTGCATCCCACGGATCGCGCCCGCGTCGAGGCGGAAATGCGTCGCTTGGGGCTACCCGAGTCCATCGCCGTCGAGGGCGACCTGGGGCTAGAAGCGGGGTCGGCGATCTTCGAAACGCATCGCGGGACGCTCGACGCCTCCGTCGCGACGCAATTGAACGAAGTGGAGCGCGGGCTCGCCGACCGCGCGGGGAGACGACGATGACCGCTACCGCCTGGAGCGCCGAACCGTATCTCAAAGCTCTCGACCGGATTCCGTCGGTCCGCTGGTCGGGGACGGTCACCGATCAAGTGGGACTGCTGATCGAAAGCCGCGGCCCGGCGACGGCCATCGGCGATTTTTGCGAGTTGCTCATCCCGGACGGCCGCTCCGTGCGTACGCAAGTCGTGGGCTTTCGCGAAGGGCGCGTTCTCTCGATGCCGCTCGAAGACACCGGCGGACTTCCGTTGGGCGCCACCATCGTCGCGCGGCCCGAAGCGGCCCGCGTCTCCGTCGGCCCGGGATTGCTCGGGCGGGTGCTCGACGGATTCGGTCAACCGATGGACGGCCTGCCGCCTATCGAGGAAGCCGGGGCTTACGATCTTTACGCGTCCCCGCCCGGGCCGATGGAACGCGAGCACATTCGCGAGCAACTGGTTACCGGCATTCGCGCCATCGACGGCCTGCTGCCGACGGGCAAGGGACAACGCATTGGGCTGTTTGGCGGATCGGGCGTCGGCAAAAGTACGTTGGTCGGCGCGATGGCCCGCAATAGCGAGTCCGACGTTTCGGTGATCGCTCTCATTGGCGAGCGCAACCGCGAAGTCCGCGATTTTATGGATCACGAGCTCGGTCCGGAGGGTTTGAAGAAATCCGTGGTCGTCTGCGCCACCTCCGATCAACCGGCGCCGCTTCGCTTACGCGCGTGCTTCGTCGCCCTGGCCGTCGCCGACTACTTTCGCGACCAAGGCAAGAACGTGCTGCTGGTAGTCGATTCGGTGACGCGTCTCGCGATGGCGCAACGCGAAATCGGGCTCGCGGCGGGCGAGCCGCCTTCCCAGAAAGGCTACACGCCCAGCGTCTTCAGCCTGCTGCCGAAAATTTGCGAGCGCGCCGGTTGCTTTCCCAAGGGCTCGATCACCGGTTTCTTCACCGTACTGGTCGACGGCGACGATTTCAACGAGCCGATCTGCGACGCGGTTCGTTCGATTCTCGACGGGCATATCATGCTGTCGCGCGATCTCGGGCAGGCGGGGCACTATCCGGCCATCGACGTTCTGCAATCGGTGTCGCGTTTGGCGGGCAAGCTGCACGCGACCTCCGAAAAGCGGGCGTCGCAAGCGCTGCGGGAGGCGTTGGCCGAATACCGCCGTTCCTCCGACCTGGTGAATCTCGGCGCTTACGTTTCCGGCGCGAATCCCAAGCTCGATTCGGCGATCCGGCTGCGCGGCGAAATCGATTCGTTCCTGCGCCAGGATTCGCTCGAGCGGACGGCGCTCCCCGAAACTAACGAACGGATGCGGCGCCTTTCGGCGCAACTGGTGGGTGCATGAAGCGATTCTTTTTCCCTCTCGAACGCGTGCTCGACTTTCGGCGCACGGAACTCGATTCGGCGCAGCGGGCTCTCGATCTGGCCGCCGCCCGTCGCGCGGAACTCCTGCGCGAGTTGGCCGACAACGGCCGCCAACGCGACGCCTCCTACGCCCAGACTGGTAGCGTGATCGAACTACGCGCCCGCGAAGACTTCGATCGGTTTCTCGCGAAGGTCCGCCTGCGGCTGCGCGAGCAAGTGGCGACGATCGAAAAGGAACTCGAACGACGGCGCGCCCAACTGGTCGAGGCCAAGCGCAAGTGCGAATTGCTCGAAAAGCTACGCGGGCGGCGCTGGTCCGAGTGGACGGCCGAGATGGAGCGAGAACTCGAAGAACTCGCCGCCGACGCCTTCCGCGCGCGGCTCGCCTCGGAATCGCGTCGCCGCATGGTAGGTTGAGGCATGGCGAGCCCCACCGCGACGGCGAACCTAGCATCCTCCAACGCCGAGCTTTACCACGCCGACGGCGCCGCTTGGGCCGAAGAGACCGCCCGCCTGCTCCGCGAGCGCCGCTTCGAGGAAATCGACTTCGACGCGCTCGTCGAAGAGGTGGAAGGTTTGGGCCAAAGCAACCACAACGAGGCCGACAGCCGAGGAATCGTGCTCGTCGCGCACATCCTGAAATGGCGCTACCAGCCGGAGCGCCGATCCCGAAGCTGGATCGATACCATCGCCGAGCAAGGCGCGCAAATGGCGCTCTTGTTCGAACGCTACCCAAGTGTGCGTCGCGGAGCCCGCTTGCGCTGGAAAGAAACGTGGCGCGGCGGCCGCAAGCTCGCGCTTCGCCAAACCGGCCTGCCCCCCTCGGCGATTCCCGTCGAACCCGACATGACCATCGAGGACTGCCTTATCGTCGAATTCCGCCTCGACGACTAGCTCCGGTTCAGGAACGCCAGATACTCCGCCGGATCTTTCGTGATCCCCGGGAACGTCGCCACCACGCGCTCGTCGGCGTCGAGAATCGCGTACAGCGGAATGGCCACCGTCTGGAACTTCGACTCCTGAAGCTTCTGGTTGGCCTCGCTCACCGCGTCGGCTCCGTCGGTGTAAATCTCCACGAGAACGAATTTCGACAGCGCGTCGCGAATCTCGGGCCGGGGGAACATATTCGCCTTCATCCAGTGGCAGTTGGTACAGGCGTAGCCGGTGAAATTGACGAACACCAGCTTGCCCTCCGCCTTGGCCTTGGCGAGCGCGCCGGGCAAATCGTTCTTCATCCAGGCGAGCCTCTCGCCCGAAGGCGACGCGACGCTCGACTCCGCCGCCAGCGGGACGTAGGCGTCCAACTCGCCGAGCTTTCCGCCGAACATCCCCGGCAGCAGGCTAAACGCGAAAATCGCGAACGCCGCGCCGGTCAGCAAGCGCCCGACGCCCACCGGTTCGTCGCGCTTGATGCCTTCCATCGGCAGCAGCCCCAATAAATAAAGACCCGGCAGCGTGAAGAGTACGAACCAGGCGGCGAGAAATCGTTCGCGCGTCAAGAATCCCCACTGCAAAACCTGATCGACGTTCGCGAAGTACTTCAGCGCCGCCGCCAGGATCACGAACCCGAACACGATCTTAATCCGCATCATCCACGCGCCAGAGCGCGGCAGTTTTTGGAGTACCGAAGGAAACAAAGCCAAGAAGAAGAACGGCAGCGCCAATCCGCCCGCGAACGACATCATGCCGAGCGTCGGCTGCAACTTGTTCTCGGAAACCGACGCCGCCAGCAGCGTTCCGACGAACGGTCCCACGCACGCGAACGAAGTCAGCGAAAACGTCAAGCCCATCAGCAAAGTCCCGATCGTCCCGCCCGAATTCGACACCGCGTTCAATTTCGTCAGCAATCCCGAGGGAAGCTGAATTTCGTACGCCCCGAACAAGCTGAACGCCAGCGCGACGAAAATCGCCGCGATGAACGAGTTCACCCACGGGTTCGAGGCGATCTGCACGACGCCGAACGGCCCAAGCAACGCCGTCAGCGAGAACCCGAGCAGCGTAAACAGGAACACGATGCCCAGGCAGAAAATCAGCGCTTGCGCGATCTGCTGGCCGCGGCTGCGCCCCTCCGACTGGCCTAGAAAGAACGACATCGTGATCGGGATCATCGGAAACACGCAAGGCGTGAAGATCGCCGCGAGCCCGAATCCGAAGGCGATCGCGAGAAACTGGCCCAAGCCCTGCTCGGCGGGTTTCGCGGGAGGAGGAGCCGTCGAACTCGAAGCGGGCGAAGCGGCGGCGGGCGGCGCGATCTTAGAGTGCCCGGCCGGGATCGCCAGCGCTCCCGTCGCCTTTGTCACCTCCACGGTTTTCCGGCGCGGCGGCAGGCACTGCTTGTCGTCGCACGCCTGGTAGCGGACGTTGACCGCGGCGGGCGACGCGCCCGCGCCCTGGAGATAGAAGCTAACCTCGCCTTCGAACGTCTCCGTTTTCACCCCGAAGTTCGGGTCGAGCTTCGTCGCCGGAGCGGGCTGGTAAGACTCCACCTCGACGCCTTCCACCTTAACCGTCGTCGCGATCGGCGGACGCGGCGTGGTCAACGAATAGAGATGCCAACCCGGGTCCATCTTGACGCGTACTTCGACGAGGAAGCCGTCGCGGCCCACGGCGGACCACTGGATGGGATCGAGCTTCTGCGAATACAACGCGGGGAGCGCGGCTAGAGTCAGCGCAAAAAGGCGCATGACTCTATCGTAGCCGCCCGCCGCCGTTAGTCGGCGCCGTGCGCGGAGGCGGCCGCCGGAGCGTGCCAGTGCGCCAGTTCTTCTTCCAGACGTTGATTGATGCCGCCGCCCGCGTACTCCGCCGCCACGCGGATCGCGTTCTTGATCGCGTTCGCGTTGGAGCGGCCGTGGCAGATGATCGTCACGCCCTTGACGCCCATCAGCGGCGCGCCGCCGTACTCGGAATAGTCCATGCGGCGCTTGAAGTCGGAGAAGCCGTTTCGCGCGAGCACCGCGCCGATCTGCCGCGTAATGGTCGCTTCGAGCGACTCGCGCAGCATCTGCTTGATCACGTCCACGATGCCTTCCGAAACTTTGAGCGCGACGTTGCCGATGAACCCGTCGCAGACCAGCACGTCGGCGTGGCCGGTATAGACGTCACGGCCCTCGACATTGCCGATGAAGTTAATCGGAAGGCTCTTGAGCAGCGGCGTCGCCTGCCGCGTCAATTCGTTGCCTTTGTGTTCCTCTTCGCCGATCGAGAGCAAGCCGACGCGCGGCCGCTTAATGCCGAAAATCACGCGAGCGTACACTTCGCCCATCAGCGCGAACTGCGCAAGCATGGCGGGCGAGGAATCGACGTTCGCGCCGACATCCACCATCACGGCGGGCGTGCCTTTCAAAGTCGGAAACGCGGTGGCGAGCGCCGGACGGTCCACCCCCGGTACCATTCCTTGAACGGTTTTCGAGACGGCCATCACCGCGCCGGTGTTGCCCGCCGACACGACGCCGTGCGCCGCGCCTTCCCGTACCAACCGGCAGGCGACGCGGATGGAGCTGTCCCGTTTCTGCCGCATCGCTTTCGCGGCGGAGTCCTCCATCGTAATCACTTCGCTCGCGTGGCGAATCTCGATAGGCAGCCCGGCGTGATCGTGCTGGCGCAACTCGCGCTTCAGCACGTCTTCCTTGCCGACCAGAATCACCCGCACGCCCAGTTGTCGGACCGCGCGCAAGGCTCCCTCGACTTCCGCCTTGGGGGCGTGATCGCCCCCCATGGCGTCGAGCGCGATCGTGAGCATGTCCGGTTTCAGAGGCGTGGACGGGATTTCGCGGGAACTAGGCGGCCTGCGCCTGCACTTCCACTACCTCGCGACCTTTGTAATAGCCGCAATAAGGGCAAGCACGATGGGGAATCTTCGGCTCCTGGCAGTTCGCGCATTCGGAAATGTTATAGGCGCGCAGAAAGTCGTGCGCGCGCCGGGTGGACGTGCGCCGCTTCGAGTGTCTCCGTTTGGGATTCGGCATGGTCTTCCTTCAAAAAATCTATCGCGGAGCGGCGAAATCCTTAAGCGCCGCCCAACGTTCATCGGCGATTTCAGTCGCACAGGAGCAGGATTGCCGGTTCCGGTCCGCGCCGCAAACGGGGCATAACCCCCGGCAATCGGCTTGGCACAATCGCTGCATCGGCAGCGCCAGCAATACTTGCTCCCGCAAAATCTCGGTCAAATCCAACCCATCGCCCTCGTAGAAGCCGATTTCGATTTCGCCTTCCTTGAGAGCCACTTCGCCGGCTTCGGGCGTCGAGCCCTCCGGCCGGTAGAACAAATCGAAACTCCGTTCCACCCGGAGCGGCGCGGGTTCCAGGCAGCGCTCGCAGACGCCCGACATTTCCACCCACACTTGGCCCCGGACACGAACTTCCTCGACCGAACCGAGCCATTCGGCGCGCCCTTCGACGCGCAAAACCCCGGCTTGCGTTAAACCCTCGTCGAGAAAGTCGATTTCGCCGGGCGAAAACGAGAGATCGAATACCAACGGCCGGACTTCCATGTCCCTGATATTCAAGAACATCTTCACCTCCCGGCCGCACCTCGGGCATACCGGCCCGAAGTTGTCACGCCAACTTGATAGTGTACCGCAACATTCGCCCGATTACGCTACGGTCTCGGGAACGTCGCAAACCACCCCGTACTGTTCCCGCTGAATCACCGCGTGCAGATTACGGAGGTTTTCGATCATTTCGAGCTCGCCGCCGTACACGCTTTCCCGGAGTGCGGTCACGCAAGTGGCGTCGAGGGCGTGCGGGACGTCCTTTCCGAGGATGCCGAACACCGTTTCGGGCGGCAGCGCGTCGCGGTAAGGACGCTTGGCCGCGAGCGCGTCATAGATATCGGCCACCACCAGCAGCCGCGAGGGCAGCGGCATTTGCGCCGCCATCAACCCGCGCCAGTATCCCGTACCGTCGAGCTTTTCATGATGCGACGCCGCCACTTCCGCCAGTTCCTCGAATCCCGGAATGCGGTTCAAAATCTGGTGCGTGTAGTAGGGATGCTTTTTGATGACCCGCCATTCGGCGTCGTCGAGTTTCGAAGGTTTTTCGAGAATCGAGTTCGGCACGCTCAGCTTACCCGCGTCGTGGAGCAACGCGGCGCGCCGCACCATCGTTTGCGTGACGGGCGGCAGATCCAGGCGTTGCGCGATGGCCATCGCCGCCGACGTCACCCCCAGCGAGTGCCGGAACGTATACGGCGACTTCGCGTCCACGACGCTCGCGAACGCCGCGCAAATCGAATCGATGCGCTCGTCGGTGAGCGGCCGCAGGTCCTCGGCGGGTTCGAACTCGTGGAGCATGGGCTGCAACAGCGATTCTTCCGCCAACCCTCGGAATAGCGTACCCTCCTTGCCCAGCCGCGCCGCGACTTTCGCGAGTTTCGGATCGAACCAGCGCTTCGACCGTTCGAGCGCGACGCGAATCGCCGCTCCCGCTTCCTTTTCGCGCCAATACACCTCGAGCGTCTGGCACAGGTTCAGCATGCGCGCCAGCAGCGGGATTTCCTCGCCCTGCAGCCCGTCGGGATAACCTTGACCGTTCCAATGTTCGTCGAGCGAACGGATCGCGTTGGCCGTACCTTGCGAGAACCCCATCTCCATCGCGATCGACGCGCCCCGGTCGCACCGGATTTGGATCAGTTCCTTGGACTGCGGCTTTTGATGGATCGCGGTCTCGGCGATCTTTTTCAGCTTCTGAAGCAACGGCGCGCCGGGCGCGATGTGCGTCCAGGCGTATTTGATGCTCTCTAAGCCCTTCTTCGTCCAGTCGGTGGTCTTGACGGCCGCTTTCGCCGCGATTTCGTCGCCCGCCACGATCTGGCACATGCGGGTGGCGTTCGACGAACAACCGGCGTCCTTCAAAAGCAGCGCGAAGTAAAGGTCGCGCTTCATCTCCGCGCTCAAGCCAAGCGCTTCGGCGATCCGCATCCCGATCAGGCAGGTGCGCACCGCGTGGCCGGCCGGTTGACCTTCGACAAGATCGAGCGCGTACGACAGCGCGGAGACGAGTTCCGACAGCCGGATCGGCTTTGGACCTAAGGCATCCATAAATTCACTTATCGAAATATTTGCGCCGATATACACGTCATGTTTCGTGGAATCGCCGGGTTGTTTCTCGTGTGCGCCGCGGTAAAGGCGCAGGGTCTCTATGGAAATGGGTGGAGCGCTCGCTCTACGGCGACGGGCGGAGGGTTTGTCGAAGGCGATGCCACGATGGCGCTGGCCGTGAATCCGGCCGGTCTCGCCCGATTGTCGAGCGGCGCGCTCGATCTGCACGTGAATTTGCTGGCGGCGCAAGGCTCGTTCGCAAGTCCGGTCGATCCCAACGGGACGCTCCGCAAGGGCACGGGGGTACTGCCGTTCGCGGCGGTAGCGGTTCCGCTGGGAAAATCGCGCTGGACGGTCGGTGCGGCGGTTCTACCGGAAACGATGATGGCCGGCACTTGGCGCTACGTGGACGCTCCCGGAACGGCGGGCGCGAGTTGGGGATTGCGCGATCACAAGTCGGCGATTCTCGCGGCGCGCGGAGCGTTCGGTTTCGGCGTCGATCTGGGGCGCGGTTGGGCGATCGGCGGCACGGCCAATCTGGTTTACAACGAGAACACGCTGCGTACGCCGTATATTTTCCAGTACCACCCGGCGCTGCGCGGCCTGAAAACGGCGCTCGATCTCCACACCACCGGCTACGGCTGGAGCGGGACCCTCGGCGTGCTGGCTCGCCCGGCGAAGTCGCTCGATTTCGGGCTCGCGTACAAGACTCGCACCACGATCGCCACGCGCGGCGTCGCGTCCGGCACGCTCGACCGGCAGTTCGCGGCGGCGGGCTTGGCGGCGAATCCCGACTATCGCTACGACGCGCGAGTGGACAACACGCTGCCGCAAACGGTCGTCGCGACGCTGAATTGGCGCGCGAACTCGCGCCTGAAGCTCATGGCGCAGATGGACTGGATCAACTGGAGCCGCGCGTTCCGCAGCCTGCCCGTTACCTTGACCAACGGCGACAACTCGGATATCAACGGGCTGCTGGGAACGAACCGGATCGTCGACGGAGTACCGCTCGACTGGCGCGATCAGTACGTGTGGCGCTTCGGCATGGAGACTCCCGTCAGCGATTCGGTCGTGTTTCGCGCGGGGACGTTCTTCACCCAGAATCCGGTACCCGGCTCGACGCTGACGCCGCTCACCGGCGCGATCGTCAGAAGCGCAATCTCGACCGGACTCGGCTACAAGCGCGGACGCTGGACGTGGGACGCGGCGTACGCGTTTAACCCGCCGACGACGGCGCGCGTGGGCCAAAGCTCGCTCGCCGCGGGCGAGTACTCGAACTCGCGCGTGCGAGTGACGATGCACTCGCTGATCTTGTCGGGCGGTTTGAGGTTTTAGGGAATCCGGCGTCGAAGGGAACTGGCGGGAATAAGAATCGAAAGAGGGTTGGAGGAGGGTATCGAGGCGGGACCGGATTCCCTTTCCGTGACGTACAAGGTATCCGGGTCCATCGGCGGCACCGGGCGGCGCTCGACGCTACCCGTCTGATTCCACGGCGGAAATTTCTCCAATAGCGTAGTGAAGCGCCCGCGGCACGTGGAAAAAACCCTTGTAATGGTTGCCCTTCGCCCGGTGCGTCACGCGGCCGTCGCGAGCGGCGTACCCGAACCACTCGCCGTACTCTTCGTCGACGAACACGCGCCACGAATACTCGTCGACCCGTTCGAGCCAAGTCAGCCATTTGGGATCGCGGGTGCGCCGCCACGCGTGCGCTAGCGCCAGGATCGCTTCCGTATGCGGCCACCAGAGCTTCATGTCCGCTTCGAGTTCGAGGAGCGGCATTCCGCGCGTGTCGCGAAAGTAGAGGAGTCCGCCCATCTCCTCGTCCCAGCCGCGATCGAGCGCGTTGCCGATCGATTCCGTCACCAGCGAACACCTTCGGGTATCGCCCAGCGTTTCGAGCGCGCGATAGAGAAACCACGCCACTTCCATCGAATGCCCGGGGCACCACAACCGGCCCGCCGGCAGGTCTTGCGAGAGACCCCGATTCTCGACGAACACGCCGAGTTCCGGGTGCAAATGCTCGAAGGCGAGATCGACTTGCACGGCAAGCAATTCCGGCGCGATCTCGAGTTCGAGCAGCAGCGAAATCGTCACCATCGCGTCGGCGAGTTGCGTATGCGCGATCGCCGGACGGCCAAGCGGGGTGGGATCGGCGATCCATTGGCGGATGCGCCAAAACAGCGCGATCGCTTCGTCCCGGTAGCCGAGCGCCGATAGCGCGAGACACACGAACACCGCCGCGTACGGCTTGCGTTGAAAGACCGCCTTCCGCCCGTCGCGTTCGAGCGCGAACCAGTACCGGCCCGCTTCGTCGCGCGCGTGGGTGCGGACGAACTCGCCGATGAGCCGCGCTTCGTCCGCGTAGCCGAGCTTCGCGAACATCCACGCCGCGCGGCCTTGCAGCCAGACGTACTTGCGCGAATCGTAGACTCGCCCTTCGCGCGTGAGGCAGGTGAAATAGCCGCCGTACTCACGGTCGAGGGAATGCGCTCGCCAAAACGAGATTGATCGGTCGAGCGCGCCGCGGTACCGTGCGAGCCGATCCGTCAAGCCAGCATCTTCCGAACGACCTCGCCGTGCACGTCGGTGAGGCGGAAGTCCCGGCCTTGGAACTTGTACGTCAGGCGCTTATGGTCGACTCCGAGACAATGCAGCAGCGTCGCCTGGATATCGTGCACATGGACCGGATCGGCGGCGATGTTGTAGCTGAAGTCGTCCGTCTCGCCGATCGTCACGCCGCGCTTCATGCCGCCGCCCGCGAACCACATCGCGAAGTTCCGCGGATGATGATCGCGGCCGTAATCCGATTCCGTAAGGCGGCCCTGGCAGTAGACGGTCCGCCCGAACTCGCCGCCCCACACGACGAGCGTATCGTCGAGCAGTCCCCGGCGCTTTAAGTCCGTCACCAGCGCCGCCGACGGTTGGTCGACGGCTTCGCATTGCAATCGAAGATCGCGCGGCAGATTATTGTGTTGATCCCACCCGCGCTTGTAAAGCTGCACGAACCGCACGCCGCGCTCGACGAGCCGGCGCGCGAGCAGGCAATGCGACGCGTAGCTGCCCGGCTTCCGCACGTCCGGGCCGTACAACTCGAACGTCTCTTCGGTCTCCTTCGATAGATCCATCAATTCCGGAACCGAAGTCTGCATCCGGTACGCCATTTCGTACTGCGCGATGCGCGTCTCGATCTCCGGATCGTGAAACCGGTCCGCCTGTGCCTGGTTCAACGCGCGCAGGTTGTCGAGCATCCGCCGGCGCGTCTCGCGGTCGATCCCGGGAGCGTCGGATAAATACAGCACTGGGTCGCCCGCCGAGCGGAACTTGATGCCCTGGTAATTCGACGGTAGAAATCCGCTCGACCATAGGCGCGAAAACAGGGGCTGGTCGATGTTGAGTCCGCTCGACTGGCTGACCAAGACGACGAACGCGGGCAGATTCGCGTTCTCGCCGCCAAGGCCGTAGCTCACCCAACTGCCGAAGCTCGGGCGGCCCGGTTGTTGGGAACCGGTTTGGATAAAGGTGATCGCCGGATCGTGATTGATCGCGTCCGTGTGAACGCTTTTTACGATCGCGATGTCGTCGGCGATTTTCGCCGTGTGCGGCAGCAACTCCGACACCCACGCGCCCGATTGACCGTGCCGCGCGAACTGGAACATAGTCGGAGCGACCGGGAGCGTGGACTGCCCGGAGGTCATGCCGGTGATCCTCTGCCCCATGCGGACGCTGGCCGGAAGATCGACGCCGCGGTGCTTGACGAGGTCCGGCTTCCAATCGAACAGATCCTGCTGCGCGGGGCCGCCCGATTGGTGCAGAAAGATCACGCGCTTGGCCTTGGCCGCGAAATGCGTTCCGGCCGCGCCCAACGATTGCAGGGCGGCCATGCCCAGAAAGTTGCGGCGCGTCAAGGTCATTGCTTGGTCACCGTCTCGTCGAGATTCAAGATCGTGCTCGCCACGGTGGTCCAGGCGGCGAGCGCGGCGCGGTCGATTTTCGCCGGGACGGAAGCTTCGCCGACGCGCAACAACTCGTCCGTTCCCGCTTTCCAATTGCGATAAACGGCGAGTTGCTTCGCGAACTGCGCGCGCAACAATTGCGATTCGCGCGGCGAGGGCGCGCGGGCCAAGATTCGCTTGTACATGGCGGCCAGCGGATCGGGCGAGGCCATCGCATTCGCCGCGAGGACGCGCGCCGCCTCGACATACGTCGGATCGTTCAACAGCGTCAGCGCTTGCAGCGGCGTGTTGGTAAGCGCGCGCCGGGCGATGCATTTCTCGCGGTCGGGAGCGTCGAACGCCGCCAGTCCGGCCGGTGGCGCGGTGCGCTTCCAGAACGTGTACATCGAGCGGCGGTACAGCTTGTCCCCGCGATCCTGCGCGTAGCGCTGCGCGGAGAACGTATCGCCGTAGGCGATGTCTTCCCACACTCCCGGCGGTTGATAAGGAGACACGCTGGGGCCGCCGATTTTCGCGTTTAGCAATCCAGAAGCGGCGAGGGCGTTGTCGCGCACGAACTCCGCGGGCAAACGGAAGCGAGGGCCGCGCGCCAGCAGCCGATTTTCGGGATCGCGCTCGACGAGTTCGGGCGTCGCCATCGACGACCGCCGGTAGACGTCGGACATCGCCATCAACTTCACGATGCGCTTTACGTCCCAGCCCGACTCCATGAACTCGACCGCGAGCCAGTCGAGCAGTTCGGGATGCGACGGTACTTCTCCCTGGCTGCCAAAGTCCTCGACGGTTTTTACCAGCCCCACGCCGAAGAGCGTGTGCCAGAAGCGGTTCACGGCGACGCGCGCCGTCAGCGGATTCTCGCGCGAAACCAGCCACCGCGCCAGTCCTAAACGATTTGGCGGCGCGGAAGCCGGAAGCGGCGGCAGAAACGCCGGAACGCCGGGCGCGACCGTTTCGCCGCCGTTGCGATAGTCGCCGCGCGCTAGAATTTTCGTCTCGCGCGGAATCGCCATTTCGGCCATCACCATCGCCGACGGAATCTCGTAGAGCAAGTCCTCGCGCTCCCGGTAAAGCGCCGCTAGTTCCGCGTGAACCCGCCGGACGGACTCGGGCCCCGAGTGCGTCGAAAAGTATTCGTACAGCGTCTGGCGTTGATCGCGCGTGCGCTTCCCTTCCGGTACGGCCAGCGCCAGTCGCGCCGGTTCGTCTTGGGCGATCGAGCGAATCTCCGCCGCCGACAGCGCTCGGGCGAAAGTACGCCGGTCTTCGCGCGTACCGCGCAAATGCACTTCCGGTACGCGGGCGTCCGATAGAGCGGTCTCCCGCCGTTCGCCGTCGATATAGAGTTCGCCATCGCTCACGACGACACTCATCCAATCGCCGGTGACGAATTGCTTGCGCGTCCGTTCCACCGTGCCGTTGGCTCGCGCGATATAGAAGTACGACCCGCGACGGTTGCGTCCGATGGCCTCGCCGCCGTCGATCCAGACGCGGATCGGCGTTTCGAAAATCGTGCCCGGAACGGCTTCGAGGCGCGCGCTCATCTTGATTCGGATCGACGCCGCCCGATCGCCGCCTCCTTCGCTCGCGGGCGCGGCGGGGAACTTCGCCTCCGCCTCCCAGGCGCGCTGCAGCGCGGGAATATCGGCCTGATCCTGCCACGCTTCGAGTTGCGCGACACGCGCGTTCAAGGCGTCGAGCCTCGCGCGATCGGGCGCGGCGGGCAATCGCAACACGGGTTCCGCATTGCCCTTCTGCCCGTCGAGCCCCTTCTCGCGAACCGTATTGAAGAACGCGAAGAATCGGTAGAAATCGCGTTGCCGGATCGGGTCGTACTTATGGTCGTGGCAGCGCGCGCAGCCCATCGTCAGCCCCATCCAAACGTTCGCCGTGGCTTCGACGCGATCGACGACATACTCCACCAGATACTCCTCGGGGATCGCGCCGCCCTCGTAGTTGATCATGTGGTTGCGGTTGAATCCGGTGGCTAGAACTTGCTCCGGCGTCGGTTTGGGTAAAAGATCGCCCGCCACCTGCCACACGGTGAATTGGTCGTAAGGCAGATTCTTGTTGAACGCTTGAATCACCCAGTCCCGCCAGGCCCACATGTCGCGGTGGGAATCGATGTGGTAGCCGTGCGTATCGGCGTAGCGCGCTAGGTCGAGCCAAGGGAGCGCCATCCGCTCGCCGTAATGCGGCGAAGCGAGCAGCCGGTCCACCGCCTTTTCGTAGGCGCGCGGCGAGGGATCTGCCAGATAGGCCGCCAGTTCGGCGGGCGTGGGAGGAAGGCCGGTGAGATCCAGGCTCACGCGCCGCAGCAAAGTGGCGCGATCGGCGCGCGGAGCGGACGTTAGCTTTTCCCGATCCAGACGCGCGCGAACGAATTTGTCGATCGCCGTCGTACCGGGAACGTTGGGCACGACGGGGCGTTGCGGTGGATCGAAGCTCCAGTGAGAGCGCCATTCGCCGCCCGACGCGATCCAGTTCTTGAGCGTGGCGATCTGCGCGGCGGTCAGCTCCGGCGAACCCGGCGGCGGCATGCGCAACGCTTTCTTGTCGTGGGCGATGCGCGGCTCGATCTTCGCGAGCGCGTGGGCGATACCTTCCTTCGTGTCCAGCCGCATGTTCGCCATGCGGCGGTTGTCGTCGGGACCGTGGCAGGCGAAGCAGCGGTCCGAGAGGATCGGCCGGACGTCTCGAACGAAGTCCGGCGCGGCGCCGAGCAGCAAAAGCGTCGAGAGCATCGATGTCATTATGTCATCCATGCAGGCAATTCCCGCCTTGGCCGCTCTTCTAGCCGCCTCCCTGTTCGCCCCCCTATTCGCCCAACGTTTGCCGCCCATGCCCACGAGCGAACCGCTCTGGCCAAACGGCGTTCCAGGTGCGGTGGGGACGGAGGACTTGGACAAGCCCACACTCACCGCCTATCCCGCGAAAAGCCCGAACGGGCAGGCGGTGATCGTGTTTCCCGGCGGCGGCTACGGCGCTCTAGCCACGGATCACGAAGGCCATCCCGTGGCGCTGTGGCTGAACTCACAGGGGGTAACGGCGTTCGTTTTGAAGTACCGGCTCGGGCCGCGATATCGCCACCCGGCTCCTTTGCAGGACGCGCAGCAGGCGCTACGGACGGTCCGGAAACGAGCGGCGGAACTAAAATTCGACCCCGCGCGCGTGGGCGTGATGGGATTCTCGGCGGGCGGGCACTTGGCGGCGACGGTCGCCACGCACTTCGGCCCCGGCACGCGGCCCGATTTCGCGATCCTCGGCTATCCGGTAATCACCTTCACCAACGAGACGTATGTTCACAAAGGCTCGCGGCGGAACCTGTTAGGAGACTCTCCTCCGGCGGACCTCGCCGAGGATTTGTCGAACGAACTGCGCGTCACCAAAGACACGCCCCCGATTTTTCTCTTCCATACCAACGAGGACGTGGGAGTACCGCCGGAAAATAGCGTCTTGTTTTACATGGCTTGCCGAAAGGCGGGCGTACCGGTGGAGATGCATATCTATGAAAAAGGGCCGCACGGGGTGAGTCTCGCTCAAACCGACATCGCGTTGTCGAGCTGGCCCGCGCGCTTGTCCGATTGGTTGCGGCGGCGATAGTTCCATACCGGTACTAGGCGAATCGGATCAAGGCGGAAAGCCTGCGGCGGCTCCAAACTGGGGCCGTTATGATCAAAAAACTTCTCCCCTTTCTCCTGGCGGGGCTCGCCGCGCAAGCCGCGCCGATCCTGCTGAATTCGCAAGCCGGCCTCGCCACTTCGACCGCCGCCTTAACGGTGGCCATTACGCCGCACCCGCTCTGGCAGCCGAACGGACCGGTCAATCCCGGCGACCCCTCGGACACCTCGGCCGTCTGGATTTCTTACAAACAAAGCGGCTTCAACGAAGCCGAGTTTCAGCCGTTCATGGGCACCACTTCGGTGGTCTCGGTGTTTCATAGTTTCGTTTCGGGCGCCGGGTCTTTGGTGCTTAACATTTGGGCGGACGACACCGCCGGCGTATATCTGGACGGCAACTTGCTGATCCCGGCCGTCTTCACGCAATCCACCTGCTCGGGCCAGCCGATCGGCTGTCTGCCGGCGGATGTGGGCGTCGTCAATACCGCGATCGGCGCCGGAGCGCACTTGCTGGAGTTCAAGATGTATCAGGTCGGCACGGGTACGAACACGACGAGCAACCCGTTCGGTTTGCTGTACACCGGTACGGCGCCGTCGGCGGTTCCGGAACCCGGCGCGCTTGGTCTCGCGGGCGCGGGTTTGGTGGCGATCGGCGTGTGGCGGCGGAAGCGCTAGAACGTCAACTTCAGGGCGCCCTGCCACGAGCGGGGCGGATCCTGGCCGGTGATCGTTCCGAAGGCGCCGGAAGTAACCGTGGTGTTCGGGTTCGCGAGATTCGGGCGGTTCAGCGCGTTAAACGTCTCCGCGCGGAACTGGAGCCGCCACCGCTCGGTGATCGCGAAGTTCTTGATCAGGCCGAAATCGACACGGTCCTGGTTCGGTCCGCGGATGCCCGAGAACCGGAGCGGAAACCGCCGCAGGTTATTCGCGAGTTGCAGGGCGGCGTTCCGTTCGAAGCCGGCGTTGAGGTTGAACCAACCGTCGACGCCGCGCTCGCCTTCGGGGCGCAGGACGTTCTTGAGATCGCCGTTGAAGATCGCGTTCCCGAAGCCGAGCGGCTGTCCGCTTTGATGTTGCCAGGCGCCGTTTAGCTGCCAACCGCCCGCGATTCCATTCAGAACGGGATGCCAGTTAGTTCCCCAGCGGCGGCCGCGGCCGAACGGCAGTTCCCAGATTCCGCTCGCCGTCACGCGATGCGTGCGGTCGAGATCGGAAATCACTTCGTAGGGGCGCGGATCCTGATCGTTCATCATTTCCGTGGCCTGCATGTTCTTGGACCAGGTGTAGGAAAGCTGTGTGGTAAAGCCGCGGCTCATGCGCTTTTCGACGCGCGCCTGCAGCGAGTGGTACCAGCTATAGCCCGCCGGGTCGTAGATGTTGACGTTGCCGAATTGCGGATACGGCCGCAGCAGGCTCGCCCGATTCGTATTCGCGCCGAAGATCGGATTCGTGCCGCGCAACGGATTGGGAAAGTTCGCCCCGAGATAGTTGATGGTCGCCTGATCGCGCGTGGGACTCGTCGAAAGGTATTGCGCCGGCAGGAAATTCATGTTGCGCAAGACGTTCAAACGGGTGCCGCGATTGCCGACGTAGGTCGTCTCCAGCAAGAACTGTCCCGGAAGCTGCCGCTGGAACCCAAAGCTCCAGCGTTGCGCGTTGGCGTTGCTGCGCCGACTGGGGAACGCGTTTACGGCTTGGCCGATGTTGGTCAGCAGGCCGCCCGCCGCGCCCGCCGGTTGGGACAGCCCGCTGGGGAATGGATTCGCGGTGGTCGCGATGTACGTCAACCCGTTGTCGAGCGACGCCTGGATCGGCGTCGACAAACTGAAGCCCGCCGGTTCCGTATTGGTGTAAAGCGTCCCGAGCGGCGAAAAATATACGCCATAGCCCGCCCGTAGAACGGTCTTCGAATCGAACTGGTAGGCGAGACCGATGCGCGGCATGAAGTTCTTTTTCGCCGTCTCCCAATACCCGCGCGGATTGCCGCCCGCGTTCACGAAAGTTAGACCGCCGCGCACGGCGAACTGGCTCACCGGCAGTTCGGGAATCGGCGACGCGGCGTACTGCGCGCGCGCTTGCGCCTCCACCGGGTTGGACGTGGTGGCGTCGAAGTTGCGGGCCGCGCGGTCGTAGCGCTCCGTGGTGGGCGACTCGACTTCGTAGCGCAGGCCTAAGTTCAGGGTTAACTTGGGCGTCACCTTGTAATCGTCCTGGACGTAGAACGCGTAGATCGAATTGCGCTCGGCGTATGAAGCGTTGACGGCCATCGATCCGCCGGGAACGCCGAGCAGGAAGCTCGCGATTTCGCCCCCCACCTGCGGAGGCGCGGCGGTGTCGAGCGGTCCGCGGGTAAACGTGCTGTTGAAGTTGTAGTCTGGCGCGGTGGACGTCGGGAAGCGATTCCGATTTTCGCGCAGATTGCGGAAATCGTGCCCGAACCGTAGGTTGTGCTTGCCCTTGTTCCAGGTCAACGTGAGGTTGAAGTTGTGGATCAGCGAGGCGGTGGTGCCGTCGCCCGATTCCCAGTTGGAGACGGTGGAGAACGGCGCGACATTCAACCGGGGGAACGTGGCGACGGACTTGTCGATCGAGTTCACGAGCGCGGGCGACAAACCGAGACTCGACAGGTCGAACCCGCGCGAAACGCGCCGCTCCGGAAACTCCTGCTGCGTGAGTCCGTAGCGGAAATTCAGCAGCAGGGTCGGCTTGATCACCAGCACGTCGTCGAACGCCGCGCCGCGATTGACGCGGTTCAGGATGATTCCGGTGATGTTGTCGGGTCCGAAGAACCGGTTCTTGTCTTCCTGCCAATAGTCGCGGTGGAACCGCAGGAAGATCCGGTGGTTCTGCGAGAACGCGTGGTCGATGCGACCGATGTTGGTCCAGTAGGTTTCGAGCGCCTTACCGGCGAGAAAGAAGTTATTGCGGAAGTCCGCGGTGCCGGGCTGGTTCGGCGAAGGCCACGCCTTTAAGAGATTTTGCGCCACCGGGTCGAGGCGCGACGTGGGAATAACGTTGCCCGCGAAAGGCTGACGCTGGAACCGGCCGCCCGCCGCGGCGGCGGTGGTCAGCGGATCGTAGACCTGATTATTGGCGCTCAGCCGCAGCAGGGGCGAGAGGTCGCCGCGTCGCATCTCGGCGGTGGGCACGGTCGATACTTGACTGCCGACGTTCGGATCGCCGAATAAATTCGCTTCGAACGCGTAAAACCAGAACGTCCGGTTCTTGCCCGAATACACCTTCGGAAGCGATAACGGCCCGCCCGCCGAGCCGCCGAACCGGTTGTCCTGATAGAGCGGCAGCTTCTGCCCGGCGCGATTCTGGAAAATCGTCGGCGCGTCGAGTTTGGAGTGCCGCAGCCAATAGTGCAGCTCGCCGTGAATTTCGTTCGTGCCGCCCTTCGTCGTCACGTTCACCGTCGAACCGAGACTGAACCCGGTGCTCGCGTCGAACGAACTGGTTTGGACCTTAAATTCGGCGATCGAGGTTTGCGGCGGCGAGAACGCCACGCGAGGCGCGGTGCCGTCCGAATAGACGTTGACGACGCCGTCGATCGTGAAATCGTTTTGATTATTGCCGCCGCCGTTGGTCGAGAATTGACTTGGCGCGGCGTTGAAGGGAGCCTTCCGCAGGCGCAAGTTGGTACCGTTTACCGTTCCGGGAGCGAGATGCACCAGATCCATCGCGTTGCCCGCGAACAGCGGCAGTTCCTCGATGCGGCGCTGATCGATCACTTGTCCCAGCGACACGTCGGCGCTGTTGAGCAGCGGCGTCTCGGCCGTCACTTCCACCGACTCGCTCACTTGGCCGACTTTCATTTCGATATCGAGCGTCACCGTTTCCGTGGTCCGTACCTCGACGTTTTGGCGGATGTGCTTCGAGAAACCGGCGGCCTCCACTTCGACGCTGTAACGGCCGGGATTCAGGTACGGCGCGCGGTAATCGCCGCCGTCGGTCGAAGCCGCCGCGACCGAGATCCCCGTACCCGCGTTCGTCACCTTGATCGCGGCGTTCGGGATCGGGCTTCCGGAGGCGTCGGTAACCCTGCCGATGATGTTGCCGCGCGGATCCTGAGCTAGCGAGACCGAAGCGGCGAAGACCGCCAAAGCGGCGGGGAAAGCTTTTCTCATAAGTGCCCAGAGGATATCGCATACACTGGCAGGTGGGAATCCCAGTTGGATGCTCGACCTTGTCTTCGCATGCGTCCTGCTGGCGCAATCGGCCAATCCGCCTCGGGAGCCCGAGCCGGTGGCGCAACCCGTCCCCGAAGCCGCCGCGCCTACCGATCCCGCCCGTACAACGCTCAATCTGCTCGGCCAGACCGATACGAAATCGGGCGAAAGCCGCCGCAACGAGAACGTCCAATTCAATTTGATCGATAACAACGCTCTAAAAGAACTCAACGTCCGATTGGGTGTTACCGCGACGTTCGTGACCGAGTTCGAACTAGACCGTAGTTACTTTGGAACCGAGTACGGGACGCCGCCGAAATCCAAGCTGTTCGCGCCGTTCGCCGCCCGGCCGACGTGGCATGGCCAATTGAACTATGGCCACTTGAACAGCGTCTTTTCGGCGCGGTCTTTCTTTCAAGTCGGAAAGGTTCTGCCCGCTCGCGAGAACGATTACGGCGTCAATCTCGGCGGGCCCGTATGGCGCGGCGGCGGTCTCAATATCGAGGCCGGCCAACGGCTGATCCGGGGCATGGTGAACGGCAACGTCCTCATTCCGCTACCCTCGGAGCGGACGCCGCTCGCTACCGATCCCGCGAAGCGCGCCTACGTACAGCGGATTTTAAACGCCTATCCCAACGTCCCGCCCAATCGCCCCGACATCGACCCGCGCATGCTCAACACGAATTCGCCGCAGTCGATCGACGCCAACCGCTTCGCGCCGAGAATCGACCAGCGGCTGGGTTCGCGCGATCAGTTGACCGCGCGCTACGCCTGGGTGTCGCAAAAGGTGACGGCGTTCCAGTTGATCCAAGGGCAGAATCCGGACACGACGACGCGGTCTCACTCGACGGGGCTAAATTGGACTCGAACCTGGAACCCCACGACGATTCTGAACGCGGCGGCGGGCTTCGACCGGACGCGGACGCTGATCGTGCCCGAGAAGAATAACATCGGTCCGCAGTTATTCGTCTCCACCGCGCTGACACAAATTAACCCACAAAACGCGGTGCCGATCGACCGCGTGCAGAACGACTATAGAAGCTCCGCGCAGCTACTTTTGGTACGCGGGCGGCACTACCTTTCTTTCGGCGGCGACTTACTCCACCGGCGGCTCAACGGCTTCGAAGGCGATTCGCAGTTAGGTGCGTTCAGCTTCAACGCCAACTACGGGAACGACCCGATTACGAATCTGCGGCTCGGGCTGCCGACCACGTTGTTTATCTCGATCGCGACCATCGACCTGCGGCGGTCGTTCCGCAACTGGGAAGGCGGCGGATACTTTCAGGATCGCTGGACGGTGAACTCGAATTTCACCGTGAACTACGGCGTTTCCTATCGCGCCGCCTCCCGTCCGGTGGAGATTTTCGGCCGCGACGTCCTGCCCTACCGCGTCGACAAAAACAATCTGGGACCCACCTTAGGGCTCGCGTACCGCCGGGGCAAACACGTATGGCGCGCGGCTTACGCGCTCACTTACGGCGAAGTTTTTCCAGTCACTTACCAGCAGACGCGTTTCAATTTCCCGAACAACATCAAGATCGTCCGCCAGGATCCCGACTTAATCGACCCACTGCCCGAAGGTCCCGGACAAGTCTCCCGGGTCGTCAAATACGATTTCTCGCCCGACTTAGCGACGCCTTACTCGCACCAATACAACTTCCTGTGGCAAATCGAACCCCGCGCCGGCTGGGTGTGGCAGACCGGCTACATCGGCAGCCGCGCGCTGAAGTTATTCCAGCGTTGGCCCCTTAATCGCGCGCGTACCATTCCCGGCGTCCCGCTCACGACGGCGACTATCGACCAACGTCGCCCCGACGCGCGCTACAGCGACATTCGATTTATCGCCAACGGCTCTCGCGCCTACTACGACGCCTTCCGGACTTCGTTTGCCGTACCGCGCTGGCGCGGTCTCGGTTTCGACGCGGCTTATTGGTGGAGTAAGTCGATGGACGTGGGCAGCAGTTACACCAACACCGCCTACGATTCGGACGCGTTCCAGAATACGAATCAGAGCGACCAGCTTTCGCACCGCGACCTGCGCGCGCTCTCCGATTTCGACCAGCCCCACTCGTTTCTCGCACGCGGCAGTTGGGCGCTGCCCTTGAAAGGACGCCGGGCGTTGGGCGACTGGACGTTGTCGGGAGTCGCGCTGGCGAAAACGGGGACCCCGTTCGGCATCCGTACCGGGTCCGACGCGCCCGGTTTCGGCAACGTCGATGGAATCAGCGGCGACCGTCCGAACATCCTCGATCCCACGATTCTCGGCCGGACGATCGGGCATCCGGACGATTCGCGGGCGTTCTTGCCCCGCTCGGCGTTCGGCTTCGTCGTCCCCGGCGAGTTGCGCGGCAATATCGGTCGCAACACGTTCCGGCGCGGCGGGATCGCGAATCTAAACGCGAGTTTGAGCGGTGCCTGGGCCCTGGCGCGCGAGTGGCGACTGCTGATGCGCGTCGAATCGATCGGGCTGACCAACACGCCGCAATTCGCGACGCCGGGGAACTCGCTCACCGATCCGAATTTCGGCGTCATCACCAACACGCTCAACGACGGGCGCACGTTCCGCGCGCTGCTGCAACTGACGTTCTAGCCGACGCCCACGATCCCCGGCACGCTCCGCAACGCTTCGTCGAAAGTCGCGACCCGTCCTTCGGCGCGCGTTCTTGCGACGTATGCGATCGCGCAATCCACCAAGCTCAGCTTGCCCGAGAGTTGGTCGTTGAACTCCGCGAAATACTCTTGAAAATAGTCCGAACAAGCCATGAAGGCAAAGTTTTCGCTTTTCATCATGGCGTTACAAACTCCCCGGCTTCGTTGAAAGCCGCAACGCTGCAACATAACCGCGGCGGTTTCCAGAAGAACGTAATCCATTAGCACGCAACCGAGCCATTCGCCCGAATCGATCCGGCGCATCAGTTCCATCGCGCGGGCATGTTGGCTATCGAGTTCGTTCCAAAAAGCGACCAGAAAACTGGTATCGAGCACGATCACTTCGGCTCGCCATAGAGTACTTCGTCGATTTCGAGGCTTAAGTTCTCGTTACCGGGAGGAAATGGAAACGGCGGGTAAAGCTCGGACAACGTTTTTCTTCGCACACCGCCGAGAAGGTTGTACTGGCGAATCGCCTCGTTCACCGCCTCGCCGATCGTCTTCCCTTCGCGTACCGCGCGCGCCTTCAATTCGCGAAACGCCTGCGGATCGAGATTGCGAATCGTTGTCGTCACACGCACCATTGTACACAACGGTGCGTGTGGTGCGTGGCGCGCTAAACGGAGTCTCTGCTATTCTTTTGGATTCGCTCCACTATGGCTACCAATACCCCCATCACCGTCGCGCATGGCGACGGCATCGGACCCGAGATCATGGCCGCCACGCTCCACATCCTCCAGGAGGCCGGCGCCGCCATCGACATTGAAGAAATTGAAATCGGCGAGAAAGTGTATCTGCGCGGCATTTCGGCGGGAGTCGAGCCGGGCGCGTTCGAATCGTTGCAACGCACGAAGGTCTTCCTGAAGGCGCCGATCACCACTCCGCAAGGCGGCGGTTTCAAGAGCCTCAACGTCACGACGCGCAAGATGTTCGGCCTGTACGCGAACATTCGCCCGTGCGTGTCGTATCACCCGTTCGTCGACACCAAGCATCCGGTAATGGACGTGGTGATCGTCCGCGAAAACGAGGAAGACACCTACGGCGGAATCGAGCACAGGCAGTCGGACGAAGTACACCAGTGCCTGAAGCTCATCACTCGATCGGGCTGCGAGCGCATCGTCCGCTACGCCTTCGAGTACGCGCGCGCCAACAACCGCAAAAAGGTCACGTGCTTCACGAAAGACAACATCATGAAGCTCACCGACGGCCTGTTTCATAAGGTCTTCGACGAGATCGCGCCCGAGTATCCCGAAATCGCGAACGAACACTGGATCGTCGATATCGGCGCGGCAAAGCTGGCCGACACTCCGGAGGCGTTCGACGTCGTGGTGATGCCGAATCTCTACGGCGACATCCTTTCGGACGTGGCGGCGCAGATCGCCGGTTCGGTGGGTCTCGCGGGCAGTTCGAACATCGGCTTGAAGTACGCGATGTTCGAGGCGATTCACGGCTCCGCTCCGCGGCGCGCGGGGCAGAATTTGGCCAACCCTTCGGGACTGTTGCTGGGCGGCGTGATGATGATGAACCACATCGGGCAGCCGGAAGTCGCCTCGCGCGTGCACAACGCTTGGCTCAAGACGATCGAGGACGGCGTCCACACCTACGACATCTTCAAGGATGGCGTCTCGACCCAGAAGGTCGGCACGAAAGAGTTCGCGCAAGCCGTCGTCGCGCGCATGGGTCGGCGGCCGGAAAAACTGAAGGCGGTGGATTATCGCCCGTTCAAGTTGCCCGAGTTCAAGGCTTCGGTGCGTACGGCCTCGAAGAAAGAGCGCGTAGGCATGGACGTGTTCGTCGGCTGGACCGAATCGCCGGACTCGCTCGCCGCCAAGCTCAAGCCGAGCGAAGGCGACGGTCTGTCGCTCACGATGCTTTCGAATCGCGGCACGAAAGTTTGGCCCGACGGTTTTCCGGAGACGATCTGCACCGACGTATTCCGCTGCCGTTTCCAGAATCTAAACGGCCAAGTTTCGGCGGCGCACGTCGCCGCGCAAATCGGCCGCATCGGCGAACAGGGGTTCGATATCGTCAAGTTCGAAAGCCTGTACAACTTCGACGGGCAGGCCGGATACTCGCTCGGCCAAGGGCAGTAGACGGGTGGCCCGTCCGCCGTCGGCCAAGGTGGCGATCGTCATGGGGTCCCAATCGGACTGGTCCACCATGCGCCACGCGGCGGATCTGTTGACAATGCTCGGCGTCGAGCACGAATCGCGGATCGTCTCCGCGCACCGCACGCCGGAGCGTATGCGCGAGTTTGCCTTGAGCGCGCGAGTTTCCGGCATCGCCGCGATCATCGCCGGCGCGGGCGGCGCGGCGCACCTTCCCGGCATGATCGCCGCGCAAACCAGCGTTCCCGTCCTCGGCGTTCCCATCGAGAGCCGCGCGCTGAAGGGCCTCGATTCGCTGTTGTCGATCGTCCAGATGCCGGGCGGCGTGCCGGTGGGGACGCTCGCCATCGGCGAAGCGGGAGCGAAGAACGCGGCCCTACTCGCCGCCGCGATTCTCGCCAACTCCGATCCCGAACTTCTCGCGCGGCTCGACGCCTGGCGCGCGGCGCAGACGGCGGCGGTGGCGGAAGTTCCCGAGTGATCCATCCTCCCGTTCTGGGTATTCTGGGCAACGGGCAGTTGGGCCGGATGACGGCGCTGGCCGCGCGACGGCTCGGGCTGCGCGTCGCGGTCGAACCGTTCGACCGTCTCTCGCCCGCCGGGCAAGTGGCCGACGATCTCCGCGTCGACGCTTGCGACGTCCTGACCTTCGAGTTCGAAAACGTTTCGGCGTTTCCCACGCGAGCGGCCGTGCGCCCGTCGTTCGCCGTGCTACACACCACGCAGAACCGCCTGCGCGAAAAGAACTGGTTGCGCGAGCACGGGTTCGCCACCGCGCCGTTCACCGCGATTCTCCGGCGCGAAGACCTCGAACGCGGACCGTATCCCGGCGTACTCAAGACCGCTGGATTCGGCTACGACGGTAAGGGGCAGCGCCGCGTGGCGTCGCTCGACGAGGCGCAAGCGGCGTGGAACGGGGAGCCTTCCGTGCTCGAAGGCTGGGTTCCCTTCGCGCGCGAGGTCAGCGTCGTCGGAGCGCGCGGCGTCTCGGGCGAGTTCGCCCACTTCGGCGTCGTCGAGAACACGCACCGCAACCACATCCTGGACGTTTCGAAAGCGCCGGTGGAAGGCGCCGACCGCGCGCCGGAGATCGCCAAGCGTATCCTCGCAGAACTCGACGTCGTCGGTATCTTGTGCGTAGAGTTCTTCCAGTTGGCGAACGGCATGCTGCTGGTGAACGAACTCGCGCCCCGCCCGCACAATTCCGGGCATCTCACCATCGAAGCGTGCGCCACGTCGCAATTCGAGCAGCACGTGCGCGCGGCGATGGGTTGGCCGCTTGGGTCCACCGAGTATCTGCGCCCCGCCGCGATGGCGAACCTATTGGGCGAAGCTTGGGCGAACGGCGAGCCGAACTGGGCGGCCGCGCTCGCCGATCCGCGCGTCCATCTGCATCTCTACGGAAAGGACGACCCGCGCGCGGGCCGCAAAATGGGCCATCTCACCGCGCTCGGGGCGACGCCGGACGAGGCTGCGGCGGCGGCGATCAAGGCGCGCGAGCGTCTAAACTTGAGATAGCCATGCGACTCGCCTACCTCGACGCTTATTCGGGCATCGCCGGAGACATGACCGTCGGAGCGCTGCTCGACGCGGGCGCGGATCGAGCGGCGTTACTCGACGGATTGCGCTCGCTCGGCACCGGGGCGGAGTTTCGCGTCGAGCGTACCAAGCGCAAGGGAATCATGGGGACGAAGTTTCACGTCGATATCCCCGAAGGCGACAAGAAACACCGCCACCTGCACCATATCGTCGAGATGATCGAGAAGTCGCCGATCGCGCCACGCGCGAAAGAGACGGCCACGCGAATTTTCACCGTTCTCGGCGAGGCGGAAGCCCAAGTGCACGGCGTCGAGATTCGCAAGGTGCATTTCCACGAAGTCGGCGCGATCGATTCCATCTGCGACATTGTGGGCGCGGCGCTGGGGTTCGATTTGCTGGGAGTGGGGGGCGTATATTGCTCGCCAATCAACGTCGGCGGCGGCACGGTGACGGCGGACCACGGCGTGATGCCCGTGCCCACGCCGGCCACCGCGCTCATGCTCAAGGACAAGCCCGTTTTTTCGAACGGCCCGCAAGTGGAGCTGACCACGCCCACCGGCGCGGCGATCGCGGCGGCGATGTCCGAAAGCTTCGGACCGATGCCAGCCATGAACCTCGCCGCGACCGGATTTGGCGCGGGCGACAAGGACTTTCCGCAACAGGCGAACTTGCTGCGCGTGCTGATCGGCGAAGCGTCGCAAGCCGCCGAAGCGACCGCAGTCGCCGTCCTCGAGGCGAACATCGACGACGCTTCGCCGCAAGTGCTCGGCTACACGCTCGAACGGCTGATGCGCGAAGGCGCGCTCGACGCCTCGATCGAGCCGATCTACATGAAGAAGAACCGCCCCGGATCGCTGCTGCGGGTGGTGGCGCGGCCCGAGGATCGCGAACGGCTCGCGGCGGTCGTGTTCGCCGAAACGCCGACGCTCGGCCTGCGGATCGCCTCCGCCGAACGGCGCGTGCTGGAGCGGGAAATTCGCACGGTCGAGACGCCTTGGGGTCCGGTGCGCGTCAAAATCGCCGGCGGGCACGCCGCGCCGGAGTACGACGATTGCCGCAAAATCGCCGAAGAGAAAGGTGTGCCGCTGCGCGACGTAATCGCCGCCGCCTTACACCATGCCGGATAAGTATTATCTGACGACCCCGATTTATTACGTCAACGCCGCGCCGCATATCGGCCACACTTACACGACCATCGCCGCCGACGTAATCAAGCGATGGAAGAAATCGCAAGGCTTCGACGTCGTGATGACAACGGGCACCGACGAGCACGGCCAGAAGATCGCGCGCGCGGCGGCGGCGCAATCGAAGGATCCGCAGGAATTTACCGATATCGTGGCGGGCGAGTTCCGGCGCACGTGGGACGAATTCGGACTCGCCTACGACCGGTTTCAGCGCACTACCGATCCGAAACACGCCGCCAACGTTCGGGAGTTATTTCTGCGCTGCAAGGAGCGTGGGCACGTCTACCAGGGTAGTTACTCCGGTTGTTACTGCTTCTTCGACGAGTTGTACGTCAACGACGCGAAGGCGGGCGATCCCTGCCCGGACTGCGGTCGGCCGCTCGAATTCATTACCGAAGAAAACTATTACTTCAAGCTATCCGCGTTCCGCGACTGGTTGATCGAGTTTCACGAGGCGAACCCGGATTTCTGCCAGCCCGAGATTCGCCGCAACGAAGTCATGGCCTTCCTGAAACAAGAAGGCGGACTGAAGGACTTGTCGATCTCGCGGTCCACCGTAAAGTGGGGCATTGCCGTGCCGGACGCGCCGGGGCAGGTGTTCTACGTCTGGTTCGACGCTCTGATGGCTTACTATTCGGCGGTGGCGGGCGAGGACCGCTGGCCCGCCGACTTGCATCTGATCGGCAAGGAGATTCTGCGCTTCCACGCGATTTACTGGCCCGCGTTCTTGAAAGCCGCGGAGTGGCCGTTGCCGAAGAAAGTGTTCGCGCACGGCTGGCTGCTCTTCGAGAACGACAAGATGTCGAAATCGAAGGGCAATATCGTTCGGGCCACGCCGATTCAGAAAGTCCTCGGCGCGGACGCGCTTCGCTATTTTCTGCTGCGAGAGGTACCCTTCGGCTCCGACGGTAATTTTTCGTTCGATGCCTTAGTAACTCGGTATAACGCCGACTTGGCCAACGGGCTCGGCAACTTGGCCGCACGCACGCTCAAGTTAGCCCGGCAGCACCACGTCGCGCCCGGCGATTTCGAGCACGAGGCCGCCGCGCGGGCGAGAGCGCACTACGAGACGTTCGAATTTCACAAAGCGCTCGGTGCGATCTGGGAAATCGTTACTCACTTAGATCAATACTTGGTCGCGCAGGCTCCGTGGAAGCAGTCGGAAGAGGACGCGAAAGCAACGCTCGCCTACGCGATGGGCGGCTTGAAGCTGATCTGCGATTTAGCCGAGCCCGTCATTCCCGAGTCCGCCGGAAAAATTCGCGAGCAGATGGCGGGCGGCGAGTTATCCCCCGTCTACCCGCGCGCCGACGCGAAGGAAGCGATCCCCAAAATGCAAGAACTCGAACAACAAGAACTCGCGCGCCAGAAAGAACTGCTCGCGCCGAAAATGGAAGAGGCGCCCAAGCCGGATCCGGCGTACATCTCGATCGACGATTTCGCGAAGGTCGATCTCCGCGTCGCGACGATCCTTTCGGCGGAACGCATTCCCAAGGCCGACAAGCTGCTGCACCTCACCGTCGACGCGGGCGAGGACAAGCCGCGTACGATCCTCGCGGGTATCGCGCAGTACTACGAGCCCGAGAAACTGATCGGGCGCAAGGTGGTGATCGTCGCCAATCTCGCGCCGCGCAAGATGCGCGGGTTCGAATCGAACGGCATGATCGTGGCGGCCTCGCTCGAAGGCAGCGCGCCCGCGCTCGCCGGGTTCCACGAGGAAGTTCCCGTGGGCGCGCGACTGAAGTAGCCCGTGATCGACTCCCATTTCCACCCGGACGACGCGGCGTTCGACCAGGATCGCGACGAAATGTTCGCGCGCGCGGCCGCGGCGGGCGTCGTCCGGATGCTCGCCATCGATCCGCCGCTCGAACTGCTCGACCGCTACGATTGTTTGCTCGCGAGCGTCGGCGTCCATCCGCATCGCGCGGGCGAGGCGGACGGCGAAACGATTCCCCGTCTGCGCGATCTCGCGCGGCATCCAAAAGTCGTGGGGATCGGGGAGATCGGGCTCGACTATCACTACGACTTCGCCCCGCGCGAAGTGCAGCGGCGGGTATTCGTCGAGCATCTCGAACTGGCGCGCGAACTGAACCTGCCCGTCGTGATCCATACGCGGGAGGCGTGGGAGGACACGTTCGCCATTCTTCGCGACCATTGGAACGGCCCGGGTATCATGCATTGCTTCTCGGGCGGACCGGCGGAGGCCGAGCGCTCCGCGGCCATGAACTTCCACCTTGCTTTCGGCGGCGTGATCACGTTTCCGAAAGCGGCGGCCGTGCAAGAGGCGGCGAAACTCGTCCCGGCGGATCGCGTTCTTCTCGAGACCGACGCGCCCTATCTCGCGCCCGTCCCCAAGCGCGGCAAACGCAACGAGCCCGCTTGGCTGGCGCACACGGCGGCCCGGCTGGCCGAGTTGCGCGGGGCCACCGTCGAGGAGATGGACCGCGTTACGACGGATAATTTCAACCGGTTGTTCGGTTTAAACTGAAGGTTCCCGACATGGCGTTTTTCAAGCTGGGCGCGGCTCTCACCGCTCGCGAAATTCAAGGCCTCGTCGCGGCGGACCTCGAGAAAGTCGAGGCGTTTATCGCCGACGAGTGCGTCGGATCGGTGGAGCAGATTTCCGAAATCGCCCGCTACCTGCATTCGGCGGGCGGCAAGCGCATCCGGCCCACGCTGCTGCTGCTTTCGACCCGCCTGTTTCGCGAGCCGGAGCGCGACGCCATCCAACTCGCCGCCGTCGTCGAAATGATCCACGCGGCGACGCTGGTGCACGACGACGTGATCGACGTCGCCACGACGCGACGCGGCCGCCCTTCGGCGAACGTCATCTGGGGCAATCACGCGAGCGTGCTCGCGGGCGACTGGATGTACATGCAGGCGTTTCAGGTGGCGCTGCGCATGCGGAACTTCCATGTCCTCGACGTATTGATCGGTCTGACGCAACTGATGGTCGAGGGCGAACTGATCCAGTTGCAGCGCATCGGCCGGATCGACGTTTCCGAAACCGACTACATGGAATTGATCGACCGCAAGACGGCGGCGCTGTTTTCCGCCTGCGCGCGGTTGGGCGCCGTGGCGGGCGGCGCGGACGAGGCCGTCGAGAGCCGGTTGAGCGAGTTCGCCTGGAACTTGGGCATGGCCTTCCAACTGGTGGACGATCTGCTCGATTTCACCGCGCGGGAAAAGGTGCTCGGCAAGCCCGTGGGTAACGATCTGCAAGAGGGCAAGGTGACGCTGCCCATGATTTACGCGCTCGAGGACGCGACGCCGCAGGAGCGCCAGGACGTGGAAACGGTGCTCCGCGACGGCAACTACTCGCGCGTACCGCTGTCGCGCATTCAGGAGTTCATTCGCGAGCGGCGCGGTCTCTCTCGCGCGCGCGAACGCGCGAATTTCTTCACCGATCGCGCGCGCACGCTCATCGCAAGCTTTCCGGAATCGCGCTACCAGCAAGCGCTGGCCTCGGTAACGGACTTGGTCACCGAACGCGAGAGCTAGCGGCGGTTTCCACCGTTCAGTAGGCTCTTGCGCGACGGCGGCGTTCTCATGGCCAACATTGACGGAGTGGGTCATGCGGGCTATTCTCGGATCGGAACAAGGAGGCCCATGAACGTACAGCTGACCCCGGAGCTTGAACGACTCGTCCAGTCGAAGGTCCAGTCGGGCCTCTACAACTCCGCCAGCGAAGTGGTTCGCGAAGCGTTACGGATCATGGAGCGGAGCGACGAGGTCCGCTCGATCCAACTTCGGGAACTTCGCGATCGGATGGACCGAGCCTTAGGGGAATCCGCCCGAATGGAAGGCACGGACGGCGAACCGTTCGTACAAGGGATGCTGGATGAATTGGACGCCGGACAAAACTCCAAGGCCGGATGAGCCGTTACCTCCTCATGCCCGCAGCGAAACAAGACTTGGCCGATATTCGTAGCTACTACCTGGAAGAAGCGGGCTACCGTGTCGCTTGGCAGATGGTTGTTGAGTTCCGGGAGACCCTTTCGCTTTCTCGCCCGCTCACCCGGCGCCAGTCACGTTCGGCGGGACCTAGCCGAGGAGCGCCCGATCTTTTCTGGCCGATGCGCGACTACTTGATTCTGTACAAACCGGAAACCAACCCGCTTGAGATCCTCTCGATCATTCGCGGCAGTCGAGATCTTCCGGCATTAATCGGACGTCGCAAACTGTAGAGAATCAATGAGGATGTTGGTGTGTGGCGCGCGGCTTTCAGCGGGCGGTCAGGGAGACTCGATAGATAAAGCGCGGCAACAGGGACCTTGATCGCACGTTCCCGGAGTCTCGGAGCGCTCGCCTCCGTGACGGACTGGTCACCGAGGCGAGGTGTGGCTCCGGCGTTTTCAAGCGACTGGCGGCATGATCTATCGGCGGAAGCGGCGTCGCATACACAAGCCGACGCAGGCCGCACCGACAAGGGCCAATGTAGTCGGTTCTGGTACCGACGAGCTTTCCAGCACGATCACATCGACGATCGAGCCTCCGGCATCGTTCGGACCCTCCGAAATGAACTGGAGAGGGCCCAAGATGGACGTCGAGAAGGCCACGTTTTGTAACGTGAATGGCATTCCCTGCGACGACGGAAAAAGCTGCGAGAAATCCGCAAGAGTAACCTTCACCGAGTTTCCACTAAACGAATTGTTGCCCAGTAGGAACGACAGCGTATAAGAGCCAACTCCAAAAATGGCCTTCGATGTCAACGTGCCGTTGGAGAAATGTTCCATATCTACGTAAAGCCCGTTGCCGGGATAAAAGTCGAAGGACCCGTTACCAATTAAATCTACAGTCGTCGCGTTCCAGTTTGCAAAGCCGCCATAGTTGAGCGCCCCTGCGCCGCCGTTTTCGGAATCAAAGTTATCCGACAGCAACACAGCGCCCCGCGTTGAACCGACGTAAAGAGTAAGCAGAAGCATTGTTAGACAGAAGTTAGATTTGATCATCGCCAGATACTAACTCGCCGGGGGGGGGGGGACTGTCAAGTGCAAGCTGAAATCACGCGGCGCTACAATCGCGGAATGATCCGCGCCCTCGCGCTCCTTCTCCCCCTCTTCGCCGTCGCCCAAACCGTCGAGCCGCTGGAACGCGAACTTGTCCGGCTCGCCAAGATTCCGAACGGCTCGGTGGGCTTCGCAGTGACGCATCTCGAATCCGGGCGTACGGCGCAAGTGAACGGCGGGCAATGGTTCTACGCCGCCTCGACGCGCAAAATCGCGATCGCCGTGAACACGCTCGCCCTGATCGACGAAGGGCGGGAGCGGCTCGACCGCGTCGTCTCCATCTCGCCGGCCGATCTCGCGCCGGGCAGCGGCGTGCTCGCGCAGTTGACGCGGGAACCGGGGCTCGCCCTCTCGATCCGCAACTTGCTCGAACTGATGATGGTGATCAGCGACAATTCGGCGACGGACATTCTCCTCGCCGAGGGCGGCGGTCCGGCGGCCGTGACGGAGCGCATGGCCGGACTCGGGATATCCGGCGTGCGTGTGGACCGGCCGACCAAAGTCTCGACGCCCCAGTTTTTCGGACTGGACACGACGCCGGCTAATCCGACGCCCGCGCTCTGGGACCGTCTGCTGGCCGAAGTTCCCGAAGAGAAGCGCAAAGCGGCCGCCGCGCGGTACCTGCTCGACGAGCGGGACAACGCTCAGCCGTCGGGTATGGCGGGACTTCTCGCGAAGCTCGCCTCCGGCAAGCTGTTACTCCCGGAGAGCACGGCGCTGCTCCTCGAAATCATGGGGCGCTGCCAAACCGGCCCGGACCGGATCAAGGGAATTCTGCCCACCGGGACGCCCGTCGCGCACAAGACGGGATCGCTCGGGACCGCGATCGTTGCCGACGTGGGAATCGTTGCGCTACCGGGCGCTCGCGGACGTCTCGCCATCGCCGCCTACACCAAAGGCGGAATGGGTCTGCCGCAAAACGAGAAGGTCATCGCGCACCTGTCGCGCGCGGCCTACGACTACTTTGCGTTCTCGGGCGGCGATTCCCTCGACGACGCCCTGTCGCGCGTCACGTTGCCTTCGGGCGTGGCGGGCGCGACGGCCATTCATCTCGAAACCGGGCGACGGGCGTCGCTGCGCGGCGCGGAACCGTTCCCCATGGCCTCGACGGTCAAGGTGCCCATCGCGATCCAGTTGTTCGGTCTGATCGACGAGGGCAAGACGACGCTCGCGCGCGAAATCCGGCTGACGGCGAGCGATCTGCACCCGGGCAGCGGGATTTTGACTCAGCTCTTCAAGCGTCCCGGCGTTGTGCTGAGCGTCCACAATCTGCTCGAATTGATGCTGCTGATTTCGGACAATTCGGCGACCGATATTCTGCTGCGCGAAGTGGGCGGTCCGGCGGCGGTGAACGCGCGGATGGCGAAACTCGGGATCCGGGGAATTCGCGTGGACGGCTCGACGCAAGAGTTGATTTTTCGGTGGCGCGCGGACCGCGATCCGAAGTTCTCCGTCGATCCCAAGGACACCGCGACCCCGGACGGCATGGCCGATTTGCTCGTGAAGCTGCACAGCGGCAAGCTGCTGTCGAAGCGCTCGACCGAAACCCTTCTCGACGTAATGCGCCGCTGCCAAACGGGCGACGCGCGGCTAAAGGGTATCCTTCCGCCCGGCACCGAAGTGATGCACAAGACCGGCACCATCGGGGCCACGGTGGACGACGTGGGCATCGTGACGCTACCCAACGGCGCCGGCCACGTCGCGGTGGCGGCGTTCGTTAAAGGTCCCGGAGCGGCCACTACCGCGCAGCGCGAGCGGGCGTTGGCCGAGATCGCCCGGGCCGCCCACGATTACTTCCTGTTCGCGAGATAGACTGTTCGCATGCAACGGCGGCTATTTCTGGGAACGATAGGTGCGGCGGTGGCGAGAGCCGCGAACTCGAAACTGAAGATCGGCGTCACGGACTGGAATCTCCGCCTCGCCTCGAAGCTCGAAGCCGTGGATTTAGCGGCGTCGCTCGATTTCGCGGGCGTCGAGGTGTCGCTGGGCCGCAAGCCGGAAGACGGCAAACTGCCGCTCGCGAGCGCGACGATACAAGACGCCTACCTCGCCGCCGCGAAAAAGAACCGAATCGCCCTCGCCGGAACCTGCCTCGACATTCTGCACGTCAATTACCTGAAATCGGACCCGCTGGGCGCGAAGTGGGTCGCCGACGGCATCCCGATTACGAAGCGACTCAACGCCGGGACGATGCTGCTGCCGTTTTTCGGCAAAGGCGCCCTGACCACCCCCGCCGAAATGGATTTCGTGGGCGACGCGTTGCGCGAAGTCGCTCCGGCGGCTGAAAAAATAGGGGTGGTCCTGGCGCTCGAAAACACGATCAACGCTCGCGACAATATCCGGATTATGGAAAGATCGCGGTCGAGCGCCGTGCGGATTTACTACGACTGCGGCAACCTGCTGCGCGCCGGATTCGACCCCATCGCCGAGCTGAAAGCGATGGGGCGAGACCGCATCGCCCAGATTCACCTGAAGGACAATCCCGGCTACTTGGGTGAAGGAACCATCAATTTCACTGAAATCTTAAGGATTATCAACGAGATGGGCTGGAGCGGCTTCGCCAACCTGGAAACGGATTCTCCGTCCAAGGACGTTTCCGCCGATATGCGCCGCAATCTGGGCTACATCCGAAAGCTGCTCGCATAACACTTGGCGAGGTGGTAAGCAGACCATTTCGGTCTGTTTTCGATCCAATCGGAATCCCGAAAATGGAATCTCTAGTGTGGGCGATGCCATTGACCCCGCCCAATATTCACGGCCTCTCGATGGATTTTTTTTATTGACTTTATCGATGGAGAGGTTTAACCTCGACTTCGGAACCGAGTTGTAAAGAAGTGTAACCCCCATCACGTGTACGGAGCGAGGTCCGCGAATGACCTTTCAGATCGGTGAAAAAGTCGTCTACCCCAATCAAGGGGTAGCTACGATTGAGAACATTAGCTCGCGGTCCTTTGGGGCCCAGTTCGAGCGCTTCTACTTACTTCGTCTCGCCTGTTCCAGCATGACCGTCATGGTCCCGTTTTCCCACGTCCAGCAAGTGGGATTGCGGAAAGTTACGAAAACCTCCGAAGTGAACAAAGTTCTCGAGTATCTTGCCTGCGGTACCTGCAAGTGTTCGGCGGACTGGAAGCATCGCTTCAAGGAAAATTCGGACAAAATGCAGAACGGCAGCCTGCTCGAAATCGCCCAAGTCTTCAAGAGCTTGGTGATTCTGCAGAAGGACAAACCGCTTTCGTTCCGCGAGAAGAAAATGCTGGACCGGTCGCGGCAGATGCTGATCTCCGAAGTTTCGGCCGCGCGCAACCTCAATCAGGCCGGGGCGATCGACGCCATGGCCAAGGCGCTGGAAAAATCGCGGCTTCCCTTCCCGGAAGCGATGTAGCCCCGGACCTTCGTTTACCAGACGAACCGCGCGCTTGCGAACACGCTCCGTCCCGGGGCGTCCATTCCCGATCCATGCACCCGATAGTTGCAGTCCGCTATGTTCATCACACCCATCGATAGCGTCAGGGAATCGGTCACTGGAATCCCGGCGCGGACATCCACCGTCGCCCATCCCGACGTCGAGCCATAGAGCGGTACGCGTGCTGTGTCGCCCACGCCGGGTAAAACGCGATTCTGAATCTGAAGCAGCGTCTCGCCGGTGGGCGCAAACCGTCCGTCCACGATGTATGGCGCGATCCGCGAGCCATTGAAGAAGTCGGCGATATCTTGGCGGCGGCGGGACGCTCCGATGCGCTCGTCGTCGATATCTCCCCCAGAGAGCCGGTTCTGTGCGCCTGTCGCGGTCAGCATCGATTCCAACCACAGCCCGTTCCAGCGGGTCTGATAGCGCGCGCGCAGCGTCCCAAATTGCGGCGGCAGGCGGCGGATGTTCCGGTTAGGATTTAGATCGCGACCGACTAGGAACGTATATCCGGCGTCGATCAGCCATGAGCCGTTAGGGCGCAGGGAAACGATGGACTCAAGGCCGTAATAGCGGGACTGTCCGTCGTTGACGAACGATTTCACCGCTCGGGGGTCGATGGCCGTCGCCACGGTAACCACGCTTTGGGCGGCCTGCGCGGGGGTTGGCGCGATTCGCGTCACCGTCTGCCCGGCGAGCGACGTCGGGACATTGTTCGCCGGGAACAGCAAGGTCCGCCGCACGATGGGATCGCGCAGGTCGGCCCAGAACCCCTGGAATCGCGCGTAGACTTTCGAGGATGTCCAGCGCACCCCGGCTTCGTAGTTCCGAAGCGACTCGGGCCTTAGCGGGCTCAAGGGGCGTCCCGACGACGTCGCTCCCTCGCCCGAAGAGGTCGAAAGCAGCGCGCCCGCCGCCGCCGCCCCGCTCGCCGGCACTTCGTACCCCAGATCGTTTAGGCCCACCACGCCGAGATCGTTGGCGTTCGGCGCGCGGAACCCTCGGCCGTTGAGGAAGTGCATGCCGAAATTCCGCGTTACCTGCCAGAGCGCGCTCCAGTTGTAGGTCACGTCGTCGAAAGACTCGTCGGAGGCCGCGACGCCGAACAGCCCGGCCTGCGTCCGGTAACCCGCGCGCGTCCAGCGCAACCCGCCGGTCAGCCGCAAGCGGCGCGAGAACAACTCGATCGCGTCCTGGGCGAACAACGCTCCGGTGCGGTAGCGCGAATCGTCGGGATAGAGCGGCCGTTGCGCACGCCCGTTCACCAGGCGTCCGGCCAAGATCGACTCGTCGTAGAACTCGCCGCCGAACGCCAACGCCTGCCGCCCGGCGAGCAGCGCTCGCCCCTGACCCGTGTAGCCGAACGCGTTCACCGTCACGTCGTCCACGGTGACCGAATCGGTGGACCGCAAGCCTTGCCGCGTCGAGCCGTCGCGCTGCCGGTTGAGCGAAAACGTTCCGGCCAGCGATTCGAGTCCCCAGAGTTTCGCCCGCTCGCCACGCAAGTACAGCAGGTCTACCGACTGCGGCGCGAAGCTCGACTGCATTCGTCCTAAGCCGCCCCAAAGGTCTTTGTAGTTACGCACGCCCGATTGCGTCGAGTGCTGGTACCAAGCGGTCAGCGTCGAATTGTCGCTGGGCCGGAAGGCCAACTTTGTGTGCGCGCCCGCTTGCGTGAACGCCGTGTCCTGCTGTCGGTCTCCCGTAACGGACCGGATTTGATCGTCGTTCAGCCCGAACAGGCGGCGGAGGGTATGCCGCGAATCGGTGGCGCCGCCCGCCCGCAAATCCTGGGGACGGAACGCCGACCCGCCCACCAGCCACGCAACCCGCGGGCCGGCGACTTGCAATTGCGCGTTCGACCGCGCCGACCAGTCCGCGGTCCCGCCGCCGATCTCGAACGACCCGTGCGCTTCGCGCTGGTCGGTAAACTTCGCCTGCGGGGTCAGCACCTGGATCACGCCGCCGAGCGCGTCCGAGCCATACTCGGTGGCCGCCGGACCGAGCACCGCCTCGATGGCCCGCGCTTGCGACGGCTCGATCAGCGCCAGATACTGATTCGGGCCCGAACGGAACGTCGAATTGTTGTAGCGCACCCCGTCGAGCAGGTTCAGCACCTGATAGCCCGTCAGCCCGCGGAGAAACGGCGAAACCTGCGCGGTGGTGGTGTTCTGCACCAGGATTCCCGCGTCGCCGCGCAGCACGTCGGCGACGGTGGTGAGGGGCCGGTCGGCGAAGCGTTCGCGCTCGTGCACGGCGACCACTTGCGCGGCGGCTTGCACGTCGAGCGGCGTGGTCCGGTCGGCGGTGACGGTGACGGTCTGGGCGATTAGCGCGGCGAGGATCGAAGGCGACAAGTCCCTATCATAGGAGTTCATGGTTGCATTGGCGTTACTGTCGGCGGGGGCCTTCGACGGCGCTTCGGCCTATGCGTTCGCCAAGGAGGCGGTCGATCTGGGTCCGCGTCCGCCTGGGTCGGCGGCGATCGTCAAACTGCAAACCAAGATCGCGTCGAAACTCAAATCGTTCGGTTGCGAGGTGACCGAACAAGCGTTTACGGCCCGAACGCTAAGCGGGCCGGTGGCCATGAAAAACATCCTTTGTCGCCTGAAAGGCTCCCCTGGAACGCGGGCGCTGGTCGTATCCGGGCACTACGACACCAAGCCCATGCCGGGCACGCATTTCGTCGGCGCGAACGACGCCGGCTCGTCCACCGGATTCCTGCTCGAACTGGCGCGCGCGTCGGCGAAGATTCCGCGAAAGAAGGACCTCTGGGTCGTGTTTTTCGACGGCGAAGAGGCCTTCGCGCAATGGTCGGCGACGGATTCGTTGTACGGCAGCCGTTACCTGGCCGACGCGTGGGCGTCGTCGGGATACTTGGCGCGCGTCGAGGCGCTGATCAACGTGGACATGATCGGCGATAAGGATTTGAATCTGCTGCGCGACGCCAACTCGTCGCCCGCGCTCGTGAAGCTGGTCTGGAGCGTCGCGGGCGATCTGGGCTACGCGAAGCATTTCGAGGAGTCGATGACGGCGATCGAGGACGACCACATGCCGTTCCGCCGTAAGGGCGTCGAGGCCATCGACCTGATCGATTTCGAGTACGGCCCGCTCAACCGCTACTGGCATACGGATCGCGACACAATGGATAAGCTATCGCCCGAGAGCTTTGCCATTGTGGGCAAAGTGGCGATGGAAACGCTGAGGAGGCTCGACACGAAATGAAACGCAGAAGCGTACTGGCCGCGCTGGGCGGCCCGCTGTTTCCGGCGGCGACCGACGGTCCGCTGCCGAACGTCACGTTCAACAAGGCCGACGCCAAGCGCGTGCCGGACCCGTCGGGCGAACTGCTGATCTATTTCGACGGTCCCACCGACATGTGTAAGCGAATGACGGCCGGCAGTCTGCGCTTGAAGCCCGGCGCGACACCGCATCCCCCGCACGAACATCCCGAAGAGGAATTCATGGTCGTGACGGAAGGCGCCGGCGAGATGTTTTGCGACGGCAAAACCGTGAAAGTCGCGCCCGGGGCCATGATGTACTGCGCCGGGCGTAAGCTGCATGGGATCGTGAATACCGGCAAAGTTCCTCTGACGTTCTATTTCTATAAGTGGAGGGTGTGATGGCCACGGCGACTCTACTGTCGGTGGAAGAGTATCTCGCGACGCACTTCGAACGCGAGCCGGAATACGTTCGCGGAGAGTTGGTGGAAAAAGCGATGCCTAACTGGGACCACGGAAGCGCGCAAGCCGAAATCATTATTCAAGTGCGTCGGCAGGCGTCACATCTACACGCGATCCCCGAACTTCGCTTGCATGTCGAGCCCGACGTATTCCGCCTGCCCGACATCGCGATTTACACCGAGCGTCCGCCAGGCCGCATCCCCACCGACCCGCCGCTCGCGGCCATCGAAATTCTGTCGCCCGACGACAAGTTTTTCGAACTTATGGAGAAGTTCGCCGAGTACGAGCGCTGGGGAGTTCGCTACATCTGGCTGGTCGATCCGCAGTCGCGATCCTTCTCTATTTACCGCGCGGGTAGCTTACTCGCGGTGGACAAATTCGAAGTCCTCGAACATAACTTGACTCTCGCCACGACCGACCTATTCCCGGAGACGCAAGCATGAACCGCCGCGATTTTTTCCATTGGGGTCCTTACTCCGTCGCCGTTCTAGGACAGACGCTCGCCGCGCAGGAGACGCAGATTACCGAACGCATCCGCCGCGACATGGATCGCGTCGCGCCCGGCGGCGACCGTAAGCTAAGCGCGCTGGAACCGCACATGGCGGTGGTCGATCTCGATACCGACGTCTTGATCGCCGGGGGCGGGTTGGCGGGAGTTTGCGCCGCGCTCGCCGCCGCGCGCCACGGCGCGAAAGTCGTTCTGGTGCAGGACCGCTCGCGGCTGGGCGGCAATTCCTCGAGCGAAGTGAAGATGCATGTCGTCGGATCGTCGGCCCACAAGTCGCGCCTAGGCTGGCGCGAGGGCGGAATTCTCGAAGAGCTTCGCCTGGACGACGCGGCCAACAATCCCCACCGGTCCTGGGAGCTTTGGGATCTACTCCTCTACGACAAGATCGTCAGCGAACCGAACGTTACCTTGCTACTCGAAACCGCGCTCTATTCGGCGGAAGTAAAGGACGGAGCGATTCGCCAAGTGATGGCGCGCTGCGATAAGTCCGAGTTGCTGTACCGAATCAAGGCGAAGTTGTTCGTCGATTCCACCGGCGACTCGCGCTTGGGCCTCGAATCCGGCGCGGAGATGCGCACGGGCCGCGAATCGCGCGCCGAGTTCGGCGAATCGCTCGCGCCGGAGCAAGCCGACCATCAGACGCTCGGCTCCTCGATCTTGTTTACCTCGAAGCTCTACCCGCGCCAAATCCCGTTTACTCCTCCCAAGTGGGCGCGCAAGGTTACGAAGGATACCCTTCGCTTCCGCTCTACCAACTCCTGGGAGTACGGGTATTGGTGGATCGAGTGGGGCGGCGGAAAAAATCTGATCGCCGACAACGAGCGCATCCGCTTCGAATTACTTTCGATCGTGATGGGCGTCTGGGATTACATCAAGAATTCCGGCGACCATCCGTCGAGCGCCAATTGGGGTATGGATTGGGTGGGCTTCATGCCCGGCAAGCGCGGCAGCCGCCGACTGGTAGGCGATTACATGGTGACGCAGCAGGATCTAGTGAGCGGCGGCAAGTTTCCGGACTCGGTGGCGATGGGCGGATGGCCGCTTGACGATCACACCGGCATGGACTTCGATTACTCCGAGAAGCCGCCCTACCGGTCGATCAAACTCGACAGCGTTTACAACCTGCCTTTGCGCTCGCTCTATTCGAAGAACGTTTCGAATCTGATGATGGCCGGGCGGAACATCTCTTGCTCGCACGTCGCGTTCACTTCGACGCGAGTAATGGGCACGTGCGCAACCGTGGGCCAAGCCGTAGGTACGGCGGCGGCGATGTGCATCGAGAACGGCGTCGTCCCCCGGAAACTCGCTAGCGACTCGAAGCTCGTTTCACGCTTGCAGCAACGCCTTTTGCGGGACGATCAATCGATCTACACGATGAAGGGAACCGGCGAACGCGACCTGGCGCGCTCGGCGAAGGTCGCCGCTTCCGAGGAGTACGGCGAACAAAAAGCGGCGCTGTTGCTCGACGGCGAGACGCGCGACATCCCCAAAGGCCGCGTTCATTCGTGGGCCGCGCCGATGCGGGGCGAAGGCGCCTGGATCGAGCTTGCGTGGGACAAACCCCAACGCATTCGCGAAGTCGAGATCGTCTTCGACTCCGGCTTCTCCCGCGAGTTGACGCTCAGTTCTTCCGACAGCGCGAACAAGGGCATCGTCCGCGGACCGCAACCCGAAACCGCTCGCGACTATCGCCTGGTCGCCGACGGCAAGCCAGTGGCAATCGTCAAAGGTAACCACCAACGCCTGTGCCGCCACAAATTAGAAGGCGTCGAGACGTCGCGGCTGCGCCTGCATATCGACGCGACCAACGGCGACGACTTCGCGCGCGTGTTCGAAATCCGCTGTTACTCCTGATCGAAGAGCCCGGCGCGGTCCACGCGCTCGCCCTTGAAGATCACCAGCGAGATCGCTTCGAGAGCTTCGATGTCGGCTAGCGGGTTACCGTTCACCAAAAGGAGCGATGCCTCCACTCCGGGACGAATTCGGCCCGTGGAGTTCATGCGCAAAAACTTCGCCGCCTCGCCGGTCGCGGCGCTTAAAGCGGCCTGGGCCGGAATTCCGGCCTTCACCCACAACTGCAACTCGCGCTGGATCGCCGGTCCGTGGAACACCAGCGCGTTGCCCGCGCCCGAACCCGCGACGACCGTGCCGCCCGCGCCATAGATGCGGCGCAGATTGTCGTTCGCGATCGCGAGCATCGCGTCGCCCGGCGTCGAAACCTCGGGAAGCGCCGTGCGAATGGCGTTCAACGCCACGGGCGGAATCACCTGCTGCAGCAACGACCGGTCGAGCAGAGCGCGAGCGGCGGATTGCGCCTCGCGAACCGATAACATCGGGATGTAAGCGATCTTCCTCTCGACGATCTTCGCGACGAGAGCGTCGGGGATGCGCTCCAGATTCGCGCCGCCCACGATGGCCGACGCGCCCGCGTCCACCGCCGCCTCGATATCGGCCAACGTTCGCGTGGGAGCCGTCTTCGGAATCTGGATCGACAGCCGGACTTCCGAGCCCAACCGCTCGCCGCGGGCAATGCGCGCGCTTTCCGTCAGCACCTTTTGCGGTTGCGGGTCGGCGCTGAGCACCGCGGCGACTCCCGAAAACAAGTGCGCGGCCAGCGCTCGACCTACGTCCGCCCCTTCGGTGTCCGTGCGGCCCGCGCCGCGAAGGAGCAGTACCTGCGCGTCGATCAAGCCGGGTAACAACGTCTTGCCCTGCCCTTCGATCCGATCCGCGCGAAGCGACTTGGCGTCGGGCTTGACTCCTTCGAAGACTTGCGCGATCCGCCCATCGCGAATCAACGCGGAGCCGGATGGCACGACCTTCTCGCCGTCGAAAATGCGAACGTTCTCGATCAGCAAGCTTCGCGACCGCCGCAGTTGCCGCGTGACTTCCTTCGCCTTGACCAGATTGTCGCGGCTATACGCCTGCCAAATCCCCACCAGAAAAAAGGGCGCGAGCGCCGCCGCGATCCATAGCTTCGCCGACGGCTTTAGCTTTTCGCCTTTCTCCCAACGGAATAACTTAACGGCGATAAATACGCATAGCGCGATGGTCGCCAGTAGGGCGAGGACCGCCGGCCAAATCTGAATCAGGGACTCGCGGCGAACCAGGATATCCTGAATGCCGCTGAATAAGTAAGTCGCCGGAATAAATTGCGACGCGATCTGAAGCCAATTGGGAAACAACGAGATCGGGAAGGTAGCGCCCGACAAAAACATCATCGGGAAGTAGAGCAATTGAATAATGATCTGGCTTTCGGCCATCGAGTTCGCCACCGACGCGATGATCGAGCCCAAAGCGCGAAACGCGCAGGTCCCGATTACCACGAAAATCAGCGCCGACAACCACTTCTCGGGGATTTTCATCCCGTAGAAGAAGTGCGAGATGACGAACATAATTAGCGCGGAAGGCAGATAGTTGAACAACCCGACGACGACGCTCGACACAACGATTGGTGTGGGCGTGATCGGCGCGACCTTAAATCGCCGGAGGATGTTCTGCTCGCGCTCCACCACCGCGCGGATCCCGCCGCCGAAGAACCCGTTCCCCAAAACGCCGATCACCAAAACGCTCGCGTAGACCTGATCGATCGCCCCGCCCTGCTCCGCCTTGAATAGCTGCGCGTAGGTAAAGAAGAAAATCAGCGGGAATAGATAGTTAAAGAAGACGACCATGCGATCGCGCCAAGTCAGCTTGATGTTGATCAGGATGTAGGCGAGATAGGCTTTCATAAATCGGCGAGTTAGTCGCGAAGGCTTTTTCCGGTTAGCTCGATAAACACGTCTTCGAGCGTTGGCCGCTTCAGGTGAATGTCGGCGAGAGTCAGTCCCAGCGAGTCGATCCACTTGACTAACTCGACCAGCGAGCGGGCGGGTTGCGCCGCGTGGACGGCCAGGGCGCGCCGGTCTTCGGAAAATTCCAACTTGTCCCCGGCCAGCGCCTCCGGAGCCGCGGCTTCCGGGATCGGCGACTCCGTCCGCAAATCGATGCGCGACCGCGCCGCCGTTTTCGCCTGAATTTCTTTCGGCGTTCCGATCGCGATTACCTTTCCTTGATCGACGATCGCCACCCGGTCGCACAACCGCTCCGCTTCCTCGATGTAGTGCGTCGTGAGCAGAATCGACCGGCGGCCCTCCCGCAACTGCGTAATCAGCGAGTGAATCTCCAGTCGCACTTGCGGATCGAGCCCCGTGGTCGGCTCGTCGAAAAACACGACTTGCGGATCGTTGATCAGCGCCAGCGCGATCGCCACGCGCTGCTTCTGTCCCCCGGAAAGCGTTCCGTAGTAGGCGTCGGCCTTCTCGGAAAGTTGCAACCGTTCGAGCAGCGTTCTACCGTCCACCGTCTTCGGATAGAACGACGCGAACAGAGCCAGCGCCTCCCGAACCTTCATCTTCTCGGGTAGGTTCGTCGATTGCAGCGCGACGCCGATGTTACGCTTCAACGCGATCGTATCGAGGCCGGGATCGTAACCCAAAACACGAACCTCGCCCGAAGTTCGCGGACGAATTCCTTCGAGAATCTCGACCGTGGTGGTCTTCCCCGCGCCGTTCGGGCCCAGCAGCCCGAACACCTCGCCCGCCCGCACCTCGAAATCGACGCCGCGCAACGCCTCGAAATCGCCGTAGCGCTTCGCGAGGCCGCGCACCTCCATGACGGGCGCCGTCATCGCGCTAAGACTTCAAGGCAGGCCAAGCAGAACGCCGGCAAGTCGTCCGGTTTGCGCGCCGTCACCAGGTTGCGATCCACGACAACCTCCTCGTCGCTCCAGATCGCGCCCGCGTTCACCACGTCGTCCTTGATCGCGAAGAAACTCGTCGCCTTTCGGCCCTTCAACATGCCGTGCGCGGAACAGAGCACCCACGGCCCATGACAAATGGCCGCCACCAGTTTGTCGATGGCGTTCATGTCCGCGACGAAGCGATTGGCCGACGCGTGCCGCCGCATATGATCGGGCGCGAAGCCGCCGGGCACGATCACGCCGTCGAACGCTTGCGGATCGAGCGCGTCGTAAGCCACGTCGGACACGCACGGATAGCCGGTCTTGCTGGGATAACTCATACCCGCCTTGGCCGCCGCGACGACGACTTCGACGCCCGCTTCGCGCAAACGGTAGATCGGGTACCAAACTTCCATCTCTTGATACAACTGGTCGACGAAAATCGCGACGCGCTTGCCTTTAACGTCCATCAGGACTAGTGTAGGCGGTCGTTTGGGCGCGCCGCCCGGAAACCAGATTCATCGCGGTCCGCTTCAACAGGTGACCCTTGCCGACCAGGAGAGAAGCGGGATTGTTCCGCGCGATCTCCGCCCGTAGCGAGAAGCGCGCGGCGGACCGGTCGAGCGTCGGCATCGCGCGAGGGAACGAGCAACCGGCGAGATCGACATGCGCGATCCGGCGATCCGTCACCAGACCCGCCACCGCAACCTCGTCTGGCGAAAAATAGCCCACCGCCCGCGCGCAGCCCGTGAAGTCGAGATCGCTCACGATTTTGTCGCGCTCGCGGTCGATTTCCGGATCGATGGCGTGCGTCCATCGCATCGTCGTCATCGAGAACACGACCCGGATATCCTCCGTCGCCGCGCCCGCCCAGCGGTCGCCGCCCAGGCTCCACAAGCGGACATGGTGGCGCTTGGAAAACGTATTGAGGCTTTTCTGGAAATTCAAATCCGCGCGACGGCCTCCGAGCGTCAACGGCGCCATCGACGCCTGCGCGCGCGTAGTGCGCTGCATCACGCTCAAAAAAGTGCGAAAGCAGGAAAGCGGCGTGCGAGGTTCCGCCTCCGACCAACCCGCCGCGTGAAACGCGCGCCGAACGTCCTCGCGGGAGCCGACCAACAGAAGATTCACGCGATCCGCTTCGCGCCCCCGGCCGGCGCGCACCACACGCTCGGGCAGGGCTTGCGCTTCGCCGAGTTCGAAGGGCGGCGAATCCTCGGCCGCGACGTCCGCCTGAATCCGCAACTCCGCGCCGCGCGGCAAGGTGATCTCCGGATCCGGGGCGCGCGCGAACAGAAACTTCGTGCCCCACACCGCCATGCCGGTCATCGGCGCGATGTACGTCAACCGCCAAGCGTAGCTGCCCAGCGACGACGAGATACTCGCGGCGGGCGAGATGCCGTGAATCGTCCCCGTGGGATCGACGTGCTCGCGCGCGGTCTCGACTTCGACCAGCCGCGCCCCGTCGAGGCGTCGCTCGCCCACGCGTTCGAAACGAATGGTCAGCCGCGCGGCGCAGTGTTTGAAGCCCAGCCCCAGCCGCACCACATCGGTGACCACGCCGTACACGGGCTTTCCCGCGACCCCACGCGGGCTCAACGCCACCGCGCGAACCGGATCGCCGGGCCTCGCATCGCGGGTCGAAACGGCGTGCGTCATCCGAACCTCGATCAACCCCGCGGCCACCCAGGCGAGCGCGAGCGTCACTCCTCCTCCCGCAGGTGCAAGTAAAATACGCGCAGGATCGCCAGGACCGGCACCGCCAGCAACGCGCCCGCGATGCCGCCCAGTTGCTGTCCGGCCATCACCCCGAAAAATACCAGCAACGGCGAAAGCGACATCGCCTCGTTCATCAGGTAGGGCTGCATGACATAGTCCTGAAACAACCGCATCAGAATATAGGAAACGATCAATAGCACCCAGCCCTTGAAACCGCTGAAGACGCACACCAGCACCACGATCGCGAAAGCCAGCGTCGGCCCGACGATCGGCAGAAACTCGAACGGAAACGCGACCACGGAAAGCAGGATCGAGTACGGCACGCCGAGCAGCGAAAACACGATACCGTACAGCACCACCGTTAACAGCGCCACCACAAACAAGGAGCGCGTATAGTTACCGAGCGCCTTGTGCAGATCGGCGAGAATCGCGTCGCCCACGGGCCGGTGGCGGTTGGGCAGCGACGCGACGATTCCGCGCGCCCACGCCTCGCCTTCGTTGAGCAGAAAGAAGCTCAGCACCAAGACGACGATTACCGAGACGATGCTGCCGACGGCCCCCATCAACTGCAATCCGGCCGAAGACACCGCGCCGAGAATGTCTTCCGTATGCGTCTGCACATAAACGTTCAATTCTTCGACGGCGCGCTCGGCGTACGGGCGGATCGAGGGGGGCCAGTTGATCTGGTTGGTCGATAACCGGTTGTACCAGCCGGGAATCGCTTTCGCCAGCGCCTTCGCTTGCTGCGCCGCGAACGTTCCCACTAGCGTCAGCGCCGCGCCGATGGCCGCGATCGCCAGGATGTACACGATCGCCAGCGCCCAGCCCCGCCGCTTGGGCACGACGCGGCGATTCACCGTTTCCACTAACGGCAGAAGCACGTAAGCGAACAGAATCGCGACGGCGAACAGAAACAACGTTCCCCGCACGGACCAAAGCGCATAACAAACCGCCGCCGTCCAGACGATACGGATCACCCGCGAATCTATGCCCAGCGCTCGCATGCTCGATCAGCGTATCCGATCGTAGACCAGCGTGTTGACGAATTTTCTTCCGTCGGGGTTGGTTCCGCCCGCCGTGATCGTCATCCGGAGGCCGTCCGCGGAGATCACGCGTTTCGCGCGTACCGTCACTTCGCCCTTCAGTCGAAAGGTCTGCTCCACCGTTCGTTCGTCGACGGCCTTTAGCGACACCGTGTCGTAGCGCGAGCTTCCCGTTACTTTCGCTTCGCCTCCGCCGTAGCTCGCGACGAACTCGGTGACGTTGCGCTTCCCATCGCGCGAAACGGTCGTGTGACGAAACCGAACGTTGTCGCCCGCCTTCTCCCACACGCGAATCGATTCGCGCGGCGCGGGACCCGACCGATAGTCCGAAAGGGCGGCGTTAAAGCGCCATTCGCCGATTCCTAGATCGGCGGCCGCGAGCAACGCGACGAAGAGCATTTCGATAGTCTAGCTTCCGATGCTGCGCCGCGAATTTCTGCTCGCCTCCGCGTTCGCGCCTTTTGCGAAAGCTTCGCCTAACGCGCTGACGCTTTCCGCCGGACCATTGACACTCGAATTCGAACCCGAACTCGCCTTCGTCCGCTACGTCCGGCTCGGCGGCGACGAGGTCCTGCGCGGCATCTACGCCGCCGTGCGCGATTCCACATGGGGCACGGTCCCGCCCAAGGTGACGAACGTCCAAGTCAAAAAGCGCCGCGGCGGGTTCGAACTAACCTTCGACGTCGATTGCACCCAAGGCCCGATTTCGTTCGCTTGGCGCGGCGCGATTACCGGCGAAGCGGCGGGCACGCTGCGGTTCGCGATGGACGGTAGTGCGAAAACGAGCTTCCGGCGCAACCGCATCGGGTTCTGCGTCCTGCACCCGTTGAAGGAATGCGTCGGGCAAGACTACACCGCCGAGAAATCCGATGGTTCGAAAACGACCGGCAAGTTCCCCGAGCTAATCTCGCCGCACCAGCCCGTGATGGACCTTCGCGCCATTACGCATCGCGTCGCCGGAGCCGAAGCCGAGGTCCGCTTCGAAGGCGAAACTTTCGAGATGGAAGACCACCGCAACTGGACCGACGGTAATTTCAAAACCTACTGCACGCCGCTCGCGAAGCCATGGCCGGTGGATGTCCCGCAAGGGACGAACATCCGCCAAGCCGTGACGCTGACGATTCGCGGCGCGAAGGCGGCGAAGCCCTACCGCCCCGCGCCCCGCATCATGCTGTTTCCCACGGACCAATCCGTGGTGAAACTCCCCGCCATCGGTGTGACCCATCCGAGCGTCGCGCCGCAAGCCGCGCACCTCCGCGTCGATTGGCGGCCGGGCGAAGCGCTGCCCGCGTCGGAGCTTCCGCTCGAAATCGCCGCGCTCGTGGCGAAGCCCGCCGATCTCGACGAACTCGCCGCGAAGGCGCAAGGCCGTAACGTCGTCCGTTATTTGATCCTGCCGCCCACCGAATCGTCCACCTCGCGCGAATGGCTCACTCGCGCCCGAGCCGCGCTCAAGGGCGCGCCCGTCGGGGGCGGTACCAACGTCTTCTTCACCGAACTGAACCGCACGCGGCCCGATCCCGCTTGGCTCGACGTCGCCTGCTACTCGATCAATCCGCAGGTGCACGCCTTCGACAACCGCTCGCTGGTCGAGAATCTCGAGCCGCAGGGCGCGACCTTAGTCTCCGCTCGCGCGTTTCTCGGATCGGCGAAAGTCGCCGTAACTCCCGTCACGCTCGCGCAGCGCTTTAACCAGTTCTCGGGCAAGCCCAACCCGCCGGACCCGCGCGAGGGAACCCCGTTCGCCGCCGCCTGGTTCTCGGGCAGCGTCAAGTATCTGGCGGAAGCCGGAGCGGATAGCGTCACCTACGGCATGACGAAAGGCGCGGAGGCGCTCGCCCCGATCCTCGCGTATCAAGGTGGCTCCAGCCCGTGCGATGTCCGCCCTCTACGCTCCACGATGCCCCTGCGGGCCGTCGGGTTATGGCTCCGCAAAGACGGCCGCGAGCGGTTCCTGGCGATCAATCTTGAAGATCGACGCCAGATTGTCCGCCTCGACGAGAAAAAAGGCGGCTGGCGCTCCGCGACGGGGCAACGCTTCCGGGGTTTGAACAGTCTATACCTAGAGTTGGAGTTGGAACCCTATGCCATCGCTATTTTCGATCGCTAGCGCACTTGTTTTGGCTCAGCAGCCCGCCGCGCCCACGCAGGCCGAGGGCACCGAGCAGAAAACCGCCACCGTTTCGGGAATCGTCGTCAATCAACAGTCGGGCGAGCCGTTGCGCCGCGCCGACGTCACTCTCATGCCGGTACAAGGCGGGCGCACAGCCGCAGGGCCGCGAGCTGGGGGGCCCGAGGGTCCCGCCGGAACGAGGCGCGCCGCCACCGACCAGACCGGCAAGTTCTCGATTTCGGGCGTCGAACCCGGCCGCTACCAACTCTCCGCCCAGCGGCAGGGCTATTTGCAGGGGCGCTACGGCGCGCGCAAACCCCGGCAGATGGGTACCCAAATCGAAATCGCCGCCGGGCTGGAGTTAAAGGACCTGAAAATCGAGCTTACGCCGCAGGGCGTCATCACCGGTCGCGTGCTCGACGAAGAAGGCGAGCCTTTACAAAGTATTCAAGTCCAAGTGATGAGCCAGGGTTACGGCGCGGCGATGGGCATGGGACGAGGGGCGGGACGCGGAGCGAGGAGATTCATGCCTCAGGGTGGATCGGCCACCAACGACAAAGGCGAGTTCCGGATTACCAACGTCGCTCCCGGCGAAGTGATCCTCGAAGTCCGGCCCATGCGCTTCAATCCCATGCAGCAAACTTTGCCCGGCGAGAGCGGGGAAATGGGATACGTCGCCACTTACTATCCCGGCGTTACCGACGCCGCGCGCGCCCAGAAGATCCCCGTCGCCGCCGGAGCCGAACTCTCCGGGTTCGACATTCGCTTGCAAAAGACGCGCGTGTACCGCATTAAGGGCAAAGTGATCGACGGCGTCACCGGCGCTCCTGTCAAGAACTTCATGGCGATGACGATTCCGCGCGACAGTCCCGCCTTTTTCGGACCGATGGGCGGCGGCTTCCAGCGCCAGCCCGACGGATCGTTCGAGTTGCGGAACGTCACACCGGGTTCCTACACCCTCAACGTCCGCGGCGAGGGCCGCAACGGCATCAATCATCGGGAACGCATCGACGTCTCGGACAACGTAGAGGGTTTGGTGATCCGGGTCATGCCCGGCGTGGACATCGCCGGCCAGGTAATCGCCAAGGACCCCTCGAAACTCACCGTCTCCTCCGTCCGAGTGCAAGTCACGGACGCCGATACCGGCATGGGCTTCTTCGGAGGCGGATCCACCAAAGACGATGGAACGTTCACCGTCGAATCGGTCGGCACGGGCCGCTACCGCATCAACGCCTTCCTGCAGGACGGCTACATCGAGTCGATCAAGGTGGGCGAGCAGGAAACGCTCGGCAAGGATTTCGAGATCGCCGGAGGCACCGCCCCGCCCGTCAAGGTCTACGTCAGCCACGAGAGCGGAACGGTCACGGCGTCGGCGATGAACAACGATCAGCCGGCCACCACCGGATCGGTCGTACTGCTGCCGCGCGACAAGGACCTGCGGGTGCAGCCGTTCGTCAAGGTGAGTCCGGTGGACCAGTCCGGCTCCTGCACTCTGCGCGGGCTCGCGCCGGGCGAGTACATCGCCTTCGCCATGGAAGAACTCGAGTACGGCTTCTGGGACGACGACGAGATCATGAAGAAGATCGAATCGAAGGGTGTGAAAGTCTCCGTCGAGAAGAACGGCACTCACGCCCTGCAACTCAAACTGACGGAACTCCCGACGCCTTAGGCCAGCGCCGGGTAGTCCGTGTACCCTTTTTCCCCGCCGAAGTAAAACGTCGGGAGGCTCGGGCGATTCAGGGGCGCGCCTTCGGCGTAGCGCCGCACCAAATCGGGATTGGCGAGGAACGGCACGCCGAACGCGACCAGATCCGCCGTCCCGGCTTCAAGGGCCGCTTCGGCCGTCTCGCGATCGTAGCCGCCGTTCACCAGGATGGGTCCGCCGAAAATCGGCTTCAGCGTCGGATGAATCTGCTCCGAACCGTCGCTGAGCATGTGATCCTTCTTCACCGGATCCATCACGTGAAGGAAGAGAAGCTTGGCCTCGCGCGCGGCCCGCGCCACGGCGGAAAACGTCTCCAGCGGATTCGAGTCCCGCATGTCGTTGTAGGGATTGTTCGGCGAGATGCGCAATCCCGTTCGCTCCCCGCCTACCGCGGCGGTAACCGCCTCCACCACCTCGCGCAACAGCCGAACGCGATTCTCGACGGAGCCGCCGTATAGGTCGGTGCGGCGGTTCGATCCGTCGCGCAAGAATTGATCGATCAGGTAGCCGTTGGCGGCGTGAATCTCGACCCCGTCGAATCCGGCGTCGATCGCGAGCTTCGCCGCCCGGGCGTAGTCGGCGACGATGCCGGGAAGTTCGGCGGCGTCGAGCGCTCGCGGTACGACGTAGGGCTTTTTCCCCAGCGGTGTGTGAGTTTCTCCCTGAGCGGCGATCGCCGACGGCCCCACCGGTAACTCGCCGTTCAGGAAATCCGGGTGCGACACGCGCCCCATGTGCCACAACTGAAGAAGGATTCGCCCGCCCGCCGCGTGAACGGCCTGCGTCACGGCACGCCAGCCGTCGCGGTGCGATTCGGTATAGATTCCGGGCGCGCCCACCCAGCCGTGACCCTGCGCCGAAATCGACGTCGCCTCGGTGACGATCAGCCCGGCGCTCGCGCGTTGCCGGTAATACTCGACTTGCAGTTCGCTAGGAGTACCGGCGGCCTGCGCCCGGCCCCGGGTCATCGGAGCCATCACGAAACGGTTGCGCAACGGCAAACCGCCCAACGAGTAAGGTTCGAAGAGTTTCATCGCAATCGCTTAGATGACGATCTAAGCGACGGGGATGCGTTACCTTGCGGCGAGAAGCGCCCGAAGGTGACGCGCGCGTTCCGGCGAGCGCAGTTGCCGCAAGGCCTTCGCCTCGATCTGGCGAATCCGTTCCCGCGTTACGTCGAACTCCTGCCCGATTTCCTCGAGCGTGTGTTCGCGTTCGCAACCGATGCCGAACCGGAGCCGGATGACCTTCTCCTCCTTGGGAGACAAGGTCTTTAGAATGTTGGCCGTCTCGTCGCGGACGTTGCCCTCGATCACGGCGTCGACGGGCGAGCCCACCCAGCGGTCCTCGATCAGATCGCCCAGCGCGGATTCGCCGTCGCGACCGACGGGCGTTTCGAGCGACACCGGATCGCGCGAGATCGTCTTTAGTTTCTGCACTTTCTCGACCGGGATGTCCATCCGGCGCGAGATTTCGTCGTTGGTCGGCGCGCGCCCGAGTTCCTTCTCGAGTTCCCGCGTCGCCCGCAGAAACTTGTTCATGGACTCGTTCATGTGCACCGGGATACGAATGGTGCGCGATTGGTCGGCGATGGCGCGCGTGATCGCCTGCCGAATCCACCACGTCGCGTAGGTCGAGAATTTGTATCCGCGCCGGTATTCGAATTTGTCGGCGGCACGCATCAAGCCGATGTTGCCTTCTTGAATCAAATCAAGAAGATGCAAGCCGCGATTGACGTACTTTTTGGCGACCGAAACCACCAGGCGCAGGTTCGCCTCGACTAGGTCTTTTTTCGCCCGCTCGGCCTCGATTTCGCCGACGCGGATCACCTGCAAAGAGTGCTTCAGGTCTTTGAGCGGCGCGCCCGCGATCGCCTCGCGCTTGCGGATTTCGCGCTTCAGTTCCCGCACCCGCGCCTGCGCGGCGGCGGAAGTTTTCTCTTCCAGGCGGTGGCGTTCGGCGTCGAGATGGGAAATCTCCTCCACCGTACGCTCGATCTCCTTCGAGAACTGCTTCCAGCGGATTAACTGCCATGGAATCTGCCGGATGGCGAGGGAGCACTCGACTTTCGAACGGTTCAGCTTCCCGAGCGCCTTGCGCTTGACCTTCTTGTTCGAAAGCGGAATCGCTTCCCACTTCTCGGCCAACTGCGTTTGCTTTTTGTGGGCGGAGGTGAAATCCGTGAATTGCGCGCTCACCTGAGTGCGGCGCTTCTCCTCGGCCGACGGATTCTCTTCGAAATCGCCGATATCGACGAGATCGTCCAAGTCCTGCGCGCCTTTTCGGAGTTGCTCGCAGAAATCGAGCACCATCAACTGCACTAGCGCCGACCGGCTGATCGCCTTCTGAGCGCGCAGCTTGCCGCGCTCCATCCGGCGGGCCAACTCCACTTCGCCCTCGCGCGTGAGAAGCGGAACCGCCCCCATTTCACGGAGATAGACGCGGACCGGGTCGTCGGTATAAATCGATTCTTCGACTTGGGGAGCGGCGTCCTCCCCTTCCTGCACCTCTTCGGGATGGAAAAACGTAGGCTCTTCGTCGAACGGTATCCCGAGCGGTTCGCGGCCCTCTGTCGCTATATCTTCGTATGGTTCCAAGTTATTCGTTTACCTCCGCACGGACTTCCAGCCGCTTCATCCGAACAGACGGAATAAGTCCAGGTCCCGCTGAGGGAGCCCCGGAGAATCCAAATTTCGGGGGACGTCGGTGGCGATCTTGCCGGTTGGTTGTGCGGGGCGGCGTCCGACCGAGAAATTCCATGGCATTCGCATCGTGCGGTCCAAGACCGGGTGATTCTCGCGTCGCGCCCTACTCGCCTTAACAGCCAGATGAGTATAACATCAAAATCCGGTCCCGTTAAGTCCCAAATAGAGAGATGCCCGAGACGGCGCTAGGTTACAGTAACTCACTCCGGTTTCCTAGAAGGAGTGCGGTTAGGTTTCGATTTTTCTATTTCCAGTCAATCGCTTACAAGCGATTACGATCTTTTTTGGCGCATCAGGCTCTTGATCTCGTTCAAGAAAGCCTCTTCGTCTTGAAAGTCCCGGTACACGGAGGCGAACCGCACATACGCAATCTTGTCAAGAGTTTGTAGCCGATTCACGATCGTTTCGCCAATCTCGCCGGTGGTTAATTCCCGCTCGGGACTTTCGTTCAGCTTCGCTTCGATCTCATCGACGAGAGCGGCTAGTTGGGCGACCGGAATAGGGCGTTTCTCGGCGGCTTTTAGGAGTCCGTTCAACACTTTCTGGCGGTCGAACTGCTCCCGGCGGCCGTCTTTCTTGATTACCATGTACGGAATCTCGTCGATCCGTTCGTAGGTGGTGAACCGGCGCTCGCAGGACAGACACTCGCGGCGCCGGCGGATGGAATCGCCTTCCTTGCTCTCGCGGGAGTCGATCACCTTGTCTTCGAGGAAACCGCAAAACGGGCAGCGCATTAGGCCGTTCCCTTCGTCTCGCGGCCTAGGCCGCGAAGACCGGCGAACGTCAGGCCACGCCGCAGAGCGAAGAACGATCCCACCGGGACGATCGCCGCGAACCCGATGCCCCAGAACAAGATACCGGCGGTCACGGCGGGCTCCGCCGCGATCCCGAACAATTGGGTCAACACCAGCGCCGCCGCCACCTGGACCCCGCCGCCGACGCCGGGAATCTGGACGACGCTCGCGAAGCTCACAAATCCGAGAATCGTTAGCGAATCCATGGCGGTCAGGTGCTGGGTAGGGGCGAAACCCTTGAAAATACAATAATAACAGGCACCGATCAGCGCCCATTCGGCCAGCGTATAGACGAGGACCAAGGCGAGTGCCTTCGCGTCGCGGGTGGCGGCCACCCCGGTAGCCAGCGAATCGGCGAACCCAGCGACTTTCGGCCACTGGGATAGCCATCGAGGAGCGTCCCCGGAAAACATCCGGCACGCCAGCAGCGCGCCCGCCGCCACCCCACCCAGCCCGAGGCTCGCCCGGCCCCCGAATTGAAGCACCCAGGCGACTTCCGGACCTACCTCCACCGCCCGCGAGCGGTCCACCGCCGACAGCGCGATTCCGAACAGCAGCAACACCATCACGAGATCGGTGACTCGTTCGAGCACCCACACCGCCACCTGGGACGCCAGCGTCACGCCTTCCGCCCGGGCGATCAACAGAGGGCGCACGATTTCGGCGGCGCGGCCGAAGATCACCCCCGCCGTGAATCCGATGCAGGTGTTCTCGATCAGCCTCCACAACGGCGCGTGGGGCGCGACCGGACGCATCATCGCCTGCCAGCGTAACGCGCGGCCCGCGTAAGTGGCGAGAACCAAAACCGCCGACGCCGCCATCCAGCCCGCGTCGAGATTGCGGAAGCTATCGAAGAAAAGGCGGAAGTCGAATCCCCAACTCACTTGCGCCGCCGGTGGTGAGAGAGGGTGGTTCGGGCTAGAATGTGGTGATCCCGCTCAGGTTTCCGAGCATTTCGGGCGAACTTATTATGGCAAATCCTCGTTCCTTGAAATGGAATGGCAACTCTGGCGGCGGTACATCCGGGATTCGAGACGGGAGCTTCGGTTTCCGCCGTCCGCCGGCCGCGGGGAAACGGTTTGGATAACGCACTCGACGGCGACGCCTTACTCGTGGAGCGGTGTCTCTCGGGCGAGGATTCGGCTTGGGAAGATTTGGTCAAGGTCCACACAAAGCGGGTGTACTCGATCTGCTACCGCTTTACGGGCAGCGATTCCTCGGCGCAGGATTTGACGCAGGAAGTGTTCCTCCGGATTTTCCGGACGCTCAAGAGTTTTCGCGCGGGCGAGGGTTCGTTCGTCGTATGGCTTTCTCGGCTGACGCGTAACCTGCTGATCGACCATTACCGCCGCACGCGATCGGAGCGCGTCACCGATTCGATCGAGGAGCAAATTCCCCTGCTCGAAGAGAAGACGGCGGTCACTTCGCGGACCGATAGCATGCTGGCCGGGCGCGAGGCCAGCGAATTGTTGCAGGCGGCGCTCCAAAAGCTGTCGCCCGAGTTGCGGGAAACGGTGATCTTGCGCGACATCGAGGAAATGGAATATCGCGAGATCGCGCAAGCGCTGAACGTTCCCGAAGGTACGGTAAAATCGCGGCTCAACCGGGGCCGCGCGGAATTGGCGCGCGTGTTGCGGCGGCGTAAGGTAACGGTATGAACGAGAACGAGAAAAAGCTCAACTGCACCGACATCGAGCTGCTCCTCTCGGACTACGTCGACGCGACGCTCGACCGGGAGACGCGCGCGGCGTTCGAGCGCCACCTGCCCGAGTGCCCCGCGTGCGCCGAGACGCTGGCCGACGTGCGCGAGGCGATGGCCTTCACCGAACGGTGCGCCGCCGTCGAGCCGCCGCCCGAACTGATCACGCGGATCATGCACGAGTTGCCGGTGGCGCGGCAGGAAGTTCGCCGCGGGCGAGGGGTGTCCGGGTGGCTGTCGAAGGCGTTGCGCCCGGTGTTGCAGCCGCGCTTCGCCATGGGCATGGCGATGACGATTTTGTCGTTCTCGATGCTCGGCCGGGCCACCGGTCCGCTGAAGCCGATCCGGCCCGCCGATCTCGACCCCGCCAAAGTATGGGCGTCGATCGACGACCAGGCGCATCGCGCTTGGAATAACGCGGTGAAGTATTACGAGAGTTTGAAGTTCGTGTACGAAATCCAGACCCGTCTGCGCGAATGGAGCGAGGACGAGGCGGAGCAACAAGCCGCCGCGCCCGCCGTTCCCGCCGATCCCAAGGGGAGCCAAGGGTCGGAGGAGAAGAAGTAATGGAAGAAACGATCACCACTTCCGCCCAGGCGCAGGCCGCCGAACCGGCGACCGAAGCGACCGTTGGATTTTGCCGCACGTGCGGGGCGCGGCTGACCGACTCGACAAAGCGGTTGGCGTTCGGAACGTTGTTCTGCGCGGAGCACGTCCCCACCACCGGGACCGGACCCGTCGTCGAGCCGCCGTCGCCTTACTCCGCCGGCGCCGGGGGCGCGATACCCGCGAACGTGTCCGCCGGTTTGGCCTTCATCCTGGGGTTGATTCCCGGCGTCGGCGCGATCTACAACGGCCAATACGCGAAAGGCTTCGTCCACGCCCTGGTGTTCGGGCTGCTCGTCTCCATTTCGAGTTCGGACGAATTGGCGGGCGGCCTGGAACCGTTGTTCGGCATGCTGGCCGGGCTCTGGGTGTTCTACATGGCGTTCGAGGCGTACCACACCGCGAAGCGCCGCGCGATGGGCGTGCCGGTGGACGAGTTTTCGAGCGTTATGCCGCTGGCGGGCGGCGGGGGCGTTCCCTTCGCGCCCGTGTTGCTGATCGCGCTGGGCGTCCTGTTTCTACTGTCGAATTTCGGCCTGCTGCGGCTGTCGCAACTGATGCGGTTCTGGCCGGTGCTGTTGATCGTGCTGGGCGCGGGCATGCTCTTGAATCGCGTGCGCGGAGCCGCGTCCGATTCGCCCGCCTCCGAAGCGAAGGAGTTCGGCCGTGAATAGCGTCAGCGCCTTGGCGCGCGCCCTGCGGGGACCGTTAATGCTGACCACGTTCGGCACGCTGCTTTCGATCGACTACGGCGGCGGCGCGGGGATCCAAACCACTTGGCCGGTGCTGATCATCGTCTACGGCGTCTTGCGGCTCGCGGAGGCGACGCTGCCGAAAAACGCCGGTCCGGCCGATCCCGGCCTGGGCCAGCCCGGAGGTTTGTCATGAAGCGCGGTTCTTTGGTTTTCCCGCTCATTCTGATCCTGTTGGGCGGGTTGTTCCTGGCGAACAACCTGAACCCGGATCTTTCACTGATCTCGATCGTCGGCAAGTATTGGCCCACCATTCTGATCGTGTGGGGCTTGCTGCGCGCGGGCGAAATCGTTTACACCTACTTCCGCGGTTTGCCGCTGCCGCGCTACGGGCTGGCGGGCGGCGAATGGTTCGCCGTGGTGTTCGTCTCGTTTATCGGCCTGGGATTGATGGGCTACACCCGATTCGCCCCGGCCGCGCGATTGAGCATGCGCGGCGTGGAGTTGTTCGGCCAAGCCTACGACTATCCGGTGTCGGGCAAGGTCGCCGCGGCGGGCGCGCAGCGTTTGTTGATCGAGAATCTGCGCGGTAACGCGCGAGTGGTAGCGGGCGACGTCACGGAGGTTCAGGTGACCGGGCGCACGACGGTCCGCGCGCTCACCGACGAGGAAGCGAAGCGGATCCACGAGAGAATGCCGCTCGAAGTGCTCGCCCAAGGCTCGCAGATCGTGGTGCGGTCCAATCAGGAGCGCGCCAACACCGGCGACGCTCGGGTGACCACCGATCTTGAAATCACGGTGCCCAAGACCTTCCACGTCGATTGCCGGGGACGGCGCGGCGATTTCGACATCCACGGAATTTCGGGTAACGTCTCGATCGAGAGCGATAACGCCGGAGTGCGCCTGCAGGATATCGGCGGTAACGTTACGGCGGACTTGCGGCGGTCCGATATCGTGCGGGCGGTCAACGTGAAGGGCAACGTGGAATTGCGCGGTCGCGGCAACGATCTGGAACTCGAAAACGTCGAGGGCGTCGTAAACGTGCTCGCATCCTATTCGGGCGACCTACAGTTCCGCAACCTAGCGAAGCCGATGCGCTACGAAAGCAGCGCGTCGAAGGTGGCCGTCGAGAAAGTCACCGGGTACGTGCGCCTTTCGCGCGGAGAACTCACCGCCTCGAAGCTGGTAGGCCCGGTGCGGATCAACTCGGGGACGAAAGACGTGCGGGTGAGCGATTTCACGAACTCGCTCGAGATCGACGTGGACCGCGGCGACATCGAGTTGCGTCCGGGTACGACGCCCGTCGCCAAGATGGACGTGAAGACCTCGAACGGCGATATCGAACTCGCGCTGCCCGAGAACGCCAAGGTGGACCTGAAGGGCGTCACTAATCGCGGTGAAACGGATATCGATTTCCCCGGCTTGAAGTCCGAGAGCGAAGGGCGCGGCGGGATCGTTCGCGGCGGAGTCGCCGGAGGTTCGATGGTGGCGCTGCACACCTCGCGCGGATCGGTCACGGTGCGCAAAGCGACGGCGGGCGATACTGGCGACTGGTTGACGACCGACGCGCCCGGCGTACCGAAACCTCCCAAACCGGCCATGCCGCCGACCGCTCCGCTGAAGGTGGAAAAGCAGTAACGCGGTTTACGTCAGCCGGACGATCAGGTCCATCACGTTGGTGCCCGTAGGCCCGGTGACGACCAGATCGCCGAGCGCGGCGAAGAAGGGATACGAGTTGTTCTCCTCCAAATGGGCCTCGGCGACGAGGCCCATTTTTTTCGCCCGCGCGACCGTGTCGTTGGCGGCGATCGCGCCCGCCGCGTCCGTCGGCCCGTCGGTACCGTCGGTACCCGCGCTGAGCACCACCGCAGGCTCCTCGATGCCCGCCAGTTCGATCGCCGCCGCCAGCGCCAGTTCCTGATTGCGCCCGCCTTTCCCTTTGCCGCGCAGCGTGACGGTCGTCTCGCCGCCCGCGACGAGGCAGCCGCGTTCGCGAGCGATCCGCGCGCCCACTTCCCGAGCCTCCCCGTCGAGCGTAGTCGAGAGCAAGCGCGTTTCGTAGCCCAGTTCCCGGGCCTTGGCCACCGCCGCCTCGGCGGCGAGGCGGTTGCTTCCCACGACGAGATTCTCGACCCGGTCGAGCGATTTCGGCGTCTCCGCGCCGCTCGCGATCCGCTCTCGCACGGCGGCCGGAACGCGGTCCCAGAGCGAGTAGCGTTCGAGAATCGCGCGAGCTTCGGCGGCGGTCGAGGAATCGGATACCGTCGGCCCCGAACCGATAACGTCGAGGTTGTCGCCGATCACGTCGCTCAAGATCAGGCTGACGACGCGGGCGGGCGCGGCGATTCGCGCGAGATGCCCGCCCTTGATCGCCGACAAGTGCTTGCGCACGCAATTCAACTCGTGGATGTTCGCCCCGCAGGCGAGCATCAGCGCGGTGGTCTCTTGTTTATCGGCGAGCGTAATTCCGGGGGCGGGCAGCGGCATCAACGCCGAAGCGCCGCCCGAAATCAGGCACAGCAGCGTTTCGCCTTCGCGCGCTTGCGCGGCGATTTCCGCGATCCGCTTCGCCCCGGCGACGCCGCGCTCGTCGGGCAGGGGATGACCCGCTTCGCGCCACTCGATCCGGGCGAGCGGAAGCGCGTGACCGTCTTTTGTAGTCGCGCATCCGCCCAGAACGCGATCGCCCAGAAACGTTTCGGCCGCGCGCGCCATCGTGGCGGCGGCCTTGCCCGCGCCGACCACCCAGACCGGCGTATCGAGCGCGAGTCTCTCCAGCGCGGCGCGAACGGCCTCCTCCGGGTCGGCGGCGCGCAGGGCGGCGTCGAAAATCGCTCGGGCGTCGCGGCGTAGATCGCGCATATCTGCTCAGAACAACGGCAACCGCAAGATGGCCGCGACATGCGTTGTGGGTTCGCGGTCGTCCACTTCGATGCGGTACTCGGCCTTCGAATACCATTCGCGGCGGGCGCGATAGAGCCGCCGCATGCCGTCGAGATCGCGCGCGAGAGGCCGGTGCTGCGAGCGGGCGACGCGCGATTCGACGATCTCGAGAGGACAGTCGAGCCAAATGGCGACTCCGTTGCCCACGAGCAGTTCTTGATTGCGCGGTTGCGCGAACGCGCCGCCGCCCAGCGCGACCACGTAGGGCTGCCCGCTCTCGATCTCGCGCACCACGCGGCGCAGGGCGCGATGCTCGATACCGCGGAAGGCCTCCTCGCCGCGCGTTTCGAACAGGCTCGGGACGCTTTCGCCCTCGGCGCGCTCGATCTCGTGATCGAGATCGACGAAGCGCCAGCCCAACTCGTCGGCCAGCAGCCGCCCCACCGTCGATTTGCCGCAGCCCATAAACCCGACGAGATAGATCCCCGGCGTGCGCTTGAGGGTGAGAATCACGCGTCCGCGACTCCGTTGGCGCGTACGAGAATCCGATCCACCAGCGCGGGAAACAGCCGGGACGCGGCGATTAGCGCCCAAGCCTTGCGCGGGACGACGATCGTGCGCGCGCCGCGCTCCAGCCCCTCGGCGATTTCCGCGGCGACGCGTTGCGGCGTCACTTCGCCCGGCCGGCCGCGCTTGGCCGCGTTGGGCGGCGGACCGCCCAGCACGTGCTTATGAAACTCCGTGGCTACGAATCCCGGACACACGAGCATCGCGTGAATTCCGTCGCCCGCCAGCTCCATCCGCAACCCGTCGGTGAAGGCGTGGAGCGCGAACTTCGTCGACGAATACAGCGTGAACCACGGCATAGCGATCTGGCCCGCCACCGAGCCGACGTTGACGATCGCGCCGCGTTTGCGTTCGCGCATGCCCGGAACGACGAGTTGCGCGAGGTCGAGCGCGGCGAAAAAATTCAACTCGAACATGTGCCGCACGTCGTCCATCGGCGCGCGCCAGGCGGGCGCGGATACGCCCAGCCCGGCGTTGTTGATCAGGATGTCGATGCGGCCGAAATGCGCGAGCGCGCTCTCGACGGCCGAGTAGCGCTGTTTGGGGTCGAGTAGATCGGCGGGGACGGCCAGATCGCCCGCCACCGCCAGCGAATCGAGCCGGGCTTTGTTGCGCGCCACCAGCGCGATCTTCGCGCCGCGCCGCCGGAACTCCCCGACGCAGGCCGCGCCGATGCCCTCCGAAGCGCCCGTGACCATCACCACCGAATCCTGTAGCCGCACTCGCAAAGCCGATAATACTAGCATGCAGCCGCGACTCCTCCCGTTGTTCCCGCTAGGGTTGGTTTTGTTCCCCGGCGAGCGTTTGCCGCTACACATTTTCGAGGATCGCTACAAGCGAATGATCGAAACGGTGGAACGTTCCCGCGACGAGTTCGGCGTGGTGCTGGCCTCCGAAAAAGGCATCGCCAACTGCGGCTGCACCGCGGCCGTCGATGAAGTGCTGCGCCGTTACCCCGACGGCCGGTCGGACATTTTGGCGATCGGGCGGCGGCGGTTCGAGATCGACCGGGTGAACGACGAGGAACCGTATCTGCGCGCCGACGTTACGTTCTACGACGACGAGGACGACGCGCTGGGCGATCCGGCGACGCGCCGGAAACTGGCCGAGATCGGCGAGACGATGGGCGAGGGCGACCCGTTGAGCGTCGACGATCCGAAGTTGAGTTTCGCGCTAGCGCAGCGGCTTTCCGAAACCGACATCCGCCAGGCGCTGTTGACGCTCCGCTCCGAGGCCGCGCGCATCGAGCGTCTGGCGCAAGTTCTTCCGCGCACGGCGGCGCAACGTAAGCTGACGGAGACGATGCGGACGCTCGCGCCGCGCAACGGCCACGCCAAGCACTTGCAGGGACCGGCGGGATCGTGATCCGACAGCATTTGACCGTCGACGCCGACGACACATTGTGGGAGAACAACGTGTACTTCGAGCTCGCCTTCGACGGCTTCTGCGACTACTTGAATCACTCGTCGCTGACGCCGGACGAGGTGCGCGCGCGGCTGGACGAGATCGAAATCGAGAACATCGCGGTACACGGTTACGGCGCGGAGAATTTCGCGCGCGGGCTGCGCGACTGTTTTTGCGCCTTGGCGGAGCGCCCGGCGACCGCCGCCGATTTGGAGTACGTCACCGCGCTCGCGCTGGGCGTGCGGGAGCGTCCGCTCGAGTTGATCGAGGGCGTCGCGGAGACGCTGGCCGAATTGAGCGACCGCCACGAACTGGTGATGTTCACCAAAGGCGACGTAGCGGAGCAGCGGGCGAAGATCGAGCGGTCGGGAATCGCGCGGTTCTTCGATCACGCGGCGATCGTGCGCGAGAAGGACGTAGCCGCCTACGAGGCGCTGCACCGCGAGCGCGACTTTCGCCCGGGGCGTGCGTGGATGATCGGCAACTCGCCGAAATCGGACATTAATCCGTCGCTCGCCGCGGGATGGAACGCGGCGTTCGTCCCGCACGAGCGGACTTGGACGCTGGAGCGCACGGGGTTGGTCAATCCCGGTCCAGGGCGGCTGCTTGTCTTAGAACGCTTCCCGGATCTTCTCCGGCACTTCTAGCTCGCGAATAAGGGATCGTCGCGCTGGTATTGCGCCGCCGCTCGCCGCATGCTGAGGGCATGCGAGTGGAGGAGATCGGAGTGGAGCCGCGGTTGGCCAAAATGGAAACGGCGGTGCAAAGCGTGGGTGTGAGCGTGCAGCCCGTGGCCCCGATCCAAGATACGGTGGACTTGAGCGGCGACGTAATGCGCGTGTTGAAGGACGAACGCCGGTTAGCGGCCGAGAACCCAACGCCCGGCCAGATCGAGTAACGGGCCCGGGAACACGCCAAAGGCGAGAGTCGCGAGAGCCGCCGCCCAGATCGTCGCGTTGAGCGTCGGCGACAGCGGTTCCAGACGCTCCGCCGCCTCGCCCGGCGCGTGCATGTACATCACGACCAGGACGCGCAAGTAGTAGAACGCCGCGATGGCGGAGTTGAGCAGTCCCGCGACGGTGAGCCACACCAGATGCGAATCGAGCGCGGCGCGGAAGATATAGAACTTGCCGAAGAATCCGGCGGTGAGCGGCACGCCGATCAGGCTCAGCAGGAAAATCGCGAGTAGCGCGGCCATGGCCGGCTGACGCTCGGCGAGACCGGAGAAATCCTCGATGGCGACGAAGCGCTCGCCCTTGCGCGCGAAGTGGCCGACGACGGCGAACGCGCCGACGTTCATGATCGCGTACGAGGCCAAGTAGAACATCACCGCTTGCGTGCCGACCTCCGAATGCGCGGCGACGGCGACGAGCACGTAGCCGGCGTTGGCGATCGAGGAGTAAGCGAGCAGCCGCTTGATGTTCGATTGCCGTAGCGCGGCGAGATTGCCGATGACCATCGTGGCGAGCGCGACGACGCCGACCAGCGGCACCCAGCGGTCGCTTACCGGTTCGAACGCGGTGACAAAGACGCGCAGGAATACCGCGAAGGCGGCCGCTTTCGGACCGGCGGTCATAAACGCGGTTACCGGCGTGGGCGCGCCTTGATACACGTCCGGCGCCCACATCTGGAACGGCGCGGCGGAGACCTTGAACGCGAAGCCCACCGCGAGCAACGCGGCGGCGAGGCCCACCAGAGCGGGCGACTGCGCGAAGTTCGCGCCGCCCAGCACCGCGCGGATTTCGGCGAGATTCGTAGTACCCGTGAGGCCGTAAATCCAGGCGATGCCGTAGAGCAGAAACGCCGTGGCGAACGAGCCGAGCAAGAAGTATTTGATCGCCGATTCGTTGTTTCGCTGGTCGTCGCGCAAATATCCGGCGAGCACGTAGGAGGCGATCGAGGAAATCTCGATGCCGATGAAGACCATGATCAACTCGTTGGCCGACGCCATTACGCATTGGCCGACGATCGAAAACAGCAGTAGAGCGTAGTACTCGCCCTGCTGGTGATTCTCGCGGTCGAGGTAGTCGAGCGAGAGCAGGATCGTAAGCAGTCCGACGCCGCAGACGAGTACCCGGAAGAACGTCGCGAAACCGTCGGCCACGATCATCCCGCCAAACGCCGGACCCGGGAAATTCATCGCGAACAACGCGAACCCGATCGCCAACGCGAGCGCGAGCGCGGCTAGCCACGCCAGCGTCTTCTTCGCCCGCGTGAGCGGTTCGAGAACCATGATCGCGGTGCCGAACAGCGTCAGGATAATCTCCGGCATAAACCGGTGGAGTTCGGCGGCGGAAGGCCAGAAGTTAGTCGGCACGGACGGCCTCCGCGGAGACGGTGCGTGGAGCTTCCACGCGGAAAGCTTCGTTACCGCGTGGCGATGCCACGCGAAAATCGATGTTCACTTTAGTTTGTTCCAGCGTGCGGGCGTTCGAGGCGGTCACCGGGGCGAGGAAGCCCTGCGCGGCCACGCCCATCCAGACCATCAGGACGACCAGCGGCGCGACGGCCACCCACTCGCGAAGATTGAGATCGGGCATGTGGTGCGAAAGGTCTTCCGAGGCCCGGCCGTAGAAGACTCGCTGATAGAGCCACAACATGTAGCAAGCCGAGAGGATCACGCCCAGCGCCGCGAATACCGCCCATCCGAAGTTCGCCATGGCGGCGCCCTGCAGGACGAGAAACTCGCCGACGAAGTTGTTGAGCGTCGGCAACCCCACCGAGGCGAGAGTCGTGATCAGGAAGACGATCGCGAGTTTGGGCGCCGGATTCGCGACTCCACCGTAATCGGCGATCTCGAGCGAATGCCGCCGCTCGTACATCATGCCCACCAGCATGAAGAGCGCGCCGGTCGAGATCCCGTGGTTGAGCATCTGATAGACCGCTCCGTCGAGCGCCACTTGGTTGAAGCTGAAGATGCCCAGCACGACGAAGCCTAAGTGCGAAACCGACGAGTACGCCACCAACTTCTTCATGTTCGGCTGCACCAAGGCGACCAGCGCTCCGTAAACGATGCCGATGATGGCGAGCGCGGCGATCCAGGGAGCGCACTCGCGCGCCGCGCCGGGGAACAGCGGCAGGCAGTAGCGAACCAGTCCGTAGGTGCCCATCTTGAGCATCACGGAGGCCAGCATCACGGAACCGGCGGTGGGCGCTTCGACGTGGGCGTCCGGCAACCAAGTGTGCAGCGGGAACAGCGGCACCTTGATCGCAAACGCGAAGAAGAACGCGAGGAACAGCGGCATCGCTTCGGCCGGCGTCAGTTGCAGTTGTCCCGACGCCATTTGGGACAGGATCACCGTGTAATCGAACGTGCCGGCCTTGAGATACAGATACACGATAGCCGCGAGCATCAGCACGCTGCCCACCATCGTGTAGAGGAAGAACTTCACCGCCGCGTAAATGCGCCGCTCGTGCCCCCAAATGCCGATCAGGAAGTACATCGGCACCAGGCCGACTTCCCAAAACACGTAGTAGACGAACAGATCGAGCGAAACGAACACGCCGATCATCCCGAAGGCGAGCAGGATGAGAAACGCGTAGTATTCCTTGATGCGCCGGTCGATGTAGTTCCACGAGATCAGCACCGCGAGCGGCGTGAGGAACGTGGTGAGGATCACCAGCCACAGCGACAGCCCGTCGATGCCGATGTGATAGCGGATCATCGGCGAGCGAATCCATTCGATATCGGTCTCGAAGGAGTAGACGCCGGGATTCGCGAGTACCGGCCCGATCAAGCCCAGCGAGACGACGAACATCAGCAGCGAGAAGCCGAGCGCGAATCGCTTGACGAGGTCCGTGGGAACGATCAACGCCAGCAAAAACCCGACGAGCGGAAGGAAGAGAACGGCGTCGAGCAGCATTTAGCGGCTTCCTCCCATAAGAGTCATCGCCACCACCAGGAACACCGCTCCGGCGACCACCCACGTGGCATAGCCGCGAATGTTACCGCCTTGTAGATGTCGCAACCCGCCGCCGATGCCGCGCGCCAGCGATCCCGCTCCGTTCACGATGCCGTCGATGAAACCGGCGTCGACGCCCTTCCACAACAAATCGCGGGAGCCTTGCGCGATGGGCGTGACGATCGAGACGTCGTAGACCTCGTCGACGAAGTACTTGTTGTAGATCAGCGTGTGGAGTGTCTTGAAGCGGTTGGCGAGCGCGTCCGGCAATCCGGGCGAGAACACGTACATCACGTAAGCCAGCGCGATACCGATCACGCCCGCGGAAATGGCGATCAGTTCCAAAACGCCGTCGTGCTCCGCGTGGCCTTCGCCCAAGACCGGCACGAGCCAGTCCACGATATGGATCGAGCCGCCGCCGAGCGACAGAATCGCCAGCACGATCAAGGGAAACGTCATGACAAATGGAGATTCGTGCGGATGCGCGTGGCCGCGATACTCGCCGAAGAAGGTCATGAACATCGCGCGCGAGACGTAGAACGCGGTCATCCCGGCGGTGACCACGCCCACCCAGTACATCCAGGGCGCGTGCGCGTGCGCGGCCAAGAGAATCGCGTCTTTCGAATAGTGTCCAGAAAACGGCGGAATACCCGCGATCGCCACCCAGGCGCAGCACAGCGTCCAGAACGTCAACGGAATTTTCTTGCGCAAGCCGCCCATGTGCCGCATGTCCTGCTCGTGGTGGCAGGCGTGGATCACGCTGCCCGCGCCGAGGAAGAGCAGCGCCTTGAAGAAGGCGTGCGTGACGACGTGGAACATGCCCGCCGAGTACGCGCCGACGCCCAAGCCGACGAACATGTAGCCCAACTGCGAAACCGTCGAGTACGCGAACACTTTCTTGATGTCGTTCTGCGCCAGACCCATCGTCGCGGCGAAGAACGCCGTGAGCAGCCCGACGATCGCGACGGTCTCCATCGCAATGGGCGCAAGGTTAAACAACGAGGACGACCGCGCCACCATGTAGACGCCCGCGGTGACCATCGTCGCCGCGTGGATCAGCGCGGAGACGGGCGTCGGTCCGGCCATCGCGTCCGGCAGCCAAACGTAAAGCGGAACTTGCGCCGATTTTCCCGTCGCGCCGACGAGCAATAGCAGACAGATGGCGGTGATCACGCCCGCCGAAGTCTCCGGCGTCATCGCCGCCGCCTTGCCGAACACCGTTCCGAAATCGAGCGTCCCGAAGTGGATTACGATCAGGAACATTGCAAGCGAAAATCCGAAGTCGCCCACGCGGTTGACGATGAACGCTTTCTTACCGGCGTCGGTCGCGAAGTTTTCGAGGAAGTAGAACCCGATGAGCAGGTAGCTGCACAAGCCCACGCCTTCCCACCCGATAAACAGGATCAGGAAGTTCGCGCCCAGTACCAGCACCAGCATGAAGAACATGAACAGGTTGAGGTACGCGAAGAAGCGGTAGTAGCCGTCCTCGTGCGCCATGTAGCCGACGGCGTAAATGTGAATCAGCGACCCGATGCCGGTGACCACGAGCAGCATCACCGATGTGAGCCGGTCCACCGCGAAATCGACACCGACCGAGAACGTTCCGGCGGCGAACCAGGTAAAGTAGCGCTCGACGTGCGGAGCTTCGAGCGTGCCGAGCGCCGCCAGCACCTTTACCACCCACAGAAAGCTCAGTACGACGCTGCCCACCGCCGCCGCGTTCACGAACGCTTTCGGCATGCGCTTGCCCAGCGTGCCGTTCAGCAAAAAGCCCAGGAGCGGAAAGATCGGGATCAGCCAGAGTTGTTGGGATTCTTGCATGAGTTAGAGTTTCAGCCGGTCCACGTCGTCCACTTCGAGCGATTCGCGATTCTTAAACACGGTGAGAATGATCGCCAAACCCACGGCCGCTTCCGCCGCCGCCACCACCATCACGAAGAAGCTGTAGATTTGTCCATCCACTTGCTTCATCTGATAAGAGAAGGCGACGAAGCTGAGGTTGACGGCGTTGAGCATCAACTCGATCGACATAAAAATCGTGATCAGGTTGCGGCGGAACAGAAATCCGCAGATGCCGAGCGAGAACAGCACCGCGCTCAAGACGAGATACGCCGATAACGGCACGGCCTGGATGGGTAAGGGGAGAGGAAGATCCATCGCGTTAGTCGATCTCCTTTTTCGCCAGCACCACCGCGCCCAAAATGGCGATCAGAATCAGCACCGAAGTGACTTCAAAGGGCAACAGGTAGGTGGTGAACAGCGCGCGCCCTACTTCGCGCGGACCGCCGCCGGTAAACGAACCGAACTCGACGGGAGCGTTGGCGTTCGAATACTTCTGAATCGAAAACGTCACCACGCCCAGGAAAATCAGGAATACCGGCAAGCCCAGCAGTTTCGCCGTCAAGCTTTTGCCCGGAATCTTCGCTTCCGCCCCGGCGTTCAGCAGCATAATGACGAACAGAAACAGCACCATGATGGCACCCGCGTAAACGATCACCTGCACGGCGGCGATGAACTCCGCGCCCAGCAGCAGATAGAGCACGGCGAGCGATCCCATGACGCCGATCAGCGACAGCGCGCTGGTCACCGGATGCCGCTGAACGACGAGATTGACGGCGCACGCCACGGCGATCAAGGCGAACACGCCGAAGAGAATCACGCTCATTTCGCTTGTTCTCCCAGGGCGACCAACAGTCCGGTGATCAAGAGATTCGCGATCGCCACCGGGAACATAAACAGCCACGCGAAGCGCATCAGTTGGTCGTAGCGGAAGCGCGGCAGCGTGCCGCGAATCCAGATGAAGGTGAAGATCAGAATCCCGGCCTTGGCGATAAACCAGAACAGCGGAATCAGGATCGGCTTCAGAAACGGAACCAGAAACAATCCGCCCACCGCGAACAGCGCCGCGCCCACCACCGGCATCGTGAACTTGTCGTACCAGCGCGCGGGCTGCGTGGCGTGCCAGAAACAGACCGCCGCAAAGAACCAATGCACGATCACCGGGAAGAAGTCGCTACCGAGTTCCGCCGGCCACAACGGCTGCCATCCGCCGAGATACACCAGCGCGCCGATCAAACAACTGGTCGTGATGTGACCGTATTCCGCCGTGAAGAACGCCGCGAAGAGCATCGACGAATACTCCGTGTGGAATCCGGCGACGAGTTCGTTTTCCGCTTCGGGAAGATCGAACGGAATGCGGTTCGTCTCCGCGAACGCCGCGATCAGAAACAGAATGAACGAAAAGATCTGCGGGAAGGGCATCTGAAAAATCGCCCACCGCGGGATGAATCCAAGATAGTAGCCGGACTGCGCCTCGACGATCTCGCGCAGCGACAGCGTGTTGAACAGCAGCAGCGGCGCGACGATCGCCAGCGCCATCGGCAGTTCGTAGCTGATCATTTGCGCGGAACTACGCAATCCGCCGATCAGCGAATACTTATTGTTCGACGCCCACCCGGCCAACGCCACGCCGTACACGCCGAGCGAGCCGACGCCGAGCACGAACAGGATGCCGATGTTGATGTCGGTAAGCCCGAGGTACGTCTTGAAGCCGAAAATCTCGACTTCGGGGCCCAGCGGAATCACGGCGATCGAGACCAGCGCCAGCGCCACCGCCAGAAACGGCGCCAGCAAATAGAACACCAGATTCACGTGAGACGGGATCACGCCCTCTTTGAAAATCAGCTTGATCAAATCCGAGAGCGGCTGTAGCAACCCGTGCGGTCCGACGCGATTCGGCCCCACGCGAAGCTGAATATGCGCCAGCACCTTGCGCTCAACCCAAACCAGGTAAGCGAGCGCGGTAACCAATACGAAGGCGATCAGCCCCGCCTTAATCAAAGTCGCGAGAAGAAAATTCATTGCGCTTTACCCGGTTGCGGGCCGTAGAGCCGTCCCGGAGATTCGATCACCGAGGAGAGCGTCTTCGAGTACTTGCCGAGCGTTCCGGAAGTAAACAGCGTATCCCGCGCCGAGGCGACGAGTTCCGGACGCCCGTCGAGCGGCACCGCTCCGTTTACCGGCTGCGCTTGCGGAGCGCCGCCCGTCTGCAACACCGCGAGCGGCACGTTGTAGCCCGGCACGCTCGACCGGATTTCGTCGAACACCTTGTCGGCCGTCCAGATGCCCAGATTCAGCTTCATCTCCCGCGCGATCAGGCCCATGATCTCGAGATCGGGTTTCGTGCCCATCGTGCGCACGGCGGCCTTCAAACGCTGCACTTCGCCGCACACGCTCGTCACCGTGCCCGATTTTTCGTAGGCCGACGCCGAGGGCAGCACGACATCGGCGCGCGCGGCGGTCTCGGTAAGGAAGAGATCCTGCACCACGGTGAACTTCGCGTTCGTCGCCGGAATCTCCGTCCCGACGACCCACATCGCGTCGAGGTTCGCGCCCAGCATTTCCGGCAGGGCGAGCCCCTTCGCCGGCGCGGCTTTGTAGCCCGGCGCGAGATGCGGCAGCAGGCCCATATCCATCGCCCCGCGCGAATTCGAGTAATCGACCAGCGCCACGTACTTCACCGGAATCCCCAACGACGATCCGAACTCGACGAGATTCTTCACGTCGCCGCCCTTGATCGCGTCGCCGAAGAGGATCACCAGATCGCGCTCGCCCTTCAACTTCTCGTGCAGGCTCGCGATGGCGCTCGACATCGAAGCGGCGTCCGTATACCGGAGTTGCGCCACCGAGTACGCGTCCTCGCGCACCGGCCCTGGAGTCACGGTGTACACGCGAGCTTGATGATGCCGTCCGTTCGCGCGCAATTGCCAAGCCAGAAACGGATGCTGCTGCGAGAGATCGGTCCCAATGACTAAAGCGGCCGAGCAATTGTACAGATCTGCGGCGGTAGCCATCGATCCGCTCGTACCGGACAACGCGTCCACCAGCGCGGGCACGTCGCCCGTGCGCTTATGGTCGATGTTCGCCGTTTTCAGCCCGTGCCGCGCGAACTTCTGCAGGAAGTAGTTCTCCTCGTTGGTGGCGTGCACCGAGCCCACGACGCCGAACGTTCCGCCCGCCGCGACGGTCTCCGAGAATTTCTTCGCCACCGCCGCCAAAGCTTCCGACCACGGAACCTCGACCAGTTTGCCGTCTTTGCGCACCATCGGCGACGTCAGCCGCGCTTCGTGCCGGTTAAAGTCGAACGCGTACCGGCCCTTCACGCACAGGAACTCGTCGTTGATCCCCGAGCGGTCGCGATTATTGCCACGAATGATCTCGTCGTTCTTCACGCCGAGCGTCGTCTTGCACCCGTTCGAGCAGTGCGCGCAAATCGTGCCGACGTGCGTCATCTCCCACGGCCGCGTCTTGTAGCGGTACATGCCGCTGGTCAACGCGCCCACCGGGCATATGTCGATACAGGCGCCGCACTCGTCGCAATTCAGGTGATCGTTCATGTTCGGAACGATCTCGGCGACCACGCCGCGATATTGCACGCCCAGCGCTCCCACGCCCATGCCTTCGTCGCACGCGCGCACGCACCGGTAGCAGAGAATGCAGCGCGGCGCGTCGAAGTACACCACCGGCGACCATTGTTTCTCCGGCGTATGCACCTTGATTTCGGTGAATCGCGATTCGCCCGCGCCGTAGCGGAACGTCATGTCCTGCAGTTCGCACTCGCCGCCCTTGTCGCACACCGGGCAATCGAGCGGATGATTGCCCAGCAGAAACTCGAGCATGTCCTTGCGCGCCGCGACCACCGGCTCGGACTCGGTTTTCACCACCATGCCCTGCGCGACCGGAATCGTGCACGAGGCTTGCAGTTTCGGGAATTTCTCGATCTCGACCAGGCACATGCGGCAGGCGGCCTGCAGCGAATACCCCTCGTAGTAGCAAAACGCCGGGACTTCGGTGCCCCGGTTCTTGCACACGTCGATGAGCAGCGCGCCTTCGGGCGCGGTCACCTCTTGCCCGTCGATGGTCAGCGTTACGGTTTTGACTTCGGTGGCCGTCATGATTTATCCGATCGCCACCAGTCGCTCGGGCGACGTCGCCGGGATGGGCGCGTGCGCGAGCTTCGCTTCGAACTCGTGCCGCCACTTCTTGACGATCGAGATCGTCGGCAGCGCCGCCGCGTCGCCCAGCGGACAGAACGTCCGCCCCAGCATGTTCTTCGCGAGATCGCCGACGAGGTCGATGTCGCGATCCGAACCGTGACCTTCGTCCAACCGGTGCAGCAGCTTCTTTAGCCACGCCGTACCCTCGCGGCACGGGATGCACCAGCCGCAGGATTCGTGCGCGTAGAAGTGCATAATGCGCAGCGCGGCCTTCACCATATCCGTGGTCTCGTCCATCAAAATCACGCCGCCCGAGCCGAGCATCGATCCCGCTTTCGCGAACGAATCGTAGTCCATCGTCAGCGGCCAGGCTTCGTCGCCCGTCAGCACCGGGCACGACGATCCGCCCGGAATGAACGCCTTCATTTTGCGCCCGCCCCGCACGCCGCCGCCCACTTCGTTGATCATTTTCTCGACCGGGAAGCCCAACGGCAACTCGTACACGCCCGGCTTGTTGAAGTGACCCGTCAGGCAGGTCAACTTCGTGCCGCCCGCTTTCGGCACGCCCAAATCCGCCCAAGCCTTTCCGCCCATTTCGAGGATTCCGGGAACGGCGGCGAACGTCTCGACGTTATTCAGGACAGTGGGCGAAGCGTACAATCCCGACACCGCCGGAAACGGAGGCCGAATGCGCGGATTGCCGCGCTTGCCCTCGAGCGATTCGAGCAGCGCCGATTCCTCGCCGCATTCGTACGCGCCTGCGCCCGAGTGCGCGCGCAGGTGGAACGTCAGCCCCGTACCCTTAATGTTCTCGCCCAGCCAGCCCGCCCGATACGCCTCCTCGATGGCACGCTCGGTGATGTCGATCAGGTAGCGGTATTCGCCGCGAATGTAGATGTAGCCGCGCTGCGCGCCCGCCATCCGGGCCGCGATCAGGCAGCCCTCGATCAGCAGGTGCGGATCGTTCTCCATCAGCACGCGATCCTTACAAGTGCCGGGCTCCGATTCGTCCGCGTTGACGACGATGTACTTCGGCTTCGGCGATTGCCGGGGCAAGAATCCCCACTTCATCCCCGTCGGGAAGCCCGCGCCGCCGCGGCCGCGCAGATTCGAAGCTTTCACTTCGTCGATAATCTGCTCGGGCGTCATCTCGACGGCCTTGAGAAATTGCTTGTACCCGCCGTACCGTTCGTAGGCCTCCACCGAGCCGTTGTAGCCCGGTTCGTGCATACGCTTGGTCAGAACTCGTACTTCGAGCGGATGCGGTTCGTTGAAGAGCGCCATTTATTGAACCTTCTTCAGCCCGTCGAGCAGAACGTCGAGCTTCTCGGGCGTCACATGGTGGTGGAAATCGTAGTTGATTTCGACAGCCGGGGCCCAACTGCAAGCGCCCATGCATTCGACCTCTTCGAGCGAGAACGTTCCGTCGGGCGTCGTTTCCTTGTGCCCGATCCCCAGCTTTTTCGCCGTGTGGTGGTACAGTTCCATGCCGCCCACCAGCATGCAGGAAATGTTGGTGCACACCTGCACGTGATACTTGCCCATCGGCTTGCGGTGGAGCATCGAGTAGTACCCGATCACCTCCTCCACTTGCAGCCGCGGCACATTACAGCGCTTGGCGACCTCGTCGACCAACTCCGGCGTCACCGCGCCCACTTCGTCCTGCGCGTAGATCAGCATCGGAATCACGGCCGAGCGCGTGCGCCCGTCCGGATAGCTCGCGACGAGCTTCGCGAACCGTTCTTCGAGTGCGGGGGAAAAGGTCATGGTCGTTTGGAAACGGGCCTCCGGCCCTAGCGGTCCGTGTCTCCCAGGACGAAGTCCATCGAGCCGAGCGTGGCGATCGAATCGGCGATCAGCTTCTGGTCGAACAGCGCGGGCAGCGCCTGCAGATTGCCGAAGCTCGGCGTGCGCATATGCACGCGGTACGGTTTGTTGCCGCCGTCCGAAACGATGTAGTAGGCGATCTCGCCGCGCGGCGATTCGATGGGCTGGTACACCTCGCCCGCCGGTACGCTGAACCCTTCGGTGACGATCTTGAAGTGGTAAATCAGCGATTCCATTTGGGTCTTCATCTTTTCCCGGTCGGGCAGCACCACTTTCGGCGCGTCGGCCTGAAAATCGCCTTCGGGCATCCCTTCGAGCGCCTGTTTCGCGATCGAGCAGGACTCGCGCAACTCGATCATGCGCACCTTGTACCGGTCGAACACGTCGTTGTTGTGCAGCACCGGCACCTTGAACTGGAACTTCTCGTAGGACGAATACGGCTCGTCCTTCCGCACGTCCCAGTTCACGCCCGCCGCGCGGAGCATCGGGCCGGTGACGCCCAAATCGATCATGCGGTCCACGTCGAGGAAACCTACGCCGGTCGTGCGCTGCTTCCAGATCGGATTATTGTCGAGCAGGTTCTCGTACTGATCGATTTTCGACGGGAAAGAATCGACGAACGCCTTCACGCGTTTATCCCAGCCGCGCGGATGGTCGAGCGCCAAGCCGCCGACGCGGATATAGCTCGTCATCATGCGCTGTCCGGAAAACATCTCGAACAGCTTCAGCACTTCCTCGCGTTCCCGGAAGCAGTAGAAGAACACGCTCATCGCGCCGATATCCAGGGCGTGCGTGCCCAGCCAAACCAGATGCGAATTGATCCGCGTCAACTCGGCCAGCATCACGCGCGTCCACTGCGCCTTCGCCGGAATCTCGATCTGGAGCAGCTTCTCGACCGCCAGCGCGTAACACAGATTGTTCGACAGATTCGAAAGGTAATCGACGCGATCGGTCAGCGTCACCGCTTGCTGCCAATTTTTCGTCTCCATCTGCTTCTCGATGCCTGTGTGCAGATAGCCGAGATCGGGCTTCGCGCTGACGATCGTCTCGCCGTCGAGCTCGAGCAGAATGCGCAGCACGCCGTGCGTCGAAGGGTGCTGCGGACCCATGTTGAGCGTCATGAGACGCTTAGGGCGCAGCGCGTCCGCGAGCGATTCGTCCTGGTCGGCCACCGGTTCCGCGAGAAGGGTTTCGGGCATGATTACTTGTTCTCCGCGTAGTCGTACTTGTGGCCGTGGACCGGGAAATCCTTGCGCAAGGGATACCCTTCCCAACCCTCCGGCATCAGGATGCGCGTCAAGTCGGGGTGACCGGCGAAGATCACGCCGAACAGGTCGAAAACCTCGCGCTCGTACCAGTTCGCGCCGTCCCAGACCGAAGTCACCGAGGCGATCGACGGCGATTCCCCGCCCACCCGGCATTTCAGGCGAAGGCGCTCGTGCTTACCGCCGCCCTTGGGGAGCGCGTGCAGGTGATAGACGATTTCGAAACGCGGCTCTCGCGGGTGCCAATCGACGGCGGTCACCGCGCTAATCCGGTTGAATCCCCGGGCTTTCAGCGCGGCGCAAGCGGCGACAATATCGGACGGATCGACTTGGGCGGTGGCTTCGCCGAAAGCGTCCGAGACTTCGAGTGTCGTGCCGCCCAGCGCGGCGAAGTGCGGGTTATCCATCGCGGTCTATTTCTCCACCAACTGGTACGGTCCGGCGCTCCGGTAGGCCTCCGGAGTCTTCGCGGGCCGCTTGGGATGCGACTCTTCGTTCACCCAGTCCAGCACCCCCTTTTTCCAGATGTAGAAAAACCCGGCTAGCACCAGAACGATGAAGATTAGCATCTCGACGAACGCGAACATCTTCAACTCCCGGAAAACCACCGCCCACGGGTAGAGGAAGATCGCCTCGATATCGAACAGGATGAACAGCATCCCCACCAGGTAAAACTTGACGCTGAACCGCTCGCGCGCCGAGCCGATCGGTTCGACGCCGCATTCGTACGGGGAGTCCTTGACCTTGTTTTTGACCCGGTGGCCGAGCACGACGCCCAGCGTGACGAGAGCGCCGGCGACTCCGATCGCCAAAATAAACTGGAGCAGGATGGGAAAGTACGTTTCGGCGTAGGAAGTGGGCATGGGTTGTCGAACGGCCGGACGAAACCTTAACTCATCATAATAGAGAGGTCGAAAATGGAGTGTCAAACCGCCCGGCCCGTTTCGGGCCGCCGAACGAGGAAAAAATGATCGCGATTCGGCTAAACGGCGCCCCGCGCCAGCTGCCGGAAGGGATCACCGTGGCCGGTTTGCTCGACCACTTGGGCGTCGATCCCTCGCGCGTCGCGGTCGAGATCGACCGCCGGATCGTCCGCAAGACCGACTGGGGCTCGGCGCCGGTCGAGGACGGGGCCGAAGTGGAAGTGGTACACTTCGTAGGTGGAGGCCGCGTTTAATCGCGTGGGCTCCTTTTTGCCGTCATGTTGATCCTGCTTACCGTTATCCACGTGATCGTCTGCGCGTTCCTGATTTTGGTCGTCCTGCTGCAAAGCGGTAAAGCGGCCGATATCGCGGGGGCGTTCGGCGGCATGGGCTCCCAGACGACGTTCGGACCGCGTGGCGCGGCGACGGCGTTGACGAAGGGGACGACGGTGGCGGCGGCGTTATTTATGGTGACTTCGCTGACGCTCGCGATTCTCCAAACCCGGGAAGCGGCCCGTGGCGGCGGCGGATCGGGATCGGTGCTTGAGCGGGCGAATTTGCCTGCGGCTCCCCCGCCTTCCTCGGGCGGAACGGCGCCGAAAACGGCGACTCCCGTCGGGACTCCCATGCAGGTTCCGGTGGCGGTTCCCGACGCGAAGGGATCGGCCCAACCGGCCCCGGCGCAGACGCCGAAAAAGTAGTACCCCGAGCCAACGGGTTTCGAGTGGTTCCACGTGCGGACGTGGCGGAATTGGCAGACGCACTAGCTTGAGGTGCTAGCGGGAGCAATCTCGTGGAGGTTCAAGTCCTCTCGTCCGCACCAAATCTCGACTCAAATCGAAATAATCTCCGCCCTCGGATCCAATCGCCGCAAATCGTTCGCGTCGCTGGTAACGATGGGGTCCCGCCGCATCCTCGCGACGATCGCCACCGAAGCGTCGATCGCGTCCGACGAATTCGCCGCGGCGCAGAGTTCGCCGCACGAACGCGCAAGCCGCTCGTCGAGAGGCACGATCTCCACTTCCTCGCTCCGCAGGAACCGCGCCAACGTCGCCTGAACGCGACCGTCGCGCCAAGCTTGTCCGACCACGCCCGCCGGCACTCGAAAAGTCCGGCCTTGCGTTAGCGCCCGGCGTAGCAAGGCGATCATGCGCTTGTCGCCGCGGTCGAGGGCGATCAGCGCGCCCGCGTCCAGCACTATCCCTTTCGCGGGGCGAGCGCGCGTTCGGCCCACTTTACGTCCTCCGCTCCGGGCTTCCCGTGCTGTTTAATCAGGTCGCGGACCAGCGCCCGCAAGGATTCGCGTTTTTCCTCTTCCACCAGGGCGCGCGCGATGTATCCCGACACCGAATCCGCGCGCCCCGCCCGGACTTCCCGCCGCACTCGGGCAAGCTGCTCCTGGGGCAAGCTGATAGCGATCTTCGACTTGGTCATACCGAAATCATACCGCCGCCGACCCACTATCCTAACCCCATGCCGGCCCTCGCCCTCGCCCTCGCCGACGACGCCACCGGAGCCCTCGAAGTCGGAGCTACCCTCGCCACCCTCGGCGTCCCCGCCCGAGTCGCGCTCGATCCCCAATCGCCGTTCGCCCCACCGGTCGCCGTCTTCGACACCGAATCGCGCCACTTGCCCGACGACGAAGCCGCTATGCGAGTCCGTCGACTCGCCCTTCGCGCTCGCGACACGAACATCGCCGCTCTCTACAAAAAAATCGACTCCACCCTCCGCGGACCCATCGCCGCCGAACTCGCCGCGCTCGCCGAAGTTTTCCCCCACCGCCCTATCGCCCTCGTTCCCGCCTATCCCGCTCTCGGACGCACCGTGCGCGATGGCCGCCTCTACGTCCACGGCGTTCCTCTCGACCAAACCGACTTCGCCTACGACCCGCGCCGTCCCGTCCATTCGTCGCGCGTCGCCGATCTCGTCCCCGGATTCCCCGCCCTCGACGCCGAAACCGACGCCGATCTCGACCGTATCGCCGCCTCGCTCGACCCTGCCACCCTCGTCGCCGGGTCCGGCGGATTCGTCTCCCGCTGGGCCAAACTCGCGGGTCTCGAAACGCGCGATCCTCCTCCGCCGCCGCGTATCGATCCCGGCCGCTGGCTGCTCGTCTGCGGCAGCCGCCACCCGGTCTCGCTCCGGCAAGCCGAACTCGCGCCCATGCCCAAGCTGCTCGCGACCGATGGTCCGCCGGGCAAAGGTTCCCCCAACCGAATCGTCGCCGAACTCGCCGAAAGAGCCGCCCTCGAAATCCGCCAGCGCACCCCCGAAGCCGTCCTGATCTTCGGCGGCGACACGGCGTTCGCCCTCTGGCAAACTCTCGGCATCGTCGAACTAACCCCGCTCGGCGAAGCGCTCCCCGGCGTCGCGATCTCGACCGCGCCCGGCCATCCGGTCTTCGTCACCAAAGCGGGCGGCTTCGGCGACGCCACGCTCCCCCTCGCCCTCGTGGAAAAATTCAAGAGGTGAAAATCTACGGAATCACGATGGGCGACGCATCGGGCGTCGGCCCGGAAATCGTCTTGAAAGCCGCGCGCGACGGCGACCTCCGGCAGCCAGTCGTCGTCTTCGGCGACTACTCCGTGCTCGACCGCGCCAACCGCGAACTCGGCTTTGGCGTCGATCTCCGCCGCGTCGCCCATCCCTCGGAGTACCGCGACGGCGGACTCTCGATCCTCGACCACAGTCGGCAGTCCGCCTCCGACGTCACGCCCGGGCGCATCAATAAGATCGCCGGCCGCGCCGCGCGCGAGTACGTCGTCTCCGCCGCCAAAGCCGCGCTCGCCGGAGACATCGCCGCCATGGTCACGCTGCCCATGAATAAGGAAGCCACGCAGCTTACCGACCCGCGCTTCACCGGCCACACCGAGCTGATCGGCGAAGTCTGCGGCGTCTCGGACGTCACCATCATGCTCGCCTCGCCTAGCCTGATCGTCACCCACGTTTCGACGCACTGCTCCCTCCGCCAAGCCATCGAGCGCTGCAAGAAGCCACGCATTTCGACGATCGTCGAGCTAACTTGGCACGCCGTCCGCCGACTCAATCCCGAAGCGCGCATCGCCGTCGCGGGCTTGAACCCGCACGCCGGCGAACACGGACTGTTCGGCGACGAGGAGATTATCGAGATCGCCCCCGCCGTCGAGTGGGCGCGCGCGCAAGGCTACGCCGTCGACGGCCCGCTGCCCCCCGACACGCTGTTCTACCTCGCCGTTGTCCGCAAGAAGTACGACGCCATCGTCTGCATGTATCACGATCAAGGGCACATCCCCTCGAAACTCCTCGATTTCGAGGGCGGCGTCAACGTCGCCCTCGGACTCCCCATCGTCCGCACCTCCGTCGATCACGGCACGGCCTTCGACATCGCCTGGAACGGCGTCGCCTCCACCCGCAGCTTTCTGTGCGCCATGGATTTCGCCGAGCGGCTGACCGCCGAACCGCGTACACTTTCGTAAAGCGGGACCGCCACAATCCGCGTCGAACGAACGTCAAATGATTGCCCTAGCGGTGGCGGCCTACGCCCTTCTTCAATCCGGCTCGCCGGCGCAAGCCCCCGCTTCTCCGAACGGCCCTCTCGAAAAAATGCGGCAAAGCGGCGCGGACCTAAGCGCGATTTACGCGAGCTTCGCCCAGTCCTTTGTCGCCGGCGGCCGCGACGACACCTGGCGTTTCGGCGGGAAGCTCATGCCGAAACTCCGCCTCGACGGCGGAAAGCTGGGGCTTTGGCCGGGACTCTTCGTCACGCTCACCGGCGAGTTCGCGCACGGGAGGAACGCCAATCTCCTGGGCGGTACGCTCTTGCCGCCCAACACCGCGCACAGGTTTCCGAAAGACGGAGCCGAATCCGCCGACTTATCGCTCACCGTCACCCAGGCGTTTAGCCCGAAAGTCGTCCTCACGGCGGGCAAGTTCAACATGATCGACAACGCCTCCCGCACGCCGATCCTCGGCGGCGGCGGCTTCGATACGTTCTGGAACGTCGCGTTCGCCGCTCCGGCCACCGGCGTGATTCCGGCCTACATCACCGGCGTTTCGCTCGCCGTCAATACCGAAACCGCGCAGATTACGGCCATGATTTACGATCCGCGCAACGCCCAGCGGAAAGTCGGCCTAAAGGGCTGGGGGTCGCGCGGCGTCAGCGGACGGCTGGGCGTCACCTTCCCGGTCAAGGTCAACGGACTCGACGGCTTCCACAACTTCGCCTTCGTCACTTCGAGCCAAACCGGCGTGGACTTGGCCGACATTCCCCAACTGATTCTCCCGCCGGGAAATTCCGTGGCCCTCGGCCGGAAACAGGGCTATTACTTCGGCAGTTACAGCGTCCAGCAATACATCTCGCAGGTTCCCGGACGCCCCGGAGCGGGCTGGGGCGTCTTCGGACAAGCTTCCGTCTCCGAGGGCAATCCCAACCCGATCGCCGGTACCCTCCTCGCCGGTCTCGCGGGTAACGGCGTGTCTCGTCAACGCCCTCTCGACCGGTTCGGTGTCGCCTACGCGAAGTACTTCTTAAGTCAAGACTTACTGCGCGGTCTTGAAAGCGTGGGGATTAACCTGGTGGCGGAACAAGTCGTCGAAACCTACTACAGCTTTGCCGTGACCCCCTGGTTCCGCTTGATCGGCGATCTGCAGATTATCGATCCCGGAGTCCGGTCCTTCGGCCGGTCGGTGTTTCTCGGCGTCGGCGCGCAGTTCCGGTTCTAGCTACAGCCTCCTGAAACTCCTGCCAAGCGAAAATCGTCATACACTAGTGACAGACGTGTCGATTCGCCTTTTTTCCGCATTCATCGCCTTTAGCGTCGCCTTCGCCGAGCCCGCGGGCGAGGACCGGGGCGGGGAAATTATCGCTAAGTACCTTTCCGCGCAAGACTTACAGCGCTCCAACATGCGCGGCGTCGAGATGGACGTCGAAATCGACGCGGCCATTCCCCGGCTTGCCAAGAAGGGCAAAATGGTCGCGATGCGCGCCATTTCGAAGGTCGGGCGCGTCACCTACGACTTCCTGAAATTCGACGGCGACAATACCGTGAAAAAGGACGTCATCGCCCGTTACCTGGCCACCGAGGCGCAGGCGAGCGAAACCCCCGACCCGGCGCTGGCGATCAATCCGGCGAACTACAAGTTCAAGTTCAAGGGCGAGCAAGTTAAGGATGCCCGCGCCGTTTTGGTGGTCGAACTCAACCCGCGCCGTAAAGCGGTCGGCCTGTTTAAAGGGGAGCTTTGGCTCGACCCTGACACCTGCCTGCCCCTGCGCGAATCGGGCCGGTTCGTCAAATCGCCTTCCGTGTTTCTCAAGAAGATCGAATTCGTCCGCGAGTACCAGATTCGCGACGGCATCGCCGTTCCCACCCGCATGTCGAGCTTCGCCGACACCCGCATCGTCGGCCGCACCGAACTCAACGTCAGCTACACCAACTTCCACCGCATCGCCGAAGCGGGTGAAGGTTCGGGCTCCGGCGTTCAGTAAGGTTGCATCTCCTATTCCTACTTCACGGGATCGGTCAACAGCTTAGCCCCTCAACGGCGGTCGCGCCCCCGCAAGCCGCGACCCTTTGGACCTTGTCGGGAACGGTTCTCGATTCCTCCACGCGGCAACCCATCGCGGGGGCACCGACTACGGTATCGCCGGTGTCCGTCGTCTCCGGCATCGTTCAACACCGGAGTTCCGATTCCCAAGCTTCAACCCTCCGGACCGCTAGCGACGGATCGTTTCGAGTTTCGGTTCCGCCCGGTCGTTACCGAGTCGCCGTCAAAGCGGACGGCTACGCGTCGGTGTCGCGAACGGTCGTGGTCGGCGACGCCGCCCCCGCTTCGATGGAAATCCGTCTGCAGCGCCACGGTGTGTTGGCTGGCCGCGTGGCCGACGCCGAGAGTCGCGAACCGGTTCCCGGAATCCCCGTGGGGGCCTGGAAAGTCGCCTTCTTTCGCGGACGCCGCGCGCTGCTTCCCATCGGCGGCGCGGCGACGGACTCGAAAGGCCACTTTCGAATGACCGGATTGGCGCCCGGCGAATACCTGCTGGAAATCGGCCCTGAACGCGCCGAAGCGATCGTTCCACTTCCAAAAGACGAGACGCGCGCGGAAGCCCCCCCCGGCGTACCGGCGCACCACGTACCCGGCGCGCGATTCCAGAGCTTCCCTCTCGTTATTCCCCGGCGCGGAACTCGATTTGGGAAACGTGTTCCTGGCGAAGGAACCCCCGCTGCGCATCGACATCGACCCGCCGACGCATAACTGCCCCGAGGGCCAACGCCTGAATCTCTCGTTGGCGGAACGAGACGGCGCGATGCTTCGAACGATCGGTTCCGCCACCACGACTTGCCCAAAACGCCTCTCCGCGATCCATCTGCGGCCGGGGAGTTACCGCCTGAGCGCTTGGATTCCGGGCGCGCCCGCCGCCGAGCGCCTTTCCGCGTCCGCCGAGGTAGAGATCCATCGCGACGATGTCGGCGTAGCGCTCGATCTGCGTCGTCCGATCCGAATCGGAGGAACCATCGGCTTCGCCGCCGATGGCGTAAAGGCTACTGCCGGGGAAAAGACCGATTTCTCGGGACTGCGTGTTTCCCTTTCCCGCGTCGACGGGCTGCCGTTCGCCGACGAACGCGATGCGGCGGCGCCGTCCCAGGACGGGGCGTTTATCGTCTTCGCGCCCGTTACCCGCCAAGTGGCGGTGAAGGTGGCGGGTCTGAAGCCGCCGCTCTACGTCAAGGAAATTCTCTACAACGGTTCGGCGCGAAGCGGCGAGAGGTTCGAGCCGAACGGCCAAGCCATCGATCATTCGCTGGCGATCGTGTTGGCCGACGATGCGGCAACGCTCGACGGCTCCGCGCTAGACGCCGCCGGAAAACCGCTCGCCGACGCGACCGTGGCGGCGGTCCGATGGCCGTTGCAAATGGAGGACGATTTCCCGGTGTCTCTCGTCGCCACGACGGACTCCTCCGGCCGTTTTTCGTTTACCGGCGTAAAGCCGGGAACGTACCGGGTACTCGCCGTTTCGCCTTCCGATGAGACGATCGACCGTCCCGGCATGCTCGCGGCCTTGGCGCGCGATGCCCGGGAAATCCAACTGGAACCCCGCCAATCGAAGTCGATCGTGCTCGAAGCCCGCCGCTAGGCGGATTCCGCCATTGCTATCCTGAAGTAGTAGTGCGCACCCTCTTCCTCAATCCCCCGTCGTTTGAAGGCTTCGACGGCGGAGCCAGTTCCCGCTGGCCCGCCACGCGCGAAATCGAGTCCTATTGGTACCCCGTTTGGCTCTGTTACCCCGCCGGGATGCTGCCCGATTCGAAGGTCGTCGACGCGCCGCCGCACCACATCTCGATCGAGGAAACCGTCGCGATGGCGCGGGATTTCGAGTTGCTGGTGCTCTTCACTTCCACCCCCGGTTTGGGCGTGGACGTCAAGATCGCGACCATGATGCGCGACCACAATCCGAAGCTGAAAGTCTGCTTCGTCGGCCCGCCCGTCACCGTCGAGCCCGAAAAAATTCTGCGCGAAAACCCGGCCATCGATTTCGTCGTGCGCAAGGAATTCGACACGCAAATCGTCGATTTCGCTAACGGAAAGCCCGTCGACGAGTTGCCCGGCGTCAGCTTCCGCAAGAACGGCGGCATCTGGCACAATCCCGACGGCCCGGTGATCGAGAACCTCGACGAGCTGCCCTGGGTGACCAAGGTCTACCGGCGCGACCTCGATTTCCGCCGCTATAACGTTCCGTTCCTGCTCAACCCGTTCATCAGCCTCTACACGTCGCGCGGCTGCCCGGCGATGTGTACGTTTTGCCTGTGGCCGCAGACGCATTCCGGCCACCGCTGGCGCTTGCGCTCCGACGACGACGTGGTGAACGAGGTGAAATGGGCCAAAGAAAACTTCCCCGGCCTCAAGGAAATTTTCTTCGACGACGACACGTTCAATTACAAAAAAGAACGCACGATTTCGCTGTGCAAGAAGCTCGAAAAAGTGGGCGTCACCTGGTCCTGCACGTCGCGCGTCACCACCGACGAGGACACGCTCAAGGCCATGCGCGACGCGGGCGGGCGATTGATGATCGTCGGCTACGAATCGGGCGATCCGCAAATTCTAAAGAACATTAAGAAAGGCGCGACGGTCGATATGGCGCGCCGCTTCACGAAGAACGCGCACAAGGCGGGCCTCACCATCCACGCCGATTTCATCGTCGGCCTGCCCGGCGAAACTCGCGACTCCATCCGCCGCACCATCGATTTCGCCAAGGAACTCGATTGCGAGACCATCCAGGTCTCGATCGCGCATCCCTATCCCGGCACCGAGTTCTACGATTACGCGCAGAAGAACAATCTCATCACGCTCGACTCGATGACCGACGAAAACGGCCACCAGTTGCCGAACATCAAGTACGACGGCCTGAACCGCGTCGAACTCGTCGATTGGGTGCAGCGCTTCTACGACGAGTATTACTACCGTCCGGCGGCCGCGTGGCGCGTGGTTTCGAAGGCGATTCTGAACGGCGATACGAAGCGCCTCTACAAAGAAGCCCGGGAGTATCTCGCTCTGCGGGCAAAGCGGAAGAAGTTCGTCGCCGAAGCGGCTTCGTCCGCCGCCGCGGGAGACTGATGCGCGCGCCGTTCCTCGCGGCCCTCGTCGTCGCGCTGAACGCCGCGGGCAACTACGCGCTCAACTGGGGGATGAAGCACGGCGGCTTTCTCGCCCCCTGGACCGTCGTGGGCATCGCCCTCCTGATCGCCTGGACCCTCTCGCGCATCCGGTTACTCGCGCTCGCCGACCTTTCCTACGTATTGCCGGTGACGAGCGTCGGCTATCTGATCCCCCTGATTCTCGGCGCGGCCCTGCTCGGCGAACCGGTGTCGCCCGCGCGCTGGGCGGGCGGAGCGTTGATCGTCGCGGGCGCGGCGCTGGTGACGCCCACCCCGGCGCGCACGGCATGAAGTGGCTCCTCGTCGCGGGCGTGGTCGTCTCGACCGTGTTCGCCGATCTTCTGCAAGCGGCGGCGATGAAGCGCCGTCCGCCGCGCTATACGTTGCTCGCGCTCTCGATCGTCTTCATGGCGGGATCGTTTTTCTCGTTCCTGAAACTGCTCGAAGTGGCGGAGTATAGCTTCGCGGTTCCGGCGACGGCGGCGTCGATCGTCGTCGAAACACTGCTCGCCAAAGCGATTCTGAAAGAGCGGGTCGACCGGCGGCGCTGGGCGGGCGGGGCGCTGGTGGCGGCGGGCGTATGGCTGATTGGCTACTAGTCGTCCCCGCCGCCTACCAACTGCTCGCGATCGTCGCTTGCCTCGTCCACTGGCGCCGAAAGGGGGCGAAAAGCGTCGATTTGGTACCGATTTCGGTACTAAAGCCGACAAATAAGGGCACATTTCCGCCCCAAAAAGCGCTCGAATCGCACCTTTCGCAGGACTATCCCGAGTTCGAAGTCGTCTCGAACGGCCTTCCGGGGGAGTCGACGCCCAACCCGAAAGTCGGCAAACTGATCGTCCTCGCCCGCGAGGCCCGCCACCCGGTTTGGATCGTCAACGACGCCGACATTCGCGTCCCGCCGGGCTACTTGCGCGACGTCGCGGCGACGCTCGCGCAGCCGGGCGTCGGCGTCGTCACCTGCTTGTATCGCGCGCACGGCAATTCGCAAGCCTCTTCTTTTGAGGCGTTTGGCGTCGCCGTGGACTTCATGCCCAGCATCCTCGTCGCCCGCCTGATCGGCGTTCGCGAGTTCGGTTTGGGCGCCACGCTCGCCTTCCGGAGGTCCGATCTCGAACGCATCGGGGGATTTACGGCCATCGCCCCTTACCTAGCCGACGACTACCAATTGGCGAAAAAAATCACCGAGTTAGGGCTAAGGTGTGAACTCTCGCGGGCGGTGGTCGATACAGATTTAGGCGGGGATTGGCGGGCCGTTTGGCGGCACCAGGTCCGGTGGGCGAGGACGATCCGGTTTTCGCGGCCGGGCGGGTATCTAGGGTTGCCGGTGGCGCACGCCGGGCTCTGGGCGCTGGTTGCGGCGGGGTCGCCTTTCGCTTTGATTTTATTAGGTTTACGGTTTGCGTCGGCGTGGATTGGCGGAGTGGCCGTGCTCGATAGCCCGGTGGCCCGGCGGTGGTGGTGGCTTGCGCCGGTGTGGGACTTGGCGGCGTTCGCGGTGTGGATCGCCGGTTGGACGGGGCGCACGGTCGAGTGGCAGGGCCGGAAACTAACCATCGGCCTCGACGTAAAATAAAGAGGAGACGAGATATGCGGTTGTTGACGATTCTCTTGGCGGCGGTGGCGGCGCTCGCGCAGCCCAAAGCGGATACGGCGCGCGCGAAGCGGTTGAACGATCAGGGGTTAAAGGTCGAATCGGCCGGCGATCCGAAGCAGGCGCTGAAGCTCTTTACGGAAGCCGTCGCGGTGGACCCCGGCAACGCCGAGGCGCTCAAGAACCGCGCGCGGCTGCGGTTCGAGATCGGCGACCCGAACGAAGCGCGCGCCGATTTCGAACGCGTGCTGGCCATCCGTCCCGAGGACGGCGAAGCGTGGTCGATGCGCGGGGACGTGAACGCCGAACTGGGCGACTACGATCGCGCGGTGCGCGACTACGGGCAGGCGATCGCGCAAGGGTTCGCGCGCTCGACCGTCTATCAGGCTCGCGGCGTGGCTCGGGTGCGTTTGGGCGAGCCCAAGAGGGCCATCGAAGATTTCACCGAAGCGATTCGGCTAAAGCTCGATAATCCATCGCCTTACAAGGATCGCGGGGTAGCGCACGCGCTGTTGGGAGACTGGCAAAAGGCGCTCGAAGACTACGACCGCGCGCTGCAATTGCGGCCCCACTACGCCGAGGCGCTGATCGAGCGCGGCTACGCCTACGGGCAACTTTCGCAGTTCGACCGGGCGATGCCCGATTTCAATGAAGCCCTGCAATTACAGCCGGATAACGCGCGCGCGTACAGCGTCCGCGCGGCGACGCACGCGCGCATGGGCGATCCCAAGGCGGCGATCGTCGATTTTTCGCAGGCGATCCGGCGCATGCCGGACGATCCGGCGCTGTATTTAGGGCGCGCGGCGGCGTTCGCGGCGACGAAGCAGAACGCGGAAGCGCTGGCCGACCGGGCGAAGGCGGTGGAACTCGATCCGAAATCGCCCGTCGCGTATGTCGCGCGCGGGTCGAGCTATCACGTTCTCGGCGAACACGAAAAGGGCATGGCCGACCGCTCGAAGGCGATCGAACTCGCGCCCGATTACCCGGAGGCGTGGCTGGCGCGGGGTAGCGCGCACTTTTTGCTCGAAAACTACGGGTTGGCGGTGGCCGACCTCGAAAAGGCCGTTTCGCTGAACCCGAACTTGGCCGAGGCGCGGGACGTTTTGGAAAAAGCGAAGGCGAAGATCGCCCCGGCCCCGCCGCCTACCGCCGCGCCGGGTGTCGCGACGAAAGCCGAGCCGGAGCCGGTGATTCCGCCGGTGGCCGTCGCCGCGCCCGCACCCGAACCGGTCGAGAAGCCGGCGCCGATGCCCACGCCCCCCGAGCCGCCGAGCGTCGAAAAGCTGCCCGCGAAGGCGAAGTCCGCCGCGGATTTGAATCGCGAAGGCCGCGAGGCGATCGCCGCCGGGCGATTCGAAGAGGCGATCGAAACGCTGACGCAGGCGATTAAGGCGAATCCGAAACTCGCCCAAGCGTGGAACGCGCGCGGCTACGCCCGGATGCGGATCAAGCGGTTGGACTCCGCCATCGCGGATTTCGAGGAAGCGATCCGAATCGACGCGAAGTACGCGAACGCGCTCCATAACCTGGAAACGGCGAAGAAACTGAAGGGCGGCGCGACGGCGAAGCGGTAAGCCCTATACTGGATCGCATGTTCTCGCGATCCGCATTCGCGCTCGTCCTTCTGCTCGCGCCGCTGGCCGCGCAGAAGCTCACCTCGCCGAAGGAGCATTACGGCTTCCACATCGGCGACGACTATCACCTCACCACGTACAAGCAGACCGAGGCGTATTTCAAGAAGCTCGCCTCGGAATCGAACCGCCTGCGCCTGGTCGATATCGGCAAGACGGAAGAGGGGCGGACGCAGTACATGGTGGTCGCCTCGGCGCCCGAGAATCTCGCCAAGCTCGCCCGCTACAAGGAAATCGCGCAGAAGCTTGCGCGGGCCGAGGGCGTGAGCGAAGAGCAGGCGCGCGCGATGGCCGCCGAAGGCAAGGCCGTCATCTGGATCGACGGCGGATTGCACTCGACCGAAACGGTCGGCACGCACCAGTTGATCGAGATGGTGTGGCAACTCGCCTCGCGGAACGACGCGGAAACGCAGCGCCTGTTGCGGGATTGCATCGTGCTGCTCGTCCACGCCAACCCCGACGGGCACGACTTGGTGAGCGAATGGTACATGCGGGAGCCGTCCGCCGAGAAGCGCGTGATGGATTCCATTCCGCGTCTTTATCAGAAGTACGCGGGCCACGACAACAACCGCGATTTCTATATGTCGAATCTGAAGGAATCGACGAACCTAAACCGGCAACTGTTCGTCGAGTGGTTTCCGCAGATCATGTACAACCACCACCAGACCGGGCCTCCCGGCACGGTGATTTTCGCGCCGCCGTTCCGCGATCCGTTCAACTACGTGTTCGATCCGCTGATCGTGACGTCGCTCGACGCGGTGGGCGCCGCCATGCACGGGCGGTTCGTGCAGGAGAACAAACCGGGCTCCACCATGCGGCGCGGCGCGAGCTACTCCACCTGGTACAACGGCGGCCTGCGCACGACGACCTACTTCCACAACATGATCGGCCTGCTGACCGAGATTATCGGTTCGCCTACGCCGATGGATTTGCCGTTCGTTCCGACGAGGCATCTACCGTCCGCCGATCAACCGTTCGCCATCGCACCGCAGAAGTGGCACTACCGTCAGTCGATCGACTACTCGATTACGGCTAACCGCGCGGTGCTCGACTACGCGTCGCGGAATAAGGATCAGGTGCTCTACAACATCTGGCTGATGGGGAAGAACTCGATCGAGCGCGGATCGAAGGATAGCTGGACGCCGTATCCGAGCCGGATCGACGCGATCAAGGCGCAGATCGCGAAAGACCGCGCGAGCGAGCGAAGCGGACTAAGTCTCGACCGCATGCCGGAGTACATGGCCGCCAGCGCGCCCGCCAAGTACTACCAGGAACTGCACAAGCCCGAATGGCGCGACCCGCGCGGGTTTATCGTTCCGGCCGATCAGCCCGATTTTCCGACGGCGGTGAAGTTCCTAAACACGCTCGCCAAGACCGGCATTACGCTGCATCGGGCGACGGCGCCGTTCTCTGTGAACGGCAAGACTTACCCGGCCGGGTCGTACGTCGTGAAGACGGATCAGGCGTTCCGGCCGCACGTGCTCGATATGTTCGAGCCGCAGGATCATCCGAACGATTTTCAATACGAGGGCGGTCCGCCGATCGCGCCGTACGATTCGACGGGGTGGACGTTGGCGTTCCAGATGGCGGTGAAGTTCGACCGGGTGCTCGACGACTTTAGCGGGCCGTTTACGAAGTTGCCGGTCGGCGAGTTATTGAAGCCTCCGGCGGGTAAGGTATTCGGGACCGGTTCCGGCTACTTGATTAGCCACATGGTGAACGACAGCTTCATCCTGACCAACCGCTTATTGAAGGCGGGGGCCGAGGTGCACTGGCTGAAAGCGGGCGTCAAGGGCGAGCCGTACATGGGACCGGGAACGATTTACGCGACGGGCGCGGCCGCGAAGGCGATCGTCGAGAAGGCGACGGCGGAGTTCGGGTTCAACGCCAAGGCGGTCGGCGCGAAGCCGGAGGGCGAGTCGATGAAGCTGGCTCCGACGCGGATCGCGCTGTGGGACCGCTTCGGCGGTTCGATGCCGTCGGGCTGGACGCGGTTCATGCTCGAACAATTCGAGTTTCCGTTCGAGGTGATTTATCCCGAGAAACTCGACGCGGGCGACTTGCGAGCGAAGTACGACGTGATCGTGTTCGTGACGGGCGCGATTCCGCGGCCGAAATCGATGGGGCCGGAAGGGCCGACGCGCGGCGGGTTCGGGCAGGAACCGAAGCGCGATAAGATCCCGGCGGAGTTTCAGGCGTGGCTCGGTTCGGTGAGCGAGGAGAAGACCGTTCCGCAGTTGAAGAAGTTTCTCGAATCGGGCGGCACGGCGATCACGATCGGGTCGAGCACGAATCTCGCGTATCACTTGGGCGTGCCGGTGAAGAGCGCGTTGAGCGAGCCGACGCGCGACGGGCGGGAGCGTCCGCTGCCGCGCGACAAGTACTACATTCCGGGCAGCGTGATGGAAGTGAGCGTCGATCCGTCGCACCCGGTGGCCTATGGCATGGAGGAGAAGGCGAGCGTGTTCTTCGACAACTCTCCGGTGTTTAAGGTGGGCCCGGACGCGCTGGCGAAGGGCGTGAAGCCGGTGGCGTGGTTCGGGTCGGCGAAACCGCTGAAGAGCGGCTGGGCGTGGGGGCAGCAGTATCTCGAAGGCGGTGTGGCCATCGCCGAAGCGCCGGTGGGCGAGGGCAAGCTGGTGCTGATGGGCAGCGAAGTGGCGTTCCGCGCGCAACCGCACGGTACGTTCAAGCTGCTGTTCAACTCGTTGTATCTGCCGACGGCGAAGGCGGAGAAGTAGCGGCTAGTCGCGGGGCGGCCCGGGAATGCCGAGCTGCCTCGCGACTTCGGCGAGACGCTTGTCGAGGGTCCAGAGTTGGTAACCGCCGAGGAGTGCCGTCGCTAGCAGCGTCGCGTCAATCCACCCGATTCCCTTGCCCCAGAGCTGCCGACTTTCGATCAGGTAGTGCACGTCTTCGCCGTCGACCGGAACGGCGAGCGGGCGGTCGCGCAGGTCGGCTAGGGTGCGGTCTCGATGGACGAGACTGCCGCAGGCGAGTTCTCCGACGATCAGCGGGTGCATGACGACCGCATCCTCCTGGAGAAACCCCGTAAGGCACCCGCTACCGCGAAAATGATCGATCCAGACGGAAGTGTCGGCGAGTAATCGCATCACTCGAAGCGCCGCCGGGGAACGGGCTTAAGGTTGGGCATGGTCCCCGCCATATCCGCTAAACGCTGCGCGGAAAGGCGCCGTCGGAGCGCGATGAGCGCATGGTGGATCATGTCCGTCTTCCGCTTAATCCCCGTGTCTTTCATCAACTCCTTGATGAGCTTGTCGTCGAGATTTAAGGTGGTCCGCTGCATGCATACGATTATACGCCAGAATGCATACCCGGACGCTAGGCGGGAAAGTAACGCTTGAGTCGTAAAACCGGAGTTTCGACGTACTTTTTCGAGAGCGCGGCGAGGCCGAACGTCGCGGCGATCATAACGGCGAAGAAGAACCAGAACGCCGGACGCGGCCCCCAATCGGCGAGCGGATTCCAGCCGATTTTGTCGAGCGCCATGAAGTAGACGTCGCCGATAATCAGGTGGATCAAGTACATGCAGTAGCTGAGGTCCGCGACGACCTTCATGAACCCGTTACGTAACGGCGCTACGACCGTCGCGCCGCGATTCGCGAGGGCGAACAAGATCGACGCCGCGAAAATTCCGGTCATCTGGGTATACCGCAGCGACGTGCTGGCCAGCGTCTTGGTGCCGAGCAAGCCGAAGGGATAGCCGATGGCCGTGAGCGCGGCTACGGCCGCGAGCAAGATCCCCGCCAGCCGCAGCGTCGATTGGCGCGTGCACTGGGGAGAGCGCAGCCAGATCGCTAGTAACGCGCCCGCCGCCAGACCGTCGAACCGGAACGGCGAGAGCGGGTAGATCACCGCTTCCGGGTCGAGACCGGCGGCGAAACCGGCGGCGCGCAGGACGGGAGTGAGGACTACGATCGAGAAGGCGACGACGGTGAGCGTCCGCCGCCCCGTAAACCACACGATGAGCGGCCAAATCAGGTAAAAATGCTCTTCGATGGCGAGCGACCAGAAGACCCCCGGGCCGTGCGGAACGCCGATTCCGGCGGGCCCGGCGACGTTCGCCATAAAGACGTAACTCATTAGGAAGAAGGCGGCGGGCTTTCCGTAAATCCACCAGGAAATCGTAATTACCAGGTAATAAATCGGGATAATGCGCAGGGTGCGACGGGCGTAGAAATTGCGAAAGAAGTTCGAGCGGCCCTTCGAATCGAGCAGAATTCCCGTAATCAGCAGACCGGAAAGGACGAAGAACAGATCCACGCCGACCCAGCCCTTTTCGAAGAGGCTCAGGACGACGCGCGGGATCCCTTCAAACGATTCCCGGGGAACTCGCCAGGTGTAGCCGAAAAAGGCGTGATGGAGCACCACGGCGAGCACCGCGATGGCCCGGAAGCCGTCCAATTCCCGGATGTGGCCGCCGAGCGAGAGTCCGCCGGACGGCGAGGGGGCGGAGGTTTCCGCGACCTGAGCCACGAGCCGAGAATAGCAAACCACTCCTATTCCATCGGCTAGTGCCGGACTCGCCGATATGCGTGTTAGCGTGAAGGCAAGCGATGGAAGCGGCGGGCGAACCGGTAGGCGAATCCGCGATTCGGGCGTCCGGGATCGCCAAGCGGTACCCGGCGGCGGACGGGTCGCTCGCGATTCTGGACGGTTTGGATTTGACGGTGGCGCCCGGCGAACGGGTGGCGATCATCGGCGAGTCGGGCGCGGGGAAAACCACGCTACTCCACTTGCTGGGCGGGCTGGAGCGGCCGGACGCGGGGACGATCCGGTACGGAACGACGGAATTGACGGCGTTGTCGGGCGACCGGCTGGCACGGTTTCGCGGATCGGCAATCGGATTCGTATGGCAGCGTTCGTCGCTGCTGCCCGAGTTTACGGCGGTCGAAAACGTCGCGATGCCGCTGCGTATCGCGGGAATGGATCCGCGGGAGGCGGAGCGGAGGGCGGCGGAGCGTCTAGCCGAAGTGGGGCTTTCGGCGCGCGCCACGCACCGCCCGGGCGAACTCTCGGGCGGCGAGCAGCAGCGGGTGGCGCTGGCCCGAGCGCTGGCCGCCGATCCGCAAGCGCTTCTCGCCGACGAGCCGACGGGCAATCTCGACACCGCGACGGCGGAGCGAATCATCCAATTGATCGAGGACCTGCACCGGCGACGTTCTTTGACGAGCGTGATCGTGACGCATAACCGCGAATTCGCCGCGCGTTGCGACCGGGTTTACGAGCTTCGGGAAGGACGTTTGGCGCGGTCTACAATGGGAAAGAGGTCTTAATGTTCGAGCGATATACGGAGAAAGCGCGGCGAGTGATCTTCTTCGCGCGCTACGAGGCGAGTCAATTCGGCAGTCCTTACATCGAGACGGAACACCTGCTGCTGGGGCTGCTGCGGGAAGACAAGGCGCTCGCCAACCGGTTCCTTCGGTCGCACGCGGCGCTCGAATCGATCCGCAAACAGATCGAATCGCAGACGACGATGCGCGAGAAGGTCTCGACTTCGGTGGATCTTCCGCTTTCGCACGAGTGTAAGCGCGTTCTCGCCTACGCCGCCGAGGAAGCCGAGCGACTGTCGCACAAGCACATCGGGACGGAGCATCTGCTGCTGGGGCTGTTGCGCGAGGAGAAGAGCTTCGCCGCCGAGATTCTGCACGAGCGCGGGCTGCGGCTGAATCAGGTACGCGAGGAGATTTCGCGGTCGTCGAACGAGAAGCAGTCGCAGAACCGGTCGAAGGAATCGTCGCTGCTCAACGAGTTTTCGCGCGACCTGACGCAGGCGGCGACGGACGGCTCGCTCGACCCGCTGATCGGGCGCGACAACGAACTCGACCGCGTGATCCAGATTCTGTGCCGCCGCACGAAGAACAATCCGGTGCTGATCGGCGAACCGGGCGTCGGCAAGACGGCCATCGTCGAGGGACTGGCGCAGAAGATCGCCGACGGCGACGTGCCGAGCTTCCTGGCCGACAAACGGATTCTCGCGCTCGACCTGTCGCTGATCGTCGCGGGCACGAAGTATCGCGGCCAGTTCGAGGAACGGCTGAAGACGATCATGAAGGAGTTGATGGACAACCAGAACGCGGTTGTCTTTATCGACGAGTTGCACACGCTGGTGGGCGCGGGGTCGGCGGAAGGGTCGCTGGACGCGGCCAATATTCTGAAGCCGGCGCTGTCGCGGGGCGAAATCCAGTGCATCGGCGCGACGACGCCCGCCGAATATCGCAAGTCGATCGAGAGGGACCGTTCGCTCGAGCGGCGTTTCCAGGCGGTGAAGGTGCCGCCGCCCGCCGAGTCGGACGCGGTGAAGATCATGTTCGGTATCAAGGAGCGCTACGAGAAATTCCACGCCGTGGCGTACACCGACGAGGCGATCGAATCGAGCGTTTCGGCTTCGTCGCGCTTCATCCCGGACCGGTACCTGCCGGACAAGGCCATCGATCTGATCGACGAGGCCGGCGCGCGCGTGAAGCTGCGCCAGACGACGCTGCCGCCCGACGTGGCCGACATCCAGAAGCGGATCAAGTTCATCGTGCACCGGATGGAAACCGCGATCGCGAATCACGAATTCGAGAAGGCGCGATTCTATTCGGACGAAGAACGCAAGGAGCGCGACAACCTGCGGGCGCTGCGCGAGAAGTACAACCTGGACGACACCTCGACCGGCGTCGTCACCAAGGACGATATCGAGGACGTGGTGGCGCGCTGGACCGGGGTGCCGATGACCTCGATCAAGGAAGAGGAAGTCGCGAAGCTGCTGCGGATCGAAGAGGAGCTGCACAAGCGGGTCATCAGCCAGGACAAGGCGATCGGGGCGCTGGCGCGGGCGATCCGGCGGTCGCGCGCGGGGCTGAAGTCGCCGAAGCGGCCCGCGGGATCGTTCCTGTTTCTCGGTCCGACGGGCGTCGGCAAGACGGAAGTGGCGCGGGCGCTGGCGGAGTTTCTATTCGGCAGCGAAAAGTCGCTGGTCCGCTTCGATATGTCCGAGTTCATGGAAAAGCACTCGGTGTCGAAGCTGATCGGCTCGCCGCCCGGCTACGTCGGCTACGAGGAGGGCGGGCAGTTGACGGAGCGCGTGAAGCGCAACCCGTATTCGATCATCCTGCTCGACGAAATCGAGAAGGCGCACCCGGACGTTTACAACATTCTGCTGCAGGTGTTCGAGGACGGCCAGTTGACGGACGGTTTGGGGAATACGGTCGATTTCAAGAACTCGATCATCATTATGACCTCGAACCTGGGCGCGCGGTTCCTCGACAAGAAGGGGCATATCGGATTCCAGGCGCGGGACAACGCCGCGATTCCGCAGAAGGTGGAAGAGAACGTGATGGCGGAGGTGAAGCGCGCCTTCAATCCCGAGTTCTTGAACCGCCTCGACGAAGTGATTCTGTTCACCTCGCTCAACGACGACGATCTATTGAAAGTCGTCGGGTTGCTGGTGGAGCAAATCAACAAGAATCTCGAACCGAAGCAGATCAAAATCCGGCTGGCGGAAGACGCGGCGCGCTACGTGCTCGAGAAGACACTGGTCGACCGTAGCTATGGCGCGCGGCCGCTGCGCCGGGCGTTGCAGAAGTACGTCGAGGATCCGCTGTCGGACGCGCTGATTCAGGGCACTTTGCCGCGGCCGTCGGAACTCGAAGTCTACCTGGGCGACACGGGCATCATGTGCCGTACGATCGGGGAAGAGGCGATTCCGGCGATGGAGGACGAGGGCGAACTGGTGGGGGTCGGCGCGGGCGGGCCCACGACGGAACGCCGGACGGTCCGGCCCGGCACGATCCTTTATCCGTTCTAGGAATCGTTTAGGCGGTTAGCTCGGATACCGGAACGTCGAAGCGGGCGGTATTGACTACGCCCGCTCGTTCGAACTGTACCCACACGCGATGGCGGCCCGGGCGAGGGAAAATCACGTTGAACTGCATGCGCTCCCCGCCGTCGGCGATGAAAGGGTGCGTGTGGATCAGGTCCACGGTGTCGGCGCTGGCGAGGAGCACGTGGCCCCACGCGCCGAGCCACGGCACGAGATCGTTGGCGGGCGAGAGCGTGAAATAAAGGCGCGTTTTTTCGCCCGCGACCGGCTTTTCGGGCTCGGTGCGCAGATTCACCCGCGTGTTCGAGGGTAGGGGCGGGATCGCGCCGCCGGGGCCGGGCGCGACGAACAGCGTCTTCACGGTGATCTGCGGCGTCGCGCCGAGCGGGTAGTAGTCGCACATCAGCCGGTACATTCCCGGCTTCGGGAACGCGTAGTCGAGCGTAAATTCCGGCCCGAAATCCTTCTCCGGGTGCACGTGGTCGAAGACTTCCAGGTCCTCGCTCACCAGAAACAGATGGAACAGCTTTTCGTGGACGATTTCGAAGTCGCGCACCGGTTTGCCGGTTTTCGGATGGATGACGTGGAAGCGAAGGGTCGCCGACTTACCGGCGCGAATCGGCCTTGGCGCGGCGAGATCGACGCGAAACTCGATCGGATCGGGGAGTCCGGCCACGAGTTTCATGTTGCAGCGCGGGCAGCGGCCGGGCCCCTTTTGGCGAACGTCCGGGTCCATCGGACAGATAAACTCGACGGGCTTTTCGGGCGGTTCCGCCAGTTCCTGGGCGGCAAGCGCTCCGGCGGCGAGGAACGAACGCCGCGTTAGGCTTCGAAAGGCCATACCGCCGTGGTGGAGTATCCTCCGTCCACGTAAATCGTTTGTCCGGTAATGTAATCCGAGCCCGCCGACGCCAGAAACACGGCCAGCGGCGCGATATCCTCGGGCGATCCCATCCGCGGATTCGCCTGCGCGCCCGCCAGCCACTTCGCCATTTCGGGCGCCTGCCACATGGCGCGGTTGAGATCAGTCAGGATGAAGCCGGGGGCGATGCAGTTCACCTGGATGTTGTGGCGGCCCCATTCGGCGGCCATCACGCGGGTGAGTCCGCCGAGGGCGCTTTTGGTGATCGCGTAGGGCGCGAGATACGGCAGGCCCAGACCCGAGGTGAGGCTGCCGATGTGAACGATCTTGCCGCCCGCTTTGCGCTCGATCATCCGCGCGCCGATTTGCTGCGACAACTTGAAGATTCCATGGAGGTTCGTGTCGAGAATGTGGCCGTATTCCTCGGCGGTGTATTGCTCCATTTTCTTGCGGGTATTGGTACCGGCGACGTTGGCGAGGATATCGACGTCCCCGGCCGCGGCGGCGCACTCGGCGATGGATTCGTCGCTCTTGATGTCGAGGGATAGGATAGACGCCTTTAACCCCTTGTTCCTCAACGTCTGGGCCTCGGTTTCGAGTTGCGCGGCGGACCGCGCGGCGAGGATGGTCTCGGCTCCGGCTTCGGCGATGGCTTTGGCGATCGCCAGTCCGATGCCGCGGCTCGCGCCCGCGACCAGGGCTTTCTTACCGGCTAGGGAGAACACGTTCACGTTCGCCATCCTATCGCATCGACGCCATTAGCCCAGCCCGTGTTTCGGGATATTGACGCCGGGGGAACGATTCTGTAAGTTCGAGCATCGAGGAAACCCCATGAAGCCGAAACGAACCATCCTTGGCCTATTTCTTTTGGCGGTCGCCGCGCAGGCGGGCCCGCTTTACTACACGTCGTACCAGGTTCTTTTGGATCCCGGTACGGCGTCGATCAACGGCATCGTGAAGTTCGAGGAAACGGCGGGCGGCGGCGGCGGAAGTTGGCCGGACTTCCTGCATCCCGGCGACGGCGAGTGGATCCAGACCATCGATCAGATTTTCCCGACCGGCACGCCTCGCACCCGGGCACTGCTGATGGGTTTGGCGTTTCACTACGAGGACGACGCCGAGTGGTTTCCCGTGCTCGACTTGGTCACCGGCGCCCCGCCCGAAGGCGCGACGGCGCATTTAGTTCTCTTTGCGGATACGGGATTCTCGCTCGCCGTGCAGGGCGAAGCGTTCTCGACGCTCTTTCCGGGCTATCTGGAAGAGGATGTGGTGAATTGGCTTGCCGTGGTGGGATTGCTGGGTGTGAACGGCGTCGGCGAGGAAGAATTTAACCACAGCTTCGATTCGCTGGCCGGGTTCGCGGAGTCGCTGAAGTCGGTCGAGACGGCGGAGGGCGCACGGAGCGCATGGTTCTCGATTCCCGAGAATCAGACGGTGGGTCCGACCAATTTCGACGTGCTCCAGTTCTCGTACGCGATGCGCGCGGGTACGGGGCAAGCGGTCCAGACAATGGTGGCGGGCGCGACCGCTCCGGAACCGGGGACGTTCGTGATGTTCGGGTTCGGGCTCGCGCTGGGCGGGCTGGTGAGGTTGCGGCGGTAGCGAATTCGGCGCGGCCGTGCGTTGGGATATCGACCCCGGGGCCCGGCCCATGCCGCGGGAAGCGACGAGTGTTGTCTTACCGCCCAAGCTCAATTTTCGCTTGACGCTCGAACAGCCGTTCGAACTTCTCTACCGCCTCCCGGTAGCCGTTGGGGTCGGCGAACGAGCCCCGCTTCTTCTTAGCCATCATGTCGAACTGCGAGGCGTGCGACGCGACCCAGATATTCGGGCGGAGCGTGCGTTGGCGGGCGAACGTCGCACGAAAGTCGGCGACAATCCGGGGATAGTCCGGCGAGGTGAGCGGCATCACCACCGAGCCCATGTTGGCGAACAGAAGCGTGCGCGCCGCGCCGCCGTCGTCGACGGTGGTCTCGTAGCTCGAACTCCCCGGCGTGTGGCCGTAGTGGTAGTGCACCTTCAGCGCGATCTTGCCCAGCCGAACGGTCTCGCCGTCCTTCAACTCGCGGTCTACCTTCACGGGATCGAAGCCCGCGAACTGAGGCGGGCCGCCTCTTTTCAACGCGCCCCCGGTTTCGAGAAGCACCGCGTCGGGTGGCGTCGCGAACATCTTCGCGCCGGTTTTTCTTTGAATCTCGGCGAGTCCGGCCGCGTGGTCGTAGTGAGCCTGATTGGTGAGAAGAATCTTGATGTCCGCCACGCGGAACCCAAGCTTCTCGACGTTCGCCAGCGTGTTCGCCGTCGACTCCGCGAGAGCGCTGTTAATCAAGACATGACCGGCCGGGTCCGTCACCAGATAACAAGCCAGATCTTCCGTGCCGACGTAGTAGACGTTATCCACGATGCGGAACGGCTCGGTGAGACGCAGCCATTCGGGCGGGGTGGCGGCGTGGGCCGCGATCGCCGCTAACGGAACCCAACTCCACTTCATTCTCCGGTCTCCTCCACTTCCTCGATTTCTTCGGCCCGCGCGTTGAAGCGCTTCAGGGCCGCGATGGCCGCGCCGGAGCCGAAGCCCGCCGCGCGCAGGCGGCGATACGCGCTCGCCAGATGCTTCTCTTCGGTGAGATCTTTTCCCCGGAATTTGCGCTCGACGAAGGCCAGCGCCTGGGTCGTTTCGTCGACTTCCGCGAAGGCGGTCGCCGAAGCTTTCTCCGCCAGTCCGCCCGCCACGCGGCGCTTGCGCAGGTCCTGCACGACGCGGAACCGTCCGAAGCCTTGATTGTCGCGGCGCGCGGTGGCGTACGCTTCGGCGAACCGCTCGTCGTTCAGATATCCGTACTCTTTGAGCCGCGCCAGGGTCGGCTCGATATCGGCCGGGTCGGACGCGCGGGCGCGCAACTTCACGCGGACCTCGCCCGCCGAAAGCGCTCTCGCTCCCAGCGACCGCAGCGCGTAGTTCCACAAAGAATCCCGATCGAGCGCCGCCGCTTTTTTTCGCAGCCCCACGCCCTACAGGGTAGTATGCTTAGGGCATGGAAGACTCGAATAAGCTCTCGTATTTTTTCCTCGGGCTTGGGATCGGCGTGGCGGCGGGTATTTTGTTCGCCCCCAAATCCGGCGAGGAAACGCGGGGCTATCTGAAGGCGAAGGCCGGAGAAGGCGCCGACTATTTGAAGACGAGAGCGGACGAGGGCCGCGACTACTTGAAGAAACGGACCGAAGACATCAAGGACTCGACGGCGAATCTGGTGGACCGCAGCAAGGCCGCCGTGGACCGCCAGCGCGAGCAGTTGGCCGCCGCGCTCGAAGCGGGCAAGAAGGCCTATCGCGAATCCGTGGCGACCGAATCCTAATGAACGATCCGATTCTGGGGTACGCGATCGCCGGCTTCGTGGCCCTCGCGGCCCTTTCGATGGTGGTGCAGGCGATCGCCGCCATGAAAATCCAACGTTCGGTTCGCGAACTGCGGGAGCAAGTCTCGCCGTTGATTCCGCGCGCCGAGGCCGCGCTCGAAGCCGCCCGCGAGACGATCGCCGAGAGCCGCACTCAGATCCGCGATATCTCGTCGCGGACCATCCGCGTGCTCGAATCGACGACGACGCAGTTGGCTCGCGTGGAGGAGGTCGTGCTCGACGCCACCTCCCGCGCCAAGCATCAGTTGGAGCGCACGGAGATGGTCGTCGAAGATACGGTCACCCGGCTGCACGAAACCGTGGGCGCGGTGCAAGGCACGATCTTGAAGCCGATCCGCGAGGTTAACGGACTCGCCGCCGGACTCCGCGCGGGCATCTCGCACCTGTTTCGGGGCGCGAATCCCAGCCCCGCGCACGCCACGCAAGACGAAGAGCTGTTCATTTAAGAACCCGGCGGACCGTCTCGCGATGGTCGATATCCACAGCCACATTCTTCCCGGCCTCGACGACGGCTCTCCGAGTCTCGAAGCGACGGTCGCCATGTTGCGGATGGCCGCCGAAACCGGGACGACGGATATCGTCGCCACTCCGCACGCCAGTCCGGACTATAAGTTCGATCCCGATACGGTGGACGCGAAAGTCGCGGAAGCGCGCGCCGCCGCGCCGCCGGGACTGGCGATTCATCAAGGCGCCGACTTCCACCTCGATTTCGATCTGATCGAGGACGCGCTCGCGCACCCGCGAAAGTACACCATCAACGGCGGGCCGTATTTGTTGGTGGAACTGGCCGAACGCACGCCGCTCAAGGCGGTCCCGCAAATTCTCGACAGCCTGATGCGCCGGGGGTTAATCCCGATCTTGACCCACCCGGAGCGTTACTACAGTTTGAGGGGCAAGAGCGCCGAGATTCGGGAGTGGGTGGCCGCCGGGTGCCTGGTGCAAGTGACGGCGCAATCGATGACCGGTCTTTTCGGCTCCACCGCCCGGAAGATGGCGGAACAATTGCTCGAGGCGGGCGAGGTTCATTTCTTCGCGAGCGACGCTCACGATACGGAAGTGCGCACCACGCGGCTCGACGCGGCCCGGAGCGCCGTCGAGGAGCGGGCGGGGCCTAAGACAGCCGAGCGATTGTTCGATCTGAATCCCCGGGCGACCTTGTCGGGCGAACCTCTGCCGCCGCCGGTCGAGGAAGCGCGGCCGAAGCGCTGGTTTTTCTTCTAAAATTTCCGGCCGGCCGCGCCGATAAGCCGAATCGTGCCGGTGGTCTCCGCGACCGAATCCATCTTAGAGGCCGTCGAGAGATTCTCGCAAAGCCCGATGACAACTCGGCGGCGGCTGAACGCCGTCTACGAGGAGGGCGGCGAGCGGTTTCTCGAAGCTTGTTTACCGTTGCTGCGCGACTTCTCGGATACGCCGGGCGGCCGGTTTCTCGTCACGTTTCTTCTGAGTAAAGACCTGCTGGCCCCCCTGCTGCTAGAGCCCAGCGCCCTGACGCTCGAGCAGGCGGTACCTCTGTTGCGCCTCGCCCGGCGGGTGGACCCGCTCTTCGACGCGATGCTACTGCGCGATCAATCGGCGGGGGCGAGCGCGACGGCGCTGGCGCGGATTCTCGAGATTCTCGTCGCCTCTTCGTCGTCCAGCCGCCTGCTGCCGATGCTGGTGCAGATGACGCGCCACCCCGATCCGCACGTGCGCTCGAAAGCGGCGCTGCTTTACGGGCGTAACTCCCAGGACGCGAAATGGGTGCGGCGGAAACTCGACTCGCCGGACGGCCGCACGCGCGCCAACGCCGTGGAATCGTTGTGGGGCGAGACGTCCGACGCGGCGAAGGAGATTTTCCGGCTGGCGGCCGCCAACGATAACCGCCGCACCATGGGCAACGGTTTGTACGGGCTGTACCTGGCCGGCGATCCGGAAGCGATCCCGAAGATGATCGGGGCGGCCGAAGCCGGTCCGTCCGACGCGCGGCTCACCGCGCTTTGGGCGATCAGCGAAACGGGAGACCAGCGCTTTCTCCCCTGGCTCGCCGACGCGATGGGCAAGCTCGACGCGAAACTGCGCCCGCGTATTTTCCAGGCCATCCGGCGCATCCGGCAGAAACGCGATCGGGCGGCGGAGACGGGTGCGCTAACCGTGTTTCCGGAGTCCGCGCGGATCGACGGCGGGCGGCGTCTCGTCCGGTTTTCGGTCCTCGACGCCCGGCGCGAGGCGGCTCTGGGAGACCGGTTGCTCGCCACGCACGTCGCCGTCTACGAGAACAACGCGCTCGTCCTTAATTACACGATGTCCCCGGCGGTGGCCCGCGAACGGTTACCGCTCACCGTCGCGATGCCGCACGTGCCCCCGGAAAGCGTGCTGGGGCAAGCGCTCGCCGCAGCCGCCGAAATTCCGATCGCGCTGAAGCGTCCGGGCGACGATTGGGCCGCCGTTCGCTATCGCGTGAAGGAGAGCGTCGAGCAAGACCCCAGCCGGCCGGAGCGCGTCCGGGAATCACCCGCCGCGGAAGTACCGGAAACCGCGTCGCCTCAGTCCCCGGAAGACGCCGGTCCACCCGCCGAAGCCGTACCTGTACCCGTACCAGCGCCCGCACCCTTACCCGCGCCGCCCGATCCGGAAGAGGCGTTTGTCGAGAGTTGGGGCGCGCCGGGTCCGCTAGCCGCCGCCGCGACGCTCGACGATCTGCCGGCGAGATTTCCGGCGGGCCGGCACCTGCTGCTGATCGCCGCCGATCCGCCGCCTCTGATTTCCGCCGAAGCGACGCTCGCCGCCGCGAAATCGAGCGGAGCCGTCGTGCACACGGCGTTACTCGAAACGGCCTCCCGGGAAAGATTGGACGAGTTGGAGACGCTGGCGCGCGAAACCGGCGGCGTCGCCGTGCGCTATCCCGCCCCGGCGGAGTTGGGCCGCGCGATCGAGACGATTCTTGTCCGCGCGATGGGCGTTTACGAGATCGCCTACAGCCGCGAAGGCGAAGTTCCGGCGGAGGCGTCCGTGAAGTTACAACTGTGCTCGCCGCGCGGCGTGGGAGAAATCGTTTTGCGGATCGAGACTCCCGCGTCGCCGCCGCCCGCGTCCGAAACGTCCGCCGAAGAAGCCTCTACACTGGAGGCGTGAGGGCAGAGGCGTGAAGGCGCTCGCGATCCTGACGGCGATCGCCGCGCTCGACGGCCCCCGTCCGCTGGCGGATCTAGGGCGCGATCTGCGCGAGTTGGAGCTCGACCCCGCCGCCTGTTACCGGGTCCGCGACTTGCAGTTCTCGAAAGACGCCGTTCGCTTTTTTCTCACCGAAGGCGTTCTGATCTTCCTGAAACCGGTGGAGGGACGACGGCTGGGCGCGGTGTTCTCCTCCGAAGTCGAAGGCGGCGCGGCGGAGATTCTGTTGATTCCGCCCACGCGCGCCGAACGCCGGTCGCTCGCCGCGTTCGCCAAGTCGCCGAATCTCGCGGAGCGCGTGCGCAACGCCGCTTTCGTGTTCACCGACGGCACGGCGGAAGAGATGCTCGCGAAAATCCGCGCTCAAGAATCTTCGAAACTCGCGCCGGAAGAGGGATTCCTGCTGGCTTCGCGTTGGACGACGGTAGTCCGCAACCTAGCGGGCAGTTTCGAAGTACGGCTGGCGGAGGATCTGCTGTCGCGGCGCGATCCGAGCGTGGGGATGTTTTTCGCGGCGGTAGCGGGCGACACGCTGGGAAACTTCGACGTATATCACGACCCGGCGCTGCGCCAAACCGTGACGGTGGGGCAATTCGTAACGCGCGACGAACGCCGGTATTTCGATATCTGGACGCATTTCCCCGCGCGGCAAAGGTTCGCCGCGTCGGCCTACGAGTGGAAGACGAACCGGGTCCGCATCCGGGCGCGGATCGATCCGCGGCTGCATCTGGAGGCCGAAACGGAGATCGATCTCGATTTACCCGAACCCGCGCGGGCGGTACGGTTCGAGATTTCGCCCCGCATGAAGGTCGTGTCCGCCGAGATCGACGGAGTTGCGGCGGAAGTCTTCCGGCGCGACGCGTTGCGCTCGAACCTGCTGCGTAACGACGACAACGAGTCGTTTCTGGCGGTAGCCGGGGCCACGCTCGCCGCCGGTTCGCATACCGTGCGGGTTCGCCACGAGGGCGACGTGATCGCCAACGCCGGCAATCGGGTCTACTTCGTGGGCGCGCGCGGCAATTGGTATCCGTCGCGCGGCTTGCACTTCGCGCCGTACGATCTGACCTTCCGGTATCCGAAATCGTTAGGACTTGTGGCTTCGGGCGAGCGCGCCGAGGAGCGTGTCGAGGGCGAGGAACGAATCTCGCGTCACGTATCGAGCGCGCCGATGCGTTTCGCCGGATTCAATCTGGGCGACTACGAACGAGCTTCCGTGTCGCGTCACGGCGTTACGGTGGAAGTTTTCGGTAACCGGCGGCTGGAATCCGCGCTCGAACCGAGGACGGCACCGCAACTCGCGCCGTTGCCCGGCGTTCCGAACAACCGCCGCCGCTTGGACGCCTTGACCATGCCGCCTCCGCCTCCGCCCAGTCCCACGGCGCGCTTGGAACGCATGGCCGCCGACATCGCCGCCGACCTCGATTGGATGTCGCAACGGTTAGGCCCGCCGCCGCTTAAATCGCTGGCCGTTTCGCCGATTCCCGGAAACTTCGGCCAAGGATTTCCGGGATTGCTCTATCTCTCGACGCTCGCCTATCTCGACGTCTCGAACCGCATGGGCGCCAGCCGCGAAGCGACGCTCTACTACGCCGAGCTCCTCGAGGCGCACGAAACCGCGCACCAGTGGTGGGGCAACATCGTCGCTTCCCCCGGATACGAAGACGACTGGCTGCAGGAGGCGATGGCGAGCTACCTTTCGCTGGTGGCGGTGGAGCGGCGGCATGGAACCAAGGCCATCGACAATCTGTTGAGCGAGTACCGGGCGCGGCTTCTTCGGAAAGACGCCGAAGGGCGCGAGCTCGAATCCGCCGGACCCGTGACGTTCGGAGCGCGGCTCGATTCCTCGATCGCCGGCCGCGGTGGGCGGACGATCGTGTACGAGAAGGGCGCCTGGATCGTCCACATGCTGCGGCGACGTCTCGGCGAAGCGGCGTTTTGGGCCTTGATGAAAGACGCGACCGCCAAGTACCGATTCCGGCCGCTGTCCACCGTCGAGTTTCGGGAACTCGCCCGCCAGGCCTTGGCCAACGACGCGCGTCCCGATTCTTACCGCTCCGCCGATCCCAAGCTCGACGGCTTTTTCGATACCTGGGTGCAAGGCACCGGCGTGCCCGCGCTGAAACTCGCGTGGACGTTGAAGGGTAAGGCTCCCAAACTGGCGCTGACGGCGACCGTCACGCAGTCGGGCGTGCCCGAGGATTTTTCGGATTTCGTTCCGGTGGACGTTCAACCCGCGCGCGGCCCGGCGATTCGCCGGTGGGTGCGTACGTCGAGCGAACCCGCCCAGTTCACCGTGACGCTCGCCGCGCCGCCGTCGAAGGTGACGCTCGACCCGCAGAACGCGGTTTTGAAGCGGTAGGCGGGCTCTCGCCGCCGTTGCTATTCTTGACGGTTGGCCATCGATCCGAAACCGCCCCTCGATCGGGATCCGTCCGCCGCGCCGGAGTCGCAACCGAAAGTCTCCGTCATCGTCGTGAGCCGGAACCAGGCGGACGAAATGCGCCGGACGTTATCTTCGTTGGCCTCGGCGGCGAAAGCGAGCGCGGTGGACGTCGTCGTGGTCGATCTCGCTTCCACCGACGGCGGCGCTACGCTCGACCAGGAGTTTCCTTACGCGCGCTACCTGCGCAGTCCGCGGCATTTCGGCTGGACGCGCGCGGTGAATCAGGGTACGCGCACCGCCACCGGCGAGTACATTTGCCTTTGTCCGGCGGGCATCGAGTTCGAGCCCGATACGATCGCGAAACTCGTCGAGCGGCTGGAAACGGATTCGAGCGCGCTGGCCGTCGCGGCGCTCGCGGTCGATGCCACCGGCGTTCCGGCGACGCGCGTGTACAACGAGCCGGACGTCGCGCAGTTCGAACTCTTTTTCAAGACCGGCCAGTTGGGCAAGCCCTTGGCGATCGATGTCACGCAGGAATCGATCGCCGCCGAGTACCTGGTAAACACGCCGCTGTTATTGCGCCGCCGTTCGCTGGCCGGAATGAACTATCTCGACGAGCGGTACGGCCACTTTTGGGCGGACGCGGAAATCTTTTTCCAGGTGCGGCGCGCCAACAAACGCGCGATCCTTTTGCCCGGCGTGCGGGTGAAGGGAGCGCCGGTGTTTAAGGCGATTTCCGAAAAGCTCGACCGGGCGTCGGCGCTGTTGTCGGCGGACGCGGCGCACGGCGGCGCGCAGTATCTCGGCAAGCACCGAGGATTCCTTGCCGGACTTTCGTTCCGCATTCGCGCCGCTTTGTGGGCACTGGGGCGGGTGTTGACCTTAAAGAGTCTCGGCGCTCAAGCCGCGCGTCTGTTGGCGATCGTTACCTTGCAAAAAATCGACGGCACGCAGGGTCGATAAGCGCGCCCTATAGCGCCGCCGCTCGACCGCCGATCTATCTTTTGTGGAACTGGCTCTGTGGATCGGCCTGCCATTGTTCGTCGCCGTCGGCTCGGCGTTGCTGACTTACGCTTTGATGCAGGAGCGGATCGAGTCCGCCGTCGCTAAAGAGCGCGAGCGGACGATCGAGGCGCAAGCTAAACTCGCCGCGCACGGCGAGGTCTCCGAAGAGCGCATACGCGCCGCCGAAGAGGTGGCGCGACGCCGGTCGCTCGACGATTTCTTCGCCGATCTGCACGTCGAGGAGCGGCGCTATCCCCGTTCCGCCAAGAGCTTGTTTACGGAGCGGAAGTCGATCGTCGTCCAGGAACGCCTATGGTTCCGCAACATTCCGCTGTCGGGCTGGGTGGAGCACGAGGTACTGACCGGGGACTCGGCCGACGCGCGCCATAGCGCGTCGATCTTCCAAGCTCCCGTTCGCGGACTGCTCGAATAACTCCCGCCGGTTCGTTTACCCTGAAACCTTGGCGGGTCCTACAACTATCGGCCGCTACCACGTCGTTTCGACGCTGGGCGAAGGCGGCATGGGCACCGTCTACAAGGCCCGCGACCCGCGCCTCGACCGTTTGGTCGCGATCAAAATTTTGCGCCCCGGATTCGACCGCGCGCGATTTCTCGTCGAAGCTCGCGCCGTCTCCGCGCTCAATCATCCCAACATCGTTACCGTCTATGAAGCGGACGAGGACGGCGGCACGAGTTTCCTGGCGATGGAGATGCTCGAAGGGGAGCCGCTCGACCGGCTGATTCCGCCCGCCGGTTTCGACGCGGCGACGGTTACCGCTTACGCGCTCCAGATTTGCGACGGGCTCGAAGCGGCTCACAAGGCGGGCATTCTGCATCGCGATCTCAAGCCCGCCAACCTTTTCGTCACCAAAGACGGGCGGGTGAAAATTCTCGATTTCGGGCTCGCCAAGCGCTTCTTCGACGAGAGCCTGGAGGAGACGCGCAGCCTGGCGCCGGAAACGCGGGCCGGAGCGGTGATGGGGACCGTCGCCTATATGTCGCCCGAGCAAGCTCAAGGACGCAAAGTGGATCCTCGATCCGACGTCTTCTCGATGGGCGCGGTGCTTTACGAGTTATCGACCGGGCGGAGGGCGTTTCAAGGCTCGTCGATGGCGGCGGTGTTGAGCGCCGTGCTGCGCGACGAGGTTCCGCCGCTCGACGGTCCGCTGGGCGCGGCGGTCGCGAGGTGCTTGCGCAAGCGCCCGGAAGATCGATTCGCGTCGTTCGGCGAACTGCGCGAGGCGCTACGCGGCGGAGGCGTCGCCATCGTTCCCGTCCCCGCGCGCGAAACTCCGTCCATCGCCGTCCTGCCCTTCGCCGATCTCAGCGCCGAGCGCGATCAGGAATACTTCTGCGACGGTATCGCCGAGGAGATTCTTACCCAACTGGCGCGCTTGAAAAGCCTGCGCGTCGCCGCTCGGACGTCGTCGTTCGCGTTCAAAGGGCGGCTCGACGACATGCGCCGCATCGCCGAGTCCTTGAACGTCGAGCTGGTGCTCGAAGGGAGCGTGCGCAAGGCCGGCTCGCGCCTGCGGATCGCCGCTCAGTTGGTCGAAGCGGCGAGCGGCCACCAGGTTTGGAGCGGACGCTTCGACCGCGAACTCACCGACATCTTCGCCATTCAGGACGAGATCGCCGCCGCCGTCCGCGACGCCGTGAAGGAGCGCTTCGATTCGCCCGCGAGCACCGTCGCCGCCCGCCGTTTACCCGCGAATCTGGACGCTTACTCGCTGTACTTGAAGGGCCGCCACGAGTGGCGCAAGTGGACGCCCGCGGCGCTGCAAGAAGCGGTCGGGATTTTCGAACGGGCGATCGCGCTCGACCCGGATTTTTCCCAGGCCTACGCGGGGTTGGCCGATTGCTACACGACCGTCGCGAGCTACGGCTATCTGCCGCCCACGGCGGTCTTTCCCCTGGCCCGGGCGGCGGCGGAGCGGGCGATCGCGCTCGACGACCGTCTGGCCGAGGCCTGGTCGTCGCTCGCGGCGGTGAAGGCGTTCTACGAATGGGATTGGGCGGACGCCGAACGGATTGCGCGCCGGGCGGTGGAACTGGGGTCGGCGAACGCGCGATTGGTGCTGGCGGTCGGCTGCTACGCGCCTCCGAGGCGGTTTCGCGAGGCGGAGGAGGAACTCGACGCCGCGCTGGCGCTCGATCCGCTTTCGTTGATCGCCATGCAGTTGGCGGGCCAGGTGGCGGTGCTCGCGGGGGACATAGGGCGCGCGCAAGCGATGATCCGGCGGATGGAAACCATCGAGCCGCGCTTCTTCGGCGTGGCCTATCTCCGGGCGCTCGTCGCCTTCGCCGAGGACCGGTACGAGGCGGTGGTCGAAGCGGTGGACGCGTTTCTCGCCGCCCTTCCCGGCGACCCGGGCGCGACGGGATTCCGCGCGTGCGCGCTGGCTCGCCTGGGACGGATCGAGGAAGCGCGCGCTGGGCTTACCGCGATCGAAGAGACCGCGCGCCATCGGCACGTGCAGCGGATCGATCTGGCGGGCGTACACTGCGCGCTCGGCGATCGCGACCGCGCGCTCGACTTACTCGAAGGGGCGTTCGAGGGCCGCGAGGGGCTGCTGCATCTGGCAAGCGAACGCCGCTTCGACTCGCTGCGCGGCGAACCGCGATTTGTCCGGCTGCTCGAGCGGCTTGGCGTGCCCACGGTATCCTAAGCGCACGGAAGCCCGTCCCGGCCGGTGCCGGGCCTGGTCTTCAAAACCAGTGAGAGGCGTCCGCGTCTCTGGTCGGTTCGACTCCGACTGGCTTCCGCCAACGCCGCCCATCATCGCGAATACCGGAAAATCAGGTAGATCGGACGACCCCTCGAATCGGGGATCGTGGTCAACGGAATGCGCCGAAAGCCCCGCGCCGCCGCGAACGCATCAAGGCGGGGGACAAAGCCCGGAAAAAACTCGTACCCCGGCGCGTGGCCGACGAAAATCTCCTCCAACAGCGCCGCCGCGTCGCCTCGCGCGATGGTCCCGTCGTCCACGTGGCGTAATTCCACTCGCCCGCGGCGCAGCAGGTGCAGGTTTTCGCCGATCCCCCAATCGACCAGCATCAGGCGGTCCGCCGGAAAACGCGCCAGAGAATAGACGGCGTCGCTCCAGCCGTGCCCGCCGCCCACGCGCCGCCACTGCGAGTAGTGCTGCGACAGCACGGCCAGATTGGAGGCCGCCACCAGAACCGCCGCCGCCGTCGCCAGCCGGGTCCAAGGCAGCGCCGCCAGGACCGCGCCCGCGAACAAGTGCGGCAGCGGCCATAACAAGACGACGTGATGCGCGGACGCGCCGGTGTCCCGGTTCGAAATCAGCAAAGCCCAGGCGATCGCGAAGGCCGTGAGCGCGAACCCGGCCACGCGGGATCGGCGCGCGAAGAAAGCCCCGGCCACCCCGCAACCCACCAGCAGCCAGGGCAGCCCGCCGCGGCGGTAATCCTCGTCGGCGTCGGGCGAAGTCGCCCACCCTAGCAGCGCCCGGCCTTCGAGCGCCCCCAGCAATCCGTTCGCCTTACCCGGCAAATCCCCCACGGACCACTGGGATTCCGTGCGAAACGTGACGCCGCCTCGGCTTACGTTGTACCGGATCAACGGGTACGCCCCGAGCGCGAACGCGAGCGCGGCCGTCGCCAAATTCCGCGCCGTCAGGTAGCGTCGCCAACCCGGCCAGAATAGGAGACCCGCGATCGAGACTCCGGCCAGCGGCGCGACGAACAGCGCCTTGTCCCAGCAGCCCAGGCCGAAAGAAACGAACCCCAGCGCGAGCCACCGCCGCCGCTCCGACTCCGCGAACCGGACGATCGCCCACACCCCCAAAATCAGGAAGAAATGCTGCAACGCCACGGGTCCCCAATCGAGCCGCGTGGTGACGATCCAGGTGGCGTCCGTCGCGAGCAGCAAGGCGGTGAGAAACGCCGTACGCGCGCCCGCCACGCGGCGCACCGCCGAGTGCAGCAGCGCCACGCTCGCGCCGCCCACTAGAATCGTCGGCAAGCGGATGGTCCACGGATCGACCGGGAACGCGGCGAACACGGCGCGGTACAAGTGCGACTTCACCGTGCCCAGGTAGCTCAGCAGCATCAGCGGAACGTCGTGCCCGAAGGCGCGCGCCGAATACATCGCGCGAAACGGCGGGAAGACCGCGTTTCCGAACAGCGCTTCGTCGTTGTAGATGCCCGGAAGGTCGAGATAAAGCGCGGCGAGCGCGATCGAGACAAGCGCGAACGCGAGGCCCGAGACCCGCAAGCGCCGCTTAACCCGCTACCTTGCGCGACTTATCGAACAAAAACTGAATCGTCTTTGCCGTGCGAATTTGCGACGCGATCTGGTCCAGCCGCCCATCCTTCTCGAGCTTCAACCGCACCACCGCCGGAGCGTCCTTGGTCGCCCGCGAAATCCGCTGGATTTCCTTATCCACGTCGTCCTGCGTGGGCACGATGCCTTCGCGGTCGGCGATCTTGCCTAAAATCAGCGACCCGCGCACCTCGCGCGTCGCCCGCTCCTGCTGCGATTCCTTCACCTTGTTCCAATCGAGCCGGACGTTCTTGCGGATATCGACGCCCTGCGCCGCCAGCGTCCGCAGATAGTTCTCCGTGTTGACCTCGATCTGCCGGTCGACAAACGCCTCCGGCACCGGAAACTGGTGCGCGTCGATCAACTTTTCGACGATCGCCGTCTTCGCCATCTCCGACGCCGATTGTTCCTTCTCCTGCATCAACGCGGTCCGCACGGCTTCGCGCACTTCCTCGACATTCTGGTAGCCGATGTCTTGGGCGAAATTGCCGTCGAACTCGGGCAACTCCTTACGGCGCAATTGATTCAGGACCGTCTTGAACCGCACGGTCTTGCCCGCCAGCCGCTCCTGCCCGTAATCCTCGGGATAGACGACGTCGAACTCGCGATCGTCGCCGGGCGAGGCCCCGCGCAGATTGGCGCTGAACTCGGGCATCGTGTCCTGGCCGCCGATTTCGACGGTCATCTCGTCGGAACTCATCGGCGGCTCGACACCCGCTACCGATTCGAGCGAGAACACGGCGAAATCGCCGTCCTCGGCCGGGCGCGGATCGAGATTCACGAAATCGGCTTTCGAATCGCGCACCCGGTCGATGCGTTCGGCGATCTCCTCTTCGGAGACGGTCGCCTCGCGGTAAGGCGCTTCAATGCCGGTGTACTCGCCCAACTCGAATTCGGGAGCGACCTCGAATTCCGCCTGGAACTCGATCGCCTGGCCCTTTTCGAACTTCAGATCCTTCACCGAAGGCTGGCCGACCACGTTCAGGTTTTCGTCGCGGAAGCGCTGATTCAACGCTCGGGGGACGAGATTTTCGAGCACTTGCTGCCGGATATCGCCCTCGAACTTGGTCCGGATCAGGTTCACCGGCGCCTTACCGGGACGAAAGCCCGGCAACCGGACCTTGCGGGCGAAGTCGGCGACGACGCGCGACGTTTCCGCTTCCACGTCGTCCAAGGGAATCGCGAACGCGAGGGAATGCTTGCAACCTTCGATTAAAGCCATGTAGTGGGGAAACTATAGTTTATCCCACGAAAGGCGGTTACTGAATCGGGATCGTCGCGCTCGCCTGGCTCGACAGCGACAGTTGCCGCAACACGATCGGTTGATCGCCCGGCGAAAGTCCGGCGGGGATCTTGAAATTGATCTGGTACAGGCCGGAAATCGCGCCCCCCGCGCCGCCCTGATAAGCGATGTCGGCCGTGGGTACGGTGATTCCTCCCACCAAAATCGTCACCGGAGTGGCGAGAGGCGACAGGCTCCGAATGATGTCGCCCGACGCCCAAACGGGGTTCGTCAAGCCGAGCCCAGTGGCGTAGAGGACCACCGTATCGCCCGCGCGCGCCGGACGTCCGCCCGGAACGACGGTCGGTTGCGCCACCGGCGTGACGTTATCGGCGTGCCGCGCGGCGACGCTCGATCCGTTGAAGGTGAACAAGGCGGGCTGCAAGAGATCGATGGCCGAAGCGCGCGACGCGCTGCGGTTCTCGCTCGACAGTCCGGCGTTGGCGACCACCTGGATGGTCGTCGCGTTTAGAGCCTCGAGCGGCGCTTGGAAATTGATCTGCGTCGCGCTCGCGTAGAACACCGGCACGGCGACGCCGTTCACCAGTACCGTCGCGCAGTCTAGCCGACGAGGGAACGCTCGCAGCCGAACCTCCGCCTGAGTCGCCTCCCGAGCCCGGCCCGCGACGCCGAAATTCGACCCGTACACCGAGACCAGGCCGTTCATCGACATATTCATCGCTCCGGAGGCGGCGTTCGACACCGAAGTAATCGTCGGCGGACCGCCGACCGCGCATCCGGCCCCGTTGCGAATCACGAGCGCGGTCGAATAGATCAGATCGCCCGCGTTGGTCGCGCCGTCGTTCGCCGCGTTGCCCGCCGCGTAGAACGTAACGTCGCCCACATCGGTAGCGGGCGGAGTCCACTCCACTTCCCAGGTCATCCGGCCGTTCGATCCGAGTCGCGTGGAAGAGGCGTTGTGGCTGGCGAACTCTCGCTCGCCGTTGCAGGGCGCGTCGACGCCGTTCGGGGCGCACAGCACGCGCACGCGATCCGAGACGGTGAACGACCCGGCCTGTCGCTGTTCGTTGCCCGCCCAGCGCGCGATCAATTGGAAGCCCCAGCGCATGGCGTCGGGATGCTCCACCGTGACGCGAATGGTTTGCCGGACTCCCGGCTGGTAAGAAGCGGCTTCGATGGCGATCCGGCCCCGCTGGTCGGCGTTCGCCGCGTCGCCGCGATGGCAGGCCGTACAATCCAGTCCGCCATCCGTGGCGGAACCGGTGCGTAAAATCGGGGGCGCCGCCGACCTTGCGTAAGCCGCGCCGGTAAAAGCGCACACACTAAGAGCGAAAAAGAATCCCCGCATTTGAGCCTCCCGAAGCTTGAACGTTCGCTGAGGCCAAATGTATTACGAGCCGGGGTTCTAAACAACCGAATTAGTAAAGTTTAAGAATTTGCGCGAGCCCGCACGCGCAGGCTCGCACAAACTTACTGGCGGGCCAGATGCCGAACGGATCGGCCAAGGGGAACGAGCTGGCGAACCTGATCGAGCACCGCGTTCGAGGCACCCGGTGTCTTGCCGTCGGTACCTTGATACATCGGGCTAGTCGAGAACCCGCTCAGATCCGGGCTTCCGCTACCGGCGGTAGCCATATCCGGCGGAAAAAAGTTATCGGAAGGCAGGTTCTTGGCGTTGGTTCCGGCCGCCACAATCACGTTTTTGCTAACTTTCGCGTCGGGGAAATACTTAGTCAACGAGCTATTCCCCGGTGAGGTCCCCGTGCCTACCGCGCCGTAGCGTCCGTGGTTCACGACGTTGTCGATAAACACAAACCCGAGGCTGGGCGGTCCATCGCCTACGACGAAGGCGTTGAAAGAAGACGCCGTCGATACCGCGGTGTTGTTGGCGAACGTCACGTTCTTGGCGGCGGTGGTGAGTTGGAACGCGTTTCTGATAATTCCCTCGAACGCGTTACCCTGAATCTTAACGGACGATAGCTGGCCCGCATAGGCCTCATACTTTTTGAAGCCGGTTGGAACGGAGACGGGAGTTGTGTAGGGTTTCTCCACTTCGAGGGATACGTCGCTAAGAATCGACTTAACGATTTGAGTGACGCTTCCAACGACGATGCGATCCGTCGGTTTAAGTTCAGTCATGAATTTTGTGCCCGATCCGTAGACGGTCGTCCCCGTCGCCGTTACGGTACCACTGCCGGCAATGGCGCAGGGAGCGCGATAGTAATCCTGGCCTAAAATCGTTACGCCTTGCTCCGTGTTGCGAATCACGTTCTCCCTGAAATCGATGTTTTGAACGACCGACCATGGGTAGTTGCCGGACTCGCACGTCCGGACCGTCAGCACTATGCCGTAGCCGTCCTGAGCGCTACTCCAGTTGTTCTCGAAGAGGTTGTGGCGAATTGTGAAATTGCGGCCGTGTTTAATCTCAAAAAGGTTCTTAACGGCATAGAGACCCTTCCATGCCATGGGACGAGCGAAGTGATTCCCAATCACCTCCACGTTGGCGGGAGTAAGCCCTTGGATGGCGGGAGCCGCCCCTCCGAAGAGCGCCGGGATGCCCGATGCCTCGAGATAGTTGTTCGTCAAGGCATAAGGCCCGCGGCCCGCCCAGCAAACGACGGCTTGTGTTTCCTGGCCGCTCGCGAAAAAACCCGAGATGCGAGAGTTCCTAAGGCCTACGCTCGACGCATGCATTACAAGTCCACGTTTGCCTCCGGCTACTGCGTCGCCATGGATCCACAAGTGGTTCAAATCGAAGTCCGTCCCCAACTGGCTCACCGACGTGGCGTTTAGGGGTCCGATCCGAACCATATCGTAAACATAGATATTGCGGCCCGGCGTCGTCGTGAATTCGAGACCGCGAATAATGTAGTGGCTGGCTCCGTCCTCGGTGCGCAAGACGGGATTGACGTTTGGCGTCGTTAGCCGAGCCATGTAGGCGGCGTCCAGACGAGGATCTATGCGCTGGAAGCTGTTTGGCAGAGAAGCCGCGTCGGAACTCTTGATCGTGATTCGGTTCCGTAGCGAAGCACCCGCTTTTTTTCGAAGGATGAAATTGCCCTCGTAAGTTGCGCCAGCTTGCAAAATAATGGTGTCGCCGGGCATTGCGGAATCCAGTGCGGCCTGCAGCTTACCGGTGGGTCCGACATAGATTTCGGCTCCCTTCGCCGCGGTCGGCTGAAGCACTCCCAGTAAGGCGACGGCGATGGCGCCCTTTTCGAGTAGCTGGTTCCAGGAAAGGTGCGATGTTAACTCTTGGGGGCTTCTGTTCATTAAGATGGGCAAACTACGTTCTCCTACGAGTTGATTCGCCGCAGAACCGTCTCCGATGTACCGGTAGATAATGGGCCGGTGTGCGCCGCCCTCCGACAGGTTCGGCGCCCACGAAGCGATCTTGTTGCGGATAAGTTAGGTATCGACTGTCGCCGATCTCTCGCCATCCGGCTTCGGCGCCTAAAAATCCGCAGTCACGCGGCTCGTCTATCCCCACCAGGGGTATAGATTAATTCCTAACTTGGCAAAGGGGGCGTTACCTAGGCGATGCGAAGAGGGCGGCTTCGCCAGGTCGCGTGAGGTTTGGGCGCTCAATGGCGCCATAGAGTTGCGAAGCGAAAACCGGAGGGCTTGGTACCCGCCGAGTTCCAGTCATGGAGCACGTCTCGCCGCCTACCCTCATAATTCCCGGCGATAAACGCGCTCTGGCTGCTTATACTGAAAAATTCCGGTTTGGCTACACGGAAAAGCAAATCCATGCCGAACCGTAGTTCGTATCACACCTATGACCCGTTCCCCCGCTCCGGAGTCTAGGTCGTTGCGCGTCGTTTCGCTGCAGCGCCGCATGCGTGGCCACAGTGGCTGCATGGTTGTAACCACCAACGATGGCGATTTCGTGCTTAAGCCTACGCATCCTCGCCGGGAGGAAATTCCCGTTCGTGAATTCCTAAGCAACTACATCCTCGGCAGATTAGGGATATCCGTACCCCTCGTGGCCTTTCTGTACTGCGACCCGCAGGAAATAGGCCCGCAGACCGAAGAGGCGATCTCGCATTGGGCCGGGAGGATACATTTCGGGAGCCGATACGAATCAACTGCCCCGGTGTACGACTTCTTACCGTCGAAACTTCTCGCACGGTGTACAAATCGCTCGAACCTCGATACGATCGCGGCGGTCGACGCGATCATGGGCAAGCCGACGCCACGCCAATCCGTTTTCGTTCGAGAAGCCGAAGGCTATCGGGCTTACTTCATCGACGGTAAAGACGTGACGTTCCGGGCGGAGATTTCCCGGAAATGTATCGGCGACTTAGACGGATTTCTTTTTTCCGACTTCGTAAGAACGCGCTTACCGGAATTAAGTGTCGTCGCCGACGAGGTAGTGGAAGCGGTCGAGCGGATTTTGCCGGACCAATGGCGGCGGGCTTACCTTCAACTGCGACCGGATCTCGAAAAATGGCGAATATTCGTCGAATCTTCGCTACGATCACACGGTGAATACGACTTCCGCCCGCGTACGAAGGATCCCTCAGAAGGGCGAGGGCTTACGAGTTCAAGTGCGTATCAATGCGCTTGATGGCTTCGTCGATCTCGGCGGGGCTCTTGAAGCCGATCGTCACCGAATCCGGGATGCCGGATTTGATCACGTAGCGGATCGACGCGTCGCGCTCTTCCGCGGTCTTGAACGCGCCCTCGCCGATGATCTTCATGCCGAGCATTCCGGTACCCTGCGCCTTCACCTTCTTCAAGTGGGAGACGACTTCGTTCACGTCGCCCGGCTCCCGCGTGTTGTCGGTGAGATTATCCATGCGCGTGCCGTTGTGGTTAATCCGGTTTAGCGCGACATCCAGCCACTTCGTGCCGGGATAGGCGCGCAGCGGCAGCAGGCCGTGACACGAAGCGCCGTGCGAGGCGATCACCTTGCGGTGCTTCGATTCGGAGAACGCGTCGCGCAGCGGTTCGAGTTCGGTGGGCCAGTTCAAGGTGCGAACGTTGTGCAGCAGCAGAATGTCGATGTACTCGCTGTTCAGATCGCGGCGGAGCCGGTCGATGGTTTCGTGCGGCTTTTCCGCTTCGCGCCACTTGAATTTCGTCATCAGGCGATAGGAATCGCGCGGCAAGCCTTTTAGCGCTTCGGCGAGCATCTGCGGCATCCCCGCGTAGTTATCCGCCGTCTCGAAAAATCGGACACCCCGGTCGTAGGCGTGACGCACCAAGGCGGTGAACTTCGGCTGACCGAGTTCGCGCTGGACGCGCCCGCCGAACGTGCCGGTACCGAAAGCCAGCCGGGTGACCTTGACGCCCGAATCGCCCAGCGTCACCCAGTCGGTGGCCGATCGTTTCGCCGCTTGCGCCGGGATCGCGGGTAACGCGGCCGCCGCCGCGGTCGCCCGTATAAGTTCACGCCGAGTGAGTTGCGCCATGCGGGAACGGTATCATAAAGACCGGACCGACGCGACAGGTGTTTCGTCGGCGTAACGGTTGGCCCGCCCTTAGCCACTACCTAGTCGGGGCCCGCGATTGTAGGGATTCGCGGAACCCGACGATAGGAGAAGAAGATGAAGCTGCACTTCTTACTTTGGGCGGCGCTCGGCGTCATTCCGGCTTCCGCCGCCCTGTCGGTAACTCTTGAACGTTCCGGCCCGGGCTTTCGGGGCGTCGGCCAGCTAATCGGCTGGTCGGCCAACGCTTCCGGCACGGAGCATCCCGTTTTTTATCGATTTCGCGCTCGCATTCCGGGCGACTCGGAGTTTCGCACCGTCCAGGATTTCGGCGTCGAGAAAGACCTCGAATGGACGTTTACCGAATACGAAGGCCCGCTCGAGATGGAGGCGACGGCGATGGACCGGGTGACCGGCGAACAGGCGAGCGCCATCGCCTCCGTCTCCCTAATCTCGCGCGCGGTCGGCGGCGCGGTCGTCAATCCTACCGCCCACCCCCTGGTCGCGCTCTATAGCGTGCCTCCTTGCGCGGATCGGGGCCGCATTCGCGTCCGCGTGGAACGCGAAGGAGAGCCGGTGTTCGCCACTCCCTGGAAAGAGTGTTCGCCCTGGCACAGCATGAACTTCCTGCTGGCCGGAATGCGGGCGTCCACCACGTATCGCGCCTGGCACGAAGTGGATCGCGACGGCGAAATCGCGCGCTCGGGCGCGGGCGTCGACTTCACCACCGGCGAAGCTTTGGGTCAGTACATCGAACACACACCCGGCGCTGCGGCGGGGAGCGGGCAATCGATTCTGCTCAGCGCGCCGCTGTTCCCCAACCGGCCCACGGCCACCGACGCGGAGGGCCGCTTGATCTGGTACTACCCCGGCAACGTGTCGCTGCTCACGCGCATGCAGAACGGCAAGTTCTGGGGCTTGATCCAAAGTCCGGGATCGAAGGCCATGCAGAAAATCCGCGAGTTCGACCTGACCGGCATGACGCTCCGGGAGACCAATGCGGAACGGGTGAACGATCACATCACCCCCCACGGACACCTGCCGATCAGCGGTTTTCATCACGAGGTCCGGGAACTGCCCGACGGCCGGATTCTCGCGCTCGCCAGCGCGGAGAAGATCATGACCGACGTCCAGGGCCCGGGAGAGGTCAACATCCTGTCGGACGTGATTGTCGTCATGGACCGCGACCTCAACGTCATCTGGCACTGGGACGGCTTCGACCATCTCGACGTCCGGCGCCGGGCGATCCTCGACGAGAAGTGCTCCATCGGCGCTTGCCCGCCGCTGTTCCTCACGGCGGACGCCAACGACTGGACGCACGCCAATTCCGTGCAACTCACCCCGGACGGACATTTCCTGATGTCGGTCCGGCATCTCGATAACTTGCTGAAAATCAATTACGACCGCGGCGCGGGCGATGGAAGGGTGCTCTGGGAGTTCGGCAAGGAAGGGCACTTCCAACTCGAAGGCGGCAATCCGGACAACTGGTTTTCGCACCAGCATGACGCACAGATGCTCGACGAGCGGACACTGCTTTTGTTCGACAACGCGAACGCTCGCTATCAGGCCGACCGTTCGGTCGCCAGCCGCGGGCAGGTTTTTCAGTTGGACGAAACCGCGCGCACGGCCCGGCTGGTCCTGAACGTCGATTTAGGAGTTTACTCCTTCGCCCTCGGCTCCGCCCAGCGCCTGGAATCGGGCTCTTATTACTTCGGAATCGGGTGGATTCTCCCCGATAACCTCGCTCGGGGGGTAGAAGCGGACGCCGATGGGAGGATCGTATCGGCTAGTACTATTTCGCGTCCCGCGTACCGTAGTTTTAGACTGACGGACCTTTACACGACTCCGTAAAAAAGCTTAGCCTGCACCAAGGGGATTTCGTTCCGCTTGGTGAACCGCCGCCAGTTCATCTCTACGCTCGCCGCCGCCGCGTCCGGACTTCGCGCCGCTACCCCTGCCGCGTCCGCGCCCAACGTCGTGCTAATTAATTGCGACGACTTGGGTTATGGCGATCTGGGCTGTTACGGGTCGCGGATGAGGACCCCGAACATCGACCGTTTGGCGGCGGAAGGCGCGCGCTTCACCAACTTCTATGCGGCCAGCCCGGTGTGCTCGCCCGCCCGGGCGGCCTTGCTGACAGGCCGCTATGCGGTTCGCGTGGGCGTCACCGGCGTGCTCGATCCCTCGTCCGAAGAGGGTTTGGGAGAGCAGGAGGCGACGCTGGGCGACGCGCTACGGCAAGCGGGATACCGCACAGCCTGCGTCGGCAAGTGGCATCTGGGATCGAAGGCCGCCTTCCACCCGAACTCGCGTGGGTTCGACGAATTCTTCGGACTGCTTTACAGCCACGACATGTGGCCGCGGCCGCTCTATGCGGGCCGCGAAATCGTCGAGCAGCCCGCCCAACTCGAATTCCTTTCGGAACGCTTTTCCGCCCAAGCCCGGCGCTTCGTTCGCGCCGAAAGCCGCCAGCCGTTCTTTCTGTACTTCGCACCCACCGCGCCGCACATCCCGCTCGACACCGGCGCGCGATTCCGCAAGTCGGCGATGGGGGCTTACGGCAACTCGATGGAGGAATTGGACGCGGTTGTCGGCGAATTGATGGACGCGATCCGCGAGAGCGGCTCGGAGGAGCGCACCGTGGTGCTGCTCACCAGCGACAACGGGCCTTGGTATCAGGGCAGCGCCGGCGGCTTGCGGGGCCGGAAGGGCGAGACGCTCGAAGGCGGCATGCGGGTTCCGCTGATCGCCCGGTGGCCGGGGCGGACCCCCGCCGGGCATGTCGAGTCGCGCCTCGCCACGCAACTCGATCTATTTCCCACCATCGCCCGATTGGCGGGCGCGGCCGGCCCTTCGCGTCCCGACGGAATCGATATCGAGCCGCTGCTCGCCGGATGGGAAACCGGCCCCGACCGCGACGTTTTCCTGTACTTCGACTATTCGAATTTGCAGTGCGCGCGTTGGGGGCCTTGGAAACTGCATATGACCCGCTATACCTCGCGCGCGTGGTCGCCCGCTCCGGCCCGGGGCAAAGAAAATCTGCCGTTGCGCAATCCGGAGTTGTATCACCTCGACCAGGACCCCAGCGAGAGTTACGACTGCGCCGCCCAGTATCCCGAGGTGGTGAAGGAAATCCAGGCTCGTGTCGCGGACCGGATGGCGACGATGCCCGCTCAAGTCCAGGCAATCTGGCGTGAGACTCTGAAACGCAAGACCGAGTGGACCCCGGCTGGCGCTTTGCCGATCGAGCAAGAGTAAGATCGCAGGGCAAACGGCTTGCCTTCACAGCTACGCCTCCTTTGTGTATGATATACGGACGAGAAACTCACGCCGCCGGCGAGAAAGTGGAATAGGAATGCAAGAATCAGGGGTGTTTCGCGGTTGGAATGGAAATTATGGTTTTGTTCAGCGCGACAACGGCAAGCGAGAAGCTTTTTTGCACGTATCGGAAGTAGTTCCTGGAATTCAAATTCAGGCAGGAACTAAAGTGGCATTTTCCATTGAACAGGGTCCGCGCGGTCCGGTTGCTAAAAACGTTCACTTAGCTCCTGTCGAAAATCCAACATTCCGTGACTCTCCTACATCTGAAATCGACGCCAGCAGAAGTCATGTTTACGGGCTTTACGAAAGCAACAACGAAACCGCCAACGGCGATGCCGCAGCGAGCATCCTTTCTGACGAGATCGAGGAACTGAACACAGAAGGCATCTCGCATGATCTCCTTGAAGAGCTTTCTCGATGGAAGAGAGAAGCTAGAGCCGAGGATAACCGGCGATATTTCTGGCATGTGCAGGAAGCTGATGAAATCCACAAAGGCGATAAGTACTTTGTCATTGGCCGCAAGGGGTGCGGTAAGACCGCGTTGTGCGAGTATTTTACCAACCAAGAAAGCTTCGATCTTTTCGCCGAGAAACTGAGTTTCAAAAATTTTCCGTTCAACGACCTATACACTCAGCGCAATGAACGCTATACCTCACCAAATCAATTCATCACAATTTGGAAGTATTTGATTTACAGCACGGTGTGTCGATTGATGCTTCGAAATCAGTCGATTGACAAAGAAGTGCGAGAAGAGCTTGCTCGTCTCTACGAAGATTCGACAACGCTTGCGCGCCGCATCGGGCGTTGGACCGGCCATGAATTCGGCGTTTCCTTATTCGGAATTTCATTTAAGCTAACCAGGCCACATCCATCGACGCCAAAGAACTGGATGGAGCATGTCGACTTCTTGGAGGATTTACTTCTCAAGAACGCCGGAAGCGCGACCTACTTTGTCCTGTTTGACGAACTAGATGAGGATTATCGCGATTTAATCGAAAAGTCTCAGCACGAACAGTACTCTGCGCTAATAACTAGCCTCTTTAAGGCAGTTCAAGACGTTAGGACGACTTTCGAAAAAAAGCTTCGCGTATATCCGGTTATATTTCTGCGAGACGATATCTACGAGTTAGTCCAGGACAGCGACAAGAATAAATGGGGAGATTTCCGGGTCGACTTGAATTGGGACACCGAGAAGATCAAACGGCTAATTGCGTTCAGAATTTCTAGGGCTATGGACCCACACTGCACGACGATTCTTGATTTCGATGTCGCGTGGGAAAAAGTGTTTGGGTCGCGTAAAATCGGCGTCGGCGGCAACAATCGAAAAATCAGTACCTTCGAATATATCGGCCGTAGCACGTTGTTGCGTCCTCGAGATTTTGTAACGTATCTACAAACGTGTGCGGAATATGCACTTCAAAATGGCTATTTGGGAATAGGGCCGGGCGTCATTAAGGCCGTTGATAAGGGGTTCTCTAATTACTTGAGGCAAGAGCTTACTGATGAGCTATTCGCGATTCTTCCAGATATAGCAAGTATCTTCGACGCAATCTCACAGTTGCGAAAATGGAACTTCTCGATACCAGAGTTGACTAGCGCATATCAGCAGCATGTCGAGAATGGCTTCATTAAGGAGCGCAATGTAAAATTTGTGCTACAGGTGCTTTTCTTATTCAGCGTGATTGGTAACACCCCTCGGGGCGGAAGATTCGTTTTTCGTTATCAGAACAGGGAGGCACGCCTAAACTTTAACGAACGTGTAGTTGTGCATCGCGGGTTGTTTAAGGCCTTGCAGATACTCTGACTGCGACGTAACGCAAAGAAAAAGGGCGGCTTGAAAGCCGCCCTCGAAATCCCTGCAACCTCTCCGAAAGATCAATACCGGTAATGATCCGGCTTGTAAGGGCCGGTCACCGCGACACCGAGGTACTCCGCTTGCTTCGGCGTCAAAGTGGTTAGCTTAACACCGATCTTTTCGAGGTGCAGCCGAGCCACTTCCTCGTCGAGCGCCTTGGGCAGCGTGTACACGCCGACCTTGTAGTTGTCTTTGTTCTTCCACAGATCGATCTGCGCGAGCGTCTGGTTCGAGAACGAGTTCGACATCACGAAGCTCGGGTGGCCGGTGGCACAGCCGAGATTCACCAGGCGTCCCTCGGCGAGCATGTAAATCGTGTTCCCGCCGGGGAAGGTGTACTGGTCCACCTGCGGCTTGATGTTCGTCTTGACCACGCCCGGAGCGTTGTTGAGCTTGTCCACCTGGATTTCGTTGTCGAAGTGGCCGATGTTACACACGATCGCCTGGTCCTTCATGAACGACATGTGCTCCAGCGTGATCACGTCCACGTTCCCCGTGGTAGTGACGTAGATGTCGCCCCGGCCGAGCGTTTCCTCGACCGTCGTCACCTCGAAGCCCTCCATCGCCGCCTGCAACGCGTTGATCGGGTCGATTTCCGTGACGATCACGCGCGCGCCGAGCCCGCGCAGCGAGTGCGCCGAACCCTTGCCCACGTCGCCGTAACCGCAAACCACGCACACCTTGCCCGCTACCATCACGTCGGTGGCGCGCTTGATCCCGTCGGCCAGCGATTCCCGGCAGCCGTACAGATTGTCGAACTTCGACTTGGTCACCGAGTCGTTCACGTTGATCGCCGGCACCAGCAGCTTGCCCTTCTTCTGCATCTCGTAGAGGCGGTGCACGCCCGTCGTGGTCTCTTCCGAAACGCCGCGCCAGCTCTTGACGACCTTCGTCCAAACGCCCGGCTTCTCGGCGTGGACTTTCTTCAGCAGGTTCTTGATCACTTGCTCTTCGTGGCTGCCCGAGGGCGTGTTCACCCAGTCGGAGCCCTGTTCGAGTTCGTAGCCCTTATGGATGAGCAGCGTCACGTCGCCGCCGTCGTCCACCACCAGTTCCGGACCCTGGTCGCCGGGATGAAGCACGGCCTTGAGGGTGCAATCCCAGTATTCTTCGAGCGTCTCGCCCTTCCAAGCGAAGACCGGTACGCCCGCCGCCGCGATCGCCGCCGCCGCGTGATCCTGCGTCGAAAAGATGTTGCAACTCGCCCAACGGACGTTCGCGCCTAGATCGACCAAGGTTTCGATCAGCACCGCCGTCTGGATCGTCATGTGCAGCGAGCCGGTGATCCGCACGCCTTCGAGCGGCCGCGACGCCGCGTATTTCTTCCGGATGGCCATCAGACCGGGCATCTCGTGCTCGGCGATGCCGATTTCCTTGCGGCCCCAGTCGGCGAGCTTTAGGTCGGCGACTTGGTATTCCGTGGCGACTTTTTCGAGAGTGAGTGTGCTCATTTGTCTTCTTTCATCAAAAGATCGGGATATGTTGATAGGATATCCAAAGAGTCCGATGCCGTCAATTGTAAAGGCGATGCGCCTTTTGACCGACGCTCTCCGGCTGCGGATCGTCTTGCTCCTCGAACAAGAGGAGCTTTCGGTCGCGGAACTCCAAAGCGTCTTATCGATGGGGCAGAGCCGTATCTCGACCCATTTGTCGCAGTTGAAGCAGGCGGAACTGGTGGAAGACCGGCGTTCCGGCAAGAACATCCTCTACCGGCTGCGGCGAGCGGGCGACTGGGAGGATCTGTTACGGCTGGCGCATCGGGCGGCGGGCGAAGTGCCCGAGATACAAGAAGATCGCCGCGCCCTGGAGCTGATTCTCGGGCAGCGGCGCGACAAAGCTCGGGCGTATTTCGACGAGTTAGCGGGGAAATTCGGGCGGGCGTACGTACCCGGCCGGTCGTGGAAGGGCTTGGCGGAGACGCTGTTGGCGCTGCTGCCTCCGATAACGATCGCCGATCTGGGGGCGGGCGAGGGAACGCTTTCCATGATGCTCGCGAGGCGGGCGGCGCGAGTGATCGCGGTGGATAACTCCGAAAAAATGGTGGCGTTTGCGAGCGAGACAGCTCGCCGTAACGGCCTGAATAATATCGAGTTTCGGGTGGGCGATTTAGAGTCGCCCCCGGTCGAGCCCGGCTCGCTGGACTTGGCGATCTTCTCGCAATCGCTACACCATGCGGAGCATCCGGCTCGCGCGGTGGCGGCGGCGTTCGAATCGCTCAAGCCCGGTGGAAGGATCGCGATTCTCGATCTCAAGCGCCACTCGTTCGAGGAGGCGCGCGAACTGTACGCCGACCGCTGGCTAGGATTCGCGGAAGTGGAACTCGACGGCTTCCTGCGGGATGCGGGATTCGGCGAGGTGGGCGTGTGGACCGTGCACCGGGAGGAAGAAAGTCCCTATTTCGAGACCGTGCTGGCCGTGGGAACGCGGGTACACTAAACACATGCCGGTGGCGACGACCCTCTTGACCGAAGCCGACTACATGGCCATCGAGGAAGTAGAAGGCGGTCCGCGTTACGAGCTCGACGAAGGGGAACTGGTCGAAATGCCCAGCGCACGATTCATTCACAACCGGATTCGAGGCGTATCCGAGTACGACTTTCGAGACTACTTGAAGCGGAACCCCATCGGCGAAGTGGTCTCCGAGACGGATTTCCGCCTTTACCCCAACACCATCCGCCGGCCCGATCTGATGTTCTTCTTGAACGAAACGCTCGCCGGAGTCGATCTTGAAGAATTGCCCGTGCCCGCCGTGCCGGAGCTAGTGCTCGAAGTGATTTCCCCGAGCGAGAGCGCTTCCGACGTCGAGCGCAAGGTTCGTCAATACGAACGCGCGGGCGTCCGGGCGATCTGGTTGATCTATCCTACACTGCGCTCCGGGATCGTTTGCGAAGACGGCCGGCGGCGCGAAATTGCGCCGGACGGCGCATTCGAAACCGCGCTTCTGCCCGGTTTTCGCCTAGAAATGACTCGGCTGTTCCCCAACTAAATCCGATTCCGCGCGGTTTCCGTACCCCGGGCAATGCGCCTTGCCGCGATCGTCGTGGGAGGAATCCTCACCGGGTGGGGTACGGCCGGCTACCTCGCCCCTCCACGCGCCGCCGTGACCGCCCCGAGCGGCGCTTCCTTGAGGATTCCCCGGCTGTCTCTACGATCGCCGATCCTACCCGACGACTCGGAGGCGAGTCTGCGGCAGGGCGCGGGGCACGTGCGGGGGACGGCGAAACCGGGAGAACCCGGCAACGTCGCCCTCGCCGGACACCGCGATACGCATTTCCGCCCGCTGCGCCACATCCGGACAGGCGACGAAATCTGGACCGAAGGCGCGTCCGCGAAAGTGCTGTATCGCGTGGCGGAGACCCGCGTGGTCGATCCCGAGGACGTCGCAGTTCTGGCCCCGCGCGCGGGCAACACGCTGACCCTGATCACCTGCTACCCGTTCGCGTTCGTCGGCCACGCCCCGAAACGGTTCGTCGTTCTGGCGCGCGAAGAGGCGCGGTTAAATCCGAAAGCCCCCGGGAATCCGTAACCGCGTTTACGGAGGTTAACTAGGATGTTTCTCTTACTCGCCCTCGCCGCCGACGCAAGTATCCTCGAACTAAGGCAGCCGCTCAAGACCCCGCAAGCGACACTCGCGCCCGGAAGCTACATGGTGCGCGTCGCCGATTCGCTCGCCGACCGCAAGATCGTCGAGGTGATCGACTCGAAGTCCCGCCAGGTACGCTCGACGTTCCTCGCCGCGCCCAACTCCGCCCTTCGGCGCGACAAAGGCGAGGAATTTTCGTTCTGGCCCGCCGCCGGTTCCGAACCCGCCTCTCTCCGCGCCTGGTTCATTCCGGGCGAAAGCCGCGCCGCCGAGGCGGTCTACGAAAAGAACGCCGCGCTGGCGCTCGCCAAGGAGAACCTGGCGCCCGTTCCGGCCATCGATCCCGAATCGGAGTTGCCGGTCAAGAAGGCCGGACTGTCGAAGGAAGACCTCACCGTGCTGAAACTGTGGTCGCTCAACTACCAACGCGTCGAGGCGGGCGACCCGCAACTCGAAGCCGGACCGCTGGCCAACGCGGCCTGGCAACCCGCGCAAACGAAGTTGCCGCAAACCGCGAGTCCCTACGGTCTGCTCATCCTGCTAGGCGCGCTGACGCTGACCGGCGGATTGGTGAGCGGACGCGTGGTTCGCTTCGGTCCGCCGCCCGCGCTCGAAGCCGCGGCCGATCCTACCCCCGTGGTTATCGAGGCGGCGAGTTGCTCCACGGATCGCGAACTGCGCGAGGAACTCGAATTCGAGCGGCGGCGCAACTTGCGGCTGGAACGTTTGGTCGAAACCCTTCGCCAACGGTAGCCCTTCCCTTCCGGGATTTTTTCGGATACGATTTCCCGGACGGAGGAGTGTGGTTATGTGGTTCACCGCCCTGCTGTTGTTCGCCCAAGCGCCGGCGATCGATCAAGCTTCCGAAGCGCACGCGCCGCTGTTCCGCAAACCGGCGTCGGCGAACACGGAACGGCTCACCGCCGGAGTGGCGAAGTCGCTGCCCGCCGCCCAAGCCGCGCCGGTCGCGTCGCGCAATTTTATCGACCGGCACGTTTTCGGAAAGATGAAGGCGGACCGTGTCCCGCACGCGCCGCCGACCAACGACTACGAGTTTCTACGTCGCGTAACGCTCGACCTCACCGGACGCATCCCCACGGCGGACGAAGTGCGGGCCTTCGCCGCCGATCGCGATTCGAAGAAGCGGGATAAGAAGATCGACGAGTTGCTCGCTTCCGAAGCGTTCGTCGAGAAGTGGGCTTACTTCTTCATGGACCTGTTCCGCGCCAACGGAAAAATGGGGCGCGGCCAGGAGCTGTTTCACTACTGGATGAAGGAGAATCTCCGCGTCGACCGCCCGTACGACGACGTGGTCCGAGACATCGTCGCGGCGTCGGCGAAATCGAACCACGTAGTCGCCGCCTCGAACGTCATCGCGCGCGAGCACGTACAGGGCAAGCCTCAGCCCGACGACGGCGAAGATTGGGGCATGGTGCAACAACTCGACACGCACGACGAGTTGAACGTGCTATACGCGCAGCGATTTCTCGGCATTAACCTATCCTGTATTTCCTGTCACGACGGACAGGCTCACTTAGAAAAGGTCAACACCTACTTATCGAAAAAGCGGCGGAGCGACTTCTACCGCAACTCTTCGTTTCTCGGCCGCAACCGCTACTTGATGTACTGGGAGCAAGGCAAGCCGCAGTCGGGCGAGTTCTACATCGACGACGCCGCTCCGGGCTACGACACCAAGGGCGCTAGCATGATTCGCGTGCCGCGCTTCGGCGGCCCCGGCGATCCGGCGTTCTTTCTGACGGGCGAAAAGCCGAAACCCGGCGAAGAACCGCGCGAGGCGCTTGGCCGCATGATCACCGCGCACCCGCAATTCGCGCGCGCCACCGCGAATCTGTTCTGGGCGAAGTTGATGAGCGTCGGCATTGTCGAACCTTACGACGAGTTCGACCTCGACAATCCCGCGCAGGCCTCCCATCCCGAGTTACTCGACGAGTTAGCCGCCGATTTCCGCGCCAATGGGCATTCGATCCGGAATCTTTTCCAAACGATCTGCCGCTCCAGCGCCTATCAACTTTCGGCCCGCTTCCCCGGCGAGTGGAAAGAGAGCCACGCGAAGTATTACGCGCGGAAGTTAGTCCGGCAACTCGCCGCCGAGGAGATTCACGATTCGATCGCCCTCGCGACGTCGAAGCCGGGGAATTTCAAGACGCGCGGCGCGGAACGGTCGTGGGCAATGCAAATGTCCGGGCCGGTCGGCGGCGGCGACCTGAAGCACTTCATGTCCACCTTCGGCCAGTCGAACCGCTCGAACCCGCCGAAGGAGCCTGTCGGCTCGCCGTTGCAGGCGATGCTGATGATGCAGTCGTCCGTAGTGAGCGACCGCGTGGCGGCGGCGAAAGATAGCCGTGTGCAGCGGCTGCTCGATACTTACAAAGACGACACGCGCGTGGTAGACGAGTTATTCCTCGCCACGCTCTCGCGTCCGGCGACGCCGGAGGAGCGGACCGTCGCCCTTACCGCCCTAAAGCGCGATCGCGCGCAAGGAGCGCAAAATTTACAGTGGGCGCTGCTCAATCAAGTCGAGTTCCTGTTTAGCTACTGAGGTTTCTTATGAAGACCGTAGGCGAGCTTTTTCCTTCGCGGCGCGAGTTACTCCAATTCGGCGGTCTGGGGATTTTGGGCGCGGCGGCCCAGGGCGTTTGGCCGCTCCAAGCGGCGAGCGGCGGAAAAGTAACTCCTCGCGGCAACGCGCGCAACGTGATTTATTTCGAGTTATCCGGCGCGATTAGTCACGTCGAAGCGTGGGACTTCAAAGAGAACAAGGGAACGCCGAAAGATTTAGCGGTTGCTAAGGTAGGCAACTTACATCTTTCGCAGTTACTCTTTCCTAAGTTCTCGAAGCAAATCGGTAAGTTCGCGGTTGTCCGTTCACTGAAGAGTCACGAGGAAGTTCATTTTCGCGGTCAATACTATGTCCAGACCGGACGCCAGTTGAACTTATCCTTCGCGAAAGAAATTCCGTCGGTCGGCAGCGTGATCGCGCAGGAACTCGAGCCGCGCCGCCGCGAGCGCGATACGTTCCCCACATACTTGTCGTTCTACCTGGAGAAAGGCGCGGCCGGAGCGCTCTCTACCGGATTTCTGCCGCCGCGTTACTCGGTGGTGGACATTAATCCCGAATCGGCGGTTAAAGGGTCGGCGCTCGACGAAAAGGCGGTCGAGCTGCTCGAAGAGCGCTGGCGGCTGCTGACTCAATTGCGCGACGCGGGCGGCAAACGCGCCGCCAAGTTCTCGCGCAGCATGGAAGGCTACGGGGATTTCTACGAGAACGCGCACCGCCTGCTGAGCGACTCCCGCTGGCCCGCGTCGTTCCAGATTTCCGACGCCGACCGCGCCCGCTACGGCAACACGCCGGTGGGCATTTCCGCGATTCTGGCGCGCAATGTGCTGCAGCAGGACGCGGGCACGCATTACGTTCACATCTGCCATCCCGGTTGGGATCATCACGTGCAGATTTGGGACCGGTCCGCGCCTTCGAACCATTACAAGTTGTGCGAGGAACTCGACCCCGCGCTCGCGAGTCTGATGGAGGACTTGGCGGCGACGGGACGGTTGCAGGACACGCTGGTGGTCGTCATGGGCGAGTTCGGGCGGACGCCGGGGGCCCTAAACAACATGGCGGGCCGCGATCATCACAACAAAGTCTTCCCCGCGCTCTTCGCCGGGGCGGGCGTGGTTCCCGGCAAGATTCTCGGCGCTTCCGACGCCGAAGGCGAGACGTGCGTCGAGACCGGCTGGCATCGCAAGGAGCAGCCGCGGATCGAGAACGTCGTCTCGACGATCTATTCGGCGCTAGGGATCGATTGGACCAAAGAGATTCGCAACACCCCGTCGGGTCGCACGTACACCTACGTCGATCCGCTGGGCGCGAACGGTTACATTCCGACGGATGAGATTTCTTCTCTTTACGCTTAGTTGTTCGTCGGTCGCGCAGATGGTGGAAATCCCCGCCGGGAGTTACTTGCGCGGGCGGACCCACAAACTCGAGGACGACGGCCTGAAGTGGGTGCCGACGGTCATGAAGGACGACCGTCCGGTGAAGCGCATCCACGTGGACGCATTTTTTATCGACGAATACGAGGTCACCGTCGAAGAGTACGCGAAGTTCGTCAAGGCCGCCGGCCATCGCGCGCCCTACAATTGGCCGAAATCCGGACCGCCGGCTGATCGCCTAAGAAATCCCGTGACCGGCGTGAGTTGGGAGGACGCGGCGGCCTACGCGAAATGGTCGGGCAAGCGCTTGCCGACCGAGGCCGAGTGGGAGCGCGCCTGCCGGGGCGGCGTCGAAGAGAAGATGTACCCTTGGGGCGACACCAAGCCCACCAAACAACTAGTGCGCTTCGATGGCGTCGAGGGTCCGGGCCCGGTTTGTGCGCTGCCCAAGGCCGGGTTCGGGTTGTGCGATCTCGCGGGCAACGTCTGGGAATGGACGGCCGACTGGTACGACCGCACGTATTACGAGCGCTCGCCCGAAGCGAACCCAGCGGGGCCGGAATCGGGCCAATATCGCGTGCTGCGCGGCGGCTCCTGGGCGGACGAGGCGAAGTACCTGACCTGCGCCTACCGCAGTTGGGCCCGCCCGGCGGAACGCAGCCCGAATATCGGCTTCCGCTGCGCCAAATCCGCCCGGTAGATGGTATTCTGGGGAAGTCCCACCGAATCGGGCGCGTAGCTCAATTGGCAGAGCAACTGACTCTTAATCAGTAGGTTGAAGGTTCGATTCCTTCCGCGCTCACCACGTGATCCCAACCATTTACCAAGCGTCAACCCGCCTTCGCCATTGGCTTTAGCGATCCTGCAGAATCGCGGGTAAGCCATTTCGGGTAAGCCATTTATTGTTAAGTAGCTACGCGATTCGCAGAGCTTTCGAGTAACGACATTGGCCTCGGAGTGCCGGTGCGGGGCGCCCGCGCTTGGCAACCGCGAGGAGCCATATCCCTCTCCCTACTCGGGAGTAATTGATTCCCCGTCGCTACCCACTACACTAAGGAAATCTCGAAAGGAAGAATCAATGGATCCGCTCAATCTCAACATTCTCCGGGAGGCCATCGCGGGGCGATACGCCGCTATTCGCCGCGTTACGCGTCTTGATGCGTTAGGCCGCAAAGTCTTCCCCCCAACCTATGAAGGCGGCGAGTACGCCACGGAAAAACGCCGCGATGGCGGTAAAGACGTCGAAACGGTCTTGCTGGACTCTGTACAATCTCAGTCCAATCGTATGGAACTCGCGCTCCTCCGCGCCTATGACGCAGGCAAGATCGCGATGCCGATGACTCAAGTGGATTTCGGGGCGAACACCGACGAGCCCATCCTCAAGGAAGTTGGGCGGATCACCGCTCTGGAAGCGTCGCACCGCATTTGCGACGCCATCTTCCGCGACTCCGAGCTGGATGCCATGCCGTTCCGAAAGTCCGCCCGAGGTTCCTCACTCGACAGTGCGAAGGCGAGCAACGCGACGCCCTTGCTCGAACTCTGTCCCACGGCGCTGTTGTTCGGATTCTGGGATTCCACTGGCCCGCGCGGAGGGCTCGGCGCGAAGCTGCAGCGCGCGCTCGTTTCCGAAATCGTGGCCTACAACGTTACCTCGGAAAACAAGAGAACGTCCAGCCGGATCGATCAGCTCCAAATTGAGAACAACGTCGAAATTTATGCCACCGCCGACGGCGATTGGACCAAGGATAAAGAACAAGCGTTGAAAGACAAGAAGAACGAACCTAAGAGGTTGCGACCGTCCGAAGTCAATCACGGCAATATCACACCGTCTTTTCGGGACAAAGAAGGAAAGCTCAATCACGGCGGCGTGACCCTCGAATACGCCGAGCAACAAACCGTCCTTTCCCTCGCGGCGCTGCGCAAGCTTCGTTTCCCGATCAATGGAACTTCGAACCCCGAAGCCGATCTCGCGGGACGCACGTTGATCGCCGCTCTTGGAATGGCCGCGATCTGCTTTTTGGACGAGGATGGCTTCGACCTTCGTTCCCGTTGCCTGCTCGACGGCACCCCCGGCGGCTTCGAATTTGTCGGACGCGGCCAGACGATGCAATTCAACGCCGATCCGGAAACCGCCGCCTTGCTCGTCGCTCAAGCGGCGGAGAGGGTTGTCGGCGCCGGGCTTCCGTGGCCGACAAAGCCGTTAACGCTCACCCCATCGAGAAAGCTCGCGGAACTCGTGGTCGCCAGCCGGACGCGCTCCATGCAGGCGGATTCCGAACCGGAGAGCTAATATGCTGGCCCTTCGCGTGACCTATCTCACCGGACGGGTGTACGCCTCCGAATTCCACGACGGCGACCTAAAAAACTCCGTCGAATGGCCGCCCCACCCTTCGCGTCTGTTTTCCGCGCTCGTTTCCGCTTGGGGCGAAGGCGGGGCCGAGCCGGAACTGGTTCCCGTTCTCGAATGGATCGAGCGTCGGCCGCCTCCCACCGTGTACGCCGGCGGCAACTCGCCGCGAAAGCTCGTTCAGGCTTACGTACCGGTTAACGATATCCGATCCCTTCCGGAAGACCGGCCGCGAAAAGGCCGCCAATTCCCTTCCGCGAGCCTGCTTCATCCAAACGTTTACTTCGTTTGGGCGGACGACCTACCCGCGCACCTGCACGAACCGCTCGACCGTATCTTGAACCGCACCTGCGCCCTCGGGCATTCGGCGAGCTTAGTCTCAGTCGAAGTAACCGATTCGCTGCCGGTCCAGGGACTTCGCGTTTGGCAGCCGGGAGAGCACGACGATCCCGTGCGGCTGCGCGTACCTTCGCCCGGACGTTTCGCCGATTTGGAAGTTCGTTATCGCCGGTTTCAAGCGAATCCGTCGAAGGTCAACCGCCCGTCCGCCGGACGAAGCGTTCTGTATGGCCGGCCGCGCGGGACGACTGCCTCGTCCGAATTCGATCAAGGCGTGTTCGGAGAGACGATCGTCTTCCGTCTCGACGGTCCCCGGGTCGGACTTCCGGCGACGCTACATCTGACGGCCGCGCTCCGCGGAGCGATGCTCGGTCTGGCCGACCAACCCGTTCCCGAGTACATCAGCGGGCACGCGTCGACCGGCGCCCAAGATCGCCCGGCGCCTTCCGAGCGTCCCCACATCGCGTTCGTCCCCCTCGCATTCTGCGGCTCCGATCACGCCACCGGCGATCTGCTAGGCCTCGCGACTCTTTTGCCGCGAGCGCTCTCTTCGGACGAGCGCGCGGTCTGCTGGGAGACCGCCTCCCGTATCGAGGAACTGCGCGTCAAGTGGGGTGCCTACCGCGTCGAGCTTTCGGATTTCGACGAGCCCCGAGTTAACCTCCGGGAAGGTGCTTGGACTCGCCCCAGCGCTATTTGGTCTACCGTCACTCCGTTCGTCTTCGACCGCTACCCGAAAAATCCATTCGGCAAAGAAGCGGAGCAAGTGGTTCGCGAGGCGATCGCGCGCGTAGGGCTGCCACCTCCCGTGGTTCTGGATCTTCACTACAACGCCTGGCATTCCGGGGTTCCGCGGGCGAGCGGCTTTTGGGCCGCCGCTCCGCGTCCGGGCAAGCCACAGCGGTACCACTGTCACGTGCGCGTCGAGTTCGAACGTCCCGTTCGGGGGCCGCTGGTGGCCGGAGCCGGGCGTTTTTACGGGTACGGCCTATTCCGCCCGCACCGGGAGGGCATGAACCAATGAAGTTCGAGGAGTTCTTCCAGGCCCTTTGGGGTAAGGATCCTTTCCCGTGGCAAAAAAGGCTTTCAGCGAAAGTGCTGTCCGAAGGTTGGCCGACGTCGATCGGATTGCCTACCGCCGCCGGAAAGACCGCGCTCCTCGACATCGCCGTCCACGCTTTGGCGACGAACCCGGAGCGCTCGGCACGGCGCATTTTCTTCGTCGTCGACCGGCGCGTCATCGTGGACGAAGCGCTCGAACGCGCGATGACAATCGCCGAGCGGTTGGCGAAGGCGCCGGCGGATTCGCCCCTCCGCGCTCTGGCGGACGCGCTCCGCAAGATCGGGTCTTGCGATGAACCATTGACCGTCAACCGATTACGCGGCGGAGTGGAGCGCAGCGAGACCTGGGCGGATTCGCCCACGCAGCCCGTTTTGGTTTGCTCGACCGTCGATCAGATCGGGTCCAGCCTGCTGTTCCAAGCCTATGGGCGCAGCAACTACCAGTGGCCCATTCGAGCCGCTCTGGCGGCGAACGATTCGCTGATCGTCCTCGACGAGGCGCATACCAGTCAACCCTTCGCCGAAACTCTCGAAGCCATCCGGCGCTTTCATGGCAAGTCCGCGTTAACGGAGCCGATCGGCCGCGCGATGAGGGTCGTCGAGATGTCGGCCACTCCACGCGGAGGCGGCGACGTTTTCCACGAGGACGAGGCCGACAAAGCCGACGAGGAGTTGAATCTCCGCTGGACCGCGAGCAAGCGCGTGCGCAGCCTCGAACTCGTCGAGGACGATGCGAAGTTCGTCAAAGCCATGTTCGAAGCGGCCAAATCGATGAAGGACGCTAAGGTGATCGGCGTCATCTGTAACCGCGTGCGTACGGCCCGCGAGGTGTTCGCCGAGTTGGCGAAAGTCGAGGGAACAAGCGCCATTCTCTTTATTGGCCGCGCTCGGCCTTTCGACCGGGACCGGCTATGGCGCGAGCATCGGCGTTGGATCGAAGCGGGCCGTACGGAGGATCCCGAAGTCCCGATCTTCGTCGTCGCCACCCAATGCATCGAAGTTGGCGCCAACATTAGCTTCGACGCGCTGGTTACCGAAATCGCGAGCGTCGACGCGCTGGAGCAGCGCTTGGGAAGGCTGGACCGGCTAGGGCGAAAGCGCATTTCGAACGTCGTCATCGTCGCGCGCAAGGAGCAGATCAAGGCGAACGCCGAAGATGCCGTCTACGGGACGGCGCTTCCCCCAACCTGGAAGTGGCTGCTCGAACGGACGCCGAAAGCGGGAAAGAAAAAGAAAGGCGCCGAAACGTTTCTCGATCTTGGTGCCCTCGAATTGCGGCAGGCGCTCCAGGAACTCGACGCCGACGCGCGAGCCGCGATGACGAAGCCGCGAGAGAGCGCGCCCATTCTGCTGCCCGCGCACCTCGATCTGCTATGTCAAACCTCGCCGAAACCGGCGGCGGTCCCCGATGCCGCGCTCTACCTGCATGGACCGAAATCCGGTCCGGCCGATGTCGAGGTGGTCTGGCGTGCCGACCTGCGCGCCGACCTGAACGTAGAGAAGAAGTCCGACGAATGGCTAGACCGCGTGGCGATCTGTCCGCCCGCCTCCGCCGAGGCGCTAGCGGTGCCCGTTTGGGAGGTCCGCCGGTGGCTCGCCGGCCGGTCCGGGGGCGATCTCGCCGACATCGAAGGGCAGAGCCCTATCGAACGAAAGACGGACGAGCCGACGAAACCCTTCGTCATCTGGCGCGGCGAAGAGGACAGCGAAGTTTCGCCGGAACTTCGACCAGGCGACCGCATCGTAGTGCCTGCAACGTACGGTGGCTGCGACCGGTGGGGCTGGAATCCGGCTTCCAAAAGCGCGGTCGTGGATATCGGCGATCAAGTGAAGGCGCAAGCCGGGCGCTTCATACTGCGCTTGGGCGCGCATAGCGACCTGCCGAAGGACTTGGCGAAATGCGAGTCGGGATCCGAGGCTATCGAGATTCTAAAAACAAGCGCCTTGCCGGATTGGCTCGTCAAGATGGTTGAGAAGGTTCGATCGCCTAAGCTCGTCACCGACGAAGATGGAAGACTGCTCGCACTCGTCGGTCGCGGATCGTTCTCCCAAGGATCGCGCTCGTCCCAATACACCGTCCAAGTCAAGCTGTGCGCCCACCTGAAGGGCGTCGAGGAATGGGCCAAGCTTTTTTCCAGCGGCCTACCGGAGGGCCTGCGCGAAACCGTCCTCGCCGCCGCGCGTTGGCACGACATCGGGAAGGCCGATCCGCGTTTTCAAGCGTGGCTCGCCGGGGGAGTTTTGCGGACAACGCCGTTACTCGCGAAGTCGGGAGGAAACGGCAATAACCGTGCAGCGGTGGAATCCGCTCGGAAGAAGGCGCGATATCCGAAGGGCGGTCGTCACGAGTTGCTGTCGGTCGCGATGCTGGAAGGTGGCGGCGCGCGCCCAGGTATCGATTTCGAACTGCTGCTCCACTTAGTCGCCAGTCATCACGGACGATGCCGCCCGTTCGCGCCGGTAGTCACGGACGACGAGGGGCCTTCGGTATCGTTCAACGGCTGGACCGCCTCCGCCAACCATGGACTTTGGCGCGCCGCGTCGGGCATCGCCGATAGGTTTTGGAAGTTGAACGATCGGTTCGGTTGGTACGGCCTTGCTTACCTGGAGGCCGTGCTGCGGCTGGCGGACGCGCGGCGCAGCGAGCAAGAACAGAAGGAGGCGGAGAATGAATGAAATCGTTCTCAAGGGACTGGACGGATCCAATCTGCTCGCTTTCCTGGCCGCTCTCGGCGCGTTTCGGGTTCTCACTCGCGCCGAGCCCGACCAGCGCGTCCAAATGAGTTGGCGCGACCTCGATTGGTGGACTCCGGTGATTCATCATTCGCGGATTGCTTCCGAAGAGGCGTTGGTCGAGACTGTGACCCAAACGCTTTCCCTAAATCCCGCTTGTCGAATCGGACCGGATCTCGTCTTCAGCCGCGAAGAGTTCGCGGACGTTCTCAAGGACGCCCTGAACCGCGACGACCGGAACGAACTCGCATTTCTGGCGGCCCTCGGGTCGGAGTTTATCGGCTCCGGACCGAAGAAAGCTCAAATGACCGACACCGAGTTCCGCACGATGAGCGGCGCCGGGCATCAACATTTCCTGGGCTTCATGCAGGAGCTGGCCGAGTCGACGGAACCATCCCATATCGAGAAGGCGCTTTTCGCCTCCTGGGACTATTCGGACGACCGACCGTCGCTGCGCTGGGATCCGGTGGATTATCGACCTCACGCCCTCCGCGCCGACGACCCGTCGAAGGCGCCCATTCGTACCGTGCGGGGAGCGAACCGTCTCGCGATCGAGGCATTGCCGCTGTTTCCGACGTTCCCGCGAGGGCGTTCGCTCGAAACGGTCGCTTTCGTCGAGTTCGACGGAGAGTCGACGGTCCAGTGGCCCATCTGGACCGAGCCCCTGAAGTTACCAACGGTTGAAAGCTTACTGGGATTCGATTGGTCCGTCCCGACGTTATCGACGGCATTCGGTGTCGCTCAGCGGTTCCGCTCGGCCCGGTTCACCGAGGGTAAGTATCGCAATTTCGCGCCCTCGCGCGCTATTCTTTGACCCTATGCGCTGTTCTTACCTGGTCTGTTACGACATTTCGGACGAGAAACGCCTCCGCCGCGTATTCAAGATCATGCGCGGGTGGGGAGATCATCTTCAGTACTCCGTCTTCGAGTGCCAACTGACGAAGACCGACTTGGTCAAGCTGCGCGCCGAACTGGCAGCGGAGGTCAATCAGTCTGACGATCAGGTGCTCTTCGTGAACCTCGGACCTAGCGAGGGCCGCGGCGATCGCGTGATCACCGCTCTCGGCAAACCGTACACGCGCATCGACGCGCCGTGCGTGGTGGTGTGACGTGGCAAGCCCGGCGCTCCCCATCCACGACGATCGCCGCCTGCCGGACTACCTTCCCGCCCGCATGGTGAACGAGTTCGTTTACTGTCCTCGACTCTTCTTTTACGAATGGGTGGAAGGAGTGTTTCGCGACAACGCCGACACGGTGGAGGGCCGAGAGCAACATAAACGCGTGGATCGCGGCGGCAAGGCGCTTCCCGATCCCGAAGAGGTCGATGAAGATTTCCGGACGCGCGCCGTCACTCTTAGTTCGGAGACGCACCGGGTCATCGCGAAGTTAGATTTGCTCGACGTCGAAGGCGGCTTGGTTACGCCGGTCGACTACAAGCATGGCCGTCCCCGCGAGTCGGGCGACGCGCTCGAAATGTGGGAGCCGGATCGCGTGCAACTCGCCTTGCAGGCGCTGGTGTTGCGCGAGAACGGATACCGTTGCGAAGAAGCTCTGGTGTACTACGTCCAAACCAAGCAGCGCGTTCGTTTGGCGATCACGGAAGAACTACTCGCGGAGGCCGTTGGGCGCGCCAGGGAGGCTTGGCAAATCGCTCGCGTCGGTCTGCTGCCGCCGCCGTTGCGGGATTCGCCGAAGTGCGGCGGCTGCTCGCTGGCGCCGATTTGCTTACCCGATGAAAGCGCCACGCTGGTAGGCGACGCCGACGACGAGAGCGAGGCCTCGCAAATCGCGCTGTTCGCGAGCGTTCCGCCGCCGAAGAAGAAACCGAGGCGCGAAGTGCGGCGGCTGATCGCGCCTCGCGACGATCTCAAGCCCCTATATCTAACTACGCAAGGCTTGCGAGTCGGTAAGTCGGGCGACGTTTTGCAGGTCAAGGAGAAGGATGCGATCCGGCAAGAAGTGCGGATGAACGAGGTCTGCCAGCTCGGTGTCATGGGCAATATTCAGGTCAGCACGCAGGCGATCCAATCGTTGTGCGAGCGCGAAATCCCGATTTGTTACTTCTCGCAGGGCGGCTGGTTCTACGGCATCACGTCGGGACTGGGCACGAAGAACGTCTTCGTTCGCCGGGCGCAGTTTCGGCTCGCGGAGGAAGAGTGGTTCCGCCTTCGGCTGAGCCGTCAACTGGTGGCGGGCAAGATTCGCAATCAGCGCGTGATGCTGATGCGAAATCACGTCGAGCCGCCGCCGCTGGTGATCGATCAATTGAAACGGATGGAGCTCCGGGCGGAGAGCGCCGTAGACGCCGCCGAGTTATTAGGCATTGAGGGAAACGCCGCTCGCCTTTACTTCGGTGGGTTCGCGGGCATGCTGAAAGGCGACGACGGCGATGCGCCCGCCGGGATGCCGTTCGATTTCACGGTTCGGAATCGTCGTCCCCCGCGCGATCCGATCAATGCCTTGCTGTCGTTCGGCTATAGCTTGTTGACGAAAGATTTGACGATCGCCGCGGCGGCGGTGGGGTTCGATCCGATGATCGGGTTTTTCCACCAACCGCGCTTCGGACGGCCCGCGCTGGCGCTGGATTTGATGGAGCCGTTTCGTCCGCTCGTCGTGGATTCGGCGGTACTGCAGGCGGTCAACACGCGGATGATCGCGGCGAGGGATTTCGTTCGTTCGGCGGGGTCGGTAGGACTGACGGCGAGCGGGCGAAAGGCGTTCTTCCTGGCCTACGAACAGAGGATGGACACGCTGGTGACCCACCCTTTATTCGAATACCGCGTTTCTTACCGGCGACTGCTGGAGGTGCAGGCTCGGCTGCTCGCGAAGTATATCGAGGGAAGTATCGATCGATACCCGGTGTTCGTCACGCGCTAGTTGCGAGCGGCCCGGTGACGCTCGGATGCCGGGACCCGCTCGCGGGTTGCAGCGATTGGACTTAGCCTGTCAGTTCGAGGTTCGGTGGGTTATGTAAAGTCGATTGGGGAACAACCGCTCGCGAAGGCGGGCGCAGATGTTTGATAATTGAATAGTTCGGGTGACGGCCCTTTCCGCGTTCCCCGGAACGCGGCCTCATTGAAGCCGCGTGATGTTCGTCGGCACCACGTTCACCACGGCCCTTTCCGCGTTCCCCGGAACGCGGCCTCATTGAAGCTGCCGCAAAGTCGCACAATGCAAGTGTTCACTTGAGCCTTTCCGCGTTCCCCGGAACGCGGCCTCATTGAAGCGCCGCGCGTGTAGCTAGCGGCGATCCCGTCCTGGGCGCCTTTCCGCGTTCCCCGGAACGCGGCCTCATTGAAGCTACGATTTGTGGCGCGACGCTCCGGCGAAGCGCGACTCTTTCCGCGTTCCCCGGAACGCGGCCTCATTGAAGCTCCGTGTAGACCTTCGGCCAGGTCGATTGATCCGCCCTTTCCGCGTTCCCCGGAACGCGGCCTCATTGAAGCGGGGTGATCGGCGGCTAGCTGATACAACCCGTCGAATACTTTCCGCGTTCCCCGGAACGCGGCCTCATTGAAGCACCACCGCCGTCGGCGATGACGCATGCGGCGCGGTCCTTTCCGCGTTCCCCGGAACGCGGCCTCATTGAAGCACCGCCATCGACGCGACGAAAGCGGCGGCGGCGTTGGCTTTCCGCGTTCCCCGGAACGCGGCCTCATTGAAGCCCGGCGTCTTGGGCGGACCGGGCGGGCGTCCTGAACTTTCCGCGTTCCCCGGAACGCGGCCTCATTGAAGCGCCGTGACCGGCTAGAGCTTGCCCAGCTTGAGGCGCCTTTCCGCGTTCCCCGGAACGCGGCCTCATTGAAGCCCTCGGAGGAGAGGAACCCTATACATACTCCGGACAACTTTCCGCGTTCCCCGGAACGCGGCCTCATTGAAGCTACAAGTGGCCCACGCTTACCGAGTGTCACCAGTTCCTTTCCGCGTTCCCCGGAACGCGGCCTCATTGAAGCTTCCTTCTCTCGCGCCCGCTTCTGTTCGGGTGTTTCCTTTCCGCGTTCCCCGGAACGCGGCCTCATTGAAGCCGGGACGAGGAGGATCCGGAAGAGATCAGCAAACGAGCTTTCCGCGTTCCCCGGAACGCGGCCTCATTGAAGCAGCAAACGTTCTGAGTTCACCTCTGGAGTTGTAATCAACTTTCCGCGTTCCCCGGAACGCGGCCTCATTGAAGCCGCGCGATCCAGGATCGTTTCGCGCTCGCATGGCACGCCTTTCCGCGTTCCCCGGAACGCGGCCTCATTGAAGCCGGCGGAACTCTGTCAAACGATTCGGGCCCGCTTACCTTTCCGCGTTCCCCGGAACGCGGCCTCATTGAAGCCCGAGCTCGGGCGCGTAGCGAGTCAGTAGAGCCAGCGCCTTTCCGCGTTCCCCGGAACGCGGCCTCATTGAAGCACGAAGACTTCCAGCCTGTTTTCGACATCGCACGGACTTTCCGCGTTCCCCGGAACGCGGCCTCATTGAAGCTCGGCGATCGCGGCCAGCTGCGCGAGATCTCCGTCGCTCTTTCCGCGTTCCCCGGAACGCGGCCTCATTGAAGCTGGATTCGATCCCGCATCGTGAGTGTCATCGCCTTCTTTCCGCGTTCCCCGGAACGCGGCCTCATTGAAGCAGGTCCACAGGTCGCGCATCGCGGCTCAACGGCTGCTTCTTTCCGCGTTCCCCGGAACGCGGCCTCATTGAAGCACTTGATCCCGCTCGGCGAGCCGAGGAGAATCTTCGCGTTCTTTCCGCGTTCCCCGGAACGCGGCCTCATTGAAGCCGTGGCCAGGGCGATCGCACGCCACCAGCGAGGGTGCCTTTCCGCGTTCCCCGGAACGCGGCCTCATTGAAGCTATACCTCGACCGCCCCGTCCACGATCGCCGGCGACTTTCCGCGTTCCCCGGAACGCGGCCTCATTGAAGCCCCGCGATCCAGCGCCGGTAGTGGTCGGCGACGCGTTCTTTCCGCGTTCCCCGGAACGCGGCCTCATTGAAGCGCAAGCGGGGGCGGCGGTTACCAGCGGTCAGCGCGTCACCTTTCCGCGTTCCCCGGAACGCGGCCTCATTGAAGCCGGGATGTCGGCATCGCGGCGGATCGGTTTTTCGAGCTTTCCGCGTTCCCCGGAACGCGGCCTCATTGAAGCGCCGTACACCGCTCCGTCGATCACGCTCTGACACTTGCCGCCCTTTCCGCGTTCCCCGGAACGCGGCCTCATTGAAGCGGGATGCGCTTACGCCGCTCGATCTCGTAGGCGATCTTTCCGCGTTCCCCGGAACGCGGCCTCATTGAAGCCGTTAGCGCTCCGATGCGATCAAGCTTACGCTCAACTTTCCGCGTTCCCCGGAACGCGGCCTCATTGAAGCTTTTTCGTCGGCGATGGCGTACAAGTCCGCCATGACCTTTCCGCGTTCCCCGGAACGCGGCCTCATTGAAGCACGAATCCGGAGACCGCAGAGGCGCTGACGGTACGCTCTTTCCGCGTTCCCCGGAACGCGGCCTCATTGAAGCGCGCTCGACACTCCGAAAAGGCACACCAGCGGAAACCTTTCCGCGTTCCCCGGAACGCGGCCTCATTGAAGCGCCTTTTGCCCGATCGCCGGATCGATCGCGCCCGCCAGCCTTTCCGCGTTCCCCGGAACGCGGCCTCATTGAAGCAGCATCCCCGTGATCGCGCCGAACGCTTCGCCGTAGCTTTCCGCGTTCCCCGGAACGCGGCCTCATTGAAGCGACGGCAAGGGCGATCCGCACGGCTCGATGGCGGTGATCTTTCCGCGTTCCCCGGAACGCGGCCTCATTGAAGCCTCCGCCCGGGTCTCGGTCACGTCGAGAGATCCTCCTCTTTCCGCGTTCCCCGGAACGCGGCCTCATTGAAGCACCTAGGCGACCTTCGCGTGGTCGTACAGCACGCACCTTTCCGCGTTCCCCGGAACGCGGCCTCATTGAAGCCAGTCCGCGAGCGCCAACGTCGTCGACCGGTCCCACGCTTTCCGCGTTCCCCGGAACGCGGCCTCATTGAAGCTCGTCCACGCTCTGGAGCACGTACATCAGAAATCGCCTTTCCGCGTTCCCCGGAACGCGGCCTCATTGAAGCGGCACGGTGGGCTTCCGTTTGGCGGCGGCGAAGCTCCTTTCCGCGTTCCCCGGAACGCGGCCTCATTGAAGCAGCGGTTCGCGGGCCGGCGATGAGAAAGCGCTGCGCAGCTTTCCGCGTTCCCTGGAACGCGGCCCCATTGAAGTTCTGGAAAAGCAAGCAAGCAAGGAAGAAGATGATGGAGATCCTCGCTCTCGCGTCAAAATGAAAACTAATCAGTGGGCGATGATTTGTGGCGTCGCGTTGCGGGAGTCGATCCATCTAGTAAGGGTCAAGAATTTATTGCTCGGCATGTCTTCGAAAACCTTGAGACGGTCATTCAAGATCCCTATCCACATTAGCGCTCAGTAGAGGTTACAAAACCCCGTTACTTAGCCGCTCCTTACAAAAGGTCAGTAAGTGCCGGTATCTCTGCTCTGCAGCAATCTTGTCAGCACGCGAGCCGTCTTTTTCATGCTAAGGTTCCACCTAAACTAACGGAAACGTTCTCATACAGGCCATTTGGGTGGAGCCGATGGAAAAATTCGCGACTTTCGCTACATTGGCAGAAACCCGACAACATGTAACAGTGGCTTTCAAGTCTCATCCACACTCGCCGGCTTGGCGTGAGTTGGCTGGTCGTGGTGGCAGCGCGGCGGCCTGGACGTGAGTTCTAGGCTAGCTGACCCTCAATGCCAAGTACAATCACGAATGCGAGATTCCGATGCTGATCGATCCGAGACCAAAACCGCTGCCGCCACCCGGCTCACTTATCCAAACCAACACCAAGTTCGGTCATGAGATGATTGCTGGTCCGATGGTAGGAAACCGTCAAGTTGTTGGAAATAGTGAACGGGGCACGGAAGCATAGGGTTACAGAACAACTTGGGTCGTCCCAGCGCTCCAGATTGATCCACCTTTTCCCGGAACATCCGCATTGAGTCGGATCTCTCGCTCGAAATATTGATCCACGCTGAACATCGCGCGCTTTCGTGTTAGTCTCAAGAAACCGTAAGGTTCGTCCGGGTCACACCGGGCGTGAAAAGGGAACCCGGTGCGATTCCGGGACTGCCCCGCAGCGGTAACGAGGAACGAAAGCCGCAATCCGGCACTGGCTCGAAAAGGGCTGGGAAGCCGCGGCGAGTAGGTTGTAGCGATGCGCCTCGAAGTCCGAAGACCTGCCTAGCGGAATTCAACCTCTGACTCCTTCGCGGGAAGGAAGGGAGCTATGCGGACTCTCGTCTTCGCTCTTCTGTTTTCGGCCCATCTGCGCGCGCAGATTTCGGGCCGCGTTCTCGATCCCACCGGCCAGCCGATCTCCGGGGCGCAAGTTCGCGCCGTGCGCCGCGATTCCGGCGTCGCCTTCGGCGCGAAATCGGACGCCCAAGGGCGATTCCGGCTCGACCGCGCTCCGGCGGGCGAATATTTGATCCAAGCCGAAACTCCGGAACTCGATCTGTCGGCGCCCGCGGCCGTCTCCGCGCCCGGCGAAGCCGAATTGCGGCTGGCGTTGCGCGCCGTCGCGCAACGGATCAACATCACCGCCGAATCCGCCCCGCTCTCGGCGGACGAGGTGGCGAAGGCGCTGACCGTCGTCGACCGAAGCGAACTCGAAAACCGGCACGTGGTCTCGATTTTCGACGCCCTTCGGACGGTTCCCGGATTACGCGTGCAACAGCTCGGCGGGCCGGGCGGCCTGACGCGCGTGCTCACTCGCGGATTGCGGGCGCGCGATACCGCGATCCTGATCGACGGCTTCCGGTTTCGCGACGCCGCCGCGCCCGAAGGGGACGCGCTGGCTTTCTTGAGCGATCTCACGGTCGTCAATACGGATCGCGTCGAAGTGCTGCGCGGGTCGGGATCTTCGCTCTACGGAACGCACGCCATGGGAGGAGCGATCAATATCGTGAGCGATCAGGGAGGCGGAGCGTCGCCCGGTGGGCTTCGCGGCGATCTGTCGGCGGACGGAGGCGGGCTGGGCATGATGCGCGGCGTCGCCCGTCTGTCGGGATCGGCGTTCGAAGACCGGTTCCGGTTCTCGGGCGGACTCGCGCACGTCAACGTGACGCGCGGTGTCGACGGCGACGACCGTTGGCGCAACACGAGCGGGCAAGTATGGTGGCAGTACTTCCCGCGCGCGTCCACCAGCGTGTCGGCGCGATTCTGGGGCAACGACACGTTTCTCGGGATCAACAACAACCCGGCGTCCGTGCCGCTGGCGCAACTGCCCGGCGCGACGGTCGTACCGGCGATTCCGGGGATCACGTTCGTTCCCAACGTCAACGATCCCGACCGGCGGCGCGCGTCGAACTTCGGCTCGACGCTCCTGACGCTGAATCATACGGCCGCGCCGTGGGCCAACTTGCGCGTGAATTGGCAACATTTGCAAAGCCAACGCGACGATCAGAACGGCCCGGCGGGCACGGGCTTTCAGCCGGTGGGGTATCGCACGGTGAGCGGATTCGTTTCCGGAATCGACACCGTGCAAGCGCGTGCGGACCTGACGCCCGCCAGATGGCAGCAGTTCGCGGTGGGCTACGAATTCGAACGGGAGTCGTTCGAGAGTCCGTCGTTCGACGAGAATCCCGTGGAGGCGCGGCGCGTGAACGCGAACGCGCTGGCGGACCAGCGCTCGCACGCCTTGTTTCTCCAAAGCCAGACGCGCTGGAAGGACCGCTTGATCCTCGGCGCGTCGGGGCGGGCGCAGTTTTTCTCGCTCTCGCGCCCCACCTTCACGGGCGGGTTTCCCACTTACAACAACTACTCGCCTTCGACGCCGCCGAACGCCTACACGGGCGACGGCTCCATCGCCTACGTCGTTCCTAAAACCGGGACCAAGTTGCGCGCGCACGTGGGGAACGCCTATCGCGCGCCTTCGCTCTACGAGCGCTTCGGGACGTTCTTCTTCGGCGGCGCGTTCTCCGCGCTGGGCGATCCGCGGCTCGCGCCGGAGCGGTCGATCGCGGCGGACGCGGGAATCGATCAGTATCTGTTCGGGAGCCGGTTGCGTCTCGGCGCGACTTACTTCTACACCCGCCTGCAACAAGTGATCGGGTTCGGCAACCTGCGAAGCGATCCGTTCGGGCGATTCTCGGGCTACGTCAACACCGACGGAGCGCTGGCGCGGGGCGTCGAAATCTCCGGCGAAACGAAACCGTGGCGCGGGATGAATTTGTCGAGTTCCTACACCTACACGAACGCCGACGAGCGCCGGTCGTCGCTGCTCGGCGGCGGTCTGCGGTCGATTCGCGTGTTTCCGCACGCGTTCACGCTGGTGGCGATCCAGCAAATCGGGCGGCGCGCCAACGTCGCGTTCGATTTCCTCGGAGCGAGCGACTACGTTTCGGGATCGTTTTTCGTCGGCGGAGGCAGCCGTCCGTTTCTCTTCCCCGGCCCCCGGCGCGGAAACCTGGCGGCCAGCTACACCGTGCCGTTGTCGGACCGCTCGTCGATCCAGTTCTTCGCGCGCGTCGAGAACGTCTTCAACCAGGAGTACTTCGAGGACGGCTTCCGGACGCCGAAAGCGTGGGCCGTCGGCGGATTGAAGTGGAAGTTCTAGAGGCTATACTTTTGGGCATGAGATGGACGCTCCCCTTAATGGCAGTCGCGGCGGCGTTCGGACAAGACGACGTGAAGAAGATTACGGCGGACGAACTCAAGAAGCTCGTCTCCGAGAAGGTCTTTTTCCTCGATGTCCGCACGCCTAAGGAAGTGGAAGAACTGGGAACGCTGAAGGATTACGTCAACATCCCGATCGAGGAACTCGAGAAGCGGATGGACGAAATCCCGAAGAACCGCAAGATCGTCACCGCTTGAAACGCCGGAGGAAGGGCCACCCGTGCGGCGGCCATGCTGAAGGCGAAGGGGTACGAGGTAGTCGGGGCTTGCGGGCTGAAGGACGCGAAAGCCGGTGGGATGGAATTGATCTATCCGAAACAAGAGGAAAAGAGAAAGTAAGTTGCAACGCCGGAGCCGGCGCCTTCACATTAGGGTGATGGCGCTGGCTTTCGTATTTTCGGCGGTGTTGCAAGCGCAGGTTTTGTACGACCCGACGCTGGACCGCAAAGCGCAAGAAGCGCTGAAGCAGGCGGAAGCGCTGAAAAATCAACCGCTATTCGACCGGCAATCGCGCAATCTCTCTACGCTCACGCGGCAGGACACGGCGACGTATCTGATGGACGCCAAACGCCGCATGCGGGCGACGGTCGGCGCGTGGTCTACTTGGGAAGACGTTCGGACGTTCGGCCGGGAACTCGACGGGCGGCTCGCGACGGAGACCGTTTCCGAAACCGAGCTTGCGGCGCTTCGCGCGAAACTAGAGACGGCGCGGGCGGCGGCGCAAGCGGCGCTCGACGCGCTGAACGCCGCGAAACCGGCGGACGATCCCGGCCTCTCGGCGGTTTTCGATCGACTGGGCGAAGCGCAATCCGTCTTCGAGTTCGGCGTCGATTTTCTCGGCGGCGGCAATCCGAACGCGAAGGCGGCGGTAGAAGGGGTGTCGGCGGCTTTGGACGAGCTCCGGACCGTCTATGAAACGTACGCCAACAAAATCGCGGAGGCGAAAACGCGGCTCGCCGCCATCCCCGGCGCGGAGCGCACGGTGATCGAGACGAATCTCCGGGCGCTGAAGATCGACGAAGGGCACGTCAAGGCGCTGGCCGAAATCGCGGCGCGCGAGGAGTTCGAGAAGGGCGAAATTCGGGCCATCTCCCGATTGTTTCTCGCGCGAATGGATCGGCTAAATCCCACCGGCGAGCTGACGAAATCGATCGCGGCGGCGAACGCGGAAACGAAAGAAGATCTGACGCTCGGTCTCCACGAGGCGGCGGCGCTGGCCGCCCGGCAAAACATGCCCGGCGATCTGGCGAGGCTTCGGCGGGCGCAGGAAGCGCATCGATACTCGATCCTGCGTAGCGGCGTCATGGCCCGCGCCTACGAACTGGTAGTGGCGGCGGGTATGCAAAGGCTGGCGCTGTATCACGCGGGCGGAATCAAGATGGAGCAGGTTTCGCAACTGGTGTTCACGCTATACGGGCTGGCCGTTCCCCCGATTGTGGCCCTGAAATGAAACGCCGGATTTCCATTACGCTCTCCCCAGGATGCCATGGCACTCTGTCCGGGGGCGAAGCGTTCTGAAATGAAGCGCCGGATTTCCGTCACGCTCTCTCTAGCCCTGCTCGCCTCTTGCCGAAGCGAGAAGGACGCAATGGACTACGCCAACGCCTTGCTGCAGGTGCTGCGCCAGTATCAGGCGGAAGTCGAAAACAAGACGAAGGCGGAACAGGAGGCCTATCGTTCGCTAAGCGGCGCGTACTCGATCGCCAAGCGCGACGATCTCAACCTGTCGCTGCAACTCGAACGAAGCGAGCGAGCGCTGCGGCAGGGCGAGCGTTTCGAAACCAAACCGCCGCGCCTGTCCGAATTGCACGACCTGATGCTCGACTACGGGCGCATGGATTTCGACGCGACCGCCAAGCTCTACACCGAGGAGATGGATGCGAAAGACAAGTTGCTGGACGGCCTCGAAGGACTGGACGCGGACCGGCAACGCATCCAGACGCTCGCGCAAGGCCTCGAGGACTTGGCTCGCCCGAAAAGCGAACTCGCTCGGCTGAAACAGTTTCAATCGTTCGCGGCGGGCGTGCAAACGGAGTTCGGGCGGTTGGTTTGCTGCGATCTAAACGCGCAGCTCGCGGCGGTGGAGACGTCCATCGGGAAGGCGAAAACGCCGCAAGAAAAGACCGCGCTCGAAGCCAAGAAGAAAGCGCTCGCCGAGGCGAAGAAAACGCGCCAGTGCGCCGCGACGATCCGGTGCCCATAACATGACGACTCTCGCCGATCTGATCCGGGCCGCGGAAGTGGAATTGCAGGCGTTGCGGGACTGCCGCAAGCGTCTGGAAGTGCTAAGCCTGGGCGCGCCCCCGAGACAACTGGCGCGCATCCTCGCCGAATCGAACAATGTCGTGACGGAGCAACACCTGTGCCACATGACGCTCGCGCATTTGCGAGCGGCGAGCACGGTAGTTAAACCGATCGACCGGGAGACCGCCGGCCTGCTCTCGCGTCTCGAAAGAAAGCTTTCGGACGCGATCGTCAACCGGACGATTCTCGCGGCGACGCTCGATCAGGTGAAGGTGATCGTCGACGCCAGCCGCGATCTAGGCGACATTATCGAAGCGGCGGCCTAGGTGGTCCGACCGGCTTCGGAACTGGCGGAGGACAGCGACAGCGCCGCTTGCGCCGCCGCCAAACGCGCGATCGGCACGCGGTACGGCGAGCAGCTCACGTAGTTCATGCCGACGCGGTAGCAGAAGCCCACCGAACTGGGATCGCCGCCATGCTCGCCGCAGATGCCGACCTCGAGATCGGGGCGCGCGTGACGGCCGGCTTGCACGGCCATGTCGATCAGCTTGCCCACGCCCTCTTGATCGAGTTCCGCGAATGGATCGGCCTGGAACACCTTGATGTCCTGGTAGTGACCCGAGAACTTCGTGTAGTCGTCGCGCGAAAGGCCCATCGTGGTCTGCGTCAGGTCGTTGGTGCCGAAGCTGAAGAACTCGGCGTGCACGGCGACCTTATCCGCCGTCAACGCCGCGCGCGGAATCTCGATCATGGTGCCAATCATGTATTTCAACTCGGTCATGTCCGCTTTTTCGAGCACTTCCTTGGCGACGTTTTCGACGATCGCTTTCTGATGCTCGAGTTCGCGCGCCGAGCCGACGAGCGGAATCATCACCTCGGGAATGACGTGAACGCCCTTCTTGGCGACCAGCACGGCCGCCTCGAAAATCGCGCGCGCCTGCATCTCGGTGATCTCGGGATACGTGATACCGAGGCGGCAGCCGCGATGTCCGAGCATCGGGTTGAACTCGTGTAACTCCTCGACGCGGTGCAGCAGCGCGGGAAGTTCCTTCTTCAGCGCGCCAACCGGAATCGAGTACTTCGCCGACATCGCTTTCTTCGCCTTGGCGTCCACGTAGGGCAGGGTCGCCAGATCGACCATCAGATCCTCGCGCTTGGGAAGGAACTCGTGCAGCGGCGGATCCAGCGTGCGGATCACCACCGGATAGCCGTCCATCGCCGTGAACAGACCGGCGAAATCCTTGCGCTGCATGGGGAGCAGTTTCGCCAGTGCCTTGCGCCGCGACTTCTCGTCGCGCGCGAGAATCATCGCCTGCACGTGCGGCAGCCGGTCTTCGGCGAAGAACATGTGTTCCGTGCGGCAAAGGCCGATACCTTCCGCGCCGAACTTGCGCGCCACTTTCGCGTCGCGCGGAATGTCGGCGTTGGCGCGAACGCCGAAGTGGCCGCGATACTCGTCGGTCCACTCCATGAATTGCGCGAGCGAGCCGGACGAGGTGTCGGGATCGTTGGTCTTCGCCTGTCCGAGGTAAACGTGCGCGGTGGTGCCGTCGATCGACAGCCAGTCGCCTTCCTTGATCTCGACGGGCTTGCCGCCCACCTGGATCGTAGCTTTGCCGGCGTGCTCGTTGATCTGGACCGTGCCCGCGCCGACGATGCAGGGGCGCCCCATCCCGCGGGCGACCACCGCTGCGTGCGAGCTTTTGCCGCCGATCGCCGTCAGAATTCCCTTGGCGGCGTCCATGCCCGCGATATCGTCCGGCGTCGTCTCTTTGCGCACCAGAATCACCGGAGCGCTCTTCGCCATCTCCACCGCGCGCTCCGCCGTAAAGGCGATCTTGCCGACCGCCGCGCCGGGCGACGCCGCGATGCCCGTGGTGAGTTTCGTCAGCGCCTTAAGCGACGCCGCGTCGAACACGGGGTGCAGCAATTGATCGAGCTGCGACGGCGCGACGCGCATCACCGCCTGATCCTTCGTAATCAGGCCCTCGCCCACCATCTCGACGGCGACGCGCACGGCGGCCGGACCGGTCCGCTTGCCGTTGCGCGTCTGGAGCATATACAGCTTGCCCTTTTCGATGGTGAACTCGAAGTCCTGCATGTCCTTGTAGTGACGTTCGAGGCTGGAGGTGATCGAGACCAATTGGTCGTAGGCCTCGGGCATCTCGTCCTTCAACTGGGAAATCGGACGCGGGGTACGGATGCCGGCCACCACGTCCTCGCCCTGCGCGTTTAACAGGAACTCGCCGTAGAACACCTTCTCGCCCGAACCGGGATCGCGCGTGAAGCCGACGCCCGTGCCCGAATCCTCGCCCATGTTGCCGAACACCATCGCCTGCACGTTGGCGGCGGTGCCGATGGAATCGGGGATGCGCTCCATCTTGCGGTAGTAGATCGCCTTGTCGTTCCACCAGGAGCGGAACACCGCGTCGCGCGACATGGCGAGCTGGTCGTAGACGTCCTGCGGAAACTCGCGTTTGGTTTCCTTCTTCACCAGCTTTTTGTAGGCGTCGATGATCTTCTTGAGATCGTCGGCGGTGAGGTCGGTGTCGGCCTTAATCTTCGCTTTCTTCTTCTGCTCGTCGAAAATGTGGTCGAACTTCTCCATGTGGACGTCGAGCGCCACTTCGCCGAACATCTGAATGAACCGGCGGTAGCAATCGTAGGCGAACCGGGCGTTGCCGCCCGAACGCTCGATCAGCCCGAGCACCGTGTCGTCGTTCATGCCCAAGTTGAGAATCGTGTTCATCATGCCGGGCATGGAGAACTTCGCGCCGGAGCGGACGCTCAACAGCAGCGGATCGTTCCGGTCGCCCAGCTTCTGCCCCATCAACGCTTCGAGTTTCGCGAGCGCCTCGTGGATCTCGCGATCGATATCCTTCGGCACGCGCCGGTCGTTCTGGAAGTAGATGTTGCAGACGTCGGTGGCGATGGTGAAGCCGGGAGGCACGGGAACGCCCGCGCGGCACATCTCGGCGAGGCCCGCGCCTTTGCCGCCGAGCGTGTCCTTCAACGATCCGTCGCCGTCGGCCGTTCCACCGCCGAACGAATAGACATACTTCTTCATTGCGTGATTGGTCTCCTGGTCCACAAAAGGACTTCTTATTGGTTGGTTACGATTTCGGAAAAGTCGGCGATCGCGGAGAACTCGCGAAGCAGGCCGAAAAGTAATGTTAGCCGATTCCGACGTACCGCCGCATCCTCGACGTTCACCATCACTTTGTCGAAAAAAGCGTCGATGGCCGGACGGAGCGACGCGATGGCCGCCAAATCCGTCGGATAGTCGCCCGTCAACGTCACGTTTCGGATGGCCGCCCGGAGGTCGGCTTCGGCCCCCGGCTCGAGTAGAGACTCGTCCACCGGGCCGGGTTCGGCGAACTCCGCCTTCGCCAAAATGTTCTTGATCCGCTTGAACGAGGCGGCCAGCGGCTCGAAGTTCTCGGTGCCGCGTACCGCGCGAATGGCGTCCAGTCGTCGGCCTACGTCTTTCAGATCGCCCCATCCGGCGGCCAGCACGGCGTTCACCTCGTCGTAGGCGAACCCGCGAATCTCGCGGAAGTAGTAGCGCACGCGGTCGAGCAGAAACTCGCGCAGTTCGGGCGAGGGCTCGAACGGTAGCTTCGAAATCTCGCCTTCGGCTAGAATGCGGACCACGCCCTGCGCCGCGCGCCGCAGCGCGAACGGGTCCTTCGAGCCCGAAGGAATCTGGCCGATCCGGAACATCTCCCGCAAGGTGTCCATGCGGTCGGCGAGCGCGAGTTCCTGCCCCGCGCGCGTCGAAGGCGCCCGGTCGTACACGTACTGCTCGTAAATCGCCTGCGCGACTTCCGCCGGTTCGCCCTGCGCCTCCGCGTAACGCCCGCCGACTACGCCCTGCAACTCGGTGAACTCCTTCACCATCTCGGTCGTCAGATCGCATTTCGAGACCAGCGCCGCGCGCTTGGCGATCTCGCCGCCGCAAAGCTCGACGATGCGCATCGTCTTTTCGTAATAGTTGCCGATCTCGCGATGGAAGGCGACGGCTTTCAGATCCTCCACCCGGTCCCGCAATGGCTTTTTCTGATCGACGTCGTAGAAAAACCGGGCGTCGTTAAAGCGGGCGCGGAGAACGCGCTCGTGGCCACGGCGGATTAAACCTTCGGGATCGTCGGCGCGATTCATCACGGCGATAAATCCCGGCTCGTCGTTCGGCAGCGCGAAGTACTTCTGGTGCGCGCGCATGACGGTCTCGCGAACCTCGCGGGGCAGCGTCAGATAGCTCGCGTCGTAGGAGCCGCGTAACGCCGTCGGGTACTCGTTTAAATACACGTGCAGGTCGAGCAGCGGCGTCTCCTGGTCGACCTCGGCGAGCAGTTTCGCTCGACGGTCCGCCGCCCGCAAGATCACGCCGTTCTTCGCCAGCGTCTTTTCGTACGTCGCGATCGACACCTTGACAGGCTTCTTTTTCCCGATTAGGCGGTGGCCGATCGTCGTTTCGCCCGCGCGGACGCCGTTCACCTCGAAGGGCACGACGGTTTTGCCCAGCAGGCAAACGATCCAGCGAATGGGCCGGATAAATCGCGCGCCGCCCCTACCGGGCCAGAGCATCGTCTTCGGCCACGGAACGCTCAGGATCAGCGCGGGCAGCGTTTCGGCGAGAACGTCCGCCGTCGCCCGTCCGGGAACGGTTTTCGTCAGTTGGTAGTAGCCGCCCTCCTGTCGCAACGCCTCGACGGCCACGCCGTGCTTGCGCGCGAAGCCTTCTACCGCTTGCGCCGGCGCCGCGACCGGCGGACCCTTCACGATCTCCACCCGGTCTGCCTCGCGCTCCGCGTAGCCCTTCGCGATCACCGCCAAGCGGCGCGGCGTACCTTCGCAAAGCTCGACGTTCTCGAACTTCGACCGCAAATAGTCGAGCGCCGGCGGAATCATCCAATCGGGAATTTCCTCGACGCCGATTTCAAGCAGCAGCTTCACGCGGCCTCCCGTTGCTGGGCCACCCAGGCGTTCGCCACGCCGACGGCCAGCTTCCGAACGCGCGCGATCACGCCCACACGCTCGGTGACGCTAATCGCTCCTCTCGCGTCGAGCAGATTGAACGCGTTCGAACACTTGAGCACCTGCTCGTGCGCGGCGAGCAGCGGATAACGCGGCGAAGCGTTGTCCTTGAATCCGTCGATCAAACGCTGCGCCTCCGCCTCGTGCAGCCGGAACGTCTCCCACAGCGTCGCGACGTCGGCCATTTCGAAGTTGTAAACCGACAGTTGCAGCTCGTCGTTGTAGCGCACGTCGCGATACTTCACGCCCGGCGCCCACTCGATGTCGTAAACGCTTTCGACGTTCTGGATAAAGGCCGTCAGCCGCTCCAGCCCATACGTAAGCTCGGCGGGGATCAGATCGAGATCGACGCCGCCGCACTGCTGGAAATAGGTGAACTGCGTGATCTCGAGCCCGTCGAGCATCACCTGCCAACCGACGCCCCACGCGCCGAGCGTCGGCGACTCCCAGTTGTCCTCCTCGAAGCGGATATCGTGCTTGGCGAGGTCGATGCCGATCGCGCGCAGGGAACCGAGATAGAGGTCGAGCACGTCGGGCGGGGAAGGTTTCAGGATCACCTGCAATTGTTGGTGTTTGTAGAGGCGATTCGGATTTTCGCCATACCGCCCGTCGGCGGGCCGCCGCGAGGGCTGCACATAAGCGACGCTGTAAGGCTTGGGCCCCAGCACTCGCAGAAAGGTCTCCGGACACATCGTGCCCGCGCCGACTTCGACGTCGAACGGCTCTTGAATCACGACGCCCCGGTCGGCCCAGTAGCTCTTCAACTTGAAAACAACGTCTTGGTAATACTGCATGCGGAGGGAACCTTCAGCTTAGCGAAACCCGCCGGGCTCTCACAGCGATGCGTTCTCAAAGCGATTCGAGGATCGCGGCGCTTTGAATTCGGCGCTCGGCGTGGGTTTCGATGTCGCGGACCAACCAGCGGCGCAAGTCGCGGGCGGTCGTTTTCCCCCACTCGCGCGGAGCGAGCGAGGCGATGGGCGTCGCGAGCATCTCGATCGCCAGTTCGCGCGATTCTGGCGCCACCGCCGGTTCGCCCAGCAGGCCGGAGAGTCGCACCGCCCAAAGGCTGGTGTAGAGCGCCGCGCGCCACGGCGAGCCGCCGCCTCGCAGGTCGGCCAGCACGGCGAGAAGCAGCCGGAAAAACCGTTCGTTCGCCTCGTGCGCGGGCAACAGTAAGTCGCTCACTTCGGCGACAAAGTCCAGCGCGACGCCCGCTTCGTAATCCCGCGAAATCGAAAACTGGGACTGGATTAACTCGGCCGAAGTGAGGTTGAACAGCTCCCGGTTTTCGCGCGCCACATAATACAAGCGCGCTTGCGATAGCCTTTCGAGCGACGCGCCGAATCGCGATTTCGGCTTGCGGGCGGCGCGTGCGTACCCGCGCAGCTTGCCCTCCTCGCGCGTGAAAAAGCTGACGACGAGATCGGATTCCTTCGACGGATAGGTTCGGAGGATGAGGCTTTCGCTCGAAACGGCGGGCATCCGCTACGCCCTCCGCTCCCGCCGCATACCCTCCAGTTTAGGACGGCTAGGCGGACGCCTTCAGCCGATCGACCTTCAAAGCGAACTCGACGACGTTCGAAGGTACTCCCAGCGCCGCGGCGATGGTCGCCGGAGCTTCCCCACGCCGGTCGAGCCGCAGAATCCGTTCGCGGTCCGAAACATCGATGGAGCGGGCGGGACGAACGGCGGGAGGGGGAGAAGGCGTCCGCGCCAGTTCGCGGCGCAAACGGTCGATCTCGCGGCTCAGCCGGAGGTAGCCGGCCAGACCCATGCCCAGCGCCGCCGCCAGCAAAGCATAGAAGCCGAGAGCCAAATACAGTTCGTTCACGGAAGCGTCTCCCATCCCTTAATTCAATGTGCGGATGCGATCCTGGCGGCTGACGATTTCCTGGATGCGCACCCCGTAGTTCCCCTCGACCACCACCACTTCGCCGCGCGCGATGACGCAGTTGTTCACGATCACTTCGACCGGCTCCGACACCGTGCGGTTCAGTTCGACGATCGAGCCGGAAGTCAGTTTCAGAACGTCCTTCAGCGGCACTTGCGCGCGTCCGAACGAAATGCTCACCGGCAGTTCGACGTCGAGTAGCAGATCGAGCGTTCGGGGAGGCGGCGGAGCGGTGGGTTGTCCCGTCGCCGCGGCGGGGCCGATGCCCCCGTCGGCGGCGGCCGCCATCGCCTGCGGTTCCGCGTCCACCAGCGCCAAGGCCGCCGTCACCAACTCGGGCGTTACGAACAAATCGAAGGCCGACTCCGGCGATTCGTTCGCTTGCGCGCGGAATCGAGCGCCGGCTTGGCGCCCTTCCTCTCGCCCTTCCGTGCAGAGAACGGATTGCCCTATCCGATGCGTCAAATCCTGCGCCAACGCCGAAAACGCTTGGCTGACAATTTCGAGAAAAGTGCCCCGGATGCTGGGCTCGTCGGAGTCCTCGATGCCCACCGCGCGCAGCGCCGCCGAGCCGATCTCGCGCCACGCGGACGAGGGGAACAGCGCTTCGAGCGCCGCGTCCGGACCGAGCGAAAACGGTTGCGTCCACTCGATGGCCCCGCCGGTTTCGAGCGGATCCGCCGTGCCCTCGATCGATTGAATGGCCGGGCGTTCGCCCGTCATCGATTCGACCACTTGCGCGAGATTGTCGCGCCAGCGCTGGTCGATCCAGGCGGCGAAATCGCGTTGGGCGGCGGTGGGGAATTCGAAGGGCACGAGGATCCGGTTACCGCGCGCGCACCGCGCCCTTTTCGATCGGCCAGCGCTTATCGATGTAGGCCCGCAGACGGTGGATGGCTTGCGATTTCAATTGCGAAATGCGCGATTCGTGCAGATCGACGATGCGGGCGATTTCGCGGAGCGTCAATTCCTCGTGGTAGTAGAGCGTCAGCACCGTGCGCTCGATATGCGGCATGCGGTCGATCGCCTCGGCCAGCAGGCGCTCCAACTCCGAGCGTTCCAGCAACCGGGACGGCCAGTTCTCCTCTTTATCCGAGATGAACTTGAGCAGGTCGCGGCCGTCCTCGTCCGGATTGCCGTTTTCGAGGCTGCCCAGGTTGACGCTGCGCGCGTCGATCAGCCACTCGCGATACTCGACGACGGCGATTTGCAACTCGGCGGCGATCTCGTCCTCGGTCGGTTGGCGCTTCAGGCGCTGTTCGAGCACGTTGATGGCGGCTTCGATCTGTTTGGCCCGCTTGCGTTGAGGACGCGGCGCCCAATCGAGCCCGCGCAAACTGTCGAGAATCGCGCCGCGAATTTTGTACTCCGCGTACGTCTTCAACTTGACGTTGTGCGTGGGGTCGAAGCGATCGATGGCGGAGATCAAGCCGACGACGCCCGTCGAGACCAAATCTTCGAGGCTGACGCTTTCGGGAAGACGTTCGTGAATGCGGCGCGCGATCAGGCGCACCTGCGGCAGGTGCTCCAGAATCAAGCGGTCGCGCTCGCTGGTCTCGGGGGCGGTGGCGGTGGCGGCGTAACGTTTACTCATCTTGCGCTCAAGTGGTCGATGTCCTTCAAGCCGCGGCGGCCCGCGCCCACTCGACGCCGGGCAGTCCGGCGAGGGCGCGATCGGCGCTCGCATCTTCCAGATCCTCCGGAACCGCCGGCCCGATCCCAAACCAGGACAAGGGCCATTGGGTGGCGGCGGCGAGGCTCGCCAGCCCGCCGGTGGTGGCCGTTTCGTCGAGCCGGGTGAACACCAATCGCGACGGGCGGAAGATCCGGTAGCGGGACGCGGCTAGGGATAAATCGGACGTACGCATCGTCGCCGGTAGTGTCAGCGCCGTTTCGAGGCCCGGAATTTTGGCGAGCGCGGCGGCCCACGCGGCGGCTCTCGATAACTCGTCGGGGGAGAATCCCGGAGTATCGACGAGGATCGTCGACGGGCGGCGCGCCTCGGCCAACGCGGGGATCGCCTCCGGCGACGCGGCTTCCTCGAACGCGATGCCCGCCAATCCGCAGAGCGTCCGCAGCGTTTCGTTCGCGCCGACGCGCAACGAGTCTCCGCCGATCACCGTGGCGGCGCGGCGGCGCTCGAACGTTTCCCGCATGGCCAGTTTCAACATCGTCGCCGTCTTCCCCGCGCCCGGCGGTCCCACCAACGCGAGAACTTTCGGAACGGACGCGTCGACGTTCAGACGGCGGCCGAGTTCGCGCGCTAGTTGCTCGCTCGACACCGAATCGCCCTCGCACGCGGACTCGATGTCGCGAGCGAGCCGGGGCGCCAGGTCGAGGCTCGCCAGATACTCGGCGAACGTTTCGGGAACCGGAGTTTCGATCGCCCCCGGAGCCCCTGCGGCGGGCGCGGCCTCGCCTTCGACGCCGAACACTACCTCGTAAGCGCCGAGATGCCGCGTTTCGGCCCCGGCCGGCCGCGAGTTCAGCAGCAGCGCGTCGTCGCCCAATTCCCGCGCGGCTTGCGCGACCGCCGCTTCCACCGAAGCCGCGAAGTACGATTTAATCCGCATCGACTCTCCTAGCCGGCCGTGCCGTTCGAGATCAACTTGACGCCCGGCGGCAACTCATTCGGCGAGAGCGCCACCAGGCCGGGGATCGACCCTTCCGCCATCAGACGCACGAAGGGGCGCGCTTGCGAACCGGTGACGACCACGGTAGGGGTATCGGCGGGACCGGCGACGGACGTTAGACGCTCCACCAACTCGCGCACGCGCTGCGGGGGCAGGTTGAGGTGCGACGAGTGCTCGCCGTGCTCCACCGCCGCTTCGAGTTCCTGCTCCGTCTTGGGATTCAGGAACCAGGCGCGCAGGCTTTGGCCGTCGAGGTACGGGCGCACGATGGAACGCCGGATCGATTGACGCGCGTATTCGGTGAGCAGGATGGGGTTGCGCGAAATCTGCGCCGCCTCGCCCAGCGCTTCGAGAATCGTCGAGGCGTCGCGAATCGACACGCGCTCCCGCAGCAGGTTCTGCAAGACTTTCTGGACGGTCGAAAGCGGCAGCAGTTTCGGCACCAGATCCTCCACTACGCGCGGGTTTTCCTCGGCGACGCGGTCCAGGGCTTTCTTCGCGTCCTGGCGGTTGAACAACTCGTGCAGATGGCGGCGGACGATCTCGCCGAAGTGCGTGGCGAGCACGCTCACCGCGTCGACGACGGTGTAGCCCGCGTCGCGCGCGGCGTCGGCGGAACTCGACGGAACCCACAGCGCGTCGAGCCCGAACGCCGGTTCTTTGGCGGGCATTCCTTCGATGCGGGCCGCGCCCGGACCGCCCGCCGGAACGATGGCTAGATCGCAGCCGGCCGGCAATTCGTACCGCGCGATTTCGACGCCCTTCAGCAGGATCGAGTACTCCCGCGCCTTGAGCCCCAGATTGTCGGTGACCCGGACCGCGGGCAGCACGTAGCCCAACTCGCCCGCCAGTTGGCGGCGAACGCCCGAAACGCGTTTGAGCAGCGGCGAGTTGATTCCGCCTTCGACGAGCTTGACCAGCCCCAGACCCACCTCGACGGCGAGCGGCTCGACCTTCAGCGCGGACTCGACCGAATCGCGATTCGCGGACGCCGCGGCGGTGGGCGCGGGATCGGGCGCGACGGCTTGCTCCGCGTTCGAGCGGTCCACCGCGCGGGCGATCAGCACCAGTCCGCCGCTCAACGCGAGAAACGGAATCTTGGGCAGACCCGGCACGGCGGCGATCAACACCAGCACGCCCGCCGCGAGATAGATCGGCTGCGCGGACCCGAACAGTTGTCGGCGGAACTCGGCGGCGAGCTGTGTGTCCGCGCCCGCGCGCGTGACGATTAGGCCGCCCGAAATCGAGATCATCAGCGCGGGAATGACCGTGACCAGTCCGTCGCCGATGGTGAGGATCGTGTAGGTCTTCACCGCGCGCGCGATATCCATGTCGTGCTGCAGGACCCCGATGAGAATGCCCGCGACGATGTTGATGGCGGTAATGAGGATGCTCGCCACCGCGTCGCGCTGCGTGAAGCGGGACGCGCCGTCCATCGCGCCGTAAAACTCGGCCTCGGCGGCCAGTTGACGGCGGCGGGTTCGCGCCTCGCCTTCGTCGATCAATCCGGCGTTCAGGTCCGAATCGATCGACATTTGCTTGCCGGGCATGGCGTCGAGCGTGAACCGCGCCGTGACCTCCGAGATGCGCACCGCGCCGTGGTTGATGACCACGTACTGGATGGCGATCAGCACCAGGAAGATCACCAAACCGATGATGAAGTTGCCGCCGACCACGAAGTTACCGAACGCCTCGATTACGTGGCCCGCCGCCGCCGTGCCCGAGTTGCCGTTCAACAAAATTAGGCGCGAGGACGAGATGTTCAAGGCCAGCCGGAACAGCGTCATTAAGAGCAGCGTGGTGGGGAAAACGCTGAACTCGACGGGCTTGGTGATGTACATCGCCACCAGCATCACCACCACCGACACCGTGAGGTTGGTCGAGATCAGCAAGTCGATGGCGAGCGAGGGCAGCGGGACGATCATCGCCATCACGATGCCCAGCACCGCGATCGGTACGGCGAGATCGGCGCGGGCGAAGCTCTTCAGTCCGGCCGGAACCGCGGTCTTGGCGAGAGCGGGCGCGGCGGCGGGAACGGGTACGGCGGCCATTTAGATCAACCTCTTCTTCCGCGCGGCGCGCGGGCGTTCATCAGACGGAAAATGTAGGCCAGCACCTCGGCCACCGCGCGGTAAAGGTTCGCGGGGATCTCGCGGCCCACTTCGACGTGCTTGTAGAGCGATTGGGCCAGCGGCGGATTCTCGACGATCGGCACCTGGTTCGCGATGGCGATTTCGCGGATGCGGCGCGCCAGATAATTCTTGCCCTTGGCCACCACGCGTGGGGCGGCCATCGAATTCATGTCGAACTGAATGGCGACGGCGTAGTGCGTGGGATTGACGACGACGGCGGTGGCCTGCGGAACTTTTTCCATCATGCGCCGCCGCGCCGCGTCGCGCTGCAGTTTGCGAATCCGCTGCTTGAGCATCGGATTGCCTTCCGCTTCCTTCAGCTCGTCGCGAATTTCCTGCTTCGACATGCGGAGGCCCTTCGAGTACCGGCTGCGCTGCCGGACGAGATCGACGGCGCCCAGCACCACGAAAATCAGCGTCGCTTGGCGCAGCAGGTCGCCCAGCGTTTCGCCCACCACCGCGAACGCCGTGGGCAAGGATTGCAACGGCAGGCGCAGCATGGCGGGAATCCACCGGCCCATCTCGATCCACAGAACGCCCGCGAACACGACGAGCAGCGCCAGGCTCTGCAGCGCCGCGACGGCGTTTTGGGACGGCATTTCCTTCAGCCGCGAAAGCGAATTGAGACGCTCGAAGTCGGGCGCCAATTTCGAACCGGCGATGCCGAATCCGGTCATGCCGAGTTGCACGCCGAGCCCGGCGGTCAACATCAGCGTTCCCGCTCCCACCAGCGGAACCAGGCCCTCTTCGCCGATCAGCCGCCAGAGGCGCAGCGCCCCGTTCATCGTGAGGTCGGAAGAGAACGCCTGCCGCAACAGATGGCGGAAGAGACGCGAGGTGGCGTCCAGCCAAGCGGGCCCGTAGTTCAGAACGATCGACGCCGCCACGGCGAACGTCGCGGCGGAGAGCGCCTCTTTGCTGACCGGAAATCGCCCCTGTTCCCGCGCTTTTTCGATTCGCCGGGGAGTGGCTTTCTCGGTTTGTTGCGAGGAATCGGCCATGGACGGTCATCGGGTGACGGGAGGGAGCGACGGCGAACCCGCGCGCGGCGCGGCGGCGAGCAACCGCTCGAGCGCCGACATCGCCAGCGCCCCTTGCGACTGGTACACCAGCGCGGCGGCGGGTAACAGCGCGGCGAGCATGGCGAGCGTCAGCAGCATCTTCGCCGGAAAAGCCACCGTCAGCAATTGCAACTGCGCGTTCAGGCGGCCCATCAACGCCAGCGCCAGATCGAGAATCAGCAGCAGCGCCGTCACCGGTAAGGCCAGACGCAGCGCGGTCGAGAATAAGGTCGCGGGAAGCCGCAACACGGCGTCGGCCGGGCCGGGCCGCAAGACGCTCCAATCGCCGCCCGGCGGCAGTGTTTCCAGGCTCCCGGCCAGCGCGCGAATCAGTTCGCCGTCGAGACCGATCGCGAAGAACAGCAGGCTGGCGAACAGTTGTCCCAGCACGGGCAGAACGCCCGAATCCGCTTCCGAATTCGGGTCGATCGACGACGCGTAGCTGTAACCCGCTTGCCCCGCGATGATTTGCATGGCGAGCGTGACGCCTTCGGCGAGAAACGCCACGGTCAGCCCCATCGCGAGGCCGAGCGCCGATTCGGCGAGCGCCCACGCCGCCAGTTGCATCGGGCTCTCCGAAGGCGCGAGCTTCGGCCAGAAGGGATAGAGCGCGATCGTCAGCGAAAGCGCGAAGACGATCTTGGCGAGGCTCGCCACGCTCTTCGCGCCCGGTAGCGGAAAGAAGACGAACAGTCCCGCCAATCGCGTCGTCACGAGAAGCGCCGCCTCGATCGAGGCTAGGCTGAAGCCGAGGTTCCGCGACAACGCGTCAGCGGGCATAGCGCGCCAAGTCGCCGAAGAGCGCCGTGGTGTAGGCGACCAGTTTCAGCAGAATCCAGGGCAGGAAAAACAGGAACGCCGCCAGGAACGCCGCCAGACGCGGAACCGTGCCGAACCCCGGATCCTGGATCGAGGTGAGAATCTGCACCAAGCTGATCGCGATGCCCACCACGAAGCCGACGGCGAGCAGCGGCAAGCTCAGCCAAAACGTGGTCATCAGCGCCCCGCGCACGATTTCGGTGACCATTTGCTGATTCATGGAGATCCTTTAGACGAAGCTTTTGAGCAGCGATCCAACCACCAGATTCCAGCCGTCGACGAGCACGAACAGCAGAATCTTGAACGGCGCGGAGAGCATCACGGGCGGCAGTTGCACCATACCCACCGAAAGCGTCACCGAAGCGGCGACGAGATCGATAATCAGGAACGGCAAAAACAAAACCGCGCCGATCTGAAATCCGGTTTTCAGCTCCGAAAGCACGTAGGCGGGCACCAGGACGCGCAAATCGAGATCCTCCGGCTTGGCGGGCGCGGGAGTGCGCGTGGCTTCGAGCATCGTTTTCAGATCCTTCTCCCGCGCGAATTTCAACAGAAAGCGCTTGACCGGAGCCGACGCCGTTAAAAGCGCCTTCTCGCCCGAAATTTGCCCCTTGTCGTAGGGTTTCCAGGCGTTGTCGTAAATCTCGTTCGTGATCGGCTGCATGATCAGCAGCGTGAGGAACAACGACAAGCCGAGCAACACTTGATTCGACGGCGCGGTCTGAGTGCCGAGCGCCTGCCGCAGAAAGTGCAGCACCACGGTGATGCGCAGAAACGGGGTTACCGAAACGACCGCCGCGGGCAGCAGCGTCGCGAGCGTCAGCAGAACGACGATCTGCATCGGCACGCTAAATTGTCCGGGCGCGGCGGGGTTCATCTAGGACGCCTCCTCGCGATGGACGACGGTGCAGCCGGCGGGATGCGTGGCTACCAGCAGACGGCGGCCTTCGAACTCGACGATGTGTAACCGGTGCTGCGCGGTGAGCGCGATCGTGCCGCCCGTAGCGAGTTCTCCCCGGTCGGCGCGCCGAGGCAATCCCAGCGTCCGCCGTCCCAACAGCCGCACCGCCGCGAACAACGCGCCAAGCACCCCGAGTACCACGAACATTTGCCAGGCGAGTTCCATGCGTTTCCGGTCCGCCCGCCGGGCGGAGAGTTACTCCTCGTGAATGAAATCGGTGATCCGCACGCCCATCGCGTCCTCGGTGATGACGATCTCGCCGAAAGCCACCAACTGGCTCCCGACGAGAATGTCGATGTTTTCGCCCGCCGAACGGTTTAGCTCGAGAATCCCGCCGACCTCTAGGTCGAGCAGTTTCCGGACGCTGAGTACGCGCCGGTCGAGTTCGACGCCGATCTCGACCGGAACTTCGCTGTAGTGCGCGATCTGTTCTAGAGAGGTCATCGGAGGAGTGAGGGAGAAACCTTAGGGCGCCCGCTTAGCGCTTCAGATTAATCGTTTCCTGGCTGATCTCGTCGACGGTCGTGATCACCCGCGTGTTGGCCTGGTAGCCGCGCTGCAGCACGATCAGGTTGGTGAACTCCTTGGCGATATCGACGGTCGAGGATTCGACCGCCGCGCCCAGAATCGTGCCCCGTCCGCCCGATCCCGGTACGCCCACCGCGGGCAACGCGCTGCGGGCGCTTACCTGGAAGTTGTTGTCGCCCACCGCCACCAGCGATTCCGGATTGCGGATCGAGGCCATCGCCAGTTGCGCCACCTGCACCTGCTGGCCGTTCGAGTACTGCGCCAGCACCTGCCCGCCGTCGCCCAACCCCACGCGGATCAACTGCGCGGGGGCGGAGCCGTTCTGCGAGTTCGCCGACACGGCCGAGGTTTGCGAGAACTGAGTGATGCGCGGCGCGGTTCCGTTGAAGAGCTGCCAGTTGAGCGTCATCGCGCTCGCGCCGCTACGCAGGCCCGCGATCGCGAATTGCGGCGCGGGGTCGGTGCTCGACGGCGACGTCAGCACGCCGTTCGCGTCGAACGTCAGCGTTCCGGTGGCGGGCGTCACCGGCGTCGTTACGTCGGCGTCGGGAATCGTGATCTCGTAGCTCCACTGATTGGCCGTCGAACTCTTGGTGAAATTCACCGTGACGATGTGAGCGACGCCGAGCGAATCGAACACTTCGAGCGAACTCGAGAACTCGTTGCCCGTGGGCGCCGAAGCGTTCAGATTCACGTCCATGTTGAAGGACGTGCTGGTGACCGGCGGACGCAGCGTGCCCACCGGAATGGCGATGTTCGCGACCGGCGTGTTGGTGTCCAGAACGCCGTTCGACGCGGTCCAGCCCTGAATCCGATGACCCTTCGCGGTGAGCAGGTTGCCGTCTTTATCCACTACCAGATTGCCCCCGCGCGTAAACAACTGACGCCCGCCCGAGTCGCGCACGATCAGAAATCCGTCGCCCTGGATGGCGGCGTCGAGCGGTCCGCTCGAGCTCTGGATCGCCCCTTGCGAAAACTGCCGAAGCGTCGTGGGACGGCCCACGCCGAAGCCGACCTGCGTTTCGCCCAGTCCGGCGCCGAGCGACTGCGTCACCAGATCGGCGAACGATACGGCGCTCGACTTGAAACCGGGCGTGTTCAGGTTGGCGAGATTGTTGCCGACGACGTCGACGGCGATCGCGTGGGCGCCGAGCGCCGAAAGAGCGGTGGAAAAGGACGTAAACATAGCGGGTCTCCTATTCGGTTACGGTTGCGATTCGACGGGCTGCAAAGCGGCGTTCTGCAATTCGAGCGCGGCCAAAATCGCTTCCAGATGCTGGTTCGATTCGAGCGATTGCTCCACTTCGGTGAACTGCGAAAGCTGCGCCGCGAACTCCGTGCCGTCCGCCGGATTCAGCGGGTCCTGATACTTCAATTGCGCGACCAGCAACTCGAGAAACAGTTGCTTCTGCGCGAGCGGATCGGTGTTGACGTCCGCCTCTTCGGTAGTCGCGGTTTGCCCGAACGCCGTCGCGTCGAGCCATGCCTGTTGCGAAGCGTCCGTAGCGCTGGTGGTGGTCATCGGCGATTTCCTTTCGTGGCGCGATTCGCGCCGTTTCCGAAAAACGATTCTTCAAGTTCGGTCAGCCAGCGCGGGCGTTCTTCGCCCTGCCGCCGGTTTCCATCCCGCTGCGAATCCCGCGAGTCTTGCCCGGTCCATCCCCGGCCGCGCTCGCCCGAGTCTTCCTGAAAGCGCGAGTCGGACGAACGAACCGCCGACGGCTCGGCGGCGCGGAGCGTCTCGACCGGCGTCGTCGTTTCGGCGCGATAGCCCGACTGTTCCAGGCGGCCCGTCAGTTCGCCGAGCGACCCGCGCAAATCCTGCGTTAAGTGGGGATCGGCGGATCGGACGGAGAAGTGTACGTCGCCCCGGCGTTGTTCGACGATGACGTCGACGGCCGGGCGCGTGGCCGGGGACGTAAGGTCGCGCTGCAACGTTTCGGAGGCCCGATCCGTCCCGCCGACGCGGAGCGCGAGCCTGGGCGGTCCCGGATCGGTGGCCGGTTCCCGGGGAGCCTCGACGGGCTCGAACGCCCGGGCGGCCGTGGCCTGAATCGGCGTTTCGACCGGCGCGGGCGGCTTCGAAACCGGCGCGGTGGGCTCCGAGACGAACCTTACCGGCGCATCGGCGACGGCGCGAGTCTCGGGCGCGGCGCGGAGAACCGGAGCGGGTTCGGGCGATTCGCTACGCGCCTCGGATTGGTTGCGCTCTTGCGACATCGATTCGCCGTCTCGGGCCTGAGCGTCGCGCGGCGCGGCGGCATCGACGGTCTGCGTCGCTTGCGGCTCTGTATCCGGAAGTTCCACCGCCGCCGCGTCCCGCAGCCGCAGCGCGAACGCTTCCGGCGTTTCGATCTCCTTCGGCGCGACGGCGGGCGGCTCCGGCGGCTCGATCGCCGCGGTGGGAACTTCCCTTCGAATCCCGGCCGCCGGCGCCGACTCGGAGGGCTCTACACTCGAAACGTTTTCCGGCACGTGCGTCTCCAGCCGAATCGGTAGCGCGAAGACAAATGGCTTTACCGCGACAGGCGCGGCGGGCACCGCTACCGCCGCGGCCGGAGCTTCGGGCGCTTCCTCTTCGTCGGACTTTTCCTCTACCCTCGGTTCTTCCGCCGGCTCCGTCGCTACCTCCGTCGAAGACAGCGCGGTTTCGAACGCGGCGCGAAACAGGGCGAGCGGATCGGGCGCGGCCTCCGGCGCAACGGCGGCGGGTACGGCGAACATCGCCATGAACGGATCGGTGGCGGGAGCGGCACCCGAGGCGGAGAGCGTCACGCACGGAAAGATTGCACGCGCCGTACCAATCGGAAAACGCCGAAAAATCGGCCTGCGAGCGCATTTCGCCGCCATAAACTCGCCGGTTTCGCGCGAGAAAGCGGCAAGATTTTGACGCCACGTTCCGCTCTCGATCTTTCGCATCGGCAATTTAGCCGCGCCCTTGAAGTTTGGAACGCGAAGTGCCGACAGATGGGCATGGATCAACTCGCCGTCGCCGCCGCCGGAGGGCTCCGCTCCCGCATGGAGGCCCTGGATTTGCTGGCCCACAATATGGCGAACGCGTCGACGCCCGGCTTTAAGGCGGATCGCGAAATGTACCGCCAATACTTCTCCGAAGAGGCGCTCGGCGAGGATCGTTCCGCGCCGGTGATCGAAGGCCGCTGGACCGATTTTTCGCAAGGCTCGCTCACGCCCACGGGCAACACGCTCGATTTCGGGCTCTCGGGTAAAGGCTTCTTTACGGTGAACGGACCGAACGGCCCGCTCTACACCCGCAACGGCAATTTTCATCTGTCCTCGGACGGGCGCGTCGTCACCGCGGAAGGCTACGAAGTCGAAATTCGCACCGAAGACGGCGAGAAGTTCAAGGCCGATCCCGCACTCGATTTCCGGGTTACGACCGACGGCGCGATCCACCAGGGCGGGCGGGAGGCGGGGCGATTCGCGGTCGTCGATTTCGCGGCCACGGCGGCGAACGAGAAGCGCGCGGGCAACTATTTCAGTTTCGACGCGCCGCAACCGCAACCGGCGACCGGCGTCGAAGTGCATCAAGGACGCATCGAGCAGGCCAACGTCCCCGCCGCCGAAACCGCGGTGCGATTGGTGAACGTCATGCGCCAGTTCGAAATGCTCAACCGCGCCATCGCGCTCGGCGGCGAAATGAACAAGAAGGCCGTCGACGAAGTGGCGCGCGTCAACGGATAGCGAAACGGAGAAATCATGATTCGAGCTCTATTTAGCGCGGGCAGCGGCATGCAGGCCCAGCAGATGAATATCGACAACATCGCGCACAATCTCGCCAACTCGAATACGGTGGGATTCAAGCAGCGCCGCACGCAATTTCAGGACCTGCTTTATCAAAACTTCATCCAACCCGGCGCGGCGGCGGGCGCGCAAACGGTGGTGCCGAGCGGTCTGCAATTGGGCCTCGGAACTCGCCCCGTATCGAACGAAGTGATCTTTACCCAGGGCAGCTTCACGCAAACCGACAATCCGCTGGACATGGTGATCCAGGGCCGCGGATTCTTCCAGATCCGCCGCGCGACGGGCGAAATCGCCTACACGCGCGCGGGCAACTTTCACCTCGACCGCGACGGCAACATCGTCACCGCCGACGGCGATCCGCTCGAGCCGCAGGCGACGATTCCGCCGGAAGCGCAGACCGTCACCATCGCCGCCGACGGCACGGTGAGCTTCGTGCTGCCGGGGCAAACGGCGTCGCAACTCGCCGGACAAATCCAACTCGCGAACTTCACCAACCCGGGCGGCCTCAACTCGATCGGCCGCAACATGTATCTGCCCACCGACGCTTCGGGCGAGCCCACCGTGGGCTTGCCGGGCGGTCAGGAAGGCCTCGGCTCGCTGTTGCAGGGCTACACCGAAGGCTCGAACGTCAGCGTCGTCGAAGAGTTCATCAACATGATCGTCAGCCAGCGCACCTACGAGGCGAACTCGAAGATCGTACGCGCGGCGGACGAGATGTACCAGCAAGTCAACAACATGACGCGATGACGGGAATCGCCGAATTAGCGCTCTCCGCCGCGGGCTGTCTCGCGATCGAAGGCGACCGCATTACGGCGGGCGATCTGGCCGCGCGCGTCTCCGCGTTATCGCCGGTTCCCGCCGCCGCCGTATTCGGATTCACGCCGCGATTCGGCGTGCGCCGCGCGATCTCTCGATTCGAACTTGCGGCCTTCGCGCGGAAACACGGCGTCGAGCTTTCGGCCGCGCCCGAGCTTTGCGTTACGCGCCCCGGGCGAGCGCTTTCCGCCGAAGAGATTCTCTCCGCCTTGCGCGCCGCGCTGCCCGAGGCTTCCCTCGAATTGCTCGACTTCCCCCGGCAGCCCGCGCCGAACGGGACGGTCGAGTTTCCGCGCTCGGGACTGTCGCTCTCCGGGCTCTGGCGCGGATTCGTACGGACACCGGAAGGTCGCCGCTATCCGGTCTGGGCGAAGGTAGCGGCTTCGTTGGAGAGCGCCGTCGCCGTCGCCGCCGAACCGCTGAAGCCGAACGAACCGATGACCGCCACGCAACTGAAGATCGAAACTCGCCGCCGCCATCCCGCGGCTCCCGCCCCGCTCGCCGATCCGTCGATCGCCGTGGGGAAGTGCGTGCGTCGGCTCGTCGCGGCGGGCGAACCTTTGTTTGAAAGCCAGTTGACTAGCCCCCGCGAAGTGGCCCCCGGATCGACCGTCGCCGTCGAAGCGGGCGTGGGCGCGGCGAAGCTGACCGTCGAAGCCAAAGCCGAGACCGGCGGGCGGCGCGGCGAGCGCATCTTGATCAAGAACATTTCTTCGGGAAAACGATTTTATGGAGTCGTCGCCGGGCCGGGCCGGGCGACGGCGGAGGAACCTCATGCGAACCGTTAGCGCCTGCCTGCTCGTCGGCCTCGCCGTCGCGGAGGCGAAAACGAAAAAAGCCCCGCCGCCCACGCCGCTCGAAGAATACGTGCGCGCGGCTCGCGAGATGGCGGGCGAATCGACGGCTTCTCCCGGATCGCTCTACGCTTCGGGCTCGCGTTTCGGCGACCTGGCGCGCGATCTGCGCGCGTTCCAAAAAGGCGACCTGGTCACGATCGTCGTCAGCGACCGCGCTTCGGCGGTCTCGCGCGGCAGTACATCGGCGAGCCGTACTTCGAATCTGAGAGCGAGTATTCCCGCCCTCGCCGGGCCGCGCACGAAAATTCCGGCGCTAGGCGAGTTGGCCGAGATGGAAAGCGAATCCTCGCTCGAAGGCGACGGCTCCACCTCGCGATCAAACACCCTCACTACCACGCTTACCGCGCGCGTGGTCGAGACGCTGCCTAACGGCTACTTGGTGATCGAAGGCACAAAGGACGTGCAGGCCAACTCGGAACGGCAGCGCGTCTCGATTCGCGGTGTCGTCCGGTGGAACGATCTTTCGCCTTCGAATCGCATCGCGAGCGACCGCGTGGGCCAGATGCAGATCGCGATCGAAGGCAAAGGCGTGGTGGGCGACGCCATCCGCCGCCCGAATTTTCTCTACCGCTTGTTGATGGGCGTTCTTCCTTTCTAAGAAACTCATGACCACCCTCGCTCTTCTGACCCTCGCCGCCGCGACCTCCGCGCCGCAAACCGCGCGCCTAAAAGAGCTGGTCTCGATCGAAGGCATTCGCGAGAACCAACTGATCGGCTACGGCCTCGTCGTCGGATTGAACGGCACGGGCGACAAACGGCAGACGTTTTTCTCCGCGCAGACGCTCGCCAATATGCTCGAACGGATGGGAGTGCAAGTGTCGCCCACCGCGATCCTGGTGCGCAACATGGCGGCGGTGATCGTCACCGCGAATTTGCCCGCGTTCGCCCAGCCGGGCATGCGCATCGACGTGAGCGTCGCCGCGTTGGGCGACGCCGCGAATCTGCAAGGCGGCCAATTGATTCTCACCCCGCTCAAGGCCGCGAACGGCGACGTGTACGCCGTGGCGCAAGGGCCGGTGGTCACCGGCGGATTCGTCGCGGGACGCGGCGGAGGCAACGCCCAAACGACAAATCACCCCACCGCCGGACGCGTGCCCAACGGAGCGATCGTCGAACGCGCCGCGCCCTCGGTCGCGCCCGGCGCCGAGATTCGTCTCCAGTTGCGCCAACCCGACTTCTCGACGGCCGCCCGCATCGCCGACGCGATCAACAAAAAGTTCGGAACCGAAGGCGCGACCGTCGCGCGCGCGGAGCATTCGGGCGTCGTCGCCGTCGCCACGCCCGCCGCCTGGATGCCGCGTACCGCCGAGTTCGTCGCCGGCATCGAGGATCTCGCCGTCGCCGCCGACCGCGCCGCCAAGGTGATTCTCAACGAACGCACCGGCACCATCGTGATGGGCAAGGAGGTGCGTATTTCGCCGGTCGCCATCATGCACGGCGCGCTGAGCGTCGAAATCCAGACCACCTTCGACGTTTCGCAGCCCGCGCCCTTCTCGGACGGCAAGACCACCGTAGTGCCCAACGTCAACGTCGGCGTCAAAGAAGAGAAATCGCGCAATCTCGTTTTGAAAAACGGCGCGACCATCGAGGAATTGGTGCGGGCGCTGCAATCGATCGGCTCGACACCGCGCGACGTGATCGCGATTCTCCAGAATCTGCGCGCCGCCGGGGCCATCGAAGCCATCTTGGAGGTCATCTAGTGATCGCCGCAACCTCTTCCCTCGCAACGACCTCGACCGCAGCTCCCGCTCCGAAAGAGCCCTCGCCCGAAAAGATTCTCGAAGCCGCCACGCAGTTCGAGGCCATGCTGCTCGAGCAAATGTTCAAAACGATGCGCGAGTCTTCCGAAGGTGGATGGATGGGTTCGGGCGAAGCCTCCGGAACCACCATGACGGAGTACGCCGAGCAGGAGTTCGCGCGCGTCATGGCGGCGGGCGGCGGATTCGGGATCGCGAAGACGCTGGTCGAAGGCCTAAGCCGCGGCGCCCGGTAACGCCATCGGCGCTTCGACGCGCTCCCAACCTTCGAGCAGCGTTTCCATCAACCGGCGCGCTTCCTCGAACGGCGCGGCGTCCTGTTCGAACACCGCCTTCTGGATCAAGTGCAGCGCGTAGTCGTAGAGCCGGTTAAGGCTGGCGGAAACTTCGCCGGTCCCGTCGAGGGAGGAAATCAGTTCCGCCAGAATCGACTGCGCCTTTCCGGCTTGCCGCCCCCGCATGGCCAGATCGCCCGCTTGGTGAGCTTGCTGCGCCTTACGCAGCGCGTCGATCAACGCCCGGTAAAGCAGCCGGGTCAGTTCCACGGGATCGGACGTGCGAATCGTGGTTTCCAGGTAAGCGTCGGAAGAGCGGTAGCCGGTCATTCTCAGGGAAGTTATCGGCCGATCTCGGGCGAATCTTGACGCATTCAGCGGTCCAACCCTTCGGCCAGTCGCAGTACTTTCTCCGAGGGAATCTGCTCCACCACTTCCCGAGTCTCGCGGTCGACGATCCGCAGCACCGGGCGGCGGCTGTTGCGGTCCACCGCGAAAGTCAGTTCTTGATTTTGACCGAGTAAAGAGGTGGCGTTTAACGCTTTCACCGCCTTGACCAAGTCGCGACGCTCCGCCGCTTCCCGCGCCGACAAAGGCTGCTCGACGATCGGGACCGGCGTCGCGTCGGAACGAATTGTGCCGACATCCATACGCGCCTCCGTAACGTACGCCGTCCTTAAGGACGGTCGCCGCTATCTTTCTTTCTCGATATCGGACTTATCGGCCGGACGGAGCGGAATTTAGGCGAGATTCAGCGCCTTGGTCACCGTGCCGCGTTCTTTCTGGATTTTTTCCTGCAGCAGCGTGATCGCGTAAATCAACTGTTCCGGGCGCGGCGGGCAGCCGGGAACGTAGATATCCACCGGAATCACTTGGTTAACGGGTACCAGCGCGTAGTTCGAGAAAACGCCCATCGACGTGGCGCACGCGCCCATCGAGATTACCCATTTCGGTTCGGGCATTTGCTGGTACAACTGCCGCACCACCGGGGCCATCTTGTTCGACACCCGGCCCGCGATGATCATCAAGTCGGCCTGTCGCGGCGAGCCCCGGAACACTTCCGCGCCGAACCGCGAGATATCGAAGCGCGACGCCGTCATCGACATCATCTCGATCGCGCAGCAAGCGAGGCCAAACGCCATCGGCCAGATGGAATTCTTGCGGCCCCAATTCAACACGCTATCGAGCGTGGTCAACAGAACGCTGTCGCCAAACGTGTTCGTCGCGCCTTCGTCGTCGATCCGCGAGAAGAAATCTTCGGGGACCGAGCCTAATGCGACCTGATTTTCGACCGTGCCGGTTTCCATCGTTTCCATTGTAAGATGCCCGGACCTTCCGCCCGGAGACACTACCCCGAGTACACTACTGATTTGGACCTCCTCGAAGCCGCCCGCGCCCGCGGTATCCAAACGGAGTATTGGGACGTCTTCGGCGAGCGGCGCGAAGCGCCCGCCCCGGTTCTGCGGAGAATTCTCGACGCCCTCGGTCCGGAACCGCCGCCGAACGGTGCGCTCGAACCGTACCACGATAAAGTCTGGTCGCCCGCCCCCCGGCGGTGCGCCGGCATCGCCATCGCGCTTTACGGCCTCCGCTCGGCGCGCAACTGGGGTTGCGGCGATTTTCGGGACTTGCGCGATTTCGTCGAGTGGGCCGCCCGCGAAACCGGCGCGGCGTTCGTCGCCCTGAATCCGCTGCACGCCATCGCCAACCGCCAGCCCTACAACACGTCGCCGTACCTGCCGCTCAGTTCCTTCTACCGGAATTTTCTGTATCTCGACGTCGAAGCGATCCCCGAGGCTCGCGAATTTCTCCCCGCTCGCGAGGTACTCGAAGCGTTGCGCGCCACCGAATTCGTCGAGTACGAAAAGATCGCGAACCTGAAACTCGCCGTTTTGCGCGCCGCCTACGAGAACTGGTCCGGCGAAAGATCGTCCGACCCGGACTTCGGCCGCTACGTGGCCGAGCAAGGCGAGCCGCTCGCCGACTACGCGTTGTTCTGCGCGCTCGACGAAAGGTTTCGCCGCGAGCGTCCCGGCACGTGGCTCTGGACCGAGTGGCCGCCCGAGTATCACGACCCGCGCTCGGCGGCCTGTCGCGAGTTCGCCGCGTCGCACGCCCGCGAACTCGATTTTTTTCGCTGGCTGCAATGGTGGATCGACCGCCAGTTAGCGCAGGTGCAAGCCTACGCGCGTGCCTTGGGGATGCCCGTCGGCTTGGTGCACGACCTCGCGCTCGCGACGGACCGGTACGGGTGCGACTTTTGGGCCTATCGCGACTTCTTCGCTTCCGGCGCGCGCGTCGGCGCGCCCCCCGACGCGTTTTCGCCCGCCGGGCAGGATTGGTCCTTTCCACCTCCGAACAAAGACCGCCACCGCGCCGATGGTTACCGGCTGTTCGCCGCCTCGATTCGTCAGAACGCCCGCCACGGCGGAGCGTTGCGGCTCGATCACGTCATGCGCTTGCTGCGTTTGTACTGGATCCCCGACGGATTTTCCCCGCAAGACGGCGTGTACGTCGCCGAAAATTGGCGCGACTTATTTGGAATCCTCGCGCGAGAAAGCCATAACTTACGCGTCCGAATCATCGGCGAGGACTTAGGCACCATCACCGAGGAAATGCGCCGCACGCTCGACGATTACGGACTGCTCGGTTACCGCGTCCTCTATTTCGAGCGCGACGGCGGCGGCGAATTTCGCCCGCCGGAGGAGTATCCCGCGCAAGCGGTCGCCACCGTCACCACTCACGACTTGGCCACGCTCGCCGGATTCTGGATGGCGGCCGATATCGAGGCCCGGCGCGCCGCGAATTTAATCGCCGACGAAGATTATGAGCGGCAAATGTCGGAACGGCGGCGGGACCGGCAGTTACTCCTCGACCGTTTGCATAAATCCCGGTTACTCCCGCCCGAGTTCCCGGCAACCGCCGAGTTAGTTCCCGACTTTACCGAGGAGCTTCATCGCGCGGCGATCGGATTTCTCGCCTTGACCCCTTGCGAGTGGTTTGTCGTGAATCAAGAGGACTTGACGGGCGAACTCCGCCAACAGAACTTACCCGGTTCCACCGCCGAGTATCCGAACTGGCGGCGCAAGATGAAGTTCTCGCTCGAAGACTTACGGAACTTGCCGGAAGCCCGGCGATGCGCCGAAACGTTGGCGTTTTGGGTGCGCCGTTCCGGGCGCGCGCGGTGAGAGCCGTACTCCAGCGAGTTACTTCGGCCCGCGTCGAAGTCGATTCCCGAGTTACCGGAGAAATCGGCCTGGGTCTCCTGGTCTTACTCGGCGTCGAAAAGGGCGACACGGAAGCCGACGCCGATTATCTGGCGGGCAAGGTCGCGAACCTGCGGGTCTTTCGCGACGCCGAAGACAAGATGAACTTATCCGTGGCCGACGTCGGGGGCTCCATCTTGTGCGTCAGCCAGTTCACCTTGCTGGCCGAGACCGAGAAAGGCCGTCGTCCCGCGTTCGACCGCGCCGCGCCGCTCGCCGAAGCTCGCCGCCTGTACGAGTACTTTGTAACGAAAACTCGCGAGACCGGCGTACCCGTCGCCACCGGCGAATTTCAAGCCGAGATGAAAGTCCACTTAGTCAACGACGGACCGGTAACTCTAATCCTCGACTCTCGCCGTCGTTAGCTAACCGCGGCGTCCTACCACCTCTACTTCCCACTCGAATCGCCGCACCACTTCGTCCACCCGGCCCTCGCCCACGATTCGACCTTCGCGAAAAAATACGCAGCGCGACGCCAACCGCCTGGCCAAATGTAAGTCGTGCGTGACGACGATTTTCGCTTGCGGCAACTTATCGAGTAAATCGAAAAGATTCCGTTGGCCCGGCGGATCGAGAAACACCGTCGGCTCGTCCAAGATCAGTACGGCGGGATCCATCGCCAGCACTCCGGCGATCGCCGCCCGCTTCTTCTGCCCCGCGCTCAAGTGATGCGGCACGCGTTCCGCCGCCTCTTCCAAACCGACCTCGGTCAGCGCCGCGCGCGCCCGAACGTAAGCCTCCTCGGGCGGCATCCCCAGATTCAGCGGTCCGAACGCCACGTCGTCGAGCACGCTCGCCATAAACAACTGCTCGTCCGAGTTCTGGAACACGACGCCCACTTTGCGGCGAATTTCCGGTAAGTGGGTGGCGACTCCCGGCAGCCCGCACACCCGAACGCTATCGCCGCCCAAGAGCAATCCGTTCAGATGCAGGGCGAACGTCGTCTTGCCCGAACCGTTCGCCCCCAGCAGGACCACCGTCTCTCCCGCGTCCAGTCGAAAATCCACGCCGCGCAGCGCGTGAGTCCCGTCCGGGTAGCGGTAGTGTAAGTCCCGAACTTCGATTAGGGGAGCGGCCATGGGGCGTTTGCCGGGCGCGGAAACTCAATTGTACGCCGCGCGTCGATTCGGCACGATAGTACGCTTAAGCGTGATCGTCGGATTAGGCACCGATCTCGCCGAAGTGGATCGCATCCGCGCCGCCGTGGAGCGTTACGGCGAGCGTTTTCTGAACCGGATCTACACGCCCCGCGAACTCGCCTACGCCCTCCGCAAAGCCAACCGCTACGAGCGTCTCGCCGCCCGCTTCGCGGCGAAGGAAGCCGGTATGAAGGCGCTCGGCACCGGCTGGAACGGCGTCTCCTGGAAAGATTTCGAGGTGGCGAATCTTCCCTCCGGCCGCCCTACCCTGCGATTCCACGATCGCGCCGCCGAAGTCGCCCGCCGTCTGAACGTAACTCGCACCACCCTCTCGCTCACCCACACCGCCGCCCTCTCGATGGCCGTCGTGATTCTCGAAAGCGACTAGCTATCTCGACGACTTCGCCGCCGCGCCCGCCGGGCGTAGTTGCGCCCGCTCCAGCCGCTTCGCTTCCTGCCACGTGAAGATCATGCGGTGGATCACGGTGAGATTCCCCAGCGCCGCGATCACCCACAGCGCCGCCGCCATCCGGTCGAACAGCGCGCCGATGATCAGCAGCACGATCCGCTCGGGCCGTTCGAGAAACCCCGCCTTGCAGCTCGGAATGAAATTCTCGGCGCGCGCGCGCGTGTAGCTCGTCATCACCGAAGCGGTCATCACCACGGCGGTGAGCACGACATAGAAATTCCGGTTGATCGACGCGTAGTACACCAGCAAACCCATCAGCAGCGCCAAATCCGAATACCGGTCGATCACCGAATCGAAGAAGCCGCCGAATTGCGTCACCTGATTGGTCTCGCGCGCCACGCGCCCGTCGACCATGTCGAAGATCCCCGCGCCCACGATCACCGCCGCCGCCCACTTAAACTGACCCCCGGCCAGCAGCACCGCCGCCCAGATATTGATCAGCAGGCCCACGAAAGTGAGCGCGTTGGGATGAATCTTCGAGAGCGCCAGCCCGCGCACGATCAGCCGGATAATGACGTTCGAGCCGTCGCCGATCGCTTTCGTAAACGTCATCGCACCCATCCCGCCCCTCAGTCTAGCCGACTCTACGAGAGTTCGTGGATCGTGGTGAGGCGCAGAATCTCCATCGTGCGCGCGCCGCCCGGCGTTTGAATTTTCACTTCGTCGCCCACCTGCTTGCCGATCAGCCCGCGGCCGATCGGCGACGTGGTTGAAATCTTGCCCGCGTTGGCGTCGGCCTCCTCGCTGGTGACCAACTCGAAGGTGACTTCCTCTTCCTTCTGTCCGTCGAAAACCACCACCGTGCTGCCCAGCCCCACGCGATCCGCCGGAATGCGCGACAGATCGGTCATCGACACGACGCTCAGCCGATGGTGCAGTTGGCCCAGCCGCGCGCTGACGAACGCTTGGCGCTCCTTCGCGGCGTGATACTCGGCGTTCTCGCTCAAATCGCCGTGCGCCCGCGCCTTGAGAATCTCTTTAGGAAGCTCGTTCCGCAATTCGTATTCGAGCTTCGAGATCTCTTCCTGTAATTTCTTTTTAAGATCGATCATCCGTGGACTGCCGCTTCTACCGCAATTATAGGCTTCGCCCCGAAGCGCTAGCGCACCGTAAGCGAGAGTTCGCGCCGCGATTCGCCGATCGTCACTTCGAAGCGCGCCACGCCGAACGTCGCCGCGACTAGCCGGATGCGGAGCGTCCCCGGAACCGTCGGCTCGCCGCTCGCCGCGCTCTCCACCTGCAACCCCGCCGAGACCGGCCGCACCGTGACGCCCTCGACGACGGTCAGTCCCGAGGAATCGACGATCCGCACGTACACGTCCACCGCGGACCCGGCCCGGGCGATCGACGGCGACTGCCCCAGCACTTTCATCGTGCGAATATCGTTCGCCGAAACCGCCATCCAGTACGGCAGCCGTAGCGCTACGCCCGTCGACGCGCTAGTAATCGAGACGATCCCCTGATAGACTCCCGGCGGCAATCCGCTCGCCGCGAACGTGACGTTCAAATCGGCGGATTCGCCCGCCGGAATCGTTTCCACCGCGGCGGTGGCGGCGGGCGCGGCCGAACCGTCGCGCGGCAGCACCTCGATCCGGAAGCTCTCCGGTTCCTTCGAAAGGTTAAATAGCTTGACCGTCGACGTTCGTTCCACCGAACCGCTCGACGCCCCAAAACTCAGCGCGACCTCGGAAAGCGCTAGCGGCGACCGGAACGCGTTTTCGAGATTCAACGTACCCGCGCCTACCTCGACGGGCCGGAACGGCAGGTCGCTCCCATCGGCCAGCGCGGTCGCCGTGTTGGCGGCCAGCGACCGGTACTGCGCCGCCGTCAACCCCGGCCGCTGCGCCTTGATCGCCGCCACCGCGCCCGCCACGATGGGCGACGAGAAGCTGGTTCCCGCCGTCACCAGATAGCCGCTGGCGTTGTAGGATTCGCTCGACGAATCCGCGCGCCCCGCCGCCGTGTAGACGAACGAACCCGCCGCCGACACCTCGGGCTTCAGCGTTCGCAATGGACTCGGACCTCGCGCCGAGAACGAAGAGATCTGCCGCGCGTTCAACTCGTTCGCCTCGCCGTTAAAAAAGAGGCGCGCGCTCAACGAACCGGCGGAAAGGTCCTGCTTGATGGCCACGCCCTCCGCGTTGTTAATCATCATCGTGGGCAGTGTCGCGCTCTGGACGGTGAACGAAGCGGCCGTAGGACTCAGCGAGTGCGTGTAGATCAACGCCGCCACCGCTCCGGCCCGCATCGCGTTGTTGACTTTGTCCTCGAACGTACACGTGCCGCGCAAGATAAACGCGACCCGTCCGACTAGGCTGTTCTCGGCCAGCGGCTGACAAGCCAGACCGGTTTGGTCGAGCCCCGCCACGTCGGCCAGCGGAGCGTTCACCGTGTTGGGCGTTCCGGCGTTGTCGCTTAAAACTCCATACGCCTTCACCGTCCCCGCCTCCACCGGAAACCGGAACGTGCGCGAGTTCCAGGTGGCCGCCACCGCCAGCGTACTCGGCGCATAGGCGGGCGAAGCCACCGTCACCGGATCGGAACCCGAGTTTCCCGCCGCCGCCACCACCACCGTGCCGCGCTCCAGCGCCCTCGCGAAAGCGGCCTCGTACAGGCCGTCGATCTCGCCCGTCGAAAACTCCGACCCCAGGCTCAGATTGATCACGTCCATGCCGTCCTCGATCGCGTCCTCGATCGCCCGCAGCACGATGTCGTCGGAAGCGCCCTCGCCCGTATACGGAAACACGCGATACGCGCCCAAAAACGCCTTCGGCGCGAACCCGGAAATCTCGGCGAAATTCGCCCGCACCACCGCGCCCGCCGCCGACATCGCGACTCCCGTCCCGTGCCCGTCGCGATCGCGCGCCGACGTTTCCGCGAAGATTCCGTCGAGATCGTCGTAGCTGCGCGCGGCGACGATCTTGTGGTTCGTCATCGCGCGGTCGCCTTCGCGCCGGAACTTCGGATAGCCCTCGGGCGCGGTCAGCGACGCGTCGTTCATCGCCGGATGATCGGGGTCGATGCCCGTGTCGATAATGCCGATCTTGATCCCCCGTCCGGCGTTGTCGCGTCCGCCCGCGATCTGCCACGCCTCGATCGCCTTGTGCAGCGAGGCCGCGCGGTCGAGCAGCGGTTGCCGCCGGCACGCCTGAATCACGCGCTTCACGCCGGGCACGGCGGCCAGCGCCCGCGCCGTGTTCTCGTCCGCATCTACGCTCACCGCGTTCGCCACGGTTTCGTACCGCGCTCGAACCGAAATTCCCGATCGCGTCAACCGCTCCACCATCGAACGCTGCCGCTCGCTCGCGGCGGCGCGGCGCGCGGAGTCTTTCTCCATCCCCGCCGGATCGCCCTCGAATTCCACGATGTAGCGCCCGGGCACGAGCTGCCCGAACGCAAACGCACTAAGGGCGAAGAAAAGAAGAATCTGCTTCATACGATCGACCGTCCGTCTAGTTCACTGGCACCTGCGATGTCTGGCTCGTCGCGCCGCCGACCGATAGAACCACGGGTTGCACTCCCGTAGGCGCGTCGTCCGGCACCGCCACGTTTACCTGATACAAACCCACGAATCCGGGCGCTAACCCGGAAAAACTCACGGACGCGGGTCTGCCGCCGATGGTGACGGTCGGTTTTGTTAAGGTTTCTGAAAGCGGCGAGGCAAGCGCCGGCTGGCCGCTGGCCGGTTGGTTCGACACTCGTCCCAAACCGTTGCAAAACAGGGATAACGTGCGGCCCCGGCGCACCGGATTCGACCCTCGCACCAGCGCGAAGTTCTCGTCGAGCGCCGCGGCCAGCTTCCGGCCCGAATCCGGGTCGTCGTACTCGAAAATCCCCGGCGCGAATTCGGTCAGCGGAACGTCCACCAGCCCGCTGCGGATTAGTCCGTTCCACACCTTCACCCGGGCCACCGTCTGATTCGAAAACTCCCACGGAATCTGCACGTTCACCTGACCGTCGCTGACGAAATGCAAATGGCCCGGCGCTTGCAGCCGCCGGTTCGGATCGTCGAAACTCACGCTCACCCCCGACAGCGCCACCGGCAGGTAGTCGGTCGAAAATACGCGCGGCACTTCGCTCAACCCGGAACCCTTGATCGTCATGTAGCTCCCCGGCGCCAGCGCGATGCCCGTACGGAAGCTCGCCGCGTCTTGAATCCCGTCGCTTCGGATGGCCGGTTGTACGATGGCGCGACCTTCGAACACTTGCGACAGCGATCCCACCTCCACCCGGAACGCCTGCTCGCCCAGCGACGATCCCAGGCTGACAAACGCCTCGCTAATGCCGTAGCTGTCGGTTTGCGAATTGGTACTCACGAACTCGATCCGCCCGCCGCCCGCCACCACGCTCCAGCGCACCGCTTGATTGGCCACCGGCACTCCACTCTTATCGAGCACCTTTACCGAAAATCGCGGCTGCGCCGCCTCGTTGTTGAAACCTTGGTTCGGAACTCCGGTAAACCCGTTACCCGCCAGCGGGTAAATGTTGTAGGGAACGTTGTCGCCCAGTAGGTACACGTAAGGGATTCGGAGCCCCGATCCGCTTCCGGTAATCGCGATCGCCCCTTCGTAGCTGCCCGCCGCCGGGCGCGAGCCTTCCACGCGCAAGGTGATCCGCGTGGTCTGCCCCGGAGACATTTGAAAATTGGCGGGAGAAACCGTCACTCGCGCGGCGGTGTCCGTATCGCGTTGCTGCACGGCGGCGGCTAGCGTTACCGCCGCGTTCGTCGTGTTGGTGATCAGCACCTCTCGCGAAACCGGCGGACGGTCCGCGATCCCAAAAGCAACCGCCGCGGGCGAGGCCGTAATCGTCGCGTTCAGCGCCTGCGCCGCGTCGAGCTTACCCGCGCCCGTGGCCGCCACCCGCGCCCGATTCCGCCGCGCGTCGTTGTTGTTCAGATCGTCGATATTCGGATTGGCGGAGTTGGTCACCGCGCTCTTCAACTGCGCGGGCGTCCAGTTGCGGTTGCGCTGCTTCACCAGCGCGATCGCGCCCGCCACCATCGGCACGCTAAAGCTGGTGCCCTGCACCGCGCGGTAGCGGTTGGCGGAATAGAGCCGCGAGTTCGGGTCGTAATTCTGTGTCGCGACGTACAAATCCGTGCCCACCGCCGTCAACTCCGGCTTCACCGAAAAGTCGCCGATGGCCGGGCCTTGCGACGAAAGATAGGCGACCTCGTCGGTGTCCGCCGGAACCGCGCGAATCGCCGGATCGAGCGTCGCCGTCGCCTCCGGGTTCTGGGCCAAGTGCGCGCGGATCGCCTGCCCGTTCGCCGCGCCGATCAAAATCGCCGGAATCCCGGTACCGTCCAAGCCGTCCGGCGGAAACACGAAATTGTCGCCGTCGAACTGCACGAAAATCACGCCCACCGCTCCGGCGCGCTGCGCGTGGTTCGCCTTGACTTCGCGCGTGCAATCGCCCCGGTCGATCAGGACGATCGCGCCCGACAGCGCGTTATTGCCCAACGGACGGCACGCCTTGCCGTCGTCGATCGAACGCGCGTCGCGCAACGGCGCGGTCAGCGGCTCCTTCGGCAGCGGACCGTCGCCGAACCGCGTATTCAACTCCCGCAGGTTCACCGGGGCGTTCGGACCGCCGATCCGCAGCGTCTCGTAATAAATCTGCCCGTTGTAAATCGCGCCCACGGTCACCGCCGCCGGAGCGGTGCCCGGCGAATCGATCGACCCCAACGTCGGCAAATTGAACCCCACGTCGCCCGAATTGCCCGCCGACACGACGACGCTCAGGTTCGATTGCGTCACGGCGTTGTTCACCGCCATCGCGAACGGGTCGCACGGATTCCGGTTCTGATTGCACATGTCGAGCGCGCCGAATTCGGCGGGACTGCCCAGGCTCAGCGTCACCACCTCCATGCCGTCGCGCACCGCGTCTTCGAGCGCGGCCACAAGAACGTTGCTGAACGTCGAGTCGTTCAAGCCGGGAGAGCCGAACACCTTGTAGTTCCCGATGTAGGCCTTCGGCGCGACCCCCACTACCGTCGCTCCCGGACCGGTCACCCGCCGCCCGGCCGCCAGCATCGCCACCGCCGTTCCGTGTCCGTCGCGGTCGCGCGCCGACAGGTCGTCCGGCGAGGAGAACTCGGGATTGGTGGAGGACAGCAAATTCACATAGCTCCGCGCGACGATCACCTTGCCCGAAGTAAACTGGCGGTCCGATTCGTTGGTCACCCGCGGAAACCCGGCGGGCGCGGACAGGGACGAATCGGCGAAGGCGGGATGCGAGGCGTCGACGCCCGAATCGATGATGCCGATTCGCACGCCCGTCCCCGCGTTGTCGATGCCCCCGATGGCGGTCCAGGCCTGCGGCGCGCGCACGATCTCCGTCGCGCGGTCGTCGGCGTGCTTCCGGTATACCTTCAGCCGGACGACGCCCGAAACTCCGGGCATTCCCCGTACCGCTTCCGCCTCCTCGCGAGTTCCGGCGAAGTACACCGCGTTAATCAGCAGTCCGCTCTCGCCCACGACGCGCAGTTTTCGATCGGTCAAGGCGGCCCGCACCGCCGACCGCTCCGCCAGCGCCGCCGCCCGGGCCCCGGCGGATTTACCGGTGGGCTCCACTTCGGCGGGCGCGCTCAAAAACGCCGCCCAACGTTCTTCTCTTTGCGCCCACGCGGGCGACGCGCTCGCCAACCAGGCCAGCGCCGCAACGGCCAATCCCCGTCTCATACCGTCTCGGACGCTTACCGCGCGGCCCGAGTTTCTTTTCCGGCGCGAAACGCGGCGACGGCCTCCGAAGTCCGCAGCGCCCTCCCGTAGAGGCGCAACCGGACAACCCCCTCGCCCACAGTGAGTTGTGGCGATCCGTTCAGAGAACGCAGGTGCGGAGAATAGCGGCCCCAACCGAACTGCCGCTCGTCGCCGCCGTCGTTCAACCGCCCGTCGGCGACAAACGTCACGATTTTGGGCCCGCCGTCCACGATCGCGACGAGGTGCCGAACCCGGTTCGGCTCGATCGCTCCGCGATCCGACCGCCAGCGGCTTTCCAACCGCCCGTCGCCGAGCACGAGTTCCACCGCCCCGCCCTCCAACACCGTCAGCGAGAACCCGCGCCCGTCCGCCGTCCGGTTCGACGCAAGCGTGTCGCCCGGCTTCCCCACCGCCCAGAGTTCTACCGTAACGCCGGTGCGGAGATCGTCGAGCCCATGGTCGGCGCGGGCCGACCGGCGCGCGAACTGCGGCAGTTCCGGCAGGGCCACCGCTCCCGGACGCTCCACTTCGAGCGCGGCGGCGGGAACCCTCCGCGCACCCGCTTGATTCCAAAGCCCTTCGAGAAGCGTCGGGTCGATCTCGTGGACGCGTGCCACGTCCTTTTGCGTCTCGGTCAGGTAGTACCGCCCGCCGTCTTCGACCAGATCGGGATAGCTCATCCGAATCCAGGGATCGTCGTCGTAAATCGCGATTTCCGGTTCGGACCAGGCGATGGCCTTGCCGCGCGGCGTGTCGATTTCCACCCCGCCCGAAAGCCAGACCGGATTGCGCTCTTCGTAGGCGATCGTGCGTTGGCGCGGATGCTCGCGGATGAAGCGGCCGCCGTGGTTGTGGAACCAGTACAGGAACTTGCCGTTCGCGCATCGCCAGGCGAAATTCGCGGCCCGCGGGTGCTTCATCCGCCGCCCGTCCGCGTACCGCATGTATTGCGACGGCTCCCACGTCCGCCCGCCGTCGCGGCTGTACGTATAGGCCGCGTGACCGTCGATCGTCCGGAACACGCAGAAAATCGACCCGTCGCTCAGGATCGAAAAACTGTGTTCCTCCGCTACCGTCCCGCCCCCGTCGGGCGTTCGAATGCCTTTGTCGCCCTCCGGCAGCGTCTCCCACACGATCTTTTCGGGGTCGCGCTCCGTTAAGATGTTGGCGCTTTTGAGCAGCACGCCCTCGCTCGACGTGAAGAACCCCTCGCCGAACCCGCCGACCTTGTGCAGCGGCACGTACCCCGCGCCGCGATGCTCGAACGCCTTACCTACGTTCCAAAAGAACTTAATCTTGCCGCCGTAGACGTTCTTGCGGTCGATTTCGAACTCGCGCTGCGGGATTTCGTATCGCCGCCTCGACCATGTCCGCCCGTGATCGTCCGAGTACTTGAACACGAAGTGCCCGAAGCTGTCCACGCGGCGCACGATTCCGCCCTTGTACGGCGGGTCGTCGCCCTTCAATTCGCGCAAATTGTCGGTGTTGTGGTTGTAGAAAACGTAAATCCGGCCGGACGCCGCCTTGAGGACCACGGCGTAGGAGGCTTCCGGGCCGTCGGCCGGTTCGATATCGACCAATGGCGACCAGGTTTTGCCGCGATCCGCGCTGCGGGTGGAGACCACGTGCTGGCCGCCCGCGCCCTCGACGCCCTTGCCCGTGGTGAGGACGCAAAGCCACGCGCCGTCGTCGGTCTTGACGATATACGGCTGGTCGGCGTAGCTTTCGTCGGGAATGATCGAGCCGTTGGCGATATGGCGCGAATCGGGAATTTGGGCGAAAACCGCCCCGGTCAGCAGGCAAAACGCGAGTAGGCGCACGACGTTACGGTATCGCAACCGGCTTGCCTATCGCCCGCAAAGCCGCTAAACTTATGGAAAGAGGTAAGTTCATTGGCCGCAAAGCCCCTTTACGCCACCGGCGCGCAGGTCGAGCACGCAAAATTCGGCTTGGGCGAAGTGGTGCTATGCACCGAAGACCGGATCGCGATCAAGTTCGACGATCACGGCGAGAAGAAGTTCGTTCTCGATATGGTCCGCGAGAGCTTGAAGAAAAGCGACCGCGCCGCCCCCGACAAAAAGAAGCGCGCCACGCGCAAGAAAGCGGCGCCTGCGGCGGAGAAACCCGTCGCCGCTACTACTTAGCGACTAGCCGAAGCTACCAGTCGAGCACCGCGCCGTCATGCGCCCGCGCGGTGGTCGAATGCATCGAACGGTGGGGTGCAATTCCATGAAATGGCGCTCAATTGGCTTAGTCGTCGTTATTGGCTCGCAGTTGCAGGGTCAAGTACCTTTCCCATCCTGGTGGAAAATTCCCGCCAACGCTTGGATGAAAGACCCAGGTAGTTCTTCGGGTTCGTTACGCGACAATTCGGTCGTTAGGCGACAGAGAGACGCGTATTTCGACGGCTTGATCGGTCACGCGGCGCCACTAACGCTCGACAATGTAGCTTCCAAGGTTCTCGGTCGCGGATCTTTCGCGGGCAATCGGCTAGAGATTCCGACCGTCCCCGATCGCAGAGTACTGATCGCACAGTTTACGTCGTACAGAACTATCTGGACCGCTTCGAAACGGTCAATCTACACGGAAGTTACGGCCCGGGTACTGGATGTATTCACGGCGGACGAGTTGAGAGTTGGGCAAGACATTGTGATAGCGGTTCCTGGCGGCACAGTGAAGGACGAGTTGGGAAACGCTCTTTCGTTCTTGACTCAACCAAGGCAATTCTTTATTCAACCCGGCAGGACCTACTTATTCGTCCTGGGATTCAAGCCCTTTGGGGATTTTTACATGTTGGCAAAGACATGGGATCTAACCAATGGAGTGGTTGAGCCGAACTTCGCCGTATCTTCCCGTGAAAGTCGGGCGCTGATCGGACTCAGTCGCGATGAAGCGGCCAGGTATTTACGATCCACACTTGGCGTTCGATAATCTTGAATTTCAATCAAGGCTGAGCACCCCGTTGGCCAATGACCGGCACTACCAATCGAGCACCGCGCCATCGTGCGCCCGCACGATCGTAGAATGCGCGATTTCGGGGGCAAAAGGGTGCTTTTTTGCCTCTTTTTCGTCGATTTCGACCCCCAAACCGGGCGTATTTGTCGGCATCCAGTACCCGTTTTCGGTTGTCAGCGAGTGCTTCACCACATCCCAGCGCCACGGCACGTCGGTCAGCATGTCTTCTTGAATCAGGAAATTAGGCGTCGATAGCGCGAAATGGAGCGCCGCCGCGTTCGCCACCGGCCCAAGAGGATTGTGCGGTGCCACCCCCATCATATAAACCTCGGCCATCGCGGCGATCTTCTTTGTTTCCAATAGTCCACCGGCGTGGCAGAGGTCCGGTTGGATGACGTGGCAGGCGTTCTTCTCGAATAGTTCGCGGAATTGGTGGCGGGTCACCAATCGCTCGCCGGTGGCGATGGGGACGGGCGAAGCTCGCCGGACTTCGGCCATCAGCTCGGCGTTCTCCGGCGGCACCGGCTCTTCGATGAAGTACGGGCGATAAGGGGCGAGGACGCGGCAAAACTCGATGGCGTTCGCGAGGGAGTGGCGGCCGTGGCAATCGACCATGATGTCCACCTGGTCGCCGACGGCGAGGCGAAGGGCCTCCATCATCGAAGCGGCGTAGCGGTAGTCGGCGATGGGGCTGAGCGCTTCGCTGGGCGGGGTGATTAAGACCTTGACGGCGTTATAGCCTTTCGCCACGACTTCGAGGGCTTTTTCGGCGAAGAGCTTGCCGTCGCGGGCGCGCTCGGTTTCGTAGACCGCCTTCATGTCGCCGCCGCCGAGGTGGGTGTACATCCGCACCTTGTCGCGCACGCGGCCGCCGAGCAGATCGTACACCGGCACGCCGAGCGTCTTGCCGCGAATGTCCCAGAGCGCCTGCTCGATGCCCGAGATCGCGGACATGCCGATCACGCCGACGCGCCAGAAGCTCTGGCGGTACATCTTCTGGTAGAGGTGCTCGATGCGGGCGGGGTCCTCGCCGACGAGCATCGGCGCGAAATCTTCGACGCACCCGACGACGGCGCGGGTTTTCCATTCGAGCGACGCTTCGCCCCAGCCGTAGAGCCCGTCCTGGTCCGTCTCGACCTTGACGAACACCCAATTGCGCATTTGCGCGTTCACCACAACCGTTCGAACATTCGCGATTTTCATGGAAACGTTTTACAAGAGTCGCTCACTACCCACCCGGTAAGCAAAAAACAATAACCCTTCGAAGGACTTGAGTTATGGCGTGTTTGTCGTTAGGTACCGGTGCGTTCACGCCGGTGACGTTTTCAAATAGCTTGAACGGCACGGCGGCGGGACAGCCGGTGGTGCTGAACGCGAGCGGATTGTCGGTGGGCGGTACGCTCGTGCTCAACGCGGTCGCCAACTTCAACCTGTCGGCGGCGATTTTGGGCGGACAGTTCGTCGTCGCGATGTCGGTCGAGAATCTGGGCGGGGGCTTCCCGAGCCAACGGCGGGTGTTCGTGGTGAACGTCGCGGCCGAGACGGCGTTGCAAATCCTGCAAGTCAACGCGACTTCGAACGCGATCTCGCTTCCCATCGTGCAGCAAAGCCCGGGCACGCCTTCGCTGGTCGCCGTTTGGGCGCCCGACGGCAGCGGCGCCCTCGCGCAAATCGTGGGATCGGGGATTTTCCGCTCGGACAATGGCGGCGGCGTGGTGACGGGGATTGGCAGCTTTACACCCACCGGCGTGACGCAAGGCGGCGAACTGACGGCGACGCAAGTCGTGTTCCGGTTCCACGCGAGCGGATCGCCGCAGCAGTCCGCCGTGGCGCGCCCCGCGCCGGTTTGCGACGTAACGAACAACCCGCAGAACTTCGGAGCGGTCCCCGTCGGCGGCTGTCCGGTGACGCCGCCCACGCGCACGTACATCATTCGAAATACCGGCACGGACTGCCTGACGGTCAACAGTATTTCGAACAGCGGGCCGTACACGTTCTTTTCGGCGACGCCCGCGTTGCCGGTGACGCTCGACCCGAACGAGGAAGTGGACGTCGATATCCGGTTCAATCCGGCGGCGGTGGGGACGTTCAACAACGTGAATCTGGCGATCAATCCCGCTCCGGCGACGGGCGATACGGCGTTGGTGGCGAACGGTTCGGCGACGGCGGCGGCGCCGGGCGTGACGTACAACGCGACGACGTTCAACTTCGGGCAAGTGCCGAACGGCGTGAGTCCCGCCGCGCGTACGCTGACGATCACGAACAACGGCACGGCTCCATTGAACGTGACGGTGACGGCGGGCGCGGCTTCGGGATTTACCTGGACCGCCGTAGGCACGACGCTGACGTGCGGGGCCTCGGTGAACGTCACCATCAATTTCACCGGGACGCTGCCCGAAGGACCGAAGAACGCGACGTTCCAAGTGGTCCACAACGCGGGCGCGCCGACGACGATCACGCTGACGGCGACGGTGTGCGTGGCGAATCCGCTGATCGCCGCGCCGGCCGCCGCGCCGCTCGATTTCGGACAAATCCAGCAAGGCTTTAAGACGGTGAAGCTGCTGCCGGGTCCGGTGATGAACGCGGGCGACGGTCCGCTGACTTTTACGGCGCAGATCGTGACGACCGGCGCGGCGACGCCCGCGCAACAGGCGCTGTTCGGCGTGCCCGATCCGCAAGGTCAAGTGACCGGTCCGCAATCGCGCAACTTTACGGTGAACCCGGTGAGCCCGTGCGGAGGCGCGGCGGGTTCCGGCGAGACGATCGTGGCGGTATCGTTCCGCGCGGACGAGCCTCCGGGAGCGATTACGGGACTGGCGCTGCGCGTCTCGTCGACGAACCCGGCGTTTAGCCGCGACTATCCGCTGACGGCGGAAATCATTCCGCCGATTCCGCTGGATATCGCGCTGGTGATCGACCGTTCGGGCAGCATGAACGACCCGCTGGGATCGCGCACGAAGATCGACGCGGCGGTGTCGGCGGGGCAACTGTTCGTCGAATTGCTGCGGCCGGATCTCGACGACCGCGTGGCGTTAGTGCGGTTCTCGACCACGCCCGATACGCCGGTACCGGCGACGCGCGTTTCGACCACCGTCGCGCCGACGCAGGCCGATATTCGCAACCGGGTGGCGACGGATATTCCGCCGCCGAACGGCTGGACGGGCATTACGGGCGGCACGATCTTCGGACTGGCCGAAGTGCAGAAGCCGCCGATCAGTTCGGCGCCGCAGATCACGCGGGCGGTGGTGGTGCTGACGGACGGCATCGAGAATCGGGCGCACGAAGAGCCTCCGGGATCGGGGAATTGGGTGACGTTGCTTGGGGGCGCGAGCGCGACTCCGGCGGGCGCGCCGATTCCCACTACCCCGATGGCGTTTCCGGGCGGGATCAAGGTGTTCGCCGTGGGGCTGGGCCGCGCGGGCGACGTGAGCGACCCTCAGTTGAACCAGTTGATGCAACCGGCGGGCACGCCGTTCCGCGTGGATCAGGACTTGACGGGTACGAAGTACTTCGAGCTCGAAAAGAAGTTCACGCAGATCTACATGGACGTGGCGGGCGTGGCGACGGTGACCGACCCGATGTACTGGATCGGCCCGGGCGACAAGCACACGATCGAGTTCGAGGTGCTGAAAGGCGACGTGGACGCGCTGATCGTGCTCTACGACTGGGAAGGCAAGCGGCTGCCTTTCTATTGCCTGTCGCCGAAGGGCGAGGTGCTGGACCCGGCCAGTATTCCGGCGGGATTCCAGTTGCGGTCGGGCTTTACGCCGCAGACGCGGATCGTCGAGTTCAAGATGCCGTGGAAGGAACCGGACCGCTACGCCGGGACGTGGAAAGTCGTGGTCGAGCATCCGGGATTGATTTGCCAGGGCGATCTGAGGGGCGGCGGCAAGGACGACGGCGTCGGGTTCATCAGCCGGAGAGGTTGCAAAGGGGTGAAGGACCCGCTGCTCTACGGCATCGCGATCGGCGTGGGCAGCAACTTCCGGATGCAGCCGTTCGTCACGCCGGGCCCGGTGTACGTGGGCGATCCAATCTTACTGACGGCGATGGTGACGGAAGCGGGCTTGCCGGTGACCGGCGGCACGGTGATCGTGAACTACGAAACGCCGACCGGCGCGACGGGCCAAGTGACGCTGAAGGACGACGGCGCGCACAACGACGGCGATCCGAATAACGGCGAGTACGCGCGGATGTTCACGCAGACGGTGGTCGACGGCGTGTATCACTTTACGTTCCGGGCGGTGGGGCTGAGCCGCGACGGCCAACAGGTGGTCCGCGAGGCGGTGCGCGACAAGGAAGTGCTGAAGAAGGGTCAACCGCCCGGGACGCACGGCAACCCCGGAGGAGGCGGCCGCCCGGGCGATGGAGGACGTCCGGGCGACGGCGGGGGGAAGGGCGACGACGGCCGCGACGACTGCTGCGAGAAGATGCTGAAGGCGTTGCGGGAGCAGACGACGGTGTTGAAGAGGATGCTGAAGGAGATCGACGACTAATCTTTGGCACCTAACTTGCTGCGTAGTTCGCGCCGGAGAAACTTTCCGGTGGCGGTTTTCGGCAGCGAGTCGCGGAACTCGACCGAACGCGGGTACTTGTAGGCGGCCAGGCGATCGCGGCAGAAGGCAATGATTTCGGCCTCTTCCGCGACCGCCCCGCTTGCGAGGACGACGAACGCTTTCACGGTTTCGCCGCGGTATTCGTCCGGCACTCCGACGACCGCCGCTTCGCGTACCGCCGGGTGCTGGTAGAGCACCTCTTCCACCTCCCGCGGGTAGACCTTGAAGCCGCTGGCGTTGATCATGTCCTTCTTGCGGTCCACGATGAAGTACCAGCCGTCGGGCGACGCGGTGGCGATGTCGCCGGTCAGAAACCAGCCGTCGCGGAAGGCGGCTTCGGTGGCTTCGGGCTTGTTCCAGTAGCCGGCGAAGAGGTTCGCGCCGCGCAGCGCCAGTTCGCCATCGGGTTCGAGGCGGGCTTCGCAGCCGGGGATCGTGCGTCCGATCGAGAGCGCGCCGAATTGCGGATCGAGCGGACCACGCTCACCAAGCGGGGTGATGGTGGCGGGCGAGTTCGATTCGGTGAGTCCGTAGGTGTTGTGGATGTAGGGGCCGAGTTCGCGTTCGAAGCGTTCGACGAAGACGGGCGAGACGGGCGCGCCGCCGGTGAAGCACTTGGTCATCGACCGGAAGCGTTCGCGCGAGGCGAGCGGATGGTGAAGCAACGCCATGTAGGCGGTGATGGCGGCGACGGTGACGGTGGGCCGCCAGCGCTCGATGACGCCCCACGCGCGTTCGGGCTCGAAGCGATGAAAGAGCACCAACGGCGCGGCGGTGCGGGCGGAGAGCGCCATGTGGGCGACGAGTCCGGTGACGTGGAAGAGCGGGGCGAGCCCGAGGATGACGTCGCGGTCCGTGACTTCGAGAAGTCGTTCGAAGACCGCGCCGGTGTGGAGCATCGCGGCATGCTGGCACATCGCGCCTTTCGGTTGGCCTGTGGTGCCGGAGGTGTAGACAAGATAGGCGAGAGCGTTGGGCGGCGTCGCGACTTCGGAGAGCGGCGGCGCGGCGTTGGCGGTAACGTGCTCGCGGCGCACGAGCGTTTTCGCGCCGGAATCGGACATCGCGTAGGCGACCTCGCGCTCCTTGAACATCGGGCTGACGGGGACGACGATGGCTCCGCGCATCCAGGCGGCGTATTGGGCGACGAGGAACTCGGGGTCGTTTTGCATCTGGATCGCGACACGGTCGCCGGGGCCGACGTCTTGCGCGCGGAGTCGCGCGGCGAAGCTTCGCGAGCGGTGGAGAAGCTCGCCCCAGGAGATCGTTTCCTCGAAGTAGTAGATCGCCGGATCGCCGGGGCGAGCGGCGGCGGTTTCGAGGAAACGATCGAGCAGCGACTCCATAGGAAGCTGGATTATATGGAACCGTGGCTGCGCGGCACAAAGCCGCACGAACATCCGATTTTGCGCGCGGTGCTGCACGGCTTCGAGCAGGTGCGGGAGGACGCGCAACGGTTTACGGAAGGCGCGGCGGCTACGGCAGCGGTGACGTTCCAACTGCGGCACATGGCGGGAAGCGTCGAGCGGCTGACGGCGTACGCGTGCGGCGAGGCGTTGACGGACGCGCAGATCGCGGCGGTGGCGAGCGAAGGCGAGGTGGGCGCGAGCTTACCGGAGTTGCTGGACGCGCTCGACGAAGCGCTGGCGAAGAGCGAAGCGCGATTGCGGACGATCGATCTCTCGGATCTGGGTGCGCCGCGATCCGTGGGACGCGCGAAGCTGCCGACGACGCTCGGCGGCCTGCTGGTGCATCTCGCCGAGCACACGCAGCGGCATTTGGGCGAGCTGATCGTCCACGCGAGGGCGGCGAAGGCATAGACTATTCGCGATGACTCGCAGAACGTTCGCCGCAACGCTGGCCGCCGCGCAGGGCGGTGTCGCCACCATGTCCGCCAAGCCGTTCGCGAAGCCGATCGGCGTGCAGCTTTACACGGCGCGAGGGCCGCTGCAGAAGGACGCGGAAGGCACGCTGAAGCGCATCGCGGCGCTCGGTTATCGCGAGATCGAGTTGTTCCACGCGGCTCAAATCGAGACGTGGGTTCCGATGGCGGCGGGGCTGGGCATGAAGGCGACCAGCATCCACGTCGCCGACACGATTTCGCTGGCCGACGATTCGTCGAAGTTCGAGGCGACGCTCGGGGCGGCGAAGAAGGCGGGGCTGAGCTACGCCGGAGTGCCGTACGTCGCGCCGAAGGATCGCGGGACGGGCGCGGCGTTTTGGGCGGCGTGGTCGAAGAAGATGAACCGCGCGGGCGAGATCGCGAAGAAGGCGGGGATGAAGTTTTTCTACCACCACCATGCGTTCGAGTTCGCGGGAACGCCGGGCGAACGCGCGATCGATTTCATGAAAAAGGAACTCGACCCGAAGCTGGTGACGCTCGAAATGGACGTGTTTTGGATCGCGGCGGCGGGCTACGATCCAATCGACGTTCTCGGCGAATGGAAAGGCCGCGTGGCGCTGATGCACGTGAAGGATAAGGCCGCGACGATGGGCAAGATCGCGACGGAGTCGGAGGCGAAACCTGGGGATTTTAAGGAAGTGGGCGCGGGGACGCTGGACTTCAAGAAGCTGCTGAACGCGGCGCTGAAGTCGGGCGTCGATAAGTTCTACGTCGAGCAGGACCAGTGCCCCGGCGATCCGGTGGATAGCTTGGCGCGGAGCTATGAGTATTTGAAGAATCTGTCGCTGTAACATTCAGCGTCCATTCGCGCGAATTGCCAAAGTATTTTTCCCGCATTTCCAGATATTTATAGTGCGTCGTATTCTTTTCCCTTGACAGCCCCCCCCCCAGGATCTACTCTGCTACCGTCCGGAAGATAGCTCAAGAAGGTGGCAAGTATGTCGACTTCGTTATTCGGGCTCGTGGTTCTTTTTCCCGCCTTACTCCTCTTCGCCTCGTCCGCAGTCGCTCAAACCGTGCGTTTCGCGAAAGAGAGCGAGCGAACCGTCGAAGTCGGCTGTGTTCCCGACTTTGTGCGACTTCGCTGGAGTGGCGGTCGGTTTCTGGCAATTGAGCGGAATCAATCGAATGCCCCGATCGTTTGTACGACGGACAGAGATGGAGCCGTCACCCGATGGCCATTTGAAATTTCCGGAGCTAGTTACATTTTTATATACGACGCTGCTGGACACGAGGACGGAACAACGGCCCTTGTCGGCTCGGCCGTGGGCGACAATTCTCGAGCAATCACATTTGTGGCCCGAATCTCGGCGAATCGAACGGAGGCACTAGTTACTCGGCTGGATTCGTATGTGGCAAGGAAAGTTGTCATCGTGCCGAATGGCGAAGTTTGGACGGTAGGTTGGATCGCTAACGAAAGGAAATACGTTTTGCGGGACAAAGTGTTCAAACGCTTCGACATCACCGGCCGGGCCGTCGGCACATGGGCGGTGTCGGCGAGTTTCCAGAAAGGACTTCCGGCCAGCGTCGACGCTCCGGAGTTCGCTTCCCTGAAAGCTTCATCGGACCGTGTCGGGTATTTGACGCCCGGAAACGAGTATTTTGAGTTTGCGCTTGACGGTTCCGAGGTCATGCACATCGCGGGTCCTCCGCTTGGAAAGGATCATCGATCACCTGTGACGTTGGCGATTAGCTCCAATGGACAGGTCGTCGTAGGTTCTCAGAATGGGTTCAAACGATGGGATGTTTGGTCGTTGAATCGGAGCGCGAATCAATGGCTGGAGTTGCCGACTCGCGATTTCGCGCCTCAGGATGGCGAACTTCTGGGCTTCGACAGAGAAACATTAATTGCAAGCGTTCCCGTTGCAGGAACGGCACGGCGGACCGTTACTCGCCTCGTACGTGACGGAATCACTGGAGTGCATCCCTAAGTCGCCAACCAGCTCGTAAAGGGTGGAGGTCTATATATGCCCCGTTTCGGTGTTGCCATTCTTTTGTCTGTCCTAGTTGTAGTCAGCATCGGATTGTCAATTGGACACCGGTCTTGGCAAGAGCCGCTTCCCGCGGCGCCAATCGTTCGGGGTTTTGCAGCGACGGGAGAAAACCTTAGGGATTTGTTCGATGGGGTACGGCCCAACCCCCGTCTGACGCCCTCCACGATCACAGCCCTAAAGGAACGAGTGGGGCCGCCGGGCTGTCAGTCGTTAACAACGAAGGTGCTGAACGCCGTCTGGCTGACAAAAACAGTAAGTGCGCAATCGAGTTGTTCGCCATCGGGATGCGGCGGAGACTACTGGATTTCGGAAAAACAACCATGTACCGGCACGGGCTGCGACCCAACGAAACAGTGGGAACTGGGTCGCCGAGATCCGGTCGCTGGGAATCCTCTAAAAGGGCAGCGCTTCAAAGGTTCTACACCTTGCTCCGAAAACCAGTCCACCGGTTGTACCTGCGAGTACGAAATTTGCGAGGTTACTCCGCCGTGTACTTCGTGCAACGACGACTCTCAGTGCGAAATCGGCAAGAACTGTGTGGGCGGTTGTTGTGTAGCCTACGATTGCCCAGCGGGAAAACCCCACTGTCGCGGTCTATGTACGGGCAGCCCCCTTGCAAACTGCAACAACGGTTGCTGCGACGCCGTTCAATGCGATTCCCCATTAAGCTGTCCCTGGGGCTATTACTGCAATGGGACAAACTGCCTTTTTGCACTTTGCACGTTCGGTCAACAAAAATGTCAGGTTGAGTATGACTGTCCCGGCGGTGGCTTTCAGTATCTTTGCCAGATGGGATGCTGCTACCAGCAGTCGCCGATTCTGATCGATGTCGAAGGGGACGGGTTCGACATGACATCGGCCGACGATGGAGTACGTTTCGACATCTCGGGGTCGGGAACGCCGGTCCGACTCTCGTGGACCGCCGGGCGCGCCGACGACGGGTGGCTAGCGCTCGACCGGAATGGCAACGGTCGAGTGGACCACGGCAAGGAGCTCTTTGGGAACTTCACCGATCAGCCGTTCAATAAGAGAGAGAAGAACGGTTTCGAGGCGTTGGCCGAATTCGACCGGCTTGAGAACGGCGGAAACCGGGACGGCCGGATTACCGACAGAGACGCCGTGTTCGAGCGGTTGTGGCTTTGGCAGGACCGCAATCACAATGGGGTATCCGAGCCCGACGAGTTATTGAAGTTCGCCTCGCTGGGAGTTACCGCCCTTCATCTGCGCTACGAAGAAACCAAGTGGATGGACCGGCACGGGAATTGGTTCCGGTACCGCGCTCCGATCGATCGCGAGGGCCGCGGAAGAGGAACTTACAAATGGGCCTACGACGTTTATCTGGTGCGGTCCGAGTTGCCATGAGAGCCGTAATCGTTATGGCGTTCACCGCCGCGGCCTTCGCCGAAAACCGATGCCGCGAGTTAACAAACGCCGATCGGACGCGTCTGGCGAAATACGTTCAGGCCAAGTACAAAGTAGCCGGCGAAGTGCGGGTAGAATCGGCGGAGAAACGGTCTTGCCACGCGAAACTGATCTTCACGGGGGCGGACGTACGGCGTCCGTTTCGAGTCGAGTTGTTCGCCACTCCCGATTCCCGGTATCTCACTCGCGAGCTGCTCGATACGACGGTCGATCCGATTCAGGAGGAACTGGCGAAGGCGGCGGCGTTCCGTCGCGATTTGTTCGCCGGAGCGTTACCGGTTCAGGGAAGCCCTAGCGCACCAATCACTTTGACGGTGTTCTCCGATTTTCAATGTCCGTTCTGCGCGAAGCTGGCCCATACACTCAAACACGAGGTGCTGCCCATCGAAGGAAAGAAGGTGCGACTGGTTTTCCGGCATATGCCCCTTCCCAACCACGATTGGGCCCGAGTGGCGGCGCAAGCCACCGCGTGCGCCGCTAAGCAGCGGGGCGACTCCTTCTGGCATCTGCACGACTATATTTTCGAGCACCAAAGCGACTTTACGAGAGACAACGCACAGAACAAATTGACCGATCAAGCCAGTCGCATAAGAGGGTTGAACATGCCTCTTTTTCGAACATGCCTCGCCGACCCGGCAAGCGCACCCCAGATCGAACGGGACATGAAGTTTGCCGCCGAGAACGGTATTAACGGAACTCCGACGTTATTCGTTAACAGTACCCGCGTAACGAACGCGGGCACTCTTGAGCAGGTGCTCACGTTGATCACCGAGGAGGAACGAAAGGACGGGTCGCCTAAGCGAGACTAGTCGGACCCTTCGAAACCGTCATCCACCTGCTAAGCTGAAATTTCCAGCGATGAAATTCGGCGTCGTCGTGTTTCCGGGCTCCAATTGCGATCACGACGCCTGGTACGCCGTCACGCACAACGCGGGGCGGCAGGCCGAGTTTCTCTGGCACGATTCGACCGATTTGCGCGGTTCGGACGCGATTATCCTGCCGGGCGGATTCTCCTACGGCGACTATCTGCGGTGCGGCGCGATCGCGCGATTCTCGCCCGTAATGCAAGCCGTGACGCGGTTCGCGAAAGAGGGCGGCCCGGTGATGGGATTCTGCAACGGATTCCAGATTCTGTGCGAAGCGGGATTGCTGCCGGGCGCGCTGCTGCGGAACGCGGGGCTGAAGTTCGTGTGTAAGCCGGTGGAGTTGGAAGTCGCCACCGCCGATTCGCCGTTTACGAACGCGTATACGAAGGGACAGCGCGTCACGATTCCGATCGCGCACGGCGAAGGCAATTATCAGGCCGACGAACGGACGCTCGACGCGATCGAGGCCGAGGATCGAGTGGCGTTCCGGTACGTCGAGAATCCGAACGGGTCGATGCGGTCGATCGCGGGAATCCTGAACGAGGGCCGTAACGTGCTGGGCATGATGCCGCACCCGGAGCGCGCGACGGAGCCGCAAATGGGCTCGACGGACGGGCTCGGCGTGTTTCATTCCTTGGCCGGCGCGCTCGTAACGAAATGAAGCTCACCCCCGCCGAAGTCTCCGCGCACCGTTTGACGTGGAGCGAGTACGAGAAGATCGTCGCGCTGTTAGGCCGGGAGCCGACGTTTACGGAACTGGGAATCTTCGGCGTGATGTGGAGCGAGCACTGCTCTTATAAGTCGTCGAAGATCCACTTGAAGAAGCTGCCGACGCGATCGAAGCTGGTGCTGGTGGGCCCGGGCGAAAACGCGGGCATCATCGATATCGGCGACGGGATCGCGATCGCGTTCAAGATCGAATCGCACAACCACCCGAGCTTCATCGAGCCGTTTCAGGGCGCGGCGACGGGCGTAGGCGGCATCCTGCGCGACATCTTTACGATGGGCGCGCGGCCGATCGCGGTGATGGACGCGATCCGGTTCGGGCGGCTGGACGATCCGGAGACGGGCGCGCGCAACAAGCGTATTTTGCAGGGTGTAGTTTCTGGGATCGCGCATTACGGCAACTGTTTCGGAGTACCGACGATCGGCGGCGAATGCGCGTTCGAATCGAGCTACGACGGCAATCCGCTGGTGAACGTGTTCGCGCTGGGCGTGTTCCGGCACGACGAGATTTTCTTCGGGCGCGCGACGGGCGTGGGCAATCCGGTGATCTACGTGGGCGCGAAGACGGGGCGCGACGGCATTCACGGCGCGTCGATGGCGTCGGAGGAGTTCAGCGAGGAGTCGAAGGACAAGCGGCCCAACGTGCAGGTGGGCGACCCGTTCATGGAAAAGCTTCTGCTCGAAGCGTGTCTCGAAGCGATGAAGACTGGCGCGGTGCTGGGCATCCAGGACATGGGCGCGGCGGGGTTGACGTGTTCGACGTGCGAGATGGGCTCGCGCGCGGGCACGGGGATCGAGATCGATTTGACGCTGGTGCCGCAGCGGGAGACGGGCATGACTCCGTACGAGATCATGCTGAGCGAATCGCAGGAGCGCATGCTGCTGGTGGCGGCGAAGGGTCGCGAGCGGGAAGTGTTCGACGTGTTCCGCAAGTGGGGCTTGGACGCGGCGACGATCGGCGTGGTGACGGACGACGCGCTGCTGCGAGTGAAGAACGCGGGCGAGGTGGTGGCGGAGATTTCGAATCGCGCGCTGGCCGACGAAGCGCCGGTGTACGACCGTCCGCACACGAAACCCGCGCGGAACGTTGCGATGGAGGGTCCCGCGTTTGCGTCGAAAGATTTGGCGAGCGATCTGCGGCGGATTCTCGCGTCGGGCGACGTGTGCTCGAAGCGCTGGATTTGGGATCAGTACGACTGGATGGTGCGCACCAATACCGTTGTCGGGCCGGACGGGTCGGGTCCGGGCTCCGACGCCGCCATCGTGCGGATCAAGGGCACGGAGACGAGCGTGGCGATGTCGCTCGACGGCAACGGGCGGTATTGCTATCTCGACCCGCGCGAGGGCGCGAAGCTGATCGTCGCCGAGTGCTGCCGCAACCTTTCGACGGTTGGCGCGCTGCCCATCGCGGCGACGAACAATCTGAATTTCGGCAATCCGGAAAAGCCGGAGATCATGGCGCAACTGGTCGAGGCGATCGAGGGGATCGGCGAGGCGTGCGAGTTTTTCGAGACGCCGATCACGGGCGGCAACGTGTCGCTGTATAACGAGACGCTGGGCGAGGCGATTTTCCCGACGCCGGTGATGGGGATCGTGGGATTGCTGAAGACGGGCGCGCCGATCCCGATGCGGTTCCAGAGCGCCGGTCGCGACATCGTATTGCTGGGCGGATTGGGCGACGCGGACGAAACTCGCATGGGCGGCACGCAGTACGCGAAGGTCGTTCTCGATTCGCTGTGGGGCTTGCCGCCCGCGCTCGACATGGATTACGAGAAACGCGTGCAGCGGGCGATGCGCGCGATCGCGCAAGCGGGCCTCGCGGAATCGGCGCACGATCTTTCGGACGGCGGATTCGCGGTCGCGCTCGCCGAATGCTCGTTCGGCGGGGTGGGGGCGCGCGTAAAACTCGACACGACGCTACGTCCCGAACTCGCGCTGTTTCACGAAGGGCCGTCGCGCATCATGATTTCGACGGCGGACGCGGAAGGCGTCGCGCGGATCGCGGCGGATCACGGGGTCACGGCCCCGGTAATCGGACAAACGATCGCGGACCGCCTGTCTATTCACGAATGGATCGACGTTCCGGTAGACTCGCTCCACCTCCCTTGGAAGAACGCGCTCGAGGAGGCGCTCGCCTGATGTTCGAACAAGACGGCTTCCACGACGAATGCGGCGTGTTCGCGATCTACGGCACGCCGGAAGCGGCGCGTCACGCGAATCTCGGACTGCACGCGCTACAACACCGCGGGCAGGAATCGGCGGGCATCGCCGTTTCGGACGGCGGAGCGATCGTGTGCCACAAGTCGATGGGCCACGTCGGCGATATTTTCAAGCCCGACGTCGTCGAGCGGCTGAAGGGCCATATGGCGATCGGTCACACGCGCTACTCGACGGCGGGCGACACGGTGCTGCTGAACGCACAGCCGTTTTCGGTGGCGTGCAACAAGGGTCCGATCGCCGTCGCGCATAACGGTAACATCACCAACGCGCGCGAACTGCGTAAAGAACTCGAATACGAGGGGTCGATTTTCCAGGCGACTTCGGACACGGAAGTGATTCTGCATCTGGTCGCCCGCTCGCGCGAGAAGACGATGGAGCGGGCGCTGCGCGACGCCCTATTGCGGCTCGAGGGCGCGTTCTCGCTGGTGTTTCTCGCCGAAGATCGGGTGATCGTGGCGCGGGATCGGCACGGGTTCCGGCCGCTCGCCATGGGGCAGATGGAACTTTCGGGGCAGAAGATCGCCTACCTGTTCGCGTCGGAAACCTGCGCGTTCGACCTGATCGGCGCGACGTACATGAACGACGTGGAGCCGGGCGAAATGGTGATCGTCGGTCCGGAGGGCATGACGCGCGAACGGTACGCGCCGGCCAAAGCACGATCGCAATGCGTCTTCGAGCACGTTTATTTCGCGCGACCCGATTCGCTGGTGTTCGGCCAGCCGGTGCAGCGGTCGCGCGAGGAGATGGGCCGGTTGCTCGCGCGCGAGCGTCCGGCGGACGCCGATCTGGTGGTGCCGGTGCCGGATTCCGGAGTGTCGGCGGCGATCGGCTTCGCGGCGGAATCGGGCATTCCCTACCGGCAGGCGCTGATCCGCAATCACTACGTGGGGCGCACGTTTATCGAACCTTCGCAAGCGATTCGCGACCTGGGCGTCAAGCTCAAGATGAATCCCATCCGCAATCTGCTCGAAGGGCAGCGCGTGGTACTGGTGGACGATTCGATCGTCCGCGGAACGACATCCCGCAAAATCGTGCGTATGGTGCGGAGCGCCGGCGCGCGGGAGGTGCACTTGCGCATTTCGTGTCCGCCCACGATTTCGCCCTGCTTTTACGGGGTCGATACGCCGACCAAGGGCGAGTTGATCGCGGCCAACAACACGGAAGAGGAGATTCGTAAATTCGTCGAGGCGGATTCGCTGGGTTATCTGCCTCTTTCCGCGCTACGCGCCTCGGTGGGCGACGAAGAGCGGCACGACTATTGCTACGCCTGCTACACGGGCGACTATCCCACCAACATCGTCAATTTCGAAGAGTTGATTCGCGCGCGCGGACGAACGAAGTGAACGCGCGAGTGGCGCCCTCGGCGGCGGCCGTGCCGTATTCGCGCGTCCGCGAACTCGCCGAACTCGCCATGCGGAAAGAGGCGGCGGGCGAGGCGGTCTACAAGCTCTACTTCGGCGAATCGAACCAACCGACGCCCGAGTTCATTAAGCGCGCCGCCGAGAAGGCGCTGCGCGACGGGCACACTTATTACACGTCAAACCAGGGCACTCTTGGGTTGCGCGAGGCGCTGGGACGATACTATTTGCGGCACCACGACGTCGCGCTCGACCCAACTCGCGAGATCGTCGTCACGGCCTCGGGCGTGCAAGCGCTGAACGTCGCGATCCGGTGCACGCTCGATCCGGGCGACGAGGCGATCGTGCTGACGCCCGCGTGGCCGAACGGATCGGCGATCGTGCAGATGGCGAACGCGGTGGTAAAGCAGTACGCGCAGCCGTTGATCGGGAATCGGTTTGGGATCGATTTCGATGCCCTCGAAGCGATGGTGACGCCGCGCACGCGATTGCTGCTCTACACGTCGCCGTCGAATCCGCTGGGCTGGGTGGCGACCGTCGCGGAACAACAAGCGCTGCTCGACTTCGCGCGGCGGCACGGCTTATGGCTGATGGCGGACGAGGTGTACGAGCGTCTGAACTACACCGTCGAGACGCACGGCACGGCGGTCCCGAGCGTTCTGCGGCTCGCCACGCGCGAAGACGCGGTGATCGCCGTCCAAAGCTTCTCAAAGAGCTACTGCATGACCGGCTGGCGATTGGGCTGGCTGGTGGCGCGGGCCGATCTGGCGAAGCGCGCGGCCGAGTTCAACGAGTTCGTCGTCTCCTGCCCGGCGCACTTTACGCAGAAGGCGGCGGAGGCGGCGCTCGATTGGGGCGACAAGTTCGTCGAGGAGTTCGTCGCTAAGCTGCGAGGGAATCGCGACTTGTGCGTGGCCGCCTTGACGAAGTTCCCCGGCTGGAGCGTACCGAGCCCCGAGGGCGCGTTTTACCTTTTCCCGCGCGTCGACCGGCTGACCGATTCGTTCGCCTTCTGCCGCCGAATTCTCGAAGAGACGGGCGTCGGCCTCGCGCCCGGCGTGGGGTTCGGCGCGGGCGGCGAAGGCAACGTTCGCCTATGCTACGCGGCCGGGCGCGACGTGCTTGAACCCGCTCTAGAAAAGCTCGCCGCTTTCACCGGGGATACAATATCAGTGACCTAGCGCGCATTAGGAGGATTTCATGTTCCGTTTGGACGCCGACCGTTCCGTCGAGTTTTGCGACGGGTTCCGTCGCCGGGATTTTCTGCACGCGGGCGCGCTGGCAAGCCTCGGCTTAGGACTGACCGACTTCCTCGGCCTGAAGGCGCACGGCGCGGTCGATTCTTCGAACGATACCAATTGCATCCTCTTGATGCTGGTGGGCGGGCCGTCGCAGCTCGACACCTGGGATATGAAGCCCAACGCGCCCATCGAAATCCGGGGGCCGTACAAGCCGATCAAAACCAACGTTCCGGGTATCGAGATTTCGGAAAACTTCCCGCGCATGGCCAAGCACGCGGACAAGTATTCGATCGTACGGTCCATGTATCACACGGCGGCGGCGGTACACGATACCGGCCACCAGATGATGCAGACCGGCCGTCTGTTCCAGGGCGGCGTCGAGCATCCGCACTACGGCTGCGTGCTCGGAAAACTCAAGGGACCGAAAGGCGACGTTCCGCCGCACGTACTGCTGCCGCGCCCGATCGGCAACACCGGCGGCAACATGCCGCACGGCCAGAACGCCGGCTATCTGGGCAAGACGTTCGACCCGTTCGTCCTGAACGCCGACCCAAGCGACCCGAATTTCCGCGTCCCCGACATGCTGCCGCCGGACTATCTGACCGCCCTGCGCGTCGACCGGCGGCGAAACTGGCGCGAGGCGGTGGACAAGAGCGTGTCGAAGTTCGAAACGTCGCAAGACGCTCGGCTGCTCGATTCGACGTTCCATCAGGCGTACACGCTGATGTCGTCCGAGAAGGCGCGGGCGGCGTTCGAACTGCACCGCGAGCCGGAGAAGATTCGCGAGAAGTACGGCCTAAACCGCTTCGGGCAAAGCTGTCTGCTGGCGCGCCGGATGATCGAGGCGGGCGTGCGTTTCGTCACGATCAATATGTTCGAGACGGTGTTCGACGAGATTACCTGGGACATCCACGGCTCGCGGCCGTTCTCGCCGATTTCCTGCTACCGCGACTTGGTGGGGCCGATGTTCGACATGGCGTATTCGTCGCTGCTCGAAGATCTCTCGGAGCGCGGCTTGCTGAAGAACACGATGGTGGTCGGGCTAGGCGAATTCGGGCGGACGCCGAAAGTCAATCCGGCGGGCGGGCGCGATCATTGGCCGCAATGCTGGTCGATCCTGATGGGCGGCGGACCGTTGAAGGGCGGCACGATCGTCGGCGCTTCGGACGAGATCGGCGCGATGCCGAAGGACCGGCCAACGGGGCCGATGGAAGTGGCCGCGACGATTTACCGCGGTTTGGGAATCGATATTCAGCATGAGTTGCCGGGCGCGCAAGGCCGTCCGATTCCGATCGTCGACCGAGGGGTTGAGCCGATCCGGGAGTTGTTCGCATGAGCTTAGCCGCCACGCTATTGCTCGCCGCGTCCATCGAAAAACCGGCCGACGGATGGAACTTCAAGCGGCACGTGATTCCGGTCCTTACCAAGATGGGATGCAATCAAGGCGCGTGCCACGGGGCGCTAGCGGGTAAGGGCGGGTTCAAGCTCACGCTGCGCGGGTACGACCCTGATCTCGATTACGACGTCCTGACGCGGCAGTCGCTCGGGCGGCGCGTTTCGCTCGCGGACCCCGCGGCGAGCCTGCTTCTCCAGAAAGCGACGTTCGCCATCCCCCACGGAGGCGGCAAGCGGTTCGCGAAAGATTCCCTCGAATACCGCGTGGTTCAGGAATGGATCGCCGAAGGCGCGCCCGCGCCGTCGCCGAACGATAAAGAAGTAGTCTCGCTGTCGGTCAGTCCCGCCTCGGCGACGTTGAAGATCGGGGACGAGCGCCAGTTGACCGTCACGGCGAAGTACTCCGACGGTTCCAGCCTCGACGTGACCCGGTGGACGAAATACTCTTCTACCGACGAAGGCGTCGCTACCGTCGACGACACTACGGGCAAAGTAAAGATGAACGGCTCCGGCGAGGCGGCGATTACGCTCTGGTATTCGTCCAAGGTGTTGTACGCGCGCCTGTCCGCCCCCTACCCCAACGAAACGACCGAAGCGAGTTATTCCGGTTTCACGATCCGCAACTTCATCGACGAGTTAGCGCTCAAGAAATGGAAGCAGCTCAATCTGGCGCCTTCGAAGCCGGCGGGCGATTCGAACTTTATCCGTCGCGCTTACCTCGACTCGACCGGCACGTTACCGACCGCCGAAGAAGTCGAGCAGTTTCTCGCCGACGGCTCGCCCGACAAACGCGCGAAGCTGATCGACGAATTGCTCGGGCGCGACGAGTACGTCGATTATTGGGCCTACAAGTGGTCGGACTTAATGCTCGTTTCGAGCCGTAAGTTGCAGCCGCCCGCGATGTGGGCGTTCTACAACTGGATTCGCGACGGGGTTAAGGAAAACAAGCCGTGGGATCGCTTCGCGAAGGAGATCTTCACCTCCACCGGATCGTCCCGCGACAAGGGGGCGTTGAATTACTTCGTCCTCCACAAGGACCCGATCGCCCTGACCGAGAACGTCACGCAGGCGTTTCTCGGCCAGCGCCTGACGTGCGCGCGATGCCACAACCATCCGCTCGAAAAGTGGACCCAGAAGCAGTACTACCAAATGGCGAACTTGTTCTCGCGCGTCGGCATCAAGGCCGGAACCGCGCCGGGCGAAAACGTCGTCTACGCGAAATTGCAGGGCGACATCAATCACCCGCGCCTGCTACGCCCTCTGCGGCCCGCGCCGCTCGACGGCGAGGAGATGCCGCTCGACGATCTGCGCGACCGGCGCGAGCATTTCGCGCGGTGGCTCACGTCGCCCGAGAATCCGTTCTTCGCGCGCAGCTTCGTCAACCGCGTATGGGGCAACTTTATGGGACGCGGCTTGATCGACCCCATCGACGACGTTCGGGCCACCAATCCGGCGTCGAACGAGGAACTGCTTTCGGCGCTGACCGCCGATTTCGTTAAAAACGGTTTCGATCAAAAACGTTTGATCAAGACGATCATGAATTCCGGCGTCTACGGACTTTCGTCCGAATCGAACGCCGCCAATCAGGCCGACAACAAGTATTACTCGCGCTACCTCGTCAAGCGATTGCCGGCGGAGGCGATGCTGGACGCGATGTCGCAAGTCACCGGCGTGCCCACGGCGTTTCCGGGAATGCCCGCCGGTACACGGGCGATGCAGTTGCCCGACGTTCGCGTGCAGTCGCAATTTCTCGACGTGTTTGGACGCCCGGCCCGCGTGATTTGCGATGTGGGCGAACGGTCGGCCGATCCGTCGATCGCCCAAGCGCTGCACGTCATCAACGGCGACACGCTCAACAAGAAATTGTCGGCTCCCGACGGCGTCGTTTCGCTGTTCCTCAAGCTGGGATTGTCGGACGCGCGGATGATCGAACAAACGTACCTGTCGGCCTACGCTCGCTATCCGTCGGAGAGCGAAAAAGCCGCGGTGCTGGCAAACCTGGCCAAGGCGCGCGCGGTTCCGGGCACGCCCGACGCGAGGAAAGAAGCCCGCCGCCAAGCCGTCGAGGACATGGTGTGGGCGCTGTTGACTTCGAAGGAATTTCTCTTTAACTACTGACATGCGACCGCTGGTCCTGTTGCTCGCCGCCGATTGGAGTCGCGACATCCAGCCGCTGTTCGCCGAGCATTGCCACGGCTGTCACGCGGCGGCGGTCACGATGGGATCGCTGAACCTCGAAACCTACGAGGGAGTGCTCAAGGGCGGCAATCACGGGACGATCGTAGTCCGCGGGAAGCCCGCGGAAAGCCGACTGTACACGATGCTGACCGGCGACTCCGAACCGATCATGCCGATGGGCGGCAAGCTAGCCGCTCCGCAAATCGCGATGGTCGGCAGTTGGATCGCCGCCGGCGCGACCGGTCCGGCCAAGACTCAGCATTACTCGCTCGCCTGGACGCCGGACGGCAAATCCCTCGCGCTGGGCGGATACCGCAAGGTGAGCTTCACCGACGGTTCGCCCGAGTGGACCGGGATGGCCGAGGCGGTTCGCGCGGTGGTCTATTCGCCGGACGGCAAGACGCTGGTCGCGGCGGGAGGCGTTCCCGGGAAGAAAGGCGAAGCGATGGTGCGGGGCGGCGCGACGATCGCCGGCCATTCGGACTGTATTTTCGCGGCGGCGATTTCGCCCGACGCCCGATTTCTCGCCACCGCGAGCTACGACAAGCTGATCAAGATTTGGGACCTCGCGAGCGGCAAGGAACTGCGCACGCTGAAGGATCACATCGACGCGATTTACGCGCTGGCCTTCACGCAAGACGGGAAGCGCCTGATTTCGGGCGCGGCGGACCGCACGGTGAAAGTTTGGGATCCGGAGACGGGCGAGCGGCTTTACACGATGGGCGAACCGCTCGACGGGATCAACTCCCTCGCCGTATCGCCCGACGGGAAGCGCGTCGCGGCGGGCGGTCTCGACAAGACGATTCGCGTTTGGAAACTGGGCGCGAAATCCGGCGAGTTGCTCGTTTCGCAGATCGCGCACGAAGACGCGATTTTGAAGCTCGCTTTTTCGCCCGACGGCAAGCGCTTGGCGTCCAGCGCCGCCGACCGGGCGCTGAAGATTTTCGACGCCGCCGACTTATCCGAAATCGCGACGCTCGAAGCGCAACCCGACTGGGTGAGCGGGCTCGCCTACTCGCCCGACGGCAAGCGATTGGCCGTCGCTCGTCTGGACGGCACTTACAAGATTTATCCCGTGGAGTAACTATGCACGCGCTGTTTTTGTTTTCGCTCCTGACCGCGGACCATCCCACCGGCCCGCGCCTGACGCCGCCCACCGTCCGCGCCGTCGCGCCGCTCGGCGTCTCGCGCGGAACGACGGTCGAGATGACGGTCGAGGGATTCAACCTAGGCAAAGCGAGCCGTCTCGTCTTTTCGCGGCCCGGCGTGAGCGCGCGCATCTTGAGTTCGAAGGAACTGCCCGATCTGCCGGATATCCGGCTCGGCTCGAACGGCACTCCCTCGACCATCGATCTCGGGCCGCTGCCGCCGCGCAATCAATTAATCGTCGAAGTCGAGATCGCGCCCGAGGCGGAAATCGGCCCCGTGGGTATGCGCGTGGTGACGCCGCTGGGAAGCACGCCCGTTTCGACGTTTCTCGTCGAGCCCTACTACGGCGAAGCGCCGGACAACGAACCGAACGATTCGCTCGACAACGCCTTCGAGACGTTTCTACCCGCGATTCTCGCCGGTACGATCTCGAGGCCGGGCGATCTCGATACGTTCAAGATCAAAGCCGCCGCCGGACAAAGTCTCGCCTTCGAGAACGCGGCGGGCATGGTGGGCACGCAGTTGATTCCGGTGGTCGAGATCGTCGCGGCGGACATGTCGGTTCTTGCGACGTACGGCGACGAAGCGTTCGAGCATAAGTTCGCGCAAGCCGGGACCTACTACGTCCGTGTCGGCGACTATCAACGTAAGGGTTCGGGCGGGCATTTTTACCGAATCAAAGTGGGCGATTTTCCGCTCGTCACGCGAGCCTATCCTCTGGGACTTCGGCAAGGTTCCACCGTCGCGATCGAACTGGCGGGCCTGAATGTCGCGGGACCGGTGAAGGTGGCCGGCCAACCCTCGCCGCTCGATCCCGAGGCGGCGATCGTTCGCCCGGTGGCGGCGGCGGGAGCGGCCTTTAACGAAATCCGGCTCGATCTCGGGAACGAACCGGAAGTGGAGGCGTCGACCGCCAAAACGCTAAGCCTGCCGGTAACCGTCAACGGCAAGATTACCGCCGGTCCCCACGAGTTCCGGTTCCGCGCCGCGAAGGGGAGGGAGATCGTCTTCGAGGCGAAAGCGCGGCGCTTCGGCAGCGAACTCGATTCGTTTCTCGAAATCCTGGACGCGAAAGGTAAGCCGGTGGAACAAGCCACGGTCCGGCCCGTGTGGGAAACCTTCACTACGCTGCGCGATCACGAATCCACCGCGCGCGGCATCCGCATCCAAGGCTGGAACGGCTTGAAGGCGGGCGACTACGTGCAAATCGGCGGCGAGATTATTCGTATCGAGGCGCTGCCCAAGACGCCCGACGACGACTGCATTTTCGAATCGTTCGGCGGCCAGCGCATCGGCTATCTCGGCACCACGCCGGAGGCGCACGCGAACGAGAAGTCCGTGTATAAAGTGCAAATTCATCCGCCCGGCAAAACGTTCTCGCCGAACGGCCTGCCGCTATCGCGCCTCTACTATCGCAACGACGACGGCGGACCGGGCTACGGCAAGGATTCGCTGCTCCGGTTCGTCGCGCCCGCCGACGGCGAGTACATCGTCCGCGTCGGCGACGTGCGAGGCGAATCGGGCGAAGCGTATTCCTACCGGCTGACGGCTCGCGCGCCGAGGCCCGACTTCACGCTGAGCGTCGCGCCGCGCAACCCCAACGTTCCGCGCGGGGGAACGATTCCGGTGACGGTCACCGCGTTGCGCCGCGAGGGGTTCGAGGACGCGATCGACATCGAGATCGCGAATCCGGCGCCGGGGTTTACCGCCACGCGCGGGCGGATCGGCAAAGGGCAAACGTTCGGCACCCTATTGTTGAGCGCGGCTCCCGACGCCAAACTCGACGCACCGTTCGCGTTTTCCTTAACCGGCCGCTCCGGCCAACTGGTGCGTTCGGCGAATCCCGAGGACACTCTGAAGCTGGTGTCGCTGACGCCTACGCCGGATTTGACGATGACCGCCGAAACCAAGGAAGTAATTCTCGAACCGGGCGGTACCGCGGAGGTGACCGTTTCGATCGAGCGTCACAACGGGTTCGGAGGACGAGTGCCCGTGGACGTGCGCAATCTGCCGCCGCGGGTCCGCGTGCTCGACGTGGGATTGAACGGCGTGCTGCTGAACGAAACCGAAACCCGGCGGTCGTTCACCCTCGAAGCGCTGCCGTCGGCGGAGGAAGTGGAGCAGTCGATCTACGTCTCGGGCACCGTCGAAACTCGCGCGGGCGGGCAGCAGAACAGCTACGCCGCGCCGCAGGCGATCAAGCTTAGAGTTCGCAAGGTCCCGCCCGTTTCCCAGTAAAGCCTCGCGCGAAATGCGAGCGGCCCTCCGGAGAGGGCCGCGCCGCGTCGATCGGAATCCACTCGGAATTCGTGACTTCTTAGTTTCTTCAGGATAGCAAGCTCAGTTGCTTCGAGGCGCGCTTCGGCGCCGGACGCTTCCGGCTGCCGTGACGCTCCTGCACTTCGGCCGCTTCGGCCCGAGTGCCGGCCAATTTCCGCACCGTCCAAATCTTGTCGCGCGCCTCGCGCATCGCCGTCCGGTGATCGACGATCGGCGACGGATAGCTCTCCGTCCCGATCTCGGGAATCCAGCGCCGGACGAACTCGCCGCGCGGATCCTGATCTTCGGCTTGCTTCAGCGGAGAGTAAATGCGCAGCGTATTGATGCCCGTGGTGCCCGATTGCATCTGCGTTTGCGAGTAGTGGATGCCGGGCTCGTAGTCGGTAAACAACCGCGCGAGGTGCAGCGCCGTAGGCCGCCAGTCGAGCCAAAGGTGATACGACGCGAAACTCACGAGCATCGCGCGCATGCGAAAGTTGATCCAACCGGTGGCGGCGAGCGAGCGCATGCAGGCGTCGATAAACGGAAAGCCCGTGCGGCCCTCGGCCCACGCCGCGAACCGGTCCTCCTCGTAGCCGCGCAGCCCGTCGTAGGCGCGCACGAAGTTCTCGAACTCGATCCGCGGTTCGTCTTCGAGCTTCTGCATGAAGTGGCACCGCCAGTGCATCCGTGCGTCGAACGCCCGCAGCGATCTCTTCCAATCCGGCGATTCCGTTTTCGACGCCGCCCGTCGCGCCGCTTGCACGACCCGCCGCGTCGAGATCGTTCCCCAAGCGAGATGCGGGCTCAAGCGCGAGCATCCCGTTTCCGCCGTGATCGGGCTCGACATTTGGCGCGCGTAGTTCTCGCCGCGCTCGGCGAGAAACGAGTCGAGCGTCGCGAGCGCCGCGCGTTCGCCGCCGGGTTGCGACTCGATCGAAGGCCGCAAATCGGGAATCGCGCCGGGATCGAGCGCATGCGGGTCGAGACGCTTCGGCGCGGCCGTCATCGGCTCCGCGACGCGTTGTTCCCAAATCTTCGACCATCCGTCGCGCGACTTCAGTCGCCGCACCACTCCGCCCGAAGGGAACTCCGTGAAGGGAATCTTCGATTCGCGCGCCCACTGGCGCACCGCCCGATCTCGCGCGTAGGTGAGCCCGTTGCCGGTTTCCTCGTGCGACCAAAGCGCCGCGATCGGCAGCGTGCGCAACACGTCGAGCGCTTCCCCGGTCCGGACGACGAGCGGCGCGCCGAGTCGCGCCAAGCGGTCGCGTAACTCGATCAACGATTCGCGCACGAACCGCCAATGCCGCGGGTCGGAATCGGGGGCGTTCCACACGCTCGGTTCGTAAATGTAGAGCGGTGCGACGGGACCGCCGCGAGCCGCCGCCTCCGCCAGCGGTCGATGATCGGCGATCCGCAAATCGCGCTTGAACCAGACGACGTTCACGGCGCCGCTCGTTTCGGAAACAGCGCCGGTTCCACCCGCTGCCAATAACGCGAGAAGCGCTTCAGATCGAGCTTGCCGCGATAGTCGACGAACGGCGGAAGTTCAAGCGCCTGCGCGTCGAGGTCGCGTTGTCGAGCTTGAATCCAAGGGTCGGGATCGGGAACGCTCCAGATCTCCCGGCCGCCCGCGAAGCGCCGCACCTCGGCGACGGTATCGCCGCGCGCGATCTCCACGGGCAGTTCGAGCAGGCATTCGTAGACGAACATCGCCCGCTTGAGCGTCCATCCCTCCCGCCGCAAAAACTCGTCGTCGAAGACGAAGATCGCGGGGATGTCGCGCGGGACGCACAACGCGTACGGATGCACCCAGAGGATCTCAGACATACGGCCGCTCTTCGAACGGGCAGCGCTCCCGGGCGGGACAATCGGAACAGAAACGCCCCTTCGTGTATTTTTCGAGATTCGCGCGGTCGAACAGATACGGGCGATGCGAGAACGTCGAGGCCACCCACTGCCACGATAAGTTGTTCGACGCGGCGTCGCCGTCGAGCAGGTGTTCCAAATACCACCGCGCGCCCGCCTGCCACTTCACGCGCCGCCAATGCACGATGTAGGCGGCGTGCCACATGCGGGCGTGATTGTGAACGTAACCCGTCTCCGTGAGATCGCGCGCGAACGCGTCCATGCACGCGAGACCGGTGCGGCCCTGGCGCACGTCGTCCGGCAGATCGTCCGCGTAATCGGCGGCTTCGAGGCCGGTCTTGTAGGCCTCGCGATCCTCCCCAACGCCCGCGCCCCACTCCCAATACAGCCGCTGCCAGTAGTCGCGCCACGCGAGTTCGGCGACGAACTTCGAGACGTGGAACGGATGCGCCGCGACGGCGAACGCGTGGTCGCGAGCCTCGGCGAGAAGTAGCGCGCCGTGTCGGATGTAGGGCGAGAGTCCGGTGACTTTGCCGTCGAGATAATTGCGGGAGAATCCGTAGCCCGAAGGATCGGACTCGGCGAGCTTGCGCTCCGCTTCGGCACGCCCGCCCCGAATGGGCGAAACGGGCCCGGCGAGCTCGGGAAACTCGGCGGCCAGATACTCGGCCAGTTCCTCGCGAGTGGCGAAATCGCGTCTCACGCCTTGGCCTCGCGATTCCGCCGGCAACGCTCGCTACAGTAGCGGACGTTTTCCCAATCGCGTTCCCACTTCTTGCGCCAGACGAAGGGGCGTCCGCACCGCCCGCAGGTCTTCTCCGGCAGGTTCTCTTTCTTGACGCCTCGCACCCTTTATCGATGCGCGAGGCCGCGGGCTAGCCGATTTTTTCGGCGATGGTCTTCGGCTGCACGAACTGCAAGAGGTAATCCGATCCGCCCGCCTTCGAATCCGTGCCGCTCATATTAAAGCCGCCGAACGGGTGCGCGCCCACCATCGCGCCCGTGCATTTGCGGTTCAGGTAGAGGTTGCCCACGAAGAACTTGTCGCGCGCCTTGGCGATCTTTTCCGGATTCTTCGAGTACGCCGCGCCGGTAAGCCCATACTCGGAGTCGTTCGCCAATTCGAGCGCGTGGTCGAAATCGCGCGCCTTGGTCACGCCCAGCACAGGCCCGAAAATCTCTTCCTGGAACAGCCGGTCCTTCGCGTCGATATCGGCGACGATGGTGGGCTGGATGAAATGCCCGTCGCCCGGCGCCGCCGCGCCGCCCGTCACCACGCGCCCCTCGCGTTTACCGACCTCGATGTAGTCGAGGATCGTTTTCTTCGCGCCCGCGTTAATGACGGGACCCAGGAAATTCGCCGGGTCGTCGGCGGGCCCTTGCGTTAGCGCTTCCGTGCGCGCCTTGATCTTCTCGATAAATTCGTCGTACACCGCTTCGTCGACGATCGCCCGCGAGCACGCCGAGCATTTCTGCCCCTGGAAGCCGAACGCGCTGGCCACCACGCCCTGCGCCGCCGCGTCGAGGTCGGCTTCTCGATCGACGATAATCGCGTCTTTACCGCCCATCTCGGCGACCACGCGCTTAATCCACTTTTGGCCCGGCTGCGTCTTGGCCGCGAGTTCGTTGATGCGCAGACCCACTTCTTTCGAGCCGGTGAACGAGACGAAGCGCGTCTTCGGATGCGTCACTAGAAGGTCGCCGATGGCCGCGCCGGAACCGGGCAGCAACGTGTAGACGTTGTCGGGGAACCCCGCCTCCGCCAGCACCTCCATATACTTCGCGGCGATGGTGGGTGTGTCGCTCGACGGCTTGATTACGACGGTGTTCCCCGCCACCAACGACGCCACCGTCATGCCCACCAGAATCGCGAGGGGAAAATTCCACGGCGGAATGATCACGCCGACACCGAGCGGCAGATAGACCAACCGTCCGCGCTCGCCCGGCATTTGCACTAGCGGCGCGGGACTGGCGAGCTTCAACATCTGCCGCGCGTAGTAGTCCATGAAGTCGATCGCTTCGGCGGTGTCGGCTTCGGCCTCGGCCCAATTCTTGCCCGATTCGAGAATGAGCCAAGCGTTGAATTCGCTCTTGCGGCGCTTCAGAATCTCGACCGCGCGGAAGGTCAGCGTTACCCGATGTTCCGGCGTCGTCGATCCCCATTCGGCGAAGGCGGCTAGCGCCGTCTCCACCGCGAGATTCGCCATCTCGGGCGTGGCTTTCTGGTGGACGCCGACGATCTCCGAAGGCCGCGACGGATTGGTGGAGCGGATTTTATCGGGCGTCGTATGCTCCCGCCCGGCGATCCGGAGGGGATACTCGCGCCCCAACTCCGCGCGGACTTGCGCCAGCGCCGCTTCCATCGCCGCGCGATTTTCGGGCAGCGAGAAATCGCGGTACGGCTCGTTGACGAACGGGGGCAACGCGGCCAAATCCATCGTTAGCCCTGGACGAGATTCTTGCCGCGCTCGAACAACTCGGCGGCTTCGTCGGCGAACTCCCGGCCTTTTTCGTAAAGCTCGCGGCCCGATTCGCTTAGACGCTCGCGGCCCTCGCTCGTTTTCGAGGCGATCAGGCGGCGGGTTTCCTCGCCCGATTGCGGGGCGAAAAGCAATCCCAAAGCCGCGCCCACGGCGGCGCCGGCCAGAAACCAAACGACGGGTTCGGTATTGTCGCGTTGCATGAAGACTAGTGTATATCGCGGCCGCGAAACGTTTCCCAACGCAACCGCCGTCCGTCGCTAACGACCGTCACTCGCCCGTCGCGGTCCGTACGCAACACCTGCGAGCCTGCCCCGGCCAGAGCTTCCATCGTCGTCGAATGCGGATGGCCGTAGCTATTCGCCGCGCCGACGGAGATCAGTCCCAGCATCGGGCGATTTTCGGCGACCAGAACCGGAGTGGCGCGCGTCCGCCCGCCGTGATGCGGCAGCTTCAAGACGTCGAGCTTTCCGGGCGGCGGCTCGAGCGACGTCGCGTCGCCCGGCAGCAGAAACGAGTGTTTTCCGAACCGCACCGCCATCACCAGCGAGTGTTCGTTACGCGGCGGACCGTCGTATTCTTCTTCGGCGGCGGGCGCGAGAAGCTCGACGATAGCCCCGCCGAAACGCCGCGTGTGCCCCGCGCGCAGGCGCAAGATTTCGACTCCGCGCGATCTCGCGAACCGCAGCAATTCGGCGAGTTCGGGGCTTTCGCCCAACCCGCTGACCCACAGCTCGCGTGGATGAAAGTTGGCGATCAGCGCTCGCATGCCGCCCATGTGGTCCGCGTGCGCGTGTGTCAGCGCGACGATGTCGAGCGTCTTGATCGACCGCGACCACAGATAGGGCGCGACTACCTCTTCGCCCACGTCCATCGGCTTGCGCGCGCGCCCATAAGAGGGGATGCCTCCGGCGTCGACCGCCATTCGCGCGCCGTCGGGCATGACCACGAGCAGCGCGTCGCCCTGGCCGACGTCGATCGAAGTGATTTCGAGTTGCGCCTCTTCCGCCACCGCCGGGAACGGATGCACGATCAACGTCGCCAAGGACGCAAGCGCCGCCGCGCCCGCGGGAATCGACCATCGCCAATCGCGGCGCAGCGCCCAGGCCAGCGCTATAAGCGCCGAGACCGCGATCAGGGCGAGCCATAGCGGCGGCGTGGGGATGCGCCAATCCGGCTCCCACCGCACGTGCCACGCGGCCAGAGCGCTCGCCGTCCCGATCATCCAGTTGGTGAGCCCCACGAGTGGCGCGAACCCGGACAACGCCGCCGCGAAACCCAACGGAATCGCCGCTTCGAGCAGAGTAACGACCGCCACGTTCGCGAACACCGCCGTGAACGCCCAACGATGGAAATACGCGGCGAACGGCACCGCGAGCGCCACCTGCACCGACGTCGTGACGATGGCGAGCGACACCGCCCAAAACGCCGGACGTAGCGCCCACGATAACGCCACCGTCACCCGCCGGTGCGGAACTCGCGTCCAAAGCGAGACCGTCTCGGCGAGCAGCCGCAGCTCCACGCGGAATTGCGCCGTGCGCGCGTCCAGGCGAGGATCGCGCGCCGAATCCGCCAATCCGCGCAAGGCTCGGGCGTAGGGAGCGGCGAAGCGCTCTTGAAGCGGCAGCGCGATCGCTCCGATCGCCGCCAAGCACAGGAACGAGAGTTGAAAGCTGGCATCGAATAACTGCTCCGGATCGATGAGTACGAACACCCACGCCACCGCCGCGAGGAGATTGAGCAATCGCGCGCGGCGGAACAGGAAACGGCAAACGAGATACAGCGAGAATCCGGCGGCGGCTCGAACGGCGGGCGCGCCCGGGCCCGCCATCAGCGCGTAAATCCACGACAACGCCGCAGTGACCGCGATCGCGGCGGACTCCGGCAGGAAGAATCCCCATCGCAGAACGGCCAGCGCCACGAAAGCCAGCGCCGTCACGTGCGTGCCCGAAACCACCAGCGCGTGATAGGTACCCGTGCGGCGAAAGGGATCGGTCCAATCGCGGTCGAGCTTCGCCGATTCGCCGATCAGCAGCGCCGCCACTTGCCCCGCGCGTTCGCCGAATAGACGGTCGATGCGGTCGAGCAGTGCGCCCCGCACGCGGTACAGCGCCGCCCAGGCGGGATGTCCTTGGCCCTCGGCGACGATGCGCACCGCGCGCGCCGAAACCTGCCAATAGATCTTCTGCCGCGCGAGGTAGCGCTCGATGTCGAACGCCCCTTCGTTGCCGTAGTTGCGCGGACGCCGCACCCGCCCGTCGACTTCGACGCGCTGCCCATATTGGAGCGCGGGCGGCGTTTCGCCCGGCTTCACGAATAGGTTGACCCGCGCGCGAGCGCCGGGCGCGAGTTCGACGACGAACTGCTCGCGGTCCGGCGAAAATTTGGGCGGCTCGATCACGATCCCCGCGATCGTCACCAACTCCCCGTCCACCGCGTCGAGTTGGGGCGGCGGTCCCGGCGCCCGCCAAACGCGATACGCCGAGCCCGCGCAAAACCATCCCAGGCAGATCGCCGCTAACCGCAGCCGCGAAGCGGGCAAAGACAGGGCGAAGAACGCGCCCGCCGCCCACGCCACTCCCTCCAGACCGGCTACGGCTCCGCCCGCGAAGCAAAGGAATGGCAGCAGCAACGGCTCGCGCACAAGTAGGTAGTGCGCCGCCGCGCGCCCGGCTCTCTGATATCATCGCCGTTCTCATGCGGCCCACGCGCGTACGCCACCAGGTGCTTTGGCTCACCGTTTTGGCGTACATGATCACCTATATGGATCGCGTGGTGATCTCGACGGCCGCGCCCTCCATCCAGGCCGAGTTCGCGATCGACGTCACGACCATGGGTTTGATTCTGGGCGCGTTCCGCTGGGGCTACGCGATGTTTCAAATCCCCGGCGGATGGCTGGGCGACCGGATCGGGCCGCGCCGCGCGCTCACCCTGATCGTCGCCTGGTGGAGCCTGTTCACCTCGGCCACCGCGCTGGCCTGGAATGTCGTGTCGATGACCGTATGCCGCTTCCTCTTCGGGGTGGGCGAGGCGGGCGCGTTCCCCATCGCCACCCGCTCTCTCTCCCGCTGGATGCTGCCCGTCGAGCGCGGCTATGCGCAAGGCGTCACGCACGCCGGTTCTCGCCTCGGCGCCGCGTTTACCCCGCCCATCGTGGCCTGGATGATTACCGGCTACGGCTGGCGCGCGCCCTTCTTCGCCTTCGGCGCGCTGGGACTGGCCTGGGCCGCGGTTTGGTTTCTCTGGTACCGCGACACGCCCGCCGAGCATTCCTCCGTCAACGCCGCCGAACTCGACCTGATCCACGGCGGGCTGGGCGGCGCGCCGAAGAAGGCCGTGTCGCGCGTGCCGTGGAACGCCATCCTCTCCTCGCGCACGGTGTGGACGCTATCGGCGATGTACGGCTGCTACGCCTGGTGCCTGGCCATCTATCTCGACTGGTTCCCCACCTACCTCAAGGCCGCCCGCGGGCTGAATTTGAAAGAGATGGCGTTCTACGCCTCGCTCCCGCTGTTAGCCGCCACCGCCGGCGATTTTCTCGGTGGGTGGCTCTCGGACGAAATCGGCAAGCGCTCGAACGACCTGAAACTCGCTCGCCGCTCCGTGGCCGTGGCCGGATTCCTGATCGCCGCCGCCGCCATCGTACCGGCGACGCTCGCGGCCAGTCCCGAGACTTGTATCGTGCTGACCTGTATCGGCGTCTTCGGCCTCGAAACCACGGTCGGCGTAAGTTGGGCCGTACCGCTCGACATCGGGCGGGACTTCGCGGGCAGCGTCTCGGCGGTAATGAATACGTGCGGTAATCTGGTGGGTGCGATTTCGACGACGGCCCTCGGTTACATCGTGAAAAGCTACGGCTGGGACAAGCCGTTTTTGATCGCTGCGGCTCTTTGCGTGGTGGCGGCGTTCTTGTTTTCGAGAATCGACGCGTCCCGCGAGATCGCCCGGACCGGAGAGGAAGGTAGCGCATGAAGATCGATCCGAACAAGTGCGTGGCGTGCGGCAACTGCACCTACGTCTGCCCCGTGGGCGCCATTTACGTGGACCCCGTCCTGAAGCGCTCCACCATTAACGCCGACGAGTGCGTCGAGTGTTACTCCTGCTACAACGGCCTCAGCAAGGAACACCTCAATCCCACGCTCGTGCGCGGACTGCGCGAGGTGCTGAAGTTCTTCCGGATTCGCTTCGATCCCGAACCCGACGTTTGCCCCACCGACGCCTTCGTGCCCGACGAACTGGTTTGGCCGCGCACCATCCGCCGCGCGTTTTCCGACCCCACCGTTCCCCACGAATCGACCGGCGTCAAAGGCCGCGGCACCGAAGAGGTCAAGACCAACGACGTGACCGGCCGCTGCAAGCTGGGCGAGGTGAATTTCACCATCGAGTTCGGACGTCCGGGCGTCGGCGCGCGCTTCTGGGAAATCCAGAAAATGACCCAAGCCCTGGCCCGCGCGGGCGTACCGTTCGAAAAGAAAAATCCGGTCACCGCGCTGATGAGCGACGTCTCGACCGGCACTCTGCCGGACGAAGTGCTGAACGAGAAGGTGCTCTCCTGCATCGTCGAGATCAAGGTACCGCTCGACCGGGCGGAGGAAATCATCCGGCTGGTGCGCGAGGTCCAAAGTCAACTGCCCACCGTCGTCGTACTCGGCGCGGGCACCCGTTGCGAGAACGACGGCGACGAGCGGCGCTTGGTCGAGATTCTCCACCGCAACGGCTACAACCCGCAGCGCGCGAAAACGAATTCCGGTCTGGGTCGCATCACGAATCCGGCGGCGAAGGCCGAGGATCGCGAGCCGGTGGGAGCGGGACGCTAACATGACCAACACTCTCCACCGCTACGGCTCGTCGGAAAGCTTCCACGACGACGTGATCGTGTTCGCCATCACCAGCAAGGGCAAGAACGACGACGACGCCGTTCCGCGCCTCAAAAAGTTCCTCTCGATGGCGCTGCCGTTTCACCCCGTCAACATGGGCGACGGCGCGAAGGGCGGAGCGTTACGGGCGAGCCAAGGCCTCAACCCGATGGCGCACTGGCGGCGCGACCACAAACCGAATTTTCAGGCCGTCATCGACGGTCTCGACAAGCCGGGCACGGCGGCCGTGGTGTTCGACAAACGCGAAAACGCGGTCGGGTTCGTCAAGAAGGTCAAGGAAGCCGACCTCGGACTGTGCGTCAACATCTCGACCGCGGTCGAGGGCGCGGAAGAAATTCTCGACGCCGCCGGCCTCGCGCGCCACAGCGTCAACTACTCCTGCGGCTTCCAGAACAAGACCGAGAAACTCCCCTCCACCCAAGTGCTCTCGCTCACCACGATGTGCGGGCACGGCATGATCTCGCAATCGATGGCGAAGAAGATGATCGACTGGGTGAAAGAAGGCCGCCGCACGCCCGACGAAGCGGTGAGCTACCTCGCCCGGTTCTGCGCTTGCGGCGTGTTCAATCCCATGCGCGCCTGCCGGATCATCGAAGACGCGCGCACGCACATGGAGTAGAGCTACAGCCGCTTCTCGAAGAACAGCGTCCGCTCGCCCGGAGTGTCGTTATAGCGCTCGATCGCCTCGAAACCCATCGACCGGTAGAGGGCGATCGCGGCGTGCATCGTTTCGAGGGTGTCGAGCCGTAGCGCTTGGTAGCCCAACCCGCGCGCCCGGTCGAGCGCCGCCTCCACCAGCTTTCTCGCCAACCCCAGCCCCCGCCCGGCGGGCCGGACGTACAGCCGCTTCACCTCCGCCGTCCCCGGCGCCCATTCCCGCAGCGCCACGCAGCCGAGATCGTCCACCAACAAGATCGCCAAGTAGCCCTCGGGCAGCGCCTCCACTTCGCTCTCGAAGGTCGCAAAGCACTCGGGCGCGTCCACGCCCGCCCGATACTCGCGGAATAGCGCGCGAACCAAGTCGAGGTCGGCGGCGGACGCCGTGCGGACGATGGAAACCAAGGTCTAGAAGAAGAAGCTCAGTCCGCCCCGCACCGCTCGCGGCGTGTGAATCAACATCATCCGTCGTCCGGCCGACGTGTCCAGCGGCAGATAGCCTTGCGCCAGCAGATTCCGCATCTCGGCGGTAAGTTCCATGCGCCCCGACATGAACGGCAGCGCCGGGACGGGCTGGCGGATCGACAGATTCAGTCCCGCGTCCGGCGAGGCGACGCTGGTTAGAAACAAGTGACCGGGCGACAGGGCGCGATAGTCGGTCCACTGATACGACGCCAGGTAACGGGTACCGGAACCGGGAAGCTTGCCCTGCAACCGGCTGGTGATCGCGTTCTGCTGGCTCGGCCGGATCGCGGCCCGGATCGCCGCCGGATCGTCCGAATCGAGCGTACGCCGGTCCGTGCGGAGAACGCCGCCCCGGGACACGATAATCTCCACCGTCAGCGTGTCGCCGAATCGCTGCGAAGCGGAGGCGGAAAAGCCGGTTCGGTTTAGGCTTCCGGCGTTAAAGATCGCGCTGTTCGAATTGAAATCGGGCAGGACATCGGAAGCCGGGAAGACTCCGTCCGACGACGCCATGGTCAGCGCGGCGTTCGAAATCCGCTCCCGGTAAACGCCCGCCGTCACCGACCGCGCGCCGAAGTCGCGCCGGTAGGCGATCTCGTAATTGGTGGAGCGTTGCAGGCGCGGATCGCCGCCCGCGAGGCTTAGCCGAGGCATTAAGCCCAGCGCGGCCACGTTCTGGTTGAGGTCGAAATTCTCGTCGCGGGAGACGTTCGTATCGCGCCGCTTCCGGTTGAACTCGGCGGGCGGCAGCCCGGAACTGAACCCCACCTCGACCAATCCCCACGCGCCCAGCCGCGCGCTCGCGACGGCGTAGGGGCTGACGTAGTTCATACGGTCGAGAAAGCTGACCGAATCGAGGGAGGCGCCGATCTCGGCTTCGACGAACTCGGAGAACCGGATGCGATCGCTCGCCGACGCGGACATCGAGCGTAAGGCGGGCAGCCCGCCGGTGGGAACGCCCTGAAAGCGGTCGTGGCCTCGCATAGGCAGGAATACCTGCTTGACGGTGAGCTTCACTTCTGGGTTGAAGAAGTCGCTTCCCGTGTCGAGCCGCCGGTACGAAGTCCGGAATCCGGCGGCGGGCACGCCCGTCGACGAATAGCCGACGTTGCCCGAAAACAGCACCCGGCTCGAGCCGAACATCGAGGTGGCCAGGGCAAATCCCGTGCCGAGATCGGTAAGGGCGGCCGAGTCCGCGCCGCCCATTTCGCCCGCCGAGAGCTTCAGAAGGCCGCGCGTTTCCGAGAACACGCCCACCGAGGCGGTGCGCGCGGTTCCCGGCGCGTCGAACCGCGGTTTGGGGGCGGCGTTAGGCAGCCAGCGGAGAATGGGCCGGATCCCCGAAGACGCGCGGAGAGCCCATTTCCATTCGTCGTTCATCAGCGTCGCGGCGTTCGGGGCCGCGCCGGTCAAACGGATCGCGCTCGCCATCGAAGCGAGTTGGATCGAAAGGAACGAGCGCATACCGGGATCCACCCGCACCCCGTTCTTCGAAGCGGGCGCGAAGCTGGTTTGACTAACCCGCACCGAGTAGGCGTCGGGCGACAGAAAATCGAACCCGAACGCGCCCCGCTCGTTCGTCAGGGTGCGCTTGATCAACTGGTCGTATTTGTTGAGCAGCAGCACCGTCGCGCCCATCTGGCCCGAGCCCGAGGGTCCGGTAACGAAGCCCACGATCGAGCCGTGCAGATGCAGGCGCATCGTGTCGGAAGGCTCGATGGCGAACGCCGAAGGCGCCAGGCACACCGAGCTTGCGAGCGCTAAGCTCGAAAGGGTTCGGGCGGTGCGAGGCGTTCGAATCACCTTCGGCCTTTTAGTCTACGTCACGTTGAAATTGGCGGTGGGCGTCAAGATCTGGTTGCGGAGCTTGTCCGTCACCTTCATCTTCAGCGTGTACGCCCCGGGTTCGAGGCTCTTCAGAGGGAGTAATTTTTCGACGGTCACCTGCGTCGCCGAAGCGCCCGCGATCGCCGTGACTTCTTCCGAAAATTCGAGAATCTTTTCGTTGGTCCCCTGCTTCACCACCTCGTATTCGATGGTGCCGCTGGGCTTCTGCGTTTTTTCGTCCGGCCCGAAATTGTAGAGCGAAAGGTAAATCCCCATGCGCTCGTCGCGCGAAAAGCTCTCGGACAACCGCGGCCGCACTTTCGAGGTGCCGATGACGAACTGCCCCGCGCCGATATTCTTCGTCGGAACCTTTTCGATCTGATCGGCCAGAATGATCGAACTCATCCCCAGCTTCTCGTCGTCGTAGCGCGGTACCGCGATCGCGACTTCGTAGTTGTTCATGTTGCCGCCGATCACGTCTTTGGCGACGACGTTCAAGCGGTAGTTTCCGGGCGGCAGCGGCACGGCGTTCTGGTAGATCGCCTTGCCTTTCGACGCTTCCTGCAGCATCTCCTGCGGCGTCTCGATGACCACCGGCGTTTCCCACACGTTCACCACCCGGCGCGACATCGAGGTGATGCGCGCGTAGATATTGACCATCGCCTTCGCGATACCTTCCGACTGCTTGAACTGCAGGTCGCGCTTCTCCATTTGGATGGTGATGTAGGCCATCACGGTGGAGTTGGTCATTTTCATGAAGTCCGCGCGGACTTGGATCGGCAGGATATTAAACGTGATCTTCGAATTCACCTGCGCTTCGAGGTCGGCGAACTTCACCTTCGGCGCTTTTTGCAGCGCCGCGAACTGTTGCAACCGCTCGAACTGGTTCATGCGCATCGGCAGCGGCTGATTGCCGGTTCCCAACCGCGTACCGTCGGTGCGCGAGAAGCGATCCACCTTCGACGACATGCCCATCTGCTCGTACAGGGTCAAGCCCGCGTTGGGCACGTACAGCAGCGCGTCTTTCTCCGACGGGTCCATCGTCATCCGATACTCCCCGGTCATCGTCGGATCGACGAACTCGATGTTGATGTCGTTGCCCAAGCCCACGCCGTCGAGATAGCGATAGCGCCACTTCTCGAACGGAAACGTCGAAGTGGTGCCGCCGCCTTCCTCGATCGGCCGCTCGTAGGTGCCGCCCGAGGGGTGCGACTCGATTTCGTCCGGCGGCCCGTACGTAATGTAAATCCGGCCACGATCGGTCTTCCAGCCGGGAATCCCGGAGGCGAACCGCTCGTTCGTGTAAGCGATGCGGCGGTAGTGCTCTTCCTTAAACTCGTTCTCGGCGGAATCGGGCGAGGGGTCGCGCCGCAGCCAGAACTGTTCGATGAACTGCTCGCGCTCCTCGTCGGTGGCGAGCCGCTTCCAGGCGGAACGCTCCTCGTCGGTGATGATGTAGGTGACGTCCTCGTTGAGCCACTTGCGGAAGGGCGTTTCCAACTCCTTGCGGAGCTTCTCCTCGCGCTTGCGCCGCTCCTTTTCGGACATCGGCTTCGCGACGGTTTCGCGTTGCGGTTCGTTTGCGTCTTTCTTCTTCTGCGCCCAAGTGGGGAGCGCGAGGACGAATGTCAGGAAAATCGCCAACGTCTTTGCCATAGAGACCTTCTTCCAGCTATATACATCCTACACCCGGTCCACCGGGCGTCAACGCGGGTCAAGACGCCGCCCGCTCCACCTGGGTTGCACGTAACTTTTCTTAACGTTGCGCGCCCCAAGCCCGTGATATCGAATGGCCATGCTGCTTTACCTCTTGCTGGCCGCCGACCTCTCGGGCACCTGGATCGCGAAACGGGAAACGCCCCCGGGAGCGCCCGCCGGGATGCGCCCGATGGAGAGCGTCTTCACCTTCGAACGCAAAGACGGTGTCTGGGCCGGCACGTCCGGCTCGATGATGGGGCAACAAAAGATTACGGACGTAGCGGTGGATGGCGACAATGTCCGGTTCACCGTACAGTTCGCCCTGGGCGGCGAAGTGCGGGCGATGAAGTACACCGGAAAATTCGAGGGCGAGGAACTGGTATTGACGATGCAGCCGCCGCCGGGCTTCGGGCCGGGGCCCGGTGGCCCCCCGCCAACTGGTTTTGGGCCGCCTCCGGACGGACCTCCGCCAGGAGGCCCGGGCATGCGCTTCGGCGGTCCGATGCGGGCGAAAAAGCTGACGCCCGAAGAGATTGGGGCGCGCGAGGCGGCGCGCCCCAAGCCGATGCCGCTGCCCGCGAAAAAGACGCTCGCCTGGAACGGGCTCGCCGCCACGCCCCCCATGGGCTGGAACAGCTACAACAAGTTCCGCACCAACATCACCGACAAAGAAGTGCGCGAGATCGCCGACGCCCTGGTTTCGAGCGGCATGCGCGACGCGGGCTACACGTACCTCGTGATCGACGACGGCTGGGAAGGCGAGCGCGACGCGCGCGGACGGTTGCAGCCCAACTCGAAGTTCCCCGACATGAAGGCCACCGTCGATTACATCCATTCCAAGGGGCTGAAGGCCGGATTATGGACCTCGCCCGGCCCGCGCGCTTGTAATCCGACGTACCAGGGCAGCTACGGCCACGAAGAAGAGGACTCAAAGCAGTGGGCCGAATGGGGGTTCGACTACATCAAGTACGACTGGTGCAGCGCCGGGCAGATCTACACGGCGGAACAGCAGCCGCTCGTCTATCAGAAGATGGCGGAATTGCTGCGCGCCACCGGAAGGCCGATCGTGCTGTCGATCTGCCAATATGGCGACAACAAGGTATTCGAGTGGGGTCCGGCGGCGGGCGGCAACCTGTGGCGCACGACGTTCGATATCCGCGACACCTGGGAGTCGATGGCGGGGATCGGGTTCCGGCAGAGCGATTTGGCGCAGTACGCCAAGCCGGGGCATTGGAACGATCCCGACATGCTCGAAGTGGGCAACGGCGGGATGACGGACACGGAGTACCGGACCCATTTCACCCTGTGGGCGATGGCGGCCGCGCCGTTGATGGCGGGCAACGACATTCGCTCGATGAACGCGGCGACCAAGGAAATTCTGCTGAACCGCGAGATGATCGCGGTGAATCAGGACAAATTGGGCAAAGCTGGGCGGCGCGTGGCGAAGTGGGAAGACACCGAAGTATGGCTGAAACCGCTCGATCGGGGCGAGTACGCGCTGGCGCTGTTCAATCGCGGCGCGGCGGAAGCGAACGTAAAGGCGGATTTAACGGCGCTCGAACTCGACGGGTCGTGGCGCGCGCGCGATCTGTGGAAGCACGCCGACCTGCCGCCGGTATCCGGAACGTTCTCGAGCGTCGTTCCGTCTCACGGCGTAGTGGCGGTGCGGCTGACGAAGGCGAAGTGATACGGTAGCGGCATGATTTGCGCCGCTTTTCTCCTACTCGCCGCCGAGCGCGGGCAAGAGATTCCGTTATGGAAGGACGGGGCTCCAAACGCCATGGTGGGCGCGAGCGAAGTTTCGACCCCCGCGAGCGCGAAATACCCCGGACTGCCGGGGCGGTTCACGCAGGTCCACAACCCGAGCGTCTATGTCTTTCTTCCCCCGAAAGAGAAGGCCACCGGAGCCGCCCCTATCCCGGCGATGATCGTCGCCCCGGGCGGCGGCAATCGCCAACTGGTGATCGAAAAAGAAGGCTGGGAAATCGCCGATTGGCTCAACGAGCGCGGGATCGCGGCGTTCGTCCTCAAATACCGGCTGGCGAAGGCCGAAGGCTCGAAGTACACGCTCGAGGGCGACGAACACGCCGACGCGGCGCGGGCGGTGCGGCTGGTACGGTCGCGCGCGGCGGAGTGGGGCGTCGATCCGGCGAAGATCGGCTTTATCGGATTCTCGGCGGGCGGCGAAGTGGGCGGAATGATCGCGACCAAGTACGACGCGGGGAAACCGGACGCGGCCGACCCGATCGAGCGCGCGAGTTCGCGGCCGGATTTCCACGTGTCGATCTACCCGTGGTACCGGCCCGGCGCGAACAAGCCCGAAGCTCCGGCGCTGTTTCCGGTGAAGGCCGACGCTCCGCCGACGTTCCTGATTTGCACGCACGACGACCCGTCGCACGTGGTCCCGACGGTGAAGTTCTATCTGGAATTGCAGGCGGCCAAAATTCCCGTCGAAATGCACATCTACGAAAAGGGCGGGCACGGATTCGGGCTGCGGCCGTCCGAGAACCGGGTGAGCGCCTGGCCGGACCAGATGCTCGCCTGGATGAGGGAGCACGGGTTTACCCGCTAGAGAAAGTTACGGTATAATCGCAAATGGGCCGCTTGGCGCGTCCCAGAATTCCCCTGGAGTTTCGACAAGATGGCCAAAGTATGCCCCGTGACGGAAAAGCGGCCGATGTACGGCAACCGCGTTTCCCATGCCAACAACAAAACAAAGCGGCGTTTCGAGCCGAACCTGCACGAGAAGCGTATCTGGGTGCCATCCGAGAATCGTTTCGTCAAGCTGCGCGTGTCGGCCAAGGGTCTGCGAACGATCGATAAGAAAGGCGCGGACGCCGTCGTCGCCGAGATGCGGAAGCGCGGAGTGAAGGTCTAACGCCATGCGCGAACTGATCAAACTCGTCTCGACGGCCGGGACCGGGCACTATTACACGACTTCGAAGAATCCCAAGCTGTCGAAGGACAAGCTGGTGAAGAAGAAGTACGACCCCACCATCCGCAAGCACGTCGAGTATAAAGAAGGCAAAATCAAGTAGTTAGCGAGCTACTTCCCAAGCCAAGTGCTCGAGTTCGGGCTTGATCAGCCTGATCCAGGCGGTCTGGACGGCGTTGGGCGAGCCGGGCGTCGAGATCACGACCTTACCCCGGTAAACTCCTGCAACGGCACGAGATAGCATCGCCGCCGCGCCCACCTGTTCGAAACTCAGCATACGGAATAGCTCGCCGAAGCCGGGGAGCGTCTTTTCGAGGCGGCGGCTGAGGATATCGTAGGTCGTATCGCGCGGCGCGATGCCCGTACCTCCATTAAAAAAAAGAACTTGTGCGTCCGACGCGGCAAGCTCTTCGAGCGTATCCGACACCTGCGCGGGCTCGTCCTTAATGAGGCGGTAGGCGGCCAAATGGTGGCCGGCGGCGGTCAATTCGGCGCTCAAATAGGTACAATTTGCGTCCGTTTGGGGCGTTCTAGTGTCACTTACGGTGACAATTGCGACCTTTATCGGCCCCTTTTGGAGCGCTTCGGCGCGATGTCGGTTAGTAGAAGCGGATTCGTTCACGAGAATAAGGGTGGCTTTTCGAAGCCGCCGCAGACGGGTTCCATGAGGGCGGCGAACTCGATGGGGGTGAGGTCTTCGAGGTACGGCCCGATTACTTGGAGTCCGACGGGCAAGCCCGAGGCGGTGCGCCCGATGGGCACGGCGGTGGAAGGGTGGCCGGAGACCACCGGGAAATGTTGCCAGTGCTGTAAATCCATGAAGCGGCGGTTGCCGATCCGCCGCTCCGCCTGATTGGGGTTCGGGTCGTGCGGGAAGGCGGGGGCGAAGGCGACGGGCATCAGAAACACGTCGATTTCCCGGAACGCGTCCTGCCAGATTTTTCGGATTTGCAGGCGGCCGGTGGTGTGGTTGCGCCATTGGTCGAAGGGCAGCTTTTCGCCGCCCTCGAGGTTCATGGCGGCGGCCAGTAAATTCACGTAAGTCATGCGGCTGAACTGGGCGTCGAGTCCGGGCGGCAGTCCTTTTTTCATGGACACGCCCGCCTTGCCGAGACGGGCGAGCGCTTGATCGACGACGGCGGCCACCTCGGGGAGAAGGGGACAGAGCCGGTCCTCGACGAGGTAGCCGACGCGGAATTCGGCTAGCTTCGCACGGCGCGGAGGCGGTAGGGCGACCTTGTACGCTACGGCGTCGTCGCCATCGGGACCGGCGACGATCTTCATGGCGAGCGCCAAGTCTCGGGCGCTACGGGCCATCGGCCCGACGACGGAAAGGCCGCTCGATAGGACGGCGGGGCGGTCGGAGGCGGGTCCGGCGGCGTGACCGGTGCGCGGAACCAGGTCGAGGGTCGGCTTGTGGCCGTAGACGCCGCAAAAGTGCGCGGGTACGCGGATGGAGCCGCCGATATCGGAGCCCATCGAGAGGAAGCCGAACCCGGCGGCGAGCGCGGCCGCGGAACCGCCCGAGGAGCCTCCCGCGGTGAGGTTGGGATCCCAGGGATTGCTCGTGCGCCCGTAAATCGGATTCTCGCTCTGCCAATCGGCTAACCGTTCCGGGACGTTGGTCTTGGCCGCGACCCAAGCTCCGGCTTGTTCGAGCCGGGCGACGGCCGTGGCCGTGGTTTTGGAGCGATAGTCCTTATGTTCGGCGAGACCGAAGGTAGAGGGAGATCCGGCGACGCCGAAGCTCTCCTTGACGTTAATCGGCACGCCCGCGAGCGGAGCCTTGGTTGGGGCGGGGGGCGGGGCGGCGGTAGGCGCGGGGAACTTCCAGCAGATCGAATTGATCTTCGGGTCGAGCTTCGCGATGCGGGCGAGAGTATGGGCGGCAAGCTCGGCGGGCGAAATCTTGCGTTGGGCGACGGCGGCGGCGGCTTCGAGCGCCGTGCCGAAATCGGGATCGAAGGATTTAGAAGCGGCGAACGCGGGCGAACTTAGAGCGGCCAGAAACTCTCTCCGTCGCATGGACTACCTCACCGGAATTTTCGCGGTTACGGTTCCGCCCTTCACGCTGTCGTAGGTAAAGGCGAGTTCCCGCGAAGGATTTTCGACTAGAAATTCGAGCACCTCGGACGAGTAACCCTTGACGCCATTCACCATAAGGCGGTCCGGGCGGCTCGATTGATAATCGACCTTTTGCAGATAACGGTCGCGAACGACGCCGCTCGCGATCACTTTGCCTCCCTGTATGGTCGCTATGTCGGGACGCGTGAGTTTATTCCGCTGGGCGATCTCGGTCATCGAAGGAATCGCGCGATCGTTGACGACGGAGACGCGGACGCGGTACAAATCGCCGTCGATTTTCGAGACCTCGGCCGGTTGCACGGAGAGCCGGGGCAGATGGTGCGCGTGGAATAACACGAAGGCGGCGTTGCGGTGGCAATCGGCGAGCAGGTCGAAGGGCTCGGGCATGCGTCCGGTGTCGTGCTTGTAGCCGCCGATTTCTACGTCGCCATATTGCGGGTGCGAGTACGGCTTCCAATCGACGTACTGGCGGCCCACGGCGATGGTGTCGTTGAACTTCAGAGACTCTTCGGCGCTGACCTGACCGTTCTTATCGGTGTCGGCCTGCAGACCGCGATGAAGCTCGTTGGTGAACGTGATCGCGCCGTGACGCAGGTAGACGTGATCGTCGGTGGAGGCGTAGGCGTCGTAGAGAAGGGCGAATGCGGCGCCGTAGCGGTAACCCGGCAGCATCTTCTCGCCTTCCTTGCCGATCAGATCCATGGCGCGTAAGTCGGCGGCGGGGTAGGGGCGCTGCGATCTCGCGCCCGGTCCGCGCAAGATGTACCCGCCGGTGTTGTGAAAATCCTGCGCCGCGCCGACATTGTCGTGCGTGCGCAGAAACTCGGCGATGGCGCGGGTTTCTGGAATCTGCAACGGGTAATCCGGCGCGCCGGCTTGCACGTAGCGCGGCTGGAATCCCGCTCCCCAGCTTCGGTTGGGATCGACGTAGCCGATGGGATCTTCGTTGACCAAGCCGTCGCCGTCGTTATCGACGCCCTCCGTGCCGAGTAACTGGTAGTCGCACAATTCGTCGGCGGGGCAGGGCAGCAAGTTGCGCGCGTCCTTGGGATCGAGCTTGAAACGCCCCTGGCCCGGCGCGACCTTCTTGCGCATTTGCGTGATTTCGCCATCGCCGTTCAGATCCTCGTAGCCGTCCTCGTCGGACTTGCCGTCGCGGTCGTCGTCGATGGAGACCCAGACGGTGCGCGGGAAGTTGGGGTTGGACGGCCCTTCGAACCAGCGCGCGCGGGAGTCGGGCGAAACGATCGGAACGATGTAAAGGGTCGCGCGGTCGAGCAGTTCGGTGACGCGGGGCAGCTTGCCGTAGTTCTTCAACGCGAAGTCGAGAACGTAGAGGCAGATTTCCGAGCCCTGAATCTCGTTGGCGTGGATGGCCGCCTCGACCAGCATGGCGGGCTTCGCTTTGTCCGACCCGGTCTTGGGGTTCGTCACGGTAACCAGCCAGATATCCTCGCCTTTCGAGGCCTTGCCCAACGATTCGAGCTTCACCCACTCGGGATAAGCGGCGACATAGCCGTCGAGGAAGCGCTTGATATCCGTGTTGGGATAGAGGCGCGAAAAATTCGGATCGGGCGGAGTTTGCTTCGACGCGATGGGCTGCTGCGCGGGCGCGGAAAGAGCGGCGCTTAGTAAAACAGCGAGGGCGCGCGTCATTGCAGAACGATCTCCCTACGATCCGCGCCGGAGTTACTCGTCAGTAAGTCGACGGCGATCTTGGTCCCTTTTTTCGCGCGTACGATCCAAAGGCCTTCGAGCGCGCCTTGCCCCATGGCCAGACGTTCGGAAGTCGCGGCGCGCGCGGCGGGCAGCGGAGTCGCGCCGGAAGGCAAATCGAGGGTCAGGCGCACGGGGAGCCAGTTGCGGGTCCGCGCCCCGTGCTTGGTGTGCGTGGGCATGGGTTGGGTATTGATCGCCTTCGCCCTAATGCGCCATACGCCGTCGCCGATCGCTTCGACCTTGGTTTCGGCGATTTCGACGCGCGCCAGTTGCGACGCGGCTTCGAGGATCGTTTCGGCGTGCGCCTCGGCGGCTTTCGTTAGCTCCGCTTCGGTGGGCGCGATTTCGGCGAACGGATCGAGACCGCCCACTTCGGCTTTCGTACCGTCGGGTAAGGTCACGGGAGTCCAGGGCAAATAACCGCCGGGAAGGTCGGCGGGCGGCGGCGCGGCGGGCGCTTGCAGATTCATCTGCTTCATCATTCCGGCCAGACGCGCGGGCGTGATGCGACCGGACTTGACGTTGTCCATCAGCATTTTCGCGTTCACCTGCGCGGGGGCCTTGATCTCTTTGAGGTAGGCCGCGATGCGCTCTTCGCCGATGGCGAGGAACTCCTCGTTCGACATTTTTTCGAGGCGCTCGACGGTGATGAGCGCTTCGGCGGGCTTGGCGGCGGAGGATGGCGCGGCGGGCTTTGTGGACGGCGGTCCCCAGACGTCGAGTTCGACGGCGAGAATGCCGTAATGGTAGTAGAGCCAGTTCTGGAAACCGCCGCCGGGCGATTGCGCGCCGGTGCGCTTTGTGTCGAGCCCAGCCTTCTCAAGATGTTTCTTGTAGCTCTCGCCGAGCTTCTCGTAGAGTTTGAGATCGTCGGGATCGGGCTGCGTGGCCGCGCCCGCGCCGAGAACTTGCGCGAGTTGTTCCTTGCCGAGGTTCTGGGCGCGGATTTGCGGCGTGTCCTTCACGATCTCCCAAACTTCGTCGACCGTGTACTGCTTGTTCGCTTCGAGACCGAGAAAACTCGCGAACTGCGCGGGGACGGTGACGCGCTGGCTTCCGATATCGCCCGCGGGCGCGCCGGTGCCGCGCGGCGCGGCGAGCAGGTTGTTGGCGGGCCCGAAAACAAAGGCGATGGCGACGTTGCGGCGCGCGAGCAGGTAATCCATAACGGCTTTGGCTTCCGGTGCGGAACTGGGGTAAACGCCGCTTTCGGGATCGTTTTCGGACCAAGCGTGCGCGAAGTTTTTGTCGGGGCGCTCGCCGCCGGGAGGGTCCTCGTTGAACTGCCCGTCCTTGTCGTCGTCGAAGCCTTCCTGCATCACGCGGTGCGTACCTTTTTGGCCTTTCGACGGATCGGCCCTGATCATGGCGTTGGGGTTGGCCGGGTCGGCGATCATGTCGCCCGCTGGGTCGGCGATGCGCATCTGCGCGATACGACCGTCGTTATCGAGATCGTTAGGACCGTCCTCGCCGGCAAGGCCGTCGCGGTCCTTGTCGAGCGCGCCGCCGTTGTGCGAACGCCGGTAGCGCGCCTTCGAGAACATGCCGTCGTGCGCGTCGGGGTTGAGCGACGGAACGATGTAGTAGGTCTTGCCTTCGACGAGCTTCGGGTCCTTGAGTAAACGATCGATCAGATGCAGCGCGGCTTGCGTGCCCGCGTTGTGATAGCCAACGAGGTTCGCGCCGACGAACACTCCTTGTTTGCCCGAGCCAATCTCGACCGCGTGAATCGAGCGTCCGCCGGCGGACTTGCCGATGGCGGAAACTTTCGCGCCGGAGCCGAGGGAGGCGAGGCGCTTTTCGAGAGCGGCGTAATCGAGATAAGGCGCCTGCGCGAAAGCGGCGGTGGCGGCGAGAAAAACCGGGTAGCGCAAGCCTTCATTGTAGACTCGGGGGTTCTCGATGCTGGGCGTGCACATCGAAAGCGGTTCGGTGACGGTGCGTGACGTGCCGCGCCCGAAGCGGCGTCGCGGGTTCGCGCTGCTGAAGCTGCGACTGGCGGGCATCTGCAACACGGATTTGGAACTGCAGCGCGGCTACTACGGCTTTCGAGGAAGGCCGGGGCACGAGTTTGTCGCCGACGTGGTCGAGGCGGACGACCGGCGCTGGATCGGCAAACGCGTCGTCGGCGAGATCAATCTGGCGTGCGGCAAGTGCGATTGGTGCGGCCGCGGGCTGGGGCGGCATTGCCCGAAGCGGACGGTGCTGGGCATCGTGAAGCATCCCGGCGCGTTCGCCGAGTACTTAACGCTGCCCGAGACGAACTTGCGCGAGGCGCCGCGAGGGTTGCCGGACGAGCGCGCCGTGTTCACCGAACCGGTGGCCGCGGCGTGCGAGATTTTGGAGCAAGTCCGGATTCCGAAGGGCGCGGAGGCCGCCGTGCTGGGCGACGGCAAGCTAGGGTCGCTCATCGCGCAGACGCTCGCCGCGCACGGCGCGAACGTTTCTCTGTACGGACATCATCCCGAACGCGCGCGGATGGCGGGCGTGGCGCGGGGACGCGCGGGCCGGCGGTACGCGTGGGTGGTGGAGGCGACCGGCTCCGAGGCGGGCCTGTCGCAGGCGATCGAGATGTGCGTGCCGCGCGGAACGGTGGTCTGCAAGTCGACGGTGGCGGGGAAGGTGTCGCTCGATATGGCGAAGGCGATCGTGCCGGAGATTACGCTGGTGGGCTCGCGGTGCGGACGGTTCGAACCGGCGCTGAAGTTGCTGGCGTCGGGGAAGGTGCGGACGGACTGGATGATCGCCGCGCGCTTTTCGCTGCGACAGGCGCCGCAAGCGTTCGATTTGGCGGCGACGCGGGGCGTGTTGAAGGTGTTGCTGGAGCCCTAGGGCCGCATCGTAGTCCGAATCCAGTCGAGGTTCTCGAACAACGTTTCCCGGAAGGCGCGCGCGGTGGGCGGCTCCGTTTCGCGCTTGCGGATCAACTTGAGATCGATGCGCGGGGAGGCGGGCGAGAGCGGGCGGAAAACCAAGCCGCGCGCCGCGAGATTGCGCGTGCAGGCGGGCGCGATGGACACTCCGGCCTGCGCTTCGACGAGAGTCAGCACCGTGGCCATCGCCGTAGGCTGCGCGACGACGCGCGGCGAAAATCCGGCGTCGCGGCAGAGGGCGGCGACGGTGTCGAAGAGACCGGGCGCTTCGGCGCGAGCGAATAGGACGAAGGGGTCGTTCGCCAAATCGCGGAGGCGCACGCGCGGACGTTTCGATAGCGGGTGGCTGTCGCACAGAACCGCCGCCAGACGGTCCGAGTAGACGAGCGTCTCGTCGAACTCGCGCGCGGCGCCGGGGCCGAAGGTGCGGGACAGTCCAAGGTGAATTCGCCCTTCGCGGAGCGCGGACCGCTGACGCTCCGGCGTCATCTCGATCAGGTCGAGTTCGACGTTGGGGTAACGCTCGCGGTATTGGCGCACGACGCGCGGAAGGCAGAGCGAAACGGCGGAGCCGAGAAATCCAATGGCGAGTTTCCCGGTTTGGCCTTGGGCGGCGCGGCGCGCGGCTTCGACGGCTTGCGCGGCGCGCTGGACGATCACCGAAGCATCGGCGCGAAGGGTCTCGCCCGCCGGCGTCAAGGCGACGCGGCGGCTGGAACGCTCGAACAAGCGCACGCCGGTCTCGCGTTCGAGGTCGAGCACGGTTTGGCTGACGGCCGCCTGCGCGACGTGCAGCCGCGCCGCCGCCGCGCGGAAGCTGAGGTTCTCCGCGACGGCGAGGAAGTAACGAAGGTGCCGAAGTTCCATTGTTCGTTTATTCCGATCGATTCGATTGGATCATACGAGAATCGCGGTCGAGGCGGCGGCATCGAAGCGAGGTGAAAGGAGCCTTAACCATGGCTAACTTACTCACCCCCCAGACTCGCGAGACCGCTCCGGCGGCGGCGGTTCCGGTACTCGACAAGATTCAAAAGACCTTCGGATTCACGCCGAATTTGATGGCGACGTTCGCCAACTCGCCCGCGGTGCTCGAAGGGTATCTCGCGCTCGACGCGCACTTCGAGAAGACGGCGTTCATGCCGGTGGAGCGACAGATTATCCTGCTGGCGGCGAGCGTGGAGAACCACTGCGGCTACTGCATCGCGGCGCACTCGACGATCGCCAAGGGCTTTCTGCACGCGGGCGCGGAGCAAATCGCGGCCGTGCGCGAAGGGCGCGCGACGGGGGACCGGAAGATCGACGCGCTGGTGAAGCTGACGCGCGAGATCGTCGAGAAGCGAGGCTACGCGACGACGGGGACCATCGAGGAGTTTGTCGCGGCCGGCTATCGGCCCGCCCAGACGATGGAGCTGCTGTTGGGCGTGGCGCTGAAGACGATCAGCAATTACCTCGACCACTTCAATCCGGCGCCGCTGGACCCGGCGTTCGCCCAGGAGGCCGTCGCCCAGTAAGATCGAACGATGAAGCCGCTTCTCGCCGCGTTCGCGGCCATCGCGCTCGCCCAAACGCCGAAGCCCGCGCTGACCGTCGATTGGATTATGCGCGGGCCGGGACTATACGGCTACGAGCCGCAAAGGGTACGGTGGTCGCGAGATTCGGCGCGGGTGTACTTCGAGTGGAAGCGGCACGACGCGCCGGTGTTGGCGGACGCGGATACGTATGTCGCGAATCGCGACGGTTCGGCGTTGCGGAAGCTGACGGACGAAGAGAAGAGGAACGCGCCGCCCGCGGCCGGGGAGTTGTCGCCCGATAAATCGGCGACGATTTTCACCGAGGACGGCGACGTGTTTGTCTACGACCACGCGGCGGCGCTGCGCAAGCGGCTGACGCGGACGGGCGATATCGAATCGGGCGCGCGATTTTGGCGAGACGCTCGGCATGTGACGTATGCGCGGGGCGGGAATCTGTTTCTGCTCGATCTCGACGAGGACACGGTGGAGCAGTTGACGGAGATTCGCGCGGCCGGGTCGCCGCCGCTTCCTTCGACCGTCAAGGGCACCGAGAGCCAGGAGTTTTTGAAGCAAGAGGAACGGTCTCTACTGAGCGTCGTCGAGGAGCGGGCGAAGCTCAGGGAGGAGCGCGAGGGGAAGCGCAAGAAGGAGAATCCGCGCGAGCCGTGGACGCTACCCGCGCGGCACACGGTGCAGCAGATGGCGCTCTCGCCCGACGGAGCGACGGTGTTCGCGACGATCGTCGAAGGGGGCGAGAAGAACAAGCGCACGATCGTTCCGAACTATGTGACGGAGGCGGCGTATACGGAAGATATTCCGGCGCGGGACAAGGTGGGCGACTCGGCGGGAGCTTCGAAGCTGGCGCTGTTCGAGCGGGTGAGCGGTAAGCAGAAGTGGGTCGACTTTAAGGCGAACTTGACGCTGCCGAGCTGCTCCGACGACGAGAAACATTGCGTGGTGCGGGCGCGGGCGGCGGATAACAAGGACGTGTGGCTGCTGGCGCTCGACGGGGTGGAGGGTAAGGTTCGGGAGTTAGTCAAGATCCACGACGACGCCTGGGTGCGCGTGCCCGGCTTCGGACTTACTTCGGGGTGGCTGGCGGACGGAAAGTATTTCTACTTATCGGAGCAGAGCGGGTACGCGCATGTGTACGCGGTTTCTCCGAGTGGCGGCGAGCCGAAGCAGTTGACGAGCGGCGCGTGGGAAGTGCGCACGGTCGAGTTATCCGACGACAAGCGGGTGTTGTATTTATCGACGGCGGAGGCGGGCGCAGCGGAGACGCATCTTTACGCGACGAGTATCGACGGGGGCGCGCGGCGAAGGCTGACCACGCAGCCGGGCGAGCATCTGACAACGGTCGCGCCGGACGGGACGATCGCCGACGTTTCCAGTTACTCGAATAAACCGCCGGAGTTATTCGTCGGCGGGAAGCAAGTCACTCAATCGCCGTCGCCGGACTTCGCAAGTTATCCGTGGATCGACCCGCCGATCGTCGAGATTCCGGCGCGCGACGGGGCAAAAGTACCCGCGCGAATGTATAAGCCGGCGAATTTTCGCAAGGGCGGACCGTTAGTCGTTTTCGTGCACGGCGCAGGCTATTTGCAGAACGCGCATAAGTACTGGTCGAGTTACTCGCGCGAGTATATGTTTCACCACTTGCTGATGGATCGCGGATACATGGTGCTCGACGTGGATTATCGCGGGTCGGCGGGCTACGGCCGCGACTGGCGGACGGCGATCTATCGGCACATGGGCGGCAAGGATCTCGACGATCAGGTGGACGCGGTGAAGTGGGCCGTCGCCAATCACGGCGTCGATCCGAAGCGCGTGGGCTTGTATGGCGGGAGTTATGGCGGGTTCATTGCTCTGATGGCGCTGTTCACGCAGCCGGACGTGTTCGCGGCGGGCGCGGCGCTGCGTCCGGTGACCGATTGGGCGCACTACAACCAGGGCTACACGTCGAATATCTTGAATTTGCCGCAGAAGGATACGGAGGCGTACCGGAAGTCGTCGCCGATTTATCATGCGGCGGGGCTGAAGGGCGCGTTACTGATTTGTCACGGCATGGTGGATGTCAACGTTCACTATCAGGACAGCGTGAGGTTGGTCCAGAAATTGATCGAGCTGCGTAAGGAGAATTGGGAGTTTGCGAGTTACCCGGTGGAAGATCACGGCTTTGTGCAACCCACAAGTTGGGCCGACGAGTATAAGCGGATTCTGAAGTTATTCGAGACGAACTTAGCGGCCAAGACGGTCGAGTCTAAAGCTCCCAGTTCCACTTCTCGCCGTTGACGGTGAGTTCGCGATAGCGGGGCGGCCACGCGGGCGGTGCCATCTGCTTCGACCAATTGGCGAACGCGCCGCGCATTTCGCGGACGACGTTCGGGTTTTTCGCGGCGACATCGGTCTTTTCGGCTAAGTCGGCGGCGAGGTCGAACAATCGAACGTTGTCGCCGAATTCGACCAGCTTCCAGCGGCCCATGCGAACCGCGCGTCCCGTGCCGCCGCGCCAGAACAGAAAGTCGTGCGGCGAACCGCGCTTCGCGCCGTTGAGATAGGGGAGTAAGTCGACGCCGTCGAAATTCTCGGTCTTTCCGCCTGCGGCGGTTAAGAAGGTCGGCACGATGTCGCGCGAGACGACTGGTTCGCGATACGTTTTGCCCGCCGGAACGCGTTCCGGCCAACGCAGAATATATGGCACGCGCACGCCGCCTTCGAAGTAAGTGACTTTCTCGCCGTTCAGCGGACCGTTGGTGCCCGCGCCGGTGATTACGGGACAGCCGTTGTCGCTGAGGAAGACGATCATCGTGTCGCGCTCGACACCCGAATCGCGGACTTGCGCGACGATGCGGCCTACGGCGTCGTCGAGGGAGACGGTCATGGCGGCGAGCAGCCGGTGACGCTCATTCGCGATCTTCGCCACGCGATCGACGTACGGTTTAGTGACGTGCAGCGGCGTGTGAATCGCGTTGAACGCCGAGTAGAGGAAGAACGGGCGCGTCGCGTTGGCGCGGATGAACTCGACCGACTCGTCGGCGAACGCGTCGGTGAGGTAGCGGTCTTCGGTCAGCTTCTCGCGATTACGCAGGATAGGATCTCGGCGCGGCTGTACCTTATTCTCGGCGTCGGGATTGGCGAGGGCGATCGCGGCGGGCGTCTTGTCGGTAACGAACTCGTTGCCGCCGCCCAGGAATCCGAAGAACTCGTCGAAGCCGCGATCGAGCGGGTGGTAGCCGGGGCGCGCCCCCAGGTGCCACTTGCCGACGGCCTTCGAACGGTAGCCCATCGGCTGCAGCAACTGCGGCAAGATTTTCGCGGAAGCGGGCAATCCGAAATTCACCTCCGCTTCGCGGGCGATGTTGCCGGAATTGAATTCGTGCCCGTGGCGCTGCTGATACTGGCCGGTGAGCAGCGCGACGCGCGACGGGCTGCACACCGCGCAGGACACGTAGCCGTCGGTGAAGCGCGCGCCTTCGCGCGCCAGCCGATCGAGATGAGGCGTGGGCACGTCGGGCGAGCCGTAACAGCCGATATCGCCGTAACCCATATCGTCGGCGAGGATCAAGACCAGGTTGGGCTTACGTGGCGCGCTCTGCGCGTACGCCGCCGCCGCGCCGATCGCGCCCAGAAAATCGCGTCTGGTGGGCATGCGAAGCGAGTGTATCGCACGCGACAATCGAAGTTGGCTCTCTTACTAAACGCGCGAGAGATCGCGAAAAGCTTCGGATCGGCGCCGTTGTTTCGCGGCGTTAGTTTCACGGTGGCGGACGGCGACCGCCTGGGACTGATCGGGCCGAACGGCGCGGGGAAATCGACGCTGCTCAAAATTCTCGCGGGGATCGAGACTCCGGACGAAGGCGAGGTGGCGCTGCGGAAGCGCGTCCGGCTGAGTTACGTCGCGCAGGACTCGGTGTTCGCGCCCGGCCTGACCGTGCGGCAAGCGATGGGCGACGCGTTCGAGGAGAGCCGCGAGCCCTTGGGGCGGGCGGGTTTTTTCGATTTCGACGCGGAGGCGGCGCGGCTGTCCGGCGGCTGGCGGAAGCGTCTGGCGATCGTGCAATCGCTCGCCACGCATCCCGAAGTTCTGCTGCTCGACGAGCCGACGAATCACCTCGATATCGAGGGCATCCGGTGGCTGGAGGAGACGGTGGCGCGCGGGCCGTTCGCCACGGTGGTAATCAGCCACGACCGTTACTTTCTCGAGAACGCCGCGACGTCGATGGCCGAGTTGAATCGCGCCTACCCCGGCGGGATGTTCCGCGCGGCGGGCAACTATAGCGAGTTTCTCGAAAAGCGCGAGGCGTTCTTCGAGGCGCAGGCGAAGCAGCACGAGGCGCTGAAGAACCGGGTGAAGACGGAGATCGAGTGGCTCCGGCGCGGGCCCAAAGCGCGCACCACGAAATCGAAGGCGCGGATCGGCAAGGCGCACGAGATGATCGGCGAGTTGGCCGATCTGAACGCGCGTTCGCGCACCGCGACGGCCGGTATCGATTTCGCGGCGTCGGGGCGCAAGACGAAGCGGTTGATCGAGTTCGAGGGCGTCACGCAAGCGATGGGCGGCCGGACGTTGTTCGAATCGCTCGATTTCGTTTTGACGGCGGGACAGCGCGTAGGCTTGGTGGGCGCGAACGGCAGCGGCAAGACGACGTTGTTGCGGCTGTTGCGCGGCGAACTCGCGCCGGACGCGGGCGCGATCCGGCGGGCGGAGGGATTGCGGATCGTGTACTTCGACCAGACGCGGGCGCTCGATCCCGAGGTCACGCTGAAGCGCGCGCTCGCGCCGGACGGCGATTCGGTGATCTTCGAGGGGCGCGTGATCCATGTCGCGGCGTGGGCGGCGCGGTTTCTGTTTTCGAACGCGCAACTGGGCCAACCGGTGGGCAGCCTTTCGGGCGGCGAGAGGGCGCGCGTGCTGATCGCGCGGCTGATGCTGGAACCGGCGGACGTACTACTACTCGACGAGCCGACGAACGATCTCGACATCCCGACGCTCGAGATTCTAGAGGAGAACCTGCTTAACTTCGGCGGTGCGCTGGTACTGATCACGCACGACCGGTATCTGCTCGATCGCGTCTCGACGGTCGTGCTGGGGCTCGACGGCGAGGGGCGTTGGGAGCGGTTCGCGGATTATTCGCAGTGGGAGGCATGGCGGGACGCGGGTTCGCCGGTGGAAGTCGAGCCCGCCCCGGTGGCGGCGATCGCGCCGGCGGCTAAGAAGAAGCTCGGCTATATCGAGGCGCGCGAATACGAGACGCTGGAGTCGCGCGTGGCGGAGGCGGAACGGACGCTCGAAGCGAGGCAAGCGGCGCTCGCCGATCCGCAGATCGCCTCGGACGGGAAGGCGCTCGACGAAGCGCTGCGAGCGGTGCAGAAGGCGCAGCACGACGTGGACGCGCTGTACGCGCGGTGGGCGGAGTTGGAAGAGAAGTTAGCCTAGCTACAGCGGTTCCGTATTGTCTAAACATTACTTTGCTTTATGTTTAAAAGCGATGCGGCAGGACGAGATCGTCCTACTTCGCTTCAACGGTCCACATGGAGAGTACAACGCTCGCTTCGAGCCCGAGCATCCTTATGTCGGGTTTCACATTCATCGCGCGACAGAGCAGGCTATCCGGGAGGGACAGCGCGCGGAAAAGGCGGCTCAGGCGACGAAACGGTCGGCGTCGAGGACGCCGGAACGCACTTCCCCCACGACCGCCAAACGGTTCTGTCCTTCGGCGAGGATTCGACATCGTGACCGTTCTGACCGACTTGCGCGAACGATTTAACGGACATATCACTTTCCACGAGAAGCGCCCGGGAATTCTAGTGGAACGCTGTTTCTCGAAACGCTTGGAGGTGTTCGTCGGGAGAAGCTGGGCCGCTACGGTCCGACTTGGAACGTGTTTCCGATCGAGGACCGCGACGATTTGGAAGTGCCGATCGCGTTTACATCGCTCCCCCGGCCGGTCTACCTTTTCGGCGTGAAGGATAACTCGCAGGCACGCCTCGCGACCATTTCCTGCTTGGAGTTTCAGCGAAGGCGTCTGCCCTTCAAGAGCTTGGTGGTTCATGAAGAGTTCGAGAATTTAAGCCGCAAGGACCGCTCACGAATTACGAACGCCGCCGATAAGCAGTTCGCAACTCTCGACGACTTTAAGGAAAAGGCCGAGGAGTTTTTCGAACGCGAGGCGGCGTAACGCAGGCTTGTCTCAGCGGCTTAGCAACTCGCGATAGAACGCTTCGTATCGCGGGATGATGCGGTCGGTGGCGAACCGCGTTTCGGCGGTGCGGCGCGCGGCGGCGGCCATCGTTTGGCGGAAGCTTGAATCTTGAACGAGCCGGAGCGCGTGGGCGGAGAGCGCGGCGATGTCGCCGACGGGCGCGAGCAGACCGTCCACGCCATGCGTAATCAGTTCCGCGACGCCGCCCGATTCCGCGGCGACGGGCGGTACGCCGCAAGCCATCGCTTCGAGCGCCGCGAGCCCGAACGCCTCCCGCTCGCTGGGCAAGAGCAGCACGTCGGCCTGCGGGATCAGACGCTCGATGTGGTCCTGTTTGCCGAGAAAGCGGATGTGGTTCTCGACCCCGAGATCGCGCGCTAAGCGCTCCGCCGGAGAGCGGTCCGGGCCGTCGCCCGCCATCCACAATTCGGCGTCCGCCTCGCGGCGCACTTCGGCGAGAATCCGCACGCAATCGAGCACGCGCTTGACGGGCCGGAAGTTCGAGATATGGAGCAATCGTGGACGCTCCGTCGCGCGCGGCGCGGGGCGGTAGAGATCGCAATTGACGAAGTTGTGAATCAACTCGATAGGCCGGGCGACGCCGAACACCTCCACCGTTTCGCGCCGCAGAAAATCGCTCACCACCGTGACGCCGTCGGACTTCTCGATGGAGAATTTCGTAATCGGGAAGTAGCCCGGTTCCGCGCCCACCAGAGTGACATCGGTGCCGTGCAGCGTAGTGGCGAAGGGCAGCGCGCGCCGCCCGGCGAGCATCTGTTGCGCGAGCATCGCCGACACCGAGTGCGGAATCGCGTAGTGGACGTGCAGCAGGTCCAGCGAGTAACGCTCCGCCACTTCCGCCATGCGCGAAGCCAGCGCCAGGCAATACGGCGGAAACTGGAACAGCGGATAGCTGCCGACTTCGACCTCGTGATAATGGACGTTAGCGAGGGACGTGTCGAGCCGGATGGGCGTGGCGTAGCTGACGAAATGAATCTCGTGGCCGCGTTGCGCGAGTTCGAGACCTAGCTCCGTCGCGACGATGCCCGAGCCGCCGTAGGTGGGGTAGCAGGTGATGCCGATGCGCATAGCGCGCCTACTCGGGCGTGAGATAGCCGACGCCGACGCGGCCGTTGACGCCTTCCGCCGGATGGGCCTTATCCCCGCCGCCGAACCAGACCTTCACCGCGCCGCCGGGTTGCGGTTCGGCGTGCGGGTCGCACATCGTTTTCGAATTCCACGGTTGGTCGCCCGCGATCGTGAAGCCCTTCACCTTCTCCCACCTTACGCCGTCGGGCGATTTGGCGAGTCCGAGCCGCCGCTCTTCGTTGCGGGCGCGGCCGGTGTATAGCATCCACCACGCGCCGTGCGAGGACCACACCGCCGGTTCGCCGACGCCGTTCTCGTCGAACTCGCCGGGCTCTCCGGGCTCGATCAGCGGGTTCGCCTTGAGGCGGGTCCATTGTTTGCCGTCCTTCGACATCGCGAGGCCGATGCGCTGGCGCTGGGCGCGGTCCTGCCCCAGGTAGAACATGTAGAACGTTCCGCCGCGATCGATCACGTAGGGATCGCCGACGCCTTTCTCGTCCCAGGCTCCGCGCGGGCCGCCTTCGAGCACCGGCCAACGGTGCTTGTTCCAGATGGCGCCGTTGCCCGAGGTGGCGAAGCCGATCTTCGGCTCGTCCGGACCGGCGGCTTGATACCACTGGAAATACTCGCCGTCGCGGTAGACGGCGCTGCCGTTGGCGGCGATGTAGTCGCCCTCCCAGGCTTCGGGCGAGAGAATACGCTTCGATTCGACGACCGTGTGCCAAGTCTTTTGATCGAAAACGGAATAGAAGAGCTTGCCGTTGGCGACGCTGGGGTTAAGCGCGTCGGATTCGCCCAACGCGGGCAGGACGAGCGCTTCGGGTTCGGCCCGCCAGCGCCATTTCACATCGCGCGGCGCGCCTTCGGGCGAGGGCAGGGTAAAGCTCGAATAATCGCCGCAGCTAACGCAAATAAAGAAACCGCTAACGCAGATAGAGAAATAAAGTGTGGCTGCGGCCTTCGCCATCGTCTTCCACCGTGATCGTTTTCTCCGGATTCCAGCCCGCGACTTCGAAATCGTGGGCTACAACGCGCGAGCCTTTCTTCAATTGCTTATCGAGCATCGGACGGACTTTCTCGTTCGAAAGGGGCAACAAATAAATGGTGATCAGATCCGCGGAGGAATAATCCTGCGCCATGATGTCGCCGTGGATGACGCGGGCGGTTTTCGACAGCCCGAGCGAAGCGATCTTCGCCATGCTTTGTTTGTGGAGCGCTTCGTCGAACTCGATGCCGGTACTATCGGCGCCGAACTTTTGGGCGGCCATGACGACGATACGCCCGTCGCCGGAGCCTAGGTCGAACATCCTCTCGCCCTTCTTCAGCCCGCCCAGTTCGAGCATTTTTTGCACGATGGTCTCGGGGGTGGGGTAATAGGGCGCGAGTTTTTCGACGCCTTTTTTCTCTTGCGCGAAGAGGAGAACGGCGGACAGGGCGAAAGCGGCGATGGATTTCACGAAGAACCTCCTACGGTTCAATATAGACGCGAACGCGGTTGCTCTCGCGTCCTCCGGCGGCCAGCGTCAATTCGGCGGTGCCCCGATCGACGAGTTCGGGAAGCCGCGCTTCGATCAAGTAGAAGCCGATATAGCCCGGCGCGAGGGTGGCTCGCGTCACTTCGAGCGGGACGCGGTCGAGCAGTACGGAAACGCTTTCGACGACGCGCGGCGGAGCGTCGAACGGCGCTTCGACCCCGGCGGGCCAATTGGGTTCGACGCGGCCCAGCCCGGTGGCGAGCAGTTGAATTCGCATGCCGGAGCGGAGCGGCGTAAGCGGGTCCACGAGAATGCCCGAATCGCCGTCGAGCACCATCGGTTGGCCGTCGCGCTCGAAAATGGCGGGCGCGGAGCGTTCGAGCGGCACCGAGAGATTCCAAGTGCGCGCCGCCGTGGCGACGGTGAGAGCGAGTTCGCGGCCTTGGACGTTGAACGGTACCTGCACTTGCGTTTCGCCGCCTTCGGCGCTTAGGGAGACGGCTCCACGAACGGCGGCGTCCGCGGGGCCGAGAACGCTCATCAGCGATCCGGGCGCGGCGGCACGGGGGGCGAGGTCGGCGGCGCTGACGACCGAGGGCGACTGTCGGCGATGCGGCGCGAGCGCGGCGTAAACTCCCCAGCCGGCGAACGCGGCGTAAAGCTGATTGCCCGCGTCGTCGAGCCGGACGTCCATGGCGCGCGTGGCGGGCAAATCGCCCGTAAGCCTGCGCCATTCGCCGCCCAGCGTCGGCGAGCGCAGATCGATCGTCGCCCAGTAGAGGCCGCGGTCCGTGGCCGCGTAGACCGTCGAAGTGGCGCGATGCGCGGTTACGCCGTTGATTCTCGTTCCGGCGAGGCCGAGCGTCACGTCGTCCCAAAGATTTCCGCCGTCGAGCGTCCGGAAAAGGCGTCCGTCGCGAATCGCCAACCGCGCGCGGTCGTCGGCGGGATCCATCCAACCGGTAAAGCGAACGGGGACCGGCCCGGCTTCGGCCCAGCCTTCCCGGCGCAGTTCGAAAATTCCGTCTAAGGCCAGAATTTTCAAAGGTTTGACGGCGATAATCCGCTCCACCGGCAGGCCGGGCAAATTCCGGTTGAGTCCGGCCCAGGTACGGCCTCCGTCGAGCGAACGGCGGACTCCGTCGGACGAGGCCTCGACGATCTCGTCGCCGCGAATCGCGACCGAAGACGTTTCGGGGGGCGGATCGAGGCGGGAGAGCGTCCAGGATTCGTAGTCGGCGGTGGAGAACACTTGGCCTGCGGAGGTGCGAACGGCAAGGCTCACGCCGGTAAACCAAGCCAGTTCCACGGGACCAGTGGTGGAATCGCCTCGCGCGACGACGAACGAGGTTCCGCCGAGACGCCGCCAGTCGAGTGGCGTTTCTTGCGCCCGCGTTTCTTGCGCCGAAGCGACGGCGGTCGCGGCGAATACGATCCCCAGTGTGGCCCTCTGCCCCATGCCCGAGACTATTGTATCCTTTCGATACGGGGTCAAATTCCGGCGTTCGAACGACTTAGCGCGCGGTCCCCAACTTGCAAGCGATTTAAGGACAAGTTAGCTGTACACTAGGACACCGGAAATGTTTCGCGGCGCAACGGTTTCGCGGCTAGGGATGGCGGCTTGCGCCATTCTCGCGCCATTCGCCGCGCCGGCCCAAACGGGCTTGGGCGACGCCGCGCGCGTAATCCAGGCGCAGGGCAACGTCTCCGCGATTCGCGACACGCAGGCCTGGGCGATCTCCGCCGGAGCGACCATCCAGCCGAAGCAGGAGATCGTTACCGGCCACGACGGCTACGCGTTACTCGAGGTCGCCGACGGCAGCCGGATCGAGGTTTTCGGGAACACGCGGTTCGTCTACCGGCAGAATCCCGGCGGGCTGCGCGACCTGATCGACGTTTGGATCGGCCGGGTGAAGGTGCACATCGAGAAACTGGGCGGCGCTCCGAACCCGAACCGGGTGCGAACGCCCACCGCCGTGATCTCCGTGCGGGGAACGACCTTCGACGTGAGCGTGGAGGACGACGGAGACGTAACGTTCGTCTTTGTCGAAGAGGGTATGGTGGCGGTGCAGCACGCCGTTCTTCCGTTCACGGAGCCGAAGGTGCTGCGTACGGGCGAGTATTTGCGGGTGTTCAAGAACGCGCCGCTGGCCAAGGTGCGGTTCGACAAGGGGATGATCGTGCAGCGCACGTTACGCGCGCTGTCGGACATGGCGACGATGCGTCCGCGAATCGGCGGCGGATCGGGCGGTTCCGGCGCGGGCGGTGCGGCTCCGGCGCCTCCGGTGGGTTTACCGGGCGATTCCGGCGGACCGGCTCCGCCTCCGCCGCCTCCTCCCACGGGTAACCCGTAAAATAGCGGCATGACCGCTTTGCCCCTGGCCTTGTTGCTCGCTCAGGCGGGTATCGTTCCGGAATGGCAGGCGCGGCGCGACATTCCCCGGCTTCCCGAGCAAGTAAAAAAACTTCTCCCGCTGCTGGCGCAGTTGGACCCGCAAGCCTGGGTATCGAAGGGCGCTTCCCCGACCTACGCCGATCAATGGAAGTCGGCGCAGAAGGAAGTGGAGTATCTCGAACAATCGTCGGCGCGCTTGGCGGAGCAGCCGGACAAGCTCACCTTCGCGCTCGACGTCTTCTTCCGGCTGCAGGCGATCGAGACCCGGATGGGAAGCCTGGTCGAGGCGATCCGCAAGTATCAGAATCCGGCGCTGGCGGACCTGCTGCAATCGATCGCGGGCGAGAATCTGACGGTGAAGGCGGGCTTGCAACAATACATCGCCGAGGTGGCCGAGCAGCGCGAAACCGAATGGCGGGTAATGGAATCGGAGGCGCAACGCTGCCGGTCGCAGATCGCGGCTCCGCCGAAAGCGGCTCCCGCGCCGAGACCGGCGAAGAAACAGTGAATCCCCCCGCCAAACCCGTGCTGACGTTTCTCTGCTCGATCTGCGGGGACCTCTCCACCGAGATTTGCGTTTGGTGCACCAAGGATTGCTGCCACCTGCATCGTTGCGAGCGATGCCTAAGGTGCAGCGATTGTTGCATTTGCGATCGCGGGCGGGCGAAAGCGGCGTAGGGCCGGAGATTTCTTTACCTAAGTTTCCGGCCTAAGTAAATCCACTTAGGGCCCAATTTCGTTTCCCCAACCGAGCGGCAGTTTGGTGCGCCGCGATTCGACGGAGGTAAACCCATGAAAAAACTCATCCACTCGCTTTGTGTCTTGTCGGCCGCCGCCACCCTCGGGCACGCCGAAACCATTTTTGGCCTTACCGCCAGCAACCAGATTTTCTCGTTCAACAGCGCGATGCCGGGCACGATTAGTCCGCTGCTGGCCGTCACCGGCCTCGCCGCGAACGAACAGCTTCAGGCCATCGATTTCCGCCCCGCCAACGGCCAGTTGTACGCCATGGGCAACAGCAGCCGGTTGTATCGCGTCGATCCCACCAGCGGGATGGCGGTGCAGTTGGGCGGCGTGTTCACGACGATGTTGAGCGGCACGGTGTTCGGCTTCGACTTTAACCCGGTGCCGGACCGCGTTCGCGTGCATAGCGATTCGAACCAAAACCTGCGCCTCAACCCGAACAACGGCGCGGTGGCCGCCACCGATGCCGATCTCGTTTACGCGATGGGCGATCCGAACTTCGGCAACGACCCGAACGTGGTCGCCACGGCCTACACCAACAGCGTTCCCGGCATGGTGGGGAGCACGACGCTCTATAGTCTCGATTCGCAGTGGGACGTGCTGAACATTCACTCCGGCGCGCCGGGCTTTCCCACGATGACCACGGTTGGCCCGGTGTCGATCCTGAATACGAATCGCGTCGGCTTCGACATCTCGGGCATGACCGGGATCGGCTATGTCTCGGTGGCGCCCGCCGCCTCCTCGTTCCTGCACACCATCGACTTGAAGACGGGCGCGACCACGCTGATCGGCGAGATCGGCAGCGGCATCACGGTGATGAACCTCTCGGTGGCTCCGGTTCCGGAGCCGGGCACGATGGCTCTCGCCGGGGTCGCTCTCGCGGGCGCGATCGCCTACGCCCGCCGCCGCCGGACGGTGTAACTCAGCCCAGCTTGTAGGGCTTGCGGTACTCGTAACTCAAGTAGCGATTGGCCGAGGGGTTGTTCGAAAACCTCTCGGCCTTTTCGTTCCATTCGAGGTAGCTTTTGGTCTTGAGCGCGATGTTACCGAGGAGGGTCGCCGAAGTCGAGAGGTGCCCCGTGAGAATGTCGCAGTTGGTTTGCGCGCGGCTCTTCACGCAATCGAGGAAGTTGCGCGCGTGCGGCGCGTTCGACACCCGGCCTTCCACTTTGCGAGCGGCGATCGTTTCCCGGCGCGAGGGATGGTAAGCCCGTTCGGCCTCGCGGTCGAGCGGCGTGCGCGCGGGAAGCGCCAGTTCCGTAATCCGCTCGGGCACGACTTCCCAGCCGTTCAGATCGATGTACATGGTGCCTTTCGTGCCGCGCAGCATCATCTCCGTCCCCTTCGGATTGCCGCGCGCGGCGTTGGCGTTGATTTGCGTGAACGTCATCAGGCAATCGCCGAAATCCCACGTAGCTTGCAGCGTGTCGGGAATCTCGCGCGCGTCGCGAACGGCGTACTTCGCGCCCATCGCCACCACGGCTTTCGGGGCGTCCTTGTTCAGACACCAACGCAGGGTGTCCATGTAGTGGACTCCGAAGTTGGTCATCTGCCCGCCCGAGTAATCGTAGAACCAGCGGAACGTGTATGGGCCGCGCGCCTTGCTGTAAGGCACTTTCGGCGCGGGCCCCAGCCACCGGTCCCAATCGAAATCGGCCGAAGCGGTTTCGTCGCGCGAGGCTCCGAGACCGGTCGGCCACTCGTTGGTGAGATGCCACGCCTGCGCGGCGGTAACCTGCCCCAACCCGCCCTCCCGCACGAACTGCGCGGCCTCCCGCAGCATCTTCGTCGAGCGGCGCTGCAAGCCGACCTGCGTGACGCGCTTGGTCTCGGCGGCGACTTCCACCATGCGGCGTCCCTCGAAGACGGTGAGCGAGAGCGGCTTCTCGACGTAAACGTCCTTACCCGCCCGGCAAGCGTCGACGAATTGCAGCGCGTGCCAGTGGTCGGGCGTCGCGATCGAGACCGCGTCCACGGATTTGTCGTCGAGCAGCGCCCGGTAGTCCGAATACTTTTTCGGCGTCGCGCGCGATTTTTTCGCCGCGAAGTCCATGTAGCTCTCTTTGAGATCGCAAACGGCGACGGTCTCCTGATCGCCATATTCGAGAAACGCCTCGTGCACCTGATCGCCGCGATTGCCGAGGCCGATGTAGCCCATGCGCACACGCTCGTTGGCGCCGAGAATTTTCGAGTAACTCAGCGCGGAGACCGCCGCCGCGGTGGTTGCCGTTCGTCTGGTCATATGCTTGAAACGTCCCAACTATATCCTGCAATCATGTGGACGCTGCTCATGCTGATGGCCGCCGACCCTAGTCGAATTCTGGTGCACGGCCATCGAGGCGCGCGCGCGGCGATGCCCGAAAACACGCTGCCCGCCTTCGAGTACGCGATCGCGCAAGGCGCGGACGTACTCGAACTCGACTTGGCGGTAACGAAGGACAACGCGCTCGTCGTGTCGCACGATCCCGAGATGCCCGCGTTCTGCGAGGGCCCCGCGGGCGCGACACGCGTCATTCGCGAGATGACGCTCGCCGAAGTAAAGCGTTGGGGCTGCGGATCGAAGGGTAACCCGGAATTTCCGAATCAGAAGAAGATCCCCGGAACGCGAATCCCGACGCTCTACGAGGTGTTCGAGGCGACGAAGAACGCGAAGGTCGAGTACAACATCGAGACTAAAATTTTTCGCGACAAGCCGCACTTTACGCCCTCGCCCGCCGAGTTCGCGAGGCTGGTGTTCGACGCCGTGCGGCGCGCGCGGATGGATTCGCGCACGATCGTCCAGAGCTTCGACAACCGCACGCTGATCGAGATGAAGAAGCTCGCGCCCGGCATCCGGCTGTCGATGCTGACCCCCACGAGCCCGCTCGACGCGATGAAAAACTGGGTGGCCGCGTGCCGCGAGGCGGGCGCGGGAATTATTTCCCCTCACCACCTGACAGTTACAGAGGGCCGGGTGAAAGAGGCGCGCGCGGCGGGACTGCAAATCGTACCGTGGACGGCGAATCGACCCGCCGACTGGGAGCGGCTGGTCGAAGCGAAGGTGGACGCGATCATTACCGACGACCCGGCGGCTTTGATCGCTTGGCTGAAGGCTCGGGGACTGCGGTAGCGCCTCCGCGCATCGCCCAGCCGATCCGGTCGAGCGTGTGCGGCAGCGCGTCTTTCAGAACGTCTTCCGGCAGCCCGGTCTGCGACAGCGCGCGGGTTTCGAGAATCGTCGCCAGCCCGTGCACCGTCGCCCAAACGAAGAGCGCGTCGAGTTGCGCGTCGCGCTTTCGCCCTTCGCCGGCGTGGAGCGCTTCGACCGAGCGAAGCAGGATGCCGAACGCGTGCTTCGCCTCGCGCAACATTTCGGGATGCTCGCGTGGATCGGGCAGCGGGCCGCCGAACATCAACCGATAGTGCGCCGGATGGGCGCGGGCGAACGCGAAGTACGCCATCCCCAGCGCGCGCATGTCTTCCGCCGGACGGCCGGTGCGGGGGCGGGCGTCGAGATGAGCGGCGAACTCGGCGAAAGCGCGGCGGGCGATCTCGGCGAGTAAGTGATCGGAACTCGGGAAGTGTTTGTAGGGCGCTTGATGCGATACCCCCAACCGCCGCGCCACTTCCCGGATGCTCAGCCCTTCGACGCCCGACTCGCCGACGATGGCGAACGCCTCGGCCACGCACGCCTCGCGCAGATCGCGAGGCTTATGGGACTTAGCCATCCCTACAGCTTCGCGCAAGCGAGTCGCTCTCAAGTCATCGACGCCATCACGCGTTTCATGATTTGCACCCGCAGAAATCGCGGCGCGGTCATCAAGGAACCGTAAAGCAGCTTCGATAGTCCGCCGGGCACCGCCTGGCGTTTGCGGCCCAGCGCGTCGAGCGTTTCCCGCGCCACCACCGCCGCCGGAACGGCTTGGCCGAACCGCATGCCGGCGCGGGCGGCGAATCCGCTATCGGTCGGCCCGGGGGCCGAGACCAGCACGTCCACGCCCGACGGTTCGAGTTCGTCCGCCAGCGCCTCGGCCAACGACTGGACGTAGGCTTTGGTCGCCGCGTAGTTGGCGGAACGAGGTACGCCTTGAAAGGCGACGATCGAGCTCATCATGACGATTCCGCCTCGACCGCGCGCGGCGAGGCTCTTCCCTAGGGCGTGGGAGAGCGTCATGGGCGCGGCGCAGTTTACGCGAATCATCGCCTCTTCTTCCCCGGGATCGGCATCGAGAAAACGCCCGCCGGATCCGAATCCGGCGGCGTTTACGAGCAGGCCGACGTCGAGACCGGCCACCGCGTCGAGCAGCGCTCGCGGGCCGTCGGCGTGCGATAGGTCGACGGCGGCGGTCTTCGTCTCGACGCGATGAGCTCCGGCGATCTCCCGCGCCACGGCTTCTAACCGCGAGGCCGTACGCGCGGCGAGTACTACATGGACGCCGCGCGCCGCCAAGCCGAGCGCCAGTTCGCAGCCGATCCCCGACGACGCGCCGGTGACGACGGCCCACGCTCCATACCGCCCGGCGAAATCGCGGGCCATCGTTATCGCCCCGCCTTGATTTCGATCCGCGTGGTTTCGCCCGTTACCTCGAACGCGGCTTCCTCGAACTTCGGCGCGCGCATCTTGGGGCGGACGTTGTTCGAGACTCCCCAATCCTCTCTCGGGATCCCCATAAATCCGGTGTCGGTCTTGCGATTGCCGTTGAGATCGACCGAAACGGCGACGGCGTAACGGCCGGGGGCGACGTTTTCGAAGCGGCACTCGACCGAGCCGGGTTTGGCCTTTTGCCAGACGGTAGCGGCCTTGCCGGCGTCCATGGGAAAACCTTCGGCGGACCGGTACAGGGCGCAGCCGACTTCCCCCTCGGGCCCCTGGAGACCGGAGACGGTGACGACGAGTTCCACCGCGGATGCGGAGAGAGAAAGCGAAAGTAAGCCGAAAAGACGGCGAGACATAGCGAGGCTCCTTGGTTGACGGTGTCAACTATAGGATGCGCGCGTTGGGTGACGGTGTCAACTTTTTTCGGGCCTGGCAAGTTTTCTCGCGAACTCGAGGCTCGGCTTCACCAGATCCCAGGCGTCGGCGCGAAAACAAGGATCGATGGTCCACCAGGGAAGCTGCAGCCCGCGCAGCTTCGGCCCGAGGGCCTCGAAATCGATCTGGCCTTCGCCCAGAGCCGCGTGCGTCGAGGTTTCGCCCGCGTAAAGCGTTCCGTCGCTATCGATCAGGTGCAGGGCGCCGATACGGCCCGCGCATTCGTCGAGCGTGACGCCGCACATATGCGCGTGGGCGGTGTCGAAGAGCAGCGTGAAGTTGGGGTGCGCGACGCGCTCGTAGACTTCGGTGACGTCGAGCGGTTCGTGAAACGCGAAGGCGGGCTCGAACTCCCAGCACACGCGCAAGCGGATCGATTCCGCGTAGGCGGAGGCGCGATGCCAGGTCTCGGCCAAGCGATCGATCGAGGCGGAACGCTCTTCGTCGGCCAGCGGGAGAGGCGCGGCGACGGAATCGACGCGGATGGCGGGGCTGCCGATCCCGGCGGCGACGTCGGCGGCCCGGCGAAACCGTTCGAGATACCGGTCCGCGCTGCCGGGGGCGGTGGGATTCACCTCCGTGAGGTCGGCGGAATAGCCCGAGACGGCGAGTCCAAGACCGTTGAAAAGCCCGCGCAGAGCGGCTTGGGTTTCGGCGGTGGCGTAACTTTCGACGGTGGCGTGCGGCGGAAACCCGCACAGCTCGATGCCGTCGTAGCCGACGCCGGATAGACGCTCCGCGACGCGCTCGAGCGGAACGGGATCGCGCGCGAACGGGCCGAACGAGAAAGCCCAACTCCCCAGGGAGAACCTCGGCATCCTTGCTTTCAAGATAGCGTGTGGCGTCCTTCCCGGATCGCGAGGGGTTGTTCGAGATACGGTGTAGGGCATGAGAATGATCCTGCCGATCGCGCTCGCCGCCGCGCCGCTGGTGGCCCAGAAAACGAAGACGGAAGTCGTCAAGGCGACCACCCCCGAAGACGACGCCCGCGGACTTTCGGCGGAGGTGCCGGAGGTCTACGCGATGTCGGGCAAGATCGAGCGGGTGGTGGTGCTGCGCTTCAAGTACCAAGCCGACTTGCTCGCCGGGATCGAGGCGATGGTGAAGAAGGAGGGCGTGAAGAACGCGGTGATCCTATCCGGCATCGGCAGCGTGCGGAACTACCACGTACACTCGGTCAGCAATCGAACGTTTCCGTCGAAAAACGTCTTCGTGAAAGACGCGACGACGCCCGCCGACATCGTGAGCGTCAACGGCTACGTGATCGGCGGTCGGGTCCACGCGCACATGACCATGACCGACGGCGACAAGGCGTTCGGCGGCCATATCGAGCCGGGGACCAACGTATTCACGTTCGCCATCGTGACGTTGGGCGTGCTGAGCGACTCCGTGGACCTATCCCGGGTGGACGATAAGACGTTCCGCTAGAGCGTCTCGAATTCGAGACGCCGAGGCAGGGCCACGGTGAACGTCGCGCCGCGGCCGGGCTCGCTCGATACCAACAGTTCGCCTTGATGGCGGCGCACGATGCTCTGGCAGGTGAACAGACTGAGCGAGGCTCGGACTTTCGCCCCGCGTTCCGAGAAACCGGGCTGAAAGAGGGTGGCCAGACGCTCCGGCGGAATGCCGCGCCCGTTATCGGAAATCGCCAGCCGAATGCGCGAATCGTCGGTGCGCGCCGAGACGGCGACCCGTCCGTCGGCGGCGGTGGATTGCATGGCGTTGCGCAGCAGGTTGAGGAATACCTGATTCAATTCGGCGGGGCGGCAGTAAATTTCGGGCAGCGCGCGGTAGTCGCGTTCGACGGGAGGACGCTCGGCGAACTCGCCCTCGACGATCGCCACCGCTTGGTCGAGACCGTCGATCAACTGAGCGCGGCGCATTTCCGCGCGATCGAGGCCCGTGAAGCTCTTGAGGCGGTTCACGGTTTCCGAAATCCGGCGGCTGGCTTCGGCGATGGCGCGCGCGTTGTCCTTGAGCAAGCCCGAGAGCGGGTCGCCGTCGAGCCGTCCCGTCGCGCGCACCGTCGTGTCCGCGGCGCTTTCGAGCACGCCGAGCGGCGAGTTCAACTCGTGAGTCAACGCGGCGACGAGGCTGGACAAGGCGGACATCTTGTCGGCGTTGATCGTCTCCGCTTGTTGGGCGCGCTCCTGTTCGAGCTGCGCCATCAGTTGCGCGGCGCGCATCCGCTGGCCCGATTGCTCGCCCGAAATTTGCTCGCGGACGTGTTGGCGGCGGCGTAACCGGCGGAGCGCGTCGGCGAAGCGGCCCTCCGCCTCGTCGAGATCGACCAGCACGTCGAGCGCGTCGGCGAGCTTCGGTTTCGCGCCGAACTCTTCCGCTTCGGCCTCGGCGCGAGCGGCGCGGGCGCGAGCCTCGGCGACGCGGCCGAACTGCCGGTGCAATCGCGCCAAATCGATCAGCGAGGTGATCGCCGCCAGCCGATAGCCTTCGCGATTCCGGATTTCGAGAGCCTCCTCGAAAAAGTCGCGAGCGCGGGCGTCGGCCCCGAGACGCGCGTGCACCGTCCCGAGGTCGTTGAGCGCGCGGGAAAGTAGCAATTGGTTGCCCGTCTCGAGTCCGAGTTGGTAAGCCCGCTCGTAGCAATGGAGCGCGCCCGCCAAGTCCCCGCGCTCCATCTTCGCCGCGCCGAGGCCGGACATCGCCCGTCCCAGGCCGACCGGACTGTCGACCGTGCGGAATTTGGCGATCGCTTCCTCTTGCAACCGCTCCGCCGTCTCGAGATCGCCCATCGACTGGTGCATGCCGCCGCGCGTCGTCAGGACAAAGCCCTCTTCTTCGGCGTTGGGGACCAACGCGTAGAGCTGCGCCGCCCGTTCGCCGACTCGCGTCATTTCGTCGTAATTGCCGAGCGACCAGTGCACCATCGCCAGCAGCCCGCCGATGCGAGCTTCGGTCTTGGCATCGTTCTCGATAAGCGGCAGGGCGCGCATCAACTCGTCGATCGCGGTATGCAGGTCGGAGCGGATGTAGTGGACAAAGGCGGAAAGCGCCAGCGCCCGAGCGACGCCCGCACGGTAGCCGATCGGCTCGGAAAGCGCCCGGATTTCTTGCGCCATCGCCATCATGCGCTCCCACTGCTCGGTCGTGCGGAGGGCGAACGCCTCCTCGGCCAGCCGGTCGGCGCGCGCGGCGATCGCGGTTACGTCAGTCGTCTCAAGTCGATCTTCGACCACTCCCACTCTCCCAGGCCGAGAGCGCCGGCCAGTTCCACATGCTCCGGCTGTTTGCGGACGAAGGTCGAAAAACCGTCGGGCAGCTCGTCGGCGAGTTTCAGCCGGCCCACCTTGAGGCGTTGTTCGTCGAGAGCGCGCCAGCCGACATGGTCGAGCGCGACGGGGTCCGTCGCGAAATACATCGTCTTGTGCTCCCAGACGAATTGGGGACGCGCCGAAGGTCCGCCGTGATAGAGCGCCTTGATCCCGTCCATGATGTGCAGTACGGCCTTGTTGCGGATGACAGGCATCGAACACACCGCCGGAATAAAGGCTCCACACGCGTTTAGAGACTTCGTCGAGTGGCTGCGGCTGACGTTGTTAACCAGGCCGTGCGAGAGGTTCTTGAGCGCTAGCGTCACACCGGCGGACTGGTGGTCTTTAAGGAGCGCCAGATTGACGAGCTTATTCACGTCCTTGGTAATGAACTTGGCGGCGTAGCTGCGGCGGGCGTGGACGTTGTCGGGGCTTTGGTCCGGGCGCACCAACGCCATTTCCATGTAATGGTCGGGATCGTAGCCGCCGACACCGGGCGTATTGGCGTACATGTCGAGCTGAATCTCGTCGTATTTGGGAGACGCGCTGGCCGTCCGCACACCTTCCGGCAGCCACTTATCGAAACCCGCCTGGAAGAACTGGTCGCGATAACGGTCGTAGACCACGATGTCGCGGCGCTTGACGCCCGCCGATTCGAGACCGCCGATAATCGCGCGCACCACGGACGCGTCGGAGATCACGTGCGGCTGCCCCACCGGATTCAGCTTGATGCCGACGACATCGCCGGGCTCGAAGAACGTTTTCCACGCCGAGGTCGGGTAGGAAGCGCCGGTGAGGTTGGCCATCCCGCGTTCGATCATCGAGGAGACGGCCGGGGCCCGGTAGACGCCGCTCGAGATCGAGCCCGGATCGGTAACCGCCACCACCCGTCCGCGGAACGGGCCGGGCATGGCCAGCTTCGAGGGAGCCTGCGCACGCGCCACTTTCGCGCCTAACGCCAGCGCGGCTACGAATCCCCGACGAGAGCACGTCATGCGGCTAGTATAAGTCCTATGAGAACTCTCGTCGCGCTACTCGTATTCGCGCTCGGTTGCTTGGGCCAGACTTACAACAAGCCGCCGAAAGCCGTGCTCGACGTCCTAAACGCCCCTCGGATTCCGCGCGTTTCGCTCAGTCCCACCAAGACCCATCTGTTGATGCTCGACATTGTGGCGAACCCCTCGATCGCCGATCTGGCGCGCCCGATGCATCGCTTGGCGGGTCTGCGCATCGATCCGGCGTCGAACGGCCCGCACCTGACGTCGTACGCGACGGGCGTCAAGATCAAGTCGCTGGCGGACATGAAAGAGACTCCGGTCGCCGTACCGGCGGGCGCGCGATTGCATTCGCCGACCTGGTCCAACGACGGGAAGCTTCTTGCGGTCGCGAACGCGACGGACGCGGCGACGGAATTGTGGCTGGTGGACGTGGCATCCGGCAGGTCGCGGAAAGTGGCGGGCGCGTCGCTAAATGCGCTCTTCGACCCCATGACTTGGATGCCGGATAACAAGACGCTTCTGGTGGCGACGGTTCCGGCGGGACGAGGCAAAGCTCCCGCGGTTCCGGCGACTCCGCCCGGGCCGAAGATTCAGGAGAGCGCGGGGAAGGCCGGGCCGTCGCCGACCTACCAGGACATGATGTCGAGCCCGTACGACGAAAGTCTCTTCGACTACTACGCGCCGTCGCAACTGGCGATGGTCGATACGGCGACGAATAAAGTTACGCCGGTGGGCGCGCCCGCGATCTATTCCGCGATCTCTCCCGCGCCGGGCGGCAAGCACGTGCTGCTGACGAAAACCCATCGGCCGTACTCGTATTTACTGCCGTACCCGATGTTCGCGCGCGATATCGAAGTGTGGGACACGACAGGCAAGGCGGCGTACTCGGCGATGAAACTGCCTTTGTCGGAACGCGTGCCGATCGGCGGTGTGCCGGTAGGTCCGCGCAACGTGTCCTGGCGTCCGAAAGACGCGGCGACACTGATCTGGGTAGAGGCGCTCGACGGCGGCAATCCGAAGGAAAAGGTTCCTCACCGCGACAAGGTGATGGCGCTCGACTTGGCGGCGGGCGGCAGCCCGGCGGAAATCGCGAAAACCGAGCATCGGCTGTCGGCGGGCGGGTTCGGCGCGGGCGGAGCGATCCAGTGGCTGGACAACGGACGTATGCTGATCACCGACTACGATCGGGATCGGCGCTGGGCGCGCACCGTGCTCGCAAACTACACCAAGCCCGGCGAAATGGGGCTGACGGTAATGCCCACGGAGGTGTTCAGCCGCAATATCCAGGATCGCTACAAGGATCCCGGTACGATGCAGACGAAACTGCTGCCCGACGGCGGTCGCGTCGTCGCCATGGTGGACGGCGCGGTGCTGCTGAAGGGCGACGGCGCTTCCCCGAAAGGCGACGTTCCGTTCGTCGATCGGCTGCATTTGGCGACGATGAAGAAGGAGCGGATCTTCGAATCCGCGCCGGGCAAATATCAGGAGTTGGTCGGCGCGCTCGACGACAAGGGCGAGCGGTTGCTGATTTCGAGCGAGAGCCCCACCGAGCCGCCGAACTACTACATCCGCGAGAACGGCAAGCTGACGGCGGTTACTAATTTCCCGGACCCCACGCCGCAACTGCGCGGCATCAAGAAACAGCTCGTGACGTACACGCGGCCGGATGGCGTGCCGCTGTCGTTCACGCTCTACTTACCGCCGGATTACAAGGCCGGTACTCGCCTTCCGACGATAGTTTGGGCCTACCCGCGCGAGTTTAACGACGCCGACACGGCGGGGCAGATTTCGGGTTCGACGAACCGGTTTTCGACGCTCTCCGGCTACTCGCACCTGTTCTTCCTGCTCGACGGCTACGCGGTATTGGACAACGCGGCGATGCCGGTAGTGGGCGACCCCGAAACGGTGAACAATACATACGTCGCGCAGGTTGTCGCGTCGGCGAAGGCGGCCATCGACAAAGCGGTGGAAATGGGCGTTACGGATCGCGACCGCGTGGGCGTCGGCGGGCACAGCTACGGCGCCTTTATGACGGCGAATCTGCTGGCGCACTCCGATTTGTTCCGCGCGGGAATCGCGAGGTCCGGCGCGTACAATCGCACGCTAACGCCGTTCGGATTCCAGACGGAACGGCGCACGTTCTGGGAAGCCAAGGACACCTATCTGGCGATGTCGCCTTTCCTCTACGCCGACAAGATCAAGGAACCGATCTTGCTGATCCACGGCGAGGCGGACAACAACACCGGGACCTACCCGATCCAATCGGACCGCATGTATCAGGCGATTCGCGGGAACGGGGGTACGGTACGTCTAGTATTTCTGCCGCACGAATCGCACGGCTACGCGGCTCGCGAGACGATCGAGCATGTGCTGGCGGAGCAGATCGGCTGGTTCGACAAGCACGTCAAGAAAGCCGGAGCGCTGACCTCGCAACGCGAATAGCGGATTGTTCGCCCGGTATGAAACGATTCCGGCCCGCCGCGACACTGGATTAGAAGAATCTTCATGACCCCTCTCGCTATCCCTTCGTCCGGTACCTGGCGCGGCCGCTTCATCGGCGCCATGGGCTTCATTCGCACCGTTTACTTCTCGCTCGACATTAAGGGCTCGTCGGTGACGGGCAGTTATTTCACCTACCTCCGCAAAAATGGCTTGCGTGTCGAGGGCTACATTACGGGCACGTACACCGACGGCGTTTTTCGCTTGGAAGCCGCCGGTCCGCTCGACAACGGCAAGGCGATGGATAACTTCGATCTCGAATTGACCTATGTCGAGGGCGGAACCGGGCGGGCTGAAGCGGCCTACGGAGTGGTGCGCGGGCGGGCCGCTTCGGCACCCTACTCCGGAGTGATCCGGTTGCGCCGCGTAGCGCCGATGTCGAGCGTAGAGACTAACGGCTGGATTGACGAATCCCTCGACGAAGTCTAACCGCCAAGCCCTCGCGCGCGGGCTGGAGTTTCTGGTCCGCGCCCGCGACGCCGAAGGTTGGTGGCGGGATTTCGAGACGCTAGCGGGCCCGAGCGACGAGTGGGTGTCGGCCTTTGTCGCGTGGTCGATAGCGCCCCTCGACGAAGGACGAGGGATCGCCGAGGAGACGTTCGATCTCCTTGCCCACCGCGAACGCGAGGAAGGCTGGGGCTATCGCGCGGGCGTCCCGGCGGATTGCGATTCCACCGCGTGGGTTTGCCGTTTAGCGGCGCGGCTCGGTCGATCCTGCGAAGCGGGTGTAGCGGCGCTGCGCCGTTCGCGGCGAGAGAGCGGCGGCATGCCTACCTATCGAGCGCCGGGGCCGATCCGGCGATTCACCGGACTTCCCTACACAATGCCGTTTCGCGGTTGGACGTCGCCGCAGGTGTGCGTCAGCGCTAACGCTCTCGCGGTGTTGACAGGCGACGCGCCGCTGCGCCGTTTCGTCGAAACCGCGCGCGAGCCGGATGGCGGATGGTCGGGCTACTGGTGGGTGGACCGGGCCTATCCGACCTGGCTGGCGGCGACGGCGTTGGCGTCTTCTTCTCCCGGATGCGACGCGCGCGCGTGGGCGGAGGCTTGCCCGGAACGCTCGGCGTTCTCGCTGGCCTGCCGCGTGTCGCTGGGTGCGGGGAACGCCGTAGAGCCGCTTTTGGAACTGCAGGCCGAAGATGGCGGATGGCCTTCGTCGGCGAAGTTACGCGTGCCTTCGCCCGAAGCGCTCGACCCGGCGGGCGCGCGAGTATCTTTCGACCGGAACCGTGTTTACACCACGGCGATGGCAATGGGGGCCTTACATGGAAGCCTCTGACTTACTCGCTCGCTGGACGGCGGCGTTGCCCGCGTTCCAGCACTCGGACGGCTATCTCGAATCGCTGGTCGAGCGGCGCGGGGAACTCGAAGCGGCGAATCTGCGGGTCGAAACGGGCGATGCCGCGTGGCGCGAAGGGTTATCGCGATTGCGTGTGCCGCGCCCGGCGCAGGCGGTAGGCTGGGCGCTAGGGTTCGGATCGGCGGCGGCGAATTTTCTGGCCGCGCCTTTGAAAGCCGATTCGCGGCACGTTCCCGCCATGCGCGCGATGGGGGCGCGGGTCAACCTGATCGTGACGTTGTACGACCATCTGCTCGATTCCGGTCTCCGGCCCGAAGACACGCCGCTCGTCCCCGCCTTGATTCGCGGATTCTACGCGCGCGTGCCCGCCACGCCGCTTCTTGATCGCGCGATCCGCCGCATGTACGAGGCCGAGAACGGCGGGGCGCGCGCCCGGCGCGACTGGGTGCGAAAGTCAGCGCTGCCGTTCGTTACGATCGGTCTCGCCGCCTCGATTCTCGCCGGACGCGAGCCTCCGGCCGGCTACCTCGCGTGGCTCTATCGCGTCGGAATTTGGATCGGCTGGATCGACGACGCGAGCGACTTGGCCCAGGATCGCGCGGCGGGCCGGTACAACCGGGTTCTTGTCGGAGACGCGCCTGAAACGCCACCCGGCGAACGACCGATTTCGTGGTGGCGCGCGCACGTCCATTCGCCCGAAAGCGGAGAGCCGTTCCTGTATTGTGTGAAGGCATGGATGGCGCCGAAACACAAGTAAACCCGCCCCGCCATCCGCGCCCGCCGTTCTTTTGGTTCGCCGCCGCCGGATCGTTCTTCGTGCTCGCGCTGCAACTGGCCGCCGTCTTTCTGGCGTGGCGGCATTGGGACGAAGGGCGGTCGTTCGGCGTTGCGTTTGCGCCGTATCTCGATTCCTGGACCGTCTCGCAAGTGCGCGCGGGCGGCCCGGCTAAGGAGTTACGCCCCGGCGACCGTCTCCTCGCGATCGACGGCGACGCGCGCGCCGCATGGCTGGGCTTCGAGTACTTCGCGGACCGCGTCTCGCCGGGGGTCCCGCTGACCGTGGAGGTGGAGCGCGCGGGCGTCGCCGTTCGAACCCCGGTCGCGAGCGTTCCTACACGCTCCTCGACGTTCTTCGAGCTGCTGTTCATGAGCGTCTCCTGCCTCGCGATGGGCGCGCTGATGGGGCTACTGCGGCCCGGCTTCGAGACTACGCGGCTGGGTTGCTTCGCCGGACTGGCCGGGGCGATTCTCTTCGCCGGTCAAGCGCTGTCTCCCATCTCCAACGCGTTTCAAGGCTGGGAAACCTGGGCGCTGCTGGCGATGAGCTTGATCTCGCCCCTGCAGCACGCCGTCGGGTTTCACTTCCTATCGCGATTTCCCACGCCGGTTCCCGAAACCGCACCTTGGCGATGGCTGCGTCGCGGGCTGTACTCCGTCGCCCTGTTTTTGTGGTTTCCGCGATTTGTTTGGAATGTCGTGAGCGCCGCGGGATGGGAAGTCCGGCGCACGGAGGTATTTCTCTCGCGACCGCTTCTCGAAGTGCACGATCTGGTTCGACCGTGGCTATTCCCGCTCTTCGCCGCCGCGGCGGGCGTATCGATGCTCGCCGTATTGATCCGCAACTATCGCGCGTTGCCCGACGGGTTGGAGCGGCGCCGGATGCGCCTTCCCGCCTTGGGTCTCGCGCCCGCGCTCGGCGTCATGCTGTTCGCCGGTGTGTTCCGGGTGACGGCGGAGTCCACGGGCAACGGACACTGGGTGACCTCGACGTTTTATTCGGCGGTGGGACGCTTGGCCGTTCTGCTGGTGGGCGTCAACACCATGTTGCTGGCGTATGTGGTGCTGAAACATCGGCTGATGGGCATCCGATTCGCGATCCGGCGCGGCGTGCAGTATCTGCTGGCGCGCAACGTTCTGCGGTTAGTGCTGCTAGCGCCGGGACTCGCGGTGTTCTGGCAAGTAGTCCAGCATCCCGAGCGCAGCCTGCAGGACTTTCTGAAGGAAACTCCGGTTCCCTTCTACGTCGCCGTGTTCGTCGCGGCGGGTCTCAGCCTGCACTTCCGTTCGCGCATCGAGCAGTGGATCGACCGCCGCTTCTTCCGCACCGCCTACAGCCAGGAGCAGATTCTGCTCGAACTGCTCGAAGAGATCAAGCAGGCCGATTCGATCGAGGAGATTTCTCAACTCGTCGCGCACAAGATCGCCGCCGCCCTGCATCCTAAAGAACTGTTTATCTTCTACCGCAGGCAGTCGGCGGAGGGCTTTACGATCGGCTACCCGGAAGATCCGGCGGGTGGCCCGGCGATGCGTCTGCTGGCCGAAAAGCGAGTGTTCGAACAATTGGAATCGGGCGCGGCGACGCCGTTCGTCGTGTCGCGCATTATCGATTCCGTTCCCGGCGAAACGGCGCCGCTCTCGGAATCGAGCCTAGTGGTTCCGCTCACCGGCGCCGACCAGCGGCTAGCGGGCGCGCTGTGGCTGGACGAGAAGAAATCCGAGGAGCCCTACACCGCGCGCGACCGCAATCTGCTGCAAGCGATCGCCGGGCAAATCGCGATGGTCTACGAAAATCTGTCGCTCAAGGAACGGCTGCTCGAAGAGCGGCGCGTGCGGATCGACGTGATGGGACGGCTCGATTCGCGCGCGGTGAATCTGTTGAAGGAGTGCCCGGAGTGCGGGCTCTGCTACGACCGGGCCGTGGAGAACTGCACCGTGGACGGCGTGCCGTTGACGATGACGCTGCCGGTGGAGCGGGTGATCGACAAGAAATACCGGCTGGACCGGCGGCTGGGCGCGGGCGGTATGGGCAGCGTGTACGAGGCGCGCGCGTTGCACCTCAATCGCAAGGTGGCGATCAAGGTGATGGTGGGGCGGCTGTTCGGCAATCGCAACGCCCTGCGGCGCTTCGAGCGCGAAGCGCGGGCGTCGGCGCGGCTGAGCCATCCCAACATCGTGACCATTCACGACTACGGGCGGCTCGAAGGCGACGGCGCGTATCTGGTGATGGAACACATCCCCGGCGCGTCGTGGCGGCACGAGCTATCGAAGCGGAAAGCTCCGCCCCCCGCCGAAGTCGCGGCGTGGTTCGATCAACTGTGCGACGGCGTCGCGGCGGCGCACGCGGCGGGCGTCGTGCACCGCGATCTGAAACCGGAGAATCTGATGATCCACCCTCGGCCCGGCGGCGGCGACCACGTCACGATTCTCGATTTCGGCCTGGCGAAGATTCGCGAAATCGGCGCGCGGGAGGCGAGCGAATCCTCGATTACCGCCACCGGCGTGGCGATGGGCACGTTGCGGTATATGTCGCCCGAGCAGTTGTTGGGCAAGGAAGCCGACAAGCGCAGCGACATCTACGCCATCGGCCTGATTCTCGCGGAAACCGTCTTGGGCTCGCTGCCCGCCCGGCTGAAAACGACGCCGGAGTGGGTGGCCGAAAGCCTGGACCGCGAACAGGCCCGCCACCCCCGGTGGAACTCGCGGGAATTGCGGGCCGTGTGGTTGTCGATTCTCGCCCCGCACCCGGAGTCGCGGGCCTCCGACGTCGCGGACGTGCGAACGAAACTCGTCCCCGCGCTCGCCGCCTGCCCCGCGTTCGGCGAACCGGAGTCGGCAATCCCGGCGGAGGAAACGACGTCGACGGCCGGAGCCTGATCGTCAGTGCGCCGCGAACACGTTCTCGGGCACTATGACGGGTTCGATCACGAACAGGCTCGACAGCGTGGGGTCCACCTTGACCTTCAGCCAGTGCGAATCGAGATCCGAGAAGTTCTGGATGCGGGTGAAGTTCTCGATGCGGCGGTTGGAGCGTAGCCCCACCAGCGGTTTGTCGATCAACAGTTGGTGCGTGTCGCCGGTGGAGATAATGATCGGCTTGCGGTAGACGGCGGCTTCCTGCGCCATCACGTTAATCGTGTCGTTGAATCCGAGGCGTTGCAGCGCGGTAGGCGCGACGTACCAATCCATATCCGCCTGCATCGTGATACACACGCCGTCGAAGTCGCCGTCGCGGGCGAGAGCGAAGATCGTGCGCAGCCAGTAAAGGTTGGCGAAGTTGCGCTCGCGGTACTCGGCGTCGTTCTCGGCGTTGCGCAGCAAGTTGTTGTTGCTGCCGACGACATGCAGGGTGGCGAAGACGACGCTGCCGTGCGCCCAAATGGCGTTCTCGCGGAACTTCGTAAAGCGCGGATCCTCGCTTTGCCGCACCAACTCGATCTTGCGGCGGCCTTGCGAGAAGTTGTCGCGATAGAACATGCGGCGCAGCAAGTCGAGGCGCTCCAGCGGGTCGTAGGAGCCGTTGTTGGCGCGATGGCAGTCCGTCCAGTCGTTGTCGCCGGGGGTGTAGACGAACGGCTTTTCCGAGGCCTCGAATTTCTGGAGCCGGTCCTCGAACACTTGATTCGAGCAGACCGAGCTGCCGTTCTTGAAGTCGCCGTTATGCGTCACGAACTCGGCGGCGGAGCGGTTGATCGAGTTCATCATGGCGGGCCACTTACGCTCGCCCTCGGCGCCGTAGGGATGATCGCCCACCAGGGCGAACTCGAACGCTTTCCGCTCCGGCTTGTACTTCGTTAACAGGCGCGCCAGGAGGTTGACGTCCACTTGCGCGTGCGCGGCGGAAGCCGCGAAGATCAAACAAACGAGTCGCGTAATCACTTTGCGTGACGGTAACAGCCCATCGTTTCAGTGCGCTGACGAATGGATTGGGAATTACGTGACACGGTCGATCCTCACCGCCGCTTCGGGATTCATTCGCGACGCGGGCTTTACCCACACGCTAAGTCCGGCGCGCAACTGCACCTTCGGATGCTCGTATTGCTACGTACCCACGATGCGGATTTACGCGGGCTTGCGGCGCGAACATTGGGAACGCTGGGGCCGGTTCACGGAGTTTAAGGAAAACGTCCCGGAGTTACTCGCGCGCGAGTTGCGCCAGGATCAAGCGGTGTACTGCTCGCCGCTGGTCGATCCCTATCAGCCCGAAGAAGAGCGCGAACGGGCGATGCCGGGGATTCTCGAAGCGGTGGCGCGCCGTCCGCCGCGCCAGTTCGTGATCCAGACTCGCGGTCCGCTGATTCTGCGCGATCTCGATGCGCTGCGCGCCATTCCGGGTCTGCGCGTGAGCTTCTCGCTGACCACGAATCGCGAGGACGTGCGACGGATGTTCGAGCCGCGCTGCGCCCCATTCGAGGAACGGCTGCGCGTAATACGAGCGCTACGCGAAGCGGGGATCGACGTTCGGGCGACGCTAGCGCCATTGCTGCCGTGCGATCCCGAAGAGTTCGCCGAAGCGGCGCTCGATTGCTGCGACGGCGATCTGGCGGGCGACCCCCTGCACGTGCGCGCCGTCAAGCCGCGCGGGGCGACGACGCGCGTGGAGGCTTTCCGAATCGTCGAGCGGCGCGGATTCGGCGATTATCTCGATCCCGAGTTTCAAGCGGCGCTGATCGAGCGGATCGACGCTGCGGCGCGCAAACGCGGACGGCGCTTTCTGACGGGACCGCAAGGCTTCGCGCTACTGTCGTCTTGAGATGCTCGAATCGTACTCGCCCATCGACGGCTCGCTCTTGGGAAGCGTCGCCGAAACTTCCGCCGCCGACTACGAGCGCCTGGTCGCGCGGGCGCAAGAGACGTTCGAGCGTTGGCGCGTGGTCCCCGCGCCGCAACGTGGGGCGATCGTGCGCGAGATCGGCGAGGCGCTGCGCGCGTCTAAGGTCGAGCTCGGCGCGCTGGTAACCCGCGAAGTGGGCAAGATCCGGGCGGAAGCCGAGGGCGAAGTGCAAGAGATGATCGACATCGCGGACTTCGCCGTGGGGCTTTCGCGGCAGCTTTACGGGCTCGCCACGCATTCGGAACGCCCCGGCCACCGCATGTACGAGCAGTGGCATCCGTTGGGCGTCGTCGGCGTCGTCACCGCGTTCAATTTTCCGGTGGCGGTATGGGCCTGGAACGCCCTGATCGCGGCCGTTTGCGGCGATTGCGTGGTGTGGAAACCCGCGCCACAAGCCCCGCTGTGCGCGAAGTTCGTCCAGGCGCTGTGCGACCGGGTTCTCGCGCCGCACGGGTTCGAGGGCGTGTTTCAGACCGCGTTCGGCGGCGCGGAACTGGGCGAGCGCATGGCGGCGGACACTCGACTACCGCTGATCAGCGCGACGGGATCGACTCGCATGGGGCGGGCGGTGGCGCAAACGGTGGCGGCGCGCCTGGGACGAACGCTGCTCGAGTTAGGCGGCAACAACGCCACCATCGTCATGCCCGACGCCGATCTCGACTTGGCGCTGCGGGGCGCGGTGTTCGGCGCGGCGGGCACGGCGGGACAGCGCTGCACGACGCTCCGGCGGCTATTCCTGCATCGCTCGATCGCGAGGGAGTTCACGCAGCGGCTGATCGCCGCCTACGTGCAGTTGCGGATCGGCGATTCTCGCATGCCGGATACGCTCGTTGGCCCGCTGATCTCCGCCGAGGCCGTCGAGCGCATGCAACAAGGGCTCGCAACGATCCGCGAACAGGGCGGAGAAATCGTTCACGGCGGCCGCGCGCTCGGCGGATGTTATGTGGAACCTTGCCTGGTACGCGCTCCGGCGACGCTGCCCATCATGCAAGAGGAAATCTTCGCGCCCATCCTGTATCTGATCGAGTTCGATTCGCTCGACGAGGCGATCGCCGCGCAGAACTCCGTACCGCAGGGGCTTTCGTCGGCGATTTTCACTCGCGACCTAATCGCGGCGGAGACGTTTCTGTCGGCGCGCGGGTCCGACTGCGGCATCGCGAACGTCAACATCGGTACCTCGGGCGCGGAAATCGGCGGAGCGTTCGGCGGCGAGAAGGATACGGGCGGCGGGCGCGAGGCGGGGTCCGATTCCTGGAAGGCTTACATGCGGCGTCAGACCGTTACGGTGAACTGGTCCCGCGAACTACCGCTGGCGCAGGGAATTCGATTCGACGTGTGAATTTGGTGACCCGGGCGAGGCTCGAACCCCACCAAACTGCGAAAAACCCAATAAAACAGGCGATCCGAGGACCTAGATAGCCGCACTAAGCGCTAGAGGCGCGGGAGCGGGGACAGCCGGGGTACAAGCTACCAGTCTCTCAATCGCTCTTCCCTACTTCGGCGACGCGTGTTCGTCAAACGCGCGTAGATCAGTGTGTTTTGGATACTGCGGTGACCGAGATGGTCCTGGACGTCCTCGATCGACTCTCCGCGTTCGAGCAAATGCGTCCCGCATGCGTGCTTGAAGGCGTGCATGTGGCACTTGGCTGGATCGATATTCGCCTCGCGACCATAGCGTTTGACGATCACGTCGAGCATCTGCCTGGAGATGCCCTTTCCGCCTCGCCCGGGAAACATCGGCCCTGGGGCTCGACCTCTTTCGCCTAGCCAGGCGCGCAGAGCTTCGGACTCTCGGCGCGCGAGTCGATACTGACCACCATTCGATCCCTTTAGGCGACGCAGGGTGATGCGGTCTGAGCGTTCGTCGTAGTCCGCCACCTGCAGGCGACCAATCTCGCTTGCACGCAGGCCCCGGTGGTAGGCGAGCCGGAACAGAGCGCGATCGCGCACCGACGGGATGACGGAAAAGAAGTTCTCGATCTCGCCTTCGCTAAAGTACGCGGGTTCCTTCCGATGGCGCCGCTCCAAGCTAGGCCACCTTTAGGCAGCCCGGCGAGAACCAGACGCGCTCACGGAATCGATTCGCGCTAATGTGCCCACGATTGGTCGAAAGCCCGCCGCCCGATTTCCAAGGCAAGCATTCCCACGAGTTAGGCATTTCGTGCTCACCCTCGTAGCCGCAGAGCGCGATCCTAAGGCGTTCGTTATCGGCGTGGGCGATCGCCCACTCTCGCACCGAAGCGGACATGCCGCGCCCGCCACGGCCGCCCTCTCCGTACGCCACGGAAACTCCGGCATACGGCGGATCGAGCACAATCGCGGCAATCTTCTTGGCGCGCTCGCGAAGACCAAGTTGGATCGGCGTGAGGACCGCGCTCCAGTCGCCGTTGCAAATACGCACGCGTTCGAGACGCCGGGCGATACGATGCAGCCACGCCTTAGCTTCATCGGCCGTTTTCAGGAGGGCACCGTACGGGCGCATGCTCGGCTTCTGGTTGTATACGCGGTGAAGCCATGCCTCGCCGAACGACTCGCAGACGCCATGCAGCCACCAGCCCGCAAGGCGTGCGTCGCACCAAGTAGGGTCGCCCGCGAGACTCTCTCGGATCGAATCTTTGGATTCTTGGAGTAGCCGATGCCGCGCGTGCATGTCGAGTTGGATGGCTGGCTGGCGGCTGGCGCGTGCCACTTGCGTCGGTCTATGCTTCGCCGCGCGCCAAAAGTTGGTAACTAGGCAGTCTGCGTCGTTAACGGTCTCGATTCCCCTAGGTTCGTCACGGCTGAGGAGCACGGCCAGCGAACCGGCGAATGGCTCTAGGTAGAAATCCGGGTTGCCGAACCGCATCCAGATTTGTGAGGCGATTCGCGACTTTCCCCCGTACCACGGGAACGGGGCTCTTAAACGTTCTTCCACGTAGCGAACGGTACCGTCCGCTACCTAACATTTCTTCGGAAAACGTTTGCTTTACGTCACTTAGAGCGCGGCGGACAAAAGAGAAATCCCAAAGCGGCAAGCTTGTGAACGGACCGCGAAGAAACGTTGCAATTTGTCGATTAGTCATTTTGGTTATTCTGACCAATCGTCGTAGTGATATTGCGAGACTTATTCCCGCATCCCAGCCGACTGGACATTACGGTGCGAGGGTGGCGATTTCGCCGTCGCGATACCGCCCGTCGCAGGTGAGTCGATACCAGTACGGAGTCGACGCGCTGAGACCGCTGATCGTCGCCGAGCCGTCCCTGCCCGCTTGCGTCACCGAAACGCTGGCCGCCAGCGGGCTCTGAAACGATCGATCGTTGTAGGCGGCGACCTGCACCGTACAGGCCGTTGCGCTGTACGACGTGAAGCGCAGAGTGCCTCCGGCTGCCGCAGCCAGCCAAGCCCTTAATCCCATGTCGAGGTAAGGATTCGGGGAGCCGTTTTCGGCGCCCGCGATCGCCCAATCGATCTTGTCGTGATCGGCCCCGGGATCGGCGCCGTCGGACGCCCAGCGCTTGTAGAGAGACGAAGACGCCAGCCGGTAATTTCCGGCGGCGTAGTCCTGGAACCCGGCATCGGCGGTAATCGTAATCCCGGAGACCGTCCCCGTCGACGCACTGGTGAGCCTGATGCAAAGTTGGTTGTCAGTGGCCTCGGTGGCCGTGCCGCTTCCGCACCGCGTCTGCGGCATTGTATAGGTCCCGTTGACATCCGCGGGCGTCGCGCCGCTGATCGTGAATCGGCTCGAACCGACGAGTCCGTGGCCAGCGGGCGAACCGGCGAAATTGATCGTGAGACATCGGTCTCCCGATCCACTCGGGCAACTGGTCAGCGTCGACGACAAAGAGGCGGAGGTCACCGCTCCACGCGTCCCAGAACCCGAGCGCACCCAGGTTGAAGCGATCTCCGCGCAGTTCGTCTTCGTCGCCCCGCTCAATCCGGCGGTCGCTATGCCGACGCCAATCGCGACGTTCCGCCCGATTTTGTAGGGCTGCTGCAGCACCGAAGCCGCGGCGGCGTCGCAAGACGTCGTCGAACTGCCGCTAAAATACGTCGCACTGCCATAGGACCCGTCGTTCAGGTTGTTCATCAGCCTCATCCGGCTATGCCGTCGATCGTTCGCGGAGTACCAGCCGGGGCGCGGCTGCGGATCCAGAAAGAACGCGTTCGTCGCGCGCCAGCTCGTCGAGACGTTTGGCTTGATCGAAGTGTTGTGGTGAAACTCGTAGCCGTCGAACTGCACGAACCCCATGCGGCCGAAGAGCGTATTGCCGTTGGCGCCCGCTCCGTCATTGGTGATGCCGACAGTCGGCGTCGTCTGCGACGTCCCGTTGATCGCTCGCATCGGCAAGTTGAATTGCGACGTCAAAAAGCGATTATTGGCGACGCGAATATTGCGCGGCTGCTGATGACGGAACCCGATGAGCGTCATGTCCTGCCACTTGCAACCCGCCGACGGCCCGAACGTCGTTGAGTCCACGGGAATCGACCAGGTCGAGTTGGAAACCCAAGTCGGCGTCCAGGTGCCGTTCAGCGCCGACCAGGCACCGGTGCATCCCTCGATCGACACCGCGTAGACGTACGAGGAGCCTCCGTCGCTCCCATGTGTGACCACGGCCGGGTTGGCGTTGGTGATTGTCGTCAGCGCGATCCCGTTCGGAATGCCCCCGTTCTGCACTCCCGCGGTCACGTGCCGACAATCGTTGTCCTCGAAGACCACCTCGCGGAGCGAGCCCCAGTATCGATTCTGGAAGTTGGTCCAATTGGTGAGGACGCAGGCGCCGATCTGTGCCTGGATCGTCGGCCAGATCCCGTTCTCCAGCACGTTGCCGCGCGCTACCGAATTGACGACGTTCTTCACCTCCCAGAGGTTCTTCATCCACCACTGGAACTGTCCGTTGGCCGCGGCGATGGCACGGTCCGATCCCACCGAAATCCAGTTGCCGGACTGACACTCCCAGTAAGTAGACGCCGTCGTATTCACCCAGAACGCGCCGCTAAGGCAGACGGCGTTCGAAGCGACGTTAGAAACGACGGCCCATTGGTTGGAGTACACGTTGAACTCGGACGTGTTCGAGTTCCAGAAAGTGAGCCCGCCGGAAGAAGACCCGGGCAGCGTGGTTCCGATCGGATCGTGCGGCGCGAGGATTCGCTGATAGCGAGGATTCTTGCGAAAGTGATTGCCTAACCAATGCCAGCCGTGCGGCACGTGACCGGCGATCAGCGTACCCGCGCCGCCGACGAGCGAACTGATCGCACCGTCTCCCACGTAGTTATTCCTGAACGAATAGATCGACCCCTGCTGGGCAAAGACTACGCTCGACTCTTGGTCCGTGCGCTGCGCCCGCTCGAAATAGTTATCCTCGGCCACAAATCCCTCGACGCCCAGTTGGAGTATCCCTAGCGGTCCGTTGTCGTCAAGTAGCCCATGAATATAAGAACGATACAGCCGGAAACGCTTGGGCGTTCGATCGTGGCTCGTGTTATTGCACTCGCTCTCGAACGCGCCCAGGCCGCCGATGTGCATCAGCCGCGACGCGAAGTTCTGACCCGTACCCGCGAGCGTGATCTCGAACCCGTCGATCGTCACGTCGTGCGGCGGCGCGCAGGAGGCCGTCTGCGACGTTCGCACCGGCGGGACGTTCAGCGTCGACGAGGTCGTCAGTTTCGGCATGTTCACCGCGTCCGCCGGAGCGACGCGAAAACCTCGCGCGGGCAGGGCACGAAAGTTCGCCGAACGCAGATAGATCGACCGCGAAGTATTGGCGCGGATCAGCAGCACCTCGCCCGAACTCGTATATGTCGCGACCGCGACATCGATCAGGTAGTCGTCTCCGGACGCGCCCGCCGCGGCGGTGTCGTAGGCCGCTTGAATCGTGGTGTGCGTACACCCCGAGGGACACACCGTCAGATGCACGTGCGCGGCATATAGCGACGACAAGAACAGCAGCACCACCGTGCGCATTAATTCACCCCCGTCATTCGACCCGACACCTCGACCTCAAGCAGAAGCGCGGTGGCCGACAACGTATCGCTGGTTGCGACTCGCTGAATTTGCAACCACAGGATGTCTCCCGCGTCGCATCCCGTCGTCGTCACGGAGCCAGAGATCGTATAGAAACGCCAAGATGTGCTGGCGGCCAAGCCCGTCGTCGTAAACGTGTTCGCCGCGTTAAACGTCGGGCCGGTGCCCGTGAGCGAAACGGTATCCGAAGGTCCGATGCAAGACGTGGCGACGGTCCAGGCGATCGTCTGCCCGGCGCTCGCCCCGGTACCGGGCGCATACCACAGCCGCACGTTGAGGCCGCCGGTAATGTCCAGACTGGCCGGGAGGCGCGCCATCATCACGTTCGCTGTCGTCGTCGCCGACGTCGGGAAGGTGCCCGCCACTAAAGCCCAGGGCGCAGTGCCGCCGCCCTCCGTCACGCCCATCCCGTTCGTTGTTGGAGCGAACACACCGGGACCCCATAGGCCCGTGCCTGAGGACGATCGCGCGGCCATGGGAACGCTCCTCGACCACGGCACGAAGCCGGTGGTGATCCTTGACCACGTGTTGGTTGCCGTGCAGATCTGCCCGGCCGTCGCCGTCGAATTGTGCCCGAGCATGCCAACGCTGCACGTTGCGGGGTTGCTAGCGAACGTAGGCAGCCGCACCGATTGCGCGAGCGCAAAGTCTAAAGAACCCGTGAACGTGTTGGTCCCACCAAGCGTCGGGATCTGCGCCGGATCGATCAGCACCGTCGCCACGCCTGCCACCTGTTGCACCAAGATGCCGGACCCGGCCAGCAGAGCGACGGTGCTCAACGTCGACAAATCGCTCCGCGTGACTACCGGAACGCCCGCCGTGAGCGTGATAAACGCCAGCGGAATCGAGTTCTCCGGGTACCCCGGCGTGCCCGTGCCCAGCGGCGCGAACGATCCGGTGACCGTAGGCGGAGTCGTCACCAGATCGCTGTCGTAGTGACAGATCAGATTCCCCGCGTAGTTCACGTACACATAGACCTCGCCGTTGCCCATGCTGAACGTGCAGGTGCCGTTTGCGATCGCGTACGTCGTATTGCCGTAGCGCACGGCCGTGGCGGCGAAAGCCACGGTGTTGTTTTCCGCCGTGATCGTGCTGGCCCCGCCAAGTCCCGCCGTGAGTTCGCTCCACAAGCCGTTGACGCAGCGATAGAGCGCTCCGTTGGTTGTGAGTTCACGCCAGCCCTCCGAGGCGAAGCAAGCGCCGCTGGGTGCGGAACTCACCTGCCGGAACGGCCGCGTCGCTTCCGCCCGCGAGTAATCTACCGTTTGCGCGCTCGCCGCCGCGAAAAAAAGAAACAGAACGATCTTCATTTGCTTAACGCCTCCGACACCTTGATCAGCCAGCGGTCGTGCAACCGCAGTTCGCTGGACTCGATGACCTTCTGCAGCCACTTCGCTTCGCCGGATTCGAGCGTGACCTCTTTCTCTACTTCGCCTTTCCACTCGTATCTGGGGCGGCCGCGGCCGTCGTCCACCAGGCGGATTCCGATCTCCGCCGTTTCGGCCTCGTCGAAGCGAACCGCATCGTAGATACGCAGTAACGCGCTCAGCGCTTCGAGTCCGCGACTGGGCGTGACTTCCAGCAGCTCGCACAGGCGCAGCCTCTGCGCCACCGTCAAATTGAGTTTGGTCATGAAAATTAGTGGTAGAGCGCGACGTGAGCCGCGATCGCGTCGGCGACGATGGTGTCCAGATCCACGCTGCCCTGCCGTAGTTTGGCGGCCTGAACGATCGACACGCCACCGCTACGAAAAACGATGGCTTCGTAGCTGGACACGTCCCAAAGGCTGAATGCGCCGCCGCCGATGCCTTCGGCTTGCGTGGCGACGCCGGCGCCCCGAAACGACCCGCCGATGTAACCCGTGACAAAATTCGCTTGCCCGGCCCCGCTCACGTTGCCCGAGCCATCCGCCTGAAACTGACCTCCATTAATTTGAAGGCCGATCGCCGATCCGGACGCCCCACTCTGAATCGCTCCAGTCGCGAAGATCGCTCCCCCGACGTGCAGCCTGTGAGCCGGATTAGCCTCGTTGATGCCGAGATTTCCGGCTTTGTAGACGAAGTTCGACGACGATCCCAGCCCGTTGACGCCGGTGAAGTAGGCGATGCGATCCGCCGCCGCGCCGGCGGAAAGCATCGCGAACATACGATAGGCGCCGCCATTCTCGCTTAGCTTTAGAAGCTGGTCGCTCGAATCGAAGTACTCGCGCGCCTGTCCGGAGTTGGACAGCCCCGCCGCCGCCGCGCTCGCGCCCCCGAAATTCGAGCTCAGCGTGCAGACGAAAAACTTGCAGGTCGCGCCGCCGTTGGGTAAATTCAGCGAGTCGAGATTACTTGCGGTGCACAGAAAGCCGCCGCCGCTATCCACCCATCCGTTTTGAATTTTTAGTCCCCAGGTCCCGGGTCTGCCCCAGACATCGACCTGCTGATAGTTATCCGCGTTCGTCGAAAAAATGCGAAGGACATCGGCATACAAATCGATGCGCGCCTCCGGCCAGGTCGGTCCGGCCGACTCAAAGGCCAATTCGCCGCCGTCGAAAATGTTGTTTTGCTTAGGCAGAACAAACGGAGACTCGATCACCGAGCCGCCGAAGGGCTTCCAGATTCGCGCGCCGGAACTGACGTCCTCCGAGTACTCCGCCTTGCCGGCTGCCGTTCTACGAAACAAAAGGTGAGTTCCGTCGAAGCTATTTGCCGCCGGATCGAGATCCGCCTGTGTCTTCAGCACCAGCAGCGCTGTCACCGCACCTGCGAAGCTCTTCGTGTTCGCCGCTTTGGCGAATTCGCCTAGATTGCCGCCGCTGCATTGGTTGTCGAACACTTGCGACTGGCAGGTTCCGTCGAGCGTCCCGCTCTCGACGATGCAATAGCGCCCCGGGTCGGCGAAGAGAATCGTGTTCCCGTGTATCTTGACCCCGCGCGCTTTGTTTTGATCGCTCCATATCTGGATCGGAGCTTCCGTCGCCGTCGCGGGATGATCGACTACGTTTCCTTCGCAGTTCACGTTCACCGGATTGTTTAGCCGGATCCCCGCCTGCGCGCAGTGGCTGATGGTGTTGTTGGCGATCGTGATCTCTTCTCCGCCGCCGTTGTTCTGTGTGTTGCCTAGGTTGATGCCGACGATGATGTTCGACTCGGGTGAACCCTCGATGGTTCCCTCGTGGATGTTGCCGGCGATGGTGCTTTCGCGTAAACCGTCGGCGTCTATGAAGCCGCCGTTAATGGACCGAAAGTTGTTACCAACGTATCGGCAGTTGCGCGCGTAGCCGCTGGTGTCGAGCGCAACTGCATATTTCGCAAGCAAAGCTTGCGGGTCCGGAGTGTCGGTATCCGTCCGCGTGATGTAACCGATCCGCAAAAAAGAGCAGCCTGTCACGGATCCACGATCTACGTTGCCCATGAGCACGCCGTCTAAACCGATATCCTCGAAATCGCAGTCGGTAATATGGATGTCCTGGTGATGAGAGTCGAACCCGTAGGAGTGTCCCCAAATCTGATTGCCAGTGGCGCGGCGGAATTTCGAGTTTTTGATTCTTAAATTCTTGACGACGCCGAGTTTCCCTTCAGAACTCAAACAGTGCCCGCGATACAGGATTCCGCTAGTCCAAGAACCATAGTTCAGATCGGCGTCCAATCCAAACAAATGTGGCCGATTTTGCTCGCACACTATCCGGTCGAACAAGACGCCGTCGATATCGCCGTCTTCCGCGTCCACCAGCGCGGCGTATCCACCCGTGTGGTGGATTGTCACTTCGCAAATCTGAATCTCTTTGTTGCCCGCGTGCAGCCAGAGCGAGCTATTGGTCGTGAGTATAGGCAGATACGGATCGTTGTCGAAATCTCCGCCCGCCCCTTCCATTCCGTAGCGTAGGCCTACCGGACTCGTCACCCCGCCGTCGATGTGCATCGAGCAAAGGCTGCACTTCTGCGACTTGATGTCGAACAGGCCTTTGCCCGTCGTCATCGTCGCCGCGCGCTCGATCTTCGTTCCGTCGCCCTCGCCTCGAAAATGGACGTTACGCCAGCTTGCCGCGAACTCGATCGGCTTCTTCACCTTGTACGCGTCTGGCCGCCCGTTGATCTGGATCTCTTTGCCGCCGCGCAGGTGGGCCTCGGCCCCGGCCCGCATGAACGCGTCGCTCCAGTCGTCCGGATCGTCGGTAGAGGGAAAGAAAAAGTCGTCCAAGTTCAGGCGATCGCCCAGAATCACGTTGAGCGATCGCCGCCGGACGTTATACTCGGCGCTCATAGATCCTCATAGCTCTTCACCACCTGTACGTCCACGCTCCCGGCAGTCCCGACGCCCGCCGCCCCGCCGCCGCCGCTCCCCAGCGACTTGAAGAAGCCCACCGCGTCCTCGGTGATCGGACCCTTGATCGCCGTCACCACCGCGCGCAATTCGTCGCGCCCGCGAATATCCTGCCAGCGCAAGCTGCGGATCAGGTACTCGCCGTCCGCCGCGTACCCGGAACGCTCGATCGTCAGCACCTGCCCCACGTCCAGCGCGCTCACGTCGTCCTGGATCGCGTCGTCGGTCTCGAAACTCGCCTCGAAACTGATCTCCGCCCGCACCGCGACGAGCTGATCGGCGAGTTGCTGCCCCTGCGTTCGCGTCAGCGGGTCGTTCGCTTCCACCATCTCCTCGTAGCGCCCGCTTCCGCCCTCGACGGCCGCCCGCGCCGCGATCGATCCCGCGTCCTCCGCCTCGACATAGGTCTCCGAAATGCCGACGTAGATCACCGTCAGCTCGTCCGCGGCGGTTAACGCCGTCCCCGCGTCGTCCTGCCGAATGTCGCGGCTACCGGAGTTCCAGTACCAGTCCTTGCCGGTATCGACCTCGCCGATGCCCACCGTCTGCGGGACTGCGTTGACTAGCACCGTCGGGACCGAGTGCAACGGGTACGTCACCGAGAAGCTCTTACGGCTGCCGTCCGTCGGCTGATCGGGGTCAGGATCGGGCACGCCGCCGAACCGGCCGGTCGAGACGAAGCTCTCCGAGCGCTCGTCGAGAATGTAGTTCCCTAGGTGCACCACGATGCGATTCGCGAGCTTCTCGCGAGTCGGCGTAATTCGGAGTTGCCGCACGTTGTTCGTGTCCGGCGCGCTGGTCACCTCGAACGGAGCGGGATAAGTCGAGGCGGCGAAAAACCGCAACGCCTTCGCGGCGGTGATCGTGAACTCGTAGCCGGAGACCTCCACCAGTCGCGCGATCGCCTCGCTCACCGTCGCGTAGCTCACCTCGAACTTCTCGATCGTCGGCCCGTTCTGCACGCCCGCGCCGACGGTGAATCCCTCGCCCGTCAGGTAGTCCGCCGCCAGGTCCCGGACGATGTCGCCGGCCAGAGCGTTCGTCCAGGTGCGCGATCCGGTCAAGCGCTTGTCGAGCACCTGGTGCCAGTCCGTACAGGTGTAGCGGAACTCCAGCACGAAGTCGCCCGCGATCGTCTGCCGCGTCACGGAATCCACGCGGCCGCCGAACAGCAAGGTGCCGTCTTTCTCGACTTCGACTTCGTCGCCGACGACGGGCGGAACGCTCCCGTCCTGCGGCCGCCGGATCGAGAATTCGCATGTCGCGCGTCCGCGCAGTTCGCGGCCGACGTTGAGCGAACCCGCGAGGACGCTCGCCGCCGCTCCGGCGATCGAAACTTGGACTCGCGCCATTTTTTTGTTCTATACTCTTGACACGTACTGCGCTTTTAGCGTATAGTTAGCTCATGGACGCGCCGCTGGTTTCCGTCATTGAAACGCCGATGTACCTTCGCGACGCCGGAAAACTGATGACGCAAAACGAGCGGGACGAATTGGCGTTTTACCTCGCCTGCTCCCCAGAAGCGGGCGACGTGATCCCGGAAACCGGCGGCGTCCGGAAGGTGCGATGGGGTGTGAAAGGCAAGGGGAAGCGCGGCGGGGCGCGCGTTGTGTATTACTTTCACGACCTGCTCAATCCTCTAGTGCTGTTGGCGGCGTACGCGAAAAACGAAAAGAGCGATCTGACTCCGGCGGAGAAAAAGGAAATGAGACAAGCCGCCGAGACCATCAAGAAAAGCTACAGGAGATCCCAATGAAAAAGAAGAAGTCCAAGATTCTGATCGGCGCGCAGCAGGCCGTAGAGTTTCTGCAGGGCAAAGACAACGGCAGTCGCGTGGTGACGTTTCGTGTCGAGGGCGGTACCGTCCGCGAGATTCGGCGCTCTTTGCGCCTCTCCCAAACTCAGTTCGCCGCGCAGTTCGGGTTTTCCCCGTCCACCGTCCGCAACTGGGAGCAGGGGCGCACGGCGCCGGATACCCCCGCCCGCATCCTGCTGGCCGTAATTCAACGGGACCCGGACGTTGCCCGTGCCGCGGCGGAGGACGTGCGCCGATGACCGCCCTAGCGTTCCTGCTGCTCGCCGCCGATAACCAGCTCTATTCCGTCCCCTGCGCCGAAGTCTGGCGCGCCGCCGCCCCCGCCTGGTCGAGTCTCGGTCTCCGCGCCGTCTCCCTCGACCGGCCCGGCGGCACGGCAATCCTCGCCGCTCGTCTCACCGGCGACGACGCCACCCGCCGCACCAAGGAATGGACGCGCCAGCGTCAGGCTTACTACGAGCGCCTGGTCGTGGACGTCACGCTCACCTTCGAGCCCAAGCGCATCGCCGAAATCGACTCCTGCGAACTGCGCGTCGACCCGCTGTTCAACGTCACATGGAACGGCCACTCCATGGAAGTTCCCGGCTCGAAGCGGCTCGAGGCAACGCTCATCGCCGAAATCACGCGCCGCGCTTCGCAGCCTCGTTAGCCAGCAGCTCGCGGACGCCGTCCCGGATTTCGATCAGCAGCTCCCGGTCTACCCCCGGCTCGTCGTCGAACCGCACCACCATCGGCTCTCCGCCCCGGTCTTTGTTCTCGACGATCTTCTCGTTCTTTTGCAGCTCGCGAATCGGAAACGGACGCTTGTGCCAGTAGCTCAAAGTCTCTTCCGTGACCACCATGTTCCGCTGACCTCCCGAGACCAACGGAAACTCGAACGCCCGCTTCCCTACCCGGAACGGTTCGAGTTTCGCGATTTCGCCCCGCCACGTCTGGTAGTCCGTGCCGTTGAACACCACCCCGTCCAACGCCAGTTCGTGCCATTCCACCTTCACTTGCATCGCTACACTCCTCTCGCTTTCAGCCGCTTCGCGATCTCGTCCACCAGCTCGTCGAGATCCCGGAACCCGATAAAGTTTCCCGTCACGTTCACCGTCGCCGCGCCGCCGCCGGAGACCCGCAACGCGGTGTCCGCATAGTTGTACACGCCCAGGCCGTTCTGGATAATCTGCGCCAGCCTGTCGTGAGAGAACTTCATCCAGGGCCAGAACTCGTTCGCCTTGTTCAACGTGTGCAGCAGGTGGATCGACGCGGCCGCGGTGTTGCGCTCCACCTGGTTCATGGTGCCCTCGAGCCGCGCGTTCTGAAGCAGCCCGATGACGCCCGTCACCGCGCTCACCGCCGCGCCCACGGCCCCCACTACGCCGGTGATGCCCGACGCGACTCCCGCGATACTCCCCGCCGCGCCGCCCGCCGCCGAGACCGCGCCCCCCGCCGCCGAGCCAGCCGATGAAGTCGCGCTCCCGAACACTTTGCCGAGCGCGGATCCCAGCCCCGGCAGATGATCGACGGCCAACTGGATCACCTTCTTCGCGATGCTCTCCAGCAGCTCGCCCAGCTTCGACATCGCGGCCTGCAACGGAGCGTTGATCAACGCCTTCCCCAGGTTCTCGCCGAGTTGAATCACGACGTCCTTAAACTTGCCACCCTTCAGTACCAGGTCCGCCAGCGCTGAGCCGCCCGTCTTCCACGCCGCGCGCCACTCTTCTTTCATCTGGCGCAGCGTCTCGTTTATGCCCCCGAGCTTCGGTTTCACCCCGTCGAGGATCTTCTCGATGCGCTTCGTGTTCGCCGCCCCGCCCAGCGGATCGCCCACGCCCCGGTCGAAGATCATCGGATCGCGCGTCCCGATCTCGGGCAGCGTCTGCGCGAGGACCTCCGGTGGAACGGGCGCAGTCGCCACAGACTTCCAGTCGATCCCGGCCAACTCCCGCGACGCCCGATACAGCCGCTCCACCGCGTCCGCATGACGCTGGACTTCCTCGCGGTGCTCCTTGTGATCCGTCTTCGCTTTCTTCAGTTGATCGCCCAGAATCTTTAGCGGCGGTGGCAGCTTGGTAGCCTTCTTCGCTAACCGCGCCATCTCTTCACCCAGCAGCCGAGCGTTCTCCGCGCCGGGCTGGATGCTGGTGATCAGCCCGCGTATCTCTTTGTTGACCCCCGCGAGAGAGTTCGCATCGTCGCGTTGCCACGGTTTCTTTAGGTCGTTTTCAAACAGCTTCCACGCGCCATAAAGACCTCCCAGCGCGAGCCCGATTGCCCCGAGTTTCGAAAGGATGCCCGCAAGCGCACCGCCGTTCAGCGAGGCGGTGAAAGCCGTCACGGCAACGGAGGCTGTCGTCGCGGCCCCGGCGATCGCTCGAAACGCAAGTGCCAGATTCCCGCCCACGTAAATCGCCGGACCTGCGGCTGCGGTCAGGCCAACCAGCGCGATGGCGACCGCCTGTACTGGCACCGGCAACTCTCGGAAGATGCCGATCAGTTCCACCGTCGCGTTGGCGCCTGTCTCCAGAGCGCCAACCGCCGCGATGACGTACGGCTGCAGGACCTTCCCCAGTGCGATTCCCGCCGTCTCCACGCTCCCCCGGAACTTCTCCATGGCGCCCTTGATGCCGGAGTTCATCGTTTCCGCCATCTTCTTCGCCGCGCCGTCGGATTGCTCGAGGTCATTGGTCAGCGTCCTCAGCGCCGGAGCGCCCGCGTTCACCAGCGCCTGAATCCCCGAAGCGGATTCGCGGCCGAAGATTCGAAAGATCTCCGGAGCGCCTGCGGCCTTCGCCTTCAGTTGTTCGATGATCTGCGCGAAGGGCAGCAACTTCCCGCCCGCGTCCGTCGTGACGATACCCAAGCGGTCCAACGTCTCCTGCACTTCGTTCGAAGGCGCCAGCAGACTCGCCAACGCGCCTCGCAGAGACGTGCCCGCCTGCTCCCCCTTCACGCCCGCGTTCGACATGATCGTCACTGCCGCGGCCGCTTCCTCGAACGACACTCCCGCCGCCGAAGCCACCGGCGCGATGTACTTCATCGACAGCCCGAAATCCTGTACGTTCAGCGATCCGCTCGCCGCCGCCTTCGCGACGACGTCGGCGACGTGGCCCACCCGCTTGGCCGGAATCTGAAATCCGTTCATCGCGTTCGAAGCGATCTCGGACGCGGATGCCACCGACAACTGTCCCGCCGCCGCGAGCGAGAGAACCCCCGGCATAGCCGCCGTGATCTGACTCGCGTTGAATCCGCTCGCCGCCAGTTCGCCCATCCCCTCAGCGGCCTCCCTTGCGGAGAACTTCGTCTCTTTCCCGAGTTGCATCGCTAGCGCATCGAGGTCCCGCAAGTTCTGGCCGGTGATGTCGCCCACCGCCGACACCTTGTTCATCGCGCTCTCGAAGTCGCTCGCCGCGCTCACCGCCGCTGTCGCGAGCCCCACGACGGGCAGCGTGATGGCCGCCGATAGCCCCGCTCCGATCGACGTCATTCGGCCCCCGAAACGCGCGAAGCCTTCGGTCGAACTATTGAGCTTCTTGTCCGCCGCCAGCAGCTCGTAGTTGACCTTCCGCATCTCCTCGGAGAACCCGCTCGCGTCTCCGAGGATGCGGACCATCAGGTCGCTAATCTTCGACATGCTCGCCCCGTGGCACTACCTTCGCCCCCGCCGCGACGAACGCCGCGATCAACTCCTGTCCCGTCCGTCGCCTTGGCCGTCCCATCCGCGACGGCATGAACTCTTCGATCCGCAAGCGCTCCTTGCTGTTCGCCTGCGCGAACACATAGGGCGCTAGAGCGTGACGGAACTCCTGCCGCTCCTCGCGCCGCTCCCACGCGGCGAGGAACCCGCTGAACTGGCGCGGCGTCATAGCCCAGAACTCTTCGAGTGTCAGACCGAGATCGGCTCGCGCGAATCCGGCGAGTTCGCACCACCACTCGTCTCGCTCTGCGTCTCGTTCGCCAGGCTCTGCGCCGCTTCCGCGATCTTCTTCGCCCGGCCTTCGAGGAAAGGGCGCAAGTAGCCCTCCACCGCTGCCGCGATGCGTTCGTCGACGTAGTCCGCGTTCTCGAAAGTCACCCAATCCCGCGCCTGGTCGAGGGTCAACTCCGGCTTCTCGTGCAGCAGGCCCGCCAGCAACAGCACCCCCGCCTGATGTCCGCCCTGATTCGAGAACCAGAAACGGTTCGAGCCGGGGCCCAACAAACTCACGAAGACGCCCGCCTCGTTCATGCGTTGTTCGGCGGCCGCCAAATCGCGGTGGCGGAGGCGCAGCCGAAGCCGCTCCCCCGCCAATTCGATACCGATTTTGGGTTCGATCGCTTCCACTACGGCGTCACCGTCCAGTTACCGGTGCAGCGCAACGTCACTTGCGCCATACCGGCCGAGCCCTTCTGATGACTGAACCGGAAGCTCTTCACGTAGGCGTTGCCCGCGATCTCGGCCGCGCCAGCGTCCGGAAGCACGATCTTCCAGGCCGCCGCCGTGTTGCCCGCCGTGTCGTAGTTCGCTTTGATCGCGGTATGCACCGCGTTCGCGGGGTCATAGAATAGGCCGAAGCTGATTTCGCCCTCGTCGCGGAGGCCGCTGAGGAACTGCTTCACCGTGTCCGAGATCGCCGTGATCTCGATTTCTTCTTTGTCGCCGCCGGGACCGTCCAGTCCCTCGACGCCGGGCACCGTCGTAAACACGCTCGAAATCGAAAGCTGCAGAAGCGTCCCCTGCGTTGCGTATGCCGCCATAACCTCTCCGTTCGCGCCTTCTCAGGCGGTGTGCTGATACCGGAACTGAAAACGCAGGATCACCGCGTAGAAGCCCAGCAAGTTATCGTCGTCGTCCACCGCGTCTTCGAGTTCCGAACTCGTTAACCGGACGCTCCCCGATCCGATCGGACCGCGCAAGTAGTTCAGGCTCGCCACCGTCGCGTCGGCGATCTGGTGCGCGCGATCGTAAGTCTCCGAGATCGAGATCAACTCCCAGCCGTCCGAGAACATGACGAGGCCTCCGCTCAACTGGGCGAACTCCGGCCTTCGGGCGGTGAGCCGGTAGATCAGCGTGTCCGGAATCGAGTCCGTCTCGTTCAGCGGCGGAGCGCTCACCGGGTACATGCGATCCCCGATCAGCGCCACGACGCCGGCGTCCGCCTGAACGTGCGCGTAAAGCTCCGCTTGAAATGTCGCCATCAATAGCCCCGCGAAGCGATCCGTTGCATGATGCGGTCGAACTTGTCGCGAGCCGACGTCAACGCCGCCCCGCTCGCGGACTCCACCCCGGGCTTGAAGTAGGGGCGCGGCGCGACGTCGGCGACTTTCTGCGCGTAGACCCAGCGTCCTCGGCGGCTAGGGAACTTCATGTACTTCGAATTCTTCGCGCGGCGGTCTCGGGTGCCGAATTCGACGAAGTGCCCGTGCGGCGCCGTCGGTCCGTACTTCGCGCTGTAGTTCACCTTCACCCAGGAGTAAACGTGTTTTCCCCGCTTCGAAACGCCCGCATAGGAGATCACGGCGTCTCGCAGCCGCCCGCGCTCCCACGTGGAGGAGCCCATCCCGTACTTCTGCCCCTCGCGCTGATGATTTCGACCTTCGAAACGGATGCGGCTGTAGTTGACATGCTTCCCTCGCGGCGTGCGCCGGCGCACGGAGTCACGCACCCGAAGTCCGGCGGTGCGCATCACCGCCGCGCCGTCGGGGCCGGTGACGGCGGTCACCATATCCTTCAGCTTCTGTTGCAGTTCGCCGTCGCCCAGTAGGCTGACGATCGTCGTCGTCCGGGTTTTCACGACGCCTCTCCGGCCCGCGCCGCGCACGCCAGCAGGACTTCGCCGTAGCAGTTAGCCGCCGGGCGGCCGTCCTCGGTCTCCACCCCGACTACGTCGAAGACCCGCTCGCCGTGCACCACTCGCATGAGTGCCGTCGCCGCCAGCGGCCCGCGCACCGCGAACGCCTGGGTGACCTCCGCCATCGTGCGCCACGCCCGCTCGAACTCGCGGCTGCCTTTGGGGATCGCCCGGGCCCACCGGCTGGCGAAGGTGGTCCAGTTGTCCACCCGCGCGCCCGACGCGCTCCGCTGCGCGACGTTCTGCTCGATCCGGATTCGCTCGTGATATGCGCCCGCGTCTTCCATGTCTTTGTCCTTCTTCCGGCAGTCCGGGCCGCAGTAGCGTTCGCCGCCGCGAGACTCGAAATACGTCTCGCAATACCGGCAGAAACGCGCCTTCATCGGCCGAACTCGAACAGACGGTAGGGCGCGATCAGGCGGTCGTAGCCCATCGCCAGCGGCTTGCTCTCCACCGCCGCCGTGTTGCCCATCGTTACTGCGCCTCGCAAACGGTAGAACTGCTCCACGCGCAGCAGCAGCGCGGCGATCAAGTCTTTCGGAACGCTCGCCGCCGCGCTCCATCCCGCCACGAAGCGGATGGTAACGGCCAGCCCGGCGTCCAACTCCTCCGTCGGCCACTCGTAGCCGCCGCGCAGCTCGATGAATCCCGGCTCCGCCGCGGTCTCGATCGCCACCCGAGCGAGGTCGAACGTTTCCGATCCGCCGTCCCAGATTCGATACGTCGCCGACGTTACACTTTGCAGCGGCGCCCGAGGCAGATCGATTCGGTCCTTGCACGGAAATCCATCGAGGCTGAAATCGTATGTCTGCGTCAGTAGTGCTCGCCCGGTATCCGTTTCGAGCGCTTGCCGCGCCCTTTGCACGATCGCCGCGATCTCCGCGTCCTGCTCGCTCGCGTCGACGCGTAGATGCGTCTTCGCCTCTGCGAGAGACACGGGTTCGCTCGCCGGTGCCGTGACCAGCCTTAGAGCCGTTCGCATGAGTAGATAAAGTGCCGGGACGAGGCAGGAGGAGGACCTCGCCCCGGCGGAAGGGCGGCTACCCGATTAGGTCGCCGCCGTCGCGGCCACCACGCCCGTCGGCGGCTGATGCGCCGCTCGGCCGAGGATGGCCATCACGCTGACGGGCGCGGCCGTAATGCCGCCCGTGCCCGTCGTAAAGTCGAGCGCCACGCGCAGGTAGCGCTTGTTGCCCTTGTAGCCGACCCGGTAGATCGTCGAATCCTCCGCGTCCGCGTTCAGCGTGCCGAACAGGCCCGCCGTCGCCGCGCTCGACAGCACCGCGCTCGTCTGCGGATGCGTCGTGTCCCGGATCATGTCCTTGACGGCCACGCGCGTGAAGCTCGCGGCCGCGGTCGAATCGCTCTCTTCCAAAAACAACTCCAGCGTGGAGTCCGAATCGAGCCCGGTGAAGTTGCCGCAACTCACCAGGATCAGCGTCTCCTCCGCCCCGCGTCGCTCGGCCAGGCCGGTGTTCGTATCCGTGTTGTTGATCGCCTGGTTGATCAACATTGGAACCAGTTGCGTTTCGTGGAACATTACGCGCTCTCCTTCAGCCTGCGAATCGCTTCGGGCATCACGATCTGGCCGCCGACGCGCTTGCGGAAAAAGAAACGAACGTTGTTGTTTTTCGCCTGCGTGAGATCGTCTCGGGTCATGGTCATTCCCACGCGGTCAACGATCCGGTAGCCCCGCCGGAAATCGCCGACGACGACGCTGATATTGCCCGCGGTGCCAGTGTCCGCGAGTTCGGGCGCCACGAAGTACGGTCGGTCCAGGATGGTACCCGGGATACCCGTCACGATCGAGTTGCCCGAGTTACGCGGACCGGCCGGAGCCCAGATGTACTCGTTGTTCGCCTTCAGTTTTCTAATTTTCCGGAGGGTCGTTCGATTGAACAAAAAAATCGCGTTGTTCAGATACGCGCCTTTTAGTCCGTAGAGTAGATCGATCAAGTCGTCCGCGTCGAAATCCCCGTTGGTGCCGCTGTTGACGTCGATCCCCGAAGGGTCGTTCACTACGCCTAGCGGTCGCAAAACGCCGTTTCCCGTGAGAAAGCCTTGCGACTCCGCCACCGCAAACTGCTCGGCGGCCTCCATCAGGATCTCGTTTTGCATGTCGAACGCAGAGTCCTCGAGCATATCGTTGGAGATATCGATCATCGCCGACATTCTCTTGGTCGATACCTCTTCTATGCCATAGCGGAGGCCGTCCGTCTCGTTACGCTCCTCCGTCTCTCCCACCCACTGCGCCGCGAACTGGCCGGTTCGCTTGGGCAGCGCGATCGCCGTTCCATCGATCCTCATGACCCGCGCGAAAGTGCGGAACGGGCACAATTCCGTCTCGGACTTTAGGATTTCTTCTGAGATGTCGGAGGGCACCAGAAAGCCGCCCTTCGTGTCTTCCGACACCTCGAGGCCGCGCTGCTGCCCGGTACACACGAAGCGCGAAAACGCGGCAAGGCTTTCGGCTTCGCCACCACCCGGAATTGGCGGTGCGCCGGTCATGCGCTCTTGGCGTTTCTGGTGATTCTCAAGCCGGTCGATCCTCGCCTCCAGCTTGTCTGCGTCCGCCGCCATGCGGTCGAACTTCTCTTGATCCTCCGCCGTAAGGTCTCGTTTCTCCGCCTGCGCGGAGTCGAGCAGAGCCTTCATCTGGTCGCCCAGATTCGCCCAGTCCTGGCGGAGATGAATTATGTTTTCCATTCTTCCTCTCGCTATTTCTTGCCGCTTCGCAGCCGGCTGTTGATCCACCGCAAACGCGCGGCGTTCCGCGCGCCGAAGTTAACTTCCGGGTTAACTTCCACCACCTCGACCGTCGTGGCTTCCGCGCCGCCGCGAATGCCCGCCCCCGCGTCCGCCGGCACCGACACCAACGAAATCTCCGTCGGTTCCCAGTCCACATGCCGACGAACGGTCATGCCGTCGCGGAAGCTTCGCTCGCTCTTGTGAACCAGGTAGCCAACGCTCACCGAGCGCAGAATTCCGTCCCGCACGTCGCGCCAGATGGGCTCGACCTCCGCGCGCTCGCTGAAGCGCACCGTCGCCCAGGCGTTCCCCCCGTCGAGCCAGGCTTTTTCGGTCACACCCAACACGCCGCGTAGGCTCCAAGACCCGTGACTGTCGAGCAGATTCGCCCCGCCGTTCAGCCGTTCCATGCGCACGTTGCTCGCGGCCATGGCCAGCTCCTCGATGTACGGCACGCCCTCCCACGTCCAGCGCTGCACCGGCGCACCCGTCGAAAACAACACCGTCACCGAACGTTTCGCGTCGTCGATCGTCGACGGCTGCACCACCGCCTTGCGGTCTTGCAGCCCGAGCTTGAAATCGCTCATTTCGTTTCCTCGCGCTCCGTTCCCACGGGCGTCATATTCAGCGGCGTCAAATACTCGTCCCCGCCGTCCACCGGGTTCATGTTCTCCGCCCGCCGGATGTCGTTCGCCGACATCCATCCCCATTGCCGCGCCTTCGCGAAGTACTCGCCGCGCGACTTCGAGTCCGTCCGCATCAACGCGTTCAGAAGAAACTCGAACTCGATCGATTGCTGCTCGCGGTCACTGAGCAGCGAGTTCGTGAGTTCCTGTTCCCAATTGGCGAGTTCGGGGCCCAACCCGTCCTGCAGCCACTCGATCCCCTGATGCTCGATGTTGTTGTTCGTTGCGCGCGTCAAGTCGCCGATCTTGTGCGGGGGCACGTTGAAGATCCGCGCGATGTCGGAGACGCCGTACTGCATCACTTCGAGAAATTGCGCGTCCACCATGGTCATGGACACTTCCTTGTAGTCCATGCCCTCTTCCAAAATCGCGACGCGGTGCGCGTTGGAAAGCCCGCCGTGGACCCTTTCCCAGCTTTCCCGCAATTTTTTTGCGTCGACCAGCTTGCCGGGATGCTTTAGCACGCCCAGCGGCCTGGCTCCGTTCGCGTAGAATCGCGCCGCGTGCTCCGTCTGCGCGAGCGCGGCGCCGATCTGCTGGCGGTGAGCTGCGATCGGCGACATGCCCATCAGCCCGTCCGTCGACAGCCCGCGCAGGTGGAGCATCAGATACCAGGGCCGCGAGTACTCCTGCCCGTTTTTGCCCCGATAGAAGTAAAGCGGAACGCCTTCGTCGCTCTGCTCCACGCGGACGCGGTCCGGACGCCAAGGCCATAGCGCCAACACCTGACCCCGCCCGCTCACCTCCAGTTCGGCGAAGGCGTTGCCCGTCAGATCCAGATACGTCTGCATCTGACGCTTGAAGCGAAAGGCCGTCATGTATGGGTTCGCGCGCCACCGCAAAAGTCGATAGGCGTAGTGATCCGCCGCGCGTTCTTTGCCGTCGCCCTCCGGCCGTCGACGATAGGTCAGCAGCGGCAACTGCGCCACGGCCAACGAACGCACGTTCACGCACGCCCATACCGCCGCCACCTGCAGGGCCGACTGCGAAGTCACCGAGCGGCCGCTAAAGCTGGACCACCCGCCTTCGAGCGCCTCACGCACCTTCTCCGGCATCGACACCGCTCGCGCGGATAGGTCGTGCCCGGCCTCTCGCGCGAGCGAAAACAAGGTCGAAATCACGCGCTGCCTCGCCGGTCGAGCATCGCTTGCGTCAGCGTTTCCAGCGCGTCGGTGTTGCGGTCGATCGCCGCGCGCAGATCGGCGTCGCGCTTCGCCATCTGCTCGTCGAGACGCAGTTGCCGGGATTCGTCGCGCCGCCACATGGCCACCACCGCCGCGATCGCCAAACCGATCACGCCGTACTCGGTTCCGTTCGGGGCCGCGGCCGCCGTTTGCGCGAGCGCCGGTACGGAGGCGGCGATTAAGAGAAGTCGATACATGTTCAGATCACCAACACGCCTCGCGTGTCGTACACCGAACCGCCGCCCGCTCCGCGCAGTTCGGCGTCGAGCGCCAGAATCGTCGCCACCACCCCGTCGATGCGCTTGTGGCTCTTCAGGCGATCAGGTTTCACGGGGAGAATGTTGCCGTTCGAATCGCTCTTGATGGCGACCGCCTGCACCATCTGCTTCATGACCGGGTTCGCCTGGTGGCCGATGCGCTTCTGCACGTAGAGCGCCTCGAACTCTTTCGCCGCCTGCGAAATCGATCGCATGTTGTACTTCACCGCCACCATCGGCGCGCCCGCCGCCTGCAAGCGCTGCCAAAGGAGTTGGGATCCCCACTCGTCGAACGCGATCGCGCGAGGCTTGAACTTCCCGACATCGTCCATTACCTTCGTCTCGACCTCGGCGAAGTCGATCGCGTCTCCCTCTGTTAGCCGCAAGTGACTCGCGAACGGCCGCAAGGTGAGCGGCACATTGTCTTTGGGCAGCCAGAAACGCCACAGCGCCCGGTACGTCCCGTCGCCGCGCTTAAACAGCCAGCAAAGCGCGGTCACGTCTCGCCGGCTCGACAAGTCCAAGCCTCCGACGCACTCGAGTCCCACGAGATCGCTCTCGTCGAAGTCCTCTCGCGTCGCCTCCCACGGCTCGATAGGCAGCCATCTAGAGGCTTCCTGCACCGCGACATTGAGCCGATAACGAAGAAACTCCGTCCACTCGCTCGGCAGCTTCTTCGCGATCCGATGCGAGTCCTCGAACTCCGCGATCGTGAGAAAGTCGCCCAGCGCCGGGTTCGCCCGCTTCCACACCGCCGGATCGTGAGGATCGTCCGTGACCTCCGCGCCGTAGTGGACGCTCAAAAACGAATCGTTGCGCTCGTCGCCCGCCCGCACCATCCGCGCGTACTCCGACAGTTCGTGCCACACCGGAGCTTCGTCCGGCACGCCCGCCGTCGTAATCGCGAACATCAGCGCTTGCAGCCGCATTCCCGAGCCCATTTTCATTGCGTCCCAGAGTTTTCGATCGCGCTGCGTGTGCAGCTCGTCGAAGATCACCCCATGCGGATTTAGTCCGTGTTGCCGTCGCCCGTCCGCGCTAACGACGCGATAGAACGATCGCGTTCGCGGCACCGCGATGTTTCGACGAGACGAGGTAATCCGCGCCCGCTCCCGCAAGAACGGATCGAGCTCCACCATCGTCTCGGCGACGTTGTAGACGATCCCGGCCTGCATCCGGTCCGCGGCGGCCGAGTACACTTGCGCGCCCTTCTCTCCGTCCGCGAACAGCAGCTTGCACGCCACCCCGGCGGCAAGTTCGCTCTTGCCGTTCTTCCGTGGCAGCTCGACCAGCACCGTGCGGTACTGCCGCGTGCCGTCCTCCCGGCACACGCCGAAGATCGTACGTACGATCGCCGCTTGCCAATCGCGCAGATCGAACGGGCGGCCGAGATACTGGCCGGTCGAAAGCCTCAGCCGCTTGCGGAAAAACGCCTCCGCGCGGTCCGCCTTCTCGCGATCGAAGTGCGAGCCCTCGGGCAGCGCGGGGGGAACGAACGCCAATCAATCGAGCAGCCCTTCGGGGTCTTCGTCCGCCGCCTGAGCGATCGCGTCGCGCCGCCCCGGATCGAGGCCCAGCAGTTGCAGCCCTTTATGCATGCGGTCGCGGTAGTCGCGCGCCATCTGCACCGCCGGATTCTTGACCCATCCCCGCTCGCCCTGGATCAACAGCCCCATCTCGCCGATGGCCTTCTCCGCCTGGTCGATCCGCTCCACCACCAAACAGTGATCCGCGATCAGCGTCGCGTCTACAGCCGATAGTCGGCCCTGCTGCTCCAACTCCCGGACGATCCGGGCCCACTCTTCCCGCCCGCGTTCGCCCAAGGCCGGCCGCTTGGGCTTGCCGGCCGCCCCGCGCCGTTGCGGGCGCCGCTTGCGCTTCCCGGGCCGATTGTCCAGTTCGTCCGCCGTCCCGCTCTTCCGCGTCACAGGAACTCCCGCGAAGTTTTGCTCGAGTGACAGGACTTGCAAAGCGGTTGGAAGTTACTTTCTGTATCGAGCCCGCCAAGCGACAACGGCACGATGTGATCCACTTCCTCCGCCGCGGTGATTTGACCCGCTACCTCGCAGTGCGCGCACAGCGGGTGTGCGTTCAAAAACGCCATGCGCCGCAACTGCCACCGCCTGCCGTATCCGCGCCGCGCCGCGCTCGCCCTGGGCGATCGCTGATGCGCCGCGCAGTACCCGGACACTACCACCGCGCCGCATCCGGGCCGCGCGCAGAATCTACGGGGCCGCGTCACAACGAAAAGTAATCCCTCACCGGATACAGCGGATACGGCCTCGTCTCCCGGAACGCGCGGCCCAGCTTCTGTTGGATCCGGTACACGGCGTGGAAGAAGTTGCCTCGGTCCATGCCCAGCGCCGCGCAGCACCCCGCGTATTCGACCTCGCCCAGCACGTGCAAGTTCAAGATGCGAAGCTCCAACCGGCTCAGCGTCCGCCGCGCGATCAGCGAAAAGTCGGCCGCGTACTCTTCGTTGCGCCGCCCGTAGGACCGTCTTCCGTCGCGCCCCACCCGGTCCCACGTCGCGCACGACAAGGGGAGCCGCGACCGAACTTCCTTCGCCTTCGCTACGCACGCTCGGAAGATCCCGCGCAGCGCGCAGGCGCAGGGCACTTCCCCTCCGCGACCCGGCCGGATGCCGAGCCCCCGGCACTGCGTACACCGCTCCGACGCGGCGGTCAGCGTATCCCGGCGTGTCCAGATGTAAGCAGGTCTCGCGAGTGGGTCCAAACGCCCTGGGGATTGTCCGCCGTCTCGCGCTTGTGAACGGTGCGCCAGCGGCCAAAACCTTCCCGGCCGCCATGCCGCTCCGACTCCGGCTCCAGCAATTGGAGCGCCCGAATCCGGCCGTCCCGCCTGCGTATCAGCCTCGCGTTGCGCCGCCGCAAAAGATCGCGGCCGCGTTCGTCGTCGCAAAAATAGGCGTGCTCCCCTTCGGCGGAGAGCACGCGAATGCGCAGGGGGAGAACATCGATCGATAGAGACACGAAGTCCGTAAGTTCGGTGACCGGAGTCGGACTTGTTTTATGTCGCTCCTGCCAGCGACAGACCCTACCGGACGGGCCGAAACAAATGTGGCCGCAAATGTTGTTAGGCGGCCATCGACACCTCGACCACGCGCGGCACCACGTTCAGCCGCCGCCCGCCCGTCGGCTCGTACGTCACCAGCTCGTTGAACCGCTCCTGGGGCACCAGCCGCCGGAGATCTTCTACCCGCACGCTCGACGCGTCGAAGAATTTCGCCGCTCCCAGTACCTTAAACGTTCGGGGAATATCGACCGAACTCTCGCGGGATTTCGCCGAGATCGACACACGGTAGGACTTCCCGTCGAGCACGATGGTGGCCTCCGCCGGTTCGTTCTCCGCCCAGGACTCGATCTCGGAACCCAATAGTTTCAGTCGCTTACGTTCCGGTTCGTGCGCCGAAAGCGCGCGGTGAATCCGCCCGTATTCGTCGATTACGGCTGCCCGTACCTTCGTGATGCGAATGCTCACGTATATATAGGCACTTCAGAAATGCGTTTTTCCGGTGAAACTCAGGAAATATTTTCGTGGAGCTGCCGGAGCGCTTTGTCCAGCAGTTCCGCCGCGGCGCTCTTCGAAAGTCGCATCTCCGCCGCGATTTCGCGCAGCCGCATGCGGTCGTCGAAACGCAGCACCAGCACCATCCGCTCTCGTTCGGGCAGCAGCCCGATCTCCGCCGCCATGCGGGCGAGTTGCTCGCGATGGATCAGTTCCAGGTCCGGACGCGGTTCGTAGGAGGCCGTGTATTCGTGAATCGGCTCCGCTTTCGCCTTCTTCGTCATCCGCCGAATCGCGCGGACGATGCGCGGACCGAGCAGACGCAAAAACGCCGCGTCGTCGCCCCGCCATTCGTCGCTCGCCTCGATCAGCGCCAGCAGCGCCGTTTGCTCTACGTCCTCGATCCCCGCCGCGCCGGCCGGAACGCGACGCCACATGCGGAACGCGACGTGGCGCGCGAAACGGTGAAATCGCTGGTAGACTTCTGCGCTCACAATTCGATTGTCTCGAAAATTCCTCCGCGTAATTCTTCTTGACGGAAATACGCCAATGGCGTATACTGGGTTTTATGGAAACACCTATCACCGTCGCCTTCGTACCGCCCTTCGAGGACAGGGCGGCGGCGGTGTGGAGCGAAGAGGAGTTGGACGAATTCGTCGCTTACATCGCCTATCACCCCGACGCGGGCGATGTCATCCCGGGATCGGGCGGCGTCCGTAAGGTGCGCTGGGGCCGCTCGGGGTCGGGTAAGCGGGGCGGCGTTCGCGTGGCGTACTACTACCACGACGATTCGATGCCGTTGTTTCTGTTAACCGTGTACGCCAAGAATCGCCGGGAGAATTTGTCGCCCGCCGAACTTGCGTCGATGCGGAAGTTAATTCAGACGTTGAAGGAGGAATATGGCAAAGCGTAAAGCGTCCGTGGGTTCGGAAATCGTCGAAGGCTTGACGCGGGCGGTCGCCTTCGCCAAGGGCGAAGAAGCCAAAGTTCGTACTGTCGTCGTGCGCCGCGGCGCGCCGCTCGACGTGCGCGGAGTTCGGGAGAAGCTCGGCATGAGCCAGGACGCGTTCGCCGACCGGTTCGGCATTAGCGCCGCCACGCTTCGCAATTGGGAGCAAGGGCGCCGTGAGCCGCACGGGCCTGCCCGCGTTCTGCTTACCGTCATCGACCGCGAGCCGCAAGCGGTCCAGCGCGCTCTCGGCGACTAACAACTATTCGCCAAGATCGCCACCGTCAGCGCGATCGCCGCCATCCAAGCAACCCCCCTCAGCAAGCTGGGTTCGGGGTGCGGTGGATTCTCCGCTCGCTCTGCAAAAGCGGGCACGGGCCTCGGCGAAGATGCTCCGTACTCCGGCACCTCAGCTTCCGTCACCGTGTCCGGAACCGTAGTGTCGGGCCGGTACACGCCGCCGCCCACCGACACCGTGATCCCGTACTTGCCGCCCTCGTAAATCTGGCCGAAGGTCGTCTTGTGCCGGTAGCCCGCGTCGAGCAGATGCGAGAACTCCGTCGCCAGCCAATCCGGAACGTACCCGATATGCGCCCCGTTCCAAGTGCGAACCGCGATCGCGTGACGGCTCTTCGGATTCTCTCGGTCGCGAATCAGGTAAGCCCGGTCGTAAGGCCGCGCGAAGGCGAAGATCGCCGCCGGCCGGGCCTCGTAGCGCGTCCCCGCGACCATGAAATCGAGCGGGAACGCCGGCAAGAGCTTGTTCCTCTCGAACTGTTCCTTCGCCGCTTCCGCCCGCGCCTTCTCGGCCTCTTCCCACAGTTCGCGCTTGCGCGCCTCCTTGCGAGCCGCGTCCGCTACCTTGCGCCGCTGCACGACGCAGGCGCGATCCGCCGGTGGCAGAACGGCCTCCACCGCAAGATAAATCTCCAATTCCTCTTCGCTGGTCAAAACTCCGTCGGCCAGCGCTTTGGTGATCGTGGCCTCCAGAAAACCGAACTGCTTCCAGCCGAGTTCCCGGTTCTCCTCGATCCATTGGCGCAGTAAATCGACTTCCGCCCGCTCGATGCGCCCGTCGGCGGTGATGTTGCCGACGAGATCGATTAGCGCGACGGCCGCGCCGGAACTCCGCTGCAGCTTAGTGAATGAGATTCGACCGGACATGGAGGCGGGCCGTCAGTCACTTTCGCTTGTGGTACACCTTCTTCCCCGATGGCGAAATATGGTAAATGCCCCCGCGAGGGCCCACGTGCAGCGTCTGGCCGGAACTCGTAACCCCGGCGGTGCCTGGACTGAGTGTCCTCGGAACGAGCAAAGACGGTGGCGGCGGTGCGGATTCCATTGCCTCATCCGCCGTTAACGACGTGGTGAGCGCGGGTAGCGGAGGCGTCACCTTCGGTGCCGAAACGTGATAGCGCTCCAACTCGGCGATCTTCGCCTCCATCTGCTGGATGGTCATCTTCAGAATGGCGATCTGAGCCTTTAGCTCAGCCGCCGGGCTGATGGTCTGTCCTAAAACAGGGAACGCCGCGAGGGCGGCGAAAAAAGCGATTCGAAGCGTCATGGGCGGAACTCCTCGATCAACGAAAACGGATGTGAATGAGTGGGGTAGCCGTCATGGCTTCTCCATTACGTACAGCGGTTCCTAAGGTGTTTTCGCCTGCAACGGGCGAAGTCACCGGAGCACTTCGTAACCACGTGCCCCGACTCGGTCATGCACTACCCAGCGCGTTTCCGTTGAGCGCGAGGCGTAGCGCGAATCGCTTCTACAAACGTTTTCAAATTCCCGGCGATCCAGCCCGCCTGCTCGGGCGTGCCGTCCCGAAGAATCTCCTCCAGTAATTCGTGCGCTTCCCGATGCGCCGCCGGATACGATCCAGGGGCCACCGGCGCTACCACTGCCGGTTTCGATGGCTGACCCAGCCACTGTTCGAGAGCCTGCACCACAGCTTCCTGCAAGCTCTTCACTCGCCGCTTCGCCATCGCGATGCGCACCGTCTCGTTCAATTCCTCTGCTAAGCGGATCGTCGTTTTCACTTCCTGCAAAAATAAATCTCCGTTCCCGTATTGACAGCGTGCCGTATTGAGGGCATACTCATTCCTGTCCGCTAGGTACTAACAAATACCACGCGGCCAGCCCCGTAAACAAGGCTTTTTAGCATACGGCCATACGTGTGCCTGAAAGCCGGAAAAACGGGTAACTCACGTGAGGAAAGGAGGTTCTTTTCGAGTGATCCACATCGAACGAGCGAAGGAATTGGATGACGCCTTTCAACAGTTCAAAGAAGCGGGAAACCTGAATCGCACCATCCCGGATTCGGGCGTCGCCTGGGACGTGCTGATCGAGCGAAAGAACCGCTCCCGATGACCTCGATGCGCGGGCCCGAGTGGGGCCTCTACAGCCGGGTCGCGCGGCGCGCCGCCGTGCAGCCCAGTTTCGTTTCGAAGGTAGACCGCGGCCTAAAAACGTCGGCGCGCATCAAGAGAGCCCTCGCCCTCGAGCGGGCTCGCCGGAAGAAGAAAGGAACCAGATGAACTGCCCCGCCACTCTCCTCGACAACTACGGTCTGAGGAAAATCGAATACCTTCGGATTCTGCGCGCCGTGCAGCATTGCGTCGAACGCGGCATCGACGGGCGCGAGATTTCGCGTATCGTTTCGCGCCGCGAAGGCTACCCCGAATGGAAAATCGACGCCGCTCTCCATCTCCGCGCGGAGCTCGCCGAGCGCCAGGTGGCCGCCATGCAGGTGGCCGTACGAAATACGCTCGACCGTCCCATCGAGGTCGAGCGCGAATTCTGGGAGGCCGCATGAACTGGCGCGACTTCCTGGACCTCCCGCGGCGATCCGACGTCGCCGCGCTTACTCACCGAGTCGAACAACAGGAAAGGAAACTGATGGCCACCATCGAAGCGTTCGAAGCCGAATTCAAGCGCGTGGACGAAGCGACCAACAAGATCGCGAAGGAGCTTTACGACGTGTACGACCGACTCAAGGACGCGGGGCTCAGCCCCGAGGTTGAAGACGCGATCCTCGCCAAACTGCGGTCCGCCGCGGAGAAGCTCGAAGGGATCGGAAAGGAGCCTGTCGCCTCCGCCTAACGGCGGGCTTTTCGGGGGAAAAGTTCAGGGCCGGGAGGGCTTCGGTCTTCCCGGCCTCGGCGACACACACCGCCATGGAAAACCATCTCGACGCCGCGACCACGAAGCGGCTGTTCGCGCTGCTCCAGAAGGAAGGATTCTGGCAGTCGCAGTTATCGATCGCGCTATTCGATTCGTCTCTCGGATTACCCTCTCCGGTGAGTCCTCCGTCCCAACTCGTCGAGTTACTTTACTCGGGCGCTCGGCTAACCTTTGGAGACCTCAAGGCGCTCGATCTTGTGCACGAAGGCATGATGGGCCTCCTGATGGACGTGCTGATACTGGGAATCCACTCTGGCTACCGCGCGCGCGGCATTCTCGACCTCGAACAATTCGACGAACGATGCGTGGGGGTGACGAAGTGACGCTCGCCGAAGCTCGCAACGCGCTCTGGCTGCAGCGCGCGCAAATCGACTCCGCCCTCGCCGCGTTGGATCGTCTCGACGCGGTCTGCGAAGCCCCGAAGCCCGAAGCCCGAAGCCCGAAGCCCGAAGCCCGAAGCCCGAAGCCTGCGAAGGAGGCGTCTCCAATGAGCGACCGCATTCGTGAGTGCCTCCGCGTCGACGGGCCTCAAACGACTCGCGAAATCGGCGAGCGCCTGGGCCTCGCGCCTCCGGATCGCGGCCCGATCTCCACGTTCTGCAGCTACGGACTGAGGCGCGGAACGGTCGCGCGCGAAGAGCACGAAGACGGCACGGTCAAGTGGAGGCTCGTCGAGCCATGACCGTCCTCAAGCTCGGCAAGCCGCTCAAGCGCGTCACCGCGTTCCGGATCCACGGCCAGCCCGTGGTCGTCGAACTCTCCTCGCACACCCTTCGCCTCCGCGAGAAGGGCACGCGCCACTTCTACGAGATCGATTACGAGTCCATCTATCACCTTGCGGCGAAGAAAGCGACGGCCGCCCGCCCGGTCTTTGGGGGTAGGCGATGACGGTCTCGGAAGCCGCGGCCACACTCAAGGAGCCGCTGGTGTTCGGCAGCCAGACCCAGATCGACGCGTTACGCACCTTGCAGGCGTTGGAAGAGTGGCACCAACTGATGAACCGGCTTTTACCCTACGCTGACTCGCAGAGATGTAGAGCCTGCTGGGGCTTTGGCCAAACTTACTGCTCCGAATGCGAATCGAATCGCAAGTGTAAGCGATGCCTGGGCAAGGGCTTTCTGTCCTGCGCTATCGACTATTCGCCGGGCTATCCGGAGGCCCAGATCGATCTCAACGCGCTACCTCCCAAAGACGGCGCCGAGCTGATCGACGCTGTCAAGGAGCTTCGTAAGGCGGTCAGTTACTGCGGAATCGACGATGCCGATTAAGCCCGAACTCCGTCACCACTACTCGCGCGAAGCCGGTTGGCCGGAGATTCGCCGCGCCATTCTCGACCGCGCGAAAAAAGCGTGTGAGCGGTGCGGCGCGCCCAACGGCGGCCCCGCTCCCTGGAAACGCTCCTCTACGGTGGTCCTCACGATCGCGCACCTCGATCAGGACCCCGCCAACAACGAACTCTCGAACCTGCAAGCCCTCTGCCAACGATGCCATCTCAATCACGACCGGCCGTTCAACGTCACGAAATCCCGCGCCACGCGGTGCGACAAGAAAGACTCGCGCCGTCCGCTGCTGCGCCCGGCGTAGGAAAACGCTGATGCCCGCCCCACTTCCCCGCGCGGCGGTCGCGCACGGCTGGTCCGTCATCCCCGTCCAGAGCGATAAGCGGCCGCTCTTCCCCTGGAAGCGATATCAGTCGTCCCGCCTTTCCGTCGAAGAGCTAGGTCGTTCTGCCAAGCGGCGGGAGGTTTCGGGTTGGGCGATCGTCACCGGAGCGATCTCCGGGATCGTCATCCTGGATTTCGATGGCGACCAGGGCAACGCTCAACTCGCGAAGCTCGGTCTCCAGCCGCACGTGCGGACCGGCTCGGGCGGCCATCACGTCTACTTTCGCTACCCCGGCTTCCACGTTCCGACGTTGAACTCGAAATCGAAACACGAACTCGGGGCGAAGTACCCGGGCGTCGACATCCGAGCCGACGGCGGCTACGCCGTGTTTTTGGGCTCGAACAAGACGGGCTCGTACCGCTGGCTGCGCAAGGCGAGCGAGCTCGAAGACGTTCAGCGGTTGCCTATGCCATTACGGCGGCTGCTGGGCCTGGTGCGTCCGGAGGGTGGCGGCTCTCCGGACGCGCCGCGAAAGTTGGCCGGTTCGATCGGCCTGGCGGACTTGGTGAATCGCGCGCTCGCGCGGCCTGGCGGACGCAACGACAACGGCATGTGGCTCGCGTGCCAATTACGCGACGCGCAACTGTCTCTGGCCGACGCCGAATCGTGGATGCGGCAGTACCAATCTCGTGTGCCTCAGATCAACGCGAAGGGGCAACGCGAACCCTACGCGTGGCCGGAGGCGCGCGCGACGCTGCGCAGCGCGTTCTCATCGCCGGCCCGCGAACCGCTCCAAACGAAGTCTTCTCGACCTTCGGCCAAAGCTCGCGCACGCGACTCTTATCGCAGTGAGCGGCCGCAGTCTGGGCAGGGTGGCGGCCCTGCCCAGGTCAACTCGGTCGCCGTGGCCGAGCCCCCCGCGAAACGAGCTGGCGAATACGAACTTCGGCAAGACGGCATTGTGTGGTGGAAGAACGGCGAGTCCGAAGTCCGCCTGTGCAACTTCCAAGCGGCGGTCGTCGCCGACATCACGCGCGACGACGGCACCGCCGAAGTCCAGAAGGCGTTCCGCCTATGGACCAAAACCGTGAAGGGTGGCGAGCGCGTGGTGCAGTTGGGCGTCACCGAGTTCCGCGAGATGAACTGGGCGATCGAGAAGCTCGACTTCTCGGCGTTGGTCCAGCCCAATCAGGGCGACCGCCTGCGCGCCGCGCTTCAGGCTCTCTCGATCGACCGCGACTTGCCGATGGAGTACGTCTATTCGCACACCGGCTGGAGCCAGCGCGCCAAGGGGTTCCTCTCGGCGGGCGGTTGTATCGACGCCAACGGTTTACGCCCCGTCGAGATCGACGTGGACAAGCGTTACTGTCTGCCCGCGCCGCCGGAGCGCGGCCGCGAGTTGGAGCGGGCGGTCAACGAGGCGATGGAGTGGATCGAGGTGACGGACGGGACGGCCACCCTGCCCCTCTTCGCCGCGATCTGGCGCGCCCCGCTCGGCCAGCCCGATTGCGCGCTATGGCTCGCCGGCAAATCGGGCAACGGCAAATCGAATCTCGCCGCGATCGCGCAGCAGTTTTTCGGCGCGGATTTTGGGGGCTCGGCGGGGCGCGGCGCGTTCCCCACCAACTGGGAAGGCACCGCGAACGCCCGCGAGTACATCTGCCACGCGAACAAGGACGTGATCACCGTGGTCGACGACTTCATGCCGCGCGGGTCGATCTCCGATGTCGAGCGGCTACACAAAGACGCGGATCGCCTGCTGCGCAGCGTCGGGAACGCCGCCGGGCGCGATCGCCTCAACGGCGATATGCGCCGCCGCGCCGCGCTCTACCCGCGCGGCATGGTCGTCGTCACGGGCGAGGACGTGGTCAAGCACAAGTCCGCTCAGGCGCGCTGCTGGATCGTCGAACTTGGCTCCGATATGCGCGGCAACATGAGCAAGCTGACGCCGTATCAACTGTCGGCCGCCCGCGGCGCCTACGCGGCGGCCATGAGCGGATACCTGCGCTGGCTCGCGCCTCAGGTCGAACGGCTGACGGAGGAGATGCATGCGTTTCGCCTCGAGTTTCGCGAAATGTGGGCCGCTCGCGGCACGCACGCAAGGACGCCCGACAACGTCGCTTCGCTGGCCTTCGGCATGCAAAAGTTTTTAGACTTCGCGACCGACGAGAAGATCGTCTCCCAGAAGCGCCGCTCGTTTTTGTGGTCGTGGTTTCTCGAATCGATGGCCGCGTCCGCGAAGGAGCAGGAAGCCCAGCAGGCCACCGTAGAACCGACGAAGGTGTACCTCGAACTGCTTCGCTCGGCCTTCCAGCGCGGCACCGCGCACGTCTGCACCGAGTCGGGCAACGCCCCCGCGAACAGCCTGCTGTGGGGTTGGGACGGCGTCAACCCCAAGGGGTCGCGCGTCGGCTTCCTGTGCGGCGAGGACGATCTGTACATCGACCCACAGTCGGCCTGGACGGTGATTCAGCGGGAGGGCCAGCAAGCCAACACGCCTATCCACGTCAGCCAGGCGCGGATCTCGCGAGAGCTGGCCCAGGCTGGTTTCCTGCGCTCCAAAGACGGCGAGCGCTTCACGATCCAGCGACAGGTTTTAGGTGTCCGGATGCGTTTCCTGCATTTTGCGACGGGGGCCCTATATGCCTAACGGAGTGGTGCACCTGGTGCACCTGGGGGAGCCAAGTGCACCAGGTGCACCACTCCGCTGAGGGTATAGTCCCGGAGAAATTTACTGAGAGAAAGGAATCAATAACGTGATTTTTGAGTTTCCTAATGGCGTCGAGGGGCATGTGGTTTCGGCGGCGAAGTACAACGAGTTTCTATCGCTGCAGAGCGCGCTGCGTCTTCCATCGCCGGTGAACGACCTCGTCGTGGCTCGCGCCCGGCTCTCGTTCGCCGAACGTCTGCGTGTTCTGTTCTTCGGCGAACTCTACGTCGTCTGGCTTTCGCCCGTGCTGCAGCGCGTCGTGCTGCCGCAATTCTTCTTGCGCCGCGCCGACGTGCGCGGTGTGCACCACCGTCCGCGCTAAAAGGAGGTCCAACATGTTCGCCACCGTTCCGCTTACGGCTCTGATCGAGTCGCCCACCAATCCTCGGCGTCACTTCAACGAGACCGATCTCGGCGAGCTGGCCGCCAGCGTGCGCGAAAAGGGCGTCCTCGTCCCGTTGCTTGTTCGCGCCCTGCCGGAAGGACCGTACGAGATCGTCTGCGGCGCCCGGCGCTATCGTGCCGCGACGCGCGCGGGGCTCGAAGAGATTCCCGTCCGAATCGTCGATTTCGACGATAAGCAAACGCTCGAAGTCCAGGTCATCGAGAACCTTCAGCGAGCCGACGTCCATCCTCTGGAGGAAGCCCGCGCCTACCGCTTGCTGATCGACGCGCACGGCCACGACGTGGCGGGCATCGCCGCCAAAGTCGGCAAGAGCGAGAGCTACGTCTATAAGCGCCTCGCCTTGACGCGACTAGTCCCCGAAGTGCAGGCCGCTTTCGAGCGGGATTGCATTTCGGCGGGGCATGCGGCGATCATCGCCACTCTCGAACCCGTCGATCAGGGGGCCGCGCTCGAACACGCCGTCCACAAGGACTGGCTCGGCAACACCCCCGGAACGCGCGATCTCAAGCGCTGGATCGAGCACAATCTGCAGATGCGGCTCAAAGAGGCGCCCTTCCCTCTCAAGGACTCGAAGCTGGGCGCGCTACCGTGTCTCGAATGCCCGAAGAACACCGCCAATCAACCCGAGCTATTCGAAGATCCCGGTAAGGAAGCGAAGTGTGGCGATCGTCGCTGCTTCGAGGCAAAAATCGACGTCTGGATCGAGCGCTACGTCGCCAAGGGTTTCGTCCAGTTATCGGATGAATATGGCGTGCAGCCACCGGAGGGAGTTTTGGGCCAACACCAATGGAGATGCCACGGCGAGGGCTGCAAAGAAAAGGGCATCTTCGTGGACGGATACAAGCGCGGACAAGTGGTGAAGTTCTCGCGTCAAGAACGGAGCGCTCCGAAGAGCGATTACGAACTCGCGAAAGAGACGAAGCGCCATGCCGAGGTGGTGCGCTCTCTCTTCGTCTCGGTTTTGGACGCCGGCGCTTCGAAGGCATTGCCGCGCGAGGCCCGGGCCGCGTTGATCAAGCGCATCTTCCGTCGTCAGTGGCACGACGGAAAAAAAAGGTTGTGCCTCGCGCTGGGGTGGATTTCGAAAGGCTCGAAGGAAAACATCGATCAAGTCGGCGGCGAAAAAATCGACGCGATGACCGAACCGGAGTTGGATCGTTTTCTCACAGCGATCGCGTTGTGCGAGGACATGGTCGTTCCGGCGCACGGAGCGAGAGAGCTATCTCCGGAGATGGCCGCCGTCGCGAAAGCTCTGGAGATCGACGTGAAGGCCGTCCGCAAGGCGGCTCTCGCTAGTCTCGACACGCCGAAGCGCGGCAAGAAAGAGGCGGCGGCGTGAAGCTTTCTATCGGCAAGGATTTCTGGTTACCCGTGGACGCGGTTACGCACACCTTCGGGATCCTCGCGCAGCGCGGCGTCGGCAAGACCTACACCGCCGCGGTGATGACGGAGGAGATGCTCCAGGCGCGCCAAACCGTTGTCGTGGTCGATCCGATCGGCGTTTGGTGGGGGCTCCGTGCGGCGGCCGACGGGAAGCAAGAGGGATTGCCGATCTTGGTGTTCGGTGGCGATCACGGCGACGTGGCGCTCGATGCGGCGGCGGGAGAACTGATCGCCGATACCGTCGTCGATCAGCGCATCTCCGCCGTTCTCGACCTCTCTCTGATGCGGAAAGGCGAGTCTCAGCGTTTCATGACGGAGTTCGCGGAACGGCTATATCACAAGAACCGCGCTCCGGTTCACCTGGTGCTGGACGAAGCCGACGCCTGGGCGCCGCAGAACCCACTTCCGGGCGCGCAACGCCTGCTCGGCGCGATCGAGGACCTAGTTCGCCGCGGGCGGGCGCGTGGCATCGGCGTCTCGCTGATTACCCAGCGCGCCGCGGTGCTGAACAAGAACGTCCTCACGCAGATCGACGTCCTGGTCGCGTTGCGTCTCACGGCGCCGCAAGACCGGAAGGCGATCGACGAATGGATTAACGTGAACGCCTCCGCCGATCAGCGTAAAGTGCTCATGGAATCCCTCGCGTCGCTGCCGATCGGCACCGCCTGGTTCTGGTCCCCAGGCTGGCTGCAAGTCTTCGAGCGCGTTGCCGTCCGGAAGCGCCTCACCTTCGACAGTTCCGCCACGCCGAAGCCCGGCGCGACCGTAACCGCACCGGCGAAGCTCGCTCGCGTCGAGATCGAGCAACTTGGCCAACGGATCTCCGCGCTCGTCGAGCGCGCGAAAGCCGAAGACCCAAAGGAACTCAAGCGGCGCATTGCCGAACTCGAACGCGAAGCGAAGAAACAACAGCCCGTCGTGGACGTCGCCGCCGTCAGCAGAGCGGCTTTTTCAAGCGGATACGCCCAGGCGGTGAAGGACGCGCAGGCGGTGTGGGTCAAGGCGACTTCGCATCCAGCGCTTCCCGTTCCCATAGCCGTTTCCGGTCCCGCCCCTACTCCTCCTCGTCCAGCGCCTCCGCCCCAGTCGGCCCGGCCTCGAACCGATTCCAAGTTGCCGAAAGCCGAACGGCTAATTTTGTCGGCGCTCGCGCCCTACGACTCCCGGACCAAGACGCAGGTAGCGTTGCTGGCGGGTTACGCCTCTACCGGCGGAGGTTTTAATAACGCGCTTGGATCGTTACGCGCCAAAGGCTTCGTCGAGGGCGGCGGCGACGGTCTTCGGGCGACCGCCGCCGGTCTGGCCGAGTTGGGACCGTATGATCCTCTCCCCACCGGTCGAGATCTGCTTCGCCACTGGCTCCAGCAGCAACCCTTGCTGGGGAAAGCGGAACGTTCAATCCTTCAAGCGCTTGGAGACCGATCGCCGCGCTCGAAAGAAGACCTGGCCACCGCTTCCGGTTATGAGCCAACCGGAGGCGGCTTCAATAACGCCCTCGGGAGACTGAGGACGCTCGAGCTAATCGCAGGCTCGCGCGATGCGATTTCGCTCGCCGAGGAACTCCGCTGAAATGCACCGCAAAAACATTAAGCACTGCGGCCACGCGCGCATGGCTGCTACGCGGTCTACATCGGGCCGCCCGGAGGATTTACCCCTCCCCCAAGCTCAAAGACCATGAGGGCGGATGGTAAAGTGACCACGCCATACGAACCCCACCTGTCTCCGAAAGTGATTGCCGAACTTTGGCAGTGGTCCGAGGAAACCGTAATCCGAACTTTTGAGAAGGAACCGGGTGTGCTGGTGCTTGGGTCGGATCGTGGTGATAATCGCATCCGCCGCAAGCTCTCTATCCCTGCCTCGGTAGTCGAACGCGTCCACCGCCGGTTGAGCGTCCCAGATGCGGCCCGCGCCATAAGATGAGCGAATGCTCACGATCTACAGACGCCACGCATCCAGATGCGCCCACCGAACCAAGGGCCGCCGGTGGACGCGCTGCTCGTGTCCGGTCTGGGTTGATGGATTCTTGCGCGGAGCGGAAGTGCGGCGATCGCTCGATACGCGCAACTGGGAGGTCGCGCGGCAAATAGTAGCCGAGTGGGAGCGCACGGGTCTAGTTCAGCAGGCGCAAATCGCACCACCGGAGATCCCCGAAGCCTTCGAGAAGTTCGTCGCCGATCATCGGGCGCGAGGCATGAAGCGCGCGACGATTCGCAAGCTCGAAACTCTAGGCCGTCAGCTCGAAGCCTTCGCGCGGCATCACGGCTATCGCTACTTGACGCAGTTGACGCTAGGAGTCCTCGAAGATTTCCGCGCGACGTGGACCGACGGTGGACTCGCGGCGACGAAAAAGCTTTCCCGTTTGCGAGCCGCTTTCCGGTTCTTCGTCGATCACGAATGGATAGCGGAGAATCCATCTCTGAAGATTCGTCTACCGCGCGTAGAACCGGCTCCCACTCTTCCTTTTACGCGCGATGAGATGCTGGCCATCCTTAAGGCGGTCGAAGAGGTTCCCGTGTTGCGGCGAGCCACGGCTGCGCGATTGCGAGCACTCGTGCTGCTGATGCGCTATTCGGGATTGCGGATCGGCGACGCGGTGACGCTGAAGGCCAGCCGGATCGAGGGTACGCGGCTGCTGCTCTATACCGCCAAAACGAAGGTGACGGTGTACGTGCCGTTGCCTGGGTTCGTCGTCCAGGAACTTCGAGCGGTGGAACGCGAGAACGGATTTTTCTTCGTCACCGGTGAGGCGACGGCGGAAACGGACGCCTCGAACTGGCGGCGGCGAACGAGGAAGCTCTTTAAGGTCGCGGGAATTGCGGACGGCCACCCGCACAGATTCCGCGATACGTTCGCGGTCGAACTGTTGACGTCGGGGGTCTCGATCGAGATCGTCTCCGCCCTGCTAGGGCATCGCTCGATCAGGATCACCGAGAAACACTACGCGCCGTGGGTGCGCAGTCGGCAGCTTGCCATGGAAGCGGCCGTTGAAGCGGCATGGGGTGCGCCGCGAAAAGAGGGTGCGGGTACGCGAGAGGTACAGGAGATTTCCGCACCGCCGCAACCCGCACAAGAAAAAGCTAATTAGGTTGGTGACCCGGGCGAGGCTCGAACTCGCGACCACCGCATTAAAAGTGCGATGCTCTACCAACTGAGCTACCGGGTCTCGTTTCTTAGATTAACAAAGCGAGGAGACGCTAACCGGCGATTTGCGGAATTAGCTCGCCTTCGACGTCGGTGAGCCGCATGTCGCGGCCCTGGTAGCGGTACGTGAGCCGCTTGTGGTCGAGCCCGGTTAAGTGCAGGATCGTCGCGTGCAGATCGTGCACCGAGATGCGTTGCTCCTCGGCGCGGTAGCCGAACTCGTCCGACGCGCCGACGGTCTGTCCGCCCCGGATCTTCGCGCCCGCCATCCAGATCGTCATCGCCCCGGGGTTGTGATCGCGCCCCAACCCGCGCTGCGAAATCGGCATCCGCCCGAACTCGCCTTGCCAGATTACGAGCGTCGAATCGAGCAATCCACGAGCCTTCAAGTCGGCTAGCAACGCCGCAATCGGGCGATCCACTTCCGCCGCGTGCTTCGTGTGATTCGACCGCACGTCCTCGTGCGCGTCCCAGGTGTCGGTGTTCTGATTGCCCAACCCGCCGTGATAGAGCTGCACGAACCGCGTTCCCCGTTCCACCAGCCGCCGCGCCATCAGGCACTGCCGCCCGAACGGCTCCGTCACCGGATCGTCGAGGCCGTAGAGTTTCCTGGTCGGTTCGCTTTCCGCGTTCACGTTCACCGCGTCCGGCGCCGCGCCCTGCATGCGGTAGGCGAGTTCGTAAGCCGAAATCCGCGCCGCCAGTTCCGAGTGTCCGGGATTTTTTTCGAGATCGAGCTTGTTCAGTTCGTCTAGCAGCTTTAGCCGCGCGCGCTGTTCTTCGGGACGCATCGACGCGGGCGGATGCAGATCGACGATCGGGTCTCCGGCGGCGCGCAGCACCGTGCCTTGGTAGGCGGCGGGCATGAATCCCGCGCTCCAATTCGCCGGGCCGCCGAACGGTCCGCCGCGCGCGTCGTAGATGACGACGAACGCGGGCAGGCTTTGATTTTCCGTTCCAAGCCCGTAGGTCAGCCAACTGCCGAGGCTCGGGTAGCCCATGCGGATGACGCCGCTCGCCAACTCGTAATGCGCCTGGACGTGATCGTTCGACTTGCCCCAGCAACTGCGCAGGACGGCGAGCGTATCGGCGTGCGCGCCGACGTGCGGAAACAGTTCCGACACTTCGAGACCGCATTCGCCGTAGCGCTTGAATTCGAACGGACTCGGCATGAGCGGCCCGGGGTGGCCCTGCCGCACCACGATGTCTCCCTTGCCCGTCAGCGGCTGCCCGGCGTACTTGGCGAGCGCCGGTTTGGGGTCGAACGAATCCACTTGACTGACACCGCCCGACATGAAGAGCGAAATCACCGCCTTGGCGCGAGGCGCATGATGCGTGGGACGCGGCGCATACGGATCGTCGGCCTGTAGCAGCGAAGCCAGCGCGACGCCGGACAGTCCGCCGCCCGCTTGGAAGAGAAAGTCGCGACGGTTCCAGTAGCGCTTCATCGCAGGTACAAAAACTCGCTGGTATTGAACAGCACGTGGCTCAGCCCGGCGAGTGAGCCGGTCTTCAGATAGTCGAGCGCCAGTTGCCGCTCCCGCGGTTCGGGCGCGCGGCCCAGCGCGATTTCGTATACCAAGCCGACCTGCCCGTTCGGATCGACGCTCGATTCCTTGACGCGCGCGGCGAGCTTCTCCGCCTGCGCCAGCACGAACTCGTTGTTGAGCAGCGTCAGCGCTTGCGTGGGCACGGTGGTAGTGTTACGGCGGTTGCACGTCGCGTTCTGGTCGGGCAAGTCGAAGACCTCGAAAAACGGAAACGGCAAGCCGCGTTTCCGGTAGACGTAGACGCTGCGCCGCCACGTTTCCGGCCCTTCCGCCTGCGTTTTCCAAATGCCGTTCTTCATCTGCGCCGCAACTTCGGGCGCGAGCGGGGGAAACACCGCGGGGCCGCCCATCTCTCGATTCAGCGAGCCCGCCACCGCGAGAATCCGGTCGCGCACCGCTTCCGCCTCGAGGCGCTGCATGCGGAACCGCCACAGGAAAACGTTCTCGGGATCCGCTTTCAGATTGCCCGCATGGTCGAAGCTCGATTCGCGCCGGTAGGCCTCGGTCATGACGATGCGGCGGTGCAGATTTTTGACGTTCCAGCCGTCCTCCACGAAATCCTTCGCCAGCGCGTCGAGCAGTTCGGGGTGTGACGGCGCGTCGCCCAGTTTGCCGAAGTTGTCGAGCGTCGCCACGATCCCGCGCCCGAAGTGGTGGTGCCAGACGCGGTTGACGAACACCTTCGCGGTCAAAGGATGATCGGCCGAAACCAGCCACTCGGCGAGCGCCCGGCGACGGCCCGAAGTGCGTCCGTCGTGCGGCGGCAGTTCGACGGGCGGATTCCCGGTAACGAGCGTCTTCGGAAACGCGGGCTTCACCGGCACGCCCGGCGGCACCTTGTATGGGCGCTTGCCGTCGAACAGGAACGAGCCCTCGATCGCCTCGCGGCGTATTCCCTTACCCGGAGCGGGTTCGTCGCCCGCGCCATCGGGCGTGAATCGATAGTCGCCGTCGGTGATTCCCATGGCGACGGGAATCGGCGCGGGCCGTTCCTTCTCGATCGCCGCGATCCGCGCCAGCAGCTTCCCGCGCAGCGCCGCGTCCTCCGGCGTCATAATCTTCGCCGCCTCCGCGCCGGGAACGTTGGTCGTCCGCAACACCTGATTGGCGAGCAGCGCCTGCCCCGGCGTGCGCTTGTCCTCCGGTATGGCGATCGCTTCGAGCACGTTCGCCGGGAACTTCTTGAGCTTCGCCGGCAGCAGCTTGTCCTTGTAAGGCTTTTCGAGGTTCGCGAGCTCGCGCTTCGCTTCGGTGAGCCTCTCTTCGACGGCGGCGTTGGCCGCACGCCAACGGTCCGCCTCTTCCTTGCCGGTCAGCGGATGATCCACTTCGACGTAGCCCCACAAAATCGCCTGCATGCCGTAGTAATCGCGCTGCGAGATCGGGTCGAACTTGTGGTTGTGGCAGCGGGCGCATTGTAGCGTCAAGCCCATCACGCCCCGCCCGAGAGTGGCGATCATGTCGTCCAGATACTCGAGCCGGAACTGCGGATTGTCTTTCTCGCGGTAACCCACCTTCGCGTAATTCCGCAAAAATCCGGTGGCGATCAGGGCGTCGGGAGTGGGCTCGTCGAACTCGTCGCCCGCGATCTGCTCGCGGAGAAACCGATCGAACGGCTTGTTCCCATTAAATGCGCGAACGACGTAATCGCGGTAGCGCCACGCGTTCGGACGGTCGTAATCGTGCTCGTAACCGTTCGAATCGGCGTAGCGCGCCACGTCCAGCCAATGGCGGCCCCAACGCTCGCCGTAGTGCGGCGATGCGAGGTACTTTTCGACCGCCTTTTCGTAGGACAACGAGTAGTCGGCGGAATCGGGCGGCAGTCCGGTAAGATCGAGCGCGACGCGCCGGATCAGTTTATGACGATCGGCCCGCGGCGCGGCGGCCAAACCTCGGGCCTTTATTTGGGCGTCGACGAACGCGTCGATCTCGGCGCCAACCAGCGACAGGGCGAGCAGGCTTACCGCATACCGCATGGCCAAGATTATATGCCCGGTTCGGCGCGGCGTGGCTTACTTCGGTTTTCCACCGCCCGGCGGCGGACCGCCCGCGTGCGGCGGGGGACCACCCTGGCCTCCATCGTTGTCGTCCTTGTTCGGGGGATACACGGGCCACGGCTTCGTGAAGACGTAAGCGGAGCCGGTCCGCACTCCGAGAGTGGGATCGTTGGGCAGCCCGGCGACTACGCGGTCGTGGAGGACGCCGACCGCCGTCGCGAAACCGGAGGCGACTTTATCCCGCGTCGACGCGAGCTTGGCCTCGGTCTGGTACAGCGGCGTCTCGATCGTCCAGCCGGTGGACGACAGACGAAACACGAATGCCGCACCCCCGCCGTCGATTTCGCCGAGGGTCTGGCTGGTTGGCGAGCCGACCACCGCCGCCGTGCCGGATAGGGCCACGGACCCTCCGAAACTCGATCCGGTTTTGAAGCCCGTCGCGGTCAGTTGCGCGGTCTTTACCCAGCCCGTCGAGGTTCTCTCCAGGACGAAAACGCCGCTGCGGGAAACGAGCAGCCGGTTGCCGTCCAGCGCCATGACGTTCGCGCCCTGCGGGACGCGCGGCTGCTCCTTCCAGGCGGCGCCGTCGAAGAGATACCAGTAGATGTTACCGGCGCCCCCCACGACCAGCATGTTGTCTTGCAGCGCCACGGAGGACCCGAACGAGTCCGAGCCGCCTACATAGCCCGGCCCGAAGCTCGCCCGGAACGCCCACGTCTTGCCGTCGTAGCAATACATCGACGCGATTCCGGAGTTCTCCAGGCGATCGTCGTAGACGTGAACGTTGGTCGCGGTGACGAAGCAGTTGCCGCTGACGGAAATCCGCCGGCCCCACCCGAAGTAGCCGGTTGCGGGGTAGCCGAAACCCTTCGACGTACTCCCGGCGCGAATCCCGAACTCTTGGACCCACTTCTGGCCGTCGAAGCGGAACACGTAGGCTCCGCCGTTGCCGCCGGTGAAGCCCACGACGAGAAGATTTCCGTCTAGCGCAACCGCCGTGCCCAAACCGGTGACGGTTGGGTCGGGGACGCTCAGTTTCCATTGCCGTCCGTCGGTGTGGTACACGTACACGGCGCCGCTGTAGGCGGTCGTTACGCTGTCGCCGGGCGCGCCGATCGCGGTAAAGTCGCCTTTGATCGCGATGGCACTGCCGAACGCGGCTTGGGGTGCCGCGCCCACCGGTAGGATTTTGGATTCGTCGCCGAAACAGGTGTTTGCCGCCAGCCATAGCAGCGGGGCGAAGAGAATGTTGCGGACCATAACCTTCCTCCAGAACGCGCTAGTCGAGGGTCGTCGGATTGCGGAAGGCCGCGAAAGCCTCCCACTACATTTCGAGTTTCAGGGCGGTTGATGGTACTTGGGTTCGTTCCGCTATCGACGCTTTCACATTCCACGCCGGAGCGCAAGGGGCCGCCGGGGAACTTTTTCGTCCGCCCGGCTCCCACAAAACATCGTAAGGGACGTTCGGGTGCCCGAAAACGCTGCGTTAGTCTCAACCAGATTCAGCGATGTTGGGGGTGGCGGCTTCCTTGCCTTGGATCGGCCCAAGGGCTGCCTTTTGCCGAGGCCGACGCCAAGGCGCGCGCCACGGAAGCGAAAATGACCGACGAAGAGCGTTTCGGCATGTCCTTCCACACGGCAGGTTGCACGGTTCCTTCTTTTGGTACGCTCTCTTCCGTGACCAGACACGAACTTCAGATGGCTTACTTCTTTGCCATGCAGGACTGGATGAATGAGGAGGCCAGCACCCGGTTGATGGTGATGCAGCAGAACGACACCGGCTTCTCCGAGCAGTTGAAGAAGGAAGTGGCCGCGTTGGAGCGCTACCACGAGGCCATGGCCGCGTTCGTCAACGGCCCTAAGGAGTAATGAGGTTGACAGTTCCGTGGGCTTGTAATGCTACCCGTTCAAGCACCTGTGTGGGCCTACGGCGTATACTCCCTTCCTGAGAAACTCTCCGCCACAGCCGAAGTCCAGCTTACCGCCCGCGCCTTTGGGAAGTGACCGCCTTTAGGCGAAGAGGGATGGCGGAGGAAGAGGGATTCGAACCCCCGGTACCCGCGAAGGTACGACGGTTTTCAAGACCGCTGCCATAAACCGCTCGGCCATTCCTCCACTTCCTAGATTACGCCCGATTCCTCGAGCGTCAGCGTGCCCGCCTCGGCGTCCATCTCCGCCAACACGCCCAAGGGCAGCGTCGCCTGATCGTCGGTGTGTCCGATCAACAGCCCCGACAGCACGGGCACCTTCAGCCCGCTCAAGATGTCTTCGAGCACTTCGTTAAGCGAGAACGTCGACTCGAAGCCGGGGCGGAACTCCTTGGGATTGCAATCGACGCATTCCCCGACGACCACGCCCGCGCAAAGATCGAACTTCCCGGCGAGCCGCAACTGGGTCAACATGCGGTCGATGCGGTACGGCTCCTCGCCGACGTCTTCGAGGAAGAAAATCTTGCCGCGCGTGTCGGGCTCGTAAGGCGTACCCATCAGCGAGGAAATCAGCGTTAGGTTGCCGCCGATAAGCGCTCCGCGAGCCTTGCCCGGGCGAATCGCCCGCACCGGATGCGTGGGCCGCAGCGGATTGCGCTCCGGCGGATTTTTGATCGTGCGGCGCTTCGGCGCGCCTTGAAACAAGGCGGCCCGGAAATGTTCCTGACTCCAATCGGTGAATCGCGACAGAATCACCGGCGAGTGGAACGTCACTAGGTTCGCGTGCCGGTGAATGGCGAGATGCATCGCGGTGATGTCGCTGTAGCCCGCGAACACTTTCGGGTTCTTGGCGACGAGCGAATAGTCGATCTTGTCGAGCAGTTGCGGCGAACCGTAGCCGCCGCGCACGCAGATCACGCCGGCGACTTCGGGATCGGCGAACATGTCGTGCAGGTCGGCGACGCGTTCGGCGATCGAGCCGCCGAGGTAGCCCGCTTTCTTGCGGACGTTGCGGCCCGTCTTCATCTTTAGGCCGAAATGCTCGGTGGTCAGCTTGAGCAATTCGAGCCGCACGGGGTCGGAGACGTAGGTGGAAGGCGTGATCAAACCGACGGTGTCGCCCGGTTTCAACCCGCGCGGCTTAACGCGTTTGGTCGATGGTGCGGGCGCGGCAAATGCGGCACCCGCGTGGAGGATCGCGCGGCGAGTCATGGGACGAGGTTAACTTGCGATCGTCTCCCAAGGAACCGCCCAGAGGTTTTCGCCGAACGTCACCGCGTTCTCGCCGGTGTACAACACGATGCCGCGGTGGAACTTCTTGCCGATCGCCTCGGCCAGCGAACGGAGCCCGCGGAAATCCGACGGACCCACCGTCGCCGACGATTTGATCTCGATACCGACCACTTGGCCCGCGGGAGACTCGACAAGCACGTCTACCTCTTGCCCGGCCAAGCTCCGGTAATGGAACAAGCCCGGCGGCCGGGAGTTCCAGGACGCCTGCTTGGTTAACTCCATGACGACGAAGTTCTCGAACAGCGGCCCGTTCCATCGCGGCTGCGTGCGAATCTGCTCCGGCGTCGCCCCCGTCAAGTGCGTCGCGAGGCCGGTGTCGAGCAAATAGAGTTTCGGGCTCTTGATCAATCGCAGACCGAAATTCGAAAACCAGGGCGGCAGAAGCCGCACCAGAAAAACGGTCTCGAGCAACGTCAAATACCGCTTTAACGTCGTCTGCGGCATGGCCATATCCGTGGATAGTCCGGCGAAGTTCAGCAGGCCGCCCAAACGCGACGCGAGCAGCGTCAGCAGGCGCGGCATGCTTTTCAGTCCCTCGATGTTCGCTAGATCGCGCACGTCGCGCTCGAGGATCGTCGTGAGGTAGCTGCGGAACCACGCCGCCCGGCGCTCGTGGGAGCCTCGCGCCACGGCCTCCGGAAAACCGCCCGCGAGGGCGCGCGGCAGCCACGCGATCCGCCGTTCCGGCAAGCGGAAATCGGGCTTGCGCGCGAAGATCCGGTCGAGAAACGTCTCCCGGCGCGACTCGATCTCGCCCACCGACAGCGGCCATAACGTCATCACCTCCATCCGCCCGGCGAGCGAATCGGACATACGCGGCAACAGCATCACGTTCGCCGAGCCGGTCAGCAGAAACCGACCGGGCCGGCGGTCCCGGTCGATCGAGGCCTTGACGACGCGCGCTACCTCGGGAATCCGCTGCACTTCGTCGAGCACGACGCGAGCGGGTAAAGCCCGGACGAATCCGTCGAGGTCGGCTTGAGCGGCGCTCAGAACGGTGGAATCGTCGAAAGTCAGATACTCGCCGCCGAAGCTCCGCACCATGGTGCTTTTGCCCGTCTGGCGCGCGCCGTTGACGAAAACGGCGGGCGTGTCGGCTAGGGCGGCCTCCATCGCGATGTCCAGATGACGGGGATACATGAACTGAGCGTATCGCGTTAGTGGTTGAAATTCAACCACTCAGTGGTTGAATTTCAACCACTCAGTGGCGGAATTTCAACCGGCGGCTTGCGCCCGCGCGAGCGCCTCGTTCAGCTCGATCCCCAATCCCGGACGGTCCGAAAGCGAAAGTGCGCCCCGCGAAAACTCCTCCCGGGGGCGCACCAGCTCGCCGCGCCAATCCACTTCGCCGAATCCCAGTTCGAGAATCGAAAAGTTGGGCAGCGTGGCGCAAACGTGCGCGGCGGCGAGATTTCCGATCGGGCTGGCCGGGCCGTGAGGCGCGACGGGAATTCCATAACCCTCGGCGATGCCCGCGATCTTCTTGAGCGACAGCATGCCGCCGCAGTACTTCACGTCCGGCATCGCGATATCGACCGATCCGGCCTTCAAGTAGTCGCTATATTCGCGCAGTCCGTAGATCGATTCGCCGCCCGCCGTTTTCATCGACGCCGCGCGGTCGATGGCCGGAAGCCCCGGCGGCGGCGTGACCTCCTCGAGCCAAAACAGATTGAGCGGCTCCAGCCGCTTCGCGAGCGCGATTCCGGATTCGACATCGAAATGGCTGTGTCCATCGACGAGCAAATCGCCGCCGGGTCCAAGAATCTTGCGGACCGCCCCCACGCAGGCAACTCCCAGATCGACGCCCTCTTGGAACTTCGGCGTGCCCGGCTTCGGCAAGCCGTCGAACGGGGCGAGCTTGATGGCGTCGAAGCCCGCGCGCACGGCACGTTCGGCGCTGGCGGCGAACCCGGCGGGAGTACGTTCGAAGGTGCAGCGGTTGATATTCGCGTAGTGGCGGATCGTCTTGCGCAACGCACCGCCGATCAGGTCGTAACAAGGTACGCCGAGCGCCTTGCCCTGGATGTCCCACATCGCCTGCTCGATCGCCGCGAGCGCGACCGCCGAATGATAGCCGCGTTGGCGCACGAGCGGATCGGCCGCGCCGCGCAGCCATTCGATGTCGAACACACTGCGCCCGCGCGCCAAGCCGAACAACTCTTCGAGAAACGCGCGAGAGGTTTTGGGGCCGTGCGAAGCGTCGCCCAAGCCGGTCACGCCGCCGCTCGCGGTGATTCGGGCCAGCAGCCACCCGCCTCGCCGGTTGACCTTCACCTCGAAAAGTTCCAAGCGCTCGATGACGAGGTTGGGGCGCGCAAACACCGCCGCGCCGCCCAAGAGACCGACCGCGGAGCGTCGCGTCACCAATTGGTGATGCTCCCGTCGGGCCGCCGGAAAATCGTGAGAGGTTGGGAGCCTTTCGTCACTTCGGTCAGCATCTTCAAGCCCCCCGGATTGAACTCGACCCCGAGGCCCGGGCGGTCGTTCGGCCACAGCTTGCCGTCGCGGAAGTCGAACGACTTGGGCAGGTACGTGGCCGGCAGCGGCCCGTTGCCGCGCATCTCCATCAGTACCGGACCGGAGAAGACGGCGCAGCAGTGTACCAACGCCGTTTCGCCGATCGGGCCGGTAAAGTGAGGCGTCAAGCCGACGTAATGCGTTTCGCAGATCGCCGCCTGCTTCATGTACTCGGTGATGCCGCCGCAGTTGGGGATGGACACGCGCGAGTAATCGATCAACCGATTCTCGACCAACTCGTGCAGGCCGTCCCAGCGGTCGGCGAAATGCTCGCCCACGGCGATAGGGACTTTCACCATCGGGCGGAGTTGACGATAGACGCCCGGATTCTCGCTACGAACGAGATCCTCGACGAAGTACGGCTCTAGCGGTTCGATCAAGGTGGACAGGCGAACCGCATCGGCGAAATCGAGCCTGGTGTGATAGTCGATGGCCCAGGCGCCCGGCTTGCCGACTCCGGCGCGGATTTCCTTGCATTGTTCTAAAGTCTGGACGACGGCCTGCTGCGAGGTAAACGCCCCTTGCGACGCGTCGACGACGGAGGTACGGAAAGCGCGGAACCCCGCCGCTACGCACGCCGCCGCCGTGTCGCGAACGCCCGAGCCGGTACGCGGATAGCCCGTCGAATAGCACTCCACGTGGTTGCGCGCGACACCGCCCAGCAGTTCGTGTACCGGCACACCGAGAGCTTTGGCCTTGATGTCCCACAACGCCAAATCGAGGCCTCCCAGCGCGTGAATCTTCTCGCGCCCGGGCGGATAAAAGTAGCCGCGGTACATCTCCTGCCACAGCGCCTCGATCTTCGTCGGGTCCTTGCCGATCAACTGGACGGCGCAATCGTTCACCAGATCGGCGGTGCCGCCTTCGCCGATTCCGGTGATGCCCGCGTCGGTCTCGACCGTGATCACGTGGTGGCTCTGATTGATGATCGGGCGGTTGATGGGCGACTCGTACAGCCGCACCCGCGTGATCTTCATCTTCTTAATCGCCGCGTCCGCCTTGCGCGCGAGCGGAAATCCCGCCGCGGCCGCCGCGGCCAGCGAAGTCTTCAAAAACCGGCGCCGGTTCATATCGCGAGAATTGTATAGGATCGAACGATGCGTCACCTGGGCTGGTTGGCGGCGGTATCGATTCTCGGAGGTTGCGGGTTGCAGAAACGCGAAGCGGCGACGCCGCGCCTGGTTCGCGAAGTGTACGCGCGCGATACGAAAGACCGCGCGGTGGAGCGCTTCACGATGGTCAACGCCAACGCCATGCAGGTGTCGATTCTGAGTTACGGCGGCATCGTGCAGAACCTGCACGTGCCCGACCGCAAGGGGAAGTTCGCCGACGTCGCCACCGGATTCGATTCCTACGACGGGTATGTCAAAGCGAATTCGTATTTCGGCGCGATCTGCGGGCGTTACGCCAACCGCATCGGCGAGGGAAAGTTCAAGCTGAACGGCGTCGCGTATCAATTGGCCCGCAACCGGAACGGCCATCATTTGCACGGCGGCAACGAGGGGTTTAATCAAAAGATCTGGTCCGCGCGGCAAACGGGTCCTCTGGCGGTGGAACTGACGTATGTGAGTCCCGACGGGGAGGAGAACTATCCCGGGAAGCTAACGACGAAGGTCACCTACACGCTGACGGACGACAACGCGTTACGGATCGATTACGAGGCTTCGACCGACAAGGATACGATTCTCAATCTGACGAATCACGCGTACTTCAACTTGTCGGGCGAGGGCGACATTCTCGGTCACGAGTTGCGCTTGAAGGCGAGCCGGTTCACGCCGGTCGATTCCGCTCTCATCACGACCGGCGAGATTCGGCCGGTAGCGGGCACCCCATTCGATTTCACGAAACTCACGGCGATCGGATCGCGAATCAAGAACGACGACCCGCAATTGAAAGCGGCCGGAGGTTACGACCACAATTTCGCGTTCGATCGCGAAGGACCGGCGCTCGAACCGTTGGGCGAGCTTTACGATCCGAAGTCCGGCCGCGTCATGACTCTCGAAACGACCGAACCCGGAGTGCAGTTCTACACGGGCAACTTCCTCGACGGCAGCCTGGTGGGCAAGCACAACAAAGAAATCGCGCACCGCAGCGCGCTGTGTCTGGAAACGCAGCGTTTTCCCGATTCGCCCAACAAGCCGCAGTTCCCGTCTACCGTACTGAAGGCGGGCGAGACTTACCGTTCGACGACGGTGTACCGCTTCTCGGTGAGGTGATCGCGCCGCCGCAGGCGGGTGCGAACGCGGCGCTCCAGTACGGTAGCGACGAAGTCGTGCGCGGCGGCGGCCGAAAATCCGCTGCGTCGCAGATAACCGACGGACTCCGTAAGCGGCGCGGCGGCGGCGTGCGCGGCCTTTTCGAAGCCGTCGAGAAAACGGGCCTTGCTTTGCGTTTCGATCTCGACCACCAGTTGCCGGGGATGGCCGGCGAGGTCGCGCGCCGCGCGACAAGCGGTGGGATGCCCCTCGACGAGATACCGGTCGTCGTGAATCGGGGCGAGCGAAGCGGGAAGCGCGCCGCGTTCGGCCAACGAATCGAGCGCGCCGGAATCGAGCTTCGCCGAGCAAAGAATGACGGATCGTTCGCGCCAATCCACTTCGGCGGCGGCCATATCCGCGATCAAGCGTTCGACCCCGGCGACGGCGAAAAGCAGCACCGCCGGCGCGGCCACCACCCGATCCCAACTCTCCACCGGATGCCCGGCGCGGAGCGATCGCGCGATCTTCGCGCTCGACCTTGGCGAAGTGGCTTTGACAGGCCCAAGACGGGCGGCCAGGTTCGACAACCGGGCCACCCAGGATCGACTAACCGGTCCCGCGCATACCAACGCGACCGGGCGGCTGTTCGACCCGTTCGAGTGGTTCCGCGGCGTCGGGGACTGCCGCATATAGACCGCGACCTTTCAGCGCCTTGATCCGATCCCGGATCTGGGCGGCTCTTTCGAATTCGAAGCGTTTCGCCGCTTCCTTCATCTGCGTTTCGAGCTCGGCCAGATACGCGGCGCGACGCTCGGGGGTCATATCGTCGGCCGCGTCCTCGGGCTCTAGGGGCACGGTGACGTAATCCGCCTCGGCGACGGCGATCAGGCTCATGTCGATCGGCTTCACGATCGATTCCGGCGTGATGCCGTTCGCCCGGTTGTACTCCTCCTGAATCAGCCGTCTCCGGTTCGTTTCGTCGATGGCGCGCTTCATCGAGTCGGTCAATACGTCGGCGTAAAGAATCGCGATCCCCTCGACGTTGCGCGCCGCGCGACCAATGGTCTGGATAAGCGAACCGCTCGACCGCAGAAAGCCTTCCTTATCCGCGTCGAGGATGGCCACCAGGGATACTTCCGGCAGGTCGAGCCCTTCGCGAAGTAGATTTACGCCGATCAGGGCGTCGATCTCGCCTCGGCGTAAGTCGCGCAAAATCTTGATGCGGTCGAGTGTCGACACTTCGCTGTGCAAATATTGGCACTTCACGCCCACCTCGCCGTAATACTCGGCTAAATCCTCGGCCATGCGCTTGGTGAGAGTGGTCACCAGCACGCGCTGATTGCGCTCGGTACGCTTCCGAATTTCGTTCAAGAGGTCGTCGACTTGCCCCTTGATCGGCCGGATTTCGACGGGTGGATCGACCAAGCCGGTGGGCCGGATAATCTGCTCCACCACGACGCCGGCGGCTTTCGTCAATTCGTACGGGCCGGGCGTGGCCGAAACGTGTACCACTTGGTGAACGCGGTTTTCGAACTCTTCGAACGTCAGCGGCCGGTTGTCGAGCGCGCTCGGCAATCGAAAGCCGAACTTCACCAAGTTCTCTTTGCGGGAACGGTCTCCGTGATACATGCCCTGGAGTTGCGGAACCGTTTGATGGCTTTCGTCGATAAAGATGAGCGCGTCGTTCGGCAGATAGTCGAGCAGAGTAGGCGGCGCCTCCCCCGGCAGCCGTCCGGAAAAGTGCCGCGAGTAATTTTCGATCCCATGACAATAGCCGATCTGGCGAATCATCTCAAGGTCGAATTGGGTACGCTGCCACAACCGCTGCGCTTCGATGAGTTTGCCTTGCCGCTCAAGCTCCGGATGCCACTGCCGTAGCTCCTTCTCGATGCTTTCGAGCGCCTGCGCCTTAGTTTGCGGTGTGAGCACGTAGTGAGTCTTGGGATAAATCGGCAATCGAACGTAGGTTTGCCTCACTTGGCCCAGCAGCGGGTCCACTTGCGACAAGCTCTCCACTTCGTCGCCCCATAACTCGATGCGGTAAGCGTAATCGTCGTAAGTGGGAAATACTTCGATGGTGTCCCCGCGCACGCGGAACGTGCCGCGGCGAAAGTCGCCGTCGGAGCGGTCGTAGAGAATTTCGACTAACTTCGAGAGAATTTCCTGACGCTTAATCTTTTGCCCTTTTTCGAGCATGAGCAACATGCCGTAGTACGCTTCGGGCGAGCCGAGGCCATAGATACAACTGACGCTCGCGATGATGACGCAATCGCGGCGCTCGAACAGGCTGCGCGTGGCGGACAGGCGCAGCTTGTCGAGTTCGTCGTTAATGGTCGCTTCTTTCTCGATGTAGACGTCGCTCGACGGAATATACGCTTCGGGCTGGTAATAGTCGTAATAGCTAACGAAATACTCGACTGCGTTCGACGGAAAAAAGCTCTTGAATTCGTGAAACAACTGCGCCGCGAGAGTCTTGTTATGAGCCAAGACAAGCGCGGGCCGTCCGGTTTCCTCGATGACCTTCGCGACCGTGAACGTCTTGCCGGACCCGGTGACGCCGAGTAGCACTTGATGCGCTTCGCCGTCGTGAAGGCCGCTGACGAGATGGTCGATGGCTTGCGCCTGATCGCCGCGCGGACGGTAGGTGCCGGCGAGTTGGAAGCCCATCGCTTCAGTATGACTGGCTCAGTATGACCGGCCGAGACAGACGAACTCCCGCTCGCCTGGGCAGCGCCGCGCGGATCGGGGACCGAGCACCCAAATCACCCGCTCCGGCGGCGGTTCGGCGACGGGCTCCGCGCGCGGACCGCGCCACTGCTTCATCATCGGAGGCGACGCGGGATCGAGGGTCTTCGTCGTGCGCTCGACGACCGGCGCGTGGGGAAAGTAATAGGCGAGCTTGCGCGCCGAAACGATCCCTCGATCCCAAACGATCGCCGCGCCGGGCGTCCACAGTTCGCGCACGCGCTCGATCTGCCCGTGGTCGGCATACACCGTTTGGCGGATTTGTTCGTAAGCGGTCGCGGCGAGCCCGCTTTCAAGGTCGCTCCGAACGGCTCCTAGCAACCCATCCCCGGCGAAATACCATTTCGGATAAAAAAACTGCAGCGCGTATACCAGATACACGGGAATAACGAACAAAATCGCGGCTTGCGTGAAAGACCCGCGCAAACCCGGCGGGCGCTGGATCAGTCCGATCGCCAGCCCGATTAACGGCGCGAGCGCCACAACTTCGCGCGGATGGAGTTTGTACATCGCGCCCCCAAGTGCGATGGGTAACAAGAAGGCGGCCATGGTTTGGAAGCGCGAACCGGGACCGGAAATCCGCTCCGCCGCACGCGCGGCAATCCAGCCTCCCAACAAGCAAACCGGCGCGACTAGCGCGAGCGTCTGGCCGGGATCGGCGACGTGTACGATTCCGTAGAAGAGGAACCCAGGGATTGTCCACACGGCGAAAAAGGTCCAGGGCGCATCCCGCAAACGGCCCGCCGCCAGAATCGCCGGCGCAACCCATCCCAGGCAACCGGTGAAGATCCACACCGCCATCCAGACCAAAGATCGCCGCCAGACCGCGTCGCTCGCGCCGAAGATCGCGGAGGTCAGCCGGCCTTGGTCCGCCAGATAGTCGAACGTCGCGCGCCAATAATCCGCCGGTCCGCCCGACAGCCACATGAGAGGGACCAGCCATAGGGCGAACGCCGGTAGCAGGTGCTTCCAGCCGCGCCACGACGTCCAGGCCCACAGCGGAAACAGGGCGACGCCGAGTTCGGGCCGGATGCCCGCGCCGAGGCCGAAGATCCAGGAGCTCCACACGGCCCAGCCGGGCTCTCCCGCCCGCGCTCTCCAGCACGCCGCGCCGACGGCGATCGAGACTAGGGCGAGTTGCACACGCAGCGAGGACGTCAGCCCGGCGTACCAAAACGAGGGATGAAACAGCAACAACAGCGCGCCGAGAACCGCCGTCGGCAAGCCCAAGGGCCGACGGAAGCCCAGTACCATCGCCGCGAGCGCCGCCGCCGAGCCCAGGATCGAAAGCCACTGCAACTGGCTCTCCGCGCGCTTCACGCGGAACAGATCGAGCGTCCGCATTTGGAGCACGAACAACGGATAGCCCGGCGGGTGCGGCTGGCTTTTGCGAACGTCGAATTCGCCTACCGCGTAGGCGAGGTTCACGTCGTCGTAGGAGAAAAGCTGTCTCTCGAATAACGGCGCGCGCGTGGCGACGACGGCCAGCGCCAGCGCGACCGCCCACCTCATCGCAACGCCAGCCAAAACAGCGCGACAAACGCCAGTGCGCAAGCGACGCGAGCGAGGGTCGCCTCCGCGCCGCCGTCGAACTCGATCAACACGGCGCACTCGCCCGTACAGCGCGGTTCGAGGACGATCAGGCCAAGCCCGTCCGCTCGAATCTTCGCCTGCGGACTCGACCACCCGGGGTGATACGTGACGGTCACGGACCACAGTTCCGAAGGCTGGCGTTCGCCGCGAATCCAGAGTGCGTTCCGGCCGTGCCAAGCCGCTTCCAAAGGTCGTGCCGTCTCGTCGACCAACGGCCCCGGATTCGCGCGGTCTTGCGGAGTGTCTTCGCGCACCCAACCCACCGCCCGCGCGAAATAGGCGCGAGGAACGTCGTAAACGACGTTGCCGTCGATGCGTGCAATCTCGGGCAAGACGCCCTCGAACTTGCGCGGATTGGCGAACGGCTTGAAGACTTCCTTACTTTCCGGACCACTCACCACCACCGTGCCGACGCCGAACGCCTCGAGCCAAGCCTTGCCCACTTCCCCCTCGCGCTCGCCCGCGCCCATGCCGGAAAGCACCTGGAAATGCGCGTGCGGCAGCATCCTGTTGGCGATCCCCTGATCGAAACCGCCGTTCATTTGCGGCGTATCGGTAAACGAATTCGCCCAGAACGAAATCGACCCGGGCAGCAGAGCGCGAGTCTCGGGTCGGTTGTTGCGGAGCCATTGCGCCACTTGGAACTCCGGGCGCGCCAGCGGGTCGTCCGCGACGATCCAACGCTTCCCGGACCGCACCGCGCCGACGGCCGGCAACAGGCAGAGCAGGGCGACGGCGGGAATAGCCCAGCGTCGCGGCGGCAGCAGCGCCCCCGCGAGCAGCGCGAAGGCCAGATCCATTTCGAGGTGATAGCGATCCGGCTGCGGCAGAATCGCGAACTTGGCGTACTCGGCGGTCAACGCGATACCGCCCATCAGAATCGCGAACGACGCCGAGAATCGCGCGAAGGGCGTGGGCAGCCTCCGAGGCAGGATCAACGCGACGGCGAGAAGGACGACCAATCCTAGGGCGTTGATCGCGCCGAATCGGTAATCCCCGCCGATCCACTGCGCGTTGTGCCGGATCGCGGCCAGCGTCGAGGGCGGAATCCAAGGCATGGCAAGCGCATAGGCGATCGCACCTAGACCCGCCGCTCGCGCCCACGTCTTCCAGGAGTCGGCGACCGCCGCGAGGTAGCACACGACCGCCGTCGCCAGAGCGAACGCTCCGAGCCAATTACTCAGGACCACCGCCGCCAACGCCACCGGCGCGGTCCAGCGCCACGGAGTTTTCGCCGGTCGGATCGCGAAATGCAGAGCGACGATCGCCAGCGGCAACAGCGCCATCGCCGTAATGTGCGGACCCTCGCCGTACTGCACCAGCGCGTGCAGACGCCGCGGTCCGAACACCGTCCGCATGTCGTGCCGCACCATCGGAATCAGGAACGCCGAGAACGATACGCAACCGGCGATCAACCCCGCGGCGAAGCCTTGCGCCGTCGAAGCTCCCAACGTCCGCGCCAGCGCGAACATCGCCACTGCGGTTCCGCAATACATAGCCGCCGAAACCGCGTGATGCGCCAGCGCCGCCGAGGCTCCGGTCGCCGCCGCGTATCCGGCCACCAGAAAGTGCAACAGCGGCGGATAGGCGTTCTGGAACGGGATGCCTTCGTACCACAGCGGAAACCACGAGAACTCCGGCCACTGCGCGAGGATTTGCGTCGAGAGCGACACGTAGGCCGCTTCGATCGACCCCCAATGGATGGTGTACTCGGTGACGAAAAGGCGTCCCGCGACCGCGACATTGAAGACGAGAAGCGCGACAACGGCCGTTGTCGCGGGCGAGGGTCGGCGCATGGAATCGCTATTATCGAATATGCGTGACTTGTTCGCGCTAACGCGCGCGCTGATCGATATCGAATCGATCACTCCCAACGAAAAGGCCATCGGCGACTTTCTCTTCGAACGTCTGTCTACAATCGCCGTCCGTCATAACGGTCGCGTCGAGCGGATGCCCGTCGAGCCGGATCGCGACAACATACTGCTTACGTTCGACACGCCGGCGGTTACGCTCTCGACCCACATGGACACCGTGCCGCCGTTCATTCCTTCGAGCGAGGACGATCAAGCGATCCGGGGACGCGGCGCGTGCGACGTAAAAGGGATTATCGCGGCGATGATCTTCGCCGTCGAACGTCTACTCGCCGCGGGCGAGCGTCGGGTGGCGCTACTGTTCGTCGTCGGGGAGGAACGCAACAGCGCGGGAGCGTACGCGGCCGCGAAAAACGGGCGCGGGTCGAAGTTTCTTATCAACGGCGAGCCGACGGAAAACAAACTCGCCGTGGGCACCAAAGGCGCGCTGCGATTCGAGTTTCACGCCACCGGCCGGATGGCGCACTCGGCGTATCCCGAATTGGGCGAATCGGCGATCGAGAAGCTGCTCGACGCGCTGGCGCAAGTGCGTGCGGTACCGCTCGAAAGCGATCCGTTGCTGGGCCCGTCCACGCTCAACGTCGGCGTAATCTCCGGCGGGCGGGCTCCGAACGTGATTCCCGATTTCGCGAAAGCCGAACTGTTTGTGCGGCTAGTCGACGACGGCGTTTCGACGCGGGAGCGAATTCGCGCGAGCGTGACGGGCGTCGAGATTCGCGAAGTGTTGTGCATCGGCGCGGTGCGCTTGGGCACGCGGCCCGGATTCGAGACGATGGTCGCCGCCTACACCACCGACATTCCGGCGTTCGGCGGCGCGTGGGGCGAGCCCTACCTCATCGGACCCGGCACCATCCACGTCGCGCACACCGAACGCGAACACGTGCCGAAAGACCAACTCGTCGAGGCCGTCTCGATCTACGAGAACCTTTGTAAACAAATTCTGTCATGACCACTCAACGCATTTCCGTGGGAGTGCTCGGCGCCACCGGCATGGTGGGCCAGCACTTCGTCAAGTTTCTTCAAAATCACCCTTGGTTCGATTTAACCTGGGTGGGCGCGAGCGACCGCTCGGCCGGCAAGCCGTATCGCGAAGCCACGAGTTGGCGTCTCGACGGCGCGATGCCGGAGAAGACCGCCGCGCTCGTCGTCTCCGATTCGAAGCCCTCGCCCGGCGCGCCGAAGCTAATGTTCTCGGCGATGGACGCGAGCGTCGCCACCGAAATCGAACGAGCTTTCGCGCAAGCGGGACACACCGTCGTCTCGAATTCGCGCAATCACCGCATGGAGCCGGACGTTCCGCTTTTGGTGCCCGAAGCGAACGCCGATCACCTCGCCGCGCTCGCGATTCAAAAAGCCAAGCGCGGGTGGCCCGGGCAGATCGTGACCAATCCGAATTGCTCGACCATCGTCCTCACGATGGCGCTCGCGCCGCTGCGCGTGTTCGGAATCGAGCGCGTGCTGGTCACGACCATGCAAGCGATTTCCGGCGCGGGCTATCCCGGAGTGGCGTCGATGGACATTACGGCGAACGTCGTGCCCTACATCGGCAGCGAAGAAGAAAAAATGGAATCGGAGACGCAAAAGATCTTGGGGGCGTTCGCCAGCGGCGCGTTTGCCGACCTGCCCGCCCCCGTTTCGGCGCACTGCAATCGCGTGCCGGTCGTCGACGGCCATATGGTGGCGATCTCGGTGTCGCTCGCGAAGAAGCCGTCGCTCGACGAAGTGCGGGAAGCGCTTTCCGAATTCCGCGGTATTCCACAGCAAAAGAAACTGCCGTCCGCGCCGGAGCGTCCCGTGATCGTGATGGAACAAAGCGACCGCCCGCAGCCTCGCCGCGACGTGGAACGCGAGAACGGCATGGCGGTATTCGTCGGCCGCCTGCGCGCCTGCCCGGTGCTGGGCTACAAGATGATGGCCCTGGGCCACAACACGATTCGCGGAGCCGCCGGAGCCGCGGTGCTCAACGCCGAACTGATGCACGTGGAGGGTCTGCTCTAACGTGCTGGTGATGAAGTTCGGGGGATCGTCGGTCGAATCGGCCGAGGCGATCGCCCGGGTGGCGAACATCGTGCGCGCCGCGGAGCCGCCTTTGGTGGTGGTCGTGTCCGCGATGGGCAAGACCACCAATCGGCTGCTCGAAATGGCGGAGCGCGCGGTGCGCGGCGAGCGCGAGCGGGCGCTCCAATTGTGCGCCGCGTTGCGCGAGGATCACGAACGGGAAGCGGGCCCGCACCCCGCGATCGGCGAGCATTTCTCGGAACTCGCCGAATTGCTGCGAGGTCTCGCGATCCTGGGCGAACTCACGCCGCGGTCGATCGACGCGATCTCGAGTTTCGGCGAACGGCTGTCGAGCGTGCTTGTCGCGAAGGCTCTCGGCGCGGAGCACGCGGACTCTCGGCGGTACATCGTCACCGACGCGCGTCACACTCAGGCCTCGCCGCTCTACGCCCCGACGTTCGAGCGATTGCGGTCGCTGCCCCGCGCGCCCGTCGTGGTGATGGGTGGATTTATCGCCGCCACCGAAGCGGGCGTGACGACAACGCTCGGCCGCGGCGGCAGCGACTTTTCGGCGTCGATTATCGGCGCGGGACTCGGCGCGCACGAAATCCAAATTTGGACCGACGTCGACGGCATGCTCACCGCCGATCCGCGTGTGACGCCGCTCGGCCGCCGAGTACGAGTCATTTCGTTTGCCGAAGCCGCGGAGCTCGCCTACTTCGGCGCGAAGGTGCTGCATCCCTCGACCGTGGTTCCGGCGGTCGAGAAGAACATTCCGGTTCGGATTCTGAACTCTCGGCGGCCGGAAGTGGAGGGTACGTTGATCGTCGCCGAAGCGCCGGCGTCGAAGAACGTCGTGAAATCGATCGCCTGCAAAACGGGCATCACCGTGGTGAACGTGCATTCCACGCGCATGTTGATGGCGCATGGCTTCCTGCGGCGAATCTTCGAGGCGTTCGACCGCTTCCAAACTTCCGTGGACATGGTTTCGACCAGCGAGGTCAGCGTGTCGCTGACCATCGATAACGCGGTTAGACTCGCCGAAATCCGCGCGGAACTCGAACGGTTCGCCGAAGTCGAGACCGCGGACCGTCAGGCGATCGTTTCGCTCGTGGGAGACGAAATCCGCTCGACGCCCGGAATGGCGCATCGCGTGTTTCGGGCGCTGAACGGAACCAACGTGCGGATGATCTCGCAGGGCGCCTCGAAACGAAACCTGAGCGTGGTCATCGAGGAGGCGAGTCTCCGCGCGGCGGTAGAATCTCTGCACTCGGAGTTCTTCTCCGAATTAGACCCGGCGGTGTTCGATTAACCGCAACCGGAAGAACGAATGAAGCTCGCGATCGTCGGTTACGGCAAGATGGGGCGCATGGTGGACGCGCTGGCACCCGAGTTCGGCTTTACCGTCGCCGAGCGCATCGACGCGACGCCTACCGTCCGGCCCGACGCCGACGTGGCGATCGAATTTTCGACGCCCGGCAGCGCGGTGGTGAATATCGAAATGCTGGCCAACATGGGATTGCCGGTCGTGTCCGGCACTACCGGGTGGTTTTCGCATTTGGATCAGGTACGCGCGGCGGTGGAGAAAGCCGGCACGGCGCTGGTGTACGGCGCGAACTTTTCCGTCGGCGTGGCGATTTTTTCGCGGCTGCTCGAAGAGGCCGCGCGGGCGATGGCCGCCGAGCGCGATTACGAAGCGTGGGCGTGGGAGATGCACCACTCCGCGAAAAAGGACGCGCCTTCCGGTACGCTGCTCGCGCTGGTCGAGCGCCTGCGCGCGGCAGGGTACGCGGCGCGGATCGACGTAAGCGCGTCCCGAGCGGGGCACGCTCCCGGAACGCACGAAATCGGGTTCGATTCCGCCGCCGATACCATCACGTTGCGCCACACGGCCCGCAATCGGGAGGGGTTCGCCCGAGGAGCCTTACGAGCCGCCCGGTGGATTTCGGGTAAGCGCGGCGTCCACGAGTTTAAGGAGATTTTGGGATGAAGTTTACGGGCTGCGGCACCGCATTAGTGACGCCGTTTACGGGAGAGCGCGCCGCGCTCGACGAGCCGCGCCTGCGCGCCCTGATTCGCCGCCAGATCGAAGCGGACATCGATTTTCTGGTGCCCTGCGGCACTACCGGCGAATCTCCCACGCTGAACCGCGCCGAACATCTGCGCGTCGTCGAGATCGCCGTCGAAGAGTCGACCGGCCAAACGCCGGTGCTCGCCGGCTGCGGCGGTTACAACACGCAAGAGGTGATCGACCTCGCGGCGGAGTTGAACGAACGCGGCGTCGATGGCTTGCTTTCCGTAACGCCTTACTACAACAAACCCACGCAAGAAGGCCTGTATCGACACTACGCGGCGCTGGCCGCCGCCGTACCTCTGCCCGTGATCGTCTATAGCGTGCAGGGGCGGACGGGCGTCAACGTCGAACCCGCGACGCTCGCGCGCCTGGCGGAAATTCCAAACATCGTCGGCGTCAAGGAGGCCTCGGGCAACATCGCTCAGATCGCCCGAGTCCTCCACGAAGTGCCACCCGAATTCGCCGTGCTTTCGGGCGACGACGCGATTACGATTCCGCTGATGGCGCTGGGCGGCGTGGGCGTCATCAGCGTGGCGTCGAACGAAATTCCCGCCGAGATGACCGCTCTCGCGCGCCTGTGCCGCGCGGGCGATTTCGAAGGCGCACGACGCTTGCAACGTACGTATCTGCCGCTAATGGAGATGAATTTTCTCGAATCGAATCCGATTCCCGTCAAGGCCGCGCTCGCCGAAATGGGATTATGCGAAGCCGTGTGGCGGCTACCGATGTGCGCCCCTTCGTCCGCGACTCTAGCCCGAATCCGGGCCACGCTCAAGGAGACCAATCTAATTGCCGACCGGCACGCCGTATCCGCGATTTGAAGATTTCAAGGCCGCGCTGAATCGCGGCGAGATTCGCGCCGCCGAACCCGATCCGTCGTCGTCCACGGGTTGGCGCGTCAACGCCTGGGTGAAGCAGCGCATCCTCGACGGTTTCCGCGAAGGGAAGATCGTCGATATGTCGATCGACGCCGAAAAGCAGCCGTTCTTCGACAAGCACACCTACCCGGTTCGCCGGATCGGTCTCGACGACGGAGTGCGCCTCGTTCCCGGCGGATCGTCGATTCGCGACGGCTGCTTCGTCGGCCGCGGCGTCACCTGCATGCCACCGATGTACATCAACGTCGGCGCGTACGTCGGCGAAGGCACGATGGTGGACTCGCACGCGCTGATCGGCAGTTGCGCCCAAGTCGGCGCGCGCTGCCACATTTCGGCGGCGGCGCAAATCGGCGGCGTTCTCGAACCTGTGGGCGCGCTGCCGGTTGTCGTCGAAGACGAAGTACTGATCGGCGGCAATTGCGGCGTCTACGAAGGCACGGTGGTCAAGGCCCGTGCGGTGCTAGGCTCCGGCGTCATTCTCAACCGCTCGACGCCGCTTTACGATCTGGTTCGCGAGACCGTGCATCGGGCCACCGAAGACCAACCTTTGATCGTTCCCGCCGAAGCGGTTGTGGTGGCGGGCTCCCGCGCGATTTCGAAGGGCATCGGACGCGAGTGGGGACTGTCGGTCTACACGCCGATCGTCGTCAAGTACCGCGACTCGAAGACCGATGCCAAGGCCGAACTTGAAGACTTACTGCGCTAGATAAATCCGCAGATTTGCGGTCGATCCCCCGATGCAGGCGATGTCCGGCTTGCGGTCGCCGTTCAGGTCCGCCACTTCGCACGAGTTCGCCTTCACGCTTTCGTCGAGCACCGTCTTGCTCCACTCCCGCCCGTCGCGCCGGTACAGGTTAACGCCGCCCTTCGGTCCCCGATGGCCCACGACGATCGTGCGATCGGGCATCACCTGAATCGTGTGGCCTTGATCGAGGGATTCGTCGATTACGCGCCGCTCGCCTTTTTCGTATGTCACCACTCGATGGCCGTGCCAAGGCTCTATGGCGGCGAGAAAGCCTCTACCGATAGCGACGTCGCTCGAACCCGATTTCGGCCACGGAGCGGGATCGCCCTTCGCAACTTCCTGGCGAGTCCACTCGCGCCCCCGCAATTCGTGCCGGTGGATGCCGAGAAAGCTCGCCGTCAGGATCGCGCGGCCGTCGACGTAGATTCCATGGACTACGCCTTCGTTCGCGGTATTGATCGTCTCGCGCTTCCACTCGCCGGGGCGATAGAACACCAACGGCACGCGCGCGCGAAACTCGGGCGCCTCCGCCCCGAACCCGGCCAGCGGAGCGTTCACCGCCACCTTCTCGCCCGAACCGTCGATATCGGCCCAGCGGATCCGGTGCGAGGTGGTGAGCTTATCGATTTCGATCTGCTCCCACAACTCGCGCGGGTCGCCCTTGTGCCGCAGCACGCTCACGCCGCCGATCGAGTTCTTCGGCAGATTGTCGAACATCGACGCCAGTACGATTTCGGGAATTCCGTCGCCGTCCGTATCGTGCGCCGCGCAATTGATCATTCGCTTTTGCCCGGCGACGATCACGTGGCGCTCCCAACGCGGATTCTCGTACCAGACCAACTCCTCCATCCCGCTCGCCAACGCGATCAGGTCGGGTTTACCGTCCCTGTTCAGATCGGCGATCGCCACTTGGTAGCCGTTGCGCAAACCCTCGGAGACGGTTACGGCGGTGAAATCGGCGGCGAGCAGGAGAAGCGCGAACGGCATCTAGTAACCCACGATTTCGACGGCCTGTACTTCGATCGGCGCGAGCCCTAACCGCTTGCGGGCTTCGTCCATCATCGCCGCCGTGCGCGTCGCGCCGCAGCGGGTGACGCCCAGCGCGCGCACTTTCAATAGCGTGTCCAGATCGCGCACGCCGCCCGCCGCTTTCACTTGCACCGGGGCCTTCGTGTGCTTCACCATCAGCGACAAGTCCTCGATGGTCGCGCCGCCGGAGCCGTAACCGGTCGAGGTTTTCACCCAATCCGCGCCTACCTCCTGGCAGATTTCGCACAGCCGGATTTTATGATCGTCCTTGAGATAGCAGTTCTCGAAAATCACCTTTACTTTTTGCCCGGCTGCATGCGCGGTATCGACCACGGCCGCGATGTCGGAGCGCACATAACTCCAGTCGCCCGACAGAACCTTGCTGATGTTCACGACCATGTCGAGCTCTTCGCCTCCGTCGGCCAAAGCCTGTTTCGCTTCCGCCACCTTGATCGCGGTCGTATGGCCGCCGTGCGGAAAGCCGATCGTCGTCGAAGCTTTCACGGCGGACCCTTCGAGGATCGCCGCGCACCGCTTCAAGTAGTACGGCAGAATACAGACGCTCGCCGCGTCGTAGGCGACCGCCAGCCGACAGCCTTGCTCGAAATCGTCCACGGTCAACGTGGGATTGAGCAGCGAGTGATCGATCATTTTCGAAACGTCGGAGTAAGTGAAGTTCATAAGTTAGACTTGGCCGGCGCGTTCCGCGAGCGCGATGCCTCCCAAGGCCCCCGCGCGGTCGCCCAGCGCCGAATTCTCGATTTTTACATTGTCGATAGGAAACATGCCTACGCGTCGGGCCACTTCGGCGCGCACGGGCGTCAGCAACAGATCGCCTAAGGCGGCCACCCCACCGCCCAGCACGATCAGTTCGGGGTGCAGGACGTTCACCATATTCGCGATGGCGATCCCGAGATACCCGGCAACCCGTTCGATGGCGGCGCTTACCGCGGCGTCTCCCCGACGCGCGGCAAACCCCATTTCGCGCGGCGTGATGCGCGACGCCTCCCCGCCCACCAGTTCGTAGAGGCGCGGTGCGAGTCCGGTGCGCATCAACCGCACGCCCTCGCCCGCCAGGGCCGGGCCGCTCGCCAGCGTTTCCAGGCACCCGCGATTCCCGCACCCGCACAGCGGGCCGTCGGGCAGGATCGTCTGGTGCCCCACTTCGCCCGCCGCGCCGAGCGGCCCCAAGCGCAGCTTGCCGTCGACGATCACCCCGCCGCCCACGCCCGTCCCCAGCGTGAAGAAGATCATCGTCCGAGCCTCGGGCGTCCGCGCGTCGCGGGCGCCGTATACGAACTCGCCCAGCGCCGCCAAACGCGCGTCGTTCAGCAGGTACACCGGGCATTCCAACTCGCGTTCCAGAATTTCGGCGACAGGCACGTCGCGCCATTGGGTGGGCATATTCGGCAGGAATTTCGAAATTCCGCGTTCGCGATCCACTAGTCCCGGGAGCCCCATGCCTACCGCCTCTGGGCGCGGTGCGAGATCGCGAACCAGCGCCGCCACACGCCGCAGCACCGCTTCCGGACCCTCGTGCGCGAGCGTTGGTACGCTGCGTTCCGCGGCGAGAGTCGCACCCGCGATATTCGTGCCGCCCACGTCGATTCCTACCAACGCCACAGCGTCCGAGTGTACTATTGCCTTCATGATTCGAACTCTGCTTGCCTTATCGCTCGCCGCCGGTACGGCGTTCGCCGCCGATCTCGCGATGAAGAAGTCGCTCACGCTAATCGCCGCTAAGAAGATCGCCGCCGCCGCCGAAGCGGAAGCCGCGAAGAACAAATGGAACGTCGTGATCGCGATCCTCGACGACGGCGGGAATCTCGTCTATCTGCAAAAGATGGACGACACGCAGATCGGCTCGATCGACGTCGCCCTCGCCAAGGCGGCGAGCGCGGTGAAGTTCAAGCGCCCCACGAAGACGTTCGAGGAGAACCTCGCCGGCGGGCGGCAGGCGATTTTGAAGCTGCCCGGCGCGATCCCCGTCGAAGGCGGCATCCCGTTGATGGACGGCGCGCGGGTGATCGGAGCGATCGGCGTCAGCGGCGTTACGTCGCAACAGGACGGCCAGATCGCCGGCGCGGGCGTCGCCGAGTTCGCCAAGCTGCAATAGGAGACGCCCGATGAATCGGCGAAACTTCCTCGGATCGCTGGCCGCGCCCCTTGCCGCCCAAGGCGCCAGGCGCCCCAACATCCTCTACATCATGTCGGACGATCACGCCTCGCACGCGATCTCCGCCTACGGCAGCAAGATCAACAAGACGCCGAACATCGACCGCATCGCGCAAGGCGGCGCGCGGCTCGACAACTGCTTCGTCACCAACTCCATCTGTACGCCCAGCCGCGCCGTGATTCTCACCGGCCAGTACAGCCACTTGAACGGCGTCAAGACGCTCGCCGACCGCATCGACCCCGCGCGCCCGCACGTCGCGAAAACCCTGCAAGCCAACGGCTATCAGACCGCGATGATCGGCAAATGGCACTTGGGCACCGATCCCGCCGGGTTCGATTATTGGAACATCCTGCCGGGACAGGGTCTCTACCAGAATCCCGAAATGATCGAGATGGGCAAACGCTCGAAGCACCCGGGTTACGCCACCGATCTCATCACCGACTTTTCGCTCGACTGGCTGAAAAAGCGCGACCAAGCCAAGCCGTTCTTCCTGATGCTGCACCATAAGGCGCCGCACCGCGAATGGTCGCCCGCCAAACGCCACGAAAAGCTGTTCGAGAACGTCACCATCCCCGAACCCGACAATTTATTCGACGACTATCGCGGTCGCAGCGGCGCGGCGGAACGATCCCGCATGCGCGTCGGCGAGGACATGAACAAGACGGACCTGAAGATGGATCCGCCGCCCGGCCTCACCGGCATGGCGCTCCGCAAGTGGGGCTATCAGGTTTACATCAAGGACTACCTGCGCTGCGTGCAGGCCGTCGACGAGAACGTGGGACGGACGCTCGACTATCTGGAAGAGTCCGGGCTGGCGCAGGATACGATCGTCGTCTACACCTCGGACCAGGGCTTCTTCCTCGGCGATCACGGCTGGTTCGACAAGCGTTTCATGTACGAGGAGAGCCTGCGCATGCCGTTCCTGGTGCGTTGGCCGGGCGTGGTGAAGCCGGGTACGGTGAATCGCGACATGACTTTGAATCTCGATTTCGCGCCGACTTTTCTCGAATGGGCGGGACTGCCCGCGTCCCTCGAGATGCAAGGCCGCAGCATGGCGTCGAACCTTCGGGGGCGCACGCCGCGCGACTGGCGCACTGAAATGTACTACCGCTACTGGATGCACTTGGGCGGCGGCCACAATGTAACGGCGCACTACGGCATTCGGACGATGCGCCACAAGTTGATGTACTTCTACGGCAAGGCGCTCGGTTCGGCGGGCGCGGTGGACCAGGACACTCCGCCCGAGTGGGAATTTTACGACTTGCAGGCCGACCCTCGCGAGATGAAAAACGCCTACTCGGACGCGAAGTACTCGAAGACCGTCTCGGACTTGAAGGTCCGGCTGGCGGCGCTGCAAAAGCAATACCGGGACGAACCGGCTTAGCCGCGCGCGGACTTCACCGCCGCAAGATACTGCCGAGCGCGCTCGGTGAACATTTCGTACTTGCCTGCCTTAATCGTCGCCGCGTCCACCAACTCGCTACCGACCCCGCAGGCGCACGCGCCGGCTTTCAGAAACTCGCCGACGGTTTCGAGATTCACGCCGCCCGTGGGCGCCATCTCGACGTGCGGCAGCGGACCCTTCAGCGCCTTGATGTACTTCGGTCCGCCGACGTTACCGCAGGGGAATACCTTCACGACATCCGCGCCCGCCTCCCATGCCGTTAGCACTTCGGTGGGCGTGAGCGCGCCGGGCATGATCGCCTTGTCGTAGCGGTGCGCCATCTCGATGGTCGATAGCCGCAGCGCGGGGGTGACGAAGAACTCCGCGCCGCTCAGCATGCAAATGCGCGCCGTCTCCGGGTCGAGCACGGTGCCCGCGCCGAGTAGAATCTTGCTCCCCAGCTTCCCGGCGACTTTCTCGAGCGCGGAAATCGCCCCCGGCACGGTCATCGTGATCTCGGCGCAAGGAATGCCGCCTTCGTAAATCGCCTCGACGCTCAAAATCGCCGCTTCGGCCGAGGAGACGCGGACGATGGGGACAATGCCAATCTCCGCCACGCGGCGGACTAGTTCGGATCGGGTCATCGCCTACCAGCGTAGGCTATCGGGCCGCGTCCTACCAATCCATCACCGAGCCGTCGTCGGCGTCGTACTCTTCGCGATTGGTCCAGTTGTGGCCGATCTTGTCCGCCATCTTGTTGTCGTCGAGTTCGATACCTAACCCGGGTGCGGTGGGCAGGTTCAAGTAACCTTTCTCGACGGTGAACGGCTTCTTCAAATACCCGTCGCCGAGCGACACCTGCTCCTGAATCAGGAAATTCGGGATCGACGCCGCCAGTTGCACGCCGCTCGCCAGCGAGATCGGACCCAGCGGATTGTGCGGCGCGATCGAGGCGTAACACGCCTCCGCCATGCCCGCGATGATGCGCACCTCGCTAATGCCGCCCGCGTGGCACATGTCGGGCTGCAGGATCGTCGCCGCGCCCTTCGACAGCACTTCCTGAAAGCCCCACTTGGTGAACACGCGCTCCCCCGTCGCGATCGGGATGTGCGTGCTCTTGGCGATGTCGGCCATGATGTCGTGGTTCTGCGCCTGGCAGGGCTCCTCGATGAACATCGGGTTGTACGGCTCCAGCTTCTTGATCAGCACCTTGGCGAGCGCGGGCGATATGGCACCGTGGAAATCGACGCCGATATCCGCTTCGTTGCCCACCGTGCGGCGCAGTTCGCCGAACACTTCGCCCACGCGTTCGATGGCGGCGGGCGTTTCCATGTAGCGCGCCGGGCGCCGCTTCGACGGCCCGGTCTTGAAGGCGTTGAAGCCCTGCGCCATCGCCTCTTTCATGCGCTCCGGCGTGCCCGCGTGCGCGTAGACGCGAACCTTGTTCCGCGTCGGCCCGCCGAAAAACTCGTAAACCGGAATGCCCAGCGCCTTGCCCTTGATATCCCATAGCGCTTGGTCGATACCCGAGAGCGCCGAGGTCAGGATCGGTCCGCCGCGGTAGAACGCGTGCCGGTAAATGGCCTGCCAGTGGTGCTGGATCGCGCGCGGGTCCTTGCCGATCAGGTAGGGCTCGGTCTCCTTAACGGCGGTGGCGCAAGTGAGCGCTCGGCCCTCGGTGATGGGCTCGCCGTAGCCGACGATGCCGGCGTTCGTGTGAATCTTCAGGAACAGCCAGCGCGGTTTGACGAGAAACGTTTCGAGCTTGGTGATCTTCAGTCCGTCTTTCGGCGCGACGGGCGCGTTGCGGACCACCTGCTGCGCGTGCGCGAGTTGCTCATCGGTCTTGACGGCGATGCCGGTGGCCGCGAACATTCCGGCGAGGGCTTTGCGACGGGAGACGCTCATGGCGGAGAATCTATCACACGGCGGCGGGGTTTGGCGAGAAGGCTATAATGGCTATATGCGTCGGGTCAATGTGTCCACATTGAAGAATAATTTGAGTAAGATTCTCGCCAGCCTGGAAAAAGAGGGGCCGGTTCTCGTGATGGATCGGACGAAGCCGGTGGGCGAGTTGCGGGTGCCCCCACCGCCCAGCCGGGAAAGCGAGTTCGAAGCGAAGCTCGAAGAAATGGAGCGGAAGGGATTGGTACGACGGGCGAAACAGCCATTGGATCCGGCGACAATGCTCATGCCCGCCGCAAAGACGAACCGGCCGGTCGACCTCGAGGCCCTAATCCGATGGGAGCGCGACTCGCGATGATTTTTTGGGACACTTCGGCGCTGATTCACCTGCTAATCGACCAGGGCCGAAGCGGCGAGATGGCGCGGCTTTACGCCGGAGATGCGGCGATCGCCGCTTGGTGGGGCGTTTCCGTGGAAGCCGCTTCGGCCATCGAGCGACTGAAGCGCGAGGGCGACCTATCCGCCGACGAAGAAGCCCGCGCGTATCGCAAGCTCCTCAAGTTATCGATGGAATGGCATGAAGCGGAACCGTCGAACGCGGTTCGAGACCTCGCCCGGCAACTCCTAGCCCGCCACGCGATTCGTGGCGCGGACGCCCTGCAGCTCGCCGCCGCGCTCACGCTGCGCGAACTGGACCCCGATAACTTCCGCTTCGCCGCCATCGACTCGCAACTCGCCCGCGCCGCCCTGCGAGAGGGGTTGTTCGTCGTTCCCTAACTACATCCGCGGCGCGTAGTAGCCCTTGCGCGCGCGCACCACCATATCCTTTCCGCGCGTCTTGATCGACACCGGATGAAACAGCCCGTCGGTCTTGAGCGGATCGGGGCGGTAAAGCACGTTGTACTGCGAACGCAATTCGTTCGCGATGTTCTCGAAACTCTGCGCGAGATCGCTGGCCTTGAACGGCGTGAAGTACGTTCCACCCGTCTGCTCGGAAAAATACTTCAGCACTTTGTCGCCGTCGGAGGGCATGCGCGTAATGTTGGTTGAAATGGTGTAGATCACGGTATCCGCCTTCTGCGCCATTTCGAGCGCCTGCTCGCGCGTGTACCGGCTCTGATTATCGTCGCCGTCCGACAGCAGCACCAGCGCGCGGCGGAACTTGTGCATCGGCTGATCCTGCATCATTTTGTCGCGGCAGGCGAAATAGATGGCGTCGTAGAGCGACGTGCCGCCGCCCGGACGCAATCCGCGCACCGCGTCTTCGAGCTTCTGGGGATCGTTGGTCATGTCGGCGATCAATTCGGCGGAGGTATCGAAGCTGACGACGATCGCCTTGTCCTGGTCGCGCATCGTGCTCTTTAGGAATTCGACGGCCGCCTCCTGCTGAAAGCGGAACCGGTCGCGGATCGAGTTCGACGTGTCGACGAGCACGCCCAGACGCAGCGGCAAATTCGATTCGGCCACGAATTCGAGAATCGTTTGCGGCTTCTTCGCTTCGGTGATCTCGAAATCGTCCTTGGTCAAATCGGTGACGAAGCGGCCCTTCTTGTCGGTGACCGAAAGCAGGAAGTTGACGCGGGTTACGTCCAGGGTGATGGTGCCCGTCTGATCCTGCGGAACGACTTTAGGCGGCAAAACTGCGGATTGCTGAGCGGATAGCGTTACGGCGGCGCTCAACAGGAGAACGAACTTCATGCCTTCATTTTAGGCCCGACTAGGCGATACGATAAACGCCGGAGGGAACCGACCGAACATGCAACGCCGCGAACTCTTGAAAACCGCCGCCGGGCTGACCATCCTGAAGACCGGAACGCTGCGCGGCCAGGGCACGCCATCGAACCGCCTGAACGTCGCGCTGGTGGGCGTGTGGGGGCGCGGCACCGCGCACTACAACTCCTTGCGTAACGAGAACGTCGTCGCCGTGTGCGACGTCAACGACCTGCGCACGAAGGAAGCGCTCGATCTGTTTCCGAAAGCGAAGCCTTACTTCGACTGGCGAAAGATGCTCGACCAGAAAGACATCGAGGCGGTGGTGATCTGCACGGCGGATCATCACCACGCCTTCATAGCCAACTGGGCGCTGAATCGCGACATGCACGTGTTCTGCGAAAAGCCGCTCGGGATCACGGTGGAGGAAGCGCGGGTGGTGCGCGCGAATTACTTGAAGCGCCGGGCGAAGGTGGCGACGCAGCACGGCACGCAGCGCCACGCTTACCCGAACTTCGAGCGGCTGCGCGAGATGATCCTCGACGGAGCGATCGGCGAATTGAAGACAGTGCATAGCTGGGACAGCCGCCAGTTACCGCGCCCCGGCTATCCCAAGGGCGAGGGGCAGCCGCCCGCGTCGCTGCACTACGAGCAATGGATCGGACCGTCGCCCTACCATCCCTACAGTCCGCAGTACTTCGGCGGAACGTCCGGCCTGAACTGCCTGTTCTGGAACATGTACCGCGATTTCGGCGTCGGCCAGATGGGCGACATGGGCGCGCACACGATGGACTTGGTTTGGAACGCCATCGACGCCGGGGCGCCCAGCGCCATCGAGGTAGACCAAACGGTCACCGACAAGTACGATCCGAACATTTGCCCGGTGAAGTTGAAAGTGCGCTTCGAGCATCCGGCCAACTCCTGGCGCGGGCCGATGGCCGTGGTCTGGTATCAAGGCGGCCTCAAGCCGGAATCGCCGCGCGGCTACATCGATGTTTCGAAGATCGCGAACGGAGCGATTTTCGAGGGGACCAAGGGAACCGTCGTCGCCGACTTCACCAGCCGCCTGCTGCTGCCCAACAACGACGACGGCGACCTCACCTATTACAAGCGCCGCGCGCCGGGCGATCTGCTGCCGTTGGTCGCTGGCACGGGTCAGCCGTCGCAAGCTCCTCCGCGGCGTCCCGCAGGCGGCGGGTCGCGGCCATTGCCCGCCGGCTTCACCGCAATGCCGAACGCGACGCCGACCACGAGCGGGTTCCCGGAAATCCAGATGTTCGAAGGCAAGGTTCCGCCGGCGCTCGGGTTGCCGAACGACTCCGTGAGCGCGCCCGCCGGCCGCGTCGATCCGTTCCAGGCCGAGTGGCTCGCCGCCTGCAAGGGACAAAGCAACTCGGCGAAGCACGGCACGAGTTCGAAGACGCATTGCGATTTCGATTACTCCGGCTCGATGATCGAGCAGATGCTGCTGGGGCTGGTCGCCCATCGCGCGGGCAAACGGCTTGAGTACGACGGCGCGGCGGGGCGCGTGACGAACGCTCCCGAAGCGAACGATTATCTGAAGCGTTCGTACCGCCCGAACTGGACGCTCAACGGGTAGGCGGTCCGGCGGGCAAAGTTCGATACTCGATGCGCCGGATCGCGCCGCGCGTGTTGTAGGAGGCGAATCCGAGCGGCTTCGATAAAACGATGGGGCCGGGCCGTAAACCGATCTCGCGACCCTCGATGGCGACGCCGAACAACGGCTCGCCGTCGATCCAGGCGCGAATTCTCGCGTCGGTCACCTCGACGCGGAACGCGTACCAGCGGCCGGTTTCGAAGTTGCGGTAGGCGCGAGTTTCGTTTTCGGAGGCGTCCCAGCCGTCGATGCTCGACAACCCGACGATGTCGCCGCCCCACCCGCCCACGACCAGCGTCGCAAACGAGTCTTTCACCGGAAACGTCAGGCTCGCGAAAAAATCGCCGCCCTTGAGCTTCGCCGCCTCGTAACGAATTTCGTAATTCGACTTCGGAAATTCGCCGGTGTAGACGACGCCGGTCAGGGGTTGGCCATGGTCGAGCAGAAGCGCGCCGTTCTCGACGCGAACTTCGGCCCGGCGCTCGAACGCGCTGTCCCGCCAGCCTTGCTTGGTCTTGCCGTCGAACAGCGGCTGCCACGTGGGCAACGCCTGCGCGACGACGGCCAGCAGTAACGCGGTCACGAAATCATTCTAGGCCCGCAAGCCAGTCGGCGAGTTCCGGCGGCAGCGGCGATTCGACGGCGATGCGCTCGCCGGTCGAGGGGCTCGTAAACGCGATCCGGTGGGCGTGCAGAAAAAACCGGTCGAGCGGTCCGCGCGCCGCACCGTAGAGCACGTCGCCCGCCACGGGGTGCTTGAGCGACTGCAGATGCACGCGAATCTGATGCGTGCGTCCGGTGCCGATGCGGACCCGCAGCAATGTATGCGCGCGGAAACGGCGCTCCACCGTCCAGTGCGTGATCGCGCTTCGGCCTTTGCTCGCACGGGTCGTCATCCGCGTGCGGCGAATCGGGTCGCGGGCGATGGGTTTATCCACCGTGCCCCGGTCCGCGGCGAACGCGCCTTGCGCCAGCGCCAGGTAAATTTTCTCGACCTCCCGCCCCGCGAACTGCGCCGCCAGCGATTGGTGCGCGGCGTCGGTCCGCGCCACCAGAATGACGCCGCTCGTATCTTTGTCGAGCCGGTGCACGATCCCCGGCCGTTCGTCGCCGCTCAACTTGGACAACGATTGAAACCGGTGGAGCAGCGCGTTGGTGAGCGTGCCCGAATCCACGCCTGCGCCCGCGTGCACCACCATACCGGCGGGTTTGTCGATCGCCACCAAGTCCGCGTCTTCGTAGAGCACGGTCAGCGGCAAGTCTTCCGGGACCGCGCTTAGGGGCTCGCGGCTCATCGGCCGAACGTCGATTCGTTCTCCGCCGCGCAATTCGAAAGAAGCTTTCCGCGCCGCCCCGTCCACCAGCACGCGCTCGGCCTTGATCCACTCCTGCACGCGGCTGCGCGAGAACTTCGGCAGCGACTCGTGGAGGAACCGGTCGAGCCTTCGCCCCGCGACGCCGGTCAGGCTCAGTACCGCCACATTAGTAAGGCCACTGCGGTTTGGCGAACAGGCCGCCGTCGACGAAGATCGTTTGTCCGGTGACGAACGCCGCGTCCTCGCTCAATACGAATCGCACTACGCGCGCGATGTCTTCGGGTAGGCCGATGCGGCCGAGCGGCGTCAGCTTGGACCATGTCCCCGCGTAGTCGCCGGACTCTTCCTTCGTGCGCTCGATCTCGACCGAACCGGGCGCGACGCAATTCACGCGGATGCCGTGCGGGCCAAGCTCCACCGCCGCCACTTTCGTGAATTGTTCGATACCGCCTTTCGACGATGTGTAATCCACCAGCTTCGGAAACGCCACCTTGTTCGAGCCGGAACCGATGTTGACGATCGAGCCCTTGCGTCCGTCGCGCACCATGCCGCGCGCGGCGGCTTGCGTGCAGAGGAAGCAGCCTTTGAGATTCGTGTCGATGACGCGATCCCATTCCGCTTCCGAGAGCTCGAGTAGCGGTTTCCAGGTCTGCACGCCCGCGTTGTTGACCAAGGCGTCCACCGGACCCGCTTCGTCGAACAAGCGAGCGACATCCTCGCTCTTGCCCACGTTGGCTTGCACCGCCTTACCGCCGATCTCGGCGGCGACGGCTTCCGCCCCGGCGCGGTCGCCGTTGTAGTTCACGATCACTCGATAGCCCACGCGGGCGAGTTCGAGCGCGATGCCCTTGCCGATTCCCTTCGATGCGCCGGTGACGAGTGCGGTTTTCACCTTTCCAGTTTACGGAGTCTTTTTCTTCTTCTTGAAGAGCTTTCGCTGGATGTCGGGGATAAACTCGTTGATCACGTTGAAGGCGAGCGGAAAAGTCAACTGGCTCACGCCGGCCTGGTACACCTGCCGGAAGTCGCGCTGCGATTGCGGATACCAGCCGTAGACGGCGATGGAGGTCGCCGACAATCCGCCCACCCAACCGGGAATATTCGGCCGCCACTTGCCTTCGCTGTTCTTGACGACGAAACTCTGCATCATCGCGTGCCCCACCCGGCGGAAGCCGCCCTCGCACTTGCAGCGCTGGTAACGGACGTCGTACCCCAGCGCCGCGGCGGTAACCGCTTGCACCGAACCCTGCATCGTGAAAATCGCAAACCGGTTCGCCACACGGCGAGAGTACCCGGACATGCCTTGGCCCCACTCGTCGGGACGGTCGTTGGCGTGGTCGCCCGCGGCCGACCCTAAGGAGCGGAACCACGCTCCCGGGTTGGTGTAGTTCGACTTTAGGTACAGTCGCCATCGCTGCTCGGGAGTGAGTGGGGTCCATGGAACTTCCTTCGGCAGTACCGCCCCGGTAACGATTCCTACGTTGGTGGCGGCGTCGATGGACGGTGTCGGAGGCGCCGCGTTTTGCGCCAACAGCAATACGGTCAAAGAAAGCATGCAAGCTTACGATGCGCGCCGCAATTTAGCGTTGCTGAATTATCATGGCGATCATGCGTCGACGCACATTTGTTACATCGCTGAGCGGGGCCGCTCTCGCCGCGCAGCCGACGAAATGGTTCCGCACTTCGCTGGCCGAATGGTCGCTGCATAAGGCGATTCAAAGTCGAATGGTGACAAATCTCGACTTCCCCCGGATCGCGCGCGAGCAATTTGGGATCGAAGGGATCGAGTTCGTCAATCAACTCTGGGAAGCGCCGACGGCGGGCTATGTCGCGCGATTGAAACGCAACATGCAAACGGCGGGTGTGACGGGCGTCCTGATCATGTGCGATAACGAGGGCCAAATGGGGCACGGCGTCCAGAAAGAACGTTTGCAGGCCGCCGATAACCATCGCAAATGGGTGGATATCGCCGCCGAACTCGGATGCTCCGCGATTCGCACCAACATGTATCCCGAAAAACAGCCCACCACCTCCGAAGAGATCGACGCGTTTCTGAAGTGCTGCGCCGAGAGTTTTACAAAACTTTGCGAGTACGCGAAGCCCGCCAACGTAAACGTGATCATTGAGAATCACGGCGGGATTTCGTCGAACCCCGACGTCGTCGTCCGCTTGATGAAGCTCGTGAACCTGCCGAACTTCGGCACGCTGCCCGATTTCGGCAACTTCCCCAAGGAGATCGACCGTTACGCCGCCGTAGAGAAATTGATGCCGTTCGCCAAGGGATGCAGCTTGAAGTGCATGGATTTCGGGCCCGACGGGAAAGAGACCACCATCGATCTCGACCGAATGATGGCCATCGCGAAGAAGTCCGGGTACAAGGGATGGGTGGGTATCGAGTACGAAGGCAGCCGCCTCACCGAGTTCGAGGGCGTCCAAGCGGCCAAGCGATTTTTGGACCGCGTCTCGTGAAGGACCACCGATTCGAGATCGATCTGCGATGGCAGTTGCGCGACTAAACCGCCCGCTGCGGCATCATAGAAGAAGTCCCGCAAATTAAATTAGGAGAAACCCCAATCCATGCTTGGAGTTGGACAGCAGTTCCCGAAGTTTGCCCTCAAAGCGACGGTCTCGACCGACAAGGATCTCGACAAGGCTTTCGTTAACCTCACCGACGCTTCGTACGCCGGCAAGTGGAAGGTCTACTTTTTCTGGCCGAAGGATTTCACGTTCGTCTGCCCCACCGAGATCGCGGCGTTCGGCAAGCTCAACGGCCAGTTCGCGGATCGCGACACGCAAGTGCTCGGCGGCTCCACCGACAGCGAATTCGTGCATCACGCTTGGCGCAATAATCACGCCGATCTGAAGGACCTGCCGTTTCCGATGCTCGCCGACGTCAAGCGCGACTTATCGGAGAAACTCGGCATCCTCGATCCGAACGAGGGCGTTTGCCAGCGCGCTACCTTCGTCGTCGATCCGGAAAACGTGATCCGCTTCGTTTCCGTCAACGACCTTTCGGTTGGCCGAAATCCCGAAGAAGTGATCCGCGTGCTCGACGCGCTGCAAACCGACGAACTCTGCCCCTGCAATTGGAAGAAGGGCGAAGAGACGTTAAGGGTCTAAATGACGCTTGAAGCTCTGCTCGAAACGGTCCCCGCTTGGGCGAAGGACCTGAAGCTCAATCTGCAAACTCTGCTCAAACAGCAAGAGTTAAGCGAGCGGCAAACCTGGGGAACGGCGGTGGCTTCGGCCATCGCCTCCCGCAACGATAAGTTGACCGCCGTCGTTCTCGCCGAAGCCGAGCCGAAACTGACCCCCGAAGCGTTCCAGGGGGCGAAGTCCGCCGCCGCGATCATGGGTATGAACAACGTGTATTACCGGTTCACCCACATGGTTCCGGGCGAGAAGTATCCCACCATCCCGGCGCGCCTGCGGATGAACGTCATGCGCACTCACGGTACCGATCCCGTGGATTTCGAGTTATGGTGCATCGCCGTGTCGGCGATCAACAACTGCGTGGCATGCGTGACGTCGCACGAGCGCGTCGTGCTCGAAAAGGGCATGAAGGAGGAGACGATCGTCGCCGCCGTGCGCATCGCCGCCGTGATCCACGCCCTCGCCTCGGTATTCGACGCGGAGGCGGCGGCATCCGCGTAAACCGAAGCCGCCACCCGATCTCCCGCAGCTAAAAGTCGTACCGGAGAGCGATCTGCGCGATTCGAGGGTTGCCGACGGTCGTGCTAATCCGTCCCAGCGTTTGCGGAGTGGCCACGCTCGCTCCGGGATTGGCGAAGTTTACGTTGTTCCACATGTTGTAGAGTTCCGCGCGGACCGAGACCCGGTGCCTCTCCCACCACAACGGGAAGTTCTTCACGATCGAGACGTCCATGTTGAAGAATCCCGGCCCTCGGAACGCATTGCGGCCCGACGTGCCGATTTCGCCCGGTCCGGGGAAAGTGAACTGCGCCGCCTGGGCGGGCGTGAACCAGAAAATCGCGTTGTCGCGATACACGGTCCCGATGTTGCGATCGCCCGAGTAGTTGGCCCACGTACCGGACGTCGATCCCGCCGTCCGGCGTCCCGAACCGACGGTGAACGTACTCCCGCTCTGCGCGATGCCCAGGAATCCGAGTTCCCAGTTGCCGATCAGCGCGTTCGCCACCCCCGGCATCGACGACCCGAACCGCTTGCCCTTCCCTACCGGGATCGCGTAGATCACCGAATAGTTGAGCGAGTGAGGCCGGTCGAAATCGCCGCGTCCCTTGTTCAGATTCAAGTTGTAGTTGTCGATCGGCGCCGTAAAGCCGTTGCCGTCCACGGACGTGTTGTCGAGCGACTTCGACCACGTGTAGTTCACGAAAAACCTCAGGTCGCCCGCCTGCCGCCGGAAGCTGACTTGTAGCGAGTCGTACCAGCTCAACCCATTGTTGTCGCCCCGCAGAACCTGGTTGTACTGAGGGAAGTTCCGGAGGTAGAAGTCCGACACGCCCGCCGCCGCATACCGGGGGTAAAACGTCTGGTCTACCGTGCCCGCGGCCGTGCCCACCAGTCCTTGCTGCAGGGTGGTCGCGCCGATCGACGTTACCGCCGCCGTCGGCGTACCGAAAATTCGGACCAGGGTATTGTTGGCCGAAGGCGCGGCGCCCGTGGCGCGAAACCGCTCCAATTCGTTGAAAGCGTTAATGAAATCGCCTTCAATCCGAGGCTGATTCACGTCCCGCCAGGTGAACAACTTCACCCCCTTGGTGCGCACCCAACCCACGTCGAGCACGGTATTCCGGGCGATCTCTCGCTGGATGTTGAAGTTGAAGTGCTGGACGTAGCCGTTCGGCAGCCCCGGTTGAAACGCCACGATCGACGTTTGCCGGGTAAGCGGCTGCTGCAGGATCGGCGCCGGTGGCTGCGCGGGCAGCGGCGGATTCTGATTGACGCGCGTATCGGCGGGGAAATCCCGGGCGCTCAGGTTGAGTACGCCTTGCGAGAAGCCGGGCGTGTTCCCGTCCACCAAACTCGTGGTGGCGCCGATCATCCGGTCGTAGAAGATGCCGTAACTGCCCCGAATCGCCGTGCGGCCGTCGCCGAAGACGTCCCAGGCGAAACCAAACCTCGGCGCGAAACTCTTGCGCGCCGTGTCGTACCAACTCGCGTCGCGAACGACTCGGAAATCGGAAATGCGGTTTGCCTCGTGCACGAGTTCGGGACGATCGATACGCCCTTGCAGGGAGTCGCGCTCGCTCGGCGCGCCGAACTGCTCCCAGCGCAGGCCCAGGTTCAGCGTCACGCGCTTGGTTAACTTGAAATCGTTCTGCGCGAAGGCGCCGTAATCGACGAAATCGAAGTTGCGCACGCGGGGCGTCCCCGCCGCCTGGAACTTATCGAGATCGCTGTAAAACGTCTGGCTGATCTGCGACACCCGCCCGAGCAAGTCGTTGTAGACCTCCTCGAAGCGCTGGCGGTCGGCGGAAGAGATAATCGCGCCCGTCGGTCCGACGGTGGGGATGTTGCCGTTGGCCCGGCTGAACGACACGTTGGGGTAGATGCCCGCGTCGTTGTAGCCGAACTGCAGGGTCCGGCGCGTGTTGAACCCGAACTTCCACGTCGCCCGGCCCTTCAGCCAAGTTACGTTATCCGTGAAGTCCTTGACGGGCGAGTTGCGCCCTTGCGCGAAGGCGAGATTGATCGGATCGTCGACCGTCACAAAGTCCAGGCCGAGACCGGCCGGGCGGTCCGGACGGACGAAGGCGACGGTCGCGCTCTGATAGCCGGCGCGGAACTCGTTAATCAGCGACGGGGAAATCACCCAATCGGAGCCCACCGAAAAGCCCCAGCGAATGCCTCCCTGATTGCCCTGCGGACGACCGGGATATCGCGCCTCCGCTCCGTTGAGCGCGTCGATCGAGAACGTCTCGAAACGGCTCTGGCGGAAGAAAATCCGGTGGTTCTGGGTCAACTGGTGGTCGATTTTGTACGTCCACTGGTCGTTTTGCGCGCCCGCCGGGTTATTGAACCGGAATCCGGCCGTATTCAGGCCGTCGCCGATATCGGTGTTATTCGACGGAGGCATGATCGACAACGCCTCGCGGACCTGAGGATCGATGCCGACGCCCTTGGGGTCGAGCGCGAACATGTTCGCGCTCTGAATGGCGGTGGAGCCTGGCGGCCGCCACCGGAACACGCCCTGCCGGGCCTCGTCGGTGAATACGAAGCGGTTGCGCGTCACGTCCTGCGAAGTGCGCTGGCCTTGGTAGTTGAAGAACCCGAACGTCTTGTTCTTCCAAAGCGGACCGCCGATCGAGCCGCCGAAGATGTTCTGAACGAACTTAGGACGTGCGACGCCGGAGGAGTTGTTGAAGAACGTGTTCGCGTTGAGCTTGGTGTTGCGGAGGAACTCGAACAGGCTGCCGCTCCAGCGGCTTCCGCCCGAACGGGTAATCATCTCGATTTCTCCGCCCGCGTTGCGGCCGTACTCGGCCTTAAAGCCGTTGGTGATCACCCGCATTTCGCTCACCGAGTCGACGTTCACCGCCGTCATGCTCAACCCCAGCCGTGGCACCACCGCGTCGTTGGCGTCGATGCCGTCCAGGCGCACGTTGGTCGAGCCTTGGCGCGTTCCGTTCACCCGTGAAAACGAGGTGTCGCCGGGATTGATCTGAATGCCGGGCTGGAAAATCGCCAGCGCCAGCGGACCGCGGCCGAGCTGCGGCAGGGTCTCGATGTCCTTGAGCGTGACGGTGGAACCCACCTGGGCGTCCGTCGTCTGCACACGGACGACGTTCGCCTCCACGGTGACCGTCTCCGCCACCGAGCCCACTTCGAGAACGATGTTCTGCTGCGCGGCCGAGGCGGCGTACAGTTCGATGTTCTGGATCACGGCGCGGCGAAACCCGTTGGCCTCTCCGGCGAGCGAATACACCGAGGACGGCAGCGACGGGAAGATGTAAAATCCCTCGTCGTTGGCTTCGACGCGCGTGACGATTTGCGTGCGCTCGTTCGTCGCCGTGACGATGGCTTTCGGCACGCGCGCGCCGCTGGAATCTTGAACGTAGCCCTCGAGTCGCGCCGTGGCGACTTGGCTCCAGGAAATCGCGCTCGCAAACACCAAGAGCGCAAGCGTAGATCTGACGATCATTTGTTGGCCCCCCAACAAAATCAAAGATGGTTAATCTTGCCAACGAGCCTCGCCCTTGTCAACCCATTTCGCGATTTTTGAGATACGATACGGGCGTTCGGACGCAAGATATCCGGGGAGGAATCGATGCGACTCATGTTGATCGCGGCTTCGGCCGCTCTCGCGTTTGCCCAGGCGCCGCCGCAGGCCGCCGCACAAGAACGGCCGCCGATGACCTTCTTCGTCACCAGCGTCGGAATGGGCGACGGAGCGAACCTCGGCGGACTCGCCGGCGCCGACTCGCATTGCCAGCGCTTAGCGGCGGCGGTGGGAGCCGGAGGACGTACTTGGCGCGCCTACTTAAGCACACAAGCCGCCGACGATAAGCCCGCGGTGAACGCGCGAGACCGGATCGGCAACGGCCCTTGGCACAACCAGCGCGGCACCGTGGTGGCGCGCGATCAAGCGCACCTGCACGGCGATACGGCGGAAGCCGCGCGGCTCGGCAATCTCGTCACCAAGAACAACGCGATCAACGAAAAGGGCGAGCTAGTGAACGGCGTGGGCGACAAGCCCAACATGCACGACATCCTCACCGGCACGCAACCCGACGGGCACGCCTATACGGATTCGGCGGACCACACCTGCAAGAACTGGACCTTTAACGGCGCGGGCGTCGCGCAAGTGGGCCACCACGACCGTAACGGCGGCGGCATTTCGTGGAATTCCGTGCACCCCTCGCGCGGGTGCAGCCAGGAGAATCTGGTCGCCACCGGCGGCGCGGGTCTGTTCTACTGCTTCTCGCCGACGGGCAACTAAGCGGGAATCGAGCCGCGCTTGACGATAGACTCCATCACCTCGGTAAACGTGTCGATCTCTTCGAGCGTCGTGTAGACGTTCGGCGTGACCCGCAGCCCGTCGTACTCGTCCTTAAGCGAGATGGCGACGGTCCAGATGCGGTGCTTGTCCCAGAGATGCTTCGCCAGATCGGCGGCCTTGACGCCTTTCACCTGGACGAAGCCGATGGCGCAGGACTGCTCCGGGTCTTCGCTATTGAGGATGCTCACGCCGGGTAACTCGCGCAATCGGTTCGACCAGCGCTTGCGCAGGTAGCGGAAGCGCTCGGCCTTCCGCTCCGGCCCGATCGAGTCGTGAAAATTCAGCGCTTCGGTGATGGCGTTGCGTTGCGAGGCCGGATGCGTGCCGATCTCCTCGAACTTGCGGATGTTGCCGCGCATCGCCTCCGGCGCGGCCATCAGCGGCCAAATCTTCTCGATCTTCGACCGCCGCACATAAAGCATCCCGGTGCCGATCGGCGCGAGCACCCACTTATGCAGCGACGTGCCGTAGTAGTCGCAATCGAGATCGGCGTGCGTGAACGGGAACTGCGCGAACGCGTGCGCGCCGTCGACGATCGTCTCGATGCCGCGCTCGCGGGCCATCTGCACGATCTTCTTCACCGGGAAAATCTGGCCGGTGCGATTCGTGATGTGGCACAGGTGGATCACTTTGGTTTTGGGCGTCAGGTTGTCCTTGAAGATGCCGACGAGGTAATCCATGCTCGGCGGCGGCACGGGGAACTTCACCTGCTTCAAGACGATGCCGTCGCGCCGTTCGCGCTGCTTCCAAGTGGTGAGCATGCGCGGGTAGTCCTGATTGGTGGTCAGCACTTCGTCGCCAGGTTTAAGTTCCATGCCGAGCTGCACGATTTCGAGCGATTCGCTCGCGTTGCGCGTGATGGCGATCTCTTCGGGATCGCACCCGAACGTCTTCGCGAGCCGCCGCCGCACCCGCTCGATGCCGGGGTCGAGCACGTTCCACATGTAATAGGACGGGCTCAGATTCTCGATGTCGAGGTAGCGCTTTTCGGTATCGGAAACCACTTTCGGCGAAGGCGCGACGCCGCCGTTATTCAGGTTGATCATGTTGCGATCCACCGTGAAAGCGTGCCGGATGTTGAGCCAAAAATCTTCGTCGCGGGCGACGGTGTCGGCGGGGCGCGCGCCCGCTTGCGCGACGGCGGACTGCGCGCGGGCTACGGCGTCGGCGGCGAAGAGGGAACCGGAGAGGAAGTGGCGTCGGTCCATGATCAACGGTACGCCCGCCCACCCGGCGCGGTCAATGCGCCTACCGCCGGGGCGGCGTCCTTCCACAGCGCGAAGAAGTCCTGAAAGGCTCGGCGAGCGCCAGCTAACAACTCAACGGCGACTGGCACGTTCTCCGCACCCCACCGATTTTCGCCCAAGCCCCCACACCCATCGCGGACCGGCGAGAAGAAACTCGACGAGAAGCCCCGGGTAGCGGCGCAGGTCCTCGGAGAACGGCCGAGCGTCGGCGCCCACCAGGAACGCACCACGGCGCATGGCGAACCAACTGAAGAGCGCCGAGAGCGCCGCTACCGCGGTCGAGACAGCCACGCCGCGCCACAAGTGCGGGGTTCCCGCGAGCCAATGCACGGCGAGTTCGATCGCTTGGATCGTCACCGGCAGAACGACCATGACCAACAGCGCCGACTGCCACATCGGCTGGGCGTTGCGCAACGCTTGCGCCACTACTCCGTAGAATCCGGAAGCGACGATACGGAAGGCCGCCTCAAGCGTTAGCGCCGCCAGGGCCGCGCGCCAGCCCGCCCGGAGGGTAGTGAAAAAGAAGATGGACGCGCGGAGCAGTCCGCTTAAGGCCGCCGATTTCCAGTTCCAGCCCTGCAAAAAGTACCGCCCCGGGTAAGTCGTCAGGTCGGCTAGAACGCCCCGCACCGTGGGCAAGTCATGGGAGCGGAGGGGCATGTCCGACATGGTACCCTGATTGTCGGACATGAACGCGAGACGCATTTCCGTGCGCGTGGACGCCGACCTCGGCGCTCGATTGCGGCGGCGCGCGCGCGCGGTGAAAGTGAAAGAGTCGGCGCTCGTCCGGGCGGCTTTGGAGAGTTATCTGGCCAAAGCGCCCGAAGGGATGTCGGTCTACGATTGGCTTTTGGCGTCCGGCTCGTTAGGCTGCGCCAAAGGCTTGCCCGCGGATCTCGCAACCAATCGAAAGTACATGGAAGGCTTTGGAGAATCAAGTTGACGGCGGGCGCCCGGGACGTCGTGATCGTCGATACGGGCCCTTTAGTCTTACTGTATTCCGACAATGGTTTGGGCCGCGAGGAATGCCTCGCGGTCGCACGGCAAGTAGCGGTACCGATGCTCACGTCTTGGGCCGTGGTCACGGAGGCGGCATGGATGCTTCGCGCCCGGCCGGAAGCCGTCTTGCACATGCTCGCCGACATCGCTAAGGGCGGGCTGCGAATTCCTCCTCTTGAAGACGCGGATATAGTCTCCATCGGCAAGATCCTCGATC